>LULW01000001.1_pt1 | contig 1014704 bp, 960 predicted proteins | sample 729531 | NCBI WGS metagenome assembly LULW01 (sample SAMN03860279, study PRJNA289734) | marine metagenome | biome: seawater column; feature: ocean; material: water; isolation source: Red Sea water column Station 108 - depth 10m | place: Saudi Arabia: Red Sea | collected 2011-10-15 | depth 10 m | reverse complement strand
TTTCCTCTGCCCGGTCGAAAGATAGCGCACCGGCACGTCCATCAGCGCTTCGATGCCAAGCGTTTCGGCATGCTTGCTGGTCAGCTTTTCCGAACCGTCGAGCGCGGTCCAGAAGGCGAGCGCCCTGTCTAAGGTGACTGCCTCGTCCAGCGCCAGTCGCCCGTCGAGCAGGGCGACAGAGCCCGACCAATCGACGAATCCGCGCGAAAAACCCTCGCCTTTTGCCGCCAGAAAATCGGACGGTTTGCGCAGTCCGGCGAGAATTTGGATCAGGCTCGACTTTCCGATCCCGTTCGGCCCGGTCAGGTGCAGCGCCTCGCCGCGCTCCAGCGTCAGATCGAGACCGCCGAACAGCGGCCGGTCGCCCCTGCGGCAATAAAGCTCCCGCGCCGTGAGACCCGCCCCTTGCATGGGGGCCAGCGATAGGCAAAAGGCGGGCACCCCACAAGCGCAGGAGCATATCATGCCGGTCGAGGAATTGAGCCAGGAAGAACGCGACAGCTGGATGCGCGCACTGCCCGAATGGTCGCTCTCGCGAGAGGGCAAGGCGATCGAGCGAAGCTTCGAATTCGCCGATTTCTCCGAAGCCTTCGCCTTCATGGCGCGCGTGGCGCTGATTGCGGAAAAACGCGATCATCACCCCGAATGGTTCAACGTCTACAATAAGGTGGACGTCACGCTGACCACGCATGACGCGGGCGGATTGTCCCTGAAGGATATGAAGATGGCCAAGGCGATCGGCGCGCTTCTCTAACCGAGACCCTATCCCAGGCCGCGGGCGCTGGAGCGGGTCTGCTTGCGGACCACGCCCGGCATCCAGCGGCTGAAAAAGCCCAGCCGCTTGGCGGTCTTGCCCACCAGCGTGTGCAGTTTGTCGCCATGCACAGCGTCCCACGCGGCATCCGCGACATCCTGAACCGGAGTGATTTCCAGCCCGGCATCGGTCACGCGCTGGCGGATGTCCTGATTGGATCCGGCATTGGGATTCTTGTCGAGCAGAGGCGTGTCGATGAAGCTGGGGCAGAGCGAGCGCACCGCGATCCCGTCATCGGCCCATTCTCCGTCGAGGCTTTCGGTGATCCCGCGCACGCCGAATTTCGTGGCGGAATAGACGCTGGCCCCCGGCGTCCCGTAAATGCCCGCCGCGCTGGCAGTGTTGAGCAGGCACGATCCCGGCGCGGTCTTCTTCAAATGCTCGTACGCCGCCTGCGCGCCGAACAGGACACCCTTGAGATTGATGTCGAGGCAGCGTTCGATCTCGTCGGTGGAGTTTTCCATCAGCGTGCCGCCCAGCGGGATACCGGCATTGTTGACCACCACGTCGATCCGGCCGCCCGCCGCCATGGCGAAGCCGCTCAGCGCTTCGTCCCATGCTGCGCGATCGCGGACGTCGAGCTTGTGAGTGTAGGAATAGCCGCCGGGGAGGAAATCCTCGGTCACCGCCATGCCATGCGCGTCGATATCGCCGAGGCCCACGAACCAGCCCTCGCGCCCGAAGCGGATCGCGATCGCCCGCCCGATGCCCGAGCCTCCGCCGCTGATGAAAATAGCCTTGCGGTCCGCCATGTCGTGTCTCTCCCTAATCGTCTCGAAGCGTCGGCTCAAAGCGCCGGATTGTTGTAGATATGCCAGGTGAAGATGGCCATCGCGCCGCGATGCGGACGCCAATGCTCGGCCAGCGCGCGGGTTTCTTTCTCGCTCGGGCGTTCTTTCAGGTCGAGCAGTTTGCCGAGCCCTGCTTGGACGGCGAGATCGCCCGCCGGCCAGATATCGGGGCGCCCTTCGGCGAACAGCAGGTAGATTTCCGCGGACCAGCGCCCGATCCCCTTGATCCTGGTCAGGTCCGCGATCGCCGCCTCGTCGTCGCCGGGCAGGCTCTCCAGATCGAGCTCTCCGTCCGCGACCAATTCGCATAGCGAGCGGGCATAGCCCTGTTTCTGGCGCGACAGGCCGCAGGCGCGCAAGGTTTCGAAATCGCGTTCGAGTAGGCAGGCGGGGGTGAAATCTTCGCCCAATTCGGCCTCCAGTTTGGTCCACACCGATGCCGCTGCGGCGACCGAGACCTGCTGGCCGACGATGGTGCGCAGCAGGGTCTTGTACCCGGTATCGCGCAGGCGCGGTTCGGGATAGCCGGTTCTGGCAAGCGCATCGGCCACGCGCGGCTCCTTTGCCGCAACCGCGTCGATCCCGTCCCTTAATTGCTCTGCGGTCAGTCCCATGCCGGCGTGCTGCCGCTCCTTGCCAAAACTGCGCTCGCCCCGTAGCAGCGCGGCGACTGGCAAACCACAGGAACGAGGCCGCGACAATGCCCAAGCTGATCGTAACCACCCGCGAAGGTGAAACATCCGAGATCGACGTCGCGGACGGGCTGACCGTCATGGAGGCGATCCGCGACAACGGCTTCGACGAATTGCTGGCGCTGTGCGGCGGTTGCTGCTCCTGCGCGACCTGTCACGTCCACATCGATCCTTCCTTTCAGGACAAGCTGCCTGCGATGAGCGAGGACGAGGACGATCTGCTCGAATCCTCCGACCATCGCGATGCCAATTCGCGGCTTGGCTGCCAGATCCCCTTCACAGGCGACTTGGACGGGTTGAAAGTGACCATCGCGCCCGAAGACTGATGGAAGACTGATTTCGGATCGCTTTGCGGCCTGCAAGCGCATCTAGTTTGCGACCGCCGGAGCGACTGCTTACCTCTTCGGCATGACTGCCATACCCCTTAGCGCCAATAGGCGCGCCGATACGCTCGACCTGATCGGCAACACGCCGCTCGTCCGCCTCGCCGGGCCGAGCGAGGCTGCCGGATGCGATATTTTCGGCAAGTGCGAATTCGCCAATCCGGGCGCGAGCGTAAAGGATCGCGCCGCGCTCTACATCATCCGCGATGCCGAGGCGCGGGGCGAATTGAAGCCCGGCGGAACGGTCGTGGAAGGGACGGCGGGCAATACCGGGATCGGCATCGCGCTGGTTGCCAATGCGCTGGGCTACCGCACGATCATCGTGATGCCGGACAACCAGTCCAAGGAAAAGATGGACACGCTGCGCGCTTTGGGCGCCGAGCTGGTCACCGTTCCGCCGACCAAATATTCCGATGCCAACCATTTCGTCCACACGAGTCGCCGCCTCGCCGAAGAGACCGAGGGTGCGATCTGGGCCAATCAGTTCGACAATACCGCCAACCGCAAGGCGCATATCGAAGGCACCGCAAAGGAATTGTGGGAGCAGTTGGAAGGCCGGATCGACGGTTTCACCTGCGCTGCGGGCACTGGCGGCACGATCGCGGGCGTCGGCATGGGCCTCAAGGAATTCGACGAGACCGTAGCGATCGCGCTGACCGATCCGCACGGCGCTGCGCTCTACGATTACTACGCGCATGGCGAGCTGAAGTCGGAAGGCTCCTCGGTCGCGGAAGGGATCGGGCAGGGGCGCATCACCGGCAATCTCGAAGGCGCACCGATCGATACGCAGTTCCGGATTTCGGACGAAGAGGGGCTCGAATGGGTCCGCCGCCTGCTGCGCGAAGAGGGGCTGTGCCTCGGCCTGTCGAGCGGGATCAATGTTGCGGGCGCGATTGCGCTGGGACGGCATCTGAAGGAACAGGGCCGCGAAAATCCGCGCGTGGCGACGATCCTGTGCGACACAGGCTTCCGCTATCTCTCCACTCTCTACAATCCCGAATGGCTGCGCGCGAAAGACCTGCCGGTGTTCGACTGGCTCGAACCTGCCGCCTGATACGGCGGTTGAGGGCGTGGCGCGAAGGCGATTGACCCGATGCGCCTGCGCGCCCTATCTGGCTTCATGGCTCGCTTGTTCGATCCCCGGCGCAAGGCCCGTACGGTCGACGCCGCCACCGGCCTTTCGGGCGATGCGCCATCCGTGCCGCTGGGCGGAACGCGCGCGCAAACGACCCAGCGGCTCCAAGTCGGAATCGCCGGACTTGCGGGCACGCTCCTGTTGATCGGCCTGATCGATCTTATCGAAACCCGTGCCGACGAAACCGAGCGGACGGCGGTTCCCGAAGCGGTCGCCACCAACCAGCCCAGCGCCACACCGACGCGCTCCGATCCGCTGATCGATGCCGGGGTCGTTCCCGACCTGCCGGCCAACCCGGTGCCGGAAACGCCAGCGGGCGGGGAAGCGCCCATCCTGCCCGAACAGGGTGGAGGCGAAAATAGCCCGCCGCAATAAACGCGCTTGCTCGCCGGGAGCGACCACGGCGCTCGTCGCTTGCCTGCTGGCGTGCGTGTCCTGCTCGCCCAGCGCAGATCCCGCTCCTGCGGTGGAACAGGTGGGCGAACAGGCGGCTCAGCCTCGCCTCGGCCTGATGTCCACGCTGCCGATCTACTGGAACGAGGCGGTCGAGTTTTCCGATCTCCTTGATGACGGACAGCAAATGAACTGGGTGCGCAGTGCGCTGGAGCGCGATTATGCGCTCGAACCGCTTGACGTGCTGACTCCCGAAACGCTCGCGCCGCTCAGCCGCCTGATCCTGGCTCAGCCGCGGGCGCTTTCGGCAGAGGAAAACGTCGCTCTCGACGATTGGGTGCGGAGTGGGGGGCAGGTGATCGTGTTCGCCGATCCCATGCTGACGCGCCATTCCGAATACCGGCTGGGAGACCCGAGACGCCCGCACGATGTGGCGCTGCTCTCTCCGATCCTTGCGCGCTGGGGGCTGGAGCTAGAATTCGACTCGGGCCAGGACGAGGGCGAGCGACTGGTCGACGCGTTCGGGCTCACTGTTCCGGTGCGGATCGCCGGCACGTTCCGGCTGCGCGAGGAGGGCGGCGAGGCCGATTGTACCCTGTCGCAGAGCCGCCTGATGGCGCGTTGCACGATCGGCCAGGGACGCGCGCTGCTCGTCGCCGATGCCGCCGTGCTCGATGAGAGCGAGCCGCATGACGACGGCGGGGAAGCCGAGGACCACTCCGGCGAGGACCACTCCGGCGAGGATCGGCGCGACGCGGCCCTGGACGGCATCCTGAACGACGCCTTCGGCACCTGACTCCCGGTTCGGGGAAATCGCGGGAGAGGCCGGTTGGGGGCTCCCGCCGCTCCAGACATTTTCCTCGTGAATGGCCCGCGAGAGTGGCCGAAATCCGCAGATTTCGAGCATTTTCGCGCCGATCGGTGGCGGATTACCGAAGCATCGAAAGTAAGAATGCGTTTACGATGGCGCCGAGAGAAAGATACACAAAAACAGTTGTTTATCGGTAAATCCCCAAAAATCCCCTACTTTTCCCTTCCATCCCCCGCGCTCCCGCTGTATTCCCTGTGACACATCGGACAGACCGAATCCGTCTCGCGCCCTCCGGCTCGGGGCACGCTGCAAGCTCGTGGGTGCTTTCGGCGGCGGGGAAGGTGTGCCGAGTGGAGATGGTGATTTTTACCTGAGCGTATTTGGGGGCGGAAGCGGGTGCTTTTCGGGGGATATAGCGGACAAGCCTATTCGCCTGCGGGCGATAAAGGCCGCTATGTCCTTCCGCCGCTGTTTCGCAAGGCGGTGAAGGAAAGCAGCGATTCCCGCACCCTATGTCTGACCAAGCACGATCGCTGGAACTGTCTTGTCGGTTTCGGCCTGTCCCGCAAACTCGAATTCGAGGCGCAGCTCGATCGCGAGGAAGAGATGGCGTTCAAGTTCCAGCGCGATTTCGACCGGGAAACCCGTTCGAGCCAGCTCTACGGCTTCGCCGAGCTTCCCTTCGACGATAGCGGGCGGTTCGTCATGCCGGACTATCTGCGCGGCCTCGCCGGTATCGAGGACGGCCTGTTCTTCCAGGGCAGCGGCCGGTTTTTCAGCGTCTGGAACCCTACCGAACTGATGCGCATGGGCGACGATTGGGCCGCTGCCAAGGCCGCCTGCCAGGCGCTGGTGGCCGAGGCTGAAGCCAAGGCGAAGCGCAAGTGAGCCAGCCTCACATCCCCGTCCTCCTAGACGAGGTGATCGCCGCGCTCGACCCGAAGCCGGGCGACGTGATCGTCGATGCCACCTTCGGCGCAGGCGGCTACACCCGCGCGATTCTCGACAAGGGGGCGCAGGTCCACGCCTTCGATCGCGACCCCGATGCGATCGCCAACGGCGCGGCGATGGTCGCCGAATACGAAGACCGCCTGACGCTCCACCCGCACCGCTTCTCCCAGATGGTGGCCGCGCTGCGTGACGCGGGCGTGGCCTGTGTCGACGGTGTCGTCATGGATATCGGCGTCTCGTCGATGCAGCTCGATCAGGCGGAGCGCGGCTTTGCCTTCTCCCATGACGGCCCACTCGACATGCGGATGAGCCAGACGGGCGAGAGCGCCGCCGATTTCCTCAACACCGCCGATGCCGATCAGATCGCCGACGTGCTGTATCTCTACGGCGAGGAGCGCCAGTCGCGCCGCGTCGCCCGCGCCATCGTGGCCGCGCGCCCGCTGGAGACCACTGGCGATCTCGCCCGCGTGGTGAGGAAGGCATTGGGCCACAAACCGCACGACAAGAAGGATCCTGCGACGCGCAGCTTCCAGGCGGTGCGCATCCATGTGAATGGCGAGCTGGACGAGCTGGAGCAGGGCCTTGCCGCAGCCGAAACCCTGCTCGGCGAAGGCGGCCGCCTCGCCGTGGTGAGCTTCCACAGCCTCGAAGACCGGATCGTCAAACGCTTCCTGCGCGATGCGTCGAGCGCACCTGCCGCCTCGCGCCACTTGCCCCAGGTCGACAGCTTCGAGCCCGCCTTCACGCGCGTCAGCAAGGCGATCCGACCGGGCGAGGCCGAGATCGCACGCAATCCCCGCGCGCGCTCTTCCGTCCTGCGGCACGCGGTGCGTAGTGCCACCCCGGCGAGGGAAGCAGCCTGATGGCCAGCGCTCCCCCCTCTCGCCCGCACGGCAGCCGCATCCGCCAGATCGGCTGGATGCTGGCGCTGAGCCTGTGCCTTGCCGCCTTCCTTGCGCTGACCTTCAAGGTGAATGCCGTGAAAAGCGACGTGCGGCTGGCGGAGCGCCAGATCATCGCGCTCGAACGCCAGACCCTGATGCTGGAGGTCGAATTCCAGACCCGCGCCAGCCAGCGCCAGCTTTCGCAGTGGAACGCGGTCGAATTCGGCTATGTCGCGCCGCGCGCCGATCAATATCTCGAAAGCGAGCGGGAACTCGCCGTGCTCGGCCTGCCGCGCGGCCTCGACGCGCCCGATCCGATTCGCGTCGCCAAGGCGCGTCCGCAGGCCGAAGAAGGTCTTTTCGCCGAATGGATGGCCGATACCGATACGGCAGGCGATAACGGCGAGGACGCGAGCGATCTAGATTCCGGCGGATACGAAGCGGCGGGCAATCTGACCCAGCGTCTCGCCCGCTCGCCCGCTTTGCCGAGCGCTTTGGCGGAGACCGGCCAGTGAACGCCTATTCCCCGATCACGCGCGCCACCGGCGGCACCAGCTTCGGCGCCGCGATGCCGCAGGCGCGCGTACAGCTCGCGGTCATCCGCCAGAACTCGCTGGCGCAGGCCAAGCTGCGCGTGCTTTGGATCGTGCTCGCTTTCCTCTTCGTGGCAACGATGGCGCTGGTGCGGATCGCCTTTCTCGGCGGATCGGACCGTGCGGTGGCGGCGACCTCGCTCGAAGACGCGCTGCTGCCCGATCGCGGGGAGATCGTCGATCGCAACGGCGTGCCTTTGGCGCGGGCCTTCCCTGCCTACGCTCTGTGGTTCAATCCAGAGGCATTGGGCGAAGACGGTGCGCCGCTCGTGCGCGATCCGGCGACGATCGCGCGCGAACTGAAGGCGATCTTCCCCGATCTGAACGAGGCAAAGGTGGCCGAACAGCTCGCTTCGGGCAAAGCGGGCTATCTGCGCCGCCGTGTTCTTCCAGAAGAAGCCAACCGCGTGCAGGATATCGGCGAGCTGGCGCTTGAAATGCCCCAGGAAAACGACCGGCACTATCCGCAAGGATCGATGGCGGCCCACGTTCTCGGCTATGTCGCGGCGGATGGGCATGGGCGCGTGGGAATGGAACAGGTGCTCGACGAGCAGCTGAGCGATCCGGCGAGCCGGGGCATTCCGGTTGCGCTGTCGATCGACATGCGGGTGCAGGGCGCGCTCGAGGACGAATTGCGCCGGGGCATGAAGCTGGTCGATGCCAAGGGCGGCGCGGGCATCGTGTTGGATGTCGACACGGGCGAGGTGATGGCCCTGGCGTCGCTACCCGAATTCGACCCCAACAAGATCGACGAACGCGGCGCGTCCCTGATGTTCAACCGCGTGACCAATCAGGTCTACGAGCTTGGCTCCACCTTCAAGCCGCTTTCTGTCGCCGCGGCGATCGATGCCGGCGTGGTCCGCGATCTGGGTGCCCATTGGGACGCCTCGCCGGTCAAGGTCGGGCGCTTCGCGATCAAGGACAGCCACTTTCTCGGCGCCAGCCTCAACGTGCCGAGCACGCTGATTCATTCCTCCAACACCGTCACCGCGCGCATCGCCGACAAGCTCGGCCCGGAAAAGCTACGCCAGTACATGATGGATATGGGCATGGCCGAACGCCCGCATATCGAACTGCCGGCCAAGGGCTTCCCGATCTGGCCGGGCGAGAAATGGCCGCGCCTGCGCAGCATGACGGTCAGCTTCGGCCACGGCATCGCGGTCACGCCGCTGCACCTTGCGAGCGCCTATGCCACGATGGTCAATGGCGGCGTCTGGCGCCCCGCGACGCTGCACAAGCTTAAACCCGGAGAAGCGCCCGAAGGCCGCCGCGTGTTCAAGGCCTCGACCTCGGCGCGGATGAACCAGATCCTGCGCGCGACCACCATTTACGGCACGGGCAAGAATGCCGATGCAGCGGGCTTCCGCGTGGGCGGCAAGACGGGCTCCGCCGAAAAGCCGGGCGCGGGCGGCTATCGCCGGTCGACGCTGGTTTCGACCTTCGCCGCCGCCTTCCCGATGGACCGCCCACGCTATGTCGTGATTGCCATGCTGGACGAACCGCAGGGTACGCTCGCCTCCAGCTTCCAGCGTACCGCCGCCTGGAACGCCGCACCGATCGTGGGCCGTCTCGTCCCGCGCATCGGCCCGATGCTGGGCGTGCGGCCCGACAGCACGCGCGATATCGATATTTCGGATATCAAACCGCTGATCCCCGAGGCGAACCGGTGAAGCTGGCGAAGCTCTGCGACGCGGCGGGCGTGGCCTGTCCCGCCAATGGCGAGGCCGAAGTGACCGGCTTCGCCATCGACAACCGCAAGGTCGCGCCCGGCACCGTGTTCGGCGCGTTCCAAGGCGCGCGCGTGAATGGAGAGGATTTCATCCCCGCCGCGATCGAAGCGGGCGCCGTGGCGGTGGTTGCCCGGCCCGAAGCGCATGTCGAAGGCGCGGCCCATATCGCCGCCCATATCGCCGACGCCGAACCGCGCCGCGCCTTCGCGCAGCTCGCAGCCCAATTCTTCGCTCCCGTTCCGTCGCATATCGTCGCGGTGACGGGGACCAACGGCAAGACCTCGACGGTCGAAATGACGCGCCAGATCTGGCGCATGGCGGGCGAACGCGCGGCCAGTATCGGCACGCTGGGCGTCACCACGCCCGATGGCAGCGTTTCGACCGGGCTGACCACGCCCGACATCGTGACCTTCCTGTCGAACCTCAGCGGCCTGGCGCGCGAAGGGGTGACCCATGTCGCCTACGAAGCGTCGAGCCACGGCCTATCCCAGTTCCGCAATGAAGGCATCGCGGTCGAGGCGGTCGCCTTCACCAATTTCAGCCGCGACCATCTCGATTACCACGCCGACATGGAAGAGTATTTCCTCGCCAAGATGCGGCTGTTCGACGAGGTCGCGAGCGACGGCGCGACGGCGGTAATCTGGACCGGAAGCGACAGCAGCGAATGGACCGCGCGCGCCATCCAACATGCGGAAAAGCGCGGCCTGAGCCCCTTCACGGTTGGCGAACAGGGCGAAGGCATCCGTCTGGTCGCGCGCGAGGCGACGGCGCTGGGCCAGGAACTGACCGTCGAACACGACGGACAGACCCGTACCTTCCGCCTGCCGCTGATCGGGGCCTATCAGGTCTCGAACGCGCTTGTCTCCGCCGGACTGGCGCTCGCCAGCGGGATCGCAGCGGACCGGGTCTGGGATGCGGTCGCGCGGCTCCAGCCGGTGCGCGGACGTCTCGAACGCGCGGTCATCGCGCCGAGCGGTGCGCCGGTCTATGTCGATTACGCCCACACGGCGGACGCGCTGACTGCCGCCATCGCGGCGCTGCGCCCGCATGTCGCAGGCCGCCTAATCACCGTGTTCGGCGCGGGCGGCGATCGCGATCGCGGGAAGCGCGCGCCGATGGGCGAAGCGGCCTCGCAAGGCTCGGATCTCGTCATCGTTACGGACGACAATCCGCGCGGCGAGGAGCCGAGCGCGATCCGTGCCGCTGTGATGCAGGGCGTCACCGGCGAGGCACTGGAAATCGGCGGGCGGCGCGACGCGATCGCGCGCGCCATCGCCGAAGCGGGCGAGGGGGACATCGTCCTCGTCGCCGGCAAGGGGCACGAACAGGGTCAGATCATCGGCTCGGGAGAGAATATGCGGGTCCATCCCTTCGACGACGTCGAAGTTGCGCGGCTGTGCGCTGCCACAACTGCGGAGAACACGAAATGAGCGCTGCCCTGATCCGTCATCCCGCATTGAAGCGCTGGCCGATCCTTCCCTCCGACCGGCTGCCGCTGGCCCTGTGGGACGCGCAGACCATCGCCGCTGTCACGGGCGGAACGACAAGCGGCGATTTCCAGGTTTCGGGCATCGACACCGACAGCCGCGACATCCGCAATGGCGATCTGTTCGTGGCGCTGAAGGGCGAAGCGATGGACGGCCACCGCTTCCTCGACAAGGCGTTTGCCAATGGCGCCGCCGCCGCGCTGGTCGATCGGCCGGTCGATTATCCTCACGTTCTGGTCGCGGACACGACAGAAGCGCTTCATGCGCTTGCCGCCGCCGCCCGCAAGCGGACTTTCGCCAAGATCGTCGGCGTCACCGGGTCGGTCGGGAAGACGGGCGTCAAGGAAGCGATCTTCGCCGCGCTCGAACGGTCGAGCCGGGGGCAGGCGCACCGCTCGATCCGCAGCTACAACAATCATGTCGGCGTGCCGCTGTCGCTCGCGCGGATGCCTGCGCGCAGCCGTTTCGGCGTGTTCGAGATGGGGATGAACCATGCAGGCGAGATCGCCGAGCTGAGCGATCATGTCCGCCCCCATGTCGCGGTGGTTACCACTATCGCGCCCGCGCATATCGAGAATCTCGGCAGCGAAGAGGCGATCGCGGACGCCAAAGCGGAAATCTTCGGCGGTCTCGTCAAGGGCGGCACGGCGGTGATCCCGGCGGACAGCCCGCATTTCGCACGGCTCAAGGCTCATGCGGATAAGCTCGACGCACAGGTCGTCAGCTTCGGGCGTGCGCGCGATGCAACCCTGCGGTTGCTCGATGCGATCCCGAGCGCGAATGGGGGATCGCTCGTCACTTGCGAATATCCAGAAGGCCGGATGTGCTTCACCGTGGCGGAGCCCGGCGAACACTGGATTACCAACGCGCTGTGCGTGATGGCTGCCGTCCGCGCCGCCGGGGGCGACATGGCTGCCGCCGGACTGGCGCTTGCCGAAATGGGCGGGCTGAAGGGGCGCGGCGCGCGCCACCAGATCAGCGCGCCGGGCGGCAAGGCGCTGCTGATCGACGAAAGCTACAACGCCAATCCCGCCAGCATGCGCGCGACGTTGGCCCAATTGGGCAACACGCCCGCCGGTCGCCGCATCGCCGTGCTCGGCAGCATGAAGGAATTGGGCGATTTCGGCGCGGCCTTCCACGCTCAGCTTGCCGAGCCGCTGACTGCCGCGAATATCGACTACGCGGTGCTGGTGGGCGAGGAAATGCGCGTGCTGGCGCGCGAATTGGGGAAAGCGCCCGGCCAGCCGCTTGGCTTCGCGGGCGGATTCACCCATTGCGATAACGCTGCGGAAGCCATCGGCGCGCTGTCGGAATACGGCGTGGTTGCAGGCGATGCGGTGCTGGTGAAGGGGTCGAACTCGGTCGGCCTCGGCCAGCTGGTGGATCATTTCACACGCCGGGACGGCTGACCGCGCATGCTTTATATCCTCGCAGAATGGTTCCAGTTCGAAGGGCTGCTCAATCTCGTCCGGTATCAGACGGCGCGGGCGGGCGGTGTGCTGCTGACGGCGCTGCTGATCGGGCTCGTTATCGGGCCGCGCATGATCGCGATGCTGCGCGTGCGACAGGGCAAGGGCCAGCCGATCCGCGAAGACGGGCCGCAGACCCACCTCGCCAAGCGCGGCACGCCCACGATGGGCGGACTGATGATCCTCGTCGCCATGTCGATCTCGCTGCTCTTGTGGATGGACCTCAGCAATCCCTTCATCTGGGCGTGCCTCGCGGTGACGGGCGGCTTCGGCCTGATCGGCTTCATGGACGATTACGACAAGGTCACGAAGAAGAGCCACAAGGGCGTGTCGGGCAAGACGCGCCTCGCGCTCGAATTCGCAGTGGCGGGGATCGCCAGCTGGATTGTGGTCGGCCAGATCAACACGTTTCTCTACGTGCCGTTCTTCAACAATCTCGGCATCGAGCTGGGCTGGTTCTATTACGTCTTCGCCGCTTTCGTGATCGTGGGCGCTGGCAATGCCGTCAACCTGACTGACGGGCTGGATGGCCTCGCCACCATGCCGGTGATCATCGCGGCGGGTACGTTCGCGCTCATTGCCTATCTCGTGGGGCGCGTCGACTATTCGAGCTATCTCGGCATTCCGCATGTGCCCGGCGCGGGCGAGCTGGCGATCTTCTGCGCCGCGATCATGGGAGCGGGCCTCGCCTTCCTGTGGTTCAACGCGCCGCCCGCAGCGGTCTTCATGGGCGACACCGGATCGCTGGCCTTGGGCGGAGCGCTCGGCGCGATCGCGGTGGCGACCCATCACGAGGTCGTGCTGGCCGTGGTCGGCGGCCTGTTCGTATTCGAGGCCCTTTCGGTCATCATCCAGGTGTTCTGGTTCAAGCGAACGGGCAAGCGCGTCTTTCGCATGGCGCCGATCCATCACCATTTCGAACAATTGGGCTGGAGCGAGAGCAAGGTCGTGATCCGTTTCTGGATCGTCGCCATCGTGCTAGCGATCCTCGGTCTGGCGACGTTGAAGCTGCGGTGATCACGAATCCGGCCTGGAAGGGCAGGCGCTATGCCGTGCTCGGCCTGGCGCGATCGGGCCGGGCCACGGTCGAAGCGCTGCTGGCGAGCGGGGCAGACGTGCTGGCCTGGGACGATCGCGAGGACGCACGCGCGCCCTTCGTCGGCCGCACGGGCATTGCAGACCCGTTGCAGTCGGACCTGACCGGTTACGATGGCGTGGTCGTTAGCCCCGGCGTTCCGCTCAACACCCATCCGATCAAGCCCCATGCCGACAGCTTCGGCGTGCCGGTAATCGGAGACATCGAACTGTTCGCGCAGGCGCGCCGGGCTCTCCCGCCGCACAAGGTCGTCGGCATCACCGGCACCAATGGCAAGAGCACAACGACCGCGCTGGTTCATCATATCCTCAAGACTGCGGGCGTTCCCACCACGATGGGCGGCAATATCGGCCTGCCGATCCTGGAGCAGCAGCCTTTGCCCGAGGACGGGGTCTATGTGCTGGAGCTTTCGAGCTACCAGATCGACCTGACCTATTCGCTCGATTGCGACGTGGCGGTGCTGCTGAACATCACGCCGGATCATCTGGATCGGTACGATGGCGATTTCCAGAAATACGCCGCAAGCAAATCCCGCCTGCTCGCGATGCAGACGAGCGGACAGAACTCCATCGCCCGCTTCACCGACGCGCGGGCCTTGGGGAAATTCGCCGAAGGCACAATTGCCAGCATTCTCGAAGACGTCCTCAGCAATCGAGGTTTCGAGCCTGGCGAGCAGGCGAACTGGCAGTCGCTGCAAGGCCCGCACAATCTTGAAAACGCCGCAGCAGCGATCGAGGTCGGCGATATTCTCGGTCTTTCCGGGCAGCAGATCCGCGCCGGGCTCGAAAGCTATTCCGGCCTGCCGCATCGGATGGAGCGTGTCGCGGAAACCTCCGGCGTCGCTTATGTCAACGACAGCAAGGGCACCAACACCGCCGCCTCCGCGCCTGCGCTGGCGGCGTTCGAGAACATCCATTGGATCGTCGGCGGCCTCGCTAAGGAGCCGGGGCTAGGCGAGTGCGAGCCCGAATTGCCGCACGTGATAGCCGCATACACCATCGGCAAGGCTGGACCCGCTTTTGCCGAGCTGCTCGAGGGCCGCGTCCCCGTCACGCGCAGCGAAACGCTCGAGCGCGCGGTGCGCGATGCTGCCGCTGCGGCGCAGGCGGGCGACACCATCCTGCTCTCCCCCGCCTGCGCCAGCTTCGATCAGTTCCGCGATTTCGAACAGCGCGGCGAGGCGTTCCGCAAGGCCGTCAGCGAGCTCGGCGCATGAATATGCAGCGTCCTTACGTGCCCGGCGCCACCCGCCCCGGCATGCGCCGCCCCGGCCAGAAGCTCTCCCGCTGGACCGAGTTGACGATCTGGTGGCGTGAGATCGACCGGGTGCTGCTCGGCCTGATCCTGGCGCTGATGGCGTTCGGCACCGTCGCCGTCGCCGCCGCAAGTCCTGCCAGCGCGGACCGTCTTTCGACTGCGACGCAGACGCTCGATCCGCTCTATTTCTTCTACCGCCACCTCGCCTGGCAGGCGATCGGGATCGGCGTGATGATCGCCATCAGCATGGTCAGCCGCGAAAACGCCCGGCGCGGGGGGCTGCTTCTGGCGGCAGGAATGCTCGGCGCGCTGTTCCTCGTTCCGATCGTCGGCGCGGAGGTGAACGGTGCGCGGCGCTGGCTCGATTTCGGAATGCGCTTCCAGCCGTCCGAATTCCTGAAGCCCGCCTTCGCCATCGCCGTCGCCTGGATTCTGTCATGGCGAATGCGCGACCCCAATTTGCCGGTGATCGCGCTGTCGGCAGTGGCGCTGGTCGTGGTCGCGGCGCTCCTGATGATGCAGCCCAATCTGGGCGACACCATCCTTTTCTTCGGCGCGTGGTTCGTGCTGATCCTGCTTGCGGGCGTGCCCGTGCAGCGCATGGGCGCGCTGGTCGGGATCGGCGGCGCGGCCATGGTCGCGACGTATTTCCTCTATGACAACGCCCGCCACCGCATCGACAGTTTCATGGGCGGTGGCACGGCTTTCGACCAGGTCGATCTGGCCGAGCGAACGCTGCTGGCGGGCGGCTGGACGGGCAGCGGATACGGGCTGGGCCTCAGAAAGATGAATCTGCCCGAAGCGCACACCGACTACATCTTCTCCGTCATCGGGGAAGAATTCGGCCTGATCGTTTGCGCTCTCGTCGTGATCGTTTATCTCGCCATCGTGGCGCGCGTATTGATGAAGCTGATCGATGAAGACGACCTGTTCGCCCTGCTTGCGGGTGCGGGCCTGATCACGCTGTTCGCGGGGCAGGCGTTCATCAACATCCTCGTCAATCTGCAGCTGTTTCCATCGAAGGGGATGACTTTGCCGCTCATCAGCTATGGCGGATCGTCCACGATCGCGCTCTGTCTGGAGGTCGGGCTGCTGCTGGCGATAACGCGGCGCAATCCCTTCCTCAAACGCGAGACGCGCGGCCTGGCTGACGTGATCGGCTGGAACGAACGCCGCGCGCCGAAGAAACAGGCGGATGCGATCCGGCGGGAAATCTATCCATGAGCGGGCCGGACAACACTCGTGCGGCGCGCCACTTCGTCCTCGCGGCAGGGGGCACGGGCGGCCATTTGCTGCCCGCCTTCGCCCTCGCGACCGAGCTGGAACGGCGCGGGCACCACGTCGCGCTGATCACCGACGAACGCGGCGCGCAGATTCCCGGACGGCCCGATTTCCTCACCACCCACATCCTGCCCGCCGGGCGCTTCGGCAAGAATCCGGTCAAATGGTTCGCGGGCGCAAAGGCCGTGTGGGAAGGACGGAACATGGCGGTGCGCCTGTTCGAGAGCTTTCAGCCCAGCGCCGTGGTCGGCTTCGGCGGCTATCCCGCCTTTCCGGCCCTGTGGGCTGCGACGTCGATGGGCATTCCCAGCGTCGTCCACGAACAGAACGCCGTGCTGGGCCGCGTCAATCGCCTGCTGGCGGGCAAGGTCGATGCGATCGCCACCGCCTATCCGCAGGTCGAGCGGCTGAAGCCCAAATATGCCGACAAGGTCCATCTGGTCGGCAATCCCGTTCGCGCCGAAGTGCTGGCCCTGCGTGAAGAGGAGTTTCCCGCGCTCAGCGAAGAGGGGCTGTTCCGCGTCCTTGTCACCGGCGGGAGCCAGGGTGCGCGCGTTCTGTCCGAAGTGGTGCCCGACGGGCTCGCAATGCTGCCGCCCGCCTTGCGGCAGCGACTCCAGGTGACGCAGCAATGCCGCCCGGAAGATTTGGAAGCGGTCCGCGCGCGCTATTCCAGCCACGACATTCCCGCCGAACTCGGGACTTATTTCGAAAACATGGCCGGTCGCCTTGCGGATGCGCATCTTTTCATCGGGCGCGCGGGCGCGTCAACCATCGCGGAACTGACCGCCGTTGGCCGACCGGCGATCCTGATCCCGCTTCCGATCGCGACCGACGATCACCAGGCGGCGAACACCCGCGAGATGGTGAAGGCGGGCGGGGCGCGGATGGTGCGGCAGGACAGCTTCACCGCCAAGGAACTCGCCAAGCAGATCAAGGCCATCGCCGACAGCCCCGAAGGGCTCGGCAAGGCGGCCCATGCGGCGTTCAATTGCGGGCGGCCCAATGCGGTTCAGGATCTTGCCGATCTCGTCGAAAGCTTCGGTGGGGCGGAAATGATGGACGTGATCCGCGTCGGCGCGAACAATGCGCGCGGCGCTTCGCAGGGCGTGGCTGCGGGGCAGGGCGCGGCGCGCGACATGCACGAAAGGTCGAAGCCATGAGAGGCGTGCCCACCGATATCGGCACCATCCATTTCGTCGGCATAGGCGGGATCGGCATGTCCGGCATCGCCGAAGTGATGGCCAATCTCGGCTACAGCGTGCAGGGATCGGACATCAAGGAAAGCCCGGTGGTCGAGCGCCTGCGTTCGCGCGGGGTCCGGATCGCAATCGGCCATGCGGCGGAAAACGTGATGGGCGCGGCGGTCGTCGTCACTTCCACCGCGGTGAAGCGCACCAATCCCGAAGTCGCCTTCGCGCTCGAAAACCGCATCCCCGTGGTGCGCCGCGCGGAAATGCTGGCCGAATTGATGCGGTTGAAATCCACCGTCGCGGTGGCGGGGACGCATGGCAAGACAACGACCACCAGCATGATCGCCGCACTGCTCGATTGCGGCAATGTCGATCCCACCGTCATCAATGGCGGCATCATCGAACAATACGGTTCGAACGCGCGATTGGGCGATAGCGACTGGATGGTGGTGGAGGCCGACGAGAGCGATGGCAGCTTCCTGCGCCTCGACGGGACGATCGCGGTCGTCACCAATATCGATCCCGAGCATCTCGACTATTATGGCGATTTCGACGGGGTGAAGGCCGCCTTCGTGGAATTCATCCACAATGTCCCCTTCTATGGCGCGGCGATCCTGTGCATCGATCATCCCGAAGTCCAGGCGGTGAGCGGTCTGGTGCGCGATCGCAATGTCGTGACGTACGGCTTCAATCTCCAGGCGGATATCTGCGGCGTCAACGTCCGGCCCGATGCGGGCGGCAATTGTTTCGACGTAATCGTGCGTCGGCGCGGGCAGGAGGATCGCCGGATCGAAGGCGTGCGTCTGCCCATGCCGGGGCGCCACAACGTCCAGAACGCGCTCGCCGCGATTGCAGTCGCGATCGAGATGAAATGCCCGGACGAAGTGATCTGCAACGGCTTCGCCAGCTTCGGCGGCGTGCGGCGGCGGTTTACCAAGACGGGCGAAGTCCCGGTGGGCGATGGCAAGGCCGTGGTCATCGACGATTACGGCCATCATCCGGTCGAAATCCGCGCGGTTTTGGGTGCCGCGCGCGAGGCCACCAAGGGCCGCGTGATCGCGGTCGTCCAGCCGCACCGTTACACTCGCCTGCGCGATCTGATGGACGATTTTCAAAGCGCCTTCAACGAAGCGGACGAGGTGTTCGTGACGCCCGTTTACGAAGCGGGCGAAGAACCGATCGAGGGCGTGAATTCGCAGGCTCTCGTCGATGGACTCAAGTCGCGCGGCCACCGCTCCGCCGCCAGCGTCGGCGATATGGACGAGCTGGTCGCGGTGCTCGGCGCGGAGTTGAAGCCGGACGATCTCATCGTCTGCCTCGGCGCAGGCGACATCACGCGCTGGGCCGCCGAGCTTCCCGAAGCACTGATCGCCGAAAGGGCGCGCGGATGACGCAGCCCGACGATGCCTTGAACTGGGACAGCGGCGAAGCGCCCGATTGCGAGGTCGAGGGCGGCGTCAGCGCACCGATCTCGACCGCGGGCCTGCGCGGGCGGCTGACGCATGACGCGCCGCTGGCCAAGCTGGTGTGGTTCAAATCCGGCGGCCCTGCCGATTGGCTGTTCGAGCCAGCCGATCTGGACGATCTGATCCTGTTCCTCGAGCGGCTCGACGGTGCGCTCCCGATCATGCCGCTGGGGCTCGGCTCGAACCTGATCGTGCGCGATGGCGGCGTGCCGGGCGTGGTGATCAAGCTGGGCAAGCCCTTCGCCGGGATCGAGGTCGACGCGTGCACCTTGACCTGCGGGGCCGGGGCGCATGGCATCCTCGTCGCCAGTGCGGCACGCGATGCGGGCGTGGCGGGCATGGAATTCATGCGCGGCATTCCCGGCACGGTGGGCGGTTTCGTGCGCATGAATGGCGGCGCCTATGGGCGCGAAGTCGCGGATGTGCTCATCGATTGCAACGTAGTCATGCAGGACGGCAATCTGATGCGGCTGACGAAGCGCGAGCTCGATTACAGCTATCGCCATTCGGCGCTGACCGACAATTCGGTGGTGGTTTCGGCCCGCTTCGAAGGAACGCCCGGCGATCCCGAAGCGATCGGCGCGGAGATGGACCGTATCGCCGAAGCGCGCGAAACCTCGCAGCCGCTCCGCACCAAGACAGGCGGATCGACTTTCAAGAACCCGCCGGGCGAGAAGGCTTGGGAACTGGTCGACAAGGCGGGCTGCCGGGGCATGACGGTGGGCGGCGCGCAGGTGAGCGAGAAGCACACCAATTTCCTCATCAACACCGGCGACGCCACCAGCGAGGACATCGAAACCCTCGGCGAGGAGGTCAAGCGCCGGGTCTACAAGAATTCGGGCGTGGAACTGGAATGGGAAATCCGCCGGGTGGGCAGACCGTGACCCTCGATCGCAAACTCCACATCGCCGTCCTTATGGGCGGCTGGGCGAACGAACGCCCCGTCTCGCTGATGTCGGGCGAAGGCGTCGCCAAGGCGCTGGAAGAGCGCGGGCACCGCGTCACCCGGATCGACATGGATCGCCAGGTCGCCGCGCGCATCGCGGAGTCCGCACCCGATGTCGTCTTCAACGCGCTCCACGGCGTGCCGGGCGAGGATGGGACGGTGCAGGGCATGATGGACCTGATGGGTGTGCCCTACACCCATTCGGGCCTCGCCACCTCGGTCATTGCGATCGACAAGCAACTGACCAAGCAGGCGCTGGTGCCGCACGGCGTGCCCATGCCCGGCGGGCGGATCGTTAGGACCGCAGACCTGTTCGAGCGCGATCCCCTGCCGCGCCCCTATGTGCTGAAACCCGTCAACGAAGGCAGCTCGGTGGGCGTCGCCATCGTCACCGAGGATGGCAATTACGGCAACCCGATCGCACGCGATGCGAAAGGCCCGTGGCAGGATTTCGCCGAATTGCTCGCCGAACCCTATATCAAGGGCCGCGAGATGACGTCGGCGGTGGTCGATTTCGAGGACGGGCCGCGTGCGCTCGCGGTGACGGAGCTGAAGCCGAAAAGCGGCTTCTACGATTTCGACGCCAAATACACCGACGGGATGACCGACCATATCTGTCCCGCCGATATTCCCGAGACGATCCGCGATCTCTGTCTCGAAATCGCGCTGAAGGCTCACAAGCTGCTCGGCTGTCGCGGCACCAGCCGCACCGATTTCCGCTGGGACGAGGAACAGGGCGAAGACGGCCTGTTCGTGCTCGAAACCAACACCCAGCCGGGGATGACGCCGCTCAGCCTGGTGCCCGAACAGGCGCGCCATGCGGGCATGGAATATGGCGAGCTGGTCGAGACAATCATCGCCGCGGCTCTGCGCGACTTCGCCGTGAAGGCTCCTGCCGATGGCTAAGGTCAAGCGCACCAGCCCGGGCGTGCGCCGCTCCGCCGCTGCGCGCAATCGGACGCAGAAGACGCGCGCCGCCAAGAAACACACGGTCGGCCTGTTCGACCAGATGCTGGCCCTGCTGCCTTTTACGGACGAGCAATTGCACAAGGCTTTCGTCGCCGCGATCCTGGCGCTGGCGCTTGCCGCTGCGTGGTTCGTCGCCAGCCTGGCCGGTCTGCCCGCGCTCGCCAATGCGCGTTTGGCCGAAGCCGCGTCCGATGCCGGGTTCGAGGTGCGCCGCGTCAAGGTGACGGGCGTCGAGCGAATGAACGAGCTGACGGTTTACGAACGCGCGCTTGCCATGCGCGATCAGCCGATGCCTCTCGTCGATCTCGATGCGCTGCGCGATCGCCTGCTGGAATTGAGCTGGGTCAAGGATGCGCGCGTGTCGCGCCAGCTTCCCGACACGCTGATCGTCGACATCGTCGAACGTGAAGAGCACGCCGTCCTCGCCAAGCCCGACCGGTTGATGCTGGTCGATGCCGAGGGGCACGAACTCGAACCCATCAGCCGCACCAATGCCAAGGGCAAGCTCACCATCGCCGGGCCGGGCGCACAGAAGCAGGTCGGCGAACTGGACCTGCTGCTCGACGCCGCGCCTGCGCTCAAACCCCAGGTCGAACAGGCCGAATGGGTCGGCAATCGCCGCTGGAACCTGACCTTCAAGACCGGCCAGATGCTCGCGCTTCCCGAAGGCGAGGATCAGTCGGCGAGCGCGCTCGTCTCCTTCGCCAAGCTGGACGGGCATTACCGGCTGTTGGGCGGCAAGGTCGTCGCGGTCGATATGCGCGTGCCCGAACAGGCCTATTTCCGCTGCACGGGCGGGCCTTGCAGCATGAACGGCCTCGAACAACGGGCTTCCGCCCCGGGAGCGGACAACTGATGGCTGGCCCCCGCATCACGCGGGCCTATGGCGCAGTCAATATCGGCTCCTTCCGCATCTCGGCCATGATCATGGGCCAGGACGAGAACGGCGCGATGGTGGTACTGGGGTCGAGCCACCGCAAATCCGAAGGCGTCAAGCGCGGCTATGTCACCGAAATGCGCGCCGCCAGCCTCGCCATCCGTCAGGCGCTCGAAAAGGCCGAGGCGAGCGCGGGCACCAGCGTGTCGAGCGTGTGGATCGGCTGTTCGGGCGCAGGCCTGTCGAGCCATATCGCCAGCGTCGAAATCGCGATCGGCGGGCGGCGCATCGAAGAAGACGATATCGAGCACCTGCTCTATGCCGCGCGCGACCACATTCAGCCCGATGGGCGCATGGTCCTCCACGCCCAGCCCGCGCATTATACGCTGGACGGGGCGCACGGCGTCGCCAATCCGGCGGGTCTCCATGCGGAGGCGCTGGGCGTCGATATCCATGTGACGGTGGCCGAAAGCGCGCCGGTCAGGAACCTGATCGAAGCGGTCCAGACCGCGCATCTCGATGTCGAGGCGGTGGTCGCCAGCCCGCTCGCCAGCGCCTATGCCTGCGTCACGCCGGAAGAGCGCGAATTGGGCGTCGCGCTGATCGAGATCGGAGCGCAAGTCACCAATATCTCGGTCCATTCGGCGGGGATGCTGCTGGGGCTGAAGTCCATCCCCCTTGGGTCGAACGACATCACCGATGCGATCGCTTCCAGCTTCGGGATCCGTCGCAGCCAAGCGGAGCGGCTGAAATGCGTATCCGGTTCGGCGATGGCCAGCCCGACCGATCACTCCGAGATGATACCGGTCAATGCGCCGGGCGAAGAGGGCGAAGGCCCGATCGCGCGCGGAGCGGACGAACACAACCGCATCGCGCGCGCCGAGCTGGTCGCGGTCGTCACCGATCGGCTGGCGCACCTGACCGGCGAAATGCACCGTTCGCTCAAGGACATGGGCTTTTCGGGCAGCAGGGGCGGGCAGGTGGTGCTTGCGGGCGGGGGTGCGGAGTTGCATGGCATCGCCGAATTCGTTCAGGCCGCGCTCGGCCGCCCGGTGCGGATCGGCAAGCCGCCGCGCCTGCAGGGCCTGCCCGAAGCGCATGCGACCCCAGGCTTCGCTTCGCTGGTGGGTCTGTGTCTCTATGCGGCGGACGATCCGGTCGATATCCGCTCGGTCGATCCGGGCTATCAGCCGACCCGGCGTTATTCGGGCTTCGGCCTCGTAAACAGAGTGTTGCAGGCGGTTCGGGAGTATTTCTAGGCACCTCGCGGCGGCCGGGCCGTTGAAGGAGCTAGCACTGTGAAAAAAGGCGATTAACCCTTTGCATCGCCGAATCGGAATGTGGCAGACTACAGGCCATGCAAATTAGGGCGAAACGTCTTCGCCGGAGGAATATCGAATGAGCATCAATATCGGCCCCGCTTCGTCGGACGATCTGCGTCCCCGCATCACCGTGATCGGCGTGGGCGGCGCCGGGGGCAATGCGATTGCCAACATGATGGAAGCGCAGATCGAAGGCGTCGATTTCATCGTGGCCAATACCGATGCGCAGGCGCTGAGCAATGCAGCTGCCGAAAAGCGCATCCAGCTCGGCCCCGACATCACCGGCGGCCTTGGTGCAGGCGCGCGGCCCGAAGTCGGCAAGGCGGCGGCTGAAGAGACGGTCGAAGATATCGAGCATGCGCTCGAAGGCGTGAACATGTGCTTCATCGCGGCGGGCATGGGCGGGGGCACCGGCACCGGCGCCGCGCCCGTCATCGCGGAAGCTGCGCGCAAGAAGGGCGTGCTGACCGTGGGCGTCGTGACCAAGCCGTTCCTGTTCGAAGGCACGCGCCGCATGCGCGCCGCCGAGGCGGGCATCGACGAGCTTCAGAAGCACGTCGATACGCTGATCGTGATTCCCAACCAGAACCTGTTCCTGGTCGCCAAGGCGGAAACGACCTTCAAGGAAGCCTTCGAACTGGCTGACGAAGTGCTGCAGCAGGGCGTGCGTTCGATCACCGACCTGATGGTGATGCCGGGCCTCATCAATCTCGACTTTGCCGACGTGCGTTCGGTGATGAGCGAAATGGGCAAGGCGATGATGGGAACCGGCGAGGGCGAAGGTGACAATCGCGCGCTCGAAGCTGCGGAGCGCGCCATCGCCAACCCGCTGCTCGACGGGGTCAGCATGGCGGGCGCCAAGGGCGTGATCATTTCGATCATCGGCGGCGAGGACATGAAGCTTCTCGAAGTCGACGAAGCCGCGAACCACATTCGCGAGCTGGTGGACGAAGATGCGAACATCATCTGGGGTTCGGCCTTCAATCCCGATCTCGACGGCAAGATCCGCGTTTCCGTGGTCGCCACCGGTATCGAGCATGACGGGCAGGCAATGCCGAGCCAGTCGCGCGGCTTCGCCATGTCCGAATCGCGCGCGCCCAAGCGCCCCGCGCTCGACCTGCCGCGCCAGAGAGAGGAGGACGAGGAGCCCTTCGAATTGAGCGAAGGTCTCTCCGCCGAAGCCGAGAGCGATGCAATGTCCGGCGGCTTCGCGACTGCGCCCGCTCCCTCGCCAGCGGTCCCCTCGCCGGCTCCTACGCCGTCCAGTGCGCAGGCCGATGACGCTCCGATGGAACTGACTTCGGCGAATTACGCCGATGACGGTCGGGCGGGATCGCGCGGCACCGCAGCAACCTATTCGGATTTCGACGAAGACGAGGGCGAGGATGTGGACGACATCGTCGATCCGCTGGCGGGCCTGCGTAACGAGCATACCGAGCGCTTCGACCGTTCGGAAAGCGCCTCGCTCGCGTCCCCGACGGACAGCCGTTCGCTTGAAACCGATATGGAAGACGAAGGCTGGGGCCGGGACAGCGGACGCCGTCCGACGCTCGATCTGTCGGAAGGCACGGAAAGCGGCCGGAAGGGAGCGCAGGACGAGCTTCAGCTTGGCAACGACCAGATGGCCGCCGACTCGCGCAGCCCCCTCCAGTCCAAGCCCGCACGCGGCAGCGGCGAAAGCACCGCCGATGGCGACAAGGGCAAGGGCGCGGCACGTCCGGCTGGCGGATCGGGCGGTAGCGGATCGGGCAGCACGCTGTTCGAGCGGATGGCCAACCTTTCGCGCGGCAGCGCACCGCGACCTGCCGACGACCGCGACGATGACGACGACGATACGGGCGGCGCGCTTAACATTCCGCGCTTCCTGGGCCGCCAGAACAACCAATAGTTCGGTCCGTTCGGGCAACGATCGGCTCCGGTTCAGGCGCTAGCCAGACCGGGGCCGCCATCGTCGCGATCGCAACGACACGAAAGCGCGGGCATCGGACACCCGCCGAAAACGGAGCGCGGGTTTGCGAATACTGAATCGACTGTCACTTCTGAGCGCCTCGGTCATCGGCCTGGCCGCCGCGGGTGTCGCCCTGCCTCAATCCGTATCCGCGCAGGCCGTGGTGCAGCCCCTTCCGCCTCGCGAGGCCGCCGATCTCAACGATGCGCTGCGCCGTCTTGCCCGTTCGCCGCGCGATCTGGGTGCGCTGCTCGATGCGGGCGAGGCTTCGGTGCAAGTGGGCGATATCGACGCCGCGATCGGTTTCTTCGCCCGTGCACAGGATATCGCGCCCGACAACGGCCGCGCGATGCTCGGCTTGGCGCGATGCTTCACCTTGCAGCGCCAGCCGATCGAAGCCTTGCGGCTTTATGCTGAGGCTGAGAATGCGGGCATCCCGGAAGCGGCGATGGCCGCCGATCGCGGCCTCGCCTTCGACCTTGTTGGTGACAATGCGAGCGCGCAGGCGCTTTATCGCGCGGCTTTGGCACAGGGCAACGATCCCGAAACCCGCCGCCGCCTGGCGCTCAGCCTGGCGATGACCGGAAACCGGCAGGAATTCGAAGCCACGCTGCTCCCCCTGCTGGAGAGTGAGGACCGCTCGGCATTCCGGGCGCGGGCCTTCGGCCTCGCGATTCTGGGCGATGCGGACGATGCTGTGGGGATCGCCGAAGCGCTGATGCCGACGGATCTGGCGCTGCGGATGGCGCCCTATCTGCGCTATATGCCGCGCCTGACCCGTGCACAGCAGGCGGCAGCCGCCAATCTCGGCGCCTTCCCGCGGGCGAACGAGATCGGGCGCGACGATGCCGCCATAGCAAGCTACGCTCCTGCCAATCCGCGCGTCGCACGCGGCGCCGGCGCGGCTCTGGCACCCAGCGGCGCGCCGATGGGGTCGAATGCCGCACCTGCCGCTGCGCCAGTCCCCACCCCCGCTCCCGCGCGCCAGACGCGGCAGCAGCGCCGCCAGGCGGAGCGCGCCGCGCGCCGTGCCGCCGGGTCCGATCCGATGGATCGCACGCTGGTTCGCTCCGCGCCTGCTCCGGCGCCCGTTCCTGCGCCAGCTCCCGCTCCGGCGCCTCTTCCGGCTCCGGCGCCGCCGCCAAGCCCTGCACCCTCTCCAGCGCCGAGCGCGCAATCGGACGCTCCGGCAATTCAGTTCGAACTCCCGCCCGCCAGCGCGCCGGCATCCCAAGAGGCCACCCAGGTGGCCCGTATCGACCCTTCGCAAGTCGATCCGGATGAGAGTGCAACCCAACTGATCACGGCGGAAAATCCCGTTCAGGTCGCAGTGCTGAATCCTGCCGACAATGCCGAGAACATGGGCCCAGCTGCGCCGACGACACCCGCTCCGGCACCCGATCCCGAACCGTCGCAAAGTGTCGCGGACGCTTTTGCCGCCTTCGCGGCAACGCAGCCGGTGAGTGCGCCACGGCCAGCCAATGCGGTGGACATCACCACCATCGAACCGCCGCGCGAGCGCGCCGAACCGCCGCCGCCCAAGCCGGAAGCGAAACCGAAGCCTCCGGCCAATCCTTCGCGCCATTACGTCCAGATCGCCACCGGGCGCGATCGCGATGCGCTGAAGTTCGACTGGCGCCGCATCGCGCGCAAGGCCGATTCGCTGCTCGACGGGAAAGGGCCGTTCGTGACCAAATGGGTCGAAGCCAATCGCTTGCTGGCCGGTCCCTATCCCAGCAAGGATGCCGCGCGCGAGGTGATGAACAAATTGAAGGCGATGGGCATCGACAGTTTCACCTTCACCAGCGATTCCGGCCAGGCGATCGACCCGCTCGACTGATCGAGGCGCAGTTTTGAATGCATGTTTTCCAGGGCTTGTGCACAGCGTTTGCACAGGCCTTTCCAGCCGGTCGCGGTTTCTCCCCAGCAGCGGCGATGGCCTCGATTGCCAAGCGCCCTGCCTCTTCGGCATTGAGCCTGCATGACGAGGATGGGATCGGGCCGATGAGAGCGCTGGAAAGTTTCGCGAACGACGAGGATGCGGCGCCGGTCGACATGCTGGCGGCTTTGTTCGAAGCGCGGGGCTGGCCATGCGCCGCACGCGCCCACGAGGTCACGGGCGAAGTGCGCGGCAGCTGGTCGAATTACCAGGTGAAGGGCATCTGGCGTGCAGAGGATTGCGTGCTCCAGATCCTCTGCCTGCCCGAAATTCGCGTACCCAAAGACAGGCTCGTCGCAGCCTACGAATTGCTCGGCCTGATCAACGAACAGCTTTGGCTCGGCCATTTCGACATCTGGTCGAATGGCGGCGTTCTCCTGTATCGGAACGCGACGATGTTGGGGGACGAAGGCACGCTGAGCCTGGCCCAGGCGCAGGCGCTGGTGGAAATTGCGGTAGAGGAATGCGACCGTTTCTACCCTGCCTTCCAGTTCGTGCTGTGGGGCGGAAAGAGCCCTGCGGATGCGCTGCAGGCGGCCTTGGTCGATGCCGCCGGGGAGGCGTGAACACAGTGTTTCTCCGGCCCCCGTTCGGCCAGGTCAGGCGTTAACCAAGACCCGGCCCAAACGGTCCGGTTTCGCTTGAAATATGGGGCCGGAACCCCGATATTGTCGATATCCGCGATAGAGCGCATCGGGCGCACGGATCGCATCTAGGAGAGAGACGACACATGGCCGATTGGAACGACACCGGACGGCGGCAGACGGGCTTCAGCTCGGTTCCGCGCGCTGGCGACGCCGTTGCCCGTCGCGAGACATTCGATGCGGGCCTGCGCTCGCACATGCTTTCGATCTACAATTACATGGCGAGCGGCGTACTGCTGACCGGCATCGTCGCCATGCTGACCTATCAGTCGGGCCTCGCGGTGAATTTCGCGAGCGGGCCGCTAATGTGGATCGTTGCGCTGGCGCCGCTGGGCTTCGTGATGGCGATGAGCTTCGGCCTCCAGAAGATGAGCCGCGGGACGCTCCAAATGCTGTTCTGGGCGTTCGCGGTCGTGATGGGTCTTTCGCTGTCGACGATCTTCCTGCGCTTCACCGGCGAATCGATCGCGACGACCTTCTTCGCCACGGCGGGTGCCTTCGCGGGCCTCAGCCTGTTCGGCTATACCACCAAGAAGGATTTGTCCGGCATGGGCACCTTCCTGATCATGGGCGTCGTCGGGCTGCTGATCGCGATGGTCATCAACATCTTCCTGCAGTCGAGCGGCCTGGCGCTGGCCATCAGCTTCATCGGCGTGCTGATCTTCGCAGGCCTCACCGCCTACGATACGCAGCGCCTGAAGCGCGAATACGAGTATCTTCGCGGCACCGACTTCGTCGGCAAGGCCGTGATCATGGGCGCGCTGAGCCTCTATCTCGACTTCATCAACATGTTCATGTTCCTGCTGCAGTTCATGGGCAATCGCGAATAAGCGATCCGCGCGGTCCGCTCGCCTTCGGGGTGCGGACTGCCGCAGACAGGACTCGGTCTATCGTGCTCGGAGCGCTTCGTGCGTTCCGGGCATTTTCTTTATTGCCAAGCGCTTGTAACGCTTACTGCTTAAGCCCGCGTTCAATCGGAAGGCGACACGGGTTTCCATTACGAATTTTCGCAAACGGGAGGGCCGCCGGACTATGCGCCGCGCAACCAAATCACAGCTACGCCTCGTCACGCTCACGCTCGGAATTGCCGGGCTCGCTGCCTGTGCAACGCCCGAACCGCCGCCCCCGCCGGTCGAAGTCATCCCGCTGCGTCCGGTGCCGCCGGGCGGCGCGGCCTATATCATGGAGATTCCCGGCAAGGATCTGCTCGGTCAGCGCCAGACGGTGAACCGCAATCTGACCGATGACGAGCGCACCTGGCATTTTCGTTCCGCCTGGAACGTGGCCGCGCTGAATTGCCTCGGCCCGCGCTACGAGCCGATCCTGCAAGGCTACAGCGCCTATCTCCAGAACAATGAGCGCGATCTAAGGCGCGTAAACGAGCGTATCGATGCCGAATATCGCAAGGAATTTCGCGATCGGCGTGAAGCGATCATGGCGCGCGAGACGCAGATGACTTCGGTCTACAACTTCTTCGCATTGCCGCCTGCCCGTGCAAGTTTCTGCCAGACGGCGCTCGACATCTCGAACCGCGCTTTGGCGACGACCGACATGGACGCAGCCGGCTTTGCGGCGGCGAATTTCGCTCTGTTCGAGCAGCCCTTCGACACGTTCTTCACGGAATACGAAACCTATCAGCGCGAATCGGCGGCATGGGACGCGCAGTACGGTGAGCGCTACGGCCAGTCCCAGCCGGGCTATGTCGCGGTGCAGGAGGCTCGCGCAGCCCGGGCGCCGGTGATCACGCTCGACGGTGTGGGGGCGACGCTCTCCACGCCGGCAGCCGAACAGACCCGCGTGATCGATCCGGATACGGGCGCGCCCATTCCGGTCGTGCCGGTCGACGAGACGCGCACCTCGCAGCCGATCGTGCAGCCGATCCCCAACGATGCGGGCGAGGACGATACCCCGCAAGGCACGGTGCAGAGTACGGGCACCGCGAATTAGGCTTTGCAGCCTGCGCGCCTTTCGCTAAGGCGCGCCTTCCGCCGGGCGGCAAGTCAAGTGTCGCCCGGCGCATGACCTGGAACGGGGCCGTAGCTCAGTTGGGAGAGCGCGTCGTTCGCAATGACGAGGTCAGCGGTTCGATCCCGCTCGGCTCCACCAGGTTTTTCGATTTCATCGATAAACCTGGAATCTTAGTTCCCGTTCACGCCTCCGCGTGAACGTCCTCGGTGCTGTTACTCCCTTCGGTCGGGCACCTGCGGGGCGGCCGCTTGGCCTTGCGGTCGGCTGGTCGCCGACCGTTTTGGGTAGTCCTTGCGACGGGGCCAGCGTCACTCTACTGCCAGTTTACTGCAAAGTTGCGGAGCACGGTCGCATGGCGACCGCAAGCGCGACCGCGCGCCCGCAGGGCCGTAAGGCCCGAGGAAAGCCAAGCGCACGGATGTGCGCGCCGGCGACTGAGGCCAAACAAAAATGCACTTTCTAGATCAGGCAAAGATATTCATCCGCTCGGGCGCAGGCGGGCCCGGCGCGGTCTCGTTCCGGCGAGAGAAGTACGTCGAATATGGCGGCCCCGACGGCGGCAATGGCGGCAAGGGCGGGGATGTGATCTTCGAAGCGGTCGCCGGCCTCAACACGCTGATCGACTTCCGCTATTCCCAGCATTTCAAAGCGCCGCGCGGCGCGCATGGCATGGGCAAGGACCGCACGGGGGCCGGTGCGCCCGATCTGGTCATTCCGGTCCCGGTGGGCACGCAGGTGCTGAGCGAGGATAAGGAAGAGGTTCTCGCCGATTTCACCGAGGTCGGCCAGCGGGTGGTCTTCCTCGAAGGCGGCATGGGCGGTCGCGGCAATGCCAGCTACAAAACCAGCACCAATCGCGCCCCGCGCCAGCACCAGCCGGGCATTCCGGGCCAGGAGATGTGGGTGTGGCTGCGGCTCAAGCTGCTTGCCGATGTCGGCATGCTCGGCCTGCCGAATGCGGGCAAATCCACCTTCATCAATCAGGTTTCGAACGCCAACGCCAAGGTCGGCCATTACGCCTTCACGACTTTAGTGCCCAAATTGGGCGTGGTACGCCACAAGGGCCGCGAATTCGTGCTGGCCGATATTCCCGGCCTGATCGCGGGCGCGGCGGAAGGAGCAGGGATCGGCGACCGGTTCCTGGGCCATATCGAGCGCTGCCGGGTGCTGATCCATCTGGTCGACATCGCGGGCGACGATCCGGCGGAAGCGATGCGAACGGTGAACGCGGAACTGGAAGCCTATGGCGAGGATCTGGCCGACAAGCCGCAGCTCATCGCGCTCAACAAGGTCGATCTGGCCGACAAGGAACTGGGCGAGGGCTTCGCTGCCGAATTGCGCGAAGCGGGCGCGGACCGGGTCTTCGTGGTTTCCGGCGCCAGCGGCGAGGGGATCGAGGAACTGCTCGACGCTGTACTCGCTTTTCTGCCCGACCGCACCTCGACCGAGACCAAGGGAAGCGAGGTGGAGGACGCCGAGGACGAAGGGGCGAACGAATGGTCGCCTCTGTGATCGGCTACTGAGACACGGATCGCGGGATTTCATGCAGTGATGGCGATCGAGACTCTCGCTCAATTGCGTCAGGCGCGGCGCATCGTGATCAAGATCGGTTCGGCCCTATTGGTCGAGCGGGGCGAGCCGCGCGCCGCATGGCTCGCCGGGCTGGCCGACGAAATCGCCCAATTGCGCCAGACCAGCGAAGTGATTGTCGTATCTTCGGGTGCGATTGCGCTGGGTGCGGCCCGCTTGGGGCTGGCCAAGGGCGGAAGGGCCAGTCTGGCCGATGCGCAGGCTTCGGCTTCCGTCGGGCAGGTGGCGCTGGCGCGGTTATGGGCCGATGCCTTGGAATCGCACGGAATCACGGCGGCGCAGATGCTGGTGACTTTGGGCGATCTGGAGGACCGACGCCGTTATCTGAACGCTGCCGCCACGCTGTCGCGCCTGCTCGACATGAGCGTGGTGCCGGTGGTGAACGAGAACGACAGCGTTGCCACGGAAGAAATCCGCTTCGGCGACAACGACCGGCTGGCCGCGCGCGTTGCGCAGGCGGCGGGCGCGGAAGCGGTGGTGTTGCTGTCCGATGTGGACGGTCTCTACGACCGCGATCCGCGCGAACCCGGCGCTGTCCTGGTCGACCGGGTCGAGGGTGTCAGCCCTGCGGTCTTCGCGATGGCGGGGGAAGGATCGTCCTCCGGACTCGGCAGCGGCGGGATGAAGGCGAAATTGCAGGCCGCTCGCATCGCCGAACGGGCAGGCATCGCGCTCGCCATCGTCAACGGCACGCATGATCGCCCGCTGGCCCGCGCGCTGGATGGAGGGATAGGAACACTGTTCGTGGCGCAGGGCGCGGAGGGCGCGCGCAAGGCATGGCTCTCGGGCCGCCTGGCACCCGCTGGCGTGCTCACCGTCGATGAAGGCTGCGTCACTGCCCTACAGGGCGGGGCGAGCCTGCTGGCAGCGGGGCTCACCGAGGTCGAAGGCGAATTCCATCGCGGCGATCTTGTGGCGATTTTCGGCCCGAAAGGAGAACGGTTGGGGCAGGGGCTGGTCGAATATACCAGCACCGAATGCCGCGCGATCCTGGGTCTTCGCGAAGACGGGCAGGCCGACAAACTCGGCTACGCACCGCGCGCCGCCGTGGTCCATCGCGATCATATGGTGCGCGAGTGACGATCGCTCTTACCGGAGCGACCGGATTCGTCGGGCAGGCGGTGCTCGATGCGGCGGCGGGTGGTGGTGCGATCCGCGCGCTGACCCGGCGTCCGCAGTCTGAGCGATCGGGTGTCGATTGGATCGAAGGGACGCTATCCGATCGCCCCTCGCTCGCCTCTCTGGTCGAGGGGGCGGAGGCGGTGATCCACGTCGCGGGCCTCACCAATGCGCCCGATCCGGCGGATTTTCACGCGGCCAATGTCGAAGGCACGCAGAACCTTTTGCGCGCCTGCCAGGATGCGGGCGTACGGCGCTTCGTCTTCGTGTCCTCGCTCTCGGCGCGGGAACCCGGACTGTCGCGCTATGGCGCCTCGAAGGCCGAAGCAGAGAAATGGGTCGGAGCGAGCGGATTGGACTGGACGATCGTGCGCCCGCCCGCCGTCTACGGCCCGCGCGATAACGACATGCTCGAACTTTTCCGCGCCGCGCGCTTCGGCGTGGTGCCTGTGCCGCCGAGGGGCCACACGTCGATCATCCATGTCGAGGATCTAGCCCGGTGTTTGCTCGCGCTGGGGGCACAAGACGGAAGCGGACACATCTTCGAACCCGACGATGGAAGGCCGGGCGGCTACGAACATGCCGAACTCGCCAAGCTGATCGGCCGCGCCGTTGGGAAACGCGTCATCGCACCGCATCTACCCGCGCCGCTCCTGCGCCTCGCGGCCAAGGCCGACAGGGCGCTGCGCGGCGACAGAGCGAAGTTGACCCCCGACCGGGCAGGCTACATGGCGCACCCGGACTGGGTCTGCGATCCGGCGCACGCGGTCCCGACAAGCTTCTGGACGCCACGCATCGAGGGGCCGCAAGGCCTCAAGCAAACCGCTGATTGGTATCGCACGGAGGGCTGGCTCTGAGCCTGCTCACAATACCTTAAAGGAACGGCTCCTCGCCCGGCTGGTGGATGCCGCATTCGACCTTGTCCCAGCCCGACCAGCGGCCAGCGCGCGGGTCTTCGCCTTCTGAGACCTGGCGCGTGCAGGGGGAGCAGCCGATCGAGGGGAAGCCGCGTTCCACCAGCGGGTGGCGGGGCAGGTCGTGTTCCTCGAAATAGGCGGCGATCCGGTCCGCGTCCCAATCGATCAGCGGATTGATCTTGAGCCGCCCCTGCGCGTCCGACGTGTCGATTTCGAAGCGCGGCAGATTGGCACGGGTCGCGGACTGGAACGCCTTGCGCCCGGTAAAGCTCGCATCGTAACGGGCAAGCGCGCGTTCGAGCGGGCGCACCTTGCGCAGATCGCAGCAGCCGTCGGGATCGTAGGACCATCTGAGGCCGGTCTCGTCGCGCGCCTGCAACTCTTCCAGATCGGGGTAGAGATTGACGAGATTGAGGCCGAACCGCTCTGCCAATTCGTCGCGATAGGCCAGCGTTTCGGGAAAATGCTTGCCGGTATCGAGGAACAGCACCGGCACGCTTGCATCGATCTTTGAGACGAGATGCAGCAGCGCCGCGCTTTCCGCGCCGAAGCTCGACACCATGGCGACATCGCCCGCCAGAGAGCCTTCGAGCACTGCGCGCAGCCAGTCCTCGGTTTCCGACCCGCGAAACATCCGGTTCAACCGGATCGCGTCCTGATCGGTGAAGCGGGGCCGCGTGTCGAGCCGGTCGATGGCGCGCATCTCGCTCATGCGTGCCTCTTGCTCCAGATCGGCGTGCGTGCGTCGGCAGCGCTCTGATAGACTTCGGGCCAGCGCGCGAAGGCGGCCTCCACATCCTGCGGGTCGAGCGGCGCGTCGGGATCGAAGGCGTCGAAGCCGCAGCGGCGCATATAGGCAAGCTGGTCCACCAGCACATCGCCCACCGCGCGCAATTCGCCGTCATAGCCCGCTTCGCGCAGGATTCGGGCGGAGGAATAACCGCGCCCGTCGCCGAAGGCGGGGAAATTGACTTCGACGAGGTCGAGGCGTTCGAGATGCGGGATCAGATCGCGCGCATCGTCGCCCGGCTCGACGCGGACGGCGGCGGCGTTCGACTGGTCGAGGAAGGCGTCCACCGTGACGGCGGCGTGCGCGACGGGAGCATCGTCGCGATAACGGAGTATGTTCTCCGATTCCGGCCCGGTATCGGGTCCGCGTCCTTCGGCGGGGGGAGTCTGATCAGCCATAAAGCGCCTCCTTGAACGGGCCCATTCCGATGCGGCGATAAGTGTCGAGGAAGCGTTCCTCGCCCTCGCGTTCGCGTTCGTAGACGCCGGTGACGGTTTCCACCGCGTCCACGATCCCGTCCTCGTCGAAGCCGGGGCCGGTGATCTTGGCGAGGCTCACATCCTCCGCCTCGCTGCCGCCGAGCGACAGCTGGTAGTTCTCGACGCCCTTACGATCGACGCCGAGAATGCCGATATGGCCCGCATGGTGGTGGCCGCAGGCGTTGATGCAGCCCGAAATCTTCAGCTTCAGCTGGCCCAGCGTGGCGGTCTTCTTCGTTTCGGCGAAGCGCTGCGCGATCTTCTGCGCGACCGGAATCGAGCGCGCATTGGCAAGGCTGCAATAATCGAGCCCCGGGCAGGCGATGATATCCTCGATCGTGTCGAGATTGGGACTGCCAAGCCCGGCTTCGTCGAGCGCGGTCCACAGGGCGTGAAGATCGGCCTTTCTGACATGCGGCAGGACCACGTTCTGCGTGTGCATGACCCGCAATTCGTCGAAACTGTAACGCTCGCCGAGATCGGCCATCACGCGCATCTGCTCCGCCGTGGCATCGCCCGGAATGCCGCCGACCGGCTTCAGGCTTATGACGGCGGAAACGTAGCCCGCCTGCTTGTGCGGGATCGTGTTGCGATCGACCCAGAGGGCGAAATCGGGATCGGAGCGGTCGATGTCCTCTTTGGCGCCGGTCTCAAAGTCGGGATCGGCGAAGAAGGTCCGGATGCGCTCCAGCTCGGCGAAGGGCGGTTCCACGCCGGAATCGAGCAGGTGCTGGAATTCTTCCTCGACCTGGCGGGTATACTCCTCCGCGCCCAGTTCATGGACGAGGATCTTGATCCGCGCCTTGTACTTGTTGTCGCGCCGGCCGTAGCGATTGTAGACGCGCAAGCACGCCTCGGCGTAGGTTACCAGCCGGTCCAGCGGCACGAAGTCGCGGATGCAGGGTGCGATCATGGGCGTGCGGCCCATGCCGCCGCCGACATAGAAGGCCGCGCCCAATTCACCCGCTTCGTTGCGGACGATGTTGATCCCGATATCGTGCAGCCGCATCGCCGCGCGGTCCTGCTCGCTGGCGATCACCGCGATTTTGAACTTGCGCGGAAGATAGCTGAATTCGGGATGGAAGCTCGACCATTGGCGCAGCAGCTCGGCATAGGGGCGCGGATCGACCACTTCGTCCGCCGCGGCGCCCGCGAAATGATCGGAGCTGATGTTGCGGATGCAGTTCCCGCTGGTCTGGATGGCATGCATTTCGATTTTGGCGAGATCGGCCAGGATATCGCCAGCATCTTCCAGCTTGATCCAGTTGTACTGGATGTTCTGGCGCGTGGTGAAGTGGCCATATCCGCGGTCGTATTTCTCCGCGACATCGGCCAGCACGCGCATCTGCGCACCCGACAGCGTGCCGTAGGGAATGGCGACGCGCAGCATATAGGCGTGCAATTGCAGATAGAGCCCGTTCATCAGCCTTAGCGGCTTGAACTGGTCTTCGGACAAGGTGCCTTCGAGACGGCGGCGTGCCTGATCGCGGAATTCCTCCACGCGGGCATCGACCATCTGTTGGTCGTATTGGTCGTAACGGTACATCAGATCACCCACTTGCCGATTTCGGGATCGGCCGGTTTGAGGGTCAGGTCGGGCCGCACGGTCGGGCCAAGCGCGCGGACGCGGTCTTTGATATGGGCCGGGCGCGGGCTGCCTTCGTGCAACTCGGCATCGATGGCGTAGGGGACGTTGACGCGGCGCGCGGCTTCTTCGCGGCTCGCGATCTCGTCTTCCTGGCCGGTGACGTCGACCGCATCCTCGACATGGATCGACCAGTCGCTGCCGGTCCACCAGGTCACTGCGCCGGTTTTCAGGTCGTTGCCGGTAAGAAGCTTCATCGGACGAACTCCTCCACACAGGCGGCGACGTTGATATCGTCGCGCGCCGTCACTTCGCCGATCACGATCAGCGCCGGGCTCACCACCCGCTCGCGCTCCACCATGTCGGGCAGGCCCGCCAGCGGGCCGCGCAACACGCGCATATCGGGCCGGGCGCCGTTTTCGATCACTGCCACGGGCATGTGAGGGGAGAGGCCGTCGGCCATCAGCTTTTCCGCGATCTGGGGGGCGGTCTTGATGCCCATATAGATGACGAGCGTACGGCCCTTGCCCGCAAGGCCAGCCCAGTCCTGCTCCGCCAGGCCCTTGCACTGGCCCGCCACGAAGCTGACGATGCTGGACGCGTCGCGATGCGTCAGGGCGATGCCGGCTGCCGCCGCCGCGCCATTCGCCGCGCTTACGCCGGGGACGATTTCGACCCGAACGCCCGCAGCCTGCGCGGCTTCCATCTCCTCGCCCCCACGCCCGAAGACGAAGGGATCGCCACCCTTGAGGCGCACGACATCGCGGCCCTTGCGGGCTTCGCGTATGAGCAGGGCGTTGATATCGTCTTGGGGAAGCGTGTGATGCGCGCGCCGTTTGGCGACCGAGACCAGCCGCGCATCGGACCGCGCGAGCGCCAGGATCGATGCGTCCACCAGACCGTCATGCACGATCAGGTCGGCGCTTTCGATCAGGCGCGCGGCGCGCAGCGTCAGCAGGTCGGCATCGCCGGGGCCTGCGCCCACGAGATGGATTGTTCCGGTTTCTACCATGCGGGAAAGATGCGCGTGGCGGGCCGTGTGCGCCAATCAGAATGGATGCGCCGCCGCACAGCAAAGCTTTTGAAATCAGCGCTACATCGCGGGGTAGCTAGTCTTTCGGCGGCTTGGCGGCCTCGGTATCCTCTCTCGCGAGGCCGTTTTCGTCGGCCTTGCGCTCCGCCAGCGCATCGACAAGCCGTTCGAACTGCTTGTTGCCGCGCAGGTTGAGATCGCGCTGCGGGAACGGGATTTCGATGTCGTGTTCCTTGAACAGCCACCACAACCGCTTCAGCACCGCGCTGCGCACATTGCCGACCCCGTCTTCGGGATCCTGTATCCAGCAATGGATCACGAAATTGACCGAGCTGTCGCCATATTCGCTCATCCACACAGTCGGCGGCGGGGCCTTGAGCACGCGCGGAGCGTCGACGGCGGCTTCGAGCATCAGCTTTTCGGCCAGCTCCATGTCGGCCTCGTAACTGACGCCGACATAGACCTGCATGCGCACGTTCTTGCTGGAATAGGACCAGTTTTCGACCTGATTGACCATCAGGTTCTCGTTCGGGATCAGATATTCGCGCTGGTCCCGCGTCGTCACGGAAACGGCGCGCACGCCGATCTTCCTGATCTGGCCGAAGCTTTCCTGGCCCGCCATGTCGGTGACGGCGATCACGTCGCCCGGCTTGATCGACTTGTCCATCAGCAAGATGATCCCGGCGATGAGGTTACCGAAGGTCTTCTGAAGCCCGAAACCGATCGCGAGGCCGAACGCGCCCGAGAACACCGCCAGCGCAGTCAGATCGATGCCCAGAAGATCGATCCCGATGAAGAACGCGCCTGCCCAGACGACGATGGAAAGGATCTTCTGGCCCAGCAATTGCTGCGTATCGTCCAGCTTGGTTACGCGCCGCAGTACGCGCTGGAGCATCTTGCTGAGCAGCCAGGCGGCGGTAATGACCGCCACGATGATCAGCAGGACGACGAGGACGTCCCACAGCGAAAGGCGGAAATTGCCGACGCTGATCGCCAGCGAATCCACCGCATCGAGAAAGCCGCCGACCGTATCGCTCTGCGACGAGACCGCTTCGCGCAGGCCCTCGGCAGCGGCGACGCTGGTCTCGACCTCGCGCGCCGGCGGGGCGAGATCCCAGGCCTGTTCGATGGCCGGCGTGGCGGATGCAGTCGGGGTGGGCGGTGTCGGGGCGGTCATCTATGATCCATGGCGGCAAACGCCTGCGTGAGGTCGGCGATCAGGTCGCGCGGGTCTTCGAGACCGATCGATAGGCGAATGGCGCAATCCTCGCCAGCCTCCCATTCGGGGCGCGGCCACGCCATCCTCTCGCGGATCGGCGCTATATCGACGGGGAGCGCGAGGCTTTCGAACCCGCCCCAGCTATAGCCGATCCCGAACAGGTCGAGAGCGTCGATCAGGCGGCAGCGCGCGGCATCGTCGCGATCCTTGAGGACGAAGCTGAACAACCCGCATCCGCCGGTGAAATCGCGGTGCCACAGCTCATGGCCGGGTGCGCCGGGCAGCATCGGGCACAGCACATGGGCGACTTCGCTGCGATCGCGCAGGAATTCGGCCACGGCGAGCGCGCTGGCGCTCGTCCGCTCGAGCCGCAATTGCATCGTGCGCAGGCCTCTCAAGGCAAGCGCGGCATCGTCGGGCGAGACCACCTGGCCCAGGGCCTGCGCGGTCGAACGGAGCTTCTTGTACCACCGCTCGCCGGCCGTGGCGCTGCCCATCATCAGGTCGGAATGGCCGCCGACATGCTTGGTCAGCGCCTGCACGCTGATATCGCAGCCCCGCTCCAGCGCGGGAAAGCCCAGCGCGGTCGCCCAGGTGTTATCGATCAGGCTGACGGCACCCCGGTCGCGCGCGATCCGCGTCAGTTCCGGTATGTCGCAGACTTCCATGCTGAGACTGCCGGGATTTTCCAGCCACACCGCGCGTGTCCGTTCGCAGAACAGGGATTCGTAAGCGGCGATATCGAGCGGATCGAAGAAGCGCGCTTCCACGCCGAGGCGCTTGAACAGGCCCGTCGCCATGGAGCGGCTGGGATCGTAGGCATTGTCCGTCACGAGCAGGACATCGCCCGGGCGACAGACCGCCATCAGCGCGCCCGCGATCGCGGCGACCCCGCTGGGATAGAGCACGGTCCCATGCGCGCCCGGCTCCAGTTCGGTGAGCGCATCGGACAGCGCCCATTGGGTCGGCGATCCGCGCCGTCCGTAGAAGAATTGCCCGTCCTCGTTCGTCCGCGGCCCTTCGCGAAGCGCGGCGCAATCGGCGTAGAGATGCGTGCTGGCGCGATAGACCGGCGGATTGACCACGTGCGGATCGGGGCTGCGACCCGAAACGGCAAGCGTGGTGGCGGTCTTCACAGATCGGGGCGGGTTTCGCATCGTGCCCTTCGACAGAAACGCCGCCCACAAATCAAGAGGGACCGATCAGGAAGCCGTGCCCAATTCCTTGGGCGTATCCGCATCTGTGCCCCATTCGGCCCAGCTTCCATCGTAAAGCGCTGTATCGTCGCGCCCGATCAGATGCAGCGCGAACAACACCACCGAAGCGGTCATCCCGCTGCCGCAACTGGCCACGATCGGGCGATCCGGTTCGATCCCGGCCTTCTTCACCGCTTCGCGCAGTTCGGGGATCGGGCGATAGGTGCCGTCCTCGCGGAACAGGTCGCGGAAGAACAGATTGCGCGCGCCGGGAATGTGACCGCCCGGAAGATCGTGGACCGTGTCGATACTAGCCCCGGTGAAGCGATCCGCATCGCGCGCGTCGACCACCTGCTCCGCCCCACTGTCGAGATTGGCGAGCATGTCCTTCTTCGTCCGCACGATGGCACGTTCGGGGCGAGCTTCGTAAACGACCTCTTCCGGCGCAACGGAACCGCTTTCGACGGGGCGGCCCTCCGAATGCCATTTCGCCCATCCTCCGTCGAGGACCGCCACGCGGTCATGGCCGAAGAGGTGGAGGATGAACCAGGCGCGCGCGGCGCTCTTTATCGCAGAATCGTCGTACAGGACGATGCGGCTGTCCGTCCCGACGCCCAGCGCGCCGAGTTGGTCGGCCAGCTGCTCGCGCCGGGGCAGGGCGCCCGGCACCGCACTGGCGGTGTCGGTCAGGCTGGCGAGATCGAGAAAGCGCGCGCCGGGAATATGCGCTTTTTCGAAATCGCTCCTGGGATCGCGCTCGACATCGGGCAGGTGTTTGGTCGCATCCAGCACCACCAGATCCTCTTCGCCCCAATGCGCGGCCAGCCAATCGGTCGATACGAGCGAATCCACGGCAAACTCCTATTTCGGTGCGGGGCGATCCAGCACGCGCTGGGCGAGCGGTTCCCACGATCGCAGCCCCTCGTCCAAGCGGAAGGGCTGCAACCGGCTCGAACCGTTGCCCGCCGCCTGGCCGACCGCGAAGGTCCGCGCGAAAGGCGCCGCATCGGCCGCAGTCGCCCGCAGCCGCATGAGGGGCACGAGCAGGGCCGTATTGCCTTGCCGGATCACGTCGGCCTGAGCGAGAGGGAGCTGCACGCTCCCTTCGAAGCGGGCGGACTGGCCGGTGGCGAGCCGTCCGAACACCTGTCGCGGGGTCAGCGGTCTGTTCTCGTCCAGCACCTGCTCGTCGACCGGGCGCGATCCGCTGGCGGAGGCGAGATCGGCTTCGAGCACGACTTCGCTCAGTGCCCGGGCGCCGCGATTGAGAATGGTGATGCGGTAATACAGCGTCGCCGCCATGACGCTGCGCGACAGGCGCAGCGGTTCGAAGCGGACGCTGAACGGCGTGCCATTCGCCGCGTCGGTCATGGGGGGCAGCGGCGCGGCGGCGGCGGTAGCTGCGGCGGCCGGAGCAGCAGCTGGCGTCGGCGTCGGGGCGGGCACCGGAGCCGCAGCGGGCTCGGCTGGCGGCTGGGGCGTCGGCTGGGGCGTCGGTGCGGGCTGCGGTCGAGCATCATCGCGCCGCACGCGGGGCGGTTCGATCGTGGGCACGGCCGTGTTCGCGCGCCGCCGCGTCCAGGCAAAGACTGCTGCGGCCGCTGCCAGCGCGATCAGGGCGGCGATCCACCACCACGAATCGCCTTCATCTTCGGTCGTCTCCACCGGCGCGGCTTCGACCGGTGAGGGCGTCGGTGTGCTCGATATCGCCGGGCTCGTTGCGGTCGATAACGGAGTGGTCGGCGCGTCGTCCAGCGCGGGCGGCAGGTCGGGGCTCGGAATCGGCGTCGGCGCTGGCGGCGCGACCGGAGCCGGGCTGGGCACTGCGCTCGGGCGCGGGGTCGGAACGCGCGACGGCGCTGGTGCTGGCGCGCGCGTCGGCGTCGGTGTGAAATCGGGCAGGCGAAGCGTCGGCCTGGGCGATGGCTGGGGAGCGGGCGTCCGGGTGGGCGCGGGCGTCGGGGCGGCAGTCGGCCGCGGCGCGGGGCTGGCCGTCGGCGTGGGGCGCGGCGTGACCGGACCGCTTTCGCTGTCCACCGGCCCTTGCGTGGTGGGGCTCGCGGTTGGCGTCGGATTGGGCGGAAGCTGAAAATCCTGCACCGATTGCGCCCGTAGCGCGCCGGACGGCGCCGCAGCGGCAAGAACGAACAGGGGCAAGGCGACAGAGGCGAGAAGGCGGGTCATCATCGGATCGGTTCGGGATTGGGGTGCGAAAGAGCTCGCGAAGTTGCGCTAAATAGGGAGTGAAGCGGGCGCTTGCCAAGCTCTCGCTTGCACCGCGTCCACGATGCGGGCAGAGGCGCGGCATGGGCGACACACCTGATCCCAAGTTTCTCGGCGCGAACACGCCGCTCCCAGCTTCTCCCGAAGAGGCCGAACTCGATTACGTTCCCAATCCGAGGGCGGGCGAGCTTTACATGGTGCGCTTCGCCGCGCCGGAATTCACCTCGCTCTGCCCGGTCACCGGCCAGCCCGATTTCGCGCATCTCGTTATCGATTACGCGCCCGGCGAAACCATCGTCGAAAGCAAGAGCCTGAAGCTCTTCCTCGGCAGTTTCCGCAACCATTGCGGCTTTCACGAGGATGTGACGGTCGGCATCGGCAAGCGCCTGTTCGACGAGATGCGCCCGCGCTGGCTGCGGATCGGCGGTTACTGGTATCCGCGCGGCGGCATACCGATCGACGTGTTCTGGCAGAGCTCCGCTCCGCCGAAGGATTTGTGGCTGCCCGATCAGGGCGTGGCCTCCTACAGGGGAAGAGGGTGATGAGCGATCTGAAGGCTAATCTGCCGAAATACGCGCTGTGGGCGGCGCTGGCGCTGCTCGTCTGGTTCGCCATCGCCGTGTTCGGCCCCAAGATCGGGCTGATCGGCTGGAAGACCGGCTTCGGCTTCATGACGGTCACGGCGGGTCCGTGGCTGATGGGGATCGTGGCGCTGGTGGCGCTGATCGCACTGTTCCTCGCCCTGCGCGGCAATCCGCGCGGGCCGGTCTGGAAGGCCGCGATCGCGCTGGCGATCCCGGTCGTGCTCTTCATGGGCCTGCTGTCCGTCCGCGCTGCGGGGGAAGCCGCGCCGCCGATCCATGACGTCGCGACCGATCTCAGGAATCCGCCCGCTTTTTCGGCGCAGACGATGCAGATGCGCGAGGAATGGGGCGCGAACCCCGTGGTCGATTACGGTACGCCGCTGGGTCAGCTCGATCTGTGGAAGGATCGCGTCGATGGCGATCTCGCCGTGCAGAACCACGCCGACGTCATCGCTGCCAATTATACCGATCTGCGTCCGATCCCGGTCGGCAACGCCACGCGCGAACAGGCGATGAATGCCGTGGTCGCCGCGATGGGCGAAATCGGCCTCGACGATATCCGCGCCGACAATGCGACCGGTATGGTCGAAGGCGTCGCCGAGACGTTCGCTTACGGTTTTCGCGACGACGTGGTTGCGCGCGTGACCGACACGCGCATCGATCTGCGCTCGGCGAGCCGAGTGGGCGTCAGCGATCTGGGCTACAACGCCGATCGGGTGCGCGAATTGTCGGACGCGATCCGCAGCAGGCTCGGAAGCTAAGGACCTGGAATCAACGGCCTGAGAAGCGCGCGATCCAGCGGCGGTCCAGCCAGTCCTTGAGCCGCCGCAGCCAGCGCGCCTTCAGACCGAAGGCGCCGTAGCTGAGGATGCTCGTGCCCCGGCAGGTGTTGAACAGGTAGAAGTCTTTGCCGAACGGCGAATAGGTCGCCAGATCGCTGCGCCCTGCGATCAGGCGGCGCAGATTTGTCGCCAGCACCGGCCCTGCATAGACCGCGTGCACGCCGGAATGGCGCACGCGGACATCGGTGCGCCGCGCGACATCGCCCGCGGCGAGGATCTGGGGAAGGCCCTCCACCTGTTGGGTAGGGCCGACGCGGATAAAGCCGTCTTCGTCCACCGGAAGCCCGCTCTCGCGCGGCCAGGAGGGCGCGCCGCTGCCGACTGCGGCGAGGATCGCGTCGAAAGGTTCGATCGCCTTGTCCTCCACGGTGAGAGCGCCGTGGTCGTCGAATTGCGCTTCGCCGGTGAGGACGGTGATGTTCTGGCTTTCCAGCTCGCGCCCCACCACGCGGCGGGCTGCGGCGGGATGGCCGGGGATGAGGCCGTGTTCGCCTGCGATCAGCACGACCTCGGGCTGGCTCGTGGAATTGCGCGCCCCGAAAGCGAGTTCCACGCCGCCCGCGCCTCCGCCGATAACGGCGATGCGGCGCGGCTCGGCGGTGTCCTCGACTTCGTCCCAACGCTCCATGAAGCCGTCGATCGGCCTTATGTCGATCAGTCGCGGATCGCGTCCGACCAGATTTTCCGCCCGGCCCGCGCCGCCGATGGCGATGGAGCAGACATCGAAAGCGATGCGCTCGCCCGTTTCGAGGAGGACTTCGCGGCTGACGGGATCGAGCCCGACCGCGCGGCAGCGACGCCAGTCGATCCGCGCCTCGCGCACCAGCGGTGCCAGCGCGATGCGGGTCTCCTCGTCGCGATATTCGCCCGCCATCCAACCCGGCACCATGCCCGAATACTGCATCGCGTCACGCGGCTCGACGAGGATCGTCCGTACGGGCGGCGAGCCATGCTTCAACCAGTCGTCGATTACGCCAAGATGCGCGTGGCCCGCCCCCAGAAGGACGATCGTCGGACCGCTGTCGCTCACCCGAGAACCGGTCCGCGACCAGCGGACCGCAAGCGCGACCGCGCGCCCGCAGCGACCAAAGGAAGTGAGAATATCGCGCTCGCAAAAGCGAGCGCCCAAACAAAAATGGTGCCGGTTAGAGGATTCGAACCCCTGGCCTGATGATTACAAATCAACTGCTCTACCAACTGAGCTAAACCGGCCCGATGCGTCATAAGCGCGAGGCGAACGCCCTTCGATCATAGCGCGCCGAAAGTCCAGCCCTCGGTGCGGGCGATGGCGGGCGTAAGCTGCGCCGGAGCCCAGCGACGGGCTTCTCCTGCCACCTTGCGCAGCCATGCGGCGGTCAGCAGCGCGTCGGAAGAATGGTCGTCGATCGCGCCGTCGCCACCAACTGGCGGCGATCCCAATACGGCCAGCGCCTCGTTCAATTCGGCGAAGCTGCGCATCTTGGCTCGCGCGACGCTGCGCCCGGCTTCCAATGCGGCGAGGCTGGTGTAGATTTCGACCGCGACCGATCCCGTGTCGGGCAGCGGATCGATGGGCCAGACGGGCAGCCTACCGCGCAGGCGATGAAGCATACGCATTCCGGTCAGGCTCGACTTGCCGACCTGGGCGGCGCCGACCAGGTTGAAATTGGAGTAGGGTTTGCAGCCCATGGCGGCCTGCGCCTGTTCGGTGACGCGGAAACGGCCACGGCCATGTTCGGCGCCGTCGCAGCGGAAATGCAGTCCCGTTGCAGCGCCGTTGCGAAAATAGGGTGCGAAGCGCGGATCGGCGACGAAGCTTCCCGCTTCGAGGTTCGAATCCTCTGCGCACACCGCGTCGATCAGCGCCCAGAGAGCGGGCGCATCTTTTGGACTATCCTCCAGACCGGGAAAATAGGCACCGCAATCCGCGAAGGGCAGAGCAATGCCGAGGTCCATTCCGACCAGCGTATCGGGCGGCAGATCGTCGCGCAGCAGCGCAAACACGTCCTCGCGCCCCCAGCCGCGCCCGCGATCGATCAGGACGGGCGGGCCGCCCTCGCCATCGGCGAAGGCGAGCGCGATGCCCTTTTGGCGCGGCCCCTTCGCGCCCGACCAGTCGATGGCGAGGAAATGTTTAAACCGCACCCCGTTCCCGCCGCAATTTATCCCAATAATCCAGCCGCTTCTTCACTTCGCGCTCGAACCCGCGATCGACGGGCTGGTAATAGGTCTGCGCGTCCATCTCGTCCGGCCAGTAATCGTCGCCGGAAAATCCTTCCTCCGCATCGTGGTCGTAAGTGTAGCCCGAGCCGTAACCGATTTCCTTCATCAGCTTGGTCGGCGCGTTGAGGATGTTCTGCGGGGGCATCAGGCTGCCGGTTTCCTTCGCGTTGCGGAAACTCGCCTTCATCGCCTTGTAGGCCGCGTTCGATTTGGGCGCGGTGGCGAGGTAGATGCAGGATTGGACCAGCGCCAATTCGCCTTCCGGAGAGCCGAGAAATTCGTAGGCATCCTTTGCTGCCAGGCATTGGACCAGCGCATGCGGGTCGGCCATGCCGATATCCTCGACCGCCATGCGAACCAGCCTGCGCGCGAGAAAGCGCGGCTCCTCGCCCGCGGTCAGCATCCGCGCGAGGTAATAGAGCGATGCCTGTACATCCGACCCGCGCACTGCTTTGTGGAGCGCGGAAATCAGATTGTAATGCCCTTCGCGGTCCTTGTCGTAGACGGCCACGCGGCGTTGCAGGAAGGCGCCCAAAGCCGCGGGATCGAGAGCTGCGTCAAGCTTCGCATTGTAGAGCGTTTCCGCCTGATTGAGCAGGAAACGCCCGTCTCCATCGGCGCTGGCGACCAGCGCGTCGCGCGCCGGATCGGTAAGGGGGAGGGGGCCTTCCAGCTCCTCCGCGCGGGTCAGCAATTGGCCCAGCGCCTCGCGATCGAGCCGCTGGAGGATCAGGACTTGGGCACGGCTGAGCAGAGCGGCGTTGAGCGCGAAGCTGGGGTTCTCGGTCGTCGCGCCGACCAGCGTGACCGTTCCGCGCTCCACGAAGGGGAGGAAGCCGTCCTGCTGGGCGCGGTTGAAGCGGTGGATCTCGTCCACGAACAACAGGGTCCGCTGCCCCGCTTCGGCGGCCTTGTCGGCAGCGGCGAAGGCTTTCTTCAGATCCGCGACGCCGCTGAACACCGCGCTGACGCTTTCGAACCGCATTCCCACGCTGTCGGCGAGCAGGCGCGCGATCGTCGTCTTGCCCGTGCCGGGAGGCCCCCACAGGATCATGCTGGACAGGCGCCCCGCCGCCACCATCCGCCCGATCGCGCCTTCCGGCCCGGTCAGATGATCCTGCCCGATAACCTCGCCCAGATCGGCGGGCCGCAATCGGTCGGCGAGCGGGGCATCCTCGCGAACGGATTCTGGGCGTGATGGGGGAAGCTCGTCGGCGAAGAGGTCGGCCATGGACCAGAACTTAGGTATTGGCGCGCCGATTTGCCATCATGCGCGGTTCGGGTAAGTTCACAACGGGGTCTGAACAGGGGAGGATATGATGGATCGAAAGGTAGGGGCGCCGTGGCATTTGTGGGTGGTTGGCGTGGTAACTTTGCTGTGGAATGCGATCGGCGCGGCGGACTTCGTGTTTTCAAACCTGCGCAGCCCGTTCTGGTTCGAAGCGATGCAATATCCTCCCGAGGGAATCTCCTATCTCGATGCGTTTCCGTTCTGGGCGAGAATGGCCTGGGGCATGGGCACGATCGGCGCGTTTCTGGGCTCGCTCCTGCTGCTGCTTCGCAGCCGCCTGGCCGTGATCGCCTTCGCGCTGTCGCTGGTGGGCATCCTGCTCACCACGATTTACGAAGCGGGCGCGGTCATGCCGCCGGAACTCGAAGCGATGCAGCCCGCATGGTTTCCGATCCTGCTCTGGAGCGTGGCGGTCTTCCTTCTGATCTACAGCTGGTCGCTGCGGCGCAAAGGCGTGCTGCGGTAGATCAGCGATCCGCGCCCCGTTTCGCCTCTCGGTGCAGCCGCAGATAGGTGTCGACCACGGCCTGATTGATCGCATCCCAGGAATAGGCGCGGCTGGCCCTCTCGCCTGCCGCACCGTGGGCATGGCGCAGTGCGTCGTCCCGGCAATAGGGGGCGATCGCATCGGCGAACCCTTCCGGCGATCCCGCATCGACCAACGCGCCCGTCTCGCCATCCGCGACCAGGCTGGCGCTTCCGGTCGCGCCGGCAGCGACCACGGGCAGGCCACTCGCCATTGCTTCGAGCGTGACGTTCCCAAAGGTTTCGGTGACCGAGGGGTTGAAGAAGATATCGGCGCTGGCCAGCGCTCGACCGAGGTCCGGGCCGGTCTGAAAACCGGCGAAGATCGCCTCCGGCATCGCATTCTCGAACCAGGCGCGCGCAGGACCGTCGCCGATCACCAGCACCTTGTGCGGCACACCCCGTTCGCGCAGGAGGCTCATAGTATCGGCGAACATGCCGAGCCCTTTCTCCATGACGAGCCGTCCGAGAAACGCGATGGCGACGTCGCCATCTTCGAGCCCGAATTCGTGGCGCCATTGCGGATCGCGCTTCGCGGGATCGAATATCGACCGATCGACGCCGCGCGACCAGATCGTCACGTCGTCATGCATGTGCTGATCGTGCAGCGTGTCGACCATGCTTTGCGAAGGCGTCACCAGTGCGTCGCACTTGCGGTAGATGCCGCGTAGATACGCTTCCACCACCGGTTCGAGAAAACCCAGGCGGTAATAGCGCGGATAGGTTTCGAAGCGGGTATGGACCGAAGCGAGCACGGGAATGTCGCGTCCGCGCGCCCATTTGACGGCGGCCCGCGCGCTGAAATCGGGCGAGGCGATGTGGACCATGTTCGGCGCGAACACGGCGAGATCGTCGCGCGTATCGGCATCGAGCCCGAGGGGCACGCGATATTCCGAGCGACCGGGAATGGGGACCGAAGGCAGGCTGACGAGATCGCCCTGCGGTTCGAAGGCGGGCGTGTCGATCGTGGGCGAATAGACGCGCAGGGCAGCGCCGCGGCGTATAAGATATTCCGCCAGTCGGTTCAGTGCCTTGTTCGCGCCATCCAGCGTCATATTGTAATTGCCGCTGAACAGGGCGATGCGGAGATCGGTCACATCCATTGCGGCGGGCCATAAGCCAGCGGGTCGCTTTTGGCGAGGGGCGAGAGCAAGCGATCCGGGGTGCTTCATCCGGTTGTCGACCATCCGATTGTTAGACCGCCCTGTCGATAGCGCGTGATTCCACGTTGACTCGCCGCGCCGCAACTTTATTGCCGCCCCTGGGCCACGCGGTCCCAACGCCGCGCGTGCTCTCTGAAAGGAGAGAATACATGACTGACCAACCGACGCTTAAGCCTGAGCGTCCCTTCTTCTCGTCCGGGCCGACTGCCAAGCGCAAGGGCTGGTCCGCGTCCAATCTCAAAACCGAATCGCTCGGCCGCTCGCACCGCAGCAGCCTCGGCAAGGCGCGGCTGAAATACGCCATCGACCTGTCGAAGGAGATGCTCGGCGTGCCGGAGGATTACCTCGTCGGCATCATGCCCGCGAGCGATACCGGCGCGCTCGAATGCGCGATGTGGACGATGCTGCGCCCCGATCGCCCGGCCACCGTGGCGGCGTGGGAAAGCTTCGGCAATGTCTGGATTCAGGATGCGGTCAAGCAGCTCAAGCTGCCCAAGCTGACCACGCTGGACGCCGATTACGGCCATATTCCGGACCTGGCGTCGATCCCGCAGGAAAACGATGTCGTCTTCACCTGGAACGGCACGACCTCGGGCGCGAAGATTCCGAACACCGACTGGCTGGCCGAAGGCCGCGAAGGCGTGACGATCAACGATGCGACCAGCGCCGTCTTCGCGCAGGAGATGGATTGGCCCAAGCTCGATGCCACGACCTATAGCTGGCAGAAGGTTATGGGGTCCGAAGCGCAGCACGGGATGCTGATCCTCAGCCCCAAGGCGGTCGAGCGGATCGAGAGCTACGATCCCGAATGGCCGTTGCCCAAGCTGTTCCGCCTGAAGAAGGGCGGCAAGATCAACACCGGCATCTTCGAGGGCGCGACGATCAACACCCCGTCCATGCTGGCGACCGAGGATTACATCGACGCGCTCGAATGGGCGCAGGCGATGGGCGGGCGCATGGCGATGTTCGAACGCGCCGACGCCAATGCCAAGATCGTTCTCGACTGGATCGAAGCGACGCCGTGGCTGCGCAACATGGTCCCCGATCCCGCGCAGCGCACCAATACGGGCGTCTGCTTCGTGTTTCAGGGCGATTGGTACGAAAGCCTCTCCGCCGAAGATCAGGCGGGCGTACCGAAAAAGATCGCGTCCATGCTCGAAAAGCTCGAGGTCGGATACGATTTCAACGGCTATCGCGACGCCCCGCCGAGCTTGCGCATCTGGTGCGGCGGCACGGTCGAAGAGGAGGATCTGAAGCGCCTCCTCCCGTGGATCGAGTGGGCTTACGAGCAGGTGAAGGCGGGCGCCTAGCCCGACCGCCTCTCCCCGCAGCGGGAGAGGAAAACCTTCTTCATTTTCAATCTTTTGAAGGGGCCGGGGCGGAGTATCTTTCCATCCGGTCTTCCCCCCTTGGAAGGGGGCGGAGTGTATCATGACCAAACCCAAAGTTCTCATCAGCGACAAGATGGACCCCAACGCCGCGCGCATTTTCGAAGAGCGCGGCTGCGACGTCGACGTAAAGCCGGGCATGACGCCCGAGGAACTCGCCGCCGTGATCGGCGAATATGACGGCCTCGCCATCCGTTCCGCCACCAAGGTGACGCCGGCGATCCTCGAGGCTGCGACCAATCTCAAGGTCGTGGGCCGCGCCGGCATCGGGGTAGACAATGTCGACATCCCCGCCGCCAGTTCGAAGGGCGTCGTGGTGATGAACACGCCTTTCGGCAATTCGATCACCACTGCCGAACACGCCATCGCCATGATGTTCGCGCTCGCCCGCCAGATTCCGGCAGCCGATGCGCGCACGCAGGCTGGCGAATGGCCCAAGAACGATTTCATGGGCGTCGAGGTGACGGGCAAGACGCTGGGCCTGATCGGGGCGGGCAATATCGGCTCGATCGTCGCCTCACGCGCGCTCGGTCTCAGGATGAAGGTGGTCGCCTTCGATCCATTCCTGACGGCGGAACGCGCCATCGAGATCGGCGTCGAGAAGGTCGATCTCGACACGCTGCTGGCGCGCGCCGATTTCATCACGCTGCACACGCCGCTGACCGACGAGACGCGCAATATTCTCAGCCGCGAAAACCTCGCCAAGACCAAAAAGGGCGTGCGGATCGTCAATTGCGCGCGCGGCGGGCTGATCGACGAAGCGGCGCTGGCCGATGCGCTCGATAGCGGGCAGGTCGCGGGCGCGGCGCTCGACGTGTTCCAGACCGAACCGGCGAAGGAATCGCCCCTGTTCGGAAAGCCGAATTTCGTCTGCACCCCGCATCTGGGAGCCAGCACCACCGAAGCGCAGGTTAATGTCGCGCTTCAGGTCGCCGAACAGATGGCGGATTACCTGGTCAGTGGCGGTGTCACCAACGCGCTCAACATGCCCAGCCTTTCCGCCGAAGAGGCTCCGAAACTGCGTCCCTATATGGGCCTTGCCGAAAGCCTCGGCAGCCTGGTTGGCCAGCTGGCGCACGGCAATCTGACCCGCATTAGCATCGAGCGGGAGGGCGCTGCAGCCGCTCTGTCGGGCAAGCCGATCGAAGGCGCGGTGCTGGCGGGGCTGATGCGCCAATATTCGGACACGGTGAACATGGTCAACGCGCCCTATCTCGCCAGGGAGCGCGGGCTCGACATCCGCTCGATCCGGCACGAGACCGAAGGCGCGTACAACACTCTGTTGCGCGTGACCGTGGGCACGGAAAGCGGCGACCGTTCGGTTGCCGGCACGCTGTTCGGCAGCGACGCTCCGCGCCTGACCGAGATTTTCGGTGTGCGGATCGAAGCCGAACTGACCGGCCACATGCTCTATATCGTCAACGAGGACGCGCCCGGCTTCATCGGCCGGATCGGCTCTCTTCTGGGCGAGAACGGTATCAATATCGGCACCTTCCACCTGGGCCGCCGCGAGGCGGGCGGGGAAGCGGTATTGCTTTTGAGCGTCGACCAGCCGATCCCGCAGGATGTGGTGAAGAAAGCCTGCGCGATCGAAGGAGTGCGCCGGGTAACGCCGCTGGCCTTCTGATCCTTCCGTCTGCCGACGGGGAGAATTTCGCCTTCCGCTCGCCTCCCGCGCCGATTAGGGGCGGGGCATGACCGACCAAGACGATCTTCTCCCCATCGGCCTCGAAGATGCGCTGCCCGAGCGTGCGGCTGCGATCACGCGGGCGATGCGCGCCGTGCTCGATACGATGGATTCGCACGGCTACGACCGGGTGCGCCCCCCGCTGATCGAGTTCGAGCATTCGCTCGGCGGGCGCATGCAGGGCGTCGCGACCCGGCGGATGGTGCGCTTCACCGATCCCGACAGCCTGCGCACGCTGGCCCTGCGCGGCGACATGACCGTGCAGGTCGGGCGCATCGCGGCGACGGGTCTCGCCACTGCACCGAGGCCGCTCCGGCTCTGCTATGCGGGCGAAGTGGCTCTGCTCCGCGCCGATCAGCTCGATCCCGCCCGCCAGCGCCTCCAAATGGGCGCGGAACTCATCGGCAGCGATGCAGTGGCCGCTGCGAGCGAGGCCGTGTTGCTGGCGATCGCAAGTCTCGAAGCGGCGGGCCTCGCCGACATATCGGTCGATTTCACGCTGCCCGATCTGGTGGATGTGCTGGCCGACGGCGCATTCCCGCTCGATCCCTCGGCGCGCGAGGCGGTGCGGCGTGAACTGGACACCAAAGATGCGGGTGGACTCGCTGCGGCGGGCGGCCACGACTATCTGCCGCTTCTCTACGCGACCGGGCCGTTTTCGGAAGCGGCGGACAAGCTCAAGGCACTCGATGCGGGCGGCGAACTTGCCAGCCGGATCGAGGGGTTGGAGGCGATTGTCGAACGGATCGGATCGCGCGCCCGGATCACGTTGGACCCGACCGAGCGGCACGGTTTCGAATATCAGAGCTGGTTCGGCTTCACGATCTATGCGGCGGGCGCACGCAACGCGATCGGGCGCGGCGGCACTTATACGATCCGCGGCAGCGACGAGGCGGCCACAGGCTTCTCGCTCTATGCCGAGCCCTTGCTGGAAGCGTTGGGGAGCGCGGAGGGTGCGCCGCGCGACACACTATTCCTGCCGACCGACCACGATCCTTCGGTGGCGGCGCGGTTGCGCGCGATCGGCTGGCGCACCGTGGCGGCGATCGACGATGGTAATGACGCGCTTGCGCTCGGTTGCACGCATCGTCTCGATGGAAGCGAACCGGTAGCGCTCTAGCTCTCAGCCGGTCTTTCTGCCGCCGCCACACCCGATCTCATCGCGTGTGGCGAAGGAGACGGGTGCGTCGGCGTCCAGAATTGGGATCGATCAGTTCAATTCTGCGGGGTGCGGGCCCATGCGCCCATCATCGCTGTCGAGTGCGTCGATGCGGCTCATCTGATCGTCGCTCAGTTCGAAGTCGAGCGCTTCGAAATTGGCTTCGATATGCTTGCGGCTCGATGCCTTGGGGATCGGCACCAGTCCGTGCTGGAGATGCCAGCGCAGGATGACGGCGCTGTTCGGACGCCCGGTCTCTTCGGCGATTTTGGCGATCGCGTCATTGTCGAGACCTTCGCCCTGGCCGAGCGGCGACCAGCTCTGCGTGACGATGCCGAGCTCTTCATGCACCTTGCGCAGTTCGCGCTGCTGGAAACTGGGATGCAGTTCGATCTGGTTGAGCGCCGGAGTGACGCCGGTCTCGTCGATGATTGTGCGCAGATCTTCCTCGCGGAAGTTCGACACGCCGATGGACTTGGCCTTGCCCTCGTCGCGCAGCTCGATCAGCGCTTTCCAGGTTTCCACGAACAGGCCGTTATCGGGGCAGGGCCAGTGGATCAGCAGCATGTCGACATGCTCGCGCCCCAGACGATCGAGGCATTTCTGCGCAGCCTTCTTGGTCCGCTCGTACCCCTGGCTTTCGTTCCAGATCTTGGTCTGCAGGAAGATGTCGGACCAGTCGCCGATGCCCTTGCCGACGCCCTTTTCGTTTTCGTAGATCGCCGCCGTGTCGACCAGCCAGTATCCGACATCGAGCGCGGTCTTCACGATTTCGGGCGCGTCGCCTTCGTCGATCTTGTACGTACCGAAGCCGAGCTGGGGAATCTGGCGTTCGTCGTTGAGAGTGAGAGTGGGATAATCGGTCAAATTCTGTCTCCTTTCCCCATCAATGGCCGGGCCGCCCGGTTGTTTCCCGCGCTCTTGCCGCCACCGCCACTTGCCCCGCTCTGCCCCAGCGCCTAACGCCGCACGCGTTTGAGCACCTGAAGGAACGAGCGAGCGCATATGGCCAATGTTACCGTGATCGGTGCCCAGTGGGGCGACGAGGGCAAGGGCAAGATCGTCGACTGGCTGGCGAGCCGCGCCGATGCCGTGGTACGTTTTCAGGGCGGCCACAATGCCGGCCACACGCTGGTTATCGACGGGACGACCTACAAGCTGTCGCTCCTGCCCAGCGGGATCGTTTCCGGCACGTTGAGCGTGATCGGCAATGGCGTCGTGCTCGATCCGTGGGCCCTGAAGTCCGAGATCGAGAAGCTCGAAGGCCAGGGCGTCACCATCACGGACGATAATTTCGCGATCGCCGACAATTGCGCGCTGATCCTGCCGCTGCACCGCGATCTCGACGGGCTGCGCGAAACCGCTGCGGGCAAGGGCAAGATCGGGACGACCGGGCGCGGGATCGGCCCGGCTTATGAAGACAAGGTCGGCCGCCGGGCGATCCGCGTGTGCGATCTGGCGCATCTGGACGATCTGGAGCCGCAGCTCGATCGCCTCTGTGCGCATCACGATGCCTTGCGCGCCGGGTTCGATCAGGAGCCGATCGACCGCGCCGCTCTGCTCGCCGAACTGCGCGAGATCGCTCCCTTCGTGCTGCAATACGCGCAGCCGGTCTGGAAGCGGCTGAAGAAGGTGAGGAAAGCGGGCGCGAAAATCCTGTTCGAAGGCGCGCAGGGCGTGCTCCTCGATATCGATCACGGCACCTACCCCTTCGTCACCAGCTCCAACACCGTCAGCGGCACGGCGGCGGCGGGCAGCGGCCTTGGGCCGAACGCGACCGGCTTCGTGCTGGGGATCGTCAAGGCCTACACCACCCGCGTCGGCAGTGGCCCGTTCCCGACCGAGCTGGAAGATGAAATCGGCCAGCGTCTGGGCGAGCGGGGCCATGAATTCGGCACCGTCACCGGGCGCCAGCGCCGGGTGGGCTGGTTCGATGCCGTGATCGTGCGCCAGAGCTGTTCGATCAGCGGCGTGACCGGCATCGCGCTCACCAAGATCGACGTGCTGGACGGGCTGGACGAAGTGAAGATCTGCACCGGCTATCGCCTGCGCGGACAGGTCTACGATTACCTTCCCAGCCACGCGGCGGACCAGGCGGCGGTACAGCCGATCTACGAAACGATGGAAGGCTGGAAGGAAAGCACTGCGGGCGCGCGCAGCTTCGCCGATCTGCCCGCCAATGCGATCAAATATATCCAGCGTATCCAGGAATTGATCGAAACCCCCGTTGCGCTGGTTTCGACCAGCCCGGAACGCGACGACACGATCCTGATGCGCGACCCGTTCGAGGATTGAGACGTTCGGGATTGACGACATTGCAAGCATGAGGGGCTAGGACGGAATAATGCGCTTCCTCGCCCCTCTTTCGTTGCTGCTTGCAGTCCTCGCTGGCGCTCCGGCTTCGGCCCAGCAGGCGCGAGCGGGAGAAAAGGCCGATCTGGTCGTGGTCGACAAGTCGGAACGCACTCTGTGGGTCTATCAGGATGGCAAGGCGATCCGCACCTATCGCGGCCTCCAGTTCGGCGACGCGCCGCAGGGTCACAAGCGTTTCCAGGGCGACGAGAAGACGCCCGAGGGCCGCTACACGCTCGATTACGCCAATCCCCAGTCTAGCTATTATCTCAGCCTCCACGTCTCCTACCCCAATGCGCAGGATCGCGCCTATGCGCGGGCGCGCGGGCGCTCGCCTGGCGGCGATATCTTCCTTCACGGCCAGCCCAACGGCATGCCCTTCGATGAGCGGGTGGAGGGCGACTGGACCGACGGGTGCATTGCACTCTCGAACCGCGAGATCGCCGAGATCTGGAGCCTGGTGCCCGACGGGACGCCGATCCACATCAGGCCGTGAGACGCCGATAGGTCCAGAATGGACCTCCTCCATTCTTGACATAATCTGGTTTTGTTCTACTTCCGTTTCGTCGTTGAACGGAGAGCAATGCATGGCGCAACTGGCCTATCTGATCGATGCGGAATCCGATTCGCCGGGTGCTTCGGGCGGTGCGCCCTTGGCCGCGCGTAGCCTGTCGCTGTTCGGTTCCGATACGGCGCGGCTGGGTCGGATCGCGGATGATGCGCGGCTCGCCGGGCTGACGGTTCAGGCGATGCGGGCGCTCTCATGCCTGAACGAGGATGCGGGCGGCCTGCTGGGCGATATCGTGGCGGTCGATGCGCCCCTTCTATCCGCAGCGGAGATGGCTGCGCTGGTCCGGCTGGACGAGCGGGTCGCAAGGGCGGGCGCGCAGCTGATCGTGTTGACGAGCGAGGCGGCGCTGGAAGATGTGTTCGGCTGCCTCGAACGCTCGCACCCGCAGATCGTGATCGGCGGCCGCCAGTCGGAAGGGCTGATCGCCCTGGGCGCGGCGCTGGCGCGGCTTCCCGGCCGCCGTGTGCGCGAAATGGATGAGGAGGACCGGCTCGCCTTCCTCAAGCTTACCGAACAATTGGGGCGCCTGTCCGATCGGCTGGACCGCTTCGAAAGCGGCGCCTCGCGGCTCGAATCGCCCGCGCCGGGCTTTCGTGGTGAAAGCGGCGATGCCCGCCGCCGCACGCGCCCGGCTCTGCCCGACGCGCGGCTGGTGCACCGCATCATGCACCAGCGCCGCCTGCGCGAGAAATTCCTGGGGACCGATCTCTTCGCCGATCCAGCCTGGGATATCCTGCTCGACCTTACCGCCGCGCGGGTCGAACATCGCCGCGTTTCGGTGACATCCCTTTGTATCGCTGCGGGCGTTCCGCCGACAACGGCTCTGCGCTGGATCGGACAGATGATCGATAGCGGCCTGCTGGTGCGCGAGCAGGACGATCAGGACCGTCGCCGCGCCTTCATCGATCTGAGCGAGGAAGGTGCCGCCGCCATGGCGCGCTATTTCGCTGCGCTCGATGGCGAGGGCAGTCAGCTGAGCTGACGATAGCGGCCGGATTGGCTCAGGCGTCGGATGCCTGAAAATGCAGAACGACCGTCAGACCGTCCTCGTCCTGCACCTCCGACCAGTCATCCCGAAGCACACGCTCCGCGTCCGCACGTGCTCTGACGAGGATCGCTTCGGGTATATCTCGCGGATGCACCACGCGGTCGGCGGTGCCGAGCAGGCGCGCCTGGCGCAAGGTAAGATCGTCGGGATCGGAACTTGTCAACGCGATTTCCACCGTTCCGACCGCGCCCGCGCCGCTTTCTTCCGACAGCCAGCTTGCAACGCGATCTGCGGACCCTGCATCCATCGGATCGAGCACACCGCCGCTTGCCAGGGCCTTGTCGAGCGATCGCCGGCGCTCGCCGCCATCGGGCCAGCGATCGCGCATCGCCTTTTTCGCATGCGCCAACCGTGTGGCCAGATCGCCGAGCGAGGCGGGCAGCATCCGTTCGAGCGCCAGCCGCAATTGCTTGGCGAGGCCCGCGGACGCGCCACCCGTCGCCACCGCAATCGTTATCGGACCCCGTTCGAGCACGCTGGGAAGCGTGAAATCGCACAGATCCGGCCTGTCCGCGACATTCACCAGCAGGCCCAGCCGCTTCAGCCGCAGCGTCGCCGCCTCCGCCTCGCGTTCGTCCTCCAGCGCCACGAAGCCCAGCCGCGCCTGATGCGCTTCCGCCTCGCTCACGCAGGTTCCGCCCGCGCGTTCAACCAGCCGCCGCTTCGCATCCGCCATCGTGCCCGCGCCCACCAGGACGATTCGGGCGCTCTCCAGGCGGTGCAACAGCGGCAGTCCGTTCACGTCAGCCAGTCCGGCACGCGTTCGGCGTCCATGATCGCAGCGGGTGCGATCCGGTCGGCCACCACGGCGTAGCGATCGCCGTCCACCAGCACTTCTGGCACGAAACCGCGCGAATTGTAACTCGACGCCATGGTCGCCCCATAGGCGCCTGCGCTTCGGAACACGGCGAGATCGCCTGCCGCCAGCGCGTCGCAATCGCGGTCCATCGCGAAAGTGTCTCCGGTCTCGCAGATCGGGCCGACGATATGGGCGGTGGTGCGCGTCCCATCGGGGGCGACCGCGTCGAAATCGTGCCAGGCGCCGTACATGGCGGGGCGGGCTAGATCGTTCATCGCGGCGTCGACCACCACGAAGGGCGGGCCGTTACCGCTGCGCTTAGAACGGATCACGCGGGTCAACAGCACGCCCGCATTGGCCGCGATCACCCGGCCGGGTTCGAACATCAGCCGCACGTCCCAATCCCTCGTCACGCGCGCCACCATCGCGCCGTATTCGGCGGGGCTGGGCGGCGTTTCCTCCGCCCGATAGCTCACGCCGAGGCCCCCGCCGAGATCGGCATGCGTGACCGCACAGCCGCGCGCGCGAAGGTCGGCGATGAGCGCACCCAGTTTGACGAAGGCGATTTCGAGCGGTTCGAGGCTCTGCAACTGGCTGCCGATATGGACGGCGATACCGCGCATATCGAGCCCGTCTTCCTCGGCGAGCGCTGCGTAGAGCTGGGCGGCACGGTCATAGGGAACGCCGAACTTGTTTTCGCTCTTGCCGGTGGAAATCTTCTCGTGGGTACGGGCATCGACATCCGGATTGACGCGCAGGGCGCATCGCGCCGTAACCCCCTGGCGGCGCGCGATCGCGGCGAGCTCGTACCCCTCTTCCTCGCTTTCGATGTTGAACTGCCCGATCCCGGCTTCGAGGCCTTGGAGCAGTTCGGCGTGCGTCTTTCCGACACCGCTGAAGACGATATCTTCCGGCTTCATGCCCGCCGCCAGAGCGCGCGCCAATTCACCGCCGGAGACCACGTCCGCCCCGTACCCCTCGTTCGCGAGCACGCGCAGGACGGCGAGATTGGGGTTCGATTTGACGGCGAATGCGATGTGCGGATTGTCGAGCGCGCTCAGCCCGTCGCGGAACACGCGGGCGTGGCGGACCAGAGTGGCGCGCGAATAGACATAGACGGGGGTGCCGACCTCTTCGGCGATCCTGGGGAGCGGTACGTCCTCGGCGTGGAGGATGCCGTCGCGAAGCTGAAAGTGATCCATATTCGGCGCCTCTGGCGAAGCTTCGCGCCGCTGTCGAGCAAGCCTTGCTTCGCCCCGGGAAATCCCCTCGCTACAAAATGGTGGTGAGCATCATTCCGGCGGCAGGTCGAAGGGATCGTCCTCGCGCTCTTCGCTGCGACGGCGCAGCTCCACGCTGCGTTCCGGTGCCGCCTGCGGATCGAGTTCGAGCAGATCCTCGGCCTCGGGCCGTTCCGCCGTCCCGTAAGGGGCGGGCGGCAGGCTTTCGCCCGGCGGCGGTTCGAGCGCGGCCTGCTGGCCGCACGCGGCGAGCAATCCGGCTCCGGCAAGGACGAACAGGCTGCGCATCATGTCTCCATCCCCAGATCCGAGCGCGCTTCGGCGACCCGTGCCCGTACCTGATCGGGCGCGGTACCGCCATAGGATGCGCGCGCGGCGACCGAAGCATCGACCGACAGGGCATCGAACACGCGGGCATCGATGCGCCTATCGATATCCTGCAAATCCGCGAGCGGGAGAGAGTCCAGCGCCACGCCCCGGCTTTCGGCCAGCTTCACGGCGGCGCCGGTGATGTGGTGCGCTTCGCGGAACGGAATGTCCGCCTCGCGCACCAGCCAGTCGGCGAGATCGGTGGCGGTGGCGAAGCCCATTTCCGCCGCCTGCCGCATCCGGTCGGTCTTGAACTCGCTATCGGCGATCATGCCCGCCGTGGCGGCAAGGCAAAGGTCGAGCAGGCCCGCCGCTTCGAAGACGGGCGGCTTATCGTCCTGCATGTCCTTGGAATAGGCGAGCGGAAGGCCCTTCATCGTCACCATTAGCGATGTCGCGCAGCCGATGATCCGACCGGCATGGCCGCGCACCAGCTCGGCCGCGTCGGGGTTCTTCTTCTGCGGCATGATCGAGCTGCCGGTCGAAAGCGTATCGGGCAGGCGCACGAAGCCGAAAGGCTGGCTGGCCCACAGGATCAGCTCTTCGGCAAGGCGCGAGAGATGGATCGCGCACTGGCTGGCGGCGGCGAGGTAATCCATCGCGAAATCGCGATCCGACACGGCATCGAGGCTGTTGCGTGTCGGACACTCGAAACCGAGCGCCTGCGCCGTCGCATCGCGATCGATCGGAAAGCCCGTTCCGGCCAGAGCAGCGCTGCCCAGCGGGCATTCGTCCATCCGCGCCCGCGCATCCGCAAAGCGGCTGCGATCACGCCGCGCCATCTCGTAATAAGCCATCAGATGGTGGCCGAGCGTGACGGGCTGCGCGGTCTGCAAATGGGTGAAGCCGGGCATGATGCTGGCGGCGTGTTCACAGGCGCGCGTCACCAGCGCACGCTGGAGCGCCTCCAGCCCCGCTTCGGCCCGCGCGGAGGCTTCGCGCACCCAGAGGCGGAAATCGGTCGCCACCTGATCGTTGCGGCTGCGCGCGGTGTGGAGCCGCCCGGCGGCGGGACCGATGAGATCGGACAGGCGCGATTCCACGGTCATGTGGATATCTTCGAGATCCCAGTCCTCGGGCACCCCATCGCGCTCGTATTCCTCGGCGATCCGGACCAGGCCCGCATCGATCGTCCCGGCGTCCTCGCGCGAGACGATGCCCTGATCGGCAAGCATGGCGACATGGGCGCGGCTGCCCGCGATGTCCTGCCGCCAGAGTGCCTTGTCGAACGGGATCGAAGCGTTGATTTCGCGCATGATCGCGCTAGGCCCGGCAGCGAACCTGCCGCCCCACATCGCATTGGAGCCCGCCTTGTCCGCTTTTTCGCGTTCGTCCTCGCTCACACTCGCTCTCGTTCTGTTAGCCGGTCTGGGCGGTTGCGATAGGGACAGCGCCGAACCGGCGCAAGAAACTCCCGCCACCCCGTCCGCCGCGCCGAGCGGCGAAATCGACCGCAGTCAGGCGGGGCAGCTGATGCCCGCGGTCAATCTGGCGCACCCTGATGGCCGCACGCTTAATCTGGGCGCGCTTCAGGGCAAGCCCGTCCTGCTGAACCTGTGGGCGACCTGGTGCGCGCCCTGCGTCAAGGAAATGCCCCTGCTAGACGATCTGGCGAGCGATTACGACGGCGATCTGCGGGTCCTCGTCGCCAGCCAGGATTTGCAAGGCGCCGAAGTCGTCGAGCCGTTCTTCGCCGAACGCAATTTCGCCTATCTCGAACCGTGGCTCGACACCGAAACCGCCTTGAGCTTCGCGCTGTCGGGCAATCTGCCGACCACGGTGCTCTATGATGCTGGCGGGCGCGAGATATGGCGTGTGACCGGCGATCTCGACTGGGCGGACCCCGAAGTACGCGCTGCGATCGATGATGCGATCGGGCGGGAGAATTGACCTGAGGGGATATGGTGGGCGCTGACGGGCTCGAACCGCCGACCCTCTCGGTGTAAACGAGATGCTCTACCAACTGAGCTAAGCGCCCGCTTTCCGATCGGAAGCGTGCCGTGCACATAGCGCGGCGGACATGAAATGCAATTGCCCGGTTCGGGCACCGAATTTTAGGGCACAGACATGACGACCAGGCTCACCGTCCTCGCCACCGGCGGCACCATTGCCGGGATCGCGGGCTCCGCGATCGCAAAGGATTATCGCGCGGGAGAGATCGGGATCGAGGCCTATCTCGAAGATGTCGGCGCCTTGGGATTGGAAGCGGACCTATCCGGGCGCCAGATCGCGAATATCGATTCGGCGGATATCGGACCCGATGTCTGGATCCCGCTCCACGAGGCCATTCTCGAAGCGCTCGCCAGCGAGGCATGCCAGGGCGTGATCGTGACGCATGGGACCGACACGCTGGAAGAGACCGCCTTCCTGCTCGACCTGACGCTGCCCGCGACCAAGCCGGTGGTGCTGGTCGGCGCGATGCGGCCTGCCGATGCGGTGGGGTATGACGGCCTGCGCAATTTCGCCAATGCGGTGCGGGTGGCGAGCGATCCGCAGGCTGCGGGGCGCGGCGTGCTGGTGGTGATGGGGGACCGCGTCTTCGCCGCGCGCGACGTGCGCAAGGTGAGGACGCGCGGTTCGGAAGCGTTCCGCGGCTTCCCGCGCGAATCGCTCGGCCTGGTCAGCCCCTCCGCGCTCGAATGGTTCGGCGCGCCCTGGCGCCCCAACGCGGCGGCGCGCTTCGCATGGGTGGACGAATTACCCGAAGTGGCGGTCATCCATGCGCATGCCGGGCTGACGGGCGAAGCGGTCGAGCGGATGGTGGGCACGGCGGCACGCGGCGTGGTGATGGCGGGCGTGGGCGAGGGGAACTTCCCCGAAGCCGTGCGCGCGGCCTTACGCCGGATGCGGGATCGCGGCGTCTTCGTGGTACGCGCCAGCCGCGCGGAAGAGGGGCTGGTGGACCGCGAGCCGGACGACGATAGCAACGGCTTCGTCGCCGCGCGGGCACTCAATCCGCAGAAAGCGCGCCTGCTGTTGCAGGTGCTGATCGCGAACGAGATCACCGACCTCGCCGCGATCCAACGCGCTTTCGACGGGAATTGACCGATCGGGTTCAGGCCCCCGATCAGGCCTGCGGCGTGACCAGATATTTCTCGCCGGTCTTCATCTGGCGATAATCGAGGATCGCGTCCTTCGTCAGCATCTCTTCCAGCGAGACCTTCTTCTTGTAAGAGCTGGCGAAGGTCGTCGTCAGATTGTCGAGCACGCGCTGGCGCATCCGCATCACACGCTCCATGCCCGCATTCTGGAGGAACGGGGTCAGCAGCCAGCCGGACAGCGTCCAGCCGAAACCGTAGCTCGGCGTCAGCGTGGTGGGACCCATGTCGAGACGGCCGTAGATGAACATCCGCTTCTGCTGGTTCGACCCGTAGCGCGAATATTCTGTCATCTTGGCGACCGCGACCTGCTCCATCGCCTTGAAGCAATGGTCGACCATCTTGCCGCCACCGATGGGATCGAAGCCGTAGAAGGCATCCGTCGCGTCGATCGCGTCGCGCAGCTGCGCGGCGAAATCGCCTTCCGAGGAATCGACGACGTATTCGGCGCCCTGGTCTTTCAGCATCTGCGCCTGATCGGGCTTGCGCACGATATTGACGAGCTTGATGCCGTCTTCCTGACAGATGCGGTTGAGCATCTGGCCGAGATTGGACGCGCCGACCGTGTGGAGGATGGCGTTTTGGCCGTCCATCTTGGCATTCTCGACGAAGCCCAGCGCTGTCATCGGATTGACGAAGCTCGACGCGCCTTCTTCCGCGCTGTGATCGCCCAGCGGCAGGCACATGGTGGCATCCGCGATCGCGTATTCGCTGAAGGCGGTGCCGGGGACGCAGGCGACGCGCTGCCCCATCAGCGCCTTGGCCATGTCGCCGTCTCCCGTAGCGACCACGGTGCCCGCGCCTTCATTGCCGGCCGGAAGCCGCCGGCCGTGGCGCGCCTTGGAACCGGAATTGAACGGTTCGGGCATTTTGGCCACGACCTTGCCGGGGGAATAGTCCGCATTCTCGAAATCGGCAGCGCCGGTCAGGATGGCGAGGTCCGACGGATTGATCGGCGCGGCTTCCATCTTCACGAGGACCTGATTGTCCTTGGGTTCGCGAAAAGTGCTTTCCGCGATTTCGAGCGTGAGCGTGCCGTCCGCTTCGAGCGTGGTGAAGAGTTGCTTGCCTGTCGTGGTCATCCTTGGGTCTCCTTTTGCCACTCGCCTAGGGTGTCGTATCCGGTGACACAAGCGGAGCGGGATAATCCGCCCGCACGAAATAGAGCCCGTGCGGCGGAGCGTTCAGCCCCAGCGCCTGGCGATCGCGCGCCGCCAGTGCCTCGCCGACGCGGCCTTCGTCCCACCGCCCCATGCCGACGAGGGCGAGGCATCCCACCATCGAGCGTACCTGGTGATGCAGGAAGCTGCGCGCCTCGGCATGGATGCAGACTTCCTCGCCGTTGCGTTCGACAGCCAGCCGGTCGAGCGTCTTGACCGGGCTGTCCGACTGGCAATGGACCGATCGGAAGGTGGTGAAATCGTGCAAGCCGACGAGCGCCTGTGCGGCGCGGTGCATGGCTGCCGCGTCGAGATCCTGCGGCACCTGCCACAGCCGGTCCTTCTCCAGCGTCAGCGGCGCGCGGCGGTTGGCGATGCGATAGACATAGGCGCGGCCCGTACAGGAAAAGCGCGCGTGCCAGTCGTCCGGCACGATCTCGCAGTGCGTCACCGCAATCGGATCGGGGCGTAGATGTGCGTTCAGCGCCTCCATCAGGCGGAAGGGCGTGATGTCCTTCGCGATATCGACATGGCTGCGCATGGCGAGCGCGTGGACGCCCGCATCGGTGCGGCCCGCGCTGTGCATCCGCACCTCCTCGCCCGTGACGCGCATTGCGGCCTCTTCCACCGCCTGTTGGACGCTCGGCCCGTCCTTCTGGCGCTGGAGGCCGAAGAAGGGCGTTCCGTCGAATTCGAGAGTGAGAGCGAAACGGGTCATGCGGTCAGTCGAAAATAGTCCCCGCGGCCACCTTGTTTCCTCGCAGGAAAGTTTCGAGATCCATCTTCGGCTTGCCGGCACGCTGCAATTCGAGCGGGCGCAGTGCCCCTTCGCCGCATGCGATCGTCAGTTGCGCGTCGAGGACCTCGCCCGGCGATCCCTCGCCATCGACCTTTTCGGCCCGGAGCACCTTTACCCGGTCGCCGTCCAGTTCGAACCACGCGCCGGGGAAGGGCGACAATCCGTGGATCTGCCGCACCACTTCTTCCGCCGGGCGCGACCAGTGGATCCGCGCCTCGCTCTTGTCGATCTTCGCGGCATAGGTCGCCTTGTCGTCGTCCTGCTCCAGCGGATGCAGCGCGGCGAGATCGATCAGCGTGCCGACCATCAATTGCGCGCCGATCTCGGCCAGTTCCTCAGTCAGCTCGCCGGTCGTCTTGTCCTCGACCGGCGTCCTGGCAAAGGCCAGCATCGGCCCGGTGTCGAGGCCCGCTTCCATCTGCATGATGGTGACGCCGGTCACCGGATCGCCAGCCATGATCGCGCGGTGGATCGGCGCGGCGCCGCGCCATTTCGGCAGGATCGAGGCGTGGACGTTGAGGCAGCCGTGTTCGGGCGCGTCGAGCACCGCCTGCGGCAGGATCAACCCATAGGCCGCGACTACGGCCACATCCGCGTCCAGTTCGGCGAAGTGTGCCTGTTCCTCGGCGGATTTGAGCGAGGTCGGATGGCGCACCTCGATCCCCAGATCCTCCGCGCGGCTTTGGACCGGCGAAGGCGTCAATTCGCGCCCGCGCCGTCCGCCGGGGCGGGGCGGCTGGGTGTAGACGCACACCACATCGTGCGCGGCATCGACCAGCGCCTGCAATGTCGGCACCGCGAAATCGGGCGTTCCCATGAAGATTATGCGCATGGCGGAGGGCGGAGCCTTTCTCTGTTCGTTCCGGGCCCCTATCTACAGGGCCATGGCATCGCAAGAAATCGAAACGCTCGCTACGGCGCTGGCGCGCCTGCCGGGTCTTGGGCCGCGCAGCGCGCGCCGCGCCGTTCTGTGGCTGGTCAAGCGGCGCGAAAGCGCGCTGCCGGCCCTGCTTGAGGCCTTGGCGCAGGTCGGCGAGGCGCTGGTCGAATGCGACATCTGCGGCAATGTCGATACGCGCAATCCCTGCGGCATCTGCTCCGATCCGCGCCGCGATGCGAAATCGCTCTGCGTGGTGGAGGATGTGGCGGACCTTTGGGCGCTCGACCGGGCGAAGCTGTTCACCGGGACCTATCACGTGCTGGGCGGGCGCCTGTCCGCGCTCGACGGTGTGCGGCCCGAAGATCTCAACATCGCCGCGCTGATGCAGCGGATCGAAGCGGGCGGGGTGGACGAAGTGGTCCTCGCCATGAATGCCACGCTGGAGGGTCAGACCACCGCGCATTACCTCGCCGAACGGCTGGAGGATTTTCCGCTGCGAATCACCCAATTGGCGCACGGCCTGCCCGTCGGGGGCGAGCTGGACTATCTCGACGAGGGCACTCTGGCGCAGGCTTTGCGCGCGCGGCGACCCGTCTCTTGAGAATCGCGCGGGTCGCGCTTATCTGACGCCGATGGCTATCCGTGAAATCCTCGAAGTGCCGGACCCTCGGCTCAAGACCGTCTCGACCCCCGTCACCGAATTCGACGACGAGTTGAAGACGCTCGTCTCCGACATGTTCGACACGATGTACGATGCGCCCGGCATCGGCCTCGCCGCCATCCAGGTCGGCGTGCCCAAGCGCGTTCTCGTGATCGACCTCCAGCCCGAAGATACCGAGGCTGAGGGCGAGGTGTGCCACCATAACGGCCACGAACACATGCACTATCCGACGAAGAAGGAACCGCGGGTGTTCGTGAACCCCGTAATCCTCGATCCGGCGGAGGAGTTGGCGAGCTATCAGGAAGGCTGCCTGTCGGTGCCCGACATCTTCGCCGATGTCGATCGCCCGGCGCATTGCCGTGTGCGCTATCAGGATCTCGAAGGGGAAACCCACGAAGAGGATCTGGATGGCCTCATGGCCACCTGCATCCAGCACGAGATGGACCATCTCGAAGGCATTCTCTTCATCGACCACCTTTCGCGCCTGAAGCGGAACATGGCGCTGAAGAAGCTCAAGAAGCTGCGCGAAGCCGCTTGAACGAGCCCGACGGGACTCCGCCTGCGCCCGCCATGGGCTGGCACACGGCCTCCGTCGCGGGGCTGCTCTACGCTTTGCTGATGTGCACCTGGAAGCGGATCGACGAAGGTACGGGGTTCGACGAATTGGCGATCCGCTTCGCGATCTATTTCGTCGTGTTTACGGTCGGCTTTCGCCTTTTGATCAATCTGTGGCTCAAACATCGCGGGGCCGGACGCTAGTCCAGCCCCGCAAGGTTCTCGGAAGCCTTGATTACCGGTCCATCGTGTCGAGCGCCTTGCGCACGTCCGCCAGGATTTCCTCGCACATTTTCGCACAGCGCTTGCAGTGCGCATCGTCATGCATGCTGCACAATTCGTGGCAGGCCTTCACCGCTACCAGAACCGCATCGCCCATCGCCTTGATCGCGGGCACGTTGCCGCCCGTACGGCGGCTGCCCATGCGGTAGAAGGCGGTGCAGGCGTCTGACGCATCGAGACAGCGGCGGATGCATTCCGCGCGCTCGCCCGCATTGGGTTCGGCGAGGCAGGCATCGGCGCAGCTGTTCATGATGGCCGCACCATACATGGTGTGCTTGACCGCCTGGCCGAGCTCGTCGGTATAGCCTTCGCCCACTTGCGGGTGGTCCTGGATCATTTCCTTGATCGACATATTTTAAATCTCCTTTCCCTATTGAGCGGACGGGGCTGGGGATTGTTCCGTGCCGATGCGTCGCCGGACTTTCCTACTCAAAGCGTTCCAGCTATGTTCCGGGTATGGATAGTATTGCGATCGTCTTCGTTCTGGCCGCCCTTCTCATCGGCCTGGGGCTCGGTTTCTTCTTCGGCTCGCGCCCGGTGGCGGAATGGAAGGCCCGCCATGCCGCGCGCGATTCCGAAGCGCGCGAGCTGGATGCGAAATATCTGCGCACCTTCGCCGATCTGGAAGCCGCGCGCGAGCGGGCGGGGCGGGCTGACGCGCTTGCGGAGGAGCTGCGGGAAACGCGGGTTTCGCATGAGGGGGCGCTGGAGGATCTGCGACGCACCAATGGCGCGCTGTCGTCCGAACTTGCGACCCTTCGCGAAAAGACCGCCAATTTCGACGAGCAGAAGCGCCTGCTGGTCGAAGCGCGCGAGGAGTTATTGAAGGAGTTCCAGAACACCGGTTCGGCCGTCCTGGGCAAAGCGCAGGAGGCGTTTCTGGAACGTGCCGCCGAACGCTTCGGCCATTCGGAGCGGTCTTCGGAAGAGAAGATCCGCGCGCTGCTTCAGCCGGTCGGCGATCGCTTGAAGAAATACGAAGATCAGGTCGCCGCGCTGGAGGAAAAGCGCACCAACGCCTTTTCCTCGCTCGCCAGCCAGATCGAACAGATGCGGCTGGGCCAGGAGGAAGTGCGGCGCGAAGCGCAGCGGCTCGGCAATTCTCTCACCAACGCGCCCAAGGCACGCGGCCGCTGGGGCGAGCGGGCGCTGCAGAACGTGCTCGAACAGTCGGGCCTCGCCGAACACACCGATTTCCATCTCGAGCATTCGATCGACACGGATGAGGGCCGTTTGCGGCCCGACGCGATCGTCAACGTGCCGGGGCAGAAGAAACTGGTGATCGACGCGAAGGTGTCGCTCAACGCCTATCAGGCCGCGTTCGAGGCGGATGACGAGGACGAGCGGCGTCGCCATCTCGATCAGCATGCGCGGTCCATGCGGGGCCATGTGCAGACGCTCGGCTCCAAGAGTTATCAGAGCCAGTTCGACGATGCGCCGGATTATGTCGTCATGTTCGTGCCGGGCGAACATTTCGTCGCCGCCGCGCTTGAGCATGATCCTGAATTGTGGGATTTTGCCTTTCGCAACAAAGTCTTGCTGGCGACGCCGACCAATCTCGTCGCCATCGCACGCACGGTCGCGCAGGTCTGGCGCCAGGATACGATCGCGCGCGAGGCAGTCGAGATCGGTAAGGCGGGGGCGGAATTGTACGACCGTCTGGCGATCGCGGCGGAGCATATGAAACGCGTCGGTGGCGGGCTCGAAACCGCAGTCACGAACTATAACAAATTCGTCGGCAGCTTCGAACGCAATGTCCTGTCCGCCGGAAGGCGTCTGTCGGAAAAGGGCATTGAAATCGGCAAGCGAGAGATCGAGGATATTCCGCTGGTCGAAGGCACGCCGCGCTATACGGCCAATGATGTCGAAGCGGAAAACGATGCACCGCGTCTGGAAAAGGTGAGCGATACAGACGCCTAGCGATGTCTCCGGTAATTGGATCGATAAGAGGCTTGGAGCCCGTCGTTTTTAACGGGCTTGTCCTGTTCGGCCTTTTAATCTTCGAATAACCATAGGAAATCGTACCCGGATCGGTCCCAATCGTTTTGCGTCGGCTTGCCTTTGAAGGACGCATCCCGTATTTAAGGACAAGTCGCAATCGAACGTGACCAAGGCACGCCTCGGCGATTTAGAACAGAAATGCCCACATCGTTCGGAACATACAGTCCTTTCGCCCGTCATTGCGGTGAGAGACAAGGAAAGGTTTTTATGCTTATCAAGAAACTGGCAATCGGCACTGCCGCTGCTTCGCTCATCGCGGCCCCGGTCGTCGCGCAGACCGCCCCCGTCACCGGTGAATCGGAACTCGGCGGCGAAAGTATCACGCCCGCATTCATCGTTCTCGCCATCGGCGCGATCGGTATCGGCGTTCTGCTTCTGACCGACGACGATGATGACGATGCTCCGATCAGCGCCTAAGCGCTAAGGACATTCGAAAAACATTGAACGCCCGGCCCTTCAAGGCCGGGCGTTTATCGTTTCCAGAACCTCGTATCCCAGCACAGCCGCAGCGATCGCGGCGTTGAGACTGTCCGCACGGCCCATCATCGGCATAGTGACTCTCAGATCGCAGGCGTCTTCATACGCTTGCGGCAGGCCCCGGCTTTCGTTCCCGACCATGATGAAACACGGCGCGCTGTAAGGTGCACCACGATAGGGTTGCGCATCGCGCAGGCTGGCGGCCACCAATTGTCCCGCAGCACCGCCGTCCGGCCCGCGAAGCCATTCTTCGAATGCCTCCCATGGTGCCTGCGCGATACGCTGAGTGAAGATCGCGCCCATGCTGGCCCGCACCGCTTCGACCGAGAAGGGATCGGCGCAATCGTCGATCAGGATCAGGCCACCGGCACCGATCGCATCGCCCGTGCGCAACATGGTCCCCAGATTGCCCGGATCCCGCAGCGCCTGTGCCACCAGCCAGATATCGGCGGACGATCTTTCGATCCGGTCGAGCGACGTGTCGAATTCCGTGAACACACCCGCGACGGCCTGCGGATTGTCCTTACCCGTGATTTTCGCAAGGATATCCGGCGCGGTTTCGATCACTTCGCCGCCCGCCGCTACGACCTCGCGTTCGAGCGCGTCCAGCAGCGGGTGCGCATCGCGCGCGCTCGACAGCACCAGCGTTTCGGGGATGTGGCCGCATTCGCGCGCATCGGTCAGAAGGCGCAGGCCCTCCGCTAGGAAACGCCTCGCCGCCTTGCGGCGTTTTTTCTCGCGCAGGGCGCGCAAGGCTTTGACGGTGGGATTGGAAAAACCGGTGATCTGGCGACGTGTCATCGAGCGGATCTCTCGCGAGGACGCCTCAGCTCTCGCCGAAACCGTCTTCGATCATCGCGGCGAGGTCGTCGGCAATGCGGGGCGCATCCGGCCCGGCGACGATAAGTTCGACCGTATCGCCTTTCGCAGCGCCCAGCATCATCAGCCCCAGGATCGATCCGCCGGCAGCCTTCGTCCCGTCCTTCGCCACATGGACCTGCGTTCCTTCGGGCAGGGCAGCGACGGCGGCCACGAATTTCGCGCTCGCCCGTGCATGCAGGCCGCGCTGGTTGACGATGGTGAGCGTGCGCCGGTCTTCGCCCATGCTGGCGTCGCCGCTCACGTCGCCGCTCACGTCGCCGCTCACTGGGCCTGCTTCCGCTCGGCCGCTGGCGGCGCTTCGTGCTGGCCGAGAAATTCCGACGCGACCGTGATGTAATTGCGCCCCGCCTCGCGCGCGGCATGCACCGCTTCGGTCACGCCGAGCGTCTTGCGCGCACCGGCCAGCCGGATGAGCATGGGCAGATTGATCCCGGCGATCACTTCGACGCGGCCCGCTTCGAGCAGGGAGATCGCCAGATTGGACGGCGTGCCGCCGAACAGGTCGGTCAGAACGATAACGCCTTCGCCGCTATCGGTTCGCGCGATCGCCTCTGCGATTTCGCGGCGGCGCAGTTCCATATCGTCGCTCGGCCCGATGCAGACCGTGGCGATCTGGTCCTGCTCGCCCACGACGTGTTCCATCGCATCGATGAAATGCTCGGCGAGATTGCCGTGGGTGACGAGGATCATGCCAATCATGCGAACCGTGCTGACTTCCGTTTCTGGTTCAAGCTTCGCAGCGAGACTGCGCCCATGATGATGACTGGATGCTGAGTCAACCGAAAGGGCCTGCTCAGGGAACCGGCCCTTCGACCGTATCGGCGGCCCGCGCGGCGAGATCGCGGTGGAGCAGAGTGGGCTCGTAACCCTCGTCCAGCAGGCGCTTGAAGAGGGATTCTGCAGAAAAGACCGAGCGGTGCCGCCCGCCCGTGCAGCCGAAGGCGACCGTCAGGTAGGCACGACCCTGCGCCGCGTAGAGGGGGATCAACGACTGGACCAGAGCGGCGATCTTCTCGAAAGCGGTATCGAAGGCGGGATCGGCTTGAATATGCGCGGCCACCGCCGGATCGCGTCCGGTCTGTTCGCGCAGTTCGTCGATCCAGTGCGGATTGTCGAGGAAGCGCATGTCGAAGACGAGATCCGCGATCGGCGGCATGCCGCGCGCAAAGCCGAAACTGGTGACGGTGATCGTCAAGGCGCCGGAAGGATCCTGCGCAAACCGTTCCCGCATCGCCTGTTGCAGATGGTTGCGGCCATAGCCCGTCGTGTCGATCACCATTTGCGCCCATTCGCGCAAGGGGGCGAGCAATTCACGTTCGGCGCGGATTCCCTCGCTCACCGGTCGTCCCTGGGCCAGCGGGTGGCGTCGGCGGGTTTCGTTATAGCGGCGCTCGATTTCGGGACTGGCACAATCGAGGAACAGCGTGCCGACCGACAGATCGGATCGCTCGGTCAGATCTTCGAACTGCGCTCTGATCTCGCTGGGCACGAAGCCGCGGGTGCGGGCATCGACGCCGATCGCGAGCGGCGCGCAATGGCCCTCGCTGCGGGCAAGCAGGTCGGGCAGCATGCGGATCGGGAAATTGTCGATCGCTTCCCACCCCAGATCTTCGAGGGTTTCCAGCGCCGTGCTTTTGCCCGCCCCGGACATGCCGGTGACGAGCAGGATCTGCTGCGGAGCGGACGATTCGGCGGTCATCGCGCGAATATCGAAGCCGCGCCCGAAAAAGGGAAGCGGTTAGATGCGGTCATCCCAATCCGTGCAGCCGCAGGGCATGTTCCGCGCGCAGCGCCTGTGCGGCATCGCCCGTACGGAAGGCGATCGCAGGCAGCGCGATATCGAGCAGGCTGCGCTTCTCGATTTCGGGAACGCGCGATGCATTCGGATCGAGCCGAAGGATCAGGGTCAGTCGCGCCGAAACGGCGGGAAACTCCACGATCCCGGCTCCGCGTACCTCGATCAGGCCCCGGATCGCATCGGGCGGGTGGGTCCATATGTCCCCTCCGCGCCGCTCCAGCATGACGCCGTCATCGCCCACGAGCTGCGCGCCGCGATCGATCAGCAGCAGCGCGAGCGTGGATTTTCCGCTCCCCGGCGGCCCTTCGATCATCAGTCCCCGATCGCCCAGCGCGACGCAGGTGACATTGGCTAGCGGCTCGAAATGCGCGCCGCTCATCCTTCGCGCAGTGCGGGCAGGTTGAGGACGAGGCAGGCGCCGTTTTTCCCGTCGGGGCGACTTTCCGCCATCAAGGTTCCGTCATGGGCTTCGGCGATTGACCGCGCGATGGCGAGGCCGAGGCCCGAATGGTTGCCGAAATCCTCGGCCTGCGGGCGGTGCGAATGGAAGCGCTGGAACACCTGTTCGCGCCGCGCTTCGGGGATCCCCGGCCCCTCGTCGCACACGCTCAGAGTGATCCAGTTGTCCGCTCGCGCAAGATCGATAGTGATGGCGCCATCAGGGGGCGAGAACGACACCGAATTGTCGAGCAGGTTGGAGATGACCCGCTCCAGCCGCGAAGGCTCGCCATGAACCCGATATCGGCCTGGCTCGGCATCGAAGAGGACGTGGCGCCCTTCGTTTTCCGAGCGATTCTCGCGCGATCCGATGATGTTGGTGACCAGACTGGCGAGATCGACCGTCTCGAAGGTGGCGCGCGACAGCTCGGCGTCGATCCGGCTGGCTTCGCTGATTTCGGTGACGAGCCGATCGATGCGGCGCACATCGTGGGTGGCGATGTCGAGCAATTGAACGCGCAGCTCCGGATCGTCGACCCGATTCAGCGATTCGGTCGCGCTTCTGAGGCTGGCGAGCGGATTCTTGATCTCGTGCGCCACGTCCGCGGCGAAGCTTTCGACCGCATCGATCCGCATCCGCAGCGCATGTGTCATGTCGGAGATCGCGCGTGCCAGCATGCCGATCTCGTCGCGCCGGTCTGGCAGGCGGGGCACCTCGACCTGGCGATCGCGGCCCTGCCGCACGCGGACGGCAGCCTGCACCAGTTCGCGCAAGGGCCTGACGATGGTCTGGGCGAGGAACAGCGACAGCATCGTCGATACGAACAGAGCCAGCAGCGTCACCAGCGCCACGGTCGATCGCGCTTCGCGCACGCGTTCAGTGATGTCGATGGGATTGCGGGTGATCAGCAGCGTCTCGCCGTCGAGGCCGACGGGCGCGGCGGCGTTGATGACATGCGTTCCGTCCGCCGCATCGCGCAGCACGATCTGGGTCAGGCTTTCGCTGCGCGCTCGGTCGAGTTCGGGCCAGGCATTGGCGTTATCCACCTGCGGTTCGCGGTAATCGGGCAGGGGCGGTGCGCCCACCACCCGGTCGAACCAGCGATCGAGCGTCAGGGCGAAGTCGCGATTGTCCTCGGGCACGGCATCGATCGAGAATGTCGGCGCGGACAGGGCGAAACTGTCGCCCTCCAGCTCGCCATCGGCATCGTAGAGCCGGATGCGCAGGCGCTGTTCCTTGCCGATCTGGATCAGCAGGGCTTCCTGGCGTGCATCGGTCGCCCCGGCTAGCGCCTCGGCCGTGATCTGCGCTTCGACCAGGGCAAGTTTGAAGCGCTCGTCAAGCAATTGCTTGCGATAGAAGTCGAGATAAATGACCCCGCCGCCCAGCAGCACCAGCGGCAACACGTTCACGAACAGGATGCGGCTGGTAAGCGAGAGGCGCCGCGACCAGCGCGGTTTTTCCGCCGCCGGATTGGGGCCCGGCCCGTCCCTCAGGACATTGCTGCGCGCCGGATCGGCCATGGATCGGTCAGCTTTCGGCGAAGCTATAGCCCGCGCCGTAAAGCGTATCGATGGCGGAAAACTGCGGATCGACGCTGCGGAACTTGCGTCGCATGCGCTTGATATGGCTGTCCACCGTCCGGTCATCGACGAAGACGTCGTCCGGATAGGCGGCGTCCATCAGCTGATTGCGGCTCTTGATGACGCCGGGGCGCACCGCAAGCGCTTCGAGGAGGAGAAATTCAGTCACCGTCAGGGATACCGCGCGGCCGTCCCACGTCACCTTGTGGCGTGCCGGGTCCATCACCAGCCGCCCGCGTTCCAGCACTTCGCTGGGGCGGGGCGCTTCGGAAGGGCTTCCCGGCTCGTCCGGCAGGTCGATATCGCTGCGGCGCAGGATGGCGCGCACGCGGGCGAGAAGAAGGCGCAGGCTGAAGGGCTTCGAAATGTAATCGTCCGCCCCCATGGCGAAGCCCGCTTCCTCGTCCTGCTCGTCGTCCTTGCTGGTGAGGAAGATCACGGGGAGGGCGGAATGTTCGCGCAGGCGGCGCAGCAATTCCATTCCGTCCATGCCTGGCATCTTGATGTCGAAGACGGCGAGGTGCGGCGGATTTTCGAGCAGCGCCTTCAGCGCCGCTTCCCCTTCGGAATAGACGCGGGTGGCGAAGCCTTCGGCCTGCAACGCGATCGATACCGAGGTGAGAATGTTGCGATCATCGTCCACCAGCGCGATCACGGCCTGCGAGGCGGTGCGCTGGGGCGCCGGTTGAGCGGTTTCGAGAGGTGCGTCCTGAGTCACAGGGCACAGCTAATCGCTTTGGCGCGGCAAGACAATCGCGAGGCCCTGCCGGATCGACCGCCGAGGATGTCAAAATGGGTGAAAAGCGCAGCGTTTCATCCATCTGTCGCAAACCGGGGCAGACCTGCCGAGGGGAATTTGACGGACGCCTGTGCGCGCTTTATGGGCCAGCGTAAGGTCTGCGCATTCGTATGCAAGTGCCGCCCGCACTTCTTCGCATGCCGGTCCGTCCCAGACATCGAAACTCCCGCCCGGAGACACGCAGTGACCGCTTCGCTTTCCCACACGCTTGCCGACCAGGGTATCGCCACCGATGCCGCGATCCACGCCAATCTCGATTCGGCGCAGCTGACCGCAGCGGCTCTCGAAAACGGCGAAGGGCGCCGCGCCAAGCATGGGCCGCTGGTGGTCGAAACCGGCAAGCACACCGGCCGTAGCGCGAAGGACAAGTTCATCGTCCGCGATGCCGAAACCGAAGAGACGGTGTGGTGGGACAATAACGCGTCGATGACGCCCGAACATTTCGCCGCGCTGAAGGACGATTTCCTGGCTGCGCTCAAGGACAAGGACGCGCTCTATGTCGCCGACCTGTTCGGTGGGTCGCAGCCCGAATACCGCGTCAATGTGCGCGTCATCAACGAACTTGCCTGGCATAACCAGTTCATCCGCACTCTGATGGTGCGCCCGACGGCAGACGAGCTCGAAGGCTTCGTGCCCGAATACACGATCATCGATCTGCCCAGCTTCAAGGCTGATCCCGAACGGCATGGCTGCCGCAGCGAGACGGTCATCGCGGTCAATCTCAGTGAAAAGCTGATCCTGATCGGCGGCACGCGCTATGCGGGCGAGATGAAGAAGAGCGTGTTCGGCGTGCTCAATTACCTGCTTCCGCCCCAGGGCGTGATGCCGATGCACTGTTCGGCCAATATCGGCCCGGACGGCAAGAGCGCGGTGTTCTTCGGCCTTTCCGGCACGGGCAAGACCACGCTCAGCGCCGATGCCAGCCGTACGCTGATCGGGGATGACGAGCATGGCTGGTCGGACACGGCGGTCTTCAATTTCGAAGGCGGCTGCTACGCCAAGATGATCCGCCTGAACCCGGAAGCCGAGCCCGAGATCTTCGCGACGACGAAGATGGAAGGCACCGTCCTCGAAAACGTGGTCATGGACGAGAATGGCGAGATCGACCTCGACGACAACACACTCGCGGAAAATACGCGCGGCGCCTATCCGCTCGAATCGATCCCAAACACGTCGGACGAGAATATGGGCCCGCCGCCCTCGAACGTGATCATGCTGACCGCCGATGCCTTCGGCGTCCTGCCCCCGATCGCGCGGCTGACGCCGGACCAGGCGATGTATCACTTCCTGTCGGGCTACACCGCCAAGGTCGCGGGCACCGAAATCGGCGTGACCGAGCCCGAGGCAACCTTCAGCACATGCTTCGGCGCGCCCTTCATGCCGCGCCATCCCAGCGTCTACGGCAATCTCCTGAAAGAGCGGATCGCCAAGGGCGACGTGGCCTGCTGGCTGGTCAATACCGGCTGGACCGGAGGCAAATACGGGGTCGGCAATCGTATGCCGATCAAGGCAACCCGCGCGTTGCTCAACGCCGCGCTCGACGGGTCGCTCAACGAGGCGGAATTCCGCAAGGATCCCAATTTCGGCTTCGAAGTTCCAGTCGCCGTTCCGGGCGTCGACAGCGGCATCCTCGATCCGCGCTCGACCTGGAATAATGCGGACGAATACGATCGCACCGCGCAGAAGCTGGTGCAGCTTTTCGTCGACAATTTCACGCCCTTTGCGGATCATGTCGACCAGGGCGTGAGAGACGCGGCCCCCGCCGCCGCCTGACCGGTTTCGCCCCACCGGGCGCACGAGTTGGAGAGGAGAGTCCCCGGCCGCGAGCAATCGCGGACCGGGGACCCGTTTTTCCGCCCGCCGATATGATCGTTAGGGAAACGGGCGAAAGCCTGCTAGACCATCCGGGCTGACGTCGAAATTTGCGACGGACTTCGGCTTTTGATCACCGGTCGGCTTCGTTATCGCCGAGCGCTTTTTAGACGACGACTTCCTTTCTTCGGACGACCTGACGCACGACCGCGCCGCATGCTGCGGCGGGGCAATACCTCGTTCTTGAAAGGAACACCTCATGGCCAAGACCGGCACAGTCAAATTCTTCAATTCCGACAAGGGCTATGGCTTCATCCAGCCCGACGATGGTTCGGATGACAGCTTCGTCCACATCTCCGCCGTTCAGGCGGCGGGCATGCAGACGCTCGACAAGGACCAGCGCCTCAATTTCGAAGTCGAAACCGGCCGTAACGGCAAGGCGAGCGCGGTGAATCTCTCCTCCGCGGACTGATTTTCTAAAAGGACGGCCCGTCGATCCCTCGCGATCGGCGGGCCGTTTCCCGCCTCTATTTCGCGCGCGTGCACCGAAGGACAAAGCCGATGAGCCAGACATTCGAATTCTATGACAGCCGCGCCCGCGAAGCCGCCAAGGAGGCGCGCGATGCGACGCTGGAAAATGTACGCCAGCGCAGCCTGCGTGCGGAAAAGACCTGGCGCGGCCTTGCCGAACAGGCGCGCAAGGTGAAGATCGACCGCGAACGGGCCCTGGTCGAACGCGAAGCGAAGCGCCTGGCCGAAGAGGCCGCAGCGCTCGCCAATACGGCGCCCGAAGCCGCCTAACTTCGCGCCCGCGCGATGTAGCGGTCCACGTTCTTCGCCATCACGTCGAGCGGCGCATTCCCGCCGAGCACGACGGCATCGTTGAACGCCTTGAAGTCGTAAGCATCGCCCAGGGCCGTTTCGGCTCGACCGCGCTGCCTTACGATCTCGCTATGGCCCAGCTTGTAGCCCGTGGCCTGACCGGGCCAACTGCAATAGCGGTCCACCTCGCTTACCACCTCGTCGTATTTCGAGCCGTTTTCCTCGACGAAGAACCGACGCGCCCGATCGCGGCTCCAGCGTTTGTGGTGAAGGCCGGTGTCGACCACCATCCGGCAGGCACGGAAGGCGAGGCTCTGAAGATAGCCCAATCGCCCGACCTTGAAATCGTCATAGGCGCCCAGTTCGTCCGCGATCTGTTCGCCATACAGGGCCCAGCCTTCGGAAAAGGCGTTGAAGGCCAGGATCGAGCGGATCAGCGGCAGGCGGTTGGAATATTCCCCCTCCCAGACATGGCCGGGAATGGTCTCGTGATAGGTCAGGTCGGCCAGATCGTATTTGCGGTGCAGGTCGGTGGTCCTCAGATTGATCCACATCCGGCCCGGAATCGTCCCGTCCTTGCTGCCCGCGCCGCCATAGGCTCCCGGCGCGCCGGGTTCTTCCGCCAGGGGCAGGCGGCGGACTTCGAGATTGGGATCGACCAGCGTGTCGAAGGCGCGCGGCATCTGCGCGGTGATCCATTCGATGCGGTCCTTGATAAAGGCCATGATCTCGGCCCGGCCGGGATCGCCTTCGGCGAATTTGTAGCGCGGATCCTGCGAGAGCGCCTGCATCCGCTCGCCCACCGTGCCGGTGGTATAGCCGATCTCTTTCAGGATCGGGTCCATGCGCGCATGCAGCGATGCGAGTTCTTCCAGCCCCTGCTCGTGCACCTCGTTGGGCGAGAGCGTGGTGGTGGTGCTGGCGCGCAGGGCCCAGTCATACCATTCGTCGCCCCGCGGCTGGCTCCACATGCCGGGATCGGAATCGGCCTCCGCCATTTCCAGGCGCAATTCGGCGAGCTGCGCTTCCAGCGCGGCAGCGATCGGGCCGGTCTCCAGAGTTTGCGCGCGATTGGCGTGGCTTTCGGGCATGCCTGCCTCGATCAGCCTGGCGCGCAGCGGGGCGGCGAACAGATCGCCCGCCATCGCCGACTTGATCGTCTCGGATAGCTGGGTGGTCGCTTTCTCGATAAGGAAATCGGGCGGCACCATGCCCATGGCGCGGGCCGCGCGCATCCGTTCGAGCTCGCCCGCGAACACGGCGGGCATGGCTTCCATCCGCTCGATATAGGCATCGGCATCGCTGCCGTCCTTCAGCGGATGCGTTGAATCCATGAAGCGCGGCAGGTCGAGATAGCTGCCGACATTCTGGATCACGACATAGGGTGCATTGCGCCAGCTCCCCACGGCGACATCGCCATAGGGCAGGGCGAACCCGTCGAGCGCGGTGGAATAGGCGCTCTGGACGACGTCCAGATTGGTCACCGTGTCCGCATCCAGCCCTTCGCGCGGGAAGGCGCGGACCCGATCGAGATCGCGGCGCAGCGTGGCGGCATAGAGATCCTGGCCGGTTTGGGACTGGTCCTCCAGTCGGGCGCGCAATTCGGCGTATCGCCCGGTATCGACGCCGAGCGAGGTAGCGCGTTCGGGTTCGTGTTCGAGGAGATTGTACGCCGCCACTTCCAGCAGGCGTTCGGCGCCGATCGCCTGTGCCTGGGCGATGGCCTCGGGACGAGCGGTGGCGGCGCATCCGCCGAGAGTGAGCGCGGTCGTCGCGCCGAGGCCTGCGAGGGCCTGGCGACGGGTGATGTCGAAGCTTTTGGATGTCATGGGCGCGGGTGTGCGCGCCGAGCCCTGACCTGTCAATTAATCGAAAATACCCGGCCGATCCTCAGTCGAGATATTCGGGCGGCACCTTCCCGCCATGCGCCGCCAGTTCGCGCATCGTGCGCCTGTGCAACCAGACATTGTCTTCCGCCGAGCCTTCGTAATCCTCGCGCCCCAGCTCGCTGGCGAGCGCCTTGCGGCTGGCATAATCGGAATCGACATTGATCAGCTTGAGCAGGTCGACGATCGAAGTGCGCCAATTGAGGCGATCGGCGCCGGGCATCGAATCGAGGTGGTTTTCGACGTCGACGGTGTCGATCGATTGCCGTTCGACCACCGGCGCGTCGGCCCAGGCATTACCGGTCTTGGGCGCGGGCTTGCCAGCGGGAGCCGTGCCGGGCTTGGCAGCGGGTCGTGCAGCGGATGGAGCCTGCTTAGCAGGCTCGTCCTTGCCGAAGATCGCGTCCTTGATCGAACTGAAGATACCCATATCGCAACCCTTTCGGTGGTGCGCGCATGATCGCGGCGCATTCGCAGGAAGAACGGGTGTTGGCGAGACGCGTTCCGCAGCTTTGCGCTTCCTTTCGCCGTCCCGTCGCGGCTAGGATGCGGGGCATGACCGATGCCGTGCTCTCGATCGTCGTCCTGCTGGCCATCGCGCTGATCGTGGGCGCGGTGTTCGCCTATCGTGGCGGGTATCGCCGCCAGGCGGTGTTGATGGTTATCCTGGCGCTTGTCGCGGGGATGAATGTGGCGATCTGGACGGTCCCGAACGAAGCGGGCGAAGCCCCGCTCGACCGGATCGAGCGGGGCCGCTGAGGCCGCTTCGGCTGGCGGATTAGTCCGGCAGCACCCAGCGCACCGCGCTTTCGTAACTGCCAGCGATCGGCTCGCCCGAACCGGTGCGCGCCGGCTGGAACTTCGCGCGCCGCTCCAGTAATTGGCAGGTCGCCTGATCGAGCGCGGAATGGCCGGTCGATCCGGTGATCGTGCAATTGGTCACGCGGCCATTGGCGGCGATTTCGAGCCGGAAGCGCGCCGTACCGGTCATCTCGCGGTTGATCCATGACGAACGGTAATCGTCCGTGCTGATCCAGGCGGAAGGATCGTTGCGCGGCTTCGCGCCGACCGAAGGGCCGACCGGAGGCTGGGTCGGCGTGACGCGCGGAGTCGGCACCGGATCGAGGCCGAGCGTCGGGCCGGGCCGCGGCACCGGGGGCGCGGGCGGCAGGATGATTTCGGTCGAATCGAAACGCGGCGCGGGGACCGGCAGGTCGAGCGGGGGTTTGGGGATGACCATCGGCGGAGTGACCTGCGCGACATCTGGCATATTATTGGTCGGCTCTGGCGTTGGTTCCGGCGGAGGGGGCGGCGCATCCTTGATGTCATAGGTCGGGATGAATTCGTCGGGGGGCGCAAGCGTCCCCGAAACGGTCAGTCCGGTGACGATTGCCACGCCGACCGCAGCGTGGATGGCGACGACCCCAGCCATGCTGGCGGGCGACGGGCGGCGGGTCTGGTCGAGATAAGCCATATGCAAGATCCTCTTCCTTTCGCAGCCCGCTTGTTTTGCGACACGATGGGGCGGGCTTACGATGAGAGGATGTTACAACATTACTGGGATGGCAAGCGGTTTCGCGTTGCGGTTTGCAACCGACCGGGCCTCTGTATGGCCAATACGAAAAACCCTCCCGCCCTAAAACAGGGCGGGAGGGTTCGATATCAGACGGATGTGCGCCTTTCAGGGCGCGTCACTTGATCGGGCAGCTCGGGTCGAGGCGGAAGTCGAGATAATTGTCGACCGAGGCCATCAATTCCTTCTGCTCGTTTTCGAAGAAGTGATTGGCGCGCGGGATTTCCTCGTGATGCACGGTGATGTGCTTTTGCGTGCGCAGCTTTTCCACCAGCTTGGTGACCGCCTGGGGCTGCACCACCGTATCCTGCGCGCCGTGGATGAAGATGCCGCTGGCTGGGCAGGGGGCAAGAAACGTGAAATCGTACATGCTCGCCGGGGCGCCGACGCTGATCCAGCCACGGATTTCCGGACGGCGCATCAGCAATTGCATCCCGATCAGCGCGCCGAAGCTGACGCCTGCGACCCAGGTGGTCTGCGCTTCGGGGTGGATCTGCTGCACCCAGTCGAGCGCGCTGGCTGCATCGGACAATTCGCCGATCCCGTTGTCGAAACTGCCCTGGCTGCGCCCGACGCCGCGAAAGTTGAATCGCAACACGGCGAACCCGCGATCGACGAAGGTTTTGTAGAGCTTCTGCGTGATCTGTTCGTTCATCGTGCCGCCGCCCTGGGGGTGCGGATGCAGGATCATCGCTACGGGCGCGCGCGGGCGCGGGGCGGGAGAGAAACGGCCTTCGAGGCGGCCTTCGGGGCCGGGAAAGATCACGGTCGGCATCGGGTGGGGTACCTGTGCGAAAGGGTTGCGGCGCATCGCGCGTGGCGGGCGCCCGGTAGCAAGCTGGAAGTCGCGCGCTATATAGGGTTTTCCCGCAAATTCGCAATTGTTTCGAGCACGTCCCATTCCGACCCCGAACTCCGACCGCATCTATCTCGATCACGCCGCCACCACGCCGTTGCGCCCGCAGGCGCGCGCCGCGATGGAGGAGGGGTTCGGGCTCTGGGCCAATCCATCCAGTCCGCATGGCGAAGGCCGCAAGGCCCGCGCCGCTCTGGAAGACGCGCGCGAGCGGATCAAGACGGCGCTGGGCTGGACGGGCGAGCTAATCTTCACCAGCGGCGCGAGCGAGGCGGCAGCGCTGGCCCTGGGCCGGGCGAAGGGTGGCAGGAGTTTCGTCAGCGCTGTGGAACACGATTGCCTGCCGCAGGCCGCGCCCGGTGCGGAAGTGCTGCCGGTTCTTGCTGACGGGCAGCTCGATCTGGCGGCACTCGTCGAGGCGATTGGGGCCGATCGTCCAATAGTGGCGGTGCAGCAGGTCAATTCCGAAACCGGCAACCGACAGGCGATCGAGCCGATCCACGAGCGGGTTTCCGACGCCGGTGGACTGCTGATCGCGGACTGCGCGCAGGCGGCGGGAAAGTTGACGATCCTCCCTTGCGACATGGCCATGATCGCGGCGCATAAGTTCGGCGGACCGATCGGGATCGGTGCGCTGCTGGTGCGCGACTTTGCCATGCTGGAGCCCTCTGGCGGGCACGAGCGCGGCTATCGGCGCGGGACCGAGAACCTGCCCGGCGTGTTCGGCATGGCGGCGGCGCTGGAAGCCTGCTCCGAATCCTATCTCGACGAAGACGTGCTGCGGGCGTTCGACGCGTTCGAACGCGAATGCCGCTCGGCTGGCGGCACGCCGCTGTCGGATCGCCTGTCCGATCCCACGCCCTATATCCGCGCCATCGCCATGCCGAACCTGTCCGCCACCGCGCAGGTAATGCGGTTCGACATGGCGGGGATCGCGGTATCGCAAGGCTCCGCCTGTTCGAGCGGGACGATGAAGACCAGCCGCGTGCTCGATGCGATGGGCGTCGAACCGGATATCGCAGCGAACACCATCCGTGTGAGCCTCGGCTGGAACACCACGCGCGCCGAGGTGGAACGTTTCGCCGAAACATGGTTAGGGATGGCGCGACCATGATCTATCTCGATTACCAAGCAACCACCCCGCTCGCGCCCGAAGCGCGGGACGAAATGCTGCGCTGGCTCGACGGGCCGGGCGGTTCCGGCTTCGGCAATCCGCACAGTCCCCACCGCATGGGCCGCCAGGCCAAGGCCGCGATCGAAGTCGCGCGCGAGCGTGTGGCGGAACTGTTCCCCGCCGGCGGCCGCGTGATCTTCACCAGCGGCGCGACCGAGGCGATCAATCTCGCCATCAGGGGCAGCGGCACTGGCGGCACCGTCTCCGTCTCCGCGATCGAGCATGCCGCCGTGCTCGACACGGCGCGCGCGGTCGGCAACTGCCACGAATTGAACGTGGCCAAGAACGGCCAGTGCAACACCAAGCAGGATCTCCCCGCCGACACGCGGCTCGTCTGCGTGATGCAGGTCAATAACGAGATCGGCACGATCCAGCCCACGGTCGAATGGCATCGCAAGGCCAAATCCGCGAATGCGCTCTATCTGTGCGACGCGGTGCAGGCCTATGGCCGCATGGAAGTGACCGGTGCGGACATGGTCGCGATCAGCGCGCACAAGTTTCACGGCCCCAAGGGCGTCGGCGCCTTGTGGCTGCGAAAAGGATTGGACATCGCCGAGGTCCAGACCGGCGGCGGACAGGAATTCGGCATCCGTTCGGGCACGCTGTCCCCGGCCCTGATCGCGGGCATGGGCGTCGCGGCGAAGGAAGCGAAGGAGCGGATGGAGCAGGACGCCGATCATGTCGACAAGCTCTGGACCCGCGCCTGCGAGCTTTTCTCGGACTGGGAGTTGAACGGCAGCGCTGAGGCGCGCTGGCATGGAAACATGAACATCCGCCCGGCGGGCAAGAACGCCGGCGGGCTCGACGTGAACCGGCTGATGAGCGAATGCCGCGACGTGATGTTCAGCGCCGGAAGCGCCTGTGCCAGCGGATCGGGCCGGACCAGCCATGTTCTGGAAGCGATCGGCCTGTCGCAGAAAAAAGCCAAGGCCTCGATCCGGCTGGGCTGGGGCCGCTATACCACGATGGACGAGATCGAGACGGCGGCGGCCAAGATCAACGCGGCGGCGAAGGAGCAGGGCGTATGAGTGAGACGATCGGATTGCGCCTGCGTACGCCCAAGGGCGACATCGTCGAAGCGCGTGGGGCCATCGGCGATACGCTGCTGCGCGCCGCGCAGGCCGCCGGGCTTCCCCTGGAGGGGACGTGCGAGGGGCAGATGGCGTGTTCGACCTGCCATGTCGTGGTCGATCCCGAATGGTTCGACCGGCTGGAGGCCGCGAGCGAGGAGGAAGAGGACATGCTCGACCTCGCCGCAGGCGTGCGCCGCACCAGCCGCCTCTCCTGCCAGATCGTGCTGGACGAGACGCTGGACGGGCTGAGCGTGGACGTTCCGACCGAAAGCCACGACGCGCGGCGGTTCTGACGCGGCTCCGCTTTCAGAATCCAGTCGAAAACCCGACTCGCCAGACCAGCTCGGTATCGTCGAGCCCATTGGCCACCCGGTCGTTGAGCATCCAGTAATCGAGCCCCGCCGTCAGCCTGACCGCGCTCGCCGCACCCTTGAACGGATTGGCCGCCACGCCAGCGCCCACTCGGAAGAACCCGAAAGTCGGCGTGCCGCCATCGACGCCGCTGTAGAAACTGTCGGACAGGCCGATCGCCATCGGTATCGACACGGTGACGCCGCCGTCCCCAGAGCCCAGCAGCACGCTCGGCGCGATGGACGGCTGGATATACAGCGCGTCGGGGCGATTGGGCTGGCCGATCTCCTGCACCATGCGCAGGGCAGGCTGAACCGAGAAGCCGCGCGCCTCTGCCGCCTCGCCCCATAATCCGCTGTCGTCGAATGTCAGGGTGAGATCGAAATCGTCGTATTCGTCGAACGAATTGGCGGGGGAGAGATAGCGGAAATAGGTCGCGCTGACGCCCACACGCTCCGCGATCTGGACTGCCCCGCCGATATAGATGTCGGCTTCGTACCATCCGGGCGTGGAGCCGCTGTTCGGCTGGCCGAGGCCGGGACTGCCGCTCTGCATGCTGTTCCAGTTACCGACGAACACGCTCGCATCGGTAATCGCCCCGCCGGTCAATTCCGGTAGCGCGACGGTGAGCGTGGCATAGGGTTGATAGCTCGTCGCATCGGCGAAGGCGACGCCGCGCGAGATATACTGGCCCACCACGCTCGCCCCGAACGAGACCGACACGCGGCCCGGCGCTTCTTCGGCCAGCGGCACGGTCTCCGGCGGCGTCGCGTCGGCCACGGTTTGCGGACCGGTCTGCTCGGGCTGGGCACCGTCATTGGCAGGCTGCCCCTCGGCCGCCGCGAGCGGAGCCGAGCAGGCGAGAAGGGCAAGGGCGCACGATAGGGGCCGGCGGCGCATGGGCTCTAACTCCAGATTCTCGATGTCCGACCACAGCGGCACCGTTTGCAAGGCGGGCGCCCATTCAGCAATCCTCGCGCCGTAGCAAGCGGGATTTCGGTGCGAGGGTCGAGCACCGATCGCGGTAACGCCAAGACCTCCGGCTCGTTCCTACTCGCTTTCGTCCTTTCCAGCGAGGTCCATACGCACCTCGCGCTCGCGGGGAAGGAAGGCCGGGGCAGGTTCGTTCGACGCAGCCGCGTCGAGACCGGCTGCGACCGCCAGCATCCGTTCGCGCAGGCGGCAATGCATCTTCCATCCGCATTTGGGATCGCTCGACCGGGCCATGAAGCGCACGACCATCGCCTGCGCGTTTTGGCCGACGACTTCGCAGATCGCGTCGTCGGGATCGACCACATCCTCGTCCTGCTCGACGAATTCGCGGAACGGGCCACGTAGTTTCTCGACATCGGAGCGATTGTCGAGTTCGAGCTCGACATGCATCATCAAGCTGGCATCGCGCTTGGTCCAGTTCTCGAAGCTCTTGTTCGTGAAATCGCTGAGCGGCGCGATTACGCGGCGTTCGTCCCATGTCCGCAGGCGTAGATGGGTGAAGCCGATCTTCTCCACATAGCACCACTGGCCCTCGTACTGCACCGCATCGCCGATCCGGGCGGTCTGCGCGAAAGCGATCTGCACGCTCGACATGATGTCGCCCAGCAATTTGCGCCCCGCAAACACCAGCACGAGACCGAGCACGCCGGCAGAAGCCAGGATCGAAAAGCCGAGCGTGCTCGAAACATCGCTGGCGACGAGGAGGAAACCGACTGCGGCCAGCATCACCAGCGCCGTCACGATCCGCCTGATCGCGCTCAGTTTAGTGTAATAGTCCCGGTCGTTGCCATTGTCCGGATCTTCGAGCGCGTCGGTCCGCTTGTCGGTCGCGATCTCGAACATGGCTTCGATGATCGACAGACCGATGCCGAGAACCGCCGCGATGATCAGGACCAGTTGCAGCGGATCGAGCAGATCCTTGACCGGGCCGGAGAGGCGGAAAAACGTCTCGCGCACCAGCGCGAACGTTCCGGCGAAGGCCAGCAGGACGGCGGGCAGGTGTACCGCGCGCAGCACGCCATGAATCGTATCGTCGTGCTGAAAACGGCTGCGGAAGCGACGAATGCCGAGATAGGTGAAGAAGGCGGCAAACGCCGCCACGATCAGTATCAGCGGGAGGGCGATGACCTCCCACCAGGCCAATGTCCAGAACGCCTGTTCGCGCAGAAATGGGGGCAAGGCCTTCTCGAACCGGGTCGGCCCATAGGTCTCGTAAAGCGCGGGCACGTTGGCAACCGTCTGCCTGCTGAACACCCAGACCGGCTCTCCGCCCGGCGCCTGCACCCTTGCGATGCGGATCGGCACGGACCGACCTTCCGTCTCGATCTCGGCAAGAGTGATCGAGCGCCGCGGCGTGCCCGCCATCGGATCCTTGCTGCTCGTTTCGGTGTCGACGGCATCGGGCCGGTCGGGAAGGACGGCCCAGTCGATCGCGACCGATCGTTCGAGCAGATCGTAAAGCGCCGCCGTGACGTCGCGCTGCGATGCGTCGGTGCCATCGAGATTGGCAAAATCGAGTGCAGCGGATGCACGCGTCCACTCGCGCGCCTCGCCCGCCGCCATGAAGGTTTCGACCAGACCCATCGGCGTATCGAGTTCGAGCGGCGTTCCCGCGCCGCCGCCGTTCTCGAGCCGGTCGACTTGATAGACAAACGGTTCGGAACTCTGCGCGATGTCGCGCTGGGATTGGGCCCCGAGCGGGACGGCGCCGAGCGCGGCTGTCAGTGCCGTCAGAAAGGCGAACAGGTATGTGCGTAAAGCCGACATCTTTCTCCCTCTGGAAAGCAATGAACGATACGGCCTATGTTTCCGAAACGCTGCGGAAGGCGTTCAAATCATATGAAAAACCCCGCCGCATCGCTGCGACGGGGTTCTCAAAAAAATCGGACTGTGCGTGTGATCAGGCGGTTTCGAGAGCCTTCTCGTCCACAGTCTCGCCGACCGCTTCGATCAGCGCCTTGCTGAAGGCGGGGATGTCGTTCGGATTGCGGCTGGTGATGAGATTGCCGTCGATCGCGACTTCCTGGTCGACCACGTTCGCGCCCGCATTCTTGAGGTCGGTGCGGATCGATTTGTAGGAGGTCGCGGTCTTACCCTTCACGATGTCCGCTTCGATCAGCAGCCAGGGGGCGTGGCAGATCGCGGCGATCGGCTTGCCCGACATGGCGAAATCCTTGACGAGGGCGACGGCGCGGTCTTCCACGCGCAGAAGGTCGGGATTGATCTGGCCGCCGGGCAGCAGGAGCGCGTCATAGCCTTCGCAGCTGCTGACTTCGTCCAGAGTCTTGTCGACCTTGACGCTGTCGCCCCAATCGTCGGTATCCCAGCCCTTGATCTCGCCGCTTTCGAGGCTGACGACGGTGGTTTCGATGCCCGCCTTTTCCAGATTGGCCTTGGGCTTCATCAGTTCGGACTGTTCGAAACCGTTGGTGGCGAGGATGAGGACGCGTTTTGCCATGAGAGTATCTCCATTGAGTTCGTGTTACCGGACTTACGCATGGGGAAAGCATGGCGTTCCGCGCTTCTAGCCGAGCCGGGGCGGTGATAGGGTGAATGGCATGGCTGCCGACAATACCACTGTGATGGACGAACCCGATCCCTTCGACGCGATCGTCGATGCCCCCTTCGACAGCGCGCTGAGCGAACGGTATCTGGTGTATGCGCTAAGCACGATCACCGCGCGCTCGCTCCCCGATCTGCGCGATGGGCTGAAGCCGGTCCATCGCCGCCTGTTGTGGGCGATGCGGCAGCTGAAGCTGAACCCGACCGACGCGTTCAAGAAATCCGCCCGCGTGGTCGGCGACGTGATCGGCAAATATCACCCGCATGGCGATGCGAGCGTGTACGATGCGATGGTCCGCCTCGCGCAGGATTTCGCGCTGCGCTATCCGCTGGTCGAAGGGCAGGGGAATTTCGGCAATATCGACGGGGATAACGCCGCCGCCTATCGCTATACCGAAGCGCGCCTGACCAAAACGGCCTTGCGCCTGATGGAGGGGCTGGACGAGGGCACGGTCGATTTCATCCGGACTTATAACGGCGAAGAGCGCGAGCCGGAGATCTTTCCCGGCCTGTTCCCCAACCTACTCGCCAACGGATCGAGCGGGATCGCGGTGGGCATGGCGACCAATATCCCGAGCCACAATGTCGCCGAAGTGGTCGATGCGACGCTGGAACTGATCGACAATCCGCAGGTCGAACATGCCCGCCTGATGGAGCTGTTCCACGGGCCCGATTTCGCGACCGGGGCGCTGGTGGTGGACAGCCCGGAAACGATCGCTGCCGCCTACGAGACCGGGCGCGGCAGTTTCCGCCTGCGCGCGCGTTTCCATGCGGCGGAGGCGAGCACGGACAAGGATCGCGAGGCGGGGATCGAGCGGCTGGGCGGGGGCCAGTGGCAGCTCGTCGTCGATCAGATCCCCTACCAGGTGCAGAAGGGCAAGCTGATCGAACAGATCGCCGCCGCCATCGCCGATCGCAAGCTGCCGATCCTGGAAGATGTGCGCGACGAGAGCGACGAGAACATCCGCATCGTCTTCGTCCCGCGCAGCCGCAATGTCGATCCCGAGTTGTTGAAGGAAAGCCTCTACAAGCTCACCGACCTCGAAACGCGGTTCGGCCTCAATCTGAACGTGCTCGACGCAACGCGCACGCCGATGGTGATGGGGCTGAAGGAATTGCTGTCGAACTGGGTCTCCAGCCAGATCGAGATCCTCCAACGCCGCAGCCGCCACCGGCTCGATCAGATCGCGAGAAGGCTGGAGCTGGTCGAAGGCTATATCGTCGCCTTCCTCAATCTCGACCGCGTGATCGAGATCATCCGCTACGAGGACGATCCCAAGGCGGTGATGATGGAGGAATTCTCTCTCACCGAACGGCAGGTCGAAGCGATCCTCAACATGCGGCTGCGATCCTTGCGCAAGCTGGAAGAGATGGAGCTGCGGCAGGAGAAGGACGATCTCCTGAAAGAGCAGGACGAGCTCGAAAAGCTGCTCGGCTCGCCCGCCCGCCAGCGCACGCGGCTGAAGCGCGATCTTACAAAATTGCGCAAGGAATACGGGCCGGACACCGCACTCGGCGCGCGCCGCACGCTGATCGCGGAAGCCGAACCCATGGTCGAATTCAGCATGGAAGCCATGATCGAGAAGGAGCCGGTGACGGTGATCCTCTCGCAGAAGGGCTGGGTGCGTGGCGCCAAGGGGCATCTGCCGCTCGATCAGGAGTTCAAATACAAGGAAGGCGATGCCCAAGGGTTCGTCCTGCACGCGCAGACGACGGACAAATTGCTGCTCGTCACCGATACGGGGCGCTTCTTCACACTGGGCGCGGACAAATTGCCCGGCGCGCGCGGGTTCGGGGAACCGGTCAGGAACACGCTCGACATCGATGCGGGTTCGCAGATCGTGGCCGCGATCGTCCACCGGCCCAAACAGCGCCTGCTGCTCGCCGCCGATACGGGCAAGGGCTTCGCCGCGAACACGGACGACCTGCTGGCCGAGACCCGCAAGGGCCGCCAGGTGGTGAATCTGAAGGGCGAGGCGAAATTGCAGGTCGTGCGCCCGATCGCGGCGGAGGACGACCACGTCGCGGTGGTCGGCGACAATCGCAAGCTCGTCGTCTTCAACCTCGAAGAGCTGCCCGAACTCGCGCGCGGACAGGGCGTGCAATTGCAGCGCTATCGCGACGGCGGCCTATCGGACGCGATCACCTTCAAGCTGGAAGACGGGCTCAGCTGGACCATGGGCGGCAAGGAAGGCCGCACGCGAACCGAGAACGAGATGTGGCAATGGAAGGTCGCGCGCGGCGGCGCGGGCCGGATGCCGCCGCAGGGTTTCCCGCGCGACAACCGGTTCGAATAGGGCGCAGTTCCTTCCCCGGTGGGGGCATGAAAAAGGCCGGAAGCGCCCCCCAGCGCTCCCGGCCTTATGCGATCCCGAAAGGATCGGATTTTACATATCGGCGGCCGCTTCGGCGTTGGCTTCCATATCCGCCAGCGCGGCATCGACCTGCGCCATGGTCAGGCGCGCGATCAGCTGGCCCTCGGTCGCGACGAAGTAGTTGCGCGGAACGGTGAATTCGCCCGCATCCTCGGCGCGAACCACGAGAACGTTGTCGCCTTCGACCGTTCCGACGGTGCCCAGCGTCTGGCTGTCGGCGGTCATGATCGTGGCGCCTTCGACCAGCGCTGCGTCGAGCGCGGCATTGGCGGCGGCCATCTGCTGTTCGATCATGGTGTCGAGCTGGACTTTGGTCACGGTGATGGTCGGGCCGGTTTCGCCCACGCCGTACATGTCGACGGCGAGCGGAATCTGATGGGTGCCCGTGTCGAGCAAGGTCTGGCCGTTTTCGACCTGCGTGATCGTACCGACCTGATTGCCTTCGGGCCCGTAGACCGTCGCACCGGCGACGACCTGATCGTTGGCGAGCGCCGGAGTGGCGATCGTCGCGACTGCGAGAGCGAGGGCGGATGCGAGGGTCTTCATAAAGGAACTCCGATTGGTGTTTTTCTACGCGATCCCCCAGACGCGAAAGACGCGCCGGAAGCGGGATCGGGAATGAGGGGCGGCACGAGACGCGAAACGCCAATCCGCTACCGCCGGACGGTCCGCCGCGATGGCGGGAGAGGGCTTTCTAAACGGATGCTGCGCTGCAATGCAACCGTGGGTCCGGTTATAGGGTTTCGCGATTAAGCTGGCCTGAAGCCGCGGTTGCCGCGCGTGCGGTGGCCTTTAACGTTCGGCCAGTTCTTCCGTCAGCAGCGCCTCGATCCGGGCCTCGCCGGGAAAGTCTTCCGCGATCCAGCGCGCTTCGACGGCGCGCATGATCCGCGCGACGTCCGGCCCGGCGGCGATACCGCGCGCCACGATCGTCCCACCCTTCAACGGAAAATGGGGCGGCGTCCAATCGTCGAGCGAGGCTGGCGAGGCGCCGGTCAGCAACAGCCGGTCGCGCGCGCATCCCATCCCCTCGTGATAGGCGAGCGCACGGGGAAGTTGCGCGTCGTTCGGCGTACGTGCCGCCGCGCAGGCGAGGCGTCCGCGCTGCTGCTTCGACAGCCGCAGCCGCGCCGCCACGGTCTCGGCGAGGCTGGGCACTGAGGGCAGCAGCGCGGCGAGGCGGCGGATCGCCTCCGGTTCGGCATCGTGTTCGCGCTCGGTTTCGATCAGACGCGCAAGCGCCGCGATCTCGCTGGCGCGCGATTCGGGCAGGATCACGCGCAGCACGCCTGCATCGTCCATCAGGCGGACAGTCGGCACCGGATCGGGCAGAGCGAGGATGCCGAGCAATTCCATCGCCACGCGTTCGCGGCTGATGCCTTTCAGCGTTTCGGCCAGTTCGCTGCAGGCCGCCAATGCCCCGTCTTCGGTCTCGCGTCCGAAGCGCGCCTGGAAGCGGAAATAGCGCAGGATGCGCAAGTGATCTTCGCGAATGCGTTGGCGCGCATCGCCGATAAAGCGCACCCGGCGCGCCTCCAGATCGGCCAGCCCGCCGAAGAAATCGGTGATCTCCAGCGTTTCTGGATGGGCATAGAGCGCGTTGATGGTGAAATCGCGCCGTGCCGCATCCTCGCGCCAGTCGTCGGCGAAGGCGACCGTCGCGCGGCGTCCATCGGTGCTGACGTCGCGGCGCAGCGTGGTGATCTCGACCGGGCCGGTTTCGAGAATGGCCGTAACGGTGCCGTGCTCGATCCCGGTCGGCACGGTACGGATACCGGCGTCGCGGCACAAATCGATCACCTGTTCGGGCCTATGGAGCGTCGCGCAATCGACATCGGCCACGGGGATGCCGAGCAGCGTGTCGCGCACCGCGCCGCCGACCCAGCGCATCGCGTCGGGCCCGAGCGTCGCGGCAAGCTGCGCAAGATCGGCGCGCTGGGTCCAGGGGGCGGGGGGGAGATCGGTCACTGTGTCGCTTCCATCCATTCGAGGCGGCGCGACAGATTGTAACAGATCGCCGCCGTCACGCCCCAGATGCGATAGCCCCGATAATCGAGTTCGAGATATTGCCGCATCGCGCCTTTCCAGAACACTTCGTTGCGCGTCCAATTGTCCGCATCCATCACCAGCGACAGGGGCGCTTCGAACCAGCTTTCGACCTCGCGCGGATCGGCGCGCAGCGGCAGGTCGGGGGCGATCACGCCGAGCACGGGGGTGATGTCGAAGCCGGTCCCGGTCTGATAGCGATCGGTGGTGCCGATCAGGCGCACCTGATCGCGATCGAGCGCCAGTTCCTCTTCCGCTTCGCGCAAGGCGGCAGTGACCGCGTCCTCGCCCGGTTCCAATTTGCCACCGGGAAAGGCAACCTGGCCGGGATGGTCGCGCATGGTCGTGGGGCGCTGCGTCAAAATGACGCCGGGCCCGTCGTAGTGTGGCCTATCGCTTCGCTGCTTCAGGCCGTTGTTTTCCGGCCTAACGCTTCGCTGCATGAGGCCGGTGGGCCGATCCGTCACCGCGATCAGCACGGCGGCATCGGCAGTCCGCTCGGCATCGGCGAAACGCGCATCGGTCATCAGGTCGGGTATGTCGCGCGCATGGCCCGCTTCGGACAGGCGGACCAGCCGGTCGAACAGGTCGCTCATTCCGGGGCGGGGGGCAGCAGCGAATAGGTTTCGCCGCCGCTCATAACCGTCCAGTCCTGCCCCCGCGCCAGCGCGATTTCGGCAAGCTGTTCGTAGGTCGAGCGGTTCAGGCGTGCCTCGCAGCCGCGCCGGACATGGACGTAGAGCGCGGGCGCTTCGGCATCTCCGGCGGCGCGGATCGCATGGTCCGGCCCGGCGACCACCAGATCATCCGTATTGAGGCGGAAGGCGATTCCATCTTCGACCAGGCGGCAATCGGTGGCGATGAAGCAGGCATCCTCCACTTCGATCGAAAGCTTCTGAAACGGCGTGACCAGCCAGTAGGCGCCGTTCTCGTCACGGGTCAACAGGCCCGAAAACGCGCGCACCATCGCTTCGCGCCTGATCGGGCTGCCATCGTGATACCAGGTCCCGTCGGCGGCGATGCGCATGCCGCTGTCGCCTTCATCCTGCGGCGTCCAGCGTTCGACCGGGGGCAACTTGCGGGCTTCGACCTGTTCGGCGATCTGCGCGAGGCTGAGACCGGCGAGCTCGGGGGGCGGAGTGTAGACCATGTGCGTGGCGTTGGCAGATGCGGGCGGGCGAAACAATCCTCCCCGAACCGGCGAACGGCCTCAGCCCATCCAGGGGCCCAGCATGCCTTCGCGCGGCAGGATGGCGGCGTTGTTCGTGCGGGCGAGCAGGCGGCCCTGTTCGTACGGGCCGGGGCAATGCCAGCCGCCGGTATGCGCAGGGCTGAAGTCCCATTTCCCGTAATAGTCGACATCGCCGATCAGGACCTGCGGCAGCGCGGCGGACGAGCCTTCGCCGAGCCTATCGACAGCCGCGAGCGAGGCGGCCATCAGCGCCTTGCCATACCCTTCGCCCTGCCGCCCCGGCATCACCGCGACCGGGCCGACCATCAGCAGCGGATGCGCCCGCCCGTCGGGATCGGTCAGGGCGACGGGCCAGAGCTGGATCGTGGCGACCAGATAATCCTCATCGTCGAGCGCTGCGAAGCTGAGGCCGGGCAGCCACTCGACGCCCTCACGGATGCGATAGGCGGTGCGCGCCCGGCGCTGTTCGCCGAAAGCCGCGTCGAGGAGATCCTCGATCAGGTCGAAGTCGATCGCCGAAAGCGGCACGATGGTGGGCAATGCAGTCGCCATGGGCCGCGCGGATTAAGGGCGCGGCCCCGGCCTGTCGATGAAATAGCGCTATCCTACCGGCAAGCGGCGCTCGCTGTGCCCGCCGTGACTGGATGTCAGCCCGGCGTCAGCTTGAGCAGCCGCCCGTTGTCGCCATCCTCGAGCGCCCAGATCGCGCCGTCGGGGCCCTGCACGACCTGACGGATGCGCTCACCCATAGGCACGCGTCCGACCTCGCGCGCGGTGTCGCCGTCGAAGGCGATGCGGATCAGCGCTTCGGTCTTGAGACCCGCGACGATCCCCTGGCCGCGCCAGGGCGCGAACAAGTCGCCATCGTAGATGAAGAAATTGCCCGAGGCGATCACCGGGGTCCAGCTGATGACCGGCTTGATGAAGCCATCGTCGGGGCTGTGGTTCGGGATCGGCGTGCCGTTGTAGTTTTCGCCGTTGGAGCGCGTAGGCCAGCCGTAATTGCCGCCTTTCTGGACGAGGTTCAGCTCGTCGCCGCCTGCCGGACCGTGCTCGATCTCCCACAACCGGCCATCGGCATCGAAATCCATGGCGAGAATGTTGCGGTGGCCCCAACTCCAGATCTCGTCGCTGGGCGATCCGCGATCCGCGAGCGGATTGCCTGCGGCGGGCGTTCCGTCGAGATTGAGCCGCACGATGGTGCCGAGCGTGTTCGAAATGTCCTGCGCGGGGTCTTTCTTCTGCCGCTCTCCACTGGAGACGAACATGTAGCGCTCGTCCGGGCTGAACACGATACGGTGCGAATAATGGCCGCGACCGCTGACCTTGGGCGTCTGGCGCCAGATCGTCTCCAGCCCTTCGACCTTACAGCTCGCATCCTGGGTTCCGCAATTGAGCGTACCGCGCCCGACGACCGCGCCGCGCGTGTCGCCGTCACCGGCTTCGACCCAGCTGAGATAGATCGTCCGGCTGCCGACATTGGCGGCGCGCTGGCTGGGCAGAAACGCGATCTCGCCGAGGCCGCCCTGGCCGCCGTAATCGACGCGCGGCATCCCGCTGACCGTGCCGGTGCGGCGGGTTTCGGTGTCGATGAACTTCATCGTGCCGGGCTTTTCGGTGATGAACAGCATGGATGGGCCGGGCGCGAAAGCGGCGGCCCAAGGCTCGTCATAGGTGCCGAATGCCGTAACCTGCGGCTCGCCCATCGGTGTGGCGGTGCCGGTCGCGGGCGTACCGGTGGTGGGTGCGGGCGTCGATTGCGCGGCGGTTTCCCCGCCTGACGGGCTGCCGCAACTTGCGAGCAGGGCGCTGGAGGATAGAAGGGCGGCAAGGAAAGGTTTTGTCGTCATGCTATCGGGAACTCCTGAAGGCGGAATTGGCTCCGCGCCGCTGGTCGCTGGCGTGGACGAGGCCGGGCGCGGCCCACTCGCGGGGCCGGTTGTGGCCGCCGCCGTTGTGCTATGCAAGCCATGTCCGGGTGGCCTCGCCGATTCCAAGGTGTTGAGCGCGGCAGCGCGCGCCAAGCTCGAAGCGAGCATCCGCGCGCGCTGCGTCTATGGGATCGCCGTGGTCGATGTCGAAGCGATCGATCGGCTCAACATCTTCGGCGCCACCATGCTGGCGATGACGCTGGCGGTCGAGCGGGCGGAAGCCGCGCTGGGGCAGAGCGTTGCGGAGGCCCTGATCGACGGAAATCTGACGCCGCAGGGCCGATCGCCCGGCTGGCGCTGGCCCGCGCGCGCCATTGTAAAAGGCGATGCGAAGGAGCGCTGCATCTCCGCCGCCTCGATCCTCGCCAAGGAATATCGCGACCGGATCATGCGCGAGGCGGCGCTGGCGCACCCCCATTACGGTTGGGAGCGCAATATGGGCTACGGAACACGCGAGCATGTCGAGGCATTGCGAACATACGGGCCCACGCCCCACCACCGGCGCAGCTTCGCTCCGGTAGCGCAATTGGAGATGTTTGCATGACTTTCGCCTATTCCGATATCCCCGAACAGACCGGAAGGACCGCGATCGTCACCGGCGCGAATACCGGCATCGGCCTCGAAATCGCACGCGGGCTGGCCAGAAAGGGCGCACGCGTGCTCCTCGCCTGCCGCGACGCCGACAAGGCCAACGAAGCCATCGAGGATATCAGAAGCGGCCCCGAGCGCGCCGATCTCGCCTTCCTCCATCTCGACCTCGCCAATATCGCCTCCGTGCGGCAGGCGGCGGAGGAAGCTTCGCATGAGGAGCGGATCGACCTTCTGATCGACAATGCGGGCGTGATGATGCCGCCGCTCGACCATGCGACCGCCGGGTGCGAATTGCAGTTCGCGGTCAACCACCTCGGCCATTTCGCCTTCACCAGCCTGCTGCTGCACAAGCTGGAACAGGACGGGGGCGGCCGCGTGGTCGTCCAGTCCAGCCTGGCCCATCGCGGCGCAGGCATCGATTTCGACAATCTCGACGCGGCGAAGGGGTATTCGAAAACGCAGTTCTATGGGCAGAGCAAGCTTGCGAACCTGCTTTTCGCCAAGGAACTGGACCGGCGGCTGCGCGCATCCGGCTCCTCGGTCAGCGCCATGGCGTGTCATCCGGGGATCGCGCAGACGGAGATAACGCGCCATTTCGGACCGCTCGGCAGCGTGTTCGGATCGGTCGTCGGGCTCGCGCTCAACAGCGCCGCCGATGGCGCTCTGCCCGCGCTCCAGGCCGCAACCGACCCTGCTGCCGAAGGCGGCGAGTATTACGGACCCTATGGCTTCCGCGAAATGAGCGGCAAGCGTTCGGGCCGCGCCATCGCCAGCACCAAGGCCAAGGATGAAGCCCTGGCGAAGCGGTTGTGGGATCGCTCGGTCGAACTGACCGGCGTCGATCCGGACCTCGCGCCCGCCTGACCTTACCGATCTCGATCGCTCCGGCAGCGAGTCCTTCGCGCCACACCCGCAGCATGGTGTGGCGCGAAAAGACTAGGGGACTCAATATCTAGTCGCGGACTCCTTTCGTTCCGTGCGAGGGCGCTGCGCTCCTTCGCCAACCGCCCGTCGCTTCGAGCTTGACCTCGACTCCGATTGGACTCACCCTGTGGATAAGTACGAAGGACAGGGGCATTCGGTATGGGGGTCTTGGAGACCACGAAGCCGCGCGTGGTTGCGCGCGAAAAGGAAAAATCGGCGGGAAAACAGACGGTTTCCCTGCCTCTCGGACAAATTCTCGATGGCGACTGCGTGGAGCGGCTGCGCCAGCTGCCCGATGCCAGCATCGATCTCGTCTTTGCCGATCCGCCCTACAATCTCCAGCTCGGCGGCGATCTCAACCGGCCCGACGGCAGCCATGTCGATGCCGTCACCGACGAGTGGGATCGCTTCGAAAGCTTCCTGACTTACGACGATTTCACAAGGGCCTGGCTGACGGAGTGCAAGCGCGTTCTGAAGCCCGACGGCGGTCTGTGGGTGATCGGCAGCTATCACAACATCTATCGCGTCGGTGCGATCCTGCAGGATCTCGGCTTCTGGATCCTGAACGATATCGTCTGGCGCAAATCCAATCCGATGCCGAACTTCCGCGGCACGCGGTTCACCAATGCGCATGAAACCCTGCTGTGGTGTTCGCAGGGCGAGAAGGCGAAATACCATTTCAACTACCGCGCGATGAAGACGCTGAACGACGAGCTTCAGATGCGCAGCGACTGGGTGCTCCCGATCTGCAACGGCGGCGAACGACTGAAGGAAAACGGACACAAGGTCCATCCGACCCAGAAGCCCGAAGCGCTGCTCTATCGCGTGCTGCTGGCGACGACCGAGCGGGGCGACGTGGTGCTCGATCCGTTCTTCGGCACCGGCACGACGGGCGCGGTCGCAAAGAGATTGGGCCGCGAGTGGATCGGGTGCGAGCGCGAGGGGCTCTATCGCGACGCCGCGCGGAAACGGATCGCGCGGGAACTGCCGCTCGACGAAAGCGCGCTCACCACCATGCAGGCGGGCCGCGCCGCGCCCAAGGTGGCGTTCGGCGCTCTGGTCGAAAACGGGCTGATCCCGCCGGGCACGCAGGTGTTCGACAAGCAGCGCCGCTGGACCGCGACGGTGCGTGCCGACGGATCGCTGGCTCACGAAAAACAGACGGGCAGCATCCACGGCCTCGGCAAGGACTTGCAGAATGCGCCCAGCTGCAATGGCTGGACCTTCTGGCATTTCGAACAGGACGGCGCGATCAAGCCGATCGACGCGGCGCGCAAGCTCTACCTGCTGGCGGCTGAGGACTGAGAACCGGGCGCGGCGGAACGATGACGGACCGGTCGCGCCTTCCTACCGAACCGGGCGTGCCCTTACTCGAGACCGCGCGCTTCACGATGCGCGCCCTCGAGCGCGGCGATGCGGCTGCGCTGTTGCCGACTTTGGGTGACGAGGCGCAATGCCTTTTTCTCACGCGCGAAGCCTTCGAATCGGAGCAGGAATTATGGGGCTGGCTGGCCGATCCCTCATGGCCCGGCTTGACCTGGATCGCCGTGGATGCGGACGAGGAGGTCGTCGGCCGCTTCGTCGCGGTGCCGGTGGAGGAAGCGGGCGTTTGGGACCTCGGCTATACTGTCTGCGCGCACCGGCAGAGGGAGGGCATCGCGGTAGAGTGTAGCGAGGCGCTGCTTCGGCACCTGTTTGCCGATGGCGGAGCCCGCAAGGCGGTGGCCGAAGTGGATATCGAGAACGTGGCATCGATCCGCACGCTCGAAAGGCTGGGTTTCACACGCGAGGCTTTCCATCCCGCCTATGAGGAAACGCACAAGGGCGTGTGCGATGTCGCTATCTACGGCCTCGATCGCAGCGCCTTTGCCAGCGAGCCGGGATAGAAGCCCGATCCCGTCTCGGACGCCTTGTCACCAGTCCTCGTGCACCAGCCGATCGTCGGCAACGCCGCGGGCTTTCAACAGCGTGCTGACATCCTCCTGCATCGGCGGCGGGCCGCACAGGTAGAAGGTGCCGCCGAAATCGAGATCGGCCTGGTCGAGATAGTCGCTGTCGACCTGGCCGTGATATATTCCGTCGACATTTTCGTCGCTGAGCACGAGGTCGAGCTTGAGGCCGGGCATCCGCTCCAGCTCTTCGCGCAGGATGATGTCCTTCTCGCAGGAATTGGCGAAGATCAGGCGATAGCCGTCGAGATCGCCATGCTCGGCCTGCCGCGCGCGCAGGATCGACAGGAAGGGCGTAATCCCCGCGCCGCCCGCGATGATGGTGCCCGGCCCATGATCCGAAATCGCACCCCAGGCATCTTCGATCAGAACATCCTCGCCGCCCTCCATCTGGCCGATCTGTTCAGTAACTCCATCATGCGTGGGGTAGGATTTGATCGTGAACTGGAGATGCTCCGCATCGGGGAGCGAGGTGAAGGTGAAGGGTCGCTTCTCGTCCCGCCAGCCGTCCCGATCGAGGGCGAAATCGGTCGCCTGGCCGGGCTGAAATTCGTAGCCGTCGGGCCGGATGAAGGTCAGCTCGTTCACGTCGTGGGTGATCGGGCGGATGGACTGAAGCGTCAGGGTGTGGGGCATGGATTTCCTGGAATCGGGGGCGGAGGTTTCGATGGAAAAAGCATCGGCCTCGGTGGCTGGTTCCCGTGCGAGATGGTCGAAGGATTATCGCCGGACGTAAGGCGCTGTCCTACACGGTCGGTTTTCGCTAGCGATGCGGCCATGCCTATCGCCGCATTGCCTTGCCGCCATACCCCTCGCCATCGCACGGATCGAACCGCGAACCGTGTCGCAAGTGTCAACACCGGGCGCGCGACATGACCGACCGCGTCTATATCCGCCCCATCGGTTTCGCCCCCGGTCCGCAGGCCGAACATGGCAATGCGATCCGGCTGGCGGGCGGCATGGTCTATGCCAGCCGCTTTGCCGTGATCCTGCGGCGCGATGATCGGGTCATCGAACGCTGGCTGGCCGCGCCCGACACGATGGCGGAAACGCTGGCGCGCCTGCCCGACAGTGTCGCTGCGGAGGGGGAAGCGCAATGGGCGAATTTGACGCTCGCGCACGCGCCGCTCGCCATCGGATCGCGGACCGTCCGGCTCGACCAGCCGCAGATTATGGGCATCCTGAACGTCACGCCCGACAGCTTTTCCGATGGTGGCCGCTTCCTCGACGATGCGGAGGCAGGCCGGGACCATGCGGCGGCGATGCTGGAAGCGGGCGCGGCGATCATCGATATCGGCGGGGAGAGCACTCGCCCAGGGGCCGAGCGCCTGTGGGAAGGCGACGAGATCGAGCGGGTCGTCCCCGCGATCCGCGCCTGCGCCGCGATGGGCGCCGCGGTCAGTATCGACACGCGCAAGGCGGCCGTGATGGAAGCCGCGATGGAGGCGGGTGCGGGAATGGTGAACGACGTTTCCGGCCTCGCGCACGATCGGCGCAGTCCGGAAGTCGTCGCCGATGCGGCCTGTCCCGTCGTGCTGATGCATGCGCCGGGCGCTTCGGGCGAGGATCTGCATGGCGGCGCGGCTTACGCCAACGTCGTGTTCGACGTGTTCGACGCTTTGCGCGAACGGCGAGATGAGGCAATTGCAGCGGGGATCGCGCGCGAGCGAATCGTGCTCGATCCGGGCATCGGCTTCGGCAAGTCGCTTGCCGACAATCTCGCGCTCATCAATGCGCTGCCGCTGTTCCACGCGCTGGGGCAGCCGCTATTGTTGGGGGCGAGCCGCAAGCGCACGATCGGCGCCCTGTCGAACGAGGCGCCGGTGGATAAGCGGCTAGGCGGCAGCGTGGCGCTGGCGCTGGAAGGTATGCGCGCGGGCGTTCAATTGGTGCGTGTCCACGACGTGTTCGAAACCGTGCAGGCCCGCAATGTCTGGCGCGGCCTGCGCGATGCGGCGCTGACCGATTTCGGCGACTTGCCAGCGTAATCTTTGCCCATCATGGCTTAGGCCAAGATTTCAGGAGTGATACCATGATCCGCCGCCTGCTTTCCGCCAGCCTCCTCGCGCTGAGCGCCGCTGCCTGCACCACCGCTGCTGCCGACGCGCCGACCAGCGCGCCCTTTGCCCCCTATAATTCCGCGATGGCGGGCGAGACCGCGCTGCCGCGCGCACCGCAGGGCGTGGCTTTGGACGAGAGCGCCACACTGACCCGATTCGCCTTTGGAAGCTGCAATCACCAGTCGCGCAGCCAACATATGTGGGCGAAGATCGCGGCGAAAAATCCTCAGCTGTTCATGCTGATCGGGGATAATGTCTATGGCGATCAGCGCTGGAACGGCGGGTCGGGGCTCATGGATCTGCGCAGCAGCTATGCCGAACAGGCGAGCCATCCCGAATTCGCGCGCTTCCGCAGCGAAATTCCCATGCTGACGACATGGGACGATCACGATTACGGCTTCAACGATGGCGGAGCGAGCTTCGCGTTCAAGCTCCTGTCGGAAAAGATCTACGAGACATTCTGGGATTCGAGCGCCCAGGTCCGTTCGCGCCCCGGCGTCTATGACAGCCGCACGATCGGGACCGAAGCGGGCAAGCGTGTTCAGGTGATCCTGCTCGACACGCGCTTCTTCCGCTCCGATCTCGATCGCGGCCCGTATAGCGAGGATCGCCCGCCTCTGGGACCGTATTCGCGGCCCAATACCGGGCCCGACGTGACGATGCTGGGCGCGGAGCAATGGGCGTGGTTGCGCCAGGAACTGGCAAAGCCCGCCGATCTGCGCCTCGTCGTTTCTTCGATCCAGGTCATCACCGACGCGCATGATTACGAGGCGTGGGAGACCATGCCGCAGGAACGCGCGCGGCTTTACGAAATGCTCGGCCAGCGCGCCGGGGGCGGGGTTCTCTTGTTGTCGGGGGACCGGCATGCGGGCGGCATCTATCGCGAACGCATCGGGGGCGAAGAGATGTGGGAGCTGACCAGCTCCTCGCTCAATCTCGCTTTCAACGATACTGCCAGCAACACCGCGCGCGAGCCCGATCCCAAGCGCGTCACCGATTTCATCTCGGAAGAGAATTTCGGCACGGTCGATATCGACTGGGGCGCCAAGGCGCTGACGCTGCGCCTGCTCGGCAATAAGGGCGAGGTCCGGGCCGAGCGGACCGTCGAGTGGAGCGCGCCCTAGAGAGAATAGCCGCCATCGGTCACCAGCACGGTCCCGGTGATGTTGCTGGCCTGATCGCTCAACAGGAAGCCGATCTCGCCCGCGATCTCGTCCGGCGTGGCGAAGCGACCACGCGGCGTGGTCGCCGCCATCGCGGCGAGCGTCGCTTCGCGGCCATGCGCGCTCACGCCGGCGCGGAAATCCTTCGAGCTGTCCCAGATCGCTGTGTCCACGCCGCCGGGCGCGACCGCGTTGACGCGGATACCGTCCTTCGAAACTTCGGCAGCGGCAATCCGGGCCATGTGGGCGACGCCTGCCTTGGCGACTCCGTAGCTGCCGATGCCGGGCACCGGCTTGATCCCGGTGATCGAAGCTGTGAGGACCACGCTGCCGCGCCGGCTTTCTTGCGTAGTCTTGGTCTGCGCGTCCTTATCGCGCATCGCGCGCAAACAGGCGCGCAGCGACAGGAAGGCGCCGTCGAGATTGACCGCCATGCCGCGCCGCCATTCCTCGAAGGAATGATCGGCGATCGCGCCGCCCACACCGATGCCTGCGTTGAGCACGGCGTGGTCCAGCCCGGCGAGATTGGGTTCGAGGTCGGTCCAGAGCGCTTCGTCCGCGATATCGTCCGCGATCGTCTCGACATCGCAGGCCAAGCCGTGTTCGGCGAGCCTGTCACCGTCGCGGTCGATCAGCCAGAGTTTCGATACGCCCTGCCGGTCAAGCCAGCGGGCGCAGGCTGCGCCGATGCCGGAGGCCGCACCGGTTACGAGCGCGCTGCGCCCTTCGAAGGTAAAATTCGTCATGGGGTAAAAGCTAAGCCGCTCAGGCGGCGTTGTCGATGCCGAGATCCGCAAGCTTGCGATAGAGCGTCGAGCGTCCGATCCCGAGGCGCCGCGCCACTTCGGTCATCCGTCCGCGATAATGGCCGATCGCGAGGCGGATCACGTCGGCCTCGATCTCTTCCAACGGACGCAGATTGCCGTCATCGGTGTAGAGCATCACGCCGAGCCCGCGCTGGCGGCTCTCGGTGCGGTCTTCCATGTCGCCGAGCAGTTCGGACAATTGCGGGAAGCTGTCGGCGGTCAGCGCTTCCTGTTCGGAGAAGACCGCGGCGCGGAACAGAACCGCCTGCAATTGGCGGACATTGCCCGGCCAGTCATAGGCTTCGAGCAGGTGTAGCCCGCTATCGGCGATGGAATGGTGGCGCAGGCCCGGTTGCTGGCCGATGCGCGAGAGGAAGAAGCGGGTAAGGGCGGGGATATCGCCGGCGCGCTCGCGCAAAGGGGGTAGCACGATATGCGCAGCGCCCAGCTGTTCGTAGAGGTCGGACGAAAACTGCCCGGCTTCCACCAGCGGAGCGAGCGGTCGGTCGCTGGCTGCAAGAACGCGGATATCGACGCGGAAGCCGTGCTTGGCGCCTGTCGGGCGGACAATGCCGGTTTCGAGCGTTTCGGCGAGGCGGACCTGGATCAGCGGGTCGAGCCGGTCGATCTCGTCGAGGATCAGTGTGCCGCCGTCGCAGCTTTCGAACAGGCCGACCTGGCGATCGAAGGCACCGGGAAAGGCGCCCTTTTCATGCCCGAACAGGAGCGATTCGATCGAACCCGCCGTCGTTCCGCCGATCGAGATGGCGCGCATCTCCAGCTTGGCCCGCGGGCTTGCCGAATGCATCGCGCGCAGGAGCATTTCCTTGCCGGTGCCCGTTTCCCCCTCGACCAGCGCGTGGGCGTGGCCGCGCGCCGCAGTGGCCGCCTTGGCGAGCGCGGTGCGGAAGGGGGGCGCAGTGCCCACCATGGTGTCGAAGTCGAGTGTGCCGACCAGCTTTTCGGCCAGCGGCTGCAGTTCGAAACGCGGCGGTTCGGGCCGGGTCGCGCTGCGCAGGGCGAGCAGCAGGCGTTCGCCAGCGACGGGCTTGATCAGATAATCGGTCGCCCCGGCGCGCATCGCTTCGACGGCGAGGAGGGGCGAAGTGCTCGCCGTGATCATCAGCACGGGAAGCGTGGGGCGGCGCGTCTTGATCTCGCGGATCAGATTGCAGGCGTCGTCGCCCGGAACCCATTGGTCGAGAAGGACCGCGCCCAGGGACCGGCCTTCGGGCGTATCGAGCTTGGCAAGCGCTTCGTCCGCACTTTCGGCGACCAGCGTGCGCCAGCCTTCACGCGCGGCAACCGCGCCGACGAGGCGGCTCTGCACCGGCTCGTCGTCGATCAGCATCAGCAGGCGGGTTTCCCCATCGGCCATGATAGTTCGCGCAACTCCCAAACCCGCGCCGCGATCCGGCACCGGGCTATCTCTATAGCGCCAAATGGTTAAAGAGGCGATTATCCTCCGGAAGCGCGCGGATTTTGGGAAGGCTTGAGCGCGGGCGCGGGCCGCGATACAGGTTGGAAGGAACACAACTCAGCATTCGAAGGAATACCATGGAATCGCGCCAGGACATGAAGTCTGCCAACCGCATGTATGAAAGCTTCATCGCCAATCTGAAATGGTCGGTGCCACTGATCGCCGCGATCGCCGCGATCGTCGTGATCCTGATCGCCACCTGATCGCGCGCCCGTGCGGATCGCGATCCTGAAAGAGACGGCACCGGGAGAAGCCCGCGTTGCCGCGACGCCCGAAACGGTGAAGAAATTCACCGCTCTGGGCGCGACAGTCGCGATCGAGGAGGGGGCGGGGGCCGCCGCGTCCTATCCCGACGAAGCCTATCGCGAAGCAGGGGCGGAATTGCTTCCCACGGCCCGCGCCGTCGCGGATGCGGATATCGTGCTGGGCATCCAGGCCCCGCCGGTCATGGCACTGGCGGGCGCGAAGAAAGGCGCGTGGGTCGCGGCGAGCTTCGATCCCTTCCGTCAGCAGGAGCTGGTGGCGGATTACGCGCAGGGCGGGTTCGAGGCGCTGGCGATGGAGCTGATGCCGCGCATCACCCGCGCGCAGAGCATGGATGTCCTGTCCAGCCAGTCCAACCTCGCCGGGTACAAGGCGGTGCTGACTGCCGCCAACGTCTATGGCCGCGCCTTTCCGATGATGATGACCGCTGCCGGCACGGTGCAGGCGGCGCGCGTTTTCGTGATGGGCGTGGGTGTCGCCGGGCTTCAGGCGATCGCCACGGCCAAGCGACTGGGCGCGCAGGTTTCCGCCACCGACGTGCGCAGCGCGACGAAGGAACAGATCCAGTCGCTCGGCGCGAAACCGGTCTTCGTGGAGAATGTCGCCGGGATCGAAGGCGAGGGTGCAGGCGGCTATGCCACCGAAATGAGCGAGGAGTACCAGAAGGCGCAGGCCGAACTGGTTTCCAGCCATATCGCCAAGCAGGACATCGTGATCACCACCGCGCTGATTCCCGGTCGTGCGGCGCCGCGCCTGATCAGCGACGAACAGATCGCCAGCATGAAACCGGGCAGCGTGATTTTCGATCTGGCAGTCGCGCAGGGCGGCAATGTCGAAGGCTCTTCGCCCGACGAGGTGGTGGAGCGGCACGGCGTCAAGATCGTCGGCTATACCAATACCGCAGGCCATCTGGCAGCCGATGCCAGCGCGCTGTTTGCGCGCAACCTGTTCAATTTCCTCAACGCCTTCTGGGACAAGGACGAGGGGCGCCCGGTGCTCGACGAAGAGATCGGCGATGCGATCCGCCTGACGCGCGATGGCGCTGTCGTGCACCCCAAACTGGCTTCCTAGGCGGGTTTCGGAACTTGCGCTCCTACCGCCCGTTGCAATGGGGACGGGGATAGGAACGAAAGTTTAATCATGAAAACCACTTTGAAACTCGCGGCCATTTCGGCCGCCGCGCTCGCGCTCACCGCGTGTCAGACCACTGTCGGCGCGGATGCCGACGTCGATGCCGCCGGTATGTCCGCCGGGACCAGCGTGATGGTCGGCGGTGCCGCGATGTATCCGAACCGCACCATCGTCCAGAATGCGTCCGCCGCATCGAACCTCACCACTCTGGTCGCGGCCGTGAAGGCGGCTGGCCTCGTCGACACGCTGAGCGGGCCGGGCCCCTTCACCGTGTTCGCGCCGACCAATGCGGCCTTCGACAAGGTGCCTGCGGCCACGCGTACCGCGCTGATGCAGCCCGCCAATCGCGACATGCTGCGCGGCGTGCTGACCTATCACGTCGTGCCCGGCACGCTGACCGCCGCCGACCTGATGCAGCGCATCCGCGCCGGTAACGGCACCGCCACGCTGACCACGGTGCAGGGCCAGACCCTTCGCCTCAGCATGATGGGCAACCAGATCATGATCAACGGCCAAGCCGGTTCGAGCGCGCATGTCACCCAGGGCGATGTGCGCCAGTCGAACGGCATCGTGCATGTGATCGACGGGGTGCTGACGCCTTCGATGTAAGGCGAACCCTCTAAAGGTTCGGGGCCGCGAGCGTCACATGACGTTCGCGGCCCTTTTCGTTTGAGGGATAGCCGATTTTCCGCGCTCGACTTGTCTCCGGGTGCTTGCAATAAAGGGCTCCTGCTTCGGGAGGGGGCTCACTTGGACTTCATCACCATCCTGTCGATCTTCGTGCTGGCCTGCTTCGTCGGCTATTACGTGGTCTGGTCGGTCACGCCCGCGCTGCACACGCCGCTGATGGCAGTGACCAATGCGATTTCCAGCGTCATCATCGTCGGCGCGCTGATCGCGGCGGCGGCAGCGGACGTGCCGGGGGCGAAATGGCTCGGGCTGCTCGGGATCGTGCTCGCCAGCGTGAACATTTTCGGCGGCTTCGCGGTGACGGCGCGAATGCTGGCGATGTATAAGAAGAAGGAGAAGAAGTGATGCTTCGCCTTCTGCTTGCCGCGCCGTTCGCGGTCCTGGCCATGCCCGCCCATGCCGCCACAGGAGAGACCGTAAACCCGTGGGTCGCGCTCGCCTATCTCGTAGCGGGCGTATTTTTCATCCTCGCGCTGCGCGGCCTGTCCAGCCCTGCGACGAGCCGAACGGGCAACCGCTTCGGCATGGTCGGAATGCTGATCGCCGTCGTGACGACGCTGGTGACGCACGACATCGCAAATCTGGTCGAAATTCTGATCGCCATCGCTATCGGCGGCTTGATCGGCGTCACCATCGCCCGACGCATCGCGATGACGGCGATGCCCGAACTGGTGGCGGGCTTCCACTCGCTGGTCGGTCTTGCCGCGGTGCTGGTGGGTTGGGCTGCCTATCTTAATCCCGGCGCGTTCGATCTGCTCGATCCGGGCGGGGCGATCGATCCGGTCAGCAAAGTCGAGATGGGCCTCGGCATCGCCATCGGGGCGATCACCTTTTCGGGCTCGGTCATCGCCTTCTTGAAGCTCTCCGGGCGGATGAGCGGATCGCCGATCCTCCTGCCCGCGCGGCACATCATCAATCTCGGTACTCTGGCGGCCATTCTCGTCCTGACGGCTTTCTTCGCGCATACGCCGGGGGCGGAGGCAAACCTGCCTTTTATCGTCGCGCTGACCGTCGCGGCCTTCGCGATCGGCTTCCTGCTGATCATCCCCATCGGGGGCGCGGACATGCCGGTCGTGGTGTCGATGCTGAACAGCTATTCGGGCTGGGCGGCGGCGGCGATGGGCTTCACGCTCGGCAATTCGGCGATGATCATCACCGGCGCGCTGGTCGGATCGTCGGGTGCGATCCTGAGCTACATCATGTGCCGCGCTATGAACCGCAGCTTCCTCAGCGTGATCGCGGGCGGCTTCGGCGCGGATGCGGGCGGTGGCGGAGACGGCGAAGCCCGCGAACAGCGCCCCTACAAGCAGGGCAGCGCCGACGATGCGGCCTTCATGCTCGAACAGGCGGAGAAGGTCATCGTCATCCCCGGTTACGGCATGGCGGTCGCGCAGGCGCAGCACACGCTGCGCGAGATGACCGACATTCTCGAAGAAAAGGGTGTAGAGGTGAAGTTCGCCATCCACCCCGTCGCCGGGCGGATGCCGGGGCATATGAACGTCCTGCTGGCCGAAGCGAACGTGTCCTACGACAAGGTGTTCGAGCTCGAGGACATCAACAGCGAATTCGCGCAGGCCGATGTCGCCTTCATCATCGGGGCGAACGACGTGGTGAACCCGGCGGCCAAGACCGACAAGAGCTCGCCCATCTACGGCATGCCCGTGTTCGACGTGGACAAGGCCAAACAGGTTTTCTTCATCAAGCGTTCGATGGGCGGGGTCGGCTATGCAGGCGTCGATAACGATGTCTTCTACATGGACCAGACCATGATGCTGCTGGCGGACGCGAAGAAGATGGTGGAGGAAATCGTCAAGGCGCTCGATTGAGCGAAGAGGCGATCCAGTCATGCGGAAGGCCCTCATCCTGATAGTCGTCCTGGCACTCGCCGGAACCGCCGCCTGGCTTTATTTCGGCGGCGTGGAGCGCGTGACGGAGACCCGCGTGCGCACTGCGCTGACCGAACAGGGCGTCCCGCCCCGGCTCGCCGAATGCATGGCGGGGCGGATGACCGACCAGCTGACGATCGGGCAATTGCGCAGCCTCGAACGGCTCGCTCCGCTGGAAGGCGAACCGGGCATCCCGCTTGCGCCCGGCGACGTGATCGCGAGATTGGAGCGGGTGGACGATCCGCAGGCCATCGAAGTGACGGTGCGGGCGGCGGCGGGCTGTTCGCTGGGGATTTCGCTGTGAGATATGCGGCGCTTTTCCTCGCGCCGCTCCTTCTGGCCGGATGCGTCCAGGCCATCGCCGAAAGCCGCGTGCGCAGCGCGTTGAGCGAGGCAGGCCTTAACGACCGGGTGTCCGATTGCATGGCCGGGCGCATGGTCGATCGGCTGACCATAGAACAGCTCAGGAAGCTCGAACGCCTGAAGACCCGCGCCGCGGAGCGCGATCCCGTCACGGTGAGAGATTATCTCGGTCGGGTCGCCAGAGTGGGCGATGCCGAAGTGGTGGCCGTGACCTCGTCCTCCGCCGCGCTCTGCGCCACCGGCTTCGCCGACTGACCTGTCGCGGGCCCGGGTGTCGGAACCCCCCGCTACCCGGATCGTTGTGCCCGAAACGAACGACCTCGCCCGATAGATGGCGGGTGCCACAGGAAGGACGGTGCATTGCGTAAGCTAGGCCTCATAGGGGGGATGAGCTGGGTCTCGACCCGCGCCTATTACGAACGGATCAATCGCCTCGTGCAAAAGGCGAAGACGCCGGTGCACAGTGCACCGCTGTTGATCGAAAGCCTCGAATACGCACCGCTTTATGCCCTGCGCGAGGAAGAAAGCTGGGACGAAGCGGCACGCACGCTGATCGACAGCGCGCGGCGGCTGGAAGATGCGGGCGCAGGCGCCATCGTGATCGCGGCCAATTCCATGCACCGGGTTTATGACCGGGTGGCGGAAGCGATCGGGATCGAGATCATCCATATCGCGGACACGGTCGGCAAGGCGCTGGAAGGGCACGATATCGGCGAGGTGCTGCTGCTCGGCACGCGGCCTGTGATGACCGAAAGCTTCTATCGCCAGCGCATCATCGGCCATGGCGTGGACCTGCTTCCTCCCGACGAGGACGATGTCGAGATGGTCGATTCGATCATCTACAAGGAGCTGATGCTGGGCAAGGTCAGCCGCGATGCCGAACGCGCGCTCAAGACTATCATCACTCGCAAGGAACAGCGCGGCGCGGGTGCGGTGATCTTGGCCTGCACCGAACTGGGCCTGGTCGTGGATACCGACGCGAATGTGCTGCCGGTGTTCGATACTACCGACACGCACTGCCAGGCGGCTGCCGACTGGATCCTGGCGAAGGACTGAAAAGAAAAGCGTCGTAATCTTGTAACACTATTACGATTTTAGCGAAAACTCGACGTCCGCTCTTGCACGCCGGTCCGCAGGCGGCATGCTGCCCTTCTCGTAACTCGGGAAGGGACGTTACACATGAAATCAGGTACTTTGGGTCGCCTCGCCATGGTGAGCGCAATGGCGCTCGCAGCGGCGGGCATCGCCGCGCCGGCGGCAGCGCAGAAGATCGACAACAGCTATATCTGCGTCTTCAAGGAAGGCACGGTGGCGCGTGGGCAGGAGAGGGCCCAGGCGAACGCCGCTGCCGCAAATGCGGGCGGAAACGTCAATCACGTCTACACCCGCGCCATTCGCGGTTTCGCTGCGAACATGTCTGCCCGCGGCGCTGCGCAGATGCAGGCTTCGAACCCGCGCATCGCCTATTGCGAGCAGGATCAGGTGGTGAAGATCGTGCAGGGCAAGCCCAACAAGGGCGGCGGCAGCACGGGTAGCGCTTCCGAAACCACGCCCTGGGGCATCGCGCGCGTCGGCGGGGGGCAGACGGGCGCCACGGGTCGCGCTTTCGTGATCGATAGCGGGGTGGACCTCGATCACCCCGATCTCAACGTCAACACCGCCATGTCGCGCAGCTTCACGCGCGAAAAGAACGGGGATGATGGCAACGGCCACGGCACGCATGTCGCCGGGACGATCGCCGCCATCGCGAACAACAATATCGGCGTGGTCGGTGTAGCTGCCGGTGCGGAAATCGTCGCGGTCAAGGTGCTGACGCGCAGCGGTTCGGGATCGAACAGCGGCGTGATTGCGGGCGTGGACTATGTCGCACAGGTCGGCCGTCCGGGCGATGTCGCCAATATGAGCCTTGGCGGCGGGGTATCCACCACGCTCGACAATGCAGTGATCAATGCCGCAGCCGGCGGGGTGAAGTTCATCCTTGCGGCGGGCAATGAAAGCGACAATGCGGACAACCACTCGCCCGCACGCGCCAACGGGCCGAACGTCTACACCGTGTCCAGCTTCGCGCAGGGCGATAATTGGTCCAGCTTCTCGAACTTCGGCAATCCGCCGGTCGATTACGCTGAGCCGGGCTCCTCGATCTACTCGACCTATAAGGGCGGCGGTTACGCCACTCTGTCGGGCACCTCGATGGCGGCCCCGCACCTTGCGGGCCTGCTGCTGCTCGGCCCGGTGCGGTCGGGCGGAACCGTCAAGGGCGATCCGGACGGCAATCCGGATACCATCGGCATTCGCTGATTTTTCGATCTAGCTTTGGGGGCCGTGCGTCGTTCGCGACGCGCGGCCCCTTTTTTATCGGCGCCTGACTTGAGGTTGCCAATCTGTTCACGTTGCCGCTCGGGCGTAGCTGACCTAGGCGCTCCGCTCGATGGATCGCGCAGCATACGCCTCGGACCCGGCCTTCTCGCGCGGGCGGGAATTTCCCGTAGCGAACGACATCGCGCGCGGCGAAGTGCGCGGACCGCGCAGCGAGTTCCAGCGCGACCGGGACCGGATCGTCCATTCGATCGCCTTCCGCCGCCTGCGCTCCAAGACGCAGGTCTTCGTCGCGCCCGATGGCGATCATTACCGCACCCGCCTGACGCACAGCATCGAAGTCGCGCAGATCGGCCGTGTCCTGGCCCGCGCCCTGTGTCTGGACGAAGATCTGACCGAGGCGCTGTGCCTCGCCCACGATATCGGCCATCCGCCCTTCGGCCATGCGGGGGAGACGGCTTTGTCAGCCGCGATGGCGCAGGCGGGCGGATACGATCACAACGCGCATTCGCTGCGCACGCTGGCGCGGCTGGAAAGCCCCTATCCGACGCATGACGGACTCAACCTGACATTCGAGACGCTCGAAGGCCTCGCCAAGCATAATGGCCCGGTCGCTTCGCCGAACTGGGCGCTGGCCGAAATCGACGCCGCGTTTCCGCTCGATCTTGCCAGCTGGCCTTCGGCGGAAGCGCAGATCGCCAATGTCGCGGACGATATCGCCTACGACAATCACGATATCGACGATGGGCTGCGCGCCGGTTTCCTCCAGCTCGACGATCTGCTGACGCTCGATTTCGTCGCCGATCAGTGGAAGCGGGTCGAGGCGCGCTTCCCCCACGCCGAGCACGAGCGCAAGCTGCGCGAACTGGTGCGTGGGCAGATCGGGATCATGGTCAATGACGTGCTGGAGCATAGCGGGTCGCAGCTTGCAGATGTCGGCAGCGTCGATGACGTGCGGGCTGCGGGCCGGGCCCTCGCAGGATTCTCAACCGCCATGCAGGCCCAGGAACGCCGCCTGAAAGCCTTCATGTACGAGCGCCTCTATTATCATCCCGATCAGAAGCAGACCGCCGAACGCGCAAGCGACGTGATCGCGGCGCTGTTCGCGGCCTATACCGAGGATGCGGGCGCGCTGCCCGAAAGCTGGCGTGTCAGCCTGCCCGAGCGGGAGCCCGAACGCAGCCGGCATATCGCGGATTTCATCGCGGGCATGACCGATCGCTTCGCCATCGACCAATATGCCCGCATCCATGGCCGGGTGCCCGAAGGCCTGCGCAATGTCTGATGCAATGCGCCTGGCGCTGGTGGGCGCGACCGGGCTGGTCGGGCGGCATGTGGTCGAAGCCTGCGTGGGGCGACGCGATCTTCGCCTCGCCGCGGTCGCGCGCCGCGAAATGGCTCTGCCCAAGGGCGCGACCATGGAAATGTTCGTGGCCGAGGCTTCTCATTGGGGGGGCGTCTTCGAAGCCCTGCGCCCGCGCGCGCTGATCTGCGCGCTCGGGACCACCTGGAAACAGGCAGGCGAGGACGAAGCGGCGTTTCGCGCGGTGGATTACGATCTGGTGCTGGAAACGGCGCGCGCGGCAAAGGCGCAAGGGTGCGACCGGATGGTGGTGGTCAGTTCGGTCGGGGCCGATCCGCACGCCAAGCAGTTCTACCTGCGCGTGAAAGGCGAAGTCGAACGGGAACTTGGCCGCGTGGGATTTCACCGTCTCGACATTCTGCGCCCCGGCCTGCTGCGCGGCGACAGGGGCGGAGACCGGCGCCCGGCGGAAAGGCTGGCGATCGCGGCGAGCCCGCTGTTCAACCTGCTACTGCACGGCAAATACGCGCAATACCGTGCCATCGAAGCCGAAACGGTCGCGCAGGCATGCTTGGCTCTGGCCCTGAAACCGGCGCGGGGACGCTTCGCCCATTCCAATTCGGGCATCGAGCGCGCCGCGCGTAGCCTGCCCCTGCCGACGGCGGAACTGGACTAGGAGAGCGCAGATGGCCTGGCAAACCGTATTCGGGATCGCCAATGTCTGGGCGATGATTTGGTGGGCCGGACTGATCCTGGCCCCGCGCTGGGCGGCCTTGCTGTCGGGCGTGCTGTTCGCCGGGATAGGACTGCTCTGCCTCGCTTACGCCATCCTGCTCGGCCTGATTGTGAGCGGTACGGTCGATCCCGTCGGGGCGAGTGGCGGGGCCGATTTCACCACGATTTCCGGCGTGCAGGCGATCTTCGCCAGCAAGGGCGGGGCGGTGGTCGGCTGGATCCACTATCTCGCCTTCGACCTGTTCGTCGGCCTGTGGATCGCGCGGGATGCGGATGCGAAAAACTTCTCCCGCCTGCTTCAGGCGCCGATCCTGCTCGCGACCTTCCTGGCGGGCCCGCTCGGCCTGCTGGTCTGGCTGGCGGTGCGGGAACGGCGAGCGCGGCAGGGCGGACGCTGGCAGTGAAGCGCCACGCGCCTGCCACCGCGCGCAATGCCGAGCCGCTCGCGAACGTTCTCGCAAGCGAACTGCCCGAAAAGGGTCTGGTTCTGGAGATCGCCAGCGGGACGGGAGAGCACGCGGTCTTCCTCGCACGACGTTTCCCGCAATTGCGCTGGCAGCCGAGCGACCGGGACGAAGGGGCACTGGATTCGATCCGCGCCTGGGCCAGCGAGGCGGCGCTGGAAAACATCGCCGATCCGATCCTCCTCGACACGGCGAGCATCGAATGGCCGATCGAGCATGCCGACGCGCTGCTTTGCGTCAACATGGTCCATATCAGCCCGTGGGAGGCTACCGAGGGATTGTTCGCGGGCGCGGCAGAGGTTTTGGGGCGGGGGGCGCCCCTGATCCTCTATGGGCCCTTCATCGAAGACGGCGTCGAGACCGCCGCTTCCAATCTGGCATTCGACCGAAGCCTGAAAGACCGGGATTCGCGCTGGGGTTTGCGCAGGCTGGACGATCTCGATCGCCTGGCTGCGAAGCATCGTTTCGTACGCACCGAGCGCCACGCCATGCCCGCCAACAATCTGGTTCTCGTCTACCGACAGACCGAAGGCTGACTGGCGGACTGCGGAGCACCCGCCGGAAAGGGCGGAATGCTACCTGAATCAGGTGGCGTTATCGACGTCGTTCGCGACCGATTCGAGATCCTGCCCGATGCCGCGCACCGTGTTGCACGCAGCGGTCGAGATGGTCATGGCTGCGAGGCCGAGGGCGATGATGATCTTGCGCATGGCGATAAATCCACTCTTCATGATTGAAGCCGATCCCGGCTCGCGCTCAGACTAGCCGGGGCGATCTCTCCGAGCCAGTCGGCTATTCCAAGTCGTCGCGCTAGCGGTCTTGCCGTTTCGCGCGGCTGAACCATATGGCCGTGCTGTGACCGAACCCGATTTCCTGCTCTTCGCCAACGATGCGCAATTGCTGGCAATGGGCGGCGGATTGCTCGTTCTGCTGGCAGTGATCGCGCTGGCGATGGATCGCCGTCGGTCGCGGCGCAAGGATATCGACCGGGTCGGCTGGGTGCCGTGGACCGGGCTGTTCCTGATGCTGGCTGTGCTTGGCGGCGGGATGCTGGCGCTTGCCCTGCCGGTGGTTATCGCGGGATAGAAGCGGTCAGAGGCAGGCTTCGAGATAGGCCTGGTCGAAGCCGAACTGGCGCGCCTTTTCGAGCGTATAGGGTCGCAAGCCGCTGGAGCGGTATTCGCCCATGATCTTGCCATCGTCGCCTTCGTCCAGATATTCGAATTTGAACAATTCCTGCGTCACGATCACGTCGCCTTCCATCCCGATCACTTCGGTGATGTTGGTCGTGCGGCGCGAACCGTCGCGCAGGCGCTTGACCTGAACGATCAGATCGACGCTTTCCGCGATCTGGCGGCTGATGGCTTCCTTGGGAATCTTGATGTCGCCCATCAGGATCATGTTTTCCATACGGCCGAGGCACTCGCGCGGGGAATTGGCGTGGAGCGTACACATCGAGCCGTCATGGCCGGTGTTCATCGCGGCGAGGAGATCGAAACACTCCGCGCCGCGAATTTCGCCCAGAATGATCCGGTCGGGGCGCATACGCAGGGCGTTCTTAACGAGGTCGCCGATGGTGATCGCGCCCTGGCCTTCGAGGTTTGGCGGGCGCGTTTCGAGCGGCAACCAGTGCGGCTGCTGCAAGCGAAGTTCCGCCGCGTCTTCGATCGTCAGCACGCGTTCGCCCGGGTCGATCATCTTCGACAGGGCGTTGAGCATGGTCGTCTTGCCCGAGCCGGTACCGCCGGAGATCACGACGTTCATGCGGCACGCGCCCGCGATCTTGAGCGCGGTGGCCATCTTCTCGCTCATCGAGCCGAAGCCTTGGAGCATGTCGATCGTGATCGGCTTCTCGGAGAATTTACGAATCGAGATCGCAGTGCCGCGCAGCGAGAGCGGCGGGACGATCACGTTGACGCGGCTGCCATCCTTGAGGCGCGCGTCGGCAAGCGGGGTGGTCTGGTCGACACGGCGGCCGACCTGGTTCACGATCCGCTGCGCGATCTGGAACAGGTGCTGTTCGTCGCGGAACTGGATCGGGGCGAGCACCAGCTTGCCCTTCTTTTCGATATAGGTCTGCTGCGGCCCATTGACCATGATGTCCGACACGTCGGGATCGGCGAGCAATTCCTCGAGCGGACCGAAGCCCAGCAGCTCGTCGACCAGCACCTTTTCGAGCGCGAACTGTTCGCGCCGGTTGAGCGTGACCTTGAGCTCGGCCAGCACTTCCAGAATGATCGGGCGGAATTCTTCGGACAGCTCGTCCTTGGTCAGCGTGGCGGCGGCTTCCGGATCGACGCGTTCGAGCAGGCGGGGAAGCACCTGTTCCTTGATCTTGTGGACGCTCGCTTCGAACCCGCCGACCTGCGAACTGGTGTCGTGGACCGCGTTCATGCGGTCTTCTAGACGCGCCATCGCTTCGGATTTCTGCGCGCCGCCGCCGGTCTGCGGCGAGAGTGCGTCGTCGGGAAGCGGTGGGAACTGCTCGCCTCCGTCGCTTTCGGGTTCGAATTTCGGCGGGGCGGGCGGGCCTCCGCCGCGCATCGGCTTGGCGACTCCGAATTGCGGACGTGCGCCGGAGGACATTCCGCCCGGTCCGTTCTTTCGTCCGAATGCACTCATTCCCGACAACCCCCAGGCGCGACTGTATTTTCCGGCATGCTTAGAGGCGCGGTTTCCGGCGCTCTCTTTCGAGAGAAGGTGAATAGTTTGGAAACCTTAATTTTTCCTAAGCCGATGTTCTCACCCCGCTAGGGCGTACCGTGCGCTGTCGCCAAAGCGGAGTGGCATGGTTAAGGGCGATTGCTTCGCTATCGCAAAGGCCCTGCAATCATCATGCAACAGGATGACAGAAGCGGATTGCTGCTTGCCGCCTCGGGCTTCGCCTCGCTTTCGGTCGGCGATGCGATCGTCAAGACGATGGCGGGCGAATGGTCCCCGCTTGCCGTGGCGGCCTTGCGCTTTTCGATCGGTGCGATGGGGCTGGCGTTCTTGCTGTTTATCAAGGAGGGGCGCTCAGGCTTTCGGCCGAGCAATCCCTGGCTCCAGGTCGGGCGTGGGGCGTGCCTGGCCGGTGCGACGCTGTGTTTCTTCTCTGCGATCTTCGCCATGCCGCTGGCGACTGCGATGGCGCTGGCCTTCGTCTCGCCCGTCTTCGTCGCGATCCTGAGCGGGCCGCTTTTGGGCGAAAAGGTGCGTCCTCTCGTCTGGGTGGTCTCGGCGATCGCTTTGTGCGGCGTGGCATTGATCCTGCGGCCCAATCTTGCGGCCCTGGGCATGGTGGCGCTGTTGCCGCTCGCCTCCGCAGCCTTCTTCGCCCTGATGGTGATCATGAACCGGGCCAGCGCCGGGCAGGGCAGTTCGCTTTCCATGCAGGCATTCATCGCCCTGTGGGCGACGCCATTCCTGATCGCGGCGGCGGCGATCGGCCATGCGAGCGGGCTGCCGAGCCTCGCCGTGGGCGTGCCCGACTGGAGCGTCGTCGCGCGGTGCGCTCTGGTAGCGCTGACCGCCAGTAGCGCCCACTGGCTCGCCTATCTCGGGACGATGCGCGCCGGTGCGGCGACCATCGCGCCTGTCACCTATGTCCAGATGCTGGTCGCGACAACGCTGGGCTATGTCATGTTCGGCGATGTGCCCGATCTGGCGACATTTGCAGGCGCGGGCATCATCATCGGAGCAGGGCTTCTCCTGTGGTCGCGCACCGCTGCACGCGCTCCGTCGAGGGAACCGTCCGGGCTGACCGGGCCGAAGTGATCGATCCGGTTCATTGATCCTTTGGGGATTCACGCTAGAGCGAGGGAAATCTCGAACTTTGTGAATTCAGGACCTTTTCTACCATGTGCGGAATCATCGGTATCGTCAGCGACAGCGCGGTCGCGGATCGGCTTGTCGACGGCCTCAAGCGGATGGAATATCGCGGCTATGACAGCTCCGGCGTCTGCACCATCCACGATGGAGACCTGATCCGCCGCCGCGCCGAAGGCAAGCTTTCCAATCTGGTCGAAGAGCTGAAGCGGCAACCCGCACCGGGTGAAATTGGGATCGCGCACACCCGCTGGGCGACGCATGGCGCACCGAACGAGACCAACGCCCATCCGCATGCGACCGAACACCTCGCCGTCGTCCACAACGGCATCATCGAGAATTACAAGGAATTGCGCGCCGAATTGCGCGGCGAAGGCCGTACGCTGGAAAGCGACACCGACACCGAAGTGGTCGCGCACCTGCTCTCGCGCGAGGTCGAGAACGGTGCTGCTCCCGAAGACGCGGTAAAGACTGTCCTTCCGCGCCTGCGCGGCGCCTTCGCGCTGGCGATCGCATTCCGCGCACATCCCGACATGCTGATCGGCGCGCGGCTCGGCTCGCCTCTGGTGGTCGGCTATGGCGAGGGAGAGACCTTTCTCGGTTCCGATGCGCTGGCGCTCGCACCGCTGACGCAGCAGATATCCTATCTCGAGGAAGGCGATTGGGTGGTGGTGCGCCGCGATGGCGCGCAGGTCTTCGACCAGGAAAACAATCCCGTGGAGCGCGAGATCACCACCTCCGGTGCGTCCGCCGCGGCGACGGAGAAGGGGAATTACCGCCACTTCATGCAGAAGGAAATCTTCGAGCAGCCGACCGTGGTGGCGCAGACGCTTTCCTCTTACATCCACCGCGCGGACAATTCGGTGGCGCTACCCCAGTTCGATTTCGACCTGTCGAGCGTGCGCCGGGTGACGATCGTCGCCTGCGGCACATCCTTCTATGCCGGCCTCGTGGCGAAATACTGGTTCGAACATTTCGCGCGCGTGCCGGTCGATATCGATGTCGCATCGGAATTCCGCTATCGCGAACCCGTGCTGGAAGATGGCGGGCTGGCGCTTTTCATCAGCCAGAGCGGAGAGACCGCCGATACGCTGGCGGCCCTGCGTCACTGCAAGGCGAACGGCCAGACCATCGCCGTCGTCGTCAACGTGCCGACCAGCTCGATGGCGCGCGAAGCGGACCTGCTGCTGCCGACCCATGCCGGTCCCGAAATCGGCGTCGCCTCCACCAAGGCGTTCACCTGCCAGCTCGCCGTGCTGGCCGCTCTGGCCGCACACATGGCCGTGAAAAAGGGGCTGATGGACCGCGCCGAGGAAGAGGATGTGGTCGCCCACCTGCTCGAAGCGCCGGCCTGCCTCAATGCCGCGCTCGATCACGACGACGATATCGCCGCGATGGCGCATCTGATCGCCCCGGCGCGCGACGTGCTGTATCTGGGGCGCGGACCGGATTATCCACTCGCGCTCGAAGGGGCGCTCAAGCTGAAGGAAATCAGCTATATCCACGCCGAAGGTTATGCCGCTGGCGAAATGAAGCACGGCCCGATCGCCCTGATCGACGAAAAAGTGCCCGTGATCGTGATCGCGCCGTCCGGCCCCCTGTTCGAAAAGACCATTTCGAACATGGAGGAAGTCCGCGCTCGCGGGGGACAGATCGTGCTGATCTCGGATGCGAAAGGGCTGGAGGATGCAGGCGAGGGATGCCTGGCGACGATCGAAATGCCGCGCGTCCATCCGCTGATCGCGCCGCTCGTCTACGCCGTCCCGGTTCAGCTGCTCGCCTATCATGTGGCCTGCGTCAAAGGCACCGACGTCGATCAGCCGCGCAATCTGGCGAAATCCGTCACGGTCGAATGAGGATTTTCGATGGGTAGGGATCGGCATATCGCCGGTTCCTGCCGATGCCGGGAAAGCCCTGGTTTACTTCGAAATAACCTTTTTCCGGCTATTGCGCCGGCGTGAGCGAAATGAAAGATCCAGACACGGAACCGGACCGCCTGAGCGTTGCTGCGGTGATCGGGCTCTCGCAGTCCGGCGCGGATGACTGGTCGGCGGTGCAAGGGGCCCGATACGCCCTTCTGTCGAAACGGATTTTCGCACGGCAGGTCTTGCATCTGGCGGGGATGGTGCTGGTCATCAGCCAGTTGCACAGCAGCGTTTCCTGGGCGGTCCTCGGCGCGTGGGCGGCGGCGCTTTTTGGCGTCATCGCTTATGGAACGGTACTCGATCGCCAGCTTTCCGATGCCGACAAACGGGTCTTCACCCGCAGCGAATACTGGCGGCATACCGCTCTCCTGGCGCTGAAAGGCATCGTATGGGCCAGTATGATCGCGTATCTGGCGGTCAGGGGCGACGTTCTCGGAGCCATGATCGTCTGGGGCGTGACGGCTATGCTGGTCGTGACCTCCTCGGCCAGCCGGTTCAGCGCTCCGCTCGGCGCGATCGCGTTCTGTTGCGCGATCGGTCTGATTTCTACGATCGCTTTCGCATTCGTCGGCGCCCTGGTTCCGGCCGCATTGGCTTTCCTCACCGCTTTGCTCGGGGCAGGTGCCTCAATCGAGACAGCCTGGATTTCGATGAGTGCCCAGGTCGCTCAGTCCGGTATGGACGAGAAGAGCAAGGTCGTATCCTTCCTGCTGCGCGAATATGAAGATTCCGACGCGGATTGGCTCTTCGAGCTCGATCCCGCGCGGCGGCTGCGATCGGTGACGCCGCGCCTCGCTTTCGCTCTCTCGCGCGAGCTCGACGAGATCGAGGGCGTATCCTTCATTCAGCTGATTGCTGGCGAAGCCTGGGAAACGGGAGATTTTCCGCCCAGCCTCCACGTCCTTGCCGACAAGCTGAAGCGGCGCGAAAGTTTTTCCGATCTTGTGGTCGAAGTCTCGATTGCGGGCAAACGGCGTTGGTGGGAACTGTCGGGCACGGCGATCACTGCAGCGGATGGGAGCTATGCGGGCTTCCGCGGCGTAGGATCCGACGTGACGGAACAGCAGGAATCCTCGGCCAAGATCGCCTATCTCGCGCGCTACGATACGCTCACGGCACTTCCGAACCGCCTGATGCTCAACGAAAGCCTGGGGGCGGCTCTGCGGTATTCCGAGAAATGGCGCACGCGCTGCGCGTTTCTGATGATCGATCTGGACCGGTTCAAGGCGGTCAACGATTCGCTCGGCCACCTGATCGGGGACCGGATGCTGGCGGAAGTCGCCAAGCGCCTGAATTCGCTGATGGGCGAAAACGAAATGTGCGGCCGGCTGGGCGGTGACGAATTCGCCGTCGTGATCCGCGACGCCGGGGACCGCGCCTATGTCGAGAAGGTCGCGCGTTCGATCATCGAACATCTGTCCGAACCCTATCAGATCGATCATCATGTCCTGTATGTCGGGGCCAGCATCGGGGCCGCGTTCGGTCCGCGCGACGGACGCACCGTCGAAGAACTGATGCGCAACGCCGATCTTTCGCTCTATCGCGTCAAGGACGAGGGCGGCGGGCAGTATCATGAATACGAACCATCGCTTCACGCCACGGCCGAGGAGCGGCGCCAGCTCGAACTTTCGCTGCGTTCGGCTCTGGCCAACAACGAATTGTATCTGAACTATCAGCCGGTCGTGAACGCGCGTAGCGAAAATCTCGTCAGTTTCGAAGCGCTCGTGCGCTGGAACAGTGCAGAGCATGGCTTCGTCAGCCCGGCCAAATTCATCCCGCTGGCCGAGGATACGCGCCTGATCGTGCCGATCGGCCAATGGGTGATGCAGCAGGCCTGCATCGAAGCGGCGAACTGGCCGGAATACGTCAAGATAAACGTCAACGTCTCACCCGAGCAATTGCTGGAGCCCGATTTCGCCACCACGGTCGTCCAGGCCCTTTCGCGCAGCGGCCTGACACCGAACCGGCTCGAAATAGAAGTGACCGAAAGCATCTTCCTGCGCGATGCCGATGTCGCGCGGCGCGCGCTGGAACAGGTGATGGCGCTGGGCTGTTCGGTGGCGCTCGACGATTTCGGCACCGGCTATTCTTCGCTCGGCTATCTGCGCAAGCTCAGATTCTCGACCATCAAGATCGACCGCACTTTCGTCCAAGGTGCTTCGCAGAACAGCGCGGAAAGCCTGGCGATCATCAATGCAGTCGTGGCCATGGCGGGCAGCCTCGGCATGACGACGACGGCGGAAGGCGTGGAGACGGCCGAGGAAGCGGCGATGATCCGCGACATGGGCTGCACCAAGATCCAGGGCTATCATTTCGGCAGGCCGATGCCGTCCGAAGATGCTCGCGCGGTGTTCTCGCGTGCGGAAGCGATCCGCTCCGCCTGAGCAGCCTCAGGCTTCGGCGAGCGCTTTCACGGCGCTTTCAAACAGAACTAGCCCGTCTGTTCCGCCATGCGCCGGATCGACCGCGCGTTCGGGATGGGGCATCATGCCGAGCACATTGCCACTTTCATTGAGGATACCCGCGATCGCGCGCTGCGATCCGTTGTAGTTTTCCCCATAGCGGAACGCGACGCGGCCTTCGCCTTCCAGGCGATCCAGAGTGTCCGCGTCGGCAAAATAATTCCCGTCGTGATGGGCCACCGGGATGCGGATCGACGCGCCCTGTTCGTAGCCGCGCGTGAAGACCGATTCGGTGTTGTCGACCGTCAGATCGGCGGTGCGGCAGATAAAGGTCTGCCCGGCATTGCGCATCAGCGCTCCCGGCAACAGGCCCGCTTCCGCGATCACCTGGAAACCGTTGCACACGCCCAGCACCGGCACGCCGCGCTCCGCCTCGCGCTTGACCGCGCGCATGATCGGGCTGTTCGCGGCCATCGCGCCGCTGCGCAGATAATCGCCATAAGAAAAACCGCCGGGCAGGGCGATGAAATCCAGCCGCTCTGGCAGGTCGCTATCGCCATGCCACACGCGCAGCGCAGGCGTGCCGCTCGCGCGTTCGAGCGCGACCGCCATGTCGCGGTCGCAATTGGAACCGGGGAAGGTGACGACCGCCGCGCGCCAGCTCATCAGCCGAGCCTTTCGATGCGATAATTCTCGATCACGGTGTTGGCGAGCAGCTGTTCGCACATCTTCTCGAGCGCTTCGTCGCTGGTCGAATCGGCGACGTCGAGTTCCACCGTGCGCCCGATGCGCACATCATCGACACCTTCGAAGCCCATGCCTTCCAGCGCGTGGTGGACGGCGCGGCCCTGCGGGTCGAGCACGCCGGGTTTCAGACTGACGAGAATGCGGACTTTCATCGGGAGGACCTGCCTTTCGTGGGGTCTGGCCGTATGGTCGGGATCGAGCGCGCCTATGCCGCCCTGCGCGGACAAGAGCAAGGCGTCAGGATGCGGGCGCGTCCGGCAAGACCTCGATCACGACGGCCCGCGCCGGATCGAGATAGCGCGCGGCGAGCGCCTGAAGCTCGGCAGCGGTGATCGCCTCCTGTCGCTCGGGCGCCATCAGCATACGCTCGCGCTGATCCTCCTCGCTCTGGGCGCGCGCGGTGAATGCCATCCAGCCGCCATTTGTCTTGAAGCGATTGGCGAGCCCTTCGAGCAGGGGGCGGCGCGCGCGTTCGAGCGTGTCTTCGTCCGGCCCTTCGGCAATGATCCGCTCGATCGTCGCGACCATGGCCGCGCGCGCTTCGGCGATTTGCGCCACGTCGACCTCGGCACCGATTCCGAAAGTACCGTACCCGGTATAGGCGTCGGACTGGCTGCTGGCGGACAGCGCGGAATAGGTCTGGCCCAGTTCCTCGCGCAATGTCTCGGTCAGGGCCAGATCGACCACTCGCGCCAGCAGGGTGAGACGGCTCGACAGCTCCCAGTCGCTTTGATCGGCGGTCGGCCAGTAGAAGCGGAGCAGCGCCTGATCCGGCTCGCCGCCATGAGTGAGAGTGAAAGTCTCGCGCCGGTCGGTGAAGCTGCGCTGGCGCTGTCCCTGATCGTAGGGGCGGAATTGCGCCTCGCGCTGCGGCAAGGCGCCGAAGGTCCGCGCCACCAGACGGATCGCTTCCTCCTCGTCGAAATCGCCGACCATCGCGATTTCGAGCGCGCCGTTTTCGAGCCGGTCCGCGATCGCTTCGCGCAAGACTTCGTAATCGAGCGCGCGATAGGCCTCGATCGGCTGGCGGGTGAAGCGCGGATCGCTGTCCGACAGGATCGGGCCGAGCCCTTCGGACAGGGCCGATTGCGGCGTGCGCCCCAGCTGCGCGAAGAAATCGTCCAGCGACCGTTTCCACGGCCCCAATCCTTCGGCGCGATAGCCCGGATCGGTGAGGTAGGCGGCCATCAGCTGCAATTGCAGCTCCAGATCGCCGGGCGTGGTCGTGGCGTTGCTCACGAAGACTTCATCGCCCGCGCCGAACGAGGCCCCGACCGAACGCCCGGCAAGGATCGACTGCAATTCGTCCCGGCTATGACGCCCGAGCCCGCCTGCCGACAGCAGAGGCGTCAATTCGACCGCGAGCGGTTCGGCGCGGCTTTCCAGCAATTTGCCGCCGTCGAGCGTCAGGCGCACCATTACCCGGTCGTCCGACAGGTCGGTGGTCTTCAGATTGAGCATCGTCCCGTTGGCAAAACGCAGCGTGCGGATACCGAGATCGGCGATCCGTTCATCCTCCACGATTGTGCCCGGCGGGCCGAAATCGGTGTAGGCGAATTGGCCGACATCGCCCTCAGCCGGCGCGGACACGGGCTTTTGGAGAGCGGCATCGACTGCTGCGCGCACCGCGCCAAGCCCGCCTTCCGGCGCGACCCGGCCCGAAAAGCGGATCAGGGGATCGTCGAGAGCAATCGCATCGGCGCGCATCGCGGCTAGGACAGCTGCGGGCGTGATCTCCGATTCGTAGCGCTCGTACAGCGCGTAGTCTTGCGCGGGACCGGTCGGCACGCTCTCGCCGCGCGCGATCCGGAACGCTTCGGCGGTGAAGGCCGCGTTGCTGCGGGTGGCCGCGTTGGCGCGCGCATTGTCGAAGGCGGTACGCAGATTGGCGGTCTGCTCCGCGATCTCGCCCGCCGTCGGCCCGTGTTCCAGCATGCGGCGATATTCCTCGATCACCGTTGAAATCGCGCGCGGCCATCGCCCTTCCTCGCTTGCCGCCATGAGCTGCGTGCTGCGAGCCGCTTCGAAGAAATTCGACGTGGCTGCCGAAACACCGCGAAAGGGCGGGTCTTCGCTTCGTTGCAGCCGTTGGAGACGACGGCCCAATATGCGGTTGCCGACCGCGCGCAAAAGTGTGTCGCGCCGATTCGTTTCGGTGTCGGGGCGGTCAATCCATACGCCGGTGCGCCCGATCGTGACCTGCTCTGTCAGCGCCGGGTCGAGATAGATGGCCTCGCGCCCGCGATCCGCGCTCTCCACTGGCCCGGCGGAAGGCTGGTCGGGCGATGATGCCGCCTGCCAATCGGCGAAGTGGTCCGTGATGGCGGCCTCGACCAGATCGGGGTCGAAATCACCGACAACCACCAGCACCGTGTCGCTCGGTACGTATTCGCGTTCCCAGAAGGCGCGCAGGCCTGCAGCGTCTGCGGCCGCGAGCGTCTCTTCTGTTCCGATCGGGATGCGCCGTGCAGCGCGCGAGCCGGGATAGAAGAATTCGAGCGAATCGATAGAATTGCGCAGCGCATAGGTGTTGCGCGTGCGGCGCTCTGCCAGGATCACCCCGCGTTCGCGCGCCACCGCTTCCTCGTCGAAGGTCAGTTCGCCCGCCGTTTCGCGCATCAGCATCAGCGCGGTGTCGAGCAGTTCGGGATCGGCGCGTGGCAGGTCCAATTTATACTGCGTGCGCTCCATTCCGGTCGACGCGTTCGTGTCCGCTCCGAAGGCGAGGCCCAGTCTTTCGAGCAGTTTGACCATCTCGCCCTCGGGCACATTGGTCGATCCGTTGAACGCCATATGTTCGACGAAATGCGCGAAGCCGAGCTCTTCCTCGCGCTCGTCCAGCGATCCGGCGGCGATCTCCATGCGGACCAGCGCCGTATTTTCGGGCCGGTCGTTGCGGCGGATTATGTAGCGAAGGCCATTGTCGAGCTTCCCGAAGCGCCAGGCGGCTTCGGGCGCGAATTCGCTATCGGCAAGATCCCACAGCGCCGGATCCCAACTGGCGGCAGGCTCTGCCACCTCCGCAAGGCCATTCTCCCCCGCAGCATCCTGTGCGGCCAAGGGTGAGGACAGCAGGATGATAGGAAGCACGGCGCGACGCAGGATAGGCATGCCCCGTGGTAACCGTATCCCGCCGATCTGTCGAAGGGTCAGCCCTTTTTCTTGGGCTTCCCGCTCCGCAGGCGGCCGCGATGGGCGGAAAGGTCGAACACTTCGCCCGGGCCGCTATCCTCTTCCTTCAACAGGCCGAGGCGGCGTGCGACCTCGCGATAGGCCTCTTCCTCGCCGCCCAGATCGCGGCGGAAGCGGTCCTTGTCGAGCTTTTCGCCGGTGTTGATGTCCCACAACCGGCAGCCATCGGGCGAAATCTCGTCGGCCAGGATGATCCGGCTGTAATCCTGATCCCACAAGCGTCCGAATTCGAGCTTGAAATCGACCAGCCGGATATCGATCGCGGCGAACATGCCGCACAGGAAATCGTTGATGCGGATCGCCATGCTGGAGATGTCCTGCATCTCCTCGTTCGAGGCCCAGTTGAAGCAGGCGATATGCTCTTCCGCGATCAGCGGATCGCCCAGCGCATCGTCCTTGAAATAATATTCGATCAGCGTGTGGGGCAGGGGCTCGCCCTCTTCCAGGCCCAGACGCTTGCAGATCGATCCGGCTGCGACGTTACGGACCACGACTTCGATCGGCACGATCTCGACCTGGCGCACCAATTGTTCGCGCATGTTGAGGCGGCGGATGAAATGGGTGGGCACGCCGATATGGGACAGGCGCGTGAAGACGTATTCGCTCACCCGGTTGTTGATCACGCCCTTGCCGTTGATCGTGCCCTTCTTCTCGGCGTTGAAGGCGGTGGCATCATCCTTGAAATACTGGATGATCGTGCCAGGCTCGGGCCCTTCGTAGAGGATCTTGGCCTTGCCTTCGTAGATCTGGCGGCGACGTGCCATATTGGGAAACCCCCGGAAGCCGAATAGAAGACGCCCCGGCGCGGTGGAATCGCGTGCCGGGGCAAGAGCGGGTTGCCTTACATCAGCCGGCAGGTGGAGGCAATCAATGCCCGCGCACAGTTGGGCTTCCGTCCGTCTCTTCCACCGCTTCGGCTCGCTGGCCCTTGAGATGCTCGATCAGCCGACCGAGCGTCGCGCGCTGGACGAGCACGCTGAAGAGCACCGCGCCGAAGGTGGCGGCAAGGACGAGATCGCGCACCGGCCCGGCGGGCAGCGACAGGGCGAGCGCGATCGAGATGCCGCCGCGCAGGCCGCCCCACCACAGCACCCGCGCCGCACCCTGTTGCTGAAGGCGGGCAGCGGGGATGAGCTTGGTCGAGCTGGCGACCGCCACGGCCCGTGCCGCCAGCGTCAGGGGAATGGCGACGATCGCCATGATGACCTCGTTGGTGCCTGGAACCAGCGCAATCAGCTCCAGCCCGATGAGCAGGAACAGGACCGAGTTTAGGAGCTCGTCGACCAGCTCCCAGAACTTGATGACGTAATCGCGGGTCACGTCGCTCATCGCGTAAGTGACGCCGTGATTGCCGATCAGGAGGCCCGCGACGGCCATCGCCAGCGGGCCCGAGATATGGAGCGCGCTGCACAGCGCATAGCCGCCCATCACCACGGCGAGGGTGATCAGCACCTCGATCGCATATTCGTCCATCCCTGCGAGTGCACGATAGCCGACATAGCCTGCCGCGAGGCCGACCAGAACGCCGCCGCCCGCCTCGATCGCGAACAGGCGTGCGCCTTCCGAAAGGGAGAAGTCCGCGCCCGTAACCGCCGCGCCGAGCAGGATGGTGAAGACGACGATGCCGACCCCGTCGTTGAACAGGCTCTCGCCCGCCACCGCGCTCTGGAGCGAGAGGGGGACGTTTTCTTCCTTCAGCACGCCGAGCACGGAAACCGGATCGGTCGGTGCGATCAGTGCGCCGAAGACGAAATACCAGATCGGTGCGATCGAAAGGCCGAGCAGCAGCCCGACGCCCCATACGGCAAGGCCGACCAGCACGGTCGATACGATCACGCCGACAGTGGAGAGCAGCAGCACCGGCAGCCAGGCGCTGCGTAAGCGTTCGAGATCGACATGCAATGCGCCTGCAAACAGCAGGAAGCTGAGCATGCCCTGCAAAAGCGTATCGGTGAAATTCAACTGCTGGAGCAGGCGGGCCACCGTGTCGTCCAGCGTGATGCCGGGGATGACGGTGTTCGCCACCATCAGCCCGATTGCGCCCAGCGCGCCCATCACGGTCAGGCCGATGACGTGCGGCAGCTTCAGAAAGTGATGATTGAACCAGCCCAGCAGGGCCGAGGCGACCACCAGGATCGCCGCCATGTCGAAGGCGGAAAGCGATGCGGAGGCAGTCTCATGCATGCGATCCGCCTTACGAGCGATGGCGGCGAAGGGTAATCCTTTTTACGCGCCCAGCTTGGCGGCCGTCTGCGCCACGCGCTTGCCGAGATAGCGGGCACCGGCAAGATCGGTCTCGGAAGGCTGGCGCGAACCGTCGCCCCCGGCGATGGTGGTGGCGCCGTAGGGCGCGCCGCCTTTTACCTCGTCCGTGCCCATCTGATCCTGAAAGCCATAGTCGAGCCCCACCACGGTCATGCCCATGTGGAGCAGATTGTTGAGGATCGACCACAGCGTCGTCTCCTGCCCGCCATGCTGGCTGGCTGTGGAGGTGAAGGCAGCCCCGACCTTGCCGATCAGCGCGCCCTTTTGCCACAGGCCGCCGGTCTGGTCCCAGAACGCGGCCATCTGGCTGGTCATCCGGCCATAGCGCGTGGGCGAACCGACGACGATGCCGTCATACTCGGCCAGCTCGTCCGGCCCGCCGATGCAGGTATGGCCTTCCATCTGCTGGAAGCCGGCGCTTTCCACCACCTCCTGCGGCGCGGTTTCGGCGACGTGGCGGATAACCGCCTCCGCACCGCCTTCGCGAATGCCTTCGGCCACCGCCTCCGCCATTTTCGCTGTGTGGCCGTAGGAGGAATAATAGAGCACCAGAATCTTGGTCATGGATCGGTCGTCCTGTCTGTTGGAGAAGGGAGGTTCGTCCGATCAACCAATCGGCGGCCACCTTGGTTTCCACAAAGCTGCATGGTTCGTTCATCGCGATTGCGATGCCGAATTACGGTGGGCGACCTGATCGGGAAAATGGTGCCTCGGGGCGGATTCGAACCACCGACACCACGATTTTCAATCGTGTGCTCTACCAACTGAGCTACCGAGGCTTGCACTCTTGCGGCGGCCCTCGAAAGGAACCGGCGAGCGGTTGGAGCGCCGCCCTATGGCGAAGCCATGAGAGCTTGGCAAGGGGTTTTCGGCGCGCGATTCAGTCGTCTTGCCCGCCGGTCACCTCGGCGGCGATTTCTTCCGGCAGGGCAGGGCGCCCCGGCACGGCATAGCCATCGCCGAACCAGCGTGCCAGATCGCGGTCGCGGCAGCGTTCGGAGCAGAAGGGCGCGTGTTCGGACGTCCTGGGCTTGCGGCAGATGGGGCAGGGTTTGGCGGCGTTAGTCATGCGGTACGATCTGGGCGGCGGCAGCCTCGAGCGCAAGTGCGGGTTCGATCGCCAACCGTGTCGGTCGCCCGGTGCGGCGCTCCAGTTCGGCCAGCCATTCCGGGCGCAGCTTCGCCTTCAAGGCCGGATGGACCGTCAGCAGCGTGATGCCCGGCCCCTCGACCCGCTCGGCCCGGCGCAATGCCAGACGTGCCGCTGCACCTGTCCGCCCGCGCTGGATGCGTTGCAGCAGCGAAGGTCGCGCAAATCGAGCGACCAATTGGACGAAACCGAACCCGTTCATCGCGGTGCGCTCGTGCGCCCAGCCGGAAAGTGCCCGGTCGAGCGCATCGTCCGCGGCCTTGCGATCGGCTTTCGCGGCGAGGGTCGGGAAATCGACCCCGATCGATCCCCCCATGTCGAAGCGTCTTAACGCGGTGCCGATGGCCGGAACCGCTGAGAGCGCGAGAGAGCGCGGATCGCCCGCGCCATCGACGTCGATCAGCGTCATGGCGCTGGTGTCGAAGAAAGCGAGCTCGCCGTCGTCGAACGCGGTCGCCCCCTGCCAGGCTTCGAGCCAAAGATCCTCCCACGCGCTCCCGTCGAAGCCGCGCACGGATCGGGCCTCGAACCCTTCGCCGCGCAATTGCTCGACCAGTCCCGGGGCTGGGCGGGGCGGGGATTCACTCGGGCGCGCATGGGCGAGCTTCGTCCGGTCGCGCTCTCGCAGCGCTTCACGGGTTATTTCGACACGGATCGGCGCGCCTTCCTGTGCGGCGCGTGGCAGGCGATCGACCAGCGCGTCTTCGCCGTTCGAAAAGCGCACCGTCCCCCGTCTGCTGCCCTGATGGCGCGAAGCGAGCACGGCATCCTCGACCTGGCCAGCCGCCAGCCGACCCGGCCACAACAGCCGTGCCGCAACGATCTCGCCCTTGTCGATAAGAACCGCGCGTTCTTCGCCGATTCCCTCTTCGACCAGCCACTCAGCCAAGCCGGAATCCCGCCGATTTGAGAAGGGCGCGCGTTTCGTAAAGCGGCAGGCCGACGACGCCCGAATGGCTGCCCTGCAACCAAGAGACGAGCCCTTCCGCCGCGCCCTGAATGGCGTAACCCCCGGCTTTCCCGTCCCATTCCCCGCTTGCGAGATAGGCGGCAATCTCCTCTTCGGAGAGGCGCTTGAACTTGACTGCCGTCTCGCTCAACCGTTCGCGGATCGTGCCGTCCGGCGCGCGCAGGGCGATGGCGGATAGGACCGTGTGGCGCCGACCGGAAAGGAGTTCGAGGCAGCGCCGCGCGGTCGCCTCGTCTTCGGCCTTGGGCAGGATGCGGCGCCCGGCGGCGACCACCGTGTCGCCTGCAAGGACATGGGCGTCTTCGCTCGCAGCGGCCTCGGCCTTTTCGCGTGCCATGCGTTTGGCATAGTCGCGCGGAAGCTCCGCCTTGGCAGGCGTTTCGTCGATATCGGCGGGAGCGATCGCATCCGGCGTCACGCCCAGCCGCGCGAGCAATTCGCGGCGGCGCGGGCTGGCGGAAGCGAGAATCAGGCGCGGCGCGCTCATCGAACGAGCCTCCGACTGTGTCGACTTATTGCGGGCCCGGACCGCCACGGCCCGGCATGAAGCGATAAGTGATGCGCGCCTTGGTGAGGTCGTACGGCGTCAATTCGCACAGCACTTCGTCACCCACCAGCACGCGAATGCGGTTCTTGCGCATCTTGCCCGCGGTGTGGCCCAACACTTCGTGACCGTTTTCGAGCTCTACCCGGAACATCGCGTTCGGGAGCAACTCCACAACCCGGCCGCGCATTTCGAGGAGTTCTTCTTTGGCCATGTGTATCCTTGTCTCGGGAAATATCTCGGGCAAAGCCGAATGGGTCGTATGCGCCGGGCACGCTTGCCCGGCTGGGCGCGCGCTTTAGCCGCGCGCGGGATAAAAGGGAAGAGGGTCGGCGCAAGTCCGACCAAGTGTCGATATGGTTCGACCGGCGTCGAGTGCAAGCTGTTTTCGTTATGGTCGGTTCACGCCGCATGCTGCAACAGGCGTGGGCGCCGGGGGGCGGACAGATTTTTATCGAAGGCTCGTTCATTGCACTTCACGACACATGGTTCGATCCTGGCTCTGGTTGTCGCGTCGCTCGCAGCCACCGCGCCGCAGCCCGTGATGGCGCAGGACACGGCTCCGTCTCAGGACGAGGAACCTGCCGGGGCGCAGGATGAACCGCAGGCCGAACCGGTAGTCGACGCGGCGAACACCATCGTCGTCACCGGCACGCGGCTGCGCGGACAGCTCGACGTGGATCAGCCACCGATCGCGGAATTCAGCGAGGAAGATATCGCCGCTTTCGGGGCGGGCTCCATCGCCGACGTGCTGGAAGCGATCGCGCCCGCGACCGAGAGCGGCGCGCGCGGCGGGCGCGGAGGCGGGCGGCCGGTGTTTCTCATCAACGGCATCCGGGTGTCGAGCTTTCGCGAGTTTTCGAACTATCCCCCCGAAGCGATTCAGAAGGTCGAGGTCTTCCCCGAGGAAGTCGCCCAGCGCTTTGGCTATTCTGCGGATCAGCGCGTCGTGAACATTATCCTCAAGCCCAATTTCAAGTCCGTGACGGCGGAGGTCGAATACGCCCAGCCGACACGCGGCGGGTTCTCCCGTAACGAGCAGGAAGCGACTTTTCTGCGCATCGGCGAGAAGGGGCGGCTCAATTTCAATGTCGAATTCGAGGACACCACCCTCCTGACCGAAGGCGAGCGCGGCCTGACGATCGAGGGGCGCGAGGACGAGGCCTTCTTCCGCAGTCTGATCGCCGACAGCATGAGCGCAGAGGCGACGGCGAATTACGTCCGCGCCTTCATGGACAGCGGCGCTTCTTTGAGCCTCAATGGCGCTTTCAATCACAGCGAAAGTCTGAGCCTTTCAGGTCTCGTGCCGGGGACTGATACTCCGATCGAGCGCCGCAGCGATACGGACACCGCATCCTTCGGCAGCACGCTGAGCGGCGTTCTGGGCGATTGGCGATCGACTTTCACGGCGGACGCGGTGGTGGCGGACGGGCAGACCGAAATCGACCGACGCGACGGGACGGGCTTCGATGTGGCGGACAGCCGCACCTGGTCCTTCGTCAACAAGGCCACTTTCATCGGCAATCCGCTGGAACTGCCTGCGGGCGAGGTGACGACGACGCTGGATCTCGGCTTCGACTGGAGACGCATCGAGAGCAGCGACACCCGCGCCGACAGCGACCTCGAACTGACGCGGCGGCGTTTGAACGGCGGCGTGAACCTGTCGGTCCCCATCGCCGAGCGCGACGGGTTTCTGGGAGCGATCGGCGGCCTCAGCGCCAATCTGACCGCAGGAATCCAGGATCTGTCCGATTTCGGCGCGCTCACCAATTGGAGCGCGGGACTGACATGGTCGCTAACCGACAATCTTTCGCTCACCGCGACGCGGATCGTCCGCGAAGTCGCGCCGAGCCTGACCGAGCTGGGCAGCCCCCGGATCGACGAATTCAACGTGCCGGTGTTCGATTATGCGCGCGGCGATACGGAGTTCGTGACGCTGATTACCGGCGGCAATCCGAATCTGCGCGCCGAGACCCAGAAGGACTGGAAGGTCAGCGCCAATTACGAGCTGCCCTTCTGGGAAAATACGCGCATCAATGTCGATTACGGCATCAACCGGTCGAGCGATGTGACCTCCACGCCGGGCTTCGGTGCGGCGTTCGAACAGGCTTTCCCCGATCGGGTGCAACGCGATGGCGACGGCACCTTGCTGGCGATCGATCGGCGGCCGCTGACCCTATTCGAAACGCGCAGCCGGGTATTGTCTTTCGGGATCAACACGCGCGGCGAGATCGGCAAGGCGCCCGAGCCGCGCGAAGAGCGTGGGGGTCCGCCCGCGCGAACTGCGCCAGGCCAATCGAGCGGCCAGTCCAGCGGCCAGGGCGGCGGGCAGGCCAGTGGCCAAGGCGGCGGCATGATGATGGATCCGGCGCGCATGGAAGCGATCCGCAAGGCGTTCTGCACCGTGCCCGAAGGCGAAATGCCGGACCTGTCGCAAATTCCGGAACCGTTCCGCGCCCGCCTCCTCGATGCGGATGGCAATCCCGACCCAGAGAAGATCGCGCAGGCCCGCTCACGTTTCTGTGGGGAGCAGGCCGAACAGACCAGCGAACGCTTCGCCGCCATGCGGACGGCGATCTGTGCCGATCCTCCCAATCTGGAAGGGCTGCCCGAACAGATGCTGGCGCGCCTCAAGAACGAGGCGGGCGAGATCGATCCCGAAAAGCTGGCCGCGCTGCGCGCCCGCATGTGTTCGGCGGAAGGGGCGCAGGCTTCGGGTGAAGGATCTGGGCGCGGCAGCGGTGGCCGTCGCCGGGGTGGCGGCATGTTCGGCGGCAATCCCGAGGATACCCGCGCGCGCTATTTCCTCAGCCTCAATCACAACATCACGCTCGAAAACGAAGTGCTGCTGTCGCAGGGCGGCCCGCTGTTCGACCAGCTCGACGGTGACGTCCTGGCGGGCGGCGCGATCCCGCGCCATACCGCGCGGCTCGAAGGCGGCATCTTCAAGCAGGGATACGGCTTGCGCCTGTCGGGCAATTACATCGGCGAAGCGCGTCTCAACGGCTCCGGCCTGCCGGGATCGAGCGACTTGTTCTATGGCGATCTGGCAACATTCGACATCCGCGTGTTCGCCGATCTCGGTCAGGTGCTGAAGAAGGAAGAGGGCTGGCTCGACAGCTTCCGCGTCTCGTTCCGCGTCGACAATGTGTTCGATGCGCGCCGCCGGGTGGAGGATGAGAACGGGGTCGTGCCGGATGCCTTCCAGCCCTTCCGCATCGATCCGACCGGTCGCTATATCGGGGTGGACCTGCGCAAGGCGTTCTGACCGGCCTAGATCGCCTCGCCTGCGGCCTTCCCGCTCGCCCAGGCCCACTGAAAATTGTAGCCACCGAGCCAGCCGGTGACATCGACCGCTTCGCCCACGGCATAAAGGCCGGAAACGCGGCGCGCTTCCATGGTCTTGGAGGAAAGCTCGCTCGTGGCGATCCCGCCAACCGTCACTTCCGCCTTGGCGTATCCCTCGCTGCCATTGGGCGTGAAGGTCCATGCCGACAGGCGTCGTTCCGCATCGGCCAGCTTTTTGTCGGGGGCGTTGCCAAGCTCGCTGGCGATGTCGATCCGCTCGGCCAGGATATCGGCGAGGCGCTGGGGAAGGCGTTCGCGCAGCACGGTCCGCAAAGTAATGCGCGGGCTCTCACGCTTCAGCGCCAACAGCCAGCCGGGCTCCCGATCGGGCAGGAAATCGACCGTCACGGTGTCGCCGGGCTTCCAATAGGAGCTGGCCTGCAGAATGGCCGGGCCGGACAGCCCGCGATGCGTGAACAGGGCCGCTTCGGGGAAACTGGCCTTGCCCGCTTTCGCCACGACCGGCGCGGAAACGCCCGAAATTTCGCGGAACAGCACTTCCTCGCCGCCCAGCGTCAGCGGGACGAGGGCGGGGCGCGGCTCCACGATCTTCAGCCCGAACTGCCGCGCCAGATCGTAAGCGAATCCCGTCGCACCCATCTTGGGGATCGAAGGGCCCCCGGTGGCGATGACCAAGGCAGGAGCGGCAATCGACCCATCATCGGTCTCGACCGTGAAGCGATCATCATCACGCGAAACCGCCGTCACGTTCTGCCCACATCGGATCGTTACACCGCCTTTCGCGCACTCTTCCAGCAGCATGTCGACGATCTGCTGCGCCGACCCGTCGCAGAACAACTGGCCGAGCGTCTTTTCATGCCACGCGATCGCGTAGCGTTCGACCAGATCGAGGAAATCGCGCGCGGTATAGCGGGCCAGCGCCGACTTGGCGAAATGCGGGTTGGCGGACAGATAGTTTGCAGGGCCCGCGCCCAGATTGGTGAAATTGCAGCGCCCGCCGCCCGAAATCAGGATTTTCTTGCCCGGTCGGTCCGCGCGTTCCAGCACTGCGACACGCCGCCCGCGCTGCCCGGCGCGGGCCGCCGCCATCAGGCCGGCAGCACCCGCACCCAGGATTATCGCATCGAAGTTCTCGGTCATCATCCGACCGGAAGGCTGGTCTTCGCGTCCTGTCGTCCCGCGACGAAGTAGAACACGGTGCCGAGGACGATCAGGCTCAAAAACACCAGCACCGCCTGCGTATCGACCTGAAGCGCGACGTAGAGGCTGACCAACATCGCCAGCAGGGCGCAGACGGCGTGCACGGGGTTTATCCGCCCCTCGCGGTGTTCGATCACCGGCAGGGCCGCTGCGCAGATCGAATACGTAACAAGCCGGATCAGCGTGCCCGCTACGGCCAGCACGGCAAATCCTTCCCACATGCCGAATGCGATCGACGCGCCGCCTGTGAACAGGATGGCGTTGGCGGGCGTACCGTATCGCTTGGATACGCCCATGAACCAGCGCGGCAGCATGCCCCGCTGCGCCATGCCGTAGAGAATGCGGGGCTGGGTGGTGGCGCCGTTGAAATTGTTCGCCCCGATGCTGAACGCTGCGGCGACGACGATGGCGAGCGATCCGACCTGTCCCATCGTTTCCAGCGCGGCCCCGGCCAGCGCGTTCTCCTCGTTGGCGACGGCAGGAGCAATCGCGAGATAGGCCCAGATCACTGCCATGTAGAGCGCGGTGACGCCCGCCACCATGGTCACGATGGCGCGCGGAATGTCCCGGCGTGGTTCGCGCATCTCGCCAGCCGGTTCCACCACCGCTTCGAACCCCATGAAGGCGTAGAAGGTCAGCAGCACGACCGTTTCCACTGCGCTGAATTCGGGCAGGGCGAAGCCGATCGCCGGATCGCCCGCGAACAGCGCGGAGACGACGAGCGCAATGAGCGGTACGACCTTGATCACCGTCATCACACCCAGCGCGCCGACTGCCCGGCTCATGCCCACCAGGTTGACTGCAGTGATGATGCCAAGGATCGTGGCGATGGCGCCCATCTCGATCACCGGATCGGCCATGGCGGGCCACAGCGCCGCCATATAGGCGACCATGACGCTGGTATTCGCCGCGGCGGTCACGATGGCGCTGGCATAGCGCGCCCAGCCGGACTGAAAGCCGACGAAGCGACCGAAGGCGGCCTCTCCGTACAGGACCGGCCCGCCGCTGTTCTCGAACTTACCCGCCAGCCAGGCGTAACACAGCGCCAGAGGCATGAAGGCGGTTCCGCCCAGCAGCATCAGCCAAGGCGCGAAGCTGCCGACACCCGCCGCCAGCACGGCGGGCAGAGCGAAAATGCCCGCGCCGATCATCCCGTTGATCGGGAACAGGGCGGTGCCCCAGAAGCCGATCATGCGCGGCGGTGCGGAAGCATTGCTGGTGGGAAGGACGTCCATCGCCGCCGGATGGCGTGAAACAGGGTGTTAGACAAGCGCTCTCGGGCGCGCACAAGAGTTTGAGAAAAACGTGCGCGCGCACTATCTCCCACGTCATGTCGCGAACGAAAGCCGGTTCTCCCCACGATCCCCGAGGCAGCGGGCGTTTCAACGAAGAACGCGCGACCTACACGGTCGCGAGCGCGCAGCCCGATCTGGAGACGGGCGTGGGGGTCATTCGCGACACGGTGAAGACATTGAAACCGCGCCCCGGCGTCTATCGCATGCTCGATACGCGCGGCGATGTCCTGTATGTCGGCAAGGCGCGCAGCCTGAAGGCGCGGGTGGCGAATTACACGCAGGTCAAAGGGCTCTCGAACCGGCTCAAGCGGATGGTCAGCCAGTGCCGCGCGATGGAGATCGTGGTCACCAATTCGGAGGCCGAGGCGCTGCTTCTGGAAGCGCAGTTGATCAAGCGGTATCGCCCGCCCTTCAACGTCCTGCTGCGCGACGACAAGAGCTTCCCCTTCATCCTTCTGCGCGCCGATCACGCCTTTCCGCGCATCCAGAAGCATCGCGGCGCCCGCCGCGCGAAGGGCGATTATTACGGTCCCTTTGCCAGCGCCGGATCGGTCAACAAGACGTTGAATGCGCTGCAGAAGCTGTTTCTGCTGCGCAGTTGTACCGACAGTTTCTTCTCGAACCGCGATCGGCCCTGCCTCCTGTATCAGATCAAGCGCTGCTCCGCGCCCTGCGTAGGGCGGATCGATCAGGAGGGCTATGCCAGCCTGATGCGCGAGGCGAAGGACTTCCTCGGCGGCAAGTCGGGCGCGGTGCAGGCGAGCATCGAGAAACAGATGGCCAAAGCCGCGCAGGACCTGGATTTCGAGACGGCGGCGATCCTGCGCGATCGTTTACGCGCGGCGACCTTCATCCAGGGCAGCCAGGCGATCAATGCGAGCGGCGTGGGCGATGCGGACGTGTTCGCGCTGTCGGCCAAGGGCGGGCAGATGGGGGTCCAGGCTTTCTTCATCCGGGGTGGGCAGAACTGGGGCCATCGGGCGATCTTTCCCAAGAACACCGGCGATGTCGAAGAAGCCGAAGTGCTCGCCGACGTTCTGCTCCAGTTCTACGAGGAAGTGCCGCCGCCGCGCACGATCCTCGCCGATCGGGAATTGCCCGAACAGGATCTGATCGCCGAGGCGCTGGCCGAAAAGGCGGGACACGTTGTCGCCATCTCGATCCCCCAGCGTGGCGATCGGCGCAAGCTGATGCAGCAGGCCACCCGCAATGCGGTCGAGGCGCTGGAGCGGCGGCTGGCGGAAAGCGGGACCAAGGCCAAGATCCTGCGCGAACTCGCCGAATTCCTCGAATTGGACGAAGTGCCGCAGCGCATCGAGGTTTACGACAACAGCCATATCCAGGGATCGAAGGCGGTCGGCGCGATGGTGGTCGCCTCGCCCGAGGGGTTCGAGAAGGGCCAGTACCGCAAATTTAACATCAAGAGCGCGCAGACCAATGACGATTTCGGAATGATGCGCGAAGTGATGGGGCGCCGCTTCCGTAATCTATCCGAACACCCCGAAGGTGAGGAAGGGAAGAAGGGCAGCCACGAAACCGTGTGGCCCGACCTCGTCCTGATCGACGGCGGCAAGGGCCAGATGTCCAGCGTGCGCGATACGCTGGAAGAAATGGGAATCGAACGCGTACCGCTGATCGCCATCGCCAAGGGGCCGCATCACGGGCGCGAAGGGCGGGAGGTCTTCCATTTTCCCGACGGGCGCGAAAAAACCTTACCGGTCAATTCACCATTGCTGTTCTATCTCCAGACCCTTCGCGACGAGGTGCATCGCTACGCCATCGGCGCTCATCGCGCCAAGCGCAGCCGGGCGATCACGGCCAGTCCGCTGGACGAGATTCCCGGTATCGGCCCGGCCCGTAAGCGTGCGCTTTTGCTGCATTTCGGCACTGCCGGGAAAGTCCGGGCCGCTGCGCTCGAAGACCTTCAGCGCGCGCCGGGAATCAGCGAGGGCGTGGCCCGGCAGATCTATGATTTTTACCATGCGGGCGGTTAGGTTTTCTAGCCCGGCAGCGAGGGAAGCCGAATAACATCCGTTATGGCTTAAACGGGTTATTTACGACGTTGGATTAGGGGCAGGGGGACTGGAAAGAACCCTTGAAAACCCGGACCCGTCCTCTTTTTGCCTCCGAAAGGCTCCGCCACGCGGCCATCGCCTTGATATTGGTGCTGGCACTGGCGCCTTTGCGCTTTCTGGCACCGATTGACATCACCATCTGGTCGCTTCAGACCAAGATGTTCGAAAAACCGGTGGCGAGCGACATGGTGTATGTCGATCTTGAACCGCGAGGAGATACCGAACCCGAAATTGCGGCTTCGCTGAACCGCCAGATCCTCGCGACCGTTCGCGCGTTCGAGCGCGCCGATGCTCAGCTTATTGCCGTCAACGTGCCCCTCAGGCGCAGCGATTCGCCGGATGTCGATCGGGCGCTGCGCAATGAGCTGACACGAAACCGCGAACATGTTCTTCTTACTCGGGATCAAGCCGCCGACGGGCTCCTGAACGCTACAGAAACCCGCAACGACGCTTATTTCGCAAACGGACTACCGGTTGCCAGCAACCACCTTACGCGCGATTTCGTCGATGTCGTCTGGTTGATTGAATCTGATGTCGATCAGAACGGGCGACGCTATCCTTCTTTGTGGACGCGACTGACCGAAAACGGAACGTCGTCTCGAAGAATGATCGCTCCCGACTATGCGATCCGTCTAGATGATGTTTCGCGCTTCGATAGCGCGCAGTTGATGGGCGGAAACGCAACGTATCCGCAGATCCCGGCGGGCGCCAAGGTCGTCATCGGCTCGCAGCATGATTTCCGGGCTCCCGGCCCCGGTGTCACGCCTTCGGGTCTGATCCATATTCTGGCCGCCGAGACGTATAATCAGGGAAGCGGCGCGATCATCCGATGGCATGTCCTTGTGATTGCGATCTTTTCCCTGCTGCTTGCGAGCGCTCTCAGCCGTCTTCGTTCGTTTGGTCGCATGCAGGCCTATGTCGGTATCGTACTCATAATCTTGGTCGCCATCGTTGTGGCCGCCAAGTTCGGAGTTCGTGCCGAATTCTCGGATCCCGTCGCCCTTCTGGCGATCTATGGAGGGCTAAGAGCTCTCGCACGGTACAAGCGTCGCCATCTGCTGATCGAGCCGCGCAGCAATTTGCCGAATTTCGTGGCTCTGCATCGGGATTTGGGAGGCGATGCCGTCGCACCGCAACTCGCCATCATCGTGGCCAAGGTGGCACGTCTCGATTCCGTTTTCACAACTCTGAGTCCGAGCGAACAGCAACGCTATCTGCGCCAGATCGCCGATCGTCTGGCATTCGGTCAGAGCGGCAGCACCATCTATTACGATGGCGGTAAGTATTTCGCATTCGGCCTGAAGACCGCGCAATTCGAAGACCTGGAAGCGCATCTGCGCGGGCTGCGAGCGATCGCGACGCAATCGGTCGAGGTCGGTGCAAGATTGTTCGACGTTTCCATGACCCTGGGCGTCGATCAGGATGTCGACCGAACCGTATCGAACCGCCTGAGTTCGGCGATTGCTGGGGCGGATCGGGCACGCGAAGCCTATCGGCCCGTGTTCATGATCAGCGACTTCCAGTCCGATGGTGAGGATTGGGATCATTCCCTCCAGACACGTCTCGAACAGGCGCTGTCGCACGATCGGATCGATATCGCCCTGCAGCCACAATTCGATTTGAAGAGCGGCACTATTGTCGCCGCCGAAGCCCTGGCGCGGTGGTTCGATAACGAACAGGGACAGGTTCCCCCAGAGCGGTTTATCGGCCAGTGCGAGAGGGTCGGTAGATTGGACGAATTGACCGAGCGCATCCTTTCCAAGACGCTCGATGCGGTCGAAGCGATGGCGGTGCATGCGCGCGCGCCTGAGGTTTCGATCAATATCTCTGCCATTCAGCTCGCCGACGAGGCAATCGCCGATCTGATCGAGCGTCAGCTCGTCCCGCGCGCGATCGACCCCAGCGGCATAACGATCGAGCTGACCGAAACTGCCAGGATCGATAATTTCGACGTGGCAAGACGTACGATCGATCGGATCAAGCAACTCGGCCTTCGTTTCTCGATCGACGATTTCGGCATCGAGACTGCCAATCTCGAAACGATTTACGAATTGCCCTTCGATGAAATCAAGATCGACCGGCTTTTCATCGGCAATCTGCGCCAGTCTTCCAAGGCGCGGGCGATCACAGCCAATCTGATTTCTCTGGCACGCGATAGCGGCATGGTCTCGGTCGCGGAGGGAATCGAGGATAACGCGACTCTCGAAGTGCTCAAAAATCTGGGCTGCGATCGTGCCCAGGGCTATTTCCTGTCGCGGCCGATACCACCGCGCGAATTGATCAAGTTACTGAATTCGAAAGGTGAAGGATCTGACGGACGAAGACATCTTGGTTAACGATTGACAAACAAACATGGTTAACGCACTCTTCTGTGGCTTAAACAGAAGGGGCACTATCATGTGGAGCATCTGGAAATGGCTGCTCGGTTGATTTGAATCGCCGACATTCATACACGTGAAAAGGGCTCCCAAATGGGGGCCCTTTTTCATTGAACGCTAGACGCTTGCGGCGGTGACGTTCGCCGCTATCGCTCGCGTTTCCGCACCATTCCTTCCTGCGCGACGCTTGCCACCAGGTCTCCCTCGCGGTTGAAGATTCGCCCCCGGTTGAAGCCACGATTGCCGCCGCTCCAGGGGCTGTCGGTAACGTAAAGCAGCCACTCGTCGGCCCGTGCCGGACGATGGAACCAGATCGCGTGGTCGAGGCTGGCGCCTACCAATTCGCCGCGCATCCAGCTTAGCCCATGCGGAAGGACGCATGTACCCAGTAGCGTAAAATCACTGGCATAGGCGATCACCGCCCGGTGCAGAGCGCGGTTCTCCTCGATCGGGGGCAGAGTGCCCACGGCGCGGAACCAGCTATGGTTCAGGGGCGCGCGCGGCTCGCTGTTCATCCAATGCAGCTTGTCACTGGTCCGCATTTCGATCGGGCGCGGGCGAAGCATCAACGCGCGCTGGCTTTCGCTCATCCGATCGCCCATCTTCTCCAGCATTTCCGCCCGCATCTCGCTATCGGGTCGCAGATCCTCGGGCGCCGGGACGTCGGGCATCGCCGCGTCCTGATGCTCGAGTCCATCCTGCGGACGCTGGAAGCTGGCCGTGAAATTGAGGATCGGTTTGGACGCACCATCGCGCTGCTGGCTGGCGATCACTCTGCGATTGGCGAAGCTGCGACCGGTGAAGTCGGCGGAAACATCGTAGCCAAGCGGACTGCCTTCGATCCCGCCTCGCAGAAAATAGGCATGCAGCGAATGCGCTTCGAACCCGTCAGGCGCACACGCCTGCGCGGCCTGTAATGCCTGTGCGATGACCTGCCCGCCAAAGACCCGCCCCACGCCACCGGGCTGGCACGGTCCGTCGAAATGGTCCGTCTCGCCCGATCGCTCGACAGTGAGGAGACGGACGAGGCTGTCGTTCAGGGCCTGGGGCGAGGAGTCTGGGGCAGGGTCGGTCACCTCTCGCGCCTACGCGCCCCGATTCGCTTCGGTCAACCCGCGCCGAACAGGCTGCGATAGGCGCGATAGGAAAAGGATTTCGCACGGTTCGCATGCGGCCAGCGTTTCGGCGCGCGGAGATTGAAGCCATAGCGCCGCGCGATCCCGTTGAAACAGCGCGCGTCCGATTCACCATAGCTCCATTCCGAACGCCAGGTAACGGAGAGCGAGATGGAGCTTTCCGGACCGTTGCGGACGAAATGCGGCGCCATCACGGGCACGTAGAGCGCTTCGCCGGGCGCCAGCGAAAATTCGGTGCCGCCTTCGAGCAGGTCTTCGGCCCACGGCAATTCGCGCGGACCGCCCAGGTGATAGCTTTCGTGCACGCGGTCCGGGGCGTAGCGCGGATCGCCTGCGGGAAATTGCGTCATGGCCTTGTTACCGGTCAGCTGGAGCAGAATATTGTGCTCCGGATCGAAGTGATAGGGCGTGACCGCGTTCGGACTGGAAATGAAGACGAATGCCTGGGGAGTAAGCAACTCACCGGTTGCCGATTCGATCTGGGGCCGCAACTGCTCCAGCAATTCCATCAGCAGCGATCGGTATTCGGCGACCTGTTCGATATTCTTCAGCACCGCCCAGCTATTGCTTGAGGCGATGCGGCGTATGGTCTCGCCGATCGAAAGTCCTGTCCCGCCCGGCTTCCCATCGATGCCGACCGGAAGATCGCCGCGATTATATTCGATCGACGTTTCGGGAAGGCTTTCCGCGAGCGATGCGAGCCCTTCGAGCGACAGGCGCGCATCGGCGGTCAAGCTGTGCGTCAGCTTGTGCGGCGTTTCCGGATAATTCCTTGCAAAGGTTTCGCGGGCGGAACGCGGAAAGGTCTGGGCGAGCGACATGTCGTGTACGGTCATGGGCGTTTCTCCAGGCGGCGACCCTCGATACCGGTCAGAATGGATCCTGCGATCCTGCGCAGTCGGCCGCCGATCGGGATCGAGACTTTGACGATTTCCCGCCGATCGCGCCAGATGTGATCGATCATGGGATGATCGGGCGCGGCGCAGCTATCGGTCAGCGCGATGTCGTCGCGATCGAGAAGGGCAAGGTTTTCGAGTTGAAGCAAGACGCCGGGCGAAAAGCGAGCGAGGTCTTCGTCATAAGCGGTCTTGAAGCTGAAGGCGTGCGGGGGTGCCAGGAAATTGGCGAGCATCACCACGGGCCGGCCATCGAGATGAAAGGCGAGGCGCTGGAGACGCCCGGCCCCGGCGGCACCGGTCAGGCTGGCGCGGAACATGGCCTCGGTCCGGTGGTCGCTGGCAAGGGCCGATCCTTCATCGCCCTTCCATCCGGCCCGTTCCAGCCGGAGAAATTCGTCGATCCAGCTTTCCAGGCCTTCTGCATCGTCGCGACAACCGAATTGGAGTTCGCCCTCTTCCTCGAGCCGTCGGCGGCGGCGTGCCCAATCCTTGCGACGTTTCTTGCTGGCGGCAGCGACGAGATGCGCTTCGGGAGACGGGCCATGGTGCAGCACCGCTCGTTCTTCGCGATGCACGATGGAAGGAGCACGATTCGTCCGCGCGCAGACCGAATTCAGAGTGGCGAGGGCGGGGCTGGCCGCAGGGCATCCGCCAAGATGCAGAAAGGTCGACAAGCCGCTTTGCGCGTCGGCCCATGCAAGCAGCGCGGTCCAGAATTCGTGTTCGAAACCGACACGGATCAGCGGTTCGCCGCAGAAGCTGTTGGCGTGCTGCCAGCCTGCGAGATGCGGGAGGGGCCGCCCATGATATGTACGTGCAGCGAGGATCGGCAACAGGCCAACGAGCCGACCGCCGCTGACCAGCGTCGCGAGCCTGACACGGCCTTCAGGATCGAACGCGCGCAGGCCGGAAAGGATGAACCAGTCTTCGTTGAACGGGTTGGGAGAGACAGAGGTCCGCCCCAATTCCTTCCATTGTTCGATAAAGGCCTGCCCTTGGCATTCGGGCCAGGGCAGGGCGGAAAAGCCATTATCCAGATGCCCGACCGCGCCGAGCGCCGGTGCACCGCGCCCTTCGCTTCGCCATTTGCCGGCCCCCGGTCGATCGACTTGCGTCATTGCCATCCCATGCTCCCTCCCCGCATGGAAGTTGCAAGGCCCTTAGCAGCCCAAGCGCTTAAACTTGCTTAAGGCTGGAGGCCGAACCCTGCCGAACGAATAAGGGAGCGGCGGACGCTCGGCCCGCCGCTCCCTTACGAAGATAGTTCGAATGGCTCAGTTCAGATCGTGATGTCCAACTCCTTGGCCATCTTGACCGCCGAAGCGTCCAGGGCCGGTTTCGATGCGAAATCGGGATCGGACGAAACATAGGCCGGATTGTGCTTTTCCAGCCAGGCCGCAGCCGCGCCCAGCCATTCGATGCGAGTATAGTCGTAGGGAAGGTTATGCGTGTTCTTCGGCTGTTCGAGATACACGAAATCCTTGCCTTCCTGCTTGCCCGCACTCTTGAGCGCGCTGACGAGCGTGCGAGCCTGTTCGACCGGAACGCGCGCGTCGCGCACGCCATGGACGATCAGGATCGGCGCCCAGTCACCCGATGCGTTTTTCGCGGGGCTGACGGAATCGAGATCTGCCGCACCCTTTGCCAGATAATTCGAGCCGAACTTGCCGAGATATCCAACATCGTAACGCCGCATCAGGCCGAGATCGTAGACGCCAGCGCCGGCGATCGTGCAGTTCCACTTGTCGGGATCGCGCTGGGCCGCACGAGCCGAGGCATAGCCGCCATAGGACCAGCCCATCATGCAGGCGCGGTCCGCGTCCACCACGCCCTGCTGTGCAAGGTGGGTGATCGCGTCGTTGAGATCGTCCTGCATACGCAGGCCGAACCCATCGTCACGGCCCTTCTTGATCCATTCGCTGCCATAGCCGCCCGAGCCACGATAGTTCGGCTGCACCACGACATAGCCCTGTTCCGCCATCGCCTGCGCCCAGGGTTCGAACTCGGCATTGTCGCGAGGGCCGAACGGGCCGCCATGCGTGATCATCACGACCGGCAGGTTCTTCTGGCCCATCCGATGGCGCGGCATGGTCACCGCCGCTTCGATCATTTCGCCGTCGCTCGCCCGATAGCGCACCATTTCCACCGGGTTGAGCTTTGCATCCTTCAGAACGTTGTTCGACCAGCCGATCTGGCGGAAATCGCCCGACTGGATATCGTAATAGTAGAATCCACCGGCCTGATTGGTTTCCGCGACATAGATGACCAGCTTGGTCATGTCTTCGCTGGTCGAAATGATGCGGGCGTTATCCTTGCCAAAGGAATCGTCGAGGATCTGCTCCTGCACGGCCTTCAGCTGCGGGTCGAAATATTTGACGCGGCTGCGATCGGTCACATACGAAACGCTTCCGAGGGCGTTCCCGTCCTTGTTCGCGCTCGTGCCGCCGACATCGTAGCCTTCGACACCGAAGATTTCCTCCACGATTTCCATGGTCTGCATATTGACCTTGTAGACCTTGGTAAAACCGTCGTGATTGCTGGTCGCGATCGCCATGTCCGGTTCGTCGAGGAAGATCGAGGGGCTGATCCCGGCTCCGGTGAAGTCCTCGTCCTTCACCTTCTGGACAGTCTTGAAGTTTCCGCTGCCATCGGAACGGTAAAGCAGCCGGTCCTGTCCGGTATCGCCATCATAGCTCGATCCGCCGCGGATGTTGCCGTCGCCATCAGCGAACCAGCCGTAAACGGCGAGGTTGGGGCGCTGCACGCGCTGGAACTTGCCGGTCGCGACATCGACTTCGACCACTTCGGGGCGATTCCGGTCCGCGCCGCTATCGTAGCTCAGATTCTGTCGTTCGAGCAGGAACTTGCCGGTCGAATGATCGACATGGAGGATGGTGCTGGCATTACCGCCACTGTCCCGCCAGACCAGCGGTTCCATCTTGCCAGTGTTTACGTTGAACGACACGAGGCGCGCCATGTCGCCCCGCTGGCCGCCGAAATTTTCGCGGCTGACCAGCTGGAAGACGATATGATCGTTCCCGATCCAGCGATAGAAGCCCACGGTACGATCCCCGGCTTCCATGAATTCGCCGGACGAAGCGAAGATCTTCGGCGTCGGATTTGCTTCATCCAGATTGAGGACCGCGTAGACTTCCTGACCGTCATTGTTGATGGTCATCGCGAGGCGATTGCCTTCGGGCGAAATGCGAACCTGCTGCGTATTCGGCAGGGTGCCGATCTCCGAAATCGGCATGCGCTTGTGTTCCTGCGCAGCGGCCTGCGCCACCGCCGGTGCCGAATTCGCGATGCCTACAGTACCCAGCGCCCCGATCGCGAGCGCCATGGCGAGGCGGCTAGAACCCCGTCGTGCGGCTTTTCCAAAAATAGTCATATGCGTCCCTCCAGTCGAAATCCGTCTTGTCCAAGGCGCGCCAACAAAGGCGCTGCCACGGGGCGAACTGAAACAAACACAATGTTTTTCTTAAAGGCCCCGCTCCGGAGCGAAATAATACGGATACGAGGACCTCTTGCAAGGAAAAACCCCGCCGGAATCGCTTCCGACGGGGTTCGCTTTCACTGCGAATTGAGACGATCAGCCGGCAGCCAAGGCTGCCAGCAAAAGCAGAGCGACGATATTGGTAATCTTGATCATCGGATTGACCGCCGGACCGGCCGTATCCTTGTAGGGATCGCCGACCGTATCGCCCGTCACCGCGGCCTTGTGGGCTTCGGAGCCCTTGCCGCCGTGATTGCCGTCCTCGATGTATTTCTTGGCGTTGTCCCACGCGCCGCCGCCTGCCGTCATCGACAGCGCGACGAACAGGCCGCCCACGATTACGCCGAGCAGCAGGGCGCCGAGAGCCGCGAAGCCGTTTTCCTGCCCCGCGATCAGTGTGATGACGAAATAGACCACGATCGGCGCCAAAACCGGCAGCATCGAGGGCACGATCATCTCCTTGATCGCGGCCTTCGTCACCAGGTCCACCGTGCGGGCGTAATCGGGCTTGCTGGTGCCCGCCATGATGCCGGAGTCGCCCGCGAACTGTTCGCGCACGTCCTTGACCACATCGCCCGCCGCGCGGCCCACGGCGGTCATCCCCATCGCCCCGAACAGATAGGGCAGTAGCGCGCCGAGCAGCAGCCCGACGATGACGTATGGGTTCTCAAGAGAGAAATCGACGTCCGCATTCGGGAAGAACTCGGCCAAATCGGTGGTGTAGGCGGCGAACAGGACGAGAGCGGCGAGGCCCGCCGATCCGATCGCATACCCCTTGGTCACCGCCTTGGTCGTGTTGCCCACTGCATCGAGCAGGTCGGTCTTTTCACGCACGCTGTCGTCGAGGCCCGCCATTTCGGCGATGCCCCCGGCATTGTCCGTGACCGGCCCGTATGCATCGAGCGCCACGACCATACCTGCCAGCGCCAGCATCGCGGTGGCCGCATAGGCGATGCCCATCAGGCCGGCGAGCTGGAAGGTGGAGATGATTCCCGCCACGATCAGCAGAGTGGGCAGCGCGGTCGATTCCAGGCTGATGGCCAGGCCTTGGATCACATTGGTGCCGTGGCCCGTTTCCGAAGCCTTGGCGATCGATTTCACCGGGCGGTAATTGGTGCCGGTGTAATATTCGGTGATCCAGATGATGAGCCCGGTGATGGCGAGCCCGATGACCGAGCACCAGAACAGCGCCCAGCCGGTCAGCGTCACGACCTGTTCGGTGACTCCCTCTTCGGCCAACGGCGCGCCCGGATCGACTCCGGTTGCCTCCGCCCCGATGACGGCGTCCATCCCGCCCAGTGCGTAATTCATGACCAGCCAGATCAGCGGGATCGAAAGCACGGCGGTGACGGTGAAGCCCTTGTACATCGCGCCCATCACGTTCTGGCTCTTGCCGAGCTTGACGAAATAGGTGCCGATGATGCTGGTGAGGATGCAGGCACCCCCGATGAGCAGCGGCAGGGCCATCATCGGCAGCAGCGCATCGCCCAGCCGCTCGCCGAACAGCAGCGCGGTCAAGACCATGGTGGCGCCCACCGTGACGACGTAGGTTTCGAACAGATCGGCGGCCATGCCTGCGCAATCGCCCACATTGTCGCCGACATTGTCCGCGATGACGGCGGGGTTGCGGGGATCGTCCTCCGGAATACCGGCCTCGACCTTGCCAACGAGGTCGGCGCCGACATCGGCGGCCTTGGTGAAGATTCCGCCGCCGAGGCGCGCGAAGATCGAAATCAGCGAAGCGCCGAAGGCGAGCCCGACCAGCCCGTCGATCACCGCACGGTCGTTCGCGGCGTAGCCCGCCGGACCGACGAGATACCAGAAAAACACCGCGATCGCGAGGAGGGCTAGGCCCGCCACGAGCATGCCGGTGATCGCGCCCGCACGGAAGGCGAGGGTGAGGCCCTGTTGCAGCCCGCTTTGCGCGGCGGCGGCGGTGCGGACGTTGGACCGCACCGAGATGTTCATCCCGATAAAGCCCGCCACGCCCGACAGGATGGCTCCGATGACGAAGCCGACCGCCGGGATCGCGCCCAGAAACACGCCGACGAGAATGGCCACGACCACGCCGACGAAGGCGATCGTGATATATTGCCGCTTCAGATAGGCTTGCGCCCCTTCCTGAATGGCGGCGGCGATTTCCTGCATACGGGCATTGCCCGTACCCGATGCCAGCACCTGTCGGCTGGTGACGAAACCGTACACGACCGCGAGCAGGCCAAGCACGATGGCTATCCAGATGAGTTCCAAGTTCCCCTCCCACATTTGTTTTTATCGTGTCTCCCGGCGAGGGAACGCCGGTGCACATAGGGGAAAGGTATAAGCGGGGAGGATTGCGTGGCAAGGCGCAATCGCGCGGGCTTTTATGCGTCGTCGGGCCCGCGCCGCGCAATTTTCCTAATGGCTGTACCCGAGCCCGTCGGAGCGGGAGAGCGCCTCTCCGTCGAGGATGAGGGCCGGCCCCTCCGCCACGACCGTGCCGATCCGGCTGGCTGCGATCGGAAGCTCGACATCGGCGGGCGCGGTGAACAGCAATTCGTAATCGTCGCCCCAGCGCAGGCACTCGTCGCGGCGCGTCGGATTGGCGACGGGTATTGTTGAGCTGTCGACTTCGATGCGCGTCCCGCTCGCTTCGGCCAGCCGCCAGCAATCGAGCAGCAACCCGTCGGAGACGTCCATCATCGCGGTGACGATCGGCGCGAGAGCGCGCCCTTCGCACAGCCGTGGGCGCGGGCGGCGATAGGCGAGATCGTGCTCTCCTTCGGGTCTCTCGAAGCCGAGCATGGCACACCCGAGGGTGCCGGTGACATAGACCGCATCGCCCACCTGCGCGCCGCGCCGGTCTGGCACCGGGTCCGACGTTGCGCGCCCGATCGCGGTGCAGCCCCACACTCTGCGCCCCTCCGCGCGGACTGTGTCTCCGCCAAGCAGGGGCACGTCGTATTCGGTAAGTATCTGGCTTAGGCCTTCGACGAAACGGTCATCGCCTTCGCCGAGCATGTGGCCGACGAGAACACCCACCGGCTCCGCGCCCTTGGCCGCCAGATCGGACAGATTCACGGCGATAAGCTTCCAGGCGATATCCGCCGGATCTTCGCCTTCGCGAACATGCACACCTTGGACGAGCGTATCGTGCGTGAAGATCAGGCGCTCGCCTCCGACAGCGATGATCGCCGCGTCGTCCCTGAACTCGCGCGCCGCCGGATGGCTGGCGAGCGAGCCGAGCGCGGCGATGAAATCGCCTTCCGTCAGCGCCCGGCATCCTTGGCGACCGCATCCAGCACGCCGTTGACGAATTTCGCCTCGCGATCGTCGAAGAAGGCCTTGGCCACATCGACATATTCGCTGATCGCGGTGGCTTTGCTGATGTCCGGGCGCGCGATCAGTTCGTATGTGCCCGCGCGCAGGATCTGGAGCATGGTCTTGTCGAGCCGGGCGAGCGTCCACCCTTGCGCCAGTCGCGCGGTCAGCTTGTCGTCGATCTCCTCGCGCCGCGCGTCCACGCCGCCGACGATATCGTCGAAAAAGGCGACCTCGGCATCGGCATATTCGTCGCCTTCGATTTCTCGTCCAAGCCGATGCTGATGGAATTCGTCGAGCAGGCGGGGAAGCGGGGTCTTTTCCATGTGGCGCTGATACAGCGCCTGGACGGCGGCAAGGCGCGCGGCGCTGCGGGCCTGAGAGCGGGAGTTGCGGCTCATTTCAGTCTCAATTCGATGGATTTGGCGTGGGCGGGCAGGCCCTCGGCATGGGCGAGCGCGACGGCTGCCGGCCCGATCGCAGCGAGTGCCTCGGGGTTCGCGTCGATGAAGCTGGTGCGCTTCATGAAGTCGAGCACCGACAATCCGCTGGCAAAGCGCGCGCGGCGCCCGGTGGGAAGGACGTGATTTGGCCCGGCAACGTAATCGCCGACGGCTTCTGGCGTGGTCCGCCCCAGGAACACGCTGCCCGCATGGCGCAGCTTCGCGAATAGCGGTTCGGGATCGGCCACGGCGAGCTGAACGTGTTCGGCGGCGAGGCGATCGGCGAGCGGGATCGCATCGTCGAGCGTGTCGACCACCACGATCAACCCGTTCGCCTCCCAACTCGTTCGCGCGGTCTTTGCAGTCGGCAAGCTCATCAATTGCAGGTCCACTGCATCTTCGACCAGTTTCGCGAAGCTGCGGTCGTCGGTGATGAGGATCGACTGGCTGGTGGGATCGTGTTCCGCCTGACTCAAAAGATCGGCGGCGATCCAGTCGGGATCGTTGTCCTTGTCGGCGATGACGAGGATTTCGCTTGGGCCCGCGACCATGTCGATGCCGACCACGCCGTAGAGCTGGCGCTTGGCCTCCGCGACCCAGGCATTGCCGGGTCCGGTCACGACGTCGACGCGGGCGATCCTGTCCGTCCCGTAGGCGAGTGAGGCCACGGCCTGCGCCCCGCCGACCCGCCAAATCTCGTCCACCCCGGCGATATGCGCCGCAGCGAGCACCAGCGGATTGCTTTCGCCCTTGGGCGTGGGCGTCGTCACGACCAGCCGGTCGACGCCCGCGACCTTGGCGGGAATGGCGTTCATCAGCAGCGAGGAGGGATAGGCCGCGCGGCCTCCGGGCACGTAAAGCCCTGCCGCCTCGACTGCGTTCCAGCGCGCGCCGATCCGCATCCCGATATCGTCGGTATAGTCGCGGTTCTGGGGCAGCTGGCCTTCGTGATAGGCGCGGATGCGATCGGCGGCGAGCTGGAGCGCATCGCGCAGGTCGGGGTCCAGCGCGGCGTGGGCCGCGGCGCATTCTTCCGCCGTGATCCGCCAGTCGGAATCCTCGGTCAGGCGATGGTCGTCGAAGCGCATGGTGTATTCCACCAGCGCCTTGTCACCCCGCTCGCGCACTTCGTTGAGGATGCGGCCGACATCGCGCGCCACGTCGGCATCGCTTTCGCGCCGGTCGCGCACCACGCGTTCGAACGCCCGCTCGAAGCCGTCTTCTCCATGGGTCAGGAATTGCATCAGGCGACTTTCCTTTTCGCGGCATCGGCGCGGAACGCTTCGACCAGCGCGCCGACGCGGCTGTCGGTCTTGAGTGCGGCGCGATTGACAATCAGGCGGGCGGAGATGTCGAGAATGCGGCTGGTCTCGACCAGGCCGTTTTCGCGCAGGGTGGTGCCGGTCGAGACCAGGTCCACGATGCGCCCGGCAAGGCCCAGCTCCGGCGCGATCTCCATGGCTCCGTTCAGCTTGACGCATTCGGCCTGGATACCCTGACGCTCGAAATGGCGGCGGGTGAGGTTGGGGTATTTGGTGGCTACGCGCAGATGGCTCGCGCCCGACACATCGCGCGCGCCATCCTTCGGTTCCGCGACGGCAAGATGGCAATGGCCGAAATCGAGGTCGACCGGAGCGTATAGCTCCGCATAGTCGAACTCCTCGATCACGTCCGATCCCACAATGCCCAATTGCGCCGCGCCATGCGCCACGAAGGTCGCCACGTCGAAGGCGCGCACGCGGATCAGGCGCATGTCCTCCCGCGTGGTCGCGAAGGTAAGCGACCGGTTCGCCTTGTCGTGGAAGGCGTCTTCCGGCACCACGCCTGCGCGCGCCATAACGGGCAGCGCCTCGTCGAGGATGCGCCCTTTGGGCACGGCGAAGGTAAGCTTTTGCGGCATGGTGCGGGCAGATAGGCAGCGGTGGGACAAAGGGCAACACGAATGGCCGACGCGGAATACAAAGTGATGGATCCGCAGGCGCGCGGACCGGAGGCAATCGAGCGCGCCTTCGAAAACCAGGTGGCCTATTGCCGCGACAACGGCGCGCCGATCACTGCCAGCGTCAATCAGGCCTTACGCGAACTGATCGAGACGGATCGCGGCGGCACGGTGATGCTGCGCGTGCGTAAATGGGCCGGGCCGCCGCTTGCCGATGCGCTGCCGCTGCGGCTGGCTGGCGGGCTTCACGCCTTGCACCTTACGGGGGAGGAACCCGCGCTCGCCCCGATTTACGACGGGCTCGGCCCCAACGATGCGACCGCATTGGTTGCCGATGCGATCGAGCGGAACGAGGCCTTCCTGCTGCCATGGCTGGACGGGCCGCCGCAGACGAACGAAGCGGGCCGCAGTTGGGGCTACGCTGCGGCGATGCTGTGGCTCGCCGACAAGGGATTGCCGGCAGATTTCTCCCTGTTCGAGATCGGCTCCAGCGCGGGAATCAATCTGATGATGCGCCGCTATCGTTTCGACCTTGGCGGAGTGACCGTGGGACCGGCGACCTCCGGCATGCAGTTGAAGCCCGAATGGCGCGGCGCGCCCCCTCCCGACGCGCATTTCGACATCGTCGGTTCCAAGGGGTGCGACTTGGCGCCGGTCGATTTGACCGACCCGGACCAGGCCCTGCGTCTCAAGGCCTATATCTGGCCCGAATTCACCACGCGGTTCATGCGGATGGACGCTGCGATCGAGGCGGCCAACCGCTTCCCGCCCGAGATCGCAAGGCAGCGCGGCCGCGACTTCGTCGCGGACATGCTCTCGGGCGAAACGCAGCCCGGTGTCACGCGCGCGCTGGTGCACTCGGTGGTATGGCAATACGTGCCGCAGGAAGAGCGCGAGCGGATCGAAGCGACGATTGTGGAGGCTGGCGCCTCGGCGACCGCAGAGGCTCCGCTGGCATGGATTTCGCTCGAGGCCAATCGCGACACGCACCGCCACGAATTGTGGGTGCGGTATTGGCCGGGTGGCGATGCCTGGGTGAAGCTTGCCACCGCCCATCCGCACGGGGAATGGGTGGAGTGGGTCGCCTAGAGCGCAATCACTCGCCCTGCATCTTCTCCATGTATCCCTTCGCCACCATCGCGGCGACCTGATCGAGCAATTGGTCCGGCGTGCGGCGTAACTCGCCCATCGCTTCTTCCATTCCCTCGGCGACGATGATCTCGCGTTGGTTCAATGCGATCGCATCGACGATCCGCTTCGCTGCTTCCTTGGGCGGAATGCCGTCGTCGATCGCCTTGTCGCTTTTGCCGCGCCGTTCCCCCTGGCCCGTCAGCGCATTGCGGCTGACATCGGTGGCGACCGATCCGGGGCACACGACATGGACGTCCACACCGCTCTGCGACAATTCGGCCCGCAGCGCGTCAGCATAGCCGATCAGGCCGAACTTCGCGGCGCAATAGGCGGTTCGCAACGGCACGCCGACCTTGCCTGCGATGCTGGAAATGAAGACCAGCTTTCCCGATCCGCGCTCGACCAGATGGGGCAGCAAGGCCTGGGTCGCGGCGATCTGAGCGAGGAGGTCGATTTCGACGATGTCGCGATAGACCTTGAAGTCCGTATCGACGGCAGGGCTGCGCTGGGAAATCCCCGCATTGGCGACGAAGATATCGACGCCGTGCCATGCCACCGCTTCTTCGCTCGCCCGCTGCATCGCGGCCTCGTCGCGTACGTCGAAGGGAAGCACGAGTGTTTCCGTGTCCAGCGATTGGGCGACCTCGCCAAGCCGCGCCTCGTCGCGCCCCGACAGGATCAGCCGCGCCCCGCGTCCGGCCCAGTCGCGCGCCAGCGCCGCGCCGATGCCGCTGCTCGCGCCGGTGATCCACACGGTCTTGTCGTCGAAACTCATAAATTCGTCCTCAGGGATAGGTCACGGTCTTGGGGGCGCCCTCGGGCAACGGAATGAATTCCTCGGCATCGCCCGGAACCGCCGGAAAGCGGCCTTCGCGCCAGTCCTGCTTCGCCTGTTCGATCCGCTCCCGGCTGGAACTGACGAAATTCCACCAGGCATGACGACGTGTGGCGAAAGCCTCTCCGCCGAGCAGCATGACCCGCGCTCCGCCAGCGCTTTCCAGCGTCATCTCGCGGCCCGGCTTCAGCACGGACAATTCATAGAGTTTCAGCGCGATACCGTCGATCCGCGCCTCGCCGCCGACCAGCATTACGGCACGCTCGTCCGCTTCGTCTTCGATCGGGATCGCCCCGCCCGGTTGCAGCAGGATTTCGGCGTAGATCGTGGCCGCGTGAGTGGTGGTTGCAGCCCGTTCGCCCCATAATTCACCCATGATCACGATCGCCTTGCTGCGCCCGTCTTCGATCACGGGCAGGTCGCTGATCGCTTCGAACGCGGGGTCGATTTCTTCGCGGCCATCGGGCAGGGCCAGCCAGGTCTGCATGCCGTAAAGCTTCGGCCCGGCATCGCGCTCTTCCTGAGGGGAGCGTTCCGAATGCACGATCCCGCGCCCGGCGGTCATCAGATTGACCTGGCCGGGCCGGATGGTGGAAAAACTGCCCAGACTGTCGCGATGGTCGATCGCTCCTTCGAACAGCCAGGTCACTGTGGCGAGGTCGATATGCGGGTGCGGGCGCACGTCCATTCCCGATCCCAGGTCGAGCTGTGCGGGGCCGAACTGGTCGACGAAGATGAACGGCCCCACCATGCTCCGCGCCCGCGACGGAAGCACGCGGCGCACCTGAAACTGGCCCAGATCGTGAGTGGTCGGTGTGAGGGTCTGGACGATATTGCTCATGAGGCGTCGAGCTCCGGATAGTGACGGAAGATACCGTCTTCGTTGAAGGCGATCCGGCGCTCGCTGTCCAGATAGCGGGCGACGCCTTCGATCTTGGCGACTGCGTCGCGGCAGGCGACAAGGCGTGGATAATCGGCCTCGATCGCCTTCATCCGCTGAGGAAAAGCGTAGCGCAGTCCCTCGATCAGCTGGAACAGCGAGGTATCGACATGGCTCCAGCTCTCGCCCGCCATGAAGGGGCCGTCCATCACGCCCAAGGCCTGTTCGAAATGGTCGAAATATTTGGGAATGCGTTCCGCGCGGAATTTCTCCGCTGCGATTTTGGCCGCGTCCTTCTGGTCGTCGTAGTAGAGGCTGCCCGCAATCGGATGGTGAACGTCATGCACTTCGGCGACGATGTCGGTGATGGTCAGCTGCAGCTGGACGAGGTGCAGGTCGGTCGCCGCATCGCCGGTGCTGCGGCCATGCTTCTCGTTCAACCAGGTTACGATATGGGCGACCTGCGCGATGGCGAAATCGCTCTCCCGCTCGACGAGATAGGGGGGGGGGCATAAGGGGCGAAGCCGTTTTCGGCGCGCGCTTCCATATCCTCGACCAGCGCCTGCGCATCGGCATCGCGCGCACGGTCGCGCCAGCGAAGGTCCATAGCGGCGAGGAACAGGCGGACGAATTCGCCGCGCCCCTGAATGCCGGGCCAATACCACAGATCGTACGGCGGCTTGGTCTCGTCGCTCAAGGTAGCGCTGCTCATGGGGTTGGGGCCGAAGCCTGAATGGCGAGCGCGTGGACGCGCTCGCCCGGAATGTCGCCCAGTGCCTTGTTGACCATGCGCTGGCGCTCCACGCGGCTTTTGTCGGCGAAGGCCGGCGCTTCGATCGCGACGGTGAAATGCGATTCCCCGCTCCCGTCGTCGCCCATGTGGCCGCTATGCTTGGCGCTGTCGTTGATCACTTCGAGCCGGGTCGGACTGAAAGCTTCGGTGAGCAAGCGCTCCATTTCCTGCTGGACGGTTTCGGCCATGCGTTCGATCTCCTGTATCCGGGCTTTGCATATGCGTGCCCAATCCCCATTCTCAACCGAATGCGGCAGACAAAGTTTCATGGACGATACGAGGCGGACGGGCGGGTGTGCGAGCATCCGGCCTGCAACGAACCGGGGGAATTCCGCGCGCCCGGCCACGGCCACGGCTTCGACGGGCCGGGTGGCTGGCGCTGGATGTGCCTCGATCACGTGCGCGAATTCAACGCGGGCTATGACTGGTTCGAAGGGATGAGCGCGGAAGAAATCCTGCATGCGCAGGCCCCGTCGAGCGGGTGGCGGACCGAGAGCCCGACCTTTCGCGCCAATGCGGGCGTCGACGGGATGCCGCGCTGGACCGATTACGACGATCCGCTCGACGCGATCGCGGCGCGCGCATCGGGGATCAAGAGCCGGGCGAAGCGCCAGGCCGATCTCGCCATGGATGGGCGGTTTTCGAAGGAAGAGGCCAAGGCCCTCGATACGATGGGGCTGGGGCTCGATACGGATCGCCAGCGCCTGCGCCGCCGTTATTCGGAGCTCGTGCGCCGGTATCACCCAGATCGCAATGGCGGCGATCGCAAGTTCGAAGATAGGCTGGTCCGCGTGGTCGAGGCCTATCAGGTGCTCCGCAAGAGTTCGGCCTTCGCCTGAGCGCGCCGTCAGCTTTGCCGGAAGGCCCAGCGCAGCGTCTTGCCCATGCCCCAGGTCGCGGCGCGGGCGGGCAGGGCGGACAGGCCGGGTCGCTCCAGCCCCAGCATGGATCGCGCGAAAGGCGGTAGCAACGCCACTGCTTCGCCGCCGAGCATGGCCTGCACTGCCGGTGGCGCACCTTCCGGCCGCTGGTTGAGCACCAGATCGGCGATCTCTCGCGCTTCGGGGCTCGTCGTCAGATCGCTTCGCAGGTCGCGGAAGATCGTTTCGGCCTCGTTGCGGTCCAGCGGGACCGGATCGGCACCAAGAGCGCGGGCGATCACGGCGAACTGGCGATAATATTCGTCCTGTTCGTGCCCCGGCATGCCCGGACGGACGTGGCGCAGATAAGCGGCGAGGAAACTGGTCGCCTCCGCCACATGCACCCAGGCGAGCGTGCGGGGATCGGTGGCGGAATAGGGTGTTCCGTCGGGTAGCGTTCCGCCCACTTTCGCGTGGATACGATTGACTCGCTCGATCGCCTGCATCGCCTCGTCCCGATGGCCGAAGGTCGTCGTCGCGATGAAGCGCGCGGTGCGGCGCAGCCGCCCGTGCATGTCGGCGCGGAAATTGGAATGGTCGAGCACGCCTTGCAGCGCGTGGGGATGCAGCATCTGCAACAGCAGCCCGCGTATCCCGCCCACCATCATGCCGACGACATCGGCATGGACCATGCGGATCGGGCTGTCCTTCTCGAACATGGCCTCCCCCGATGGCGGCACCGGCTGTTCCCCGCTTTGCGCATCGTTGAACACCGCGCGCACCCTGCCGACAAGGGCGAGGCGCAGGCGTTCGGAAAGGGGATCTGTCGGCATCGCTATCCAATATAGGGTTGGCGCTCGCAGGATAAATGCCTAGGTCCGCCTGCGATGAGCGACACGACCGACAAAAGCTTCGAACCTTCCGCCAAAACCGTGCTGACGGCGCCCGACACCACGGTGGACGTGCGCGAGACGTTCGGGATCGATATCGACTGGCAGGTCCCGGCCTTCTCCAAGCCGGACGAGCGCACGCCCGATCGGGACGACAGCTACGTGTTCGAACCCGATACGACCATGGCGATCCTCGCCGGGTTCGCGCATGATCGCCGGGTGATGGTGCAAGGCTATCACGGCACGGGCAAGTCGACTCATATCGAACAGGTCGCCGCGCGCCTCAACTGGCCGTGCATCCGCATCAATCTGGACGCGCATATCAGCCGTATCGACCTGATCGGGCGCGATGCGATCGTGCTGCGCGACGGATTGCAGGTGACCGAGTTCCGCGAAGGCCTGCTGCCTTGGGCCTTGCAGCACCCCGTGGCGCTCGTGTTCGACGAATACGATGCGGGCCGCCCGGACGTCATGTTCGTGATCCAGCGCGTGCTGGAACAGCAGGGCAAGCTGACGCTGCTCGATCAGAACCGCGTGATCCGGCCCGATCCGAACTTCCGCCTGTTCGCGACCTCCAACACGGTCGGCCTCGGCGATACGAGCGGCCTTTATCACGGCACGCAGGCCATCAATCAGGGGCAGATGGACCGCTGGAATATCGTGGTCGGCCTCAACTATCTGCCCGCCGAGACCGAGCAGGCCATCGTCGCGGCGAAGAACCCCGATCTCGACCCGAAGATGCTGGCCGACATGATCAAGGTCGCCGACCTGTCGCGCCAGGGCTTCATCAATGGCGATATCTCGACCGTGATGAGCCCGCGCACGGTCATCACCTGGGCGCAGAACTATGCGATCTTCAAGGATGTCGGCTTCGCCTTCCGCCTCAGCTTCCTCAACAAATGCGACGAGGAAGAGCGGATGCTGGTGGCCGAATACTACCAGCGCGTGTTCGGCGAGGACCTGCCCGAAAGCGTGGTCGGCAAGGGTTAAGCTTCGTCCCACTAGAAATGACTGTGTTGTTAGACTAGCACAGTAGGCGATGGGCCTGTTCGATTCCTTCCGGCGCAAGCGTAACGACGATGCGGAGCCTGCTCCGCATCGCGGATATTTCGCGCTGCATGACGGGCTGGGCCCCGATCCCGATCCCGACGACGATGACGACGAGCGGTTCACGGGCTTCCGTCCCGATCCCCGCACGCCAGCCTATGACGACTGGGATGCCCGGCTCGGCCATGTCGACCAGGCGATCGAGAGCGAGGAGCGGCGACGGCTTCCGTGGTGGCGGCCCGCTTACTGGCGCGACCGGCGCAAGCGCTGGTGGGCGGTTCGTATTGTCGCGGCCGCGATCGGCGTATTCATTCTGCTGGTCGCCTGGCTGGCGATCACCGCGCCGCTCAACAAATCGCTCGAGCCGATTGCGCCGCCGCAGATCACGCTTCTGGCTGCCGACGGAACGCCGATCGCGCGCAATGGCGCAATCGTGGACGAGCCGGTAAAGATCGCGACGCTGCCGCCGCATGTGGTCGAGGCGTTTCTGGCGGTGGAGGATCGGCGCTTCTATTCGCATTGGGGGATCGATCCGCGCGGCATCGCGCGTGCCGCCTGGACCGGATATGGCGGCGGATCGACCATCACCCAGCAGCTCGCGAAATTCACTTTCCTGACGTCCGAACAGACGCTGACCCGCAAGGCGCGCGAGATGCTGATCGCCTTCTGGCTGGAAAGCTGGCTGACCAAGGACGAAATTCTCGAACGCTATCTGTCGAACGCCTATTTCGGCGACAACGTTTACGGCCTGCGCGCAGCGAGCCTCCATTTCTTCTATCGCAAGCCCGAAAACCTGACCGACAGTCAGGCGGCGATGCTGGCGGGGCTGGTGCAGGCGCCCTCGCGCTACAATCCGGTCAAGCATTACGAGCGGGCCGAACGGCGGATGCAGACGGTGGTCGGCGCGATGGTGGCGGCGGGCTATCTGACCGAGGCCGAGGCGGCGCGCATTCGTCCGCCCGCGCTCGACGTCAGGACCAAGAGCGACCTGCCGACCGGCACTTATTTCGCCGATTGGGCCCTGCCGCAGGCGCGCGAGCTGGCGGAAAGCGGTTACGAACGGCAGACCCTGACCACCACGCTCGACAGCCGGTTGCAGAATTTCGCCCGGCAGGTGACGAGCCGGGCTTCTCTGGGCGGCGCACAGGTGGCGCTGGTGGCGATGCGGCCGAATGGCGAGGTGGTGGCGATGATCGGGGGCACCGATTACGCCAAATCGCCGTTCAACCGGGCCACGCAGGCGAAGCGCCAACCGGGATCGACCTTCAAGCTGTTCGTCTATCTCGCCGCGCTTCAGAACGGCTGGGATCCCGACGACCGGATCGACAACACCGAGATCGTGCAAGGCAGCTATCGCCCCAAGAATGCGCTGGGCCGCTATTCCGAAAGCCTGCTGCTGCGCGAAGCCTTCGCCCAATCCAGCAATGTCGCTGCCGTGCGCCTGTATGGCGAGGTGGGGAGCGAGGCGGTGATCCAGGCGGCACGCGATCTCGGCGTGTCGTCCGCGCTGGCCGAAGGCGATCCCAGCCTAGCGCTGGGCACCAATACGATGAGCCTTCTGGAGCTGACCGCCGCCTATGCCGGGATTGCGGGCAATGCCTTCCCTGTGGAGCCGCACGCTTTCGTCCGGCCCGAGCGAAGCTGGTGGCAGAAATTGATGGACGGGCCGGACAGCCTGTCCGGCCGCCAGCACGAGGCGATGGAGGCCATGCTGCGCCAGGCGGTCAATTCGGGCACGGGCCGTGCCGCCATGCTGTCGGTCCCCAATTACGGCAAGACCGGCACCACGCAGGACAATCGCGATGCGCTGTTCGTGGGCTATGCGGGCGAGGGCGAGGACCGGCTGGTCGTTGGCGTCTGGGTTGGAAACGACGACAATTCCCCGCTCGGCAAGGTCAGCGGCGGCACGGTGCCTGCGCGCATCTGGAGGGATTTCATGCGCCAGGCGATCGGCGCTGCCCCCGCACCGCGCAGCAACCCGACCGAACAGGCCGATCCGGGCGGGCCGGTCGAACCGCTCGATGTGCCGGACGGTGCGGATATCCCGATGGAAGACGGCTCGCGCCTGCAGATCCGCGAAGGCGAACTGATCTATTCGACCGATCTCAATGGCGAACCGTTCGACATTCGCCTCAACGAAGGGGGCGTACGCGTCGATTCGGAACGGATCGAAGAAGCACGCCGCCGCGCCGAGGAGATACGCCGCGAAGCCGAGGAGCGCGCGGCGGACGTCGAAAACTTCTAATCCGCGTCGCGGATCATCACGTTCATCACCGCGCTGGCGATCGGCTTAAGCGGATCGTCCTGCCACGCTTCGACCGACAGATTGGCCGTGCGCCGTCCCAGCTTGACGATGCGCGCGCGGGCGAAACTGCGCTTTTCATTGCCGGCGCGCATGAACTGGACCGTGATGTTGATCGGCACGAAACCGGCCTCGCGCCCGCTGCGGGCCAATGCCGCGCGCAGCACGCCATATCCCGCCGTTTCCAGCAGGCCGCTGATCGCGCCGCCATGCAGCGCGCCGGGGCGTCCCAGCACCGCTTCGGAAAAGTCCACCCGCAGCACGGGCGCTTCCCCGTCCCACCGGTCGAGCGAAATGCCGAGCGAGCGGGCATAGGGCGTCAGCAGGGCGATATCGGGTGTGTCAGCCACGGGCCGTCTCCCCGCTCGTTTCCCTCGGCAGATCGACGGTGCGCTTGTCGACCGTCATGAAGACCGCCTGCATATGCGCGACCGGATCGTCCGGATCGCCGTCATGCGCGATGCCGCGCACGAAAGCTGCGGAGCGCGTTGTACGATAGCACTGGACGCGCCCGAAGACCGAGGCTCGCTCGCGCGCGGGGCGGGGGTAATCGACCCGCAGATCGAGCGTGGCGATGGCGCGGAATTTGCCCATCCGTGCCCAAATCGACAGTCCACCGGCCATGTCGAGCAGGCTGACGATCGGCCCGGAGGCGAGCACGTCGCGGCCTTCCTCGCCCAGCAGATCATCGCGCCAGGGCAGTTCCATCTCCACCCAATCCTCTCCGTGATCGGAAAAGCGCAGGCCAAGCCAGCCATTATGGGCGCGCGATGCCAAAAAGGGCGCGGCGGCGGCAAGATCGAAGGCGGTTTGCGTGTCGGACATGGGCGGGCGTCTGCCCGCCGGATCGGGGAATGACAAGCCGGGAAAACGGCCGGGCGGTTAGAACGCGCTGCCCGCGAGGCTGTCGATCGCGCCCTGGAGGATCACTGCCGCAGCGTGGCTGTCGATCCGGGTCGCGCGCTTGGCCCGGCTCATATCTTGGCCGATCAGCGCGGCTTCGGCGCTGGCGGTCGACCAGCGCTCGTCCCACAGGAGCACCGGCAGCTCCAGCGCTGCGGCGAGGTTCTTGGCATAGGCGCGGCTCGCCTGCGCGCGGGGGCCTTCGCTGCCATCCATGTTGCGGGGCAGGCCGATGACGATGCCCGCGATCGACCGTTCGTTCACGATTTCGCGCAATTTGCCGCAATCCTTGGTGAATTTTCCGCGCGGCAGCGTCTTGCCCGGGCTCGCATAGCGCCATCCGGCATCGCAGGTCGCGATCCCGACGGTCTTGGTGCCGAGATCGAGCCCCAGCAGCGCGCCGCCATCGGGCAGCGCATCGCCGAAATCCCGCGCGAAATCGGTTACGAGCGCTGGTCGATCCATGCCCGCACCCGCTCGACTACGTCGGCCTGCACATTCGCCCAGAACAGGGGGATGTCGTAGACGTGGTAATTGTCGCCCGGCAGCACGCCTTCGCCCATGCGCGGGGGATCGCCGATCAGGAGGAGGCCGCGCTCGTCGCAGCGTGCCGGGACGGCTTCGGGCACGAGATCGGCCCGCGTCATCGTCTCGTCGGGCACCAGCGTACCCAGATTGCGCGACGCCGGTGCCGAACCGCCGGTGCCGCCGGTCAGCGGATTGACGCACAAGATCGGGCCTTCGCCGCGCGGCTCGCCATCGAAGCCGGGCGTGCTGGAATAGCGGCGCATGATGAAATCGGGATCGCCCCCGTCGGCAAAGCTCGACCACGATAGCACACACTGGGTCTGCCCGGCGGCAGCACAGGCGGGGAAGGGCAGTTCGGGCAGGTCGTGATCGACCGAGATCGGCCAGCCGGGCGCGTAGACGGCTGCGATCCGGTCGCTGACGGGCGTGCCGCGAACCTCGTCCATCAACAGGCGCAGGACATGGAGCGAGCCCTGACTGTGGCCCGCAAGCACGATGGGCTTGTCGGGATCGACGCTGTCGAGGAAATAGCGGAAGGAATCGCGCACGTCGGCATAGGCGGCGTCGATCGCCATCACCGCTTCGGGCCTGTCGGTCAGAAAGGCGCCGACCGCCGCCTGGCGATAGCGCGGAGCCCAGATTTCGTCGGCACGATTGAAGGCGCTGGCCATGCCGCGCAGGAACAGGCGCGCGCGATCGTCGGTCAGCCCGTCTTCGAGCGAGGCGTTCCAGTCCCCTCCCGCCTGGATGTAGCTTGTTGGGGGCACGAAGAAGACCGCGAAATCGGGGATTTCCTCCGCCTCGACCGGGTCGGCTCGGCGGCTGCTCTCGGGCTCCAGCACCGGCGCGGATGTGCCGAGGCCACGTTCTGCGGCGGGCGCTTGCGGGGAAGGCGTTTCGGTCGCCGAGTCTTCCGGAACCGGGGCGAGGGCGGGCTGATAGCGCGCCGGATCGTCGGTGCCGAGGCCCGGGCGCGAATACCACATGGCCGGATCCTGATAGGCGTTTTCGGCGAGCGGTTCCTGCTCCACGAAGTCCCCGCGCGGAACGAAGGCGATTTCGGTCGCCTGCCGCGACCAGATCGACAGCGCGATCGCGCCCAGGATCACGAGGACGATCAGGACAGCAATGACATACAGGAACTTACGCGCCACTCTTGGACCCTTCCGCAAGGCTCGCGACCCGCTCGCCCTTGGCCTCGTTCTCTTCCGCGCGGCGTTCCAGCGCGACCTTGAGCATCGCAAGCAGCGGATCTGCAAGGAAGATGCCGATGATGCCGAACAGCACCCCCATCACCAATTGCGCGGCAAGGACTAGCGCTGGCGCGAGGTCGACCGTCTTTTTCGCGATCATCGGGATCACGACATAGCCATCGAAATTCTGGACGAAGAAATACACTGCGATGGTGTAGATCCCCATATCCATCCCGCCCGAAAATCCGACCAGCGCCATCAGTACGCCCGACACCAGCGCGCCCAGATTGGGCACGAAGGCGAGAAGGCCGGTCAGGATTGCCAGAAGCGAGGCCATCGGCACTGCGCCGATCCCGACCAGTGGAGCCACCCAGGCGAGCATGATGTACGTGAACACGCCTTCGACGAACATGCCGAGCAGCCGCCCGGCCATGAGACGGCGCAGCGTATGCGCCATGCGTGCGACGGTGACGTGGAAGGAATCGCGCCGCTCGCGCGGCATCATCCAGGCGACGCCGCGTTCGTAAAGCCTGGGCTCCACTGCGACGTAGATGCCGATGATCAAAATCAGGACAATGGTGGTCAGGCCGCCCAGAATACCGCCCAGCGCGCTGGTCAGGGTGCCGATGCCGCTGGTGATGCTGCCCGCGTAGTTCTGTAATTGGCTTTGATCGATCTGGAGGCCCTTGCCTTGCGCCCAAGCCAACAGGTCTGAAATCTGTCCTTGGACCAGCTCCGGGAACTGCGCAGCTTCGTTCGAAATCGTCGAGCCCGCGAAATAGCCGAGCCAGACGAAGAAGAGCACGGAGAGGATCAGCACGAGCGCCACGCGCCAGGCGCGTGCGATTGGCAGAATACGTCCGAGCAGGCGCGCGCCGCCATCGATCATGGCGGCAAAGACCAGCGCGCCGAACACCACCAGGAGCGACCGCGAGATATAGACCGTAAGCGCGATCAGGCCGATCACCCCTGCCCAGACGAGGGCCCGCCGCATCTCTTCGCGCATTACCGGATCGGTCAGGCGGGAGGGACTGGTTCCGATTCTGTCTTCGCCCTTGGCGTCTGCGCTGCCGTCAGCGGAAGAATCGCCGTCTGCCATATATCAGTCCTTCGAAGCGCGCGCGGCGGACTCGACGATGGGTGGGCGCAGAGTGGTAAAGGCGCGGCCTTCCCGTAGTGAGGTGAACCAGCTGATCGGGTTCCAGTTCGTCGTCCCGTCGAGCGAGAAGGTGATGAATTCCGCACGCCCGCCGATATTTTCCAGCGGGATGGGCCCGCCAAGGCCCAGCGCGTCGAGGCTGGCGCGGCTGTCTGCCGAATGGTCGCGATTGTCGCCCATCACGAAGACATGGCCTTCGGGGATCACGATCTCGGGATAATTGTCGAGCCCCTGATCGAGATGGTCGATGATGCGATAAGTCGCCCCATTGGGCAGCGTTTCGCGCAGGATCGGCATTTCGCACACCCGTTCGCCCGATGGCAGGGTGGTCTTCATTTCCGGATAGTCGTTGCAGGTCGAATTGAGATCGACCGGAATATCGACCGGCGGCTCGACCTTCTGGGGCACGGGCACACCGTTCAGGATGATCTGGCCGTTCCTGACCTCGAACCGGTCGCCCGGACGGCCGACCACGCGCTTGATGTAATCCTCGTCCCGCTCCGGATGGACGGGGATCACGATGTCGCCATATTCGGGCGTCGATCCCATGATCCGCCAGTCCCCACGCGGGGCGAGGTGGAAGCTGATCGAGGACCAGTTCCAGCCATAGGGATATTTGCTCACGATCAGGCGATCGCCGACCAGCAGGTTCGGCATCATCGATTCGGACGGGATGTAGAACGGCTTCGCCACCAGACTGTGGAAGGCGAACACCGCCAACAGCATCACCAGAAGCCCGCGCAGTTCGGCCAGCCAGTTGACGTTTTCCTCGCCATCTTGCGTTGTATCGGAAGCGCGTTTGGTCACGGCGGGGGAGCTACTCATGCGGGGAAGGCCTCGATGATCACGAAGGCCTGCGCCCATGGGTGATCGTCGGTGAGGGTGAGATGAACATGCGCCTCATGGCCGGGCGGCACCATTTCCGCAAGGCGCTTTGCAGCCCCTCCGGTCAGCGCGAGCGTGGGTGCGCCCGAGGGAGCGTTGACGACGCCGATATCCTTCATGAACACGCCGCGCCTGAAGCCGGTGCCGACCGCTTTCGAGAACGCTTCCTTGGCGGCGAACCGCTTGGCGTAGGTTCCGGCGATGGTGAAAGGGCGCTTGCGCGCCTTGGCGCGTTCCGTCTCGGTGAAGACACGATTTTCGAAGCGTTCTCCGAAGCGGTCGAGAGAGGACTGGATTCGCTCGATATTGCAGAGGTCCGAGCCGAGGCCGATAATCATGTCGCGCGCACCAGAATAGCGATGAAAAGGGCCAGCATCATCCAGTGCAGGACGATCTGCGTCTTGACGAGCGGATGGTCGATTGTGCCCTTCGCGAGCTTCAGGGAACCGCCGTAACCGAACACCTGGACCAGCGGCCAGCCGATCGCGAAGGCGAGCAGGGTCTGCCGACTCAGCGCGAAGCCGAGCAGGGCGAGGCTCAAGAGAAACGGAATCGCTGCGGCGAGCGCCAGCACACCGTCCCGCGATGACGAGGCTTTCGCCATCAGCGCGCGTCGTCCATCAATTCGCGCATGTGCCGCACTGCCTGTTCCAGGCCGACGAAAACCGCCTCGCCCACCAGGTAATGTCCGATATTCAGTTCCGCGAGCTGGGGAATGGCGGCGATCGGCTGGACGTTCTCGTACGTCAGCCCGTGGCCCGCATGCGGCTCGATCCCGTTCTTGGCAGCAAGAGCGGCCATATCAGCAATGCGCTTCAGCTCGCGGGCGGTCCGCTCGCTGTCGCCGGATTCGAAGGCGTGGGCGTATTCCCCGGTGTGAAATTCGACCACCGGCGCGCCCAGCCGCAGGGCCGCGTCCAATTGCCGCTCCTGCGCCTCGATGAACAACGAGACGCGGATATCGGCCTCGCGCAGGCGATCGACGATGGGGGCAAGAGTGTTATGCAGGCCCGCTGCATCCAGACCGCCTTCGGTGGTGCGTTCCTCGCGTTTTTCGGGGACGATGCAGGCTGCATACGGCGCATGGGCCAGCGCGATGGCCAGCATTTCCTCGGTCGCCGCCATTTCGAGATTCAGGGGAAGGTCGGTCGCTTCCTGAATGCGTTTGAGATCGGCATCGCGGATATGCCTGCGATCCTCGCGCAGATGGGCGGTGATCCCGTCTCCGCCCACGCTGGCCACGATCTCAGCAGCGCGCACCGGATCGGGATGATCGCCGCCGCGCGCATTGCGGATCGTGGCGACGTGATCGATATTTACGCCCAGGCGCAGGGGAGAGCCGCGCGTCATCTCAGGCGCGGCTGCCGGGCTTGGTCACGGGAATGGCGGCGAGTTCCGGCGGCACATCGTCCTCTGCATAGGTCGGGAAGTTGATGTCGAGCAGGGGATAGAAAGGCACGCCCAGATCGACCGACCCATTGCTGCGGTCGACCAGCGCCGCTTCGGCGATCACCTCGCCGCCTTCGCGCGCCACCGCTGCGATCGCCTCGCGGCTGGATAGCCCCGTGGTCACGACATCTTCCACCATCAGCACCTTCTGTCCCGCTTCCAGCCGGAAGCCGCGCCGCAGATGAAAAACGCCGTCGGGGCGCTCCAGAAAGATCGCGTCTTTTTCCAGCGCGCGGCCGATTTCGTGCCCGATGATAAGCCCGCCCATGGCCGGGCTTACCACCATGTCGATCCGGTTGCGCAGCTCTCGCGGAAGGCGCTGGACCAGCGCGCGGGCCAGCCTTCCTGCGCGCTCGGCATCCATGAGCACGCGCGCGCATTGGAGGTAATGCGCGGAATGGCGGCCGGAGGAGAGCAGGAAATGCCCTTCGAGCAGGGCTTCGCTGGCGCGAAATTCGGCGAGGATGGTTTCGTCTGTCATGGGGTCGTTCATGGCGCGGGTTCAAAGCCTGTTGTGGTGCGTTCTGCAAGCCCCATAAGCGCCTGGGGCAGACTGCCGCTCTTCGAGCACCGGGCGCGAACCGGGTTGGGTTCCCAGGCAAAACGTATTTTTTTCCCCGCGCGCTTGAGGCCGGGGCAAACCGCGCTTATAGGCCGTTCCGAACCGGCCCGTGGGCATAGGGCGCTTATGCGCTGCCCAGGACGTTTTTCGATCACGGGGAGCCCTCCTGTCGCGTGAAGGGGCACCCGCCTAGCGAAGCGGAACAGCATGTCGATCCTTAATCCTACCGCATCCCGCCCCGGCCTCTCCCGCATTCTTGCGGGCCTCGTCGTCCTGTTGGCGCTCGCCTTCGCGGCCGCCTTCGTCGCGGCGAACCCGGCGCAGGCGCAATCGGAAACGACCCTGCAGTCCGGCGATCTGGTCGCTCCGGCTCCGGCGATCACGCCGCCCGCCGCGCTCGAACAGGTGCCCGACGATCAGGCGGCCGGAGTCGCCGATCCCGATGCGGTCGTGGATCCGAGCAGCAGCTACACGCCGATGGCTCCGACCGAAGGTAAGGGCATGCCGGTCTATGCCGGTATCGACGTGCAGGACCAGCATTCCGAAATCGGCAAATTCGCGCGCGGCCTTCACTTCGGCCTGTTCTGGGTGATGGTGGTCATCAGCGTGTTCGTGCTCGCTCTGCTCATCTGGGTGGTTGTGAAGTACAACCGCCGCGCCAATCCGACCCCGTCGAAGACGACTCACAACACCGCGCTCGAAGTGGCCTGGACGCTGGTTCCGGTCCTGATCCTGGTCGGTATTGCGATTCCCTCCATCTCGCTGCTGGCGCGTCAGTACGAAACGCCGCCGGAAGATGCCGTCACCGTCAAGGCGACCGGGTATCAGTGGTATTGGGGCTACACCTATCCCGACAATGGCGGGTTCGAGATCATTTCGAACATGAAGGACGAAGCGCAGGCCGTCGCCGAGGGCGAGCCGCCGCAGCTGGCGGTCGACAATCGTCTCGTACTTCCGGTCGGCGTGCCGATCCGCTTGCAGACCACCGGCGCGGACGTGATCCACAGCTTCGCCATTCCGAGCCTGTGGTTCAAGATCGACGCGATCCCGGGCCGTCTGAACGAGCGCCTGCTGACGATCGACGAGCCGGGCGTGTATTATGGCCAGTGTTCCGAGCTTTGCGGAGCGCGCCATGCCTATATGCCGATCGCGATCGAAGCTCTTCCGGTCGACCAGTGGCGCGCCTGGGTGCTCGCCCAGGGTGGTACCTTCGGCGATGCCGAGGATGCCGCACCCGAGCTGGCGCCGATCCAGGGTCCCGAAAGCGCCGAGCCCGGCGCGCCGGGCGCAGGTGCCCCGCCGACTGAAGACACGTCGCCGACGACCTGATATAGACCGCCCGATACCGATCGAACGAAACAGACGACTTACCGAGCGCTAGGAACAGCAGACCATGGCTACCACCGCCGACCATTTCCAGGCCCATACCGAGGATCATGCGCACGATCATGACGCGCATCACACGCCCGGTTTCTTCGCGCGCTGGTTCATGTCCACGAACCACAAGGACATCGGCACGCTCTACCTGATCTTCGCGATCGTCGCGGGTATCGTCGGCGGCGCGATCTCAGGCATCATGCGTGCCGAGCTGCACGAGCCCGGTATTCAGTACCTGACCTATTGGGCCCAGCTGATGGGCGGCACGTCCGATTTCGACACCTCGCTCCACATGTGGAACGTGTTCATCACCGCACACGGCCTGATCATGGTGTTCTTCATGGTCATGCCCGCCATGATCGGCGGTTTCGGCAACTGGTTCGTTCCGCTGATGATCGGCGCGCCGGACATGGCGTTCCCGCGTATGAACAACGTGTCGTTCTGGCTGACCGTTGCGGGCTTCTTCAGCCTCATCTTCTCGATGTTCGTTCCCGGCGGCACCGGCCCCGGTGCGGGCACCGGCTGGACCGTCTACGCGCCACTATCCACTACGGGTAGCCAGGGCCCGGCCGTCGATTTCGCGATCTTCGCGCTGCACCTTGCCGGCGCGGGCTCGATCCTTGGCGCGACCAATTTCATCACCACCATCTTCAACATGCGCGCGCCGGGCATGACCCTGCACAAGATGCCGCTGTTCGTGTGGTCGGTGCTGGTCACCGCCTTCCTGCTGCTGCTTGCACTGCCGGTGCTTGCGGCCGCCATCACCATGCTGCTGACCGACCGTAACTTCGGAACGACCTTCTTCGATCCGGCGGGCGGCGGCGATCCGGTGCTCTACCAGCACCTGTTCTGGTTCTTCGGCCACCCCGAAGTCTACATCATGATCCTGCCGGGCTTCGGCATGGTCAGCCAGATCGTGGCGACCTTCAGCCGCAAGCCGGTGTTCGGCTATCTCGGCATGGCGTACGCCATGGTTGCGATCGGCGTGGTCGGCTTCATCGTGTGGGCGCACCACATGTATACAGTCGGCCTCGACGTGAACACCAAGATGTATTTCACGGCGGCGACCATGGTGATCGCGGTGCCGACCGGCGTGAAGATCTTCAGCTGGATCGCCACGATGTGGGGCGGATCGATCGAGTTCAAATCCCCTATGGTGTGGGCGATGGGCTTCATCTTCCTGTTCACCGTGGGCGGCGTGACCGGCGTCTATCTCGCCAATGGCGGTATCGACGATGTGGTCCACGATACCTATTTCGTAGTCGCGCACTTCCACTACGTGCTTTCCATGGGTGCGGTGTTCTCGCTGTTCGCGGCGTTCTACTACTGGTTCCCGAAGATGAGCGGCCGGATGCACAGCGAATTTCTCGCTCACGCGCATTTCTGGGGCTTCTTCATCGGCGTGAACGTGATCTTTTTCCCGCAGCACTTCCTGGGCCTCCAGGGCATGCCGCGCCGCTATCCTGACTACACCCCGGCTTATGAATACTGGAACGCGATCAGCTCGTGGGGCTATGTCATCATGGCTGCCAGCATGCTGCTGTTCTTCGCCAATCTCGTCTACGCCTTCGTGGCGGGCAAGAAGGTGGGCAACAATCCGTGGGGTCCGGGTGCAACGACGCTGGAATGGACGCTGTCCAGTCCGCCGCCGTTCCACCAGTTCGAAACCTTGCCTGTGATCGAAGAGCATCACGACTATCACGATCACCGCCCGGCCGATCAGCGCGAGCCCGCCTGATCCGGTCACGCCTCGCGACAATCGGAAACAATCGACGGCCGGTCCCAGTGGACCGGCCGTTTTGCTGTGCGCATCGAATGCGAGATCAAAATCAGACAGCGCATCGCACGCTCGACTTCGCCCGCAGCGAAGGGTTAGAGTGCCGTCCGATCTGGTGAGAGGACGCTCAATGCCCCAAATGCGAACTGTCGATGTCGGTGACATCAGCCTGCGATGCGCGATCGAGGGCGATCCCTCGTCCGACGCGCCGCTCGTCATCTTCGTCCACGGCTTCCCCGAAAGCTGGTATAGCTGGCGCCATCAGCTCGGACCGGTGGCGCAAGCCGGTTACACCGCCTGTGCAATCGACGTGCGCGGCTACGGCGGATCGGACAAGCCGCAGGCCATCGAGGAATATGCGCTCGAAAAGATCGTCGGCGACCTTGTCGGGCTGAAAACGGCGCTCTCACCCGAGCGGAAGGCGATCCTGGTCGGCCACGACTGGGGTGCGCCGATCGTGTGGAACACAGCTCTGACGAACCCGGATCATTTCCGCGCCGTCGCGGGCCTGTCGGTACCGTTTGCCGGTGTACCGCAGCGCCCCTTTACCGAAGTTTTCCGCCAGCATTTCACCGACAAGGGCAAATTCTTCTACCAGGAATATTTTCAGGAGCCCGGCGTTGCCGAAGCCGAGGCGGAAAAGGATCCGCGCGATTTCGTCCAGCGGATGATGTACGCGATCAGCGGCGATGCGCCCCCCGGCAATCATTTCGACAAACCCTACGGGGCGACCTTTCTGGAGGGCCTGCCCGATCCCGCGCCGGTCGCCTGGCTGACCGAGGACGATCTCGATTTCTACGAGGCCGAATTCCGCCAGTCCGGTTTTCGCGGACCGCTCAATCGCTATCGCAATCACGAGCGCGATTTCGCGTGGCTGCAGGGATATAAGGACCGTAAAATCGAGCAGCCCAGCCTCTTCATCGGCGGGACAAGCGATCCGGCGACCTTCCTGTTCGGGGCGGTGAGCGATCCTGTCGCCATGATGCGGATGTTCGCGCCCAAGGTGGAGGGGCATATCCTGTCAGGTGTGGGTCATTGGACGCAGCAGGAAAAGCCGGAAGCGGTCACGCGCATCCTTATCGACTGGCTGGAGGGGCTGGAGGCCTGACCAGGCTGCGCCGCGATACCGATCGTATAGGAAGCATCGGCCCCGCCAGAAGAACGGTTGATCCACACCGAGTCGCTTTCCGGCATCACCGGTCGGAACTGCGCGCTGAAAGGACGGCAGTAGCACCCCCGTAAATTTACCGAAGCGCCATTCAGCGCGAATTAGGACGCCTTGGTGTATTTTTGCGCTTCCATGGAGGAAACTGCGTGAAAATCGTCGAGCGTTTCGACCGGATGATCGGATTCTCCGGTGAAGACGCGAACTTGGTCGAGTTCGGCAGAGAGCGCATCCGCTCCGTACGCGACATCATTTTCGTCTATTATCTTGCGATCCTGGTGCCTTTCGCCAGCATTGCAGCGAGTTTTCCTGATCGACTTCCGACACAAATTGTCGGAGGATTTCTTCTGTTGGCAGTATTGCTGCGCTTTCGTCACTGGGTGTCGCCTCCAGTCGAGGGCCAGAGCGAGGACACCAATGCGGCCACCGCCCGCTTTACGGGCGTCATGGTCGTCATGTTGTCGTGCGTTCAGGCGTATTTCTACATCGATCTGGTTTTCGAGATTGACGCAGCCGGTCCGGACGCTTTCTTGTGGCTGAAGGTTTTGGGCGTCGGCCTGCTTGCGGCCCTGACGCAAGGGGCCGCGCTGAGTGGCATCATCTATGCCTCGCGCGTCGCCTTTGCGTGCTTCGCTTTTCCCCTGGTTCTGCTCGCCGCCTTTCGATTTCCAAACGGACTCCTCGCCGTTCCCATCGCGGGAGCGGTGCTGACTGCCATCTCCTTCTATCTTGCGGAGCTGAGCCACAAGACGCGCCTGAAGCTCTTCGGCGCGCAGGTCGATGCCGACGAAGCTTTGTTGGAGGCGGAGAAAACCAATTTCGACCTGATGGAGGCACGGCGCAGCGCACAATATCGCGCGGAGTTCGATGGCTTGACCGGGGTCCGCAATCGCTACGCCTTCATTCGCGACGTCGAAGCCGCTCTTCTGAACGGGCAAGGCGGGATGCTGGCGGTGATCGATCTCGATCGCTTCAAGCCGATCAACGATCTGTATGGGCATTTTGCCGGCGATCTCGTCCTGCGGTTCGTCGCGCGACGTCTCCAAAGGGCGCTTCCCGGCTCGGCTATCGTTGGCAGGCTTGGTGGGGACGAGTTTGGAGTGTTCGTCGGCGGCACATCGAACACACAGGAATTGGGCGAGCTTGCGTCCCATTGCGATCGTGCGTTGATGCGCCTGCGCCGCCCCATGCGCATGTCCGGTTCGCTGGTGACGATCGGAAGCAGCGCGGGCGGCAGAATTCTCTATTGCCCTGAGATCGGCGTTGCGCAGGCATTGCAGGACGCCGATTCCGCCCTCTACGTAGCCAAGCGCGAAGGATTGGATACGATCCGGGTCTTCGACGATGCCATCAGGATCGATGCCACACGCCTGAACGCGATCGAGGCGGCGATGTCGAAACGCGGCGCACTAGAACAGTTCTCGCTCGCCTATCAGCCGATCGTCAATTTGAGGAACGGCAAACTATCCTCGTTTGAGGCCCTTGCGCGCTGGTACCATCCGACGCTCGGCGAAATCTCACCGTCCCAATTCATACCCATCGCAGAGCGCACCGGGACAATCCGCGACATAACGACCGCGCTGCTGTGTAAGGCGTTGCAATTTGCAAGCCGCTGGGATTCAGACTGCCGCCTCTCGTTCAATCTGAGCGCTGCCCATATCTGCGCAGAGGATGCCGCAGGCGAGATCGTCTCGCTGGTCGAGCAGAGCGGCTTTCCCCTCCATCGCCTGCAGTTGGAAATTACCGAAACGGCGATGATGATCAATTTCGACGCCGCCCGGCGCAATATCGAGGAGTTGCGCCAGGCGGGGTGCCGCATCGTGCTGGACGATTTCGGCGCAGGCTTCGCCTCGCTGGTCTATCTGCGCGAAATCCGGTTCGACAAGGTGAAGATCGACGGATCGCTGATTCAGGAAGCTCGCAACAGTGCCGGTCGGGATATGCTGAACGGCGTCATCAAGATGCTGTCGGCGATGAAGCTTGAAAGCGTCGCCGAATTTATCGCGACCGAGGAGGACCGCGATACCGCTCTCCATTTGGGGGCCAATTTCGGTCAGGGCTATTTCCTCGGACAGCCTTTGCCAGAAGCGGAGGTTTTGGCGCTTCTGGAGCGCAAAAAGCGCAAGGCCGCCGCCGCGAAGATGGCTTCGCTGGAGCGTCGATCGGGAAAGGAGCGGCGCTTCAAGTGGAAGGTGCATTGATGCGGTCGCAAACGCGGGCCAGCCGCGGCTGACACCGCCCGCTTTGCCCGAGCCCGCTTTCCCTTTCGATCGCGCCTCTGTATAGGCGGGGCAAATCCCCGATGGCCTATATTCGATGACTCAATCCACCGCTCCCCTTGCCATGCCTGCCGACTGGCGGGACTTCTTCGCGCTGACCAAGCCGCGGGTGATGACACTGGTCGTGTTTACGGGCCTGTGCGGCCTGCTTGCCGCGCCGGGATCGATCAATCCGGTGCTCGGCTTCACCGCGATCCTGTGCATCGCACTGGGCGCGGGCGGGGCGGCCACGCTCAACCAGTGGTGGGAAGCCGATATCGATGCGGGGATGAAGCGCACGTCCAACCGCCCGCTCCCTACCGGGCGGATGCGGCGCGAGGATGCGCGCGATTTCGGCATCATGCTGTCCGCCGGATCGGTGATGGTGATGGGGCTGGCGATCGGTTGGCTCGCCGCCGCGATCCTGGCTGTCTCGATCGTCTATTACGCGGTCGTCTACACGATCTGGCTGAAACCGCGCACGCCGCAGAATATCGTGATCGGAGGAGGGGCGGGCGCCTTCCCTCCGCTGATCGGGTGGATCGCGGTGACGGGAGAGATCACGGCGATGCCGATCCTCCTCTTCGCGATCATCTTCGTATGGACCCCGCCGCATTTCTGGGCACTCGCCCTGTTCGTCCAGTCGGATTACGCCAAGGTCGGGATTCCGATGATGCCGGTGGTGCGGGGCGAGAAATCCACCCGCCGCCAGATCGTCGCCTATTGCGTGGCGCTGGTGCCCGTCGCGGTTGCCCCGTGGGCGATCGGCGGTACGGGCCCGGTCTACGGGATTGCGGCGCTCGCACTGACGTTTGCCTTCCTTGCGCTTTCGCTGCCGGTCGGAATGCGGCAAGCGGTACCGGGCGATGGAATGCGGCCTGAAAAGCGACTGTTCGCCTTCAGCGTGTTCTACCTGTTCGCCCTGTTCGCCGCGCTGGTCGCCGACCGCCTGCTGATCGATGCCGGAGTAATCGCATGACGCCCGAGGAAGAGACCGAACTGAAGCGCCGCCAGAAGACGCGCAATCTGGTGCTGGCCGGGGTGCTGCTGTTCCTGGTCGTGCTGTTCTACGCCATCACCATCGTTCGCATGGGAGACTGACCGTGGCGACTGCGCCTCTCGAAAACCGCAATTCCCGCACTGCCCTCTATGCCTTGCTGGGCGCGCTGTTCATGCTGGGCATGGGCTATGCCGCAGTGCCGCTTTACGATCTTTTCTGCCGCGTCACCGGCTTCGGCGGGACGACGCAGCGCGCCAGCGAAAGCGATGCCAATATCGCCGCGCAGGCCGCGCTGAGCGCCGGGGCGAAGGCGATTTCGGTGCGCTTCGATGCCAGCACCGCGCGTGATGTGCCGTGGACGTTCCAGCCGGTCCAATCGACCGATACCGTCCAGATCGGCCAGCGCGACATGGCTTTCTACACCGCGCGCAACAATAGCGACGTGCCCATCACCGGCACGGCCACCTTCAATGTCGAACCGGAACAGACCGGGCGCTATTTCAACAAGATCCAGTGTTTCTGCTTCACCGAACAGACCCTTATGCCGGGCCAGGAAGTCCGCATGCCGGTGCTGTATTACATCGACCCCGCGATCCTCGAAGACGAGAACGCCAAGGACGTCGAACAGATCACGCTGAGCTACACCTTCCACAAGGCGAAGGATTCGCCCGAAGGGTGAGCGGGACGCCTGCGATAGGGAAACCGGACACTAGCCCCTAGACCATCGGCCACGCGCGCGATAAGGGCGAAGGCGACAGACCAACAGGACGATACGAGACCATGGCCGGCACCGTAAATCACGACTACCACATTCTCGAACCCGATATCTGGCCGTTCGTCGGCTCGCTGTCGGCGCTGGTGTTCACCACCGGCATGGTATTCTTCATGCACGACATGGCGGGTGGATACCTGATCCTGGGTCTCGGCATCGCCGGTCTTATCGCCACCTTCTTCACCTGGTTCTCCAACATCGTGAAGGAAGCCGAGCGCGGCGACCACACGCCGGTGGTCCAGCTGCACATGCGCTACGGGATGATCCTGTTCATCGCTTCCGAAGTCATGTTCTTCGTCGGCTGGTTCTGGAGCTGGTTCGACTTCTCGCTGTTCCCCAGCGTTCTGTCCGAAGTGGTCGGCGGGGTCTGGCCGCCCGAAGCGATCGAGGCGGTGATCGATCCATTCAGCCTGCCGCTGCTCAACACGCTGATCCTGCTGTGTTCTGGCACCACGGTGACCTGGGCGCACCATTCGCTGATCCATGGCGATCGCGAAGGCCTCAAAAAGGGCCTGTGGGCCACGATCCTTCTCGGCGTGGTGTTCAGCTTCATCCAGGCTTACGAATACATGCACGCCCCGTTCGCATTCGGCGGCAACACCTATTCGAGCGCCTTCTACATGGCGACCGGCTTCCACGGTTTCCACGTTCTGATCGGCACGATCTTCCTGATCGTCTGCCTGCGCCGCACCTATCTCGGCCACTTCACCCCGCGCCAGCATTTCGGCTTCGAAGCGGCGGCGTGGTACTGGCACTTCGTCGACGTGGTGTGGCTGTTCCTCTTCGTGGTCGTCTATGTCTGGGGCGGCTGGGGCGCGGAAATCCATTGACGGAGCAGCCCGGTTCTCCGGACGATACGCCGGAAAACACGAAAGGGCGGCCCTCTCTCGCAGAGGCCGCCCTTTTCGGTTGCTGCCCGCGCTGCGACGCGCGAACGCTGTTCGACGGTCCGGTGAAATTCGCGGAGCGGTGCCGCGCCTGCGGGCTCGATTTCACGCGCTTCAATGTGGGCGACGGTCCGGCAGGCTTTCTGACGCTGATCATCGGCGCGCTCATTACCGGGCTTGCGATCTGGCTCGACCTGTCGGTGCGCCCGCCGTTCTGGGTGCATATCGTGATCTGGGTTCCGGTCACAGTGGCGGCGGTGCTGGCAGGGCTTCGCGTGTCCAAGGCGCTGCTCCTGATCGCGGAATACCGCAACAAGGCCGGTGAAGCGGGGCGCGACGAGTGAGACGCGTGCCCATATTCGCCACGATAGTCGTCCTCGCCGCCGCTGCGGTCATGGTCGCACTCGGCGTGTGGCAATTGCAGCGGTTGGAACAGAAGGAGGCGCTGCTCGCGCGCTACGCCGCCGCCGAAGGCATCGCCGCCCCGGTCGCCTTCCCGATTCGAGGGGACGGGGAGCAGGACTGGTTCCGCCGCAGTTCGCTCGACTGCCTGCGCGTGCTCGGCGTCCAGCCCACTGCCGGACGCAGTGCAAGCGGGCAGAGCGGCTGGGCGCAGCGCGCCTCGTGCGAGGTGAAGGGGGCGAGCGCGCCTGTGGCCATCGATCTCGGCTGGACGCGCGAACCGGCCGCGGCTGAATGGAGCGGAGGCGAGGTTACGGGGGTGATCGCGCCCGGGCCGCGGCTCGTCGCCAGCGAACCGCCGGTCGCGGGGCTCGAACCGCTTGCCCGCCCCGATCCTTCGGGGATTCCGAACAATCATCTGGCCTATGCGGGCCAGTGGTTCTTCTTCGCGCTCACTGCGCTGGTGATCTACTGGCTTGCGCTGAGGCGGCGTCGCCCATCGGCGTGAGCCGATCTTCACGGGCGTAAAGCGGGCCTCGCTTGCTCGCTTGGCCCGGCGGAGCTAACCGGCGGACCCATGCGATATATCTCCACTCGCGGCGCGGCGCCCACGCTCGATTTCGCCGAGGTCACGCTGACAGGTCTTGCCAGCGATGGCGGGCTGTACCTGCCCGAACGCTGGCCGGAGTTTTCCTCCGCCGAGATCGCGGCGATGCGCGGCCTGCCCTACGCGGAGCTGGCGGCGCGCGTGATGCAGCCCTTCGTCGGGGACAGCCTTTCTTCAGAGCGTCTGCGCGAATTGTGCGAGCAGGCCTATGGCCGGTTCGCGCATGCTGCGGTGACACCTCTGGTCCAGCTCGACGACCGTCAGTGGCTGCTCGAACTGTTCCACGGGCCGACGCTTGCCTTCAAGGATGTGGCCCTGCAATTGCTCGGCCTGCTGTTCGAGGAGTTTCTCGCGCGCGACGACAGCCGCCTTACCATCGTGGGCGCGACCAGCGGGGATACCGGCAGCGCCGCGATAGATGCGGTTGCGGGGCGCGAGAATGTCGAGATCTTCATGCTGCACCCCGCAGGCCGGGTGAGCGATGTTCAGCGCCGCCAGATGACGACGGTGCTGGCGCCCAACGTCTACAACATCGCTATCGACGGCAGTTTCGACGATGCGCAGGCGATGGTGAAGCGGATCTTCGCCGACGAGGACGTAACCGCGAAACACCGGATCGGGGCGGTCAATTCGATCAATTGGGCGCGGCTGATGGCGCAGGTGGTCTATTATTTCACTTCCGCGCTTCAGCTCGGCGGGCCCGAGCGCCGCATCGCCTTCAGCGTGCCGACGGGCAATTTCGGCGATGTGTTCGCAGGCCATGTCGCCGCGCGCATGGGCCTTCCGATCGAACGGCTGGTGGTAGCCACCAATGTGAACGACATTCTCCACCGCGCGCTGTCCGATGGGGATTACTCCGCCGGAGACGTCACGCCTACGGCCTCGCCCAGCATGGACATCCAGGTCAGTTCCAATTTCGAACGGCTGCTGTTCGATGTCGGCGGGCGTGACGGCGTGGCAATGGCGGACCAGATGCGCGGCTTCGAAGGCGCGCGGGCCATGCGGTTGACGGACGCGCAGCGCGGCGGCGCTGCCCTGTTCGCCAGCGCGCGCGCCGATGCGCACGATATGGCGGCGGCGATGCGCTGGGCTTATGAGGAAGCGGGCGAGATCATCGATCCCCACACCGCGATCGGCCTGCATGCGGCGCGGCTTCAGGATCTGCCCGCCACTGTGCCCACGGTCACGCTCGCCACCGCACACCCGGCCAAGTTCCGCGATGCGGTGGAGCGGGCCACGGGCACGCGCCCCCCACTGCCCACCCGCGTCGGCGACCTGTTCGCGCGCGAGGAGCGCTTCGACGAATTGCCGGGCGATTACGAGGCGGTGAAGGCGCATATCCTCGCCAAGGCGCGCTGATGGCGGAGCTGGTCCGCAATCCGGTTCTGATGGTGGGCGAAGGGTGGGATGCCTATCGCCTGCTCGACAGTGGGCATGGCCGCAAGTTCGAGGCCTACGGCCCCTTTCGCTTCATCCGGCCCGAACCGCAGGCCCTGTGGGCGCCGCGCCTTGCCGAATGGGACGCGCATGGCGAATTCGTGCCGGGCAGCGACGAGGATGGAGGCGGGCGGTGGCAGCTATCGCCGGACGTTCCCGAAGATGGCTGGGAACTGGGCTGGGGCGACACTGTGCGCTTCACCGCCCAGTGTACGCCGTTCCGCCATCTCGGCTTCTTCCCAGACATGGCCCCGGTGTGGGACTGGATGGGCGAGCGACTCAAAGGGCGCGCGGGCGAACCGCGCCCCACGCTCAACCTGTTCGGCTATACCGGGGTGGGATCGCTCGCGCTGAGCGGGCACGGCCCCGTCACCCATGTCGATGCGAGCAAGAAATCGGTCGCTCAGGCGCGCGAGAACGCGGCTCTTTCGGGACTCGAGGACCGGCCGATCCGCTGGCTGGTGGACGATGCGATGAAGTTCGCCAGCCGCGAAGTGCGGCGCGAAAATCGCTATGACGGCATTATCCTCGACCCGCCGAAATTCGGGCGCGGGCCGAAGAACGAGACCTGGCGGATCGAGGAGGGGCTGGCGCCGCTGGTCTCGGATTGCCGCCAGCTGCTCGATGCGGACAGCCGCTTCCTCTTCCTGACCGTCTATGCCGTCCGCATGAGCAGCCTCGCGCTCGGCGGGTTGCTGGCAGAGGTGTTCGCCGACCTGCCCGGCACGATCGAGCACGGCGATCTGGCGGTTGCGGAACAGGGCGACGATCCGCGCCTGCTTCCCACCGCGATCTTCGCGCGCTGGTCCAATCCGGGCTAGGGCGGACGCATGACCGATTCGCTCATCCTCGAAATCGCCGATTTCGAACACGACGTGCTCACCGGAATCTATTCCGAGGAGACCGGCAAGCCTCAACCGCTGCGCTTCACGATCCAGGCGCGGATGAAGCCGCTGGACCAGTACGATCCCGACACCTCGCTCGAACATTCCAAGAATTACATGGATCTGAAGTTCGCCGCGTCCGGGGCACTGCCGGAAGGCGTGCATTTCAAGCTGATCGAAGCCGTGGCGGACCACATCTGCGAGACCCTGTTCCTGCAGGATAAGCGGATCGAGGCGGTGACGGTGAAGATCGTGAAACTCGCCATTGCCGAAGCGGGCGAGAAGATCGGCATCACGCTCCACCGTGAGCGGCGCTGATGCGGCGAGTGACCGTGGTCGACCTGCCCGCGGCACCGCTCGCCGCGTCGGGCGCGTTCCATCGCGATCATCTCGCGTCGGTCGAAGCGATCATGACGAGCGGTGAGGATGTGATGATCGCCCTGCCGCCGGCCGATCATACGCACCGCGAATGGCGGCTGGCGCTCGCCACGGGTCTTGCGCGCGCCCACGCGCCAGCCCGCGCCAATGTGGTCGCTGGAGAAGGCGACGTGCTGGACGCTTTCGAAGCCTATCTCGCCGAAGCGCCCGGAATAACCGGCCAATATCTCGAAGGGGATGGCCAGGGCGCGGGCGATCCGGCACAATAGGGCGTTCATGCTCGTCGACACATTCCAACGCCGCATCACCTATCTGCGCCTGTCGGTCACCGATCGGTGCGATCTGCGATGCACCTATTGCATGCCGGAAAAGATGCGCTTCCTCCCCAAGGCGGAAGTGCTCACGCTGGAAGAGCTGCATCGGCTGGCCACGGCGTTCATCGCCCACGGCGTCCGGCGTATCCGCCTGACCGGCGGCGAACCGCTGGTCCGGCGCGACATGATGGATCTGGTCCGCGCACTGGGGCGGCAGATTGGAACCGGTCTCGACGAAGTCACGCTTACCACCAACGGCACGCAATTGGCGCAGCATGCCGACGCTCTGGCGGCGGCAGGCGTCATGCGCGTCAACGTCTCGCTCGACACGCGCGACCGGGCGCTGTTTGCCGAACTGACCCGGCGCGATGCGCTGGACAAGGTGATGGAAGGGATCGCTGCGGCCAAGGCTGCGGGGCTGGAGGTCAAGCTCAACACGGTGGCGCTGAAGGGCCGGAACGAGGACGAGTTGCCCGACCTGATCGCCTGGGCGCATTCCGAAGGCCATTCGGTCACTCTGATTGAAGCGATGCCTCTGGGCGAGGTGGACGAGGATCGGTTCGATCATTTCCTTTCGCTCGAAACCGTTCGCGCCCGGCTGGAAGAACGCTGGACGCTGACCTCGTCCGATCACCGGACCGGCGGCCCGGCGCGTTATTTTGACGTTGCTGAAACAGGCGGCAGGCTCGGCCTGATAACGCCGCTGACTCAGAATTTCTGCGAAGGCTGCAACCGGGTGCGAGTGACCACCACCGGCCAACTCTATCCCTGCCTCGGCGGCGGAGAGCGCGTCGATCTGCGCGCCGCCTTGCGCGAGGGTGACGGAGACGGCGCGTTGCAGGCCGCGATGCAGCGCGCGATGGCGATCAAGCCCCTGCGCCATTCCTTTGCGATCGACGGGCCGGGCGAAGCGCCCTCGCAACCGCGCCATATGTCGGTGACGGGCGGCTGATGGCGGTCCGGATCGTCTTTCTCGGCCCGCTGCGCGAGGCGGCGGGCACCGACTCGCTCGAAGTGTCCGCACCGCTCGATTGGGACGGATTGCTGGCGGTGGCCGGCTCCGTCGTGGCCGAGCAATTGCGGAGCGCCCGCGTCCATGTCGCTTGCGCGGGAGAAGTTCTGGCCGACAAGACCGCGCTGCGAGCCGAGGATGGCGACGAAGTGGCGCTGCTCCCACCGGTCAGCGGTGGCTAGGCTGACCCTCGAAAGCCCGGCGGATGTCCGCCTGCTCGACAAGGGGCTGTCGGCGGGCGAGGCGCTGGCCGCGTTCAATGCAATGCACGATCAGGCGGGCGGGATCGCCAGCTTTCTCGGCAAGGTGCGGCCGGGTGAGGACGTAAAGGCGCTCGAACTTACGCATTACGAACCGCTGACTTTGCCGGGCATGGAAAAGCTCGCCGGGCAGGCGCTGGATCGATTCGCGCTCGACGGGGTGCTCGTCTGGCACCGGGTCGGCACGATGCAGCCGGGCGAGGGGATCGTGCTGGTGGCCGCCGCCGCGCGCCATCGCCGCGCCGCGTTCGATGCGGTCGATTATCTGATGGACCACCTCAAATCCGCCGCATGGTTCTGGAAGCGCGAACGGCGCGGAGACGGTGCGAACGGCGCCTGGCACTGGATCGAACCGCGTGGCGACGACCATGCGGCGCTGGCCCGCTGGCAATAAATTTCTCCCGTTTGATCGAGATCAAGGTGCGCGCGCCGCGATCGGCGCATTCCTGCTCCCACAGCAACGGGAGTACAGACAATGTCCAAGCACATCGCACGAGACCGGATGGCGCAGCGGGCCCGGATCCATGCAGAGCCGATCGCAACCCAGCGCAAGTCCGCGCCGGATGTCCTTCCCGATATCCTCCCCGCCTTGCACGCCGATCCGGTGCAGCCGGTCGTCGTCGACCGCAGCTTCGAAATGCCGGTCGCGCTCTATGCTGCGACGGTGGCCCTCTATCTGGGTTTCGTGGCGGTCATGGCCGTCGGTTTCGCCAGCCCCGGCCTTGCCATTCCGATGGTGATCTTCGCGCTGTTCATCGTGGCAGGTTTCGGCGTTCCGGCGCTGTGGACAGGGATCGCTCCGGACCATGGCAAGCGTCCCCTGAAACTGCAGCAACTGATGCGCCGGGGAATCGCGACCTATACGGGCCGGCTCGAAGGGGGCGACGCGGCGATCCAGATGCTGATCCTGCCGGTGCTGATCCTGGGTTGGGGGATGGCGGTAGTGACGATCCGCGCCTTCGTGTGATCGTCATTGCGCCGCAGCGGAGAGGAGCGCGGGGTCGATCAGTTCGATCCCGCGCTTTCCGGTGCGTGCAATCGCTCCCTCGCGTTCGAGAGCGGTGATCTGTCGACTGACGGTCTCGATGGTGAGACCGAGGAAACTGGCCAGGTCGCCGCGCGACAAAGGCAGGTCGAATGTCCGCGCCGGGTGGCACGGCGAATCGCTGGCGGCGCGGGCGAATTCGATGAGGATCGCGGCAACCCGCGCCCGGGCCGAGGTCTTGCTTCCGATCGCCAGTAGAGCCCGGCTGGCATGGAGGTCTTCCTGCGCGCGGCGGAGCAGCGCACGCGACAGCGCCGGATAGCGCGCGATCGCCGAGTCCATGTCCGGCCCGGCGAACACGCACAACCGGCTATCGGCGAGAGCGATCACGTCATAGGCGGCGAAAGGCTGGAAGAACTCGCCGACAAATCCGGAAGGATGGACGAGGGCCAGGATATGTTCGCTTCCATCGGCATCGAGGCTCGCGATCTTGAGCGCGCCCGAAACCAGCGTGGCGCAGCTGGTTACTGGATCGCCCGCCGCGAACAGCGTCTGGCCGCGTGCGAGGGTGCGGGTATGCCCGGCCTCGGCCAGCGCCGCCCGCTCTTCGGGGGCGAGTACGGCGCATGCGGCGCGGTCGCGCACCGGACACGAGGCGCAGGCGAGGCTCATGCGTTCAGCGCACCCGCGCTCGTAGATCGGCGAGTGTCCGGTCTTCCTCCTGCACCAGCGCCAGCAGGGACTGGCGTGCGTCCGTAAGAGCGGGCGTGGTCGTCCCTTCGACGCTCGCCGCGATGTAGAGCAGGTCGACATCCGCGAGAGCGATTGCGGTTACGCTGCGGATCGAATCGAGATCGGCTAGCGCGACTTGCGCGGAGGCCCAGGCATCGCTGCCGACGCTCGCGCCATTGGCCGCCGAAGCGAGGCGCGATGCGCGCGGGGCTGCTTGCGTGAAACGCGCATGGGCGCTGCGGCCCTGTTCCAGCAAAGCGGCGAGGCGTTGATCGAGCGGGCCGTCGAGAGGCACTTCGACCGGCGGCACGTCGATGGGATCGCCCGGAATCGGCTCGTACCGCCCCTCCACCCGCTCGACATCGCGGATGGCCAGCGAGGGATATGCGCCATCGGGCGCGGTCTGGCACGCGGCGAGGGCGGGGAGGAGGACGATCGCGGCGATAAGGGCTGGACGCATGGTGCTGTCCTGATAGCACGGCGGCGGCCCGACGCCAGCGCGGAGCTATCGAGCAAGCGGTTCGGAAGATTCCGGCGTTGACTTCGCGAGCGGGTTACCTTAACGGCACCGTTCTTTCCGGGGCTGCTTTCGGCGGCCTGACGGGCGCGCCGCGCTTTTACTCGAATTCGTCGAGGGGGAACGCGGCAAAACAAACTGATTGAGAGATAAGCACCATGTTCGCAGTCGTGCGTACGGGCGGCAAGCAGTACCGGGTTGCCGCCGGAGACAAGATCGCGGTCGAGAAGCTGGCGGGCGATGCCGGCGACACGATCACGCTGGGCGACGTTCTGCTCGCCGGTGAAGGCGAAAAGATGGAAGATGCGGGCAAGGTTACCGTGTCGGCCGAGATCATCGCTCAGGCGAAGAGCGAGAAGGTCACCGTCTTCAAGAAGCGCCGCCGCCACAATTACCGCCGCAAGGCCGGTCATCGCCAGCAGATGACGCTGCTGCGCATCACTGCGGTTGGCGATTCGAAGGCCGAAAAGAAGGCCGCGTCGAAGAAGGAAGCTGCTCCCAAGGCTGACGATACGGCAGCGCCGAAGGCGAAGAAGGCCGCTCCGAAGAAGGATGCGGCGCCCGCCAAGTCCGGCACGCACGAAACCGAGACGGGCGCGAAGGCTCCCGCCAAGAAGGCAGCGCCCAAGAAGGCCGCCGCCAAGTCCGAAGACAAGAAGTAAGGATCGCTAACCATGGCACATAAAAAAGCAGGTGGTTCGTCCCGCAACGGTCGCGATTCGGCCGGCCGTCGTCTCGGCGTGAAGAAGTTCGGCAGCCAGGACGTGGTCGCCGGTAACATTATCGTGCGCCAGCGCGGCACCAAGTTCTACCCGGGCAGCAATGTCGGCATGGGCAAGGACCACACGCTGTTCGCGCTTACCGATGGAATCGTGCGATTCCACGCGGGCAAGCTCGGCCGCAAATACGTATCGGTCGACATGCAGGCGCAAGCCGCGGAATAACCGGACGGTTCGATAAGGGGATCGTCCATCGGGACGGTCCCAGCCGGGTTTACCACCGGCATTCGTAGAGGGAGATGGGACCAGCCCGATTTGTCGGGGAGGTTCCGCTCCCTTTTATCGTTTCTCCCTCTGCAACCGACACGGCGAAACTTTGTTTCGTCATCACGCAATCGTCACGCGGCCGGCCTAGGAGACCTGCACGTGGTTCGAAGGGGAGACAGACGATGTTCCATGTGACCGAAAGGCTGCTGTTGCGGCCTGCCTGGCCGGAAGATGCCGAAGCGATTTTCGGCGGTATCGCGGACGAAGGTGTGGTCCGTAATCTGGCGAGTGCGCCGTGGCCCTACAGCCGCGAAGATGCGCAGACCTTCGTCCTGCGCGCTCAGCGCGATTCGTATCCCCGTTTCCTCATCACCTCGCAGTCCCGGCTCGTCGGGTGCATCGGCATCGATCAGAATGGCGACTCGGGGCCAGGCGCTGCCGAACTCGGTTACTGGATAGCCCGCCCGTATTGGGGGCGCGGTTTCGCGACCGAGGCGACGCGCGCTGTGATCGAAATTGCCCGGCTGTTGGGGCACGCCCGCCTGTCCGCAGGCCATTTCGCGGACAATCCGGCATCGGGGCGCGTGCTGCGAAAGGCCGGGTTCAAGCCGACCGGCCAGATCGCAAAGCGCCATAGCTGCGGCAGAGGCGGTGCAGCCGATTGTGTGATGTTTGCGCTAGATCTTCAGGATGCACCGCAATTGCCGGTCGCCGCCTGAGCTCGGTGCCATAATGCGACAAAAAAGGCCCCGCGATGTCTCGCGGGGCCTTTTTTCGTTTTCGAGCGGAGCGCCTATTCGGCGGGCATCAGCGCGTCGGAAAATTCGCCGTCGTATTTTCCGATGAGCGCGCGATCGTCATGATCCCACGGGTGGAAGCCAGGCTTGAAATAGGACAGCCAGGGAAGGGCCAAGCGGCGGATGACGCCGGGCGTGACCGCAAGGTACTTGAACAGGCCCCACCGCGCCTTCCAGCCAGTGATACCGTCCTGTTCGAGCAGCATCAGCGTGTCGATCCAGCGATTCTTGAGGAAGCGTCCGGTGACGATCAGCATGACGAGGTTGCGGACCCGCCAGCGGCGCCAGGCGCTCCAATCGCGAGTCGCGTGGTTCCAGGTGTCGTAGGCGACGCCCTTGTGCTCGATCTCCTCGACCGCATGCCAGCGCCACATGGCGGCGACTTCCGGATCGGAGATCTCGAAATGCTTTGGGTTCTGGAGAAATTCCGCCGCGATCATGGCGGTGAAATGTTCGAGCGCCATGGTGACGGCCAGATTGGCGATCGCCGGACGGCCCTTGGTGAGGGCGAGCAATTCCTCGACGCGCTTGTCGATCGCCTTGATGTCGTAGCCATGGTCTTCGGCGAGGCGATTGAAGGCAATGTGTTCGCGCGTGTGATTGATTTCCTGCCTTACGAAAGCGCGGATTTCAGCCGTTAGCTTGGGGTCGGCGCCGTCGCCACCCTGGGGGCGGTGCGCCTTCACCGCTTCGATGAAAAAGGCCTCGCCGCGCGGAAAGGTGGCGGACAGCGCGTTGTGCCAGGCAGTGCCGAACGGTTCGCCCGCCCACCAGCGCTTGGGCGTGGCGTCGCGATTGAAGCGCTCGTCGCGCACGGTGATGGTCAGATCGGCGGGCGTCGGCGCGCCGATCGGCTTGGCGGTCTCGAAACCAGTCTGTGCGTTCATGGATAAAGGTCCGGTATACGTTACTGACAGAGATGTAAGTAAGGCTTACTGACAAGAGTGTCAATAAGGTCCAATGCTTCTCGCAAGAATTTAGAGCGAGAGGCTGAACCGCGTATTTTTCCGATGCGGCTTGCCGCGCGGGTCTGGGCGATCTAGGTTTTTCCGCACCATAAAGTTTCCCCATAAAGTTTCTCAGCCGAACAGGTTTCCCTTCCGTCGCAATGGCCACCCGTAAGCGTCTCAGCCCCGAAGAATCGCGCCTCGCCGCTCTCGAAGCGGCGCGGGGACTGCTGATCGAGACCGGGCCGCAATCGGTCACGCTGAAGGCCGTGGCGGGGCGTATCGACCGCACGCATGCCAATCTGCTGCACCATTTCGGGTCGGCGGCGGGCCTTCAGAAGGCATTGGCCGGTCATCTGGCTGCGACCGTGTGCGATGCCATCGCCGATGCGGTGCGCGCCACGCGTGCCGGCCTCGGCACCCCGCGCGAAGTTGTCGATCTGGCATTCGATGCCTTCGACAAGGAAGGGGCGGGGCAACTCGCCAGCTGGATGATCCTGACCGGGAACGAGGATGCGCTGGCACCGATCGTGGAGACGATCCACGAATTGATCGACGAGATCGCGCCCGGCGAATGCACCGGTCCAGAAGGGCTGTCGCGCCTGCACGAAGCGACGCTGGCACTGGTGCTGATGGCTATGGGCGATGCGCTGATCGGTAGCGCGCTGACGCGGTCGCTTGGCCTGCCAGACACTGCCGCGCGCGACCGGGCGGAGCGGATGCTGGTCAATTCGATCGCCACGATCGGCGTCGATCTCCCGCCGGGCTAGTTCGCCGGTTCCAGGCTCATCCAGGGCGGCGCGAACGCGGGATCGATATCCGCCACGCGCAGATGATCGACTGCGAGGCCCAGTTCGGGATACGCAGCCTTGCGGCGCTTTTCTTCCGATCGGTCGAGCTGAACGACGACCAGGCGACGATTGACCTTTTGGCGCCAATTCATCCGCGCGGTATTTTCCTGCCCGATATAGCAGCCCTTGGAAAAGCTGACGCCGTTGAGATCGACCGCATTGGTTTCGAGCCACAATATGTCGCCCAATTCGGCCCGCCCCTCGGGCACGCCCAGATGCAGGCGATGCGCGCGCCAGGCGGCATCGGCGCCTTCCCGCTCGTCGGAAGTCTGCTCTTCTTCGGCAGGCGCGAGCCAGCGCTGGCCCAGCTCGCCCAGCCGCGGATCGGCCACTCCTCCATCGCCTTGATGAGCGTGCCAATGGACGGCCACCGTCGGATCAACCGCGATCGCTATCTTACGACGCAGGCGGTAGAGCGAGAGGCGCTTGACCAATTCCTCCGCCAGATCCGCTTCGCACTCGATCAGCAATTCCCTGTCGCCCGAAGGCCAAACGAGAAAATCGAACAGCGCCTTGCCCTGCGCGCTCAAGAGCCCTGCATAGATCGGAAGCGGCTGGTTAAGATCGTTGGTGACGAGGCCCTGGAGAAAGCCTTTGACATCTTCCTCTTCGCTTTCGGGCGTCAGGCGCACGATTGCGCGGTCGAACAGGCGGGTCGGGGCTGGGGCATGCGGCATGGGTGACAGATAGGATGCACCGCGCCATAGGAAAACCCATGGCTTCCCCAGACACGATCACGATCCGCCGCCCCGACGACTGGCACCTCCATTTCCGCGACGGAGAGACCATGCGCGCAGTGGTGCCGCACACGGCCCGCCAGTTTGCCCGCGCGATCGTGATGCCCAATCTGTCGCCCCCGGTGACGACCACTTCCATGGCTGCGGCCTATCGCGACCGGATCGTGGCCGCCGTGCCCGCAGGTGTTGCGTTCACGCCTTTGATGACCGCCTATCTCACCGACGATACCGATCCCGACGATCTGGCCCAGGGTTTCGAATCGGGCGTGCTGACGGCGGCGAAGCTCTATCCGGCGGGCGCCACCACCAATTCGGCGAGCGGCGTGACCGACATTCGCAAGATCGACCGCGTGCTCGAACGCATGGCCGAAATCGGCATGCCGCTCTGCGTCCATGGCGAGGTGACGAGCGCGGATATCGACATTTTCGACCGCGAGGCCGTTTTTATCGAACGCGTGCTGGCGCCGCTGATCGAGCGCCTGCCCGAACTGCGCGTGATCTTCGAACACATCACGACGCGCCAGGCGGTCGATTTCGTGGATTCGGCCGGTGAGAACGTCGCCGCCACGATTACGCCGCAGCATCTCCACATCAATCGCAACGCCATTCTGGTGGGAGGCATCAGGCCGCACATGTACTGCCTCCCCGTCGCCAAGCGCGAGGAGCACCGGCTGGGCCTGCGCAAGGCCGCGACATCGGGCTCCGCCAAATACTTTCTCGGTACCGACAGCGCACCGCACCATCGCCATGCGAAGGAAAGCGATTGCGGTTGTGCGGGCATCTTCAACGCGCCCTTTGCGCTCGAAAGCTATCTCACGGTGTTCGAGGAGGAGGGCGCGATCGACCGCTTCGAAGCCTTCGCCTCGCTGAACGGCCCGCGCTTTTATCGCCTGCCCGTAAACGAAGACGAAGTGACGCTGGAGCGCGCGGACATTCCCGTGCCCGATGAAGTCGATGGCGGCGATGCGCGCGTGGTCCCGTTCCATGCCGGGGAAAGGCTCGGCTGGCGGCTGCGAGCCTGATCGTCAGCCGGCAGGAGCGACGACGCGCGCCGCGCGGGCCTTGGCGACGAGATCCCAGGCGAAGATGATCACCGCCGCCCAGATAAAGCCGAAGCATGCGATCTGGACGGGCTTCAGCGGCTCTTCGAAGACGGTCAGGCCGAGCACGAAGACGATGCTGGGGGCCAGGAACTGGATGAAACCCAGTGTCGAATAGGGCATTCGCCGGGCCGCCACGGCGAACATCAGCAACGGTACAGCGGTCACCAGCCCGCCGAGCGCGATTGCGAAGCTGAGGCCCGGATCGATGGCGAAGGACGATCCGTACCTGGCGGCATACCACCAGGTAACCGCAGCGGAGGGCAGCATGAGCAGCGCCGATTCGATGGTCAGCCCGGGCAGGGCCCCCACCGGAACACGCTTTCTGACCAGCCCGTAGGTTCCGAATGAGCAGGCCAGCGTCAGGCTGATCCACAGCGTGGTTAGCGCGCCGGCGGCAAGCAGCGACACGCCCACTGTCGCCAGTCCGACCGCGCTCCACTGCAAGCGGGTCAGCCGCTCGCCCAGAACGAGCGTGCCGAGCAGGACATTGAAGAGCGGATTGATGTAATAGCCAAGGCTGGCCGCATAGACATTGCCGCGCTGAATCGCCCAGACATAGACGCCCCAGTTTATCGCGATCAGAACCGAGCTCAGCAGCAGCCAGCGCAGGACTTTCCAGTCGGAAAGCGCGGCCCGCACCTGCGGCCATTGGCGGCGCACCAGCACGATCACTGCGCAGATCGGTACCGTCCAAATGATCCGCCAGGCCACGAATTCGAAAGGCGGAACCGCGCTGACGAGGATCAGATAGAGCGGAAAGAAACCCCATATCGTATAGGCGCCGAGTGCCGATGGCAGGCCCGATTTCGCGTCGGTCTGTTCGGGATCGGGATCGGGATCGGCCATTTCGGCGCGCTAGGGCCGGGGTATGACGGCGGCAAGCGCTCATTTCGTCGCCGGATGAAAGTCGTTTCGCCGCAAATCCGGAATCTGTCGTCTCGGTTGCGATCCGTTCAGTTTCGAACGCTTATAGCTGAACATCAGAGGCGGACGAGCCCCGCGCCGCTCTCGCGAAATGAGGAAGGAATACCGACATGACCCTATCGCTCAAGACCGCCGGTCTCGCTCTTGCCGCCACGGGCCTCGCTCTGTCCGGCCCGGCTTCTGCCGCTCCGGCCTACCACACGGCCACCCCTTCGGCGCAGACTTCGGTATTCGGCGAAACCGCGTTCAATCACGGGCGCGACAAATATCGCGATCGCCGTGATTATCGCAATTACGGGCAGCGTTACGACCGCAATTACGCAGAGCCGGTCTATCGCGACACGCAGGTCTGGCGCGGGAATGACGGCCGTTATTACTGCAAGAAAGAAAATGGCACGACCGGGCTGCTGATCGGCGCAGGCGTCGGCGGACTGATCGGACACGAAGTCGCCGGACGCAATGGCGATCGGACGCTTGGCGCGATTCTCGGCGCAGCGGGCGGGGCCCTGCTGGGCCGCGCGATCGACCGATCGAGCACCAAGTGCCGCTAAAGTAGAAACGAACTTCGACCGTGCCCACCCACGGTCGTAGCGCGGACCCTAGGGGACCGTGGAAGGCGTCGCTCGTCCCATGATCGGGGTGGGCGGCGTCTTCGATTCCGTGCCGTAAGATTCAGGCGATCGGCTGTCCCGCGATGGCGCATGCGCCGGCCGCTGCTCTTGATCTTAACGCTTGCGTGCTTACGGCTCCGGAAAATCCTGTCGGAGATTGTCCCATGCGCTTCACCCCTGTCGCTCTTACCATCGCTCTGCCGTTCGTGCTTCTGTCGGCTTGCAGCAACGAACCCGACGCGCAAACTGCGGATGGCGCGAGCGATCCGGCGAGCGAGCAGGCGCTCAATGGCGATCTGATGACCGATCCGGATATGGCCGCCAATAATGAGGGCGATGCGGCGCTCTCGGGTTCGGGCGACGGTTCGGTGCCGACGATCAACACCTCACCCGAGGCGATCGCGGCGGCCCGCAGCCGCGCAGCCGAACTGGTCGGCGGCACGAACGCGCTGCGCCCGGCTCCGGCCCCGCGCGATCTCGGCACCCAGGCCACCGTCACCAAGGCGATGCAGAAGGCTGCGCAGGCAGCAGTCAGCCCGGGCGGCGGGAATTGCGCCGAACAGGTCGAATATTCGACTGCCTGGGCCGCCAAGCTTCCCGGCACCTTCCCGGTCTATCCACGCGGCAACACCAAGGAAGCGGCAGGAACGGACGAAGGCGCATGTGCGCTGCGCGTCGTCAGCTTCCGCTCGCCCGTCCCGCTCGACGAGGTGCTGGCGTTCTATAACACCCGCGCGCTCGCCAACGGCTATTCGGCGGAGCATGTGAAGGCGGCCGGTGACAATATCCTGAGCGGCACCAAGGGCGAAGCGGCTTATGTCGTCTACGGTCGGCGCCTGCCTTCGGGCGTGACCGAAATCGACCTCGTCACCAGCAATCCCTGATCACGCGTCGCTGAGACCCACTCCGATGCTCGCGCGCGGCTGCTCCATTTCGGTGCTGCAGACCGGATAGGCGCAGTAATCCGCGGCATAATAGGCGGCCGGGCGGTGATTGCCGGACAGGCCCACGCCGCCGAAGGGCGCGGCGGAGGATGCGCCGTTGGTGGGGCGGTTCCAATTGAGGATCCCCGCGCGCGCATTGTCCCAGAACCGCTCGAAATCCTCCGGTCCGCCACCCAGAAGCGAGGCGGACAGGCCGTAACGGGTGTTGTTCGCTTCCGCGATCGCGGCGTCGAAATCGGGCACCCGGATCACCTGCAGCAGCGGGCCGAACAGCTCGATATCGGGGCGCTCGTGCATCTCGGTCGTGTCGATAATGGCGGGCGTGAGGAAGGGCCGGTCTTCCTGCGGGCGCTTCATATGCAGGATCGGCTGTCCGCCCCGGCTCATGAGAGCCAGAAAGCTTTCATGCAGCAGATCGGCTGTCTGATTGTCGATCACGCATCCCATGAAAGGCTGGGGATCGGCGAAGGGCTCGTCCACGATCAGCCGCTCGGTCAGTTCCTTGAGCTTGGGCAGGATGCGGTCGTAAACGGAATCGAGGACGATCAAGCGCCGCGCCGCCGTGCATCGCTGGCCCGCCGTGGTGAAGGCGGACTGGATGATGAGCGCCGCCGCATCGTCGATCTTTGGCGTGTCGAGCATGACGATGGGGTTGTTGCCGCCCATTTCGAGCGCCACGATCTTGTTCGGTTCGGTGGCGAGCTTGCGATTGATCGCGATGCCTGCGCGCGCCGATCCGGTGAACAGCACTCCATCGACAAGCCAGTGCCCCACCAGCGCCTTGCCTTCGTCCGGCCCGCCGACCAGAAGCTGCACCACTCCTTCGGGTACCTTCGCGGCGTGGAAGCATTTTACCAGGAATTCCGCCGTCGCAGGCGTTTTCTCGCTGGGTTTGAAGATCACCGTGTTCCCGGCGATCAGCGCCGGAACGATATGGCCATTGGGCAGATGGGCGGGGAAATTATACGGCCCCAACACGGCCATTACGCCATGCGGCTTGTGCCGCACCGCCGCCGTACCGGACAGCGCGCTGTTGAGCTTCTTCTGCCCGGTGCGTTCGGCATAGGCGGAAATAGAGATCTCCACTTTGCCGATGACCGCTTCGACTTCGGTGCGCGCTTCCCACATCGGCTTGCCGGTTTCGCGCGCGATCACTTCGGCGAAAGGTTCGGCCTGACGGCGGACTTCGTTGGCGAAGCGGCGCATCAGCTCCATCCGGTTAGCAACGGGAAGGCGCGACCATTCGGCAAGGGCGGCCCGCGCTCGTTCGATCGCGGCATCCGGATCGCCGATTCCGCCGCGCCACAATTCCCGTCCGGTCGCGGGTTCGAAGGAAACTAGTTCGGAGCTGCTCACGGTCTCAGGGAACCTCATGGATCGGGGTCGGTTGCTCGGTTGCAACGTCGGTTAGGTGCAATCGTGTCCGATTGCGGAAATTTTGCTGGCGTTGCAGATCAGGCGGCTGCGCGCCGCGCAAGCATGTGGTCCGTATCGCTCGCGACGTCAAATCGGTTCGAACGGCGGGGAGGAGGAGAGCGCAGCGACAATACTTCGTGCGACGGTACGAGAGCGTACCGATCGTTTCGACGCCTATCCATTTTCAGCACTTTCCAGATCATTTCCATCGAATTGGTTCGAGATCGCGGCTCGCGCAATTTCGTTACCGGTTTCGAGGTAACCAAGGGGAAAACTCATGCGTTTCCAATTCAGCAAGACGACCGGCCTTTCATTCGGCGCATCGCTCATGGCGATTGCCGCCGTGGGGATCATGCCTTCAACCGCCTCTGCCCAAAGCAATCCCGATGCGGAATGCGTGCTGACGGAGGATCAGGCCAACCCGACCTTGGCCGGCGCGAACGCGACCGGTGACGATGCGCTGGCCTGCGGCGGCGATGCGACTGCAAGAGGTGACGGAGCAACTGCTGTGGGGTCGGGTGCTGTGGCGATCGATACCGATACCAGCGCTTTCGGAAACCAGGCCAATGCTACAGGCTTAGGGGCGACTGCTTATGGTGCTTCGTCCAATGCGGTCGGTGAGAACGCACATGCTATTGGGTATTCGTCCCAAGCTACGCAACGCAATGCGACTGCTGTCGGTGCATTTTCCAGCGCGACTGGGGTAAGTTCGTTTTCGGCCGGGGTAAGCTCTCAGGCCGCCGGCCTCGGCTCGGTCGCTTTGGGTAACGCGTCTGCAGCGCTTGCGGAAAATGCGCACGCTTTGGGTTATGCGGCGCAGGCGTCGGAACGCAATTCTACCGCCGTCGGTGCATTTTCCCGGGCGACTGGGGTAAGTTCGTTTTCGGCCGGGGTAAGCTCTCAGGCCACCGGCCTCGGCTCGGTCGCTTTGGGTAATGCGTCTGCAGCGCTTGCGGAAAACGCGCACGCCTTGGGTTATGCCTCGCAAGCTTCCGGAGTTGACGCACTGGCGGTCGGTGCCTTTTCACGCGCTACCGCACAAAGCACTTCGGCAGTAGGTGGACAAGCGGTCGCCAACCAGGCTGGCGCCTCGGCATTCGGCTGGCAGGCTATGGCGACTGCCGAGCGTGCGCAGGCTTTCGGTCATCTGGCGACCGCGCAGGGCGTGCGTTCGCTAGCCGTGGGTGAGAATGCAGACGCGCAGACCGACAATTCCACTGCGATCGGTAACGAGGCGATCGCCAACGGTATCGACGCGCTGGCGCTTGGCGATACCGCGTTGGCGCAGGGCAATTCGACGACGGCGGTCGGCGGCGAGTCGGTTGCGACCACGCCCGGCTCGACCGCCCTGGGCTGGCAGGCCCGTGCCACCGGCGCGATGGCCACTGCCGTCGGCCATCAGACTACCGCATCGGGCGCACAGAGCTTTGCCGGGGCGGAAGATGCCGTCGCGTCGGGTTCCAACGCGGTTGCGATCGGTAACACTGCGCAGGCAACCGGCGGCGATTCGATCGCGATCGGCGGCAATCGCGATGGCGCTAACGGCCGTGCAACTGTCGCCACTGGCCCGTCGACGACGGTGGTCGGCGGTCAGGCGCTTGCCAATGGGGCGGGCGCAACCGCCTATGGCTGGCGTTCGGAAGCGACCGCCGAGCGGGCCACCGCTCTTGGCCATCTTGCCGTGGCGAGCGGCGTGCGCTCTGTCTCGGTCGGTGAAGCGGCAACGGCGACCGGCAGCGGTGCGATTGCCATGGGCAACCAGTCGGTCGCTTCGGGAGCGAACTCGGTCGCGATCGGCAATGGCGCGCGCGCTGTGAATGACGGTCAGGTGGTCATCGCCGGACTGGACACCAGCACGGCGAGCCAGACGGGAACGGTCTTTGCGGTGACGACGGACAGCAACGGGACGCTGGGCCGTTCGGCTCTCGCCACGACGGCTTCGGTGGCAGCCGCGAATGCGTCGATCGCAGCGAATACTGCGTCGATCGGTGCAAATTCGGCGGCGATCACGACGGCGAACGCCAACATCGCTTCGCTGCAGACGCTGACCTCCAACCAGACTGCGCAGATCAATACGCTGTTCGGCCAGACTGCCGAGCTGCGCGACGCGGTCGATCGGGCGAACGAAGGTGTCGCGATGGCGCTGGCGATGGAATCGCCGATGCTTCCGGCTGGGACCAATTTCGGCCTGTCGGGCGGCGTCGGTTATTATGACGATCAGGCTGCCGGTACGCTGGCGGTTTCGGCTCGCGTCGGGACCAACATGTCGGTGGGTGCAGGCCTCGGCGTCGGCTTCGACAGCGGCGAAGTCGGTGCACGCGGCGGCTTCCAGATCGCCTGGTAAGCGGCTACACCCGGTCCATGTTCAGGATCGCAAACATCAGGAAAATGCCGGGGCGTCCTGCCCCGGCATTTTTCGTCGCACTGGCAGCGGCGCTTGCCTCTTCCGTGCCCGCTTCCGCACAGCAGGCCGCGCCCCAGTCCAGCGTTCAGCCGCCGCCATCGGTTCGGCCGACCCCGGGGCAACTCGAACTGTCCAAGCTGATTTGGTCCACCGTCGCGGCGGTCGATCATGCCAACAGGTCGGGCAATTACTCGGTGCTGCGGGATATCTCGGCGCAAGGGTTCCAGATCAACAACACGCCTGCGCAATTGGGCCAGATCTTCGCGGGCCTGCGCGAGCTTCAGATCGATCTTTCCAACGCGTTGCTGGTCCCGCCGACCTATACGGTGGCGCCGCAATTGGTCCAGGAAGACGTCTTCCGCGTGCAGGGCGTGTTCCAGATGCGCCCGATCTCGATCGGGTTCGACCTGTATTATCAGTGGGAACAGGGCCGCTGGAAACTGGTCGGCATCGACCTCCAGCCGCTTCAGATGACGAGCCAGGCGCCTTCGCGCTAAATCGTGATTGCTACTGGCCGGCAGGCTGCGGAGCGTCGCCGTGCGCGGCGCCCACGCGGCGGATGGCGGCGATTTTTTCGGCCAGAGGCTGCCAATCGTCCGTCTCGTCGATGGCGGCCCAGATACGCTCGACCTCCTCGATTACCATCGTTTCGGGTTCTTCGTTCCAATACGGATGTGCGCTGTCCGTAGGCGAATGGCCCGAAAATGCCTCGGCTAGGCTTGCCTCCGCGTTCCGCCCGCCCCGGTGCCGGTGGAAGAAAGCGTCAGGGCTTTCGCCGCTGTCCCGCGTCGCCCGCTCGCATGCGCCCACAAGCGCCGCATCCGCCTCCGGCCCACGGCTCGCGACACCGAGCCGCCAGCACCAGCGCCGCCCGACCGCTTCCATATAGAGCGAACCGAACCGCTCCAGCGCGGCGATCAGGGGCGGAGCATCGCAAACGAGGCGCAACGCCACTGCAAGCTGTCCGCAATTCCAGTGCAACGCTTCGGGCTGGCGACCGAAGGCGTAAAGCCCCGCATGGTCGAAATACGCCGCGGTGAAGCCGGAATCCCAGCGGGGCAGAAACCGCCACGGGCCGTAATCGAAACTCTCGCCCGAAATGTTCATGTTGTCGGTGTTGAGGACGCCGTGGACGAAGCCCGCCACCATGTAACTCGCCGCCAGATCGGCCATGCGTTCGACCACCAGGTGCATCAAACGCGCGGCAGGCTGGTCGCGGTCGGGGGCGTCATCGGGGGGCGGAGGGCCGGGGAATTGCGCCAGGCAATAGTCGATCAGCTCAACCATATGATCGCGTTCCTCCAAGGCCAGCAGGCGCTGGAAGGTGCCGATGCGGATATGTCCGTGGCTGAGCCGCGTCAGCACGGCGGAGCGGGTGGGCGAGGGCTCGTCGCCGCGTTCGAGCTGCTCGCCGGTTTCGATCACCGAAAAGGTCTTCGACGTATTCACGCCGAGTGCTTCGATCATTTCGGTCGCCAGCATCTCGCGCACCGCACCTTTCAGTGTCAGCCGCCCATCGCCCCGTCGGCTCCACGGCGTGGTGCCCGATCCCTTGGTGCCGAGATCCATCAGGCGACCGGAGTCGTCCCGCATCTGGGCGAAGAGAAAACCGCGCCCATCGCCGATCTCGGGATTGTAGACCCGGAATTGATGCCCGTGATAGCGCAGCGCGAGCGGGTGGGGGAGATTGCCGGGCAAGGGATCGAACCGCCCGAAATGGCGCACCCAGTCGGTATCGCTCAAATCCGCCAGCCCGACGGTTTGCGCCGCGCGATCGTTGCGCCAGCGCAGTACGGTTTCGGGGAAGTCTGCGGCCTCCACCGGATCGCCGATCCAGTCGGCCAGCGCGGCGATGGGGTTGTCGGGACGATAGGAGGCGGCTTGCGCAGGGTCGTTCATCCAGCGATAGTGGGGGTGAGACCGATACGGCACAAGGCCGCCCGCCGAAACCGCGGGTCCGACCGTTCCGTATGACCGACACAGCCAGTGAAGAGCGACAGCGCGCCGATAATGGACAAGCCCTATACCGACCGGACCTGGCAAAGCGCCGACGGCCTCACCCTGCATTACCGTGACTATCCGGCCAGCGAAGGCGCCGATCCCGCGCGCCCGCCGATAATCTGCCTCCACGGCCTCACCCGCAATGCGCGCGATTTCGCCGATCTGGCGGAGCATCTGGCGAGCGGATGGCGCGTGCTGGTGCCCGAAATGCGCGGGCGGGGCGATAGCGATTATGCGCCCGACCCGGCGAGCTATGCCGTCCCCACCTATGTCGGCGATGTCGTCGCGCTGCTGGAAGATCAGGGGATCGAGCGGTTCGTTTCGATCGGAACGTCGATGGGCGGGATCATCACGATGATTCTGGCCGCCACTCGCCACCAGACGATTGCGGGTGCGGTGCTGAACGATATCGGCCCCGAATTGCGGACCGAGGGGCTGGACGCGATCAAGTCCTATGTCGGGCAGGGGCGCAGCTTTCCCACCTGGATGCATGCCGCGCGCGCGCTGGAGGAAACGCATGGCGCCGCCTTCCCGCGCTTCGATACCGAGGACTGGATCAGGATGGCCAAGCGCACGCTGGTGCTGTGCAACAATGGCCGCATTTCCTACGATTACGACATGAAGATCGCCGAGCCGATCATGGCTGCCGACGAAGGCGCGGTGCCACCCGATATGTGGCCGGCCTTCGAAGCGCTGAAGGGCAAGCCGGTACTGGTGGTGCGGGGCGAGATATCCACGCTGTTCGCGGCAGAAACGCTGTCGGAAATGCAGCGCCGCCATCCGCAAGCAAAGGCAGTGACGATCCCCGAAACCGGCCATGCCCCCACGCTCGACGAGCCCGAGGCGCGCGCCGCGATCGACGCTTTCCTGTCCGAATTCGCATGAGTAAGTCCAAGGGTCCGCCCCGCCGCGCGGGCAAGCAAGACGTTCGGCAGGCATCGCGCGTGCCGCATATCCTGCACATCCACTCCACGTTCTCGCCGGGGGGCAAGGAGCTGCGCTGCGTCCAGCTGATCAATGCTTTCGGGGCCAAGGCGCGGCATACGATCGTTTCCGCCGAACCCGACCAGCTGGGCGCGGCGAAGCGCATCCGACCGGGGATCGCGGTCACGCTGCAGCCGGATTTTCCCGCGCTCAAGGGATTGCCGACGCCCGGACGCTTGCAAAAACTCGCCAAGGCGATGCGCGGCTACGATCTCGTGCTGACCTATAATTGGGGCGCGATGGACGCGGTGATGGCGCACACGCTGTTTTCCGAGGCGTTCGACCTGCCCAAGCTGATCCATCACGAGGATGGCTTCGACGAAAGCGAGCTGGTCAAACGCAAGCAGCGGCGGACCTGGTTTCGCCGGATCGCTCTGGGCAAATCCTCTGGCCTGGTCGTCCCGTCGAGCGTGCTGGAAGAGATCGCGCTTGTCGAATGGCAGCAGCCGCTCGGGCGGGTGAAGCGCATTCCCAACGGTATCGACACCGGTGCCTTTGCCGCCAAGCCCAAGACCGATGCGATTCCACGCCTTTTGAAAAGGCCGGGCGAAAAATGGGTGGGCACAATGGCGGGTCTGCGCCCGGTCAAGAATCTCCCGCGTCTGGTGCGCGCCTTTGCCGCCATGCCCGATGACTGGCATCTGATCGTATGCGGGGAGGGGCCGGATCGCGCGCGGATCGAGGCGGAGATCGACCGGCTGGAACTGAACGATCGCGTCCATCTGCCCGGAGCGGTGGACGATCCTGCCAAAGTGGTCGGCCTGTTCGACATCTTCGCCCTGTCGAGCGACAGCGAGCAATTCCCGCTCTCCGTTGTCGAGGCGATGGCGGCGGGGCGTGCGGTGGTGGCGCCCGAAGTGGGCGATATCGCGGACATCGTCGCCGAAGAAAACCGAGCCTATCTCGCCGACACGCCGAGCGAGGAAGCGATCGCAAGCGAGCTCGTCGCTCTGTCGGACGATGCGAAACTGCGCGACACGGTGGGCAAGGCGAACCGCGCAAAGGCCCGCGCGCAATTCGATGCGGACAAGATGATCGCTACCTATCGCCGCCTCTATTCGAGCGCGATGCACGGCTTCGATCTCTGAGCGAAGGTTTCAGCCGCCATTCACGCATGCGGGCGCAGGCGGCGGGTCATGCCCACGCAGTTTCCCCAGCCCATTGCCCTTACGCGGTGCGCCGCCTAATGAACGCCGCTGAACCGGTGGGCGAGATTGTCGCCGTGATGCCGAACGCAACGCTTATCTGAACGGGAAACCAGCCGCTCGTGGCTCTCACACCGAAAAAACCCGCCCTTACCCGCGAAGAAGAACTGGCACGCCGCAAGGCCGCCGAAGACGACGCGCTGATCCGCGAAGTGGACGATGCCGTCCGCCAGGGCGATCTGCAAAGCTTCGGCAAGAAATACGGCGTGCCGATCGCGGGCGCGATCGTCCTGCTGCTCGTCGCCTTTGCGGGCTATCTCTTCTGGCAGAACCAGCAGGAGGCTGCGCGTGAGGCCGATGGCGAGGTGCTGATTGCCGCGCTCGACAATCTGGAGGCGGGCAATCTTCAGACGGCCTACGACAATCTCGAAGGCCTTGCCGCCGCCGATCGCGGTGCGGCGAGCGCGAATGCCAAGATGATGCGCGGCGCGATTCTGGCCCGCCGTGGCGATACTGAACAGGCGGTGGCCGCGTTCGATGCGCTCGCCAAGGATGCAAGCGCGCCGCAGCCGCTGCGCGATCTGGCGTTGATCCGCAAGGTTTCGGCCGGGTTCGATACGATGGACAAGGGCGCCGTGGTCAGCGAACTGAATGCGCTGGCCCAGCCCGATCATCCCTTCTTCGGCAGCGCGGCGGAACTGGTCGCCATGGCGCAGCTCGAACGGGGCAACCGGGCTGAGGCGGGCAAACTGTTCTCGCAGATCGCGCAGAGCGAGACCGCGCCGGAAAGCCTGCGCTCGCGCTCGCGCCAGATGGCGGGCATTCTGGGCGTCGACGCCATTGCGGATGTCGACGCGCTTCTCGAACAACAGGGTATCGACCGCGAAGCGGAGCCGGACGCGCCAGGCGCACCGGCGGCCGAATGACGCGCAATCACAGGCACAACGCTATGACGAGCATTTCCAAGACGAAGATCCTGGCCCGGACCGGCCTTTTCGGCGCGTTGACGCTTGGCCTGTCGGCCTGCGCAGGCGGACTGTTCGGCGGCGGGGACGACGACAACACCACGCCCACCGTGGGCGAGCGTATTCCGATCCTGTCGCGCATCGAAACCGGCGCACAGGTCGATCCCGCGCTGGCCAGCGTCCAGGTGGTGCTGCCGCCCGCGCAGACCAATGCCAGCTTCGCGCAAGCCGGCGGCACGGCCAGCAAGTCCTACGGCCATCTCGCTTTGGGTCAGCAGCCGACCAAGGCCTGGACCGCGCAGATCGCCGGATCGAGCAATCGCGCGCGCCTCGGCGCTGCGCCCGTGGTCGGCGGTGGACGGCTCTACGCCGTCGACGTGGACGGCACGGTTTACGCCTTCGACGCGCAGACCGGTGCCAGGATATGGACCCGCAACGCCGCGCTCGAAAACAATCTGCGCAACAGCGCCTTCGGCGGCGGCGTGAGCTTCGACAGTGGCAAGCTTTATGGCACCAATGGCGCGGGCGAGGTCATCGCCATGGACGCGGCGACCGGCAACGAATTGTGGAAGGTCACCCCATCCGGCCCGCTGCGCGGTTCACCCACCGTCGCGTTCGGGTCGGTCTATGTGATGACGCAGGACAACCAGATCTTCGCGCTCGATGCCAATGACGGCTCGCTCCAGTGGCAGGAATCGGCCTCTTCGACGCAGGCCGGCGTGTTCGGCGTGGCCGCGCCTGCCGTGGGGCAGGGCACGGTCATTGCAGGCTACAGCTCGGGCGAGCTGGTGGCCTATCGCTACGAGAACGGGCGCAGCCTGTGGGCGGACGCTCTGGCGCGCACCAGCATCTCGACCCAGGTCGGCACGCTGACCGATATCGATGCCGATCCCATCATCGACAATGGCCGCGTCTACGCGCTCGGCCAGGGTGGGCGCATGGCGGCTTACGAGCTCGTCACCGGCCAGCGGATCTGGGAGCTGAACCTCGCGGGCATTTCCACGCCTGCAATTGCGGGCGAGTGGATCTTCACGCTGACCGACGATGCCCGCCTGCTCGCCATCGCGCGCTCGACGGGCAAGGTGCGCTGGCTGACCCAGCTGGCCGAGTATCGCAATGTCGAGAAGAAGAAGGATCCCATCTTCTGGACCGGGCCGGTGCTGGCGGGCAATTCGCTGTGGCTGGTCAATTCGCGCGGCGAATTGTGGCGCGTGAGCACCGGCGAAGGCTCGGCGCAGCTCTATCAGGAGCTCGGCGAGCCGGTCAGCCTGCCTCCGGTGGTGGCCAACGAAACGCTCTACATCCTTGACGATAGCGGGCGCATCCACGCCTTTCGCTAAACCCCGCGCGAGACACGGCCTTACCCGCATGTTAACCCTTGCGGCGTAGGAGTTTCGCGCATGAACACCGCACAGGCGCCGCCACGCGCCGCCAGACCGCAGAGCGACGTTTCCTCCTTTGTCGGCCTGGTGGGGCTGGCGGGATTGTTCGCGTGGGTGGCGGTGTCGCGCAATTTCCCCGCGATTGCCGACTATTTCGATCTTCCTTTGCCGCGCCAGCCGATGAGCGGGCCGCATTCCGCACTGGCCGCACTGGTCGCGGCGGCGGTGCCGATGGCGCTGTGGTCGGTCTTCGTCGACAAGGTGCATCTGCGCCCCTCGACCGGGATCGACTGGTCCCTGCGAAAGACCCGCGCGCCCGATCGCGGGACCAGCATGGTCAAGCTGCTCGGCCTGTGGACGACCTGGGCGGTGATCGCCGCGCTCTATTGCCTGTGCCGCTGGTATTGGGACGGGAATTACGTCTTCGCGATCAAGGTGCTGACCTGGGCGGCGCTCCCGCTGGTCGTGCTGTCGGTGCCCTATGTGCTGTGGCTCGACCGGGTGATGCTGAACCCGCGCGATCATGCCTGGCATTTCGGCGCGCTGATCCTCGGCAGGCCGGGCTGGGAACCGGAGCAGATCAAGAAGCACTGGCGCGCCTGGATCATCAAGGGGTTCTACACCGCCTTCATGATCTCGATCGTCCCATTCGCCTTTGCTACCGTGGTGACGGCGGACCTGCCGCAGACCTTTTCGCAACCGGCCAGCGCGGCGCTGTTCCTGATCGAAGTCATGTTCATGATGGACGTGATCATCGGCACGGTGGGCTACATCATGACCGTGCGCCCGCTCGACGCGCATATCCGCAGCGGCAATCCGTTCCTCGGCGGCTGGATCGCGGCGCTGATCTGCTATCCCCCGATGGTGTGGGGGATCATGGGCAACGCCCAGTTCGTGAATTACCAGCAGAACACGCCGGAATGGCTGTACTGGATGCAGGGGAACGATCTTCTGGTCGCGTGCTGGGGGACGTGGCTCGTCATACTGACGTTCTTCTATGCCTGGGCGACCTTCGTGTTCGGCCTGCGCTTTTCCAACCTCACCTATCGCGGCGTCATCACCAACGGCCCCTATCGCTGGACGCGCCACCCGGCTTACGTGTCGAAGAACCTGTTCTGGTGGTTCGCAACCCTGCCGTTCCTCGTCACCACCGGCAGCCCGGTAGAAATGATCCGCAACTCGTTCTTCCTGCTGGTCGTTAACGGTATCTATTACTGGCGCGCGCGGACCGAGGAGGCGCATCTGCTGCGCGAAGACGCGAAATACCGCGAATATTACGACTACATGGCCGAAAACGGGCTGATTACCGCGCCGCTGACGCGATTGTTCGCCTGGGTCAAGGGGTTGAGGCCGGTGACCGTACCCGCCTGATCTCCGGCTCTAGAAGCTGTATTTGTAGACCCGGTCGATATCGCCGCCCCATTCGCCATGATAGCGGTCGAGCAGGACTTGCGCGGGCACCTTCCCGGTTGTCACGATCTCATCGAGCGTTTCGAGGAAGCCCGTCTCGTTGTCCCCGCTCGAATTGAGGCGCGCGCGCGCCGACAGGCCCGCGCGGGCGATCTTCATCACTTCGCGCGCCAGATCGAGCAGCTTGCCGCCGCCGGGAATCGGCGCGTCGAGCGCCAATTTCGGCACCGCGTTGCGCAGATCCTCGCGCTCTTCCATCGTCCAGTCCTTGACGAGGTCCCATGCCGCATCGAGCGCGGTCTGATCGTAGAGCAGGCCGACCCAGAAAGCGGGCAGAGCGCAGATCCGGCTCCACGGCCCGCCATCGGCGCCGCGCATTTCGAGGAAGCTTTTGAGGCGCACTTCGGGAAAGGCGGTGGAGAGGTGATCCCACCAATCGCTCTGCGTCGGTTTTTCGCCCGGAAGCACCGACAGATTTCCGTCGAAGAAATCGCGGAAGCTGAGGCCCGCCGCGTCGATATATCGGCCATCGCGGAAGACGAAATACATCGGCACGTCGAGCATGTAATCGACCCAGCGTTCGTATCCGAAGCCGTCCTCGAACACGAAGGGCAGCATGCCGGTGCGGTGCGGATCGGTGTCCGACCAGATATGGCTGCGGAAGGAGAGGTAACCGTTCGGTTGCCCTTCGGTGAAGGGCGAATTGGCGAACAATGCTGTCGCCAGCGGTTGCAGCGCGAGGCCGGTGCGGAATTTCTGCGCCATGTCCGCCTCGCTCGAATAGTCGAGATTGACCTGGATTGTGCAGGTGCGCAGCATCATGTCGAGCCCCAGATCGCCGACGCGCGGCATGTGGTTCTTCATGATCTCGTAACGGCCCTTGGGCATCATCGGCAGATCGGATCGCGCCTTGTCCGGCCACATCCCTAAGCCGAGGAAGCCGACGCCGAGCTGTTCGCCGACTGCCTTGACCTGCGCCAGATGCCGCCCGGTTTCCGCACAGGTTTCGTGCAGGTTTTCGAGCGGCGCGCCCGACAGTTCGAGCTGGCCCGCAGGTTCCAGGCTGACCGTGCCGTCGCTGCCCCGCATGGCGATGACCTTGCCGCCTTCTTCGACCGGCTCCCACCCGAATTCGGTCAGCGCCATCAGGATGTCGCGAATGCCGCCCTTCTCCTCGTAAGAGGGGGCGTGGTGATCGCCGCGCATATAGACCAGCTTTTCATGCTCGGTCCCGATGCGCCAATCCGCCTTGGGTTTCTCGCCGACCTGCATCGGCGCGACCAATTGGTCGCGGGTTTCGATAATGGGATCGTCCCGCTCGGAAGTGTCGCGCGTGCTCATGGCGGGTGGCGTTACGCAACCTATCGGAGCGAGGGAAGGGGGGAAGTGGAGTGTCCGGAGCAAGAGGGGCGCTCCGCCGGGTTTTCCCCGTCCGTTTACGCGGCCCAGTCGCCTGCCACCGCCATCCACAGCGCGGTTGCCGCGATCGCTGCCGTTTCCGCGCGCAGGATACGCGGCCCCAATCCGATCGGTACCGCCTGCGGCAGAGCGCGGATGGCCGCGCGCTCCGCATCGTCGAAGCCGCCCTCCGGTCCGATAAGCAGGGCGGCAGGCGCCTTGTACCGCGCGAAAGCGGCGGAGGCGGGTTCGCCGCCCGTCTCGTCCGCAAAATAAAGGGTGCGGTCCTGCGGCCAGTCGCGCAGCAAGGCGTCGAGTTTTTCGGGCGCGTCCACCACGGGCAGAGCAGTGCGCGCGCATTGCTCGGCAGCCTCGACCGTGACGGTTCGCGCCCGCTCTGCGTTGAGCTTGTCCACCACGGCGCGGCGAGTCATCACCGGACGGATTCGCGCCACGCCGAGTTCGGTCGCCTTTTCGAGGATCAGATCGAAACGATCTTTCTTGACCAGCGCCGGGCAGAGCCAGAAATCGGGCACCGCCTCGCGCGCGCGCAGCCGCTCCACCGCCTCTGCTTCGATCCGCCGTTTTCCGACCGAGGAAATGCGCGCAGCCCATTCCCCGGTGACGTCGTCGCATAGGATCACGATATCGCCTTCGCCCACGCGCATGACGCGCGAGAGGTAATGCGCCTGATTGCCCTCGATCGCGATTATGGAGCCAGCCGCCAGTTCCTCGGTCACGAAAAGGCGCGGCGCGCTGCGCGGCGGCCAGGCGGGGGTTTTCGGATCGTGCGTGGCGGGCATGGCTTTCCTGTTGGCGATGCGGACAGTAGGAGGCAAGCCATGCCAGCCAGCAATTCCGACATCGTTCCCGATAGCGAGCATCGCGGTCTTGTCGCGCGCCTGCCGCAGAATTTGCGCGACCTCGCGATGCTGGCGCGTTTCGATCGGCCGATCGGCTGGTGGCTCCTGTTCTGGCCGTGTGTCTGGGGCGTCTGGCTGGCGGGAGCGGGCTGGCAGGTCGCGCTGCTCGGCTGGCTGCTGCTCGGCGCGATCGCGATGCGTGGGGCAGGCTGCGTCTATAACGACATCGTCGACGCCGATCTGGACCGGAAGGTGGCGCGCACGGCCAGCCGTCCGGTGGCGAGCGGCAGAGTATCGAAAAAGCGGGCGTGGGCCTGGCTGCTGGCGCTCTGCCTTGTCGGCCTGGCCGTGTTGCTGCAATTGCGTGCCCTCGCGCAGATCGTCGCCCTGGCGAGCCTTGCGCTGGTCGCCGCCTATCCTTTCATGAAACGCATTACCTGGTGGCCGCAGGCTTGGCTCGGGCTGGTCTTCACCTGGGGGCTGCTCGTCGGCTGGACCCAGTTGCGGGCCGATAATTGGGACGCGCTCGCCGCCATGTATATCGGGGCGGCGCTTTGGGTGATCGGATACGACACGATCTATGCGCTGCAGGACCGCGAGGACGATGCGCTGGTCGGCATCAGGTCGAGCGCGCTGAGGATGGGTGGGTTCGTGAAGGGCGGCGTGGCGCTGTGCTATGGCGGCGCGGTGGCGCTCTGGGCGCTTGCCTTCTGGCTCTACCGCGCGGACTGGATTGCGCTGCTGGCGCTGATTCCGGCGGCGGGGCATCTGGCGTGGCAGATCGCGACGCTGGACGAGAGCGATCCCGACAACCCGCTGGCTCGCTTCCGTTCCAACCGCTGGGCAGGCGCGCTGGTCGCAGCAGCCTGTTTCGTCGTCGGAAACGCGTAAGGCCCCCTTGGCGTAAGCCCTTCGAAAGCCTATCTGCGGCCCCCATATGGCCCGCCCCAAACCGACCACCTTCGACAAGCAACGCGTCGCCGCCGACAATCGGCGCGCGAAGTTCGATTATCATATCGAGGACACCTACGAAGCCGGCCTCGCTTTGCAGGGGACCGAGGTGAAAGCCCTGCGCGCCGGCGAGGCGAGCATCAAGGAAAGCTATGCCGAGGTGCGCGACGGGCAGGTGTGGCTGATCAATGCCAACATCCCCGAATATTCGCACGGCAACCGCCTCAACCACGAACCGCGCCGCCCGCGCAAACTGCTGCTCCATTCGCGCGAGATCGAGCGCATGTTCGGCGCGGTCGAGCGCAAGGGGATGACGCTGGTGCCGCTCTCGGTCTATTTCAATTCGACCGGGCGCGCGAAGGTGGAACTGGCGCTGGCTAAGGGCAAGCAGGCGCACGACAAGCGCGAGGCGGTCAAGGATCGCGACTGGAAGCGCGACAAGGCTCGCCTGATGCGAGAACGGGGTTGAGCGACCGACGCTCCAAGACTTTCATGGCGGACCTGATCCGCAAATACATGCCCTCGCGCGAGGAGATGGCCGAAAATCGCTGGCTGTCGCCGATCGCGCATCGTTTCCTCAGCCCGGAATTATGGCGCTTCACGCGTCGCTCGGTCCCGCGCGGCGTGGCTCTGGGCCTGTTCGCGGCCTTCATCGTGCCGCTGGGGCAGATCTTTCTTGCCGCCTTTCTGGCGCTGCCCTCGCGCGCCAACGTGCCGCTCGCCGCGCTGGTGACCTTCGTGACCAATCCCTTCACCTTCCCTTTCTGGGCAGTGATGGCGAACCGCACCGGGGCCTTCGTTCTCAATCTCGACAATGCCGTCGGCGGGGATGCGGCGCGCGAGATCGCGCATGATGGCGGCGCGCTGGCGGGCTGGTTCGAACTGGCCGGCGTGACCGCTTTCGGCTTCGTGGTGCTGGCGATCGTTAGCGCTGCGATCGGGTATCTGATGGCCAGCCTGATCTGGCGCCTGATGGTGGCGCGCAAGCGCACAAAACGCCTTCGCGACATGGCTCAGCGCGGCGATCCGCTGAAGGGCGAAGCGGTGGGCAGCGAACCGACACAGGGCGAGGCATGATCACACGCTTCGCCGATGGGTCCGACCGCTTGCCTCCCTTGCCGTTGATGGCGGGATTGCTGGGCGCGGCGCTGCTGTCCGCCATTCTGATCTGGCTGGTCGGAGGCTCGATGCTGGTTGCCGCGACCTATGCCGGTGGCCTTCTCGTGTTGATCCTGGCGCTGCTTCTGACGAACGGTTTGCGAGGCGCGGCAGAGCAAGACGGCCACGGCCAGCCGGACTGGTCGGTCACGCATGCCGCGATAGAGAATCGCCGGCGCGCCATCGCGATTACCGATCGGGCCAATCGCGTCGTCTGTTCCAATACCTGTTACGACCAGTGGTTCGGAGGCGAGGCTGCGCCTCCGGAGTTGGGTTTCGAGGCATCCGATCGCGACAGGCTGACCGGCGCCGCCCGGGTCGCGTGGCGGGACGGTGTCGGGACCGCGGAAGATCTGACCTTCGCCGCTTCCGCCAAGAATTATAAACTGGAAGTCGAACGCAGCGGCCGGGGTGAGGACTATCTCGTCTGGCGGTTTACCGAAATGGTGGTCGCCAACAGCTATGACGGTGTGGCGGAGCGGATTTCGGGACCGTTCGGCTATATGATGTCGCGTGCCGGCATCGAAGTCGCCCTGGTGGCGAGCGATGGCGTGGTGATGGCCCATACGCCGGGCATGGCGACCCGGGCGATGGGTACGCCCGATGCGGATCTGAGGGGCAGCGAGTTCGTCCAGTTGCTGCGTACCGACGATCGCGACCGAATCTTCTTCGCCCGCGAAGGCCAGCAGGGCACTCCGCAGACGCTCGTCCAGGTTTCATTGGAGCCGGATCGCAAATCACGCCAGCAGGGGCAGCCGCCTGCGCCGTCCACCATGGTTCTGATCGACGGGCAGGTCGGTATCGGCAACCGGCCCGATGGCGCCCAGTCGGCCGCGATCCCCCAGTTGGAAGCGCTGCTGTCGGCCCTGCCGCTCGGCCTCGCGCTGACCGATCGCGACGGGCGTTTCCTGTTCGCCAACAAGGCATTCCTGCGCGCGGTGGAGCGCGAACAGCAGGGATTGCCGCAATACCCGTCCGATCTCGTCGTGCGCGAAGACAAGGGCGTGCTGTCGGACACAGTGCGCCGTTTCGCGCGCGGTTCTGCGGCAAGCGGGGACATGGCCGTAAGGCTGGCGGGCGACAAGGAGGAGCCGATCTCGCTGGGCCTTGCGGGAGTCCGCGGGCTGGGCGATGCGGCGGTGCTGTTATCCTTGAGCGATTCGACCGAGGAGAAGCGCCTGCGCCGTCAGGTCGCGCAGGCCACCAAGATGCAGGCGGTCGGCCAGCTGGCGGGCGGCGTGGCGCACGATTTCAACAACGTGCTGACCGCGATCATCGGCTATTGCGACCTCATGCTGCTGCGCCATACGCCCGGCGACAGCGATTACGACGACATCCAGCAGATCAAGGCCAATTCCAACCGCGCCGCCAGCCTCACGCGGCAATTGCTCGCCTTCAGCCGCCAGCAGACCTTGCGGCCGGTCGTGTTGCAATTGCCGGATGTGGTGAGTGAGGTCAGTCAGCTCCTGAAACGGCTGATGGGCGACAAGATCGAATATTCGATCCGTCACGATCGCGAGCTGGGCCCGGTGCGCGCCGATCCGCAGCAATTGGAACAGGTCATCATCAATTTGGCCGTGAATGCGCGCGACGCGATGCATTCCTACGGTCAGAATGCGCCCAACGACTGGAAGGGCCGCTTGACGCTGGCAACAAGGCGGGTTTCGGCGCGCGACGTGCGGAAAATGGGCATCGATATCATGCCCGCCGACGATTACACCGTCCTGATCGTACAGGACACGGGTGGCGGCATCCCGCGTGACGTGATCAACAAGATCTTCGAACCGTTCTTCACCACCAAGGAACAGGGCAAGGGCACCGGGTTGGGCCTGTCGACGGTCTACGGGATCGTGAAGCAGTCGAACGGCTTCATCTTCGCGGACAATGTTCAGGGGCCGGGCGGCAATCCGGTAGGCGCGCGCTTCACCATGTATCTGCCCGTCCATCGCGGCGAGATGCCGCGCGCAGCCAAGCCGCGCCGCGACGAAAGCGAAAAGGCCAGCGAATGGTCGGCAGGCGGCAAACTGCTTCTGGTGGAGGACGAGGATACGGTCCGCGCCGTGGCGGAACGGGCGCTCACGCGCGCAGGCTATGCCGTCACGACGGCCAGCGACGGCGAGATCGGGCTGGGCATCGTCGCCAATTCTGGCGAACAATTCGATCTCGTCGTTTCCGACGTGGTCATGCCGGTGATGGACGGCCCCGCCATGGCGCGGGCGATCCGCCGCGTACAGCCGGACATCCCGATCCTCTTCATGTCGGGATACGCCGAAGAGCATCTGCGCAACGAAATCGATATCGAAAACATGCACTTCATCCCCAAACCGTTCAGCGTCCAGCAGATCAACGCCAAGGTGGCCGACGTGCTGAGCCTGCAGAAGCGCAAGCGCGAAAAGGCCTGACGGGTCGGCGTTTGCGAACGCCGCGAAGGGCGCTGCACAAAGATTCTTTTCGTTCCCCTCTTGTTCTCTGGAACAGAAGTGGTACATACCGCTTCGGTTGAAGAGTCGATCGCGGCTCTAGGCAGATAGGAAGGGACATGTCATGGCGGCCAGTCTGAAGCTCGTGGACAGCAAGGAAAAATCCGTGGACCGTCAAAAGGCACTCGACGCCGCGCTCGCGCAGATCGATCGCGCGTTCGGCAAAGGCTCGGCGATGAAGCTGGGTCAGAAGGAAGCGATGAATGTGGAGTCGATCTCCACCGGATCGCTCGGTCTCGACATCGCATTGGGCGTGGGCGGCCTGCCTAAGGGCCGCGTGATCGAAGTGTACGGGCCGGAAAGCTCGGGCAAGACCACGCTGGCACTCCATGTTCTGGCTGAAGCGCAGAAGCAGGGCGGCACCGTCGCCTTCGTCGATGCGGAACACGCGCTCGACCCGGTCTATGCCCGCAAGCTGGGCGTCGACATCGACGAGCTTATCGTGTCGCAGCCCGATACCGGCGAACAGGCGCTGGAGATTGTGGACACGCTGGTGCGCTCCAACGCGATCGACGTGCTGGTGGTCGATTCGGTCGCCGCGCTGGTTCCGCGCGCGGAAATCGAAGGCGAGATGGGGGACAGCCATGTCGGCCTTCAAGCGCGCCTGATGTCGCAATCGCTGCGCAAGCTCACCGGCTCCATCAACCGCTCCAAATGCATGGTGATCTTCATCAACCAGCTGCGCATGAAGATCGGCGTCATGTACGGCAATCCGGAGACGACGACGGGCGGCAACGCGCTGAAGTTCTACGCCTCGGTCCGCCTCGACATCCGCCGTACTGGCCAGATCAAGGATCGGGACGACATCATCGGCAATTCGACTCGCGTGAAAGTGGTCAAGAACAAGGTCGCCCCGCCGTTCAAGCAGGTCGAATTCGACATCATGTATGGCGAAGGCATCTCCAAGATCGGCGAGATCCTCGATCTCGGCGTCAAGGCGGGCATCGTCGAAAAGTCGGGCTCCTGGTTCAGCTATGACAGCATCCGCATCGGCCAGGGCCGTGAAAACGCGAAGACCTATCTTAAAGAGCATTCCGACGTTTGCGACCGGTTGGAAGCCGCCATTCGCGGCAAAACCGACGAAGTCGCCGAGGAGATGATGACCGGTCCTGACGCGGAGGACTAAGACCCATCTTCTCAAGCGGGTGCCGCGGCCTTCCTACCTACAGGCCGAGTCCCGAAAAAGGCATCCGAATACGCGGAAAGCCGGTGCTGGCGAGGGCTGTCCAAAAAGTCCCTCGCAGCGCCGGCTTTTCGCGTTTCAGGCCGCGGGCTTCGTCTCTCGCGTATCCGGCTTGCCCAAGCCCATTGGCCATCCCGCTTTCTCTCGACTACATGACACGCGAACCAGCTTTCGGGAGCGCGCGCATGACCATCACCGTCCACCATCTCAATAACAGCCGTTCGCAACGCATTCTCTGGCTGCTGGAAGAACTCGGTGCTGAATACGAGATCGTATCCTACCAGCGCGATGCCACCACCAATCTCGCGCCGCCCGAATTGAAGCAGGCGCATCCGCTCGGCAAATCGCCCCTGATCGAGGATGCGGGACGCAGCGTCGCGGAGAGCGGGGCGATCATTCAGTATCTTTGCGAACGCCACGGCGGGGAGAGCTGGCTTCCCGATCCCACCAGCGACGCGCATATCGATCATCTCGAATGGATGCAGTTCGGCGAAAGCAGCTTCTTCGTTCCCGTCATGCTCAAGATCTATGCCGGGCGCCTCGGTGAGGCCGCAGCGCCGCTGATGCCTCGCATCGAAGAGCAGCTCGTGGCGCATATCGACTATGCGGAAAGCCGGATTTCCGACGATCTCCATTTCGTCGGCGAGGATTGGTCTGCGGCCGACGTGATGATGAGCTTCCCGGCCGAAATCGCCGTGATGCAAGGCTACTCCGACCGCGCACCGAAACTCGCGCGCTTCGTCGAAGCAGTTCACGCCCGCCCGGCCTGGCAGCGTGCCCGCGAACGCGGCGGCCCCTATTTCGTATGGTGAGGCCATGACCGGCGCTGGTGAGTGGACTGGCCGCGTCGGCGGCGTGTGGGCCAAAGAATGGCAGCGCACCGATCGCAGCTTCGGCGAGCTGACCGATCGCCTGCTTGATCCCACCGCTCTAAGCAGCTTCTCGCATGCGCTCGATATCGGCTGCGGTGCAGGCGAGATTTCGATCGCTCTCGCGACCCGCAATCCCAATGCTGCAATCACCGGACTCGATATCTCGTCCGATCTTCTCGCCATCGCCCGAGAACGCGCTGCGGAATTACCGAATGTCGCCTTTCATCATGCCGATGCTGCCACCTGGCATCTCGACAAGGCGGCAATCGCGCCAGATCTCCTGATCTCGCGCCACGGGGTCATGTTCTTCGATCATCCAGTCGCCGCTTTTGCGCATCTTCGCTTACTAGCTTCCACAAACGCCCTGCTCCGCTTCTCCTGCTTCCGCGAACGAAACGCGAATGGCTGGGCTGAATTGTTGCAAGGCATTCTGCCGGAGCCACCTACCACGCCCGATCCGCATGCGCCCGGACCGTTCGCCTTCGGCAACGAAGATCGGGTGAGCGTGATCCTCCGCGATGCCGGGTGGAAAGACATCGCCTTCGAACCTCTCGATTACGCCATGATTGCAGGCGAAGGCGAGGACGCCCTCGAAGAGGCGGTGGCCTATTTCCTGCGGATAGGCTCGGCCGCCAGCGCCATCGCCGCGCTTGAAGGGGCGACACGCGAACGGGCAATCGCGAACCTGCGCGCCATGCTCGCGGATCATCGCGAGCAGGACAGGATCGCGCTTCCCGCAGCGGCCTGGATCGTCACCGCCCACGCGGGATGACGAACTCCGTTCGGCGCATGCCATTCCCGGCTTGTCGCTAGCCGTCCGATTGCCTAACTGCCGGGCATGACTTCGACCAACGACATCCGCCGCTCCTTCCTCGATTATTTCGCCGGTCAGGGGCACAAGGAAGTCGCCTCCGCGCCGCTCGTCCCCTTCAGCGATCCCACCTTGATGTTCGTCAACGCGGGGATGGTGCCGTTCAAGAATTCGTTCACCGGCCTCGAAAGCCCGCCCGCGCCGCGCGCGACAAGCGCGCAGAAATGCGTGCGCGCCGGCGGCAAGCACAACGATCTCGACAATGTCGGCTACACCGCCCGGCATCACACCTTCTTCGAGATGCTGGGCAATTTCAGCTTCGGCGACTATTTCAAGGAACAGGCGATCCATCACGCCTGGACGCTGCTGACGAAGGAATGGGGTCTCGATCCAGAGCGCCTGCTGGTCACCGTCTATCACACGGACGACGAAGCGTTCGACCTGTGGAAGAAGCTCACCGGCTTCGCGGATGAGAAGATCATTCGCATCCCGACCAAGGACAATTTTTGGGCCATGGGGTCCGACGGGCCGTGCGGACCGTGTTCGGAGATCTTCTACGATCACGGCGATCACATCTGGGGCGGCCCTCCCGGATCGCCGGAGGAAGACGGCGATCGCTTCGTCGAGATCTGGAACCTCGTCTTCATGCAGTTCACGCAGGAAGCGGACGAGATCGTCGGCGATCTGCCCAAGCCCAGCATCGACACCGGCATGGGGATCGAACGCGTCGCGGCGGTTATGCAAGGCGTCCACGACAATTACGATACCGACACGTTCAAGGCCCTGATCGCGGCGAGCGAGGGGCTGACGGGCGTGAAGGCCGAAGGCGAGCGGACGGCCAGCCATCGCGTCATCGCGGACCATCTGCGCTCCACCAGCTTCCTGCTGGCCGATGGCGTGCTGCCGTCGAACGAAGGGCGCGGATACGTCCTGCGCCGGATCATGCGCCGCGCGATGCGGCACGCGCATCTGCTCGGCGCGGACAAGCCGCTGATGCACCGCCTCGTGCCCGAACTGGTGAGCGAGATGGGTGCGGCCTATCCCGAACTCGTGCGCGGACAGGCGCTGATCCAGGAAGTTCTCGAGCGCGAGGAAACGCAGTTCCGCCGCACGCTCGACAAGGGATTGCGCCTGCTCGACGAAGAGACCGGAGATCTGGGCGAGGGGGGCACGCTGCCCGGCGAAACCGCGTTCAAGCTCTACGACACTTATGGGTTTCCTTACGACCTCACCGAAGACGCGTTGCGCAGCCGGGGCATCGGTGTCGATCGCGAAGGCTTCGACGCCGCGATGGCGCAGCAGAAGGCCGCTGCGCGCGCCGCGTGGAAGGGTTCGGGCGAAGCGGCGAGCGACGAGGTGTGGTTCGACATCGCCGAGCGCGAGGGTTCGACCGAATTTACCGGCTACAGCTCGACGACGGGCGAGGCGGAGGTGGTCGCGATCGTGAAGGATGGCGCGGAAATCGGCCGTGCAGTCGCGGGCGATCAGGTGATCGTGCTGACCAACCAGACGCCGTTCTATGGCGAAAGCGGCGGGCAGACCGGGGATGCGGGCCGCATCTGGACCCCGGAGGGCCTCGAATTCGCCGTCGAAACGACGAACAAGCCGCTTGGCCGCCTGCACGCCCATGTCGGCGCGGTGGTGAAGGGCGAGGTGAAGGTGGGCGATGCGGTCCATCTTGCTATCGATGCCGAACGGCGCGACCGTATCCGCGCGAACCACTCCGCGACGCACCTCGTCCACGCGGCCCTCCGCAACACGCTGGGCGAACACGTGACGCAGAAAGGATCGCTGGTCGCGGACGATCGCTTCCGCTTCGATTTCTCGCATCCCAAGCCGCTGAGCGCAGAGGAGATTGCGGAAGTCGAATCCGAAGTGAATGCCGAAATCCGCGCCAACGAGCAGGTTTCGACCCGGCTTATGACGCCGGACGATGCAGTGGCGGCAGGCGCGCTCGCGCTGTTCGGCGAGAAATATGGCGACGAGGTGCGCGTGCTCTCGATGGGCCGCAAGCCCGATGGCAGCCGCAATTTCTCGGTCGAATTGTGCGGCGGCACCCATGTCGAGGCGACGGGCGATATCGGCCTGTTCCACATCGTGTCGGACAGCGCGGTGAGTTCCGGCGTGCGCCGGATCGAAGCGCTGACGGGCGATGCCGCACGCCGCTGGTTGCTGGCGCGTGACGAGGCGGTGAAAGCGATCGCCTCCGCCCTCAAGACCGCGCCCGACGATGCCGCCGCGCGCGTGGCGGCGCTGGTCGATGAGCGCAAGCGCCTCGAAAAGGAACTGGCCGAAGCCAAGCGCGCTCTTGCGCTGGGTGGAGGCGGCGGGTCCGGCCCGGCGCAGGCGGCGGACGAGGATGTCGGCGGCGTGACCTTTTCCGGTCAGGTTATCGAAGGGCTCGACCCCAAGGAATTGCGGCCCCTGCTAGACGACGCGAAGACCCGCATGGGATCGGGTGTGGCGGCGGTGTGCGCCGTCAACGAAGGCAAGGCGGCCTTCGCCGTTGCCGTGACCGACGACATGACCGATCGTTTCAGCGCGGTCGATCTGGTGCGAAAGGGTGTCGAAGCGCTTGGCGGCAAGGGCGGCGGCGGGCGGCCCGACATGGCGCAAGGCGGCGGGCCGGACGGCTCGCAGGCCGATGCCGCCATCCAGGCAGTGCGGGACGCTTTGGTCTCGGCATAGAAAAACCGCCCGTATCGGTCTGGATACGGGCGGTTCTCACTTGCGTGTTCCGAGATAGGATCAGGCGTTGGGCGTTTTCTTCGTCACGCCGCTGCTGCCCTGTTCGAGGTCGTTGCCGCCGGTATCGCCCGGCTGGCCGCGGCCCTGATCGACCTTGGCCTTGCTCTTCAATGGGTCCTGCACATTCTGCGGCTTGAACTTCTCGTCATTCGGGGTCGGCTTGGTGGGATCGGGATTGCTCATCTGAAATTCTCCTTTCCCTTCCAATGCATGAGCGCGTCGATCGTTCATATATTATCGGTATGGGAGCTTGGCCGCAGGTCGGCGTAGATGGCTCTCAGCTCGCGTTCACAGGCCGCCAGACCGTCGGCTTCCTCCAGACTTTCGCGCTTGGCGGCCATGGTTTCGAGGCAAGCGATGACGGGAGCGGCCTGCTCGCCAGCGCCCAGCGTCTGTGCACGGCGGGCGAGGAACAGCAGATCGCTGACCGGCCGCATCGCCAGGAAGGTCTCAACCATCGGCGTCAGCAAAGCGGCATCGTCGCGCCAGTCGCGTCCCTGAAAGAGCGTCTCGACGACATACTGGCCCGCGCCGAAACATTCGTACCGGATGCACCCTGCAAAACCCTGTTCCGCCCTGTCTTCATAGATCGTGCAGAGCCCGTTCGCCGCCAGCTTCGGGCAGGGTTCGCCAGCCTGTTTACGTGCGGAAAAGCCGGGCATATCGTCGGAAGGGTAGGCGATGCAGCACAGCGCCGCGCATCGCCCGCAATCTGCGCGGGTCTCGATCGGGCGGCCCATCTCTGCCACTCCCATCACCTGCCCGTCAGTCGCTCGCCGTGCTGCTGCGCAATTTGGGGCGATAGCTGAGCGCGCCTTCCTGCTCGATCTTCACTCGGTATTCGTCGCGCTGTTCGTGGATGGAGGCGATCACCGGACCCATCGGCACGCCGATATCGACGAGGACGGCCTCGCTCAATTGTAGCGAGCTTTCGAGCGTTTCGGGCACGGCATGGCTGGCGCCCGAGCGATAGAGTTCGGCTGCGTGCCCGGTATCGCGAGCGCGCGCGACGATCAGCAATTGGGGATAGGCTTTGCGCAATTTCGATACGAGCCGCGCGGCGAGCACCGGCTCGTCCATGGTGAGGACCACGGCGAGCGCGCTTTCGATGCCCAATTTGTCGAGCGCATCGCTGCGCGAGGCATCGCCGAAGGCCGCGCGGAAGCCGCGGCGCTTGGCGCTGGCGATCAGATCGGCGTTCGAATCGATCGCGACATAGGGCTTGTCGTGCGTTTCGAGCATGCGCGCGATCAGGCGACCCACGCGGCCCGCGCCGATGATGATGACGCGCGGCTCGCCTTCATCCTCGGGCGGCAATTCGGGCATGGGTTCGACCCGCCGGGCGATGGCGCGCCCTACCAGAGCGAGCACCGGCGTGATCGTCAGGCCGATCGCGGTCACGATCTGCCAGAATTGCGCCGTGCCTGGCTGGATCAGCAGCGCGGAACTGGCCGCAGCGAGAACGATCAGGGTGGTTTCCGAAGGGCTCGCCATGAGGATACCCGTCTCCGCCGCGGTGGACCGGCGCGCCCCCATCAGGCGCAGGAGAATGCCGGTGACGAGCGCCTTGAACACCAGAACGCCCACCACGGCTGTGGCGATCGAGGCCAGATTTTCCCAGATCGTGGCGAGATCGATGCTCATCCCCACGGTGATCAGGAAGATGCCCAGCGCGAGGCCCTTGAACGGCTCGATGATCGATTCGACCTCGCCGTGATATTCGGTTTCCGCGATCAGCAGGCCGGCAATCAGAGCGCCTACGATGGGCGAAAGACCCGCGAGCGCCGTGGCAAGGCTGGCCCCGATCACCACGAGCAGGCTGGCGGCGAGGAACAGTTCCGGGCTCTTGGTGCGCGCGGCCTGGGCGAACAGGCGGGGCAGGGCGATCCGCCCTGCGATCAGCAGCACCGCGATCACCACTCCGCCGATCACCAGCGTGTCGACCAATCCCTCCCACCCTTCGGCCTGCGCGGTGGGCGCCATGGCGCCGAGGATGAAGATGATCGGGACGATCATGATATCCTCGAACAGGAGCATCGACAGCGCCGAGCGTCCGACGGGCGAATGCGTGCCCGATATCGGCAGGACGATCGCAGTCGAGGAGAAGGCGAGCGCGAAGCCGAGCGCCAGCGCCCCGGTCCAATATTGCCCGATCATGGCGAGGAAGATCGCGAGGACCACGCCGGTGACGAGCAGTTCCAGCGCGCCAAGGCCGAAGACCAGTCTTCGCATCTGCCACAGGCGTTTGAAACTGAGTTCCAGCCCGATGGTGAACAGCAGCAAGATGATCCCGAACTCCGCGAAAGGTTCGAGCGCTTCGGGATCGGTTATCGTTATATGGCTGAGCCACGGTCGCTCGTACACGAGCTGCCCCAGCCCGAACGGGCCGACCGCGATGCCGATCAGGATGAAACCGATGACGGGCGTGATGCGGAAGCGGGTAAAGACCGGGATGACGATCCCCGCCGCGCCGAGGATCACCAGCGCGTCGGATATCATCGGGGTCGCTTCGATCTCGCCGGCCATGGGACAATCCTAGAGTGCAGGGCGCGAATGCGCCAGTGCTGCGGTTGCGAGATTTTTCCAGAGCGACCCGGGAAGGGCGCGAGGCGGGTAGGTTCAGCCCCCGCCGACGGTCTGCGGCCCGAGCGGTTCGGCGCGCGGGCGGGTCTTGCCCGGATGCGTGCCGTCCTCGTCCCACTCGATCCGATAAAGATCGAATCGGCGATCCGCCAGATTGCGTACGGTGCCTTCGGCGCGCGCCCAGCTGAGATCGGCGAGGTTGATGTCGCTGATGGTCAGCGTCTCGACATTCTCGCTCGCTTCCGCCGCAATCCCGTCGCGCGCGAAGGGGAAGTCGCAGGGCGTCAGGATGCAGCTCTGCGCGTACTGGATGTCCATATTGGCGACGTTGGGCAGATTGCCGACATTGCCGGACAAGACCACGAAGCACTGGTTTTCGATCGCCCGCGCCTGCCCGCAATAACGCACGCGCAGATAGCCCTGGCGGCTGTCGGTGCAGAAGGGGACGAAGATGATCCGCGCGCCTTCGTCGGCCAGCTTGCGGCTCAGTTCGGGAAATTCGCTGTCATAGCAGATCTGCACGCCGATCGGGCCGCAATCGGTCTGGATCACGTCGATCGTGTCGCCGCCGCGAATGTTCCACCAATAGCGCTCGTTGGGCGTGGGGTGGATCTTTTCCTGTTCATGCACCGATCCGTCGCGCAGGCAGACATAGGCGACGTTGTGGATGTCGCCATCGTCCATCCGGGTCGGGTGCGATCCGCCGATGATGTTGATGTTGTAGCGCATCGCCATTTCGGACAGGTCGGCGCGGATGCGGGGCGTGTATTCGGACAGGCGCTCGATCGCTGCGACGGGCGAGAGTTCTTCCGGCTCGAAGCTCAACAGCTGGAGCGTGAACAGTTCCGGGAAGACGATGAAGTCCGATTCGTAGTCCGAAGCAACGCCGACGAAATACTGGATGGCGCGCAGGAATTCGTCGTAGTCGGCCACGGCGCGCGCCTGCAACTGGCAGGTCGCCACTCGCACCGCTTCGACGCCGCGCGGCAGGCGCTTCTTCACCGGCTGGTCGCGCTCCACATAGGGATTGCGCCACACCATCATCACTGCGTTCCCGCGCGAGGCCTTGTCCTCGGGCAGGTATTTGCGCATCACTTCGCGCGGTTCGAACCCGTTGGCGAGCTGGAAGCGCAAGACCGGATCGTGCAGCTTTCCGGCGACCAGACGTTCGAGGTAATCCTCGGGGCTTTCCACCTTGTCGGTTTTGCGGCGGCGCGCGCGGTCGTAACCCGGCATCCGCCCGCCGAAGACGATGCCGGTCAGGTCTTTTTCTTCCGCCAGAGAGCGGCGCTCTTCGTAGAGGCGGCGCCCGATGCGCACGCCGCGCACCTTGGGATCGACGCACATCTCGTAACCGTAGAGCCAGTCCCCGGTCGGATCGTGGCGGCTGCCATAGCCGTTGCCGGTGATCTCGTCCCAATCGTGCGGCGCGAAGGCCACCGGCTCGGGCAATTGCATCGAAGCGCAGTAGCCCACCACTTCGTCATCGAGCAGGGCGACGAAGCAGCCTTCCTGGAAATTGTTGATCTGGCCGCGGATTTCGCTCTGCTTGTAGGGCGGAAGCTCGGTGTAGACGCGGCGGATCAGCGCGGCGATCCCGCGGATATCCTTGATCATCGCCCGGCGCACGACGAGGCGGGCCTTGCCGACGCGCTCCTCGTCCTTTTTCGCAGCCTTGCGCTTGGTGGGAGTTTTCGCGGTGGGTTTGTTCGCCATGGAGCCTTCGCCCGTTCAGGAGAGTGAATGGGCAGAGCGCCCCCCGCCGCTCCGCACCGTCTAGTCAGGCCGGACGTTGTGACGCCCGGCCTCGTAAGTCGGTCCCTCCTGATGGAGGGACAGTCGGATCAAGCCGCTTTCGTCATCTCTTTTTCGAGATTGGTGACGATAGCTTCGAAGAACTGCTCGGTGGTGAGCCAGCTCTGGCCCGGACCGATCAGCAGGGCGAGATCCTTGGTCATTTGGCCGTTTTCGACCGTCTGGATGCAGACCCGCTCCAGCGTCTCGGCGAACTTCACCACATCGGGCGTATCGTCGAACTTGCCGCGATAGATCAGGCCGCGCGTCCAGGCGAAGATGCTGGCGATCGGATTGGTCGAAGTCGCCTTGCCTTCCTGGTGCTGGCGATAGTGGCGGGTGACGGTGCCGTGGGCGGCTTCTGCTTCCACGGTCTTCCCGTCGGGCGAGAGCAGCACGCTGGTCATCAGGCCGAGCGAGCCGAAGCCCTGTGCCACGACGTCCGACTGCACATCGCCGTCATAGTTCTTGCAGGCCCAGACGAACTTGCCGCTCCACTTGAGCGCCGCGGCGACCATGTCGTCGATCAGGCGGTGTTCGTAAGTGATGTTCGCTGCCTTGAACTTGTCGGCAAATTCGGCGTCGAACACTTCCTGGAACAGGTCCTTGAAGCGGCCATCGTACTTTTTGAGGATGGTGTTCTTGGTCGAAAGATACACCGGCCATCCGCGATCGAGGCCGTAATTGAAGCTGGCGCGCGCGAAATCGCGGATCGATTCGTCGAGATTGTACATCGCCATGGCGACGCCGGACTGCTGGAATTCGAACACGTCGAGATCGATTTTCTCGCCATCCTCGCCTTCGAAGACGAGGCGCAGCTTGCCCGCGCCGGGGATCAGCGTGTCCTTGGCGCGGTACTGGTCACCGAAGGCGTGGCGGCCGACCACGATGGGGTCGGTCCAGCCGGGAACCAGGCGCGGCACGTTGTCGATCACGATCGGCTCGCGGAAGACCACGCCGCCGAGGATGTTGCGGATGGTGCCGTTGGGGCTGACCCACATCTTCTTGAGGTCGAATTCATCGACGCGGGCTTCGTCGGGCGTGATCGTCGCGCATTTCACGCCGACGCCGTATTCCTTGATCGCATTGGCGGCGTCGACGGTGATCTGATCGTCGGTCGCATCGCGGCTTTCGATCGACAGGTCGTAATATTTCAGGTCGATATCGAGATAGGGGAGGATCAGCCGCTCGCGAATCCACTCCCAGATGATCTTCGTCATTTCGTCGCCGTCGAGTTCGACGACCGGGTTCTTGACCTGAATTTTCTGCATGATGGCCCTGTCTCTTGAATGTCGGAAAAAGGTTTGCGCGGGCTTTAGCAGAGCCGCGCCAGCGCGCAACCGGGGCGCCGCACGGACGTAGCGACCTCCGCTAGTGCGGCAGGAATTCGTCGAGGAGGGCGGTGGGCCTCTCGAACGAATCCGCTTCGGGGCGCGCGATGAAGGGGGTCTTGTGGATCCAGTGATCACCCATCGCGCAATCGATCAGGAATTGCGCCAGATCGGCGCGGCGTGTGCGCAGGCTGTCGGAAGGAAGATCGTTCTCCGCAACGTGGAAATCGCCGCTGAGCGGCTCGTCGAGCAGCCAACCGGGGCGGGCCGCCGTCCAGTCGATATCGATCGAACCGCTCAGCACGCGCTCCATCTTGCGCATGTCCCCGAACAGATTGGCGAGCGGCAGGGAGGCGGCGCGAAACCATTCAGGAACGCTCGCCGACCGATCGGCAAAGGCCGCGCTTATAACGATGAGGCGTTTGACGCCGGTGTCGCGCATGGCCTCGACGATCCGCTGTGTGCCGCGCGAATAGAGCGGTGGCGGATCGGCGAGCGTCGACAGGTCGCGGCCCGGGCCCACGGTCGAAATCACGGCATCGCAACCTTGGATCACCGATACGAGATCGCCTTCGAGCAGATCGGCGGTGACGCGCTCCAGCCGTTCGTCGCTATTCGCATCTTCGGGCCATTCGCGTTCGGCGCCGCGCACTGCGATCCCGCGCGCAAGGGCTTGGTCGACGACCAGCGAGCCGACGCCGCCGGTCGCTCCGAAAAGGCAGAGTTTCGTCATATCCGGTCAACTCGCCGAAAAGGCCGACGATCCCGGTGCTGCGTGCGGATACGAAAAAGCCCGCCAAAGGGCGGGCTCCTGCGTCATGCGCCTAAATCATACGATGGTGGGCGTACCAAGGATTGAACTTGGGACCCCTACGATGTCAACATAGTGCTCTACCACTGAGCTATACGCCCGCACCATCGCTTACGCGCCAGCCCTGAAGGCTGCGCAGGCGGGCCATCTAGCGAGCGGCCCGGCCCCATGCAAGACACAATTTGCCTTGCCCGCAATCACCTAGAGCGACGCGGAAATCCGGTCTTCCAGAACGCGCTCCACTTCGAGGACGAGATCCTTGAGGTGGAAGGGCTTGGACAGGACGCGCGCCTGCGGCTGATCGCGGCTGGCCTTGAGGGTGACGGCGGCGAAGCCAGTGATGAACATCACCTTCGTATCGGCGCTGATCTCGTTGCAGCGCTGCGCCAGTTCGATTCCGTCCATTTCGGGCATCACGATGTCCGACAGGAGCAGGTCGTAGCGGTTCGTTTCGAGCAAAGGCAGGGCCGCCGTGCCGCGATCGACGGAATCGACCGCGTAGCCGGCTTTCTCCAGCGCACGCTCCAGATAAGTGCGCATGGCATCGTCGTCTTCCGCGAGAAGGATGCGGGTCTGATGAGGTTCGGTCATGGGCGCGTGATACCAGCAAGCTCTTAAGAAATCTTGCCCGTTGATCGCGCGCGGCGGGTCGCTGGTCGCTTATTTCGTCCGCCGGGGCGCTGGCGATCCGGGGCCCGCGATGCGAACGCTTTGACACGAGAGCGCTGACGGCCCAAATCCGTAGGCTATGTCAATTACATCCCTTCCGCGTCCGGCCGCGTCTTTGCAGAGCGGTGGGCGGATACCCGGCAGCGATGATGCGGCGTTTGGCCTGATGGCCAGCGAAACAGCGACCGTTCCCATAGTCATAGGCGCGCCGCATGGAGGGCGCAGCTACCCCGATACGGTCGTGCAAAGCATGCGGGAGCCGGATCGCGCGAAGCTCAAGCTGGAAGACCGGCTGATCGACATCATGGCGCAGGAAGTGGCGCAGGCGACCGGCGCGCCGCTGATCATGGCGCATGCCCCACGAGCCATGATCGATCTCAATCGCTCCCCCGACGATATCGACTGGTCGATGATCCGGGGGCGGACCGTACCCAACCATCCGACCGGCGCGGTCAATCGCCGCGCCCGAACCGGGTTGGGGCTGGTGCCGCGCCGCCTCCCCGGAATGGGCGAGATCTGGAAGGGCAGGCTGGAGCGCGCCGAGCTCGATGAGCGGATCGATTCGATCCACAAACCCTATCACGCCGCACTCGGCCTGCTTCTCGAACGAGTGCGTGACGAATGGGGCGCGGTGCTGCTGATCGATCTGCATTCCATGCCGCCGCTCAAATCCGGCGGACCGGGCGAGCCTGCGGCCGAATTCGTTGTCGGGGACCGGTTCGGATCGTCCTGCGGCGACGGTCTGGCGGCGGCGGCGCTGACGTTCCTTTCCGCGGCGGAGCGGCGGGTGGCGCATAATCGGCCCTATTCGGGCGGCTATGTACTCGACCGGCATGGCGCGCCGCGCAGGGGAATTCACGCGATGCAGCTCGAGATCTGCCGATCGACCTATCTCGATGCGCAGATGCGAGAGGCCGGGCCACGCTTCATGGGCGTGGCGCGCCTGCTCGGCCAGATGGTGCGCGCGCTGGCGGCGCAGGTCGCGAATACGAGTTCGGGCGATACGTTCCGCCACGCCGCGGAATAAGAGTTTCGCGCGCCGTCACCCCAACAAAAAACCACCCCGTGCATGAAGCACGGAGTGGCCAAGGTTCAGGGAGGAGATGCGCTTTCGCGCATCGGCCGGAAGCGCCATGAGGGAAGCGGCTTCCGGTACTCGCTAGATGGGTGGGGACGCGCCCCGTTCAAGACCCGGATCGGCGGTGGGCGCATGCCCGCCACTATTCATCGCAGGTCATCGCAGTTCTCGAAAGGGCGCGGCCCGCCTGTCAGTTGGCGCTCTGCTGGCCCGCGAACGCGTCCGGCGCGGTGCCCTGCTCGACCTGACGCGAGAAGATCGCGCGCATCATGTCGAGCGAGAAGATATGCGCGTGGATCAGCATCATCAGGCCGTTATCGGACCATTTCTTTGCCGTCTCGGCATCGATTTCACGCAGCTTTTCCTGATTGACCATCTGGAAGCCACGATAGGTGTAGGGCGTATCGGGCGCTTCCTGACGCGAGATCGACATTTCGCCGTCCATCAGCAGGTCGGCATTCTTCAGCTCTTCCATGAACGCCTTGGTGCGCTGGCCGGCGGCTTCGAACTGCTCGCAGAAATCGAGGATCTGCTGGGTCGCCTGGGTAACCTTGCCTTCGTCGTCGAACAGGCGCTCGCCTTCCTCGAATTCGCCGATCACCTTGTCCTGGGTCGGGTCGAAGCACAGCGACAGCTCGTCCGCATCGGGGCGCAGCTTGGCCAGCATGAAGGGATAGCGGCGGATATAGGCGGGGATGTAGACCGGCTCGTTCACCTTGCCCTGATCGTCGACATAGGTGTTCACGCCTTCGTTGAGGCCCATCAGGCAGAGCGGAAGCGGCTGGTCGCCTGAACTGAACACGATCGGGAAATTGCGCTGCGCCTGGACGAATTCGTCGACCGTCAGGGGCACGGCGTGCTGGTTCTTCAGGAACCCGGCATCGTCGATCTGCTTGGTGCGGAACTTGCCGTGATCGCGGCTGTTGAGCGGCATCAGGTCGTTGTAGAACAGGGGCAGGGTGGGCTGCGGCGCGCTGGCCATGGGTGATCTCCGGATCGGTCTGAATGTAGCGTTGCGCGCATTGGTTCGGTTGGACCCGCCCCCCGGCACGCGTGAAGCGCGCGCTTTACGGAGAGTCCGGCGCGGAGGCAAGCGGGAGCAATTTGCCCGGATTGAGGATGCCGCGAGGATCGAGCGCCTGCTTGACCGCACGCATCGTCGCCAGCGCCACCGGATCGCCGAGCCGCTGCAATTCGTCCACCTTCACCTGACCGATCCCATGTTCGGCGCTGATCGATCCGCCATACCGCGTGACGAGGTCGTAGACGAAGGAACTGACCTCCTTCGCCTGGGAGGCTTCCCATTCCGCCCGGTCGCTGCCGCGCGGGGCGAGGACGTGGAAGTGGACGTTGCCGTCTCCGAGATGTCCGAAAGCGATCGCGTCGTGATCGGGGAAACGCGCTTCGACCGCGGGCACCGCCTCGGTGACGAAATCCGCCATGCGCGCCACGGGCACGGAAATGTCGTGCTGCGCCGCCGGGCCGATCGCGCGTTCGGCGGGCGCGATCGATTCGCGCAGCAGCCAGAATTGTTCGGCCTGATGCTCGTTCGCAGCGATGGTCGCATCTTGGAGCAGATCTTGTTCCAGCGCGCTTTCGAGCAGAGTCTGGGCCACAAGATCGAGCCTGTCGTCCGCGCCCTCCTGCACCACAAGCTCGATCAGCGCGTGCCATTCATGTTCGCCGCGCAAGGGGCTGCGCGCATCGGGCAGGTAATCGAGCACGGCGGCAAGCGAATGTCGTGGAACGACCTCGAAACCTTCCAGCAAATCGCCTGCATGGGCCTCGCAATGGAGCAGCAGCTCGCGCGCCTGCCGGATCGAGCCGAGCCCTGCCCACAACACGCGCCGCCCCCCGATTTCGGGAAGCAGGCGCAGGGTCGCGGCGGTGACGATTCCCAACGTCCCTTCCGAACCGATCAGGAGCTGTTTGAGGTCGAACCCGCGATTGTCTTTCTTGAGCGGTGTGAGCGTGTCGAGCACGCTGCCATCGGCCATGACCGCCTCCAATCCCAGCACTTGCGCGCGCATCGATCCGTGGCGCAGCACCTGTGTCCCGCCCGCATTGGTCGAGACGAGGCCGCCCACGGTAGCCGATCCCTTGCCGCCCAATGTCAGCGGAAAGCGCAAGCGCTCCATCTCGACGGCGTCGTGGAGGGTCTGAAGCACTACGCCCGCATCGCACACGATCTCCCGCGCCTTGGTGTCGAGCGAGCGGATCGCGTCCATTCGCCGCATGCTGAGGAGCAGGGTCGTGCCGCTGTCATCGGGCGTGGCACCGCCCGACATGCCGCTATTCCCGCCCTGGGGCACGATCGGCACGTGGTATTCGTGACACAGCCTCACGAGCGCGGCGACCTCATCGGTCGAGGCAGGCGAGGCGAGGCCGAGCGTCTTGCCGGTAAAGCGGCCGCGCCAGTCGGTCAGCCATGGTTCGACCAGTTCGGGATCGTCGGTGAAACCGCGCGGGCCGAGCAATGTGCGGACCTGATCGATGAACGAGGACGTGGGGTGGGCGGGGTGATTCATGGTGGTCGATATGCCACACCTGTTCGCTCCAGCGCCACCGCGTTGGGGCGCAGGGGTGCAATTAAGCGCGCGTTCAAGCATTCAGGGGCAGGGCGACCTGCGACGAGACCGCCCGCGCACATTCGCGCTCGCGCGGCGATTGGAGGGACTTTCAGCTTCTGCCCATGGCCAGCCTAGCCATCTTCCTGTCCCCTTTGCTTTTGTTGGCGACCTCCGCAGTCGATAAGCCTGTGGCCGATGGCGTCGTGGTGAACAGCCAGGTCCACACGCAACAAGATGCGCCTGCGCGCCTGACGGAAGAGGCGGCGCGGCGCCGGAACGACATGTCGCAGAGCGCTGCGCCCTGGTGGGTTCGCTTCGCGCCCGATTTCCGCCCACAGACTGCCAATCAGGTGCGGATCGAACGCCGGGTGATCGTGCGGATTTCGCCGCGCGCCGTACCCCCGCAGAGCTTCGCTCCCGCTGCTGCCCAGACGCGCGCGCCGGTTCGGTTCGTGACGCGCCCGATGGACGATTGCCTGCCCGTTTCCGCCATCGCGGGTGTCAGGGCCAGCACCGGAAATCGTCTGCTGCTCTATCTGCGCGATCGGCGGCTGATCAGCGCGCAGCTCGAACGGTCCTGTTCGGCGCGCGACTATTATTCGGGCTTTTATTTCGAGCCCAACGAGGACGGGCGGCTCTGCGTCGATCGCGATCGGCTGCTGTCGCGTACGGGGGCGAAATGTTCCCTGTCCGATATGTCGCAGCTGGTGGCGGTCTCCGGCGGCGAGTAACCGCTGCGATTTCTTGACTTGACGGCGATTTTGCGCCAAGGGCCGCGCCGCGTGCGGACCTTTCCCGCGCACCTCGTTTCTCGACCCTTTCCCCGGACTCCACACTCCTGACCCGAAGCGGACCTGCATGACCTTTGCCGATCTCGGCCTTTCCGAAAAACTCCTCGATGCGGTCGAAGCCGCCGGTTATACCGAGCCGACCGCGATCCAGGCCGAGGCGATCCCGCCGGTCCTGATGATGAAGGACATCATCGGCATCGCGCAGACCGGTACCGGCAAGACCGCCAGTTTCGTGCTTCCGATGATCGATATCATGGCCGCCGGACGCCGCCGCGCGCTGATGCCGCGCAGCCTGATCCTGGCGCCGACCCGCGAACTGGCCGCCCAGGTGGCTGAAAATTTCGAGAAATACGGCAAGAACCATGATCTGAAGCTCGCGCTGCTGATCGGCGGCGTGCAGATGGGCGATCAGGTCAAGGCGCTGAACGAAGGCGTCGACGTGCTGATCGCCACGCCGGGCCGGTTGATGGACCTGTTCGAGCGGGGCAAGATCCTGCTGAACGGGTGCGAACTGCTCGTGATCGACGAAGCGGACCGCATGCTCGACATGGGGTTCATTCCCGACATCGAATTCATCTGTTCCAAGCTTCCCGATGCGCGCCAGACGCTGCTGTTCAGCGCCACCATGCCGCCGCCGATTCAGAAGCTGGCGAAGAAATTCCTCACCGATCCCAAGCGGATCGAAGTCAGCCGCGCGGCCAGCACCAATAAGGACATCACCGCCTTCAAGGTGATGACCAAGGCGCGGGGCAAGGCCGATACGCTGCGCTGGCTGCTCGCCCACGATCTGGTCGAAACCGCGATCGTCTTCGCCAACCGCAAGACGACGGTGCGCGACCTGAACAAGAGCCTGCAGCGCGACGGTTTCCGCAGCGGAGAAATCCATGGCGACATGGACCAGTCCAGCCGCCTGCAGGAACTGGATCGTTTCAAGAAGGGCGAGGTCAATATCCTCGTCGCCAGCGACGTTGCCGCGCGCGGGCTCGACGTGAAGGGCGTCAGCCACGTCTTCAATTACGATACGCCCTGGCATCCCGACGATTACGTGCACCGCATCGGTCGTACCGGCCGCGCGGGCGCCAAGGGACGCGCGTTCACTTTCGTGACTCCGGAAGATGCCGAGGCGATCGACAATGTCGAGAAGCTGACCGGAAATCCGATCAAGGTGTTCGGGCAGGAGGACGTGCGCGTCGAACTGCGCGATTCTTCGCAGGACAAGGCGGAAAAGACCGACGAGCCGCGCGACGAAAAGCCCGCGCGTAAGAGCCGCCGCAAGAGCGAAGAGCGCGACGACAGCGCGCAGGATGCGTCGCCCAAGGACAAGCCGCGCCGTGACCGGTCTCGCATCGAGCGGGATGGTTCCGACGAGCAGCCAGAGCGCAAGGCCGCTCGCCGCGACGACCAGCGCGACGAAACCGTGCCCGCAGGCGAGTGGAACGGACCGCGTCCGACATTCCTCGACGTGTCCGCTCTGGGGTGACCGCTTCGCTCCCTCGGGGGAGCGTTGCGGTGATGCCAAAAGACGGTGGCTAGTCCGCCAGCTTGACGAAACTGTCGATCACGCGCTTGGTCCCGGCTTTCTCGAACGCGATTTCGAGCTTGTTGCCTTCCTGATCGGTGACTTCGCCATACCCGAATTTTTCGTGGAAGACGCGCGCACCGATCGCGACGTCGGTCCGGGCCTTGGCGGCGAAGCTTGCGGCGGAACGCTTGTTTTCGCCGATGCGCGCCTGCTTGGTCTCGTATCCGGTGGCGAGCGCCCGCTGCCAGCCGGGGCCGCGCGTGGTGCTGCGGTCGGGGCGGTCGCGCGAAACATGGGCGAAGGGATCCTCGCTCTCGCTCCAGTTCGCGCGCCATAGGGATGCGCCGCCGCTCATCGTGGTTTCCTGCTCGATGTGTTCGTCCGGCAATTCCTCGATGAAGCGGCTCGGGATGGAGCTGGTCCACTGGCCGAAGATACGGCGATTGGCAGCGTGCAGGATCGTGCATTTGCGCCGTGCCCGCGTGATCGCGACATAAGCGAGGCGGCGTTCCTCCTCCAGCGAGGCGAGCCCGCCTTCGTCGAGCGCGCGCTGCGAAGGAAACACGCCTTCTTCCCAGCCGGGCAGGAAGACGTTGTTGAACTCCAGCCCTTTGGCGGCATGCATGGTCATGATGGTGACCTTCTCGTCATCGCCTTGCGCGTCATTGTCCATGACGAGGCCGACATGCTCTAGAAAATCGCCGAGCGTGTCGTATTCCTCCATTGCGCGGGCAAGCTCGGAAAGGTTTTCCGCCCGCCCTGCGCTTTCGGCGCTGCGTTCCTTGGCGAGCATGTCGTCATAGCCGCTTTCGGACAGGACGAGGCGCATGAGATTAGCGGGCGTCTCCCGCTCCGCCGCTTCGCGCCAGTGGACGAACTGCTTCAGCAACCCAGTCAGCATGTTGCGCGCGCGGGCCGGCAGTTCGTCGCTGTCGACGAGGTCGAGGCTGGCGGCGGCGAGCGGAAGGCCGGTGCGGCGCGCATGGCGGCGCATCGCTTCCAGCGTCTTGGCGCCGAGGCCGCGCTTGGGTTGGTTGTAGATGCGTTCGAAAGCGAGATCGTCGGCAGGCTGGGCGATCACGCGCAGATAGGCGAGCGCATCGCGGATCTCGGCGCGTTCGTAAAAACGGAAACCGCCCACGATGCGGTAATTGAGGCCGATCTGGATGAAGCGATCCTCGAACTCGCGGGTCTGGTATTGTGCGCGGACCAGGATTGCGATCTCGTCCAGCGGAGCGCCTTCGCGCTCCAGCCGCTCGATATCCTCGCCCACCCGGCGCGCTTCTTCGGGCGCGTCCCACACGCCGATTACACGCACCTTGTCGCCCGCCGGAAGCTCGGTCCATAGCGTTTTGCCGAGCCGCTGGCTGTTGGCGTCGATCAGGCCGGACGCGGTCGCGAGGATCTGGGGCGTGGAGCGATAATTCTGCTCCAGCTTGACGACCTTGGCGCCGGGAAAATCCTTTTCGAACTTGAGGATATTGGCGACTTCCGCCCCGCGCCAGGAATAGATCGACTGGTCGTCATCCCCCACCACGCAGATATTCTTGCGCTCCTGCGCCAGCAGGCGAAGCCACAGATACTGGACCTGATTGGTGTCCTGATATTCGTCCACCAGGATATATTTGAAGCGCCGCTGATACTGTTCCAGCACATCGCGATGCTGGCGGAAGATGTTCAGCATGTGCAGCAGCAGATCGCCGAAATCGCAGGCGTTGAGGCTTTTCAGCCGCTCCTGATACAGGCGATAGAATTGCTCGCCGAGCCCGTTGGCGTAGCTTTCGTTCTCCACCGCATCCAGATCGCCGGGATTGAGGCCGCGGTTCTTCCACCGGTCGAGCAGACCGGCGAGCTGGCGGGCGGGCCAGCGCTTCTCGTCGAGATCGTTTTCGCGGATCAGCTGTTTCAGCAAGCGCAGCTGATCGTCGGTATCGATGATGGTGTAGTTGGATTGCAGCCCGACCAGTTCGGCATGGCGGCGCAGCATCTTGGCGCCGATCGAATGGAAGGTGCCGAGCCAGGGCATCCCTTCCACCGCCTGGCCCATGTGGCGCGCCACCCGTTCGCGCATTTCGCGCGCGGCCTTGTTGGTGAAGGTGACGCAAAGGATCTCGCTCGGCCAGGCGAGGCGCATGGCGATGAGATGCGCGAGCCGCGCGGTCAGCGCCGCGGTCTTGCCCGTGCCTGCGCCCGCCAGCATCAGCACCGGCCCTTCGGTGGTGGTCACCGCCTCGCGCTGGGGCGGATTCAGCCTCTGGGCATAGGCAGGCAGATCGTCGCGAGACGTGGGGACAGTGAGATCGGTCATGAGGTCAGGCGAACAAGTAGGGAACGGCGGGCCGCCGTGCAAGCGCTGCGACGAGCCGAGCCGCAGCGTCGGGCACGCGTCGGAACCTCCAGCGGGGTTTGCCCGTTAAGAGGGCCATAGACACGATCCACGAAAGGATACGACTTATGAAGACTCTTCTTGCCGCAGGCGCCGCTCTTGGCCTCGCCATCGCCGCCGCTCCTGTCACCGCGCAGTCGGCCAACACCACCGCGACCGCATCCATGCAGATGACCGCCGCCCAGAAGGCGATGTATGACGGCTGGCCCGCCGATCGCCGCGCGACCTATGACGCATGGCCCGCCAATGCGAAGACCTATTACTGGACGCTCACCGACCAGCAGAAGCAGGGTTGGTGGATGCTCAACAACGAACAGCGCGTCCGCATCGTCGGCATGACTCCGGCCCAGCGCACGCAGGCCTGGACCGCCATCGCATCGCAGATGGCCGGTAACATGAACAATGCGTCGGCAACCGGTTCGGCGAACATGTCGAACACCGCGAGTGCGCGTACCGTCACCACGGGCAACATCCGCTTCGTCAGCAATGCCCGCGTTCAGCCCACGCCGGGCGATCAGGGCCCCCCGCCGCCGACCGCACAGCTTCCGATCTGCGAACCGATGCAGCAGGACAATTGCATCAATCGCGGCGCGCGATAAACTAGCTGCCACCCGCGAGCCGCGCATCGCGCGATCGCGGGGCTTGGAAGGGGGCGGAGCTGCCATGGCGGCTCCGCCCTTTTTCGTGCGGGAAATTCCGATCTAGGACGCGAGGCGCAGGAGAGTGAGCTTCGCCTTGCCGACCTTTCGTTCGGCATCCACGGCGAGCAGCTTGACCGCGACATCCTCGTCCTTTGCCGTTTCCAGCGCGATCCAAGTCGCTTCGCCGATCCAGCCCAGCCTGATCATCCGGTCGAGCGCCACCTGGCCCGCTCCGGTCCCATAGGGTGGATCGAGCAGGATCAGATCGTGCGGCTGCTTGGCCGGGCCGAGGCTCATCACCGATCCCGCTTGCACCGTCGCCCGATCGCGCGCTTTCAGGGCCGCGATATTGGCGCGGATCGTATCGAGTGCTGCGCCGTCATTCTCCACGAACAGGCAATGGCCCGCGCCGCGCGACAGCGCTTCGAGGCCCAGCGCGCCCGATCCGGCGAACAGATCCGCGACCGCCAGATCCTCGAACGATCCCAACCGGCTGGCGAGCATGCTGAACAGCGTTTCGCGCGTTCGATCGGCGGTCGGCCTGGTCGCCTCACCCTTGGGCGCGCTCAACTTCCGCCCGCGCCATTCCCCCGCGACGATACGCATCAGCGCCCCCGCTTCAGCGATTTGCGGAAGCGTTCGACATCCGACTGGCGGATTTCCACCGCCTGGCCGCGCGGCAGGTCGGCGAGTTCGAAGGGGCCGTAGGCGGTGCGCAGCAGGCGGTTCACCTTCAGGCCGAGATGTTCGAGCACGCGGCGTACCTCGCGGTTCTTGCCTTCGGTCAGCGTCATCTCGATCCAGCGATTGCGCCCGCTGCCGCGTTCGAGATCGGCCTCGATACTGCCATAGCGCACCCCGTCGATCGTGATGCCTTCCATCAGATCGTCGAGCTGCGCCTGCGATACCTCTCCGAAAGCGCGCGCGCGATAGGTGCGCGGGACGCCGGATGCGGGCAATTCCATCGCGCGCTTCAATTCGCCGTCATTGGTCAGCAGCAGCAGGCCTTCGGTGGAAAAATCCAGTCGCCCTACGGGCATCAGACGCGGCGTGTTCTTCGGCAACGCGTTGCGCAGCGCAGCATAGATCGTAGGCCGCCCCGCAGGATCGCGCTCGGCGGTGATGAGGCCGGAAGGCTTGTGAAAAGCGAACAGGCGCGGCGCTTCGGGCGCGGCAACGGGCTTGCCGTCCACCGTCACACCCTTGAGGCTTTCCAGCTTGATCGCCGGTGTGTCGAGCACCTTGCCATCCAGCGCCACGCGTCCATCGGCGATCATCCGTTCGACCTCGCGCCGGCTGGCGACACCCGCGCGGGCGAGCAATTTTGCGATCCGGTCTCCGGTTTCGGGCAGGGCAGGCATGGCCGCGGCTTTAGGTCCGCGCGCCCGCGCTGTCCATCTCGTCGCGCACGCTCGCCTGATCGCCATCTGTAAACCCGCCTTCAGGTGCGAGACCGGTTTCGATGCAGCGTCCACTCGCGATAAAGTCGGTAAGCGCCATCGTTCAGGTTCCCTTCGCTTGCGACGCTGCTAGGGTCGCTCGAAATTCTTACGAAATTGGAAGGACGTACCCGGAATGGCGCCAGTGGCAGGACAGACGAAGCGAAGCGCCTGGAAGGTGCTCGGCCTGGCGCTGAGCAATCGCAAGACCGTCTTCATGCTGCTGTTCGGCTTTGCGCAGGGCCTGCCGCCCGCGCTGTTCCTCGGCACGCTCTATGCCTGGCTGTCCGAGGCCGATGTCGATCTCGAAACGATGGGCGTCTTCAGCCTTGTCGGGCTTGCCTATGCCTTTCAGTTCCTGTGGTCGCCACTGCTCGACCGGGTCGATATTCCGGGGGTGCGCAGGCTTGGCAAGCGCAAGCAATGGATTGCGCCGATGCAGTTGATCGTCGGGATCGCGCTGGTGGTGATGAGCACGCTCAATCCCGCGACCTCGCTCGGCTGGTTCAGCCTGCTCGCCGCGATCGGCGCCTTCGCCAGCGCGACGCAGGATATCGGCATCAACGCCTGGCGTATCGACGTGGCGGACGAGGTCGCGACGCTCGATATCCTGTCCACCATCACGCAGATGGGTTTCCGGCTCGCCAGCCTCGTCGGCGGTGCGATCGGCCTCATTCTGGCGGAAAAGAACGGCTGGCCGTGGGTCTATGTCATGTTCGGCTTCGTCATGCTGGCGATCGGGATAGCCGGGCTGTTCGCGCCCGATGCCCGCGTTTCGGACGATAAGGTGGCGACCGCTGCCGCCAGCGACGCCGAAGTGGCGGAACTCTACGAAGTGGGCGAAGTCACGCCGAAAATCCGCAACCGTGCTTTGCTGGCGGTCGGTATCCTGTGGGGCTGGGCGATCGTGACCGTGGTCGTCTTCATGGTCCGCAGCATGACCTCGACGCCAGAGCTGCGGCCCGACGTCACGCTGTTCACGACCACTTACGGGCCGTTGATCGTGCTGGCGACCATCGTGCTGCCCGCTTTCATCGCCGCTTGGGTCGTCAAGCAGAAGCGCGACGGAAAGAACGTGATCGCGGCGCACGAAGCGGGCGCCGCGATCGAGCCGCCGACAGTCACGTTCACCGATCATCTCTATCGCGCGCTGGTCCTGCCGCTGGTCGAATTCGTCAGCCGGATGGGCTGGTCGCTGGTGCTGGTGCTGGCGCTGGTGCTGACTTACCGGATCACCGATTCGGTCTGGGGCGTGTTCGCCTACCCGTTCTATCTGGGCGAGCTGGGCTATACGGGCGAGGATGTGGCCTTCGCTTCCAAAATCCTCGGCATCTTTGCCATTCTGATCGGGCTGGCGCTGGGCGGGTGGCTGATCACTCTGCTGGGCCGGATGTTCATGCTCACGCTGGGCGCGATCGTCGCCGCGGCGACCAACCTGCTCTACGCCGATCTGGCCGAAGGCGGGGCGCTGATGCAGGCGGCGAGCGACGCGATCGGCTTTACCTGGCTCGTTAATTCGGTGGCGAACGGCTTGTCCTTCCTGTTCTTCACCTCCGCCCCGCCGTCCGAAGGGTTAGCGCGGCTTTCCTTCACGATCTTTTGGGAAAACTTCGCCATCGGGATCGCGGGCGCGGCCTACATCGCCTGGCTGTCGAGTATCGTGGCCAAGAAATACGCCGCCGTGCAGTTCGCGCTGCTCGCTTCGCTGACGCTGCTGATCGGCACGCTGGGGCGCGGCGCGCTGGGCGAGATGATCGAAGTGCGCGGCTACACCTACGTCTTCATCCTGACCGCGCTGATCGGCGTGATCGCCGTGGTGTTGTGTATCGCGGAATGGGTGCGCGTGGTCCGTTTGGGCAAGGATGCGGGTGTGGTGGCACCGGACACCAGCGAACTGGCAGCGGAGCCGGCGGAAACTCCCCAAACCGCTTGAACGACGGCCTGACTAGCTAGTCGGGCAGTTCGCCAGCGAGCTGGAGGACCGTGCCCGCCAGATAGAGCGAGCCCGCAATCAGCACCGGCAGGCCATTGTCCGGCAGCGCGGCTAGGGCGGCGGGGACATCGGGTGCGGATTGCGCGTCCGGGCCGAAGATTTCGGCAGGGTGGTAATCGTGCCCCGGCACCGGCACCACAGTGAGGCTGGCGAGATTATCGCCAAGCGGATCGGTCAGCGCCTTGGGATCTTTCGCCTCCAGCATCCCGACGATCAGGTGCAGTCGCTGGCCTGCGAAATGCGCACCCAGCATCGCGCCCGCACTGGGATTGTGGCCGCCATCGAGCCAGACTTCGCGATTGCCCGTCAGCCGACTCGGCGCGAGGCGCTGAAGGCGCGCGGGCCAGCGGGTGGCGCGGATACCCTCGGCCATCGCCTCGCGCGAGACAGAGACCACGTCCTGATGCCGCAGCATGGCGATCGCGAGCGCAGCGTTCTCGATCTGGTGCGGGCCGGGCAGGGTGGGAGCGGGCAGGGCCAGTTCGCCATGCCGATCGCGGTAATGAAGGCCAGCCAGCTCGGCGCTCCCATCCCAGTCGCGGCCCTTCACGGCCAGCGGCGCACCCGCCGCCATAGCCGCCCGCTCGACTTCCAGAAACGCGCCTTCGGGATAGGACAGGGCGACGACCGGGCGGCCCGGTTTGACGATCCCCGCCTTCTCGAACGCGATGCGGGCAAGCGGCTCGCTCGGCACGCCTTCCTCAGGTGCGAGCAGGAAGCGTTCGTGATCGATCCCCAGCGCCGCGATGCCGCATATCGCCGGGTCTTCGATCACATTGGTGGCATCGAAGCGCCCGCCCAGACCCACTTCGATCACGCAGGCATCGGCGGGCACGCCCGCGAATTCGACGAATGCGGCCGCGATGGTGACTTCGAAGAAGCTTGGAGCCAGCTCCTCGCCCGCATCCAGCACTTCGGCCAGCAATTCCGCCAGCCGTGCATCCTCGATCAGCCTGCCCGCCACGCGGATACGTTCGTTATAGCGGACGAGGTGCGGACTCGTGGTGGCGTGGACTCTCTTGCCGTCCGCTTCCAGCGTCGCGCGCAGGAAGGCGCAGGTGGAGCCTTTCCCGTTCGTGCCCGCGACATGGAAGACCGGCGGCAGGCGCAGATGCGGATTGCCCAGCCGTTCGAGCAGCGCGCGGATCGTGCCGAGGCCCAACCGTCCCTGCGGCACGCTGAGCGCAGCCAGCCGATCGAGCTGGCGCTGGACGGCGGGATCGGCGGAGGTGGCGAAATCCATCATTGCCTCCCCGGAGCAGAAATAAGCGTCAGGCCGCCTTCTTGGGCGAGAGGTAGTCCAGCACCGTCGCCAGCGTATCCTTCAGATCGCTGCGGTGGACGACCATGTCGACCATGCCGTGCTTGTGGAGATATTCCGCGCGCTGGAAGCCTTCGGGCAATTGTTCGCGGATCGTGTCCTGAATCACGCGCTGGCCCGCAAAGCCGATCAGGGCGCCGGGTTCCGCGATGTGGATGTCGCCAAGCATGGCATAGCTGGCCGTGACGCCGCCCGTGGTCGGGTCGCTCAGCACCACGATGTAGGGCAGGCCTGCCTCTTTCAGGCGGCGTGTCATCACCGTCGCCTTGGGCATCTGCATCAGGCTGAGGATGCCTTCCTGCATGCGCGCGCCGCCCGCTGCCGTCACCACGACATAGGCGCAATTGCGTTCGATCGCGCGTTCGGCCCCTTTGCAGAAGGCCGTGCCCACCGCCATGCCCATCGATCCGCCCATGAAGCCGAAATCCTGCACGCCGACCACGGCGGGCGTCCCGTCGATCTCGCCCGATCCGACGGTGAAGGCGTCCTTGTGCGGATTCTTCGCGCGCGCCTGTTTCAGGCGGTCGGTGTATTTCTTCGTGTCGCGGAACTTCAGCGGATCTTCGCGCACGTCGGGCTGCGAGAGGACGCCGTAGCCCGGATCGAGTATCTGGCGCAGCCGCTCGTCCGCGCCGATGCGGCCGTGATGGTCGCAGCGCGGGCAGACATATAGATTGTCCTCGTATTCCTGCGCGAACACCATTTGCTGGCATCCGGGGCATTTGACCCAGAGATCCTTGTCGGTCTCCTTCTTGGGCAGGAAGGTCAGCGAGTTTCGGACGCGATTGAACCAGTTCATGGGCCGGGCCTATAAGCGTATTTCAGGCGCATGACAGCCCCCAAGCGGATGCTAGCGCGCCGAATGCACCGCCTCGGCCAAAGAGGCGGTCAGGCTGCGCAGATGCTCGGGCGCATCCGCACCGTGTTCCGCCACCAGATCGACCAGCGCCGATCCGACGACCACACCATCGGCAACGCGTGCGATGTCAGCAGCTTGTTCGGGCGTCCTCACACCGAATCCCACGGCCACGGGGATGTCGGTCGCCTGCTTGATGCGCGCGACATTCGCCTCGATCGATTCGATCGCCGCCTGCTGCATCCCGGTGATGCCCGCCACCGCGACGTAATAGAGGAAGCCCTCGCTCCCCGCGACGACCTGCGGCAGGCGCTTGTCGTCGGTGGTCGGCGTGGCGAGGCGGATGGGCGCGATACCTTTGGCGCGCAGAGCCGGGCCGAGCGCGTCGTCCTCTTCGGGCGGGATGTCGACGCAAATGACTCCGTCGACGCCCGCTTTGATGGCCGCATCTGCGAACCATTCCGGCCCGCGACGGACCATCGGATTGGCATAGCCCATAAGGACCAGCGGCACGTCCGGATGGCGCTGACGGAACTGAGTGGCGATCGCGAGTACGTCCGCCGTCGTTGTCCCTGCGCCGAGCGAGCGGATATTAGCTTTCTGGATCGCGGGGCCGTCGGCCATCGGATCGGTGAAGGGCATGCCGAGCTCGATCACGTCCGCGCCGCCAGCGACGAGTGCGTCGAGATTTGCCGCAGTGTCGCCATCGCCTGCGGTCAAGAAGCAGACGAGGGCGGGATGGGGCTTGGCGAAGGCTGAGGAGAGGCGGGTCATTCTCCTTCTCCAACGTTTTTTTGATGTCCCGATTTAAATCGTAATGCGACCATATCGATCACGAAGAGTATCATCATCGCTGCCGCCGCACCAAATACGCTAGCCCAGATTTCATCGGAGAATTTCAGCCCGTTGAGAAAGAAATGTGCTACAAGAAAACCGCCGATCCATCCTCCGGTCGATCCAAATATTCGTTTCAGAGAATCTGACGCGGATACTGGTGTTTCGTACCCTTCGATGATGATTACGGCGAGGAAAACCGCGAGCACCAATCCAAGTATCAGCGCGAATGGCGCGATGGCCCCCAACGGCATTACCGCATCGCTCACATCTCCACTCCCAACCGCTCGGCCACAGTGAAGATGTCCTTGTCCCCACGCCCGCACAGATTGGCGAGGATGATCGCGTCCTTCGGCATTTCCTTCGCGCGCTTTTCCACCGCGGCGATGGCGTGGCTCGGCTCCAGCGCGGGGATGATACCTTCGGTACGGCAGAGGAGCTGGAACGCCTCCAGCGCTTCCTCGTCCGTGACCGCAGTGTATTCGACACGGCCCGAATCCTTCAGCCAGGCGTGTTCCGGGCCAATGCCGGGATAATCGAGCCCCGCGCTGATCGAGTGGCCTTCGGTGATCTGGCCGTCCTCGTCCTGCAACAGATAGGTGCGGTTGCCGTGCAGCACGCCGGGAAATCCGCCGAGCAGGGACGCCGCGTGTTCGTTGCCGTCGAGCCCACGCCCCGCCGCCTCGACACCGAGCATCTTCACGTCCGCATCGTCGAGGAAGGGGTGGAACAGGCCTAGCGCGTTCGATCCGCCGCCTATCGCCGCCACCAGCAGATCGGGCAGGCGGCCGATGCGGTCCTGCATTTGCTGGCGCGCTTCCTTGCCGATCACGCTCTGGAAATCGCGGACAAGCTCCGGGTAGGGATGCGGCCCGGCGGCGGTGCCGATAATGTAGAAGGTGTCGTCCACATTCGCGACCCAGTCGCGTAGCGCTTCGTTCATCGCATCCTTCAGCGTGCCGCGCCCGCTCGTCACCGGGCGGACTTCGGCGCCCAAGAGCTTCATGCGGAACACATTGGGCGACTGGCGGCGCACATCCTCCGCGCCCATGAACACCGTGCAGGGCAGGCCGAAGCGCGCGCAGACCGTTGCGGTGGCGACGCCGTGCTGGCCCGCGCCGGTTTCCGCGATAATGCGCGTCTTGCCCATTCGGATGGCGAGCAGGATCTGCCCGATGCAATTGTTGATCTTGTGCGCGCCGGTGTGATTCAGCTCGTCGCGCTTGAACCAGATCTGCGCGCCGCCCACGGCTTCGGTCAGCCGCTCGGCGAAATAGAGCGGGCTGGGCCGCCCGACATAATGTTCGAGCAGGTCGTCGAATTGCGCCTGAAAGGCGGGATCGGCCTGCGCGGCGCGATATTCGCGCTCCAGATCGAGCACCAGCGGCATCAGCGTCTCGGCGACGTAGCGCCCGCCGTAATCGCCGAAATGGCCGCGTTCGTCGGGCATGTGACGCATGCTGTTGGCGAGAGTGGCGGTCTCGTCAGGCTTCGTAGTTTGTTCGGTCATCGCCACAGCGATTGGCAGAGGGTCCGATCCATGTCCACTGGCTTCACCTGCGGGTGCCGTCCAAAGCAGCGCCGTCGCTAACGCGTATTTTACGTATCGATTGTAGCTCTCCGCTTCGGGGATCGGGCTTCGGCCCTCTTGGAACAGGGAAAAAATATGCGTTTCATGAAAATGGGATCGGCTCTGGCACTCTCGGTATGCGCCGCGCCGGCGATTGCGGGCGAATCGACCGGCGGGCCGCGCGTGGAACTGCGCGGCGGTGTGGCTTGGTCGCACGGTCATACAGATCCTGTCATCGGCGCTGCGGCGGGTTACGATTTCGATCTCGGTAAGGGCAGTTTCGCAGGCGCCGAAGTCTCGGTTGAGAAAATGCTCGCCGACGACACCCATTGGGAATGGGCGCTCACGGGCCGGTTGGGAACGCCGGTGAGCAAACGCGGCAAGGTTTTCGCCAACGCAGGCTACACCTTCACCCATTACGAGGAAGCGCCGCACCTGGGCGGCGGATACGAACACCATATCGGCACGGGCAAGGCCTATGTCGCTCTGGAATACCGCCACGTATTCGGCGATTACCACGAAGTCGACGCGATCACTCTGGGGATCGGCACGTTCTTCTAGGGAGCCGGTCGGACCGGTTGTTCGGACGAGGCGTGGCTAGGAACCCGACGAATCACGCGGCGCGCACCGCCTCGCAGAATGCCTTGATGCGGCCGATATCCTTGACGCCCGGTTCGGTCTCCAGCCCGCTGGAAGCATCGACCAGTGGCGCGCCGGTACGCGCGATCGCTTCGCCGACATTGTCCGGTGTCAATCCGCCCGCCAGCGCCCAGGGCATGAACGGCTCCCACCCGTCGAGCAGATCCCACTGGAAGCTGACGCCGTTGCCGCCGGGCAGCGCCTTTGCGGGCGCATCGAAGAGGAGGCGATCCGCCGCGCCTTCGAACTTCTTCGCATTGTCGAGCGTTTCGGCCGACCGCAAGCCGATCGAGCGCCAGGCTTCGACCTTTATCGTCTCGCGCACCAGCTTGATCCATTCCGGCGTTTCGGAGCCGTGGAACTGGATCACGTCCGGGCGGATCGCCTCGTAGGCGCGGGCGAGCGGTTCGGGTTGCATCGCCACGGTGACGAGCACCAGCTTGACCGATTCGGGCACGCGGCGGCGCAGCTTGGACGCCTGTTCCAGAGTGACATGGCGCGGGCTCTTCTCGAAATGGACGAAGCCCACATGAGTCGCGCCAGCATCGACGGCGGCGTCCAATGTCTCGGGCGTGGAAAGCCCGCAAATCTTTATATCGGTCATTCTAGATCCTGGGCGTATCCTGCCGGAAATTCGTATCAGAGCGTCGCTTCGATGGCGCGGGCGGCGGCGAGCGGGTCTTCGGCGCGGCTGATCGGGCGACCGATGACGAGCACGCTCGCCCCCGCGTCACGAGCCGAGCGGGGCGTGACGGTGCGCTTCTGATCGCCCGCCGATGCGCCCGCCGGTCGCAGGCCCGGAACGACGAGGAAGCAGTCTTTCCACTGTTTGTGGACCGCGCCGACTTCCTGGCCCGAACACACGATCCCGTCCAATCCGGCGTCCTGCGCCAGTTCGGCTAGGCGCAGCACGTGATCGTGGGGCGAGCCCGTAATACCGGTGCGCTTCAGATCGCGCTCGTCCAGGCTGGTGAGCATCGTCACCGCCACGACACGCGTGTGTTCGCCCGCCGCGGCCTTGGCATCTTCCATCATCGCGCGTCCGCCGCTGGCGTGGACGGTGACGATGGCCGGTTCGAGCGTGTTGATCGCCTGCATCGCGCTTGCAACGGTATTGGGAATATCGTGCAATTTGAGATCGAGGAAGATCGGCAGCTTCGCCGCATGCGCGATGTCGAGCACGCCGTGATGGCCGTGAGCGCAGAAGAATTCGAGCCCCAGCTTCAATCCGCCGACATGCGCGCGGACCGTGATCGCCAGATCGCGCGCCGCGTCCAGTTGCGGCAGATCGAGCGCGAGATAGACGGGGTTGCTCATGGGTTGTCCGGCCGGGTCGGGGCGGTGTCCGATTCGACTGCGACGGCCGGTTCTTCGTCCGTCTCGGTCGTCGTCGTGGAGCTGGTATTCTCGGTTTCGACGCCATCGCCGGGACGGGTCGGCGCGACCGGTTCTGTCACGACAGGCGTGGCCGCCGCGGCGGTGGCATTGGCGCGCGCAGCCGATTCCAGACCGGCGATCCGCCGCTTCAGCCGCCATTTGGTCCCGCGATGGATCAGCCACATCGGCACGAGGCCGAGCAGGAAGGCGACGATCACCAGCGCCGGAATCTTCGTTTCCAGCACGATATTGGTCCAGATCTGCACTTCGACCGGATTCCAGTTGAAGGCGGTGAAGATCAGCAGCGCGGCGAGGATCACCACCCAGACGATCGTGCGGACGATTTGCATGGTCTGTCTATCCTTCCCGAAAGATCGGTATCGAGCCTACGCAGCCGAGCCTACGCAGCGCCCGGCGCTTCGTCCAGTTCCCCGCCATCGGTAGCGGCTTCCGCGTCGAATACCCGCTGAAAGATCGTATCGACATGCTTGAAGTGGTAGCCGAGGTCGAATTTTTCCTCGAGCTGTTCGGGCGAGAGCGCGGCGGTCACTTCCTCGTCCTGCTTCAGCAGATCGAGCAATTGCATCCGCCCGTCCGATTCCCACACCTTCATGGCGTTGCGCTGGACCAGCCGATACGCATCTTCGCGGCTGACGCCCGCCTGGGTGAGCGCCAGCAGGACTCGCTGCGAGTGCACCAGGCCGCCCATGCGGTCCATATTGGCCTGCATGCGTTCGGGATAGACCAGCAGCTTTTCGACCACGCCGGTCAGTCGTGCCAGCGCGAAGTCGAGCGTGATCGTCGCGTCCGGCCCGATGAAACGCTCGACGCTGGAATGCGAGATATCGCGCTCGTGCCACAGGGCCACGTTTTCGAGCGCCGGGAGAGCATAGGCGCGGATCATGCGGGCCTGGCCGGTCAGGTTCTCGGTCAGGATCGGATTGCGCTTGTGCGGCATCGCGCTCGACCCTTTCTGGCCGGGCGAGAAATATTCCTCCGCTTCCAGCACTTCGGTGCGCTGCAGATGGCGGATTTCGACCGCCAGCCGCTCGATCGAGCCCGCGATTACCGCCAGCGTGGCGAAATACATGGCGTGGCGATCGCGTGGGATCACCTGGGTGCTGACCGGCTCGGGAACGAGGCCGAGCTGTTCGGCGACATAGGCCTCGACCTGAGGGTCCACATTCGCGAACGTGCCGACCGCGCCCGAAATGGCGCAAGTCGCGATTTCGGCGCGCGCATCCCACAAGCGGGCGCGGCAGCGCTCGAACTCGGCATAGGCCTGCGCGAGTTTCAGGCCGAAAGTGACCGGTTCGGCATGGATGCCGTGGCTGCGACCGATGGTGGGGGTGTATTTGTGTTCCTCGGCGCGGGTCTTCAGCGCGTCGAGCAGGCCGTCCATGTCTTCGAGGAGAATGTCGGTCGCCCGCGCGAGCTGGACGTTCAGCGTCGTGTCGAGCACGTCGGAACTGGTCATGCCCTGATGCATGAAGCGCGCTTCATCGCCCACCTGTTCGGCCACCCAGGTGAGGAAGGCGATCACGTCGTGCTTGGTCACCGCCTCGATGGCGTCGATCGCCGCGACGTCGATCGCGGGCTCGGTCTTCCACCAGTCCCACAGCGCCTCCGCCGCGCTTTGCGGCACCACGCCCAGATCGGCGAGCTTGCTGGTCGCATGTGCCTCGATCTCGAACCAGATGCGGTATTTCGCTTCCGGCTCCCACAGGGCGGTCATGGCAGGGCGGGCATAACGGGGGACCATCGGAGACTCCGGATCAGACTGGGCGAGGGATTTCGCGGCAGCGGCTAGGGGGCGGCATGGATAAAGGCAAGGCCATGACCGGCCCCGACCGGATACCCCGGCGATTGCGCGGATTTCCCGGTGCCAAGCCAAGTCTCGTCCAAAGCGGAACCAAGTGCCCTTGTGTCCGACGTAAACCCAAGGCAGGATCGGTATCAGGAAGCGGCCCCGTTTGGCCGTTCCAGGGGGAATTTCATGCATAGTTTTCGGGTCGCCGCCGTGTCATCCATCGCGATCGCCTGCGCGGCGTTCGCCGTTCCGGCCTCGGCCGGGGAGGAACCGCTTTATCAACCGGCGCCCGATTGGGTCGGCTTCGAACCGCTGACGGAAGAGGATCTGGCGGTCGAATCGCCGCTGGTTCGCGCGGAAAAGCGGGTTCGGCTGGAGGATGGACGGGTCTGGTCCTATTCGGACGCGGCCCTCCGGTTGGGCACGCCGGAAATGCTGACCCAGATGAATCAGCTGGCGCATGTGTGGATGCCCGACAAGGGCGATCTCATCTTCCACAGCGTCCAGCTTATCCGCGACGGTAAGGTCATCGACCTCTTGGCCGATGGCAATCGCTTCGAAGTCCTGCGGCGCGAGCAGGAGCTGGAGAAGCGCGTGCTCGACGGGCGGCTGACGGCGACCATGCCGCTTTCCGGCGCTCAGGTCGGCGACGTGCTGCGCATGGCGGTCTCGACGACGGTCAGCGATCAGGCTCTGGGCAGGGAGATGCAGTTCATCGACGGCCTCGTCGCCGAGCCGATCCCGTTCGGCGATTTCGGGATGGAAATCTCGTGGCCCGAAGATGCCGACATCAAGTGGAAAATCCGCGGCGAGGCCGAGGAGCCGACCGTGAGGACCGCGAACGGCTACACAATCCTCGAAGTCGATCTGCCGCTGCCCGAACAGCCCGAAATGCCCCAGGACGCGCCGCTGCGGTATCTGATGCCGCCCCTGATCGCGGCCACCAGCTTCAGCGATTACGCTCAGGTGTCGCGCGTGATGGCACCCTATTTCGCGACCGAAGGCACGATAGCTCCGGGCAGCGATCTCGCCCGCGAAGTCGCGGCGATCGCCGAAGCGGCGGGCTCCAATCCCAAGCTGCGCGCTGCCTTGGCGACTCAATTCGTGCAGGATCGTGTCAGCTATCTTATGAACGGGATGGATGGCGGGAATTACCTGCCCCAATCGCCCGCCGATACGTGGAAACTGCGCTTCGGCGATTGCAAGGCCAAGTCCCTGATGCTTGCCGCTATGCTCGAAGAACTCGGGATCGAGGCCGAAAGCGTGCTCGTGCGAACCCAGGCTGGCGATGCGGTGCCCGAAATGCTGCCCGCGCCCGCCAGCTTCGATCACGTGATCGTGCGCGCCACTATCGACGGGACGGATTACTGGCTCGACGGGACTTCGCGCGGCACCAGGCTCGCCAATATGGACGAGGTGCCCGCCTTCTATCACGGGCTTCCCCTGCGCGAAGGCGGCGCCGACCTCGTCGCTCTCGACCAGCGCGGGCAGAGCGTGCCGGACGGGGACGTTCGCCTGGTCCTGGACAGCCGTGCGGGCGTGGCAGTGCCAGCCCTGTTCGATATCACGGTGACAAACACCGGCGCGGCAGCGGTGGGCGTCGAAAGCCTCGACCAGATCGCCGATGACGATACGCGCTACAACGTCGTCTCCAGCGTGATTGGGGGTGTCCTCGGCGAGGTTCGGATGAGCGACTATTCGGTCGAATTCGATGAAGATACCGGGACCGCGACTTATAAGGCGAAAGGCCTGATTACTTCGCCGTGGACGCAGGATCGCGGCGTCTATCGCCTATCCGCTCCCGCGCAGGCCGCAGCGGATTTTTCGATCGATTCCAACCGGTCGCGCGCGGCGTGGCGGGACATTCCGCTGCGGATCAATTACCCGCTCTATTACCGCTCGCAAGTCGAAGTGCTGCTGCCGGAAGAGGCCGATGCCTTCACGCTGCGCAATGGCGATCCGATCGATACCGTTATCGCGGGCGTCCAGCTGACGTCGACCGCGCGGTTGGACGACGGGAAACTGACCATCGCGCAGACCAATCGCAGCACCCGCCCCGAAATCCCTGCCGACGAGATCGCGACCGCCCGGCGCGAAGCGGCGCGGCACGAGCGCGCCCTGCCGCTGCTGATCGCTCCCGAAAGCGCGATGCGCGCGTGGGAATACGGCAAGGATCGCAGCCGTCTGGCGGCGATGGAAAAGATCTACGCCGATCTGATCGAGGAGGCGGATGCGGACGATCCTTCGGCCTATCTCAATCGCGCTTCGTTCCGCCAGGGGACGCTCGATTACAAAGGCGCGCTGGCGGATTACGACGCGGCGCTCGCCATCGAGGCGGATGAGAACACCTATTTCGCCCGTGCGGAACTCCACGGAATGATGGGCGATCTGGAAGCCGCGCTCGAGGATATCGAGACGGCGGAAGATCTCTCGCCCACCGGCTGGAGCTATCCGCAGCGGGTCCAGTGGCTTGGGCGCCTGGGCCGCGCGGACGAAGCGCTGATGCTGGCCGAAGAATATGCCGACTATGTCGAGGAACGGCATCGGGCCGATCAGGTCATGGCCGAAGCGCTCGGCTGGGCCGGGCGGTCCGAGGAAGGTCTCGCCCTGCTGGAGGAGACGCTGGCGGCCCGACCCGGCGATGGCGGCACGCTCAACGCGATGTGCTGGCTGGCGGGCACACGCGACGCGGTGGACGATGCGATGATGGCGCATTGCGAAGAGGCGGTGCAGCGTTCGAGCTACAGTCCCGGCTCGCTCGATAGTCGCGCGCTCGCTCATTATCGCATGGGCGATTACGCTGCGGCTCTCAACGATGCCGATGCGGCCCTGCGCGAACATCGGGAGATGCCGGAAACGCGATATCTGCGCGGCCTTATCCTGATTGCGCAGGGAGACCGGGAGGCTGGGCGCCGATCGATCGCCGAAGCGGTCGCGATGCGACCGGGTGTCGAAGCGGAATACGCGCAGTGGGGACTTTCGCCTCGATAGAGCCGGAGAGCCCTAGATCAGGCCCTTCGCTCTCAGCGAGACGTGCCGCCCGCCGCCGCCCACGATCACATGGTCGTGGACAGTCACGCCGACATGGCGCCCGGCCTCGGCGATCTGGTTGGTGATGGCGATGTCGGCGCGGCTGGGTTGCGGATCGCCGCTGGGGTGGTTGTGGACCAGGATCAGCGCGGTGGCCCCGATGTCGAAGGCCTTGCGCATCACCTCGCGCGGATGGATCGCGGCCTCGTCGATCGAGCCTTCGCTGGCGAGATGGTCGAGGATCAGGCGGTTCTGCGTGTTGAGATAGAGCACGCGCACGCGCTCATGCGCCAATTGCCCCATGTCGATGGCGAGGTAGTCCATCAGCGCCTGCCAACTGCCCAGGACGGGGCGGTTCTCCACCGCCCCACGTGCCATCCTGCGCGCCGCCAGCGCCACGCTGCGCAGCGATGCCGCGTTCGCTTCGCCCATGCCCTTGACCTGCATCAGCGCAGCCGGATCGGCGTTCAGGACGGCGCTGAGCGATCCGAACTGCGCGATCAGCCGTTTGGCGATCGGTTTGGTGTCGCCCTGTCGCATCCCGGCAAAAAGGAGAAATTCGAGCAGCTCGTAATCGGCCAGCGCTTCGGCGCCGCCCTTCAGCAGGCGTTCGCGAAGACGGGCGCGGTGACCGGTGCCGGAATGAGAGGTCGCATCCTGCGGCAAGCTGTCCTCCCCGTTTCCCCGACGTCATCCGGCCGCGTCATCGCCGGTTAAGCCGCATTGCCTTTAGCAGGGCGTTCGCGCAAGGGACGCAATCTATGACCGGGGTCGAGAGCCACGCCGAGGCCGAGCCGGCCGACACCGCTTCTGCCGATGATGGCGTGCCGACCGGTCGCACCCGTTCTAGATGGCGCAAGAAGCGCTGGATGGTGCCGTTCGCGGTTCTCGTCCTCCTGACCGTCACGATCCTCGCCCTGTGGCTCGCGCGCGAACGGATCGCGGGCGACGTCATCGAAGACCAGCTTGCGGCGTTCGATCTTCCGGCGACGTACGATATCGAGAGCATCGGGCCCGAGGCGGCCGTGCTAACCGATCTGGTCGTCGGCGATCCGCGCGCGCCCGACTTCACGGCGGAGCGCGTGGTGGTCCGCCTCGAACAGCGTCTGGGCACCCCCGAGATCGGCCGCATTATCCTCACACGTCCGCGCCTCTACGGCGTTTTGCGCGGCGGGCGAGTCAGCTTCGGCAGTCTCGACGAAGTGATCTACCGCGAAAGCGACGCGCCGCCCGGCCTGCCTGAAATCGACATCGCAATCCGCGACGGGCGCGGGCTGATCGAGACGCGATACGGCGCAATCGGGCTCAAGCTCGACGGCGAGGGACGGATCGATGACGGGTTTTCCGGCACGATCGCCGCCGCCGCCCCAGAGATCGAGGCCGATGGCTGCGCTATCGCGGGCGCAACTTTGTACGGCGCTCTTGCGACGAAGGATGGGGTGCCGTCCTTCGAAGGGCCGCTGCGCTTCCGTTCGCTCGATTGCGGGGATGTGTCGCTCGCCGCCGGATCGGCGCAGGTCGAAGCGCGCAGCGATGCGGCACTGGCGAATTTTTCCGGCTCGGCGGGCCTGCGCCTCGGCCGCGCGGAGGCGGGCGCCTATGCCGCAAACGGGATCGGTGGGCGTGTGAGAGCGAGCCTGCGCGGCGACGTGCTGGCCCTCGAGCACACGCTGGCGCTGCGCGGTGCCGCTTCGCCTTATGCCACGGCGGCCCTGGTCACGCTGGACGGTGCGCTGCGCAGCGATCGGAGCCTCGATCGCCTGGATTGGCGCGGCGATGTGGAAAGCAATGGCCTGCGGCTCGGTGCGCGATCCGATGCGGCGATCGCAGAGCTGGGGAGCAGCGGCGCGGGTACGCTGGTCGCTCCGATCGCCAAACGTGTCGCCGATATCCTGCGCCGCGAATCGCGTGGTAGCGCCTTCGCCGCCGACCTGTCCGCGCGCTATGGCCCAAGCGGAGCCACTCTCGTGATGCCGCGCGGCGCGCTGCGCGGCGGATCGGGCACGCGGCTTATGTCTCTGTCGCGCGTGGAGGCACAATTTCGCGACGGTGCTCCGCCGCTTCTGGCGGGCAATATCGCCATGGGCGGGGCCGGGCTTCCGTTCGTCAACGGCAGGATGGAGCGGCGCGCGACTGGCGATACCGAATTCCGGTTGGCCATGCGCCGCTACGAAGCGGGCGGCTCCGCGCTCGAAATCCCACGCCTTACGCTGGCGCAAGCCAATAGCGGCGCCTTGCGTTTCACCGGCGAAGCGATTGCGAGCGGGCCGCTGCCGGGGGGATCGACGCGCAATCTGCGCCTGCCCATCGAGGGGCGCTGGATGCCCGGCGGGGCGCTCGCGCTGTGGCCGGGTTGCACCGATGTGGGCTTCGACAGCCTGACGCTTGCCAATCTGACGCTCGAACGCCGCCGCCTGACCCTGTGCCCGCCGCCGGGAAACGCCATTGTCCGCAACGGGCCTGACGGCATCAGGATCGCTGCGGGCGCGCCTTCGCTGGACCTTGCGGGCAGGTTAGGCAGCACGCCGATCCGGCTCGTCAGCGGGCCTGTAGGCTTCGCCTATCCCGGCGTGATGACCGCGCGCGAGCTGGACGTATCGCTCGGCCCAGTCGGCACGGCGGCACGCTTCGTCGTCAGCGGGCTCGACGCGCGGTTCGGCGAGGATATCGCAGGCACGTTTTCCGACGCGGACGTGACGCTCGACGCCGTGCCGCTCGATATCGGCGAAGCGACAGGAAACTGGCGCTATCGCGACGGGCGGCTCGAACTCGCCGAAGGCAGCTTCATTCTGACCGACCGGGCGGATCCCGACCGGTTCGAGCCGCTGGTGGCGCGCGACGCGACGCTGGCGCTCGAAGACAATCTGATCACCGCCTATGCCGATCTGCGCAATCCGGCGAGCGACCGGATCGTGACCGGGGCCGATATCCGCCACGATCTGTCGACCGGGCGCGGCCATGCCGATCTCGCCATCGCGGACCTGCAATTCGATCCTCTGCTCCAGCCTGACGATCTGTCGCGTCTGGCCCTGGGCGTGGTTGCGAATGTTAGCGGAATTGTCAGCGGGACGGGTCGGCTGGACTGGGGCGCGAACGGAGTGACCAGTTCCGGCGAATTGACGACCGACGATCTCGATCTCGCCGCCGCCTTCGGCCCGGTGCGCGGGGCGAGCGGAACGATCCGCTTCACCGATCTCCTCAACCTCACCACCGCACCGGGCCAGACACTGCGTGTCGCTTCGATCAATCCGGGGATCGAAGTGCTCGACGGCGAAGTCGAATTCGCGCTGCGAAATTGGCAATTCCTGTCGGTCGAAGGGGGGCGCTGGCCGTTCATGGGCGGCGAGCTAATCCTGCGCGAGGTCGATCTGAATTTCGGCGTGGAAGAGGAGCGGCGCTACGTCTTTGAGATCGTCGGACTGGATGCGGGCGCCTTCATCGACCAGATGGATATCGGCAATCTCGGTGCCACCGGCACGTTCGATGGGACCGTTCCCATCGTTTTCGATGCGCAAGGCAATGGCCGGATCGAGGACGGGCTGCTGCTGTCGCGCGCGCCGGGGGGCAATATCTCCTATGTCGGTGAGCTGACTTATGAAGACCTGTCTCCCATCGCCAATTTCGCCTTCGATGCGCTGCGCAGCCTCGACTATCGTCAGATGCGCCTCGCGATGGACGGGCCGCTGACCGGCGAGATCGTGACGCGCGTGCGCTTCGATGGAGTCAGCCAGGGCGAGGGGGCCTCGTCCAATTTCATCACGCGCAGGCTGGCGGCGCTGCCGCTTCAGTTCCGCGTCAACATCCGCGCGCCGTTCTATCAGCTGATCACGTCGCTGAAATCGCTCTACGACCCGGCCGCCGTGCGCGATCCGCGCGAACTCGGCCTGCTATCGAGCGACGGGACGCGCCTGCTGGGCCGCGAGGTGACGGGCGAGGAGGCCGCGGAACCCATCGAGGAGGACGATATCGTGCCCCAAGGCCCCGGAACCCGACCATGAGACATTCAGGATCAAGAAAGCGAGGGAGCGCTATGAGCCGACCATATCTTCGGACCAAAGGAGTGCCGTCACCTCTGGTGCTCGGGGCACTGGCGGCGCTGGTCGCATTGCCCGGCTGCATAACGGTGAATGCGCCCGAGGAACCGATCGTGATCGAATTGAACGTCAATATCCGGCAGGAGGTGATCTATCGCCTGGCCGAGGATGCGGGCAATACGATCGACGAGAATGCCGATATCTTCTAGGATCAGCACCATGACCATTCGACCGAACCAATCCGCACGCACCTTCGCCCGTAACGCCGCCTTCGCCCTCGTCGCCGGTGCCACCGCGCTCGGCGGCATCGCGGCGCCTGCTTTCGCGCAGCGCGATCCGGCCTATGCCTCGGCCCGCGCCTCGGGCGAAGTGGGTGAGAAGATGGACGGCTATATCGGCATCGTCGGCGCGGAAACGCCCGCGCTGCGGCGCATCGTCAACGACATCAATATCAAGCGCCGCGCGGTCTATTCGGAAAAAGCGCAGGCCGCCCGCGCCACGCTGGAAGAATACGCCTTTGCCGCCGGATGCCAGGCGATCCTCAAGACATCTCCGGGCGAGAAATACCAGGCGCCCGACGGCAGCTGGGCGACGCGCGGCTCCGGCGCGCCCCAGCGCGACGCGCGCTGTCCGTAACCGACACGTACGGGACCGCATTTTATGCAGTCCCGTGCTTAACTGTACCGGCCGCGAGCGGCTTGGTGCTCCCATTTCCCTCCCCCTTCGTGTTGACTCGCAGATACCCCCCGCCTAAGGGGGCGGCGCCCTCGGCGGGCACCTCATTGCCTGTGCCGCGCGATCCGTTAAGGAGGCTGGCATGAGCGACGAGAAACCCGCACGGGAACCCATTGGCGAAGATGCGCGGATCGACGCGCTCGAGGAGCGGCTCAAGGTCGCACGCGAGCGTGAAGACAAACGCAACAAGCCACAGGTGAAGGGGGCCGATGCGAGCTATCGCAGCGGCAACCGCGTCCTGGCCGATTTGCTCGGCGGTGTTCTCGGAGGCCTGGTGCTCGGTTGGCTGGTGGACTGGCTGGCGGGCACTGCGCCATGGGGTCTGTTGGTCGGATTGTTCCTCGGGATAATCGTGGCCTTCAGGAATATCTTCCGATCGGCGAACCGGCCGCCGGAAGTCTGATCTCGCTTCGCGGGGGCAGGCGTCGAGACCGCAGGACTAGGGATACACAGAGACGTGGCACAATCGGCCAAGGTCGACCCGATGCACCAGTTCACGATCGAGCCGCTTGCCGGCACGGAGAACTGGGAGCTGGCAGGCTTCAATATCGCCTTCACCAACAGCGCGTTGTGGATGCTGATCACCGTCGTGGTGCTCGGTATCTTCGTCGCGGGCGGCATGCGTCGCCAGGTGGTGCCAGGCCGCTGGCAGATGATGGTCGAAAGCTTCACCGGCTTCATCGACGACATGCTGGAAGCCAATATCGGCAAGGCGGGGCGCAAATACGTGCCTTACGTCTTCAGCCTGTTCATGTTCATCCTGTTCGCCAACGTGCTCGGCCTTCTGCCGCTCGGCGTCGTCGGCCTGCATCCTTTCACATTCACCAGCCACTTCACCGTGACCGGCATTCTCGCCGTGATCTCGTTCACGATCGTGCTGGCAGTCGGCTTCTGGAAGCATGGCTTCCACTTCTTCAGCCTGTTCGTGCCGCACGGCACGCCCTGGCCGATGATCCCGATCATCGCGCCGATCGAGCTGATCAGCTTCATGGTCCGCCCGTTCAGCCTCGCTCTGCGTCTGTTCGTGGCGATGATGGCCGGGCACGTCCTTCTGGAAGTGCTGTCCAGCTTCGTGATTTCGGGTGGCAATGCCGGCCCGCTCTACGGGGTCGCCATCGGCATCCCCAGCATGGTTCTGATGATCGCGATCTGCGCGCTCGAACTGCTGGTGGCCGGTATCCAGGCCTACGTCTTCGCCCTTCTGACGTCGCTTTACATCAACGACGCCGAAAACCTTCACTAACCACCTGTTTCATACGTCAAGGAGTTTACATCATGGAAGCTGAAGCCGCCAAGCTCATGGGTGCGGGTCTCGCCGCGATCGGTTGCGGCCTCGCCGCTATCGGTGTGGGTAACGTGTTCGCCAAGTTCCTCGAAGGTGCGCTGCGCAATCCCGGCGCCGCCGACAGCCAGCAGGGCCGTCTCTTCATCGGTTTCGCCGGTGCCGAGCTTCTGGGCCTGCTGTCCTTCGTCATCGCCGCCCTGCTGATCTTCCAGTAAGGCGGACGCGTCGAGCCCTCGGGGAGGGCGGGTGTCATCCCGCTCCCCCAGGGCCCGCCGCTCGAATTTTTCGCAGTTGCCCCAACGGCCTTCTATCAGCGAGTTGCGTGAATGCCTCAGATAGCCCAACTTGCCGAAACCTGGTCGAGCCAGATCTTCTGGCTGCTGGTGTTCTTCGGCATCACCTTCTTCTTCATCGGGCGGCTGATGGTGCCGCGCGTGATGGAAACCGTCGCCCTGCGCGACAAGCAGATCGGTGACGATCTCGCCGCGGCGCAGGCCGCGCGCGACGCTGCCGACGAGCGGGAAGAGGCCTGGCGGGCTCGCGAAAACGAGAATCGTGCCGCCGCCCAGGCGCTGATCGCCAAGGCGAAGAGCGATGCCGCTCTCGCCAACGAGAAAAAGCTCGCCGAGGCGCAGGCTCGCCTGGACGCGCGTCTCTCGGAAGCCGAACAGCGCATCGCCGCCTCGCGCGACGAAGCCATGGGCGAAATCCAAACCGTCGCCGCCGAAGCGGCGCAGGACATCGTCCAGCGCCTCGCCGGGATCAAGGTGACCAAGCCCACCGCGAACAAGGCGGTCAAGGAGGCCATGATCCATGGCTAACGCACCGCAGGTCTTCGCCACCGAATCCGCCGAAGCATTCATCGAAGAAGGTCATGGCGGCGCTCCGACGCATGTCGAACCCGAACTGCTGGGCCTTGCGCCTTTCCAGTGGGTCTCGATCGCAATGCTGATCCTGTTCCTGATCGCCTTCTTCGGCGCCAAGGTTCACAAGACTATCGCCGGCGGGCTCGATGGCCGCATCGCCGCGATCAAGGAACAGCTCGACGAGGCCAAGGCGCTTCGCCACGAGGCGGAAACGCTGCGCGACGAGTACGCCAAGCGGATCGCGTCTGCGGAAAAAGACGCGGAAACCATGCTCGAAACGGCGCGGAACGAAGCGGACACGATCGTCGCCAAGGCGGAAGCCGACGGACAAGCAATGGTGGAACGCCGCCAGCGCATGGCCGAAGACAAGATCGCCGCTGCGGAGCGTGAGGCGATCGCCGACGTGCGCAACCGCGCCGCCATCGCCGCTACGGCGGCCAGCCGGAAACTGATCGCGGAAAAGCATGATGCGGAAGCGGACCGCTCGCTGGCGGATCAGCTGATCGCCGGGATCTGAACCGACGCGAAAACGCTTTGAAATTTAAGGAAGAGGGCGGCCCAAGGGTCGCCCTTTTTCGTTTGGTGCACGGTGACGGATGCGCTCGCCGAGTCGCTAGAAACCGTCCTTCGCCTTGCGCAGCGCCGCGAAGGTCTCGGCGGCGCTGCTGCCGCCCCAGCGAGCCTGCATGTCGGCATCGTCGGCGCGTAGGAAAGGGTTCGTCTCCAATTCGCGCGCCAAGCCCATCGGCACGGTCGGTTCGCCCCGCTCGCGTTTGTCGGCGATCTCGGCGGCATAGTCTTGCAGTGCGGCATTGTCGGGATCGGCGTGAAGCGCGAATTTAGCGTTGGCTGCCGTATATTCGTGCGCGCAATAGAGAGTCGTTTTGGCGGTAGCGCCTTAATCCGCTGGAGGCTCTGCCAGAACTGTCCGGCCTCGCCTTCGAACATCCGCCCGCAGCCAAGGGCGAACACGCTGTCGCCGACGAAGGCGATATCGTCCTGCGGCAGATGATAGGCGATGTGGCCGTTGGTGTGGCCGGAAACGTCGATCACGCGCGCTTCGTGCGATCCGATGGAGACGGTGTCGCCGTGCTTAATTTCCGTGTCGATCGCGCTCAGCTTCGCGACCTCGGCGGGCGCGACGATCTTGGCGCCGGTCGCCTTCGCCACCGTCTCGTTTCCGCCGGCATGGTCGGGATGCCAGTGGGTGTTCCAGATCTGCGTGATCGTCCATCCCTTGGCATCAGCCTCTTCGAGACACCTATCGCCATCGGGCGTATCGATCGCGACCGTTTCGCCGCTGTCGGGATCGTGGAGGAGAAATCCGTAATTGTCGGACAGGCAGAGGAATTGGTGGATCTGGAGCATGGCACCAACCTAGGGAGCCGCGCCGGACAAGAAAAGGCCCGCCTGCGCGATCCGCAGGCGGGCCTTTCTTAGTTCATCCGAAGATGGAAGCGCTTAGTCTTCCTTCTTCTTCAGCGCTTCGCCGAGGATGTCGCCCAGCGATGCGCCGCTGTCGGCACTGCCGAACTGCGCAACCGCTTCCTTCTCTTCGGCGATCTGGTGCGCCTTGATCGAGAAGGTGGGCTTCTTCGAACGATCGAAGCCGGTGACCATCGCATCGACCTTGGCACCGGTCTGGAAGCGGTCCGAACGCTGCTCGTCGCGGTCGCGGCCGAGGTCCGAACGCTTGATGAAGCCGGTCGCGCCATCGTCGCCGACCTGCACTTCGAGGCCGCCATCGCGGACTTCGAGCACGGTCACGGTGACGACCTGACCCTTGCGCAGCGCACCCGAATCGGTGCCGTCTGCCGACGGAGCACCCTTTTCGAGCTGCTTCATGCCGAGGCTGATGCGTTCCTTGTCGATGTCGACATCGAGCACGACCGCTTCGACCTGCTCACCCTTGCGGTGAAGCGCCAGCGCGTCTTCGCCCGAAATGCCCCATGCGATGTCGGACATGTGGACCATGCCGTCGACGTCGCCCGGAAGACCGACGAACAGGCCGAATTCGGTGGCGTTCTTGACTTCGCCTTCGACCTTGCTGCCGACGGGATGCGCTTCGGCGAATTCTTCCCACGGATTGCGCTGAGCCTGCTTGAGGCCGAGCGAAATGCGGCGCTTTTCGCTGTCCACTTCCAGCACCATCACTTCGACTTCCTGCGAGGTCGAGACGATCTTGCCGGGATGGACGTTCTTCTTGGTCCAGCTCATTTCGGACACGTGCACCAGGCCTTCGATGCCCGGCTCGATTTCCACGAACGCGCCGTATTCGGTGATGTTGGTGACGGTGCCCGTCAGCTTCATGCCGACCGGATACTTCGCCGCAACGCCATCCCACGGATCGCTTTCCAGCTGCTTCATGCCGAGGCTGATGCGCTGGGTGTCTTCGTTGATGCGAATGATCTGGACGGTTACGGTCTGGCCGATCTCGATCATTTCGCTGGGGTGGTTGACCCGCTTGTAGCTCATGTCGGTGACGTGCAGCAGGCCGTCGATACCGCCGAGGTCGACGAAGGCGCCGTAATCGGTGATGTTCTTGACGACGCCGTCGATCACCTGGCCTTCGGTCAGGTCGTTGATCAGCTCGCTGCGCTGTTCGGCGCGGGTTTCTTCCAGCACGGCGCGGCGCGAGACCACGATATTGCCGCGGCGGCGGTCCATCTTGAGGATCTGGAAGGGCTGGGCCATGTCCATCAGCGGGGTGACGTCGCGCACGGGGCGGATGTCGACCTGCGAACCGGGCAGGAACGCCACGGCGCCGTCGAGATCGACGGTGAAGCCGCCCTTGACGCGGCCGAAGATGCGGCCTTCGACGCGCTTGCCTTCGCCGAATTCGCTTTCCAGCTTGTCCCACGCGGCTTCGCGGCGGGCGCGGTCGCGCGACAGCATGGCTTCGCCGTCGGCGTTCTCGACCCGGTCGACGAAGACTTCGACTTCGCTGCCGACGGTCAGGCTGTGCGCGTCTTCACCGCGCATGAATTCCTTGAGATCGACGCGGCCTTCGCTCTTGAGGCCGACATCGATGAGCGCCATGCCGTTTTCGATGGCGGTGACGGTGCCCTTGACGACGCGGCCTTCGAAGCCGCCTTCATCGGCAGCGCCGAGCTGCTCGTCGAGCATGGCGGCGAAATCGTCACGGGTGGGATTGGCTGCAGTTGCCATAAGGTAGGATATTCCTATCGTTCGTTTTGCTACCGGCCACCGGTTTTCCCGGGGTCTTTCCCGCCAGCCGCGCACCATTGCGGGCCATACGGAGCAAGAGGGCCGTATTCTCCGCCAGGCCGAATGCCGGGCGAAGGTCCTGCGAGAATCCAAAGGAGTACGAGAACGGGCGCGCGCCTAAGCGAAAACGGCGAAGAAAGCAAGCTTTTGCGAGGGGAGCGACAGCCGACGCGAATCTGTTCCACCTAGGAGAAGAACGCGTCGGCGGTGATGTCGTCTACGACGGGCCACCCTCAGCCTCGCCTTGGTCGTAGAACCAACTCAACCCATCAGGCAGATCGTCGCCCGAATAATCCACCTGCAGAACCCGCCTCCGTCTTCCGTTCGCGGCTCTGTCGGAAGCGTGGAGGATGGGCGTGCGGTAGACCCAGACGTCGCCCGCATCGGCCAGACAGTCGTGTATTTCGGACCGCTTCACGTGGGCCAGGATATCGCTTTCCGCAATCAAACCGATGGCATGGCTTCCGAGCGCAATCCGCAAGGGCGCGTTCTCGGCATCGACGGCATCGATATGGATGCGCACGGTCAGCATCCGGGCGAGGAGATCGAACGGCGGCTCAACATGGGGCATGCCCTGCTTCACCGTCCAGGGGCCGAAGCCGGTCAGATCGACACGCCGTTCCACACAAATCGTGCGATCCTGATGCCAGCCGAGGGACCAGTTCGCACCGTCGGTCTTGTCGAAAGCGATCACGCGAACGGGGCGGCTTGTCGGCCCGAGAAGACGCGACGCGATCTTGCCTATCGGACCGGAGCGACCAAGAACGCTTTCCAGCCCCGTAAGGCATTTGATCCGCCGTCCGGGCGATGGGCCCTGCGCGAAAGCGCAAGCGAGCGTGTCGAGAAAGCCAGCTGCCGCGCCGTGATGGAGCGCCGCTCCATCACGGTCGAGCTCGAGCTTGCTCAGCCTTCCCGCTCTTGCAGCCATTCCTCGAGCCACTTGATCGAATAGTCGCCGCTCTGCACGTCGGCTTGCTGGATCAGTTCCTGATGCAGCGGAATCGAGGTCTTGACCCCTTCGATCACCATTTCCTCCAGCGCGCGGCGCAGGCGCATCATGCATTTCTCGCGTGACCGGCCATAGACGATCAGCTTCGCGATCATGCTGTCGTAATAGGGCGGCACGCGATAGCCCGCATAGAGGCCGCTATCGACGCGCACATGCATTCCGCCCGCCGCGTGATAATAGTCGATCTTGCCGGGGCTGGGCGCGAAGGTGAACGGGTCTTCGGCGTTGATGCGGCATTCGATGGCATGGCCTGAAAAGCGGATCTCGTCCTGCTTGCAGGAGAGCGCCTTGCCGTCGGCGATGCGGATCTGTTCGCGCACCAGATCGATCCCGGTAATCATTTCGGTGACCGGGTGTTCGACCTGGAGCCGGGTGTTCATCTCGATGAAGTAGAACTCGCCGTTTTCCCACAGGAATTCGATCGTGCCTGCGCCGCGATAGGCCATGTCGCGCATGGCTTGCGCGCAGATTTCGCCCATCCGGTCGCGCTCTTCGGTCGAAAGGACGGGCGAGGGCGCTTCTTCGAGCACTTTCTGGTGGCGGCGCTGGAGCGAACAATCGCGCTCGCCCAGATGGATCGCGGCGCCATTGCCGTCGCCGAAGACCTGGAATTCGATGTGGCGCGGATTGCCGAGATATTTCTCGATATAGACGGTGGCGTCGCCGAAGGCTGCCTTCGCCTCGCTGCCCGCTTGCTTCATCAGGGTTTCGAGCTGGTCTTCTTCGGCGCAGACCTTCATCCCGCGCCCGCCGCCGCCGCTCGCCGCCTTGATGATGACGGGGTATCCGATCTCGGCGGCGATCTTTTTCGCCTCGTCATAATCGGACACCGCGCCGTCCGAACCGGGGACCAGCGGCAGGCCGAGGGCGCCTGCGGTGCGCTTGGCCTCCACCTTGTCGCCCATCGTGCGGATATGTTCGGGCTTGGGACCGATCCACTTGATTTCGTGCGCTTCGACGATCTCGGCGAATTTGGCGTTTTCGGACAGGAATCCATAGCCGGGATGAATCGCATCGGCCTGGCTGATTTCCGCCGCCGAGATGATGTTCGCGATATTGAGATAGCTGTCCGTCGCGCTCGGCGGGCCGATGCAGACCGCGTGATCGGCCAGGCGCACATGCATGGCGTCGGCATCGGCGGTGGAGTGGACCGCCACCGTCTCGATACCCATTTCATGCGCGGCGCGGTGGATGCGGAGCGCGATTTCGCCGCGATTGGCGATCAGGATGCGTTTGATAGTCACGCCGACGCCTTACCCGATGACGACAAGCGGCTGGTCGAATTCGACCGGCTGGGCGTTCTCGATCAGGATCGCCTTGACCGTGCCGGACTTGTCGGCGGCGATCGGGTTCATCACCTTCATCGCTTCGACGATCACCAGCGTATCGCCTTCCTTCACACTGTCGCCGACCTTGACGAAGTCGGGCGCGCCGGGCTCGGGCGCGAGATAGGCGGTGCCTACCATCGGCGATTTGAGCGCGCCGGCCGTGTCGGGCAGCGCCGGTTCGACGGCGGGGGCCGGAGCGGCGGCCGGGGCGGGCGCGGCCTGCGGTGCGGGAGCCGGAGCGGCCGCCACCGGGGCGGCGGCGGGCGCGTATCCGCCGCGCGCGACACGCACCTTGCGGTCGTTGTCCTCGACTTCGATTTCGGTCAGACCGGTCTCGGCGAGCAGTTCTGCCAGCTCGCGAACCAGATCGATATCGACGTTCATGCCGGATTTGGAACCGGCGGTGCCTTTGCGTTCGGCCATGGGAACCCTTGTTCTGTGGATCGGGCGCCTATGCTACCCCGATCGCCGCAAGGCAAGGGGGCGGGGCTGCGCGTAACGCCACGAATGGGGATCCTCAGAGCGCGGCGGCCTTGTCCAGAGCGACGAGATAGCCCTTGGCGCCCAATCCCTTGACCACATCCACCGCGCCGGGTTCGACATAGGAATGGTGGCGAAACGCCTCGCGCGTGGAGGGGTCCGACAGATGCACTTCGATCACCGGAACGCTGATCGCTTTGATGGCATCGAGCAGAGCAACGGAAGTGTGCGTGTAGGCCGCCGCATTCAGAAGGACCGCCTTCGCGCCCGCCGCGTGCGCCTCGTGCAGCCAGTCCACCAGCACGCCTTCGTGGTTGGTCTGGCGGAAATCCACTGCGAGGCCGAGTTCGGCGGCGCGCGCCTGTGCCATGGTGCGGATATCTTCGAGGGTGTCCGAACCGTAGATTTCCGGCTCGCGCGTGCCGAGAAGGTTGAGATTGGGGCCGTTGAGAATGAAGACGGTGGCAGTCATGCGGCGGTTCCTATCGCAGCGTCGTTCTTTCGGGAAGCGCGGCGTCAGCGATCCACGCCCCTGACCTTTCCCCACTGGCGCGCGGCGGTGTAACCGAGATAGCCGGTGCCGAAGAGCGCGTAGAGCGGTTCGGGCAGGCCGCCGAGATAGGCGTTCATCCCCGCCGCGATATTCCGTGCGGTATCGGGCGACAGGGCCGCGATCACACCCATGGGGAGCGCCCACAGGATGAGGATGTAAATGACATAGAGAAAGGATGGTCGCGCGCGGCTGGTCCACGGATCGTGCGATTGCGCTTCGGCGAGGATGGCGGAAAGGCGCGTCTCGATCACGCGCAATTCCTGCGTCCCTTCCAGTGCGAGCAATTCGAGCTTCGCCCTGGCGCGCGCCTCCTTGTCGGGAATGAGCTTGTCGATCAGCGAGGCGAGGGGGCCGATCAGCGATTCGACGAGGGGCATGGCGCTTACTCCGGTTCGAGAAAGCGCACTGGCTAACCAAATCGGTTAGTGTAGGACAGCGGAATCTGTCGATATCAGCTTTAGCGCCGGGAAGCCGAGATCAGTTTCGCCGCCTTTTCGATCGAACCGTCCCGATCGGCGATGGTCAGTCGATTGCGGCCCGAGCGCTTCGATTCGTAAAGCGCCGTATCGGCCGCGTGGAGAAGGCTGGTTTCATCGTATCCGAACTGGCACATCGCAACGCCGAGGCTGATGGTGACGCCATCGAGCTTCGCGATCTTGGGCCAATCCAGTTCCTCGCACTCGCGGCGCAGTCTTTCGCCGATATGAGCCGCCGTTTCGGCCGATGCGGAGGGGAGGATCGCGAGAAACTCCTCGCCGCCCAGACGGCCGAAAAGATCGCCTTTCCTGAGCGTCGTCGATCCCAGATTGGCCAGCCGCTTGAGCACCTCGTCACCCACCGCGTGGCCGAACCGGTCGTTGATCGATTTGAAATGATCGACATCGATCATCAGGATCGACAAGTCGGTGTGTTCCCGCTCGGACCTCGCGATCTCGCGGCCCAGCGTGTCGAGCAATTTGCGCCGGTTCGCGATTCCCGTGAGCTGATCGGTTTCGGACAGCCGTTGGGATTTCTGCGCCAGTGCCTCGGCCCGTTCCTTCTCGACGGCGAGCTGCCGCAGCGCGGTGACATGGTTCGTCACATCCTTGAGAACGCCGAAGATCGCGACGACTTTCCCGTTTTCGATTTCCACGTCCCCGGCGGATTCGATGTACCGGCTCTCGCCTTGCGCGTTCAGAATGCGAGCGGCCAGAGTGAACGGCTGCCGGTCCAGAACAGCCTTTTTCAAGGTCTCGCGGACATGCCCTTCGAGCTCTTCGACGATGGATCCGTGCTCCAGATTACGCGCGCGGTCCACTTTCGGATCGAGGCCGTAAATGGCGAGCATGCCGTCGGACCATTGGCTCGTATTGGTCCTGAGGCAATATCGCCAATGGCCGACATGGGCAAAGGCCTGCGCGGCGTCGTGCTGAGCCTTGCGCAGTTCGATCTCCGCCATCTGCGCGCGGGATCTGGCGAGCAGGGCCGCCGGCGGCAGGGACGATGCGAAGATCGTCAGCAGATAGAATTGCGTGAAGTAGATCTTCTGGAGTGGATCGGACACGAAGGTGATCGGGCTGGTTCCGACGATCAGGGATATTGTCGCCGCGATCGTGATCGCGCAGATCATGACGAGCGCTCCGGCCACACCGGCAATGAAGGTCACGAAGACGATCGCCACGACCGGCAGGAACAGAAGCGGATAGTCGGTTTGTCCGAAAGTCGCCACGATGGAGACGGTCGCGAACAGGCCTGCAGCCAGGATCTTTCGCCTGTCGAACGCAATCCTAGTCCGATCCGACACGGTGTGGACGCCGGTCACTATGACCGGGGCAACGATCAGCATGCCCAGAAACACGGTCTTGAACCAGGAATAGAGAAAGGTCGGGCTGTCGATCGCGCCTGTCGCGACCGAAGCGATGAGTGCGCTCGCCGCGGACGCACAGACCGAAGCGATAACGAAGCGGGCGATCCATCTCGGATCATCGAAGCGGCCGCATCTGCCATCCAGCCCGCAGGCGATCGCCACCGCGATGGCACCTTCCAAGACATTCGCGAGCGTCAATCCCGCAGCTATGGCGAAAGTGGCTCCGAAGGCCATATTGACGGCCATGCTCACAGGCGCGATCAACGCCAGCAGCAGCAGGCGTGACTGCCTCGTCGACAGCAACAGGCCTGCGAACAAAACGCCGCTGGACGGCCAGATGAGGGCGATACCATGCTCGGTCTGCGTCGTCGCCAGCGAGAACGCGGCGAAAACCGCATAGAGGCCTGCGAACACGACAGGGATCAGCCATACGGGGGCTGGGCTGGCTCTTCGGGCGCGGAACATGGGCCCTGCGATTAAAGACGCAGACTTAAATAAAGGTGACCCTTCTGGAATTTTAACCAAGCAAAGGCCCGTGAGACCAGGCGAGAGCGTGCGCGGAACGGAATTAACCTGCATCCCGAAGTCGCGGTGCTTCCCGGTCGCTGAGCCGTCGAATGGAGAGAATTTCCACTGGTCGGGACGACAGGATTCGAACCTGCGACCCCCACACCCCCAGTGTGATGCGCTACCAGGCTGCGCTACGTCCCGAAACCAGTGGAGGGCGGCCCTATAGGTGGGGGTTTGCGCGAAGGCAAGCGCCGATCCACGGTTCGCTTGCAGCTGCGCTCGCTCCGGCTTTGCAAGCCTGCCCAATACTGCTACGCGCCGCCGCATTGCCGCCGGGGCGCGGCGTCGGGATGTCTTGATTCCGGCACGCGCCACCCCAAGTGCGGCCCCACGGATCGTATCATTACAGGCAGTATACCGATGCTTTACATGTTAGGCGCAGCCACCGGCGCCGCGCCGCCGCCCGCCTGGATCAGCTGGCTGCCGATCGTCGGCATGATCCTGATCTTCTGGTTCCTGATCATCCGCCCACAGATGAAGCAGCAGAAGGCGCATCAGCAGAAAATCGCCGGTCTCAAGCGCGGGGACGAGGTCGTCACCGCAGGCGGACTGGTCGGCAAGGTTACCAAGATCGACGAAAACTACGCCGAGCTCGAAATCAGCAAGGGCGTGAAGGTCCGCGCGGTCAAGAGCACGATCGGCGATGTGATTTCGCCCACCGCCGCCGCACCCGCGAACGATTGAGCGGGCGCGCCTGACAATGCTCGATTTTCCGACCTGGAAAAAGACCTGGCTGTGGCTGATCACGGCCGTCGCCATTTTCGCCGCGCTGCCTTCGCTGGTGTCCATGACCAGCGCGAAATGGCCCGAGGCGCTGCCCGATCCGACCGTCAATCTCGGCCTGGACCTTGCCGGCGGCAGCCACATCCTGCTGGAAGCCGAACCGAGCCAGGTCGCGGCGCAGCGGCTCGAAAACCTCGAGGAAGCGGTTCGCACCGCTTTGCGTCAGGCCGAACCGCGCATCCGCATCGGCGACGTATCCACTGCCGACGGGCGGTTGACCTTCATGGTCGAGGATATGGGCGAGGTCGATCGGGCGCGTGAAATCCTTCTCCCGCTCGTGAACGGCAACGGCCTGGTCCGCGAATGGGATCTGTCGATGGTGGACGAGACGCGTTTCGTCCTCGTGCCGACCGAACAGGGCCTGGAACAGGCCGTGACCGACGCGATGGACAGCGCCACCGAAGTCGTGCGCAAGCGCATCGACTCGCTGGGCACGCGCGAGCCGACGATCATTCGCCAGGGCGATACCCGCATCGTCGTGCAGGTGCCGGGCCTTCAGGATCCCGACGCGCTCAAGGAATTGCTCGGCCAGACGGCGCGGCTCGAATTCAAGCTGGTGGATCAGACCGCGCTGCCGAGCGATGTCGCGGCGGGCGTTGCGCCTCCGGGCAGCGAGATCGTTCCCTTCGCCGACACCACTGCGCAGGCGGGCACGTCGCTTGCCGTCAGGCGGTTGGGCGGCATTCGCGGCGACAATCTCGTCGGCGCGCAGCAGACTTTCGATCCGCAGACCAACGAGCCGGTCGTCTCGATCACCTTCGACCAGCAGGGCGGCGCGCGCTTCGCCAATCTGACGCGCGAAAACGTCAACAAGCCCTTCGCGATCATTCTCGATGGCAAGGTGCTCTCCGCACCCAATATCAACGAGCCGATCCTTGGCGGCAGCGCTTCGATTTCAGGCGGCTTTACCACCGAGACGGCCAATAATCTCGCGATCTCGCTGCGCTCCGGCGCGCTGCCGGTCGATCTGGCTGTGATCGAGGAGCGCACGGTCGGCCCCGACCTCGGCGCCGATTCGATCCGTTCGGGCCTGCTCGCGATGACGATCGGTTCGGTCGCGGTGATCGTGCTGATGATCGTCACCTATGGCCGCTTCGGAATCTACGCGACGGCGGCTCTGGTCATCAACGTGCTGATGATCCTCGGCATCATGGCGGCGCTCAACACGACGCTGACGCTGCCGGGCATCGCCGGTTTCGTTCTCACCATCGGTGCGGCGGTGGACGCCAACGTTCTGATCAACGAACGCATTCGCGAAGAGCGAAAGCGCGGGCGGCGCGTGGTTGCCGCTGTGGAAACCGGGTACAAGGAAGCGAGCCGCGCGATTTACGATGCGAACGTCACCAATTTCATCGCCGGGGTGCTGCTGTTCCTGTTCGGATCGGGCCCGATCCGCGGCTTCGCGGTAGTGCTCGTGATCGGCCTGTTCACCAGCGTGTTCACCGCGGTGACGCTGACCCGCATGTGGGTCGCAGGATGGCTGCGCAAGGCGCGCCCCAGCGACTTGAATCTTTGAGGAGGCGAGACCCATGAAACTTCTGAAGCTCGTCCCCGACGATACCAATATCGCCTTCCTCAAATGGCGCATTCCGTTCTTCGTGGTCAGCCTGGTGCTGATCGCGGCGAGCTGGGCGCTGGTGGCCGTCAACGGCCTCAATTACGGCGTCGACTTCGCCGGTGGGCAGGAAATTCGCGCGACTTTCGTGGGCGAGGAAGAAGCGCCCGTGGCCGAAATCCGCGACACGGTCGGATCGCTCGAGGATGTCGAGAATCCGGTGATCCAGCGCTTCGGCGCGCCCAATCAGATTTCGATCCGCGTAAAGCTTCCACCCGAGGCGGAGGGCGACAAGGAATTCGCCGATCGCGTGTCGCAGGAAATCACCACCGCACTCGAAGAGGGCCATCCCAATGTCCGCATCGACGGCGTGGATTCGGTTAGCGGCAAGGTTTCCGGCGAATTTCGCGACGATGCGGTCTGGGCGCTGATCGCCGCCATGCTGGCCGTAGCGCTCTACATCTGGATCCGCTTCGAATGGCAGTTCGGCGTGGGCGGCCTGTTCGCGCTGTTCCACGACGTGTCGTTGACGCTGGGTATGTTCGCGCTGTTCCAGCTCGAATTCAGCCTCCAGATCATCGCGGCGATTCTCGCGATCATCGGTTATTCGCTGAACGATACGATCGTCGTTTACGACCGCATCCGCGAGAACCTGAAGAAATACCGCAAGATGCCGCTGCCCGAATTGCTCGACCTGTCGGTGAACGAGACGCTGGCCCGCACGGTCATGACCTCGCTGACGCTGCTGGTCGCTCTGGTGCCGCTGCTGCTGTTCGGACCGGAAAGCCTGTTCGGCCTCGTCGCGGCGATCACGCTGGGCATTTTCGTCGGCACCTACAGCTCGATCTACATGGCGGCGCCGCTGCTGGTGTGGATGGGCGTCACGTCGAACAGCTTCGTGCCGGAAGAAAGCGAAGAGGACCGCCAGGCGCGCCTCGCCCGCGAGGGTCGCTGATTTCAGCGCATCGCCTGAATATTACGCGCGGACGAGCCGCTCGTAATATTCGCCGAGCGTGCGTCCATTCACACGCCAGTCGAACCGCTCGGCCTTTGCGGCGACGGTGTGCGGCGATCGCGGATGGGCGAGCACGAGCTTGATACCGTCCGCGATCGCTTCTGCCTCCCGCGCCACGATGATGCCCGCATCCGGCCCGTCCACGACTTCGCGCGCGCCGCCCGCATCCGTGATGACGAGCGGCGTGCCGCAGGCCAGGGCCTCCACCCAGGCATTGGCCAGTCCTTCGCTGGACGAGGGCAGCACCATCGCATCGGCGGCGGACAGGACCAACGGCAGGAGATCGTGATCGATCGAGCCGAGGAAGTGAGTGCGATCGGCCAGTCCCAAGGTCTGCGCCAACGCGCGCAAATCCGCTTCGTCCTCACCCTTGCCGACCAGCAGCACACGCGCATCGGGAAGCGATGTCAGCGCTTCGATGACCAGCCTTTGCCCCTTGCGGGGGATCAAAGCACCGACGGTCACCAGCAGGGGGGCATCATCCGGTAATGCGATATCGAACTCCGTGCCCACTCGCGAGCGCAGGCGGGTGTGATCGAAGGGGCGGAAGCGGTCGCGATCGAGCCCCGTGTAATGGATCGCGATCTTGTCTCGCGGCAGACCGAGCGCTGTCATATCGTCTGCAAGCGCCTCGCAGACCGATAGCAATCCCTTTGCATCGCTCCCGGCGGCGAGCATCGCGTCGCGGGCGTAGGATCTCGATCCCCAGTAATGGATGTCCGCGCCGCGTGCCTTGATCGACAGCGGGAGATCGAGCGCGCGGGCGATGCGGACGGCGGCGGAACCGTCCGGATAGAAGAATTGCGCATCCACGAGGTCGAATGGTGTCTTGGCGTGCAGATGGCGGATCAGAGGCAGCGCCGCGCGCGCGATCGCGCCGGGGTTCAGCCGCCCGCCGATCTTGGGGAGGAGAGTGAAACGCGGACGGTGGACCGAAATTCCGTTCTCGATCCCGCCGGTCGCCGCAGCCGCCAGAACTCGATAGCGGCCAGGCAGAAGCGCGTTGGGAAGCGGCGGCAGGCCGATGGGATTTACGACGGTTACGTCCCAATCGGTCTCGCGCTGCAAGGCTTCCAGCGAGCGGGCCACGAACGTCCCGAAGCGCGGATTCGCTGCATTCGGGAAGAGTGTCGAGAGCGACAGGACGCGCGGCATCGTCAGAGCTTTCGCACCAGCATTTCGGCGACCGCGATCCAGGCCGGGTCTTTCACCACGTCCTGCTTCTGGCCATGACCGGGGGGCAGCACACCCACCAGATCGCCCTGCCGATCGATCAGCCGACCGAATGCGAAACGGCCGCCCTTGCGCGGAACCAGCACGTCGCGATTGATGGCGCGGGATGCGTCTTCGGGCGCGAGCTGGCGGAGCCAGAGCTGGTCGCCGGGCCGGTATTCGCCATGGGGGTATTCGACCGCCATCACGACCAGTGCCCCGTCGCCCGACAGGTCGGTGGCGAGGATCGCGTCGCGCGGGGACGAAAGCGCTTCAGCGCCACTGGCGGCCAGCATGGCGATCATCTGCGGGTGCCCAGCGCTTTCCGAACGCACGAGCAGTTCGGGCTCCACGCCCAGCGCCTTTCCGATCCGATCCATCCATTTGATGGATAGGTTGCGCATGCCCGTTTCCAGCCGCCCGACCGTCTGCGGCGTGGTCGGTGGGTCGCACGCTTCGGCCAGGTCGGCCAGAGTCATGCCCTTCTGCTTGCGAATGTCACGGATGCGATTGATCATCCGGCGCTCCTCAAAATAACCAGATCGGTTTTCTCTTTCCTACGCGGCTCACCATTTTGCAAGAGCAGCTGCGTCAGCGAATCGGGAGAATTTTATGAAGCGCGAACTGGTCGAACGGGAAGTGACGGTAGAAGGGCCCCGGCGCGGATCGGGCGCGGCCAAGCGCAAGCGCTCGGTAACGGTCAATCTTGCCGAATCGCCGCTCGGCTGGCTCCATGCGCGCGGCCATCTCGACGACCGCCAGTTCGACGCGGGCGAGCGGCTGCGTATGGATTACGAACGCGCGCAGCTCGCGCCGTCCATCACGATGCGCTGGGATCCGGTGCGCGTGGATGGCGGCGTGGGCGGTGCGGGACTGACCCCTAGCGAGCGCCGGATCGCGGCGAAGGAGCGGTTCGACGGTGCGATGCGCGAGGCGGGGCGTGGGCTTTCGGACGTGCTGTGGCGCGTGGTGTGTGCCTGCGAAAGCCTGCCATCGGCGGAAAAGACGCTCAAATGGCCTGCGCGTTCGGGCAAGCTCGTACTCGGTATCGCGCTCGACCGGGTGGCCGGGTTCTATCGCTTGTGAGAAGCTGGTCTAGGCCAGCGTTGCTGCGATTTTCGCTCGCAGGATCGGCAGGATTTCGGCTTCGAACCAGGGGTTCTGGCGCATCCAGATTGTCGATCGCCATGCCGGATGGGGGAGCGGCAGGACGCGCGGCGAGAACTCGGTGAAACGCCGCACTCTCTCGGTCATCGAAAGCCTGCGGGTGTCCGGCAGGTAATAGGCCTGCGCATAGGTTCCGACGAGCAGCGTCAGGCGATCCTGAGGCAGCGTGGCCAGCACTTCCTCATGCCACAGGGGCGCGCATTCGCGGCGCGGCGGTTTGTCGCCGCCGCTCGCTTTGCCGGGATAGCAGAAACCCATCGGGACGAGCGCGACCCGGCTGGCATCGTACATCGTCTCGCGGTCCAGCTCGGTCCATTCGCGCAACCGGTCTCCGCTTTTGTCATCCCACGGAATGCCGCTGAGATGCACTTTCGATCCCGGCGCCTGCCCGATGATCAGCAGCCGCGCCGTGGGCGAGAAGCTGGCGACCGGGCGCACGCCGTGCGGAAGATGCGCGGCGCAGACCTTACAGGCGGCGATCCGCGCGGCGAGAGCCGCAGCGCCTGTCTCGCTCACCCTTCGACCAGCTCCGCCAGTTCCAGCCATCGCTCTTCCGCCGCGTCCTTTTCGGCGCGGGCGTTTTCGATGCCTTGCGAGATGGTGGCGAATTTCTGCGGATCGGCGGTGTAGAGTTCCGGATCGGCGAGAATAGTCTCCCCCTTCGCGATTGCGGCTTCCAGCTCCTCGATCCGGGCGGGAAGCAGTTCGTAGTCGCGCTGATCCTTGTAGGAAAGCTTGGTCGATTTCGGCGGGGGCGGGGCGGGGGCGGGCGCATTGCCAGTGTCCTTCGCCGCGGCCTCGCGCGCCACGGCGACGGTTTCGCTGCGCTTTCTCTCCCAGTCCTCGTAACCGCCTGCCACGACGTCGACCTTGCCGCTGCCGTCGAGGCCGAGCGTCAGCGTCACCGTCCGGTCGAGGAAGTCGCGATCGTGGCTGACGAGGAGGACCGTGCCTTCGTAATCCGCGATCACTTCCTGCAACAGGTCGAGCGTTTCGAGGTCGAGATCATTGGTCGGCTCGTCCAGCACGAGCAGGTTCGAGGCCTTCGCGAATTCGCGCGCGAGCAGCAGGCGGCTGCGCTCTCCGCCCGACAGGATGCCGACCTTGGTGTCGACGATCTTGGGATCGAACAGAAAGTCCTTGAGATGCGCCTGCACGTGCTTGCGATGGCCCTGCACGTCGATCCAGTCGCCGCCTTCGGCCAGCACTTCGCGCACCGTCTTGTCGGGCGAGAGCAGGGCGCGCTGCTGGTCGATCATCACGCCGGTCAGCTTGTTCGAGATATCGACGCTGCCGGTATCGGGGGCGAGTTCCCCCGTCAGCATTTTCAAGAGCGTGGTCTTGCCCGCGCCGTTGGAGCCGACGATCCCGATCCGGTCGCCGCGCTGGATACGAAGGCTGAACGGCTTGATGACGGTGCGATCGCCATAAGTCTTGGAGATCGAGTCCGCTGCGATCACGGACTTGCTTTTGAAATCCTCTTCCGTCGCAAGCTTCAGTTTGGCCGTGCCACCGGCGGAGATCATCGAGGCGCGCTGGGCCCGCATCTGGTGCAGTTTTTCCAGCCGCCCCTGATTGCGCTTGCGCCGCGCGGTGACGCCGCGTTCCAGCCAGTGGGCTTCCAGCTTCAGCTTGGCGTCCAGTTTTTCCGCCGCGCGCGCTTCTTCGGCATAGACCTGTTCTTCCCAGGCCTCGTACCCGCCGAAGCCGACCTCCTTGCGCCGCATGGTGCCCCGGTCGAGCCAGAGCGTCGCGCGGGTCAGGCGTTTGAGGAAGGTCCGGTCGTGGCTGATGACGACGAAGGCGCCCTTGTACCGGTCGAGCCAGCCTTCCAGCCAGTCGATCGCGGCGAGATCGAGGTGGTTGGTCGGCTCGTCCATCAACAGCAGATCGGGATCCTGTGCCAGCGCGCGGGCGATGGCGGCGCGGCGCCTTTCGCCGCCGCTTGCGCCCTTGGTCGGGGTCGCCATGTCGATGCCGAGCTGGCCCGCGATCGCGTCGACCTCGTGCTCCTGCGGGGGATTGTCGCCCACCAGCGCCCATTCCATCAGCGTGGCATGGCCCGAAAGATCCGGCTCCTGCTCCAACACGACGATGCGCGTGCCGGGCTTGACCTTGCGCAGGCCCCGATCGGCTTCGATCCGGTCGTCGATCAGCCGGAACAGAGTGGTCTTGCCCGCGCCGTTGCGGCCGATCAGCGCAAGCCGGTCGCGCGCGCCGATATGAAGGTCGATCGGGTCCTGGTCGGGCCCGCCGAACAGCCAGCGGCCGCCCTGTTGCAGGCCGAGACCTTCCCAGCTGAGGATCGGAGGTTGTGCCATGGAGCGCGGCAGGTAGGCGCGGGCGCGGTGATCGGCAAGGCCGGTGTGGCCCTCGCAAGGCTTGCAAATTCGCAGCCTGTCACGCCCCGATCGCGGAACCCATCGGTTCAGCGGGGCGTAAGCGCGTCATAGGCATTCGCCACACCAACACACCGACCGGAGTATCGATCATGCAACGTTTCGCCCTTTCGCTCGCCGCCGCCGCTCTGGCGCCCGCCGTGGTCGCATTCCCGGCGAATGCCGCCGAAGTCTCGATCGCCGCGACCGGACCCGTGATCGAATTGCAGGTATCGCAGCAGGTTCTGGGCGATCCCGACAAGGCGACGATCAGTGCCGGAGTAACCACGCGCGCGCAGACCGCCGTCGCGGCGATGCAGCAGAACGCCGTCGAAATGGACCGTGTGCTGAAGCGGATGGATGCGCTGGGAATTCCCGAGGACCGCGTGCAGACCGCCGGCATCACGCTCAACCCGCAATATAATCACCGCCAGAACATGCCCCCCGAATTCATCGGTTACGATGCGACCAATCGCGTGACCGTCGATCTGCGCGATCTCGACCGGATCGGGCCGGTGCTCGATGCATTGGTCGCTGCCGGCGCCACCAATCTCAGCGGCCCGAACTGGGAAATCGTGAACGACGCACCGCAAAAGGCAGAGGCGCGCAAGGCCGCCTTCGCGGCGGCGCAATCGCAGGCGCAGGATTATGCCCGCATGGCCGGGTATTCGGGCGTCCGCCTGCTTGCCGTCGAAGAACAGATGGGTTTTCAACAGCCGATGTACGATGCTGCTCCGCAAGCGATCAAAGTAACCGGAAGCCGGATTTCGACGCCGACACGCCCCGGTCAGGTCGGCACGCAGGTCACGATGACGGTCAAATACGAACTGACGCGTTGATCGGGCAGGTGGGGCGCAGCGCATTCACACCTTGTTCAATGCTGTCGCACTAGTCAGAAAGGCATCATGAAAAGCTTGCTCATCCCCTGTCTCGCTCTTGCGCTTTCGATGCCCATGGCCGCGCCTGTGCTTGCGCAGGCGCGGGGCGAACAGGGCGAAGCGCGCAAGGAGATGCGCGCGGGCAATCTCGTGTCCCTGCGCGAGATCGAGGCTCGGATCGTGCCGACCATGCGCGGGGCGGAATATCTCGGCCCGGCCTACGATTCGACCGCGATGGCCTATCGGTTGAAATTCATCCGCGACGGGCGCGTCCTGTTCGTGGATGTGGATGCCCGGACGGGCCGCGTTCTCGGGCGCAGCGACTGAAAATCCCGCTTTCCCACGCTGGCCGCGAAACTGTCGGCTGCTTGACGTGTTCATGTACATGAACGACATCACGGCGACAGGCGGCCGATGGGCCGCAACCGCGCAACCGGGGACCAAGATATAATGAGGATTCTGATCGTCGAGGACGAGCCCACGCTCGGCCAACAGCTCAAATCGACGCTGGAACAGAACGGCTATGCCGTGGACCTGTCCACCGATGGCGAGGACGGCCATTTCCTCGGCAGCACCGAGGATTACGACGCTGTGATCCTTGATCTCGGCCTGCCGGAAATCGACGGGCTCACCGTGCTCGGCATGTGGCGCAAGGAAGGGCGGGGCTTCCCGGTCCTGGTCCTGACCGCGCGCGACAGCTGGAGCGACAAGGTCGCTGGGCTCGACGCGGGCGCGGACGACTATCTCGCCAAACCCTTCCAGACCGAAGAGCTGATCGCGCGCCTGCGGGCACTGATCCGCCGCGCTTCGGGCAATACCAGCGCCGAACTGACGGCGGGCGACGTGCGTCTCGACACGCGCTCGGGCCGGGTCACGCTGAAGGGCGAGCCGGTCAAGCTGACCGCGCAGGAATACAAGCTGCTGAGCTATCTGATGCACCACAAGGGCAAGGTGGTCAGCCGCACCGAACTGATCGAACATATCTACGATCAGGATTTCGACCGCGATTCCAACACGATCGAAGTTTTCGTAACCCGCATCCGCAAGAAACTCGGCGCGGATGTCATCACCACGATCCGCGGCCTTGGCTACTCGCTCGACGATCCCGCCGACCAGCCGCGCGCCTGATTCCGCAGCGCTCGTAACGCCGTCCGTTCCGGTCGGCGGGGGCTCGGCGGAACCGGTGGTTTCGGCTGCTGCGCGCAACACGGCGCCCCGGGCCGAGAGCAGTCTGGCGCGCCGGATGATGGCGATCGCGGCGGGCTGGATTCTTGTCCTGCTGCTGGCCGGAGGCTTCGCACTCGACCGCACGCTCACCAATCTGGTCGAGCGCAATTTCGACGATCAGCTCGAATATCTCCTTAACGCCATGATCGTGACGGCGGAAATCGACCTGGATGGCGAGGTCTATTTCAACCGCGTGCTGGGCGAACCGCGCTTTCTCGAACCCAATAGCGGCCTCTATTACCAGATCAGCGCGCCCGGAAAGGAAGGGTATCCCTCGCGTTCGCTGTGGGACAACACGCTCACCGTGCGGCAGGAAGCCGACGATTTCGAGCCGCGTTTCTACGACAGCCAGCAATTCGCCGACGAGCCCCTCCGCATCGCGCAGCGCACCGTGATCCTGCCGGACAGCGAGGCGCGCTGGACCTTTGCGGTCGCCTCCGCGCGCCAGCAATTGGACGATCAGATAGCGCGCATTCGGGCCATTCTCGCCTGGAGTTTCGCCTTGTTGGGCCTGGGCCTGTTCGCGCTCGCGGTCTTGCAGAACTGGATCGGGCTCAGTCCGCTGCGGCGCGTTCGGGCCGCGATACAGGACATGCGAAGCGCAGGCGCCAATCGGATCGACGAGCCCTTGCCGCTGGAGGTCCAGCCCTTGGTCGAGGAGGTCAACGCGCTACTCGCTCATTCGGAACGGCAGGCGGAAGAAGCGCGCACGCATGCGGGCAATCTCGCCCATGCTCTCAAAACGCCGCTCACCGTGCTGACGAACGCCGCCACCGCGCACGATCCCAAGCTGTCCGATCTGGTCTGCCGCGAAACCAAGACGATGCAGCGCCATGTCGAACACCATCTGGCCCGCGCCCGCGCCGTGGGACGGCGCGCCAGCGGCCACTCGCGGGCGGAAATCTGGCCCAGCGTCGAAAGCGTGTTGCGGGCGGTAACGCGAATCTACGAGCGAACGCGGTTCGATCTCGACGGCAATCAGAACGCGGTTGCCGCGATGGAGCGACAGGATCTGGACGAGATCCTCGGCAATCTGATCGAGAACGCGGCCAAATACGGCGGGGGCAGTGTGTTCGTCACGGTCGATGCCGAACCTTCATCTTCGCGCTGCGTGATCTGGATCGAGGATGACGGGATGGGCATCCCCGAAGAGGAATGGCCGCGCATATTCGATCGCGGCGCTCGCCTCGATACCGGCAAGCCGGGCACGGGCCTGGGCCTGGCGATCGTGCGCGACGTGGCGGAAATCTACGGCGGTTCGGTGTCGCTGGCCGAGAGCGAGGATCTGGGAGGCCTGCTGGTCCGGCTGGAGCTGCCGAGGGCCGGAGACGGGTTCGACTGACCGGATAATCAAGCCGCGTTCGGGCAGATCGGAATTGGCTTTTGCGAAATGGAGCCCGCTCAAACGAAAACGGGGCCGGAAACCCGACCCCGCTCGTAAATGTGTCCAGTTCAGCAACCGTTACGGGCTGACGGGCTCGTCATCGCCCGAAGCGAAGATGAAGGTGGCGATGGCGAGAACGCCGAAGATCGCCAGAATGCCACCGGCATTGCCGGCCAGTTCGGATTCCCCGTCAACCGGAGCGGCGGCGCGATCGGCTGCCTGAGCGGCGATCGGAGCAACGGCGAGGCTGGCAGCCGAAGCGACCAGAGCTGTCTTGCCAAATTTCATGGTAATTCCCCTTGAGCGAAAATGCGAGGATGGTTCCTATTGAGACCGACGAGGGGATTCAACCCGCCAAGGGCAACGCGAAGGGACTTTTTCACCGTGGCCGCGCTGGTGCTGCATTTTGGTCACATTCGGTCGCTCGCCGGTGGGGCTCAGCGGGTCTCGCGCGCCTGTTCGTGATGCCGGATCACCTCATCGATGATGAAGCGCAGGAATTTCTCGCTGAATTCGGGGTCGAGCTCGGCATCCTGTGCCAGAGCCCGCAGCCGGGCGATCTGCGCATGTTCGCGGCCCGGATCGGCGGGCGGAAGCGCCGCCTTCGCCTTGTAGGCCCCCACCGCCTGAGTGATGCGGAACCGTTCGGCCAGCATGTGGATGAGGGCCGCATCGATATTGTCGATGCTCTTGCGATACCCGGCAAGGGTCGCATCCCCAGTAGAGTATTGGTTCGATGGCTGGGCCGAAGCGGGCTGGGCGGAGGGTGTTTGCCGGGACATCGTGCCAAGCTAGCAGCAATTGCGCCCTTGCCAAGCGCGGCCAGCCTCCCCATTGCCGATGGCAGATGAGCGCCGAAATCATTCCCCTTCACGATCGCGGATCCAACCCCTCGCTCGACCCCATGCTGGCTTTGACCGCGCAGGGCATGAACGCGGTCAATTCCGTCATCCTTTCGCGCATGCAGAGCGAGATACCGCTGATACCGGCGCTGGCCGGGCATCTGATTTCTGGTGGGGGCAAGCGTCTGCGCCCGATGCTCACGCTCGCAGGCGCAGAGCTCGTCGGCTATCAGGGCGCGCGCCACCACAAGCTCGCCGCCGCGGTCGAATTCATCCATACCGCCACCCTGCTTCACGACGATGTCGTCGACGGCAGCGAGATGCGCCGGGGCAAGACCGCCGCGAACATCATCTTCGGCAACCCCGCCACCGTGCTGGTGGGCGATTTCCTGTTCAGCCGCAGCTTCGAACTGATGACGGAGGACGGCAGCCTGCGCGTTCTCAAGATCCTCTCCGGCGCCAGCGCCATCATCGCGGAGGGTGAGGTCGATCAGCTGACTGCGCAGCGCCGGATCGACACCAGCGAACAGCGCTATCTCGGCATCATCCGCGCCAAGACGGCGGCCCTGTTCGCCGCCGCCGCCCGGATCGCGGCGGTGGTCGCCGAATGCGACGATGAGAAGGAAAATGCGCTCGACGAATATGGGCGCAATCTGGGCGTCGCCTTCCAGCTGGTCGACGATGCGATCGATTACGATTCGGATGCCGCCGCAATGGGCAAGGATCGGGGGGACGATTTCCGCGAGGGCAAGATGACGCTTCCCGTCATCCTCGCCTATGCGCGCGGAAGCGAGGAAGAGCGCGCCTTCTGGAAGGACGCGATCATCGGCCACCGCACCAGCGACGCCGATTTGGACCATGCCTGCACTCTGATCGCCCGGCACGACGCGCTGGCGGATACGCGCGAAAGGGCCCGCCATTTCGCTCAGCGCGCGATCGATGCGCTGGCGATCTTTCCCGATGGCAAGGCCCGGCAGGCGATGGTGGAAGCGGCGCGTTTCGCGGTGGCGCGGGGCTACTGACCTAGCTGAATAGGGCAGGCCGATGCCTTCCGACCTTCCCATCCACGCCGTCCTGCCCGATCTTCTGGCGGCCTTGCGCGTGCAGACCGGCGCGGTGCTGGTCGCGCCGCCGGGCGCGGGCAAGACGACGGCGGTGGCGCCTGCGCTGATCGGGGAGGACTGGTGCAGCGGTCAGGTCATCCTCACCAGTCCGCGCCGGGTCGCGGCGCGCGCGGCGGCGGAACGGATGGCGGCCCAATTGGGCGAGAAGACGGGCGAAACCGTCGGCTACCTCACCCGGCTCGACAGTCGCCAATCGTCCAAGACCCGCATTCTCGTCGTGACCGAAGCGATCTTCGTCAATCGCATCCTCGAAGATCCGGAATTGCCCGGCGTGTCGGCAGTGCTGTTCGACGAAGCGCACGAGCGCCATCTCGACAGCGATCTCGGCCTCGCCATGGCACTGGAGAGCCGCGCTTTCGTGCGCGAGGATCTGCGCGTCCTCGTCATGTCTGCGACGATCGACGGCGCGCGATTCGCGCGGCTGCTCGGCGATGCGGCCCCGGTTATCAAAAGCGAGGGGCGCGCCTTCCCGCTGGCGATCGAGTGGCTGGGCAGCTCGCCCCACCAGCGGATCGAGGATGCGGTCGCCGATGGAATCGCGACCGCGTGGCGCGACCAAGAGGGCGACATTCTCGCCTTCCTGCCCGGCGTGGGCGAGATCGAGCGTGTGCGCGAGCGCATCGAGACACGCCTGCCGAGCGCCATGGTGCTGCCGCTGCACGGACAGGTCGATCCGGCGAGCCAGCGCGCGGCCATACGGCGCGATCCCGAAGGGCGGCGGCGGATCGTCCTCGCCACGGCCATCGCCGAAACCTCGCTCACTTTGGATGGCGTCTCGGTCGTGGTCGATAGCGGCTTGTCGCGTCGAGCCGAATTCGACCGCGCGGCGGGGACCACGCATCTCGTGACGATGCGGGCCAGCCAGGCCGCTGCGGCGCAGCGCGCCGGGCGTGCGGCGCGACAGAGCCACGGCACGGCCTACCGATTGTGGGAGCAGGGCGGCCACAAGGGGCGGCCCGAATTCGACCCGCCCGAAATCGTCACGGCCGACCTCGCGCCGCTGGTCCTGAAGGTGGCGCAATGGGGCAGCGATCCGCTGGACCTGCGCTGGCTCGATCCGCCGCCCGAAGCCTCGCTCGCTTCGGCGCAGCACCGGTTGGAAAAGCTTGGCGCGCTTGATTCCTCCGGGCGAATCACTGACTTTGGTGGGCGAATTGCGTCCATGCCGCTCGACCCCGAGGGGGCCGCGGCGATCCTCTATGGTGCCGGGGCGGGGCAGGCGCGCGACGCTGCGGAGCTGATCTTGCTGACGCAGGAGAGAGGCCTGGGCGGGCGCGGCGAGGATCTGTCGGCGCGCCTCGCACGCTGGCGGGGCGACCGCAGCGCGAGAGCGGAAGCGAGCCGGAAACTTGCGCAGAACTGGGCGAAGCGGGCGGAAAAGCTGATCGCCGACGATGCCAAGGCTTTCGAGGGGAGCGGTGGCGAAGCCGTGGATCCCGCGCTGTTCCTGGCCGCAGCGCGCCCCGACTTCATCGCCAAGCGCCGTGATCCTTCGGGCGAAAGTTGGATTTCCGCAGGCGGGCGGGGCTTCATGCTCGATCCGACCTCTCCTTTGGCGCGGGCCGAGTGGCTGATCGTCGCCGATGCGCAGGGACAGGCCAAGGGCGCGCGGATCACTTCGGCGGCGCAGCTGGTGCTGGCCGACATCGAAACGCATTTCCCCTCTCTTATCGAGCGCAAATCGGTCCTCAATTGGAACGAGGACGAGCAGAGAATCGAAGCGCGGCTGGAGCGGCGGCTTGGCGCGATCCGACTGTCGAGCGGACCCGATCCGTCTCCGGACGCGCAAGCGATTGTGGAAAAGCTTGTGGATAAGGCGCGGGACAGGCTGGGGGTATTGCTGCCTGCCGACCTGCTGGCACGGGCGCGCTACGCCGGAATCGCCGCGCTGTCTCTCGATGCGCTTTCGGACAATGCCGAGCTTTGGCTGACCCCGCTTTTGCAGGGGCGCCGCGATCTCGCGCTGGCGAAGGGGCGTCTTACCGATGCTGTGCTCGGCCTGCTGGATTGGGACAGCCGCCAGAGGCTTGACCGGCTGGCCCCGCGCGAATTCGTGTCGCCTGCGGGCACGCATCACGCGATCGATTATACCGGGGACGACGCGCCCAGCGTGGAAGTGCGGGTGCAGGCGCTGTTCGGGCTGGAGCGGCACCCGATGGTGGGCGACACACCGCTCCTGCTCAAGCTGACGAGCCCGGCTGGCCGCCCGATTCAGGCGACCCGCGATCTGCCGGGTTTTTGGCGGGGAAGCTGGATGGACGTGCGCAAGGACATGAAGGGCCGCTATCCCAAGCACCGCTGGCCGGACGAGCCGTGGGCGGAGGCGCCGAGCCTCAAGACGAAGAACGCCTTTTCAAGAGGCGGCGGCTGAATTAGGGGATCGGGGACGCTTCGGAGTCCCGCAAGCGCGACCGCGCGCCGCGGCTTATGCCGCGAAGCCGCCCGGCGTTTGAGGGACTAAACAAGGACTCGCGACCATGACCGCCCGTATCTATCAGCGACCCAAGAGTGCGATGCAGTCCGGCAAGGCGCGCGTCGATGAATGGGTGCTCGAATTCGAACAATCCGAAGCGCGCCGCGCCGATCCGCTGATGGGGTGGACGGGCAGCGGCGATACGCAGGTTCAGGTGCAGCTGAAATTCCCCTCCAAGGACGAGGCGAAGGCCTATGCCGAGAAATACGGTATCCCCGCGCGTGTCCATGCGACGCCGCCCAAATCCCTGAAATTGCAGGCTTACGCGGATAATTTTCGCTAGAGGCTTCACGCGCGGCGCGGTCGAGGCTGCGCGACGCTTGCAAACCCACGCCGCCACCGCCATATGGCCGCCCGGGAGTCGGGTGGACGTTCGCGTCTGCTCACCGGGTCAGGTCCGGAAGGAAGCAGCCCAGGTAGATGGCAGCGGGTCGCTCGGCTCCTTTTTCGCTCACCATGGCATGACAAGCGCGGCCGGTGCCCCTACCTAACGGGCATGGGTGATTCACCGGACAATTCAGACGGCCTCCCTTGGGAGCCCGGAGCGGGCGACGCTCCGGAAGACAACGCGCCCAGCGCCGCCGAATTGGAGGATGCGGGCCAGGGATCGATGTTCGGTGCTGCCGAAGCCGAACCGGTTGCGCCGCCCGCAACCGAAGTGCCGCCTGCGAAAGAGACGCCGGACGTCGCCCTCACGGTTCCCTCGGAACCCTTGGTCGAACCGACCGCACCCGATCCGGCGCAGCCCTATCGCGTGCTCGCGCGCAAATACCGGCCCCAGACCTTTTCCGAACTGATCGGGCAGGAACCGATGGTCCGCACGCTCGCCAATGCGATCGCGCGCGACCGGCTGGCCCATGCCTTCCTGATGACCGGCGTGCGCGGAGTGGGCAAGACCTCGACGGCGCGCCTCATCGCCAAGGCTTTGAATTGCGTCGGGCCGGACGGGAAGGGAGGGCCGACCATCGATCCGTGCGGCGTTTGCGAACCTTGTACTGCCATCGCGGAAGGCCGCCATATCGACGTGATCGAGATGGATGCCGCCTCCCATACCGGCGTCGACGACGTGCGCGAGATCATCGAGGCGGTGCGCTATTCCGCGGTTTCGGCGCGGTACAAGATCTATATCATCGACGAAGTTCACATGCTGAGCCGCAACGCCTTCAACGCGCTGTTGAAGACGCTGGAAGAGCCGCCCGCGCATGTGAAATTCCTCTTCGCCACCACCGAAGTCGACAAGCTGCCCGTAACGGTCCTGAGCCGCACCCAGCGCTTCGACCTGCGGCGTATTCCCGCCGAACTGCTCAAGGAGCATTTCGCGGAGATCTGCCGCAAGGAAGGTGTCGAGGCGGAGGACGAGGCGCTGGCCATCGTGGCCAATGCAGCGGAAGGATCGGTCCGCGACGGGTTGTCCATCCTCGACCAGGCGATCGCCCATGCCGATATGGGGGCCGATGAAGGATCGGACAGCACGGTCACCGCCGAGCGAGTCCAGTCCATGCTCGGCCTCGCCGACAAAGGGGCGCAGCGCCGCCTGCTGGGCCATTTGCTGGAAGGCGAGGCGCGGCCTCTGCTCGCAGGCGTGGACGAGCAATACGCACTCGGTGTCGAGCCGCTGGCGATGATGCGGGCGCTGATGGACATCGTCCACCGGATCACAGTGTCGCAAGTGTCAGGCGGCGAGCCCGACGCGCCGAGCGCCGAGGAGCGCGCCGAGCTCGCCGCCTGGGCCGAAGCGATCCCGGCGGGTCGCCTCCATCGCCTGTGGCAATTGCTGCTGAAAGGGCATGAGGAGGTGCGCCAGGCGCCCGATCCGCTCGTGTCCGCGCGCATGGCACTGCTGCGCACGCTGCACGCCAACGACCTTCCCGATCCGGGGCGCCTGGCCCAGATCATCGCGGATGCGGCGGCCAATGCGCCGAGCGCTCCCACAACGACCGGAAGCGAAGGCACCGCCGAGGCTCCTGCCGCGAAGTCGATCGACTGGCGCGATCTGGTCGCCAAGGTCGAGGATGCGGGCCAGCACCTCGCCGCCAGCACGATGAAATTGCAGATCCGCCCGATCGCGATCGAGAGCGAGCTGCTGCGATTCAGCCGCGATGCGCGTTACAAGGACGATATCGGCCCGCAATTGCGCGAGGCGCTGCTCGCCGCCACCGGCGAACGCTGGCAGATCGAACAAGCGCCCGAGGGCGGGGCACCCTCGCTGGTCGAACAGGAACAGCAGGCCGCCGCCGACGCCCAGCGCGAGGCGCGCGAACATCCCATGGTGAAGGCCGCGTTCGCCGCCTTTCCGGATGCCGAACTCTTGGAAGAAACCCAGACGCCGTCCCCCCGGCGCGATTGGAGACGCGAAGCATGAAATCGATGGAAGAAATGATGGCCGCCGCCCAGAAGGCAGCCGAGACGATTCAGAACCAGATGGGCGAGGCGCAGGCCAAGCTCGATACGATCGAGGTCGAAGGCAATGCCGGTGGCGGCATGGTCAAGGTCCGCGCCACCGCACGCGGCCGCATCCTCGGGGTGGCGATCGACGACAGCCTGATGAATCTCGACGAGAAGCAGATGCTCGAAGACCTCGTCACCGCCGCCTTCAACGATGCGCGCGACAAGGCGGATCGCCGCGCGGGCGAGGAAATGGCGCAATTGCAGTCGGGCATGGGCCTGCCGCCGGGCTTCAACCTGCCCGGCATGGGATAACCCGCAGAAACGGAAACGATACGCGATCGGGAGAGCGCCATGTCGATTTTCAACAACAACTCCAATCGCCCCGGCGCAGGGGCAATATCCCCTTTAGGTGGCATGGCCATGCCGGGTCTCGGCACGGCGTCGCGCATGCCGGTGGCGCAGACATTCCGCCACGCGCGCACGCTGGACGGCAACAAGGTCGGCCTGGCCTACGATTTCCTGAGCGAGGCGGAGCGCAAGCAATTGCTGCACTTCGCCCGCTCGCCCGACGCGCCGTGGGAAACCTATCTCCCGAAAAACGACGTGTGGCATGGCCGGATGATCAATCCGCGCTCCATGCCGCCCAAGATATTGAAGCTGATGGAGAAGATCAGGCGCCGCACCGCCAGGCATATCGCGGCGGATTACGGCATCGCCGATCCGATCTATGCCGATACGCTCCAGCTGGTGCGCTGGCGCGTCGGCGACGATCAGGCGGCGCACGCCGATTGCGAGGAGCCGAATGGCAGCCCCAACCAGTTCCCGTGGCGCGCCTTCGCCTCGATCATCTACCTGAACGACGAATATGAGGGCGGGGCGATCCATTTCCCGAAACTCGGCCTGCGCCCGGATCTGAAGCCGGGCCTGCTCGCCTATTTCCCCTCGACCGCGAGCTACCTCCACGGCGTGGAGAAAATCAGGTCGGGCGAGCGGTTTACCTTCAGTTGTTTCTACACGTTCGACAAGGCAAGGCACGACGGCCACTCGGTCTGATGGAACCGCCGCCGCGTTCGTGATACAAGCGCCTCCAGAGGAGAGAGATCAGATGGCAACGGTGATGAATGACAATGCGAGCGGTAACGACAGCGATGTCCGCGCGCAGGTTTCCGACGAAGAGTGGGCGGTCCGCGTCGATCTCGCCGCAGCCTATCGCCTGGTGGCGCACTACGGGTGGGACGATCTGATTTTCACGCACCTGTCGGCGCGCGTTCCGGGGCCGGAGCATCACTTCCTGATCAATCCCTATGACATGATGTTCGAAGAGATCACGGCGTCGAGCCTGGTGAAGATCGATGTCGAGGGGCAGCCGGTTCTGAAAACCAGCCACCCGGTCAATCCGGCGGGCTTCACCATCCATTCCGCGCTGCACATGAACTGCGAGGATGCAGCGGCGGTGATGCATCTGCATACGCCGAACGGGCAGGCGGTCAGCGCGATGGAATTCGGCCTGCTGGAGCACACCCAGACCGGCATGATCGCGCGGCACGACATCGCCTATCACGACTATGAAGGCATCGCGACCGACCTCGAGGAGCGCGAGCGGCTGGTCGAGGACATGGGCGACAAGCACGCCATGATCCTGCGCAATCACGGCACGCTCGCGATCGGCAAGACGGTCGGCCAGTGCTTCCTGCGCCTCTATTTCATCGAGCGCGCCTGCGAAGCGCAAGTCGCGATGCTGAGCGCGGGCCGCGAGAATTTGAATACCCCGCCGCAGGGCACGCCCGAAAAGGTCCAGAGCCAGACCCCCGCCGCCGGGATGGGCATGGTCGCGGACGGGCTCGCCTGGCCGGCGCTGTTGCGCAAGCTCGACCGGATCGATCCGGGGTTTCGGGAGTAGGCGATTGAGGTCGCTTCCGACCCGTTTCGGATCGCTCGCAGCGAGCATAGAGCCGAAGAATGGATGACTACCAGATAGCGCTGCTTTTTGGCGTTCTTATCGGATTTTTGGCTGGGATGCTGCCCCATCCCAAGACTAGCTGTTGGCTGCTTCTCATCGTCCCCGCCGGAATGATCTTCTACACGATGGTCGAGTTAAGCGAACCGGGTCGCTCAGCAGATGCGCTTGATGGCCTTCTTTATCTTTTCAATCCGCTCTGGGCTGGTTTAGCCGGATTGGCAGGCTTTGGGCTCGCTAGGATTCTCTACCGCCTAGTGAACCGGAAGCGTCCTCGATAGCGGCTCACTTTAAAGGTATGCTTTCCTCCCCAAACTGGGCCATCCGCCTCCCGCTTCCCCACAGCTTCCCACGTAGACCCCGTTGCAGCCCTCCGCCACACTTCCCATATTCGGGGTATGAACCAGACATTCCCGCTTCTCCCCCTTCGTGACATCGTCGTCTTTCCCGGCATGGTCGTCCCGCTCTTCGTCGGGCGTGACAAGTCCGTGGCCGCTCTGGAAGCGGCGATGGAAGGATCGAAGGATATCTTCCTGCTCGCCCAGCTCGATCCGGGCTGCGACGATCCCGCGCGCGAGGATTTGTACGATGTAGGCGTGGTCGCGCGGGTGCTTCAGCTTCTGAAGCTGCCCGATGGGACCGTGCGCGTGCTGGTCGAAGGGTCGGACCGCGCGAAGATCGAATCCTTCGCGGTCGAAGGCGATTACGTGGTCGCATCGGTCGAGGTGCGCGAGGAACGCACGGCATCGGGCAGTCAGGTCACTGCCACCATGCGGCAGGTAATCGAGCAGTTCGGCGAATATGCGAAGCTCAACAAGAAGCTGGGCGAGGGTGCCGGCGACGAGTTGGGCGATATCGACGATGCGGGCGAACTCGCCGACACCATCGCCGCCGCCGTGGCCGCTAAGGTCTCCGACAAGCAGAGCCTGCTGAGCGAGGAAGACCCGCTCAAGCGCCTCGAAATGGTCATGTCCTTCATGGAAGGCGAGCTGTCGGTTCTCCAGGTCGAGAAGAAGATCCGCGGCCGCGTGAAGCGGCAGATGGAGAAGACCCAGCGCGAATATTACCTCAACGAACAGTTGAAGGCGATCCAGAACGAGCTGGGCGACGGGGACGAGGACGGCATAAACGAGATCGCCGAACTGACCGAGACGATCGCCAAGACCAAGCTGAGCAAGGAAGCGCGGGCCAAGGCGGAAAGCGAGCTGAAAAAGCTCAAGGGCATGCAGCCGATGAGCGCGGAAGCGACCGTCATCCGCAATTATCTCGACGTGCTGCTGGGCCTGCCGTGGGGCAAGAAATCGAAGCTCAAGAAGGATATCGGCGAGGCGCAGCGGGTGCTCGACGCGGATCACTACGCGCTCGAAAAGGTCAAGGACCGGATCGTCGAATATCTCGCAGTGCAGGCGCGCACCAACAAGCTCAAGGGCCCGATCCTGTGCCTCGTCGGCCCGCCCGGCGTCGGCAAGACCTCGCTCGGCAAGTCGATCGCGCGGGCGACGGGGCGTGAATTCATTCGCCAGTCGCTGGGCGGCGTGCGCGACGAGGCCGAGATTCGTGGCCACCGGCGCACCTATATCGGGTCGCTGCCGGGCAAGATCGTCACCAATCTCAAAAAGGCGGGCAAGAGCAATCCGCTCTTCCTGCTCGACGAGATCGACAAGCTCGGCCAGGACTTCCGCGGCGATCCGGCGTCGGCGCTGCTCGAAGTGCTCGACCCCGAACAGAATTCGAAGTTCCAGGACCATTACCTCGAACTCGATATCGACCTCAGCGACGTGATGTTCGTCTGCACGGCCAACTCGCTCAACCTGCCGCAGCCGCTGCTGGATCGGATGGAGATCATCCGGCTGGAAGGGTACACGGAAGACGAGAAGGTCGAGATCGCGCAGCGTCACCTGCTCGACAAGCAGGTCAAGCAGCATGGCCTCAAGGATGGCGAATTCGAGCTGACCGAAGAGGCTCTGCGCGATCTGATCCGCTATTACACGCGCGAGGCCGGGGTCCGCACGCTGGAGCGCGAGATCGCCAAGCTGGCCCGCAAGAGCCTGCGCCGCATTCTCGAAGGCAAGACGACAAGCGTAACAATCACGCCCGAAAACCTGGCCGATTTCGCCGGTGTCCGCCGCCACAAGCACGGCATGGGCGAGGAAGAGGCGCAGATCGGTGCGGTTACGGGCCTTGCCTGGACCGAAGTGGGCGGCGAATTGCTCACGATCGAGAGCGTCACCACGCCGGGCAAGGGCGAGGCGAAGACGACGGGCAAATTGGGCGAAGTGATGAACGAAAGCGTCGCCGCCGCCTTCAGCTTCGTGAAGGCCCGCGCGCCCGCCTATGGCATCAAGCCGAGCCTGTTCCAGCGCAAGAATATCCATATCCACCTGCCCGAAGGTGCCGTTCCCAAGGACGGGCCAAGTGCGGGGATCGGAATGGTGACGTCGATCGTGTCGACGCTCAGCGGCGTGGCCGTGCGGCCCGACGTCGCGATGACGGGCGAGGTCACTCTACGCGGCCGGGTGCTGGCGATCGGTGGGCTGAAGGAGAAACTGCTCGCCGCCCTTCGGGGGGGCATCAAGACGGTGCTCATCCCGGAAGAGAACGTGAAGGACCTCGCGGAGATTCCCGCCAATGTGAAGGAAGGGCTGGAGATCATTCCGGTCAGCCATGTCGATCAGGTGCTTGAGCGGGCGCTCGTAGCTCCGTTGGACGCGATCGAATGGACCGAGGCGGACGATCTGGCCAGCCAGCCGATCACGGCGGGAGGCGCTGCCTCTCCTCCCACGGCGCACTGACGTCCTGATAAGTTTGTAAATTCTGCAATTCTCGACCCGGCGCATCCCTGGTGCGCCGGGTTAACCATATTCGGCGTCGTTTCGACCGATTTGCAGGGCTTTGACGCCGATTTACCTTTGACAGGCCCCGCCGGATGCGCTCACTCTTCGCGCGCTCGAGCCGGTGATTCACCGGTTCAACGTCAAACCGATCAGTTCGTCATGAAGGCGAAATCTCAATCTTGGGGGATCCAACACAATGAACAAGAACGACCTTATCACCGCGGTTTCCGAATCCAGCGGCCTGTCCAAGAACGACGCGTCGAGCGCGGTCGAAGGCGTGTTCGATGCCATCACCAAGGCGCTGTCGAATGGCGACGAAGTGCGCCTGGTCGGCTTCGGAACCTTCTCGGTCGCCAAGCGCAAGGCATCGACCGGTCGCAATCCGCGAACCGGCGAACCGATGACGATCAAGGCTTCGAACCAGCCCAAGTTCAAGGCCGGCAAGGGTCTCAAGGATTCGGTCAACTAAGACCGGATCTTCGGAACACGAAACGCCGCGTCGATCCATTGGGGTCGGCGCGGCGTTTTCGTTTTATGGCGGCCTTATCGCGCGGCGATGGCGTACAATGCGATCGCAGCGGCGTTTGAGACGTTGAGGCTTTCAACCGAATCGCCGATCGGCAGGCGCGCCAGAGCGTCGCAATGCTGGCCGATATTGTGGCGCATGCCCGGCCCTTCGGCCCCGAGCACCAGTGCTACCGGCCCTTTCGGCAGGGCCTCGGCCAGAGTCGCCTCCGCTTCGCCCGCCAGGCCAAGGCGCCAGTATCCCGCCTCTGCAATATCGTCGAGCGCGCGGGCCAGATTGACCACTCGTACCCAGGGCAGGATTTCCAGCGCCCCGGAAGCGGTTTTGGCAATCACGCCGCCTTCGGGCGGTGCGTGGCGATCCTGCGTGACGATCGCCGCCGCTCCGAAAGCAGCCGCAGACCGCATGATCGCGCCGACATTGTGCGGATCCGTCACCTGATCCAGCAGCACGATGGGCCGCGCCGGATCGCCGTCCAGCACGTCGTCGAGGAACACGTCCTCAAGGGGCGCGCAGTCGAGCACCAGACCCTGATGCGGGGCATCGCGCGACACCAGCCGGTCGAGATCGGAAGGCGCGGCATATTCCACCGCGAAATCCTGCGGCAGCTCGCCGTCGAGTTCGGCGATCGCTTCGCGCGTCGCCCACAATTTGTGATGGCGCCGGGCGGGGTTCATTAGCGCGGCTTCCACCGCATGGTGCCCCCAGAGGCGCACCTGGCCCGTGCTCGCGCGCCCGCTGCCGCGGCCACCCTTCATACGTCCGGCGCGGCCGCGCAGGGCTCGCTTGCGTTCCGGTTTGGCCATAGCGGTAATTCCTTCCTAGTGTCGGCGCGCCCTGTGCCAGCGGCCCCATTGACAGGCAAGCGCCGCTTCGCCAAAGGGGCGCCTCCCGGCGGCTCAGCCCGCCGCAGCCCATCGCGTATTCCGCGATATCGGCAAGCCGATGGACAGGTGGCCGAGTGGTTAAAGGCAGCAGACTGTAAATCTGCCCGCGCAAGCGTACGCTGGTTCGAATCCAGCCCTGTCCACCAGTTTTCTCCCGATCTACCGCTTCGCTGTGCTATCGGCGACGGCAGTCCCCATGACGTCGGTCTTGCCCGCGCGCTGCGCGAGGCCTAACCGGTCGCGATGACTCACTCCAACGCGACCCATCATCCGGTCATTTCCGCCACCGGATTGTTTACGCCCGAACACAGCATTTCGAACGCCGAGCTGGTCGAAAGCTTCAATGCCTTTGTCGAGCGGCACAACACCGCCCATGCCGATGCAATCGCTGCGGGCGAGATGGATGCTCTCCAGCCGAGCTCGGTCGAATTTATCGAGAAGGCGAGCGGTATCAAGGCGCGCCACGTGATGGCAAAAGACCCGGTGCTCGATCCCGAGACGATGGCGCCGCGGTGGGACGCGCGCGGGAATGACGAGCTTTCGATGATGGCCGAGATCGGCGTTCTGGCGTGCCGCCAGGCGCTGGAGCGGGCAGGGCGCGATGCGGCGAATGTCGATGCAGTGCTGTGCGCGGCGTCGAATATGGAGCGGCCCTATCCCGCAATGGCGATCGAAATCCAGCAGGCGCTGGGGATCGACGGTTTTGCCTTCGACATGAATGTCGCGTGCTCTTCCGCCACCTTCGGCATCCAGACTGCGGCGGACTATATCCGCGCGGGCAACGCGAAAAGCGTTCTGGTCGTCAGCCCGGAAATCACCAGTGGGCATCTCAATTGGCGCGACCGGGACAGCCACTTCATCTTCGGCGATGTCGCGACCGCCGTGCTGGTCGAGGATGCGAGCATCGCACCTGCCAGCCACTGGGACATTCTCGGCACGAAGCTCAAGACCGTGTTCTCGAACAATATCCGCAACAATTTCGGTTTCCTCAACCGCGCCACACCCGACGACACGGACGGGGCGGACAAACTGTTCGTCCAAGAAGGACGCAAGGTCTTCAAGGAGGTCGTCCCGATGGTGGCGGAGATGATCGTCGCAGAAGCGGAGCGGCTGGACATCGATCCGCAGGGCCTGCGCCGCCTGTGGTTGCACCAAGCCAATGCCGGGATGAACCGCCTGATCGCCCAGCGCGTTCTGGGCCACGAGGCGAGCGAGGACGAGAGCCCGACAGTGCTCGACACGTATGGAAACACGTCGAGCGCGGGGTCGATTATCGCGTTCCACCTGAACAGCGACGATCTGGAAAGCGGCGATAGCGGCCTGATCTGCAGCTTCGGCGCAGGATATTCCGCCGGGACCGTATTCGTCCGCAAGATGGGATGAGATGGCCCCGGCGCTTGCCGGGTGCCCCGCGCGTCTCTAGACGCAGACTATGCCAGGTGAACTGCTAGACAATCACGGGCGGGGCGATGCCAGCTGGTCCTTGCCCTCGATCCATCCGGAAGGGCGCAAGTTCGGACTGATTGCCGTGGGCATCAGCCTGATATTCCTGTTGCTGCTGGACTGGGATTGGATCGGGTGGCCCCTGCTGGCTCTCGCAGGCGGCGTCTTCGCCTTCTTCCGCGATCCCGAGCGCGTTGTTCCGCAAAACGATGTAGCCATCGTATCGCCTGCGGACGGGCTCGTGACCCTGATCTCCCAGGTCGAGCCGCCCGAGGAATTGCGGATCGACGATGGCAGCGGGATCGAAGGCCTTCCGACAGGCCCGGTGACACGCGTTTCGATTTTCATGAGTGTGTTCGACGTCCACATCAATCGCGCCCCGATCGGCGGTGTCGTGCGGCGGCTGGTCTATCTGCCCGGCAAGTTCCTCAACGCCGATCTCGACAAGGCGAGCGAAGAGAACGAGCGCCAGCACATCATGATCGAACGGGCCGACGGAGTAAGGATCGGCTTCACACAGATCGCAGGTCTCGTCGCGCGGCGGATCGTGCCCTTCGTCAAGGTCGGCGACACCATGGGTGTGGGCCAGCGGGTCGGCCTGATCCGCTTCGGTAGCCGCGTGGATGTGTATCTGCCCGCGGGAACCGATTCGAAGGTCCTCCTGGGCCAGCGCGTAATCGCGGGCGAAACGGTTCTGGGCGAAGTCGGCACACGCAAGCTTATCGAAGGAATTGCGCAATGACGTCTCGTCCTCCCGAAGAACGCCCGCGTCTGGGCCCGAAAGCCACCGAGGACGAGCCGTTCGATGCTGCACCCGTTCCGGTGCGGCGCGGTCTTTCGCTGCGCGCTTTGTTGCCGAACGCGATTACGGCGGCGGCGCTGTGCTCCGGGCTTACGGGCGTTCGATTCGCCATTGCGGGCGATTGGGGCTTCGCCGTTCTGGCGATCATCTTCGCCGGCGTTCTCGACGGGATCGACGGGCGAATCGCGCGGCTCCTGAATGCGCAATCGCGATTCGGCGCGGAGCTCGACAGTCTGGCCGATTCGCTCAGCTTCGGTACGGCGCCCGCGATTATCGTCTATCTGTGGTCGCTTCAGGATCTGTCGCGTTTTGGCTGGTTCGCAGCGCTCGCCTTTGCGGTGTGCTGCGCGCTGCGACTCGCTCGCTTCAACGCCCAGATCGATACCGACGTGCAACCGCACAAATCGCTGGGTTTTCTGACCGGTATTCCGGCTCCCGTAGGAGCGGGCCTGGTCTTCCTGCCGTTCTATCTTTGGATTGCGACCGGCGAGGCGCTGTTCCGCTCGCCCTATCTGGTCGGGCCGTGGGTGGCGTTGATCGCGGCGCTGATGATTTCGAACCTTGCGACGCTCAGTTGGACGTCGCTTCGCCCACGTCGGAATGTTCGATTGGAACTGCTGGCGTTCGCGGGACTGTTTTTCGCAGCCTTGCTGTTGGAGCCGTGGTGGACGCTTGTCGGCATCTGCGCGATCTATCTCGCGCTACTTCCCTATGGGTGGTTTCGGTACGCCAGGATCAGGCGGCAGCGCGCTTGACCGAAACGGCGAGCGGCTGACGGCAAGTCGCGGCACGAACGCGGCTTGCCTTGCGCGTGCGAATTCCGGTCGAATGAATGCGACCCTCTTTCGATCCCGCAAGTTCACTGCGCAGTCGCCCGAAAGCAGACCACCAGCGCAGTCCGCTATCGGCGAGGACCGCCGCACTGGCGAGGGCCAGAACGACAAAGGCGGCGACAAGAGCGAGTGCGAACATCGAAATATCTTTCTATCAAACCCGATCCGGAAATCTTGGGTGGTCGACAGACCGATTGACAGCCTGTGGACAGTATGTGGATAACATCGGTTGTCCGCTGGGGTTCCAGCGTTAGGGCCTTTGTTCTCTATTTGTTCCGTTCCGTCAAGCGTTTTTCGCGATGAAATGCTGCAATTGCACGACGAGTAGAGACTGGATTTTCGCTCAAGAACGCGCTAAGCGCCGCGCGTTCGTCATGAGCAGCCCCGTCCGGGGCCGGTTCGAAACGGGCAAAAATCCACATGGAAGGCGCACATACCGGTGCCCGCCGCGGGACATGACCGCATACGGGTTCCAGCTTTCCAGAGGCACAACCGGAAAGGAATTATCTATGGCGGCTCCTACCGTCACGATGCAGCAATTGATCGAGGCCGGCGCGCATTTCGGCCACCAGACCCACCGTTGGAACCCGCGCATGAAGCCGTATATCTTCGGCGCGCGCAACGGCATCCACATCATCGACCTGTCGCAGACCGTGCCGCTGTTCGCGCGCGCGCTCGACTTCGTGCAGCAGACCGCGCGTTCGGGCGGCAAGGTGCTGTTCGTCGGCACCAAGCGCCAGGCGCAGGATGCGATTCGCGAAGCCGCGCTTTCTTCGGGCCAGCACTTCGTCAACCATCGCTGGCTTGGCGGCATGCTCACCAACTGGAAGACGATTTCGGGTTCGATCAAGGAACTCAAGTCGCTCGAAGAGCAGCTCGCCGGTGACACCAGCGGCCTGACCAAGAAAGAGGTGCTGAACCTCACCCGCAAGCGCGACAAGCTCGAACTGTCGCTCGGCGGCATTCGCGACATGGGCGGCATTCCCGACGTGATGTTCGTGATCGATGCGAACAAGGAAGACCTCGCCATCAAGGAAGCCAACGTGCTCGGCATTCCGGTGGTCGCGGTGCTCGACACCAATACCGATCCTTCGGGCATCGCCTTCCCGATCCCCGGCAATGACGACGCCAGCCGCGCCGTGCGCCTGTATTGCGATGCGATCGCCGACGCCGCCCGTTCGGGCAAGGGCGCAGGCGTCCAGGATTCGGGCCAGGATGTCGGCGCGATGGCCAATCCGCCGGAAGAAGCCGCGGCCTGATCCAGCGGATTTGCGTGGGCGTCACGCCTGCGTAACCCAATATTCCTAAGTGCCGGGCCGCCAGACGAGGCGGCCCGGCGCCGCAATTCTATCCAAGAGGAACACGAACCATGGCGAATTTCACCACCGCCGACATCAAGGCGCTGCGCGAACGCACCGGCGCGGGCATGATGGATGCCAAGAAGGCGCTCGTCGAAACCGATGGCGATCTGGAAGCAGCGGTCGACGCGCTTCGTGCCAAGGGTCTCGCCACCGCGCAGAAGAAGTCCAGCCGCACTGCGGCCGAGGGCCTAATCGGCGTTGCCGTGGAAGGTACCAAGGGCGTTGCCGTCGAAGTGAACTCCGAAACCGACTTCGTCGCCAAGAACGACAAGTTCCAGGATTTCGTCCGCTCGGTCACCGATGTCGCGATCACCACCGATAGCGACGATGTCGAGGCGCTGAAGGCCAAGGATTATCCCACCGGCGGCACCGTTTCCGACAAGCTGACCGACAATGTCGCCACCATCGGCGAGAACCAGCAGATACGCCGCATGAAGACCGTCTCGGTCGAGAACGGCGTGGTCGTACCCTACATGCACAACGCGGTTGCGCCGAACCTCGGCAAGATCGGCGTGCTCGTCGCGCTCGAGAGCGAGGCAGACAAGGACACGCTCGAAGCTCTGGGCAAGCAGATCGCGATGCACATCGCCGCCGCTTTCCCGCAGGCGCTGAATGCCGACGGTCTCGACGCCGACCTGATCGAGCGCGAGCGCGCCATCGCCAAGGAAAAGGCTGCCGAAAGCGGCAAGCCCGAAAACGTGCAGGACAAGATGGTCGAAGGCGCCGTGGCGAAGTTCGCCAAGGAAAATGCGCTCCTCAGCCAGATCTTCGTGATGGACAACAAGACCCCGATTTCGGAAGTCGTCGCCAAGGCCGGCAAGGATGCGGGCAAGCCGATCGAACTGAAGGACTATGTCCGCTTCCAGCTCGGCGAAGGCATCGAGAAGGAAGAAACCGATTTCGCGGCGGAAGTCGCTGCGGCGGTCAAGGGCTGAACTTTCCGAACCTGAAAATGCGGACGGCCGCCGGACCTCTTGGGTTCGGCGGCCGTTTTTGTTTCGCGCCGCACCGATCGGGTTTTAAAACAATTTTGAGGATTGCATGCTGAAACTGCGAAAGGTGAAATGAGCGGATAAGGTGAGGGAGGAGTTCATTGGCTGACGCTTCGAGCGACGAAACCGTTCGTCAATCGCCAGACGCCGATTCGCTTTCGACTGTCCGTTCGGTCGGTCTAAACGGAGACGATCTGGCGCTGTGCCTGCTCGAACAGAGCGAGGATTGCGTCAAAATTCTCAGCATCGACGGCACGCTGGACTTCATGAGCTGCAACGGTTTGAGCGCGATGGAGATCGATGATCCCAGCAGGGTCCTGGGACAATTGTGGTGGACTCTCTGGCCCGATAACTCCCGCGCGATGGTGGAGGATAATTTCAAGAACGCGCTCGGTGGCCGCACGGTGACTTTCGAGGCATCCTGCCCGACGGCGAAGGGCAATCCGCGCCATTGGTCGGTCAATCTCAAGCCGATGATCGCGCGCGATGGGCTGGTGGTGTCGGTGCTGGCAACCTCGCGTGAGATCGGCTGATCTGACGGGGCATTGCGCCGCCATACCCTTTGCGCCGATCCGCCTTCGCGGTTAAGGAACCTCGTCCCAACCGCTTGACGAGATTGCCGCACCGATGCCCATGCCCCCGATGAAACGCGTCCTCCTGAAACTTTCGGGCGAGGTGCTGATGGGGGATGCGCCATACGGAATCGATCCCGATTTCGTCATGGAGCTCGCTCAGGAAGTGAAGCGCGCCAAGGAAACCGGGCTGGAAATTTGCCTCGTCATCGGCGGCGGCAACATCTTTCGCGGCATGGCGGGCGCGGCGCGCGGCATGGATCGGGCGCAGGCCGACTATATGGGCATGCTCGCCACCGTGATGAACGCGCTGGCGATGCAGAACGCGCTGGAACAGATCGGCGTGCCGACGCGGGTGCAGTCCGCCATCCAGATGGATCAGGTGTGCGAGCCGGTGATCCGCCGCCGCGCGGAACGGCATCTGGAAAAGGGCCGCATCGTTATTTTCGCCGCCGGTGTCGGCGCGCCCTATTTCACCACCGATAGCGGGGCGGCGCTGAGAGCTGCGGAAATGCGCTGCGACGCGCTTCTGAAGGGCACCAGCGTCGACGGAGTCTACAGCGCCGATCCCAAGCAGGATCCGGACGCGCAGCGTTTCGATACCGTAACTTACGACCGCGTTTTGGCTGACAATCTCAAGGTCATGGACGCCAGCGCGGTGGCGCTGTGCCGCGACAACGACATTCCGATCGTGGTCTTCTCGATCCGCGAAAAGGGCAATCTGGCGCGTGTGCTTTCGGGCGAAGGTGTTCAGACCATCGTCCAGACCCGCCCCTAGACAAAATACGAAACAGAGGAAGCCGATCATGGCCAAATACGATAAATCCGATATCGACCGCCGTATGCAGGGTGCAGTCGAAAGCCTGAAAGGCGATCTTTCCGGCCTGCGCACCGGCCGCGCGAACACCAGCCTGCTCGATCCGGTCGTGGTCGAAGTCTACGGCGCGATGATGCCGCTGGCCCAGGTGGCGACGGTCAACGCGCCCGAGCCGCGCATGCTGTCGGTCCAGGTGTGGGACAAGGCCAATGTGACTGCTGTCGAGAAGGGGATCGCCAAGTCCAATCTCGGCCTCAATCCGATCGTCGACGGTCAGACCCTGCGCCTGCCGATGCCCGATTTGACCGAAGAGCGCCGCAAGGATCTCGCCAAGCTGGCGGGCGAATATGGCGAGAAGGCCAAGATCGCCATCCGCAACGTCCGGCGCGACGGGATGGAAGCGCTCAAGGAAGACGAGAAGAAAAAGGAAATCTCCGAGGACGACCGCAAGCGCAGCGAGGACGACGTCCAGAAGATGACCGACAAGCATGTCGGCGAAGTGGACGATGCAGTCGCCAAGAAGGAACAGGAAATCCTGACGCAGTGAGAACTGCGGCCGGCGCGTCCCTTCATGTCTGATTTCTCCGGATCACGCGCGCGCCATGTCGCCATCATCATGGATGGCAATGGCCGCTGGGCGAAGCGCCGCGGCCTGCCGCGCGCGCTCGGCCATCGGCGCGGGGTCGAGGCGGTGCGTAAACTCGTGCGCGCGGTCGAGCCGTTGGGGATCGACTGTCTGACGCTCTATGCCTTCAGCAGCGAGAACTGGAAACGGCCCGAAGACGAGATCGACCATCTGATGGGGCTGCTGAGGCGCTTCATCGAGAGCGACCTGCCGGAATTCATCGCCAACGATGTTCGATTAAAGATAATCGGCGATTACCGGGCCCTCGCGCCCGATATCGTCGATTCGATCGAGGACGCGATCGAGCGTACCTCGGGCGGCAAGCGCATTCTTGCCGTCGCGCTCAATTACGGATCGCAGCAGGAGATCGCGCGCGCCGCAGCGCTCGCTGCGCAGGAAGGCGAGGTCAGCGAGGCGAGCATTGCGCGCCATCTCTACACGGCCGATCTCCCCCCGCTCGACCTCCTCATCCGGACCAGCGGCGAAGTGCGCCTGTCCAATTTTCTCTTGTGGCAGGCCGCCTACGCGGAGATGGTGTTCACCGATGTGCTCTGGCCCGATTACACGCCCGAGCATTTGAAAGCCGCGCTCGATGCGTTCGCGGCACGGGAGAGACGTTTTGGCGGCAGGTGAGCTGGCGGACAACCGCAAGCGCGACAGAGTAAAGGCGCTAGCCATGCGTGCGATGGCTGTCCCGCTGTCGGTGCGGACCAGCGATCTGCCGAAGCGCGCAGGATCGGCGGTGGTGATGCTCGCGCTGGCGGGCGCGGCGCTCTGGCTGGGCGGGCTGTGGTTCGACGGCTTCGTGATTCTCGTTTCGGCGGCTTGTCTGTTCGAAGCTGTGCGCCTGATCCGCAGGGCCGGTCGCAACGCATCCGGCGCGCTGGTGGTGGCCGGGTGTGCGGCGGCGATCATCTATATCGGCGCGGCGGCGGGGATGTTGATCGAATTGCCGATCCCGGTGGTGCTGGGCGTGATCGCGGTCGTCGTCGCGACAGACACGGGCGCCTATTTCAGCGGGCGGACGATCGGCGGGCCCAAGATCGCGCCCCGGATTAGTCCGTCCAAGACCTGGGCCGGGCTTGGCGGCGGCATGGTGGCGGCGGGGCTTGTCTCGCTCGGCTTCTTCTATTCCAATGTCGGCGATCGTGCCTTTTCGGCAATGGGGGCAGGGGCCTTCGCCGTCGGCGCGGGGCTTGCCGTGCTGGCCCAGGCGGGCGATTTCCTCGAAAGCTGGCTCAAGCGCAAGGCGGGCATGAAGGACAGCTCGAATCTGATCCCCGGCCATGGCGGCGTGTTCGACCGGGCGGACGGAATGCTGCCGGTGGCGATCGTCGCCGGGCTGCTGTGGTTCTTCGCCCACCCATGACCGATCGGCGATCCATTAGCATTTTGGGCGCGACCGGTTCGGTCGGCGGCTCGACGCTCGATCTGATCCGGCGCGATCGCGAGGCGTGGGATGTCGTCGCGCTGACCGCTCACACGAATGTGGACGATCTGGCTCGTCTGGCCCGCGAATTCGATGCGCGCCTGGCTGTGATCGGCGAGGAGCACCGGCTGGAGGCGCTGCGCGAGACGCTTGCAGGGACGAATATCGAAGCCGCTGCGGGTACGCAGGCACTGTGCGAGGCTGCGGCGCGGCCCGCCGATATCACCGTGGCTGCCATCGTCGGCTGTGCCGGGCTCGGCCCGGTCATGGCGGCGATCGAGCGCGGCGGCACAGTGGCGCTCGCCAACAAGGAAGCGCTGGTCAGCGCGGGCGACGTGATGACTCGCGCGGTCGAACGCCACGGGGCAAGACTGCTTCCGGTCGATTCCGAACACAACGCGATATTTCAATGCCTTGCGGACAACAGTTTGGACGATGTCCGCTGGATTACTCTGACCGCGAGCGGCGGGCCGCTGCGGCTGGTTGAGGATCTGGATGCAGTCACCCCGGAACAGGCGGTCGCGCATCCGAACTGGGACATGGGCGCCAAGATCAGCGTCGATTCGGCGACCATGTTCAACAAGGGCCTCGAACTGATCGAGGCACATCACCTATTCCCCGTCGGGCTCGATAGATTGCGGATCGTGGTCCACCCGCAAAGCGTTATCCATTCGATGGTCGAATATCGCGACGGGTCGACACTGGCGCAGCTCGGCCCGTCCGACATGCGCGTGCCGATCGCGTCCTGCCTTGCCTGGCCCGAGCGTATGGACACGCCCTGCGAACCGCTCGATCTGGCGGTCATCGGCGAATTGTCCTTCTTCGCACCGGACGAGGCGCGCTTTCCGGCCACGCGTCTGGCACGCGAAGCGGCGGAGGCGGGCGGGGCGGCCCCGGCGGTTCTCAACGCCGCCAACGAAATCGCTGTCGCCGCTTTCCTTGCCGGTCAGATCAAGTTCAGCCGAATTTCCTCATTGGTGGCCGAGGTGCTGGACGGCGGCAATCTTCCGCCTGCCCCGCAATCCCTCGAAGACGTGCTGATGGTGGACCGGGCCGCGCGGGCGCGGGCCGCCGAATTGCTGGAGACCGCCTGACTTGGAAAGTGCCATCCCTCTGTGGGTCTATTACGTTCTCGGCTTCCCCCTGCTGCTCGGGCCGCTGGTAACGCTGCACGAGCTCGGACATTATCTGGTCGGGCGCTGGTTCGGCGTGGAGGCGGAAGCGTTCTCGGTCGGTTTCGGTAAGGAAATCACCGGCTTCACCGATAAACGTGGCACGCGCTGGAAACTGTGTGCGCTTCCCTTGGGTGGGTACGTCCAGTTCAAGGGCGATATGAACCCGGCCAGCATGCCGGACGGAGAGGCGGCGGCCCAAGCAAGCGAGGAAGAGAAGCGCGGCAGCTTCCACCATGCGGCTTTGTGGAAGCGCGCGCTGATCGTCTTCGCAGGTCCGGCGACCAATATCCTGATAACGTTGGTGATCTTCGCGGCGTTCTTCGCCAGTTTCGGCCAGCCCGTCGCCGCCGATCCCGAACAGACCAATGTCATTCAGAGCTTCGCGCAGGACTCGGTTGCGGAGGAAGCAGGCATGCGCGAGGGCGACCGTGTCGTCGCCATCGACGGGGAGCCGGTGCGGCAATTCTCCGACATTACCGATCGCGTGATGATGTTCCCCGGCAGGGACGTCACCATCGATGTGGAACGCGCGGGCGATCGCATTTCCATTCCGCTGACGATCGGATCGACGGTGGAAGAGGACAGCTTCGGCAATGCCTCGCGCATCGGGCGGCTCGGCATCTATTCGGCGCCCATCGCGTGGGAGCCGGTGGGCCTGCTTGCCGCAGGTCCGCTAGCGGTGGAGCACAGCCTCAAGCTGGTCGACATGATGGTGACCGGTATCGCGCAGATTTTCACCGGCGAACGGTCGGTCAGGGAACTGGGCGGACCGGTCAAGATCGCCAAATATTCCGGCGAACAATTGAGCCTCGGCCTGACCTCCTTCGTCAACTTCGCGGCGCTGATCTCGCTTAACTTGGCATTCATCAACCTGCTGCCAATTCCCGCCCTCGACGGCGGGCACCTGGCATTCTACGCGGCCGAAGCGGTCCGTCGGAAGCCGGTGGGTCCGCGCGGTCAGGAACTGGCGTTTCGCACCGGCATGGCCCTCGTGCTCATGCTGATGATATTCGTCACGATAAACGATCTGGTGAGCTTGCCGATTTTCGGTAGCTGACCGGGGACAGGACACGGCAGCGGACCTTATCAACCGCCACGGCGCTTGAAAGGTTCCGGTGCATCGGGCAAGGGGCGGCGCACTTCGTCGCCTCGTCGGGAAATCCCGATCGCCGGGCAGACGAAACGCCACCGGGTCCGACGTATGAATGGGACGGGTTTTCCTTGTCGAAGATGGGATATTTGATGGCCGCCGAGGGATCGAAACTGACCGGGCGGATGCCCGCACTATTGCTGGCCGGCTCTATGCTGGCAGGCGTTCCCGGGATCGCAGCGGCGCAGGAAGCCGCCGCCGAACCGGTGGCGCAGCCAGCCACGCAGCAGGCCCAGCAGATCGTGCGCACGATCTCCGTCTCGGGCGCACAGCGGCTCGAACCGCAGACGATCCTCTCCTACATCCAGCTGCGCCCTGGGCAGGAATGGAACCAGGTCGTGGGCGACCAGGTCCTGAAGGAACTCTACGCCACCGAATTGTTCGCCAATGCGAGCGTCAGCTACGATAATGGTACGGTGCTGATCGAGATCGTCGAGAATCCGGTCGTCAATCGCATCATCCTGGAAGGCAATGAGCGGATCAAGGACGACAAGATCGTCCCCGAAATCCGCCTCGCGCCGCGCCAGATCTTTACGCGCAGCAAGGTCCGGGCCGATGTCGCGCGCATCATCGAGCTCTACAAGCGCCAGGGCCGTTTCGCCGCCACGGTCGAGCCGAATATGGTGCAATTGGCGCAGAACCGCGTCGATGTCGTGTTCGAGATCAACGAAGGGCCCAAATCCAAGGTCCGCCAAATCAACATCATCGGCAACGAGGTGTTCTCGGACGGTGATCTCAAGGGCGAAATGGTAACGAAGGAGGCCCGTCTTCTTTCGATCCTCAGCTCCAACACCAGCTACGATCCGGATCGCCTCGCCTTCGACCAGGCGAAGCTGCGCGAGTTCTATCTGACCGAAGGCTATGCCGATTTCCGCGTGGTGTCCGCGGTGGCGGAGCTGACGCCCGACCGGCGCGACTTCATCATCACTTACGTGGTGGAAGAGGGCGAGCGCTACAAATTCGGCGATGTCGCCGTGGATAGCCAGCTGCGCGATTTCGACAGCGACGCGATGAGCCGCAATCTTCCGATGAAGACCGGCGAATTCTACAACGCCAAGCTGATCGAAGACACGGTCGAGCAGTTGACCGAGCTGGCCGGATCGTTCGGCTATGCCTTCGCGGACGTCTCGCCGCGCATTTCCCGCAATCCGGAAACGCGCACGATGGACGTGAACTTCATCATCCAGGAAGCGCCACGCGTCTATGTCGAGCGAGTCGACGTGAACGGCAATACGCTGACGCAGGACAAGGTCGTGCGCCGCGAATTCCGCCTGGTCGAAGGGGATGCCTTCAGCACGCTCCAGGTCGCCCGCTCCGCAGCGCGCATCAACTCGCTGGGTTTCTTCCAGGAAGGGCTTGAAATCAATCAGGTCGAAGGCAGCGCGCCCGACCGGATAGTGCTCGAAGCCAATGTCGAGGAACAGGCGACCGGCGAATTGCAATTGTCCGCAGGCTTCTCCTCGATCGAGAACTTCATTCTCGCCGGCTCGATCCGTCAGCGCAATTTCCGCGGACGCGGCCAGACCGTGGGCCTCAGCGTCAATTACTCGCGCTACGCCCGATCGGCGGAAGCCAGCTTCTCCGAACCCTATCTGTTCGATCGCAACATTTCGGCGGGCGTCGATGTCTATCGGCGCGATTACAGCAGTTTCAATTTCAATCGCAGTGATCGCAACACCACCTACAAGCAGGCGACCACCGGATTCTCGCTGCGCGCGGGCGTTCCGTTGACCGAATACAGCTCGCTCATCGGCAGCTACACGCTCAATTACGACGACGTTACCCTTGATGAGAATCAGTTCTTCTCTGACCTCAATGGCGATGGCGTGCGTGAATGCGATCCCTTCCGCGCCGGACGCTATCTATGTGAAGCGATCGGCCAGCGGACGAGCTCGATCCTCGGCCTCAGCTTCAATCTGGATGCCACCGACAGCCGCCTGCGCCCGACGCGTGGCCGGAACCTGTCGCTGACCGCGCAATATGCGGGGCTCGGCGGGTCGGTCGAATATCTCAGCATTCGCGGGCGCGCAGGCCAGTACTGGCCGCTTGGCGGCGGCTTCGTCTTCTCGCTGACGGCGGAAGGCGGGGCGATCCGCGGTTTCCGTGACGAGGACGGCGACGGCACCAACGATGTCCGCCTGACGGACCGCTTCTTCCTCGGATCGCCGCAGATCCGCGGCTTCGACATTCGCGGCGTCGGCCCGCGCGTGCTGCGCCGCCCCATCATGGCGGGTGAAGACGGCAATCCGGTCGTGATCACCGAACGCGACCGGATTCAGGACGATGCGATCGGGGGCACGGCCTATTATCTCGGACGGGCGGAAATCGATATTCCGCTGGGTAGCGGCGCGCGTTCGCTGGGCCTGCGTCCGTCGGTGTTCGTCGATATCGGCGCGGTCTTCAATGTCGAGGATCCGGTGCTGATCCAGAATCCGTTCGGAGCGGAGCGGTTCTTCCCGGAGAGAAACGCGGACGGCGTACCCCTGTATTTCAACAATCAGGGCACGCCGGAAAACCGAGAAGACGACGTTACCCTCGCAATTCCTGACGGTCAGGCCATTCCAGACGGTTTCGTTGCACTAGGCCAGGGTACCAACGCATTCGAAGAAGTCTTCCTCGGCGACACGCCCAGCCCGCGCATCTCCGTCGGTGTCGGGGTCAACTGGAACTCGCCCTTCGGCCCGTTCCGTATCGATCTCGCCTATGCCCTGAAGAAGGTCGAAGGCGACGACACCAAACTCTTTTCCTTCAACGTAGGAACGCAATTCTGATGAACACGATTTCGAAGATTCTCGCCGGCGCCAGCCTTGCCGCCGCTTCCTTGACCGCACTGCCTGCCAGCGCGCAGGTGACGGGCTCCATCGGCGTCGTCGGTGCGCCGGGCGTGGTCGCTTCGACCAACGCCTTCCGCACAGCCTATCAGCAGATCGGCACCACCTTCCAAGCGCAGTCGACGCAGATCCAGCAGAAGAACCAGCAGGTGCAGACCCTGCTGCAGCAGCTCGACACGAACAATGACGGCAATCTGGACGAGGCCGAGCAGCGCGCCGCGCAGACCGCGCCGCAGGCCCAGCAGATCCAGACGCTGGAAACCGAAGTCGCTCAGCTGACCAATCAGATAGAAGCGGCGCGCGTCTATGCGATCGAGCAGATCCTGCGCCAGTACGGTGCTGCCATTCAGGACGTGCAGCAGCAGAACAATCTGCAGGTCATCCTGGACCGCGATGCGGTGGTGACGGCGCAGCCCGCCGCCTTCATCGACGAAAAGGTGGTCGCCGCGCTCAACACCCGCGCGCCCAGCGTTCAGATCACGCCTCCGCAGGGTTGGCAGCCGAGCCAGCAGGCAGTGAACATGTACCAGCAGATCACCCAGATCCTGATGGTGGCCAATGCTCGCCGTCAGGCCGAACAGCAGGGCCAGGCGCAGCCGGCCCAGCAGCAGCCGACCGGCCGCTAAGCGAATACGGGCAGGGGATAGCGATGAGCGACAGCGCGAACGACACGAGCGGGAACGGCGGGGCGACGAGCCTCGACATCGTGCAGGTGCTGAAAGCGCTGCCGCATCGCTATCCCATGCTCCTGGTCGACCGGGTCCAGAGCCTGGTTCGCGACGAGCGAATCCATGCGATCAAGGCGGTCAGCTTCAACGAGGATTTCTTCCAGGGCCATTTCCCCGGCGCGCCGATCATGCCCGGCGTGCTCCAGATCGAAGCGCTGGCGCAGGCCGCCGGCGTGCTCGCGGTCGAAAGCCTCGACCTCGCCGGATCGGGCAAGCTCGTCTATTTCATGGCGATCGAGAACGCCAAGTTCCGCAGCCCGGTCACGCCGGGTGTGCTGCTCGATCTCAAGGCTGAATTCGTCCAGAAGCGCGCGCGCGTGTGCAAATTCGCGGGCGAAGCGAGCGTCAACGGGAAAGTTACCTGCGAGGTCAATTTCACGGCCATGATTGCAGACGCGCCGGACGCCTAGCGTCCTGATTTCCGTCCGCGCGCTGCGGACCGGTTTTCGACGACGATACTTGCAAATTCGGCGCGTCGCTGTATGGGGCGCGTCTCTCTTACAAACAGCTGGACCGGTCGGAACCGTTCCGAAGCTCGAAGGACATATGCCATGAAGGCCGATGCGCACCCCCAGTATCACATGATCACCGTCAAGATGACCGACGGCACCGAGTTCCAGACCCGCTCCACTTGGGGCAAGGAAGGCGACACGCTGACGCTCGACATCGACCCGACGAGCCACCCGGCCTGGACCGGCGGCAAGCAGCAGCTTCAGGAAGGTGGCCGAGTCGCCGCGTTCAACAAGCGCTTCGGCGGTCTCAGCCTCAAGAAGTAAGCGCGGGCTTTCTCTGCGAGATCAGACAAGATCAAAAAAGGGCGGTCCTGCGGGGCCGCCCTTTTCGTATGCGTCATATTCTCACCAGCCCCACGGCTTCTCGCGATACCATTTGGTGATCACGTATTTGACGCCCTTGCGCACCTTCATGCCGTGGTGGATCGTGTTGGGGTTAGGGCGCAGATCGGGACGGCGGTTGTTCCAGCACACCAGCTTGCCGGTCCCGGGCTGAAAGCTTTTGCGGATCGCCTTGAAACGCGTCGCGCCGCCGGATTCGACTTCGTTCAGATACACCATGAAGGTCCAGGTCCGCTGGCCCGCGACCGAGCAGTATTTCTCGTAATCCTGGCCGTCGGGATTGAACCAGTCGCAATGCGGCTTGAACTCCTGCCCGACATCGTAACGCTGGCCCTGCAGAGGTTCTCCGTAAGCGGGATCGATTCCGCTGAGCGCTGCGAGTTTCGCCTCCATCGCGATGGTCGCGGGATCGTCGGGCGGAAGGTCGCAGGTTTCGCTGGTGCGGAAATAATCGTCGCCATTGGGATCGGCCAGGGTGGAAGGGCGCCGATTGGTCTCGATCCGATCGATCAGATTCGCGCACAGATCCGGCTCCGCGAACCCGCGCAACTGGAACAGATCGAGTTTGTCGGTGGGGACGCGCTGCGCCCCTTCATGGTCGAGAATGGTCTTCGCGCTAGAATCGCCTGGGCCCGTCATGACATGCGACCATATGCAAACGCCCGGGCGGGGCAAGCCGGTTGCAGTGCCCTTTCCAAGTGCTTGCAAGATAGTTGCGTTGGCATTGGCTTTGACGCGATTTTTCCTTTGCTTTCGAAGCATCGTGTGCAACAGGCGCGTGCGTGTCGTTCGGTCCCTTGACGGGCCGACGCGGCGCAGTATCAGCCCCGGTTCGCGGTTCGGATCCGTCCGGACCCAGGGTATGTGGCGATCGTAGCTCAGTTGGTCAGAGCGCCGGTTTGTGGTACCGGAGGTCGCGGGTTCAAACCCCGTCGATCGCCCCATTTCCTTCCTTTTTGCGTGTAACGGGGCATTGGCAGCATGACCGCATTCTGGACCGAGCCGGACTATGACGACCACGAATTGGTCGAAGTGGTGCGTGAACCGAAATCGGGCCTCACGGCGATCATCGCGGTCCATTCCAGCCATCTCGGCCCGGGCGCGGGCGGCACGCGGTTCTGGCACTATGCCGAACCCAAGAATGCCATGCGCGACGCGCTGCGCCTCAGCCGGGGCATGAGCTACAAGAACGCGATGGCGGGCCTGCCCATGGGCGGCGGCAAGGCCGTGATTCTGGCCGACGACAAGGGCACCAAGACACCCGAAATGCTCACTGCCTTCGCCGATGCGGTCGAGGCGCTGGGAGGGCGTTACGTTACGGCGGAAGATGTCGGCATCAGCGAAGCCGACATGGCCCGCGTTGCCGAGCGCACGCAATACGTCTCCGGCCTCCCTGTCGAGGGCAAGGATGCGGCGGGCGGCGATCCCGGCCCGTTCACTGCGATGGGAATCTATCACGGCATCAAGGCGGCGGTGCGCCACAAATTGGGCAAGGATTCGCTCGACGGCGTGCATGTCGCGATCCAGGGCACGGGCAGCGTCGGCGGCGGTGTCGCGCGTCTGCTTGCCAAGGACGGAGCCAGGCTCACGCTGGCCGATATCGACGCCGCGCGCGCCGAAGCGCTCGCCCGCGAACTGGGCGGCAAAGCGGTCGCATCAGACGCGATCATGAGCGTATCGTGCGAAGTTTTCAGCCCCAACGCATTGGGCGCGATTCTCGACGACGAGGGCATCGCGCGGCTCGATTGCAAGATCGTGGCGGGCGGGGCGAATAACCAGCTCGCGCGCGCCCATCACGGGCCGATGCTGGCGGAGCGCGGCATCCTCTACGCGCCCGATTACGTTATCAACGCCGGCGGGATCATCTCGGTAACGCTCGAATATCTCGCGCGGACCGATGGACAGGCTTGCGACATCAACGACGTGCGAGAGCGCATCGCGACGATTCCCGGGCGGCTGGAGCAGATCTGGCAGGAAAGCGACCGATCCGGCGTTTCACCCGATCAGGTAGCCGACCGCATGGCTCAGGAGCTTATCGGACGGTAATCTCGGCGCAGGGGGCGCCGGCGCCGCCATCCGGCCTCGATTTAGCGACCCTCGGCGAAGTCTCGCCGCGCTTAGCAAACTGTGTGATGCACTGTGCCCAGCGCGTCGGCGACGAGACAGCATGACGATTTGTGCCGATCCCATGAAGCCGGACTTGCCCCCCGGCTCCGCGCCTGCCAAAGGCCTTGCGGATAAATCACCCATGCATGTCTTCGCCAATCCCAAGCGCTTCCTGTCGCTGGCGCAGTGGCTCACGCCGCTGTTGCTCGTGAGCGGCGTGGTATTGGCAGGCGGAGCGCTGGCATGGGGGCTGTTCGTGGTCCCGCCCGACCGATTGATGGGCGAGACGGTCCGCATTCTCTTTCTTCACGTACCCACCGCCTGGCTCGGCATGGGCGGGTGGAGCGCCATCGCGCTCTCCAGTCTCGTCTATCTCGTCTGGCGCCACCCTCTGGCCGCGCTTGCTGCGCGGGCGGCGGCGGTGCCGGGCCTTGTGTTCACTCTGATCTGTCTCATTACGGGTTCGATCTGGGGCAGGCCCACCTGGGGGACGTGGTGGGTTTGGGATGGTCGGCTGACCAGCATGCTGGTGCTGGCATTCCTCTACGTCGCCTATATCGCGCTGGCCCAGGCTGCCGAGCGCGAAGGTGTGAGCGCACGGATACCCGCCATTTTCGGCCTGCTGGGCGCAGTCAATATCCCGATCATCAATCGCAGCGTGGTGTGGTGGAATTCGCTGCACCAGCCGCCGAGCATTACGATGGGGCGCAGTTCCATCGATGCCGCCTTCCTCACGCCTTTGCTGGTCAGCGTGCTGGGCTTCTCGCTGCTGTTCGGCGCAGTCGTGTTGATGCGAATGCGCGCTCTGTTGGCGGACACGCAGGCCGAGGCCCGGTTGCGGCGCCGGGCGATGGAGGCGGCGTGATGCGCGAGGCGCTCGACCAGTGGGACTTCGTGATCGCGGCTTATGCCGTCGGGCTGCTGGGGACGGTCGCCATGCTCGTCTGGAGCTGGCTGGCGATGCGCCGGGCGGAACGGCGGCGGGACGAGGTGCGCCGCCGATGAGCGCGCGGTTCAAGCCCAAGCACCAACGGCTGGTGCTCGCTCTGATCGCGCTTGCCGTGCTGATCGCAGCGGGCCTGCTCGCGGCCTATGCGCTGCGCAGCCAGGCGAGCTATTTCTATCTGCCCGAGCAGATGCGCGACGATCCGCCGGAGATCGGGCAGGCAGTCCGCCTGGGCGGCATGGTGCAGCAGGGATCGCTCAGCACGCTTTCCGACGGTGTGACCGTGGCCTTTACCGTCACCGGACGGGAAGAATCCGCCATCCCCGTGCGCTTCACGGGCATCCTGCCCGATCTGTTCGTGGAAGGATCGGGCGTGGTCGCGGAAGGCAGGCTGAGCCCCGATGGGACGTTCATTGCCGACAATCTCCTCGCGAAGCATGACGAGAATTACATGCCGCGCGAATTGGAGGGCATGAGCGAAGGGCAGGCCGCCGAAATGGCCGAGGAAACCACTGTGGGCCTGCAATGATCGCCGAACTCGGCCTTGCCGCCCTGTGGCTTGCCGCTGCGCTTGCGGCGCTGCAGCTGGTCACCGGCGCGCTGGCCGTGCGGCAGGATGCGGGCACCGGCGAGGCCGCCATCGCGGACCTGACCCGGCCCGCCACGGTCGTGCAGGGTATATTGGCCGCGCTTTCCTTCGCGGCTTTGCTGTACGTCTTCGCGGTCACCGATCTGTCGGTGAAACTGGTCGCGGACAATTCGCATTCGCTGAAGCCGATGATTTTCAAATTGTCGGGCGCGTGGGGCAATCACGAAGGCTCGATGCTGCTTTGGGTCACCGTGCTTGCCGCGTCGGGCGCGCTGATCGCGCTGGTCGAGCGCCGCCTGCCGGAACGCACGATGCAGGCGGTGCTGGCATCGCAGGGCTTCGTGGCGCTGGGCTTTTACGCTTTCCTGCTTTTGAGCTCCAACCCCTTCGAAAGATTGCCGATTCCGGTCGAGGAGGGGGCGGGGCTCAATCCACTCCTGCAGGATATCGGCCTCGCCTTCCATCCGCCGACGCTTTATCTCGGCTATGTCGGCCTTTCGGTCGCTTTCAGCTTCGCCGTGGGTGCGCTGGTGACGCGGCAGGTGACGCCAGATTTCGCCCGCGCGATGCGACCCTGGGTGCTGGGGGCATGGGTGTTCCTCACGCTCGGAATAACGGCGGGCAGCTATTGGGCCTATTATGAGCTGGGCTGGGGCGGCTGGTGGTTCTGGGATCCAGTCGAAAACGCTTCCCTGATGCCGTGGCTCGCCGCGACTGCGCTGCTCCATTCCGCCAGCGTCCTTGCCGCGCGCGATGCGCTGCGCGCTTGGACGATCATGCTGGGCGTCGTCGCTTTCTCGATGAGCATGCTTGGCACGTTTCTGGTGCGGTCCGGCATCCTAACGAGCGTGCACGCCTTCGCAGTCGATCCCGAGCGGGGGACGTTCATCCTGTTCCTGCTCGCCATCTACATCGGCGGGGCTTTGTTGCTGTTCGCATTGAGAGCCGGCGCGGTGAGCGAAGGCGCGCGGTTTGCCGTCGCCAGCCGCGAAGGGGCGCTGGTGGTCAACAACGTGCTGCTCTCCGCGATCCTCGCGGTGGTATTGCTGGGCACGCTCTATCCGCTTCTGACCGAAGCGTTCGATGTGCGGGTGTCTGTCGGGCCGCCTTACTTCAATCCCGTCGGCGCGATCTTCGCTCTGCCGATGGTGGCGGTGATGGCGGTCGGACCGCTGCTGCGCTGGCGCAAGGACGGGTTCGGACGTATCCGCAAGGAATTGGCGCTGTTGGCGGCGCTTTTGCTGGCAGTGCTGATCCTGGTCTCGCTGCTCGGCGATGTCGCCTTGCTGCCGCTTCTGGGGCTTGCGCTCGCAGCAGTGCTTGCCGTGGGCAGCGTGATGCCGCTGAAAGGGCGCAATTTGCGCCGCGTGCCGATCGCGACATGGGGGATGGTGTTGGGTCATCTCGGCCTTGCGGTCGCTCTGTTCGGAATGGCGAGCGAAAGCGCCTTCACCAAGGAACGCCTCGCCGCGCTGGCGCCGGGCGAAGCGACCACGGTCGGCCCCTGGACGGTGGAGCTCGAACAGGTCGCTCCGGCAGCGGGCGCGAATTGGACGGCGATGGAAGCGCAGCTGTCCGCGCGGCAGGAGGGCGGGGAACCTGTTTCGCTTAACCCGCAGCATCGCACCTTCTGGGCACCGCCCCAGCAGACCGCCGAAAGCGTACTCGAAACGCGCTGGAACGGTCAGCTCTACGCCGTGATCGGCAATCAGGCCGGGGCAGGGGCGGACGGGCCGGCGCGCTGGCAGGTGCGGTTGTGGTGGAAACCGTTCGTGACCTGGATTTGGTATGGCGGCGTGCTGATCGCCATCGGCGGGGCTCTTGCGCTGATCGGCCATGTGCTTCACGATCTGCGCCGCCGCTTCGTGCGCCGCAAGGCTGCGGCCAGGCGCAGGGAAGTGGCGGCATGAGCTGGCGCCTGTGGATTCCCCTGCTGGCCTTTGCGGGCTTTCTCGGCCTTGCCGCCTACCAGTTGACGCAGCCGCGCGACGAGGTGGTGGAAAGCCGGATGGTGGGCAAGGCATTGCCCTATTTCGATCTGGAGCCCGCCACTTCTGGTCTGCCCGGCGCGGCGAGCGACGATTTCAAGGACGGCAAGCCGCGCCTTCTAAATATCTGGGCGAGCTGGTGCTTGCCCTGCATCGCCGAAGCACCGCAGCTGGAACGGCTTCGCGAGGAGGGTGCAACCATCGTCGGCGTCGCGATCCGCGACCGGCCGGAAGATGTCGCGCAATTCCTCGAGCGCCACGGCAATCCCTATGCCGCGATCGGATCGGACGATTTGTCGGAAGTCCAACTCGGCATCGGATCGTCGGGCGTGCCCGAAACCTTCGTCATCACTGGCACCGGCAAGATCGCCTATCAACATATCGGCGACATTCGCGAGCGCGACGTTCCGATCCTGCTGGAGAAACTGCGCGAGGCGGCGGAATGAGGTCGCGCCTTCTTCCGATCGTCCTTGCGCTGGTCGCGGCCGGGCCGCTGGCGGCCCAGCAATCGCTGCCACCCGCGCCGTTCGCCAACCGTCAGCTCGACGATGCCGCGCAGGAAGCGCAGGCGCAGGATCTGATGGAAACGCTGCGCTGCCTCACCTGCCAGTCGCAGTCCATCGCGGATAGCGACGCGCCGATGGCAGGCGATATGCGCCATCAGGTCCGTATTCGTATCGCAGCGGGGGAAACGCCGGAGGAAATTCGTAGCTGGCTCGTCGAACGATACGGCGATTACGTTAGCTATCGCCCGGAAGTCGGTGCCACCACTTGGCCGCTCTTCGCCGTGCCGGTGCTGATCCTGATCGCCGCGCTGGCGATTTTCCGTCGCCGGTTTGCGAGGCAAGGATGAGCTGGCTGGCCATCCTCGCGCTTGCGGTTGCAGGCTTCGCCTTCGCGGCTTTCGTGCTCAAACTGCCGCGCTCGTCGTGGACGCTGTTTGCCGCCGCTCTCCTGTTCGGTCTCGCCGGTTACGCGACGCAGGGCGCGCCCGACCAGCCCGCCGCGCCGAAAACGGCGCAGGCGCTCGATCCCGGATCGGGTGAAGCGATGGTGGAAGCGCGCAAGGAATTCTACGACGAGGGCGTCCTGCCCTCGCGCTATGTGGTGACGGCGGACGGGTTCGCGCGGCGGGGCCAGTATCGCGACGCGATCGATTTCCTGCGCAACGCGGTCGCCGAGAACCCCAACGACTCGCAAGCCTGGGTGGCGATGGCGAACGTACTGGTCGAACACGCCAACGGCACGCTGAGCGAAGCGGCCGAATTCGCCTATGCCCGTGCCAGAGCGACCAATCCCGACAATGCCGCCGCCGATTACTTCCAGGGTATCGCCATGATCCGCAATTCCCGCTTCGAGGAAGCGCGCGAGCTGTGGGCCGCCGCCCTTCAAGCGGCACCCGAGGATGCCCGGTATCGCGCCGATCTCGCCGCCCGCCTTGCCGCGCTCGACCTGGCGATCGCGCGGATCGAGCAGGAACGGCGGGCCGAATGAGCGCGGCGCTGGCGTGTTGCGGGTGCGAAGCCGCAGTGCTAGACGCGCGCTCCTTGCGGCTCGGTCCGGCGATTTTGCCGTAGTGGCGGGCGTGAACGAGAGTTCGATTGCAGCATGAGCGACACCGTCCCAACCCAATCCTCCGCCGCGCCGTCGTCCCTTCCGGGCGAACCGGCATCGCTGGAAAGCGCACCGGGCTCCGCCGATCGCGGCCACGGCCATTCGGGTTCGAAGACGGCGCTTGCCGTCGGCGCGATCGGGATCGTGTTCGGCGATATCGGCACCAGCCCGCTCTATGCGTTCCGCGAGACCTTCTCGCCGCAGAACAGTTTTCAGATCGCCATCGACCGGATGCATGTCCTGGGCGTCGTCAGCCTGATCTTCTGGTCGATGCTGCTGGTCGTTGCGATCCAGTACGTCACCATCCTGATGCGTGCCGACAATAAGGGGCAGGGCGGCAGTCTGGCCCTCGTCGCATTGCTCAGCCGCCATATCGGCAAGTCGAGCTATGGCTGGCTGGTCGTGCTGCTGGGCGTGTTCGCGACGGCGCTGTTCTACGGCGACAGCATGATTACGCCCGCAATCTCCGTCCTATCGGCTGTGGAGGGGCTTACGGTGGTCAACCACCGGCTCGATCCGCTGGTGATCCCGATCGCGCTCGTCCTGCTGGTCGCTCTGTTCCTGTTGCAGAAGCGCGGCACGGCCAAGGTCGGCGCGCTGTTCGCCCCAGTGATGATCGTCTATTTCTTCACGATCGCCGGGCTGGGAATCAACCAGATCTGGCAGAACCCCGACATCTTGTGGGCGCTCAACCCGTATTACGCGGCGATGTTCTTCATCACCGATGGGACGATCGCCTTCCTCGCTCTGGGCGCGGTGGTGCTGGCGGTGACGGGATCGGAAGCGCTCTATTCCGACATGGGGCATTTCGGGCGCGGGCCGATGCGCCTTTCCTGGTTCGGCTTCGTCATGCCGTGCCTGCTGCTCAATTATTTCGGACAGGGCGCCATGATCGCAGGCCTGCCGGCGGATCAGGCAGCCGAAGTCGTGCGCAATCCCTTCTTCCTGCTGGCGAGCGAGGAATGGCGGCTTCCGCTGGTGATCCTTGCCACGATGGCGACCTTCATTGCCAGCCAGGCGGTGATTTCGGGCGCGTTCTCGATCACGCATCAGGCGATGCAATTGGGCTTCATCCCGCGCCTTTCGATCCGTCACACCAGCGAGACCGAAGCGGGCCAGATCTACATTCCGGTGGTGAACTGGGCGCTGATGGTCGCAGTGATCGTGCTGGTGCTGACCTTCCAAACCTCGTCCAGCCTGGCGGCGGCTTATGGTATCGCGGTGACGGGCGCTGTGACGATCGACACGCTGTTGATGGGCGTATTGTTCATCGGGGTGTGGAAATGGAAGTGGTGGTACGCGCTGCCGGTCGTGGTGCTGTTCCTCATCGTCGATGGGGCCTATTTCGCGGCAAATCTCGTCAAGATACCCGATGGGGGCTGGTTCCCGCTGGTGGTGGGCGTGGTCGCCTTCACGCTGCTGACTACCTGGGCGAAGGGCCGCACCCTGATGCGCGACCGGATGAGCGAGATCGCCCTGCCGATCGAGATCTTCGCCAAGAGCGCCAAGAACAGCGCCACCCGCGTACCCGGCACGGCGATCTTCATGGCCAGCCAGACCGCAGGCGTCCCTTCCGCGCTCCTGCACAATATCAAGCACAACAAGGTGTTGCACGAACGCGTCGTGATCCTGACCGTGCTGATCGACGACACGCCCTATGTGGACGAGCATGAGCGGTGCGAAATGGTTGATCTGGGCGATGGCTTCTACCGCGCCGTCCTCCATTATGGCTTCATGCAGGAAACCAATGTGCCCGAAGGCCTGAAGCAGATGCAGCGCTGCGGCGGCGAATTCGACATGATGGATACGAGCTTTTTCCTCAGCCGCCAGACCCTGCTGCCGAGCGAGAAGCCAGGCATGCCGATCTGGCGGGAAAAGATCTTCGCCTGGATGCTCAGGAACGCGGCGACTGCGATGGATTTCTTCCGCCTGCCGACCAACCGCGTGGTGGAGCTTGGGAGCCAGGTGGAGATTTAGAGCGGCCTTCGTGTCGTTGCCGCCCTGAGGTTCAGATGACGACCGCCGGCTGCTCGGCCTGGCTGTCCCAGAGGCTGAACTGGTTCCTGCCCCGTCGCTTGGCGATGTAAAGCGCGGCATCGGCGGCGTGCAGGAGATCCTGCGGTGATCCGGTGGCACCCCAGCTTGCGCGCGCGACGCCGATGCTCACTGTCACGATGCCCAGTCCGTCGCTGCGCGCGGGATGGACGATGGCCAAGTTCGTGACATCGCGCAGGATCAGTCGGGCCAGTCGCGCGGCGACGAGTTCGCCGCGATCCTGAAGGAGGAAGGTGAATTCCTCTCCACCGAAACGCGCGCAAAACGCACCGTCCGTATTCGCGGCGATCCGGGCGAAGCAATCCGCGACCCGGCGCAGGCAGTCGTCTCCAGCCGGGTGGCCCAGCGTGTCGTTATAGGACTTGAAGTGATCGATATCGATCATCAGCGCGGCCAATGGGCGACGCTGGCCGAAAGCCTTTTCGAGCTGATCGGTCAGGCTGCGGCGGTTGGGGAGCTGCGTGAGCGCATCGGTGAGCGAGAGATACCGATAGGTTCGGGTCGCTTCATGCGCGCCGCTGGCTTCGAGCCTGGCGGACAGAGTCGCGAGATAGTCGAGCGAGCGCCGCCTTTCCTCGCGATAGTTCGCATACAGCGCGAAGGCACAGGCGGTGAGGACCTGGACGGTGAAGGCGAAGGCAAGCGGGGTGCCGAGGTCGCTTTTCGACGCGATCGCCAGCAGCGTGACCGCCAGCGCGCCGGACGTGAAGAGGATCGCGTAGAAAAACCGCAATGTCAGCAACATATTGGCGAAGATGATGGTCAACGACAATTCGCCGAAGGTGAACAGGCCCAGCGGCGAATGCGAATTCCAGAACAGGAATACCGGCACGACGTATGTGCCGAAAACCGCTGCTGCGACGAACCGCTCGGTCCAGAGCGGGGAAATGCGCCCAATCGCCCAGACCAGCGCCAGCGCCAGGGGAGTGACCATGCCGAGGCGAAGGATCAGCGAAAGGCCGATAGTGTCCGGCAACAGGGCGAAACTGGTGATATTGTAGAGATTGTAGAAGACGAGGCCGACCAGGATGGCGGAGCGCAGGTCGGCGAGACGCTCCGCAGAATGCTCCGCATCGTAACGCGCCGCGATGGGCGCCTCGAAGCGCAGCAGGCGATCGAGCGCAGGGCGCCCCTTCAGATCGAAATGTTCCTCAAGCCCCGCCCGGTTCATGACAGTTTCTCAGTGGTCCCGAAGGGACTTTCACACAAATTCGTAAACGAGCCTTGAACGTCTTGATCGCTGCACCTTTTTGAAGGTCAGGGCGTCGCATCGGTCGGTAAAAGCGTCTTCGCCAGGTAATGCGAGGCGTGTCCCCTGCGCCTGCCTTCGAGCGTCGCCAGCAATTCGTATCCATTTCGCTCGTAGAAAGGGCGCGCCTGCCAACTGGTTGTTTCGACCAGTGCCTTTTCACAGTCGTTCGCGACCGCGAAAGCTTCCGCGCTTTCGATCATCTGTCGACCGATTCCGGTTCCGCGTGCGTGATCAGCCAGCCACAGCAGTTCGATGTGAAGCGTGTTCCAGTAACATGCGCCGCGCAGGCCGCCGACAAGGTCGCCCGCTTCATCGGTAGCGATCGCGTGGAAGCGGATCTCGGCCTCGCTCGGTTCGAGATCGGGAATAGTGTGGCGGTTGAACCCGCGATGCCCTTGCTGAGCGCGGACCGGATGGCTTCGGGTGGATCGCGATCGATCGTGACGGGCATACGCCTCCTACCGTTCAGCCCCTAGGCCGTCGGCGGCTCGTCTTTCACCACGTCCTTTTCATCCTCCAGCGCCAAGCCGTGGCGCAGGAGCATCGGGATTTGCGAGAGGGTGAAGACGAAGCTCAGCGGCAGGAACACCCACAGCTTGGCCCATAGCCAGCTTTCGAAGCTCATCGTGCGCACCAGCACTTCGTTGAGCGCGGCCATGGCAAAGAAGTAGATGCCCCAATTGCGCGACAGTTTGAGCCAGCCTTCCCGGTCGACGCCTTCGAAAGCGGCTTCCAGCAGCACTTGCAGCATCGCCTTGCCGCGCAGCCAGCCTCCGATCAGCACGATGCCGAACAGGAGATAGATGGCGGTCGGTTTGAATTGGATGAAGCGTTCGTCGCGCAGCCAGATGGTCAGCGCGCCGAAGCCGACGATCAGCGCGGTCGAGAGCATCAGCATCGGGCTGATCTTGCCGAATTTCCATTTCGAGAAGGCGAGCGCCACGACGGCGGCGATCATGAAGGCGATCGTGCCGTAGATGACGGCCGCGATCTCGCCGAAGGTGGATGTTTCGGGCGGCTGGTAGAATTTGTAGACGCCAAGGAAGACGAGCAGCGGCCCGTAATCGACGAGAGTGTTGAGCCAGCCGGATTTGGGCTTGGTTTGCGGTTCGCTCATTTCAGGCCACTCCCGCAATCACGCGCGCGACCAGATCGGGATCGAAGGGGCGCAGATCGTCGATCTTCTCGCCCACGCCGATGGCATGGATGGGCAGACCGTATTGCTCCGCCGCGGCGACCAGGACACCACCGCGCGCCGTGCCGTCGAGCTTGGTCATGACGAGACCGGTCACGCCCGCGACTTCCTTGAAAACGTCGATTTGGTTGAGCGCGTTCTGCCCGTTGGTCGCATCGAGCACCAGGACGACATCGTGCGGCGCTTCGGGGTTCAAGCGCCCGAGAACCTTTCTGATCTTGGCCAGTTCGTCCATCAGCTCGCGCTTGTTCTGCAACCGGCCTGCCGTGTCGACGATCAGGGCATCGGTGCCCTTGTCGGTGGCAAGTTTGACCGCGTCAAACACGATGCTGGCCGGATCCCCGCCTTCGGGGCCGCGCACCAGCGGCACGTCGATCCGTTCCGCCCAGGTGGCGAGCTGGCCAATGGCCGCGGCGCGGAACGTGTCGCCCGCCGCGAGCATGACCTCGTAATCGTCTTCCTGAAACAGGTGGGCGAGCTTGGCGATGGTGGTGGTCTTGCCGCTGCCGTTGACGCCGATCACAAGCACGACCTGCGGGCGCGGAAAGGCCGTCACTTCCAGCGGCTTTGCCACCGGACGCAGGATCGCGGCGATTTCCGCGGCCACGGCTTCCTGCAATTCGCGCTGGCTGATTTCGAGTCCGAAGCGTTTTTCGCGCAGGCGTTCGCGAATGCGGCGCGCGGCGGTGGGGCCCAGATCGGAGAGGATCAGGGCATCCTCGACATCGTCCAGCGTCGCTTCGTCCAGCCGCGCGGTGCCGACCACGTCGAGATTGGCGGCCAGCCGCTCCGACGTCTTGCGGAAGCCACCGAAAAGGCGTTCGCTCCAGCTGGGTGAACTCATACGAGAAGTCTGCCTTCGATTGTGCGCGGGGTGAGGGTCGCGATGGTCCCGGCGGCCATGCCGTCGGGAAGCGCGATCCTGGCGAAGTTTTCCGCATAGCCGCTGCCGTCGCGTTCGGCGAGGACGCTGAGCGGTTTGTCGACGAGCGTCGCCAACCACTCGGCCTGCGTAGCGGCGGCCACCGCCCGCAGTTCGGCGGCGCGGGCCTTCACGATCGCGCGATCGACCTGCGGCATGCGCGCGGCAGGCGTGTTGTCGCGCGGGGAATAGGGAAAGACGTGGCAATGGACGATCTGGAGATCGCGGACGATCGAGAGATTGGCCTCGTGATGCTCGTCGCTTTCGGTCGGGAAGCCGGCGATGAGGTCCGCCCCGACTGCAAGGTCCGGACGTCGCGCACGCAGATCGGATACCAGCTTTACCGCTTGAGCGCGCGAATGGCGACGCTTCATGCGCTTGAGGATCAGATCGTGCCCGTGCTGGAGCGAGAGGTGGAGATGCGGCATCAGGCGTTTCTCGCTAGCGAAGAGTTCGAACAACAGCGGATCGATCTCTATCCCGTCGAGCGAGGACATGCGCAGGCGGGCCAGGTCTGGAAAACCCTCGAGAATCGCCTGGACCAGCGCGCCCAGCGGCGGGCGGTCAGGCAGATCGTGGCCCCAGCTCGTCACATCGACGCCGGTGAGAACGATTTCCGGCGCGCCTTCCATGAGATGCCGTTCCACCTCGCGCAGCACTTCGGCGATCGTCAGCGAACGGCTGGCCCCGCGTCCCTGCGGGATCACGCAGAAGGTGCAGGCGTGATCGCAACCGTTCTGCACTGCCACAAAGGCGCGGGTGCGGTGCTTGGGCGCGGGCGGTGCAGTTTCGGGCAGGTTCCAGGCGCGCGGATCGAGCTTGGCCGCATTGGCGACGAGTCCGTCCACTTCGGGCATGGCGGCGATCGCCTCGCGCTCGGTCTCGGCAGCGCAACCGGTTACGATCAAACGTGCGGCGGGATTGGCGCGACGGGCGCGGCGGATCGCCTGCCTTGTCTGCCGCACCGCCTCACGCGTGACGGCGCAGCTGTTGACCACCACGAGATCGCGCTCGCCCGCCATCATGGCGCGCATGCGCTCGCTCTCGGCGATGTTGAGACGGCAGCCCAGCGTTACGAGTTCGGCACCGCTCACGCGTAATCGTCCCACTCGAAGCTGCCGCGATAGCTTTCGGTCGCGGGGCCGGTCATGCGGATGCGGCCATCCTGCTGCCAGGCGATGGTGAGTTCGCCGCCGGGCAATTCCACCGCGACCTCACGCTCCACAAACCCCCGGCGCATGGCCACCACCGCCGTCGCGCAGGCGCCCGTGCCGCAGGCGCGAGTGAGACCGGCGCCCCGCTCCCAAACGCGGAGGCGTATCCGCGTCCGGTCAATTATGGTCGCGACATTCACGTTGACGCGTTCGGGAAACAGCGGATCGATCTCGATCTCCGGGCCGATCCGGTCGAGCGCGATGGCATCCGTGTCCTCGACGAAAAACACCACATGCGGATTGCCGACATTGGCGGCACCGGGATCGCGCAAATCGTCCCACCCGACTGGCATGGTCAACGTATCCATCGGATAATCGAGCGGGATCGCGTCCCATTCGAAGCGCGGCACGCCCATATCGACGCTTGCGCCCGTCTCGGTTGGCTCCAGCGCGATCGTTCCGCCTGCGGTTTCGACCGAGGCGGGCGCGCCGTGCAGGATGGCGACCGCACGCGAGGCATTGCCGCACGCGCCCACTTCGCCGCCATCGCTGTTAAATATCCGCATTCGGAAATCGGCGCTGTCGCTCGGTTCGAGAAGGATCAGCTGATCGCATCCGATCCCTTCCCGGCGGTCGGCCAGAGCCGCCGCCATGCGCGGTTCGATCGCGGGTAGGGCATCGCCGCGCGCATCGAGCACGACGAAGTCATTGCCCAAGCCGTGCATTTTGGTGAAGGGAACGCGCATAATCGCCACCGCGTCTAAATCGCTCGGCTACTCGGGTCCAGCCTCTCGCGTTTCCGGGCCTGCGGTATCAGGCTCCACCGCTCTTATTGTTTGGTGCGATCAGGCTCCGCCGATCGTGATCTTTGCTGCGATCAGGCTCCGCCGATCCGGCGGGTTTTCGCGATCAGGCTCCGCCGATCGCCATGCGGGGAGCGCTGCCGAGCTCATTATCCGGGGCTGCGAGCAGCCCATGCTCGCGCAGCCGGTCGATCACTGCGGAGGCCGTTTCGGGGCGACCGTAATGATACCCTTGGCCCTTGAGCCCGCTCATGGACCGCAGGGAGTTCAGGATATCCTCGTTCTCGATCCCTTCTGCGGTAATCGGCATTTTGAGCCCCGCACCCATCGCCACGATCGCATCCACCAGCTTGCTGCTGGCCTCGCCATTGTTGATCTCGCGGATGAAGCTGCGGTCGATCTTGATGCGATCGAATGGCAACGTGCGCAATTGCGAAAGGCTGGCATAGCCGGTGCCGAAATCGTCGAGGCTGACGCCGACGCCCTGATTGCGCAGCGAAGCGATCATCGTGCGGACCGACGATATGTTATCGTGCAGGCAGCTTTCGGTAATCTCGATTTCCAGGCGGGAGGCAGGGAAATTGTGCTGGATCAGGAGTTTGAGGAATTTCTGCGAGAACCACGGATCGCGAAGCTGGATGGGCGAGATATTCACCGAGAGCGTAAGGCTGGGATCCCATTCGCGAGCATCCTTGAATGCCTGGATTATGAGGCATTCGGACAATTCGTCGATCACGCCGATTTCCTCGGCGATGGGGATGAAGATATCCGGGCCGACCAGGCCGAGCGCAGGCGATTGCCAACGCGCCAGCATTTCGAAGCCGACCAGTCGGCCGCTTTCGATATCGACCTGCTGTTCATAGAAAGGAACGAACTCGCCTGCTGCGATCCCGGCCCGGATGCCGTTTTCAAGCTGGCTGCGGAATTTGAGTTCCTGCTCCATCACGGGTTCGAACCAGACATAGCGGTTCTTGCCGTGTTTCTTGGCGTGATACATGGCGATGTCCGCCTTGTGCATCATTTCGTTCGGCCACTCGTCCATAGAGAGGCCCGGCGCGACGTCGCGGCACCCGACGATGCCGACCGACATGCTCGTCGCGATCGCGATATCGTCGCGCACGATCGGTTTGGCGACCGCTTCGATAAGCAGGGAGACCAGCCTTTCGACATCCTGGTTGGCGGAGCGATCATGGCTGAGAGCGATTGCGAATTCGTCACCACCAATGCGGGCAAGCAAAGCATCCGCCGGCAGGAGATCGCGCATCCGCTGCGCCGCCTGCCGCAGCACGTCGTCGCCAAAGGCATGGCCGTGCACGTCGTTGATCTGCTTGAAACCGTCGAGATCGACCAGAACGACCGCAACGCGGCGATCCTGCGTCTCGGCACGACGATGCAAATCGCTCATGGCGGGGGCGATACTGCGGCGGTTGTGACAGCCGGTGAGTGGGTCGAGAAGCGCCTCACGGCGCGCTTCGGCTTCGGAAAGGGTCCGATTTTTCAGTTCGTTCGACACCGTGTTGTAGCGCCGCCAACCAATCAGGATGATTGCGATGTTCAGAAGCATCGCGCTCGCCAGTGCCTTGTCCGGCGCATCGGTTAGCCCGCGCCAGGCGCTCAGCAATTGGGGGATTACGGTTCCGCCGATCGCGGCGAACAGCGTGACGGCGGCAAGCGCCACGCCAAGGCTGACGATCTCGCGCTTGGAACGGGAACGCGTTCCGTCGTGAACTGCATCATCGCGAAATGTTCCGGATCCAGGCGTCCGGCTGGGCTTTTCAGTCTGTGTGGGCATAGGCGCCGCTCGCTGCAAAATCTTGGCCGTATATTGCGCGATAGGTTGAAGAAGCGGTTAAGGCCGCCGGTTTCCGATGGCTTCCACAGGGTAGCGGGCGGCGCGGCAAGGCTCTATCGCGGGCCGGACCCCCGCACTTTCTTAAGGATCGACTGAACGATGGCGCGATACTGGCTGATGAAATCCGAACCCTTCAAATACAGCTGGGACGATCTGGTCGCGGAAGGGGAAGGGACGTGGGACGGCGTGCGCAACCACCGCGCCAAGAACAATCTCGCCGCGATGGAAGTTGGCGATCAGGCTTTCTTCTATCACTCGCGCGAAGGGCTGGAGATCGTCGGCATCTGCGAGGTGAGCGTGGCCGGGATCACCGATCCGACCGATCCGGAAGGCAAATGGGCTGCGGTTAAGGTCAAACCGAAAACCAAGCTGGAGAATCCCGTGACCCTTAAGGCGATCAAGGCAAATCCCGATCTTGCCGAGTGCGAGCTGGTCAGGCTTTCCCGCCTGTCGGTGGCCGAAATCACGGAGCGGGAATGGGGTATTATTCTGGAGATGGCAGGAGCTTAAAAAGCCCCCCCCGCCTTTTTTTATTAGGGAACCGTCTGAATTACCGGATGTTTATCTTACTATAGCGCGAAACGATTTCGTGCGGCGATAAGGAGACATCCCGTGGGCGAACTGACCGACAAGATCAAAGGCAATACCAACGAAGCCATCGGCAAGGGTAAGCAGGGCGTGGCGGATGCCACCGACAATGCATCGCTCGATGCGGAAGGCAAGAACCAGGAAACCAAGGGCAAGGCCCAGCAGTTCGAAGGTGAAGTCAAAGGCAAGCTCGGCGACGACATCTAAGTTGACGCAGTGCTTAATCGAAGGGCCGTTCTCCGTTAGGAGAGCGGCCCTTCGTCGTGTCAGGCCTGCTCAAGTGCAGATCGCAGCGCGCTGACGCTCAGACCGCTTGCCGATAGCTGCTCGATATCGATCAGGCAGTGGATCAGCCGCAGCCCGCTGCGGCCCTTGGCATCCGTCAGCGCCTGTTTGAACGTTTCGGTGGTTTCTACCCGAACCGACCAGGCGCCATAGGCTTCCGCCAATTTGGCGAAGTCCGGATTGGTGAGTTCGGTGGCCGAAATCCGGGCGGGAAACTCGCGCTCCTGATGCATGCGGATCGTGCCGTAGGTTCCATTGTCGACCACGATCACGAGCAGGTCGACGCCGTATTGCGCGGCGGTCGCCAATTCCTGTCCGTTCATCATGAAGTCGCCATCGCCGGCAACTGCCACGACCATGCGATCGGAGTGGCGGCGTGCGGCGGCGATGGCCGCGGGCACGCCGTAACCCATTGCGCCCGCAGTAGGGGCCAACTGAGTGGGAAATCCTTCGTAGCGCCAATAGCGATGCCACCAGCCGGAAAAGTTACCGGCCCCGTTGCAGATAATCGTATCGGCCGGATAGGTATCGCGCATGAACTGGACGCAGGCCGCCATGTCGAGCGCATGATCGCCGTCAGCACGGTCTGGATTCGCCGTGGCCCAGTCTTCCCATTCCGCGTGCGCCTCGGCCCCGGCATCGAAATCGAGCGCGTCGTCATCGGCCCAGAGCGCCGCGGCTTCCGAAAACTCCGCCGGATCGGCGCAGATCGCCAGATCGGCGGGATAGACGCGGTTCAATTCCTCCGGATCGGGATGGACGTGGATCAGCTTGCGATCCTTGTCGGTCAGCGGCGGCACCGTGTAACCGTCCGTCGTCGCCTCGCCCAGCCGCGCGCCCACCGTCAGGATCAGGTCGGCATCTTTCACGCGCGCGACGAGTTTCGGATTGGGCCCGTAACCGAGATTGCCGGCATAGACCCGGCTGGAAGGGCTGATTGCATCCTGACGGCGAAAGGCGGTGGCCGTGGGGATGCCCAGCCGTTCGGCGAAAAGCTGAAAGAACTCGCGCGCCTTCGCGTTCCAGCCCGCCCCGCCGATGATCGCGACGGGCGACGCCGCATCCTCGATCAGGGCGAACAGCGTCTGCATCGCATCGGGGCAGGGGGCCTGCGCGGGCCGCTCTACCGCGGGGCGCGGCAGGGCCGAGGCGGCATCGTGCAGCATGTCTTCGGGCAGCGCGAGCACCACGGGGCCGGGCCGCCCGGCCATCGCAGTCGCATAGGCGCGCGCGACATATTCGGGGATGCGCTCAGCATCGTCGATCCGCGCCGCCCATTTGCACGCCGGGCCGAAGAAGGCGGCGAAGTCGAGCTCCTGAAACCCTTCCCGATCGCGCATACCGCGCGCCACATCGCCCACGAACAGGATCATCGGCTGCGAATCCTGCATGGCGACATGGACGCCGATGCTGGCATTGGTCGCACCCGGACCGCGCGTGACGAAGCAGATCCCTGGCCGCCCAGTCATCGCGCCGTCGGCGCAAGCCATGAAGGCCGCGCCCCCTTCCTGGCGGCAGGTAACGACGTCGATCGCGGTCTGCCCATGCAGCGCGTCGAGCACGGGAAGGAAGCTTTCCCCTGGAACGGTGAAGATCCGGTCGCAGCGCTGTTCGATCAGGCAATCGACGAGCAGTCGTGCGGCGACGGGCGTGGGAGCGGGCGTTTCGGTCATGGTGCGGCGTTACCGCGCCCGTTCGGTGCAGGCAATCGCTGGCGCGGTCGCCACGGTTTGCCTGCCGGGTAAAGCGCGATCCGAGAGGGCTATCGTCCCGAAACGAGGCGGCCTTGCGATTTCGGGGAGCGGAATGGTTACGATCGCGTTAAGGTCGCATCATGAGACGCTCCCTTGTCCTGACCGATGAAGCCGCCCGGCACCCGTTCCGCGCCTCGCTTCCCCCGCATGTCCGCACCGAGGACGCCTCCGCGCATGACGAATCGATCTGGCGCGTCACCGCAAGCGATGTGCGCGGCGTCGCGACAGCCTATTTCGCCTGTCTCGCCGCGACCCTCGCGTTCATTTTCTGACTTAGATCAGGCGGGCAGTTCCGCCGCCCGCTCTGCGCGCACGAGCCTGCGCGCCAGCCAGCAGCTTATCAGGCACATGCCCGCGCTCATCAGCACCTGATCGGTGATGCCTATGCCGATGGCGGTCAGCCCCATCGCCAGCACGGCGCCGCCTACCATCGCTCCCGAATTGACGATATTGTTTGCCGCGATCGTGCGCGAGGCCTGTTCGGGCGCGACGCGCGTTGTCAGGAAGGCGTAGAGCGGGACGACGAACATGCCGCCCGCCACAGCGATCCCCAGCAATGCGGCCAGCAGGGGATAGGCCATCGGGACGGACAGGAATTGCGGCACGTCCAGAAGCGGACCTTCGGTGGGCACCGGCCAGATCCGCGCGACGAACCAGAACGCCACCACGAAACCCGCCATCACGATCACCGCAAAGGGGGCGAAGCGGGCCGACACCGTGCCTTTGAGCAGATGGTTCACGGCGACCGATCCGATCGCCACGCCGACGGAGAAGATCACCAGGAACAGGCTAGCCACTTCCTTGCTCGCCGAAATGACGTTCTTGGCGAGCGGCGGGAACTGGATGAAGAGCACCGCTCCAATCGTCCAGAAAAAGCTGATCGCAAGGATCGCGAAATAGATCTGGCGATCGTGCATCGTCTTGCGGATCAGCGCGATGGAGGATCGCAGGATGTGCCGATCGATGCGCTCGATCTCGCCCAAAGGCGGCGCGCTGGGCACCTGTCGTGCCGAGGCGTATCCGACCAGCGAGGTCACGATGATCAATCCCGCAGCCCATTCGACCGGGATCCAGCCCGCCAGGATCGTTCCGGCCAGGATCGCCACGTAAGTCCCTGCCTCCACCAGGCCGGTGCCTGCCAGCACTTCTTCCTTGCGCAGATGCTGGGGCAGGATCGCGTATTTGATGGGGCCGAGGAAGGTCGACTGAACCCCTGTCAGAAACAGCGCGAACAGCATCAGCACGATGGGAAACGTCGTGTCGATCGTTGTGAACCCTAGCGGTATCGACACCGGCAGATCGTATCCGCGCCAGGCGAGATAGAGCCCGCTCGCCCCAATCAGCATCAGTCCGATCTCGCAGAATTTCACGCGGCGGATGATCGCCGCCTTGTCGCGCATATCGGCCAATTGCCCCGCGAGCGCGGACAGGAGGAAGAAGGGAAGGATGAACAGGCCCGAAGCGACCGCACTGAACATCCCTTCCGCATCTGCGGAATCGTAGACCTGATAGACCACGAACAGGACCATCGCGGTCTTGTAGAGATTGTCGTTGAAAGCATTCAGCAGCTGGGTGCAGAACAGGGGCAGGAAGCGCCGCGTCCGCATCAGATGGGTTGTGATCGTCAAAATCTGTCCCCTGCCGCTCCGGTGCGGCTCCGCCCGCTCCCTAGAACACGCCGCGTCGCGCTTCAAAGCCCTTTAGGCGACGGAAATGACACAAGCGGGGCAAGACGCGGCTTTTGCTTCCCAGGACGAGGCGCTAGGGGAGGGACCGATGTTGAGCCTTCCCAATATCCTGACGCTCTCGCGCATTTTCGCGATTCCCTTGCTCGCCTGGTTCCTGTGGTGGCCGGACTGGGCGACGGGTTTTCTGGTGGCGTTCGGCCTTTACTGCCTGATGGGCATCACCGATTATTTCGACGGCTATCTGGCCCGCGCCAGCGGGGCGGTCTCGAAACTGGGCATCTTCCTCGATCCGATCGCGGACAAGATCATGGTCGCGGCGGTGATTCTGGTGCTGGCGGCCCAAGGCGTGCTGCGCGGGCCGTATGTGGGCGATGCGCATGTGATCGCGGGATTGATCATCCTCGTACGCGAAATCGCGGTATCGGGCCTGCGCGAATTTCTGGGCGGATTGCAGGTCTCGATGCCGGTCAGCCGCCTCGCCAAATGGAAGACGACCTTCCAGCTCGTGGCGCTGGGTTCGCTGATCCTCGGGCAGGGCCTGCCGGACTGGACCGTGATGCTGGGCGATCTGGAAGCGAACGTTCCGCACACCGTAGGGCTGGTGACGCTGTGGGCCGCAGCGGTGCTGACGCTGATTACCGGATGGGATTATTTGCGGGTCGGTTTGAAGCATATGGACTGAGGGTGTGGGGGTGGTGCGCGACTTCTGGTCTGGACCGCACGGGTGAAAAGATGATTTCGCTTCAGGTGTCTCGAACCCAAGAGTCCCGAGCAACACCATCTTTCCAGCGCACCTCGAGAATCCACACATCCATAAATGACGGGCAAAGGTGCCAATGGCTTAAATCAGCGTTCGGACCTTCGTTTTCGTCAGGACCGAGCAAATCAACCAATTCCTGTTTTGTCTTTCCTTCGATACCAACCCGCACGCGAAGGTCTGCGAGCATAGCGCATCGGGTGTCCCCCCAGTGGTCTGCAGACTTCCATTTCGGAGACTCGAACAGTCGAGGTAGTGCCTCGGTATAGGCACCTCCTTCAATGTAGAGAAGGGGCAGGACGATAAAGAGCCCGAGCATCAAACCACATCCTGCAAAACGCGTCCTGTTGCTCATTCCGTAAGTCACAGCTCGTAATTATCGGTAATCGGAGTTGTCCGCTACTAAACCCTGACTTTACGATTTCTCACCCCGCGCGCAATTCCTCGGCCAGCAGTTCGAAATCGCTGCGGCGGGGGGAATTCTTGCGCCAGATCAGGGCTATTTCGCGCGCGCCGTTGGCGCTTTCGAGCGGGCGGGCGACCACATTGGTGCCTTTGAGAATACCCGCATCGACCGCCATTTCGGGAATCATCGTCAGGCCGAGGCCGTTATCCACCAATTGCACCAGCGTGTGCAGGCTCGTCCCGATCATGGTGGCCGAACCGCGCAATTCCGGGCGGTTGCAGGCAGCGAGCGCGTGATCCTTTAGGCAGTGGCCGTCTTCCAGAAGCAGGAGCCGCCCGCCTGAACTCATCGCGTCGATTTCTTCGGCTGAGATGGTGGCGGGGGGATCCCGCGGATCGTCCTTCGGAAAGGCGACGAACAGCTTGTCGTCGGCGATATGCGCCTGTTCGACCTCGCCCGTCGCGAAGGGCAGGGCGAGGAGCACGCAATCGACGCGCCCGTGCTGCAAGGATTCGACCGCGTCCTGGCTGGTCTCTTCGCGCAGGAACAGTTCGAGATCGGGCCGCTCCTTGCGCAGGCGAGGCAGGAATCGGGGGAGCATAAAGGGCGCGATCGTGGGGATCACGCTCATGCGCAACTGGCCTGCAAGCGGTTTACCCGCAGCCTGCACCAGGTCCGAAAGCTCTTCCGCCTCGCGCAGAATGCGATGCGCCTTTTCCACCACCTGATTGCCCAGCGCCGTGAAGCGGACCACCCGGCGGCTGCGTTCCACCAGCGTCACGCCGAGCAGCGATTCGAGTTCGCGAATCCCCGCGCTCAATGTCGACTGCGATACGAAGCTCGCTTCCGCCGCGCGGCCGAAATGGCCGTGTTCATGCAGCGCCACGAGATATTGCAGCTGCTTGATGGTGGGGAGGTAGGTGCTCACCGCTTCGCGCTCACTCCGCTGCGTCTTCGGCCACCGGCTCGACATCGTCGGTGGCGGTATCGACGCGGGTCATCAGCAATCTGCCGTCTTTCACGGCAAAGGCCATTCGCCCTTCGACGAGTTCGAGCGCGTCCTTGCCGAAGACCTCGTAACGCCAGCCGTTGAGAATCGGCAGGTCGCGTGCCCCGGCGGCCAGCGCTTCCATCTCGTCAGAGCGTGTGAGCAGCCGCGAGGCCACGTCGATCTCGCGCGCGCGGATCTTGAGCAGCAGCTTGAGCAAATCCGCGACCAGTGCGCCTTCCTTGCCGAGCGGCGCGCCGCGCTTCGCCTTTTCGGGCATTTCGTCCTTGGGTAGCGGCTCGGCCTTTTCGAGCACCTTCATCAGCCTCTTGCCGATATCGTTGTCCTTCCAGGCGTTAGAAAGACCGCGCACCTTGGTGAGATCGCCTTGGCTCTTGGGCGGGTGGCTGGCGATGTCGGCCAGCGTCTCGTCGCGCATGATGCGGCCGCGCGGAATGTTCTTGTGCTGCGCCTCGCTCTCGCGCCACGCGGCGAGGGCTTTCAGCCGGCCCAGCACCTGCGCGTTGCGGCCAGGCGAGCGGATGCGGTGCCAGGCGGTGTCGGCATCGTTGGCGTAATTCGCAGGATCGGCCAGCTTCTCCATTTCCGCATCGAGCCAGGCACCGCGCCCGGTCTTGATGAGCTTTTTAAGAATGCGCGGGAAAATCTTGGCGAGATGGGTCACATCGCCGATCGCATATTCGATCTGGCGGTCGGTCAGCGGGCGGCGGCTCCAGTCGGTGAAGCGCGCGCCCTTGTCGACCGTGAAGCCGAGCCAGCTTTCGACCAGATTGGCATAGCCGATCTGTTCGGACTGGCTGATCGCCATCATCGCGATCTGGGTGTCGAAGATCGGTTGGGGCGTCTTGCCGGTAAAATTATAGACGATTTCGACGTCCTGCCCGCCCGCGTGGAAGATCTTGAGCACATCTTCGTTGTCGCAGAGCAGGTCCCACAGCGGCTGCAGATCGATCCCGTCGGCCAGCGGATCGACGGCGGCGGCTTCCTCCTCGTTCCCGATCTGCACCAGGCAGAGTTCGGGCCAATAGGTGTTCTCGCGCATGAATTCGGTGTCGACGCAGACGAAATCGCCCTGCGCCAGCCTTTCGCACAATTCGGCGAGCGGTTCGGTGGTGGTTATGAGGTCGTGGATTTTCATAAGTCTTTTCTGTCTGTCGGACGGAGTGCCGTCCGGCGGCGCACCTGCCTTGACAAAAAGGCAGGCTTGCCCTGTTAGCGCGCGCGTTTCCTGCTAGAGGGAGCGCAGCGCGGCCCGGCCGCGATCGGGGGCGATGCGGCCCCTAGCGCCATAGCACCGATTTTGGAAAGTTTTTCGATGCACGCCTATCGCACACACACCTGCGCCCAATTGACCAAGGACGATGTCGACCAGAGCGTCCGCCTGTCCGGCTGGGTCCACAACAAGCGCGATCATGGCGGCGTCCTGTTCGTCGATCTGCGCGACCATTACGGGATCACCCAGATCGTTGCCGACAGCGACAGCGAGGCGCTGCCGGTTCTCGAAAAGCTGAAGCTCGAATCCGTCGTGACCATCGATGGCACGGTGAAGGCGCGCGACGCAGCGGCTGTGAACGCCAATCTGCCGACCGGCGAGATCGAGGTCTTCGCCCGCTCCATCGAAGTGCAGAGCCGCGCATCGGACCTGCCGCTGATCGTCAATTCGGCGGAAGACTATCCCGAGGACATCCGCCTCAAATACCGCTTCGTCGATCTGCGGCGCGAGCGGGTGCATGCCAATATCATGCTGCGCAACCAGGTGATCCAGAGCCTGCGCCGCCGCATGACCGATCAGGGGTTCTCTGAATTCCAGACGCCGATCCTGGGCGCATCCAGCCCGGAAGGCGCGCGCGATTATCTGGTGCCCAGCCGCCTTCACGCCGGGCGCTTCTATGCGCTGCCGCAGGCGCCGCAGATGTTCAAGCAGCTGCTGATGGTCGCGGGCTTCGACCGTTATTTCCAGATCGCGCCCTGTTTCCGCGACGAGGATCTGCGCGCCGATCGCTCACCCGAATTCTACCAGCTCGACTTCGAAATGAGCTTCGTGACTCAGGAAGACGTTTTCAACACGATCGAGCCGGTGCTTGCAGGCGTGTTCGAGGAATTTTCCGGCGGCAAGAGCGTGACGCCCGCGGGCGAATTCCCGCGCATCCCCTACGCCGAAGCGATGCTGAAATACGGCAGCGACAAGCCCGATTTGCGCAACCCGCTGATCATCTCGGACGTCACCGAGCACTTCACCAGCTCGGGCTTCGGCCTGTTCGAAAAGATCGTCGGCGGCGGGGGCCGGGTGCGCGTGATCCCCGCGCCGAACACGCACGAGAAGAGCCGCAAGTTCTTCGACGAGATGAACGACTGGGCGCGCAAGGAAGGCTTTGCGGGCCTTGGCTACGTCACGCGCAAGCAGGGTGAGTTCGGCGGCCCGATCGCCAAGAACCACGGTACCGAAGGCATGGAGAAGCTCTATGCCGAGCTGGGCCTCGGCGAAAACGACGGGCTGTTCTTCGCCGCAGGCAAGGAAAAGGACGCCGCCAAGCTGGCCGGTGCCGCGCGCACGCGCGTTGCGGAAGAGCTGGGCCTGATCGAGGAAGGCTGCTTCAAGTTCTGCTGGATCGTCGATTTCCCGATGTTCGAGTGGGACGAAGACCTCAAGAAAGTCGATTTCAGTCACAACCCGTTCTCGATGCCGCAGGGCGAGATGGAAGCGCTGGAGACGCAGGATCCGCTCGATATCAAGGCGTGGCAGTACGACATCGTCTGCAACGGGTACGAGCTGAGTTCGGGCGCGATCCGGAACCACAAGCCGGAAATCATGTACAAGGCCTTCGCGCTGGCCGGCTATTCGCAGGAGGAGGTCGACGCGAACTTCTCCGGCATGATCGAAGCGTTCAAGCTGGGCGCGCCGCCGCATGGCGGCTCCGCGCCGGGGATCGACCGGATCGTGATGCTGTTGGCGGACGAGCCGAACATCCGCGAGGTCATCGCCTTCCCGATGAACCAGCGCGCGCAGGATCTGATGATGGGCGCGCCGAGCGTGGTGAGCCCCAAGCAGCTGCGCGAACTGAACATCCAATTGTCGCCCAAGGCGCGCGAGGCGACCGAAGCCGCGCGCAGCGGGGAGAGCACGGATATGAACACGAACGCCACCGTGCGCGACGAAGATCCGCAGGCCCAGGACGGCTGACGGACGGCCGCTGATAGATACCTGATACGAAAAGGGCGCGGAACTCGATCCGCGCCCTTTCTTTTTGAATTGCTGTCCGACGGTCAGTCGTACTGTTTCTCGATCATGTCGCCGAAGCGTTCGCCTTCGCTGATTTCGGCCAGGCACTGCTGGACGATCGCGCGCTCACCGGCTTCGAGATCGTCGCCTTCCAGCGCCTTTTCGAACTTGTCCTTGATGTAATCCTCGCCTTCTTCGACACGCTCGGCAGCGGCTTCGTCGCCATTCTCGAACAGGTCGGTAATATCGACCCACAGGCGATGCAGGCCGCCCGTGGCCGTGCCCTTGGTCACGAGTTCGTCGCCCTGGCGCTCGAGTTGGGCGTTCAGTACGCCGAGAGTCTGCTGGCGCTTCTCGAGCCGCTGCTGCAGGGCCTGCTTCAGCTGGGCGCTCTTGGCCTTTTCGTGCGCCTTGCGATAGCCTTCGACCGAATCGAAGGTGGTGTCGGCCAGGCTCTTGAATACGGTGGAAGTCATTGATTTGCGTCCCTTCACGAGGTTGGTAGTACGATACCAATGCGCGGGACGTCGCATCGGTTCTGCGCTTGGTCCGACAACGGGGCGAGATGCCCTTGCGCTGCGCCGCCCCGTTCACTAGGGCGAAAGCCAATTTTCAAACTCCCATTTTTCGAGAGGGAATAAAATGAGCGATACTGCCGAGCGCGTACAGAAGATCGTTGTCGAACATCTGGGCGTGGAAGCCGACAAGGTGACGCAGGATGCCAGCTTCATCGACGATCTGGGCGCCGACAGCCTCGACATCGTGGAACTGGTGATGGCCTTCGAAGAAGAATTCGGCGTGGAAATCCCCGACGATGCGGCCGAGAAGATCACCACCGTCGGCGACGCGACCAAGTATATCGAAGAGCACAAGGGCTGATCGCCCTTCTGGCTAACCCGCCCGTCATGGGCGGGATCGGACAGGCCCGAGCCCCTCGCCGGGCCGGGCCTGTTGCATTTTTCGGAGAGTTCCTATGCGCCGCGTCGTCGTAACCGGACTGGGCCTCGTCACCCCGTTGGGCGGCGATGTCGAAACCACCTGGACCAATCTTCTCGCCGGCGAAAGCGGGGCGGGGCCGATCACCCGTTTCGACACGACGGGCCAGAAATGCCTGATCGCCTGCGAGGTGAAGCCCAAGGATCACCCCTGGGGCTTCGATCCGGACAAGCGGGTGGATCACAAGGTCCAGCGCCAGGTCGATCCCTTCATCGTCTACGGCATCGACGCCGCAGGGCAGGCGATCGAGGATGCGGGCCTCGAAAATATGGACCAGGCGACCAAGGAACGCGCAGGCGTTTCGATCGGGTCGGGCATCGGCGGCCTTCCGGGTATCGAGAGCGAAAGCCTGGTCCTCGCCGAGCGCGGCCCCGGGCGCGTCAGCCCGCATTTCGTCCACGGCCGCCTGATCAATTTGATCGGCGGGCAGGTCTCGATCAAATACGGCCTGATGGGTCCGAACCACGCCGTCGTCACCGCCTGTTCGACCGGCGCGCACTCGATCGGCGACGCGGCGCGAATGATCGCGCTGGACGATGCCGACATCATGCTGGCGGGCGGGGCGGAATCCACCATCAACCCGCTCGGCGTGGCAGGCTTCGCGCAGGCGCGCGCGCTCAATATGAGCATGAACGACCGGCCGAAGGAAGCCAGCCGCCCCTATGACAAGGACCGCGACGGTTTCGTCATGGGCGAAGGCGCGGGCGTGGTGGTGCTCGAAGAATACGAGCACGCCAAGGCGCGCGGCGCGAAGATCTACGCCGAAGTGGTCGGGTATGGCCTGTCGGGCGATGCCTATCACGTCACGGCTCCGCACCCCGAAGGCAAGGGCGCGGAACTGGCGATGCGCATGGCGCTGAAGAAATCCGGGCTGGATGTCTGCGATATCGATTACGTCAACGCGCACGGCACTTCGACTATGGCGGACACGATCGAACTCGCCGCGGTCAAGCGCGTGATGGGCGACGATCTGTGCGGCGCTTCGATGAGCAGCACGAAATCCGCCATCGGCCACTTGCTCGGCGGTGCGGGCGCGGTGGAGGCGATCTTCTGTATGCTGGCCATCCGCGACCAGATCGTGCCGCCCACGCTCAATCTCGACAATCCGGACGAGGGGACCGAAGGCGTCGATCTCGTCCCCCACACCGCCAAGAAGCGCGAGGTGAACGCCGCGCTCAACAACAGCTTCGGTTTCGGCGGCACCAACGCTTCGCTGGTGGTCAAGAAGGTCGACTGACATGAAGCGGATCGGCCTGCTGGCGGGGAGCGTGGCCGTTCTGGTCGCGCTCATCGGTATCGTCTGGCTGGTGGCTGGTTGGTGGGGGACTTCGGAACTCGACGAGGATCGCGAATTCACCGTCGCCTCCGGCTCCACGCTGACGGCGGTCGCCGACAAGCTGGCGGCGGAAGGTGCGATAGATTCGGCGAACGGCTTTCTGCTGCGCGCCAAGCTGCTCGGCAGCGGCGATCCGGTGCAGGCGGGCGAATTCCTGCTGCCCGCAGGTACGAGCCCTGCGGGCATGCTCGACACGCTTCAGCATGGCCAGCCGATCCGCCGTTTCGTGACGATCCCCGAAGGCACGCCGTCGATCCTGGTGCATGAGCGCCTGATGGCGGAACCGCTTCTGACCGGCGAAATTCCGGTCCCGGTCGAAGGATCGATCCTTCCCGACACCTACGATTTCGAGCGCGGCGAACCGCGCGCAAAGGTGCTCGCGCGGATGCAGGCGGCGATGCAGAACTATCTCGCCGAAGCCTGGCCAAAGCGCGGGCCCGATATCGCGGTGGACACGATTCAGGAGGCGGTGACGCTTGCCTCGATCGTGGAAAAGGAAACCGGCGTCGCGAGAGAGCGGCGCATGGTGGCGGGGCTCTATTCCAATCGCCTGAAGGACGGGATGCTGCTGCAGGCCGATCCGACGATCATCTACCCGATCACGAAGGGCAAGCCTCTGGGCCGCCGCATCCGTCAGTCCGAAATCGCGGCGGTGAACGATTACAACACCTATTCGATGACGGGTCTGCCCAAGGCGCCGATCACCAATCCGGGGCGCGAAGCGATCGCCGCCGTGCTGAACCCCGCCAAGACCGATGCGCGTTACATGGTGGCGGACGGGACGGGCGGCCACGCTTTCGCCCAGACGCTCGACGAGCATAACCGCAACGTCGAAAAATGGTTCGCCCTGCGCCGCGAACGGGGCGAGATGTGAGCGATGCGCCCCTGATCCTGACGGCGCAATTGCCGCCCGATCTCCATAGCTGGGCGACCGGTCTGCGCGACGAGCATTTCCCGCCCGAGCGCAACTATCTCGAAGCGCATGTCACACTGTTTCACGCAATCCCTGCACAATGCGAGCCGGAAGCGCGCAGCTTCCTCGCGCGTCTGGTGGGCGAGGTGGCTCCGGTGCCCGCGCGGCTGGAAGGGTTGATGTCGCTGGGCGGTGGGACCGCGCTCAAGCTGTCGAGCCCCGACATGCTCAGCCTGCGCGATCATATCGCCGACCATTTCCACGGCATGTTGACCGCGCAGGACCAGCATCGCCCCCGCCTGCATGTGACGATCCAGAACAAGGTCACATCGAAGGAAGCCAAGGTCCTGCAGGCGCAGATGGCGGGCACGGTGAACCCGCGTGATTTCGCCTTTCCCGGCCTCTCACTCTTCCATTACAAGGGCGGTCCGTGGGAGCTGGTGCGCAGCTTCACCTTTCGCGGCTGAGCCGCGTAGTTCGGTCTCTTTTTCCCGGTTGACCGAATCCGGCCATCGCCCTAAACGCGCCGCCTGCCCGGGGTCGGATAGGCTCACCGGGCACCCTTATCGCACACCCACTTTCTTGCGGTGTGCGCCGATGGGGCGGAGTAGCTCAGGTGGTTAGAGCAGCGGAATCATAATCCGCGTGTCGGGGGTTCGAGTCCCTCCTCCGCTACCAGGAAATAGCGTCCGTATAGGTTCGCTTGTGTCCGTATGCGTCCGGATTTTCGACCCAAATCCCTGATTTCGATAGCTGATGTGCTACCACGCCAGTCCGCTTGTGTCCGTATGCGTCCGCATGTGTTCGCTTGAAGCCGGAGGCTTTGTGGGGGTATTTTGGGGGTATTTCCCGCTGTGGGTGAGTTAGGTGATACCCCCACCCGCGAATGCGAGCCGAAGGATAGATTTTGACGCTAGGACAACGGCTTGTTCAAGACATTTCATGGCGAAATACATCGCAGAGGTCCCGGTCAAACGGTGGAGTTCGAGTCCCGCGTGAGGATTCGAACGGAAATGACCGACGTGGGGCAGGGGAGGCACTACCTTTTCACTCCTGAGATGACCGCTTTGCGCCCTCATAGCGGCCATAAAGTCAGGCGAGGACACGCCTGAAAGCTGCCGTTCCAAAGTTTCGTCTGATTGAGGAAAATAAGCCTTCAATCGCAATAGGTCGAAAAATTTTCTTCGCGATGCGTCTTGGTCGCTGAAGTGAGGCGCATGAAATCCTCGTTAAGTTCGGCTTTGCCGTATCGTGACCGTGCACGAATTAAGTTGCTCCTTCATTATGACTTTCGGATGAGCACCACCCCAGCAATCACAAGCGCGCCGCCAGCCAGAAGCCAGGATTGATCGACAAGCAACGCGCTAGCTATGATCAATGCGGCAGCTAGAGGGCCTTTCAAGGACTGACGCTCATTGCGAAGTCCAGCGAGCTGCTCGATACTGAGCGGATCGAGCTGAACCGGCACATATCCTGACTTTGCGATCGAGTTCGCAGTGGCAAGTATGTCGGGCAAGGACGCCGACAACCCCAGCAGCTGACCGCGAAGTCTCTTCAAACCCGACCGAGCGCTGCCGAGCGAGAACCGCTCGGCGAGAAGCTCCGTCATGATCGGCCGGGTCTCTTCGGCGATGTTGTAGTCCGGTGCCAGCGATCGGACGAAGCCCTCTGCAGTCAACAAGGTACGCAGAAGAATGGCCAGATCAGGTGGCAGAACCAGTCGATAATCCCGCAACAGATCGAAAACGCGGGAAAAAATCTGCGAGAACTCGATGCCAGATAGCACGGTCCCCCTGAACTCTCCAATCAACTGATCCAGATCCACCGCGAGCGCATCGCGATCCACCTTCGGCTCCCCCGCCCATGCGAGCAGGACATCCGCGACATCGCTGGTTTCCTCACCAGCAATCGCAAGCACGAGGCGGACGATCTCGTCGCGCCTGGCCTTGGTGAGCGTCCCGACCGATCCGAAGTCGATGAAGCCGACATCCTGCTCGCCGATCAGGAAAACATTGCCGGGATGAGGGTCGCCGTGGAATTCGCCGTTCAGAATGATCATGCGCAGGACTGCGTTGGCATAGCACTTGGCGAACGCCGCCACCTCCGGATCGCCCGATGAGGCGCCCAGCGAAGACGCGGGCCTGCCGTACAGGCGTTCCTGAACGTTCACCCGCAGCCCGGTCAGTTCCCAATGGATGGCCGGGGTCCTGACGCCGATGGTTTCGAGATATGCGCCGATCCGCTCGCAGGCTCGGGATTCCGCAGCGAGGTCCATCTCCCAGGCAAGATTGCGGCCGAAGGTCCGCAGAAACTCGACTGGCCGGTAACGCGCGATGTCAGGCGAGCGTGCTTCCGCGATCTCGGCAAGACGCACAAGCAGGCGCACATCGGCTTCCATGCGCGCGGCGGTGCCCGGGCGGCGAACTTTCACGATGACCTCGCTACCGTCCCGTAGCTTGGCGGAATAGGTCTGTGCAATCGAGGCGGACGCCAGAGGCTGTTCGTCGAACTGCGCAAAGTCGTTCCGCCAGTCCTCACCCCAGCTTGAAGCAAGTACGGGCTCGATATCTGCGAAGCGCACCGGCGACACCTGATCGTGCAGGGTTGAGAATGCAGTGATCCAGTGTTCGGTAAACAGATCGCTTCGGGTGGCGAGGAGCTGCCCCAGCTTTATGCCGACTGGCCCGATGTCACGGAGGAACGCGACAACTGCGGCCGGACGAAATTCGCGAGGATCGATGACATTGCTCGAAGAGGGAATAAATCCGAGGGCTCCGGCGAGAGTCTTCGCACCGTGCCTCATTAAGATTCGGCCAATCTCCGCGGCGCGAGCGATGCTGCTGATAGGCTTTTCCGGGGGCGATGCCATGATATTACTCAGCCTCGGCCCGGAGTTGGTCCAGATTTTCCGATACCCTTGCAAGAATCTGCTGCAACGTTTGCTTCTCGTCGGCGGCAATGTCGCGCCAAAGCAGATCATGAAGCCTATCCGCGGAGCCTCTCAGTTCGGGCAGCAGATCGTCAAGCTGCTCCGTGAGGATGAGCTGCCACGCTCGCCGATCCGTCTCAGCTCGAAGCCTTTTCATCAGCCCGCGTGCGCAAAGACCTGCAACCGCCTGGCCGATGGTCGCCGATTCCAGTTCCAGTTTCTTGGCGATTTCAGCCTGCGTAAGGGCAGGATCGCGAAGAAGTTGTCCGATGATCCTCCACTGTGTCTGATTGAGACCGATCCTGGCGACCCTCGCATCGTACACTCTGCGCGCGCCGCGACTGATCTCGTCCATAAGATAGAGAATGCGGTCATCATCGGTGATGACCTTCTGCCGACGCTGAGACCGTGACATGGTATCTGGTTTTTCATCCATAGCGCTGTGTAGTCGGATAGCCTCGGATGCCCAAATGCAAACTGCTAAATGCCTTTACTATCTGTCTCACGGCTCATAGGGCGCGAGACGCGTTCACCTTTTACTGAGGCTGCCGAAAGAGTCAGATGACCGATAACTCCAACCAACCGGAGCAGGAGGGCACAACCCCAACGAAACCGCAATCGCGGCGTAGCTTGCGCATCGTGCTAATCATCGTTGGTCTTGCCGTGCTGCTTGGCGGGATCTGGTGGTACTACCGGCACGTAACCTACGGACAGTACATGCAGTCGACCGATAACGCCTATGTCGCTGCCGACAGCGTCGTTATCTCTTCCAAGGTAGCGGGATACGTCGAAGAGGTCTTCGTAGGGGAGAACGAGCAAGTAGCTCGCGGCGGAGCCCTCGTACAACTGGATCTGCGGGATTATCAGGCGCAAGCGCAGCAGGCGCGCGCACAGATCGCTGCGACCCTGGCCGGTGCCGACACAATCCGTTCTCAGGTATCCGAACAGGATGCAGCCATTCGCCAGGCGCGGGCCCAACTCGCCGCCGCGAGCGCGGCACTGGACCTCGCGAACGACCAGGTGGCGCGATATCGGCCCCTTGCAGCGACAGGAGCCGAACCGCGGGAAAAGCTAGACCAGTATGAGGCGCAGGCGCGGCAGGCGCGGGCCGAATTCGCCGCTGCGCAGGCGGCGGTGGCTGCCGCGACCGCTCGCCGGGGGACCCTGTTCGAGCAGATCAGCCAGACCCAGGCGCAGGCGGACGCTGCTCGCGCTCAGCTGGAAACAGCCGACCTTACGGTTGAATCGACCTTGCTGCGCGCCAGCAAGGCCGGCCGCGTCGGCGATCTCTCGGTCAGGGTGGGCCAGTTCGTGCAACCGGGTCAACGTTTGATGACGGTGGTTCCGGTGAGCGCGATCTACGTGACCGCGAACTTCAAAGAAACGCAGGTCGGCCTCATCCGGGCCGGCCAGAGCGTCAGGCTCGAAGTTGACGCCCTGCCAGACCTTGAGATCGCGGGACGAGTGGACAGCATATCGCCGGGAACGGGCGCGGAATTTTCCATCCTCCCCCCCGAAAATGCCACCGGCAACTTTACCAAGATCGTTCAACGGATACCCGTCCGCATCGCTATCGATGCTCCCCCTGAAGTGCGGCGTCTGCTCGTTCCCGGCATGTCGGTAGTGGCTACGGTCGACACTCGGAATGCTGCCGGCGAATTGGAAGAGATCTCGAGTCGGACTCAATGACCGAGATACTGGCAGCGCAGGACACTTCGATCGGGCCGGCCGGGAGCCGAAAGAACGCAGACGTTACTGCCTGGGTCGCTGTGGCCGCGGGCGCGCTTGGCGCCATGCTCGCGACGCTGGACATATCAATCGTCAATTCCGCACTCCCCGTCATTCAGGGCGAGATCGGTGCCACAGGCGCCGAAGGCACCTGGATTGCTACGTCATTTCTCGTTGCTGAGATTGTCGTCATTCCGCTGAGCGCTTGGCTGGAACGGCTGTTCGGTCTGCGAACCCTCCTCATCATCGCGGTCAGCGCGTTCACCGCCTTTTCGGTGCTGTGCGGGATTGCAACCGACCTTACGACAATGATCATCGGCCGCACGGGTCAGGGCTTCACGGGCGGCGTGCTCATTCCGACGGCAATGACCATCGTGGCCAAAAGGCTGCCGCCACATCAGCAGCCCATCGGAATGGCCCTGTTCGGCATGACAGTGATCCTCGGCCCCGTGATGGGGCCTTTGATCGGGGGTTGGCTGACCGAGAATCTGAGCTGGCACTATGCCTTCTTTGTCAATGTGCCGGTCTGCGGCCTGCTGCTGCTCCTGCTGTTCGTTGGCTTGCCCCACGAAAAGCCAAAGTGGGATTATCTCACTGACGCGGATTGGGCGGGCATTGTCGGGCTCATCTTGGGGCTGGGCGGACTTACGGTCGTCCTTGAGGAGGGCCACCGCGAGGAATGGTTTGAATCCTCTCTCATTCGCTGGCTCACAATCATCACAGTCGTCGGATTTGCCTCGCTGATCTACGGACAGGTGAAGGCACGCAAGCCAGTCTTGAAGTTGCAGCTCTTGTTCAATCGACAGTTCGCCAGCGTCGCGATCATGGCGCTCGCCCTGGGTATGGTGATGTATGGTTCGACCTACGTCATCCCGCAGTTCCTCGCGATCATTTCTGATTATAACGCGCTTCAGACCGGGCTGGTGATCTTCTGGATGGGCGTCCCGGCCTTCCTGTTGATGCCTGTGCTTCCCTTGATGATCCGGAAGATCGACATTCGCATCGCCGTCGGCGCCGGCATGTTGCTGATGGCGGTCAGCTGCTTTGTCAGCACCAGCCTTACAGCAGAATCCGGTGGTGCCGTTTTTACCGAGAGCCAGCTCTTGCGCGGTGTCGGCATGATCTTGTCGATGATGTTCCTGAATCAGGCGACGGTGGCTTCGGTCGCCAAGGAGGATGCCGGCGACGCCTCGGGAATTTTCAACGCGGCGCGCAATCTCGGTGGCTCTTTCGCTCTTTCGGCTCTGGCATCGTTCCAAGACCAGCGGATCTGGCATCATAGCCGGCGGATGGAAGAGACCCTGAATGCGAACAGCGTTTCGCTACAGGACTATCTCGACGGGCTGGCGCGAAACTTCGGCGGCATGGAGGGGGCGATGGCCGTCTTGAGCCGCACCCTGCAACGCGAGGCGTTCATAATGACCTACAATGACGTGTTCCTGGTTATGGGGATTCTGACCCTCGCGACGGTTCCGCTGGTCCTCTTCCTGAGGCCGCTTCCAAAAAATGTCTCCCTTTCGATGCACTGAGCCCTATATGATGCGCCGTTCGATACCATCGCTTCTCCTCATCGCCTTGCTGGCTGGCTGTACGGCTGGGCCGGACTACGCAGGCCCTCCGGAAATATTGTCGGCGGATACCGGCCATCGGTTTGTCCGCGCTGGCGAGGATGTGGGCGTCATGGACCCGGCCCTTGCCGAATGGTGGGTGCTGCTCGACGATCCTGAACTGACCCGGCTGGTCGAAACTGCGTTGTCCGAAAATCCGTCGCTCCAGGCAGCGCAGGCGCGCATCGCGCAGGCCCGGGCATCGGTCAGGCAGGATCGGGCCGGCAGAATGCCGACACTCGGAACCCAGGCCACCACTATTCAGGGTCAGCTTCCCGGCCTTGAAATTCAGGAGGGGGCACCCCCGTCCTCACAGCAACCCGATCCGGAGGCGGGAAGCGACGATGCCCTCAGCTTTTACAATGTTGGTCTCAATGCCAACTGGGAGCTGGAGTTCGCGGGCGGCTCCCGGAGGCGTATCGAGGCCGGCAACGCGCAGGCTGCGGCAACGGTCGCCAATGCGGAGGACGCAAAGGTTCAGCTGACCGCCGAAGTTGCCAATAACTACGTCAACTTGCGGGAGGCCCAGTTCCGCGCCGACCAATACCGGACGCAGATCAAGCTGCAGGAAGAAGTCCTGGCCCTAACTTATCAGCGGTATCAGCAAGGCGCGCTGCCGCTGTTCCCGGTGGGCAATGCGAACGCGGAGCTGGAGGTGCTCAAATCCCAATTCGCCGAGGCGGAGGCCGATAAAGCCGTCCTGCTAGACGCGCTTGCGATCCTGTCGGGACGGATTCCTGGATCGACGGCCGAAGACCTTTCGACGCCGCGAGATATCCCTTTGCCCCCGGATGAGGTTACTGTCGGCGATCCGGCGAGTCTGATCGCGCGTCGGCCCGACATCAGGGCGGCTGAGCGCACTCTCGCCGCTGCAACGGCCAGGATCGGGGTGGCCGAAGCGGCAAGGTTCCCGAAGCTGTCCTTTATGGGGATTCTGGGCCTTGGCGGATCTTCCCCCGACGATATCTTCGATGTAGGCGAATTTTCGGCATTGGCGATACCCCGCCTGGAATGGAACTTCCTCGATTTTGGAAGGGTCGACGCGTCGGTCGATCGCGCCGGGGCGGTCCGCGACGAAGCTGTCGCCAACTATCGTCAAACCGTCCTCGCGGCGCTACGGGATGCCGAGCGCGCTCTGGCACGATTTGGCCAACAACGCGTCGCGCTGGCAGCCAGCGCGCAGATCAAGAGCCAGGCGGATAGCGCCGCCGATCTGAACCGCCAACGTTTTGCCGCAGGAGCGATCTCGAAGGCTGACCTCAACCGGGCCCTGCGAGAACAGCAGCAGGCCTCAGCAGACCTCGTCCGGGCAAAAGGCGCCCTTACGCTGGCGTGGATCGCGCTGCAGAAGTCGCTGGGCCTTGGGTGGCAAGAGCCTGTTCGAGATCAATAGTCCCGCCGCGATGATCAAGTGATCCGGTTGACGAGAAGTAGGCGCCCCTGCCGCTGGCGACCAACTTGCCGTCGGGCTCGAGAACCCGGGTTTCCGCCACCGAAATCTGTCGCCCGATCTTCACGATCTGTCCGTGAGCAGTGAGAGGTCCTGAGGTTGCAGGACGGTGGTAATCGACATGCAGATCGGCCGTCGCTCTCGCCGCGACGCCCCCGGCAAGCAGAGTATAAAGCCCGGTGAGGTCGACCAGTGAAGCCAGGACCCCTCCATGCGCCGACCCAATCATCGGGTTCGACACGATCTCTTCGCGCCATGGCATGGTGATCGCGATTCCCTGGTCGGAGCATGTTGCAATCTCCAGCCCAAGCCATCGATGAAACGGCGCGATATTCAGCATTTCCTGCAAGCGCTCTCGATCGATCATAGCTCCCTCGTCCCCTGTGGCTGAGCCGTATCGGATGAGTGATGGCGCCGTAGGAAATCGACGATAGCGGCGGAAAAGGCATCGTTCGCATCGCCCACGACCATGTGCGTGGCATCGGCAATATCGGTGTATTCTGCATGGGGGGCGAGTTGTCGCAGATGCAATACGGCCTCTTCGGAAACAAGATCGCTAGAGGCGCCTCGGATGAGGTGAAGCGGAAGCGTGAGATTCGCCGCAGCTTGGCTGAGCATTGCCGATTGACGTTCTTGGCTGTCTGGGTCGCCTTGTCTGGCTGACATTATATTACGGATAAGCACAGGGTCCCAGTGCCAATAGAAGCGCCCATCCGGCTTCTGCCGCAGATAGCTTTTCAGACCATCGCTCGCGCCCCGCCTGGGACGATGCGGCATGTAGCGAGCGATCACGTCGGCCGCCTCCTCTGGTGAGGCGAAGCCGCTATCGACATGCTCTTCCATAAAACCAACCACGCGCATTACACCGCTGGGCGCCATGCGCGGGGCAATGTCGACCAATGTGAGTGAAGCAAAGCTACCTGGAGCAAGCTCCCCTGCGGCAATCAGTCCAGCGAGCCCGCCCAGTGAAGCGCCGACCAGCGCTGGCTTCTGGTCCAGGCGCGACGCTGCAGCGACCAGATCCGCCGCGAAGTCGCGCATTTCATAAGCTCCGCATGGCGACCAATCGCTGTCTCCGTGACCGCGCATGTCGAAGGCGATTGCGCGAAAGCCGGCTTGAGCCAGCTCGCTGACCACCCTTCTCCACGCGCGCCGTGTCTGCCCGCCGCCGTGCGCAAGAAGGACGGGTATGGCGTAGGCATCCCCCTCAGCCTCGGCTGTAAGAGAAATCGCGCCTGCGCCCTCAATCGTAAAGGTTTCTCTCGCCATCTCTGGATGGTAGGAAAGGCGCGCTAAATAGTAAACCGATTTAGTTTGTGGCTCTCGGCTCCGTGTTGGCTGTCCTGCAGGGGCGTTTCAACGACGGCAAAAGTCTATGCCAAGAGGGGTTTCTCCAGACCATTCTCTAATGCACCGGCTTGCGATTCGGTCAGCAGTCGCTGTCCGCATAATCCGCTCAAAGATATAAAAGCTGCCTTTCCGCTTCCGGCCCAACTTCCGCCGTTCAATGAGGCGGTTGAGCTGCCAATTTTCGAAAATTAGTCGGCCGATCGCACCCTTGTAACGGTTTGGCGCAAATTCGGGATTCTGGGGGTATCGGTGGGGGTACTTTCCAAGAGTTGGGCGGAAAAAACGAGCAATGTCAGAACGTTATATGTTCGCTATATGTTCCTCCTCCGCTACCAATCTTTGATCAAGCCGTTTGGACGTCACGCCTGCATCGTTCAGGCTGCGCGGAGCTGCTCGATCGGCCGAATGTCCTGCGACCCTCCGATTTCGAACTGGAAGCCGGCCATCATGTCTGCCAGATCGGTCGCCTCTTCGGCCAGGCTGCGTGCGCCGGCTGTGGTCTGTTCGACCATGGCGGCATTCTGCTGCGTCACCTGATCCATTTCCGACAAACCGATATTGACCTGTTGCAGCGCGCGAGCCTGTTGCTGTGCGGATTCCGCGATGGTGCGGATCGCGCTGCTTGCTTCGGCCACGCTGGATATGATGCGTTCTAGGGAGTCGCCCGAACTCTTTACCAATTCGACACCGACGCCGATCTGTTCGGACGAGGCGTTGACTCTCTTCTTGACCTCGTTCGCAGCTTCGGCAGTGCGTTGCGCAAGGCTACGGACTTCGGCGGCGACTATTCCGAAGCCGCGTCCTGCATCGCCCGCTCTGGCCGCCTCCACGCCTGCATTGAGCGCGAGGATGTTGGTCTGGAAGGCGATCCCATCGATCATCGTGATGATCTCGGTAATTTCGGCGGAAGACCGTTCGATCGCGTCCATCGCGCTGACAGCTTCGGATACCACCGCGCCGCCGCTCACCGCCTCGTCGCGGGCGAGCGACACCGCTTCGTCCGCCTTGCTCGTATCGACGGCGCTATCCTGCACCGCTTGCGTAATCTCCGCCATCGCGGCCGCCGATTGTTCGAGATTGGCGGCCTGTTGTGCCGTGCGCTGGGACAGATCGTCGGCCGCTACGCTGATATCGGTGGATTCGGCCTGGATTTCGGTCGCCGTGTGTTTCACCTGTGCCAGCGTTTCGCAAACCCGCATGCGCATCGCTTCGAAATCGCGACTCAAGGCTTCGTAGCCCTCCGGAAGGTCAGCCATGCGCTGTGAAAAATTGCCGCTGGCGAGATGGTCGAGCGCCTTGCTGACACCGTCGATCACCTTGCGGCGCTTGGCTTCTTCGACGTCGAAATAGGCGGACAGCGCAATATCCATGTCCAGCAGGGAAGCCTTGATGAGCGCGTTCGCCGCCTTGCTGCGGTTTCCGAACGGATCCGTGACGCTTCGGCCGATCACCGCTGGAAGAGTGGCTTCGAGCATCCGGGCATAGCTGCTGATATACCAGGTAGGCGCCAATCCGATCGCGGCGTGAACCGTTCCGATACGATGGGCTGCTTTATTATAGTCCTCGCCCACGGGGCCGGCGAACAGATTCATCCAGTGGTTGAACTGTTTTTTGCGCGCTTCGCCCATCATCGCATCGGACCGGAACATCTTCGCAAGCATCGGCTTGGAGCGGATGAAATCGTAGAGATCGGCAAGGGCCGAGGCGCCGTGCTGCTTGATCGCCTTGCGTACTCTTGGAAACGCGCTGAAAGTCGTCTTCGTAAAATTGAACGCTGTCAGGCGATCTTCGAGGGTGAGTTCGGTCGAACCGGTGGCGTTTTCTGTGTCCATGACCAGAAGTTTTACGACGGGTTGGTGAAAAAAGCTTTTGCACTAGGCACATAGCGCCAAGGAGGGCGCTTTTGAGCCGTTTTTTGCAAGTAGTCTGAGGATCGGCTGCTCGAATACGTTCGCCCGGCACGCAAAATTACGCAAATAGACGTGGAGGTTTTCGTGATTTCGGCTGGGCGGCAGTGAAGCCGGGCGCTTGATCGCTAGCGGAGGCGAAACAATTCCGCCTCCGCCATTGGTTTTCCCATCCGGCCACGGGATCGGCAGAGCGAATCAGCCGAGGCTTTCCATCAGAAAGACCTTGCCTTCGAGCGTGTCGTCGGTGGCCGCCCGGGCGAGGATCGCGGCGACGTCGCCACGCGCAGCCTCACCCTTCGGGTCGACCTCGTCGCCCAGCCTGATATCGCGTGAGCCGTCTTCGTCGGTCAGCGTGACCGGTCGGACGATGGTGTAGGACAGGCCCGACGCCTTGAGATGTTCGTCGGCCTCATGCTTCGCCTGTAGATAATGGGCGAGGTCGGATTCGGGATCGGGATTTTCCGCGCCGACGGAGCTCAGCATTACGAAATGGTCGATGTCGTTCTTTGCGGCGATGTCGATCAGCCTCTTCGCGCCGTCGCGATCGACCTTGTCGGTCATTTCGGCGCTCGTATCTCCTCCGGAACCGGCCGCGAATACGACCACGTCCGCGCCGTCGCAGACATCGTCGGTAAGCTGGGTCAGATCGGCCTCGCGCGTGGCAACGCCTTCGGGAAGCTTGGAGATATCGGAAGAGGCGCGGTGCATCGCGATGGGCTGATGTCCGGCCTCCTTGAGCTGTTGGGTCAGGCGGAGGCCGGTCTTGCCGGTGGAACCTGCGATAAGAATTTTCATGTCAAGCAACCTGTTATGTGAGGGACGGTAACGGCTCGTCTGGAGCCTCATAATTTCAACGCAGGGCATCGCCGATCGTTGCATGAACCCGTTGGGCGACCGGGCTTTGCGAACATCGCTTGATCGTGTGGGCCGCCGGTAGCTAAGGCGACCGGCATGAGCTCTTCCCACGCGCTGCCTTCGCCGCCTCCTCTCGACCGGCTAGCGGGCGATGCGCCACTGGCGCTCTTCCTCGATTTCGACGGAACTCTGGTGGAACTGGCCGACACGCCCGATGGCATCCATGTGCCCCCAACCCTGTGCGAACGGCTGAAGGCTCTCGCCGATCGGCTGGAAGGGCGTCTGGCGCTGGTTTCGGGCCGCGCGCTCGCGGATATCGAGGAGCATCTGCCCGGGATTGCGGTGGCGCGCGCGGGCTCGCATGGCGCGGCGCGCAAATATCCCGAAGGCCGCTGGCTGGGCGAAGAGCCGAAGGGCCTTCCCGCCGCGGTCACGGATGCCATGCGAGGGATCGCGGAGCGCGACGGCCTGCTCTATGAAACGAAGAGTCATGGCGGGGCGCTGCATTATCGCTCCGAGCCGGAGAAAGGTCCGGCGGTGCTGGCCTTCGCGCAGGATCTGGCGGACGAACATGGTCTTGCGGTCAAAACGGGTCGCGCGGTGGTCGAGCTGGTTCGGCCGGGGGCGGACAAAGGCGGGGCCGTGCGCGCTTTCCTCGCCACCCCGGTCTTCGCAGGTGCACAGCCCTGGTTCGTGGGTGACGATGTGACCGACGATGACGGGTTTTCGGCCTGTTCCGACTTGGGCGGCGGGGGCGTGTTGGTGGGCGACCGCGAAAACAGCACGGCCGATTTCGCACTTGCGAACGTGGCGCGAACCATCGAATGGTTGGGGCTATGACGGTTTCTCAGCGTATCTCCGACCAAGGCGAGGATTTCGACCGGGCCGATCTGGAATTGTGGCCCATCGGCAATTGCCAGGTCAGCGGTCTGGTGGACCGGTTGGGTGCGCTCGTCTGGGGCTGTGTTCCGCGGGTGGATGGCGATCCGATCTTCTGTGCGCTGCTCAACGCAGACCGGCGCGATGCGGGGATCTGGCGCTTCGAGCTGGAAGGGCAGACTTCGGTCGAACAGCATTACGAGCGCAACACCGCGATCCTCGTCACCCGGATCGAGGCGGCGGATGGCAGCGCGATCGAAATCCGCGATTTCTGCCCGCGCTTCGAACGCTCGGGCCGGATGTACCGGCCCAATGCCTGGGTTCGCAATGTCCGCCCGGTCGCCGGCAATCCGCGGCTTCGCGTGGTGCTCAATCCCATGCGCAATTACGGAGCGGAGATCGCGCCGACCACGCATGGGACCAATCACGTACGCTATCTGATCGGCCCGCAGGCGCTGCGGCTCAGCAGCGATGCACCGATCGGATACGTGCTGGAAAACCGCTTCTTCCGCGTGGAAAGCGATCTGCATTTCTTCCTCGGCCCGGACGAGCCCTTCGTCGGCAATCTGCGATCCGAATTGCAGCGGATGGAACAGCTGACGCGCGATTACTGGAAGATCTGGACGCGCGGCCTGCATATCCCGCTGGAATGGCAGGACGAGGTGATCCGCTGCGCGATCGGCCTGAAACTGTGCCAACACGAGGAAACGGGCGCGATCGTCGCCGCGCTGACCACCTCGATCCCGGAAGCGCCGGGCAGCGAGCGGAACTGGGATTACCGGTTCTGCTGGATCCGCGATTCCTATTACACGGTGCAGGCCTTGAACCGGCTCGGCGCGCTCGACGTGCTGGAGAAATATCTCGGCTATCTGCGCAATATCGTCGATTCGGCGCAGGGCGGGCAGATCCAGCCGCTCTATTCCGTGATGGGCGAACATGAGCTGGAAGAGACCTTCGCTACCGATCTCGCGGGCTATCGCGGCATGGGTCCGGTACGGCGCGGCAATGCGGCCTACACGCAGGTGCAGCACGATTGTTACGGACAGATTGTAATGCCGACCGCGCAGGGTTTCTTCGACCGGCGCCTGTTGCGCATGGCGGACGATCACGATTTCGAAAAACTGGAACAGGTCGGCGAAACGGCCTGGGCCATGCACGACCAGCCGGATGCGGGCCTGTGGGAATTCCGCACGCGGCAGGAAGTCCACACCTATTCCGCCGTCATGTGCTGGGCGGCCTGCGACCGGTTGGCCAATGTGGCCGATCATCTCGGCAAGGCGGACCGGTGCGACTTCTGGCGGCAGCGGGCCGACGCGATCCGCGAGCGCATCGAAACCGAAGCGTGGAAGGATAGCGAGCATGGCGGCCATTACGGCGCGAGCTTCCAAAGCGATTATCTCGACGCCAGCCTGTTGCAGATGATCGAGCTGCGCTTCATCTCGCCCGACAACCCTCGCTTTACGTCCACCTTCGCCGCGATCGAGCGGGAATTGCGGCGCGGCGACCACATGCTTCGCTATGCGGCCGAAGACGATTTCGGCGCGCCGGAAACCGCCTTCAACGTGTGCACCTTCTGGTTGATCGAGGCGCTTCACATAGCGGGCAGGGACGCAGAAGCGCGTGCCCTGTTCGAGACGATGCTGGGCCACACCACCCGGTCGGGCATGTTGAGCGAGGATTTGGATTACGAAAACAATGAGTTGTGGGGGAACTTCCCGCAGACCTACTCGCTGGTAGGGGTAATCAATTGCGCTGGTCTGTTGTCCAAACCCTGGAGTGAAGTCCGATAGCCAAACTCGTCGTCATTTCGAACCGTGTCGCAGTGCCCAAGGCCCGCGGCGCTGCCGGGGCACAGGGCGGGCTGGCAGGGGCGCTCAATTCCGCGCTGCGCAAGCATGGCGGCGTCTGGTTCGGCTGGTCGGGGCAGGAAAGCGAAGAGGGTGCCGGCGGCGGGATAAATACCCAGACCCATGATGGCGTGACGACTGCGACGGTCGACCTTTCGAAGCGCGATATCGACGAATATTACAACGGCTACGCCAATGCGACTTTGTGGCCGCTGTTCCATTACCGGCTGGACCTGACCGAATACGAACGCGAGACCGGCAAGGGGTACGAGCGCGTCAACGAAGCCTTCGCCGAAGCGGTCACGCCGCTGATCGAAGAAGACGATCTCGTCTGGGTCCACGATTATCACCTGATCCCGCTCGGCGAACGTCTGCGTTCGCGCGGCATCACGAACCGGATCGGGTTCTTCCTCCATATCCCCTGGCCGCCGACACGCCTGTTCGTCTCCCTGCCGTATCACGAGCGCCTGGTGCGCACGATGCTGCAATACGATCTGGTCGGCTTCCAGACGCAGGAATGGCTCGACAGCTTCCTGCATTACTGCACCAAGGAACTGGGTGCCGAGGTGGACGAGGCGACCGGCTCGGTCACGCTCGACGGGCGCACCGTCACGGCGAAGGCTTATCCCATCGGGATCGACTGGGATCACTTCCACGCGCAGGGCGATAGCGGGGAATCGCGCCAGGCCGAACAGCGGCTCCTGTCCTCGACGCGCCACCGCATTGCGATGATCGGCGTCGATCGGCTCGATTATTCCAAGGGGCTGCCGGAACGGATCGACGGCATCGGCCGGTTCTTCGACCAGCATCCCGAACGCGTGCGCGATCTCGTTTATATCCAGGTCGCACCGCCCAGCCGCGAGGATGTCGAAAGCTATCAGCAGATCCGCGCACTGCTGGAACAGAAGACCGGCCAGATCAACGGTGCGCGCTCCGAAGTGGACGTGGTCCCGATCCGCTACGTCAATCGCGGCTACACCCATGCCCAGCTCTACGGCTTCTTCCGCGCCGCCAAGATCGGGCTGGTCACGCCGCTGCGCGATGGGATGAATCTGGTCGCGAAGGAATATGTCGCGGCGCAGGATCCTGAGGATCCGGGCGTTCTGATCCTGTCGCGCTTCGCCGGGGCGGCGCATCAATTGGAGGATGCGGTGTTGGTCAATCCGCACAGCCCCGACGACGTCGCCGACGCGATCGGGCGCGCGCTCGACATGAAGATCGACGAACGGCGCGAACGATACGAGAAGATGGTGGGAACCGTGCGCGACGACAATGTCCAGAAATGGACCGCCGATTTCGTCCGCGACCTTACCGGCTAGGACTTAAACCGGCGCGCGCACGCTGCGCCGCTCGACCAGCCTGACCGGCACGCGGCGCTCGATCGGGCTGGCATCGAGCGCGACCGATACCAGCATTTCTCCCGCCAAGGCGAATTCGGGCTCCACAGTCGTGAGTGGGGGATGCGAGTGCGCGCCGCTGCCAAGCCCGTCGAAACCGACCACGCCCAAATCTCCCGGAACGTCGATGCCGCACTGTGCGAGATGGTCGAGCGCACCCAGCGCCATGGCATCGCAGGCGAAGAACAGGCCATCGGGCCTTTCACCGCTCAGGAGTCTCTCCATCGCAGAACGCCCCTGCGCATCGCGCGTGCGGCCTTCGCCGGTGGCTGCGGGCAAAGCCGTCAAGCCATGTGCCTCCATGGCGCGCCGATAGCCTTCGTATCGCTCCTCGAACTGGCGCTGATGGCCTTCCGTCTCGCCGACGAAAGCGATCCGGCGATGGCCTGCCGCGACGAGGCGCTCCACGGCCAAATGCGCGCCTTCCAGATTGTCGGACCGGACCCACTCCTCGTCCTCCGCTCCGGCGCCCCAGAACGCCATGTTGGGCTGATCGGAGGCGAGGGCACGGAAGTGGTCCCATGCCGGACGGTTGGCAGTGGTGCCGATCACGATGACGGCATCGGCGCGGCGTTCTTCGACGAACCGCCCGAACAGATGGTCCGGCTCGCTCTGGAAGGTGACGAGCGCCTGATAGCCGCGGGCGGCCGCCGCGGCGCAGGTGCTGCCGAGCAGGGTATAGTGGAAAGGATTGACCGCCCGCGCATCGCCGCCCTCGCGCGCGATCACGACCACTGCGACAGTGCGGGTCTCTCCGCTGCGCAGGCGCGCCGCGCGGGAATCGACGAAATAGCCAAGTTCGCGCGCCGCCTCTTCCACGCGGCGGCGGGTGGCTTCGGTAATGGTTTCCAGGCCGGCCAGAGCGCGGCTGACGGTCGACTGGCTGACACCGGCACGCTCCGCCACGTCGAAGGAGGTTACCCGCCTGCGTTCCCCGCTCTCGCCACTTTCCCGATCGCTCTGCCGTGCCATGTCTGCTGGCTAGCGCGCCACATCGCAAGCGACAAGCGCGCTGCATTCGCTTGGAGCGGCTTCGCATCGCGGTTAGACCTGCCGACCATGCAGGATTGCCAGGCAGAAACCGTCCCCCCGCCGATGCAGGCGCGCCGCTATCTGCTGCTGTATGCTCTGGCCGTGGCGGGCGGATCGGCCGCCTACGCGCCTTTCCTGACCCTGTTCCTGCCACTGCGCGCATCTGTCGTGTGGGGCGATGAGGCGATCGTGGTCCTGTCCTATGCCGCCTTCGTCGGCGCGATCGCGGCGAGCCTTTCGAACATCGCATTCGGATGGCTGAGCGATATCACCCGGACGCGCCAGCCGTGGATTTTTGCCGGGACGATCCTCTCGGGCCTGCTGCTGACGGGTCTGTTCCGCATCGAGAGCGTGGGCCTGTTCCTGGTGGCGATTGCCGCATGGCAGATTGCGCTCAACATGATGCTGGGCCCTCTGATGGCCTGGGCGGGCGATTGCGTGCCGGATGGACAGAAGGGGACGCTGGGCGGCCTGATGGCGATCTCGCCTGCGGCAGGGGCGCTGGTCGGTATGCTGCTGACCCTGCCGGGATTGGCCGATGCCGAGACCCGGCTGGTGCTGAACGCTCTGGTGGTGGCGGCGATGGTTTTGCCGGTGCTGGTCTTCGGCAGGCCGCGCCCGATGCCGCATCTCGTCGAGGCAACGATCGACCGCGAGCGAGGTACCCCGAACGGGAACGACGATCCCGCCTTTCCCCGCCGCAGCGAGCCGGTCGTAAGGATGTGGCTGGCGCGCCTTCTGGTCCAGATCGCCGAAGCAGCGCTGTTCGCATTCCTGCTGCTCTGGCTGCGCTCGCTCGATCCGGCTGTGAGCGACAATCGCGCGGCCCGGCTCATCACTCTGATCGCGGTGGTCTGCATTCCTCTGGCGCTGCTGGCGGGGCGCTGGTCGGATCGGGCGCGACGCCCGCGTCTGCCGCTGACCCTGGCGGCGGGCGGCGCATCTTTAGGCCTCGCATTCATGGCGTTTTCGCAGGATCTACAAACGGGGACGGTCGGTTATATTCTGTTCGGCTTGATGGCGGGCGTGTTCCTCGCGCTCCATTCCAGCCAGACCCTGCGCGTGCTTCCGCGAACCCGCACAAGAGGGCGCGATCTCGGCATATTCAACCTGACCAATACCGTGCCGTCTCTCATCATGCCGTGGCTGGTGCTGCTGCTGATACCGCTGTTCGGTTTTTCCGCTTTTTTCGCCCTTCTTGCCGGTTTGGCCGCACTGGCATGTCTGTTGCTAGCGACCATGCGCGAAAGCTGAGAATTTCGCTGTTCTCAGACTTGGCGGTTCGGGCATTCGGCGATAGATCAAGCTGGTGGGTGGGTCGATAACGATCAGACAAGTGGCAAAGGCCGCCGGAGTTTCGGTGGCGACGGCTTCGCGTGCGCTGAACGGATTGAGCAGTGTGACGGCGAAGACCCGCGCCAAGATTGAAGCGGCGGCGGCCGAGCTGAATTACGTTCCCCACAGCGGCGCGCGCAGCCTGACCCGGCAGCGGACCGACACGATCGGCGTGATCCTTCCCGACCTGTTCGGTGAATTCTTCTCCGAAATCGTGCGCGGGATCGATCAGGCGGTCCAGGGGGCGGGCAAGAACCTGCTGCTCGGCAACATGCATGGCAGCGTGGAGGAAACGGGCCAAGCGATCCGGGCGATGCGCGGACGTGTCGATGGCTTGCTGGTGATGCCGCCCAATTCCAGCGCCGAGATGCTGGATCGGGCTTTGACACAAGGAATCCCGGCGGTTTTGCTGAACGCGCAGGCCGCCGATGGCTCAACGCCATTCGTGGCGGTCGACAATTACGCCGGGGCGCGGATGGTTACCGAACATCTGATCGATCGGGGCGCGAAGCGGATCGTCCACATCGCCGGGCCGACCAACAATCGCGATGCCAGCGAGCGTGAGCGGGGCTTTCGCGATGCGCTGAAAGACGGGCTCGGAATTGCCGATCCCCTGATCCTGCCCGGCGATTTCCGCGAGGATGCGGGGCGCGATGCCGCGCGACATCTGATCGCCAGCGGCACGCGCTTCGATGCCGTTTTCGCAGGGAACGACATGATGGCGGTGGATTGCATGGCCGAGCTGAGCGAAGCGGGATTTGCGATCGGCAGCGAAATTCTCGTCGCGGGGTTCGACGATATTCCGCTGGCGCGTTACGTCACGCCGCAGCTTACCACCGTGCATTCGGACATCACCCGGCTGGGTTCCGCGGCGGCGCAGATGCTCCTTCGCATGCTGGCGGGCGGCGAGCCAAGCGGGGAGGCTTCGCTTGTGATACCCCCGACCCTGGCCGTGCGCGGATCGACGACGGGCTGAACGAAGTCTCGCTTTCGTTAGATATGCAGGTGTGGCGACGGACGATGTAACCGTATACATTGCGGATGATTCCGGAGCCGAAGACTTCGGATCGGGAGAACCGCATCATGTCATTCGCCGTCACTCGCTCCTTGCGTCCGCTCGCCGCGCTTTTGCTGTTGTCGGGCTGCGCATCCATGGGGCCGCTCGAAGCGGCGCCTCCTTCGCAGGCGGGCCAGCACGCGCAGCCCGCGCTCATGGCGGGCGGCTACGAATATCAGCTCTTCGTCCCCCAGGGTGCGCCGATTGCGAGCCTTGAGAAAGACGGCGCGAAATTCCCGCTCCTGCTGTTCCTTCACGGATCGGGAGAGCGGGGCAGCGATGTCGCGCGGGTCAAGGCGCACGGTCCGCCGAAGATCGCCGATCGCGATCCCGACTTCCCCTTCATCCTGATTTCGCCATTGCTCCCGGAGGAAGAGGATTGGGACATCGACAAGCTCGACGCGATCCTCGACCATGCGATGGCCACGCTGCCGGTCGATCCGGCACGCGTCTATCTCACCGGGCTCAGCCGGGGTGGGCATGCCGCCTGGCGCTGGGCCGCGCAGGAGCCGACGCGATTTGCAGCCGTTGCGCCGGTGGCGGGGCGGGGCGATCCCGCGACGGCATGCGCGCTCAAGGACTTGCCCGTCTGGGCGCTTCACGGCGATCGCGACGATGTGGTGGTGCCGGAAGGCAGCTTCGCCATGGCGCGGGCGATCCGGGCATGCGGGGGGCGCAAGAGCCGCCTGACAATCTATCCCGATCTCGGCCACAATGCCTGGGACCCGGCCTATGCCGATCCGGCGCTGTATCTCTGGCTGCTGAGCCATCGCCGCGGGATCGAGGACTAAGCGCATGAGGTTCCGCTCCCTGATCGCAGGCCTTGGCCTTCTCGCCTTGCTTCCCGCTTGTGCCCATGTACCCACCCCGAAGACGGAGCCGTCGACCATGCGGGCGATGACATTCAATATCCGGCTCGACACGGCATCGGATGGGGAAAATGCCTGGCCGTATCGCAAGGATCTGGTGAGCCAGACGATCACCTATCTCGCGCCCGACGTGCTCGGTATGCAGGAGGTTTTGCTTGGCCAGAAACGCGATCTGGAAGCGGACCTCCCCGGTTATGCCTTTGCGGGCGTCGCGCGAGACGATGGGGCAAGCAAGGGGGAATTCTCGCCGCTGGCGTGGAAGCGTGCGCGCTGGACGGCCTTGGAAAGCGGTACGTTCTGGCTATCCCCCACGCCCGGAGTGCCGAGCAAGGGATGGGACGCCGCCCTGCCGCGCATCGCGACCTGGGCTCTCCTTCAGGATAGGGGCACCGGGGAATTGGTGCGCGTGCTCAACACCCATTTCGACCATGTGGGCGAGGAAGCGCGGCAAGAGAGCGCGGCGCAGATTGCCGCCTGGGCCGAGCGGCATCGCGGGGCGGGCGAGGCCGTCATCGTCATGGGCGATTTCAACGCCGCCCCGTCGAGCGCACCGATGCGGATCCTCGCCGATCGAAGACGCAGCGGGCTCGCCGATACGCGCACGATCGCACAGGCTCCCCCTTTCGGACCAACCGGAACCTTTACCGGGTTCGATATCGCCCGAAACGCCGCCGAACCGATCGACCACATCCTCGTCTCCGATCGCTTCGCGGTCCTGCGCCATGCGACGATCACGCAGCATTGGGGCGGGCGCCTGCCGTCCGATCATTATCCGGTGGTCGTGGACCTCAAATTGCGAGTGCGTTAGCGCGCGATCGGCCAGCGCGCTCGACGTTCACGGATCCGTGCGGTCGAGCCATCCCCCCGTGAAGCCCATCCGTTCGAGGCCGCGACGGATGTGCGGGTTCTTGCGCATGGTGCGCCAGACGAGGCCGCTGCGGTGGTTCTCCATCATCGCCAGGATCGGCCCCTGATCGATACCGAGATGATCGCGCGCGATCCAGCCGGTTTGCGCATCCACGGTGCCGCTGCGGCTGCCCGCATCGGTGAAGGTGTAGCTGGGATTGAACGCATCCTTGAATCCATAGCGGGTATAAAGCCTGTCTCCATAGGCATCGCGCATCGCCATGAGGGCGGGGATCGTGACTTCCGGCGCGAAGGCGACCGATCCGCCTGCCGCCGTGGGCACGATCGTGCCATCATCCACGACGCGTTCGGCGCTGACGCCGCGTGCGGAATAGGCCTGGAACTGTCGCGGTTCTCCGTTGACGAGGCGGCCATTGGCGGCGCCGGTCGGCCCGTCGGACGCGGTCCAGCCCCACAGATCGCCCGAATAACCGATCCAATCGTTCGGATTGTCGATGCCGTAGGCGCGCTGGCTCAAAGTCGCGCGGCGGCTGTTCTCGAAATAGTCGATCCCCTTGGACGCCATATAGGCATCCCGAATGTCGCGGAAATCGACCCAGACATGGCTGTATTGATGGCCGAAGAGCGGCTCGAACTGGAGGTGCTCGTAGCCGTAATACGTCCCCCAGTCCTTATCCAGATTGGCGGCCCAGCCAGTGTCCCATGCTTCCTTGGTGATCGCATGCGTCGGCGATCCCGCAGCGAGGATATAGACCAGCATTCCCTCGTTATAGCCGACCCAGTCATGCGTACCGAAATCGCCGCCATTGCCTCTTTCGGGATACCAGCCCATCGCGATGGCCTTGCCGCTGCCGCCATTGGCCGAAGGAATCGCGCTGTTTTCGCGCTGGGCGAAGGTCCAGTCGACGCGGGCATAGATCTTTTCCGCAAGATCGCGGATCGCGGCTTCGGTCGGATCCGCGCGATCGAAATAGCTCTGGGCGAACAGCACACCGCCGAGCAATAGCGCGGTGTCGACTGTCGAGAGTTCGGTATTGCCGAAGCGTGTCCCATCCTCGTTCTTCAGGAAATGGTAGAAGAAGCCCTTATGGCCCGACACGCCCGATACGGCGTGGCCTTGCGGCGCATTCCAGTAGAATTCGAGGCAGTCGCGCGTGCGCTGCGCTGCATCTTCACGGCTGACATAGCCGCGCTCCGCGCCGATGCCGTACGCAGTCAACGCGAAGCCGGTCGCCGCGATGGACGAGAAGGGATTGGACGGCCACCGATCGGGCGCAAGGCAGCGCTCGGTATCGGTGGTTTCCCAGAAATAGGCGAAGGTGCGTTTCGTCAGGTCTTCCGAGAAGGCGGCCTGAGCCGAAGCGGGCGGCGCCTCTGGCGCGGCCTGCGGCAAGGTGCCGGGGACGCTGGCGCATCCGGTGAGCATCAGGGCGGCTGAGGAGGCGAACGGGGCGGAGCGGAGTAGGATGGCAGTCACCTGCGGATAAAGGATGATCGCCGCCGCTTCCGGGAAGAAGCGACGGCGATAAAAGGATAGCTCAGAATTCGAACCCTGCGGAAACCTTCAGGGTCCGGGGCGGGCCGTCGGTACTGAAGGACCGCAGATTGCGCTCACCCGTCGTGCCGAGGAAGCTGTTGTAATTACGATCGTTCAGGGCGTTGATGATGTCGGCGCGCACATAGATGCGGCTGCGATCGCTCAGGAAACCGAGATCGATATTCTGCGTGATGGCAAGGTCGAGCTGGCGGAAGCCCCACCGATCGCCATTGCCCGCAGTCTTGATCGTATCGATAACCAGGGGCTCATCGCCGCCGATCGTGCGCACGAAATTGTTGAGATAGCGTGGGGAGGCGATCTGGAACTTGCCGGAGATCACCGTATTCGTCGGCAGATCGACCGATCCGGCCATCACCAGACGATGCTTGCGCAGGCCGCTGGAAGTCTTGACCGTGTAATCCTCAAGCGTCGGGAAATCGAACGAGAAATATTCGCCGAAAGCCCGGTTCTCGGTCGCATCGGTGTAGGTGTAGGTCGCGGTCAGGTTCCAGGGCGAGGCCTGGGTGTAGCGCTTCGCGATCTTGATGTGCGCCGCATCCTCGTTGGTCTTCAGGCCGTTCGTTCCGATGATGATCGAACCGAAGCCGCGAGGCGCAAAGCCGAACGGGGAACCCGGAACGGCAGGCGGAGGCGTGAAGAATGTCCCGTCGGGGCGACGGTTGCCGAGCAGATAGGCGAACCCGTCGCGGCTTTCGATATGGCGGAACCCGACTTCGACATTCAGCGTGCTGGTCAGGTCGCTACGCAGGCCAAGGCTGAACTGGTCGGAATAGGGCACCTTCAGATCGTTGTTGACCAGGCGGATACCCCGGCCACCGCCGAAACCGGCACCGGCGATCAATTGCTGGCGACCCTCTTCCGTCAGATAGATCGGATCGAAGCGCACGCAAGTCGGGCTCGGATTGCAGTCGTCGTTGTTCGGATCGCCAGTGAGGAAGTTGAAGGTCCGCGTGCTGTAGGCATTGATGCTGACTTCCTGGGCGATAAAATCGAACTGGTTGCGGTCATAGGACCGCCCGTAACCACCGAACAGCACCAGACGCCCGCGATCCAGGAACTGGTAGGTGAAACCGAGGCGAGGCTGGAAAGCGCCCTTGAACGCTTCGCGTTGCGTTCCGTCGGTGATGTAATCGTTGATGTCGTACTCGACGCCCGGCTTATAGATATTGGGATAGTTCGCTTCTGATACAGCACCGACGATTTCCGGTGGCGTGACGAAATCGAGATAGGACGGCGTCTCCTCGTAATCCCAGCGGATGCCGAGATTCAACGTCAGACGATCGTTCACGTCCCAATCGTCCTGGATATAGATGCCGAATTGCCAGTTCTTCGAAATGACAGTCGGAGTCCCCTGGCCTGTCGCGGCACCGAACTGGACACGATAGGGGATGGTGGTGTTGAAGCCGTTTGGCGTCAGATTGACGTTATACGAATATTGCGGATTGAAAAAATTCTGCTCGTCCCGCGTCAGCTTGACCCACTTCGATTTCACGCCTGCCTTGATCGTATGCCGTTCGAAGCCAATCCACGTGAAGTCGTTCTGGACGCTGTAGCCTTCCTGGCCCTTGTCCTGGAAGTTGGCGCTTCCGCCCAGCCGCAGGATCTGCGCATTGTCCAGAATATTGCCCGTGACGGGGCTTACGCCGCTATATGTGTAGAGCGCGCCGGGAACGAAGTTTTGCGGGCGGGGCGACCAGAAAGCTTCTTCATAAGTGAGCTTGAAATCGTTGATGAAATTATCGGCGCTGTGTTCCCAGCGAAGCAGACCGCGCTTTTCGTCCACATCCTGCGACGCGGCCGATTCCGCAGCGGTGCTGCCGCTGCTCAGGAAGATGCCGGTCTCTTTACGGTACTTGCCCGAAACCTCGATCAGGTCGCGGCTGGTCGGCTGAAAGCTCAGCTTGCCGAAATACAGGTCTTCGTTGAACTCGCGCTGCGTCGGCCCGAACAGGCCCTGAAGATCCGACGGGAAGAAGCTGACCGGGAAATTGGCGCCCGGCTCGATGGTGACGGGCAGGCGGCGGCGCTTACCTTCGTATGTCACGAAGAAATGCGCCACGTCCCTGACGATCGGCCCGCCGAGAGCGCCGCCGAACTGGATATCCTTGGTCTCCGCCTTTTCGCGCCCGCCGAACAGTTCCAGCGGGGTTTCCTGGCGCATGTCGGTATCGGTGTAATCGACGAAGGCGGTGCCGTGGAATTCATTGGTGCCCGACTTCGTGCCCGCGGTGATCGCGACCGAGCTGACCTGATCGAACTCCGCCTTGTAGTTGGAGCTGATGACGCGATATTCGCCGACTGCGAGCTGGGGGAAGGGGTTGCCTTCCGAGCTGTCCTGGCCGGTCACGCCGTTCTTGAGAACGTAGTCCTTCTGGCCGATCCCGTCGATATAGACGTTCACTGTGCGGCTGTTCTGCGCGCCGCCCTGAATGCGCGACTGGCCATCGGGATTTTCGAATACCACCCCCGGCGCCAGATCGGCGAAGGCGAGGAAGTTGCGATTGTTCTGGGGCAGCGTCTCGATCTCACGCTGCGAAATGTTCGCGCCGACCTCGCCGCCTTCGAGCGTGACGATCCGCCCGCCGGTCACGATGATGAGATTGTCTTCGGCTCCCGGCGTGGCGGAGGCATCCGCCACGGTCGGTTCCTGCGCGATGTCGTCGAAGTCCAGAACCGCGTCCTGCGCGATCTGGAGCGTAAATTCATCGGTACGGCGAACCGTGCCGTCCACGCCGGTGATTTCCAGATAATAGGTCGCCGGGCGAAGTTGCGGGAAATTGTAGCGACCGTCCTGCGTGACATCGATCGTGCGGCGGAAACCCGTCGCCACGTCGACGGCCGTGATCTGCGTCGCGCCGGTCACACTGCCGCGCAGGGACGCGTTCGATTCCTGCGCAAGAGCTGGCGCGGCGAGCGCGATGGCGAGGGCGCCGGTCGCGCTGGTGATGGCGAGGGCACCGGCCAGGCGGCCGGCAACGGACGTGCGCTTCGCATGCGAAAAGATCATGGCAATTCTCCTCCCCATTTTCCGCCCCTTTTCCAGAGGCTTGAATATCCGCCGCAGCATTCTCTGCAGATCGAATCATTGAATATGGAACGGGCTTGTAACCGGTTTCATTCCGGTTGTATAGAACCCCTGCACCGGACGAATCCGAAAAAATGATCAAGGACGGCAGAGACCCGCTAGGAAGGGTCAGCCGTCAGGGAGCGGGAGATTACGATGAAGGGCCCTGTAGCTCGCACAAGCACTTTGGCCGCCATGCTTCTGGCGACGACGGCCTGCGCCACCGCGCAGACCGCACCAGTGGAGCGGGCTCCTGCCGCCCAAGCCACGACTGCCACCGTCGGCACCGTGCCGATCCAGCCGGCGCAGCCCGAATGGGCGGCGCGCGATGCCGAGATGGATCGGTTTCTCGACGAGCTGATCGGCAAGATGACGCTGGAGGAAAAGGTCGGCCAGCTCACGCTGCTCACCAGCGACTGGGAATCCACCGGCCCCACCATGCGCGACAGCTATCAGGAGGATATTCGCGCGGGCAAGGTCGGCAATATCTTCAATGCCTATACGGCCGATTATACGCGCGAATTGCAGCGCCTCGCGGTCGAGAACACGCGGCTGAAAATCCCGCTGATGTTCGGATACGATGTGATCCACGGCCATCGAACGATCTTCCCGATCTCTCTGGGCGAGGCGGCGAGCTGGGACATGGATGCGGTGGAGAAATCCGCCCGCGTCTCCGCCGAGGAAGCGAGCGCGGAAGGGATCCACTGGACCTTTTCGCCCATGGTGGACATCGCCCGCGATGCGCGCTGGGGCCGCATATCGGAAGGGGCGGGCGAGGATGTCTATCTCGGCAGCCGCGTGGCGAAGGCTCGTGTAGAAGGCTATCAGGGCGACGATCTGGGGGCCACCGACACCGTGCTCGCTACGGTCAAGCATTTCGCCGGTTATGGCGCGGCGCAGGCCGGGCGGGACTATCACACGGTCGACATTTCGGAACGCACGCTACGCGACGTGTACCTGCCGCCCTTCAAGGCCGCCATCGATGCGGGCGTGGGCAGCATCATGACATCGTTCAACGAATATGACGGCGTGCCCGCCAGCGGCAGCAAATATCTCCTCACCGATGTGCTGCGCGATCAATGGGGCTTCGATGGTTTCGTCGTCACCGACTATACCTCGATCAACGAGATGGTGGCGCACGGCTATTCGAAGGATCTCGAACAGGCGGGCGAACAGGCGCTCGACGTTGGCGTCGATATGGACCTGCAGGGCGCGGTCTTCCTCGAAAACCTCGCCGGTTCGATCGCCGCGGGACGGGTAAGCATGGATCAGGTCGACACCGCCACGCGCCGTGTGCTCGAAATGAAATATCGCCTCGGCCTGTTCGAGGATCCCTATCGCTATGCCGATAACGCACGGCAGGAAGCCACGCTCTACAAGCCCGAATTCCTCGAAGCTGCGCGCGATGTCGCCCGCAAGTCCATGGTTCTGTTGAAGAACGAAGGTGACACCCTGCCGCTCGCCGCCGGGGCGCAGAGCATCGCGCTGATCGGTCCGCTCGCCGACAGCAAGCCCGACATGATCGGCAGCTGGGCCGCTGCGGGCGACCGCCAGACCCGCCCGGTCACCGTGCTCGAAGGTTTCAAGGCGCGTGCCGGACGCGGCGTGCGCGTCGAATACGCCAAGGGCGCAAGCTACGAATTCGACGCCGAAGGCAAAACCGACGGCTTCGCCGAAGCGCTCGCAGTGGCTGACCGATCCGACGTGATCGTGGCGGTCATGGGCGAGAAATGGGACATGACGGGCGAAGCGGCGAGCCGCACCTCGCTCGACCTGCCGGGCAACCAGCAGGCCCTCCTCGAACGGCTCGTCGCGACCGGCAAGCCGGTGGTGCTAGTGGTGATGAGCGGGCGGCCCAATTCCATCGGCTGGGCGGACGAAAACGTGCCCGCGATCCTCCACGCCTGGTATCCCGGAACGCAGGGCGGCCATGCGGTGGCCGATGTGGTGTTCGGCGATTACAATCCGTCGGGCAAACTGCCTGTCACTTTCCCGCGCAATGTCGGACAGGCGCCGATCCATTACGACATGAAGAACACCGGCCGCCCGATCGAACTGGGCGAGCCGGGGGCGAAATACGTCTCGCGTTATCTCAACACGCCCAATAGCCCGCTTTATCGGTTCGGTTACGGGCTGAGCTATACCGACTTCGCCTATTCGCCGGTCACGCTGAGTGCCCCGAGGATGGGGGCGGGCGGATCGATCACGGCCAGCGCCACCATCACCAATGCCGGCAGCCGCGCGGGCGAAGAGGTGGTGCAGCTCTACGTTCGCGACCTCGTCGGATCGGTGACGCGGCCGGTTCAGGAACTGAAGGGTTTCGAGAAGGTGATGCTGCAGCCGGGCGAAAGCCGCACGGTGAGCTTCACTCTCGAACCGGAGGACCTGGCCTTCACGCGCGGCGACATGTCGCATGGCTGGGAGCCGGGCGAGTTCCGCCTCTGGATCGCGCCCAGCTCGGGTGCGGAAGCGAGCACGCCGGTCACTTTCACGCTGACGGAGTGAGCGGGATGACGGGACGCAGCGCTTTCGCGGCTCTTGCCCTGGCCTTCGTCCTGCCGGGCTGCGCCACAGTTCCCGCCGCAACCGAGAGTGCGGGGGCGGTGGCGCAGACGAAGCCCGCACACGTCGAACAACGCCGCCCGAACATCATATTCATCATGTCGGACGATCACGCCCAGACCGCGATCTCCGCGTACGGAACCGAGATCGGCCGCCTGGCACCGACCCCCAATATCGATCGGATAGCTGCGAACGGCGCTCTGTTCGAAAACAGCTACGTCACCAATTCGCTGTGCGGACCGGCCCGCGCAACCATGCTCACGGGCCAGTTCAGCCACATGCACGGCTTCACCAGGAACGGGCAGAAATTCGACAATTCCCAGTGGAATTGGGTGCGCGAACTGGGCGCGTCGGGATATGACACGGCCCTGTTCGGCAAATGGCATCTGAATTACTCGCCCGAAGGTGCGGGGATCGACGATTGGGCCGTGCTCGACGATCAGGGCAAATACTATAATCCCGATATCATCACGCCCGACGGGCGAGAAGTGGTGGAAGGCTATGCCACCGATCTCGTCACCGATCGCAGCCTTGCATGGCTCGATGCGCGCGCGGGCAGCGACAAGCCGTTCGCGTTGCTGATCCACCACAAAGCGCCGCATCGCAATTTCATGCCCGCGCTGCGCCATGTGCAGAAATATATCGGCACCGAGTTTCCCGTGCCCACCAATTATTTCGACCATTACGACGGTCGCCCTGCGGCAGAGGCGCAGGAAATGAACATCTACCGCGACATGTATGAGGGCCACGACCTCAAGATGACGGTGGAGGAGGGGAGCCGCGAACTGCGCTTCAATCCGTGGACCGACGATTTCGCGCGCATGACGCCTGAACAGCGCGAGGCTTATTTCGGGGCGCTGCAGCCCGGCAACGACGCGATGAACGCGGCCGCCATGACCGATCGCGAGATGGCGATCTGGAAATACCAGCGCTACATGCACGAATATCTCGGCACCGTGGCAGCGGTGGACGACAGCGTGGGCCGAGTGCTCGACTGGCTGGAGGCAAGCGGCGAGGCCGATAACACTATCCTCGTCTACACCTCCGATCAGGGCTTCTATCTCGGCGAGCATGGCTGGTTCGACAAACGCTTCATGTACGAAGAAAGCCTGCGCACCCCGCTGGTGATGCAGTATCCCGGCCATATCGCGCCCGGCACCAGGATCGCGGCCCCCGTGCAGAACGTCGATTACGCGCCGACCTTCCTCGACTATGCGGGACTGCCGGGGCGCGAGGCGATCCAGGGCCGTTCCCTGCGCGAGGTGGTCGATGGCACGCCGCCCGGCGACTGGCGCGATGCGGTCTATTACCATTATTACGAATATCCCGGCTTCCACGCGGTCCGCGCGCATTATGGGGTGAAGCAGGGTCGCTACAAACTGATGCGCTTCTACGGCGATATCGATGCGTGGGAGTTCTACGATCTCGAAACCGATCCGAACGAGATGCACAATCGCATCGATGACCCCAGGGTTCAGGACGAGGTCGCGCGATTGAAGGTCAAGCTGGAAGCGCTGCGCCGCCAATATCGCGACAGCGACGGTCCGGCGGTGGACGCGCCCCTTTCGGATGGTCGGGCGAGGGCCAAGGGACTGCGGGATGCGACGAGCGCGGCGGGGGCGGGGCACCACGCCCATCATTGAGGGATGAACGGCGACTTCTTTGCGTTTTAGAGGGGCCACTCCGCCGGTAAATCGATCCGGTTCTGCATAGGCCGGCACCACACGTGCCAAAGCTCTGGCGCGCGGGGCTTGCGCTGCTAAAAGCGCGCGCATGACCGCGAACGATGCAGGAAAACCCGCCTTCATCCTTACCCTGTCCTGCGAGGACCGGGTGGGCATCGTCGCCGCGGTCAGCAGCCATCTGGCCGCGATTGAGGGCTTCATCCTCGACAGCCAGCAATATGCCGATCTCGATGCAGGGCGCTTCTTTCTCAGGATCGAATTTCGTGCTGAGGGCGCATCCTTCCCCAAATCGGTGGACGATCTGCGGACGGGCTTCGCGCCCATCGCCAGCCGATACGCAATGGACTGGGATCTGCTGCCCGCCGATCACCGGCCCCGTCTCCTGATCGCGGTGTCGCGGGGCAGCCATTGCCTCAACGATCTGCTGCATCGCTGGCAGACCGGCAATCTGCCGGTGGAGATCGTCGGTGTGGTTTCCAACCATGAAGGCCTGCGCGACCTGACCGAATGGCACGGCGTTCCCTATCACTACCTTCCCGTCGATGCGGAGCGGCGGCACGAGCAGGAAGCGCGCATTCTTGGCGTGTTCGAAGAAACGCGTGCCGATACGCTGGTGCTGGCGCGCTACATGCAGGTGCTATCGTCCGACATGGCGCAGCGGCTCGCCGGGCGCTGCATCAATATCCATCACAGCTTTCTGCCCAGCTTCAAGGGCGCGCGCCCCTATGGCAAGGCGCATGAGCGCGGCGTCAAGCTGATTGGGGCGACCGCGCATTTCGTCACCGGCGATCTCGACGAAGGGCCGATCATCGAACAGGATATCGAGCGCGTGGACCACCGCGCGACCGAACAGGATCTGGTCCGCATCGGGCGCGATATCGAGGCGCGGGTGCTGGCCCGCGCTGTGCGCTGGACGGCCGAGCGGCGCGTTTTCCTGAACGGTATCCGCACCGTCGTCTTTCGCTGAAGCTTCGGATCAGCACCCCGCAACGCCCACGCACGCTGCCGGAATAGCGCCTTTCCCCGCAGGCTTGAGTGCGATAGGAGCCGGACCATGGCGAAATCGATTTCCCACGCCTTCGCCGTTTGCTGTCTGATGTGGGCGGCTGCCTGTGCCGAAGCGGAACCCGAACGTGAACGCGATCCCGTTCCTGTGGTTGCCGAGGACATTCGCGTCCTTCCCGAAACGCTCGAGGTCGAGGCGATCGGATCGGCGCGCGCGGCGACTTCAGCGGAAATCTATCCCGAAACCGCAGGCCGCGTGACGCGCGTGCTTTTCGAAGCGGGCGATTTCGTGCGCGATGGCGCCCCGCTGCTTCAGCTCGATGCGCGGGCCGAGCGGCTGGCGGTCGAAGCCGCGCGGGTCCAGGTGCGCGAGGCGGACCAGCTCCTTTCGCGCTATCGCCGGATCGAGGATACCGGCGCCCTGTCCGCCAGCCAGATCGAGGCGGGCGAAACCGCACTCGCCAGCGCGCGGGTGGCGCTGCAACAGGCACAGACCGATCTTGCCGACCGCACCGTGCGCGCGCCGTTCTCCGGCCATGTCGGCCTGACCGAGATCGATCCGGGGGATCGTGTCAACGATGCGACCCCGATCGCGCAGATCGACCAGCGCGGCACGCTCTATGTCGATTTTCCCGCGCCCGAAGCGGTCTTCAACGCTCTCAGCCCCGGACAGGTCGTGCAGGTGACGCCTTTTTCCGACGGATCGCGCACGATCGATGCGCGCGTCGTCACCACCGACAGCAGGATTTCGCAGGACAGCCGCGACTTCATCGTGCGCGCCGCCATTCCCAATGAGGGCGACCGCCTGCGTCCCGGCATGAGCTTTCGCGTCGTGTTCGAACGGCAGGGAGAGCCGCGACCGGTCGTGCCCGAACAGGCGATCGTCTGGGGCGGGGAGGGCTCGCACGTCTTCGTCGTCAGGGATCGCAAGGCGGTGCGCGTGCCCATTACCATCACCGCCCGGCGCGAAGGGCTGGTGTTCGTCGACGGCGCGATCCGGCGCGGCGATCGGGTGATCGTCGAAGGGGTTCAGAAGGTGCGCGACGGGCAGGACATCCGCCTCGTCAGCGGCGGCGGCGCGGGTAGCCGGACGGTCCAGGTCCGCCCAACCGGATCGGCCACGTCCGCTTCAGCCCCGGCGGAGCAGTGAAGGACCGCAACGATCTTCCCATGCTGGCGGTCAAACGGCCGCTGCTGATCGGCGTGCTCAACCTGCTGATCGTGATCGCCGGGATCGCCGCGCTGATGGGCGTGGAGGTGCGAGAACTCCCCAATGTCGATCGCCCGATCGTGTCCGTTACGGCAAGCCTCCCCGGTGCCGCGCCCGAAACGATGGATTCCGAAGTCACCAGCCGGCTCGAAAACGCGGTCGCACGGGTATCGGGCGTGCGCGAAATCCGATCTTCGAGCGAGGAGAACAATTCGCGGATCCGGGTGGAATTCAATCCCGGCGTGGATCTCGACACCGCCGCTTCCGACGTGCGCGAAGCGGTCAGCCGCACCTCGCGCGACCTTCCCGACCGGGTCGAGCAGGTCACCGTAGTCAAGGCCGATCAGGACGCACAGCCGATCATGACGCTGGCGGTCCAGTCGACGCGCTACGATCAGGCGGAGCTGACCCGGATCGTCGAAAACGACATCGTGCCCGAATTGCTCGCGGCGGAGGGCGTCGCCAGTATCGAGGAGTTTGGCACGCGCGCGCGCCAGATGCGGGTCTCGGTCGATCCGGCGCGCCTCAATCGCTTCGGCCTGACGCTCGCCGATGTGGCCGCAGCGCTCGAAAGCGCCCCATACGACGTGCCGGTCGGCTCGTTCCGGTCCAATGCGCAGGAACTGATCGTGCGCGCCGAGGCGAGCGCGACCGATCCCGCGCGTATCGAAAACGTCGTGATCTCGGGGACGACCCGGATCGGCGATGTCGCGCAGGCCGATTTCGCGCCAGCCAATGCGACCAATTTCGTCCGGCTCGACGGCCGACCGATCGTCGGCCTAGGGGTCGTGCGGCAGGCGAGTTCGAACACGATCGAGATTTCGGATTCGATCCGCAACGGGGTCGATCGCCTCAACGAGCGGTTCGACGATCTCAGCATCGAAATCGTGTCGGACGATGCGGAATTCATCCGAATATCGGTGCGCGAGGTCTTGATAACGCTCGGTTTCACAGTGCTTGTGGTGGTCGGCACGATGCTGCTGTTCTTCCGCGCCTGGCGACCCACGATCGTGCCCAGCGCGACGATCCCGGTGGCGCTGGTCGGCGTGGTCGCGGGCATCTGGATGATGGGCTTTTCCATCAATCTGTTGACCCTGCTGGCACTGGTGCTGGCGACGGGCCTGATCGTGGACGATGCGATCGTCGTGCTCGAAAACGCGCAGCGCTTGCAGAACAAGGGGCTGGGCCGCCGGGCCGCCGCCGTCATCGGCACGCGGCAGGTGTTCTTTGCGGTGGTCGCGACCACGGCCGTCCTCGTCAGCGTGTTCGTCCCGATCAGCTTTCTGCCGTCCGAGGTCGGACGCGTTTTCCGCGAATTCGGGTTCGTGCTCGCGGTGGCGGTGATCCTGTCGAGCTTCGTCGCGCTCTCGCTGGTGCCCGCGCTCGCCGCCCGCTTCGATCTTACGAGCGAGGAACAGTCACGCGGACGCCTCGCCCGGTGGGGCGGACAGGTGACCGAAGGGTACTCGAAGCTGCTGACCAAATGCCTCGATCGTCCCCGGCTTGCCGGGATCGTCTCGGTCCTGCTCGCCGTGGCCGCGGGGCTTCTCTATACGCAGCTCGACAACGAATTGGTGCCCGACGAGGATCGCGGCGTCGTCACCGTGGATGCGACCGGGCCCGACGGGGTGGGCATCGATTTCATGGATGGCGAGCTGGACGAGGTCGAACGGGTGCTCCAGCCCTATCTCGACAGCGGCGAGATCGAGAGCACCTTCTCCATCGTCGGTCGCTACGATCCCAACCGCGTGCGGGTGACCGCCCAGCTCGCCGACTGGGACGATCGCGACCGATCGCAGACCGAGATTGTGGAGGAACTGAACGAACCGCTGCAGGAAATTCCCGGCTCTCGTACCAATGCGCGTGGGCGCGGCACGCTGAGTTTCGGGGGCGGGGGCGACGGGCTCGAGGTGGCGCTGACGGGCCCCGAATATGCAATGATCTTCGAATCCGCGACCGCGCTGGCGACGGCGATCGACACCGGCTCGGACATCCTTTCGAACCCCGACATCTCCTATCAGCCGACCCAGCCGCAACTCTCGATCCGGATCGACCGGCAGCGTGCCGCCGATCTCGGCGTTGATCTGGACGATCTGGCGCAGACCCTGCGCGCAATGGTCGGCGGCGAGGATCTGGTCGATCTCAATGTCGGCGATCAGGCGGTCCCGATCTTCCTGACCGCACAGGCTGTCACCGTCACCAATCCGCAGGATCTGCGCAATCTCTACGTGAGGGGAACGGACGACACGCTGGTGCCGCTGTCGAGCGTGACCGAAATCGAGGAGCAGGGCATCGCCGCCGAGCTCGACCGCACTGAGCAGCGCCGCGCGATCGAGGTCAGCGCGGATATCGCCCCCGGAACGCCCCTGCGCGATGCGGTTCAGGAAATCGAGCGACTGGCCGACGAAGCCGTCGAACCGGGGATCGACATGATCCTTCAGGGCGAGGCGGAGAGCCTGGAGGAAACTTCGAACGATCTCTTGCTGACATACGCTTTCGCGCTGGTGATCGTCTTCCTCGTCCTTGTCGCGCAATTCGAGAGCCTGACGAGCGCGGCGGTGGTGATCCTGACGGTGCCCTTCGCGCTGGCGGCGGCGGTGTTCGCGCTGTTTCTGTCGGGCGTCTCGCTCAACATCTATTCGCAGATCGGCCTCGTCATGCTGATCGGGCTGATGGCGAAGAACGGGATCCTGATCGTCGAATTCGCGGACCAGTTGCGCCATCAGGGCCGCAGCGTGCGCGAAGCGGTGGAGGAAGCTGCCGCCATCCGCCTGCGCCCGATCGCGATGACATTGATCTCGACCGTGGTCGGCGCATTGCCGCTGATCCTGGCGAGCGGAGCCGGATCGGAAGCGCGCCAGTCTATCGGGTGGGTGATCTTCGGCGGGCTGGGTCTTGCCGGACTGTTCACTCTGTTCCTGACGCCGGTTATCTATCTCGGGGTCGCCAGGCTTGGAAAGCCGCGCAAGCTGGACCTCGAGCGTCTGCGTGAAGAGATCGACGAGACCGATGAGGATATGACGATGGCGCCGGCATGATGCAGGGGCGTTGCAGAGGCATTGCACTGGCAGGTGCCGCAATGCTGGCAGGGTGCGCCACAGGGCCTGAGCCCGAGCTGGTCGCGGTGGTCGTTCCGCCTCCTGTCTATGCCACCGATCTGCCACCCGCAGGCCTCGACGAGGCGTGGTGGCGAGGGTTCGGGGATCCGGCGCTGAACGATCTCGTCGCGCGCGGACTTGCGGCCAATCTCGATATCGACGCGGCAACGGACCGGCTCGATGCCGCCGCCGCACTGCTCGCCGCAGAACGGTCGGATCGGCTGCCCACGCTCGATGCGGCTGGCGAAGCGGGCGTCGATCTTGGCAGCGACAATCGCGTGCGGGCGAGTGCGGGCCTGTTCGGCCTGTTCGATCCCGATTTGAACGGAAGGCTCGCTGCCGAAATCCGTGCCGCCGCCGCCGACTACGCCGAGGCCGACTATATCCTCGCCGATCAACGCCGCCTCGTCGCCGCAGCGATCGCCAGCCAGTATATCGAATACCGCCGTACCGGCGCGCAGCTCGACCTGCTCCAACAGTCGACCGACTTGCAGGAACGCACGCTGCGCATCGTGACTCTGCGCTTCGAAGCGGGGCTGGCCGCCAATCTCGACGTCCGCCGCGCCGCCGCCGATCTGGCGCAGACGCGCGCCCGGCGCGGCCTCGTCGCAATCGCGCGCGCTTCGGCGGCCAATGCGCTCGCCATATTGATCGCCGAGCCGCCCGGCACCTTCGCGCCTCCGCCCGCACAAGATGCGAGTGCCATTCCCGACTATAGTCGCGGCCCGGCGGCAGGACCGCCTGCCGATCTGCTGCGCCGCCGTACCGACCTTCTCGCCGCCGAAGCGCGGCTGGCGCAGGCGGCGGCGCGGATCGGGATCGAGCAGGCCGATCTGAGACCTTCTCTCACGATACCCGGTACGATCGGCCTCGGCGACGGGACGCTGGGTGGACTGTTCACGAACTTTCTGGCGGGCGTCGGAGCCGCGCTCGACCTGCCCCTGTTCGATGGGGGCAGGCGGCGCGCGGAAGTGGAGGCGGCTCAGGCCGAGGGCCGCGCAAGGCTCGCCGAATACCGCGCGACGTTTCTCGACGCGCTGGGCGAGGTCGAGAACGCGCTGGTCGCCATCGAGGCGTATGGACAGCGCAACGATGACCTCGCCGAAGCGATCGAGCAGAGCGAAACCGCGCTCGGTCAGTCGGATGCGCTCTACCGCGAAGGGCTCGCTTCGCTGTTCGACGTCCTCGATGCGCAGCGCCAATTGATCGCGAGCCGGCAATCGCTGATCGACAGCGAAGCCGCTCTGGCATCCTCCCATGTGGCCTTCCATGCGGCGGTCGGCTCGCAAGGATATTGAGCGCTCGGTTTTCGCGGATTCAGTCCGGCCGCTTCATCCTGAACAGCGCATCCTGCGTGATCGCGAAATAGTCCGCCGGGCCGCCGCCGCGCGTGATCGGGACGGGGCGGGCCGTCTGGTAGACCCCGTCTTCAAGCATGGCGGGATCGATATGGATGCCGACCGCTTCGCCGATCACCAGCCATTGGTCGAGCGCGTCCCCCTGCCTGTTTTCGAGGCGCACGAGCTGCGTGAGCTTGCATTCGAAATGCACCGGGCTGCCCGCGACGCGCGGCGGTTTCACCACTTTGGAAGGCAGCGTTGCCAGATTGGCCAACTCGAACTCGTCGACTCCTGCGTCGACATTGGCCGAACTCGCATTCATCGCCTCCGCCTGCGCCCGGGTCGCCAGATTCCAGACGAACTCGCCGGTGGCGTCGATATTGGCCACCGAATCCTTCCACCCAGCCGATGCGAAAGCGATCAGGGGCGGGCGGTAATTGATGAGATTGAAGAAACTGTAAGGCGCCAGATTGCGAGTGCCGCTGGCGCTCTGCGACGAGATCCAGCCGATCGGGCGCGGCGCGACGATGGCGTTCAACGGATCGTGCGGCAGGCGGTGGCCCTCTTCGGGTTCGTAGAAATGATAATCGGTCATCGGGTCGCTATGCCGCCACCTCACGTCGCATCAAAGTTAATTTCTTGTCCATGTTTCGGACCTTTAGCGCGGCTTACCTGTTGAGTGGGCAAGGAGACCGTCTTGCCCGATACCATCACCATCAACGGAACCGATCACACGCTGCCGAGCGATCCGCGCGTCAGCCTGCTCGATTTCCTTCGCCACGATCTTGGCCTGTCCGGCACGAAGAAAGGCTGCGATCACGGCCAGTGCGGGGCCTGCACGGTTATCGTCAACGGCATGCGCATCAACAGCTGCCTGACGCTCGCCGCGCTCCACGATGGCGACGACGTGACGACGATCGAAGGTCTGGGGACGCCCGAAAATCCCTCGGCTCTGCAAGCCGCCTTCGTCGAACACGATGGCTATCAATGCGGCTATTGCACGCCGGGTCAGATCTGTTCGGCGACTGCCATGCTGGACGAGATCAAGGCCGGCTTCGCCAGCGATGCGAGCGAGAGCCTCGACGGCGAGATGGAGGCCAGCGCCGATGAAATCCGCGAACGGATGAGCGGCAATCTGTGCCGCTGCGGCGCCTATGCCAATATCGTCGCCGCTATCCGCGATGTGGCGAGCCAGGGGGAGACGGCATGAGACCTTTCGACCTCCAGCGCCCCGACAGCCTCGAACATGCGCGCAATCTTTCGACCGGCGAGACTGCCACGCTGATTGCGGGTGGAACGAACCTGCTCGACCTGATGAAGCTTCAGGTCGAAGTGCCCGAACGCGTGGTGGCGATCGATCGGCTCGGCATGAACGAAATTCAGGCCACCGAGGATGGTGGCCTTCGCATCGGGGCGCTCGTCACCAATACGGCGACGGCCAATGATGCGCGCATTCGCAGCGATTATCCGGTTCTGGCCCGAGCCATCCTGGCAGGCGCGACCCAGCAATTGCGTAATCGTGCGACGACCGGCGGCAATCTGTGCCAGCGCACGCGCTGCTATTACTTCACCAATATCGACCAGCCCTGCAACAAGCGCGAGCCAGGTTCGGGCTGCGGCGCGATCGAAGGCATCGCGCGCCTCCATGGGGTCCTTGGTACCAGTTCGAGCTGCATCGCGACCTATCCCGGCGACATGGCGGTGGCGATGAGCGCGCTTGACGCGACGGTCGAGATCGTGAGCGCGGACGGGTCCGAACGTAGCGTTCCGGTGCGCGACTTCCACCTTCTGCCGGGCGACACGCCTTGGCGCGACAATGTGCTGGAGACAGGCGAGATTATTACGGCGGTCACGCTGCCCGCGCTGGTCGAAGGCAAGCAGCTTTACCGCAAGGTGCGCGAACGTTCGTCCTACGCCTTCGCTCTGGTTTCGGTTGCGGCGATCATCGCGATGGAGGGCGATACGATCGCTCGCGCCGATCTCGCTTTCGGCGGGCTGGCGCACAAGCCGTGGTACGATCCGCGCCTGTCCGACTTGCTCGTGGGCAAGGCGCCCGACGCCGCCCTGTTCGATTCCGCCGCCGATCTGCTGCTCGAAAACGCGCAAGGCTATGGCGAGAACGATTTCAAGATACCGCTCGCCCGGCGCACCCTCGCTGCTGTGCTGGCTGAAGCGACGGAGACCGAATTATGACCGCCCATCTCAAGCAGGACGAGCCCGACACGGCCAACTTCCTCGACACCATGAAGCAGGGCGTGCTCGGCAAGCCCGTCTCCCGGATCGAAGGGCTTGCCAAGGTCACCGGGACTGCGCCCTATGCAGCCGAATATCCGGTCGAAAATCTGGCTGAAGGTGTGCTCGTCACCGCCACGATCGTGCGCGGCGAAGTCGTCTCGATCGACAAGGACGCCGCGCTCGCAATGCCGGGCGTGCTGGCGGTGATCGACGACAAGTGCCTGACCACGCGTGCGGCGCAAGGCACCGCCAACGAGGCCCCGCAGCAGAACCCCAGGAAGGTCGATTATTGGGGCCAGCCCATCGCCGTGATCGTCGCCGAAAGTTTCGAGCAGGCGCGCGATGCGGCCAAGCACCTCTCCGTCGAATATCGCGAGGAGGAAGGGGCTCCGCTCGATCCTTCTGCCGTCGAACCCGAAGAGCAGGAGGACGAGACCGTCGATCAGGGCGATCTCGCGCATGCGATGGCGAGGGCCGATCATGCGGCCGATCTCGAGATTTCGACCGAAGGGCATGCGTCCGCTGCGATGGAGCCGCATGCCGCCATTGCCGAATGGGATGGCGACAAGGTCACCGTCTACGCCTCGCTCCAGATGCTGAACTACAACATCACCGAACTGGCCGACAGCCTCGGCGTGGACGAGGACAGGGTACGGCTCGTCTCGCGCTATGTCGGCGGCGGGTTCGGCTCGAAGCTGGGCGTCAGTGAAGAAGTCGTAGCTGCTGCGATTGCTGCGAGAGCGGTCGGGCGTCCGGTGCGCGTCGTCATGAGCCGCCAGCAGGTGTTCCAATGTGTCATGCGGCGCAGTGAAACGAAGCAGCGCCTGCGGCTCGCCAGCGATGGCGAGGGCAGGCTCGACGGGTTCGGCCACGAGGCTCTGGTCTCCAACCTTCCCGAAGAAGACTTCGCCGAGCCGGTGCTGCAATCCTCGCATTTCCTTTACGGCGGAAAGAACCGCGCGCTGAAGCTCGAAGTCGCGCGCATCCATCGCATGACCGCCGGATCGGTCCGTGCGCCTGGCGAGGCTGTCGGCATGCCGGCGCTGGAAGTCGCGATGGACGTGCTGGCGGAAAAGACCGGCGTCGATCCGGTCGAACTGCGTATCCGCAATATTCCCGACTGCAATCCCGAAGAGGATTTGCCGTTCTCCTCGCACAAGCTGGCCGAGTGCCTGCAACAGGGCGCGGAGAAATTCGGCTGGGATGCCGGTGCTCGTAAGCCGCGCCAGACGCGCGATGGCGAATGGTGGGTCGGCACCGGCATGGCGAGCGCCGCGCGCGTTCACAATGTCGGCGAGGCGCGGGCGAGAGTCACGCTGCGGCCCGACGGCACCGCCGAAGTGCGCACCGACATGACCGATATCGGCACCGGCACCTACACCATCGTCGCGCAGATGGTTGGAGAGATGCTGGGCCTCGGAGTGGACGATGTGCTCGTTCAGCTGGGTGACACCGATTTCCCGCGCGGGTCGGGTTCTGGCGGTAGCTGGGGTGGGGCCTCGATCGGATCGGCGGTCTATCTGGCCTGCCGCGCCCTGCGCGAGAAACTGGCGAAGAAGGCAGGAACCGAGGAGTCGGATCTGGCGCTGCGCAACGGCGCTGTCGAAGGCGGTAAATCGCTGGCCGATCTGCTCGATGGACAGGAATTGTCGGAAGAGGGGCATTACGAGCCCGGCGAGATCGCCGATACGCACACCGCATCGGGTTTCGGAGCTTTCTTCGCTCAGGTCAGGGTCAATCGCTTTACCGGCGAGACGCGGGTGGATCGCATGCTCGGCGCGTTCGGTTTCGGCCGCGTGCTGAACGCCAAGACCGCGCGCTCGCAATGCCTCGGTGGCATTACCTGGAGTATCGGTGCCGCGCTGACCGAAGCGCTGCATTTCGATCCCAGGGATGGCCATCTCGTCAATTGCGATCTTGCCGAATACCACGTCCCGGTAAACCGCGACGTACCCGAGGTAGAGGTGCTGATGGTGGAGGAACGCGACCCGGTCGCCAGCCCGATCCAGGCCAAGGGGATCGGCGAACTCGGCATGTGCGGCGGAGCCGGTGCGATCGCGAACGCGATCTACAACGCATGCGGCGCGCGGGTTCTGGACTTTCCGATGACGCCCGACCGGGTGCTGGCGGCGATGCCCGATTAGGCGATTGAAACCAGTTGGATTGGGTGCAGGGATCAGCCTTTCGGTTGATCCCTGACCGTACTTAGTCGCCGCGCAGCTTGAACGTCGTGTACCCCGACGTGCTTGCGCACCAGGACCCGCTCCCCTTTATGGTGCGGCAAGCAATGCGCTCGCAGGACGTTTATCGGCGCGTCATTCCGACAATATACGCTGTGCGATCTCGCGAACGCTGTCGGCCAGATCCTCGCGCTGCAGCGCCAGCGCCAGTGTCGCCTCCACGAAACCGAGCTTGCTGCCGCAATCGTAACGTTTGCCGTCGAAAGTGACTGCGTGGAACGGCTGGTCGCCGATCATCTTCGCCATCGCGTCGGTCAGCTGGATTTCGCCGCCTGCGCCCTTTTCCTGATCCTTAAGGATGCCCATGACTTCGGGCTGAAGGATGTAGCGACCCGACACGATCTTGTTCGAAGGCGCATCGGCCACAGCGGGTTTCTCCACCAGGCCCTTCACCTCAGTAAGATTGCCATCGACCGTGCCTGGATCGATGACGCCATAGCTCGATACCTCTTCATGCGGCACTTCCAGCACGCTCACCAGATTGCCGCCGGTCTTTTCATAGGCATCGACCATCTGCTTCATGCAACCAGCGCCGCCCGGCTCTCCGATCATCAATTCGTCGGGCAGGAAAATCGCGAAGGGCTCGTCGCCCACGATGGCGCGCGCGCACCATACCGCGTGGCCGAGACCCATCGGAACCTGCTGGCGAACCGTGATGATGCTTCCCGGCGTCGCCCGGGTCGAGTCGAGAACACCGAGATCCTTGCCCCGTTCGCTCATCGTCGTTTCAAGCTCGTAAGCCACGTCGAAATGTTCGACAATCGCGGTCTTGCCCCGGCCGGTGACGAAAATCATCTCCTCGATCCCCGCCTCGCGCGCTTCGTCCACCGCGTACTGGATCAGCGGGCGATCAACGATCGGAAGCAGTTCCTTGGGAACGGCCTTGGTTGCCGGAAGGAACCGCGTGCCCATGCCCGCGACTGGAAAAACGGCTTTCTTGATCGGCTTGAAACTCATGGAAAGGTCTCCGTGCATGTTCAGCTTCGAGGACGTTTAATCGATTGTGGATGCGGCGATGATGTGGAGACGCGCGCATCCCATTTTGGGACAGTCCGGTGCCCGCCCGCGGGCGTCCGGTAAAGGGACTTACGTGATTACGTCAGGTTGCTTGCGCCCGGTTCTCGCGGCGAGATCGGTCAATTCGCCCGCCGCAGCGGCCAGTTCCGCCAGCATGGGCTGCACCTCCGCGTCGAGCTTACCGGTGGGCGGCTCGTACCGTTCGAGATAGATGCGCAGGGTCGCGCCTTCGGTTCCCGTACCGGACAGGCGGAAGACGATCCTTGCCCCGCCTTCGAAGAAGATGCGGACGCCCTGATTGCGGCTGACCGATCCATCGACGGGATCGGTATAGTCGAATTGGTCGGCGGCGCTGATGGTTAGGGTGCCGAAGGTCCGGCCCGAAAGATCGCCTAGCGACGCGACGAGATCGCGCATCATCGATTGCGCGATTTCGGTGTCGATTCCCTCGTAATCGTGGCGCGCGTAATAATTGCGCCCGAATTTCCGCCAATGGTCCTCAGCGATCTTGGCCACGCTCTTGCCCGTCACGGCCAGGATGTTCAGCCACAATAGGACGGCCCATAATCCGTCCTTTTCCCTAACATGGTCGCTGCCCGTGCCGGCGCTTTCCTCGCCGCAGAGCGTCGCCTTGCCGGCATCGAGGAGCGAGCCGAAGAACTTCCATCCGGTGGGCGTTTCCCAGGCCGGGATATCCAGCTCCTCGGCAACCCGGTCGGCTGCGGCGCTGGTCGGCATGGAGCGAGCTATACCGGAAAGCCCCCCGGCATAACCGGGCGCGCGATGGGCTTGGGCCGCGAGCATCGCCAGCGAATCGGACGGCGTTACGAAGATGCCGCGCCCGATGATGAGGTTCCGGTCCCCGTCCCCGTCGCTGGCGGCCCCGAAATCGGGTGCATCGTCCGCCATCATCCTGTCGTAGAGTTCGCGCGCATGGACGAGATTGGGATCGGGGTGATGGCCGCCGAAATCTTCCAGCGGGGTTCCGTTTCGCACCGTGCCGGGAGCAAAGCCGAGCCGTCCTTCGAGGATTTCACCAGCGTAAGGGCCGGTCACCGCATGCATCGCATCGAAGGACATCGTCAGCCCGTTCGACACGGCCTCGCGGATCGCGGCGAAATCGAAGAGCTCTTCCATCAGAATCGCATAGTCTGCGACAGGATCGATCACTTCGACCTGCATTTCTCCCACCTGCGTCGAACCGATGGTGTCGAGATCGATATCCTCCGCTTCCACCGCCAACCAGCGATCGATCGTCTGCGTGCGCGCATGGATGGCTTGGGTCACCGCTTCGGGCGCTGGCCCTCCATTGGCGACATTGTACTTGATTCCGAAATCGCCGTCCGGACCGCCCGGATTGTGGCTCGCAGACAGGATCAGACCACCGCTCGCGCCGTTTTTGCGGATGACATGACTAGCCGCTGGCGTGGAAAGAATGCCGCCGCGCCCGACCAGCGCCCGCCTATAGCCGTTGGCGGCGGCGATTCGCAGCGCTTGCTGGATCACGGTGCGGTTATGAAACCGGCCGTCTCCACCTATCACGATCGTGCTGGCATCGGGACGCTCGACGGTATCGAAGATCGCCTGGATGAAGTTCTCCGAATAACCCGGCTGTGCGAACTCGCGCACCTTCTTTCGCAGGCCGGACGTTCCAGGCTTCTGGTCTGTGAATGGCTGGGAGGAGAAGCTTTTGATCATGGATTTCCTCTGGGTTGGCGGACGGGTATCGACCTCATGGAAGCCGAATGTGTCAATCGGACCTCGTGCTCGTACGATAAGCGAGGTGGCCCAGCGCCTTCGCACGCGAATTCTTCTCCGAATGAACGTGGTCCGGGGATGAAGCTTCATGCCCAGTCCCTGCCTGAAGGCTGAGGCGGAATTTCAGAAATTGTTTTAAGGACCGTATCGAATTCGTCATCTAAATGTCGCCTCCTCTTCCAGGGGACGAACGCATCGTAGCGTTGCGCTGTCAGACCAAAATGATATTCGCCCGACAATCAAGTGTTACGGCAAGAAGGGGCCATTCTATTATGACATCATCCCCTGCGGATAGAACCGTACCGGTTCTTGTCACCGGAGGCGCCGGTTATATCGGCAGCCACGCCGTCCTCGCCCTGCGCGATGCAGGCTGGCCCGTTGCCGTTATAGACAATCTTACGACGGGTTTCGAATTCGCCGTACCGGACGATGTCCCTTTCTATAAAGGCGATATAGAGGACACGAACCTGCTTGCGCGCATTTTTGCCGAGCAGGGCATACGCGCCGTCATGCATTTCGCTGGCTCGATCGTCGTACCCGAAAGCGTCGAGGATCCGCTCAAATATTACGGCAACAACACGGCTAAGAGCCGGTCGCTGCTGCAGGCGTGCATTGCGGCTGGCATTCCCCATTTCCTGTTTTCCAGCACCGCCGCGACCTACGGCGTGCCGGAAAGCTCGCCGGTCCGCGAAGACACGCCGACCGTGCCGATCAATCCTTACGGCTGGTCCAAGCTGATGACCGAACAGATGCTGGCGGACACCGCCGCCGCGCATCCGATCAATTACTGCGCGCTGCGCTATTTCAACGTCGCCGGGGCCGACCCCCAGGCGCGCAGCGGACAATCCACTGCGGGCGCGACGCATCTCATCAAGGTTGCCGTCGAAGCCGCATTGGGTCGGCGCGAGAGCGTCTCGGTGTTCGGTACGGACTACGATACGCCCGATGGCACGGGCGTGCGCGATTATATCCATGTCAGCGATCTCGCCGCCGCGCATGTGCTGGCGCTCATGGAGTTGATTGCGCACCCCCAGAAATCCATGACCATGAATTGCGGCTATGGCCGGGGGTTCTCCGTTCTCGAGGTGCTGGATGCGGTCGATGCAGTCACCGACGGGAAGATCGACCGGATTTTCGCACCTCGCAGGGCGGGCGATCCCGCAGCGCTGGTGTCCGATCCCGGTCGGCTGAAAGCGACGCTTCCCTGGAAGCCTCGCCATGCCGATCTGGAAGAGATCATCGTCCACGCGCTGGCGTGGGAGCGCAAGCTCGCGACAATTCGTGAGATGCCCGCCGATCCGGACAATCGCGGCTAGCGTCTTCGAAAGCCCATTAGGGCGGCGATCGTCGCGGTCCTTACGGCGCGACCGTCTTGGGGAGCCACCGTGGTTTCGACCTATGCCATGGCGGCACGCCCGCGATTTCGCTTAGGCGAGCGGGATCGTGGATCACCATGCGCCGGTTCGCGACCGACACCACGCCCTCGACCCGCAATTGCTTGATCAGGCTGTTGGTGTGGACACTGCTGACACCGATCAGCTCGCCCATTTCGCGTTGAGTGAGCGGCATGAAGAAACCGCGCTCCGGATCCTCCTCGCTCAGGGCATGTCGCTCGTGCAATCGCAGGATCAGCGCGGCCAGGCGCGTCAGGGCATCGGCCTGCCCGGTAAGCGCCAGCCGTTCCATGAGGAGAGAGCGTTCTTCCTGTGATATCAGGAACATGATCGCTGCAATTCGCGGACTTGCCGTGAACAGCTCGCCAATCTGATCCTGCCCGATGCGGATGGTCTCGACCGGCGTAAGCGCCATCACGGCATCGATCGGTTCGCGCATCGCCAGGCCCGGGAGCCCCAGGATATCGCCGGGCAGATTGACCGAGACCAATTGACGCGACCCGTCTGCCAGGATCACCGCGCTCGCCGCCCATCCATCGACGAGAAGGTAGAGGTTATGCTCTGTTTCCGATCGGATGATGTCGCCACGCTCGAAATGGTTTCTCGAACCGCCCAGCTCTACAAGCCGCTGAATTTCCACAGGATCGAGATCTGCGAAACCGGTCAGGCGCGAAATGACTTTTCTATCCTTGACCTCGGCGGAACTTTCTTTCGGTCGAAAACTCATTCCACCCTTTCAATCGCGTCCTCAGACAGCGTCGGCTTCACAGACCTGATGGGCTGCCGTTATCGAGGCCGTGTCTGTCGACGGTATCGCCTGCTTGGCCGCTATGCGCGGCGTTTCGTACGACACCCCGGCATTGCGTTGCAAGCGCGCTCGGTCCGTCAGGCAGATTATCCCGCGACTGCATCGCAGGCACGCTTCACCTTCGAGAACATGCAGCGTGTCGGTCACGCTCGCGCGCCTGACGCCCAATTGCGCGGCCAGGCCCCCGTGGGTCACGCGTAAAAAGTCGCTATCCACCCGGTCATGCAACATCAGCAGCCAGGCGCACAGGCGCTCCTTCAAGCTTCCGCGATCGCGGGCGCGGATCATCGAGGCGAGCTGGCTGGTATAAGATCCCAAAAACCGGAGAAGGGAGAGCGACAATGTCGCGCTGGAAAGGCAGGCTTGCCGCATATCCTCGACCGAAATCGCAAGTGCGGTGCCACCATCCATCAGAACCGTGGCTTCCACCTCGTCCTGCGAATTGTCATCGAGGACGGCGGACCAGCCGAAAAACCCTTCGCGACCGACTAGGCCGAGCCCGCTGCGCTGCCGTGTGAACTGGAGGCAGGCGACAAGGTTCAGCGGGAAAAGTACGTGCGGTCCGTCAAGCGTGTCGTGCGCCAGACAATCGCCGTTCTTGAAGCGAACCGGTGAAAGTCGTGCCGCAAGCAGCTTCCAATCCTCTTCCGGCAGGCTGGCAAGAAAGCTGTTAACCGATCCAAGCGAACCGGTTCGCGATGTATCCTGCTGCATCCATGCCTCCCATACGCTCCGCGCCGAGACATGCTTGGCCCCGTTTTTATCGTAGCGTCAGCAAAGATGTACCGAACAATGTCGCCGCTGGAGATAAACTCTTTTAAGTTTCGCCCGTTTGACGCCACTTTTTTGTACGTTGCCGTACGCAGCGCTGTACGCCCGGCCATCCCGGTTACCTTTCTGCCCGTTCAGCAAGAGCGAGTCTCGAGGAGTATCCGATGGCAGACGATCAGCAGATTATTGAGGCCTTCGAGGCGCGGGAGGGACGCAGGACCAACCGGCGCGACATGTTCCGTGGCTTCGCCGCCGCTTCGGCAGCAGCCGGCGGGTTCGTCCTCGCCAACAAGTCCAGTCCCGTCGCCGCGCAGAGCGTGTCGGACGGCGATATCCTGAATTTCGCGCTCAACCTCGAATATCTCGAAGCGCAGTTCTACGTCTATGCGGCCAGCGGGGCCGGCCTGCCGGAAAGCCTCCTTTCCGGTACCGGAACGCGCGGACAGGCGACCGGCGGACGCCGCGTCAACTTCACCGATCCGGCGGTGGCCGCTTATGCCCGCGAGATCGCGGCGGACGAGCAGGCCCACGTGGCATTCCTTCGCGGTGCGCTCGGCAGCGCAGCCGTCGCTCAGCCGGCGATCGACATCAGCGCCAGTCCGAATGGTGCCTTCTCGACTGCGGCGCGTGCCGCCGGTCTGATCGGCCCGGGCCAGTCGTTCGATCCCTATGCCAGCGACGAGAACTTCCTTCTCGCCGCCTATATCTTCGAAGATGTCGGCGTGACGGCCTACAAGGGCGCATCGCCCCTCATCAGCAACAAGACGTTCCTCGAAGCGGCGGCGGGTATCCTGGCAGTCGAAGCCTACCATGCCAGCCTGGTGCGCACGACGCTCTACGCCAAGGGGATGCAGGCGCCGTCTTTGATCGACGCTTCGATCGCGATTTCCAATGCGCGGGACAGCCTCGACGGGTCGAGCGACCTCGACCAGGGCCTGACGACCAGCCGGACATTCGGCGGCACGGCGAGCAACATCGCGCCGCTCGACGAGAACGGCCTCGCTTACAGCCGTTCCGCCGGACAGGTGCTCAACATCGTCTATCTCAACAATATGGCCGTCACCGGCGGGGGCTTCTTCCCCAACGGCGTCAACGGCACCCTGCGCATGAGCGCGGCGAACTAACGAAACCGAGAGGATAAGAGCATGAAAGATCGCGATATCATCCTTGAGGTTCTGCAGGCCGGAACCGATCGCCGCATCGAGCGCCGCCGCTTCCTGCATTTCGCCGGAGCCAGCACCGCAGCGTTCTCGCTGGCGGCCTGCGGCGGGGACGACAACAACAATCCCATCGGTGGGACGCCGCCCGGGCCGACGCCCACGCCGACACCCACACCGACGCCGCCATCGGCTTTGACCGATGCGGACGTTCTGAACTTCGCGCTGAATCTGGAATATCTGGAAGCCCAGTTCTATTCCTACGCTGCGATCGGGTCCGGATTGGCAAGCAACCTGCTCGACGGAACCGGTACTCGCGGTCAGGTGACCGGTGGGCGCCAGGTGAATTTCACCGACCCGCTGGTGGCACAATACGCTCGAGAAATCGCCTCGGACGAGCGCGCTCACGTCGCGTTCCTGCGCAGTGCGCTGGGTGGAGCGGCCGTGGCACAGCCCGCGATCGACATCGGAAGTTCGCCTAACGGCGCTTTCTCGTCCGCTGCGCGCGCCGCTGGCCTGGTCGGCCCGAACCAGAGCTTCGATCCTTACGCGAACGACAACAACTTCCTGCTCGCGGCGTATATCTTCGAGGATGTCGGGGTGACCGCCTATAAGGGCGCATCGCCGCTGATCAGCAACAAGACCTTCCTCGAAGCGGCTGCGGGCATCCTCGCAGCGGAAGCCTATCATGCTGGTCTCGTGCGCACGGTGCTCTATCGCAAGGGCCTGCAGGCGCCTGCCCTGATCGATGCGAGCGAGGCGATCTCGAACGCTCGCGACAGTCTCGACGGCTCGACCGATCTCGACCAGGGTTTGCGTCCGCGCAGCACGCAATTCGGCGAAGGCACGAACATCGTCCCGACCGATAATAACGCGATCGTCTTCAGCCGGACGACCGGCCAGGTTCTTAACATCGCCTATCTTACGGCCATGTCGACGACCGGCGGCGGGTTCTTCCCGAACGGAGTGAACGGCAACCTCAGGATGAGCGCCGCTTCGAGCTGAGGCACGAGTCAAGGAAACGTAGACCCATGGCCCATTCCCATGCGAGCTGCTTCAGGATCACCTGCTACAAGACCGGCAGCTATGCTCTGATGCACTTCATGGTGGCGATCACGGTCGCGTATCTGCTGACCCGAAGCTGGAAGGCGGCACTGGCCATCGGCATTGTCGAGCCGCTGGTGCAGACCGTCGCCTTCTATTTCCACGATCGGGCGTGGAACGGATCGGGCAGGGGAAAGGTGGCGAACGCCTCCGAATCCGTCGAACTGCGACGCGCCGACTGAGACGAAAACCGATGGCGAGGCTATCCGATCTGCCACCGCAGGTCGGATAGCGCCGTGCGCGGCTTCGGCGTAAATCCAGCCGACAGATGCCGCCGGGCATCACTCTTCATGCGAAAGTTCGAAGCGCCTTCGGTAGTGCGGCCCGCTTTCACAAAGCCCGGCGAGATCGCTCGCGTGATGCCGCGATGATCCGTCCTAGAATTCCGACCGAAGACTCGCTCGCTTCGAGCCATGATGGCCCTTGCACGCTAGCGTTAGTCGGCTGCTGAGGCAGTCAGTTCGGACAAGGGCCGCATCTTCCTGCGGGAGTGGCTGGGGTGGCAGGGATCGAACCTGCGAATGCCGGTACCAAAAACCGGTGCCTTACCACTTGGCTACACCCCAGCAGTGGGCGCTCCTATAGCGGTTCGCGCACGGATGTGAAGGGCCTCTCAGATGGCTTTGCCGTCGAAATCTTCGGCGGAGTGGCGTTCGCGCAATTGCGTGTCGTCATCGCCCCACACCTTGGTGACGATACGGCCGCGGCGCACGGCAGGGCGCTCGGCGATCGTTTTCGCCCAGCGCGCGACGTTTTCGTATTCGTGGATCGAGAGGAAAGTCTTCGCGTCGTTATAGATCGTGCCTTCCACGAAGGGGGCCATCCAGGGAAATGCGGCGATGTCGGCCACGGTGTAGTCGTCGCCGCCAAGATATTCGCTTTCGGCAAGGCGGCGGTCCGCCACGTCGAAGAGGCGCTTGGTCTCCATCGCATAACGGTTGATCGGATATTCGTACTTCTCGGGCGCATAGGCGTAGAAATGTCCGAAGCCGCCGCCGATGAAAGGCGCGCTGCCGATCTGCCAGAACAGCCAGCTCAGAACCTCCGGGCGCGAGCCATCGGTCGGCAGGAAGGCGCCGAACTTTTCCGCCAGATACATCAGGATCGCGCCGCTTTCGAACACGCGAACCGGCTCTGCTCCGCTACGGTCGAGCAGGGCGGGGATCTTGGAGTTCGGATTGACGGCGACGAAGCCAGAGCCGAACTGGGCGCCGCTGGAAATGTCGATGGTCCAGGCATCGTATTCCGCACCTTTATGGCCTGCCTCGAGCAGCTCTTCGAGCATGATCGATGCCTTCACGCCGTTGGGCGTGGCGAGCGAATAGAGCTGAAGATCGTGATTGCCGACCGGCAATTCCCTGTCTTCTCGCGCACCGGCGGTGGGTTTGTTGATGCTGGCGAATTTTCCGCCGTTCTCGGTATCGTTGGTCCATACGGCGGGCGGGGTATAGGTGGGGTCGGCCAAGATCGGTCTCCTGTTGGGGAAGTCCCGGCAAGCTGGGGTGCTGGCGGAGCGAGCGCAAGTGGAACCGCGACACAGCTGGAGCGTCCAGCAGGTGCAACCATCGGGCACGCACCATGACCAAGCTTATCTACGTCGACGACGATCTACCCGGCATAACCCGCAAGGGTGCGGGCAGGGGCTGGGCCTATTACGATCCCGACGGAACGCTGATCCGCGATGCGCAGGAGAAGCGACGGTTGAACGCGATCGCGCTGCCCCCCGCCTATAACGATGCATGGTTCTGTCCCGCATCGAACGGCCATATTCTCGCCACCGGGATTGATGCCAAGGGGCGCAAGCAATATCGCTATCACCCCGAATTCCGCGCCCGGCGCGAAGGGGAGAAGTTCGACAATTGTCTCGTCTTCGGTGGGCTTCTGCCGCTGGTGCGCAAGCGGGTCGAACAAGACTTGCGCGGCCGCAAGATCACGTGGGATCGCTCCGTGGCGAGCGTCGTGCGCTTGCTCGATCTGGGCGCGATCCGCGTGGGTAACGAAGGCTACGCGCAGAACAATAAGAGCTTCGGCGCCACGACGCTGCGCCGCCGCCATGCCGAACTGACGGGCAAGACACTGCGCCTCAGATACAAGGGCAAGGCGGGCAAGCTGCAGGAGGTCGTCCTTTCCGACAGCAGCCTGTCGCGCATGGTCCGCAACATGCAGGATCTGCCCGGCCAGCATATCTTCAAATATGTCGACGACGATGGCGACGTGCAGGCGGTAGGGTCCAGCGACGTCAACGAATACCTTTCCGAAACGATGGGTGAGCGTTTTACGGCCAAGAATTTTCGCACCTGGCATGCCAGCGTCATGGGCTACGAATGCCTTCTGAACGGAGAGGGCCGCGTTCCGATCAAGGAATTGCTGGACTGCGTGGCCAGCAAACTGGGCAATACGCCTGCCGTCACGCGCAAGAGCTATATCCATCCCGCCGTGATCGACCTCGTCGATCGCCAGCAAGAATGGCGCGCCGATCTCAAATTGCCGCGCGCGACAAAATGGTTGACCCGCGAAGAGCGCGGCCTGGCCGAGCTGATCAAGGACAGCCCCGGCGCCCACGAACTGCTCGCCGCTTCGCGCGGCTGACGTAGCTATCTGCCAAAACGATTGAGTTTTCAGACCGATCGGTATATGCTGTCGTAATCGCGGGGTGTGCTATCGCGCGACTGTCGCGGGATTTGGCAGCCTGCGGGATCGGTTTCCGTCCGGGGTGGGGTCATGCAGAGACTAGCGCAATTCGACGTTAGCAGGCAGTTCGTCACCCGACCGGGGCAGATTGCAGCCCAGATCGTGTTCGGCGCAGTATGCGCGGCTGCGATGATCGGTGTCCGCGCTGCGGTCGATCTGTTCGCTCCCGTGTCCGGGCCTTTTGCGCTCATCTATCCGACGGTTCTTCTTGCCACCCTGTATGGGCATTGGCGCGCGGGTGTGATTGCCTTCGTCGTGACGTTCCTGTGGGCTTGGTATTTCGTTCTGCCCGCACAGGGATCGTTTCTTTTTACCGAGGCTTCGGACCCGGCGCGCGTCGTTATCAACGCGATCGCCGCTCTTATCGTGCTGATCTTTGCCGAAGCGTTTCGCCGCGTCGCGCGTAGCACGGTCGAGGAAATCAGGCAGTCAGCGGACCGACGGCTCGCGCAACTCGCCGAACTCGAACATCGCACCAAGAACAATTTCGCGCTCGTCGCCAGCCTGCTGGAAATCCAGAAGCGGCGGGTCAGCGATACGGCTCTGCATCCGATGCTGGACGATGCCGCCGGTCGCGTGCGCACCTTTGCGGACGCCTATTCGAGCCTCTCTATCGAACATTCCGATGGGGAGGATGTCGATATGAGGCCTTATCTCGACCAATTGCTCGATCGGATCGAGCGGGCTGCTGTGCCCGATCACGTTTCGCTTTTTCGCGAAATAGACGCTGTCCAATTGTCGAGAGAGACTGCCGTCGCGATCGGCCTCTATCTCAACGAGGCGATCTCCAACAGTTTGAAATACGCCTTCCCCGACGAACGGCCCGGCAAAATCGGCGTGTTCTTCCAGCACCGGCCCGAAGGCTGGCGGTTGACGATCGATGACAATGGCGTCGGGATCGAAGGCGAACCGTCGAAAGGCGGTGGATTGGGTTCGAATCTTCTTCAGGCCTTTTCGGCACAGGCCGGTGCGCGCCACAGCGCCGGCCCGACGCTGGGTGGATTCCGAACCGAAATGAACGCACTTCGCGAAGCGGTTGCCTAATCGGCCTCTAAGCGGTTACCGCCATCGACAGACGCGGGCCGGACTTTCCCTTCCGAACCGGCGCCGGATTGCGCCGACGCGCTGACCGGCTTCCACCGCACGGAGATGCCGACACACATGGCCGACAGCACCAGCCACGCCTTTTTCGACCTGCACACTCACGGTTTCGTGCGAGTGGCGACCAGCACGCCGCAAGTACGAACGGCGGACGTCGCCTATAATGCGCGCGGTATTCTCGACGAGGCAAAGCGCGCGGCGGCCCGTCATGTCGATGTGTTGCTCTATCCCGAACTGTGCCTGTCTTCCTACGCGCTCGACGATCTTCACCTGCAGAACGCGCTGCTCGACGCGGTCGACGCCGAAATCGCGGCCATAACGAAGGCAAGCCGCGACATTCCGACAGTGCTCGTGATCGGCGCGCCGCTGCGGCGCAATGGCCGCATCTACAATTGTGCGCTCGCGATCTGTCGCGGCAAAGTGCTCGGCGTGGTGCCCAAGAGCTTTCTGCCCAATTACCGGGAATATTACGAGAAGCGCTGGTTCGCGCATGGCCGCGATTGCATCGGCCTCACCATCCGCGCCGGCGGAGAGGAGGTTCCGTTCGGGACCGATCTTCTCTTCGCGCATCCGACCATCCCCGGTTTCGTTTTCGGCATGGAGATCTGCGAGGATTTCTGGTCTCCGACCCAACCCGGAACCATGGCGGCGCTGGCGGGCGCGACGCTCGTCCTCAACCTCTCCGCGTCCAATATCGTCATCGGCAAATCGGACGAGCGCCATTTGCTCAGCCGCGCCAGTTCCGCGCGCTCGGTCTGTGCCTACGCCTATTCGGCGAGCGGGCATGGCGAGAGCACCACGGACCTCGCCTGGGATGGGCAGGGGATGATCTACGAACTCGGCGAACTGATGGTGGAAAGCGTTCGCTTCGACCGCGAGCCGGAATTGTGCGTCGCCGATATCGATTGCCAGCGCATCCTCAACGAACGGATGCGGATGCAGACCTTCAACGACGCCGCCGAAGCCGCCGGCCGGCCCGAAGACTGGTATCGCACCATCGCCTTCGATCACGAACCGGCGGGCGGAGACATCGGCCTCGATCGTCCGATCCGCCGCTTCCCCTTCGTGCCCAACCGGCAGGGCAAGCTGGACGAGGATTGTTACGAGGCGTTCAACATTCAGGTTTCGGCCCTCGTCCGCCGGATCGAAGCGACTAATCCCCAATCGCTGGTCATCGGCATTTCGGGCGGGCTCGACAGCACGCATGCGCTGCTGGTGGCGGCGCGCGCCTGCGACACGCTCAGCCTGCCGCGCAGTACCATCCGCGGCTATACCATGCCCGGTTTCGGCACCTCCGAAGGAACCCGATCGAACGCCTGGAAGCTGATGGAAGCGATCGGCGTCACCGCCGAAGAGATCGATATCAAGCCGACCGCGCGGCTGATGCTGGAAAATATCGGCCATGCCTTCGCCGATGGCGAGCCGGTCTACGACGTCACGTTCGAGAACGTGCAGGCGGGCCTGCGCACGGATTATCTGTTCCGCCTGGCCGGGCAGCATGGGGGCTGGGTGATCGGCACAGGCGACCTGTCCGAACTGGCGCTGGGCTGGTGCACTTACGGCGTCGGCGACCAGATGAGCCATTACAACGTCAATGCGGGCGTCCCCAAGACCTTGATCCAGTATCTGATCCGCTGGACCACCACGACCGGACAGTTCGACGAGGAGACGGACGGCGTGCTCCTCTCCATCCTCGATACCGAGATCTCGCCCGAACTCGTACCTGCGGGCGAGGACGGCGCGATCCAGAGTACCGAGAGCAAGATCGGCCCCTACGAGCTGAACGACTTCTTCCTCCACCACATCCTACGCTGGGGCCAGAAGCCGAGCCATGTGGCGTTTCTGGCCTGGCACGCCTGGCACGATGCGCGTGGCGGCGTGTGGCCTGCCGGTTTCCCCGAAGAGCGCAAGAACGAATACGATTTGGACACGATTGCGGGATGGCTGGAAAAGTTCATCCGCCGTTTCTTCGCGTTCAGCCAGTTCAAGCGCAGCGCGCTGCCCAACGGCCCCAAGGTCAGTTCCGGCGGCGCCTTGAGCCCGCGCGGCGATTGGCGCGCGCCGAGCGATGCGGTGGCCGATGTCTGGCTCGCCGAACTGCACGAGGGACTTCCCGAAGACAAGAGCGACTGACCCGTGCCCGCAAGAACGGTATTTCTTCTGGTCCTCGCCAATCTCGCTTGGGCCCTGAATGTGATCGTCAGCAAGCTGGCGGTCGAGGATCTGGGGCTGCCCCCATTGTTCTATGCCGCGTTGCGCGCGCTGGTCACGATTGTCGTGCTCGCGCCCCTGTTGCGTCCGCTTCCCAAGGATTGGCTACGCACTGCGCTGGTGGGCCTTTCGATCGGTGGCGGCAGTTTCGCCCTGTTCGCTCTCGGTCTCGAAACGGCTAGTCCATCGGAGGCCGGTATCGTCGGTCTGTCGGGCGCGCCGATGACCGTGCTACTGGCTATCGTCCTGTTAGGTGAAAAAGTCCGCTGGCGTCGCGGGATCGGTATCGCTCTCGCCGTGATCGGCGTGGTGATCGCAATCGCCTCCCCATCCGGCTGGGAGAGTTCGGGAGGGGTCGCCTGGATCCTCGTCTCCTGCCTCGTCGGGGCGTTGGGCTCGGTCTTCGTCAAGCGGATAGAAGTTGGCGGCAGGCAATTGCAGGCGTGGTCGGCGCTGGCATCCTTCACAGTGCTGATGCCGCTCGCCTTGGTCACCGAAGACAATTTCGTCGCCCCGATCCTGGCCGATCCCCTCGCCGTGATCGGGTGCCTGATTTTCGCCGGGCTGATCGTTTCGGTCTATGCCCACACGATCTATTTCAGCGCGCTCAAGGCGCATGACGCCAATCTGGTCGTCCCCTTCACGCTGTTGCATCCACTGATGACCGTGGGGCTTGGCGCCTGGCTTACGGGAGACCGCGTGGGCTGGCCGCTGCTGATCGGCGGGGGCATCGCCGTGACCGGAGTGGCCATTCTGGTCATCCGCCCCAGCACCACCTTCACGCGACGCCTGCTGGTGCGTTCGCGGCTCTAGGCGCGGGATCGGTTTGCCCGGGCACACTTTTTGCTTCATCGCGTTGACAGAACACTGCCATTTTCACCCAGGATCCGAATGACCGCCATTAACCGGATCGCCACCGCGGTTCCCGATCTCGATTTCGAAGCCGATTATCGCCGCTGGGCGATGCGCCGGTTGGATGGTACGCGCGAGGCGCGCCTGTACGAACGCATGGCCGACCGATCGGGGATCGAACATCGCTGGTCCGTGCTGACGGCGGAAGACGCCAAGCTTGAAGAAGGCGTCGGCCTTTACGGCGGCGCGCAGGCACCGGGCACGGCAGAGCGCATGGCGATCTATGCCGAAGAAGCGCCGAAGCTGGCGTTGAAGGCGATCGACGGGCTGGGCGAGCTTGGCGACATCACGCATCTCGTGGTCGCCAGTTGCACCGGTTTCGTCGCGCCGGGGATCGACCAGATCATCGCGCGTCGCTTGGGGCTGGCCGACGATATCGAGCGCGTCCTGATCGGTTTTATGGGGTGCTATGCCGCCGTCACCGCGCTGCGCACCGCGCGGCACATCACGCGCTCGCAGGAAAGCGCGCGGGTGCTTGTCGTCACGGTGGAATTGTCGACGCTGCATCACCAGGAGCGGATGGATATCGAGCCGCTGCTGATGGGCGCCCAATTCGGCGATGGAGCCGCCGCAGCAATTGTCAGCTCGCAAGGAGAAGGGCTTCGGCTCAGCGAGGGCATCTCCGCCGCGCTTCCCGACAGCGAAGACCTCATCACCTGGCATATCGGCGATACCGGGTTCAACATGTGTCTATCGGGCGAGGTTCCAGGCCGCATCGTCGCCGCGCTGGCCGACCCGGACGTTCGAGACCGCGTGCTGGGCGGGGCTGAAATGGAGGCGTTCGACGCGTGGGCCGTCCATGCCGGGGGGCGAAGCATCCTCGATGCGGTGGAAAAGGGCTTTTCTCTTGCGCCCGGCGCGCTCGACGCATCGCGCGAGGTGTTGCGCAATTGCGGGAACATGTCTTCGTCGACCCTGATGTTCGTGCTCGCCCGGCTGATCCGCGAAAAGCCGAAAAAGGGCGTGGCGCTCGCCTTCGGGCCGGGCCTTGCGATGGAGGGCTTCCGCTTCGGCTGGTCCGATGCTTGAGGCCCGCGCCACGCAGGACGAGCTGATGGACGATCCTGCGTTGGATGCGGCGACCTATACGGAAGTTCTCCACGATCTGGCGCAGGTCAATACGATCACGCTGGCGCGGCGGCCGACGCTGAATTTTCTGGAGCGGGCTGTCGGTAAAAGAGACCGCTTTCGCCTGCTCGATGTCGGCTTCGGGGATGGCGACATGCTGCGCGCGATCGCGAAATGGGCCGACAGGCGCGGGATCATGGCCGAACTCGTCGGCATCGATCTCAATGCCCGCAGCGTGGCTGCGGCGCGGGAGCGTACGCCCGGAACCATCCCGATCGAGTACCGCACCGGCGATTACGCCGATCTGGCGGGCGAGGGATGGGATTGCGTCGTCTCCAGCCTCGTGGCCCATCACATGACGCGCGAGCAGCTCGTCGCATTCCTGCGCTTCATGGACCACGAAGCGCGGGCGGGCTGGTTCGTCAACGATCTCAGGCGCAGCCGCTTCGCCTGGCTCGGCTATCCGCTTCTTGCGCGGCTGATGAACTGGCATCGGATCGTGCGACACGACGGACGCCTCTCGATCGCGCGGTCTTACCGAAAAGAGGAGTGGATGCCGCTGCTGGCTTCGGCTGGGGTGAAGGGCGCTGAGGTCGAACCAGTCTTTCCCTTTCGCCTCTGTGTCGGGAAGATCCGCTGAGCCCCCCGCTGATCCTCGGCGCGGGTCCGGCGGGCTGTGCGGCAGCGATCGTGCTTGCCGAGGCGGGACGCGCGCCGATTCTGATCGACCGCGATGCGAGCGTCGGCGATGCGCTGTGCGGCGGTTTCATGAGCTGGCAGACAGTCGCCAATCTGCGTGCGCTGGGTGTCGATGCGGAAGGGCTGGGCGCGCATCGGGTCGAACGGCTGGCCCTGTTCGCGGGCGATCGCAGCGCGCAGGCCCGCTTGCCCGATGCGGCGTGGGGCCTTTCACGCCACGCTCTCGACACGGGATTGCGCGCCCGGGCGCTTGCCGTCGGCGCGCGGCTCGAAATCGACCGTGCCCGCTCGCTCGTGCCCGGCATGATCGAAGGCGAGCGACGGGAATGGCAGTCGGACGCGATCTTCCTTGCCACCGGCAAGCATGATGTGCGCGGTGAGAGCCGGCCGCGAGAGGCGGCGGACCCCGCGCTCGGCCTCCGTGTGCGCCTGCCCGGCCATCCGGACTTTGCGAGCCTGATCGGCGATGCGATCGAACTGCATCTTTTCGATGGCGCTTATGCCGGGATCGTCTTGCAGGAGGACGGATCGGCGAATGTCTGTCTGGCGTTGCGCAAATCGCGTCTGGCGCGCGAAGGCGGCCCTCTGGACCTCCTGAACGCTTTGGCGGAGCGGCATCCCGCCTTTGCGGAACGCTGGCGGTATGCACCGGACAACCCCGTCATCGATACGATCGGATCGGTCCCCTATGGCTGGATCGCGGACGGCACCGATCCGGGCCTCTATCGCCTCGGCGATCAGGCGGCAGTGATTCCTTCGCTCGCGGGCGAGGGGATGGGGATCGCCATCGCCAGCGGGCAGTCGGCGGCCCAAGCCTATCTTGAAGGGAAAGGCGCCACCGATTGGCAGCGCGAATTTTCGCGCCGCGCGGCTCGCCCGGTTACGATTGCCGAAGCGATCTGGAAGGCGGCGGAAACGCCTGCGTTGGCGAAATTCGGTCTGAGTGCTGCCGCCATGCTGCCCGCGCTCGCCACGATGGCGATGCGCGCCAGCCGGATCTAGAGCTTCACCACCCAATTGTTGGGATCGGCCACCGCGCCGGTCTGGATGCCGACGAGCTTTTCGCGCAGCTTGTGCGTGATCTGGCCGGTGCCGCCCGAGCCGATCGAGAATTCGCCATCCGGGCCGACGACGGAGCCGACCGGGGTCACCACCGCCGCGGTCCCGCAGGCCATGGTCTCGATCAGATTGCCCTTCACCGCATCGGCGCGCCATTGGTCGATACTGTAAGGCTCTTCGCGCACGTTGAGCCCTTCCTCGCGCAGCAAGTGTACCAGGCTGTCGCGGGTGATGCCGGGCAGGATGGTGCCGGTCAGCGGAGGCGTTATCACCGTCCCGTCGTCGAAGACGAAGAACAGGTTCATGCCGCCCAGCTCCTCGATCCACTTCTTTTCGACCGCGTCGAGGAAGACGACCTGATCGCAGCCGTTCTCGATGCCTTCGGACTGCGGGACCAAGCTGGCGGCGTAATTGCCGCCCGTTTTGGCGGCACCGGTGCCGCCCGGCGCGGCGCGGGTATAGTTGCGGCTGACCCAGATCTTGACCGGCTTGGCCCCGCCCTTGAAATAGCCGCCCACGGGCGAGGCGATGAGAATATATTTGTACTGCCGCGCAGGCCGCACGCCGAGGAAAGCCTCGCTCGCGAACATGAAGGGGCGCAGATAGAGGGCGCCGCCATCGATCGTGGGAGTCCAACCGCCATCCACGCCGACAAGGCGCTTTATGCTGTCGAGGAACAGCTCTTCGGGCAGTTCGGGCATCGCCATGCGGCGGGCGCTGGCGTTGAAGCGCCGGGCGTTCTGCTCGGGCCGGAACAGGCCGAGCGATCCATCGGGATGGTGATAGGCCTTCATCCCTTCGAAGATTTCCTGGGCGTAGTGAAGCACCGCCGCCGCCGGATCGAGCGCGATCGGCTCGCGCGCGCACAGCTTCGCGCTGTGCCAACCGCCTTTGTCGGCGTCGTAATCGATCACCACCATGTGATCGGTGAAGATCTTGCCGAAACCGGGATCGGCGATCGCCTCGGCACGGGTTTCGCCGGGGACCGGAGCGGGGTGGGGAATGTGCTTGAAATCCATGTCCGGCGGGTAATCCGCGCGCCGAAAAAGGGCAAGAGCGTGGGCGGGAAACGGTAGAGATGTTCCGGCTGGGAGAGTTTCCCTCTCCTACGGTCACCGGGCCGGAACAGCCGCAAGGATAGCAGAAATGTGAAGGGCGGCCCTCGCCCGTAGGAGGTACCGCCCTTCGCATGGTCAGCGGCCGGAAGTGCCGCTCACGTCGCCTTACTTGGCAAGTGTCTTACCGAGTATGCTCCGTAGGGATCTTCACCGACCTCGCTACTGAACCATGAGACATCGGATCACCTCCTTTCGCGCTAGTGAGCTAGAAGCCCGTTTCACGGGGCCACCGGATCTGCGTTCGCCGCCGATCCTGCCCCCTTTGTCATGCGTAGGAGGAACCAATTCAAGGCTTGAATTAAACTTTTCCCACGTCAGTATCGGCGGTTCCCGCTGGTTCAGCGGCAATCCTCGATCACGCGCGTGACTTCGGCCCAGGCGGGCAAATAGAGCGTGGGGTGGCCGGTCGTCTCGACTGCAAAACGTCCCTTGGTGAGCGCCATGGCATCGAGCAGCGGATCGTTCGCGTTCAGGAACACCGCGGCACCGGAGGTCGGCCCGAATTTGAATGCGCGAGCGGGCAAAGATCTTGAGGTCGTTTCCGTCGCGATCCGAAACTGGGTCGCCTCGGAGAAGTTGCCGGGGCGGCCAATGGCAATGCGCTTCGTCTCAGAAGCGGGGTCGTCGACCAGACACTGCATGACAAGCTTCATGGTCGGGCCGTCTGAAAAAAGCGCCTGCGTGCCGAAGCCGAGATCGTTGTAAGCCCAATCCCCCTGCGTCTGCGGCGCATCCATCCAATTGTCGTAGGTGGGCGCCGGCGCCGGCGCAGGTGCGGGTGCAGGCGCGCGCGAAACGGGAGTCGGCGTCGGCGTGGGAGCGGGCGTCGAATCGGGAGCGGGCACGCAGGCCGCGATCCCGAAAGTTAGAGCGAGCGCCGCGCCCGCATAGGCGAGCGACGAGGCGAAGGGAGGGCGGCTGTTGTGGCGAGCGATCGGTTCCATCCCTACTCAATGCGCGCTAGGCGGCATGTTTCCAAGCAGGACCGGAGAATATGAGCAGGAAACAGCGCCTCGATCAGATGCTCGTCGATCGCGGCCTCGTCGAAAGCCGCTCGCGGGCGCAGGCGCTGGTGATGGCGGGGCTGGTGTTTTCGGGCGAGCGCAAGCTGGAGAAACCCGGCCAGCAGATCGCCGCCGACACCCCGCTCGACGTGCGCGGGCGCGACCATCCCTGGGTCTCGCGCGGCGGCATCAAGCTGGCGCACGCAATCGACCATTTCGGGCTCGATCCGGCGGGCGTGACCGCGATGGATATCGGCAGTTCGACCGGCGGCTTTACCGACGTGCTGTTACAGAAGGGCGCGGCGCATGTCTTCGCGGTGGATAGCGGGACCAATCAACTCGCCTGGAAATTGCGGCAGGACGATCGCGTCACCGTGCTCGAACAGACCAGCGCGCGCATCCTGACGCCCGAAATGATCGATCGCCCCTGCGATTGGGTGGTCTGCGATGCGAGCTTCATCGGCCTTGCCAAGGTGCTGGAACGCCCGCTCGAACTGGCGGCACCCGATTGCCAGCTCGTCGCGCTGATCAAGCCGCAATTCGAGGTCGGGCGCGAGGAAGTGGGCAAGAAAGGCGTCGTCAGCGATCCGGCCCTTCACGCCCGCGTCTGTAGCGAGGTGCGCGCATGGGTCGAAGGGCTGGGCTTCGCGGTTGACGGGATCGTGGAAAGCCCGATCACCGGCCCCGAAGGCAATGTCGAATTCCTGATCGCCGCCGCAAGAAACGACAGCGGCAATTGACGCTGCGGCGCTCTGCGCTCTAGGCGCTTGGGCAAGAAGATTTCACGGGAAGAGAGCATGTCCGCCAACATCGCCGAAATGAAACGTCGCCGCGCCGCCGCCTATATGGGTGGCGGGCAGAAGCGCATCGACGCGCAGCATGCCAAGGGCAAGCTGACCGCGCGCGAGCGGTTGGACGTGCTGCTGGATGAAGGCAGCTTCGAAGAGCTCGACACCTATGTCGAACACGATTGCATCGATTTCGGCATGGAGGAGCAGCGCATTCCGGGCGACGGGGTGGTCACCGGATCGGGCACGATCAACGGGCGGCTGGTGTTCGTGTTCAGCCAGGATTTCACCGTGTTCGGCGGATCGCTGTCGAAACGCCATGCGGAAAAGATCTGCAAGGTGATGGATATGGCGCTGAAGGTCGGCGCGCCCGTGATCGGCCTCAATGATTCGGGCGGCGCGCGCATTCAGGAAGGCGTCGCATCGCTGGGCGGTTATGCCGAAGTGTTTCAGCGCAACGTGCTGGCGAGCGGCGTGGTGCCGCAGATCAGCCTCATCATGGGGCCGTGCGCGGGCGGGGCGGTCTATTCGCCAGCGATGACCGACTTCATCTTCATGGTGAAGGATTCCAGCTACATGTTCGTGACCGGCCCGGACGTGGTGAAGACGGTGACGAACGAGGTCGTGACGCAGGAGGAACTGGGTGGCGCGGTGACGCACACGACCAAGACCAGCGTGGCCGACGTGGCGTTCGAGAACGACATCGAGACTCTGCTCGCGACGCGCAATTTCGTCGATTTCCTGCCGCTGTCCAACCGCGAGGACGTGCCCGAGCGCCCGACCAGCGATCCGTGGGACCGTGAGGAGCCCAGCCTCGACACCATCATCCCCGACAATGCCAATCAGCCTTACGACATGCACGAAGTCATCCGTAAGACGCTGGACGAAGGCGAATTCTTCGAAATCCAGCCTGCCCATGCGGCGAATATCCTGTGCGGATTCGGCCGGGTGGAAGGGCGCACGGTGGGCGTGGTCGCGAACCAGCCGATGGTGCTGGCGGGTGTTCTCGACATCAATTCATCGAAGAAGGCCGCGCGTTTCGTGCGCTTCTGCGATGCCTTCGACATTCCGATCCTGACCTTCGTGGACGTGCCCGGCTTCCTGCCCGGTACTTCACAGGAGCATAACGGCATCATCAAGCACGGCGCGAAGCTGCTTTTCGCCTATGCCGAGGCGACCGTGCCCAAGATCACCGTGATCACGCGCAAGGCCTATGGCGGCGCGTACGACGTGATGAGTTCAAAGCATTTGCGCGGCGACCTCAATTACGCCTGGCCCACCGCCGAAATCGCCGTGATGGGCGCCAAGGGCGCGGTGGAGATCATCTTCCGCCAGGACCGCGACAATCCCGAAAAGATCGCCGAGAAAACGAAGGAATACGAAGACCGCTTCGCCAATCCCTTCGTGGCCGCCTCGCGCGGGTATATCGATGAGGTGATCCACCCCCACGCAACCCGCCGCCGGATCGCGCTGGGGCTGCGCAAGCTGCGCGGCAAGCAGCTCGAAAACCCCTGGAAGAAGCACGATAACATTCCGCTGTGACGCCTTCGCACATCTTTTTCGACGTCAACGAAACGCTGATCGATATCGCGCCCCTGCGCTCTGCCGTGGCCGAGCGACTCGGTGGCGGTGAAGGGCAGGCGGATCGCTGGTTCAACGGCCTGATCGAGTATTCGCTGGCCGAAACTCTGGCGGGTGAAGCGTCTGAATTCGCCGATATAGCGGCGGCGGTGCTTGCGATGCAGGTGGCCGAAAACGGCGGTTCGATCGCTTTGGACGACGCGAAGGCGATCGTTTCGGACGGGCTCGGACAGTCCGAAGCGTATCGCGATGTTCCGGCGGGATTGTCGCGTCTCAAGGACGCAGGATTTTCTTTGGTCGCTCTGACCAATTCCGGCGGCGACGGTCTGCAGGAACGGCTGGAAAAAGCGGGCATCGGAGAATTTTTCGATCACGCGCTGAGCGTCCAACCGTCAGGTGGCTACAAGCCCGACCGGCGCTGTTACGAGTATGGTCTGTCCGAGACGGGAGCCTCTGCCGATCGCGCGCTAATGGTCGCCTGTCACCCTTGGGACCTGATCGGTGCACAAGCAGCAGGTTGGCAGACCGCCTTCGTCGCCCGGCCCGGCAAGGCGTGGTATCCGCTGGCCGACGAAGCGGAGTTCGTGGTGGACGATATCGAAGATCTGGCGCGGCATATTCTCGAAGCGAGGCAAAGCGTATGAAACTGGGCCGTCTCAATCACATCGGCGTCGCCACGCCTTCGATCGCGGACAGCGTCGCCTATTACCGCGACACGATGGGCGCGACCCGTATCGGCGAGCCTTTCGATCTGCCCGAGCAGGGCGTGAAGGTCTGCTTCGTCGACACGCCCGGCCATGACGGGACCGAAGGCACGCAGATCGAGCTGATCGAGCCGCTGGGCGAACAATCGACGCTCAGGACCTTCATGGAGAAGAACCCGCTCGGTGGTCAGCATCACGTCTGCTACGAAGTGCCCGATATCGCAGCGGCGCGGGAATGGTTCGAAGGGAAGGGCAAGCGTATCCTCGGCCCGACGCGGATCGGCGCGCATGGGACGCCGATCTTCTTCCTCCACCCCAAGGACATGATGGGCCAGCTGACCGAAATCATGGAAACGCCGAAAGAGGCGCATTGAGATGACCGACAAACCCACTTTTTCCGACTGGAAAGCCCTCGCCGACAAGGAAGTGAAGGGCCGCGATCTGACCTGGCACACTGCCGAGGGGATCGACGTCAAACCGCTCTACACGAGTGAGGATACGCAGAATCTCGCCCCCGGCGTGCCCGGCATCGCGCCGTTCACGCGCGGCCCCTATGCCTCGATGTATACCGGGCGTCCGTGGACGATCCGGCAATATGCGGGCTTCTCCACTGCCGAGGAATCCAACGCTTTCTATCGCCGCAATCTCGCCGCCGGGCAGAAGGGCCTGTCGGTCGCCTTCGATCTCGCGACCCATCGCGGATACGACAGCGATCACCCGCGCGTGGTCGGCGATGTCGGCAAGGCGGGCGTCGCGATCGACACCGTGCGCGACATGGAAATCCTGTTCGACCAGATCCCGCTCGAAAGCATGAGCGTGTCGATGACCATGAACGGCGCGGTGATCCCCGTGCTGGCGTTCTATATCGTCGCGGCGGAGCGGCAGGGCGTCAGCCAGGACAAGCTGGCCGGGACCATCCAGAACGACATCCTCAAGGAGTTCATGGTCCGCAACACCTATATCTATCCGCCCGAGCCGAGCATGCGGATCGTTTCGGACATTATCGCCTATACCTCGGCCAACATGCCGAAATTCAACAGCATCTCGATTTCGGGCTATCACATGCACGAGGCCGGGGCGACGGCGGTGCAGGAACTCGCCTTCACCATCGCGGATGGCAAGGAATACGCCAAGCGCGCGATGGAAGCGGGCCTCGATATCGATGCCTTCGCGCCGCGCCTGTCCTTCTTCTGGGGCATCGGCATGAATTTCTTCATGGAGATCGCCAAGATGCGCGCGGGCCGCCAATTGTGGCACGACGTGATGTCGGATCTGGGCGCGAAGAGCGACAAGTCGAAGATGCTGCGAACGCATTGCCAGACCAGTGGCGTTTCCTTGCAGGAGCAAGACCCTTACAACAACGTCATCCGCACCACGATCGAGGCGATGGCGGCGGTGCTGGGCGGCACGCAATCGCTCCACACCAATGCGCTGGACGAAGCGATCGCGCTGCCGACCGATTTCAGCGCCCGGATCGCGCGCAACACGCAGCTGGTGCTGCAGCACGAAGCGGGCCTGACCAATGTCGCCGATCCGCTCGGCGGATCGTATTATATCGAAAGCCTAACCGCCGAATTGGTCGAAAAGGCCAAGGCCATGCTCGACGAGGTCGAGGCGGCGGGCGGCATGACCAAATACGTCGCCAGCGGCGAGCCCAAGGCGCAGATCGAACGCGCCGCCGCCGCCAAGCAAGCGAGCGTCGATCGCGGCGAGACGGTGATCGTGGGCGTCAACAAGTACCGGCGCGACGAGGAAGACGAGATCGACACGCTCGATGTCGACAACCACGCCGTGCGCCGCAGCCAGATCGCCCGGCTCGAGGATGTGCGCGCAGCCCGCGACGATTTTGCCTGCAAGGCCGCGCTCGATGCGCTGGCGCGGGGCGCCGCGCAGAAAGAGGGCAATCTCCTCGCCCTCGCCGTGGAAGCGGCCCGGCACGATGCGACGCTTGGTGAAATCAGCGAGGCGATGGAGGATGCTTTCGGGCGTTACGACACGCTGCCGACGCCGGTGAAGGGGGTCTATGCCGAAGCCTATGCGGACGACGATCGCTATGCCCAGGTGGTCGAGGGTGTGAAGGCGGTGGAGCGCAGGCTAGGCCACAAGCCCAAGCTGATGGTCGCCAAGATGGGGCAGGACGGCCACGATCGCGGGGCGAACGTAATCGCCAGCGCTTTTGCGGATATGGGCTTCGAAGTGCTCAGCGGCCCGCTTTTCCAGACGCCGCAGGAAACCCGCGACATGGCGCTTGCCGAAAACGTCGATGCCATCGGCGCGAGCAGCCTTGCGGCAGGCCACAAGACGCTCATTCCAGAACTGATCGGGCTGCTGAAGGAGGCCGGACGCCCCGACATCAAGGTGATTGCCGGTGGCGTGATCCCGCAGAAGGATTACGACTTCCTGCGCGATGCCGGAGTGCAGGGCATTTACGGGCCGGGCAGCAATGTGGTCGAATGCGCGGCGGATGTGCTGCGCCTGCTCGGCCACAACATGCCGCCGGCCGGTGAAGATCTGGACGAGGCGGCGGAGTGAGTTTTAGCGATCAGCGACTGACCGTCGCTCAGAAGTTGGGGTGTGCACTTTATGCCGTAATCGCTTTCGTCGTATCTGCTGGCTTTGCAATTGCTGGGGCCATAGGCGATTGTCCCGAAGGCAATGATTGTCCCTCGGAATTCGCCAGAGCAGTGATGGTCTTCGGCGTGCCGATCGGCTTCTTTCTGGGTGGCCTTCTTCTGACCAGATTCTTTATGCGAGACAAAGATTGACCCAAACCCGCACCGACTGGACCCGCGAGGAAATCGCGGACCTCTTCGACCTTCCCTTCACCGAGCTGCTGTTTCGTGCGGCCACGGTCCACCGCGAGTTTCATCCGCCCGAACAGGTGCAGCTCTGCACGCTGCTCTCGATCAAGACCGGCGGGTGCCCGGAAGATTGCGGCTATTGCTCGCAGTCGGTGAAGGCTGACAGCGGCGTCGAAGCGACAAAGTTGATGGATGTGCAGCGCGTGCTGCAATCCGCCGCGCAGGCGAAGGATGCGGGCAGTCAGCGCTTCTGTATGGGCGCGGCATGGCGCAATCCCAAGGACCGCGACATGCCCGCGATCGTCGAGATCGTGAAGGGCGTGCGCGCCATGGGGCTGGAGACCTGCATGACGCTCGGCATGCTGACGCCGAAACAGGCGGATATGCTGAAGGATGCGGGCCTCGATTACTACAACCACAATGTCGACACCGGGCCGGAATATTACGAGCGCGTGATCTCGACTCGCAAGTATCAGGACCGGCTCGACACCCTCCAGAACGTGCGCGATGCGGGCATCAATGTGTGCAGCGGCGGGATCGTCGGCATGGGCGAAACCCGCGAGGATCGCGTCGGCTTCGTCCACACGCTCGCCACCCTGGAGCGGCATCCCGAAAGCGTGCCAGTCAATGCGCTGGTCCCGGTCAAGGGCACGGTGCTGGGCGATATGCTGGCCGACACCCCGCTCGCCAAGATCGACGATATCGAATTCGTCCGCACCGTCGCGGTCGCGCGCATCGCCATGCCGATGAGCATGGTGCGGCTCTCCGCCGGGCGCGAGAGCATGTCCGAAGCGACGCAGGCGCTATGCTTTCTAGCGGGCGCGAACTCGATCTTCACCGGCGACAAGCTGCTGACCGCACCCAATGCGGGCGACGACAGCGACGGCGCGCTGTTCGCAAAGCTGGGGCTGACGCCGCTGGTGCAGGACGAACCAATGCGATCCTGCAAGCGCACCGGCGAAACCATGGAACCGGCGGAGTAATCATGTTCAAAAAAATCCTCATCGCCAATCGCGGCGAGATCGCTTGCCGGGTCATCAAGACTGCGCGCCGCATGGGCATCCAGACCGTCGCGGTCTATTCCGATGCCGATGCGCGTGCGCCGTTCGTGGAAATGGCCGACGAGGCGGTTCACATCGGCCCGGCACCTGCCGCCGAGAGCTATCTGCTGGCCGACAAGATCATCGCCGCCTGCAAACAGACCGGGGCCGAGGCGGTGCATCCGGGCTACGGATTCCTGTCCGAGCGAGCGAGCTTCGTGGAAGCCTTGGCGAAGGAGAGCATCGCCTTCATCGGTCCGCCCGCCAATGCCATCGCGGCGATGGGCGACAAGATCGAATCGAAGAAGCTGGCGCGCGATGCGGGCGTGAACACCGTGCCCGGCTCCGAAGGCGCAATCGAAAGCACCGAGGATGCGCTAACATGGGCCAACAAGATCGGGTATCCGGTCATGATGAAGGCCAGCGCTGGCGGCGGCGGCAAGGGCATGCGACTCGCCTGGAATGATCAGGACGTGAAGGACGGCTTCGAAGCGACACAGCGCGAGGGCCTGAACAGCTTTGGCGACGATCGCGTCTTCATCGAGAAATTCATCGAAGACCCGCGCCATATCGAGATCCAGATTTTGGGCGATAAGCACGGCACCATTCTCTACCTCAACGAGCGCGAATGCTCGATCCAGCGCCGCCACCAGAAGGTGGTCGAAGAAGCGCCGTCCCCCTTCGTCACGCCCAAGATGCGCAAGGCGATGGGCGAGCAGTGTGTGGCTCTGGCCCGCGCGGTGGATTACCATTCGGCGGGCACGGTCGAACTTATCGTGAGCGGCGCGGACGAGACGGGAGAGAGCTTCTACTTCCTCGAAATGAACACCCGCCTCCAGGTCGAACATCCCGTGACCGAAGCGATCACCGGCATCGACCTCGTCGAGCAGATGATCCGCGTCGCGGCGGGCGAAAAGCTCGAAATGACGCAGGACGATATCGGGATCGACGGCTGGTCGATCGAGAACCGCGTCTATGCCGAAGATCCCTATCGCGGCTTCCTGCCCAGTATCGGTCGCTTGGTGCGCTACGATCCGCCGCTTAAGGGCTGGACCGACGATGGAAGCGCGAACGGCAGGCGCGGTGTGGATGGCGTGCGTGTGGACGACGGCGTCTATGAAGGCGGCGAGGTTTCTATGTTCTACGATCCCATGATCGCCAAGCTGGTGACCTGGGGGGAAACGCGTGACGAGGCGGCGGATTTGCAGGTCCAGGCGCTCGATGCGTTTCGGATCGAAGGCCTCGGCCACAATGTCGATTTCCTCAGCGCCATCATGCAGCATCCGCGCTTCCGCTCGGGCGAACTGACCACCGGCTTCATCGCCGAGGAATATCCCGAAGGGTTCGAAGGCGCTGCCGTGTCGGACGATCTGAAGCGCGGCCTCGCCGCCGTGGCGGGCGTGATCGCCACCGCCGATGCCGATCGCGCACGCCGGATCGAAGGCCAGCTTTCGGACGATCTCTATGCGCCGGGCGACTGGACCGTGCGCTTGGGCGATACCGATTATCGCGTCACGCTGGAGGAAGAAGCGATCACCGTCGACGATGCGCCGGTCGCGCTCCAGATGGAGTACACGCCGGGCGAGCGGATGGTGGAAGTCGAACTGGACGATCAGGCTCTGACGCTCCAGCTCGAACCGACGCGCACCGGCTATGCCATCACCACGCGGGGGGCGAAGCATACGGTGCGGATCCTTCAGACCCGGATCGCGCATCTGGCCGATCATATGATCGAGAAGATCCCGCCGGACCTTTCGAAGATGCTGATCTGTCCGATGCCCGGCCTGTTGGTGAAGCTGCATGTCGAGGAAGGCGAGGAGGTCCAGCCGGGCCAGCCGCTGGCCACCGTCGAGGCGATGAAGATGGAGAACATCCTGCGCGCCGAGAAGGAAGGCACCATCGCCAAGATCAACGCCGAAGAGGGCGAAAGCCTAGCGGTCGACGCGGTGATTCTGGAGCTGGAATAAATGCATCTGGCGCATGACCCTGCGGCCCCCGCAGCGGAGGAAACCCGATTCGAAGAGTTTCTGAAGACCGATATCCGCGTGGGGACCGTGGTGGCCGCGCACGATTTTCCCGAAGCGCGCAAGCCAGCCTACAGGCTCGAAATCGATTTCGGGCCGACGATCGGGATCAGGAAAACGAGCGCACAGATCGTCGCCAATTACACGCGCGAGGAACTGGTCGGGCGGCAGGTCGCGGCGGTTGTCAATTTCCCGCCGCGCCAGATCGGCCCGGCAATGTCGGAAGTGCTGACGCTCGGGTTTGCGGACGAGCGGGGCGAGGTCGTCCTGTTTTCGCCCGACACGCCCGTGCCCAATGGATCGCGGCTTTTCTAGAAGCGAACGCCGATCAAGACGCGCGGATTAATGCGCCTGCAATTCTTCGTCGAGGAAAAGCGCCACATCGTCGAGCGCGACATCCTTGGTCAAAAATGCTGCACCTATGCTGCGCAGCAAAAGGAAGGGCAGGGTGCCCGCATCCATCTTCTTGTCGTGCAGCATGTGGTCGGCCAGATCGCGGCCCGAACAGGCAATCCCCAAAGCGGCGATCTCGGACGGCAGCCCGGCGGCGTCCGCCGCGCGGGTTAGTCGCTGGGCCGCGTCCTCGCTCAAAAGTCCGCGCCGGGCCGAATAGCGTGCGGCCAGGATCATTCCCAGGGCCACCGCTTCGCCATGCAGCAAGCGGTCGGAGAATCCCGTTTCTGCTTCGAGTGCATGCCCGAATGTGTGGCCGAGATTGAGAAGCGCGCGCGCGCCCGTCGTCTCGCGCTCGTCTTCGGCCACGATCCGGGCCTTGGCGGAGACGCTGGTCGCGACTGCCTGTTCCAGCGCCGCAGGATCGCGCGCCAGCACCGCACTGCCATTGTCTTCCAGCCAAGCAAAGAATTCCGCATCGCCGAGGACGCCGTATTTCAGAACCTCGGCGTAACCGGCGCGCATTTCGCGATCGGGCAGCGTGTCGAGTGTCGCCAGATCGGCGAGGACCAGCGAGGGTTGGTGAAAGGCACCGATGAGATTCTTACCCGCCGCGCTGTTGATTGCGGTCTTACCGCCTACCGAACTGTCCACCTGAGCCAGCAGGGTGGTCGGCACCTGGATGAAGCCGCATCCGCGTTTCAGGATGGCGCAGGCAAAGCCGGTGAGATCGCCCACGACGCCGCCACCCAGCGCCACCACGTGATCGCCGCGCTCGACACCCTGTTCGAGCAGCCAGTCGGTCAGCCGCTCCAGTTCGCGCCAGCTCTTGGAACCTTCGCCCGGCGCAACATCGTACCAGCGCGCAGTCTTGCCCCCCACGCCGAGCGCCTTTTCCACGCTCGCGCCCCAAAATTCGCGGGCATTGCGGTCGGCCACCACGGGTATGTCCGTCTTGCGCAGGAAGGGTGCCGCATGTTCCGACAGGTCGTGCACCAGGCCGTGCCCGACGCGGACCTCGTAGCTGCGGCCTGCCAGTTCGACCGGGATTACAGCCATGCGTCGATCGCCTCGAGAATGCGACCCACGGTCCGGTGATGCGGCCCGTCATCGGTCACGATGTGGATATGCGCCTGTGCGTAGCTGTCGCTGCGCTGCTCTTTCAGTTCGGCCAAAATCGTATGCGGATCGCCGCCACGCAGAAGGGGCCGCGTGTTGCGCCGTGCGGTGCGCTCCACCAGCGTTTCGAGGTCGCAATCCAGCCAGACCGCAACGCCTTTTTCGAGGATCAGCGCGCGGGTATCCGCATCGATGAAAGCGCCGCCCCCGGTCGCGATCACGCCGGGCGCCTCGCCCATCAGGCGCGCGACCACGCGGCGCTCCCCCTCGCGGAAATACGCCTCGCCATGGCTGGCGAATATTTCGGACACCGAGCGGTCGGCAGCGCGCTCGATCTCGTGGTCGACATCGACGAAGGACCGACCGAGCGCATCGGCGAGCCGTCGCCCCACCGTCGTTTTACCGACGCCCATCAGCCCGACCAGCACCACCGGACGATCGAGCCGTGCGGCGATCCGGGCAGGGGAAGCGGGAGAAGAAGGCGATGATTGCGACTGGGTCATTGAAGCGTGGCTTAGATATGGGCTATCGGGCAGGCAAGCATGGCAAGTCTTGCATGGGTCAAAGCATAGATAATGAAGGGACAGCGGATCGGAATGGTCGCCGCGCTCATTCTCCTGGCGGTTCTCGTCCTCGCATGGTTCGATGGCGGGGAAGAACCGCTGCGCCCGATCGAGACGGCAGTGCCCGTGCCCGATTTCGCGCCGCCCGCACGCTCCGCGCCCACAGCATCGGACACGGCGCGATGACGCGCGGCTGGTGGGCCGCTGGCTCTGCGCTGGCGGCGCTCGCGCTCGGATCGACGCTGGCGCTGGCACAGGGTCAGCCGGAGGATTTGCTTCCGCCCGGCTTCGAGCAACCGACGCCCGGCCCAACGCCTGCGCCAAGTCCGGCACCCGCGCCGCGTCCGGCGCCGAGTTCCTCTGCGACCCAATCGGGCGAGATCGTTCAGCCGATCCCGCAAGCGAGGCCGGCCCCCGCGCCGAGCGCGAGCGAGCTCGATCGGCTCCCTACCTTGCGCGAGCTCGAAAACCTCTCGACCGACGAGCTTGACCAATTGCTCGGCCTGCGGCCCAGCGTCGATATTCCCGCCGCCGCGCAGCGCTCGACAGAGCGGGTCGGCGTGTTGTCCTCCCAAGAGGGGGGCATACCGTCGGGCTCGTTCGCTCGCCAGCCCGCCGGACTGGTCCGCGCGGCGCTTGCTGCGATGGACGGGCCAGTGGTGTCGCGCTGGGGCCATATTCTGCTGCGCCGTGTGCTCGCGAGCCGACTGGCCGCGCCCGATGGGATGGAGCCGGTCGAATTTGCGGCGCTTCGTGCGCAGGCGCTTAATGCTCTGGGAGAACACGCGGCGGCGCGCGCTTTGGTGCAGGACGTCGACACCGCCAATTACACTGCCGGACTGACCGATGCCGCGCTCGCCTCCTATATCGGCACGGCGGACATCGTCGGCGCCTGCCCGGTCGTAAGGATCGGACGATTCGACCGCGACGATCCGCAATGGCGGATGCTGGCGGGTATCTGCAACGCCTATGCAGGCGAAAGCACGCGCGCCGGCAACGATCTGCGTCGCCTGCTCAATAGCGGGGCGGCCGCGCGCATCGATGCCCTGTTGGCGCAGCGTTTCGCCGGCGCGGCGGGCAATGGCAGGCGCGGCGTCACCATCGAATGGGACGGGGTGGAGGAGTTGACGCCGCTGCGCTTCGCTCTGGCGAATGCGGTGGGCGAGGAGATTCCCGAAACTCTGAGCGACGCGATGGGCCCGTATTACCGCTTGTCGGCGGCAACTGCGCCGATGATCCCGCTGCCGCAACGCGCACAAAGCGCCGGGTTTGCGGCCAGCCAGGGCGTGCTGTCCTCGCGCGCGATTATCGATCTTTATTCCCAGATCTACGCGATCGAAGGCCTCGAAGGCGAACCCGCTGCCAGAGCCGCGCGCCTGCGCCAGGCCTATGTCGACAACGATCCCGCCGCCCGTCTCGCCGCGATCCGCGATATCTGGAGCGGATCGCCCGAGGGCGATGCCTATGGCAGCTATGTCCTCACGGCCTATGCCGCGGCCCGCATGCCTTCCGACGAAGCCTTTGCCGACGACGCGGCTGGCCTGGTGACGGCCATGCTGACCGCCGGGCTCGACCGCGACGCCCAACGCTGGCTCGGAGCGGTGGATGGCGGCTCGCTCGCCTGGGGTATTCTGGCTGCCGGTGTCCCCCAATTCGAAGGGACGGTGAGCGGAGGCGACCTGTCCGACTTCTTCGATGGAGACGGCAGCACACGGCAGGCGAAATCGCGCCTGCTGGTGGCCGGGCTCGCCGGGCTGGGCCGGATCGATGCGGGCGATACTGCGGATTACAGCGAGGAGTTTGCGCTGGGTCTGGAACGCGAAACCCGCTGGTCGCAGATGATCTCGCGCGCGGCGCAGGTCGGCAATCCCGGTCTCGTGGCCGTTCTTGCCGGGCTCGGCATGCAGGGTAGCGGGTGGGAACGGATGACGCCGCGTCATCTCTACCATATCGTGCGCGCGCTCGATGCCGTCGGCATGAATGCCGAAGCCCGCATGATCGCTGCCGAAGCGGTCGCGCGGGCCTGACGCGGCCGGGGCGTTGGCGCAGGATTCGGTCGAAGATTTCCTCGCCATGCTGGCCGCAGAGCGCGGCGCGGCGGCGAACACGCTGGCTGCCTATCGCCGCGATCTGGAGCAGGCACGCGCTTCGATCGGCCCGCTGGACGAGGCGGGGAAGGACGATCTCACGAAGCTCGCCTCGGTCTGGTCCGACCTCGCTCCGGCGAGCATTGCGCGCAAGGCATCGGCGCTGCGCCAGTTCTATGGCTTCCTGATCGAGGAAGGCGTGCGGGCCGACGATCCGAGCGCAGCGCTGCCGAAACCTGCGAGCCGCCGCCCTTTGCCGAAAATCCTGTCGCACGCTCAGATCGAAGCGCTGTTCGCACGGGCAGAGCTGGAGGCGGAGGCCAACACGCCCCAAGCTATCCGCCTGCTCCTGCTGCTCGAACTGCTCTACGGTTCGGGCCTGCGCGCGACCGAACTGGTGGCGCTGCCCCTCGCGGCGGTGCCGCGCGATGCTCCGTTCCTGACCGTTACCGGAAAGGGCGGGCAGGCGCGCATGGTCCCCGTCAGCGGCCGGGCGAAGCTGGCAATGGCGCGCTGGCTGGACGTGCGCGCGACAGGGACGCGCCACCTCTTCCCTTCGCGCGGCGGCAAGCATCTGAGCCGGGTGCGGCTGTTCCAGCTTCTCAAGGAGCTTGCCGTGCGCGCCGACATTTCGCCCGATGCAATCAGCCCGCACGTACTCCGCCACGCCTTTGCAACGCATCTGCTGGAGGGAGGGGCGGATCTGCGCGTCTTGCAGACGATGCTGGGCCATGCAGATATCGCGACCACGCAAATCTATACCCATGTCGATGCCGCGCGGCTGGTGAAGCTGGTCAATATGCGCCACCCGCTTGGGCAGGGAAGCGGGCGGGCGCCGCTTGCACGCGCGCGAGGGGGCGAGTAACGCGCCTGCGATGATCTCCTACCTCGAATTCGAAAAGCCCGTCGCGCAACTCGAAACCCGTCTCGCGGACCTTAGGGAAGCCGCGCAGGGCGACGGTGTCGATATCGCCTCTGAACTGAAGAAGCTCGAAGGCAAGAGCGCCGACATGCTGGCGGAAATCTACGGCTCGCTGACGCCGTGGCAGAAGACGCAGGTCGCGCGCCACCCGATGCGTCCGCATTTCCGCGACTATATCGAGCACACCTTCGATGAATTCGTGCCCTTGGGCGGCGATCGTTCCTATGGGGACGATCAGGCCATTCTGGGCGGGTTCGCCATGTTGAACGGACGGCGCATCGTCCTGATCGGGCACGAAAAGGGTCACGACACGACCAGCCGCATCAAGCACAATTTCGGCATGGGCAAGCCCGAAGGTTATCGCAAGGCGATCCGCCTGATGGATCTGGCCGGTCGTTTCGGGCTCCCGGTCGTGACGCTGGTCGACACCTCCGGCGCCTTTCCCGGCGTCGAGGCGGAAGAGCGCGGCCAGGCCGAAGCGATCGCGCGCGCGACCGAAGCATGCCTTGCTCTACCTGTTCCCATGGTGGCGACGATCGTGGGCGAGGGCGGCTCCGGCGGCGCAGTGGCTCTGGCGAGTGCGGAGCGCGTCCTGATGCTGGAGCATGCGGTCTATTCGGTGATCTCCCCGGAAGGCTGCGCCTCCATCCTGTGGCGCACCGCCGAAAAGGCTCCCGATGCCGCCGAAGCGATGCGCGTGACGGCGCAGCAATTGGCGCAGCTCAACGTAATTGATCGGATCGTACCCGAACCTCTGGGCGGCGCGCATCGCGATGTCCGCAAGGCCGCCGAAACGCTTGGCCAGGCGATCGGCGAGGAACTCGACATGCTCGGGGCCAAGTCGCCGGAAGACCTGCGCAAGATGCGTGAGGATCGCTTCCTGACCATGGCAAGCTGACGATAAGCTTACGATTTCGCAACGGGAACAAGCCAGCCCGTTCAGATTTCTCCTTCCATAGATAAGTGCCGCGGCAATGTGCCGTGGACGAATTTTTGCGGGGAGATCCCATGAAGACTATCAAGGCCCTGGCCGTTTCGACCACCGCCACGCTCGCGCTCGCCCTTGGCGGCTGCGCGACGACCGGAAATATTCCGAGCGCATCGGCACCGATCACGCAGAGCGAAGCGCAAATGGGCGCCGAGGCGCACCCGCAGCTGTTGCAGGAATTCGGCGGCGCGATGACGGGGGCGCAGGCGCAATATGTCGAACAAGTGGGCAAGAACATCGCGGTCCAGTCGGGCCTCGGCAATGCGCGCGATTCGTTCACCATTTCGATGCTCAACAGCCCGGTGAACAACGCTTTCGCGATCCCCGGCGGGTACGTCTACACCACGCGCCAGCTCGTCGCGCTAATGGATAACGAAGCGGAACTGGCCGCCGTGCTGGGCCACGAAGTCGGCCACGTCGCCGCCCGCCACTCGCAGCGGCGCCAGGCCAATGCGCAGCGCAACTCCATACTTGGTGTGCTTGGTGCGGTTGTCGGCTCGGTCGTCGGTGGCGGCATCGGCCAGCAGCTCGGCCAGGTTGCTATGCAAGGTTCGCAGCTGCTGACCCTCAAATTCTCGCGCAGCCAGGAAACCGAGGCCGACCGGCTCGGCATCCGGTATCTGCAAGGTGCCGGTTACGATCCCAACGCCATGTCGACAGTTCTTGCCAGCCTCGCGGCGCAAAATTCGCTCGATGCGCAATTGCAGGGCCGCGGCGATGCACGCCTTCCGGAATGGGCATCGACTCACCCCGATCCCGCAAGCCGCGTCCGCGAAGCCGCCAGCCTGACGCAGGGCATGACCGGCGTGACCAATACCGACACGTTCCTGACCCGGATCGACGGCCTGCTATACGGCGACGATCCCGCGCAGGGCGTGATCGAAGGGCGACAGTTCATCCATCCGGAATTGCGCCTGTCCTTCACCGCGCCGCAGGGCTTTTACATGATCAACGGCACATCTGCGGTGAGCATTCAGGGGCAGGGCGGTCAGGCTCAGCTTTCGCTCGCCCAGTATGGCGGCAATCTCGATAGCTATGTCCGCAACGTGTTCGCAAAGCTCGGCGGCAATCAGCAGCGGCTGGCACCGCAGGCGATCCAGCGCACCACGATCAACGGCATTCCGGCCGCTTACGGAACGGCGCGCGTCAATAGCGGCAACGGCCAGGTCGATGTGGCGGTCTTCGCCTATGAATTCGCGCCCGATCGAGCCTATCATTTCCAGGCGATCGCGCCGGCGGGCCGGATGGGCACCTTCACCCCGATGTTCAATTCGATGCGCCGCGTCACGGCGAGCGAAGCCGCCAATGTCGTGCCGCGTCGCCTCGAAGTCGTGACCGTGCGCAGTGGCGATACGGTCCAGTCGCTGTCGCGCCGCATGGCGTACACCAACGGTCAGGAAGCGCGCTTCCGCGTGCTGAACTCGCTCGACAGCAATGCGCAGCTGCGGGCGGGCCAGAAGGTGAAGTTGGTGGTGCGCGGTAGCTGAGGGTTCGACCTAAATCGCACGCACATACGAGAAAGGCGGCGGGATTGCTCCCGCCGCCTTTTTCTAATCTTCGGTTCCGAAGGGCTTACGAGCCGCTCATCGCCGTGGTCACGTCGTTGAACGTGGTCGAAAGCTGGTCGCCCAGGCTCGACATCGCGGTGATCGCCGCAACCGCGATGAGAGCGGCAATCAGGCCGTATTCGATGGCGGTAGCGCCTTCTTCGTCCTTGCGGAACTTCTTGATGAACTTCATTGGTCGTCTCCTGGTTTGGTCTTCGGTAACCCGACCCGTCCCGTCGCAAACCGGGAGCAGGTTTCTTCGTTATCGGCGTCGTAGGTTGATATTTTCCTAAGAAGCCCTTTAATGACCGCTCGCCTCGACAATCGTCGTGGCCATGGTGGTCCACATCTCGACCGCATTGATGCCGAAGGCCTGCACCGCCCCGATCATCGCGAGGAAAATCATCGCCAGGATCATGCCGTATTCGACGGCCGTGGCTCCCGTTTGGTCATTCAGGAAGTTGGGCTTCGCGTTTTGCATCGGCAGGCATCCCATCGCTTGTCGCCACGCGCGGTCGACCCGGCGCACCTAAGAGCGAGAGATTTAAGAAAATGTTGAAAGGGCCCGCTTCGTTGGAAAGAAATCCGACATGGCTCTGCGTGGTCGCTGGCCTTCTCGTCGACAGGGGAGGGCGCTGGCTGATGCATCGCCGTCCAAGCGGAAAAGCCCATGGCGGCCAGTGGGAATTTCCGGGCGGCAAGGTCGAGGAGGGCGAGGTGCCCGAAGCGGCGCTGGCGCGTGAACTGGCCGAAGAACTGGGAGTCGGCATCGAGCCCGATAACCTCGAACCGCTCGTCTTCGCATCCGACGGCCCGATTTCCACCGGGAAGCCCATCACTCTCCTGCTGTATCGCGTGACCCGATGGAGCGGAACGCCACAAGCGCTCGAAGGAGGGGCGATCGACTGGATGCTCCCTGACGAGATCGCTCGCCTCGACAAGCCACCGCTCGATATTGCTCTGTTTGCGAAGGCCAGCGCTCTTCTCGGCGCCGCGCCGGACGGTGCGGAGCTGTGCTAGTTCGGCTTCCTGCAAAAAAGCACCGGTTTACGGTTGCCATGCGCGAAAGCCCTGCTATGTGACGCCGCTCCAGCGCGCCCGTAGCTCAGCTGGATAGAGTACCTGACTACGAATCAGGTGGTCGGAGGTTCGAATCCTTCCGGGCGCGCCAACAGGTTTAAGACAGCGCATCGGTGCCGAAAGGTTCCGGTGCGCTGTTCGTTTGGGCGGTAGCGATGGTGGCGGATGTCGGGCCGAACGGTCTCGGACCGGAACGCTCAAGCCCGTACTTCTAGGCTTCGTCCTCCAGCCTGTGCATGTCGTCGTCGCTGAAGCCGAAATGATGGCCCGCTTCGTGGATCACCACATGGCGGACCAGCTCTTCCAGACCCACGCCGGTCTCTTCCATCTCCGCGATCAATGGCTGACGGAACAGCCAGATGCGGGGCGGCATGCCCCCGCTCTCCCAGATCGATTTGTCGGGCAGTGGCCGCCCTTCGTAGAGGCCGGACAGATGCCATTTCTCGTCCATGTCGACCGAGGCGAGCTGTTCGGGCGTCGCGAAATCGGTGACCCGCATCACCACCCGGCCAAGCTGTTCGCGAAAGGGGGCGGGCAGATTGGCGAGAACGCTCTCGGCGATACGCTGCATCGTCTCTTCGCTGGGGTGTTCGGTGCGGTCCATCAGGCAGATATGTGGCGCGCGTAGTCGCTCCGCAAGCTCGCCTGACGAGGCGAGGTTTTATCCCACCGGAACATCGTGCGGGTTCGCCTGTTTGACTTGCGACACAAGCCATCCCGAAAGAGGAAGCCCGATAATGGCCCAGAACGACGAAATTTTCGCCACGCTCGAACGCGATCACGATCGCCATCGCGAACTGCTCGACAAGCTGCTCGAAACCAGCGGCGACAGCGACACGCGCGAAAGCCTGTTCACCGAACTGACCCGCGAGCTGAAATCGCACGCAGCGGCGGAAGAGCAGGCGCTCTATTCGACCATGCTGCGCAAGCCCCCCACCACCGGCGAAACCCGCCACTCGGTCGCCGAGCATCACGAGATCGAGGAAGCGCTCAACGATCTGGCCGCGACGGATATGAGCAGCAGCGCCTGGTTGCAGAAATTCAAGGATTTCGACCACCAGTATCGCCATCACATCAACGAGGAAGAGGAAGACCACTTCCCCGACTTCGCCAAATATCTTGACGAGGACGATCGCGAACACATGCAGCAGGTCTTCGACCGTCGCAAGGAAGAGGAAAAGGCCGAGGCCGAGGTGACGCCCGAGAAGAAGGAAGACGCCAAGGAATAAATTCGTGGCGGGGGACGACGCGGACAAAGCGACCAAGGCCGAACCCACGATCCCCGGTATCGACGACAGCGTCGAGCCGGGGGTCTGGCGTTTTGTCCGTGCCCGGCGCGCGCGAGTCATCGTCGATGCGGCGGATTATTTCGCCATCATGCAGGCTGCGATGCTTGCCGCGCGGTTCCGCATCTTCCTGATCGGTTGGGATTTCGATACGCGCATCCACCTCGCCGAAGGGCGATTTTGGTGGCAGCGCGCCTGGAAGAAGAAATATCCCGCCAGGCTCGGCAGTTTCATCGCCTGGATGATCCGCCACCGCCCCACTCTCGAAGTGCGCATCCTGAAATGGAGCTTCGGCGTCTTCAAGTTCACCTATCGTGGATCGATGTGGATCGATCTGGTGCGCTGGATCAGGCATCGCCGGATCGATTTCAAGTTCGACAGCGCGCATCCGGTCGGATCAAGCCATCACCAGAAGATCGCCGTACTCGACAGTTCGCTGGCGGTATGCGGTGGTATCGACATGACGGGACAGCGCTGGGACACGCGCGATCACGAGGAAAACGACAAGCGCCGCAAGACGCCGAACGGGCGTCGCTACGATCCCTGGCACGATGCCTCGATGATGATGGAAGGCGAAGTGGCCGAAGCGCTCAGCGATCTGGGCCGCGACCGCTGGATCAAAGCAGGCGGCAAACCTCTGATGCCGATCCGCGCACCCGAAAAAAGCCTCTGGCCAGAAGGCCTCGACGCGACGTTCGAGAATGTCGAAGTGGGGATCGCCCGGACACGATCGAAGCATCGCGACTGGAAGGCGATCCGCGAGATCGAAGCCCTGTTCGTCCAGCATATCGAGCGCGCGCAGCGCTTTATCTATGCCGAAAGCCAGTACTTCGCCTCACGCACCGTCGGGGAAGCGATTCTGAAGCGCATGGAGGAAGACGATCCGCCCGAAATCCTGATCGTCCATCCCGAACATGCCGATGGCTGGCTGGAACAGCAGGCGATGGATCATGCACGCGCCGAATTGGTGCGCTGTATCGAGCAGGTGGACCACAAGGGGCGCTTTTCCATCTGGACTCCGTTCAGCGGCGAAACGCCGATTTACGTCCACGCCAAGATCATGATTGTGGACGATGAAATCTTTCGCATCGGTTCGGCGAACCTCAACAACCGGTCGATGGGCCTCGACAGCGAATGCGACGTCTTCGTCGATTCCAAGCGTCCGGGGAACGAGCATGCGGCCGATGCGATCGCGGCTCTGCGTCATTCGCTGCTTGCCGAACATACCGGGCTGGACGAGGCGGAGATCGGCGAGCTGCACGCGCGTCACGGATCGATGGCGGCATTGATCGATCACGAGCAGGAGCCGGGTGGGCGAACCTTGCAGCGCTATCACCCGCCGGACTTGAACGGCGTGGAAGAAGGGCTTGCCGAAAGCGGCCTGCTCGATCCGGACGATCCCGACGATCTGTTCGAACCCTTTGCAAAGGGCGGTCTGTTCCGCAAAGGAAGCCGACTTGAGCGCATCCGCTCGAAAGTGAAAAGGACCAGGGGAAAATGAGCAGTCTGGTCGGTCCCGACGAAGACGATCCGCGCGGCAAACCGCCCGTGCCCGAGGAGGTCCAGGATGCCATCCGGACGCTGATCGAATGGACGGGCGACGATCCCACGCGTGAGGGGTTGCTGGAAACCCCGGCCCGCGTCGCGCGCGCCTGGAAGGAATATTGCCAGGGGTATGCTGAGGATCCCGCCATCCATCTCGATCGCGTGTTCGAAGAAGTCGGCGGTTATAACGAGATCGTGCTGCTGAAGGACATTCCGTTTCAGTCCCACTGCGAACACCACATGGCACCGATCATCGGCAAGGCGGCGATCGCCTATCTGCCGACCGATCGCGTGGTCGGCATCTCGAAGCTTGCTCGCGTCCTCCACGGGTTCGCGCGTCGGCTACAGGTGCAGGAGCGCCTGACCGCCGAGGTCGCCGACTGCATCTGGGAGAACCTTCAGCCGCAGGGCGTGGCGGTCGTTATCGAGGCGAGCCATGCCTGCATGACCGCGCGCGGCGTGCGCACGCCCGGCGTCGGCATGGTGACCAGCCGGATGATGGGCACTTTCCTCGACGATCATCGCAGCCGCGAAGAAGTCATGAAGCTGATGGGGTACGGCTGAAACAACGAAAAAGGGCGCCGCTACGAACTTGCGGCGCCCCTTTCGTTTCGGTCGACGTTTTGGTCGACGGGTATGCTCAGAGCTGGCCGAGCATGTGCTCCGCGCTCGAAACCGAGAAATCGCCCGGCTGTTCGACGTTGAGTTCCTTCACTACACCGTCCTCGACGATCATCGAATAACGCTGGCCGCGCTGGCCCATGCCGAAGCCGCTGCCGTCCATGGTGAGACCGATCGCCTGCGCGAAATCGGCGTTGCCATCGGCGAGCATGGTGACGCTCGCCGCATCGTTCGCGCCCTGCCACGCGCCCAGCACGAAGGCGTCATTTACGGCGGTGCAGGCGATTTCGTCGACACCCTTGGCCTTCAGATCGTCGGCCTTTTCGACATAGCCGGGGAGATGGCGTGCCGAGCAGGTCGGCGTGAACGCGCCGGGTACGGAAAACAGGGCAACCTTGCGTCCGGCGAAGAATTCGCCCGACTGAATTTTTTCGGGCCCATTCTCGGTCGGCTTGACCAGCGTAACGTCGGGCAGCTTGTCGCCTACGGAAATCGTCATGTTTGGTTTACTCCTGTTTGGTGATCCTTGCCTGCGGCACTTAGGCGCGCGCCCCGGTCTTGCAAGGCTCCAGCCGTTAAAGGCGGTTTACCAATACCTTTATTCACCGAGAAATCGCGGAGCGCGACAAACGGCCGGACAGGGGAGACAATTATGACCGCGTCGAAAGCCATCCGACTCAAAACCGCCGCCATCCGTGCCGGAGCCGCAGCTCTGGCCTGCCTGATCGTGCCGACCGCCGCGCAGGCCGAATATAGCGACACCGATTCCTATGACAGCGTTTCGAACGAGATCGACGAAATCGGAGCGAATGCGGGAAACATTCGTAAACTCGATATCATGCTGATGGTGACTTCGCTGCGTTGCAGAACCGGAGCAAGCGACTTCCAGGCAGATTACGACGCCTTTGCAAACACGCATCTCGCCACGCTCAACCGCGCCAATTCGATCCTGAAAGCCGAACTCGCCTATATGTACGGCGAACTGGGTGCGGTCCGCGAGATGGACCGCAGCGACGTTTCGATGGCCAACGAGTATGGTGAGGGCCATCCCTGGCTGAGCTGTCACGAGCTTGGCAGCATCGCCCGCCAGCTGGCCGACGATGGCGATCCGATCCGCCTGTCCTTTGCGGCTGACGAATTGCTGGCGACAAATCCCGTCTATGCTTCCGTTCAACACCCACGACAGGCCTCGCGCCGCTGATCCGGGGATTCTGATCAGGGCATTCTGGGCGGGGAAGTTGTACTGGCCGATTTAAGCGGTTAGGAGCGGGGCCGTTTCATGGCGCCGCTTCCTCTATCGTATTTCGTTGCGGCGCTTTCTTCCGAACTCCCTATTTCGAGGATGCCCGTGGCCCAATTCAACGATTACGTCATCAAGGACATTTCGCTCGCCGATTACGGCCGTGCCGAGATCAATATCGCCGAGACCGAAATGCCGGGCCTGATGGCCACGCGCGAGGAATACGGCGAAGCGCAGCCGCTGAAGGGCGCGCGCATCGTCGGTTCGCTTCATATGACCATCCAGACCGCAGTGCTGATCGAGACTCTAGTGGCGCTCGGTGCCGAAGTGCGTTGGGCGACATGCAACATTTTCTCGACCCAGGATCACGCCGCCGCCGCCATCGCGGCGCAGGACATTCCCGTTTTCGCGGTAAAGGGCGAAAGCCTGGCCGATTACTGGGATTATGTCGGGCGGATCTTCGACTGGTCGAGCGAGGCGGATCAGGATCTGACCGCCAATCTCATCCTCGACGATGGCGGCGATGCCACGATGTTCGCCCTGTGGGGCGCGCGGATCGAAGCGGGCGAGACCATGCCCGAACCGCAGAACGCCGAAGAGATCGAGATGCAGCGCGCGCTTAAGGAATTTTTGAAGCGCAAGCCCGGCTATCTCACCGCCAGCGTCAAGGCGATCAAGGGCGTTTCGGAAGAGACCACCACCGGCGTCCACCGCCTCTATCACCTCGCCAAGCAGGGCAAGCTTCCCTTCCCGGCGATCAACGTCAACGACAGCGTGACCAAGTCGAAGTTCGACAACCTCTATGGTTGCCGCGAATCGCTGGTCGACGCGATCCGCCGCGCGACCGACGTGATGCTGTCCGGCAAGGTCGCCTGCGTCGCAGGCTATGGCGATGTCGGCAAGGGTTCGGCCCAGTCGCTCCGCAATGGCGGCGCGCGCGTGCTCGTGACCGAAATCGATCCGATCTGCGCGCTTCAGGCGGCGATGGAAGGCTTCGAAGTCGTCACGATGGAAGACGCGGTGACCCGCGCCGATATCTTCGTGACCACGACCGGAAACGAGGACGTCATTACCGCCGAACATATGAAGGCGATGAAGCCGATGAGCATCGTTGCCAATATCGGCCACTTCGACAGCGAGATCCAGATCGGCGCGCTCGACAATTACGAGTGGAACGAGCTGAAGCCGGGTACCGACCTGGTCAAATTTCCCGACGGCAAGGAGATCATCGTTCTCGCCAAGGGCCGTCTCGTCAATCTCGCCTGCGCCACCGGACATCCCAGCTTCGTGATGAGCTGTTCCTTTACCAATCAGGTGCTGGCCCAGATCGAATTGTGGAAGAACGCGGGCAGCTACGAGAACGACGTCTATGTCCTTCCCAAGCATCTCGACGAGAAGGTCGCCGCGCTTCACCTCGACAAGCTGGGCGTGAAACTGACGCAGCTCAGCAAGAAGCAGGCGGACTATATCGGCGTGCCGGTCGAAGGGCCGTTCAAGCCGGAACATTATCGCTATTGATCGGGCGCTTATGGAATGGGGCCGTGTCGTGCGCGGCCCCATTGCATCACCGGAGCTGGCGGCATAGCTGATCGGTGATGACGGAATCGCCCGCTCTTTTGGTCATGATCGGCCTGCTGCTCGCCGCGTGGACGGCGATGGCAGGCTGGTTCATGCTGAAGGCAAGCGCGCGAACCAAGGGAACTGACCTGACACGCCGTTCGCTCCGGCGGCTGTCGCGCATGATCGAGGAATCGCCTGCCGTCCCCTTGCTGGTGCGCGCGGATGGGCGGATCGAAGCGCCGGACCGTCTGGCGGGGTGGCTCGGCCTCGACCGGATGCCCGAATATCTGAGCGAGCTGAGCGGGCAGGCCGATGGCGGGCTGGACGATGCGCAGCTCGAAACGCTGACGGCACATGTCCGCCGCACCCAGAAAAGCGCGGCGCCCTTCGCCATGACCCTTGTCCCGCCCGATTCGCGCAAGGCTCTGACCTTGCGGGGTACGCTCGCGGATCCAAGCGTTTCTCCGGCTGGAGCGGCGTTGATTTGGGTCTTCGACTTCAGCGACAGCGAAGAGGAATTGTCCAGGCTGCGCGAACAGGCCGAGAGCGCGCGCGAGGATTTCGGGGCTCTGGTCGGTCTGATCGAAGCGGCGCCGATGCCGATGTGGTTTCGCGGGGCCGACATGAGGCTGCGCCTCGTCAACCGCGCCTATGTAGCCGCAGTGGGATCCGATAGTCCGGACACGGTCGTCGAAGAACAGATCGAGCTTGTCGAACAGGTCGACGGCGTCAGCGCGGGCCAGATCGCCCAGCAGGCTGGCGAGAGGCGCAAGGCGATCGAACGTGTTGTGACCGCGACCATCAATGGCGAGCGCCGGTCCCTGCGCGTGACCGATCTGCCGCTGATCGGTGACGGGGTCGCCGGATACGCCGTCGATATCGAGGAGATGGAGGAACAGGCGCGCGAATTTCGTGCTTTCCGCGAAGCCCAGCGCTCCATCCTCGACCAGCTGTCCATCGGCGTCGCGCAGTTCGATTCGAACCGGCGGATGACCTTCGCGAATCAGCCATTCCACCGCGTATTCAGCCTGCCGCCTGGTATCGTGAACGACCGGACTGGCTTCGAGCAGGTGCTGATGGTGGCGCGCGAGAACGGACGCATACCCGAGGTCCGCGATTTTCCCGCCTGGCGCAAGGAGCTGGCGGGATGGTTCCTGTCCGACGAAACGCATGAGGAAAACTGGCCGCTTCCTGATTCGACTCATCTGCGCATTCTCGCTCAGCCCATGCCCGATGGCGGCCTCGTCCTGATCGCGGAGGATCGGACCGAACAGCTCGCGCTTTCCGCCACTCGCGACACCTTGCTGCGCACGCGCACTGCCACCTTCGACAATCTGTTCGAAGCGCTCGCCGTGTTCGCGCCCGATGGGCACCTCGAATTGTGGAACCGCAGCTTCGCGGGCGCCTGGGGCCTGGAAGAGGAGGCCCTGGACGGGCATCCGCAGGCCGAGGACCTGCTTGCCGCGATCGCGAAGAAGCTTGCCGATCCCAAGGAAGTCGCGGCGATTAATCACGTCATCCGCGCCGCTACGCTCGACCGGCGCAAGCAGCGCGGTGCAGTGAAGCTCGCCGATGGACGCACGCTCGATTTCGCGAGCGTTCCGCTCCCCGATGGCAATGGCCTTATCACCGTGCTCGATGTCACCGCATCCCGCCAGGCCGAAGAAGCGCTGCGCGAACGTAATCGCGCGCTGGAAGAGGCCGACGCGGTGACCACACGTTTCCTTGCCAATATGAGCTACGAATTCCGCACGCCCCTGACTTCGATCGGAGGTTTCGCCGAACTTCTGACCAGCGGCGTCGCGGGCGAACTCGGTCCGCAGGCCCAGGAATATGCCGAAGCGATTGCCCAGTCGGTCGGCAAGCTGACCGAACAGGTCGAAAACGTCCTCGACCTGTCCCAGAGCGAAGCGGGCCTGATGCCGTTGTCCAAACGTCCGATCCCGCTTTTGCCTTTCGTGACCGAAATCGTGCGCAAGCGCGAAAATGCGATCGTGGAGGGCGGGCTCACGCTCGATCTGCGCAGCGATCCGGACAAGTCGGTCACGGCCGATCCGCAGCAATTGCGCCGCGCAATCGCTCACCTGCTCGACAACGCCATTCGGGCGACGCCGCGCGGCGGCCGGATCATGGTGGAAATCCGCCAGAAGAAGGACGGCACGCGGATCGCAATCAGCGATAGCGGACCGGGAATGACGCATCATGAGATAGCGCGCGCTCTCGACGGCATTCGCCCGACATCGGACGGCCGCGGGATCGAGCGCCGCCAGGGGCTTGGAATCCCGCTCGCCAGGCAATTGATCGAATCGCATGGCGGGACGCTCGAATTGCAGAGCCGTCGTGGGGCGGGAACCACCGCTACGATTGTCTTGCCGTGATTTTGACGCTTCCCGATCTCAACGCCGTCGCTGCGCTCGGCCGCCGGATCGCGGCGAAGCTTCAGCCGGGGGACGTGGTCGCGCTGTCGGGCGATCTGGGTGCGGGCAAGACGACCCTGTCGCGCGCCATCCTGGCGGCAGCGGGGCATGCGGGCGAAGTTCCGTCCCCCACCTTCACCATCATCGAGACTTACGCGCGGACCGACCCTCCGATCGTCCACGCGGATTTCTACCGACTCGATGATCCGTCGGAGCTGGAAGAGATCGGTCTGGAGGATTACCGTGAGGGAGCCGCACTGCTCGCCGAATGGCCCGATCGGGCAGGCGGCTTCGCGCACGAGCCCGCCTGCCTCTCGGTCGAACTCGAAAACGGTGGGGAAGGGCGCCGTGCCATTGTCGAAGGCGGTTCGGCTTGGCATGGCCGGATGCCATGAACGCAGCACTACCCGAAGGTCTCGACAGTTTTCTCGGCGATACGCGATGGGACGGGGCGGAGATCGTCCCGCTCGTCGGCGACGCCTCTTTCCGCCGGTATTTCCGGCTTCGCATGGGGGATCGCAGCGCCATGCTGATGCACGCTCCACCGCCCGAGGAAGATACTGGTCCCTTCCTGCATGTGGCGCGCTGGCTGAATGAAAACGGTATGCGCGGACCGGAGATTCTCGGGGCACGGCCCGAAGAAGGCCTGGTCCTGCTCGAAGATTTCGGCGATCAGCGGATGAAGGAGTGGATCGACGATCACCCCCAGGACGAAAGCGCCGTCTATGCGCGGGCGATCGATGCCCTGGTGAAGCTTCAATCGCTCCCCGCCGGGCCCTTCGATCCATACGATATGGCGGTCTATCAGCGCGAAGCGGCCCTGTTCGTCGAGTGGTATTGCCCGGCGGTCGGGCTCGATGTGGACGAAGCGGGCTGGCGAACGGCCTGGGATAAGGCGCTCGCTCCCCTTATCGAGCGGCAACAGCCCGGCGTGACCGTGCTGCGCGATTACCACGCCGAGAATGTCATGCTGCTCGAACCGGGCAAGCCGCACGGGGAACAGGGGCTCATCGACTTTCAGGACGCCCTGGTGGGTCACCCTGCCTACGATCTCGTCAGCCTTTTGCAGGATGCCCGGCGCGACGTGCCGGAAATCCTCGAACAGGAGATGCTGGCTCGATATCGGTCCGCCTGCGATCCTGGCGAACATTTCGAGGCCGATTACGCCCGCCTCGGCGCGCAGCGGAACGCCAAGATCGTCGGCATTTTTACGCGGCTCTACAAGCGCGATGCCAAGCCGCGCTATCTGCGCATGATCCCGCGTGTGTGGAAGGCGATGGAGCGCGATCTGGAGCATGAAGCGCTGGCTCCGGTGGCGGAATGGTTCGCGGCCAATATCCCGCAGGATCTGCGCGATGCGAACGGGGGCGAAATCGCATGAACGAGGCCGCACTCGTGACCGATACCGCGATGTTGATGGCCGCAGGGCTCGGCAAGCGGATGCGTCCGCTGACCGCCAGCCAGCCCAAGCCGATGGTGCGCGTCGCGGGAAAACCCTTGATCGATCACGCGCTGGACCGGCTGGAAGATGCGGGCGTCGCGAAGGCGGTCGTCAACGTGCACTACCTCGCCGATACGCTGGAAGCGCATATTCGCAACCGGACCTGCCCCGCGATAGAATTTTCCGACGAACGCAATCAGCTACTCGAAACGGGTGGCGGGATGGTGAAGGCGCGGGACGAAGGGATGCTGCCCGACCCGTTCTTCGCCTGCAATGCGGACAGTATCTGGCTGGATGGCCCGCTTAACGCCTTTCGCGACCTGTCGCGGCACTGGGATTCCGAACGGATGGACGCCCTTTTGCTGCTGGTGCCGCACTCGCGCGCCACCAATTTCGACGGGACGGGCGATTTCTACATGGATGCGCGCGGACAATTGAAGCGCAAGCTGCCCGGCCGCATTGCGCCCTTCATTTATACCGGAATTCAGCTCGTCTCGCATCGCCTCCTGCGCGAGGCTCCGGAGGGTAAATTCTCGACCAACATTCTCTGGGATCGCGCCATCGCGGAAGGGCGGCTCTACGGTCTCGCCTTCAGCGGCCAGTGGATCGAGGTCGGGCGGCCCGAACATATCGCCGTGTGCGAGGAGGCGCTCGGGCGTGGCTGATCGCCGCGCGCCCGAAATCTACTCCATCGCCGCCCATCGCGGTTTCGCGGATGCGCTGGTTGCGGGACTGGTCCCGCGCTATTCCGAGGAGGGGCTGGGGCTTGCACGGCTGACCCTGCTGCTCCCCAGTTCGCGCGCGGTTCGCACTGTCAGCGAGGCGTTCATCCGCCATGCCGGAGAAGCGGACGGGCCCGTAGGCTTGCTGATGCCACGCATGGTCGTGGTCGGCGATCTCGATCTCGACGAGGCGCTGGGGCCGCTGCTCGATCCCTTGGGGGCGAGCGCAATTCCGTCAGCGATCGACCCGCAGCGGCGCCTGTTCGCTCTGGCGCGATTGATCGCCGATACGATGGGAGACGACGCGCCCGGCGGAGCGACTTTGTTGCGGCTGGCGCGCGAGACCGGAGCGACGATGGACCGGTTGCTGGTCGAGGATGTCGACCCTGCGGATCTGCTCGACGATAGCGTGGTCGACATCGTGCCCGACCTGTCCGCGCATTGGCAGAAGAGCCTGCACCTCTTCGCTACCGTCCAGGTCAAATGGCGGGCGTTTCTTCAGGAAAGCGGCGCGCTCGATGCGGCGGCGCGGCGCAATCGCCTGTTCGACCATGCCGCCGCGCGGTTTGCGAAACATCCGCCGGAAATGCCCATCGTTGCCGCAGGCGTCACGAGCCCGGCACCGGCTCTGGCGCGGCTGCTGAAAACGGTCAGTGAACTGCCGCAGGGCGCCGTGATCCTGCCCGATTTCGACCTGACGCTGGCCGACGAAGTGTGGGACGAGTTAGGCCGCGCCGGAGCCGCGCCCGGTCCGGGGGAGACCCCGTTCGCGCGCGACGATGCGGTGACGCATCCGCAATATCACCTCAAACTGCTGCTCAACCGCATGGGCGTCGCGCGTGAGGAGGTGCGGCCCTGGCATCGCAAGGGACTCGCCGCCGCGCCGCCGGAACGCAGCCACGCGATCGGATCGCTGTTTCTCCCGCCCGAAGCGAGCAAAGCGTGGGTCGATCTGCCGACTGACAAGCGCCGCCTGGCAGGCGTCAGGATCATGCGCAGCGCCAATCCCGAAGAGGAAGCGCAGGCTATCGCCCTGCTGGTGCGCGAGGCTTTGGAGACTCCGCGCAAGCGGATCGCCGTGGTCACGCCCGATCGCGGGCTGGCGCGGCGCGTGGTGCATCATCTGGCCCGATGGGACATCCTTGCTGACGATTCCGCCGGTCGTCCCTTGTCGCAGACGGCTGCCGGGCGGCTCATGCTGCTGCTCGCCGAAGTCATGGCGGAGCGCGCTGCGCCGGTTCCTTTGATGGCGCTGCTCGGCCATCCGCTGGTCGATGGCGGGATGGAGCGCGGCATCTGGCTGTCGCAATTGCGGCGGATCGAGCGGTCCCTGCGCGGACCGCGCAAAGCCGGGGGGCTGGAGCCGGTCGAGCGAATTGTAGCGAAGCATGCCGAGCCGGGATCGCCCATGGCCGAATGGTGGCGAACGGTAAGCGATACGCTGGCACCCCTTCTCGATATGGCCGATCGCGAGGCCGTCCCGCTGGCCGACTGCCTCGATGTGCTGGCCGCAGCGGGCGAAGCCCTGTGCGGCGAGAAATTGTGGGCGCGCGAAGACGGACGGGCGCTGGCGCGTTTCGTCGAGGAATTGCGTCTCAATTCCGGGGAGGCCGCCTTCGCACTCGCCCCGCGCGACGTGGAAGTCGCGCTGCGCGATGCGATGGAACAGATCGCGGTGCGCCCGCCCTATGGCGGCCATGCGCGCGTCCAGGTCCTGGGCCTGCTCGAATCGCGCATGAACCGCGCCGATCTCGTCATCTGTGCCGGGCTGAACGAAGGGGTCTGGCCCGCAAGGGGGACCACGGATGCGCTGCTTGCGCCACCGGTCCTGCGGGCGCTGGGCGTGCCTGGATCGGATTACCGGATCGGCCTCGCCGCGCACGATCTCGCCGGAGCGCTGGGCGCGCCCGAAGTCGTGCTGAGCCGGGCGGAGCGCGACGAGAGCGGCCCGGCCATTCCTTCGCGCTTCCTGCTGCGCGTTCAGGCGCTGCTGGGCGATCTGCTGCCCCGGCACGAGGAAACCCGCGCTGTCGAGCTTGCCCGCGCCATCGCCCGCGCTCCGCGTGCCGCAATCTACCCAAGGCCGCGCCCGAAGCCCGCGGCAGAGCAGCGCAAGGTGGCGATCTCCGCCACGGCTCTCGATCGCCTGTTGGGCGATCCGTACCAATTCTACGCCGCGCAGATCATGGGGCTGAAGGATCTCGACGCGTTGGACGCCGATCCCACGCCCGCCTGGCAGGGCAATGTCGCCCACACCATCCTCCAGCGCTGGCACGAGCAGCGGGCAGGCGGCGCCGATCCCGATATTGCGCCTATCATGGCGGCGGTGCTGGACGAAGAGAACGCCGATCCGCTGACGCGCGGCCTGTGGCAACCGCGCCTGCTCGCCGCGCTCGAATGGATCGCCGGTGAAGTGCGAGCCGCCACCGATCGCGAAGTGCTGCGAGTCGAGGAGAAGGGGGCGATGGAGGTCGAAGGCATCCGCGTCCACGGACGGGCGGACAGGATCGATCGCCTTCCCGACGGCACACTCGCCATCGTCGATTACAAGACCGGCAAGCCGCCGAGCGCCACGATGGTCGCGGATGGTTTCGCGCTTCAGCTCGGCATTTTGGGCCTGATCGCGGAGCGCGACGGTTTCGAGAAAGCGCGCGGAGAGCCGGGCGCGTATGAATACTGGTCGCTGGGCAAATCGAAGAGCGAGGCCAATCCCTATGGCTTCGGCTATGTCGAAACGCCGCTGAAAATCCCGCCCAAGCGGACGGGAATCGAGCCGGAAGACTTGCTGCCGCTCACCTCCGGTTTCCTGCTGAAGGGTATCACCAGATACATTACCGGCGATGCGCCCTTCACCGCGCGCGAAAATCCGGATTATCCCGCCTACGACACGTACGACCAATTGATGCGCCTCGACGAGTGGTTGCCGCGCATGGATGAAGAGGAGGGCCTGGCATGAGCGGCAAGGTCTACCCCCTTCAAGGGGCGCAGCGCGATGCGGTCGATCCGAAGGAAAGTGTCTGGCTGTCCGCCAGCGCAGGCACGGGCAAGACGCAGGTCCTGTCCGCGCGCGTGCTGCGCCTGTTGCTGGAGCCAAAGGGCGATCCTTCGCAGATCCTGTGCCTCACGTTCACGAAGGCGGGCGCGGCGGAGATGGCCGTGCGCGTCAACGAGGTTCTGGCGCGCTGGGTGCGGCTCGATGATGGGAGGCTGGCGCGCGAACTAAGCAATCTCGGCGCGCCCACCGATCCCGAAACACGCTCGCGCGCCCGTTCGCTGTTCGCGCGAGTGCTCGATTGTCCGGGCGGTGGCCTGCGGATCGATACGATCCACGCCTTCGCTCAATATCTGCTTGCCGCCTTTCCGACCGAAGCGGAAATCCTCCCCGGTTCGCGCCCGATGGAAGATCGCGAGCGCGACCTGTTGAGCCGCGAGGTTCTGGCCGCGATGCTGTCGGAAGGCGATCCCGCTATCGATGCGGCGATTGCCGAGATGAGCCGCCGCAAGGGCCCCGATGCGGTGCGCGGCTGGCTGATGCGTTGTGCCGGGCACCAGCATCTTTGGACCGGTCCCGACGGGTGGCAGCCGCCGATGAAACCGCGCGTCCACCGCCTGCTCGGGATCCCGGCGGACGCCGATGAGACCTGGGTGGAACAGGCGTGTTCGGACGCCGATTTCCCGGTTCAGGCGATGCGCGCCTGCGCCGCTGCCACCCGCGAATGGAAAGCAGCGACGGGCCAGAATGCCGCCGATTTCGCCGAGGCATGGCTGCGCAGTGACGAGCAGGCGCGGCTGGAAACGCTGGACGGGTTCTTCGACACGCTTCTGAAAAAGGATGGGACGCCTCGCAAGATGGCGGGCGCGGAAAAGAGCGATCCATCCTTCGTCCAGCATCAGGAAATCGTCGCCGAGGCGGTAGGGCAGGTGAACGAACGGCGCGCGCTGATCGATTTGGCGGAATTTCTCGCCCCGCAACTCGAAGCGGGACGGGCCTTCGCTTTGCGCTGGGAAGAGGCGAAGGCGCGCGAGGGATTGGTTGATTTCGACGATCTCATCGCCCGCGCCGCGCAGCTTTTGTCCAACAGCGCGATGGCGGACTGGATCCGCTACAAGCTCGACCGCAGTTTCGACCACATCCTGGTGGACGAGGCGCAGGACACCAACGAAGCCCAGTGGAGCATCGTGAAGGCTCTGACCGACGATTTCTTCGACGGGCTGGGCGCGCGCGGCGATGCGGTGCGGACCATTTTCACGGTCGGCGATTACAAACAGGCGATCTTCGGCTTCCAGGGGACCAGCCCGCGCAATTTCCGGCAGGCCCGCGATTTCTTCGCGCGGAAGATGGACGCTTCGGCCGATGCGGCCCGCGAAATGCGCGGCGCGCCGGAGATGCGGCGGCTCAAGGGCTACGATCTCGAACGCTCCTATCGGACCAGCGCGCCGGTGCTGTCCTTCGTGGACGATGCGCTCGAAGCGATCGGCCATTCCGGACTGGGGCTCGACCGGGCCGACGGCCAGCATGTCGGCAACGAAGGCCCGGGTCTGGTGACTTTGTGGAACACCGTCACCGCCGGGACCGATGGCGAGGAGGGAGAGGAAGCCGAAGGCTGGCTTGCGCGCCACGACCGCCTGATGGCGGACAATATCGCGCGACAGGTGCGCCGCTGGATGGACCAAGGCTTCCCGCTCGCCAAGGGCGAGGCGCGCAATGCGAGCCCGGGCGACGTCATGGTGCTGGTAAGGAAGCGGCGCGAGCTTGCCTCGCTGATCGTCGCGAGGCTTTATCGTCATGGTGTGCCGGTGGCGGGTGTGGACCGGCTGCGGCTCGGCAATCCGCTGGCGGTGAAGGATCTGATGGCGACACTGCGCTTTGCTGCCCAGCCGCTGGACGATCTGACGCTGGCGAGCCTGTTGGTGTCGCCGTTGATCGGCTGGAGCCAGGAGGATCTGCTCGAGCACGGTTATCGGGCGAAGGACCGGCGTTTGTGGGAGCATTTGCGCAAGAGCGAGCATGGCTTCGTTGCTGGTACCGTGGACGCCTTGCGCGAAATTCTCCGGCGCGCGGATTACGACAGCCCGCAGCAATTGCTGCACTGGATGCTGGTCGGCCCGATGGACGGGCGGCGCAAGCTGGTCGCGCGTCTGGGGCGCGAGGCGAACGATCCGATCGACGAATTGCTCAACGCCGCCAATGCCTATGCTTCCGCGCACACCGCCAGCCTGCAAGGCTTCATCCGCTGGTTCGACGCGGCCGAGGGAGAGCTGAAGCGCGAGGCGGGCGAGGGTGGCGATCAGGTGCGGGTGATGACGGTGCACGGCTCGAAAGGGCTTCAGGCGCCCATCGTGATTCTGGCCGATGCGGCCATAGGCCCCGATGCGCCGGGCGATCTGGAACTTGTCGAGCAACCGATCGGGGGCGGGGCGGGAAGGGCCGTGCCGCTGCCGGGATTGAGCAAGGATCAGCGGGTCGGCCCGGTCGCTCTGGCCGAAGCCGAAGCGGCGCGCGCCGATGGAGAGGAACACTGGCGGCTGCTCTACGTCGCGATGACGCGGGCGGAAGAAGCGCTGTTCATCGGCGGATCGCTTGGGCCCCGCCATGCGAAGAACGGCCCGCACGAGGATAGCTGGTATGCGCGGCTGAAGCCGGTCTTTCCCGACGAGGCGCTGGAGGACGATATCTGGGGCGCGCGATGGGAACGGAGCGAGCCTGCGCCGCCCGTGCCCCTGACCGACACCGGCAAAGCGGGCGAGAGCCAACCGGACCTGCCCGATTGGGCGAAGCGTCCCGCACCCGAAGAGCCGCGGCCGCCACGGCCGCTCGCGCCTTCGGGCTTGGGTGAGCAGGAGGGGAGCGATCCGCCTCTGCCGCCCGATCATGCGGCTGGCGCGGCACGGCGCGGCGTCCTGATCCACGCACTGCTCGAACGCCTGCCCGCCGTCGCGCCCGAAGAACGCCGTGAAAGAGCGACGGATTGGCTGGCCAAGCAGGCGCCCGATCTCGCCGAAGCGGATCGTTCGGAGATGCTCGACAATGCGCTCGCGGTTATCGAAAGGCCCGACTTCGCCGCCGTTTTCGGCCCCGATGCGCTGGCCGAAGTGCCGCTGGCCGCTCTCGTCGAAGGACGGGTCGTCACGGGGATCGCCGACAGATTGCTCGTCACCGAAGACGCGGTGACGGTCATCGATTTCAAGACCGCGCGGCGTCCGCCGACCGCGCTGGAGGATGTGCCGGATCACACTTTACGGCAGATGGCAGCCTATGTCGCCGCGCTCGAGGCGATCTATCCGGGACAGGCAGTGCGTGCCGCATTGCTCTATACGCAGACCCCGCAGCTGATCGAATTGCCGCCCGCCACGTTGGCCGCGTACAAAACCCGATTTGCCGATCCGCAGGAAAGCTTTGCCCTGCCACCCGTTGAGTAGGTGCAGAAGCGCCCCAGATAGGGCGCGACAGATACAGGAGAATAGTCATGGCCACCGTCGCCGTAACCGATAGCAGTTTCCAGTCCGACGTTCTGGAATCCGACAAGCCCGTCCTTGTCGATTTCTGGGCCGATTGGTGTGGGCCGTGCAAGATGATTGCACCGGCACTGGAAGAGCTCAGCGACGAGATGAAAGAGCAGGTAACGATCGCCAAGATGGACATCATGGAAAACCCGGACGTGCCGGGTAAGATGGGTGTCCAGTCGATCCCTTACCTCGTCCTGTTCAAGAACGGGGAAGCGGCCGCCAATATGCGCGGTGCCGCGCCCAAGGGCCAGCTCAAGCAATGGCTCGAAAGCGAGCTTTAAGCTTCGAATACTGCGTAGCGCGCGGCCAGATCGTCCCATAGGGCGGGACTGGCCGCGCCGATCAGCCCGGTGCGATCGGGTTCGTCCACGCGATAGGGCGATCCGTCGGGCCGGGCGACCCTTCCGCCCGCTTCGTTGAGCCACAGGGCGCCTGCGGCATGATCCCAGGCGAGGGTGCGTTCGAATATCGACACGTCGTTTTCGCCCAGAGCCAGCCGCGGATATTGTTCTGCGGCGCAGCGCGGGATGTCGACCAGGCGGTAATGCGGCGCGATATGCTTCATCGCGGCGGCGCGGCGCTCCTGATCCATGAAGACTGTCGAGATGGCGGCCACGGGAGGCGTTTCGCCCGAAGTCTGCGCCGTGATCCGCTCGCCATCGACATAGGCGCCGTCGCCGCGATGCGCGGCGCAGAAACGACCCGACTGGCAATCGTAGATCCAACCGCTCTGAGCGAGGCCACCATCGGCCAGCGCGATCAGGATCCCAAAGGGTCCGGTACCGCCTGCGTAGTTATTGGTGCCGTCGATCGGATCGATGATCCAGGATGGGCCGGACAGCAGATCGAGGACGGCGGGATTCGCATGCGCGTTCTCTTCGCCGACGATGCCGATCCCCGGATTGAGCTTGCTCAGCCCGGCAGCGAGCAGTTCTTCCGCCTCGCGATCGGCCACGGTGACGACATCGTCCGCCGCCTTGTTCTCGATCTGCGAGGCGGAGAGCGAACGGAAATGCGGCAGGATCGCCGTTTCGGTGACGTCGCGCATCAGCGCGAGGATCTCACGGTCCAGCATGCTCATGATCTGTAGTCCGCGTTGATGGCGATGTAGCCATGCGTCAGGTCGCAGGTCCAGACGGTGGCGCGTCCGTCTCCGATGCCGAGATCGACATCCATGCGAATGTCCTGCCCTTTGAGATGTTCTGCAACCGGTGCCTCGTCGTAATCCGCCACGGGTTGCCCGTCGCGCGCCGTCCAGATGCCGCCGAACCCGATCGAAAGCCGGTCGCGATCTGCCGGTTCGCCTGCCTTGCCGACTGCCATGACGACGCGGCCCCAATTGGCATCCTCGCCCGCAATGGCAGTCTTCACCAGCGGCGAATTCGCGATCGACAGGCCGACGCGCCGGGCGCTGTCGTCGCTCTTGGCGCCGGTTACCGCGATCTCGATGAATTTCTGCGCCCCTTCGCCGTCGCGTACCACCAGATGGGCGAGGCGTTGGCAGACATCGGCGATGGCGGCATAAAGCGCGTCGGCGCCGGGATCGTCCCACGATGCGATGAGCGGGTTATCCGCCAGCCCCGTCGCAGCGAGCAGGACCGTATCGCTGGTCGAGGTATCACCATCGACCGTGATGCAGGAAAAGCTCGCCGCATTGGCGCGGTCGAGCATTTGCTGGAGGAAGTCCGGCGTCACCTTCGCGTCGGTGAAGATGTATCCGAGCATCGTCGCCATGTCCGGCGCGATCATGCCGCTGCCCTTGATGATCCCGCAGACCTCCACCCGCGTCCCGCCCAGCATGGCGGAGGCGTGCGCGCCCTTCGTGAAAGTGTCGGTGGTGCCGATCGTTTCCGCCGCCTCGCGCCAGCTGCAGGGGCTTGCCGTCAGCGCCTGTTCGACACCCGCCTTCGCGCGATCTTTCGGCAGGGGCACGCCGATCACTCCGGTCGAGGAGACGAGCACTTCGCTGGCCGGGCATCCCAGATGCGCCGCGATCTGGTGAGACACCTGCTCCACCGCCTCGCGCCCGCGATAGCCGGTGAAGGCGTTCGAATTGCCCGCATTCACCACGATGGCCCGCCCGCGCCCGTGCTTCACGCTCTCGCGGCCCAGCTCGACCTCGGTCGAGCAGCAGACATTGCGCGTGAAGACGCCCGCGATCGCGGTTCCCTCAGCCAGCTCGACATACGTGAGATCGGCCCGATCCCAGTCCTTGTAGCGCGCCCGCGCCACGCGCAGGGTTACGCCGGAGATCGCAGGCATGTCGGGGAAGGGGGCGGCGAGGGGAGAGGGGGCGAGGTCCATCCTCGCGCGATAGGAAGTTTCGACTGAGAGGTAAACGCGCTTCAGGGGTGGACGCGGGCAATGCCAGTTTCTATCTACGGGCCTTGATGCTTCGTCGCCTGCTCGCCTGTTTTGCCATTCTGACCGGCCTTGCCGCCGCGAATGCGCCTGCGCATGCGACGATGATCAGCGCGCTCGAAGCGCAGCTGGAAGATCAGCGCAAGGCTGACGATCCCGTCCGCAGCGCGGAAAGCGCCTGCGTCGAGAAACAGCGTAAGCAGCGCCTGCGCGGAGAGCGGATCACGCCCTGCCGCGCGCCCGAAACGGTGACGGTCTATGTGCCGACGATCCAGTTCGGGCCCGATCGCGCCTACGAATAGCGCGACCCTTAAAGCTTCCGATTCGCTTTTCGGCCCGCGGCTTCGCATGCGCGCGGGCGCTCTTCCTATTTCCGATTTCAGAGACCTGTCATGCTCAAAGCCCTTACCAAGTCGCTCTTCGGCTCGTCCAACGATCGTTACGTCAAGTCGATGGACAAGATCGTTAATCAAATCAACGCGTTGGAGGAGCAGCTTCAGGCTCTGTCCGATGAAGAGCTGCAGGCCCAGACGGACAAGTTCCGCGAGCAGTTGGAAAACGGTAAGACGCTGGACGATATCCTGCCCGAAGCATTTGCGACCGTTCGCGAAGCCTCGGTCCGCGTGCTCGGCATGCGGCATTTCGACGTGCAGATGGTGGGCGGTATCGTTCTCCACCGCGGCGAGATCGCCGAAATGCGCACGGGCGAGGGCAAGACGCTGGTCGCCACGCTCGCGACCTATCTCAACGCGATCGAGGGCAAGGGCGTCCACGTCGTCACCGTGAACGACTATCTCGCCCGCCGCGACGCGGAATGGATGGGGCAGCTGCACCGGTTCCTCGGCCTGACGGTCGGTGTGATCGTGCCGAACTTGAACGAGTTCGAGCGGCGCGACGCGTATAATTCGGACATCACCTACGGGACGAACAACGAGTTCGGCTTCGATTACCTGCGCGACAACATGAAGCACGATCGCAACCAGATGGTGCATCGTCCCTTCAATTACGCGATCGTCGACGAGGTCGATTCGATCCTGATCGACGAGGCGCGCACGCCGCTGATCATTTCCGGCCCGACCGAGGACAAGAGCGAGCTCTATATCTCGGTCGATGCGATCGTGAAGGATCTCGATCCCGAATGGTACGAGGCGGACGAGAAGACCAAGAACATCAGCTGGACCGAGGAAGGCACCGACGCGATCGAGGCCAAGCTGGCAGAGGCCGGCCTGCTCGAAGGCGAGAACCTCTACGACGTCGAGAACACCCTCGTCGTGCATCACCTCGACCAGGCCCTTCGCGCGAACATCATGTTCAAGAAGGACACCGACTATATCGTCAAGGACGACAAGGTCGTGATCATCGACGAATTCACCGGCCGCATGATGGATGGGCGCCGCTGGTCGAACGGTCTCCACCAGGCGGTGGAAGCCAAGGAAGGCGTCAAGATCGAACCGGAGAACCAGACGCTCGCCTCGATCACCTTCCAGAACTATTTCCGCATGTATCCCAAACTGTCCGGCATGACCGGCACCGCCGCCACCGAAGCGAGCGAGTTCTGGGACATCTACAAGCTGAACGTCGCCGAGATCCCGACCCATCGCCCGGTCGCCCGCATCGACGAGGACGATCAGTTCTACAAGAACACGATGGACAAGTTCGCGGCCATCGCGAAGGCGATCAAGGAGAAGAACGAGCTGGGCCAGCCGGTCCTCGTCGGCACGGTCTCGATCGAAAAGAGCGAGCTGCTCAGCCAGTTCCTCGAAAAGGAAGGCGTCAAGCACGAGGTGCTGAACGCCCGCCAGCACGAGCGCGAGGCGCATATCGTGGCGCAGGCGGGCCGCATCGGCGCGGTTACCATCGCCACCAACATGGCCGGGCGTGGCACCGACATTCAGCTGGGCGGCAATCTCGAATTCCGTACCGAGGACGAACTGTCCGACATGCCGGAAGGCCCGGAACGCGACGCCGCGATCGAGCGGATCAAGCAGGAAATTGCGGAAGAAAAGCAGCGCGTGAAGGATGCAGGCGGGCTGTTCGTGCTCGGCACCGAACGCCACGAATCGCGCCGGATCGACAATCAGCTGCGCGGCCGTTCGGGCCGTCAGGGCGATCCGGGTCTGTCGCGCTTCTACCTCTGTCTGGAAGACGATCTCCTGCGCATCTTCGGGCCGGACACGCTGTTCTCGCGTATGATGAACAGCAATCTGGAGGATGGCGAGGCGATCGGGTCGAAATGGCTCAGCAAGGCCATCGAAACCGCGCAGAAGAAGGTCGAGGGGCGCAATTACGAGATGCGCAAGCAGGTCGTCCAGTACGACGACGTGATGAACGACCAGCGCAAGGTCATCTACGAACAGCGCGCCGAGATCATGGACAGCGAGGCGGTGGACGATGTCGTGCTCGAAATGCGGCACGACACGATCAACAACATCGTCGGCGAAGCCTGCCCGCCGGGATCGTATCCCGAACAGTGGAACGTGGCGCAGTTGAAGGAGCGGGTCGAGGAAGTGCTCGGCATGACGCCGCCGATCGACGACTGGTTGCAGGAAGACGCGGTGGAGCCCGCCATTATCGAAGAGCGCCTGCAACAGGCCGCCGATGAAGCGATGGACGCCAAGATCGCGCGGGTCGATCCGTCGATGTGGCGCAATGTCGAAAAGAGCCTGCTGCTCCAGTCGCTGGATCATCACTGGAAGGAACACCTCTCCACGCTCGACGCGTTGCGCCAGGTGGTGTGGCTGCGCGCCCATGCGCAAAAGCAGCCGATCAACGAATACAAGCAGGAAGCCTTCAGCCTGTTCGAAAGCATGCTCGACACGCTGCGCGAGGATACGACATCGAAGCTGATCAAGCTCGACGTGCGCGAGCCCGAACCCACGCCTTCTGCGAGCCTGCCCGAACTGCCGGATTTCCTCACCGGACATATCGAACCGCTGAGCGGGATCGACAATTCCGACGATGGCGACGGATCGGAACGGCGCGCGGCGCTGTTCGGATCGCTGGCGGGTAGTCCGCAGGCGGCCGCCGGGCCGGGGGGCGTTTCGGACAATCCCTATGCCGGCAAGCAAATCAGCCGCAATGCCCCGTGCCCCTGTGGATCGGGCAACAAGTACAAGCATTGCCACGGGGCGATCGGCGCTCGTGCGTAACCGGTTCGGGCCGGGTCTGACCTAGATGATCTGGCTCGCTATCGCCTTCTTCGCGACCGCGCTGCTCTATGCATCGGTCGGGTTCGGAGGCGGATCGACCTATAGCGCGCTGCTCGCGCTGGCGGGGCTCGACTATCGCGTGCTGCCGCTCGTCAGCCTTGCCTGCAATATCGTGGTCGTCGCGGGCAGCACGATACGCTTCTCGCGCGCGGGCATCCTGCCTTGGCGGCGAGCCTTGGTCCTGACCGGTCTTGCGGCCCCTGCGGCGCTTCTGGGCGGGCTGACGCCTATCGGGGAGCGCAACTTTCTGCTGCTGCTGGGCGCCAGCCTGGTCCTGACCGGCCTTACCCTTCTCATCCCGGTCGCGAAGTCGAGCGAGGAGCATGCGACCAAGGCCGCTCGGTTCGCACCTTTGGCTGCGCCACCGCTCGGCTATTTGGCCGGACTGGTCGGGATCGGGGGCGGCATATTCCTGGCGCCGCTTCTCCATCTGGTACGCTGGGCCGAGGCGAAGAGCATCGCGGCGACGGCTGCGCTGTTCATCCTCGTCAATTCGCTGTTCGGTCTGGTCGGCCAGATCCTGAAGGGCGGGGAGGGCCGGTTCGAAGCGGCGGTGGGCTTCGGCTTGCCGCTTCTCGTGGCAGTCGCGATCGGCGGCCAGATCGGCAGCTATCTGGTGGTCCGCTTCCTGCCGCAACGCTGGATACGCTGGATCACCGCCGGGCTGACGCTGTTCGTCGGCGTCCGGCTGGTTCTCGATCACATCTGAGCGGAAGGCCGCATCTATGGATGCGGCGGCGCCATCGGCTGCTGGCGAAAAGTGGCTCCCCGAGTTGGATTCGAACCAACGACCAAGTGATTAACAGTCACCTACTCTACCGCTGAGCTATCGGGGAGCAGCCGTACGGCAGGGGTGCGCCTATATGGGCGGGGCAAAGGTTTGGCAAGCGGGTGTTTCGCGAAATTTCGCTCTTCGCTTCCGATTACACCACGAATTGTTCGGCCACGATGCGCTCGTCGAGCGTATGGCCGGGATCGAACAGGAGCTTCAGCTCCTGCTCGCGCGCGATGGCCAGCGAGACTTCGGCGATATCGCGCACCTCTTTCTGGTCGGCCACGACGGATACGGGGCGCTTGTCCGATTCGAGCACGCGGAATCGGATATGACTGCGATCGGGCAGGATCGCGCCACGCCAGCGACGCGGGCGAAAGGCGCTGATCGGAGTCAGCGCCAGCAATTGCGAATCGAGCGGCAGGATCGGCCCGTCTGCGGAGAGGTTGTAGGCGGTGGAGCCCGCGGGCGTTGCTACCAGCACACCGTCGCACACCAGTTCCTTGATTCGCACCTTGGTATCGACAGTCACTTCAATCTTGGCGGTCTGGCGCGTCTCGCGCAGCAGGGAGACTTCGTTGATGGCGCAGAAGCGGTGCGTCTCGCCTTCCTGCGTAATCGCTTCCATGCACAGCGGCGCCACCGCCAGCCCGCGTGCCTTTTCGAGGCGCTGCATCAGTTTGTCGGGGCCGCGATATTTGTTCATCAGAAAGCCGACCGTGCCCAGATTGACGCCGTAGACCGGTTTCAGATTACCGTGATCGAGCATGGCGTGAAGCGTCTGGAGCATGAACCCGTCGCCGCCGACCACGACGACGATGTCCGCCTCGCCCGGAGACACCCAATCGGTGAGCGACTGAAATTCCTGCGCGACTTCCTGCGCCTTCGCGCTGTCGGACACCATCAGGGCCAGCTTTGCGAACTCGGCCATACTTATCCTCTTCCCGGCGAAAGCCCTTCATCCACACCTATGGAGGCATGTCCCGTTTGGCAACGCGCCGCTTTTTGTGTCACACCGAAGGACCGGAGCGCTTAGGGAGGTTCGATGGCAAGCTTGGCCGACACTTCTCACCGCGATTATCCCGCTCAGGACGGGCGCGATGCCCTGACGGGGCTCGCCGATCTGGCGCATGCCCGCCTCACGATGCAGCGCTGGCAGCGCGACTGGCCCGACGGAGGGCCGCCCTTTCCCATGCGCGCCATGCTGATCGCCATCGGCCGGATCGATCGCGTGAACGTCGCCTATGGCGAGACCACGGGCGACGGCGTCCTGATCGAGATCGCCCAGCGTATCCGCCATTTCGCCGAAGATGAGCTGGAAAGCGGCGTCTGGCTGGCGGCGCGCATTTCCGGCGATAGCTTCCTGCTCGCCGCGCGCGAGGATTGTTCGCGCGAGCGGTGGCAGTGGCTGGCCGAAGCGCTGGCCGATGCCATCGCCATGCCGATCGTCGATCCCTCTACCAGCCACAGCCTGCGCCTCTGGCCGCGGCTCGCGCTGATGAGAGCGCGCGCGGGCGACGATGCCGATTCGGTGCTCGATACGCTGGCGGAAACGGCCGTGCGCATGCGCGGCAGCAATGGCGAACGCATCGCCTGGGCGAGCGAGGATCTGGACCAGCAGGGCCTGTCGAACCAGCAATTGGAAGCCGATCTTCTGGCCGCGATCGATCGCGACGAGATCGAGGTGCTGTTCCAGCCGCAATACCGTGTCGGCGATGATCGCCTTGTGGGGGCCGAGGCGCTGGCACGCTGGCAGCATCCGACCCTGGGACGCATCGGCGCGGGCCTGCTCTTCACGATCGCCGAACGCGCCGATCACGTCGCGCAATTGTCCCGCCATATCGCATGCCGCGCGCTGCATGGCGCGCGTGAATGGCCTGAGGGGCTGTGCCTGTCGATCAACGTGACTTCCGCCGATCTTGCAGCGGGCAGCTTCGCGCGCGACTTCATCGCTCTGGTCGATGAAAGCCTGCTGGCACCCGATCAGGTCACTCTGGAGATCACCGAGCAGGTTCTCCTGGCCGATCTCGACCGGACGCGAGAGATTCTCGACGAGCTGAAAGCGGTCGGCATCAATCTCTCGCTCGACGATTTCGGAGCGGGTTACTGCAATTTCCGCTATCTCAAGGTGCTGCCGCTCGACTGCCTCAAGCTCGACCGCGCGATGATCGATGGCGTGCTGGACGACGAGCGCGACCTTGCAGTCCTGCGCGCGATCGTGGCCATGGCCAAGGCGCTCGATCTCAGCGTGGTGGCGGAAGGGGTGGAGAAAGACGAGCAGCTGGCCCTGATCGCGCGCGAAGGCGTCGAAACCTATCAGGGTTTCCTGCGCGCCGAACCGATGAGCGCGGACGACTTCATCAGGCTGGCGCGCGGCTGAGGGCCGATCGCTTCGCGGTAATGCCGCCGATCAGCCTTTCTTCTTCGCCTTCCTCGCGATTGCGGAAAGCCCCTTGGTCAGCTGATAGAGCCCGTTCAAGCGGCTCTGCGGATCGTTCCAGGCGCGGCTGATCACGAGCTTCATGTCGGGACGCAGTTTGGCGGTTCCCTTCAAGCGATCGACATAGGCGATCAGCCCCGGACCGTCGGGAAAGTCGTCGTTGTGGAAGGTGACCAGCGTGCCTGCCGCGCCGACATCGATCTTGGCGATATTGGCGGCGATCGCCTGGTGCTTGATCTCGATCAGCTTAACGAGATTGGCAGTCGCGCTGGGCAGTTCGCCGAAACGGTCGATCATCTCGGCGGCGAGCGCTTCGATCTCGCCCTTGTTCTCTGCATCGTTGAGGCGGCGATAGAGCGCCATGCGGACGGCGAGGTCGGGGACGTAATCCTCCGGAATCATGATCGGCGCGTCGACCGTGATCTGCGGGCTGACCTTTTCCGGTTTCGCTTCCAGCCCCATCTCGCCCGCCTTTGCGGCCAGGATCGCGTCTTCTAGCATGGACTGGTAGAGTTCGAAGCCGACTTCGCGGATGTGGCCGGACTGTTCGTCGCCCAGCAGATTGCCCGCGCCGCGAATGTCGAGGTCGTGGCTGGCGAGCTGGAACCCGGCGCCGAGCGAATCGAGATCGCCGAGCACTTTCAGGCGCTTTTCGGCCACTTCCGAAAGCTGCGTGTCCTTCGCGTAGGTCAGATAGGCGTAGGCGCGCAATTTGGAGCGCCCGACGCGGCCGCGCAGCTGATAGAGCTGAGCAAGGCCGAAAATGTCGGCGCGGTGGATGATGATCGTATTCGCGCTCGGCAGGTCGAGACCGCTTTCGACGATCGTCGTGGCGAGCAGGACGTCGTATTTGCGCTCGTAGAAAGCGCTCATCCGCTCTTCGATCTCGCCTGCGCCCATCTGCCCGTGCGCGGCGACGAATTTAACTTCGGGCACGTTTTCGTGCAGCCAGTCCGAAATCGCGTCCATGTCGGAAATGCGCGGCACCACGATGAAGCTTTGCCCGCCGCGATGATGCTCGCGCAGCAGCGCCTCGCGCATCACCATGTCGTCCCATTCCATCACGTAAGTTCGCACCGCCAGGCGGTCGACCGGCGGGGTCTGGATGGTGGAGAGTTCGCGCAGGCCCGTCATCGCCATCTGCAAGGTGCGCGGGATCGGCGTGGCCGTGAGCGTCAGCATATGCACGTCGGCGCGCAGCTGCTTGAGCTTTTCCTTATGCGTGACGCCGAAGCGCTGTTCCTCGTCCACGATGACGAGGCCGAGATCCTTGAACTCGGTCTGCTTCGACAGGATCGCATGCGTGCCCACGACGATGTCGATGTCGCCCTTACGGAGCCCCTCGCGCGTTTCCTTGGCCTCCTTCGAGGAGACAAGGCGCGAGAGACGCCCGATATTGAGCGGGAAGCCTTCGAAGCGGGCGGAAAAATTCTCGTAATGCTGGCGGGCGAGCAAGGTTGTGGGCGCGACCACCGCGACCTGCTGGCCGTTCATCGCCGCGACGAAGGCGGCGCGCAGCGCGACTTCGGTCTTGCCGAAACCGACATCGCCGCAGACGAGGCGATCCATCGGCTTGCCGCTTTCAAGGTCCGACAGGACATCGGCGATGGCGCGATCCTGATCGTCGGTTTCCTCGTACTGGAACCGGTCGAGGAACTGGTTGTACGGCCCTTCCTCGACTTCGAGGACCGGCGCTTTCCTCAAGGCGCGGGCGGCAGCGACCTGCATCAGCTCCCCCGCGATCGCCTGGATCCGCTCTTTCAGGCGCGCGCGTCGCTTCTGCCACGCTTCACCGCCCAGTCTGTCGAGCTGGACCGCTTCCTCGCTCGATCCATAGCGGCTGAGGACGTCGATATTCTCGACCGGGATGAACAGCTTGTCTCCGCCGCGATATTCGAGCTGCACGCAGTCGTGCTTCGATTTGCCCACCGCAATCGGTTCGAGGCCGAGATATTTGCCGATCCCGTGTTCGGTATGGACGATCAGATCGCCGACGCTGAGCGCCTGCAATTCGGCAAGGAAGGCGTCGGCATCGCGGCGCTTCTTCTTGCGGCGCACCAGCCTGTCGCCGAGAATGTCCTGCTCGGTCAGCAGTTCCAGCTCGTCATTGGCGAAGCTCGCCTCGAGCGGGACGATCATCGCGGACGGCTTGCCTTTGGCCGCCTGGCCCAGCGCTTCCTGCCAGCTTTCGGCGGTCTGCACTGCGATGCCCGCTTCGTCGAGAATCGACACGATGCGCGAGCGGCTGCCCTTCGAATAGGCGGCGATCAGCGGCCGCCGGCCCGATTTGGCGATGGCTTTGAGATGGTCGGCCAGCACCGGATAGACATTGTCGCCCCGCGCGCGCTCAGGCGCGAAATCCCGGCCCGACCGGAAGCCGAAATCGAGCACGCTGTCGCTTTCCGGTTCGTCGAATGCGGTCGCGCGATGGGCGGGCGCATCGGCGAGCGCGGTCTCGAATTCGCCTTGAGTCAGATAAAGCGCGTCGGGCTTCAAGGGACGGTAACTGCCCTTGGCCTGCCCGCTGGCCGCCTTGCGCTGTTCGTAATAGTCGCCGACATCCTTGGTCCGCTCTTCAGCGGCGGCCAGCGCGGCCTGATCGATCACGACCAGATCGTCCTTGCCCAAATGGTCGAACAGCGTCGTCAGCCGGTCTTCGAACAGCGGCAGCCAGTGCTCCATCCCCGCCAGGCGACGCCCTTCGCTGACCGCTTCGTAAAGCGGATCCTGCGTGGCATTGGCGCCGAACATTTCGCGATACCGCGTGCGGAAGCGCTTGATGCTGTCTTCGTCCAGCAATGCCTCGCTGGCCGGAAGCAGCAAATGCCTGTCGAGCCGACCCGTCGTAAGCTGGGTGTTGGGATCGAAGCTGCGCAGGCTTTCCAGCTCGTCGCCGAAGAAATCGAGCCGCAGCGCTTCGTCCATCCCGCTTGGGAACACATCCACGATCGATCCACGGATCGCGTATTCGCCCTTGTCGATCACGGTATCGGTGCGCGAATAACCCTGACGCTGGAGCAGGGCGGACAGGCTTTCGCGCCCGATCTCCATGCCCGGCGCGAATTCGCGCACGCTTTCGCGGATGCGGAAGGGTGTGAGAACGCGCTGCAGCGCGGCGTTGGCCGTCGTCACCAGCAATTGCGCGCCGGGCTTGCCCGCCTGCAGGCGATGGAGCGCAGCAAGCCGCCGGGCGCTGATCGAGAGCGCGGGGCTCGCGCGATCGTAAGGGAGCGAATCCCACGCCGGGAACTCGATCACTTCCAGTTCCGACGCGAAGAACCGTGCCGCTTCGGACACCGCGTGCATCGCCGTATCGTCGGGCACGATGAAGACCGCGCGGCCTTTGGCGGCTCTGGCGAGGTCGGACAGGACCAAAGGCTGTGCCCCGCGCGCCACCCGGGCGAGCGTGAGCGGACGGTCGGCTTTCAGAATGCGAGCGATATCGGGCATGATCAGATCAGGAGCGCTAGACGCCCGCCTCGGTTCCGTTGCGGTCGCGCAAACGACGATAAAGGGCCAGGATGACGGCGCCGACGAGGAGGCCGACGAAGGATGCGAGCGCGTCGACCTGCAAATCGCGCACGTCCATCTCGCGCATGGTGTTGAGGATTCCCTGCGCCAGTTCGATCGCACCACCGAAGGCGATTAGAGCGACCCAGAGAAGCAGGAAGGAAGTGCGCGAGAATGTAAGCCGCGAAAGCACGCCGAGCGTCACGAAGGCCACCCAGTGCCAGAAATCGCCGCCCTGGCCGCCCACGTTACCCGGGATCAGAGCGAAGACCGTTGTCGCACCGGCCGATATCGCCAAAGCGAGCAGCAATACTCGCAGGATCCATTTTCTCATCGCAGGCGCCTAGCTTCAGATCGCGACGTAATCGAGGCGCTGCATCGCCTCCATGCGCTCTCCGAGGAAGGCGGGCGGAACGGGCTGAGTCTTGAGGGCCCATGCCATCACATCGACATCATCTTGCTCGAGCAGCGCTTCGAACCAGGCGAGGCCTGCCTCGTCCCACTCCGCGTGATAGCGATCGAAGAAGCCGCCGAACATGTAGTCCGCTTCGCGCGTGCCGCGATGCCATGCGCGGAACCGGGCGCGCTGGATGCGGCCTTCGAAAGTGAGGAGATCGGGCATGGACGCCAAGTAGGTTCCTCCTCCCTTCAGCGCAAGCCAGGATCGGCCCCTGCTGGCTCGGCATTGACGATACGAGATCCCGGCTTTCGCTGCCGGGCCGAGTGGGTTTAAGGGGAGGCGATGCGGCCCGATATCCTCAATCCCCTCTTCGCCGAGGTCGAGACGCTCGACGGCGTGGGTCCCAAGCTGAAGAAACCGCTCGACCGGCTCGGCCTGACGCGGGTGCGCGATGTCGCCTATCATCTGCCGGAACGCTTCGTGACGCGCCGTGCGGTTCAAAATCTGGACGAGGCGGGGGAGGGCGAGCAGATCGTCCTCAAACTGACGGTTACGGAGCATCGCGGCGGGCGCAATCCGCGCGCTCCCTACAGGGTGCTGGCGCAGGATGCGGTCGGAAATATCCTCGCGCTCACCTATTTCGGTCGAGCCTCCTATACGGCCAAGAAGCAATTACCGGTCGGCGAGACGCGCTGGGTCGCTGGCAAGCTCGAGCGCTATGGCGACATGCTCCAGATCGTCCATCCCGATCACGTGCTCGAAGAAGGGGGCGACACGCTTCAGCGCCTGTGCGAGCCGGTCTATGCGCTGGCCGAGGGGCTGACCCAGCCCAAAATGACGCATCTGGTCGAGCAGGGGCTGGCGCGCGCGCCCGAATTGCCCGAATGGAGCGAGTCGGGCCAAGTCGAGCGCGAAGGCTGGCCCGCATGGCGCGACGCGCTGGTGCTGGCGCACAAGGGTGAAAACGCGAAGGCGCGCGACAGGCTCGCCTATGACGAATTGCTGGCGAACGGCCTTGCGCTGATGCTGGTGCGCGCGGACAATCGCCGCCGCAAGGGCCAGGCTTTGGTGGGCGATGGCAGTTATCGCGGAAAACTGGCGCTCCCGTTTCCGCTGACCGGCGCGCAGAAGCGGTCGATTGCGGAGATCGAGGGGGATCTGGCGCAAGAGGCCCCGATGCTGCGTCTGCTTCAGGGCGATGTCGGTGCGGGCAAGACGGTGGTGGCGCTGGAAGCCATGCTGATTGCGGTCGAGGCGGGCGCCCAAGCGGCACTTCTCGCACCCACCGAACTGCTCGCACGCCAGCACTTCGAGACCTTGCGAAGAATGGCCGCGCCGACTGGGGCCGAAGTCGTGCTGTTCACCGGTCGCGACAAGGGGAAGGCGCGCGAGAGCATACTGATGGGGCTGCTCGACGGATCGATCGACATCGTGGTCGGCACGCATGCGATCTTTCAGGACACGGTCGCTTACCGCAACCTCGCCATGGTGGTGATCGACGAGCAGCACCGCTTCGGGGTCGGCCAGCGCCTGATGCTGGCGGGCAAGGGCAAGCGCGCACCGCACGTCCTTGCCATGACCGCGACGCCGATCCCGCGCACGCTGACGCTCGCTCAATATGGCGAGCTGGATGTCAGCAAACTGGACGAGCTTCCGCCGGGCCGCCAGGCGATCGATACGGTGGTGATGGGGCAGGACAAGCTGGCTCTGCTGGTCGATCGCCTCGCCGCGCAGATCGCGGAGGGGCGCCAGGCCTATTGGGTGTGCCCGATGGTGCGCGAGAGCGAGGGGCCGGAAGACATCGCCGCCGCCGAAGCGCGCTATGCGGCCCTCCATGAACGGTTCGGCACGGACGTGGTGATGGTCCACGGTCAGCTCGCTCCCGAGATGAAAGACGCGGCTATGGAACGGTTCGCCAGCGGCGATGCCAAGCTGCTGGTCGCGACGACGGTGATCGAGGTCGGCGTCGACGTGCCCAACGCCACGCTGATGGTGATCGAACAGGCCGAACGCTTCGGCCTGGCCCAATTGCACCAGCTGCGCGGCCGGGTGGGGCGGGGCAGCGCGAAATCCATCTGTATCCTGCTGCGCGGCGATACCCTTTCCGAAACGGCGCGCGAACGGCTGGCGCTGATGCGCGCGACGCAGGACGGATTCGAGCTTGCCGAAGAGGATCTGAGATTGCGGGGCGGCGGCGAATTGCTGGGTACGCGCCAGTCGGGCGAGGCGGCCTTTCGCATCGCGGATCTCGATCAGATCACGCGTCTCCTGCCTGCCGCCCACGACGATGCGCGCCTGCTGATGGAGCGCGACGGCGGGCTCGACGGTAAACGCGGCGAGGCGGCTCGTATTCTGCTCTACCTGTTCGAACGCGATTTCGGAGTCAGAACCCTGCGCGGAGGATAGGGGAGATGGGCTAGCGCCCTTCTTTCTCGCGCCGGACCATCGCTTTCAGCTTCGCGCTTTGCATGTGGCGCTTCACCGCGCGGCGCTCGGTCTTTTCCATCCACTGGCCGAGCGTCAGGCCGCCTTCCGAAATATCCGCGAGCACCGCGCCACGCTCGCCCAGCGGCTTTTCGGGGCCGACGGTGGTATCGGTGGTCGTCTGGCGCTCGATCTCGGCATTGAGCAACGCCCCTGCAAGCACCCCGTAAGCCGACAGGAACAGCCACATAAGGAACACGACGATCGCCGACAGCGAACCGTAGGTTGCATTGTAGTCGCTAACGTAGGCGACATAGAGCGAAAAGCCGAACGAGATCGCGATCCACAGTACCGTCGCCAACAGAGCGCCGGGGGCGAGCCATTTCCATTGCGCGGGTGCGCGGTCGGGGCCGTAGCGCATGATCAGGGCGAAGCCCGCGCTTCCCAGCGCAATCGAGGCGGTCCAGGTCAGAAGCTTGATCGCCCATTCCACGCCTGCGCCGATCATCCCCTCGGCCTGGGTCTGGAGCCAGGCGAAAAGGCCTGCGCTTAGAATACCAGTCAGCGCCACGAAAATGCCCGCCAGAGTCAGCGCGGCGATGCGGAGCGTTCGTGGGATAATGCCGCGCGTTTCGTGTTCTTCGTTGACGATGTTGAGCGCCCCGACCAACCCGTTGGCCGCGCGCATTCCGCCATAGATGGCGAAGAACAACGCCACGATCAGCGCGAAGCCGGTGACGCCCGAATTGGCAGTCACCACGCCGAGCAGCTGATCCTCGATCACGGCGGCAGCTTCGGCCGGGACCACCTGGATGATCGCGCGCATCTGCTGCTGCACCGTTTCGACATTGCCGATCAGGCCGTAAACCATGACGGTGGCCGCGATCAGCGGGGTCAGGGCGAGAAAGGTGAAGAACGCCACGCCCGCGCCCAGAAGCGACAGATTGTGAAATCCCCACATCGTATAGACGCGCTTCAGGATCTCCTTCCAGGCTGCCCAGGGCATGGAAAGAGGACTTTTTGCGGTTGCACCGGGCGCGCCTTTAGGAGAAGACCCGGGCTCTTGGGCGGGATTTGCCACATCTCCGGGTGCATGGTCCCCGGATCGCGCCGATGCGGTTTGTCCTTCATTGTCCACGGTGGATCGCTTTCTATGCTCGCTTCGGCTTCGTCTGTCCTTCATCCCGCGCCGCTTGGCAACCGTGCCGCCCGCGCGGACCGGGCCGTGAGCGGGATAATCCGGACGGCGGCCTCCGTTCTGGCGCTGGGCGTTGTGCTGGCGGCATTTCCCGTTTCGGCACAAAATACGGTTAATCCCGACGACGCCGAAGCGGACCTGCCGATTCCCGCTCCTCCGGCAGATGCCGACCTGCCGGACGTAGAACCGATCATCACCGACGAGGAATTCGAGACTGCGATTCCCTCGCTCGACGAGGATGACGCGCTCGAAGGGCCGCTCGAATCGATTGCCGATTTCGAAAGGCGCATCGCCGCCGAACAGGCCGATGCCGATCCCGAAGAGGGACAGGAGGCGCCGCTGGGCGATCCGGCACTGGCGGATGGCGATCCGGTCGAGGCGATCGGCGATGCGCCGATTCGCGACGCCGAACTGGTCGCGCCGCTCCCGCCGCTCGACCAGTTCGAAGTCGCGCCGGTCGAATTCGCAGAGGCGGAGGCGGACGAGGAAGTCGTCGAAGTCGCCTATAATGTCACCGTCAACGGTCTCGACGAGGCGGACGAGGTGGCGCAAACCAATATTCGCGCCATGTTCGAGGATTTGTCCGCGCTAGAAGACGGCGACGGCGAGGCCGCCAATGTTGCGCAGGTCGCCGCGCGGTTGACCGAAGACAGCGCCTTGATGCAGCGCCTGCTGGCGTCCGAAGGCTGGTACGAAGCCAGTGCGACGACGCGGATCGACCGCTCGGCGGATGCGACCGGCCAGCCGCTCACCGCGGTGATCGATGTGGTCCCCGGCCCGCGCTACACATTCTCGGACATCGTGATCGACGCTCCGCCGGTCGAACCGGAAAACCTTATCCGCGACAATCTTCCGCTGCAGGTCGGCGAACCGATCGTGGCGGCGCGGGTCCAGGGGGCCGAAGCGCGCGTGGCGATCGAATTGCCGCAGAACGGCTATCCCTTCGCCGAGATCGGCCAGCGCGACATCCTGCTCGATCCCGAAACGCAGGATGGCGTCTATACCCTGCCGATCACGACCGGGCCGCGCTCGCGCTTCGGTGGTTTCCGTACGACCGGCGATCTCGCCTTCGATGCCGACCATGTCGAAACTCTGGCCCGCTTCGAACGCGGCGAACTCTACGACAGCCGGATGGTCGACGATCTGCGCCAGGCGCTGGTCGCCACCGGCCTTTTCAACACCGTATCGGTAGTGCCCGAACAGACCGGCGAGCCCGCGGGCGATGGCACCGAATACGCCACGATCCTTGTCGAGCAGGATGCCGGGCCGCCGCGCACGCTGGCGGCGAGTGCGGGCTATGGAACGGGGCAGGGCTTCCGCGTCGAAGGCAGCTGGACCCATCGCAATCTCTTCCCGCCGGAAGGCGCGCTGATCGGGCGCGGCGTGATCGGTACGCGCGAACAGGGCGCCAGCGGCACGTTCCGCCGGTCCAATGCCGGGCGCAGGGACCGCACGTTCCAGGCCAGTATCGAAGCGCTGCGCGCCGATTACGAAGCCTATGAAGCCTTCACCGGTCGCATCGCGGCACTGGTCAGCTACGATTCGACCAGCATCTGGCAGAAGCCTTTCACCTACGCCTATGGCGGGCAGATTATTGCTTCCAACGAGCAGGATTTCGATCTGACGACCCGCGAGCTGGTGCGGCGGACCTTCTTCATCGGCGGGCTGACCGGCCAGATCGGGATCGATCGCACGAATAGCCTGCTGAATGCGACCGAAGGCTTCCGCGTCACCGCGCTGGTGGAACCCGAGGGATCCCTGCAGGACGGTTTCAGCCCCTATGTCCGCGTGCGCGTGGATGGATCGGGCTATTACAGCCCCACCGATTCGATCACGCTGGCGGGCCGCATCAGGGTCGGTACGATCCAGGGGATCGACCGGTTCGACCTTGCGCCCTCGCGCCGGTTTTACGCGGGCGGCGGCGGCTCGGTGCGCGGTTATGGCTTCCAGCAATTGGGCCCGCGCGCGGTCTATCCCGATCCCGGTTTCGAATTCGATCCGGAAAATCCCGACGAGGTTGCGGATACGATCTATCGCCCGCTCGGCGGGCGCAGCTTGAACGAAGCGGCGGCGGAAGTGCGCTATCGCTTCGGCGATTTCGGCGTGGTCGGGTTCGTCGATGCGGGCCAAGTCTATGAAGGCACGACGCCCGATTTCAGCGATCTGCGCTACGGTGTCGGCATCGGCGGACGCTATTACACCAATTTCGGCCCGCTGCGTTTCGACGTCGCCATGCCGCTCGACAAGCGCGAAGGCGAAAGCAGCTTCGCGGTCTATGTCTCGATCGGGCAGGCGTTCTGATGGCCGAGGATACACCTAACGAAGAGCAGGGCATCGAACAGCAGGGCATCGAACAGCAGGGCATCGAACAGCAGGGCGCTGCCGACCCCGTCATGGTCGAGGATACGACCGAAACGAGCGAGCCGGTAGAGACGCCGCGCCGCGAGCGCCACGTGGGCCGCACGATCGCGAAATGGACTGCCATCGTGCTGGGCGGCATCGTCCTTCTGGTCGGTGCGTTGATCCTCGGGCTCGATACCGGGCCGGGCAAGCGCTTCGTTGCCGACCAGATCGCGGCTCTCGAATTCGAGAACGGAATGCAGATCGATGTCGGGCGCATCGAAGGCTCGCTCTATGGCGAGATGGTCCTCCACGATGTCGCCGTGTCCGATCCACAGGGCGTGTTCCTCACCTCGCCCGAAATGCGGGTCGATTGGCGGCCGTTCAAATTCCTGCGCAGTCACATCGACATCCGCTCGCTGATCGCGCCGCGCGTGACGCTGCAGCGCCTGCCGGAATTTGCCGAGACTCCGCCGAGCGACGATCCGCTGCTGCCGAATTACGACATCGATATCGGCGAATTCCGGATCGGCAATTTCGTCGCCGAAGCCCCAGTCAGCGGAGAGCGTAGGGTCGCTTCGATCAGTGGCGGCGCGAATATCGCGGACGGGCGCGCGCAGGTCACGCTCGATGCGGCGACGATCGCGGGGCAGGGGCGTGCGGGCGGCGATCGGATCGCGCTCGAACTCGATGCGGTGCCGGACGATAATCGCTTCGACGTCTCGCTCGATCTGAACGCGCCCGGCGATGGCGTGATCGCGGCGCTGGCCGGGCTGACCGAACCCTTGCGCGTTCAGGTCGCGGGCAAGGGCACCTGGGATCGCTGGAACGGACGGCTCGATGCGAACCTTGCGGGCAGCGAGTTCGCGCGCCTGCGGATCGCCGGGAACGACGGCACGTTCCAGGTGCGCGGGCCGACGCGCGTGGCGCGCCTGTTCGAAGGGCCCACCGCGACGCTGCTCGGCCCGATCCTGAATGTCGACATGACGGCCGCTCTCGACGAGCGCCGGGCGACGCTGGCGGGCAATCTCAACAGCGACGCCTTCCGCCTCAACACCAACGGCCTGGTCGATCTGTCGGACAACAGCTTCGAGGATCTGAAGCTCGCTTTCGTGCTGCTCAAACCGTCCGCCATGGCCGAGAATCTGAGCGGTAGCGGCCTGCGCGCGCTGCTGACGCTGAATGGCGAATTTGCCACTCCGCGCGTCCAGTATCAGGTCAACGCCAACCGGCTCGCCATGAACGACATGGGGCTGGAAAACCTGCGCGCCAGCGGCGAGGCGACGGTCGATGCGGATCGGATCATGATCCCCATCGAAGCCAGCGTTGCGCGCATAACCGGGCTCGACACCGTTGCCGGCGGGCAGCTGCGCGATGTGCGCCTAGCGGGCGATCTCGCCATCGACGGGCCGCGCATCCTGTCCGACAACATGCGGATTCGCTCGGACCGGATCGATGCCGGGCTGATCCTCCTCGCCGACACCTCGACGGGGCTCTATACCGGCGCGATCGACGGGCAGATCGACGATTACCGGATCGAGAGCGTCGGCATCTTCGATATCGAAACCGATGTCGATTTGCAGACCGAAGGCGACGGCTTCGCGCTGGCGGGCCGGGTGCGCGTGCGCTCGACCAGCCTGTTCAACGAAGGCGTGCGTGATTTTCTGGGCGGGAATGCCGTTGCGGCCACCGATGTGCGGTACGGTTCGGACGGGATCGTCCGCTTCCGCAATCTCACGCTGCGTGCCCCGGCGGCGCAGATCACGGGCGGCAGCGGGTTCTACGCGCCGGACGGGCGGCTCGCGATCCAGGCGGATGGCGTGACCGATGCCTATGGCCGTGTCGGCGTGCGGGTTGCTGGTACGCTCACCAATCCGCAGGCAGTCGTCACGGCGGAGCGGCCCGATCTCGGCATCGGCCTCGCCAATTTGCGCGCCAACATCACAGGCGCGCGCAATGGGTATCGCCTCGATGCGACGGCGGACACCGATTACGGCGCGCTGACCGCCGACGTGGTGCTGGGCACGGGCGATGTGCTGACGCTCGACATCAACAGCGCCAATCTCGCCGGAATCGATTTCAGCGGCTCGCTGCGCCAGACGCCCGCCGGGCCTTTTGCCGGGCGGCTCGACGCGAATGGACGCGGGCTTGCAGGCGTGGTCCGGCTCGACGCACAGGGCCAGTATCAGCAGGCGCTCGTCAATCTGAGAGCGCGCGATACCGTGCTTCCGGGACCGGCCAATCTCACGATCGGCTCGGCGATCGTCGATGCGCGAGTGGTGCTGTACGACCAGCCCTATGTTGTCGCCGACGCCCAATTGGCGCAGACCAATATCGGCAGCCTCAATCTCAACGCCGCGCGCGCCAAGATCGATTATCGCAATGGCAACGGCACTGCGCGCGTGCTCGCCGAAGGGGTCAGCGGCGTGCCCTTCCGCGTCGCCGCCAATGCTGAACTGACGCCCGATCTCTGGCGCGCGCAGATGAAGGGCAGGGTTCGCGGCATCGATTTCGCCACGACCAGTCCGGCACGGATCATTCCGGGTGCAGGCGAATACGAATTGCTGCCGACCCGCATCGATTTCGGTCGCGGCAATATCCGCCTCGCCGGGAAATACGGAGACGGTATCGAAATCCAGAGCCGGCTCGATTCGCTTGACCTTGCCATGATCGAAGCCTTCGTGCCCGGCCTCGGCATCAATGGCCGCGCCACCGGAAGCCTCGATTTCGCCCAGGCCAGCAGCACTGCGTTCCCGCGTGCCGATGCCCGCCTCCAGATCGCCAATTTCAGCCGCACCACTGCGGTCTCCGTCAGCCAGCCGCTCGACATCAATTTCGTCGGCAAGCTGCTGCCCGATGGGGGCGAGGCGCGTGCTGTGATGCGGCGGCGCGGCGCGGTGATCGGGCGAATGGTCGCCTCGCTCAATCCGCTTCCGCCCGGATCGGGCAGCTGGACGACCCGCCTTCTCTCCGCGCCTCTTGGCGGCGGGATTCGCTATAACGGCCCGGCGGACACGCTGTTCTCCTTCGCCGGTCAGCCTGATCAGCGCCTGTCGGGGCCGATCGGCGTGGCGGCGGATTTCTCGGGCCGGGTCCAGAGCCCCGAATTGTCGGGCATCATCCGCGCCAACAATCTGACCTATGAAAACCAGACCTACGGTACGCGGCTTTCCAACATGGCGATCGCCGGGCGCTTCAGCGGCGATCGGCTCGAAATCGAGCGCCTGACCGCCACGGCGGGTGACGGCAAGCTCAGCGCCAATGGTTTCGTCAGTCTTGCGGAAGCCAGCGGCTATCCGATGAATGTCGAAATCACGATGGACGATGCGCGCCTGGCTCGCAGCGACGCCTTGTCGGCGACCGCGACCGGCAATCTTCGCCTGACCAAGGCGGCCCGGCAGACTGCGGTGGTGAGCGGACGGATCGTGCTGCCCGAGACGCGCTACGAGATCATCCGCCAGGGCGCCGCCGAAGTGCCCGAGCTGACCGGCGTGCGCTTCAAGCCGCCGCGTGGCCCGCAACGCATCACGGGTGACGAGCCTTCGCAGCCGCAGCCGGGCCTGTTCGATCAATTGCGCGTCGATATCGCGCTCGCTGCGCCGGAGCGGCTGTATGTTTCGGGCATGGGTCTGGAATCCGAATGGAGCGCCGATCTGCGCCTGTCCGGCACCAGCACCGCTCCGCGCATCTCCGGCGATGTCGAGCTGGTGCGTGGCACGCTGGGCTTTGCCGGGCGCTCCTTCGAACTCACCGAAGGGCGTGTGGATTTCACCGGCGGCCGCACGATCGATCCGGTCATCCGTCTGACCGCGACCGAGGATATCGAGGACGTGACCGTCAATGTGAACGTCACGGGCCGCGCCTACGATCCGCAGATCGCCTTCTCCAGCACGCCCGGCCTTCCGCAGGACGAGATCGTCTCGCGCATCCTGTTCGGTAGCTCGGTCGGCAATCTTTCCGCCATCCAGGCGGTTCAGCTGGCCGCCTCGCTCAACTCGCTGCGTGGCAGCGGCGGCGGTCTCAATCCGCTCGGCAAGCTGCGTTCTGCGACGGGTGTCGACCGCCTACGGATCCTCGGCGCCGACGAGACGAGCGGGCGCGGCACCGCGCTCGCGGCGGGCCAGTACATTACCGACGATATCTACATCGAATTCATCACCGACGCCCGCGGCTTCACCGCCACGCAGCTCGAAGTCAGCCTGACGCCGTTTCTTTCGATCCTGAGCCAGGCAGGCGGATCGGGCGCGACCAATGTCAACGTTCGCTATCGCAGGAACTATTGATGCGAAGCGCGATCATCCTCGCGGCGATCGCGCTGAGCGCCTGCCAGAGCGAGCCGAGCTTCGACGAGCGCTACGACACCGCGCAGGAGACGATCGAGGCGAAGGCTGAGGAGCTGGACGCGGAATTGCAGGACGGACCGACGCAGGTCGAGGAGCCGCCGGAAAAACCCGCCGCGGAGTAGCGCACTGCGCATTCGGTGTCCCCAAACGGGGTGGAGTATGGTGCTGAAAAATGCGGCGAAACGATTTTCGGATCGCAAGCCGAAAGTTGGTCGGGGAGAGAGGATTCGAACCTCCGGCCCCTGCCTCCCGAAGACAGTGCTCTACCAGGCTGAGCTACTCCCCGACCGGATCGGCCCCGCGGAAAAACAAGCCCCGCGGGTCGAGGCAAGGCGCGCCCTATAGGTGGGGATGGCGTGACGTGCAAGCGGGCAATTCGGGGAAACTTGCCCTATTGGGAAATTCCAACGGAGAGCCGCATCGTGACAGACCCCCACCGCGAACCATCCCACTACGAAACCGCCTATCTCGATCTCATGCGCCGCATCTGGGCGGAAGGGGACGAGCGTGTCGATCGCACCGGCATCGGCACGCGCTCCGTCTTCGGGGCGACCCTGCGATTCGATTTGTCAGATGGAGCGATGCCGCTGATCACTACCAAGCGCGTCTATTGGAAAACGGCGACGCGCGAATTGCTGTGGTTCCTGACCGGCGAAACCAATATCCGGCCGCTCGTGCTCCAGGGCGTGAAGATCTGGAACGAGTGGCCGCACGCCCGCTATGTCAGAGAGACCGGCGACGATCTGTCGCTGGACGCTTTCGTGCAGCGGATTGCCGAGGACGAGACGTTTGCGGAGAACTGGGGCGATCTCGGCCCGGTCTATGGCAAGCAATGGGTCGACTGGCCGACCTATCGCTATCGCAAGGACGGGACTTACGAAAAGGGGCCGGGCATCAATCAGGTCGCAGACCTCGTCGAAAGCCTGCGCACCAATCCCGGCAGCCGGCGCCACATTCTCGAAGGGTGGAACGTCGCCGAGCTTGATCGGATGGCGCTGCCGCCCTGCCACAAGACCTATCAGTTCCACGTCGCGGACGGGAAGCTGAACGGGCTGCTCTATCAGCGCAGCTGCGACGTGGCGCTCGGCCTGCCGTTCAATCTGTGGTCGGCCGCGCTTCTTCAGTGCATGCTCGCGCAGCAGGCCGATCTCGAACCGGGCGAATTCGTCTGGATGGGAGGCGATACCCATCTCTATCTCAATCACGCGCATCTGATCGAGGAGCAGCTGACGAGGGAACCGCAAGGCCGCCCACGGCTTGAGATCATGCGGCGTCCGGACTCGATCTTCGATTATCGCATTGAGGATTTCGAGGTTCGAAACTACACGCCGCACGGGGCTATCAAGGCTCCGGTGGCGGTGTAAGCCGACGATCGAGCCACTCGGCTTGACCCGGCGAACGCGCTGAAATAAAATAACGCAATCAAGCAAGATTGCTTTCAAGCGTCTCGATACCGAGGGGAGAGCGCATAATGGCCGACAGGCCCGATCCGCAGGCGCAAGCCGGGCACAACGCGCCTGGACTGTCGCTGCATGTTCCCGAACCCAAATTCCGCCCCGGCGACGCGGTGGATTTCAGCCATGTCGATGTGGGCGAGCCCGGCAAGCAGCCCCGCCCGGACGAGACCTGCGCGCCAGAAACGATGCGCGATTTCGCCTATGGCCTGGTCCGCGTGCTGGGCGACGACAATCGCGCGCATGGGCCGTGGGATCCCAAGCTCGATCCCGAAACGCTGCGCACGATGCTCGGCCACATGGCCATGACCCGCGCCTTCGACGAGCGGATGTTCCGCGGGCAGCGGCAGGGCAAGACCAGTTTCTACATGAAGTGCACTGGCGAGGAGGCGACCAGCGTGGCGGCCTCCATGGCGCTGGCTAGCGACGACATGGTCTTCCCCAGCTATCGCCAGCAGGGCATCCTGATCCAGCGCGGCTACCCCCTGATCGAGATGATCAACCAGATCTATTCGAACCGGGGCGACAAGCTGAAGGGCCGCCAGCTGCCGATCATGTATTCGAGCAAGGAGCACAGCTTCTTCACGATCAGCGGGAATCTCGCCACGCAGACGCCGCAGGCGGTGGGCTGGGCGATGGCGAGCGCGATCAAGGGCGATACCCGCATCGCCGCGACCTGGGTGGGCGAAGGCAGCACGGCGGAAGGCGATTTCCATTCGGCCTGCCTGTTCGCGACCGTCTATAATGCACCGGTTATCCTCAACGTTATCAACAATCAGTGGGCGATCTCCAGCTTCAGCGGTTTCGCCGGGGCGGAGCGGACGACCTTCGCCGCGCGCGCTCTGGGCTATGGCCTTGCGGGCCTGCGTGTGGACGGGAACGACCCGCTTGCCTGCTATGCCGCCGAGCAATGGGCGGCCAATCGCGCCCGCGCCAATGCCGGGCCTACGCTGATCGAGTTCTTCACTTACCGCGCGGAAGGCCATTCCACCTCCGACGATCCCAGCGGCTATCGCAGCGCGCAGGAGCGCGAGGAATGGCCCTTGGGCGATCCGGTGATGCGCCTCAAGAACCACCTCATCGAGCTGGGCGAGTGGGACGAAGAGCGGCAGGAGAAAATGGATCTCGAAGCCGCAGAACACGTCAAGAAAGTCACCAAGGAAGCCGAAGCGAACGGCATCCTCGGCCATGGCCTTCACCATCCGTTCCGGACCATGTTCGAAGACGTGTTCGAGGAATTGCCCTGGCACCTCAAGGAGCAGGCCGAACAGGCGATCCACGAGCGCGAAACCAAGTTTCCCGGCGGGTTGCCCAACGAAGGGAAGGGCGCATGAGCGAGACCGAGACCATGAGCGCGCCGGATCAAACGCCCGACCAGGCCCCCAATCAGGCCGAAGCGAAGCCCGAACGCCGCCTCAACATGATCGAGGCGATCAACGACGCGCTCGATATCTCCATGCAGCGCGACGAGAATGTCGTCGTGATGGGCGAGGATGTCGGCTATTTCGGCGGCGTCTTCCGTTGCACGGCGGGCCTGCAGGAAAAGCACGGCAAGAACCGCGTGTTCGATACGCCGATCAGCGAATGCGGCATCATCGCCGCGGCAGTGGGGATGGGCGCCTATGGCCTGCGCCCCGTGCCGGAAATCCAGTTCGCCGATTATATCTATCCCGGTCTCGACCAGCTCATCAGCGAAGCGGCGCGCCTGCGCTATCGCTCGGCGGCGGAATACATCGCGCCGATGACGGTGCGCAGTCCGTTCGGCGGCGGCATTTTCGGCGGCCAGACCCATAGCCAGAGCCCGGAAGCCATCTTCGCCCATGTTTCGGGCCTCAAGACCGTGATCCCGGCGACACCCTATGACGCGAAGGGCCTGCTGATCAGCGCGATCGAGGATAACGATCCGGTGATCTTCTTCGAGCCGAAGCGCATCTATAACGGCCCGTTTTCCGGCTATTACGACAAGCCGGTTCAGCCCTGGAAGAAGTTCGACCAGAGCGTGGTGCCGGAAGGGCACTACACCATCCCGCTCGGCAAGGCGCGGCTCGCCACCGAGGGCGAGCAGGTTACGATCCTCGCTTACGGAACCATGGTCCATGTGGTCGAGGCGGTTTGCAAGGAGAAGGGCATCGAAGCCGATGTGCTCGACCTGCGTACCATCGTCCCGCTCGATATCGAGGCCATCGAAGCGTCGGTGAAGAAGACCGGACGCTGCCTGATCGTGCACGAGGCGACCCGCACGGCGGGCTTCGGCGCGGAACTGTCCGCGCTCGTCACCGAACGGTGTTTCTATCATCTCGAAGCCCCGGTCGAACGCGTGACCGGCTTCGACACGCCTTATCCGCACAGCCTCGAATGGGCCTATTTCCCTGGCCCCATCCGCATCGGCGAAGCGCTCGACAAGATTTTGAAGGACTGAACGAAATGGCCAAATTCACCTTCAACATGCCCGATATCGGCGAAGGCATCGCCGAGGCCGAGATCGTGCAATGGCACAAGCAGGTCGGCGATACGGTCAGTGAAGACGAAGAATTCGTCGACATGATGACCGACAAGGCAACCGTGCCGATGGAAAGCCCGGTCAACGGCAAGATCCTCGAAATCGCGGGCGGCGAGGGCGACATGGTCTTGATCGGCTCGATGCTTGTCGTGATCGAGGTCGAGGGCGAAGTGCCCGACGATGTCGCCGAGGAGAACGAGGCTGCGGCGGATGCCGCGCCCGCGCCGAAGGACGAGGAAGTCGAAGAGCGGATCGAGGTCGAGAACCCCGATCCCAGCGACGCCGACGATGCGATGGCAGCCGATCCGTCGCCGCCGCCCGCACCGACACCTGCTCCGGCGCCCGCTCCGGCACACACACCGGCCGCATCTTCGGCAAAGGTTCTCGCCAGCCCCGCGGTGCGCAAGCGCGCGAAGGAATTGGGCGTCGATCTGGGTCAGGTAAAGCCTTCGGAAGAAGGCCGCGTCCGACACGGCGATCTCGACCAGTTCCTGTCCTACAGCGACGGCTTCGGTGCGGCTGCGCCGACCCGTGCGGACGAGGAAAAGAAGGTCATCGGGATGCGCCGTCGCATCGCCGAAAACATGGCCGCGTCCAAGCGCAACATCCCGCATTTCTCTTATGTCGAGGAAGTGGACGTCACCGAACTGGAAGCGCTGCGCGCTCAGCTCAACGCCAACAAAGGCGACAAGCCCAAGCTCACGATCCTACCGCTGCTGATCACGGCGATCTGCAAGACTCTCCCCGATTTCCCCATGATCAACGCGCGCTATGACGACGAGGCGGGCGTCGTGACGCGTCATGGTTCGGTCAATCTCGGCATGGCGGCCCAGACCGATGCCGGGCTGATGGTGCCGGTGATCAAAAACGCGCAGGCGAAGAATCTGTGGCAGCTCGCCAACGAGATCTCGCGTCTGGCGGAAGCAGCCCGCAGCGGTACGGCCAAGAGCGACGAAATGCAGGGCGGGACGCTGACCGTGACATCGCTCGGTCCGCTTGGCGGGGTGGCGACGACGCCGGTCATCAACCGTCCCGAAGTGGCGATCATCGGCCCGAACCGCATTATCGAACGCCCGATGTATGTTTCGGACGGCAATGGCGGGGAGCGGATCGAGAAGCGCAAGCTGATGAATATCTCGATCAGCTGCGACCATCGCGTGGTCGACGGATGGGATGCTGCGAGCTTCGTCCAGGCGCTGAAGAAACTGCTCGAAGCGCCCGCGCTGATCCTGGTGAATTAACGCACGATCGCGCTGTAGCTTCTGAGCCGCCGGTCCTCACCGGCGGCGATGCGCCAGCGCAGATGCGTTACGTCTTCGGGCGAAGCGAGGCGCTGGCCGCTCCGCAGATCGCCGAGGCGCCCCCAGCGGCGACCGCCGTCGATGGACACTTCGACCGCAGCGTCGCCGCTGCGCTGGAAAGCGAGTTCTTCTGGTACGCGGCTTGCGAGCGTGAAGGGGCGCTGGGCGTTTTCCCGGTCCCACTGCATGACCAGCACCACCTTGTCGCCGCTTTCCAGGCGCTGGGCGGGTTCCAGAGCGATTCCGTCATCGGACCGCGTTTCGATGAAGACAGAGCGCGTGATCGACAGAGAAGATCCCGCAGCGCTCGCGGCTGTTGCCAAGGCGAGCGCACTCAAACCCACTACGATGCTGCGCATAGAAATCCCCACGATTGCCCTTGGCTTCGGCGTATCGGGGCGCGGTCAAAATAGGGTTAACGCGGCTTCACCATCCTGCCGCCGGACGCCATGCAATTTTTCGCAGGAAATCGCATTGACAGCCTTTCGACCCTGCCCTAGTTGCGCGGCTCCCAAGAGGCGCTGCAGCGTTTTAATGCGCGGGTGTAGCTCAGTTGGTTAGAGTATCGGCCTGTCACGCCGAGGGTCGCGGGTTCGAGTCCCGTCACTCGCGCCACTTGGGACATTACCTTATTTTTGATGCGAGCTACAGAAATAGGCGGTTCGTCCGCCGACCTTCGCGCTCGTGATCTCACCGCCGCAGCGGCGGCATTCGGCTCCCTTTTCGCGGTGGCGGATCAGATAGTCGTGCGGCAGCTCCTTATAGTCGGCTTCGACCTTCACGCCCTGGTGAAGGACGCGGCGCATCGTGGTGCGCAGATCGGCGAGGCAATCTTCAGATAATTCGTTCGCGCGCCGCTCGGGATGGAGCCCCGCCTGGAACAGAGTCTCGTCGGACCAGAGATTGCCGACGCCCGCCATCTTGTCCTGCTTCATCAATGCCGATTTGATGGCACTGCGGGTATTCCCGAATGTTGCGATGAAACCGTCTCGCGCCAGATCCAGCGCGTCGGGGCCAAGCCCTTCGTTCTCGATATAGCCGTCCGGATCGTCGATTATACGGACATGCCCCAGTTTGCGCGGACAGCGAAAGGCGAGCCGCCGATCGCCTTCGAAGGTGATGAGCAATTTGGTGTGGTCGGGTGGATCGTCCGGCGCATCGAACGGGATCAGCCAGCCCGTCATGCCGAGATGGACCGTCATCCACGGGCCGGTCTTCGATCCTGCGAAGATGTTCTTCCCGTGGCGCCGCGTCTGCGTGAATTGGTGCCCGACCAGCCGCTGGCGCTCATTGTCGCCCGGCAATTCGATATAGCTGGTGTCGTTGCCCAGCTCGACCTTCTCGATCGTGCGATTCAAACACTCGCGCTCAATCGTTAGGCGCTGCGCTTCGTTTTCGGGTAACTCCGGCATGAGAGGATAACGGCACGCACAATCCTGCGGTTCCGCGCCTCTTATTCGGAAGGCGCGCTCCAGCGGCCGGTTTCCATCCAGATCAGGAAGCGTTTCAGAGGCAGCAGCCAGATAACGCCGAACACGAGATAGACGACCATTTGAAGGATCGTCGGCCAGCTTTCCATCAGCGGCGGTACGAAGGTCACCACCAGCACGCCGTAAACGGTCAGGCCCACCAGCAGTGCAAGGATGCCGAGCGGGATGCGCAGGGTGGGCTCGTCACGCATCAGAACGGACCGTAAAGCCGCGTGGGTGTCACCACGGCGGACAGGGGCTTGTCGTGCGCTTCCATCGGCAGCTCGTCGCATACTTGCGCGTCCCACGCCATGCCGATCGCGACCGTGTCGGGATGATCGGCCAGCCAGCGATCGTAATGCCCGCCGCCCTGGCCGATCCGTGCGCCTTCGGCTGTGAAGCCGAGCAGCGGAACGAAAAGCACCGAGGGGTTTGCACTATCCGCATCGCCCACCGGCTGCGGAATGCCGAAGGGGCCGGCCTCGCAATCGCTTTCCTCGTAGGGATCGGCATGGACGGCGAAGTCCATCGCCCGATCCTTCGCCCAGAACCGGGGCAGGGCGATGGTGCGCCCCTGTTCGAAGAAGAAGCGCGCATAGGACGCGGTCGGCGCTTCGAGCGGACCGGCGCGGTAAAGGCCGATCGCGCCATCGTCCGGCACCAGATCGAGCAGCGGCGCGGGCGGGCGATGAAACATCAGCGCGCGCATGTTTTCCGGCAGCGCCGCGACATGATCGCGCCGCTTGGCTCTCAGCGTCTTTCTGATCGCGGCCTTGTCCAAGATATCCGTCCTGAAATTCTTCTGGAGTGGCGTTCTAAGATTTAAGGGAGAAACCCCCGCGCTCAAGCAGCGGAGCGTTAGCGCAAAAACATGACGGGACCACCATGGGTCGTTGCCTTGAAATCCTCTGACGCCTTCACGTCAGGTGGGCGCCGTTTACCCCGGTTCCCGGGACGAACCCGATCCCCAGGGAAGGGACAGCTCCCTTGGATTGCTTATAGCCTCAGGGATGTTCGATCGGTCGTACCGGGCAGCCCCGCCGATCCCTATCTAGGCGTCCGGACCCGCACCCTCAAGCGCGGCGGCCGATTTTTCCAGCCGTTCGGCCAGAGTTTCGAGCGTTTCGGCGAGCGAGGTATCCACTTCCCCTTCAGCCTCGGCGCGCTTCTTCGCCTCGTGGACTTCGTCCGCCAGGATAAGCGCCGCGATGAGCAGGTTCTTCGCCTCGGTCTGTCCCATAAGATCCGCACCGATCGCGGACAGGCGCTCGTCCACCATGCTGCCGAGATGGCGCAGGTGGTCCTCTTCCCCTTCCGCGCAGGCGATGGTGTAGGTGCGCTTGCCGAGCGAGAGCTTGACGTCGTTCATCGCTCCAGCCTTTCGATCAGGGCATCGAGTTCCGTGAGGCTTCCCGACACGCTTTCGCGCAGATTTTCGTGCCGCGCAACGAGAGCGGCCATTGCGGGCTTGTCCGGCGCGGCGATTGCCGGCCGGTGGGATGAAACGGTCTCGATCCTGTCGAGCGCGGCGTCGATCCGCGCGAGGGCTTGAGTGATGCGTTCGTCAGCCATGGCCGCTTTTTTAGCGCGTTCTGCAAATACGGCAAAGGCTTGGCGACACCTGTTGATAAGTCTCCTGAAGCAGCCATGGGAGCCTTTACGCTCAGCGCTCGGCTTGACCTCGGCAGGGCAGTCCGCAAAGGCTTCGCGCGCGCCGAATCGCCCATTCGCCCGGCGCGTCATAACGCTTTCGATCCCACCCCCAGGAGTGTTTCCCGCATGAGCCTCGATACCGCAAACATGGTCCGGATGGCCAATGCCATCAGGGCGCTTTCGATGGATGCGGTACAGGCGGCGAATTCGGGCCACCCCGGCATGCCGATGGGCATGGCCGATGTCGCGACCGTGCTGTGGGGCGAATATCTCAAGCACGATCCCAAGGCGCCCGACTGGGCGGACCGCGATCGCTTCGTGCTGAGCGCAGGCCACGGTTCGATGCTGATCTACAGCCTGCTGCATCTGGCCGGATATGCGTCGCCCACGATGGAAGACATCCGCAATTTCCGCCAGCTCGGCAGCCCGTGCGCGGGTCACCCGGAAAACTTCCTTCTCGATGGCGTCGAATGCACAACCGGCCCGCTGGGCCAGGGCCTGGCGATGGCGGTGGGCATGGCGATTGCCGAGCGCAGCCTGAACGCCGATTTCGGTAACGATCTGGTCGATCACCGCACCTGGGTGATCGCGGGCGACGGATGCCTGATGGAGGGCATCAACCACGAAGCGATCGGCCTTGCCGGGCATTTGAAGCTCGGCCGGATGAACGTGCTGTGGGACGATAACAACATCACCATCGACGGTTCGACTGACCTCTCGACCAGCGAGAATATCAAGGCGCGCTACGAAGCGACCGGGTGGCATGTGGTCGAATGCGACGGCCACGATTTCGCCGACATCCGCCGCGCGCTGGACGAGGCGGTCGAATCCGAACGCCCTTCGCTCGTCGCCTGCAAGACGGTGATCGGCAAGGGCGCGCCCAACAAGCAGGGAACCAGCGCGACGCACGGCGCACCTCTCGGCAGCGACGAGATCGCAGCTGCGCGCGACCTGCTGGGCTGGGATGCGGAGCCGTTCGAGATTCCTGCCGAGGTTCTCGATGACTGGCGCAGCACCGGCCAGCGCGGCGCGTCGGCGCGTTCGGAATGGAACGAGCGGATCGAAAACCACGACGAACGCGCCGAATTCGAACGGCGCATGGCGGGCGACCTGCCGCAGGATTTCAGCCTCGATGGTTATATCCAATCGCTGATGGCCGAACCGCAGAAGGTCGCCACCCGCAAGGCGAGCGAGATGGCGCTCGGCCAGATCAACGCCATGCTGCCCGATACGATTGGCGGCAGCGCGGACCTGACCGGATCGAACAATACCAAGGCGGGCGGCATCGGTCCGTTCACGGCGGACGATCGTTCGGGCCGCTACATCTATTACGGCATCCGCGAATTCGGCATGGCTGCGGCGATGAACGGCATGGCGCTGCATGGCGGCGTCATCCCCTATGGGGGCACGTTTCTGGTCTTCACCGATTACTGCCGCGGCGCGATCCGCCTGTCCGCCTTGCAACAGGCGCGCGCCATCTATGTGATGACGCATGACAGCATCGGGCTGGGCGAGGACGGGCCGACGCACCAGCCGATCGAGCATGTGCAGTCGCTGCGGATGATACCGAACCTGCTCGTCATGCGGCCTGCCGACACGGTCGAAACGGCCGAGTGCTGGGAAATCGCCCTGCGCGAGAAGACCCGGCCGACCGTGCTTGCGCTGACTCGCCAGAACCTGCCCCAGATCCGCACCGATGCGAGCGTCACGGGCCAGAGCGCGAAGGGCGCCTACCGTCTCAAATCGGCGGAAAATGCCCGCAAGGTGATCCTGATCGCGACCGGCTCCGAAGTGCATCTCGCGCTGGAATGCGCCGCCGAGCTGGAGAAGAAGGGCGTCGGCGCGGACGTCGTTTCGATGGTGTGCACCCAATTGTTCGACGAACAGGACGAGGCATACAAGGCGGACCTTCTGCCGAACGTTTCGCCCGGCGAGATCCTGCGCGTCAGCGTGGAAGCCGGGACGACTTTCGGCTGGGATCGCTATACCATGACGAACGGCCTCAGGATCGGGATCGACCGCTTCGGCGCAAGCGCCCCGGCAGAGGATCTGTTCGCCAAATTCGGCCTCACCGTGGACGCGATCGTCCCGCAAATCATGAACAAATTGAACGGTTAAGCAGGAGCTTCTATCATGGCTACCAAGGTTGCAATCAACGGTTTCGGACGCATCGGCCGCCTCGTGGCGCGGGCCATTCTCGAGCGGGACGATCACGATCTCGAACTGGTCAGCATCAACGATCTGGCCGACACGAAGTCGAACGCGCTTCTGTTCCAGTATGACAGCACGCATGGCCGCTTCCCCGGCACGGTCGAAACCGGCGAGAACACGATCACCGTCAACGGCAAGACCATCCAGGTCACCTCGGAGCGCGATCCCGGCAACCTCCCGCATGGCGATCAGGGCATCGACATCGTGCTCGAATGCACCGGCTTCTTCCAGAGCCACGAACAGGCCGAACCGCATCTGAAGGCGGGCGCAAAGCGCGTGCTGATTTCCGCACCTGCCAAGAATGTCAGCGCGACGATCGTCTACGGCGTCAACCACGACACGCTGACGAAGGACGATGTCATCGTCTCGAACGCCAGCTGCACCACCAACTGCCTCGCCCCGATCGCGAAGGTCTTGCATGACACGGTGGGGATCGAGCGCGGTTTCATGACCACGATCCACAGCTACACCAATGACCAGCGCATGCTCGACCAGATGCATTCCGACATGCGCCGGGCGCGCGGCGGGGCGCAGAATATGATCCCGACCACCACCGGCGCGGCGCGCGCGGTCGGCCTGGTCCTGCCCGATCTGAACGGCAAGCTCGACGGCAGCTCGGTCCGCGTGCCGACGGCCAATGTCAGCCTCGTCGATCTGGTCTTCACGCCCAATCGCGACACCAGCGTCGAGGAACTGAACGGCGCGTTGAAGGCGGCGGCGGAAGGCGCGCTGAAGGGCGTGCTCGATTACACCGACCAGCCGCTGGTCTCGAGCGACTTCAACCATCAGCCGGCCAGCTCCACGGTGGACAGCCTGGAAACCAGCGTGATGGAAGGCAAGCTCGCCCGCGTCGTCAGCTGGTACGACAATGAATGGGGCTTCTCGAACCGCATGCTCGACACTGCGGGCGCAATGGCGAAGTTCCTGTAAGCGCAACCCGTCCGTTCGTGTCGGGTCGTTCGTGTCGGGCGAAGTCGAGACACGCGCGTGCATTGGTTCTCGACTTCGCTCGAACCGAACGGATAGGTTTACCCGATGAGCAGCTTCAAGACCCTCGACGATCTCCCCGCCGACCTTACCGGCCAAGTCGCGCTCGTGCGCGTGGACCTGAACCTGCCGATGAAGGACGGGGCCGCCACCGATGTCACGCGCGTCGAAGCGGCCAAGCCCACCATTCTGGAATTGACCGAAAAGGGCGCGAAAGTGCTCCTGCTCGCGCATTTCGGACGGCCCAAGGGGCAGCGCAATTCGACCATGACCACCAGCTTCGTGCAGGGCGATGTCGACGCGGTGCTGGGCAAGGAGATCATGTTCATCCCCGAAGTGATGGGCCCGGTGGTCGAACAGTCGATCGGCATCCTGCGAGCGGGCGATATCGGCCTGCTGGAAAACGTCCGCTTCTGGCCGGGCGAGGAATCGAACGATACCGATTTCGCCAAGGGGATCGCGGCGCATGGCGATTTCTACGTCAACGACGCGTTCAGCGCTGCCCACCGCGCCCATGCCAGCACCGAAGGCCTCGCGCGCCTGCTCCCCGCCTATGCCGGGCGGGCGATGGAAGAGGAATTGAAGGCGCTCGACGCCGCTCTCGGCGCGCCGGAACAGCCGGTGGCTGCCGTGGTCGGCGGAGCAAAGGTTTCGTCCAAGCTGGACGTGCTCACCAACCTCGTCGGTAAGGTGCAGCACCTGATCATCGGCGGCGGAATGGCCAACACGTTCCTGGCTGCGAAGGGTGTCGATGTCGGTAAATCACTGTGCGAGCATGACCTCACCGACACTGCGAACCGCATCATGGACGAGGCGGACCATGCCGGTTGCACCGTCCATCTCCCCTACGACGTGGTGGTGGCGAAGGAATTTGCCGCCAACCCGGACAGCTTGCGCACCTGCAACGTCCACGAGGTCGCTTCGGACGAGATGATCCTGGATGTCGGGCCGCAGGCCGTCGAAGCCTTGGGCGACGTGCTCAAGACCTGCCGGACGCTGGTCTGGAACGGCCCGCTCGGCGCGTTCGAGACCGAGCCGTTCGATGCTGCGACCGTGGCATTAGCACGCACTGCCGCCGCGCTCACGGAGAGCGGATCGCTGATCTCGGTCGCGGGTGGGGGCGATACCGTCGCCGCGCTCGCCCATGCTGGCGTGAAAGAGGATTTCACCTTCGTTTCGGCGGCGGGCGGCGCGTTCCTCGAATGGATGGAAGGCAAGGATCTGCCCGGCGTCGCTGCTCTGCGCGGTTAAGCGGAATCGCTTTCGCGCAGGCGGCGCCACAGAAGCACGATCGCCACGCCCACCAGAAGCGCGATGGCGATCGCAAATCCGACCGCCGTCGCCTTCAGGCTGAAGAATTGCTGCACCACGCCCGCCAGCAGGATCGGTAAAGCCAGCGCGCTGTAGGCGAGCATGAAGAACAGCGTGACCGCCTCGGTCTCGTTCTCCTGCTGCGATTCGCGCTTGATGGCGTTGAGCCCCGACTGGAGCGCGATGCCGTTGCCCTGTCCCGCGATGAACGCGCCCACGGCAAGGATCGTGAGCGACGCCGTGGCAAGGCCCGTCCCGAGAATGCAGGCGCCCACGAACAGGACGACCGCTCCGATCAGGGGCGCGAAACGCTCCGGCAATTTCGTGGCGACGACATTTCCGATCACCGTCGAAGCGAATACCAGCGCAGCGATGATCCCGATGGCCAGAGCGTCGTCGATCCCCAGCTCCTCGCTGGCGAAGGACGGAATGAACGCTCCGAAGAAGCCGCCCACTGCAAAAGCGGCGAATGCAGCGATCGCCGCCGGAATGAATACGGCGCGCGCCTCATCGGGAATGCGCGGGAAGGAATAATCGATCGCGCGGCTGCGGTCGCTGGCAATCGTCCGGGCGCTCAGCATCAGGATACCGAAAGCCACCGCGATCAGGGCGAGATGGACGAGGAACGGCGTGTGCAGCGGCCGCGTCGCCAATTCGCCGACGAATCCGGCCAAAACCGATCCGAAGGCCAGGCCGCCCACATTTGCGCAAGCCGCCAGCAGCGAGCCTGCCTCCTCGTGTTCTTCGGAAAGCTGGTCGATGAGAGCAAGCGATCCGATGGCGACGAACACGCCGACGCCCGCGCCCGAAAGAAATCGCCCCAGCATCAACGGTGGCAGACCGCTCGCGAAATAGAATGCGATGTCGGCCAGAAGGATCGCGGCGAGCGCCGCGCCGAGCAGCAATTTCCGGCCGAATTTTCGCGAGAGAGACCCGCCCAGCCACATCATCCCAAGCGCGCCGACGACATAGATCGCGAAGACGAGCGTGAGAGTGAAGGACGAGAGGATCCGCTTTTCGATATAGGTCGGAAAGAGCGGGGTCAGCTGTGTCGCGCCCGAAAGAGCCGCCATCAGTACGATGGCAAGCGCGATCGCGCCGCGCCAGCCGCCGCTACCGCGTAATTCGTTACCGGATCTATCGGGGATGAACTGTCTCCGCCTGCGAGCCCCACGCGGCCCGCTCCGTTTTGCGTAATACGCTCAACTCCGCGTTTAGTTCGCTGCCTAGCGACGACCCGCTCGAATCTGGACGAACCCGCCCACCGCCTTGCCGCTGGGAAACGGTATGGCTAAGGGCTTCTGCATACGAATGCATCCACGGATCGTGAGGACGGATTTATGAATTTCGAAGAGATGACCGCGCGCATGCGTGACGGGCAGGGCTTTATCGCGGCGCTGGACCAGTCCGGCGGCTCCACCCCCAAGGCGCTGCAATCCTATGGCGTCGAGGATAGCGAGTGGGACGGCGACGAGGAGATGTTCGCCAAGATCCACGAGATGCGCTGCCGCATCGTCGAATCGCCCAGCTTTTCCGACGGACGCGTCATCGGCGCGATCCTGTTCGAAAAGACGATGGAGGGTTGCTCCAAGGACGGCTCGCCCATTCCGGCCCTGCTCTCGCGCCGCGGCATTGTGCCGTTCCTGAAGGTCGACAAGGGTATGCACGACACCGAAAACGGCGTGCAGCTGATGAAAGAGATGCCGACGCTGGCGAAAGACTGCGCGCGGGCCAAGGAATTGGGCGTGTTCGGCACGAAGATGCGTTCGGTCATCCATGAAGCCGATCAGAAGGGCATCGCCGAGAATATCCGCCAGCAGATGGATTTCGGCCTCGAAATTCTGGATCAGGGCCTCGTTCCGATCCTGGAACCCGAAGTGAGCCTGAAGAGCGACAGCCGCGTCCAGGCCGAAGCGCTGGTGCTATCCAACGCGCTCGACCAGATGGAGCGCGTGCCCGAAGGCAAGCAGGTGATGTGGAAGCTCACGATTCCGAGCGAGCCGAACCTCTACAAGCCGTTGATCGATCATCCGCAGGTGCTGCGCGTCGTCGCGCTTTCGGGCGGTTACAGCCGTGAAGACGCCTGCCGCGAGCTGGCCAAGAACGACGGCATGATCGCAAGCTTCAGCCGCGCGCTGCTCGAAGTTCTGCAGGCGAAGATGGACGATCAGCAATTCGACCAGGCGCTCGGCAATGCGATCGAAGAGATCTCGTGTGCCAGTACCGGGGACAGCACCGGCGCCTGAATTCAGCGCGCCGCATAGGTGAAGCGATAGGCGCCGGGCGGGATGGTCTGCCCGGCTACCTGTGCCGGCATGGCTTCGCCCAGCACATAGGTCCGGTTCATGACCGTATAGGGCTCGCCCAGAGTCATTGGCACGGTCTGCTTCCAATGCGTCGCCGTGATGCGCGTCGACACGATAAGCCTGCCCGCATGGACGCAGCGTGCGTTTTGCGGGCAGCGACTGTCTTCGACCACGCTCAGCGGCGTGAGGATCGTGTCTCCCTGCCAGACCGATTCTCCCAAAGCGACGGCGGTGCCCTGCGCCTGCGCTTCGCCGCCGACCATGGGCGTGTCCGGCACGATTGCGCATCCCGATGCGATGAGAGGTGTCAGGAGAGCGAGCGGGGCGAGGGTGCGGATCATTGGGCTGTCTGGCGCCCAAACCGCTTTCGACAGGCTGAATATCGACGGGCGCGCTCGGTAAGGCTAGGGGCGTGGCGATGACCGATCCCAACGCCGAACTCTCGACCCAGCTTTACCTGATCTCGCCGCTCGACGTGTCCGGCGAATTTCCGCAGCGCCTCGAACGCGCGCTCGACGCGGTGCCGGGGCTGGTGACTGCGTTTCAGTTTCGCGTGAAGGATATCGACCAGCACGAGGCCGCACGCCTTGCCGAACCTCTGCAGGCCATCTGCGCCGCGCGCGAAGTCGCGTTCATCGTCAACGATTCGATTCCTCTCGCCAAGCGCCTGGGTGCGGACGGTGTCCATCTCGGCCAGAAGGACGGCACCGTGGAAGAAGCGCGCGAGGAACTGGGGCGCGAGGCGCAGATCGGCGTCACCTGCCATGCCAGCCGTCACCTCGCACTGGAGGCGGGCGAAGCGGGCGCTGACTATGTCGCCTTCGGAGCGTTCTTTCCCAGCACGACCAAGCAGAGCGAGCATCGCCCCGAGCCCGAGCTCGTGGAATGGTGGACGGGCCTCATCGAAATACCCTGCGTCGCCATCGGCGGCATCACGCCCGAAAACTGCAGGCCGCTGATCGAGGCGGGGGCGGATTTCCTCGCCGTGTCCGGTGCGGTCTGGAACGAAGACGAAGTGGCCAGCGTGAAAGCCTTTGCGGAGCAAATCGCGGCTTCGTGAGTAGTCATCCCCGAAGCGGACCTTCAATTCGTGTGTCCGTTCAGGAGATTACCATGCGCCACCTCGTTTTCGCCGCCGTATCCTCGCTGGCCCTCGCCGCATGCAGCATGAGCGGGCAGGACAACGATACCGGTGAGGAAACCACCGCCAGCGCGGATAGCGGATCCGATTACGGATACGACACCTATAGCGACGACAATCTGGCGGACTCGATGGCGTCCGACGATCAGGCGATGACGCGTACCAGCGCCGAGGCCGACGGCAATTCGAGCAATATGGGCTCCGCCGACGCGATCCCCGATCCCGAAGATCGCCCGATCATGCAGGCGCAGGTGGTGCTCGACCGGATCGGCTTCGGTCCCGGCGTGATCGACGGCAAGATGGGCATGAGCACCGAGAACGCGCTGATGGGTTTCCAGGAAGCGAACGATCTCGACACGACGGGTGAGCTGGACGAAGCGACCAAACAGGCGCTGTCCGAATGGGAGCGGATTCCGGCCACGCGCGTCGTCACCATTCCCGAGAATTGGGGCGAGGTCGACTACGTCTCAATCCCCGAAGATACCGCCGCGAAGGCTAAGATGGAACGCCTCGGCTACACCTCGCTCGACGAGAAGCTTGCCGAACGCTTTCACACGACGATCGATGTGCTGAAGCAGCTCAATCCCAATGGCCGACCGGCCGGCATGGAGGGACAGGGCACGGCCTCGCCGACGCCCAGTTCGACTGCCACTGCGACTCCGACCCCGACTCCGACTTCGAGCGCGTCCGGCTCCAGCGCGCAGACCGCCCAGGCAGCGGCGGAAAGCTTCTTCCGCCCCGGCCAGCGTATCCGCGTCCCCAATATCGGCGGTGACCGGATCGAACCTGGCGCGATCGCCGATCGCGGCTGGCAGAGAACGCTCGCCGCGCTGGGCGTCGGTAGCGACCAGCCCGAAGTGGACCGCATCGTGGTCAGCAAGGCAGGCAAAACCTTGAAGGCCTATCAGGGCGACAAGCTCGTCGCGCTTTTCACGGTCAGTTCCGGGTCCAGTCAGTTTCCGCTGCCCATCGGCGAGTGGGATATCGAGGGCGAAGCCTATAACCCGACCTACAGCTACGATCCGGAAGTCCTCGGCGACGGGGAAGGCGAAACCTATCAATTGCCGCCGGGCCCCAACGGACCGGTCGGCGTCGTCTGGATCGATCTCAGCAAGGAACATTACGGGATTCACGGCACGCCGGATCCCGAAACCATCGGCCGTGCGCAATCGAGCGGCTGCGTCCGCCTGACCAATTGGGATGCGGCGCGGTTGGCTGGCATGGTGTCGCAATCGACGCGGGTGATATTCGAAGCGTGACGGCATCGCCGGTGCAGGCTATCGTCATGCAATGAAGTTCGCCGATCGCATACTCACTGTCATCATCACCGCCACGGTCACCAGCATGGTCTGGATCGTGGCGGGTGGTAGCCTGATCGAGAATGCGGGCAGCGACAGCCAGCTCGAAAAGACAAGCCCCGCCAAGGCTGCACCGAGCCCCAGCCCGGATCCCGGCCCGAGCGATCCAGCCTCGTCAGAGCAGGCAGGTCTCGAAACCCCGATTTCGGATCAGGCGCGCAACGCCGCGGCACTCAACACCAGAGTCGCGCGCGCACCGGCGGAAGAATCGACCGCCGGCCTGTTGATCCCGGTACTGAACGTGAAGCCGAGCGATCTGAGCGATACGTTCACCGATTCGCGCGGTGGAGGCACGCGCTTGCACGAGGCAATCGACATCATGGCTCCGCGCGGCACCAGCGTGGTGGCCGCCGCTCCCGGCACGATCGAACGCCTGTTCCGGTCCGATGCGGGCGGCAACACGATTTATGTCCGCTCGTCAGATGGCGAAACGATCCATTATTACGCCCACATGGACGAATATGCCGAGGGTCTGCGCGAAGGGCAGCGCGTGCGGCGCGGGCAGCGGCTGGGCACGGTCGGCAGCTCCGGCAACGCTTCGCCCGAAGCGCCGCATCTCCATTTCGCCATCCTCCAGACGACGCCCGACGCCGAATGGTGGGAGCCGGCCAACGCGATCAATCCGTACCCGATCCTCTCGCAGCGATAGGTTTCAGCGCGTCGCCCGATTGCAGCGCACGCGGCCCAGCGTCCCGTCGGACTTCACCTGCTGCAAGAGCCCGCCGGACACGCGCCGCAATCGCATGTCCTTGAGCGGGCCGCGCGTGAAAACCATCGTATCGCCGTCCAGCAGGTAGATACCCTTGCCGGACTTATGGACATAGCGCGAGGCGCTGGTGATACGGAAAGACAGATCCGGGACCGGAACGTAAGCCTGGCCCTGGGCATCGCCGGGAAGGGCGCATTGATAGCGGCCCTGCGGCAGAACGCCGATATCGCGTGCGGCCGCACGGCCTGTGGTCGGAACGAGCGTGGCGAAAAGGGCCATGATGATTGGGATGGGGCGAACCGTCATCCCTCCGATATAGGCCATCGCGCCGCCCCATGCCACCTATCCGGCGCTCGCCAGGATGACCCATACGGCGCGCAGGGTTTCGCCAGCCTTGTTGTTCGACGCATGCTCGGCTAAGCGCGCGCCATACTTGCACGGGCAATCCATCGGCCCGGCACAGACGAAGGCATATCCCATGAAGATCAGCGGCGTGGACATCCGTCCCGGCAACATTCTCGAATATGAAGGCGGCATCTGGAAAGTCGCCAAGATCCAGCATACCCAGCCGGGCAAGGGCGGGGCCTACATGCAGGTCGAGATGAAGAACCTGCAGGACGGTCGCAAGACGAACGTCCGCTTCCGCAGCGCCGACACGGTCGAGAAGGTGCGGCTCGACACCAAGGACTACCAGTTCCTCTACGAAGACGGCGACATGCTCGTGTTCATGGACCAGGAAACCTGCGAGCAGATCATGCTGCCGAGCGATCTCCTCGGCGATGCGCGTCCGTTCCTGCAGGACGGAATGCAGGCGAAGCTCGAATTGTGGGAAGAAAAGCCCATCAGCGTCGAACTGCCTTCGCAGGTCGAGGCCACCATCGTGGAAGCCGACGCCGTGGTGAAGGGGCAGACCGCTTCGTCCAGCTACAAGCCCGCCGTGCTCGACAATGGCGTGCGCATCATGGTCCCGCCGCATATCGAAAGCGGCACGCGGATCGTGGTCGACGTGTACGAACAGAGCTACGTCGGCAAGGCGAGCTAGGACTTTATCATGGCAGCGATTTCCGGTCTCATCCGGGTAATGGAAAAGGCCGCGCGCAAGGCGGGTGGCCGGATGCGGCGCGACTTCGGCGAGGTCGAGCACCTTCAGGTCAGCCAGAAGGGCCCGGCCGATTTCGTCAGCAAGGCGGATATGCGTGCCGAACGCACTTTGTACGACGAATTGCTGGCCGCGCGTCCCGATTGGGGCTTCGTGCTGGAAGAAGCGGGCGTCATCGAAGGCGATCCCGACAAGCCGCGCTGGATCATCGATCCGCTCGACGGGACCAGCAATTTCATCCACGGCATTCCCCATTTCGCGATCTCCATCGCGGTGCAGGAACCCAAATTGGGCGGCGGCGGATGGGGCGATGTGACTGCCGGGGTGGTCTATCAACCGATCACCGACGAGACGTTCTGGGCGGAAAAGAGCCGGGGCGCCTGGCTCCACGATGCGCGCCTGCGCGTGTCCGGCCGTCGCAATCTCAGCGAATCGCTGGTCGCCACCGGCATGCCGTTTCAGGGCCACGGCGATTTTTCCGAATGGACCAAGATCTTCGCCGCGATCGGCCCGCAGGTTGCGGGCATTCGCCGCTTCGGTGCCGCATCCCTCGATCTCGCCTGGCTTGCCGCCGGGCGTTTCGACGGGTTCTGGGAAAGCGGCCTCAACGATTGGGATACGGCGGCGGGCTGCCTGATCGTGCGCGAGGCGGGCGGTTTCGTCAGCGATTTCCGTGGGCGATCCATGCCGATCCATTCCGATCAGGTTTTGGCCGCAAACGATGCGCTGCATTCCAAACTGCACAAGCTGCTGGTCGGCGCGCTCAAGAAGTAAGTCTTCGCGCAAAGGGGAGGATTGTGTTCCTCCCTCCTCTTCGCTATCCGCGCCGCTTCCGTGCCTCCGTGGCGGAATTGGTAGACGCGCTCGACTCAAAATCGAGTTTCTAACGAAGTGCCGGTTCGAGTCCGGCCGGGGGTACCATTCCTGTAGCGCTACCGCTGCGCTGCATGAGCGCTGGATTACCATTCCTGTAGCGCTACCGCTGCGCTGCATGAGCGCTGGATTTAAGCCGCTATCGCTTCTCTGCCTGAGCGGGTTTTTTCTGCGCTACCGCGCCGCGCGCTACTTGAGCGCGGTCATGCGCCACCGCGCTGCGCGGAACTTCCGCACCACCGAAGCTTAATCTCTTGCAATCGCTGCGCGCGCCTGTGATCCACCGTCGCGAGCAATGCCGGGTATCCCTTCCTTCCATGCCATCGCCGCCATGGCGGTCACCATCGCGATGTTCGTCGGCTTCGCGCGCGGACGGCTGTCGGTCGAGATCGTGTCTCTGCTCACCATCGCAGCGATCGCGGTGGGCCTGTATTTCTTCCCGCTCGACGGGACCAGCCCGACCGACGGGCTGGTGCTCGCCTTCGGCGGCTTCGGCCATTACGCGCTGATAACGATCTGCGCCCTTATGATCATGGGGCGGGGTCTCGTCGTCACCGGCGCGCTGGAGCCGGCGGCGCGCTTTCTCGAACGCCTTTTCAAGATCAATCTTCAGCTCGGCCTGCTGTTTTCGCTGGTGGTCACCTTCTTCCTGTCGATGGGCGTCAACAACACGCCGGTTCTGGTGCTGTTGCTGCCGATTTTCGTCGCGCTGGCGCAGCGCGGCGCACTTCCCGCCTCGAAGACTCTGATTCCGCTCAACGCTGCATCGCTGATGGGCGGGCTGGCGACGACGATCGGAACCTCGACCAATATTCTCGTCGTCTCGATCGCGGTCGATCTCGGCATGCCGCAGATGGGCGTGTTCCATTTCACGCCCATCGTGCTGGCGGCATCGCTCGTGGCGCTGCCTTACGTCTGGCTGGTGATGCCGCGCATGCTGGGGGACAATCGCGTGATCGAGGCCGCTGCCCTGCGCCGGTTCGAAACGCGGCTGCGCGTATCGGAGGATTCCCCCCTCAACGGCCGCCCGCTTGCCGAAATCGCGTCGCGCCTGCCTGCCGATATCGAATTTCACGATGTGCCGCGCGGCTTGCTGCGTCCGCAATCGCGCCTGCGCATGACGGGGACGCATGCCGCGATCGAGGAAGCGATGCGCGTGCTGCGAGGCGATGCGGCGCCCAGCTGGGTGATCGACCGCATCCGCCGCAAGGCGAGCGATACGCGCGAGGATATCTCGGTGGTCGAAATGACCGTCACGGCGGATTCGCGCCTCATCAATCGCACCTTGCCGAGCTCGGGCATTGCCGACCTTTACGGCGTGGCAGTGATCGGCATTCATCGCCCCGATCGCCTGCTGGGCGAGAAGAACCGGTTCACCGATGCGGGCGATCTGCGCATCGCGGAAGGCGATGTCCTGCTCGTCATGGGCATGTCGGAGGAATTGCAGGCCTTTGCGAGCGGGGACAGCCTGCTGACGCTGGAAGGCAAGCGCGAGCTGCCGCGCCGTTCAAAAAGGATCCTGGCGGCAGGGATCATGGGCGTTTCGGTCGGCGCGGCATCGATCGGATTGCTGCCGATCGCGATTTCGGCCCTCGCCGGTGCGATCGCCATGTTCCTAACCGGTTGCGTCAAGTTCGACCGGGTGGGCCGGGCCCTGTCGGCGCAGGTCATCGTCCTGATCGCGGCGAGCATCGCGCTCGGCCGCCTGATCGACGACAGCGGAGCGGCTTTGTGGCTGGGGCAGGTGCTGTCCTACGGGCTGCAATATCTGTCGCCCGCCATGACACTCGCTGCGATCATGTTGTTCGTGACCGTGCTGACCAATTTCGCCAGCAACGCGACCGCCGCCACCGTCGGCACGCCCATCGCCTTCGCCATCGCCAGCCAGTTGGGCCTGCCTGCCGAACCGCTGGTGCTGGCCGTGCTGTTCGGCTGCAATCTGTGTTACGCCACGCCTATCGCCTATCAGACCAACATGCTTATTATGGCCGAAGGGGGTTATGCTTTCGGCGATTACGTCAAGACGGGGGTGCCGCTGGTGCTCATCATGGTGACGGCGCTGTCGGTCAGTTTGCAGGTGGTCTACGGATTGTAGGGCGCGCGTCTGTAGGGAGGCGAGGTTTTCGGCACCGGTTTCGCTTTCCTACATGCCCGGTTTCGGCATAGGATCGGGCATCGGCTTCGGCTCGCTGCGTCGAAATTGCATGGGGAATGGGCGGGCGTCGAAAGTCACGGAAAATCGATATTAGCGTTTGATTTAAACAGGTTGAAGAAGTGTGCGCGGGGCAAACCGTGTCAACGGGCCGACTTGCAAGCGAAAGGAACAGGGGCATGAAACTGAACGGAACACTCTTCGCCGGGATCGCAGCGCTCGCGCTGGTCGCTCCCGGTGCGGCTGCGGCGCAGGATCTGCGCGCCGGGGTGGCTGAGGACATGCCCGAACTGATGGAGCTTTACCGCGATCTCCACGCCAACCCGGAATTGAGCTTCGAAGAGCATAAGACCGCTGCCAAGCTGGCCAAGCGAATGCGCGATCTCGGCTTTGAGGTGACCGAAGGCGTGGGCCGGACCGGGGTCGTGTCCGTCATGAAGAATGGCGAGGGGCCGACCGTGCTGCTGCGCGCCGATATGGACGGGCTTCCCGTGGTCGAACAGACCGGGTTGCCCTTCGCGTCCGAAGTCGTGGCGACGCCCGCGAGCGGCGTGACTACAGGCGTCATGCATGCCTGCGGGCACGACACCCATATGGCCGGATTTATAGGCGCGGCGCAGCAGCTGGTCGATCACAAGGATCAGTGGCAAGGCACGCTCGTCATGGTGCTGCAGCCCGCCGAGGAGCTGGGGCTGGGCGCACTCGCCATGCTGGAGGACGGGTTATATACGCGCTTCCCCAAGCCCGATTACGCGCTGGCTTTCCATGACGCCGCCGCTCCGGCTCCTGCCGGAACGATCGGCTACACGCCAGGCTATGCGCTCGCCAATGTGGACAGCGTCGATATCACCGTGAAGGGGGTGGGCGGCCATGGTGCCTATCCGCACACAACCGTCGATCCGATCGTGCTGGCGAGCAATATGGTCATGCAGTTCCAGACCATCGTCAGCCGCAACAGCTCGCCGCTCGATCCGGCGGTGATTACCGTCGGCAGCTTTCATTCCGGCGCCAAGCACAACATCATTTCGGACGAGGCGAAGCTGCAGCTGACGGTGCGCAGCTATTCGGACGAGAGCCGCACGCTGCTGCTCGACGGTATCCGGCGCGTGGCGCGCGGCGCCGCGATGACGGCGGGTCTGCCGGAAGAGCTGATGCCGGTGGTGACGGTGGAGGATCCCTACACCCCGTCCACCTTCAACGATCCCGATTTCACGCAAGCGCGCGCCGCCGCTTTTCGCGAACGGTTTGGCGAGGAGCGGGTGATGGAATGGCCAGCCGTGATGGGGGGCGAGGATTTCAGCCAGTTCCGCCGCGCCGCGCCGGACGATGTGGAATCGATGATCTTCTGGATCAGCGGTACGCCCGCGCCGATGCTTCAGGCCTTGAAGGAAGATGGCACGCCTCTGCCTTCGCTGCATTCGCCTTATTGGGCACCCGATGCGGAAGCCGTGATCGCCACCGGGGCGGAAGCGCTGGCAGGTGCTGCGATGGACCTGATGCCGCGCGGATAAAGTAACGGCCGCCGGAGCGCTTGGGGTCGCTCCGACGGCCGCTTTCTCCTCCCCAGGAGAAATTTTGAAAGGGTTTTAGCCAGCGTCGGGCACGTAGGTGCCGAGGCGGTGGTGCAGGGCGTTTATCTTCGCCAGTTCCTCACGATCCTCGGTCTGGCGGGCATGGCTCGTAAGCGCGGCACGCAGCAGGCGGAAATCGGCGGTCGAGAACAGGGCGCGGGCGCGGCCTGGTTCCGTCTTGGGCGCTTCTTGTGTCATAGTGGTCATCCTTTCGCTCCCCGGCTTATGCAGCCTCGAACTGGTCCTCCGAGGCTGCCGGTCAGGCAGCCTCGAATTGGTTCCCCGGGTCTGCCGGTCAGGCAGCCTCGAATTGGTTCATCGTGTTGTCCTTGCCGCCGGCCTTCAGGGCCGCTTCGCCGGCAAAGTATTCCTTGTGATCGTCCCCGATGTCGGAGCCGGCCATGTTCTGGTGCTTCACGCAGGCGATACCCTGGCGGATTTCCTCGCGCTGCACCTGCTTGACGTAGCCGAGCATGCCTTCCTCGCCGAAATAGCGCTTGGCGAGGTTGTCGGTGCTGAGCGCCGCCGTGTGGTAGGTCGGCAGAGTGATCAGGTGATGGAAGATTCCCGCCTCGCGCGCCGCGTCCTTCTGGAAGGTGCGGATGCGCTCGTCGGCTTCCTGGGCCAGATCGGTGCCATCGTAATCCACGCTCATCAGGCGATCGCGATCATAGGCGGAGAGATCCTTACCTTCCTCGGCCCAGGCATCGTACACCTGCTGGCGGAAGTTCAGCGTCCAGTTGAAGCTGGGCGAGTTGTTGTAGACCAGCTTCGCGTTCGGGATCACTTCGCGGATACGGTTCACCATCCCGCCGATCTGGCCGATATGCGGCTTCTCGGTCTCGATCCACAGCAGGTCGGCCCCGTTCTGGAGCGCGGTGATGCAGTCGAGCACGCAGCGGTCCTCGCCCGTTCCGGAGCGGAACTGGTAGAGATTGCTGGGCAGGCGCTTGGGCGTCATCAGCTTGCCATCGCGGCTGATAAAGACCTGGCCGTTGGTGATGTTGGCGGGATCGACCTCATCGCAATCGAGAAAGGCGTTGTACTGGTCGCCCAGATCGCCCGGCTCGGTGCTGTAGGCGATCTGCTTGGTCAGCCCGGCACCGAGCGAGTCGGTACGCGCCACGATGATCCCGTCCTCGACGCCCATTTCCATGAAGGCATAGCGGATGGCGCGGATCTTCTGGTGGAAGTCCTCGTGCGGCACGGTGACCTTGCCGTCCTGGTGGCCGCACTGCTTTTCGTCGGACACCTGGTTCTCGATCTGGAGCGCGCAGGCGCCTGCCTCGATCATCTTCTTGGCGAGGAGGTAGGTCGCCTCGGCATTGCCGAACCCGGCATCGATATCGGCGATGATCGGCACGACATGCGTCTCGTAATTGTCGATCGCGTGCTGGATGCGCTGCGCTTCGACCTCGTCGCCCTTTTCGCGCGCCGCATCGAGTTCGCGGAACAGGCCGCCCAGTTCGCGCGCATCGGCCTGCTTGAGGAAGGTGTAAAGTTCCTCGATCAGGGCAGGCACGCTGGTCTTCTCGTGCATCGACTGGTCGGGCAGGGGCCCGAATTCGCTGCGCAGAGCGGCGACCATCCAGCCCGAAAGATAGAGGTAACGCTGCTTCGTGCTGCCGAAATGCTTTTTGATCGAGATCATCTTCTGCTGCGCGATGAACCCGTGCCAGCAACCCAGCGATTGGGTGTAGGCGGCCGGATCGGCATCATATGCTTCCATGTCCTGGCGCATGATCTTCGCGGTGTAACGTGCGATGTCGAGCCCGGTGGGGAAGCGGTTCTGCTGGCGCATACGAGCAACGCTCTCGCTGTCGATGGCATTCCAGGGCGCGCCATTCTGCTGAATGGTCTTGTCGATGGACTGGATCGAATTCTGGTAGGTCATGGTCTGCTCCGGTGTCTGTGAGGATCGAGATGCCATCCCTGCGGCGGGAAAACGAGAAAAACTTACAAACTATCTTGTGATGGTGAGCGCGTTCAGCCATGATCGCCTGTAAAGTTGTAAGGTAATTTACAAATGGCCGATCAGTCTCTGTTTGCCGGACCCGCCCTCCGCCGCCTGCGCAAGCGCGAAGGATTGACACAAGGGGCCATGGCGACCCGCCTCGATATCTCGGCAAGCTATCTCAATCTGCTTGAGCGCAACCGGCGGCCCGTCAGCGCGCGCGTGATGGTGAAACTGGTCGAAGTGTTCGCCTTCGATCCGCGAACCCTGCGCGAAGACGAGAGCATCGGCGGCGTCGATGGACTAATGCGGCGTCTAGCCGACGAGCGCTTTTCGGACCTCGCGATCGATCGCGAAGAGGTCGACGAATTGCTCTCCGCCGCGCCGCACGCCGCTGCTGCGCTCGCGCGCCTTTACGACAACGCACCGCGCGCCGCAGCCGAGCGCGACGATCCGCTGGTCGCCTCGCGCCGCGAAATCGAACGTTGGCGCAACCATTTCGCCGACCTCGACAGCGCGGCCGAACATCTCGCCGACGAGATGCGTCTCAGCCGGGGCGATATCGGGACCGCGCTGACCGAGCGCCTGCGCGAACGGCATCAGCTTTCGGTCCGCATCCTGCCGCGCGAAGTCCTTCCCGATGCCCGCCGCCGCCTCGATCTGCATGCGCGTCAGATACAGCTGTCGGAAATGCTCGGCCCGGAATCGCGCGTTTTCCAGCTGGCTCTCCAACTCGCCCGGCTCGAAATGCGCCAGGACATCGACGCGCTTGCCAAGGGCGCGTCGTTCGAGGACGAGACGGCACGCCGCTTCTTCGCGCGCCATATTGATGCCTATGTCGCCGCAGCTCTGATCATGCCCTATGGTCGCTTCCTGCGCGCCTGCGATGCGACCGGGTACGATCTGCCCGTCCTACAACGCCGGTTCGGCGTAAGCTTCGAACAGCTGGCCCATCGGCTGACGACGTTGCAACGGGTCGGTCAGCGCGGGCTGCCTTTCTTCATGGCGCGGATCGACCGGGCGGGCCAGATTTCGAAGCGTTTCGCGGGCGCGAGCGTTGCGACCTTTCTCGAAGGCGAACATTCATGCCCTCTCTGGATCGCGGCCCGCGCGTTCGAACGGCCTTCGGAACTCCTGTGCCAATCGGTAAGGTTGCAACCCGGTGGCGCAGGCGGGGCAGGCCCATCCCACTGGTTTACGATGGCCCGGATCGTCGGTGCCAGCGGCGGACAGGGTGAGTCGCGCTTTTCCATTGTGCTGGGCATCGATGCGGGACTGGCCGGAGAACTGGCGCAGGCGCGCGGTCATTCGCTCCGACAGGAAGAAGCGGACTGGATAGGTCCGGGCTGTCGCGGCTGCTTCGTCGCCGATTGCCGTCAGCGCTCTTTTCCTCCGCGCGGGCGCGCGTTGGCGTTCGACCCACTGCAGCACAGCGCGACCCCGTTCGAATTCGCGCGCAGCGGGGAACCCGGTTCAGAAAACGACGTTAGAGGCTGAATAATTCAGGGCTCAATTGCTTCAGGGAATAAGACATGGCCGATGACCGTATCACTGAAACCCGCACCACCGATCCGCAGGGCAACACCCATACGACTGTGACCCACGACACGCGCGGCGGGGGCGGCGGGGGTGGCAAGATCGCGCTTCTGCTCGTGCTCGTGCTGCTCGTCGCGGTCGGCGTGTGGTTCTTCACGCAGCAAAGCGGCGCGGAAATCGCCAAGGACAACGCAGTCGCTGATGCGGCGAACCAAGTGGGCGAAGCCGCGAACCAGGTGGGCGATGCGGCACAGGATGCCGTCAACGGCGAGTAAACTTCGCCGATCCTGATCCGAACGGGGCTGTTGGGGCGACCGGCGGCCCCGTTCTGCGTTTCAGGCGTCGGGAGGTCGAGGGCTGGAGTTCGGTGTAAAGTTTACCGACAGTTCATCGCTTCGATCTATAGGACAGCCCCAGGCACGGGGCCCAAGCCGGAGCGACCTTCGCGATCGAACGATGATCAGAGTTTTCAAACACTACGTATCCCATGCCGTAATCCTGCTCGGCATCGTCGATTTCGCCCTGTTGATTCTGGCGGGCGAATTGGCGTGGGATTTGCGCATCTATCAGATCGGCGCGGGCAGCCAGCCTTTCGCTGAACGGGCGGTCGCCATACTCGTTTTCGCAGCGATCGTGATGACGGCGCTGATCGGGGTTGGAAGCTACGGTGCCGAAGCGCTCCGTTCGATGCGCTTCGCCGTTGCACGGCTTCTCGTCGCAGTCAGCCTAGGCGTCATTGGGGTGTCGTTGCTCGATTTCGTGATGCAGGGGGAGACCTTCTGGCGCTCGGTTCTGCTCTACGCGATGGCGATCGCAATTCTGCTTCTGGTTCTCAACCGGCTGATCCTGGGGCCGATGCTGGGGACTTCGACCTTCCAGCGAAGCGTTCTCGTGCTCGGCGCGGGAACGCGGGCGGAGCGGATCAGGGCGCTGGCACGCCGCAAGGGCGGGAGCTTTCGCGTGGCAGGCTTTATCGCCATGAATGACGCCGAGCCGGTGGTGCCCGACGCTCGCCCACGTGGCTCCATCACCGATTTCGGCCGCTTCGTCGATGATATCGGCGCCAGCGAGGTCGTTCTGGCGCTGGAGGAGCGGCGAAATTCCCTGCCGGTCAAAGACCTACTGCGCGTCAAGACACGCGGTCTCCATGTGATCGATTTCAGCGGTTTCATCGAACGCGAGACCGGACGGGTGGATCTCGACACGCTCAATCCCAGCTGGCTGATCTTTTCCGACGGATTCTCCTCGACCCAGTTCCTGTCCTCGATTTCGAAGCGCATTTTCGACGTCGTCGTGAGCCTCCTCCTGCTCGTGCTGGCCTTCCCGGTGCTGGTGCTGTTCGCGATTCTCATCAAACTCGAAAGCCCGGGCCCGGTGTTCTACCGCCAGACGCGGGTCGGGCTTTACGGGCAGCATTTCGACGTCGTGAAGCTGCGATCGATGCGGCAGGATGCTGAAAAGGACGGGCCTAAATGGGCCAGTGAGAACGATCCCCGCGTAACCCGTATCGGGCGCATCATCCGCACGGTGCGGATCGACGAGATCCCTCAGGCGTGGAGCGTTCTGAAAGGGGAGATGAGCTTCGTCGGCCCGCGCCCGGAGCGTCCGCAATTCGTCTCGCAACTGGAAAATCTGCTGCCCTATTACGCCGAAAGGCACATGGTGAAGCCGGGCATCACCGGTTGGGCGCAGATCAACTACCCCTATGGCGCGTCGACCGAGGATGCTCGCCAGAAGCTCGAATATGATCTCTATTACGCCAAGAACTACTCCCCCTTCCTCGATCTCCTGATCCTCCTCCAGACCGTTCGCGTGGTCCTCTGGCCGGACGGGGCGCGTTAAATGCTGGAGGGGGTGCTGTTCTTCCTCGCTTATGCGATCGCTGCCCTCGGATGTGCGATGGCAGCTGTCGCTGTCGCGCGGATCGGGTCTCTTCGCCGCCCCGATCGCACGGCCAGCATCGCTGCACTGACAATCACGGCCATCTGGTGCGGAGCCTCGGCCGCGCTCGGATCCTCTTATCCCGCGGTGCAGGGGATCGGCATAATCCGCAATCTTCTTTGGATCTTCGTCCTCTACCGCCTTTTCGCGATCGACAGGCGCAACGCAGGGCTGCTTTCGGTACGAACGGTCGTGACCGTGCTGGCCTTCGTCGAGCTGCTGCAGGCCCCGCTACTGCTGCTTCGCTTCGACGACGTTTTTGGTGGATCGGCCACACATACGGTCGCTCTCCTTCGCGTTCTGTTGTCTCTGGGTACGCTGGTTCTGTTGCACGATCTCGTTGCCAAGACGAATTCAGCGCATCGCGGAGTCATCGCCTGGAGTGCTGGTGGCCTTGTCCTGTGGTGGGGCTTCGCGCTGAATTACCATCTCGCGAGATGGTTGACGTCGGATACACATGCGGTGCTCGAAGGTCTGCGTCCGCTTGTGGCTCTGTCGCTTGCCTTGATGGTTGCGATCGGTTTCGCCCGTTCGGCATCGACGGCCACGACCGCTCTGCGCTTGCGTCCCTCGCGCGAATTTACGCTGCAATGCATCGTTCTGATGGCCTTTGGCGCTTTCGTCGTCGTCCTGGTTTTCGCATCGCGCCAATTCCTGGCGATGCCGGGCGATGTGAGCCGCGTCGTGCAAGTCGCCTTTCTGCTCGGCGCTGCGGCTCTGGCCATTTTGTGGCTTCCCTCGCAAGCGTGGCGACGCAAGGTGCGGGTTTTGGTGCTGAAGCATCTTTTCCGCCATCGCTACGATTATCGCAGCGAATGGATTCGTTTCACCGAGACGATCGGGCGAGAACGCGCTTCAGGACAGGGATTGAAGCAGCGAGCGATCCAGTCATTGGCCGACATCGCCGATAGTCCCGGTGGCTTGCTGTTCACTCCGGATGCGGACGGCGTTCTGCGCCTGGAAAGCGAGTGGAACTGGCCCGACGCCGATGTTCCCACGCCAGCCGCTCCGCTCGCGCTGGTGCGTATTCTCGAACAGACTCGGTTCATTCTCGAATTCGACGAGGTGCGACACGGTATTTCCCATGGCGGGGAAGCGGAGCATGTACCGCAATGGCTTGTCGAGGATGTGCGCGCCTGGGCGGGTATTCCGCTCGTTCTTCGCAATCGGCTCGTCGGCCTCGTCGTTCTGGCTCGCCCGGCGCAGAATCGCGGGCTCGATTGGGAGGATTACGATCTTCTCGGCATCGCGGGCTGCCAGGTGGCCAGTTATCTTGCGGAGCAAGCCGGGCAGGAAGCCCTGGAGGAAGTGGGCCGGTTCGATGAATTCAATCGCCGGATCGCCTTCGTGATGCACGACGTCAAAAATCTGTCGAGCCAGATGGGCCTGCTGGTCCGCAACGCCGAACGCCACGCCGACAACCCCGAATTCCGCAAGGATATGTTGACGACGTTGCGCAACAGCACCGACAAGCTCGACGCTCTGATCGCGAGGCTGGGCCGTTATGGCGCGCACACGACCAGCGCCAGCGAGCGGATCGACCTTGCGAAACTGACGCGCAGGATAGCCCAACGTCTGCGTGCGCAGCACACCATCCAGTTCTCGGATAACGGCCCCTGTCCGGTCATGGGCGATAGCGAAACGCTCGAACAGGCGATCGCGCATCTCGCGCAGAATGCCATCGATGCGAGCGCATCAGGAACTCCGGTTCGGATCGAGACCCGCAATGACGGGCTTCGCTGTTCGGTCTCGATCGCGGATTCGGGCGAAGGGATGAGCGCGCAATTCATCCGCAACGAATTGTTCCGTCCCTTCGTTTCGACGAAATCCGGCGGCTTCGGCATTGGCGCGCATGAGGCGCAGGCAGCCATACGCGGCATGGGCGGCAGGCTCGATGTCGAAAGCCGCGAAGGCGTCGGCACCCGTTTCACCATGGATTTCCCGATCGCGGATCTGGAAACCCTGATGAACGATGCAGACCGACTGCACGAGAGTGCGGCATGACAATACCGCAGAAACCCAAATTGCTCGTCGTCGAGGACGATAGCGGTCTGCAGGCGCAGCTTAAATGGGCTTACGAAGATTTCGAGGTCGTTCAGGCGACCGATCGCGAGGAAGCCCTCGCAGCCCTGCGACTGCACTCGCCGGCGGTGGTGACACTGGATCTCGGTCTTCCGCCGGATCCGGATGGAACCAGCGAAGGCTTCGCCGTGCTCGATGCGATCATGGCCATGAAGCCCGATACCAAGGTCATCGTCGCCAGCGGCCACGATGCGCGCGAAAGCGCGCTGCAGGCGATCGATCGCGGAGCCTACGATTTCTACGCCAAGCCGGTCGATATCGACGAATTGGGCCTGATCGTGCGGCGCGCTTTCGGTCTGCATCGGATCGAGGCCGAGAACCGTCGCCTGGCGTCAAGCGTCGGTTCGGATCGCACCGTGCTCGGCACCATGATCACCGCCGCACCCGAAATGCTCAAAGTGGTGCGCATGATCGAGCGCGTTGCCGAGACCGACGCATCCGTCATGCTGCTCGGGGCCAGCGGAACGGGTAAGGAACTGCTTGCAAAAGGTCTGCACGAACGCAGCAATCGCGCTGCAAGGCCCTTCATCGCCATAAACTGCGCCGCCATTCCGGAAACGCTGCTGGAAAGCGAATTGTTCGGTCACGAGAAGGGCGCGTTTACCGGCGCGATCCGAACCGTGGAAGGCAAGATCGAGCAGGCCGATGGCGGAACGCTCTTCCTCGACGAGGTCGGCGACATTCCGCTCGCCCTGCAAGTCAAACTGCTGCGGTTCCTGCAGGAACGTACGATCGAGCGCATCGGTGGCCGCAAGGCGATTGCCGTCGATACGCGGATTGTGTGCGCGACGCACCAGGATCTCGATCGGATGATCGCGGATGGCACGTTTCGCGAAGACCTGTTCTATCGTCTGGCCGAAATCGTGGTGAAAATTCCGGCGCTGGCGGAACGGACCGGGGACGCGGTGCTGCTGGCGAAGGCTTTTCTGGCTCGCTTTGCTGCGAAGATGAATCCCGCCGTGAAGGGATTTGCGGCCGACGCGCTGGCTGCGATCGACGAATGGGCCTGGCCGGGCAATGTTCGCGAACTCGAAAACCGCGTGAAGCGCGCAGTCATCATGGCGGATGCGAAATTGGTCACTGCCGAGGATCTCGATTTCGACGGAGCCGATGGCGAGAGCTCCGAATTGCCGCTCAATCTCAAATCCGCGCGTGAGCGAGCCGATCGCAAGGTCATCCGCCGCGCTCTGGCGCGCAGCGAAGGCAATATTTCCAGCAGTGCAAAGCTGCTTGGGATCAGTCGCCCCACGCTCTACGATCTCCTCAAGCAGTATGATCTTCAGCCCTGACATCCGGCGGCGCCTGCTGGCCGTTTTCTGCACCTTCGGGATTCTGGGCGCGCTGGCTGGATGCGCCGATCCGGCCCCTGCGCCATCCGGCTTCGAGCGGGCGCAACAGGCGCTTGCCCGGGGCGATGGAATAGCCGCCGAGGAGGATTTGCGCGCTTTGCTGGAAACGCAGAGCGCGCCCGAAGATCTGGCCGCCTATCTGGGAGAAGCCGCACTCATCCAGGGAGATCTCGCGAAGGCACGGCGCTGGTTGCAACCGGATGGCTTCTCGCCTGCAACGGCCTTGCATGGCTATCGCATGCTGGGACGCCTGGAAATCCGTGAGGGCAATCTGCCATCCGCCGGAGCCGCGTTCGATCGCGCCTTGGCGGTCGCGCCGGACGATGCGAATCTTTGGGTCGATATCGGCCATTTGCGCTATCGCGGCGGCGAGCAGGTGCAGGCCATCGAAGCAGCGGATCGCGCGCTTTCGCTTGACCCGCAAAATGCCGCCGCCCTGCAATTCCGCGCCCAGCTCGTTCGCGACGCGTTCGGCCCGGCCGCCGCTCTGCCCTGGCTAGAACGGGCGCTCGAGGTGAAACCTGGCGATCCTGTTCTGATGACGGATTATTCGGCTTCTCTGGGCGAAATCGGCCGTGCCAAGGAAGCGCTCGCCATTCTGAGGGACGTTGCGCAAATCGCGCCGAAGGCACCGCGCCTGCTTTATCTTCAGGCGGTCATCGCCGCCCGCGGGGGAAATTTTGCGCTGGCCCGCGACCTCTATCTGCGGGCCCCCGTTGAGGATCGCGAAATGCCCGCAGGCCAGATGCTGGGTGGTATCCTCGATCTGGAAGTCGGCCATTACGCCAGTGCGGCGCAATCCTTCGATCGGCTCGCCGCGATCCAGCCGGACAATCGCCAGGTCGCTCAACTTCTCGCCAAGGCGCTTTCGATGAGCGGAGGAGAGCGCGAGCTGGTGGCCAGGTTCAAGCGGCAGGCCGCGCGATCCGATCCGTATATCAAGACCTTGGTAGGCCGGGCGCTCGAAACGCTCAATCGGCGTGAGGAGGCGGCGATATTTCTCGACGCCGCTGCCCGGCCGACCAATCTCGCGCTAACTCCACTGCCCGGCGTGCGGCCTCTCGAAGCGGTCCGCTATGCCGATGTGCGCACAGGTCGGATGCTGCGCGATTATCTGAGGGCGGTGCTGCCGACCGGGCAGGCGGAGTATGCTGCGCAAAAGGCTCGCCTTTTCGCACGCCGGATGCCGGGATCGAGCGACGCGCAGAACCTGCTGGGTGATGCGCTGCTCGCCAATGGCGAGACCCAGGCGGCCATCGCTGCCTATCGTCAGGCCGGGCAGGTGCGGATGGACTGGCCGCTCGTGAAGCGGCTGATCGCGGCCTATCAGCGGATCGGCAATCAGGCGGCAGCGCGCGCCACTCTCCGGGCGTTCCTGGCGGGCGGTACGCGCGAACCGATGGCGGCGGCGCTGTATGGCGATTGGCTGGCACGAAATGGCGAGCTGCAGCGTGCGGCCGCGATGCTCGACAGCGCGCTGGCGCATGGGGCGGATCGCGATCCCGCCGTGCTGACGCTGCGTAGCGAGATTGCGCGTCGATCGGGCGAGGCCGAGGATGCACGCGAATTTGCCTACCGCGCGTATTACATTCAGCCGCTTTACGCGCCTGCGATCAGGGCCGTTATCGCCACGACGGATGACGACTCCCTGCGCCAGCGGCTTCAGGCCCGGCTCGCACGCCTTCGCTGACGCTGCGGCTCGACAAGCGATGCGGTGCGAGGCAGGGGCCTTCCCATGGCTCTGCGCTCCGTCTTGTCCGACCCGATGCTCAAACTGCTGGCCGGGGCCGTTGCGCTCGCCGCGTTCCTGCCGGTGGGAGAAGCGGGGCAGCCGATCGCGACAGGCGTGGCCAATGCGGCGGTGTTCGTGCTGTTCCTGCTCAACGGCATGCGGATCGCGCGTAGCGAGATCGCGCGCGGCCTGCGCAATTGGCGCTTCCTCATCCCGCTGATCCTGTGGGTCTTCGTCGGTATGGCGGTGGTCGGATGGGGCATGGAAAAACTGGGTGCCGGGCTTTTGCCGCCGATGATTGCGGTCGGCTTTCTCTATCTCGGCGCCCTTCCATCCACCGTCCAGTCCGCGACATCCTACACCTCGATCGCGCATGGCAATGTCGGCATGTCGGTCATCTCGGCGGCCCTGCTCAACATCCTCGGCGTGTTCGTGACCGTGCCGATCTTCATCCTGTTGGGGGGATCGGGCGAAGGCGCCATTGGATGGGAGACGGCGGAGCGGATCGCGCTGATCCTGCTGCTTCCGTTTGCGATCGGGCAATTGGTACAGGGGTGGACCAAGCAACTCATCGCGCGCCATCAGCCCAAGATTATATGGATCGACCGCTTCGTGATCGCGCTGGCCGTCTATGTCGCGTTTTCCGGCGCGGTCGAACAGAATATCTGGGGCCGGGTCGATTCTTTGGGCTGGGTTGTGCTGGCAGGACTCGTCGCCGCGTTTCTGCTCGCCGCCAATATCGGCGCCTGGGTTTTGGGCGGGGCCCTCCACCTGCCGCACAAGGACCGCGTCTCCTTCCTGTTCGCGGGCGCGCAGAAGAGCGCGGCGGTCGGCGTTCCACTCGCGACGATCCTGTTCGCACCCGACATCGCCGGCTTCGTGGTCGTGCCGCTGCTACTCTACCACCTGTTCCAGCTGGTGGTCGCGGCGCCGGTGGCGGAGCGGCTCAGGCGGACGGAGGCAGAGTGACGGCTTCGGCCTCGCTATCGCCATATTTGCGATTGTGCCGGATCGACCAGTAGAGCGAGATGCCGATCAGCGTCGCGCCCAAGAGTCCAGTAATCGTTTCGGGGATGTGGAACACTGCGCTCAGCAGCATGATAGCACCCAGCACGATGATCGCCCAGAACGCACCGTTTTCGAGATAACGGTACTGGGCCAGCGTGCCCGCGCGCACCAGATGGATCGTCATCGATCGCACGAACATCGCCCCGATCGACAGACCCAATGCGATGACGAGCATGTTGTTGGTGAGCGCGAAGGCCCCGATCACCCCGTCGAACGAGAAGCTCGCATCGAGCACTTCGAGATAGAGGAAGCCGCCCAGACCCGAACGCACCGCGCCTTCGGCCATCTTCTTCTGGTCCGCGCGGTCGAGCAGAGTGCCGATCGCGTCGACGACCAGGTACGTCACGAGGCCGAGAATGCCCGCGACGAGGAAGGTCAGGGCATCGGCATCGTTCAGCATCAGCGAGATGAGATAGAGCGCCAGCAGAAGGAGGCCGATTTCAGCCGCCTTCACCACCGAAACCTTGACCAGGAATCGCTCGATCACTGCGATCCAGTGAACGTCCTTGTCGGCGTCGAAAAAGAAGTTGAGGCCCACCATCGTCAGGAAGGCACCGCCGAATCCGGCAATGCCGATATGGGCGCCGCTGACGATCGCCTCGTAGCGTTCGGGATCGTTCAGCGAGAGGTTCAGCGCGTCGATCGGCCCCAGATTGGCCGCGATCGCCACGATGGCGAGCGGGAAGACGATCCGCATGCCGAACACCGCGATTGCGATACCCCAGGTGAGGAAGCGCCACTGCCACTTCTCGCTCATGTCGCGCAGCACCGTGGCGTTGACGACCGCATTGTCGAAGGACAGCGAGATTTCGAGGATCGAGAGGACCACCACGATCCACATCAGTTCCAGCATGCCGACCCAGCCCTGGCCCTGCTCGAAGCCGAGCCAGACGCCGAGTGCCAGACAGATGGCCGTGAAGATCAGCGAACCGCGATAATGCTGCATCAGTGTTTGCATCGAAGGGGTAGTCCTGAAGGGGCCGCTCAGGCCTTGGGCTGATAGGTCTGGTCTTCGCTCGGGAAGCGGCGCGCGCGCACTTCCTCGGCGTATTTCGCGGCCGTCTTCTCGATGATGCCGGCCAGATCCTCGTATTTCTTCACGAAGCGCGGCACGCGTTCGAACATGCCCAACATGTCTTCGGCCACCAGCACCTGACCGTCGCAGCGGGCCGAGGCGCCGATGCCGATCGTGGGGCAGGATACCGCTTCGGTCGCGGCGATGGCGATGGGCTCGACCACGCCCTCGATCACGATGGCGAAGGCACCCGCATCGTCCAGCGCCTTTGCATCGCCGACGATCTTGTCGGCCTCCGCATCGCTGCGCCCGCGCGCGGCATAGCCGCCCAGCACGTTCACCGCCTGGGGCGTCAGGCCGACATGGCCCATCACCGGAATGCCGCGCTGGGTCAGGAAGGCGACCGTTTCGGCCATCTGTGCCCCGCCTTCCAGCTTCACTGCCGCCGCGCCGCTTTGCTTCAGCAACATCGCCGCGCTTTCGAAGGCCTGTTCCTTCGACGCTTCGTAGGAGCCGAACGGCATGTCGACCACGACCACCGCGTGATAGCTGCCGCGCACCACGGCGGCGGCATGATTGGCCATCATGTCGAGCGTGACGGGAATGGTGGAGGGCAGGCCGTAAATCACCTGCGCGAGCGAATCCCCCACCAGCAAGAGGTCGCAATGGCTGTCGAGCAGCTGCGCCTGCCGCGCGGTATAGGCGGTCAGCATCACCAGCGGCTCGCCACTCTCGCCATCGGTCTTGCGTGCGCGGATCTTCGGCACGGTCAGCCGCTTCATCGGCGCGGGCGTGGGATTGGCGCGGCTGGTGGAGGTGTCGATCTGAAAGGTGGTGGACATGACGCGCCCCTAAACCGCGCGGGGCGATAAGGCAAAATATCACGATAATGTCACGGTCCGGCGCGCATCGGATTTGGACATCGGCGCATTTCCGTGCAAATGCAGCCGAAGGACAGCGCATTCGACGCACATAGCAATAGTTCCGGGGAGAAATGATACATGGTCGCCAACACCACGGGCGAGGGTTGGTCCTCACGCCGAGCATTCGTTTTGGCTGCGGTGGGTTCGGCTGTCGGGCTCGGCAACATGTGGCGTTTTCCGGCCGAAGCCGGGGCCAATGGCGGCGGTGCCTTCGTGATGTTCTATTTGCTGTGCGTGCTGCTGATCGGCTTGCCGGTCCTGCTGTCCGAAGTGCTGATCGGCAGACACGGTCAGTCCAACGCGCCCGAGAGCGTGCGCAGGGTCGCGGCTGAAAGCGGCAAATCGACGCGCTGGGCCTTCCTGGCCGATATCGGCGTGCTCGGCGCGTTTCTGGTCCTCAGCTTCTACTGCGTCGTAGGGGGCTGGGTGCTGTATTACATCGGCGTTTTCCTCAGCGACATATTCACCAGCGGCCTGATCGGCGGTGCTTTCGAAGGGCGCGATCCCGCCGAAGTCGAAGCCTTGCTGCCGAATCTGTTCGGCAATGGCGCGCTCATGCTCGGCCTTCACGTCGCCTTTCTGGCGATAACGCTCTATTTCGTCGCGCGCGGCGTTTCGGGGGGAATCGAATGGGTGGCGACATGGTTGATGCCCGCCTTCTTCATCCTGTTCGTCGCGATCACGATCTACGGTTCCTTCACCGGCGGATTTGAAGAAGCGGTATCCTATCTCTTCACAGTGAACTTCTCCGCGCTGACCGGGCCGGTCATGCTTGCCGCAGTGGGCCAGGCGTTCTTCTCACTCTCGCTCGGCGTCGCGGGCATGATGACGTATGGCGCCTATGTCGGGCGCGACGTCAATCTGGCCGGTACTTCGGGAATTATCGCCGGAGCCGATTCGGCGGTAGCCCTGCTGGCCGGGCTGTGCATCTTCCCGATCGTGTTCGCCGCCGGGCTGGAAGCCAATGCCGGTCCGGGCCTCATGTTTCAGAGCCTGCCGCGGGCGTTTCAGGACATTCCTTTCGGTTCGGTCATCGGGCTGCTTTTCTTCGTCATGGTGTTCTTCGCCGCCCTGACCAGTTCGATCTCCCTGCTCGAAGCTCCGACGGCGTGGTTCAAGGACCGTTTCCGTATGCCGCGCCCGATCGCAACCGGCATCGTCTCCGGCGGCGCCCTGGTCCTGGGCGGATTCGCGGCCTGGTTCTGGGGGCAGCCGGTGCCGGTCCTGTCCGATATCGCCCTGTTCGACGGGCAGGACACGTTTTCGATCCTCGACACGCTGACCAGCCGCATCCTGATGCCGGTAGGAGCGATCCTGACCTCCCTGTTCGTCGGCTGGGTCGCCTCGCGCCGCCTGATCGATAGCGAGAACGGCCTGTCCGGCGGGTTGCACCATTTCTGGCTGTTCCTGGTGCGCTGGGCGTGCCCGCTGGCCTTGATCGTGATCCTGATCGTAGGAATCTTCCCATCGATTATCGGCGAGTGACAGATTTCGCTTTTGCGAACGTCATTTCGGGAATAAATCGCACGCTTCCGGCTGGCTGAGTGGGATTGTCCTGCTGCGGGCCTGGGGGGCTTAGCGGTCCATATGATTTTCGACAGAGTGAAACCGCTCGACGCCATTCTGGCGACGGCGGAGAAGAAGGCGCTGCACCGGACACTGGGCGGCCTCCAATTGATGCTGTTCGGCATCGGCTGCATTATCGGCACGGGTATTTTCGTGCTGACGGCGGCAGGCGCTCAAAAGGCGGGACCGGGCCTGATGCTCGCTTTCGCCATTGCAGGTGCGGTCTGCATCGTGGCGGCGCTGTGCTATGCCGAGGTCGCCTCGATGATCCCGGTGGCGGGATCGGCCTATACCTACAGCTACGCTTCGGTCGGCGAATTCCTCGCCTGGACGGTGGGCTGGGCGCTGATCCTCGAATACGCCGTCGCGGCGAGCGCGGTTTCGGTGGGCTGGTCGGGCTATTTCTCGGGCACGATCCTCAATGAATTTCTCGGCATAACCCTGCCACCCTGGCTGGCGGCAGGGCCGCTGGCCTTGGGCGGTGCGCCGGGCGGGTTCATCAACCTGCCTGCCCTGGTGATCGCGATGCTGGTCACCTGGCTTCTGATGGTGGGCACGAGCGAAAGCGCCAAGGTCAATGCGATCCTAGTCGCGATCAAGGTGACGGCGCTGACCCTGTTCATCGCCCTGACGCTGACCAGCCCCGAATTCGACGTCGCGCGCTTCAATCCGTTTTTGCCCGCCGGCGTGTTCGGCGGGTTCGGCTCAGGGCTCGGCGCGGTGGGCGCGGCGGCGACGATCTTCTTCGCTTACGTGGGCTTCGATGCAGTCTCGACCGCGGCGGAGGAAACCAAGAATCCGCAGAGGAACGTTCCGATCGGCCTGATCGGTTCGCTGCTGTTCTGCACCGTGTTCTACATCCTCGTCGCGGCGGGGGCGATCGGGACGATCGGCGGACAGCCGATCATGGGGCCGGGTGGTATTCCCTTCCCGGCGGGATCGGAAGAGCTGGCGCGGCAATGCGCCCTGCCGGCCTATTCCGGCGCGCTGGTCTGTTCGGACGAGGCGCTGGCCCATGTCCTGCGTCAGATCGGCTTTTCGGGGATCGGCAACGTGCTCGGCATCGCGGCCTTCCTCGCCCTGCCTTCGGTCATCCTGGTGCTGATCTTTGCGCAGACCCGCATCTTCTTCGTGATGAGCCGCGACGGGCTGCTGCCCGAACGGTTGAGCACGGTGCATCCCAAATGGAAGACGCCCCACGTCGTCACCATGATAACAGGCCTGATCGTGGCGCTGGGCGCGGCGTTCATGCCGGTGGGTCTGTTGGCGGATTACGCCAATGCAGGCACGCTCTACGCCTTCTTAATGGTGGCGGTCGCCGCCATGGTTCTGCGCGTGAAGGACCCGCATCGCCATCGCAGCTTCCGCATGCCTGCAGTCTGGGTCGTGGCTCCGCTGACGCTGATCGGGTGCCTGTTCCTCTATCTCAACCTGCCGCTGATCGCGATCCTGGTGCTGCCGATCTGGGGTGCCATCGGGCTGGTGGTCTATTTCGGTTACAGCCGGTCGCGCAGCCAGATGGGACAGGGCGTGGTCGAGGTGGTGGACGAGATCGGGGGTGAGGAGAAGATCGTCCCGATCGACGCGCCGAAAGCCTGACAGGGCCGAAGCCATAACGAAAAAGGGCCGCCCGGTGGGGCGGCCCTTTTTCGTTATAGGCGTTAGCCGCTTAGAGCGAAGCCTGCTTGACGTGCTTTTCTTCAGCCTCGTCATGGACATACATGCCCAGCGCCATTTTGGCGGTGTTGAGCAGGCTCATATCGCCATCCCAGATTTCCGCCTTGCCGAGGTCCATGCGCAGGAAAACGATGTGCGGATCGTCCTTGCCACCCTCGTACCAGGCTTCGACGAAATTGCTCCAGAACTGGTCGAAGCGTTCCTTGCTGGTTTCGCGTACCAAGTGACCGTCGAAGCGGGCGAACAGGTCGTGGCCCTTGCTTTCGAAGGTTGCGACTGCGGGGCCGCCATCCTTGAAGTCGCTCTTGTCGTGGGTGAAGAACCAGATCGAGCTGTTGGCGTCCTTGTCGAGCTGCGGAGCCATCGGCACCGCGCTGCTGCTGTCGTTGCGGTTCTGCAAAAACAGGAAGGAGGAATCGGCCAGGGCCTTCCAGAATTTGGTCTTGAGCTCGTCGGGATTGCCTTCTGCGTGCTTCATATCGATGCGCTCCTTGTCGCGTTGAGAGTGTGCCGCGCCTTTTTTAAAAAAAACCGGCGGTTGCTGGGGGAACGGTCGAGCGGCGGGATGGTGCCCGGTCGGTTGTGGAGAGGTGCCGGGGGCGGATTGCGAATCCGTGCAGTATGGAACATAAAGAGAACGAACGAGTCGTTTCCCTGTCCATGCCCTGTTTTCACTGGTGCCCCTATGTCCACCGACCCCCGATCGAAAACCGATACCCGGCCGACCATGCCGCTCGATGTCACGCGTGTCGGCTGTACCGTCGGCGCGGCGGCGCTGGGGCACGAGCGTTCGTCGCGCTGGCGGCCGGGACTGACGGCGCAAGGGAGCGCGGCCCCCTGCCATAGCGAGATTTTCGCTCCATCGGGGGATGGCAGCGGGGCCGCCGCCGCGCTCGCTCTCGCGCTCGACGACTGGCGCAACACGCCGCGGCCCGAAGGGTGCGAGGCGGAGGATCGCCGCGCGGTCCTGTGGGTACAGATGCGCGAGGCCGCACGGCTCGTGGGCCGACCCTACCGCCCCGGCCTGCCCGAAGACGTGCGCCACCGGGTGATCCACGTCCTCGCCGACACGCCCGAAGATGCGCTGTTCGCGTTGGAAGAAGGGGTGCGATGCCGCGATATCGCTTTCGTTATCGGAGAGATGCTGGGCAATCCGCGCGCGCTCGATTTTACCGCCTCGCGCCGCCTCACTCTGGCGGCGGAGCGCCATGGCGTGCCGCTGTATCTCGTCCGGCTCGACGCCCGGCGCGATCTGTCTTCTGCCCGGATGCGCTGGAATGTCGCCTCCGCACCTTCTCCCGAGCCACGCTGGAACCCCCAGGCCCCCGGCACGCCTGCCTGGCATGCGGAATTGTTCCGTGCGCGCGGACACCGGCCGGGCGAATGGGTGCTGGGCGATGGCGGGCGGCGTCTGGCTGCCCGGTCGTTCGAGGCACCTTCGAAGGAGCACGCGCCTTTCGAGCAGGCATCCTGCAAGGCTCCGGCCTTCCCGGCATGAGCGATGCAAATGGCCCGCCGCATCCTGTCCCTCTGGCTCCCGGCGCTGGCGATGGATCGCTGGCGGCTTGCGCATGAGGATGAGGATAATACCCAGCCGCGCGTCCTGATTGCCGACACAGCGCATGGCCCGCGGATCGAGGCGGTCAATCGCGCCGGAGCCGTGGCGGGCGCGCGCAGGGGCATGATGCTGGCCGATGCGCGCACGCTGTGCCCTGCGCTGCTGACCGCTCCGGCCGATCCGGCGGGCGATCTCGCCTTTCTCGAACATCTTGCCATCTGGGCGATGCACTGGGGACCGTGGTCGGCGATGGATCCGCCCGACGGGTTGCTGGTCGATGTGACCGCCGTGCCCCACCTGTTCGGGGGCGAGGCCAGGCTGATCGAGGATGTCCATGCTGCTTTCGCGCGCCGCAAGCTTGCCCTGCGCAGTGCCATCGCGCCGACTGCCGGGGCGGCATGGGCCCTGGCGCATTACGGACGATCGCAGGCGATTCTCGATCCTTTCCCGGCGCAAGGGGATCGCATCCCCCCGCAACTCGCAGCCCTGCCTGTCGCAGCCTTGCGGCTCGACGAGGATGTCCTCACCGTGCTGCGCCGCCTCGGGATCAAACGTCTGGGCCAGCTGGATGCGATCGAGGAGGACGGGGCGGGGCGCGATGCGATCCAGCGGCGCTTCCGCAACCGCAAATCGCCCGCCGCCAATCCGCTGATCCGGCTCGACCAATTGCTCGGCCGGATCCCCGAGCCGCTGCTGCCGGTCGTCCCCCAGCAGGCTCCGCTGGTGCAGCGCAGGCTGATGGAGCCGATCCGCCATCGCACGCTGCTCGACACCGTGCTCGATGATCTGGCGCTCGACATGGCGCGCGAGCTGGAAGGCAAGGCGCTGGGCGCGCGGCGGCTCGAACTCGGTCTATGGCGCGTCGATGGCGAGGTGCTGGTCCGCCGCCTTGAAATGGCCGCGGCGACGCGCGATCCCGCGCATATCTGCCGCCTGTTCGCCGCCCGGCTCGACGATGTGGATGCGGGGTTCGGGATCGAGATGCTGCGCCTGCGCGCCAGCTGGGCCGAGCCGCTGGCTCTGGCGCAGGGCGATATCGAAGCCGCGGCAGAAGCGCACGGCACTTCGCTATCGGCCTGTATCGACCGGCTGAGCGTGAGGCTGGGCGCTGAAAGGATCACTCGCCCGATCCCGTTCGCAAGCCACATTCCCGAACGCGCGCAACGCTGGCGTCCTCCGCTGGACCCCGAACCGGCTTCACAAGGCCTGTTGGCTTTCCATAACAGGCCGATGAAATTGCTGGATAAAGCGGAGAAGATCGCCGTGCTCTACGCCACCCCCGATGGCTATCCCAAGCGTTTTCGCTGGCGCGGGGCAGTGCGCGAAGTGGCGCGGGTGGAAGGACCGGAACGGATCGCGCCCGAATGGTGGCGCGAACGCGGCAACGCGCGCCTGCGCGATTACTACCGGATCGAGGACGGGGCCGGGTGCCGCTACTGGATCTATCGTCAGGGGCTTATCGGCGATGGGCGAGGGGGAATGCCGGACTGGTATTTGCAGGGCCTGTGCGGCTGACGCCACGCCGCCATGCATTCATGACGTCATCGAAAGGTACTGATTCAAAAAAGAAAAGGCGCGCCCCGCAGGACGCGCCTCGTTCTCTGTCACGATCTGTCCGCCAATATCAGGCAGACGCGATCGTTCCACCTTCGGCCGTGGCTCTGCTGCTTCCGGCGCCGCCGAGAAATTCGAGCAGATCGTCGCCCAGACGCTCGGTCTGAGTCGCGAACACGGCATGCGGTTCGCCGTCATATTCGATCAGCGTTGCGCTCGGCACCTTTTCGGCGACCTGGCGTCCGGTGGCATCGATCGGCACGGTCTGGTCCTTGGTCCCGTGGATTACCAGCGTGGGCACATTGAAGCTGGCGAGGTCGGGACGGAAATCGGTGTTGGCGAACGCGCCTGCCGATTGCAGCGTCGCATACTGGCTCGCCATCATCGTCGTCATCCAGGCCCAGTGCTTCTCCTCGTCATGCACCTTGGTGGACAGCACGCCATCGCCGTAGAAATCCTTGAAGAAGCCCGTGAAGAAGTGGCGAAATTCGGTCTTCATCCCCTTGGTCATTTCGTCCAGCGTGGATTGCGGCACGCCGTCGGGATTATCGTCGGTCTTGAGCATATAGGGAACGACGGAGCTGACCAGCACCGCCGCGCTCACGCCCTTGCCCTGGTGACGCGACATGTAGCGCGCGATCTCGCCGCCACCCATGGAAAAGCCGACCAGAGCGACATCGTCGCTCGCGCCGACCTCCTTCATCACATCGGCGAGATCGTCGGAGAAGGTATCGTAATCGTAGCCCTTGGGCGCATGATCGGAATGGCCGAAACCGCGCCGGTCATAGGCGATCGCACGATAGCCGTTTTCGGCCAGCTTCATCATGATCGGATCCCAGCTATCGGCCGAAAGCGGCCAGCCATGGATCAGGATCACGGGGCGGCCTTCGCCAAGTTCCTTGTAGCGCAGGCGCGTTCCATCACGAGTGATGAGGTTGGGCATTCATCGTCTCCTTGAAAGGGGGGATATGGTGAACCAACCCACCGGAGGGCCCGCGCGTTCCGTAAGTTACGAAATCGGCGCTTTTTTCCTGCGAGGGCTAGGCAAGGCCTTCAGCAGAACATATATAGAACAGATGGCTTCGCAGACCGTCCTCGAAAAGCTCGCGATTCTCGCCGATGCGGCGAAATACGATGCGTCCTGCGCGTCGTCCGGCACGGCGAAGAAGAACTCGCTGGGATCGGCCAAGGGGATCGGATCGACCGAGGGGATGGGCATCTGTCACGCCTATGCGCCGGACGGGCGCTGCATTTCGCTGCTCAAGATCCTGCTGACCAATCACTGCGTGTTCGACTGCCATTATTGCGTCAACCGCAAGAGCTCGAACGTGGCACGGGCGCGCTTCACGCCGCAGGAGGTGGTGGACCTGACGCTGGCCTTCTATCGCCGCAATTACATCGAAGGGCTGTTCCTCTCGTCGGGCATCGTGAAGAACTCCGATCATACGATGGAACAGATCGTAGAAGTCGCGCGCATCCTTCGGGAAGAGCACGATTTTCGCGGCTATATCCATTTGAAGACCATTCCGGAAGCGGATGCCGAGATCGTCCACCGCGCGGGGCTTTACGCCGATCGCGTCTCGATCAATGTCGAATTGCCGACCGATAGCGGCCTCACTCGCCTGGCGCCCGACAAGGACGCCCGCCAGATCGAAGGGGCGATGGGAAGGGTGAAGGCCGATCTGGTCGAGGCGAAGGATGCGAGGAAGCGCTTCCGCCACGCGCCGCGCTTCGCGCCCGCGGGCCAGTCGACGCAGATGATCGTGGGCGCCGATGCCGCGACCGATGCGGACATCGTCGGCAAGGCGAGCAGGCTCTACGACAATTTCCGCCTGCGTCGGGTCTATTACAGCGCGTTCAGCCCGATCCCCGATGCGAGCGCGGTGCTGCCCCTGAAGCGTCCGCCACTGATCCGCGAACATCGCCTGTATCAGTCAGACTGGCTGATGCGATTCTACGGCTACAAGCCGACAGAGGTGATGCAGGCGACCGAGGCGGACGGGAATTTGCCGCTCGATATCGATCCCAAGCTCGCCTGGGCATTGAAATTCCGCGACAGTTTCCCGGTCGATGTCAATCGTGCGACCAAGGAACAGCTTTTGCGCGTGCCGGGGCTGGGGGTGAAGGCGGTCCACAAAATCCTCGCCAGCCGCCGCCACCGCACCCTGCGCCTGGACGATGTGGCGCGGCTCACCCAGTCGATCACTAAGGTGCGTCCGTTCATCTGTACGGTGGATTGGCGTCCTACTCTGCTGACCGACCGCGCCGACCTCAGGACCATGCTCGCTCCCAAGACCGAGCAGCTCGAACTGTTCGCGGCATGAGAGAGGCGCGATCGCTCCAGTCCATGAAGCTCGGCACATATTACGTGGTCGAGCTGCCCGAGCCGGACGATTTCGAATTCTGGCGCGAGCGGGCGCGGTCGCTGATCCAGTGCGACGTGCCGCCCGATCGGATCGCCTGGATCGAACCGGGAAGTAGTGGCGATCTGTTCGCGCATGGCGAGAGGCGCGCGCCCGTACCGCCCGGCGATGCGCCTGCGGTGCGTGCCAATCGCCGCTTCGTACCCCTTGCGAAGAACGCCGCGCTCCATTCCGATCCCGAACGCTTCGCCTTGCTCTATCGCCTGCTGTGGCGGCTTCAGGCGAACCCGCGCATGATGGAGGACAAGGCCGATCCCGATGTGCGCCGGATCGAAGAGCTCGACAAGAATGTCCGGCGCGACAGCCACAAGATGCACGCCTTCGTCCGCTTCCGCCTGGTGGAGAACGAGGAAACGGATGGCGAGCACTACGTCGCCTGGTTCGAGCCCGAGCATCATATCCTGCGCGCCAATGCGGGCTTCTTCATGCGTCGTTTCGCCAATATGCGCTGGTCCATCCTGACGCCGCAGGGCAGCCTCCACTGGGACGGCGAGACCATGCGCGAAGGCCCGCCCGCCGAACGCGTCGACGCGCCGGGCGGCGATCCGATGGAGGATTTGTGGCGCACCTATTACGCATCCATCTTCAACCCCGCGCGTTTGAAGGTCGGGGCCATGCTCAAGGAAATGCCCCGCAAATATTGGAAGAACATGCCCGAAGCCGCGCTCATTCCCGAGCTGGTGGCGGGCGCGCAGAAGCGGGAGAGCGCGATGGTCGATGCCGGAGCTCTGGAATTCGAAGAACGGCCCGAGACGCTGGCAGCGATCGACAAGGCGATCCACGCATGCCGAAAATGTCCGATCGGTGCGCTCGAAAACCAGGCGGTGATGGGCGAGGGACCGCAGGATGCCGCTCTCATGATAGTCGGCGAACAGCCGGGCGATCAGGAAGATCAGGCCGGGCGGCCCTTCGTCGGGCCTGCAGGGCAATTGCTCGACGTCCATCTTGAGAAAGCGGGGATCGACCGAAAGGCGAGCTACGTCACCAACACGGTCAAGCATTTCAAATACGTTCAGCGCGGCAAGCGGCGGCTCCATCAGTCTCCGGCTGCGAAGGAGATCGATACCTGCCGCTGGTGGATCGAAAGCGAGCGCGCGATCGTGCAACCGAAACTCGTGCTCGCCATGGGTGCCAGCGCGGCGCGCGGAATGCTCGGCAAGACGGTCAGCATTTCCAAGGCACGCGGCGCGCCGATCGCGCTGGAAGAGGGGTGCGAGCTGTGGATCACCGCGCACCCCTCTTATCTGCTGCGCCTCGAAGGCCCGGCGCGTGAGGAACAGGCGCGCCTGTTCGACGCCGATCTAGTCGCGGTGAAGGAGCGGTTGGAGGAGCTGAGCGGGTGATCGACATGCATGTCTTCGTCATCCCCGCGAAGGCGGGGGTCCAGAGCGGAGCCGCCGAGCTTGCAGCTGGATTCCCGCCTTCGCGGGAATGACGGCCGGGCAGGCACATGCCCGAAAACGATCTCCAAATACCCCGGCGCAGGATCGAGCTCGGCCCCGATTCTGTCGATGCGCCGCCACGCGCGCCTTTCGTGGAGCTTGGGCTGGTGAGCTGCTTTAGCTTCCTTCGCGGCGCGTCGGATGCGGTGGATATCGTCAAGCGGGCCTGGGAGCTTGGCTACGATGCGATCGGGATCGCCGATGCCAATACGATGGCTGGCGTGGTGCGTATCCATACCGAAGCGAAAACGCTGAAATTAAAGCCGGTTATCGGTTGCAGGATAGAAACGGTCGAAGGCTTGGCCTTCCTCGCCTACCCCGAAAACCGCGCTGCCTATGGGCGGGTGTGCCGCTTGATCAGCGCAGGCCGGATGGCGACGCTGGATGGCGAATGGCAGGCGAAGGGGGCCTGCGAGATCAGCCTGGCCATGCTCGCCGATCACAGCGAGGACGTCCACCTCGTCCTCATACCGCCGCGCGATCTGGACGAGCGTTTCACCATCGCAGTACCGAACAATGTGGTTCCGTTTCGGTCGGGAATACTCGGTGAGACCTCGCCACCGTTTCGCAATATAACCAAGCCTTTCGAACAGCTTGTCGGTCACATCGCAGACCGTCTCCCGACCCTGCGTCATATCGCCGCCAGCTATCTCCACTCCGGCGACGATGTCGTACGGATCGAAAGGCTCGACGCGCTGGCAAAGGCGAATGGCCTGTCCATCCTGGCGACCAACGATGTGCATTACGCCACGCCCGACAGACGCCCGCTGCAAGACGTGATGACGGCGATCCGGCACAAGACCACCGTCGCCGCCGCCGGTCATCTGCTGCACGGGAATGCCGAACGCTATCTCAAATCGCCCGAAACCATGCTCCGCCTGTTCGAACGCTGGCCCCATGCAATTGCGGCCACGCGCGCAGTGGCGGATTCATGCGAGTTCTCGCTGGACGATCTAAGCTACGAGTATCCCGAGGAAATCTACCCTGACGGCATGACGCCACAGGAATTTCTCGAAAGCGAGACCTGGTGGGGGGCGGAAGATCGCTATCCATCCGGTGTGCCTGACCATATCGCGGAGACGCTGGAGCGCGAATTGGCGCTGATCGCCAAGCTCGACCTCGCGCGCTATTTCCTCACCATCAAGGATATCGTCGATTTCGCGCGCTACGGGGTCGATCCGCCGATCCTGTGTCAGGGGCGGGGCAGCGCGGCCAATTCGGCGGTCTGCTATTGCCTCGGCATCACCAATGTCGATCCCGCCAAGCACCAGTTGCTGTTCGACCGCTTCATTTCCGAAGAGCGCAAGGAGCCGCCCGATATCGATGTCGATTTCGAGCACGAGCGCCGCGAAGAGGTGATCCAGTACCTTTACAGGCGGTACGGCCGCCACCGCGCCGGATTGTGCGCCACGGTGATCCATTTCCGCCCGCGCATGGCGATCCGCGAGGTCGGCAAGGCGATGGGCCTGACCGAGGATGTCACCGCCGCGCTCGCGAAGACCGTCTGGGGCGGATGGGGCAAGGAGATCAGCGAACGCCACGCCCAGGAAACCGGCATGGACGTGACTGACCCTCACTTGAAGCGGGTTCTTAAACTGACCGAGCAGATGATTGGCATGCCACGCCATTTGTCGCAGCATGTCGGGGGCTTCATTCTGACCGACAACGCGCTGACCGAGACGGTGCCGATCGGCAATGGCGCCATGCCCGAGCGCAGCTTCATCGAATGGGATAAGGACGATATCGAAGCGCTCGGTATCCTCAAGGTGGACGTGCTGGCGCTGGGGATGCTGACCTGTATCAGGAAGTGCCTCGATCTGCTTGAAAACCATCACGAAAGATGTCTCGATCTGGCCAGCGTCCCGCGCGAGGATCCCGAGACTTACGCCATGCTGCGCAAGGGGGATTCGCTCGGCGTGTTCCAGGTGGAGAGCCGCGCGCAGATGAACATGCTGCCGCGCCTGCGCCCGCGCGAATTCTACGATCTCGTGATCCAGGTCGCGATCGTGCGGCCCGGCCCGATCCAGGGGGACATGGTCCATCCTTATCTGAAGCGCCGCCGGGGGGCGGAACAGGTCGTCATCCCCGCGCCGAGCCCCGAACACGGCCCGCCCGACGAATTGTCCAGCATTCTCGAACGCACACTCGGCGTCCCGATCTTTCAGGAACAGGCGATGAAGATCGCGCTCGACGCGGCGAAATTTTCGAGCCTCGAGGCCAACCGTTTGCGCAAGGCGATGGCGACCTTCCGCAGCCGGGGCATGGTGGACGAATTGCAGGACATGATGGTGGAGCGTATGGTGAAGCGCGGCTACGATCGCGAATTCGCCCAGCGCTGCTTCAACCAGATCAGGGGCTTCGGCGAATACGGTTTTCCGGAAAGCCACGCGGCCAGCTTCGCGCATCTCGTCTATGTCAGCAGCTGGCTGAAATGCCATTTTCCGGCCGCCTTCGGATGCGCGCTGCTCAATTCGCAGCCGATGGGCTTCTATGCGCCGGCCCAGATCGTGCGCGATGCGGCGGAGCATGGCGTGCGCGTGTTGGCGGCAGATGTGAATCTGTCGGACTGGGACTGCACTTTGGAAGACACGGCATCCCAGCGAGAGCGGGAATTGAGTGTCGCGAAGTCGGACACGGCTGATGACGAGGTAATGGGGAGGGCGGACCGCCATATCGCCCTGCGCCTGGGCCTGCGCCAGATCGACGGCCTGCCCGAGGCGATGGCGGCGCGGATCGTGGCCGAGCGGGTCGAGAACGGCCCCTATCGCGATGTTGCCGAATTGCGCGACCGGGCGAAGATCGGGCCTGCTTATATCGAGCGGCTCGCATCCGCGGACTGTTTCGGGTCGCTGGGGCTGTCGCGGCGTCAGGCATTGTGGGACGCGCGCAGCCTGATCGGCGCGCCCGATCTGCCGCTGTTCGCCCATGCCGCCGCGCGCGACGAGGGGGCGGAGACGCGGCGCACCGCGCTTCCCGTGATGCCGCTGAGCGAAGAGGTCGTCGCCGATTACCAGACCACGCGATTGAGCCTGAAGGCGCATCCGATGGCCTTCCTGCGCGCCGGCCTCGCCGAGCGGGGCTTCGTACGCGCCTGCGACCTGCGCGCCCGCAAGTTTCGCTCCATGGTCCATGTCGCAGGCGTGGTCCTGATCCGCCAGCGGCCGGGTAGCGCGAAGGGGGTGTGCTTCATCACGCTGGAGGACGAGACGGGCGTCATCAATCTGGTCGTCTGGCCCGACTTGAAGGAGAAGCAGCGGCGTGTGGTGATGGGCGCGCGGCTGATGGAGGTGCGGGGCCGCGTCGAATATGACGACGAGGTGATCCACGTGATCGCGCACCATATGAGCGACTCCACGGACGAGCTGCACAAGCTGTCCGACGACATGCTGAACGCCCCCGTCGCGCGCGCCGATCATGTCAGCAATCCGCTGCCGTCCTCGTTCTCGGCAAAATCCAACCCGCGCGACGACCTTCGCGAAGGCGCCGACGATCCCTACCAGCCCGTCGAACCGTGGGAGGAACCGCCCGCCGGCAATCGCGAATGCGGATTCCACGGGCCGCAATCGGGCGGGCATCCGCGCAATGTCAGGATCATTCCCAAATCCCGCGACTTTCATTGACGATGGCGGGAAAAAGCACATCCATCTCCACCCGGATCGGCCGTTTCGCCGGCGATCGCCGCGTAATCGGCCTGTTGCTGGTGCTGGCCGCTCTGATCGGCGGGCGAGCCTGGCTGGCGGAGCATCCCGAACACGATCCGTGGGCGCCCCTCGATCTGCGCGATCCGCCGGGCTGGGCGACGATGGCGAAATTGCAGGCCCTTCGCGACGATGTGACCGCCTGCCGCGCAGTGCTGGAGCGGTCCGACGTGGCGTTCACCGCACTCGATGCGCAGGGGGAGGGCAATTGCGCGCGGCCCGATCGGACCCGGCTCGACGCCTATCCGCTCTCGCCCGCTAGTCCGCCTACGACGTGCCCGGTGGGGATCGCGCTGGAGATCTGGCGCACCGACACCCTGGAGCCTGCCGCCAGAGACATCTTCGCTAGCGATTTGCAAAGAATAGAGCACCTTGGTGCCTATTCCTGCCGACGCCTCTATGGCCGAGACAGCGGCGCGTGGAGCGAGCATGCGACTGGAAACGCGATCGATATCGCCGCTTTCGTGCTGGAAGACGGCACGCGGATCAGCCTGCTCGGCGATTGGGAGGGCGAGAACGACAAAGCGCGTTTCCTGCGCCGCGCGCGGGACGGGGCCTGCAAGGCCTTTGCAACGACCTTGAGCCCGGATTACAACGCCGCCCACGCCGATCATTTCCATCTCGACATGAGCCCGCGCTGGTCGGGCGTCTGCCGCTAGCTTTCTTCGCGCAGTTTTTCGTAAGCCAGGCGGGCGGCGCGCGCTTCGGCGCACATGTCTCCGCTATTGGCGCAGTGCCGCTCGAGCAATTCGACATTGCGCTTCTGTTCGCCCAGATAATAGGGATCCGAACGCAGGCTCGGCGAATAAACCTCTCGCCTGTCGCTCTCGGGGATCGAAGCAGTTGATGCGGGCGCCGTATCGCCACTATCGCCAAGAGAGGTCACTGCCATACCCGCGCCGAATGCCGCGACGAGTGCGAACAAGGTCACGATGGAGCGGGAAGACAAGAACCTGCGCATGACGACAGCCTAGCGCCGTTCGCCGAAACGCAAAAGCGCGTCACCCTTCCAGCGAATAGCCGGCCGAGCGCACGGTGCGGATCGGGTCTTTCGTACCCGGCATTTCGATCGCCTTGCGCAGACGGCGGATGTGGACGTCAACCGTGCGCAGCTCGATATCGCTGCTCGTGCCCCAGACGCCGTCGAGCAGCTGGCTGCGGCTAAACACGCGGCCAGGGCTTTCCATGAAGAATTTGAGCAGGCGATATTCGGTGGGCCCCAGCTTCAGCACCTCGCCCCGGCGCACGATCTTGTGCGCGACGGGATCGAGCACGATGTCGCCCACCTCGATCGTTTCGCCTGCCAGAGCCGGGCGGATACGGCGCATGACCGCGCCGACCCGCGCCAGCAATTCGCGCGGGCTGAAGGGTTTGGTCAGATAATCGTCCGCCCCGGTGTCGAGCCCGCGAATGCGATCGTCCTCCGCCTCGCGCGCGGTCAACATGATGATGGGGACGTGGGCGGTCGACTTGTCGCGACGCAGGCGGCGGCAGACCTCGATCCCGCTGGTGCCTTCGATCATCCAGTCGAGAATGACGAGATCCGGCGTGTCCTCCGCGGCGAGGATCAGCGCCTCGTCCCCATCGGCAGTGGCGCGGACCGAATATCCTTCATTGCTGAAACGATATTCGAGCAGTTCCAGCAGCGCCGGATCGTCTTCGACAAGCAGCAGTTTCGCTTTGTTCACGTCGCCTGACCGTCCCGTAGTTTGTGCGTTCGTCATTCTGATATGACGCCCACACTACAGGAATGTGTCAACGATCTCCGCCATCCGCATTTTCAGCACTGCGATTGTCTTCGTCCTGGCTGTCGTCGTCGTGATAGTAGAATCCGGTGGCGGCGAAGTGGACCATTTCCGCGACATTGGTCGCATGATCGCCGATCCGTTCGAGATTACGCGCCACGAACAGCAATTGGGCGGCGTTGCTGATCGTCGCCGGATTTTCGACCATGTGGCTGACCAGATTGCGGAAAATCGAATTGTAGAAGGCGTCGACCTTGGCGTCGGTCTCGATGACCTCCTTGGCCAGCTCCGCATCGCGCGCCGCATAGGCGGTCAGAACGTCATGGACCATTTCGGCGGCGACTTCGGCCATGGCGGGGAGCAGCGTCAGCGGTTCGAACTTCTTGCGATTCTCCGCCTCGATTTCGCGGCTCGCCTTGGCGATGTTCTTGGAATAATCGCCGATCCGCTCGACCACGCCCGCGATCTTGAGCGCGGCGATGACTTCGCGCAGATCGTCCGCCATCGGCGCGCGCAGCGCGATCACGCGGATCGCCAGCTTGTCGATCTCGCTTTCGAGCGCGTCGATGCGCTTGTCGCCCTTGATGACCTGCTTGGCGAGCGTGTCGTCGCCCTTGACCAAGGCTTCGAGCGAGCGCTGGATGGCGACTTCGGCGAGCCCGCCCATTTCGGCGATCAGGCCGCGCAGGCGGGTGATGTCCTCGTCGAAGGCCTTTACAGTGTGTTCCTGCATAAATTCGTCCTCAGCCGTAACGGCCGGTTATGTAATCCTGGGTCCGCTGTTCGAGCGGATTGGTGAATATGTCAGAAGTACGACCATACTCCACCATCTTTCCCAAGTGGAAGAAGGCAGTGCGCTGGCTGACGCGGGCGGCCTGCTGCATGGAGTGCGTGACGATGACGATCGCGTAGCGTCCCGAAAGGTCGGCGATCAGCTCTTCGATCTTGGCGGTCGCGATCGGGTCGAGCGCGGAACACGGCTCGTCCATCAGGATCACTTCGGGATCGACTGCGATGGCGCGCGCGATGCACAGGCGCTGCTGCTGGCCGCCCGAAAGCGCGGTGCCGCTGTCGGTCAGGCGATCCTTCACCTCTTCCCACAGGCCGGCGCGGCGAAGCGATTTTTCGACGATGGCGTCGAGCTCATCCTTGCCTTCCGCAAAGCCGTGGATCTTGGGGCCGTAGGCGATGTTTTCGTAGATCGATTTCGGGAAGGGATTGGGCTTTTGGAAGACCATCCCGACCCGTGCGCGCAATTGCACGACGTCGAGCTTGGGATTGTAGATGTTCTCGCCGTCCAGCGTGATGTCGCCCTCCACGCGCGCAGCGGGGATGGTGTCGTTCATCCGGTTCAGGCAGCGCAGGAAGGTCGATTTGCCGCAGCCCGACGGGCCGATGAAGGCCGTGACGTATTTCTGCGGAATATCGATCGAAACCGAATCGATCGCCTGTTTCGAGCCGTAGAACACGTTCACGTCATGCGCGCGCATTTTGGCTTCGGTGGCTTCCAGATTATCGTGAACTACAGTCACCAGCGTTTCTCGAATTTGTTGCGCAGATAGATGGCAAGGCCGTTCATCACGAGGAGGAACAGCAAGAGGACGATGATCGCCGCGCTGGTCCGTTCCACGAAACCGCGATCGATCTCGTCCGACCACAGGAAGATCTGGACCGGCAGGACGGTGGCGGGCGATGTCAGCCCGTCGGGCGGCGTGGCGACGAAGGCGCGCATGCCGATCATCAGCAGCGGCGCGGTTTCGCCCAGCGCGCGGGCCATGCCGATGATGGTTCCGGTGAGGATGCCGGGAAGGGCGAGCGGGAGGACGTGGTGGAACACGACCTGGACGGGCGAGGCGCCGACCGCCAGTGCCCCGTCGCGGATCGAGGGCGGGACCGATTTGATGGCATTGCGCCCGGCGATCACGATCACCGGCATGGTCATCAGCGCCAGCGTCATGCCGCCGATCAGAGGCGCGGAGCGCAAATTCGGGAAGATCCACAGGAACACGGCAAGGCCGAGCAGGCCGAAGATGATCGAGGGCACGGCGGCGAGATTGTTGATCGAGACTTCGATCACGTCGGTCCAGCGGTTCTTGGGCGCGTATTCTTCGAGATAGAGCGCTGCGAGAACCCCGATCGGGAAGGCCAGGATCAAAGTCACCGCCATGGTCAGCAGCGAGCCCTTGAGCGCGCCCCAGATACCGACTTCCTGCGGATTGGTCGCGTCGGAGCGGCTGAAGAAACCGGCGTCGAAATTCTTTTCCAGCAGGCCGCGTTCGGAAAGCGAGCGTGCCAGGGCCTGCATTTCGGGCGATCCTTCGCCTTCGTAACCGGCGGAAAGGTCCGGGCTGGCGGCGAGATCGAAAGTCGTGGTGGTCCGCAGGATCGAAGGATCGGCCTGGATCGCTTCGGCCACGTCGCGCCATGCGAAAGTGCCGATCTGGGCCGCGCCCTGATCGCCCAAGGTCTCGGCGGCGAAATACTGGACGGTTGCGGGCAGCCCTTGCGCCTCCAGAGTGCGGAGGCCTTCATTGCCGGCGAGCGTGTTCGCATCGCCGCTGATCCCGGCCTCGGTGAAGTCGATCGTGACCGGCATTTCGACGCGCTGGAAGCCGCCGATGCCGTTGATGGTCATGGTCGCCAGAAGGAAGACCAGCACGGCGACCGAGAAGACGATCGCCGACAGGCCCAGCATCTTGAAACGCTGTTCTGCGGCATACCGTTTCTTCAGGCGCGCTTCGAACGCAGCCGTGCGGGTCGGCGCGCGGAGCGGGGCGTCGTCTGCGCTCGTGGTGGTGGTCACGGGATCACTCATACGCTTCGCGGAACCGCTTTACGACGCGCAGGGCGATAAAATTGAGCCCCAGCGTCACGAGGAAAAGGACGAAACCGAGCGCAAAGGCGCTCAAGGTCGCCGGATGGTCGAAACTGCCTTCGCCGGTCAGCATGGCGACGATCTGGACCGTCACCGTGGTCATGGAATCGAGCGGATTGGCGCTTAGATTGGCGGCGGTGGAGGCGGCCATGACGACGATCATCGTCTCGCCGATTGCGCGGCTCACCGCCAGCATCACGCCCGCCACGATGCCGGGCAGGGCGGCGGGGATCATGACCTTGCGGATCGTCTCGCTGCTGGTGGCGCCCATGGCGAGGCTGCCGTCGCGCATCGCTCCGGGAACGGCGGCGATGCTGTCATCCGCCATCGAAGAAACGAAGGGGATGATCATCACACCCATCACGAGGCCCGCCGCCAGCGCGCTTTCGCTCGATGCATTGCTGACGCCCAGCGACACCGCGATATCGCGGATGCCCGGCGCAATGGTGAGGGCGGCGAAATAACCGTAGACCACGGTGGGCACACCGGCGAGCACTTCCAGAGCGGGTTTCACCCACGCACGCACGCGCGGATCGGCGTATTGGGTCAGGTAGATCGCGCTCATCAGCCCAAGGGGAATGGCCACGATCATGGCGATGATCGCGCCGATGAAGATCGTGCCCCAGAACAGCGGGATCGCGCCATAGCGATCGCCCTGCGGGTTCAGGGGATTGCTCATCGGATCGGGATTCCACTGCGTCCCGAACAGGAAATCGATCGGCGAGACCATGCCGAAGAAACGGACGGTCTCGAATACCAGGCTGGCGACGATGCCGATCGTGGTCAGGATCGCGACCAGCGACGCGAGCAGCAGGATGGTCATGACCATCTTTTCCACCCGCGTGCGGGCAGTAAAGTCGGGTCTCAGCCGCAGGAACGACCAGGCTCCGCCAAGGAACGCGATCACCAGCGTCGCGGCAAGGCCGATCCAGCTATAGAAATTCAGCACGCTGCGGAACGGCTCGACGAGGTCGGCGGCCGCCGGATTGAACACGGCAGGCGAATTGCCGAGCGCGACGTTGCGGGCTTCGGCGAGCATGGTCTGGCGTTGCAGGCCGAAGGTAGGCAGGTCTGCCGCCGCCGGGCTGGCCAGCACCGATTGCAAAACCAGATTGGGCGACAGAATTGACCAGACCAGCGCGAACAGAACCGCCGGAATGACGATCCAGAGCGCCACGTACCAGCCGTGATAGCTGGGCAGCGCAGCCAGCCTGACGCCGGGCTGCGCACGCTTGAAGGTCCAAGCACGCGCCCGTGCCGCCAGCCAACCGGCCAGCCCCAAAGCCAGGGCAAGGAGAAGCAGGATGGAAGGAGACACGAGCGCGCGTTTCTAGTCTTTCGAGGAAGGTCCGCCGAGGACTTACTGGAAGTCTGCGGCGGTCAGGGTCGGGAATTGCGTCAGCGCCTGCGTGTTGCGCGCCATCACGTCATCCGGCGAAGCGACCAGCCCGATATCGGCAAGCGGTCCGCCACGCGACCACATTTTGCCCCATTCGGCCAGATAGGCGCGCAGGCCCGGAATGGCATCGAGATGGGCGTTCTTGACATAGACATAGAGCGGACGGGCACCGGGATAGGCGAAGCTGGAGATGTTTTCGTAGGTCGGTTCGACCCCGTTCATCGACAGGCCCTGCACCTTGTCCGCGTTTTCTTCCAGATAGCTGTAGCCGAAAACGCCCACGGCGCGCGGATTGTTCTCGATCTTCTGCACGATCAGATTGTCCTGCTCGCCCTGATCGACATAGGCGCCGTCCGAACGCACTTCGGTGCAGATGCGGGCATGCTGGTCCTCGTCGCTGTCCTTGAGCGCTTCCATTTCCGGATTGGTGTCACAGCCGACTTCGAGCACCAGCTCGGCCAGCGCGTCGCGCGTGCCGGAAGTGGAGGGCGGACCGTAGACCAGGATCGGCTCGTTCGGGAGCGAGGGATCGACATCGGACCACGTGCGATTGGTCTGCTCTTCGCCATAGGGGTTCGCGGCGAGCGCCTCGTACACGATCTTGGGCGTCAGGTTCATGGTGATCCCGCCCTGCGCCGAAGCGAAGGCGATCCCATCCAGGCCGACCTGCAATTCGGTGATCTCGGTCACGCCGTTCTGCTGGCAGGTCTCGAACTCGCTCGCTTTCATGCGGCGCGAAGCGTTGGCCATGTCCGGCTTGTCCGCGCCGACGCCGCTGCAGAACAGCTGGATGCCGCCGCCGCTGCCGGTCGCCTCGATGATGGGCGAGGGGTATTCCGGGTTGGAACGCACGAAGCTTTCCGAAACCAGCTTGGCGAAGGGGAAGACGGTGGACGAACCGACCGCACGGATCGATTCGCGCGATCCGCCGCCCCCTGCGGCATCACCGCAGGCGGAAAGGGCGAGAACGGAAAGGGCGGCAAACGCCAGGCGGCTGCTCTTGATCATGATTCGAGTTCCTTCAGGGAGTATCGTGCCGGTCCAAGAGCGAAATTGTGTTACAGGATTGCGACAACCGCGTGACTTCATCGGAGCCCTGACCGAGCAAGCCTTTGATACCGCGTGGCTCACGCTTCATCTTCGGCTTCGTTTTCGATCGGCAGCAGCACCGCAACCCGTGTCCCTTCGCCCAGAGTGCTCTCTATGTCGAGCCTTCCGCGATGGCGTTCCACGATATGTTTGACGATCGCCAGCCCCAGGCCGGTCCCTCCCGAAGCGCGGCTGCGGCCCGGATCGGTGCGATAGAACCGGCGCGTGAGATGCGGGATGTGTTCCGGTGCAATGCCTTCCCCCTGATCGGCAACGGTCAGGCGCACGCGTTTGGAACCCTGCGGCTGCAGATGGATCGAAACCGGCGTATCCTCGCCACCGTATTTCAGCGCATTATCGACGAGGTTCCGCACCAATTGTTCGAGTTGCTGGACATCGCCGCAAACAGTGAAATCCGTTTCTGTCTCTATGGCCAGGCGCGCCGTTCGTTCAGGTCCGGCTGCGTCCAGTGCCGCACGCCGCACCAAAGCGGTGAAGTCGATAGGGTCGGAAGGCAGATCGTCCTTTTCCGCCTCGATACGCGATAAGGACATCAGATCGCTGACCAGATCCTGCAGCCGCCGCCCCTCGCGCTCGATCGTGCCGAGGAATCGTTTGGCCATTGCGGGATCGAGATCGTCGGCATCGTCCTGCAAGGTTTCGACATAGCCGAGGATCGAGGCCAGCGGCGTGCGCAGTTCGTGGCTGGCATTGGCGACGAAATCGGTGTGTGCGCGCGCCGTATCGGCCTCGGCGGTGCGGTTGACGAATTCGATGACTGCCATCCCGCCTTCGAGCGTCTTGCGATTGATCCGCCAGATATCCTGCCGCCGCGCGAGCCCGCGGATGACGGCAAACCCGTCCGTGTCGCGATCGATCAGGGAGATCGCTTCGGGCTGGCGCAGGGCCATGCGCACATCCTGTTCGATGATGTGCGGGCCGAGCAGCTTGCGCGCGGCGCGGTTCGCCACGGCGACGCGGTTGCGCCGAGTCACGATGATGGGCGAATCGGAAAATTCGAACAATTCCCCCATCCGTTCGGCTGACATCGCCTCCTGCTCCACACCGGCGCTGGGCGGCGGGGCGGGGGAGCCGACCATCCACAGCGTGCCCATCCACAGGAGCGTGACGGCGAAAGCGAGCGCGACGCCGGCTCCGCTTACGATCATGACGATACCCGCTGCCAAAGCGAGACCGGCTGCGGGCCAGGGGAAGCTCGTGCGATCGCCCATACACGCGCGCCTCTAGCGAGCCGGTGCCCGCCTGACCAGCCTCGCCATGACGGCCCGGCTGGAAGCATGCTGCCGACGATAGATTGTCCACCGGCGCTCGCTTGCGCTATCGGATGCGGGAGGCCATTCGGGGGGAAAAGGTATGAGCGATGGCGAGCTGACGGATCCGCCGCCCGAGCGGGCGAGGATGTGGCGCCATATCGGCCCCGGTATCGTGGTGGCCGCGACCGGTGTGGGTGCGGGCGATCTTGTCGCGACGCTGATTGCGGGATCGCGCTTCGGCTATGCGCTGCTGTGGGCGGCGATCCTGGGCTGCGTGGTCAAGATCGCCCTGTCGGAAGGCGCGGCGCGCTACCACCTCGCCACCGGGTCCACGATTCTCGCAGGGTGGCGATCGCTGGGGCGATGGGCGGCGTGGTATTTCGGGATCTACGTCATCATCTGGGGCTTCATCTACGGAGCGACGGCGATGAGCGCGACGGCCCTGCCGCTCGCCGCGCTTTTTCCCGCCATACCCTTGCGCGCGTGGGCTATCGCAGCGGGGCTGTTCGGCTTCATCTTCGTGTTCTTCAATCGGTACGAGACGTTCGAGATCGTGATGAAGTGGCTGGTCGGCTTCATGTTCGTCATCATGGTCGGGCTGGCGATCCTGGTCGCACCGAACCTCGGCGATATGGCCGCAGGACTGACATTCGATCTGCCCGAAGGCTCGCTTTTCTACACGCTCGGCCTGATAGGCGGAGTCGGCGGCACGATCACGACGGCGGCCTATGGATATTGGACGCAGGCCAAGGGCTGGCGCGGCCTTCCATGGGTGCCGATGATGCGGACCGATAACGCGCTCGCATACATCGTCACCGGCCTGTTCGTCGTGGCCATGCTGATCGTGGGTGCGGAATTGCTGTATTCCGTCGGAATAGCGCTGGAAGACAGCGATCGCGGCCTGCTCGGCTTGTCCGAGGTGCTGTCAGAGCGGTTCGGCACGATCGTGGCGGTCCTGTTCCTGCTCGGCTTCGCGGCCACGTCGCTGTCCTCGCTATTGGGCGTGTGGCAGGGGATGAGCCTGTTTTTCTCCGACTGGTGGTATCAGCTCAAATGCGCCGCTGCGAGCGATGAGGGCGGCAGCGATGAAGGAGGCCGCGAAGGCAGCGGGGCTTACCGCTTCTATCTCGCCTGGCTGACCTTCCCGCCCATGCTGCTGCTGTTCGCCGACCGCCCGTTTCTGCTGGTGATCGTCTACGGTGCGTTCGGCGCGCTGTTCATGCCGTTTCTGGCCATCACGCTCCTGATCCTCAACAATTCGGATCGCGTCCCCGCCGCGGCGCGCAATGGCTGGCTGGCAAATGCCACGCTGGCGGGTTCGGCGCTCCTGTTCCTGGTGCTCGCGATCCAGCAGGTTGCGAACCTTGTGGGGCGGGCGTGAGGATTTGGGAGTGGGTGGTGACCCCTACGGGAATCGAACCCGTGTTTCAGCCGTGAAAGGGCCGCGTCCTAACCGCTAGACGAAGGGGCCTTGCCAGATGCGCCGATGCAATAGAGCGCGCCGATGGATAACGGTGCGCGGATCGCAAACGCAAAAACGCCACCGATGGTGACCCCTACGGGAATCGAACCCGTGTTTCAGCCGTGAAAGGGCCGCGTCCTAACCGCTAGACGAAGGGGCCAGTCCCGTTTCCGGGTCGGTGGCGTGGCCGGGCGTCTAATCGGCTCGTCCAAGCTCGTCAAGCCTTGGATCGCGGCAAATTTTCACGCGTCCGCAGGGCGCTCAATCGGCCCATGCGGCGTCTTCCAGATGCAGTTCGGCAGAGGCGCGCTGGGCCCAATCGTCGATCTTGGCGCGGCCCGCCAGCCACAGCCTGCGTCCGCGTGTGCCATGCAGCAAGGTCTGGCCCAATTCGCTGTCCGCCATCCGAAACCCGATAGCCTTGAAGCTGCGCCCGTCGTCTCCTGCGGCAACGATGCGGACATGGCCGGTGCCCACCACGTCGCATTTGACCAGCCGCACCGGGCCGACCGCGAGCCGGGGGCCGGGCCAGCCCATGCCGAACGGCCCCGCGCCTTCGAGCGTCTCGACGAGATCGGGCACCAGTCCGCCCGGCGACACGGCGAGATCGAGCACGGTGGATTGTCCGGCGCTGGCCCGCGCCACATCTTTCGCCAACCGCTCGTCGAGCCATTCGGCAAAGGCGTCGAGCCGGTCCGCCTCGATCGTCAGGCCTGCCGCCATGGCATGGCCGCCCCCTGCGACCAGCAGGCCGCTTTCGCGCGCCGCGATGATCGCTGCGCCAAGATCTACGCCCGCGATGGAGCGACCCGATCCCTTGCCCTGGCCGGTCTCCTCGTCGATCGCGATGACGAGAGCGGGCTTGCCGGTCTTTTCCTTGATCCGCCCAGCGACGATCCCGATCACGCCGGGATGCCAGCCGCGCGCCGCCACGAGAGTGACCGCGCGGTTGTGCTGCGCGGCGAGCTGTTCTTCCGCCCCTTCCTGCACGGCGGCCTCGATCGCCCGGCGTTCGTCATTGAGCTGGGAGAGTTGCGCCGCGATGGCCTGCGCTTCTTCCGGGTCCTGCGTCGTCAGCAGGCGCACGCCCAGCGTCGATTCGCCCACGCGCCCTCCGGCATTGATCCGGGGGCCGAGCGCGAAGCCCAGGTCGCTGCAGGCAGGCGCGCGCTTCAGGCGGCTCGCATCGATCAGCGCCGCCATGCCCGTGTTCGCGCGGCGCGCCATCACCTTGAGGCCCTGCGCCACGAAAGCGCGGTTCAGCCCGTGCAGCGCGGCAACGTCCGCCACCGTGCCGAGCGCCACGAGGTCGAGCAGCCCCATCAGATCGGGCTCGCTCCGGCTTTCGAAAAAACCGCGCCTGCGCAGCGTGCGAACGAGCGCGATGCCGAGCAGGAACGCCACGCCGACGGCGGCGAGATGGCCATGCCCGGCGGCAAGATCGCTTTCATCGAGGCGGTTCGGATTGACCAGCGCCAGCGCGCGCGGAAGCTCGGCTGCGCATTTGTGGTGATCGACCACGATAACGTCCACGCCGGCATCGTGTGCCTGCTGTAAGGCGTCGAATGCCATCGCCCCGCAATCGACCGTGACGACGAGGCTGCTGCCCTGTTCGCCGAGTTTCACCAGCGCCTCGCCCGAGGGGCCGTAGCCTTCGAGCAGGCGGTCCGGGATATAGTAATCCGCTTCCACGCCAAGATCGCGCAACAAGCGGATCAGCAGTGCCGCGCTCGTCGCGCCGTCGACATCGTAATCGCCATAGACGGTGATCCGCTCCCCGCTCAGCACCGCCTGAGCGAGGCGATCGGCGGCGGTGTCCATATCGTTGAATTCGGACGGGTCGGGCAGAAAATCGCGCAAGGTGGGCGTACGATTGCGCGTAAGATCGGCTTCCGCCACGCCGCGCGCCAGCAGCAGCTGGGTGACGATGTCGTGTGCCACGGTCGCGGTGCCGCCGCGCGACAAGTCCATGTTTCCGCCCCGCCAGCGCCATTTCTTGCCGGAAAGCGATCGCTCGATGCCGAGCACGGAAGGGGCAGTGTCTGTGGGCATGATGCGGATTTTAGGCGCCTTGGGGGGAACCGCAAGGGAGTGCGGATTGACAATCGACAGAGGTCAGCGATGCTGTGCCGCGATGTCGCTCGCGCCACTCCTCATTGCCTGGCACAGCCGGACCGGCGCCAGCCGCGCCATGGCCGAAGCCGCGCGCGATGGAGCGGGCGAGGCGGCGCTGTGCCTTTCCGCCGAACAGGTCGAGCCGGATCACCTGCTGGCCGCGCGCGGCTATCTGTTCGTCTGTCCCGAAAATCTCGCGGCGATGAGCGGGATGATGAAGGACATGTTCGATCGCTGCTATTATCCCGTTCTCGGTAGGTTGGAGGGGCGCGCTTATGCGACCGTCATCGCCGCGGGATCGGACGGGGAGGGGGCACAGAGACAGCTCGACCGGATCGCCAAGGGCTGGCGCCTGAAGCGGGTGGCCGATCCGATGATCGTCAATTTCGAGGCGCAAACGCCCGAGCGTATTCTGGCGGACAAGACCGTCCCCGACGAAACGCTGGCAGAGTGCCGGGCGCTGGGCGAAGGCCTGGCGGAAGGCTTGTCGGCCGGTATCTTCTAACCGATATTCGCCATCAGCGAAGCCTTCGCTTCGTCGTATTCGATGGCCAACCGCTCGACCATGTCCGCGACCGGGCCGACCGACTTGACCGTCCCGATCCCCTGGCCGGAGCCCCAGATATCCTTCCAGGCCTTGGCTTTGGTGTTGCCGCCGCTGCCGAAATTCATCTTGCTGGGATCGCTCGTCGGCAGATCGTCGGGATCCATGCCCGCCGCTTCAATGCTGGAGCGCAGATAATTGCCGTGCACGCCGGTGAAGAGGTTGGTGTAGACGATGCCCGCCGCGTCCCCATCCACGATGCCTTGCTTGTAGCCCGGATCTGCATTCGCCTCGTCGGTCGCGATCCAGGGCGATCCGATATAGGCGAAGTTCGCCCCCAGCGCCTGCGCCGCCAGGATCGAGCGGCCATGTCCGATCGAGCCGGACAGAGCGACCAGTCCGTCGAACCAGGCCCGGATTTCCTGCATCAGCGCGAAGGGGCTGAGCATGCCCGCGTGGCCGCCCGCACCTGCGGCGACCGGGATAAGGCCGTCCGCACCCTTTTCGATCGCCTTGCGCGCGAAGCGGTCGGTGATGACGTCGTGCATGGTGATCCCGCCCCAGCCGCGCACAGCGTCGAAGATCTCCTCGCGCGCGCCCAGAGAGGTGATGACCAGCGGAACCTGCCATTTGGCGCAGGTCGCCATATCGGCCTCGATCCGGTCGTTCGAACGGTGGACGATCTGATTGACGGCAAAGGGCGCGGCGGGCCGGTCGGGATTGTCGCGATTATGCGCGGACAGCTCCTCGGTGATCTGGTGCAACCACTCGTCGAGCTGGACCTGAGGCCGGGCGTTGAGCGCCGGGAAGCTGCCGACGATTCCCGCCTTGCATTGGGCGATGACCAGTTCGGGTCCGGAAACGATGAACAGCGGCGAGCCGATCACCGGCAGACGCAGCCGATCGAAGGGGGCGGGCAGGGGCATGAGCGATCTCCTCTCGCGAATTTTCCGACCGGGTTATGGTGCGCCGCCCCCCTTGTCGAGACTGCCGTTACGGAAGGTCGGACAACTCGGGCAGGGTATGTGCGATATCGTAGGTGCGCGCGGCGTTGGTGCAGAACAAGGCGCGCTTCTCCTGCGCCGATGCGCCGGAGGCGAGGCGTTTGAACGCGTTCCACAGCACCGGATAGCTCGCGCCCCAGCGATCGACCGGGTAATTGCTCTCGAACATGGCTCGCTCGGTGCCGAAGGCTTCGATGCAGGTTTCGATATAGGGCCGCCATAGATCGGCAAGCTCTTGGGATCCGCAGCCCTTCGCCGGTCCGTCCTCCGGCATGCCGCAGAACGACATGGCGAGCCCGCCGAGTTTTACAGAGACATTGGGGCATTCGGCAATCGCGCGAATGCTGGCTCGCCAGCGTTCGAACGTCTCGGGCAGGGTGCCGGCATATTTCCCCATTCCGAGCGGCGTGCCGCAATGGTCGAGCACGATGGCCTGATCCGGAAAAGCACGGGCGAGCGCTAGGACATCGCCGAGCTGGGGTTCCAGCACCCAGGCATCGAAGGTCAGGCCGAATTGCGAAAAGGCCGAAAAACCGGCGCGAAAGGCATCGGAGCCATAAAGCCCCTCGGGCGCGTGGAAGGGAGGCCCGAGCACTTCCGGGTCGGCATCCCAGGCGCCCGCGTGCCGGATGCCTTTGAAGCGTCCGTTTCCGGCGGCAATCAGCGCCTCGACCACCGGCGTGACCGCATCGCCCAGCGTGAGGTCCGCATGGCCCACGATCCCGGCACAGGGACGATACTCGCCATAAAGCCCGCTAGCACCCTGCGCCGCGACGCCGTTCACATACTCGACCTCGCCGACGGGCTTCATCGCCTGCTCGCGATCGGCGGCATAATAGGCGCCGCATTCCATGAAGACGGTCGCCAGCACGCGGTGCGAGGGTGCGTCCGGCGATCCGGCGCCGATATCCGCTCGTAACGCATCGAAATCGTAATACGCCGCCCCTGCAATCGCTTCCAGAAACGGATGCCTGGGGGTGGGAAAGGCCGGAAGCAGCGGCCGCAAGTCCCACAGATGGTGATGAGGATCGACGATCGGCAAGTCGGGCTCGAGTATCGTTTCGGTCATGGTCCAGTCTCTCCCTTGTCGATCGATGTTTGTAACACCTGAAATTAATTTGATGCCTCTACGTATTTTGCCGATTATGGCTTATTTCAGAATTTCGCGGTAGGGGCGCGGGCGTAGGCGGGGGTAATTACATGAGACGGGATGTTCGAAGTATTCTCGGCTACGCCGCCGCGTTCTTCGCGGCGACGGCGGCTGCGATCTTCTGGACCCGTTACAGTGGCGGTCTGGCGTTGTTCTGGCCCGGTACTGCGATCGCTGCCACCCTTTTCCTGAGTCTGCCCTATCGTTTATGGGCGATGCCCGCCGTAATCGTGCTTGTTCTCAGCACCATCGCGACCGCAGTCTTCGGGTTCGGCCCAGGCCCGGCTATCCCGCTCGCCTTCGTGAATATCGGCGAAGCTGCCCTCACAGCGTTTCTCCTTCGCAAAGTTCGGCCGCAGGGCGATTATATAACCAGCGGGTCGGGTTTCTCCGCGCTGATCGCGTTTGCAGGGCTCGCCGCGCCGATAGCGATGTCTCTGCCCGGCGGCTTCATCGCCTGGCACGCCGTGGGAGGCACGTGGCTCTCTCACGCAGGTGCATGGATTGTCGGCCATGGCCTGGGCGCTATGCTAGTGATGCCGCTAGTCCTCTTGCTCGCTGCGGATACCAAGACCGACGGCACCACGGATAAATCCTTCAGCCCCTTTACTAAGAGAAGCGCGGAATTCGTCGCCGTCATGGCACTGATAGCGGCGATCTCCGCGGCCACGATTTTCCAGACCAGTTATCCGCTCTTGTTTCTTCCGATCGTTCCGGTGGTGCTGGCAAGCTATCGCTTCGGCCGGATGGGGGCTGCTGTCGGCGTGCTAGTCGTGACCGTGGCCGCCGCAATTTCGCTGGCGATCGATGTCGGCCATTTCGCAGCTCTCAACCTGACGATTGCCGGCAAGGCGCTGTTCCTGCAATTCTATCTTGCGGTCCTGTTGCTGATCGCTCTGCCGCTCGCGATCGCGCTCGATCAGCGCGAGCGGCTGGTCAACGATATCGTGCAGCGCGAAGCGCTCCAGCGGCTGATTTCCGATCATTCGGACGATGCGCTGCTGCACCTCGATCGCAACGGCTTGATCCGCTTCGCGTCTCCCGCTTCCAAGGAATTGAGCGGGCTCGACGATCTCGACGGGAAACCGATCAGCGCGTTTTTCGGCGCCTTCGATCGGGAGGTGATCGACGAAGCGCTCTCCGACGCACGTACGGCGCCTGGCACCACGCGCATTATTGAACGATCAGTGACGCGCGGCCACGCAACCTTGTGGCTGGAGGCGAAGATTCGTTCGGTCTATTCCGCAGGAGCGGTCGGCTCTTTCGTGGTCACGATCCGCGATGTGACTGCTCGCAAGCTCGACGAATTGCAGGCCACGCGCGAAGCGCGCACCGACGCGCTTACCGGCCTGCCGAACCGCCGCGCCTTTCTCGATGTGTTGGAAGACCAATTGGCTCACGCGCACGAAGCTCCTTTTGCACTGGCTCTCATCGATCTCGATCATTTCAAGCGCGTCAACGATACCTACGGCCACGACACCGGCGATGTCGTACTCAAGAAGATCGCGGGACTGATGCGCGAACATACGACCCGCCGGTGCTTCTTTGCGCGGCTGGGCGGGGAAGAATTCGGCATGATCGTCATGCGCGATGCCGTGAAAGACGCGCCCGAAATCTGCGAACATCTCCGCCAGGCAATCGCCGACAAGCGCATCGCCGATCAGGATGGGCGCGCCTTCAGCGTGACGGCGAGCATCGGCGTTGCGCGGATTGCCGAAACTTGCAGCCCGTCCATGGCGATGAATTCGGCGGACGGGCCACTTTATGCTGCCAAGGCAGCCGGACGAAACATGGTCCGGCTCGCGCAGCGCGAAGGGCATTGGACGAATACCGATAGCACAGCTTCGCTCACCCGGCCCGAGCGGCAGGAACTCGGCGTGGCGGCACGCTAAACCGCCAGCGACACCGCGCTGTTTGCAGCGCTCAGAACGGCGCGCACGCCTGCCGTGGCGACATCTTCGTCGATCCCGCAACCCCACAAGGTCAGTCCATCCGGCGTGCGGCATTCAAGATAAGCCGCAGCCCTGCTGTCGCGCCCGGTCGTCAGCGCATGCTCGACATAATCGACGATTTCCAGTTGCAGGCCGAACGCATCTTCCAGCGTGCTCAGGACGCTCGAAATCAGGCCGTTGCCGCGACCGCTCACGCTCTGGCGCTCCCCTTCCACTTCGATCGTGCCGCTGAATAGGCGGGTGCCATCGGTGGCACGCCGTTCCTCGTAATCGACGAGCTGGAAGTGCTTGTTCGCGGTCTTCACGTGATACGCTTCGCGGAAGGCCTGCCAGATATCGCCAGCGTTCAATTCGCGCCCGAGGCCATCGGCCATGCGCTGGACATGGGGGCTGAAATCGGCCTGCATTTTCTTGGGCAGTTTTAGGCCCTGATCCTGTTCCAGCACCCAGGCGAAGCCGCCCTTGCCGCTCTGCGAATTGACGCGGATGACCGCTTCGTAGCTGCGGCCCAGATCGGCGGGGTCAATCGGGAGGTAGGGCACGCGCCAGCGCTCGTCGTTCTGGCCTGCGCGGGCGCCGAAGCCTTTCTTGATGGCGTCCTGATGGCTGCCCGAAAACGCGGTATACACCAGCTCGCCGCCATAGGGATGGCGCGCGTGGACCGGCAATTCGTTGCAATATTCGACCGTGCGGATCACCCTGTCGATGTCCGAGAAATCGAGCGCGGGATCGACGCCCTGCGTGTACATGTTGAGCGCCATCGTGACGAGGCAGCAATTGCCCGTCCGCTCGCCGTTTCCGAACAGACAGCCCTCGACCCGGTCGGCTCCGGCCATCAGCGCCAGTTCGGCTGCCGCGACGCCGGTTCCGCGATCGTTATGGGTGTGCAGCGAAATGACCGCACTGTCGCGATTGGGCAGGTTGCGGATGAAATATTCGACCTGATCGGCGTAGATATTGGGTGTCGCCGCCTCCACTGTGGCGGGCAGGTTCAGGATGATCGGATGCTTGGGTGTGGGGGCGAGCACGTCCATCACTGCCTCGCAGACCTCCAGGCTGAAATCCAGTTCGGCGGTCGAAAACGTTTCGGGACTGTACTGAAAATGCCAGTCCGTATCGGGCCGCGCGCCCGCTTCGTCGCGCATGACTTTTGCGCCTGCGACAGCGATGTCGCGCACCTGATCGCGGCTCATGCCGAAGACGATTTCACGCCAGGCCGGACTGACAGCGTTGTAGAGATGGACGATCGCCGCGCGCGCACCGTCGAGGCTGGCAAAGCTGGTGCGGATCAGATCGGCGCGACTCTGCGTGAGGACCTGGACGATCACATCGTCGGGAATGCGACCCGACTGCACCAGCCCTGCAATGAAGTCGAACTCGGTCGCACCGGCACTGGGAAAGCCGACCTCGATTTCCTTAACGCCTATCTCGACCAGCAGATCGAAGAAACGATTCTTCTTATGCGCGTCCATCGGATCGACGATGGCCTGATTGCCGTCGCGAAGGTCGGTGGAAAGCCAGCGGGGCGGGGTGGTGATGGTGCGCGTCGGCCACTGGCGGTCGGGCAGGTCGATCTGGGGGAAGGGCGCGTATTTCGCGCTGGGATCGCGGAGCATGGGCATCGGATTACTCGGTCTGTCGAAAGGAACGCGGTGTCGGAAACCCTTGGGCGATCCGCGCGCCTATCGGGCACGCCGGGTCACGCCCAAGGGCGCATAAGTCGTAGATCGAGCAGAAGCGAAGCCATGGAGCCTGCATCGCGCATCGATGCGCGCGATGCAAGCCCAAGAGATCGAAAACTGTTAGATAATTGCCGGGTCAGCGCCGGTATCATTGCTTTTCGAATGCAGCGGTGATTTCCAGCGTCACGTCGTCGCCCACCATCGGCAGCGCGTAATCGATCCCGAAATCGGAGCGCTGGATTGTCGTGCGCCCTTCGAAGCCGATCGTGGCCCGCTCGTTCATCGGATTGGTCCCGGCACCGGTGAAGCGGACATAGAGATCGACCGGGCGCGTGACGCCGTTCATGGTCAGATAGCCGCTGACATCGGCGGTAACGCCGCCCGGCCCCACTTCGACCGATCGCGACACGAAGCGGGCCGGTTCCGGCTCGGGGCCGAAGAAATCGGGTTCCGCGCCGTCCTTGCCCGGTCGCAGCAAATGGTCGCGCAAGCCATCGCTCACCACTGCGACGCTCGTGATCGGAACGGTCACATCGACCATCGCCTCCGACGGATTGGCCGGATCGATGGTGAGCGTGCCTTCGACATCGCCGAACAGGCCGAAATAATCGTTGAAGCCGAAATGATCGACGCTCCACGCAACCAGGCTGTGCGAACCGTCGGCGACATAAGTGCCGCCCGCAACGCGCGAGACATCCACCAGGCCGGGCTTGGACGGCGGCGAGGGTTGCGCTTCGAGCGCGGCAACGCCGCCGACACCGAGAGCGAGGGCGGATAAGGCGAGAGCGATAGGCTTCATAACAAACTCCTGAATGCGAAAAATTCGGCGTGGACGGGACCTAGCGCGAACCGGTCCCGTCCTCAAATCCCCCGCTCAGTTCTTTTCCTTGTCCACCAGCTTGTTGGCGCCGATCCAGGGCATCATGGCGCGCAATTGGGCACCGGTCTTCTCGATCGGGTGGGCGGCGGCAGCCTTGCGGCTTGCCTTCAGTTCGGGCTGGCCCGCCTGATTGTCGAGCACGAAATCCTTCACGAAACGGCCGGACTGGATGTCCTTCAGCACGCGCTTCATTTCCGCCTTCGTTTCATCGGTGATGATGCGCGGGCCGGTCTTGATGTCGCCATATTCGGCGGTGTTCGAGATCGAATAGCGCATATTCGCGATGCCACCTTCATAAAGCAGATCCACGATCAGCTTGGTTTCGTGGAGGCATTCGAAATAGGCCATTTCCGGCGCATATCCGGCTTCGACCAAAGTCTCGAACCCGGCCTGGATCAGATGGGTCACGCCGCCGCACAGCACTGCCTGTTCGCCGAAGAGGTCGGTCTCGCACTCTTCCTTGAAATCGGTCTCGATAATGCCCGAGCGTCCGCCGCCGACCGCGCTCGCATAGGAGAGGGCCAGCTGCTTGGCGAAGCCGTTGCCGCCGTCTCCCTCGCCGCTTTCCTGGTGAACGGCGATCAGGCACGGCACGCCGCCGCCCTTCAGATATTCGCCGCGCACGGTGTGGCCGGGGCCCTTGGGCGCGATCATGATGACGTCCACATTGGCGGGCGGATCGATCAGGCCGAAATGGATGTTGAGGCCATGTGCAAAGGCGAGCGCAGTGCCGGGGCGCATCTTGCCCGCGACCTCGTTCGCATAGATCGCCGCCTGGTGCTCGTCCGGGGCCAGGATCATCAGCACGTCGGCCCATTCGGCCGCTTCCGAGACAGTCTTGACCGTGAAGCCCGCATCTTCGGCCTTCCTGACCGTGGCCGATCCTTCGCGAAGCGCGATCACGACTTCGCCGACGCCGCTGTCGCGCAGGTTCTGGGCGTGGGCGTGGCCCTGGCTGCCATAGCCGACGATCGCGACCTTGCGGTCCTTGATCAGCTGCTGGTCGCAATCGGAATCGTAATAGATCTGCATGGTATCCCTTTTTCTCAGATTTTGTCCGCGCCGCGCATCATGCCGACGATGCCCGAACGCCCGACTTCGACGAGGCCGAGTTCGCGCATCAGGGCGATGAAGCTGGCGACCTTGTCCGGCGATCCGGTCAATTCGAAGACGAAGCTGGCCGTGGTGGTGTCGACGACATTCGCGCGAAACAGTTCGGCGATCCGCAAGACTTCGACGCGCATTTCGCCTTTGCCGACGACCTTGATCAGCGCCAACTCGCGTTCGACATGCGGGCCTTCCTCGGTGAGGTCGATCACCTTGTGAACAGGCACCAGCCGTTCGAGCTGGGCGCGGATCTGATCGATCACCTGCGGCGGGCCGCCGGTGACGATCGTGATCCGGCTGATCGCGTGATCTTCCGAGATGTCGGCCACGGTCAGGCTGTCGATGTTATAGCCGCGCGCCGTGAACAGCCCCGCGATCTTGGCGAGGATGCCCGCTTCGTTATCGACCACGACTGTGAGGACGTGGCGTTCATAACTCTTGGCATGATTTTGGGCAGGATCGCTCATTCGGCGGTTCCTTCCCAGACGGGTTCGAACATGCGGCCCTCGCCATCGTAATCGCGCAGGAAATCGCGACCGCGGCGGACCGCCTCGAAATTATCGGTCTGGCGGCTGAGGTCGAGATTGTCGGCCAGTAGCGTCCAGGTTTCGTCGTCGCCCTTTTCCGCCAGCTCGATACCGAGGAAGCGCTGACCGCTATCCTCGATCCAGTCGAGCAGGCGTTCGGCATCCTGCCGATCGAACCATACGCGGCGTTCGGCGCGCGCTTCGAATTGCGGAGGAATTTTCGCGTGCATGCCCATTATTCGTCCTCCTTCACACCAGCGCCTTGGCTTTGTCGTCGATCGAGCCCGCCACGCTGTCGCCATACATCAGCATGTCGGTATGCGCCGCGCCGCTGGGGATCATCGGCAGGCAGTTGGCATCCTTCGACACATGGCAATCGACGATCACCGGCCCATCATGCGCCAGCATCGCTTCGATCCCGGCGTCGAGCTGGCTCTCGTCCTCGATCCGGATGCCCTTCCAGCCATACGCTTCGGCCAGCGCGACAAAATCGGGCAGGCTGTCGGAATAGCTGTTGGAATAGCGGCTTTCATAGGTCAGCTCCTGCCATTGGCGGACCATGCCCATATATTCGTTGTTGAGGATGAAGATCTTGACCGGCAGGCGATACTGGCTGGCCGTGCCGAGCTCCTGAATGTTCATCTGGATGCTCGCTTCGCCCGCAATATCGATGACGAGTGCGTCCGGATTGCCGAGCTGGGCGCCGATCGCGGCGGGCAGGCCGTAACCCATCGTGCCGAGGCCGCCGCTCGTCAGCCATTTGTTCGGCCCCATGAAGCCGAAATACTGCGCCGCCCACATCTGATGCTGGCCGACTTCGGTGGTGATGATCGGATCGGAATCGCGGGTGAGGGCGAACAGCCGCTCGATGCTCTTTTGCGGCATGATCGCGTCCTTGCCAGCCGGATAGGCGAGACATTTGCGCGCCCGCCAGCCTGCGATGCGTGCCTGCCATTCCGACAGATCGCGGGCCGCGCGATCGCCCCAGGCGGAGACCAATTGTTCCAGCACCTGCGCGCAATCGCCCACGATGCCCAGATCGACCGGCACGACCTTGTTGATGCTGGCCCGGTCGATATCGATGTGGATCTTCTTCGCCTGCGGAGCGAACGCGTCGAGCCGCCCGGTCACCCGGTCGTCGAACCGCGATCCGATCGCCACGATCAGGTCTGACCGGTTCATGGCCATATTGGCTTCGTAGGTGCCGTGCATGCCGAGCATGCCGAGCCAATCCTCGTGGTCGGCGGAAAAGGCGCCGAGGCCCATCAGCGTGCTGGTAACGGGCGCGCCCGTCAGGCGCTGCAATTCGCGCAGCAATTTGCTGGCGCGCGGCCCGGCATTGATGACGCCGCCGCCGGTATAGAAGACCGGCCGCTCCGCCGCCGCCAGCATTTCGACCGCGCGGGCGATCTCGTCCGAAGCGGCGGATGTCCGCGGTTGGTAGCGATGCGAGGCGAGGGGCGTGCTTTCCGCTTCGTCCACCAGAGCGATCTGGATGTCCTTGGGAATGTCGACCAGCACCGGCCCCGGTCGCCCGGTGGTCGCGATACGAAACGCTTCTTCGATGGTCGCAGCCAGCTTGGTGGGATCGTTCACCAGATAATTGTGCTTGGTGCAGTGCCGCGTGATGCCGACCGTGTCGGCCTCCTGAAACGCATCGGTCCCGATCAAACCAGTGGGCACCTGCCCGGTGATGACCACCATCGGGATCGAATCCATCCACGCATCGGCGATACCGGTCACCGCATTGGTCGCACCGGGGCCGCTGGTGACGAGGACGACGCCCGGCTTGCCGGTGGAGCGGGCATAGCCTTCCGCCGCATGCGCCGCGCCGGCTTCGTGCCGCACGAGGATATGGCGCAGGCCGCCTTCGCGCTGATCTTCGCTGAACAGCTCGTCATAGATCGGCAGCACCGCGCCGCCGGGATAGCCGAATACGAATTCGACGCCCTGCTGCACCAGCGTATCGATCAGGATTCGCGCGCCACTGCGCTGCTCCGACACGGTAATCTCCTTCATTGGCTCGGCCTGCGAGAAACGGAAAGCAAATCGGCCCGGTGCGGGGGGTTAGCGCACCGGGCCGATCTGACAGAGACATGGTTTCTTGAAGCGACGATGTCAACGCTTGTTTTGAAATAAAGCTTCAAAAAAATTGTCGAGCGGGAATGTTTTGTTTCCCGATCGAGGCCATTGGCTTGGCGATTGATTGCGAAACCACGTGAATTGCCGCTTGGCGTATTGCCGCGTGGCGGTCGCCCCCAGCGTTTGCGCATCGTTTCGCGACAGCTCTCCGCGCAGCATCGCGGCGATTTCCGGCACGCCTATGGCGCGCATGACCGGCAAGGCGGGATCGAGGTCTCGTTCGAGCAGCGCCCGCACTTCATCGACGGCGCCGCCGTCCAGCATCTGGGAAAAGCGCCGGTCGCAGCGTTCGAACAGCTTCTCGCGATCGGGGAGGAGGACCAGGGGATGGAGCGCTATTCGCTCTGCGATCCCGCCGGATTTGTCCGCCTGCCAGTCCAGCATGCTCCGCCCGGTCGAGCGCACGACTTCGAGCGCGCGCGCGATTCGCTGGCTGTCCGCCGGAGCGAGCTGTGCCGCCCGTGCCGGGTCTTCGGCTTGCAGGGCAGTATAGGCCTCGTCGGTCGGCAGAGCGCGCACGCTGTCGCGGATGGCGGGATCGATCGGCGGGATCGCCGCGATCCCTTCGAGAAGAACCTTCATATAGAGGCCCGTTCCCCCGCACAGGATCGGCACTGCGCCCTCGCTATGGAGCGCATCGATCTCGCGCTTGGCGGCGGCGGCCCAATCGGGGGCGGAGCAGGGCGTCGCGCCGTCCCAACTGCCGAACAGGCGGTGCTCAATCCCGCCCATGTCCTCTTCGCTCGGCCGGGCGCTCAGGACGCGCAGATCGGCATAGACCTGTGCGCTGTCGGCATTGACGACGACGGCGCGGCGTCCATCGGCCTCGATCCTTTGCGCCAGCCGGACGGCCAGATCGCTCTTGCCGCTGGCGGTCGGCCCTGCGATGAGCGCGACCGGTTTGCCGGATACGGCGTTTTCAAGGGGTTCAGGCGTGATCATCGCCCGGTTGATAGCAGATCAGGCCAGCATCGGTAGCGAGCTCGAAACGCGTCTGGAACGCGCCAGCGACGCGCTTGCAAAGGCGGGAACGCCGGTGGCGCTGGCCGGGATGCTCGATTTTTCCGGTGACGTGCTGCAGATCTCGCTGGCCGAGGGGCAACCCGTCGCGGTCGCCGATATCCTGAGCGACCATTTCGGCGGCTGCGACCTGCTGGTGGCGGATCACGAAATCGAGATGCCGCGCCTGTTCGTGTCCGACATGGATTCGACCATGATCGGCCAGGAATGCATCGACGAGCTGGCCGATTTCGCCGGGCTTAAGGAGAAGGTCTCCGCCATTACCGAACGGGCCATGCGCGGCGAGATCGATTTTTCCAGCGCGCTGGCCGAGCGAGTCGCACTTCTGGAAGGGCTGGAAGAAAGCGCGATCGAGCGCTGCCTTGCCGAGCGGATCGCGCCGGTCGCAGGCGCTCGCACGCTCGTTGCGACTCTGAAGTCGAAAGGCTGCCGCAGCGTGCTCGTCACCGGGGGCTTCCACCATTTCGCCGATCCGGTGGCGGAGAGGATCGGGTTCGAACGCGTGGTCGGCAATCGCCTCGCGGTGGCGGACGGGAAACTGACCGGCGCGCTGGACGGAGCGATCAGCGATTCGGCGACCAAGCGCCGCGTGCTCGAAGAGGAGCTGGCGCTGCTCGGCGAGGGCGCCCGCGTGTTGGCGAGCGGCGACGGGGCGAACGACATCCCGATGCTGGAGGCGGCCGATTACGGTTTCGCCTATCGCGCCAAGCCCAAGGCGCGCGCTGCGGCGAACGGGCGCATCGAAAGCGAGGATCTCACCGCGATCCTGAAATTGCTCGGCATTCCGCAAAGCGAGTGGGTCGAAGGCTGACGGCCATCTTGAAGGGCGTTTACGCGATGCTTACACTAATGTAAGTAAGCCGATAGCCCACTTCACGAGGTTGAGCCATGACCGAACAGACCCACATTCAGTCCGATCTCGAAGCCGCTCCCGACGGCACGCTGCTGCGCGATCCGCGCAGGCCCGAACCCCGTTATTCCCTTACCAAGGCCTATGGCCATTTCCGCGACCTGCTGGAGGACAAGGAAGAAACCAGCCACGTCTTCAAGATATTCGAATCGCTCCCTTCGAAGCATTTTCCCGGGCGGGTGCGCCGACTGACCTTGAGCGAGGAGGGGGAGCGTCTGCGCAAGTCGGAACCGTTCCTGCCCACGATCCTCGACGATCATGAAACTCTGCGCAAACTGCCTGAGGGATCGGTCGCCCATGCCTATTGCGATTTCATGGAAAGCGAAGGCCTGACGGCAGCTGGCCTGGTTGCCGAAGCGGACAAATTGGGCCGCCCGAAATATGGCGATCTTACCGAATGGTTCGCCTTCCGATCGCGCGACATTCACGATCTGATGCATGTGCTGACCGGATACGGGCGCGACGCGCTTGGCGAACAATGCGTGCTGCTATTCACTTATGGCCAGCAACCGAGCCACGGGCATCTGCTGATCGGCTATGCCGGGGCGATCAATATCCGCACCATGACGAAGGGCAGCAAGGCGCCGGTGATGCGCGCCGTGCGCCAGGCCCGCCGCACGGGGAATGCCTGCCCGCCGCTGGTCGATCTGCCGATCCAGGAATTGCTGGCGACCCAGTTGAGCGACGCGCGCGAATTGCTGCGTATTCCCGAACCGCACTGGTATCGCGAATGTCATCGCATCTGGCGTGAAGAGGGTCTGGATCCCTACGATCTGCTCGGCAAGGATGCGGCAGTCGCCAAGGCGGCTTAAAACCGAGATCTAAAGCCAGCTCGCAATCGTATCGAGCGGCTTCTTGCGCAAAGCATGCTCGGGCACGGTCGCATGCCTCGCCGGATGCCCCGCCACCACGATCATCAGCGGCTTTTCCCATTCGGGCCGCCCGCAAATGTCGCGCAGGAATCCCATGGGCGAGGGCGTGTGCGTCAGCGTCGCCAGCCCCGCCTCGTGCAGCGTCGCAATCAGCATCCCGCAAGCAAGACCGACGCTTTCGGTGACGTAATAGTTCTGCGCTGCGCCGTCCTCCGCGATCCCGCCCTTGCGCTGCGCGAAGCAGACGATCAGCCAAGGCGCCGTTTCGAGGAAGGGCTTGGCAGCATCGGTGCCGAGCGGATCGAGCGCGGCGAGCCATTCCTCGCTGGCCTTGGGCGCAGTGTCCTCCGCTCCGTAAAACCGCCGCTCTTCAGCCTCCGCAGCCTCGCGAATCGCGCGCCTCTTTTCCGGCGAGCCGATGACGGCGAAATGCTAGGGCTGGTGGTTGGCGCCGCTGGGCGCGGTGCCGGCGGCGCGGATGGCGTATTCGATGACCGCGCGCGGCACCGGCGTGCCGGCGAAGGCACGACAGGACCGGCGGGTCGAAAGCCGTTCGAAAGCGGCCTGCGCGCGGGCGATCCGCTCTTCCTCCGACAGGTCTGGCCGTGTCGGATAGGGAGAAGCGCCGCTCAGCTTTCCATCCATTCGCGGAAGAACCGCGTATGCGCTGCGCGAAGATCTTCGATGCTCTTACCGAACAGCGTGTCGCCGCCGGTGCGCCCGATGCGGCGGAATCCGATCGAGGCGGTTTCCGCGTTCTCGGTTCCCTTGGCGAGCGCTGCGTTCAGCGCCTCGGTATCGGGCACGGTGACGATGTAGCGGCCCTGATCCTCGCCAAACCACCATTGCGCCTGGGTATAGTCCTGGTGCCATTCGACTTCGGCGCCGATCCCGCCCGCCATCGCCATTTCAGCGAGCGCGACGGCGAGACCGCCATCGGAGACGTCATGCACCGCGCTGACGAGACCGTCGGCGATCAATTGCAGCACGATCTTGCCCGCATTCTTTTCTACCGTGAGGTCGGTCGGCGGGGTGCGCCCTTCGTCGCGGCCATGCACCACGTCGAGCCAGAGCGACTTGCCGAGATGCGAGCGTTCCGGATCGGGCGTGGCCCAGCTTTCCGCGCGGATCAGGTAGATCGCCTCGCCGTCCTGTTTGAACGGCATGGTCATCATCTTGTCGTAGTCCTCGATCAGGCCCACGCCACCGATGGCGGGGGTGGGCAGGATCGCGGAGCCGCCGCCGGTCGCCTTCGATTCGTTGTAGAGCGAGACATTGCCGCTCACGATCGGGAAATCGAGCAGGCGGCATGCCGCGCCCATTCCGTCGAGCGCGTGGACGAGCTGCGCCATGATCTCGGGCCGCTGCGGATTGGCGAAATTGAGGCAATTGGTGATTGCCAGCGGCCGCGCGCCGACCGCGCAGAGATTGCGATAGGCCTCGGCCACGGCCTGCTTGCCGCCTTCGAAGGGATCGGCATGAACGTAGCGCGGCGTGCAATCGGTGCTGATCGCGAGCGCCTTTTTGGTGCCGTGCACGCGGACCACACCCGCATCGCCGCCGGTCTGCAAGGTGTCGGCACCAACCTGGCTGTCATATTGCTGTGAGATCCAGCCTTTCGACGCGAGATTGGGGCTGGCGAGCAGCTTCAGCAGATCCTCGCCCACATCCTGCGTATCGGGCCGCTCCTTCATCGGGGCGATTTTGGCCCAGGCGGCGTAGTCTTCGCGGCTGAGATACGGACGGTCGTATTCGGGGGCGTCCGCGGCGAGCGGGCCAAGCGGGATGTCGCACACCACCTCGCCATCGAATTCGAGCACCATGTGGCGCGTATCGGTGACTTCGCCGATGACGGCGAAATCGAGTTCCCACTTTTCGAAAATCGCCTGCGCCATTTCTTCCTTGCCGGGCTTCAGCACCATGAGCATTCGCTCCTGGCTTTCGCTCAGCATCATCTCGTAGGGAGTCATCCCCTCTTCGCGGCAGGGCACTTTGTTCATGTCGAGCCGGATGCCCGCCTTGCCATTGGTGGCCATTTCGACGCTGGAAGAGGTCAGGCCCGCCGCGCCCATGTCCTGAATGGCGACGATCGCGTCGGTTGCCATCAGTTCGAGGCAGGCTTCGATCAGCAGCTTCTCGGTAAAGGGATCACCGACCTGCACCGTGGGCCGTTTGGCTTCGGCGTCTTCCTCGAAATCCGCGCTGGCCATCGTCGCGCCGTGGATCCCGTCACGCCCGGTCTTGGAGCCGACATAGACGATGGGGTTTCCGACGCCCGTGGCCGCCGAATAGAAGATCTTGTCCGCATCGGCGACGCCCACGGTCATCGCGTTGACGAGGATGTTGCCGTCATAGGCAGGGTGGAAATTGGTCTCGCCCGCCACCGTCGGCACGCCGACGCAATTGCCGTAGCCGCCGATGCCGGCAACCACGCCCTTCACCAGATGCTGCATCTTGGGATGCTCGGGCCGCCCGAAGCGCAGCGCGTTCGCATTGGCGACGGGGCGCGCGCCCATGGTGAAGACGTCGCGCAGGATACCGCCCACGCCGGTCGCCGCGCCCTGATAGGGTTCGATGTAGCTGGGGTGGTTGTGCGACTCCATCTTGAAGATCGCAGCCTGCCCATCGCCGATATCGATCACGCCCGCATTCTCGCCCGGTCCGCAGATCACCCAGGGGGCTTCGGTCGGCAGCTTCTTCAAATGAAGGCGACTCGATTTATACGAGCAGTGCTCGCTCCACATGACCGAGAAAATGCCGAGCTCGACCAGATTCGGCTCGCGTCCGAGCGCGTTCAGCACGCGCTGGTATTCGTCTTCGGACAGCCCGTGCTGGGCGACGACATCGGGAGTGATTGCGCTCATGCGCCGCGCCTTAGCCGCGCGCGCTCGCCACTGCCAGTCCGGTTTGCCGTTTATGCCACCGCGTTCGCCCGACCCAGGTCGCAAGCAAGGTTAGAATCGCGAAGGCCGTCAGCGAGGCGATCGGCAGCCATATGCTCATCCGTGTGGGTTCAGGCGCGAACCAGTTGGCGGCCTGAAACAGCAGCATGACAGCCATGAGGATCAGCGGTGGAATCACTGGCCCTTTGGTGGCGCGCATATACCAGAGGAAGGCGAGAAAGGTGATCGCCAGCTCCAGCGGCATCGCGATCGCGGGGGTGTTCCAAAGTCCCAAGCCGAATTTCTGTGGCCCGCCCGCCAAAGTCAGGTCGGGGCGATGGACGAGGAAATCGATCAGCCAGTGGCTCAAAACCACCAACCCCGCCCAGGTCGCCGCAACCGCGTTGCGCGACAGGCGCCCCACGATCAGGCCGAAGCCGAGCGCGAACACCGCCGTTCCCAGAAGGCTGTGCGTATAGGGCATGTGATGGAGATCGAGCGGGTTCATCGCGGTGATGCCGGGGACAATGCGCATGTCCTCGATTCCCAGCATCAAGAGGAGGAAGAGCGCCCAGTCTACCAGCTGCGCCGCCACGAACAGCGTACCCAGTTTCGGGCTTTCGGACGAAATCGCGCCGGCGGCGAAGGCGGGCGCCCAATGGCCTATGAACATGCGGACCGCCCCATGGCCTTTTCCCCGACGGCCTCGTCCACGATTGCGCGCGCCATTCCCGTCTCCCCCGTGGCTTTCCCCGCCACTTTACTTGACCGGCGCGCGGCGCGCGGTCAATGCTCGCGCCCCATGGACCAGGATGCCCGGGGCGATGCGACGCCCGCCATTTCCGAAATGAGTTTCGAGGACGCGCTGCGCGCGCTCGAAGAGATCGTGCGCAAACTCGAAAGCGGGGAGGTGACGCTCGATCGCAGCATCGACCTTTACGAGCGGGGCGAAGCCTTGCGCACGCATTGCCAGGCCCGGCTCGACGCGGCGCAGGCGCGGATCGAGAAGATCGTGACCGACGGGCAGGGGCGTGCCAGCGGCACCGCACCCTTCGACGCGGACTCGTGACCGCGATGAATACCCTTTCTGGCGACGATCTGCTGAAATCCTCGCTGGCGCGGGTGCAGCAGGATATCGACAGCGCCTTCGACGCGTATCTGCCGGTGCCAGACGACAGCCGCGCGCGCCTGGTCGAAGCGATGCGCCACGCCACCATCGGTGGCGGCAAGCGGGTGCGCCCGCTGCTCGTCGTGGCGGTCGCCGATCTCTATCGCGTCGACCGTTCCGCCGCGATCGCCGCAGGCTGCGCGGTCGAAGCGATCCATTCCTATTCCCTGATCCATGACGATCTGCCCTGCATGGACGATGACGAATTGCGCCATGGCAAGCCGACCGTCCACCGCGCCTTCGACGAGGCGACCGCGGTGCTGGCGGGCGATGCGCTGCACGCGCTCGCTTTCGATATCCTGACGCAGAACGATGTCAGCTCCGATCCCTTCGTGCGCAGCGAACTCGTTTCCGTGCTCGCGCGGGCGAGCGGGCACGAGGGCATGGCGGGCGGCCAGGTGATGGACATGGCGGCGGAAGAGCAGGATTACGACCTGCGCCAGGTGACGCGCCTGCAGCAATTGAAGACCGGCGCCCTGCTTGGCGCGAGTGTCGAGATGGGCGCGATCCTGGGGCGCGTTCCGCCCGAAGGGCGCGGCCATCTGCGCGCCTATGCCCGCGATATTGGCCTCGCCTTCCAGATCGCCGACGACCTGCTCGACGTGGAGGGGGACGAGGCGCTGGCCGGCAAGGCGCTGCGCAAGGACGGCGAGCAGGGCAAGGCGACCTTCGTGACATTGATGGGCGCGGAAAAGGCCCGCGAACAGGCCCGCGCGCTGGTCGATCAGGCGGTGGGCCATCTGTCGGGGCACGGATCCGACGCGCGACTGCTCGAGGCGCTGGCGCGCTTCGTCGTCGAACGCGATCGTTGAGCGGGAAGGGACGAGACATGAGCAAGCGCATCGGTATCTATCCGGGCACTTTCGACCCGATCACGCTGGGGCATGCCGATATCATCCGGCGCGGTGCCAAGCTGGTCGATCACCTCATCATCGGTGTCACCACCAACCCGTCGAAAAACCCGATGTTCGACACCGAGGAACGCCTCGCAATGGTCCGGCGCGAGGTCGAGGCCATGGGACTTCGCAATGTCGAAGTCGTCGGGTTCAACGCGCTGCTGATGAAATTCGCCAAGGCGCAGGGGGCCAGCGTGATCGTGCGCGGTCTGCGCGCGGTCGCGGATTTCGAATACGAATATCAGATGGCCGGCATGAATCAGCAGATCGACGACGATATCGAGACGGTGTTCCTGATGGCGGACGTCTGCCTGCAACCGATCGCTTCCAAACTGGTGAAGGAAATCGCTTTGTTCGGCGGCGATATCGAAGCCTTCGTCAGCCAGGCGGTGTGCGAGGACGTGGTCGCGCGGGTCGAGACGATCGGACAGCGCGGCGATTATTGACGCCGCATCGCAGCTGCCACCCTATTCATTGAAACGACAGCGCGCGCCCGTTACAGCCGCCTCCGACCCCCAAACAATCACGATGGATATACGATGCTGAAGGTCACCACCGCCCTGTGCGCTCTCGGCGCTTTGACGCTGAGCCCTGTCGCCGCGCAGGCCCAGGATGCGGCCGAAACGCCCGCGGCGCAGCCGGTCTACGAACAGATCGACTACAATATCGAGAACGACCGCGAGAACATCCTGCTGCTCGACCTGTCGAATGGTGAGCGTGTCGCGATCCGCCTGATGCCGAGCTGGGCGCCCAACCATGTCGAGCGGGTGAAAACCCTCGCTCGCGAAGGGTTCTACAACGGCGTGATCTTCCACCGCGTGATTGACGGCTTCATGGCGCAGACCGGCGATCCGACCGGCACCGGCCAGGGCGGCTCGCAGCTTCCGGATCTGGAGGAAGAGTTCAACCCGATGCCGCATATCCGCGGCACGGTCGCGATGGCCCGCGCGGCAAGCGAAGACAGCGCGAACAGCCAGTTCTTCATCGTCTTCTATCCGCGTTTCGCGCTCGACAAGCGCTACACCAATTTCGGCCGCGTGATTTCCAACATGGCGGCCGTGGACGCGATCCAGCGCGGCGAGCCGCCGCAGAATCCGACGCGGATCATGCAGGCTTCGATCGCGAGCGACAACCGCCCGCCGGTTTCCATGCAGGCGATGCGTGCGCCCGGTCCGCAGACTGGCCCGCAGGCCGGTGAGGACATGACCGCAGCCGATCTCAACGCGCCGCTGGAGGAGTGATCCGGCCGGGCCGGTCCCGCTTTCGATGAAGGTCGACCTTTTCGATTTCGAGCTGCCGCCCGAGCGGATAGCGCTGCGCCCGGTAAGGCCGCGCGATGCGGCGCGGATGCTGGTGGTGCGCCCCGATGGCCCCTTCGAGGATCGCGGCGTACGCGATCTGCCAGCGCTGCTGCGCAAGGGCGATGTGCTCGTCTTCAACGACACGCGCGTGATTCCGGCTCAGCTCGAAGGCCGCAGGGGCGAAGCGAAGATCGGCGTGACGCTGCACAAGCGGATCGACCTGCGGCGCTGGCAGGCTTTCATCCGCAACGCCAAGCGCGTGAAGGAAGGCAATATCCTCACCTTCGGCGGCGGCGTAACGGCCGTGGCGGAAAGCCGGCACGAAGACGGCAGCTGGACGCTGGCCTTTCCGGGTACAGAACCGGTCGAATTGCTGCTGGAACGCGCAGGCACCATGCCGCTTCCGCCCTACATCGCGGGCAAGCGCGCCACGGACGAGGCCGACCGCGAGGATTACCAGACCATGTTCGCCGCGCGTGACGGGGCGGTGGCGGCACCCACCGCATCGCTGCATTTCACGCCCGAACTTGTTTCCGCGCTCGACGAGGCGGGGATCGGGCGCGAAATCCTGACGCTGCATGTGGGGGCGGGCACCTTCCTGCCGGTCAAGGCCGAGGATACCGCCGACCACCGGATGCACTCCGAATGGGGCCGGATCGAGCCGGACGTCGCCGAACGCCTCAACGCCGCGCGGGCATCAGGCGGGCGGTTGATCGCGGTCGGGACCACAAGCCTGCGCCTGCTCGAAAGCGCCGCCACGCCCGAAGGCACCATCACCGGATGGGAAGGCGATACGGACATCTTCATCACGCCGGGCTACCAGTTCCGGGCCGTAGATGGACTGATGACCAATTTCCACCTGCCGAAATCGACGCTGTTCATGCTCGTCAGCGCCTTGATGGGGCGCGAGCGGATGCAGGCCGCTTACGGCCATGCGATCGAGAGCGATTACCGCTTCTATTCCTATGGTGACTCCTCACTCCTGCTGCCCTAATCGAGGGCTGTGCTCGAACCCATTCTCGAAATCGCCGGTCTGTCCAAAGTCTATCCCGGCAGCCTGAAAGCCCTCGACGATATCGATCTGACCATTCGCCCGGGCGAGATTTTCGCTCTTCTGGGGCCGAACGGGGCGGGCAAGACCACGCTGATCGGCGCGGTCTGCGGTCTGGTTCGGCCCAGTTCGGGCAGGATTTCAGCATTCGGCTACGATCTGGCGCGCGACTGGCGCAAGGCGCGGGCACGCATCGGCCTGGTGCCGCAGGAACTGGCGACCGACATGTTCGAACCGGTCGAGCGCGCCGTCGCCCATTCGCGCGGCCTGTTCGGCCTCGCCCCCGATCCCGCCCGGATCGAGGAAATCCTGCGTTCGCTGTCCCTGTGGGACAAGCGCGGGGAACGGATCATGGCCCTTTCGGGAGGGATGAAGCGCCGCGTTCTCATCGCCAAGGCGCTGGCGCATGAGCCCGACCTGCTCTTCCTCGACGAGCCGACCGCCGGGGTGGACGTGGAACTGCGCAAGGGCATGTGGGCCATCATCGAGACGATGCGCGCGCGCGGCGTCACCATCATCCTGACGACGCATTACATCGAAGAGGCCGAGGAGATGGCCGACCGGGTCGGCATCATCCGCAAGGGCAAGATCATCATGGTGGACGATAAGGACGCAATGATGGCGCGTCTTGGCCGGACCGAGGCGCATATCACGCTCGCCCAGCCGCTTACCGAACTGCCGCCCGCGCTGGCGGCCTATCCCGTCGAACTGGAGGCGGGCGGAACCTCGCTATGCTATCGCGGTGGCGACGGTACGGGCAAGGGCAAGGGCGAGGTGGCGGCGATCACCAAGGCGCTGATCGGGGCCGGGATCGACTACACCGGCATCGATGTGCGCGAGAGCAGTCTGGAGGACATTTTCGTCTCTCTGCTGGGAGAGGACGCATGACCGGTTGGCGCTCGACCTGGTCGATCTACACGCGCGAATTGATGCGTTTCCTGCGCACCGCGTTCCAGTCCGTGCTTGCGCCGGTGCTGACCACCGCGCTTTATTTCATCGTCTTCGGCGCGGCGATCGGCGGGCGGATGCCCGACCTCGGCGGCGTGGAATATGGCGCCTTCATCATTCCCGGCCTGCTGATGCTGACTTTGCTGGGCGAGACGACCAGCAATTCCAGCTTCGGGATCTACATGCCGCGCTTCACCGGCACGATCTATGAATTGCTGTCCGCGCCCGTCGGCGTGGCGGAGACGCTGATCGGCTTCGTCGGCGCGGCGATGACCAAGAGCCTGATCCTGGCCGCGATCATTCTTCTCACCGCGCGCCTGTTCGTCGATTATTCGATCGCGCACCCATTCCTCGCCGTGATCTACATCATGCTGGTGGCCGCCGCCTTCAGCCTGTTCGGCTTCATCCTCGGCATCTGGGCGGACAATTTCGAGAAGCTGGGCATCATTCCCATGCTGTTCCTCACCCCGCTCACCTTCCTTGGCGGAACCTTCTATTCGATCGACATGCTGCCCAAGCCCTGGGACACGATCGCGCTGTTCAACCCGATCGTCTATCTGGTCAGCGGGCTGCGCTGGACGTTCTACGGCAGCAGCGATGTGGACATCGGGATCAGCTTCGGAATCACGCTCGGCTTCCTCGCCCTGTGCGTGGCGGTGATCGCATTCATCTTCAAGACGGGGTGGCGATTGCGCGCCTGAAGATTTATGGGGCAGGGGCTATGACGCTACGCCTTCGCCATCTTTCCCCGCTCCTCCTGTGTGTCGCCGCGCCGGTATTCGCGCAGGACGATACGCCGCCGGTCTCGCAGGCCGAACCCCTGCCCGAACCGGTGCGCGCCATGCTGAAAGCCGCAGCCGAAACGAACGATCCGGCGGTTTTCAACGCCGTGACGGCGACCGCGCGCAAGACCAATCCCGACAGCGCCGCAGAGATCGCCGCGCTCGAAAAGGATTTCGCCGAGACGCTCAGGGAGCGCAAAGCGCAACTCGCGATCGTCGAGGAGCGCGAATTGCGCGAAGCCGGTCTGTTCCAGAACTGGTCCGGCAGAGGCGAATTGGGTGCGTTCCGATCGACCGGAAACAGTGAAAATGTCGGCCTTACCGGCGGGCTCACGCTGGAGCGCGAGGGGATCGACTGGACTCACAAGCTACGCGCGCGCGCCGATTACCAGCGCTCGCGCGGGATCACGAGCCGCGAGCAGTATTTCGCTTCGTACGAACCGCGCTACCAGATCGGTGAGCGCCTGTTCGCCTACGGTCTCGGCCAGTTCGAGAGCAATCGCTTCCAAGGCTTCGACGCGCGATATGCCGTTTCGGGTGGATTGGGATATAAGGTGGTCGAAAACGACAGCCTGCAAGTGTCGGTCAAGGGCGGCCCGGCCTTCCGCCACACCGAATTCGTCAGCGGAGACCAGGAAAGCAGCCTCGCCGCGCTGCTCGGTTTCGACTTCGACTGGACCTTCGCCGAAGGCCTGAAGCTCACTCAGGACGCGAACGCCGTCGCCGAGGCGGGCGGGCAGGCCGTGGCCCTGATCGGCGGGCCCAGCACCACGCTGTCGCTGGTGACCGGGCTCGATGCGAAAGTCAGCGACCGGATCACGACACGCTTTTCCTATTCGCTCGATTACGACAGCGATCCTCCCCCTAACGCCGTCAGCACCGACACGCTGACGCGCTTCACTCTGGTCTATGGTTTTTGATCCCGCCGCGATGACCGCTCCCCGTTTCGACTTCACCATCGCCGCCACCGACGGCGCGGCACGCACCGGCGTCATCCGGATGCGGCGCGGCGACATTCGCACGCCTGCCTTTATGCCGGTGGGCACCGCAGCCACCGTGAAGGCGATGAAGCCGGAAACGGTGCGCCGGACGGGGGCCGACATCATCCTCGGCAACACCTATCACCTGATGTTGCGCCCTGGGGCGGAGCGGGTTGCGCGGCTTGGCGGGCTGCACAAATTCATGAACTGGCATCGCCCGATCCTGACCGATAGCGGCGGCTATCAGGTGATGAGCCTGTCGGACCTGCGCAAGCTCACCGAAGAGGGCGTCGAATTTCGCAGCCATATCGACGGGTCGAAGCATATGCTGACGCCCGAACGCTCGATGGAAATCCAGCGGCTGCTCGGCAGCGATATCGTCATGGCCTTCGACGAATGTCCGCGCGCCGATCAGCCGCGCGACGTGATTGCGAAGAGCATGGAGATGAGCATGCGCTGGGCGAGGCGCAGCCGCGAAGGCTTCGATGCGGGCGGCGAACATGCCGAAAAGGCCGCTTTGTTCGGCATCCAGCAGGGCGCGCTGGACGAGGAATTGCGGCGCCGATCAGCCGACGCGCTGACCGATATCGGCTTCGACGGCTATGCCATCGGCGGTCTGGCCGTTGGCGAGGGGCAGGAGGCGATGTTCGCCACCCTCGATTTCGCCCCCGGCCAATTGCCGCAGGACCGGCCGCGCTATCTGATGGGCGTTGGCAAGCCCGACGATCTGGTGGGCGCGGTGGAGCGCGGAGTCGATATGTTCGACTGCGTGCTGCCGAGCCGGTCGGGCCGCAACGGGCAGGCGTTTACCTGGGACGGCCCGCTCAATCTCCGCAATGCTCGCTTCGCCGAGGATCAGGAACCGCTCGATGCACGGTGCGCCTGCGACGTGTGCGGCACTTACAGCCGGGCCTATCTCCACCATCTGGTGAAAGCGGGCGAAATTCTGGGTGCCATGCTGATGACCGAGCACAACATCGCCTTCTACCAGCAATTGATGCAGACCATGCGCGATGCGATCGGAGAAGGGCGCTTCGCGGCCTTCGCAGCGGATTTTTGCCGGGACTATCTCAAATAATCGGGTCCGTCGGAGCGACGCCCCGGGTGAATGCCGAAAGCGTCAGGCCGCTTGCGAGACTGAGTCCGTGGCCGCTTCACGCGGTAGCCAGATATCGCGTCCCCGGTCGCTGAGCACGGCGCTGCCGCGCCTGCGCTCCTTCGCCTTGTAAAGCGACTGATCGGCCATATGAGTCGCGCGTTCGCGATCGATCATGGTATCGCGAAGTCGGACCGCACCGATCGTCCCACTGACCATGAAGGTGGAATCGCCGCTCGGTGACAGGCGCAACTGATCGAGCAGACGCTGAATGACCGGTTCGAGGTCGGCAACGAGAGCGGGATCGGTGATGAGCAGCACGAATTCGTCACCACCCAGCCGCGCGGCGAAGCTGTCATTGAGCCACGGCGCGCTCAGCACCTGGGCGGTCTTGACCAGCAATTCGTCGCCGACGGCGTGGCCGAAACGATCGTTCGCTTCCTTGAAACGATCGAGATCGATCAGAAGCAACGCGACGTCGCTTCCCGATGCGAGCGGCGCATAGGTTTTGGCATCGAAGCTTTCATTGAATCGGCGTCGGCTCGCAAGTCCGGTCAACTCGTCGGTGTTGGCCTTATGGATCAACGCCTGTTCGAGGCGATAGCGTTCCGTGACATCCTGAAACACTCCGATCAGCGCGACGGTCCTGCCCTGATCGAGCTCCACCTCGCCCATGGCACGAACGCGGCGCTGACGCCCGCGCGCGGTAATGAAATCGACCTCGAGATCGTAGGGGCGGCCCGTCGCGATCGCTTGATCCACCGCTGCCGACAGGATCGCCCGGTCCGAAGGAGGGTAGAAGCTGAGTGCATCCTCCAGCATCTCCTCCTGCCCCTTGGGCACCTCGTGGATGGCATAGACCTGGTCCGACCATTCCACGCGATTGTCCGCAAGGCACAGGCGCCAGGTTCCGAAGCCCGCAATCTTTTCACCTTGCCGCAGCTGCCGGTGCGAACGCTGCTGTTCGGCCAATAACTCGGTCAGGCGCTCCGCCGATCGTTCCGCGAGTGCTGCGTCAATTGCCGCCTGGACCAGCGATTGCGCCGCCAGGCCGAGCTGTTCGAGGGTTTGACGCTCCTGAGCGGAAAAGCTTCGCGGCACGAAATCGACCATGCACAACGCGCCGATCGGTACCAGATCACTATCTGGGCCGATCCTGACCCAGATCGGGCGACCGGCGTAAAACCGCATTCCGCCATCCGTCACCAATGGATTGGCGGAAAAGCGTGCGTCCTTCGTCAGATCCTCGACCACCAGAAGATCTGTTCCATCGAAGGCGTGGCGGCATATCGATTGCTCGACGGGCATTTCGCAGATGGAAGGGTCGGTAACCGCCTTGAACCATTGGCGATCGCATTCCACCACACTGATCGCGCCGATCGGGCAGCCGAACATGGTTGCCGTGGCGCTGGCGAGGCCGTCGAACTGGGCCTGCCGTGTCTCGCCGAGAAGTTCGGCAACGGCCTGAGCGTGAGATGCGCAAAACGCGGTCGGGTCGGAAACGGTCATGGCGCCGCTATATCCTCTGCAGGGTTGAACTTGGCCTGAAAGCTTTGCCGTAAAACTACGTAGTTCGAGTAGCGCTCCGGGCGGCTGCTTGAGAGGGAAACCGGAAACGGAAAAGGGCGGCCCCGAAGGACCGCCCTTTCGATGTTGCGATAAGGCTGGAAGCGATCAGCGCGAGTAGAACTCGACGACCAGATTCGGTTCCATCGTGACCGGGTAGGGCACTTCGTCGAGCTTGGGCACGCGAGTGAAGGTCACCTTGTCGTTGCCGTCTGGCGCGACATAGTCGGGGATTTCACGCTCGGGCAGGCTCTGCGCTTCGATCACCAGCGCCATGTCCTTGGCCTTGCTGCCGAGGCTGACGACATCGCCGACCTTCACGCGGGCCGAGGCGATGTTGGTCTTCTTGCCGTTCAGATAGATGTGGCCGTGCGAAACGATCTGGCGTGCGGCGAAGATCGTCGGCGCGAACTTGGCGCGATAGACCACCATGTCGAGGCGCTGTTCGAGCAGGCCGATCAGGTTCTGGCCGGTATCGCCCTTGATACGCGCGGCTTCCTGGTAGGTGCGCTTGAACTGCTTCTCGGTCACGTCGCCGTAATAGCCCTTGAGCTTCTGCTTGGCGCGCAGCTGGAGGCCGAAGTCCGACATCTTGCTCTTGCGGCGCTGACCGTGCTGGCCGGGGCCGTAGGAGCGCTTGTTGACCGGGGAATTGGGACGACCCCAGATGTTTTCACCCATCCGGCGGTCGAGTTTGTACTTGGCGCTCTTGCGCTTCGACATAAGTCGTATCCTTCGATTTGCTGTCGCCACCCCATTGGTGGCGCTTGAACCCGGTTTCGCACCGCATGGGCTGTTCCCATGCGCGGCCACCGCTTCACCGGGGTGCGGAGCCAATTCGCGAAGCGCGGCCCTTAGCAAATATCGCGGATGGGTCAAGCGGGGCGTTCCGCACTCGACAATCCGGGCGCGCGCGGGCAGGGCGCTGGACCATGGAAACCGATTATATCCTGCCCGACGATTGCACCTCCATGCTCGAGGTACGCCGCGGCGTCGATGCGACCGATCGCGAATTGATGGCGCTTCTCGACCGCCGGTTCGGATACATGCGCGCCGCCGCGCGGATCAAGACCGACCGGAGCGTGGTGCGTGACGAGGCCCGCAAGGCCGAGGTCGTCGCGAACGCCACTAAGGACGCCGACAATCGCGGATTGCCTGCGGATAAAATCGAACAGATCTGGGACCTTCTGGTCGAAGCTTCGATCGCCTACGAACTGGCCGAGTGGGACCGCATCAGGGCTTAGCGTCGGGTTTCGATCCACGCTGCAGGCTCGACAGGACGCCGCGCAGCGTGCGCACTTCAAGATGGTTCCAGCCTGGCTTCGTCAGCACGCCGCGCAGCGTCCGGCGTGTGGCGTCGGTGCGGGATTCGGGCAGGAAATAGCCCTTCGGCTCCAGCATCTCCTCCAGATGCGCGACCAGACCGTCCAGCTCTTCCTGCGGCGCGGGTGGCAAAAGGTCTTCCCGCGTCGGTTGGACCAGCGCCTCATGCTTGGACCATTCGTAAGCGCACAGGATTACGGCCTGAGCGAGGTTCAGCGATCCGAATTCGGGATTGATCGGCACGGTCAGGATTGCGCGGGCGAGCGCAACATCCTCGGTCTCTAGGCCTGAACGCTCCGGTCCGAACAGGATCGCGCTGCGCCCTTGCGCCTGCGCCATCGCGCTCGCCGCTTCCTCGGGCGTCACGACAGGCTTGGTCACCCCGCGCTTTCGCACGGTGGTGGCATAGACATGTGCGCAATCGGCCACGGCTTCGGCAGCGGTCTCGAACACGCGCGCCTGTTCCAGCACCGCGCTCGCCCCAGCCGCTGCAGGACCGGCGGACGGATTGGGCCATCCGTCGCGCGGAGATACGAGGCGCATTTCGACGAGGCCGAAATTCAGCATCGCCCGCGCCGCCTTGCCGATGTTTTCGCCCAATTGGGGACGGACGAGAACGATGACGGGTTTGTCAGCCATTCTATTCGGCCCGGCGTCCATCGGCCGCTTCCTGCACTGTGCTGGCGAATTCCTCGAAGTCGCGCGCCTCGCTGAAATCGCGATAGACGCTCGCGAAGCGGATATACGCCACGCTGTCCAATTGGCGCAGACCGTTCATCACCATTTCGCCGATGCGTTTCGACGGAATTTCCGCCTCGCCCGCAGTTTCCACCTGGCGCTGGATTCCGGACACGAGCTGGTCGATCCGTTCTTGTTCGACGCTCCGCTTGCGGCAGGCGAGGGCGATCGACTGTTCCAGCTTGCCGCGATCGAAGGGCTGGCGGCGGGCTTCTTTGCCTTCGCCGCCCGATTTCACCACCGTCACTTCGCGCAATTGCACGCGTTCGAACGTGGTGAAACGCGCGCCGCAACTAGCGCATTGCCGCCGCCGCCGAATAGCGGAATTGTCTTCCGTCGGGCGGCTGTCTTTGACCTGGCTATCTTCGTTGGCGCAAAATGGGCAGCGCATTCAGAGGTTTACTTTTTGATCCTGTTGTAGAATGCGAAGCCGGCTCCGACCACGGCACCCACCGGGAGCGATATGACCGGCAGCAGCGCACCGGCCAGAGCGCCGATCGCGGCACCGGCCAGAACAGGCTTGGTCGATGGGTGGTCCATTCCGCCCTTGGCCATGCCGGAGACTTCCGACTTGGCGTCTTCGACCCAATCGTTGCGGCGCGGATCACGATTATCCATGTTCGTACTCCTCAGCGGCCCGGATAGACCGGGAAACGATCGCACAGCTCGCTCACGCGATCGCGCACGCTCTGTTCCACGGCGGCATCGCCCTCGGCGCCGTTCTTCGACAGACCATCGACCACTTCGGCGATCAGTTTGCCGATCGTGCGGAATTCTTCCGTGCCGAAGCCACGGGTCGTGCCCGCAGGCGTGCCGAGGCGCACGCCGCTGGTCACGAAGGGGCTGCGCGTATCGTAGGGAATGCCGTTCTTGTTGCAGGTCAGCCACGCGCGATCGAGGCCCTTTTCGGCATCCTTGCCGGTCACGTCCTTCGCGGTAAGATCGACCAGCATCGAATGATTGTCCGTACCGCCGGAGACCACGCGAAGTCCGTTCTCTTCGAGGCTTGCGGCAAGGGCGCGGGCATTGTCCACCACGGCGCTGGCATAGTCCTTGAAATCGGGTCGCAACGCCTCTGCAAAGGCCACGGCCTTGGCCGCCACGATATGCATCAGCGGGCCGCCCTGCATGCCGGGGAACACCGCCATGTTGATCGGCTTGGACAGTTCGGGATCGTTCCACAGGATCACGCCCGAACGCGGACCGCGCAGGCTCTTATGCGTGGTGCTCGTCACGACATGGGCATGCGGCATGGGCGAGGGGTGGGCACCGCCGGCGACCAGGCCGGAAATGTGGCTCATATCGACCATCAGATAGGCGCCGACTTCGTCTGCGATGCGGCGGAAGCCCTCCCAGTCCCAGGTGCGCGAATAGGCGGTTCCACCGGCAATGATCAGCTTGGGCTTGTGCGCCTTGGCCGTAGCCATGACCGCGTCCATGTCGATCAGTTCGTCTTCCTGGCGCACGCCGTAGCTGACCGGGTTGAACCACTTGCCGCTCATATTGACGGGCGATCCGTGCGTCAGGTGACCGCCCGAATTGAGGTCGAGCCCCATGAAGGTGTCGCCGGGCTGGAGCAGGCCGAGGAACACCGCCTGATTCATCTGGCTGCCGCTGTTGGGCTGCACGTTGGCGAATTCGCATCCGAAGAGCTTTTTCGCCCGCTCGATCGCCAGCGTTTCGACCACGTCCGCGTAATCGCAGCCGCCGTAATAGCGCTTGCCCGGATAGCCTTCCGCGTATTTGTTGGTGAAGACGCTACCCGCGGCTTCCAGAACGGCGGAGGACGCGATGTTCTCGCTCGCGATCAGCTCGATCTTGTCCTGCTGGCGCTTCAGCTCGTTGCGGATCGCGCCATAAATTTCGGGATCGGCTTCCGACAGGCTGTCATGCCAAAACCGGTCGGTCGGGCTACGGTCTTGCGAGGCTGGCGCGTGCGTGGGGGCGGGCTGGGTGGCCAAGTCAGATCTCCGGATTGGACAGTTTGTCGACGCGGCGCTGGTGCCGGTCGCCGAGAAAATCGGTCGAAAGAAAGGCTTCGAGGCAGGCCTTCGCCATGTCGGGCCCGGTCAGCCGCGCGCCCATGGCGATGACGTTCGCATCATTGTGCGAGCGTGCAAGTTCGGCGCTCAGCGGTTCCGAGACCAGCGCGCTGCGGCAGGCCGGATTGCGATTGATCGCGATCGAGATCCCTATGCCGCTGCCGCACAGCGCCACGCCGCGCTCGGCCGTTCCATCGGCGATGACACCGGCGAGCTTGTAACCGTAATCGGGATAATCGACGCTGTCGGTCGTGTCCGGACCGAGGTCGGCGACTTCATGGCCCTGTTCGATCAACCAGTCGCGCAATTGGGACTTGAGATCGATGGCGGCATGGTCGGAGGCAATGGCGATACGCATGGCTGCAGCGCATAGAGGCGATGCGGCGATGTTTCCACCTTCTTCGCGTTCAATTTCCGCATTCGAGCGTTTCGCGGATGTCGGCAAGGCGATAGGGTTTCGCAATGGTCGGGCATTGGGCGAACTGGCCCGGATGCTCGGCATTCCCGTAACCGGTCGCGAAGACGAAGGAGATGCCCAATTCGCTCAGGCGGGCGGCCACCGGATAGCTTTTCGCGCCGTGCAGATTGACATCGAGCACCGCGCAGTCGGGCGGAGCTTTTTCGATCGCTTCCAGCGCGTCGGTGACGGTGCCGACGAGCACGACTTCGGCACCTAGGTCGAGCATCATGTCTTCCAGACCCATCGCAATAATGGGTTCGTCCTCCAGAAGCAGAACCGTCTTCCCGATCCAGCTCACAAGACCGCCTCGATCCTGCATTCGAAGCCGTCGGACGAATATTCGAGTTGGGCGCTGCCCTGGCCGACGCCGAAACCGCGCTGGATCAGGCGCGATCCGAAACCACGTGTGACCGGTTTTTCAACCTTCGGCCCATTGCGTTCCTTCCACAGGAAGCTCACTTTCGTGCCATCATGCGTGACGGCAGCATCCCATTCGATGGAGATACGGCCCTCTTCAGTCGACAATGATCCGTATTTGATTGCATTGGTGGCCAATTCATGGACGACCATCGCCAGGGCGACCGCAGGCTGCGGCATGATCGCCAGCTTCGGACCCGAAATGCTGACCCTGGGATCGTCGTCGGCAATCGTCGCGTCGAGAGTGCGGCGTACGACCGATCCGAGATCGGCCGTTTCCCAATGGCGTTCCGTCAACAGATTATGTGCGCTTGCCAAAGCGGCAAGACGCGCTCCGAACACTTCCAGCGAGGAATCGCATTCGACGCTGCGAAAGGATTGCTGCGCGAGGCCCTGGACGACAGCGAGGGTGTTTTTCACCCGATGGTTGAGCTCATTGACAAGCAGCCTTTGATGATCCTCGGCCTGCACCTCTTCGGTGGCGTCGTGCCCCTGGATAAAGATTCCTTGGACGGCGCCACTCTCGTTGAAGATCGGCTGAAAGATGAATTCGAGAAACATCTGCTCCAGCTCACCATCGGGCGAGGTTTGCATCATCACCTCTTCACGGTCGCCGAAATAGGGCTCTCCCGTCGCGAAGACCCGGTCGAGCGTATCGACGAAGCCCTGCGCGATGATCTCCGGCAAGGCTTCCCCAACCGTCTTACCGATCAGATCCCGCCCGCCCACAAGCTTGCGATAGGCGGCGTTCGCCATGACGAACCGATGCTCGCGCGTTCCCAGCACGGCGACGAAGCCGGGTGCCTGCTCCAGCAGGGCGCGCAACTGCGTCAATTCCTTGTTCGCATCGGCGTAGCGTTCTTCCACCGCCTGAGCCCGCTTGAGCACGCCCATCGCCTCGCGCATGCGCCGCAACTGCTCCACTTCGGTGATGTCGACCGTATGCTGGAGGATCAGGTCGACCTTGCCGTTCTCGTCCAAAATCGGGGTATGCGTGGCGCTCCAGAAATGGGTATCGAAGCTGCCGTGCTGGTCGGGAATATCGTAGCGGATATGCGCGATTTCGTCGATTTCGCCGGTTTCGCGCACGCGGTCCAATGAAGCACGCAATTGCCGGTAACTTTCCCCTTCGCTCGGAAACGCTTCGAACAGGTTCTTACCGGATATTTCCTCCAGATCGCGCATCGTGACCTTGAGGTATTCCTTGTTCGCCCAGACGATCGAGAGGTCACGGTCGAGAAGCACGTATGGATTGGGGGACGCGTCCAGAAGGCGTCCGAAATCTGGAGTCACGCGGCGTGTTCCCTCTCAGTGCCTTGCATCGCAAGAGGGCGGAGCGGCAAAATTCGCCGCGCATCCCTCTCACTCACAAAGACTGGCCGAAGAGGCGGTTCCAGCAAAATTATTAAATTTGTTAATGCTCAGCCATTCTGCGAGCGGCTTGGCGGCTCGCCACAACGTGCGCAGTCCTGAATTATGAATGCGGTGCAGTTCTGAAAGCGCCCGCTTGAAAATGGTGAGCAGATCATGCGCGCGGGCGCGAGTTCGGCTCCGTCGGTAAGATATTCGATTTCGATGGTCTCGGTTTCGAGCCCTCGCCGCTCGAGACATTTCTCGACCTTCTCGCGAGATCCGGGTGAAAGGACGCGATAGATCGAAGCGTCGTTCAGTAATCGACGTTTCACTCCGAGCAGGACTGCAAGACCGAGACTCGCCCGCAGGATGGTGCCGTTTGAATCGACGATGCCCGAACCCACGCCCCCGAGTTCCTTCGATGCCTGATCCCTTGCGAGCTCCTGCATGATGTTTTCGGTCGCGCGAGTCTGTTCGGTGACGTCATCCGCGAAGATCGCCACGCCGCCTGGCCACGGGCGGATCACATAGCGGAAGAACCGCCCTTCGCGGTGCGATGAAGGAAGTTCAAACCGTTTTTCCTGACCGCTTTCCAAGACCTGCTGGGCGCATATCAGAATAAAGCTGTCATTGGCCGTCTTCGCGATATTGCCGAACTGATGCCCGATGACGTCGCCGCTAGAGTAACCGAAATAATCGAGAAAAGGCTTGTTCGCGCGTCGAACCCGCAGCGTATTGTCCATGATCATGATGAAGGTGCTGACAGTGTCCAGTACCAGCCGTAATTTCTCGTCGATGTCATGGACTTCGACGTTGGAAAGAGACGACATTCGATCGAAATCCGACTGCGGGACCATCACGAATTCGTTTCGCTTGTGCGAAGTGATCTGGACCGGGCCATGTTCGAGCATTGCGCGGACACGAGGCATATCGCGCACCACGTCCGTCAGAGTGGCCGTGCTCGGAGCTGAATTGGCGGAAGCGGTGTCTTCGTCGGAAAAGGACTCTTGAGGCATGGTCAATTCTGCGCTTCTGTTCCGGCATCGCTGGTCAGTTATGCGCGACCATACGCGAATCTAATTGGAAAAAAAGAGGATTTCTATGAAGCTGGCGTGGTCTTTTCCGACCAGAGAATGACGTAAATTGCGAATTTCACGAATCTTCCAAGTAATGCCAGGATTTTGAACTGGATAGTACAAATGAAGTTGTCGTAAATCTCAACTTTGACGTTAAAAAAGTCATGATCCACTGCTCATATTCGGATGCCGCTGTGAGCGTTTTTGAATTGACAAGTTTTTTTCCGGCAATCGATATCAAGCAGCGCGGTCAGGAAAGTGGCAGCATGCCGCGCAGCTTCGATGAAAGTCGAGAAATAACATAATCACGCGTCGCTGCAGCGCACCATAATACGAACCGGTTACATTTGCGTCCGTGCCGCCTTTCTATCCGCGAACCCACATCGATTTCTGCATGGCCGCGATTGTGGCAAAGCGCAGGCCTAGGGGCGGATCGCGACGCTTACAGTCGCTGTTCGATCTGGCGAGTCGGGGAGAAGGGCCAACGGGATCAAATGGCGAGCTGCGCCTGCCCGACGACGCATAGGTGTAAAAAAGGCCGGAGATCGCTCGATCTCCGGCCTTTTTTGTTCGCCTACTGGTCGAGGAAGCTTCGCATCTTGCGGCTGCGGCTCGGATGCTTGAGCTTGCGCAAGGCCTTGGCCTCGATCTGACGGATGCGTTCGCGCGTGACCGAGAACTGCTGGCCGACTTCTTCCAGCGTATGATCGGTATTCATCCCGATCCCGAAGCGCATGCGCAGCACACGCTCTTCACGCGGCGTAAGCGAGGCGAGGACGCGGGTGACAGTTTCCTTGAGGTTTGCCTGGATCGCGGCATCGACGGGAATGATCGCGTTCTTGTCCTCGATGAAGTCGCCCAGATGCGAATCCTCCTCGTCCCCGATCGGGGTTTCGAGAGAGATCGGCTCCTTGGCGATCTTCATCACCTTGCGCACTTTTTCGAGCGGCATGGAGAGGCGTGCGGCCATCTCTTCCGGTGTCGGTTCGCGGCCTTCCTCGTGGAGGAACTGGCGACTGGTCCGCACCAGCTTGTTGATCGTCTCGATCATGTGGACCGGGATGCGGATCGTGCGCGCCTGATCGGCAATCGAGCGCGTGATCGCCTGCCGGATCCACCAGGTGGCGTAGGTGCTGAACTTGTAGCCGCGACGGTATTCGAACTTATCGACCGCCTTCATCAGGCCGATATTCCCTTCCTGGATCAGGTCGAGGAATTGCAGGCCGCGATTGGTGTATTTCTTGGCGATGGAAATCACGAGGCGCAGATTGGCCTCGACCATTTCCTTCTTGGCGATGCGCGCCTCGCGCTCGCCCTTCTGGACCATGTTCACGATCCGGCGGAATTCGGGCAGCGCCATGCCGGTCTGGCTGGCGATGTCGGAAATCTCGGTGCGGATGCGATCGATCGCGGACTCTTCCTTCTCGGCGAAGGCGGCCCATTTCTTGTCCTTCTTCGCGCGGTCGGTCAGCCAGGTATCGTCCAGCTCGTTGCCGATATAGGCGTCAAGGAAGTCGATCCGCTTGACCTTGTGGCGTTCCGCCAGGCGCAGCATCTGGCCGCCCAGAGCGGTCAGGCGACGGTTGAAGGCGTAGAGATTGTCGACCAGAAATTCGATCTTGGTCGCGTGGAACTGCACGCTTTCGACTTCGGCGGTGAGCTGTTCGCTCAGCGCTTCGTATTTCTTCTCTTTCGCCGCCGGGAAGGCATCGCCACGGCCGAACACGTCCATGCGCTCGCCCTGCAGCTTCTCGAACTTACGGAACAGGTCGGCGATTCGGGCGAAACGCTCGATGGCGTCGGGCTTGAGCGCGGCCTCCATCTGGGCGAGCGACATGGTGTTGTCCTCGTCCTCGTCGTCATCCTTCTTGGACGAGCCTTCTTCGCCGTCTTCGTCGTCGCTGGAATCGTCATCGTCCGAATCGTCGTCGTCGCGGATCGTGGGGCCGGCGGTCTCTTCCGAGATTTCGCCATCGTCCTCGTCCTCGCCTTCCTCCATCTTCTCGGGCGGAGGCTCCTTCGACAGCATCGCGTCGAGATCGAGGATCTCGCGCAGCTGCATCTCTTCGTTGTTGAGCGCTTCGGACCAATGGATGATGGCGTGGAAGGTGATCGGGCTCTGGCACAGGCCCATGATCATCATGTCGCGCCCGGCCTCGATCCGCTTGGCGATGGCGATCTCGCCCTCGCGGCTGAGCAGTTCGACAGCGCCCATTTCGCGCAGATACATGCGGACCGGATCGTCCGTCCGCTCACCCGCGGCGAGCTTCTTTTCGACAGGCTTGGTGCCGGCGGAGGACTTGGCTTTCTTGCCGTCCTCGTCGACCTGCATTTCCTCGACTTCGGAGTCCTTTTCGGCCTCGGCCTCGGCATCCTCGTCGCTTTCGACGATCTGGACGCCCATGTCGGACAGGGCCGACTGGATATCCTCGATCTGGTCCGAGCTCATCTCCCCTTGTGGCAAAGCGGCGTTGAGCTCGTCATAGGTGACGTAGCCCTTCTTCTTCGCCTTGGTAATGAGCTTCTTGATCGAAGCCTCGTTGAGGTCGATCAGCGGAGCATCTTCGGTCTCGGGTTTCTTCGACTTGGTTGCCATGAAGGTGGGTCAGTCCGTTTTTGCGTGCCGGGCGGGAGAAGCCCCACACGATCGATCAATTCCTGATGTCGGCGGCCGCGGCGCGCATGCGCCCGAAACGCTTCAACCGGTCGTTCAGTGCCAGCAACCGTTCGCGGTAACTGGCCTGCTCGGCGATCGAGCCTTCCGGGTCCTGCTCGAAACGCGCCGTCGCTGCCGAAAGGGCAGCCTCCAGCGCAGGTCTTTCGACCAGCAGCGACACGGCTTCGGCCAAATCCTCGCGCGCATGAACCGGGTCGGTGCCTTCATCGAGAAAGGCGAAGCGGGTTTTTTCCGGTGGGGCAGGAAGGCCGTTATCGAATGATATGGATGATTCGCCGCGCAAATCAAGCGTCTCGGCGGCTTCGATCAACGAATCGATGGCAGGTCCGACATTTCGATCACTCGCGGCGAGGCCCATCAAGGCCTCTTCGTGGATGATGATCTGATCCGGGAACCGAGCCAGACCGGCGAGGACGGCCGCAGTGAAAGCATCGCGCGCACCGCCGGAAATCGCGCGCTCGAGCCGGACCTTCGCGTCCTGCGACAGAATGGGATGGGCAGATTTGCCCTGCCAGAAGGCCCCGCCCGAACCGCGCGCCTGTCGCGGTTGCCATTCCCGCTGGGGTTTCGGCGGAAACGCGAAGGCGGAGAAACGCTCCAGCAATTCGCGCTTATAGAGCGCGCGGATATCGGGGTGCTGGATGGTCTCGACATGATCGAGCAGGCGCGCCTTCAATCCGGCCTTGTCTTCGGGCGAAGCCAGCGGCGCGGCGGCCTTTTCGAACTCCCACAGCGTATCGAGCAATCCGGCGGGTTCGGAGAGAAGGCGCTCCATCGCCTCCGTGCCGTGCTGCCGCAGCAGATCGTCGGGATCGAGCCCGGACGGAAGGCGCACGATTGCGAGCGAGTGGGCGGGTCGCAAAAGCGGCAGGGCGCGCGCCACGGCGCGCATCGCTGCCTTCTGGCCGGCCTTGTCCCCATCGAAACACAGGATCGGTCGCTCGACCTGGCGCCAGAGCATTTCGATCTGCGTTTCGGTCAGCGCGGTGCCGAGCGGAGCGACGGCCTCTTCGAACCCGGCCTGGGCGAGGGCGATCGCGTCCATATAGCCTTCGACCACGATCATCCGCCCCGATTTGCGAGAGGCCGGGGCGGCGCGGTGGAGGTTGTAGAGCGTGCGACCCTTGTCGAAGAGCGGCGTGTCGGGCGAGTTCAGATATTTCGGCGCGTTCGGATTGGCATCGCCATCGAGGATACGTCCCCCGAAACCGATCACCCGCCCGCGCGCATCCTGAATCGGCAGCATCAACCGGCCACGGAAGCGGTCGTACGGCTCCTTGCCCTCCACATCGATGCGCAGGCCCGTTTCGAGCAGCATCGGCTCGTCGAACTGCGAGAGGGCGCGCGGAATCGCCTGGCGTTCTTCCGGCGCGAAACCGAATCCAAACGCCTCGATCACGCTCTGTGAAAACCCGCGCCGCGCCAGATAGGCTCGCGCGGCGGCCCCATCGGGGGATCGCAGCCGGTCGACATAAAACGCCTGCGCCGCCGCCGTCACATCGTGAAGGCTGGCGCGCTTTTCCGCTCGCTCGGCTGAACGGGGGTCGGGTGCGGGGACTTCCATCCCCGCTTCCGCCGCTAGCTCCTTCACCGCATCCATGAAGGGCAGGCCGTTCTGATCCGTCATCCAGCGGATCGCGTCGCCATGCGCCTCGCAGCCGAAGCAATGATAGAAGCCCTTCTCGTCGTTGACGTAGAAGCTGGGCGTCTTCTCGTTATGGAACGGACAGCAGGCCTTGAACTCGCGCCCCGCCTTGGTCAGCCGTACCGTGCGCCCGACGATCGCGGACAGCGTGATCCGCGCGCGCAATTCGTCGAGCCATTGGGGGGTCAGCATGATCGAGCCTTACCCCTTCAGACGAGGGCAAGTCCAGCAAGCTCGAAGCTACTCGCCAGAAGGCGGAAACGGCCCCTTCGCGCTTGCGGTCATGCCGTTCACTTCGAGGCTGTAGGCGTCTGCCGGGCCATCGGGCGGGGTGGTCGATTGCCACCAGAACGTGACCGGCATGCCCGGTTTCCATCCCGATCCGGCGGTTACGCGCCAGATGATTTCGCCCGAGTCGCTGCTGACCTGGATCGCGTCGCCCGCGCCCAGTGCCGCTTCGGCCTGCGAGCGGGAATAGCCGACCGAGCGGTTGAACCCGGCGGCGGCCTGCGTCATGCGGAACAGCGAAGCCGGCACTTCCAGCGCGGCCCCTTCGGTTTCCGGCGTTTCGATCACTTGCGGCGTCAGGTCGTCGGCCAGCGTGATTTCATGCACATAGGTGTAGACGGTGCCTTCGGGCATCTCTGCCGGGACGCATTCGGCCGTGTCTCTGGGGCAGGCGACGAAGCTCTTGATCCGGGCGATCTCACGCCCATCGGCCATGATCGCGGCTTCGGGTTCGGGGCCTTGCGGGCCGACGATCTTGGCACCGAGGCTTTCGGGATCGAAATCCGCCGCCACGAGCGTGCGCGGCGCGGCGACGGTGGGCGTGGCGCTGGGCGTCGGTTCGGGTGCGGGCGCTTCGCCGCATGCGGCAAGGGCCAGCGGCGCGGCGAGCCAGAGCGGTATGCGGATCGAATTCACGACAGCGCCTCCTTCACCCAGCCGCTTGCGCGCGTCATGTCGAGCGTGGCGCCGTGGCGCGCTTTCAGCTCGCCCATCACCTTGCCCATGTCCTTCATACCCTCGGCACCTGTTTCCGCCTTGATGTCGGCGATGGCGGCCTTGGTTTCTTCCTCGCTCATCTGCTTGGGCAGGAATTCCTCGATCGTGGCGAGTTCGGCCTTTTCCTTGTCGGCCAGCTCCTGTCGTCCGCCCGCCTCGTACATTTCGATCGATTCGCGGCGCTGCTTCGCCATCTTGAGCAGCACGTCCGTCACCATCGCATCGTCTTCCGGCTTTTTGTCCGACGTGCGCAATTCGATGTCGCGATCCTTGATCTTGGCGCCGATCAGGCGGAGGGCGGCAATCCGCTCCTTGTCCTTCGCCTTCATGGCAGTGACGATTTCGGCCTGGATCTTTTCGCGCAGCATGGTGCCTCGTTTGACGGTATCTGTGGATGAATTGGCGTCCATTTAGAGCAAGCTGTCGCAAAGCCAAGCGTTCCGCTTGACGGGTGGGCGGCCTGCCCCTAGCGGCTGGGTCTTAGCACACATCGTCGGCAATTTCTTGAAACGGAGCGCCCATGGCCCTGTCCGCATCTTCGCACGCGCAACCATCAGGCGCGACCGGCGTCCTCGTGCTGGCGGATGGGACCGCTGTCTGGGGCAAGGGCTTCGGCGCCACGGGATCGGCGGTGGGCGAGGTCTGCTTCAACACCGCGATGACCGGCTATCAGGAAGTGCTGACCGATCCGAGCTATGACAGCCAGATCGTCACCTTCACTTTCCCGCATATCGGCAATGTCGGCGCGAACGAGGAAGACCACGAGAGCCGCGGCCTCGGCGCGTTGGGCTGCATCGTGCGGCAGGAAATCACCGCGCATTCCAATTTCCGCGCCCGCGACGAATTCGTCGACTGGTGTCGCGCGCATGGGAAGATCGGCCTGTCGGGCGTGGACACGCGCGCGCTGACGCGCCGTATCCGCTTGAACGGCGCGCCCAACGCCGTGATCGCGCACAGCCCGCGCGGCGAATTCGATCTCGACGCCTTGCGGCAGCAGGCCGCGGAATGGAGCGGGCTCGAAGGCCTGGACCTCGTCCCCGGCGTGACGCGCGGCGTGCTGGAGGATTGGCGCGGCGGGCCCTGGCAATTGGGCCATGGCTATGCCGAGCACGGAAACGAGAAGCCGCATGTCGTCGCGATCGATTACGGGGCGAAGGACAATATTTTCCGCAATCTCGCACAGGCCGGCGCGAAGGTGACGGTGGTGCCTGCGCGCACCTCGCTGGACGAGATCATGCGGTTGGAGCCCGATGGCGTGTTCCTGTCGAACGGCCCCGGCGATCCGGCGGCGACGGGCGAGTATGCCGTGCCGGTGATCAAGGGGTTGCTGGAGCGCGACGTGCCGCTGTTCGGCATCTGCCTCGGCCACCAGATGCTCGGCCTGGCGGCAGGTGCGAAGACCGCCAAGATGTTCCAGGGCCATCGCGGCGCCAACCACCCGGTCCAGCGCGTCGGCTCGGACTGGGGCGAGAGCGAGGGTCTGGTCGAGATCACCAGCATGAACCACGGCTTCGCGGTCGATGGCGAAAGCCTGCCCGAGGGGGTCGAGGAGACCCATGTCTCCCTGTTCGACGGCACCAATTGCGGGATTTCGATCCGGGGCAAGAAGGCGTTCGGCGTCCAGTACCACCCCGAGGCGAGCCCGGGGCCGCAGGACAGCTTCTACCTGTTCGAAAAGTTCGTGGGGATGTTGGGGTGATTAGGCAAGCAGAACTAGAAGCACTGATACTCTATGCATTTCATGAGTATTATCAATCTGGGAGTGAGAGACTCGAGTTGCACCAGGTCAGCTCCCTTCTGTCGGTCGATGTTACGGATGCCCGGATTGAACTTGCCTTGAAAGCCCTGAGCGTTAACAGTTGGATACACATCGACAATCCTTTTGTCTCAACTCAACCGACGCGATATTCTCTGACAGACGAGGGTTATAAGTACGCGGAGGAGTTGCTTGAGCGGGGGGAAGGCAGGGTGGATTCGGACGACACAACCCTCAAAGCGCCAGCGTCTGATCGGATCGTCGGTTTCGATCATAATAGTTCTGAATTTCGGCAAATCGCGGAAGCTTCTGATGCTCTTAGGACTGGTCTGATCAACGCGAACGATACAGGAGATCTTTCTCCCAGAGCGGTTGAAGTGGCCGTTCAGGAGGTCGAGTCCTTAAATGAAGCACTCCGACGTGATTTCATTAGGCCAAGTCATGTTTGGCAAATGGCGAAAAGCAGTTTGCGGTGGATCGCCGACCACGCTGCTGGAGCCGCTGTCGGACAGGCGGCTCTCGCATTACTCGCACTTATTGCTGCCTTTTTCGGAATAGTTTTCTAAATGCCCAAACGCACTGACATCTCCTCGATCCTCGTCATCGGCGCTGGTCCGATCATCATCGGCCAGGCCTGCGAGTTCGACTATTCCGGCACGCAGGCGATCAAGGCTTTGAAGGAGGAGGGCTACCGCGTGGTCCTCGTCAACTCCAACCCCGCCACGATCATGACCGACCCGGAAATGGCCGACGCGACCTATATCGAGCCGATCACGCCCGAAATCGTCGCCAAGATCATCGAGAAGGAGCGGCCCGATGCGGTGCTGCCCACGATGGGCGGGCAGACGGCGCTGAATTGCGCGCTGGCCTTGTTCAACGATGGCACGCTGGAAAAATACGGCGTCCAGATGATCGGCGCGGATGCCGATGCCATCGACAAGGCGGAAAACCGCCAGCGCTTCCGCGAGGCGATGGATGCGATCGGCTTGGAGAGCGCGCGCAGCGGCGTTGCAAACACGGTGCAGGAGGCTTTCGATGTGCTCGAACGCACCGGCCTGCCATCCATCATCCGGCCCAGCTTCACGCTTGGCGGCACGGGCGGCGGCATCGCTTACAACAAGACCGAGTTCGAGCGGATCGTGCGCGAAGGCCTCGACGCCTCGCCCACAACCGAAGTCCTGATCGAGGAATCGCTCCTCGGCTGGAAGGAATACGAGATGGAAGTGGTCCGCGACCGGGCGGACAATTGCATCATCATCTGCGCGATCGAGAATGTCGATCCGATGGGCGTGCACACCGGGGATTCAATCACCGTTGCCCCGGCGCTGACGCTGACCGACAAGGAATACCAGATCATGCGCAGCGCCAGCATCGCTGTGCTGCGTGAAGTTGGCGTGGAAACAGGCGGTTCGAACGTACAGTTCGCAGTCGATCCGAAGTCCGGTCGCCTGATCGTGATCGAAATGAACCCGCGCGTCTCGCGCTCTTCCGCGCTGGCATCCAAGGCCACCGGTTTCCCGATCGCACGCGTCGCCGCGAAGCTCGCCGTCGGATACACGCTGGACGAGCTGACCAACGAAATTACCGGGGCGACGCCCGCCAGTTTCGAGCCGACGATCGATTACGTCGTCACCAAGATCCCGCGCTTCGCCTTCGAGAAGTTCAAGGGCGCCAAGCAGGAATTGTCCACCGCGATGAAGTCGGTGGGCGAGGTCATGGCGATCGGCCGCTGTTTCGCGGAATCGATGCAGAAGGCGCTACGCGGCCTCGAAACCGGGCTCGACGGGTTCAACCGCGTGCCCGAACTGGAAGGCAAGAGCCGCGAAGTCATCACCGCCGCGATCAGCCAGCGCACGCCGGACCGCATTCTCAGGATCGCGCAGGCCTTCCGCGAAGGCTTCGAAATGGGCGAGATACAGGCGCTCACCGGGTTCGATCCATGGTTCCTGCGCCAGATCGAAGCGATCATCTACGAAGAGAACATGATCGCGCATAACGGCCTGCCGCGCGATGCCGCCGAAATGCGCCGCCTGAAAGCGATGGGCTTTTCGGACAAGCGGCTCGCCACGCTCGCCGTGCGCTCCGTGGGTGTCGCCGGAGGCCTCGCGGAAACGCAGGCGCGCCGTTCGGGCCTGTTGCACGATGCCTTGCGCGCCATGGCAGGCGCGACCAGCGAGGAAGAGGTGCGCAAGCTACGCCAGAAACTTGGCGTCTTCCCGGTCTTCAAGCGCATCGACAGCTGCGCTGCAGAATTCGAAGCGACCACGCCGTACATGTATTCGACCTACGAAGCGCCCAGCTTCGGAGAGCCGGAGGACGAGGCCGATCCCAGCGATCGCCGCAAGATCGTGATCCTGGGCGGCGGGCCCAACCGGATCGGGCAGGGCATCGAGTTCGACTATTGCTGCGTCCATGCCTGTTTCGCGCTCGGCGACGAAGCGCAGGGCGGGGCCGGGTTCGAGACCATCATGGTCAATTGCAATCCCGAGACGGTCAGCACCGATTACGACACCTCCGACCGGCTCTATTTCGAGCCGCTGACCGAAGAAGACGTGCTGGAAATCCTGCGCGTCGAAATGTCGCGCGGCGAAGTCGTGGGCGTGATCGTCCAGTTCGGCGGGCAGACGCCGCTGAAACTGGCCGCCGCGCTGGAGCGGGAAGGGGTGCCGATCCTGGGCACCAGCCCCGATGCGATCGACCTTGCCGAAGATCGCGAACGCTTCGCGCGCCTCGTCAACAAGCTCGATCTGAAGCAGCCGCAGAACGGCATCGCGCGCGATCGGGACGAGGCCGCCGCCTGGGCAGCCCGCATCGGCTATCCCGTGCTGCTGCGCCCCAGTTATGTGCTGGGCGGGCGCGCGATGGAGGTCGTGGACAGCGAAGCGCAGCTCGACGATTATATCGCCACTGCGGTAAACGTGTCGGGCGACAGCCCGGTGCTGGTCGACCAGTATCTGCGCGATGCGATCGAATGCGATGTCGACGTGATCTGCGACGGCAACGAGGTCCGCATTGCGGGCGTCATGCAGCATATCGAGGAAGCGGGTGTCCATTCGGGCGATTCCGCCTGCACGATCCCGCCCTACAGCCTCTCGGACGAAATCGTCGCCGAGATGGAACGCCAGGCCGAAGCCCTGGCCCACGCGCTGCAGGTGCGCGGCCTGATGAACGTCCAGTTCGCGATCAAGGACGACGAGGTCTATCTGATCGAGGTCAATCCGCGTGCCAGCCGCACCGTGCCCTTCGTCGCCAAGGCGATCGGACGTCCGGTTGCCAAGATTGCGGCACGGGTGATGGCGGGCGAACCGCTGTCCAATTTCGAACCCTTCGACATCCGGCCCAAGCACATGGCTGTTAAGGAGGCGGTGTTCCCCTTCGCGCGCTTCCCCGGCGCCGATCCGATCCTTTCGCCGGAAATGAAGAGCACGGGCGAAGTAATGGGAATAGACTCCACGTTCCCTGCCGCCTTCCTCAAGTCGCAGATCGGGGCGGGTATGCATCTGCCGCGTTCGGGCACGCTGTTCGTTTCGGTCAAGGATAGCGACAAGCAGGTGATCCTGCCCGCCGTGAAGACTTTGCTCGATCAGGGCTTCCGCGTCATCGCCACGGGCGGCACGCAGCGTTATCTGGCCGAACAGGGCCTGGCGGTGGAGCCGGTCAACAAGGTGGCCGAAGGGCGCCCCCATATCGTCGACGCGATCGTGGACGGGGAGGTCGATCTGATCTTCAACACCACCGAAGGCTGGCAATCGCTGCTGGATTCGCAATCGATCCGGGCAGGCGCCCTCGAACGCAAGGTGCCGTATTACACCACGGCGAGCGCGGCCTTGGCCACGGCGCGGGCGATCGCGGAAGTTTCGACCGGTGAGCTTGAAGTACGCTCGTTGCAGGACTATTATAGCTGACGACTATTCAGCGATTGCCCCCCACACATTCGATGCAGTGACATTCCGCAACCGTGCGGAAGGCTCCTCGAATTGCCTGTGCGGGGGCCACAGGAAGGTGGGACCCGAGTCCATGGAAAAGGTACCGATGCTCGCCGAAGGCTATGAAAAGCTGACGGCCGACCTCAAGGCTTTGCGGGCGGAGCGTCCGCTGGTGGTGGACGCGATAGAGGAAGCGCGTGCCCATGGCGACCTTTCGGAAAACGCCGAATATCACGCCGCCAAGGAACGCCAGGGCCAGATCGAAGCGCAGATTGCCGAGATCGAGGACAAGGTGACGCGCGCGCAGATCATCGATCCCAAGACGCTGTCGGGTGACAAGGTGGTGTTCGGTGCCACCGTCACTCTGCTCGACGAGGACGACAAGCCGATCAAGTACCAGATCGTCGGCCAGACCGAAGCGGATGCCAGCAAGGGCCGGATCAGCTACAATTCGCCGATCGCCCGCGCGTTGATCGGCAAGCAGGTCGAAGACGAGATCGAAGTCACCGTGCCGAGCGGGGACAAGTTCTACCTCGTCGAGAAGATCGAATTCATTTGACCGGTTGATGGGCAGAGGGCGCGTGGCCGGTCGATGTCACCGCCTTCTCCATAGCCCAGTTGTGAATGGCGACGCCGTCGATCGCGAAATCGCGTCGGTGGGTCACGCTGTAGCCCGCCCGCTCGAAAGCCGGGCGGGCCAGATCGCTCGCTTCTGTGAAGAGCCGCTGGCTTCCGATCTGGCGCGCATGGCGTTCCGCATCGGCAAGCAAACGATCTCCGAGGCCCGATCGGGTGTGATCCGGGGCGATGTAGAGGTGGTCGAGATGGCCATCTTGCTGCAACAGCGCATATCCGCAAGGGCGCGATCCCGCGTCCACGGCTACGAGGATGATGTCGCCCTGAGAGGGACGTAAGCAGTAACGCTGGGCGTTGTCGTGCCGGGCGGCCCAGACTGCGATCTGATCGCACGAATAAGCGCGCGGACCGATCGAGAGGATCGCAGTCCGCGCGATAGTCAGAAGCTGTTCGGCATCGTCCTCGCGAAAGAATTACATCGAATGCCGTCCGGCTTCAGGCACTCGGTTCGAGCAATTTGTGCAGGTGCACGATGACGTACTTCATTTCGGCATCGTCCACGGTGCGCTGGGCGTTGGCGCGCCAGGCTTCTTCAGCACTTTCGTAATCGGAATAGACGCCGGTGACGTGGATGCTTTCCGGATCCTGAAATTCGGTGCTGCGCGGATCTTTCACGCGGCCGCCCATGACAAGATAGAGCGTCTGATTGGCAGTGGTTTCTTCCATGGGGAGGGGCCTTGGTCTGGAGGGAGTTCGGGATTGAAGAATTCGCGTGCCCCATACCGCAAGCGGCGCGCCAGGCAAACCCGGCGCGCCGCTATTGGGCGACCCTTGAGGATCGGATATTCGTCAGATCAATGCGACAGGCGCGACTTCAGACTGCGGAACCGACGGCTCGCCTTGCGACCGGCACGGCGGCGCGAACTGGCCAGCGCATCGCTCGTCGCATCGGCGCGATAGGCGGCATCGCGGCGCAGACGGCGCGCAGTCGAACCGACGCTGTCGCCGAGATCTTCGATTGCGTCCGAGCTAGACCGCAACGCCGCAGCGCCCGCCGTTTCGGCGCGGTCCATCAGACCCATAGCGTAACCGAGAACGGTATCACCCGCCATCGCGGCCATCGTGCCAGTACGGCGACCAAGACGCCGACCCGGACGGGTCATCGCGCCGATCAGCAGGCCGACACCGATCGCTCCGCCGACGACTGCGAGCGGGTGCTTCTTCGCAAAGTCCGTCGCACTGTCGAGCACGTCCTTCGCCTGATCGGCAAAGCTGCGTTCGGCATTGCGCTGCTCGCTCGCCTCGATGCGCTGGCGAAGGGCCTCGCGGCGCTCTTCATCCGTTTGCGGCTTGGTGTCGGTGTTGAGAGTGGCGACGTTATTCATATCATGCTCCGGAATTGGGTGTCTGATTAACCAACGGTATCAGCGGCCGAATTGTTCCGAATGGAGCCACTCGTCGTCATATTCCTCGTCCGTTTCGTCGTCCTCGACCCAATCCTCGCCGAACAACGCCTTGAGAACCGGGTTGCGAGCGAACCAGAGGATCGCGGCAGCCGCAATCGCGGCCAGCGCACCCTTGTGATCGCTCGCGACGTCGAGCGCCTCGTCATACACGTCGCTCGCGCCCTCCGCGATCCGGTCCGCGATGCGCGCGCCGGGTCCGCGCGTGGCGAGATCGGATTTCAGATTTTCGATATCGGCATCGACAAGCGCGCGCGCCGCATCGCGCAATCGTTTGTCTTCCATCATCTTGGCACGACGCGGACCCATCACTTATCCCCTTTGAAAGCGTCTCGGATGTCGTCGATCTTGCCCTTGAGCATGCGAACGCAGATCAATCCGAGTGCGATCAGCGCACCACCGACGATCGCCGTGGCGATCCACGGTCCGACGAGAGGCGCGAGGGCGATCACCGTTCCGACGGTCAGCGCGATGAGCGCGAGGTGTAGAACGCCGAATGCCGCCGCGCCGTATGCCACTGCGAGCTTTGCGCGGTTGGCGACGAAGGATGAGCGGCTTTTCTGAAAGGCGATTTCGGCTTCGACATACGTCTTGCCGTCGTCGAACAGCGCGAAAATATCGTCGGTCAGCGAGTGCCTGATTTCGGCTTCGGCATCGTCCTGCTCGGCAGCCTCTTCGAACACCTCGGCGGCTTCGCGAGCGCTGTGCGTGGAAGCGGGAGCGGACGTTGCCCGCTCCCCTTCCAATTCGTCGCGCTCTATGGGCTCTTCTAGAGTGCTCACTCCGAACCGGCGATCAGCGACGGCTGAACAGGCGCGAGAGCATGAAGCCGGCGACGGCGGCGATGCCGACTGCGGTCGCCGGGCTGCGACGGACCATCGCGCGGCCTTCGTCCGCCAGTTCGTCGACGGTCTTCGCGTCGAGCTTGGCTGCGGTATCGTTCAGCGAACGCGACGCGCTGCGGGCGTAATCGCCGTATTTCGCGCCGACCTTTTCATCGACGTAATGCGCATTGTCGTTCACCATCTGGCCGAGCGTGGCGATCCCTTCGGATAGCTTCGACTTGCCCTGCGTGGCCAGTTCGTGACCCTTGACCTTCGCTTCCTCGCCATAGGCGTGGGCATCGCTCTTGAGGTTCGACTTCTTGCCTTCGGCCTGAGCCTTGTACCCCTTGGCGCGCTCGCCCGCCTCGGCGCGAAGCGCGGCTGCGCCGGCCTTGGCTTCCTGCACCGCATTGCTGAAGCGCGATTTGGCTTCTTCGCGATGCGGATTGGTCTGCGGAGCGGTAGCGGCAGTGTCGGTGGTAGTGGTGGCGGTGTTGGTCACGGGAACGGTCTCCTTGGCTGCGCCCTTCTTGGCCACGGTCTTTCGCGGCTTGGGGGCGGTTTTGGTCTTTTTCGCGGAAGTCTTGGTTTCTTTCGGGTCGGCCATCGGTTCGTCCTTGCCTTTTCTGCGGTCTCTAATTCGAAGCGAATCCGAAGCACGTTCATGCCCGGTCTATGTTGTTGCAACGCAACTTGCGCGGCAATGTTCCGACGCATAGAGGAACCGCGTTCGAACCATTCCCCTACACGGAGCCGCCAAGCCATGACCGCGATCATCGATCTGCACGCCCGCGAAATTCTCGACAGTCGCGGCAATCCAACAGTGGAGGTCGACGTTCTGCTCGAAGATGGCAGCTTCGGGCGCGCCGCCGTGCCCTCGGGCGCATCGACCGGCGCGCACGAGGCGGTCGAACTGCGCGATGGCGACAAGGATCGCTATCTCGGCAAGGGCGTCCTCAAATCGATCGAGGCGGTGAACACCGAATTGCGCGATCTGCTGATCGACGCCTTCGATGCCGAGGACCAGCGCGATATCGATCAGGCGATGATCGATCTGGACGGCACCGACAATAAGGGCCGCATCGGCGCAAACGGCATTCTGGGTGTCAGCATGGCAGTCGCCAAGGCGGCGGCGAATGCACGCGGCCTGCCGCTCTATTCCTATATCGGCGGCGTCTCCGCCCATGTCCTGCCGGTACCGATGATGAACATCATCAATGGCGGCGAACATGCCGACAATCCGATCGACATCCAGGAATTCATGGTCATGCCGGTGGGCGCGGGCAGCCTTGCCGAAGCGGTGCGCTGGGGCGCGGAAATCTTCCACACGTTGAAGAAGGGCCTCTCGCAGAAGGGGCTGGCGACGGCCGTGGGCGACGAAGGCGGGTTCGCTCCCGATCTGGCCAGCACGCGCGCCGCGCTCGATTTCATCATGGATTCGATCGGCCAGGCCGGATTTACGCCGGGTGAGGATGTGGTGCTTGCGCTCGATTGCGCCTCGACCGAGTTCTATCGTGACGGCAAATACGAGATTTCGGGCGAAGGGCTTTCGCTCGATGGCGAAGGCATGGCCGAATATCTCGACAAATTGTGCCGCGATTACCCGATCCGCTCGATCGAGGACGGGATGGCGGAAGACGATTTCGCCGGTTGGAAGGCGCTAACCGATCGGATCGGCAACACCATCCAGCTGGTCGGCGACGATCTGTTCGTGACCAATCCAACCCGTCTGCGCGACGGGATCGGCCAGGGACTCGCCAATTCGCTGCTGGTAAAGGTCAACCAGATCGGCACGCTGAGCGAGACGATGCAAGCCGTCGATATCGCCCACCGCGCGGGCTACACCGCCGTGATGAGCCACCGTTCGGGCGAGACTGAGGACGCGACCATCGCCGATCTCGCAGTCGCGACCAATTGCGGGCAGATCAAGACCGGCTCGCTCGCGCGTTCCGACCGGCTCGCGAAATACAATCAGCTCATCCGCATCGAGGAAGAGCTCGGCGACAGCGCGGTCTATGCCGGTGCGGACTGTTTCGGACGGCTGCGCGACTGAACCAGCGCTTAGCCGCCACGCCTTCCGGCGCTAGGCGGCGAAACGTTCCGACAGAGCGAGGAGGGCGAGCGCGGCCTTTGCCGCCTCGCCGCCCTTGTCCTTCTGCGCTGGATCGGCACGGACGAGCGCCTGCTCTTCGTTTTCGACTGTCAGAATGCCGTTGCCGATGGCGATCCCATCCATCGTCAGCGCCATGATCCCGCGCGCGCTTTCGCCCGCGACGATCTCGAAATGGTAGGTTTCGCCCCGGATCACGACGCCGATTGCGACGTAGCCGTCATACCGACCGCTCTCGGTCGCCAAAGAGATGGCGCCGGGGATTTCGAGGGCACCGGGGACGGTCAGAACCTCGACTTCGTGTCCGTCCGCCTCGAGCGCCGAGCGCGCACCGGCGATCAGCTGATCGTTGAGATGGTCGTAGAAGCGCGCTTCGACGATGAGGAAACGGGCCATGGGCTTACTCCGGAATTTTGTGGTGGCCGACGATATTGAGGCCATAGCCTTCGATCGCGACGAGGTTGGGGGTCGAATTGGTCAGCAGGATCATCTCGTTGACGTCGAGATCGGCTAGGATCTGCGAACCGATTCCAACATTGCGATATTCCTCGCTTTCGCCACCGGCGACCGGGGGAGGGGGCTGGGTGATGATCACGATGATGCCCGAGCCATGTTCGCCCACGGCTTCCATCGCGCGCTGCAAAGTGCGCTTGCGCGGGCCGGGCTGGCCGAGCAGATCGTCGAACAGCGAGATCGGATGCACGCGCGCCAGCGTGGGCTCGCCTTCGATCACATGGCCTTTCTGCAGCACGTAGCTTTCGGTCCCGTCCACCGTGTTGCGATAGGTCAGGAGCCGCCACTGGCCGCCGTAATCGGACGTGAAGCTGCGTTCGCCCGTCCGCTCGACCAGATGATCCTTGCGCATCCGGTATTCGATCAGGTCGCGGATCGTCCCGATCTTGAGTTCGTGCTTGCGCGCGAAGGCCATAAGATCGTCGAGCCGGGCCATGGTCCCGTCTTCGTTCATGATCTCGCAGATCACGCCTGAAGGATTGAGGCCGGCAAGGCGCGAGATGTCGACGGCCGCTTCGGTATGCCCGGCGCGCACCAGCACGCCGCCGTCGCGCGCTGTCAGGGGGAAGACATGACCCGGCTTGACGATGTCCGCAGGGCCCTTGCCCGCATCGATGGCGACCGAGACGGTGCGCGCCCGATCGGCCGCGCTGATGCCGGTGGTGACACCCTCCTTCGCTTCGATCGAAGTGGTGAAGGCGGTCTGCATGCTCTCGCGGTTGTCGCGGCTCATCGGTTCGAGGCCGAGCGCGTCGACGCGCTTGCGATCGAGCGCGAGACAGATCAGCCCGCGGCCATGCGTCGCCATGAAATTGATCGCAACCGGCGTGGCCATCTGGGCGGGGATGATCAGATCGCCCTCGTTCTCGCGGTCCTCATCATCGACGAGGATATACATCCGGCCATTGCGCGCTTCCTCGATGATCTCCTCCGCGCCGACGAGAACGGGCGTCTCGTCATTGTCGGAAAGGAAGGCGGCGAGCTTGCGCAGGGTTTCGGAGGTTGGGTTCCAATCCTCCTCGGTGCAGTCGCGAAGTGTGTTCGCGTGCAGACCTGCGGCCCGCGCCAGACCGGCCTTGCTCATGCCGCCATCGTTTACGAGGCGCCGGACTTGGGAAATGATGTCGCTCATGCCGCGCCCTAATCACACGGGAATGTGATTGTAAAGCGCAGCCTCACAGAGGGATGTGCAGGAGAGCCTTCAGTCGGGGTGGATAAACCTTATGGATTCGTATGGGCTCAGGGGGACTCGCCCAGTCCCGCACCCGCAATGAAGAAATCCGTTCGAGCCTTCAAACGTTCCGGGCTTCGCGAAATTCCGAGGCCGTGGCTGATCGCTTCGGAATGAACGTCGCTGACGAACTGGCCCATGAAGAGCTCGGCAAGCAGTTCGGGTGTGCCGTTCATCGCCACGCCTTCATGCTCCCAAGTGCGAAAGACATGCTCCAGCGCCGCGCGCGTGCGCGTGGCAGTCCGCTCGAAGAAGCGGCGGGCGAATTCGCGGTCGCTCATGCTGCGTGCGATCACGATACGCACCAGGGCGACCGTTTCGGCATCGAGGAAATGCGCGTCGAAGGCGCCGGCGATGCGATGAAGGATGGCTGCGCGGTCGCCTCCCGCTTCCATTGCCTCGCGCACGATTTCATCGCCGGAGGAGGCGTGTTCGAAGACCGCCGCTTCGAGCAGGCCGTCCTTGTTGCCGAAGAGTTTATAGACCGTCGCCAGCGAGCCGCCGGCACGCTCCACGATGTCGCCGAGCGTGGCGTTCTCGTACCCCCGCTCGACGAAGAGGGTTCGCGCCGCTTCGATGATCGCGCGGCGGCGGCGATCGAGGCGGCAGCATTCGGATACGCTCATCATGCGGATACGCTCATAATACGATTGGGCCTCTAGCAAAGCGGGTTGCGGGGCAAGGGTGTAATGCCTATTACACCTTCGCACCTGCACAATGAACAGGGTCCGAACCTGTTTCCCGATTCGTTCGAAAGAGTGTCCGTATGAAGCCCATTCTCGCCGGCCTGGTCGCCTGTCTCCTGCTTGGCGCGTGCTCCGGAAACGAAGCGCCGCCCGAACCGCAGCCAGTGCCCGTCCGCATCGTGACTGTGGCGAGCCAGGCGGTGCCCAATGTCATCGAATTGCCCGGCAGGGTCGAGCCTGTACGCGTCGCCGAAGTGCGCGCGCGTGTCACCGGGATCGTCCAGCAGCGGTTGTACGAAGAGGGGACGGACGTTCGCGCCGGACAGCCGCTGTTCCGCATCGATCCGCGCGAATTGCGCGCCAGCTATGCCCAGACGCAGGCCGCCCTGCAGCGCGCACAGGCCACCGCCGCCAATGCCCGCGCGGTGGTCGAACGCTATCGCCCGCTGGTGGAAGAAAATGCGATTAGCGGTCAGGAATATGACGCGGCGCTTGCCGCTTCGCGCGAAGCGCAGGCCAATGTCGCGCAGATCCGTGCCCAGTTGGAAGCATCCTCGCTGCAGCTGGGATACACCACCGTGCGCGCGCCGATCGGCGGCCGGGTGGGCCGCGCACAAGTCACCGAAGGCGCACTGGTCAGCCAGGCGGAAGGCACACTGATGACGCGGATCGAGCAGATTTCGCCCGTCTATGTCAGCTTCGCCCAGGCCGCGAGCGAGGTGATCCGCATCCGCCGCGCCATTGCCGCAGGGGAAATCGATCTGGACGAAAACGATCGGGTCGAAGTGCGGCTGACCTTCAGCGACGGCACCGAATATCCGGTTTCGGGCTTTATCGATTTCCTCGCCTATTCCGTCGATCAGGAAACCGGCACGGTCGAATTGCGCGCCGAATTTCCCAATCCGCAGAATTTGCTGCTTCCGGGCGAATTCGTCCGCGCCCGGATTTTCGCAGGTCAGGTGCAGAACGGTCTGACCGTGCCGCAAAGGGCCGTCTCCCTGACGGAAACGGGCGGAACCGTGTTCGTGGTCGATCGCGAGGGCAAGGCTGCCGTCCGGCCGGTGGAACTGGGTGCGATGGTCGAGGGGCGCTGGATCGTCGAAAGCGGCATCCGCGCAGGCGATCGGGTGATCGTCAGCAATCTCCAGAAGCTCCGCCCGGGCGCTCCGGTAAAGGTAGTGGACGGGCCGACCGGGCGCTCTCCGGCGAAACGGACCGCGCAACCGCCCCGGTCTGCGAGCACCGGCGGAGTGGAGTAAATCATGGCCCGCTTCTTCATCGACAGGCCGATCTTCGCCTGGGTGGTTTCGCTCGGCATCCTGCTCGCAGGAATTATCGCTCTGCGCGCGCTTCCCATCGAACAATATCCCGAAGTCGCTCCGCCTTCCCTGGCGATCAACGTCGTCTATCCCGGCGCCGACGCCGAGACGCTTGAGCAGAACGTCACTCAGGTGATCGAGCAGCAGCTCAACGGGGTCGAGGGCTTCCTCTACATGGCCTCGTCCAGCGCTTCCAACGGTACGGCGACCATCACGCTGACCTTCGAGGCAGGGACCGATATCGACATCGCGCAGACCGAGGTTCAGAACCGCCTCAGCACGGTCGAAGCGCGACTGCCCGAAGAAGTCCGCAGGCAGGGCATCACCGTGCGCCAGGCCAATGCCGGCTTCCTGATGATCGTGGCCCTGACGTCGCAGAGCGGCGCGCTCGACACCACCGATCTCGGCAATATCGCCGCCACCCAGGTCGTGGATGAATTGCGCCGCGTTGCCGGGGTGGGCGATGTCACGCTGTTCGGATCGCAATATGCCATGCGCATCTGGCTCGATCCCGATGCGCTGGCGTCCTACAATCTTTCGCCCGGCGCGGTGCTTGCCGCAATCCGCGAACAGAACGCGCAGACCGCAGGCGGTTCGATCGGGGCACAGCCGATCGCGGACGGACAGCAGATAACCGCCACCATCACGACGGACGGGCGCTTCACCAGCGTCGAGGAGTTCGAGAACATCATCCTGCGCGCCAGCACCGGCGCGGCGGTTGTGCGATTGGGCGAAGTGGCGCGGGTCGAGATCGGCGCACAGACCTACGCAACCTCGACCACGCTCAATGGCAAGCCCATGGCGGGCATGGCGGTCCAGCTCGCCACCGGGGCCAACGCTCTGGCCACGGCGGAAGGCGTAAAGGCGCGGATGGCGGAATTGTCGTCCGGCCTGCCGGGGGATGTCGCCTGGTCGATCCCTTACGACACGACGCCCTTCGTCCAGGCTTCGGTCGAAGAAGTGGTCAAGACGCTGGTCGAAGCGATGGTGCTCGTCTTCCTCGTCATGTTCCTGTTCCTCCAGAACTGGCGCGCCACTCTGATCCCCACGCTCGTCGTTCCGATCGCGCTAGCGGGTGCCTGTCTTGGCCTCTGGCTGTTCGGTTTTTCGATCAATGTCCTCTCGCTGTTCGGCATGGTGCTGGCGATCGGCATTCTGGTCGACGATGCGATCGTGGTGATCGAGAATGTAGAGCGGATCATGCGCGAAGAAGGGCTGCCCCCGCTCGCAGCCACGCGAAAGGCGATGGGCCAGATCAGCGGCGCGATCATCGGCATTACGCTGGTCTTGATCGCGGTGTTCGTGCCGATGGCCTTCTTCCCCGGATCGACGGGCGGAATCTATCGCCAGTTCTCGGTCACGCTGGCGATCTCGATCTTCTTTTCCGCCTTCCTCGCTCTGTCGCTGACGCCTGCTTTGTGCGCGACCTTCCTGAAGCCGATCGAGCAGGGCCATGACCACACCGACGATCCCGTGACAGACGAAGCGGCCGAGGCTCAACCGGGCTGGCGCGGGAAATTGGCGCGCGCTCGCGGCGCTGTCGCTCGCTTCTTCGGGCGCTTCAATCGCTGGTTCGCGCGGATGCAGGAGAAATACGGCCGCGCCAACGACCGTATCCTGTCGCGCCCGTGGCGGGCCTTCGCAGTGTTCCTGGCGCTCGGCCTCGTCACCGTCCTGTTGTTCGCTCGGCTCCCTTCCGCCTTCCTGCCGACCGAGGATCAGGGCTATCTGATCACTGCCGTCCAGGCGCCTCCCGGTGCCACGCAGGAGCGGACCGACGAGGCGTTGGAGCCGATCGAGGACTGGTGGCTGGCACGCGATGAGGTCGAAAACCTCGTCGTTGTGCGCGGCTTCAGCTTCTTCGGACAGGGCCAGAACAACGCTCTGATGTTCGCATCCTTCAAGCCCTGGGACGAGCGGACCGCCGAAGGCAGTGCCGCCGGCGAGATCCTGGGGCAGGGCATGGCAGTGTTCAGCCAGATTGAAGGCGCGATCGCCTTCGTTATCCAACCCCCCGCGATCCAGTCGCTGGGGCAGGCGAGCGGCTTTACCCTGAAACTGCAGGATCGCGGCGGGGTCGGGCGCGAAGCTCTGACGGCGGCCCGCGACCAATTGCTTGGCATGGCATCGCAGAGCCCGCTGATCGCCAATCTCAGGCCCGAGGATCAGGGGCCGAGCCCGGAAGTGTCGATCGATATCGACCGGGTGCAGGCACGGGCGCTGGGCCTGTCCCTGACGGACGTCAACGCCGCACTCTCGATCGCTTTCGGGTCCGCCTATGCCAACGACTTCAACCGCGAAGGGCGCGTGTTGCAGGTGCTCGTGCAGGCGGATGCGCCCTATCGCATGACGCCCGACGATGTGCTGGCGCTGCGCATTCCCAACGCGCAGGGAGAGCTGGTGCCGTTCAGTGCCTTTGCCAGCGCCGAATGGTCCGCCGCGCCCGCCAGTCTGGCGCGCTATAATGGCTATCCCGCCATGACTCTGTCCGGGATGGCCGCTCCGGGCGAATCCTCGGGAGCAGCACTGGCCGAGATGGAACAGCTCGCCAGCCAATTGCCGCCGGGCATCGGCTTTGAATGGACCGGCATCTCCTATGAGGAGAAGCAGGCAGGCGGCCAGATCGGGCTCCTGCTCGCTTTGTCTGTTGTGGTCGTGTTCCTGGTGCTCGCTGCGCTGTACGAAAGCTGGGCCGTGCCGCTGGCCGTGCTGCTGATCGTGCCGATGGGCGTGCTGGGCGCGGTCGTTTTCTCGATGCTGCGCGGCCTGTCTGCGGACGTCTATTTCAATGTCGGGCTGATCACCATCATCGGCCTCGCCGCCAAGAATGCCATCCTGATCGTCGAATTCGCGATCGAGGAAGAGGATCGGGGCCTCAGGCGTATCGACGCTGTGAAGGCCGCCGCGCGCCTGCGTCTGCGCCCGATCATCATGACCTCGCTCGCTTTCACCATGGGCATGGTCCCGCTCGTCCTCGCCAGCGGGGCAGGCGCTGCCAGCCGGATCGCCGTCGGCACGGGCGTGGCAGGGGGCATGATCGCGGCGACCGTGCTCGGCATCTTCCTGATCCCAATGCTTTATCTGCTGGTGCGCCGGAATATCAGCCGCAAGCAGCCCTCGGCAGCCGGCCATATCGAAGAGGGAGACATACACCCCTCCGCTGACGAAAAGGGTGATGCCGAACGTTCCGCTCCTGAAGGAGACACCGCGCGATGATCCGCTCCATCAAGACCATCGCGGCGCTCGCGCTGGCATCAACAGGGCTCGCCGGATGCGCCAGCATGGCGCCCGAGCATGTCCGCCCGCCCGCCGCGACCGCGCCTGCCTTCGATCCGGACTATCGCCCCGATGGCGAGGTCGTGGCATCGCAGCTTTCCTATCGGGACTGGTTCCCCGATCCGCGCCTGACCGCGCTGATCGCCAGCGCGCTGGAGAACAATCGCGACCTCCTCGCCGCCACGGCGCGGATCGAGCAGGCGCGGGCGCGCTATCGCATTCAGGACAGCCGCGAATTGCCCAGCGTTGTTGCGAGCGGTGGGGCGACCCGCACGCGACAGCCGCTCGGCGTCAATCCCGCCCTCGACACCGGCGATGTGGAAGGCGCTCCGGCCTCGGTCACTTTCAATCGTTTCGAAGTTGGCGTCGGCGTCAGCAGTTTCGAACTCGATTTCTGGGGCCGGGTCGCCAGCCTGTCGCAAGCCGCGCGGGCCGAATATCTCGCCACCGTCGCCGCTCAGCGCGCGTTCTATCTCTCCCTGATCGCGGACACGGCGACGACCTATTTCGAGATCGTCGAGACCGAAGAGCAGATCGCGCTGGCCCAGGCGACCGCCGAAAGTCGGCGAGAGGGGCTCAGGATCGCCCGGCTTCGCCTCGACAACGGCGTGACCTCCGCGCTACCCTACCGCCAGGCCGAGACGCTGTTGACCCAGGCCGAACAGCAGGTGGCGAGCGAGAAGCTGGTACTGGCTCGCTTGCGCAACCAGCTTGCCGTGCTTGTAGGCGGGACCGTTCCTGAAGCCCTTCCCGAAGGTCTAGCGCTGGCTGCGCAGGGCGATGACCGCCGCCTCGCCGCAGGATTGCCGTCCGACCTGTTGCTGGTGCGCCCCGATATCGTTGCAGCCGAAGAGCAGTTGCGTTCCGCCCGCGCGAATATCGGCGCTGCGCGTGCGGCGTTCTTTCCCACCATCTCGCTGACCGGTAATGCCGGCCTGTCGTCCGGCAGCCTGGACGGACTGTTTTCGGGCGATAGCCTGGGCTGGAGCTTCGGCCCCAGCATCTCGCTCCCGATCTTCGACTGGGGCGGGCGCGAGGCCAGTCTGGACCTCGCACAGGCGCTGGAGGTGGAACAGGTCGCGAATTACGATCGCACCGTGCAAACCGCTTTTCGCGAGGTATCGGACGCACTGGCCGGACGGGAGTATCTCGCCGAGCAACTCGATACGCTGCGCCGGGCCGTGACTGCGCAAGAGCGGATCGCCCGCATCGCCCGGCTACGTTACCGCGAAGGCGTGGGAAGCTACCTCGAAGTCCTCGATGCCGAGCGCAATCTTTTCAGCGCGCAGCAGCAATTGCTCACCACGCAACGCGCCTGGCTGCAAAACCGCGCGACCCTGTTCGTGGCGCTCGGCGGCGGTTTCCCGCAGCCATAGCGAACGATCTGAGTTCGAAAAGACCGCTCGAATGATGTGATGAGAGAAGGTGGTGGACGCACTAGGGCTCGAACCTAGGACCCGCTGATTAAGAGCTGGCCATAAGCTCTGGATATATATCTCTATTCCCCGTCATTTCGCGTCTTGGGGAACACGAAAGCGTATCTTCGGCCCGCTGATTCCGAGGCGTATTGCTTCAGGTCCAAGGAGGCAAGTTCAGGCGTCCGGGACCCTCTTGATACCCACACGGAAGAGCGCCGAATTTCTGGGCATCAGAGCGGGGAAGGGGCAAGGCGCATGATTTTCCAGCGGCTTCGCCACAACGTGATATCGATCAGCACTGCCCGCGTCAGGAAAAATCTCACGCACGCCTCATATGAAACTGTGACTCGGCAGTGATGGATGGAGTACGTTACTAACAGGAAGCGCAAGTCACAAGATCGTTACTTAGGACCAGCTTTCGTCCCGATCTACTCACGGATTCGCCTGCTTAAGTGCGGCTGATGCGGTGGATGTCAGCATGAACAAGCGTCCGGGGTGCAACGGAAAGGGAATGAAACCGAACGACTGGTAAAACTCCGACGCCTTTTCGTTCTTGCCGCCTGGGCGGCCCGTGTCGCGACCTTTCTCGCGCTCGCTTTCGGCTTCAGCTGGCTTGTCTGGCTGGGCGTCTGGTCGGCGACCGGACGGCCGGATTCGCTCACCGCCACGCCGATGCTGATCGCGGTCTATGTCGGCTCCTTCGGCCCGGGCCTGGCGGGAGCGGTGCTGAGCGCGCGCGAGGGGCGGCTGGGCGAATGGGCGGCCGGCTTCCTGCGCTGGCGCATAGGCTGGGCGGGAGTCGCGGCCATCGCCCTGCCGCTGCCGCTCGCGGTGCTCGGCCTGACCGCGGCGCTCGGCTACACGCCGGTGCCGATGGACGGCGTGCCGCCTGTGCTGTCCTATCTCACCCTGTTCCCGGCGGTGATCTTCAACGGCGTGGTCACCGCCGTGCTGGGCGCGGGTCCGCTGGGCGAGGAAGGCGGCTGGCGCGGCTATCTGCTCCCGCGCCTGCTCGACCGGCTTGGTGAAGTGCCGGCCTCGCTCCTGCTCGGGCTGATCTGGTCGCTCTGGCATTTGCCGATCATGGCGATCCTGCCCGAATGGCGCGGCGGCCTCGGTTTCAGTTTCTACCTGCCCTCCTATACGGTGACGGTTATGGGCCTGTCGCTGCTGATGACCCGGGTCTGGCTGCTGGCGCGGCGGAGCACGCTCGCGGCGGTGTGGATGCATGGCGTGATCAACGCCCTTGGCGCCATCGCCTTCAGCGCGCAGCTGTGGGACGGGGGCTGGTCGGCCAAGGCCAACTTGTTGCATTTCACCCTGGCGATCTGGCTTGCAGTCTTGGTCCTCCACCTGATGCGAGGAATCCCTCAGCATCGCTGCATCGCTGACATCGTTCTCAAAAGCGAAAACGCTTAAAATACCTAATAGAAAACGCGGAAGGCCGGCACATCGGCACGCAGCTGAACGACGACCTTCCGCCCAAGATTAATGAAACCGGACGGCTCGCACATGGCCCAAATTGAGCCTATGCCTTCCGGTCGACGATCATCCCTCGCGAAAATCGCCGATGATCTCGACCTGTTCGCCGATGAGGATTAGGGTGTTGTCGTGATCGAGAAAAGTCTTCTCGTCTGGGAAGACGACGTTGTTGTAAGTCTCGGACGTCAGAACCTCTTCCATCCCGGCCTCGCTATCGAACCACAGCTCTGCGGTCCCATCGAAATCGGCATTTTGCGCCACATCGGTTTTCAGCTCCACGGGATGGGTTTGGATATAGCGCAGGCAATGGGTCTGGGCCTCCGGGATGGAGCGGAATTGGGGGCCGTGCACCTCGATATGGTGCTTCACGAAGTCGTCGTGGCTCATACCAGCCTTGCGCTTCAGGAACATGGTCATCTTGATCATTAGCCGGTCTCCTTGAAAGTCAGCTGTTGTGTTGGGGTTTCCAGCGCGGCATCGGGCAATCGGCGGGGTAGTCTATCCCGTCCGGAGTAGAGATCAGCTCGATCAGCATACCCCATGGCGCACGGGCATAGACGCCGGAATTGCGCTCGCCCGCTTCAACGCTGGCTAACGGATGCGGGTCCGAAAGAAGGGTTCCGCCCGCCCGCACTAGTCGGTCGGCAGCGGCCTTCATGTTTTCGACGTAAATGGCAATGTGCTGCAACCCGAAATCGACCAGTCCCGCAGCATCGGCCTGATCGGTATTGGCGATGCGGAACATCTCGATATTCGCGGACGCGCCGATACGCATCAGCCGCATATGCTCGATCCGCGCGCCTTCGGGAATGCCGAGCTGATGCTCCACCTCGTCACCCGCCATCGGGTCCGCATCGGCGGGTAGAACATCGTAGAGCGTGCGTGCGCCGAAAGCGCGGGTGAGAAAGTCCGATGCCGCATCCATATCGGGCACGGTCACGCCGACGTGATCGATGCCGCGAATGCCGGGTGCGGCGTCGTCCGCCTGACAGGCCGGTGCAAGCTCAGTCACGTCGGACGCGCCACCTTCGACCAGGCTTTCCAAGGCTTCGTTGAACGCCTTGGTGTGCGACTGCTCCAGATGCGTCTCGAAAGCATCGCGGTTTCGGTAGCGCTCGATCACAGTCCAGCCGCGCTCGACTTCGGGCCTCTGGAACACTTCGAACCCTTCATTTCCCGCTTCTTGGCGAACAGCTGCGGCAAGTTCCGCGATGTGGCGAGCGAGCGCATCTTCGCGGCCCGGCAAGGCCGTGCATTGCGCCATGAGGATTTGGGGCATTGGCTGGTTTCCTTTGCTGTTCATCTGCACTGGCAATGGAGTTTGGCGCGCAGGTGTTCCGTTGTTCTGGCCATCGACGAACACAAAACGCATAAGTTCAGCATGGTTGAATGGAGAGCGGAATGAGCAAGCCGATCCAGTCGGTCGAGCGCGCGATGCGGATGCTGGAATTTCTCGCACGGGAACAGGGAGCCGCCCCGCTTGGCGCAATCGCCAGAGCCGCCGGGGTGCAGTCGTCCACCGCGCACAACATCCTCGCGACGCTGGTCGCGCTGGGTTACGTCCGTCGTCCCGCAACAGGATCGGAATACCGACTTGGTGGCCGCATTCTCAATCTCGCCCGGATCGCGGGCGACGACGATGCACTAAGGCGGCGCTTTAGGCCGCTGATTGAGGAGACGGCCCAGCGTTTTAATGAATCGACCTATCTGATTGTGCCAAGCGGCGACGAACTCTATTATCTCGACGGGATCGAATTACCGAACAATCCCGCCACTTACAGCCGCTTGAGCTGCCGCGAGCCGCTGTCCGGCTCGGCGATCGGCCTCGTGCTCGCTGCGTTCATGCCCGGCGTCGCGCGATCATTGGCCGCGACGGACGAGGCAGCGGATTTGAGCGAAGAGCTTCAAGCGGTGCGCCAACGCGGCTTCGCCATTGAGCAGGGGCAATACCAATCAGGCCTCAACTGCGTCGCGATCCCCCTGCGCGTGCGCGGCGAGCCGGTTGCCGGATTATGTCTGAACGGTGCGAAGCAGCGGCTACCACAAGACCGGCTAGTCAGGATTGCTAATGCAATGGCGGATATTGCGGTGTCGTCGCTTCCTGCGGAATGAGCAGATCAACTTGCGCAAACTCGATGTCGGCATCGAAATCCAGCCTGCATGATCCGAACGTCCGCTTCAGTGCTTCGCAGCGCCATTACCGGACAGTCTCTTGCCGGCCCAGAAGCCGACCCTGTGCACTCCGATCACGCCGGATTGCCGGAGTTCCATTTCACCGGGATGCGCAGATAGCTGACGCCGTTGGCCTCCGCCTCCTCGAAGCGTCCGGCACGGATATTGACCTGGATCGATGGCAGGAGAAGTTTGGGGACCGACAGGCCTGCATCGCGCTTTTCGCGCATGGCGACGAATTCGTCCTCGCTCATACCTTCGTGGATGTGAACGCTGGTGCGCTTCTGTTCGTCGACAGTGGTTTCCCAGCGATACTCGTCGCGTCCCGGGGCCTTGTAATCGTGGCACAGGAAGAGGCGTGTGTCGTCGGGTAGTTCCAGCAGGCGCCGGATCGAACGATAGAGCGTTCGTGCGTCACCGCCGGGAAAATCGGCGCGCGCGGTGCCGTAATCGGGCATGAAGAGGGTGTCGCCGACGAAGGCGGCATCGCCAATGAGATAAGCGACATCCGCCGGCGTATGGCCGGGGACATGCATGACCCCGACTTCCAGCTCGCCGATGCGGAAGCGTTCTTCGTCTTCGAACAGGCGATCGAAATCCGACCCGTCGACCGCGAGATCGTCCATCGCGAAGACCGGGCGGAAAATCTTTTGCACGTCGCGAATATGGGCGCCGATCCCGATCGAGGCACCGGTCTGCGCCTTGATGAAGGGCGCGGCCGACAGGTGATCCGCATGGGCATGCGTTTCCAGCACCATCGCGATCTCCCACGCCCGGTCCTTCGCGAATGCGAGGATCCGCTCCGCACTGCGCGTGTCGGCGTCGCCGCTCGCGAGATCGAAGTCGAGCACCGGGTCGATCACGGCAGCGATACGGGTGGCGGGATCGCCGACGAGGTAGCTGATCGTGTTAGTCGGTTCGTCGAAGAATGCCTCGATGACAGGTCGGCTCATAATCTGACTCCATTAGCTCTTGCTAATATAGAGCGCCTTGCTATATTAGCAAGAGCTAAAGGAGTGAAGCGATGCTCGAACCGATGGATCTCGAAACCTTCGAAGCGAAAGCCAGCGGGGTGGCCGATACGCTGAAGGCGCTTGGCAATGCGCGCAGGCTGATGCTGCTGTGCAAGATGGTCGAACATGGAGAGGTGACCGTCGGCGATCTGGCACGCGATGTCGGACTGTCCCAATCGGCCTGTTCGCAGCACCTTGCGCGGATGCGGGACGAGGGGCTCGTCGCCTACAGGCGCGAAAGTCAGACGCTCTGGTATTCGATTGCCGATGCAAGGGTCGAGACGCTCCTCGCCACTCTCTATCAACTCTACTGCAAGGATTGATGCGATGACCTGCCTTCCTCTCGACCCGTCCGAAGCCCGTGCCGCGATTGCGACAGGTGCACGCCTGATCGATATTCGCGGGACAGACGAATACGCGCGCGAACACATTCCGGGCGCCACGAACGTCCCGCTCGATCGGATCGACGAGCTCGCCAACGGCCCCTCACCGGTCATCTTTCACTGCCGTTCGGGGATGCGGACCGAAGCGAATGCCGAGCGCCTCGCAGCCGCGACGGGAGATGCCCCCGCTTACATCCTGACAGGCGGGATCGATGCCTGGCGCGTGGCGGGGCAGCCGACCGTGCTCGACAGAGGGCAACCGATCGAGATCATGCGCCAGGTGCAGATCGCGGCAGGAGCGCTTGTCCTGATCAGCGTTCTGCTCGGTTTCCTGTGGTCGCCCGCCCTATTCGGGCTGTCCGCCTTCGTCGGCGCGGGACTTGTCGTGGCCGGCGCGACCGGATGGTGCGGGATGGCCGAGATGCTGCGCGCGCTTCCCTGGAACCGGCGCGCGAACGTCTGACCCGGCCATGGACCTCGCCACCATCTTCGCCACGCTGATATCCGGCGGCGCCATCGGCCTCATTCTCGGGCTGGTGGGCGGTGGCGGGTCCATTCTGGCAGTGCCCCTGCTGGTTTATGTGGTCGGGATCGGATCGACTCACGCGGCAATCGGGACGGCGGCGGTCGCGGTCAGCGCCAATGCCCTCGTCAGCTTGGTCGGACACGCCCGTGCCGGAAATGTGAAATGGCGCTGCGCGAGCGTATTCGCACTGGCGGGAGTCGTCGGCGCCGCGATCGGCGCGGAACTCGGCAAGGCGTTCGACGGCCAGCGCCTCTTGGCGCTGTTCGGACTGCTGATGATCGGTGTCGGCATCTCCATGCTTCGCAAGCGCCGCACGGCATTGGCGCCCAATGTCCGCCTGACCCGCGAAAGTGCAGGAGCCCTGCTGCCTCGCCTGATCCCGATCGGCCTCGCTACGGGACTTGCGGCCGGGTTCTTCGGGATCGGCGGCGGTTTTCTTATCGTGCCGGGACTGATGCTCGCCGCCGCCATGCCGCTTCGATACGCCGTAGGCAGCTCGTTGATGGTTGTTACCGCGCTAGGGCTGACGACTGCCGGGTCCTACGCAATTTCCGGCCTGGTCGACTGGCCGATCACCGGCTTGCTGATCGCCGGAGGTATCTTCGGCACGGTATCGGGCATCGTCATCGGCAAGAAGCTTGGCGCGTGCGGAGGGTTGCTAGAGCGGGGATTCGCCATGCTCGTCATCGCGATCGGGGCCTATGTTGCGGTCGGTGCGATCTGAACGAGAAATCCCGGCGGCAGTTCTTCGCGCTTTGACAGTTAAAACCCGATTGTCTGCTCTCGGCCCAATGTCAGCCACCGACAAGAAAAATAGAATTCTTATATCGGCAAATCTCGAAAGGTGAGAAGTCACGGGGGGTAGGTGACAGCCATTGCGGCTCTGCGTGTGCAATGCGCATAGAATGGATTACGCCCTATTTCCTGATCTTATTGAAAAACTGGCTAAAATTGAGGCGCTAGGAAGATCGGTGCTGACCCCCGCCAGTGAAAACCTGGCTGAACTGAAGCGGCAGGCAGCGGCGGCCGGAAACGCCGTGCGCGTGACGAGAAGCGCTACGAATTGGGCGGTCTACTTCTGACAATCGGTTTCGAAAACATTGATTACTACGCGCTTTATGGTCTTATGGCCCATCCCGATCATCTGCTGAAATGGGCTATTGAAGCCCGACAGAGAAGCGCATCGCAGGACTTGGCGCGACTTATCGAGCAAATTTTCGATGACGATAGACGCGCTGAAAGATGCGCGGAGTGGGGCCGGTATCTATCATGGATACGCGTGCGCACCCTGTATGAGGCCGAGGTCACATCCTTCATCGCATCTGGAAAGACGGGCGAGAAACAGCTTTGGAGGCGCGATCCCGTTTCGTCCAAACAGCTTTATCTGATCGCGCAGATCTGCAGGCTGGAGGGTGTCGCAAACCCGAATTTCGCGAAGAAGGGAAACGCTTTCGACTGGCTGTATGCGAGAGGCGGCAATCCACGATACTTAAATCGCCCCGCTCCGTTACCGCTCGAGCTCTCATGATCGCAAGACCCGACAACTTCGCAGAAGCGATGGCGATGCTCCATCTTAAAGAAAGCGAATTCGAGCAAGCAGTCAAAGCGGTCGAAAATGCGTTGGCTCATGGGAAAACAGGCGAACAGGAGTTGAGCACCATGAACGAGATTGCGAGTGATCTCGCCGAACTCGCGGAACAAATCTCAGATCAAATCCAGAAAAAATTAGGATCTTTGTAGGCCGCGGACGCGATTGCTAGATTCTATGTTTACCCTGCAACGGCGAAATCCGAAGCCGAGCTGGAACATCAAAGGACCACCGACCAGATGCCGAAGAAAGAAATTCGCAGGACCAAGGCCGACCTGGCGCGGGAAGGGCACTATCACAACCGGGCGGCGACAGCGGACAAAAAGCATCCTGTCAAACCTCGATCGGACAAAGAGAAGGCCACAAAAAAAGCGAGCTCAAAAAAATCGCGAAAGAACGCTGTTTCTTTGGCGATCGATCATAGTCTTCTCAGCTCAGGTCTGAAGATACCGACGGATGTTTCGCAAACCATCGTTAACCTCGTCGATAAATTCAACCACGGATCGCAGAATACGTCGAGCCACTGTTCTTCGCTCTTTGATCAATCGATAACCTCGCTACGCAAGCTCCCTATCGGCCTCCTTGGGGAGAAAGAATGCATTCTTCCGGATGAACTTCTTCCGACGGGAGAGACAGAGATTGTGGCTCACTGCCGGTGGATGATCTCCGCTCAGGAATCAGACGACTACATCAATTTCGTTGTTTCTGGCTGGCCGTCCACCAGCGTCAAAAGACACGAAGTTCGAAAACGCTTCGGAACTGATCCGAAGGTAGGTTCTTCCCATCTTCACAAGCATGCATCCAATTTGGCGCGATTGGCGATCATTTCCGGTCGGCATCGGAGTGCGATGCAAATTCTACAAAACGCCGAAGCGGGATCAGAATTGGCAGCGGAGGATAGGCGGTTTCTGATCGCTGAGCACGGTCTTCTTTGGTGCGCGCACGACGTGCAGTTAATCGCAGCGCGGTCCGCGAAAGCAGAGCAAAACCCTCTGGAAGCGTTAGCCAGCACGAGCATGACCCAATTGAAGCCGGAGAACATCGCTAACCAGGCCCGTCGGCTTTTTATCATCCTCAAAAAGATCGTCGCCAACTACGCAACTTCGCTAGAGCATACGGGGGGTAAGCCTTTGGCAACGATCGACGAAATGCCAGAAACCATGCTTCCGCTGTATCGACAGATTGAAGCTGCAGCGAAATTCTACCGCATCAATCTGGCAAACTCGATCGGTCCACTCGACAGATTGATGGAATACATTCGAATAACGCCAATCCCGGGACACGAAATTTGGCGTCAAACGCTCGACAGCTCGGTTAGCGAAAACGGCCTCCCGAGTAGTTTCAATGCCTTATGGTTCTCTGGCCTCTCGATGACCCAAGCGGTTTCCGTTTCAATTCTTCGATATCTCAAAAGCGAACGGGAAATCTTGAATCTTCTTGATGAGGGCGATGGAGGGCATCCTCGAAGGCTGAGGAAGGATACCGCAATGTCTCCTTTCGATGCAGAAGAATTGGGCGCAAACTGGTTTACCGCGGCAAAGGATATGCTGTTCATGCTGCGGCGTGACATCTTGCAAGATAAGGATTTCAAGGACGAGGGTTATGATTACCCGGACCGTGAGCCAGCTGCAGGCCGGAATCCGATCCAAATTGCGAAAGCTTTCGTAGCCGAGAGAGGCCAACGCGCCATGACCGACCACGAGAGCGAGTTCGGAGATCCTAAGCGCACATTTTATCTGCTGGACGTCATCCCGGAACACCGGCTGGCTCTCTAATTAGCTCCCTACCTCGTAAGCAATTTCGGGAAGAGCGAATGCCGCAAGGGGGTAGGTGGCGCCTGCATTCCTTGGACACCGTCTAGCGCCGTCAGAATGAGACAGCGTCCTTTTGACAAACGAAAAGCAGTTCGACGATCATTTGGCCGAGTGATCGACGACGATCCTGCTTTTTCTTGTTTTCCTGAATTCGGCCGAAGCTGAAATGACAATAACCAGCTCGACAATTCGTCAAGCCAACCTTGCACGCGCTATTCGCGCAGTTCAAGCTTGCGGGCTTGAGATACAACGAGTGGAAATTAGCTCGAATGGCTCGGTCAGCCTCATAACCAGTTAAAATACTGTGGCAGAAATTTCTCCTTTTGATCAATGGAAGGAGAAGAAAAATGCGCGTTCGTCTTAAAGGTATTAACCGCGTCAAAAAGCGATTAGCCAATGGATCACAGGTCGTATACTATTACGCCTGGAAGGGAGGACCGAGACTGAAAGGGACTCCGGGATCGCCCGAATTTATCGACAGTTATAATTTGGCTTTAGAAAACCGCCGTGTCAAACCCGATGGACTTCTTCAGAGCGTGTTGAATAAATATCTTGCGTCTCCGATTTTTCTCGGACTAGCTGATAAAACACGGAGGGATTACAGCCGTCACATTCGCGCCATTGAAGATGACTTTGGAGATTTTCCGATTGCTGCGCTGAGCGATGACCAAGCCCGAGGAGAGTTTCTTGAGTGGCGCGATAAGATTGGTCTGAAAAATCCTCGTCAGGCAGACTACCGTTTCAGCGTCCTAGCGCGTATTCTCTCTTGGGCCGTCGATCGCGGGGTTGCCCCGGCGAACCCATGCAAGAATCCGGGCCGTCTTTATCACTCAGAACGCGTGGATAGCGTCTGGACAACCCAAGACGAAGCCGCTTTTTACGAGCGAGCTCCTAAGCACCTTCATCTGGCCCTCATGCTGGCGCTTTGGACCGGGCAGCGGCAAGGGGATTTACTCGCCCTAACATGGGCAGGCTATGATGGGAGGCGCATTCGCCTCAGGCAGAAGAAAACAAACAGGCGCGTAGTCATCCCCGTTGGCGCCCCACTTCGGCGTTCACTGGATGCTTTGAAATCGACGGTGAGCAGCCACATTAGTAACGCTTCGGATTTGAGCTCATCGACAGTCCTAACAACACAAAAGGGAAAGGCTTGGACTGAGGATGGTTTCAGAACGTCATGGAGCAAAGCATGCGCTAAGGCTGGCGTCGCTGATGTAACTTTCCATGACCTTAGAGGCACTGCGGTCACCAGGCTCGCATTGGCAGGGTGCACGTCGCCAGAGATCGCCACAGTCACTGGCCATTCGCTCAAGGACGTGAACGCCATCCTGGATGCCCACTATCTGAGCCGCGATTCGCAGCTCGCTGAAAGTGCCATCAAGAAGCTGGAGAAGAGGGTGGAATCTCCCAACTGAGCTCCCAACCGGCGGATTTGCTCCAACCGGAGAATGGATATTTTCTAGGAAAAACAATGGTGGACGCACTAGGGCTCGAACCTAGGACCCGCTGATTAAGAGTCAGCTGCTCTACCAACTGAGCTATGCGTCCACTGCAGACCATCCGGCTGCGATCCCCGAGTCGGGGAGGCGCTCATATAGCCGGGATTTCTCCGATGAAAAGGGGCTGCGCGCCGGTTTTGCGAAAAAGTTCGCATTCGCAGCGCCGCATTCAGCCCAGCATTCCCTTGCGGCCCTGCTGCCGGTTCCAGCGATAGACCATCATCAGCGTACCGATGCAGATCATGTTCGTCAGCATGGAGGATCCGCCATGGCTCATGAAGGGCAGGGGAATGCCGACGACGGGCGCAAGGCCCATCACCATCATCAGGTTGATCGCGACGTAGAAGAAGATCGTCGCCCCCATGCCTGCCGCCAGAAGCTTGGCGAACCGGTCGTTGGAATTGCGTGCGACCGACAGCGCCCAATACAGGATCAGCGCGAAGCAGCCGATTACCACGACGCCGCCGATGAAGCCCCATTCCTCGGCCATGGTAGCGAAGATAAAATCGGTGTGGGGCTCGGGCAGATAGTGGAGGTGGCTCTGCGTGCCTTCGTTGAAGCCCTTGCCGCTGAAACCGCCCGATCCGATCGCGATCTTGGACTGGGTGATGTGATAGCCATCACCCAGAGGATCGTTCTCGGGATCGAGGAAGGTGAAGACGCGGCGTTGCTGATAGGGCTGGAGCCCGAAGAAAAAGGCGAGCGGGGCGATCACGGCTGCGGCGGCCCCGGCCATCAGGAACCAGCGCAATGGCAATCCGGCCAGGAACATCACCACGCCCCCTCCGAAGGCGATGGCAAGCGAGGTGCCGAGATCGGGCTGGGCGAGGACGAGCATGATCGGGAGCCCAATGAGGATCCCGGCCGGTACGAGAGCGCGCCAGGTCCCGATCATTCCGACTGGAAGATCGCCGTAGAAGCGCGCCAGCACCAGCACGAGCGCGGGTTTCATCAGTTCGGACGGCTGCAACTGCATGAAGCCGAGATTGAGCCACCTCTGGCTTCCCCCGCCGACGAACCCGATCGCCTCGACGACGACCAGCAGGATCAGAACCAGCACATAGACCGGATAGGCGGCCAGCTTGACGATGTCGGGCGGGAACAGCGACAGCACGATCGCCATCACCAGAAACACGCCAAAGCGCAGCAGGTGCGATCCGGCATAGGGGTCGAGCGAGCCACCCGCGGCGGAATAAAGCACCAGCCCGCCGAACCCGATCAGGATGAAGAGCGGGAACAGCATCATCCAGGGCTGGCGTGCGACGGGTGTGGGTATCACGCTCATTGCGGGCGCGGCGTACCGGCTGTGGCAGGAGCGGGCGTGGGCGCATCGCTCGCCGCGGGCTGCGGAGCGGCAGGCGTGCCAGGCGCGGCGACCGAATCGGGAGGAGGCGTGTTGCTGCTGGGATTCGCCTCGTCACGCGGCGTGATCGGCGTATTCGCGATCTCTTCGCTCTGGCGCGCGGCGACGCGTGCTTCGGCTTCGACGAGGTCGAAAATCTCTTCATCGCGGCTCGGCGCGGGCGGCACGGCTTCGCCGGCGGCGGTGGCATAGGCGATGTATTTGCGGGTCAGCCGCTCCTGCGCGGTACCGCCCCATTGTTCTTCCAGAGCGCGCAGAGCGTCCATCCCCTTCTGCGGATCGAACATGAAGGTCATCACGTCGCGCGCGATCGGATAGGCTGCGCCGGACCCGCCGCCATGCTCGATCACGACTGCGCCCGCATATTTCGGTTTGTCGAAGGGGGCGAAGAATACGAACAGGCCGTGGTCGCGATATTTCCACGGGCCGGATTTACCGTCCGACTTGCTGAGCGAAACCACCTGCGCCGTGCCGGTCTTGCCCGCCATCAAAATGTCGTCGAACGGCAAGCGCCCGCGCCCGGCGGTGCCGGGGCCGTTGACGACGTCGCTCATCGCCTGGCGGACATAGGCGACGTGATCTTCGGGGAAATCGATCTGGTCGGCTCCGGTGCTCTTGTTCGAGCGGGTGAGGCGCGGATTGAGGTGGCGACCGGTCGCGAGACGCGCCGTCATCACGGCGAGCTGGAGCGGATTTGCAAGGTAATAGCCCTGTCCGATCGAGGCATTGGCCGTGTCGTAGGCCTGCCATTCTCGATCGTATTTTTCTTCCAGCCATGAAGGCGAAGGCACGGTACCGTAGAACTGGCTGATGACAGGCAGATCGAACTGCTTGCCCATGCCGATCGACTTGGCAAAATCGGCCACCTTGTCGAAGCCGACTTCCAGCGCCATGCGATAGAAATAGCTGTCGCAGGATTGGTAGATGCCCTTGGCCATGTCGACCTGGCCGTGATTGCCCCAGCAATTGAAGAAGCGATTGCCGATCCGAACGCCGCCCCCGCAGGTGATGGTGCGGTTGGGATCGATTCCGGCCTTCAGGAAGGCCATGCAATGCATCGGCTTGACGGTGGACCCGGGCGGATAGAGGCCTTTCAGCACCTTGTTGCGCAGCGGAACGCGATCGTCGTCGCGCAGCATGGCGTATTCCACGCGCCCGATCCCTTGCGAAAAGCTGTTGGGATCGAAGCTCGGCATGGAGGACATGCACAGGATGTCGCCGTTCTCGCAATCCATGACGACGCACGATCCGCTTTCAAGCCCGATGCGGCGCGCGGCATAATCCTGCAACGGCCCATCGATGGTGAGGCGGATGGGATCGCCCTGAATATCTTCGCGCGTTTCCAATTCCTGCACGATGCGGCCGGACGCGGTCACTTCGACCCGTCGCGCGCCCGGCACACCGCGCAGATCCTGCTCGAACTGACGCTCCAGCGCGTCCTTGCCGATCTTGAAGCCGGGCGTGATCAGGAGGGGATTGCCCTCTTCCTCGTATTCCTCGGCATTGGCGGGGCCGACATAGCCGATCAGATGGCCGACAGCCGGGCCGGTCGGATAGTGTCGGGAAAAGCCCCGCTGGGGGACGACGCCGGGCAGGTCGGGCAGGCGCACGCTGACGGCGGCGAAATCCTCGTAATCGAGGCCGCTCGCGATCTCGACGGGCTGGAATCCGGCGGCGTCCTCCACGCGCTTCGTCACGTCGGCCATGGCCGCTTCGTCGAGGCGCAGGATGCGGCCCAGCGCGCTCAGCGTACCGGAGGCATCCACCAGCTGGTCGGGGATGACATCGACCCGGAAATCCGCGCGGTTGGAGGCGAGGGGCGCACCGTTGCGATCGAGGATCCACCCGCGGCGCGGCGGGATCAGCGACAGATTGACGCGGTTGCTCTCGCTTTCGAGCTCGTACCGCTCGTTCTCCGCAATCGCGATATAGCCCATGCGTGCGGCGAGCAGCGTGCCAATCCCGCCCATCGCCCCGGCGACCAGGAAGCTGCGTCGCTTGAACGCATTGTCCAGCATCGAAGCGGTGGTGGGCTGTCCCTTGCGCGATCCGAGTTTCATACCGCCGCTCAGCCCAGCTTGCGCCAGCGCGTCAGGCGCTTGCGATCGAGGAAGGCCACGAACAGCGCGACCAGGGGAAAAAGGAGGATCGAAAGAACGATTTGGGGCACAAGCGCAATCAACATGGGAAGAGAGGGTTCGCCGCCGGAAAACAGCATGGCCGCCAACAGATACACGGGCAGGATTAAACCGGCGGTGAACCAATCCTGCGCGAAGCTGCGCCAGGGGAAGCGCGTTTCGATCACTTCGACTGCGATCATGGCGAGCGACCAGAGCAGGGCGGCGCTGCCGAGAGGCTGGCCGCTGAACAGATCGTCGAACAGGCCAAGCGGGAAGCCCGCCCATACCGGCAGCAGGCCTGGCCGTACGAGGCGCCAGCCGATGAGCATGAGAAATCCCAGCGGCGGCACGATCGGCAGCGCGCTGGCGATCACGATCAGCGGCAGGACCGAAGCCAGCATGATCGAGAGATACGGTACGCCATTTGCCAGGACGGTCGAATGCGAGCGATTGATGCGGCTGCCATAGGCATCGCTGCGGGAGCGGGGGTTCATCCGCTCCATTATTCGCCCAGTTCGCGTTCGATCGGCGTCCGCGATCCGCGCAGCGCGGCAGGCTCGAATATCGGCAGGACCGACACGAAATCGGCGGCCGCGGGATCGGTCACGATGCGGGCGAGTGCGCCGTCGTCGGTGATTTCGGTCGCGATGGCGACGGCGATGCCGGGCTGATAATACCCGCCCGCGCCGCTGGTGACGAAGAGGTCACCCTTCTCGATCGGATTGATGCCGAGATTGATCAGCCGGATACGGATCAGGCCGTCGCCGCGTCCTTCGGCGAAGGCCACGACTTCGTCTTGCGCGCGGCGCACCGGCAGCACGCTTTCGCTGTCGGTGAGGAGAAGAACGCGCGAGCTGCGATCGCCGACCTCGAGGATGCGGCCGACCACCCCGCGCGGGGACCGCACCGGCATACCCACGCGCACCCCATCCTCGGCACCCGCGCCGAGATAGGCGAAGCGCCGCGTGCTGGCGGATGTGGCGCCGATCAGCCGGGCGGTGGCGACCGGCTTCGTGTCGGTGTTCTGCAGGGACAGCAGCGATTTCAGCCTGCGGTTCTCCTGCTCGACCGCCTGCGCTTCCTTCAGGCGAATGCGCGCGATTTCCACCTCGCGCTTCAATTGCGCATTCTGCGATCCGGCGCGCAGATAGCCGCGCACGGCCTGGTAGAAGCTTTTGCTTTCCGTTCGCCCGGTGGCGACCGTGCGGGTGGCGGGCGCCACCGCGTCGTTCGCCTCGCCCCGCAGGCCGGAAAGGAATTGCGGCTGCCAAAGCGACAGGCCGAGCAGGATCGCACCCACCAGCGCGCCAGCGCCGGCAGCGATATAGCCCGTGAAGAGGCCGTATTGCGCCCTTCGCGAATAGCTCGAACGCCGTTGCCCGGTCGGCGCCATCGCGGCCGTGCTCCCCTACTACTTCAAGCGCGGCCTAAGCCGTCATCAAAACGCCGCGATAGATTTCGTCTTCCATCGCACGGCCTGTGCCCAGCGCCACGCAGGAGAGCGGATCTTCTGCAATGGTGACGGGAAGGCCGGTCTCTTCGCGCAGATATTCGTCGAGACCCTGGATGAGCGCGCCACCGCCGGTCAGGACGATACCCTGATCGACGATATCGGCGGCGAGTTCGGGCGCGGTGTTTTCCAGCGCGATACGGACGCCTTCAACGATGGCCCCGATCGGTTCCGACAGGGCTTCTGCGATATGGCCCTGATTGATCGTGATTTCCTTGGGCACGCCGTTGACGAGGTCGCGCCCCTTGATGGTGATCGCTTCGCCGATGCCGTCTTCCGGCGCCACGGCGATGCCGTAATCCTTCTTGATCCGTTCCGCCGTAGCATCGCCGATCAGGAGATTGTGGTGGCGGCGGACATAGCTGACGATCGCTTCGTCCATCTTGTCGCCCCCGGTTCGCACCGAAGTGGTGTAGGCGAGACCGCGCAGGCTGAGCACCGCGACTTCGGTCGTGCCGCCGCCGATATCGACGACCATCGATCCGACGGGCTCGGTCACCGGCATGTCCGCGCCAATCGCGGCGGCCATGGGTTCGAGAATCAGGAAGACCTGGCTTGCGCCTGCGTTCGATGCGGCGTCGCGGATCGCGCGGCGTTCGACGCTGGTCGAGCCCGACGGAACGCAGATCGTGATTTCGGGATAGCGCATCAGGCTCTTGCGGCCATGCACCTTGCGGATGAAGTGCTTGATCATCTCTTCGGCGATTTCGATGTCGGCGATGACGCCGTCGCGCAAGGGACGGATCGCTTCGATGCTGTCCGGGGTCTTGCCCATCATCATCTTCGCATCGTCACCCACCGCCTTCACGCGCTTGACGCCGTTCAGCGTTTCGATCGCGACGACCGACGGTTCGTTGAGAACGATGCCCTGATCCTGAACATAAACCAGCGTGTTGGCGGTGCCGAGATCGATCGCCATGTTCTGCGAGCCGAACTTGAAGAGATTGTTCCAGAAGCTCATTCTAACCCGATTCCATAAGTGGATAAGGGCCTTACGCCTCGATTCTACGAGAGTTCCGACCCGATTGTGACAGCGGAGCGGTGGCCTTAGCGAAGGTGTGGCGAAAATGCCAAAACATTCACGGGCTCCTGCCGGGGAAATCTGCGCGCCCGGCCTCGAAATCGCGGCGCTTCGTCGCTAGCTTGCGCGGCTCGCCATGCCGATCATACGCCGCCTCCCCGAAACGCTCGTCAATCGCATCGCTGCGGGCGAGGTTGTGGAACGCCCCGCAGCGGCGCTTAAGGAGCTGGTCGAGAACGCCATCGATGCGGGCGCGACGCGGATCGCGATCAAGCTGGTCGAAGGCGGGCTTGGCTCGCTGGAAGTGACCGATGACGGGTGCGGCATGACACCCGACGAGATGGCGCTGGCGCTCGAACGCCACGCGACCTCGAAATTGCCCGACGAAGCTATCGAACAAGTTGCCACTCTAGGCTTCCGGGGCGAGGCGCTGCCGTCGATCGCCAGCGTGTCGCGCTTCACGTTGGAAAGCCGCCCGCGCGCCTCGGAGCAGGCCTGGCGCAAGGTGGTCGATCACGGCGCCATCGTGGCGGACGAGCCCGCTGCGCTGCCGCCGGGTACGCGCGTGCGGGTCGAACAGGTCTTCGCCAAAGTGCCCGCGCGGCGCAAATTCCTGCGGACGCCGCGCAGCGAATATGCCGCCTGCCTCGACGTCGTGCGCCGTCTCGCCATGGCGCGGCCCGATATCGGCTTCACGCTGGAACACGGAGAACGGCGCATCCTGGCACTCCAGCCGGACGAGGCGATTGCCGATCGCGTGGCGCAGGTCGTCGCCCGTGAACTCAAGGACAATGGCGTCGCCATCGAGCTGGAGCGGCCGGGCGAGGCGGGGCCGATCCGCCTGTCCGGGATAGCGGGCCTGCCGACCTACAATCGCGGTATCGCTGATCATCAATATCTGTTCGTCAATGGGCGCCCGGTGAAGGACCGGCTGCTGACCGGCGCGGTGCGCGGGGCCTATGCCGACATGCTTGCGCGCGATCGGCACGCAGTGCTGGCCCTGTTCCTCGACCTGCCGCCGGAAGATGTCGATGTGAACGTCCACCCGGCCAAAACCGAAGTGCGGTTCCGCGACGCGAACGCGGTTCGCGGCTTCATCGTGTCGGGCCTGCGGCAGGCCTTGGCGAGCGAGGATCGGCGCAGCGCGCAGACGCCCGATCGCGGCGCGATGGCGCGCTGGACGAGCGAGCCGGGACAGGGGGAGGCAATGCGCGACGAACCGTCGCCTGCGCTTGCATCGATCTTCGGCGGCCGCGACTGGTCCGCGCCCTCCCGTTCGGTGGCGGAGGCGGGTGCACCGTGGCGCGGGGTAGAGAACGATACCATCGCGGCGCCGTATGGGCGCGCTGAGGAAGCAGCGCCGATCGCGGAGAAAGACCGCGACTTTCCGCTGGGCGTGGCGCGCGGCCAGGTGGCCAATACCTACATCGTCGCCGAGGCGAAGGATGGGCTGGTCCTCGTCGATCAGCACGCCGCGCACGAGCGCCTGGTGCTGGAGCGTCTGCGCGCGGCGGGCGCGGAAGACGCCGTTTCGCGCAGCCAGGCGCTGTTGATGCCCGACGTGGTCGAACTGGACGAGACCGCCTGCGACCGGCTCGAAGATGCCGCCGACGGTCTTGCGCGCTACGGCCTCGTGATCGAACGCTTCGGCCCCTCGGCCATGCTGGTGCGCGCGGTCCCCCATTCGCTGAAGCAGGGCGATCCCGAAAAGCTGCTGCGCGATATCGACGACGATCTGGTCAAACACGGCGAAGCGCTGCTGCTCGGCGAAAAGATCGACCTCGTCCTCGCCAACATGGCCTGCCACGGATCGGTCCGCGCGGGCCGCGTCATGCGTGTCGACGAGATGAACGCCCTCCTGCGCGAAATGGAACGCACCCCGCGCTCGGGCCAGTGCAATCACGGGCGGCCCACCTGGGTCAAGCTGTCGATGGAGGATGTGGAGAAGCTGTTCGGGAGGAAGTGAGGCGCTGAACTTTCTTCGTCGAATTGCGACTTGCAGAGTTTTCTAGTCAAAAGCGGACGGTCGGCAAACGACCCCATTGCGGACACTCCAATTCACTTGGCTGATTGGTCCAGTTGGCTGTCAAAATACTGTGCCAGCATCTCTTCCCGACGACTGACAGCCGAGATGTGGAGGATGATTGTTTCGCTCAATTCGAGGTCGGGATGGTCTGCACAGAAACCGGCGAACCAGAAGGCTTCTGAAAGTGGCTCCTTGGCGTGCCATGTTGTCATGATGTGGTCTTTATCCGGCACCTTACCGAAATCGAACGCTTCTAAATTGGCCCAATCCACACTGTCGTGCCATTCTTCGCACGAGCAACCCCAAGCGATGACGTAGCGCGCTCCGATAGACCAAATCCAGTTGGCAACTCGGTTGCGCCATTCATCTGGCACTTCTTCCTCTGCAACAATAACCAGCCGATAGGACTTCGCTTCGAGCGAAGGGGGCTGTTGGCCCTGTTCAAGTTGTAGGTATTTTGGAGCCATCGCTCTGTCATATCAGAGGATTGGGTAGCGGCAATGTCCGCTTCCCACCCCAAACCGGCCATTCGGAAGCTCTGCTGCGATGTTAGAAGCAGACAGGCGGCTATTGTTCGCAATGCTATAAAAGCGGTCTAACTGCTTACGACCCCATTGTAGCCATAGCGCGGCTGTGAGACCGGACTTCATGACAAAACACTGCTGTGAAATGATGCGCACCAATGTCGAGAACATATGCGACGAGCATTCGGACCGATTTGAGTGCCCGGACTGCCTCATCCATCACTCGAAAACGCGGGATAGTTACGGACTCATCATCCATGATGGTGGGGCATCCGTCATCACGATTTCGCACTGCCCCTGGTGTGCCACCAAGCTTCCAAACGGCTTGGACTAATTGTCCGCTTTCCACCCCAAATCGGACGTACAGTTCTCAGCTCGGCTAGCCGGTAAGCCGACATTCGCCCCGGCTCACCTTTCTTTCCTTACGAGCTTTCTTCCTTGCTCCGGTCGATTCAAAATGGTCTCTGCATTCGGACCACCGATCGCTGCTTACTTCGATGGCAGACTCGGAATAATCGCTCGGGAGACAATCATGCGCGCACCGATTCTCTTGCTGGCTCTGGCCGTTGCAGCCTGCGGGGCGGAACAGAGTCCGGAGGAGAAAGCGGCCAGCGATGCGGCGGCTTCGGCGGAGATCCGCGCGGCGAACGTGCCGCCGCCCATTCCTGTGACGCTGGAGCCGATCGCCTATTCCGATATCGAGGCGAACGATCTGATCGGGATCGGGTGCAGCTTCGCCCTGGCGCGCGAGGCCGATGCGGCGATGGCGGTGACGATGGTGGAGGCGGCTTACGTGAAGCAGGATAACGAAATCCAGCGCCTGGCCCCCGACATGGGCAGCGCCGAAATGCCCTTCGGTACGCGTGCCCATTACGATGGAACCGCATTCGGGCTCGAAATAACGATGCGCGGGGATGGCGAACCGATCGGGGGCGAGACCACGCTTTACGATGCCGCGCTGACCTTGCGCGACGGGCGGGACCGGATCGTCTATCAGCGGGAAGGTGTGGCGCGCTGCGGCAGTTGAGCCGTCACTCCACTGGTGTATCGGGATCGCGCACCCGGATAAGGCCATTGCTGACCATTTCGAGCACCAGGACATCGTCCTGATTGAAAGTGCTCACCCGGCTCTTGAAAAGGCCCATATCGGGGCGTGACTTGCTGCGGCGCTTCTCGATCACTTCCGTCTCGCAGCGCAGCACGTCGCCCGGATAGACCGGTTTCACCCAGCGCAGCTGATCGATCCCGGGCGAGCCGAGACCTGCCTGTTCGACCACGGACATGTTTTCGACCAGCATCCGCATGGTCATGGCGCAGGTATGCCATCCGCTGGCGGATATGCGCCCGAAATGCGTCTTCGCCGCCGCCTCGTCGCTGAGGTGGAAGGGCTGGGGGTCGAACTTCTCGGCGAAGTCGCGCACCGCATCGGCCTCGACCTCGTAGCGGCCGAAGCTCTGCCGGGTGCCCACTTCGATTTCTTCGTAATACAGCATGGTTCGGGAAATGCCCCGGAATGCGGGCCGGGGCAATATCCAAACTTAACGTAGGTGTATCGCGCGCATCACCGGGCCGAGCCGTTCGGAGCGTCCGAGCCATTCGAGCTGGGTGCGCGCGGTCACCTCATTGATTGCCGTCTGGGGAATGGCGCCGCCGCTGACCGGCACTCTCAAGGGCCGGGTGCCCGGCGCCAAGGCCATGGTGCCCGCGATCGCGCGCGGCACATCCATCGGGTCGGCGCTTCGGCCCGAACCGTCCTCGGTCCCCATATTCGCGACCACTTCGGGATAGCCGCTCGTGTGGATGTCCTCGGCGCGGTTCTTCAGGGCGCCGGTATAGATGTTGCGGTTGACCCAGACCTCGGTCGGATAGCCGCCGGGTTCGATGATGGTGACATCGATATTGTGAGGCACGAGTTCGTAGGCGAGCTGCTGGCCCATCGCTTCCAGCGCGAATTTGGTGGCGCTGTAATGGCCGCCATGGGGCACGATCACGCGGCCTAATTGGCTGGAAATCTGGAAGATCTGCCCCGCACCCTTCGCGCGCATTCCCGGCAGCACGGCGCGGGCCATGCGGTGGCAGCCGAAGACATTGGTATCGAAGGCGAGCATGGTCGCCGCCATGTCCTGAACCTCGACCGGGCCGGAAATGCCGATTCCGGCATTGTTGATCAGCACGTCGATCGGACCGCCATTGATCCGCTCCGCCTCGGCGACGCCCGCGGCGACTTGATCGTCCGATAGAACGTCGATCTCGATCACCTGCAGGTCGAGATTTTCTTCGCGCGCGAGCTTTATCAATTCCTCTGCTTCGGGACGCGGCAGGTTGCGCATGGTGGCGAATACCCTCGCGCCGAGGCGGGCGTAATGTTCCGCGCCCAGCCGCCCGAAGCCGGAGGAGCAGCCGGTGATCAGGATCGACTTGCCCGATAGCTCGGCAGGAATCTGCACCGCGTCGGACTGCGCGCGTGAAGACGTGGCGGCGAGGGCGGTGGTAGCGGCTGCTCCGGCAAGCAGAGTACGGCGGGTGAGGGCGGTCATGGTCGGGTCTCCTTCGCGCGGGAATCTATCGGATTATCGCTTGCATGTCAGCGCGATGGGGCGAAAGCATGGCGGCGATGATGCGAACCGTTCTTCTTTCGACCGCCTTGCTCGGTGTGGTGCTGGCTCTTTCAGGGTGCGAAACCACGAATGAGGATGAGTGGGCGGGTGGGGCGCGCAAGCCCTTCCATCAGGCGGAACAGACCTGCGAGGCGCAGGCCGCTCGGATCGCGGAAGAAAGCGCCCGGCCCGCTTTCTTCACCGGATGCATGCAGGCGTTCGGATGGACCCGGCGCGCGGGCTAGCCCTGCATCCGCATTGCGACGTCGCTCATGAAGCGAACGTCCTCGCCCGCCGCCAGCCGATCCGCTTCGCTGCCGATCGCGGCGAGCATCTGGACCAGATCGTCCTGCTCGGCCTTGGCGTAATTTCCGAGGACGTGCCCGGTCACCCGGTCCTTGTGACCCGGATGGCCGATCCCGATCCGGACACGCCGGAAATCGGGGCCGAGATGCTTGTCGATGCTGCGAAGGCCGTTGTGGCCCGCCAGCCCGCCGCCGGTGCGGACCTTGACCTTGAAGGGCGCGAGGTCGAGCTCGTCATGGAACACGGTCAGCGCATCGGTGTCCAACTTGTAAAAGCGCAACGCTTCGCCGACGGCGCGACCGCTCTCGTTCATAAACGTCGCCGGTTTCAGGAGCAGCACCTTTGCAGTGCCGATGCGACCCTCTTGCACCCAGCCGGAGAACTTCTTCTGCGCCGGGCCGAACCCGTGCATTTCCGCGATCACGTCGCAGGCCATGAAGCCGATATTGTGCCGGTGCATCGCATATTGCGGTCCGGGATTGCCGAGGCCGGTCCAGATTTGCATGCAGGGCTGCTACATCAAGCGAGCGCGTCGAGAAAGTCCTGCGCGACACGCGGTTGTTCGAACCGGTGGACTGTGCCGGCAAAGGCGGCGAGGCGGCGTTTTATGGCAGGGGTCTTGCGACGGCGAAAGCGCGCGACATAGTGGAAAAAGGCCGGATCGAACCGCTCTGGACAGCCGGGCGGGGCATCGGGCCGCACGGTGCCGTGCAGCGTGGCGATGCGGCGAAACAGGCGGCTCAGGCAGACCAGCGTCGGATAGTCGAGCAGGATGGCCGTGTCGGCCCGCGCCAGCCTCCGGTCCAGGCTGCTGCCGAAATTTCCGTCGATGATCCAGGTCCCGCCCGCAATGAGCCCGTCAAGGCGCGCGTCCCATTCCGCCGGATCCGGTTCCTGCCATCCGGGGAGGTGATAATGGGCATCGAGATGGATCAGCGGCAGCCCGGTGAGCGCGGCGAGGGCACGGGCGAAGGTCGATTTGCCTGCCCCCGGCGATCCCAAAACCAGCACTCTGCGCATGACCTGCTCCTTCCGTGCGGCCCGGTCGCGGATCGAACCGCACCGCTGCATGAAACGAAAACACCGGCCTGTCGCCAGGCCGGTGTCTCGTTTTCGGTATCGGGAGAAAAACCCTTATTCGGGGCTCTTTTCCTGCTGTTCCAGAGCGGCGTCGTCGTCCGGACCCTGTTCGGTCGCGGCGGTTTCGCCCGGCTCCATGCCGGCACCGGTCTGATCGTCGCCGTCTTCGGCGCCTTCGCTCTTCTTGAGCGCCGACGGAGCGACCAGCGTGGCGATCGTGAAGTCGCGATCGGTGATCCCGCTTTCGCTGCCCTTGGGCAGGTCGACTTCGCTGATGTGGATCGAATCGCCGACTTCCTTGCCAGTGACGTCGATCTCGATTTCGCTGGGGATCGCATCCATGTCGCAGACCAGTTCCAGCTCGTGACGGACCACGTTCAGAACGCCGCCCTTCTTGAGGCCGGGGCTCGCTTCTTCGTTGATGAAGACCACGGGCACGTTGACTTCGACCTTGGCGCCCTTCGAGAGACGCAGGAAGTCCGCATGTTCGGGACGGTCGGTGACCGGGTGAAGCGCGACATCCTTGGGAAGGGTGCGCAGGGTCTTGCCGCCGATTTCGATGCTCACGATCGAGTTCATGAAGTGGCCGGTGCCGAGCTGGCGGACCAATTCCTTCTCTTCGACGTGAATCATCACGGGATCTTCCTTGCCGCCGTAGATCACGGCGGGAATACGACCTTCGCGGCGCAATTGACGGGAGGCTCCCTTGCCAGCCCGTTCGCGCGCTTCGGCCGGCAGGGTCAGAGCGTCGCTCATGGGTCTTGCCTTTCGAGTATGCGTTGAGTTGCTTGTACGTGTCGGACGCCACGCCTCCAGGGATGACCATGGCGGGTCCGAAGCGCGGCGCTATAGCGGGGTGGGCCGGAAACGCAAGCTTTCCCGCATCCGACGGCTATTGGATGCGGCGCACCGTAAAGCCGCGCGCTTCCAGCATGGCAGGCAGGCCATCGGGGCCGAACATATGGCCTGCGCCGACCGCTATCAGCGGCTTGCTCTGCGTGGAGAAGAGGTTTTCCAGCTGAGCGGTCCAGGCCCGGTTCCGTCCGGCGAGGAGCGCTTCGTAAAGCTCCGGATCGGCCAGAATGCCCTCGCGCGTCAATTTCGCCAGCGCCTCTCCATCGCCTTCGCTCCAGGTGCGGGCGAGGCGACCCATATCGTCGTCGTATTCGCGGGTCTCGGCGATTATGGCGTTGAGCAGGTCGCGCTGTTCCGCCTCCGGCAAAGTGTCGAAAATGCCGAGCTGGCGCTCGCCGCCCTCGATTTCGACGATCTCGCGCCCTTCGAAGTCGCCGATCAGAGCGCGATCGACGCCGTTCTCGCTTTTCGACGCCTGCGCCACTTGCGCCAGCGTGAGCGCGGCGGCCCAGCTTTCCATGGCGTCGAAATGGTCGCTGCGCACCTTGGCTTTGGTCAGCAGCGTTTCATACTGACTGCGCAGGGCCGGATCGATCCGTTCGGCCAGCGGTCCGGGCGGATCGTCGAAGGCGAGGCTTACGAAAATGTCGGTCAGCTCGCTGCCGTTATCGAGCCCCGCCACTTCGACGACCAGCAGATCGGCTTGCTCGATGGTTTTTTCAAGCAGTGGCGTGCGCCAGGATACGCCATCGGGCAATGCGTGGATCGTGCCGAACAGCCACCCTTCGACCGCTCCCGCATCGTCGACCACCTCCCACAGGATCGGCTCTGCCTTGGTTTCGGGCTCCGCCTGCCGTTCCGATCCGCAGGCGGCGAGGGCCATCAACCCGAAGAGAGCGAGGCCACCTGCGACACGGCGAAAAATGGGCAATCGCTGCATGGAATTCAATCGATCCGCTCGGCAGACAAGCCCCGCTCTGCGAGCATCGCCTGAACCGATGTCGGCCCGAAGAAATGTCCGGCGCCGACGGCGACCAGCACGATTCCGGGGCGATCGAGCCGCTTGTCCAGCCACCCGGCCCAGGCCCGATTGCGGTCTTCGAGCAGGATCTTCTCGAACAGGACGCCGAACTCCCCCTCGCCGAAATCGAGGTCGTCGATCTCTTCGCCCTTCGCCCACTCGTGTTCGAGAGCGAGATCCAGCCCATCGGCATCCTCGCCATCGCCAAGAAAGAAGCTTTCCGAATCCTCGCCATTCCAGGCGATCAGGTCAGTTTCCAGCTGGGCAAGCAACAGGTCCTCATCGATGGAAAGGATGTTGGTGAGGACATCATTGCTGTCCTCGATCGATCCGATCGGCTTGCCCGCCTCCGCGAATTCCGATTGAAGGATCGTCTCGACGCCGTTCTCGGACTCCGAGCCCATCATGTCGAGCTGGCCCACGCCCGCTGCCATGATGGCAAGCATCGGCGGCATCCTGTCGAAGATCGCGGGCGGCATCTCGGTCAATTCTGCCAGCGCGAGCCATTTCTCGCCGGCTTCGGGAGAGAGCCGCTTCGATGTCGGGACGCGATCCTTCATTTCGGACAGCACCCGAACCATCAGGGCCTGGGAGCCTGCTTCGCTGTCCGCATCGCTGGTTTCGATCACCAGTTCGTCGGCGTCTTCCACGATGCTGTCGAACCGGGCGCTGCGCCAGCGAAACCCGTCGGGAAGGACGTGGAAGGTCCCGAACAGATAGATGGTCGTGTCCTCGTCCGCCAATTTCCAGATTGCGGGCTTCGGATCGTAATCCTGGACGAAAGCAGGGACAGCAAATGCTTCATCGCTTCGGACCGGTTTCGCATGAGTGGCCTGCGCCCAGGCGGCAGGCGCCATCAGAAGGGCAGCTATGCCGGCAGAAAACGCGAAGAAGCGGTGCATTGGACTGGAAACCTCTGGCGATCGGGCAACTGGCCGCGTCTGTCTTAAAGAACCGCTATCGCTGCCCGTCATCGAATATTTCGTGAATGGTCATGCCGAAAATCCGCGCAATCCGAAAGGTCGAAACAGGATGGAGAAATTCGCGGTCCTCATCCCCTCGCCGGTCCCCATGACATTGACCCCGTTTCGCACCTGCGGCATGGCCGCTCGTCATGGACCGGAACCCGCAAAACTCCTTTCAGGACATGATCCTCGCGCTCCACGATTTCTGGAGCAGCAAGGGGGGCTGCCTGATCCTTCAGCCCTATGACATGCGGATGGGGGCGGGCACGTTTCATACTGCGACTACCTTGCGCGCGCTCGGCCCGGAGCCGTGGAACGCGGCTTTCGTCCAGCCCTGCCGTCGCCCGACCGATGGTCGTTATGGCGAGAACCCGAACCGGCTCCAGCATTATTACCAGTATCAGGTGATCCTGAAGCCGAGCCCGCCCGATATTCAGGACCTCTATCTCGAAAGCCTTGGCGTGATCGGGATCGATCCGCTGAAGCACGATATCCGCTTCGTGGAAGACGATTGGGAATCGCCGACCTTGGGCGCCTGGGGGCTGGGCTGGGAGGTCTGGTGCGATGGGATGGAAGTGACGCAGTTCACTTATTTCCAGCAGATGGGCGGCTTCGATTGCAAGCCGGTGGCGGGCGAGCTGACCTACGGTCTCGAACGTCTGGCGATGTATATCCAGGGTGTCGACAACGTCTACGATCTCGATTTCAACGGGCGCGGCGTGAGCTACGGGCAAGTATTTCTCGAAAACGAGAAGCAGATGTCGAAATGGAATTTCGAGGTCGCGGATACCGATACCCTGTTCGACCTCTTCGCCAAGGCCGAGGCGGAGTGCCGCAATGCGCTGGCCGCCAGTGTCCCGATCGCCGCGTATGAACAGGCGGTCGAAGCCAGTCATATCTTCAATCTGTTGCAGGCGCGCGGCGTGATCAGCGTGCAGGAACGCGCCAGCTATATGGGCCGGGTGCGCGATCTGGCGCGCGGATCGTGCGAGGCGCATATGGCGAAGGAAGCGCCCGGCTGGGCGGAGAAATATCCGGAGTGGTCGAAATGAGCGGCGCCGACAACCGGAGTGATTTCCTCCTCGAGCTGCGCAGCGAGGAAATTCCTGCACGGATGCAGGCGGGCGCGCGGGCCGAGCTGGAAAAGCTGTTCCGGCGCGAGATGGACGCGGCGGGCGTTTCCGTGGGCGATATCACCGTCTGGTCCACGCCGCGCCGCCTCGCGCTGATCGCACGCCACCTGCCCGAGGCGACGCAGGCGGTGAGCGAAGAGGTCAAGGGGCCGCCCCAAGGCGCTCCCGATGCGGCGGTAGACGGCTTCTGCCGCAAGGCAGGCGTGACGCGGAGCCAGCTGGAAGTGCGCGACGTCAAAGGGCGTCCGACCTATTTCGCCGTGATCGACACGCCAGGCCGCGCAATGCGCGACCTGCTTGGCGAGGCGATATCCGCCATCGTTCGCGATTTTTCGTGGCCCAAATCGATGCGTTGGGGTGAAGTCTCGCTCAGCACGGAATCCCTGCGCTGGGTGCGCCCGCTGTCGGGCATCGTCGCCTTGCTGGGTGACGAGGTGGTCGCATGTGAGGTCCACGGCGTCACCAGCGGTGCTGTCACGCTCGGCCATCGCTTCCATCACGCGGGCGACATCACTATCGGAAGTACCAACGATTATGCGCTGAAATTGCGCGCAGGCCATGTCATCGTCGACCACGAGGAGCGGCAGGATCTGATCCGCAGCGGCGCGGCCAGGGTCGCGTCTGAAGCGGGCCTGTCGCTGGTCGAGGATGAGGGCCTGGTGGTCGAGAATGCGGGTCTAACCGAATGGCCTATCCCACTCCTGGGCCGCTTCGACGAAGCGTTTCTCGAAGTGCCGCCTGAAGTCATCCAGCTCACCGCGCGCGTGAACCAGAAATATTTCGTGTGCCAGGATACCGCAGGAAATCTGGCCAACGCCTTCGTCTGCACAGCCAATATCGAGGCGGGCGATGGCGGTGCGGCGATCGTCGACGGCAATTGCAAGGTGCTCGCCGCGCGCCTCAGCGACGCACGCTTCTTCTGGGAGCAGGATCGCAAGAAGACGCTGGCCCAGCACGCCAAGGGGCTGGAGCGGATCACCTTCCACGAGAAGCTCGGGACGGTCGCAGACAAGGTCGATCGCGTGGCGAAGCTGGCCGACTGGCTGGTCTTCGACGCCAAAGCGCCCAATGGCGACCACAAGGCCGCGCGACTAGCCGCCGAGCTTTCCAAGGCCGACCTGGTCACCGAAATGGTCGGAGAATTTCCCGAACTTCAGGGTCTTATGGGCGGCTATTACGCGCGGGCCGAGGGGCTTCCGGATGATGTCGCCGATGCCATTGCAGATCATTACCGGCCGATCGGACAGGACGACGAGGTGCCGACCGCTCCCCTGACCGTCGCGGTCAGCCTCGCCGATAAGCTCGATACGCTTCTGAGCTTCTTCAAGATCGGTATCCTTCCGACGGGATCGAAGGATCCTTTCGCGCTTCGCCGGGCTGCGCTCGGATATCTGCGTCTCGTCCAGGCGAACGATTTGAAGCTGTCGCTCGATCAGATCGTCCACGCGTGGGAAGGGCGCCCGCATCGCGCCCTTGCGACAAAACTGACGGATTTCCTCGCCGAACGGCTCAAGGTCCAGCAGCGCGAGGCGGGCGTTCGGCACGATCTCATCGACGCGGTGTTTGCTTTGGGAGGGGAGGACGATCTCGTCCGCCTGCTCGCGAGGGTGAAAGCATTGCAGAACTATATCGAAACCGCCGAGGGCGCAGACCTTCTCGCCGCTTACAAGCGCGCCGCGAACATTCTCAAGAAAGAGGATTGGCAGGGGCCGGAAGGCGAGATTGCGCATACGGGCGAGGAAGATCCTCTCGCGCTTGTCGATGATCCGGACATGAAGGCCGTAATCGACGCCAAGATGTCCGAACGGCGCGAGACGCCGCTTTCCTACTCGCCCGAGCCTGCGGAAAAGACGCTGATGGAAGCGCTGTCCCAATCGGAAACGCGCGCCAAACAGGCGCTGGCGAAGGAGGATTTCGCCGCCGCGATGAATGCGCTTGCAAGCCTGCGTGCGCCGATCGACCGCTTCTTCGAAGAAGTGACGGTGAATGCGGATGATCGGGACAAGCGCGCCCATCGCCTCGCCCTTCTCGCCCGATTCCGCGATGCGGTCCACCAGGTTGCGGATTTCGGGCGGATCGAAGGCTAGGCGCTCGACAACGGATCGGGCGGCGTTTCGGCGTCGCCCTGTGTATATTTTGAAAGCTGACGGGGCTCGAAATGAATAAGACGGTCTTCACATTCGGCGGGAACGCCGCGCATACGAATGCAAGGCAGAAGGACAAGACCGTGACTGGCGGCAAGGGCGCGAACCTGGCCGAAATGGCCAGTATCGGCCTGCCGGTGCCCCCTGGCTTCACCATCGCGACCGAGGAATGCCTCAGATACCTTCGCGAAGGCGCCGATTTTTCGAGCGATCTTCGCGAGGCGGTGGCCGAGGCGCTGGCCCATGTCGAGCGCACGGTGGGTAAGCGGTTCGGCGATGCGGCCGATCCTTTGCTGGTCTCGGTCCGCTCCGGCGCCGCCGTCTCCATGCCGGGGATGATGGACACCGTTCTCAATCTCGGCCTCAATGACGAGACGGTCGAAGGGCTGGCGAACACGTCCGGCGATGCCCGCTTCGCCTGGGACAGCTATCGCCGCTTCATCCAGATGTATGGCGACGTGGTGCTGGGCGTCGATCACGGCCTGTTCGAAGAAGCACTGGAAATCGCCAAGGAAGACAACGGCTTCTACGCCGATACCGAATTGTCAGCCGATGACTGGCGTGAGCTGGTGGGCGAATACAAGCGCATCGTCAGCGAGGAGCTGGGCAAGCCGTTCCCGCAGGATCCCATCGAACAACTCTGGGGCGCGATCGCCGCAGTGTTCGACAGCTGGGATACCGAACGCGCGAAGATCTACCGCCGCCTGAACGACATTCCGCACGACATGGGCACGGCAGTGAACGTTCAGGCGATGGTGTTCGGCAATATGGGCGACACCAGCGCCACCGGCGTCGCCTTCACGCGCGATCCTTCGACCGGCGAGAAAGCCTATTACGGGGAATGGCTCGTCAATGCGCAGGGCGAGGACGTGGTCGCGGGCATCCGAACCCCGCAATATCTGACGAAGGCCCGGCGCGAAGCTGCCGGCGCGGACCGCCCGAGCATGGAAGAGGCCATGCCCGAAGCCTTCGGCGAGCTGGCGCGCGTGTTCGATCTGCTGGAACGGCATTATACCGACATGCAGGATATCGAATTCACCGTGCAGCAGGGCAAGCTGTGGCTGCTTCAGACCCGCAACGGCAAGCGCACTGCCAAGGCCGCGCTCAAGATGGCAGTCGATATGGTGGGCGAGGGGCTGATCGACCGCAAGGCCGCGATCCTACGCGTCGATCCGATGGCGCTCGATCAATTGCTGCACCCCACGCTCGATCCCGATGCGCCGCGAGACATCCTGACCACCGGCCTCCCGGCATCCCCGGGCGCGGCCAGTGGCAAGATCGCGCTCGATGCGGATACGGCGGAATTGTGGGCCAATCGCGGCGACAAGGTGATCCTGGTCCGGATCGAGACCAGTCCCGAAGATATTCACGGCATGCATGCCGCCAAGGGCATTCTGACGGCGCGCGGCGGCATGACCAGCCACGCCGCCGTGGTTGCGCGCGGCATGGGACGGCCCTGCGTTTCTGGTGCATCGCAGGTGCAAATCGCCCGCGAAGGACGCACGCTGACCATCGGGCAGCGCGAGCTGAAGGAAGGCGACGTCATAACCATCGACGGCGCCAAGGGCGAAGTCATGGCGGGCGAAGTGGCGACCATCGAGCCCGAGCTTGCAGGCGATTTCGGCACGCTGATGGAATGGGCGGACGAACACCGCCGTATGCGCGTGCGCACCAATGCGGAAACGGAGCGCGATTGTTCGATGGCGCGCCAGTTCGGGGCCGAGGGCATCGGATTGTGCCGCACAGAACACATGTTCTTCGATGCCGACCGGATCAGCGCGGTGCGGCAGATGATCCTGGCAGACGACGAAAAAGGCCGCCGCGCCGCACTCGCCAAGCTGCTGCCCGAACAGCGCATGGATTTCGTCGCGATCCTGCGCGCGATGGCGGGCCTTCCCTGCACGATCCGCCTGCTCGATCCGCCGCTGCACGAATTCCTGCCGCATGGCGACGCCGAATTCGCCGAGCTGGCGGAAGCGACCGGGCTGGGCGTCGATCATTTGCGCCGCCGGGCGAACGAGCTGCACGAGTTCAATCCCATGCTCGGCCATCGCGGCTGCCGGCTCGGGATCACCTATCCCGAAATCTATGAAATGCAGGCGCGCGCCATCTTCGAAGCCGCCTGCGATGTCGCGGCGGAGGCGGAAGAGGCTCCGGTCCCCGAAATCATGATTCCTCTGGTCGCGACAAGGCGCGAGCTGGAAATCCTGCGCGCGCTGGTCGATCGCGTTGCGGAAGAGGTTTTCGCGCAAATGGGCCGCCGGATCGAATATCTGGTCGGCACCATGATCGAATTGCCCCGCGCCGCCCTGATGGCGGGTGAAATCGCCACGGAAGCGGAATTCTTCAGCTTCGGCACCAACGATCTGACCCAGACCACGCTCGGTGTGAGCCGGGACGATTCCGCGCGCTTCCTCGCGCCCTATGTCGACAAGGGGATTTTCGCGCGCGATCCCTTCGTCAGCCTGGATATCGACGGTGTCGGGCAGTTGGTCGAAATGGCTGCGGAGCGCGGGCGAGCCACGCGGGGGGCCATCAAGCTGGGCATATGCGGCGAACATGGCGGCGATCCGGCAAGCATCGCTTTCTGCGAGAGCGTCGGCCTCGATTATGTCAGCGCCTCGCCGTATCGCGTGCCGATCGCGCGGCTCGCGGCGGCACAGGCCGCGCTTCGCAAGCAGTCGGCGGGCTAGGCCCAGCCGGTCAGAGTCAGGATTTCAAAGCTCTCGACGACGCGACCGTCCTCGTCCGCTCCGCTCGCAAACGCTGTACGCGCGCGCTCCATTGCGGCGCGCGATAACGGCGGGCCGGGCTGGGCGAGCTGATTGCCGAGGCCCTGATCGCGCAAATCGCTCACCAGCCGGTCGAGCGAGCGATAGCCGACGGTGATCGGCCAGCTATCGACCACGAAGCGGCGAAATCCGGCGCGCTCGAGCAGTGCGGTGGCAGAGCGCGTGTCGATCACCGGATGCATCCGAGGCACGGCGCGGTCCGGCTCGGCTGCGATCATCGCGCGGCGCAGATGCGACAGGCTGCCAGCACCCACCAGGCTCGCCATCAGCAATCCATCATGAGCCAGCGCCGTGCGAAGGTGCAGCAGCGCGCCCGGCAGATCGTTGACGCTCGCCAGCGTGCCGAGATTGGCGACGAAATCGAAGGGGCCGCCTTCGACCGGGCTTTCCTCCTTGAAATCGAGCGGCGTGGCGCGCACCACGTCTCCTGCCTTGGCAAGCCGATCGGATAATGCGGTGCCCAATTCGCCGATGACCAGCGTTCGCGAGGGAGCTGCGCGCATGAAGTCCAGCCGCTCGATCATATCCTCGACGATCGCGTCCTCGACGAAGCGGGCGGTATCCGCTGCGTCGTTTCGGGACAGCGCGCGCGACCAGGCGTGACGGCGACGGGCAGGGGCGAAGATGCGGGGAGGGAGGCGATCGGCCATGGTACCAGCCCTGCCGTGCTTGCCAGCGCGGCGCAAGCGGTCCAGCACTGTGCGCATGTCCGCCCGCGCGCTTATTGCCGACACGTTCTCGCCGATAGTGGACCTAATCTATCCGCCCCGCTGCCCGGCTTGCGGCTCAGGTCTGGCGAGCCAAAGCGGATTGTGCGCGCAATGCTGGGACCAATTGGTGATCCCGTCGTCTCCGGCGTGCGGGGCCTGCCAGCGCCCTTTCGGGGAGCATGGACCCGAAGACGGGGCGATCTGCGCGCCGTGCCTTCTGAAGCCGCCAAGGCATGACGGGATCGTGGCGGCAACGCTTTACACCGATGTCTCGCGTAAGCTGGTGCTGTCGCTCAAGCATGGCCGGCGGATCGCTCTCGCCCCGATGCTGGCGCGGTTGATGGCGGCGCGGCTGCCCGTTGCGGAGCGAGAGCGGCTGATCGTTCCGGTTCCGCTGCATCGCTGGCGGTTGTGGCATCGCGGCTTCAATCAGGCCGCATTGCTGGCGCGCGACATTGCAGGGCTGGGCCATGGCACTCTGATTGTCGACGGACTGGTGCGCCGCAAGCGCACGCCCTCGCTCGGCGGAATGGGCGCGAAGGCTCGCCATCGCGCCCTGTCAGGTGCTTTGATGGTCAATTCGCGGCACGCCGAGACACTGCGTGGACGGGAGGTGATCCTCGTCGACGATGTTCTCACCAGCGGCGCCACCTCGAGCGCATGCGTGGCGGCTCTCAAAAAAGCCGGCGCGGCATCGGTCGTCATCTGCTGTTTCGCGCGCGTTCTCGACGAAGCGCTGGACGCCCGGCCTGCCGTAACAAGTGAAACGCCCGGATCCGCGAAGGATCCGGGCGCCACGTGACGAATCAATGCGAACCCTCTCTTGCGAGACCGGCGCAGCCCCCCAGCATGCGCCTTGGATCCAATCCCTCATCGTTTGCGGCCGCGCCTTGCCCTGAAGCAGGCAGCGATGCCGCGACCCCTGAACCCTGGCGCATTCTGCGGCACCTTCGATCCGGTTGGCCGCCCTTGCGGGCTGCGAAGACATACATCTCACCTCTCTCGGGTTCATCAAACAGCAATGCGTGCTAGGGCTCAATTTTACCCATGTTTTGTTGCCATGACGCAACAGGCGATGCCGAGGAACACCAGATGAGCGCTGACCAGATCGATGCCCGCACTCGCGAGCAGGGGACCGATTTCCTGCCGAAATTCGACGAAAAGGGTTTGTTGAGCGCCGTGGTGGTTCACGCCGAGACCAGCGAGGTCCTGATGGTGGCCTTCATGGATCGCGAGGCTTTGGACTCGACGATCGAAAGCGGGGACGCGCACTTCCATTCCCGATCGCGGGGAAGATTGTGGAAGAAGGGGGAGACGTCGGGCCATGTCCTGAAGGTCGAAGAGATCCTGGTCGATTGCGATCAGGATGCGCTGGTACTCAGGTGCCGTCCGCTCGGCCCCACATGCCATACCGGTGCCCGCAGCTGTTTCTATCGCCGTCTCGAAGACGGAACTCTGCACCGGATCTGAAGCTTGTCCAAAGCGTCAAAGCTTGACGCTTACGTAAGGTGCTGCTAAACAGTTGGGCATGACGGCAAACCCGAACAAGGATGAGTTTCAGCGCCGTGCCGGCAATTCCGGTGCGCTGCTCGATCGGCCCGACGCTCTGGCTCGCGAGCGCTATTCGATCTCGGATTTGACGACCGAGTTCGACTGCACGGCGCGCGCCCTGCGCTTCTACGAGGATGAAGGGCTGATCGCGCCGTCGCGCGTCGGACTGACCCGCATTTATTCGAAGCGTGATCGGGCCCGGCTTGCCTGGATCATGCGCGCAAAGAATGTCGGCTTCTCGCTCACCGAAATTCGCGAGATGATCGACCTCTACGATCTGGGCGATGGCCGCGTGGAACAGCGCCGCGTTACGATCGAGAAATGCCGCGCGCATGTCGCCAAGCTCAAAAGTCAGCGCGACGATATCGACAGCTCGATCACCGAATTGACCGACTTCATCGACCATATCGAAGAGATCGACTCCTGATCCTTCCGCTCTCCTCTTCAATTTTCCTATTATCCAAGGACTCACGATGCCAACCTACACCGCCCCGACCCGCGATGCGCGTTTCATCATCAACGAAGTGCTCGACTTGGCGAGCTACGGCAATCTGCCCGGCTTCGAAATGGCGAGCCCCGACGTGACCGACGCGGTCCTGTCCGAAGGTGGCAAGTTTTGCGCCGAGGTGCTGGCTCCGCTGAACCTCTCGGGCGACCAGGAAGGGTGTACGCGCCATGAGGACGGCTCCGTCACCACGCCGAAGGGGTTCAAGCAGGCTTACGACCAGTTCCGCGAGGCGGGCTGGAGCACGCTGTCGCAGCCGGAAGAATTCGGTGGGCAGGGCATGCCGCACGTCCTCGGCTTCGCGTTCGAGGAGTTCGTGTCGAGCGCCAATCAGGCCTTCGGAATGTATCCCGGCCTGACGAACGGTGCGGTCTCCGCGCTGCTCGCCAAGGGCTCGCAGGAGCAGAAGGAGAAATATCTTCCCAAGATGATCTCCAACGAATGGACCGGCACCATGAACCTGACCGAGCCGCATTGCGGTACCGATCTGGGCATGATCCGCACCAAGGCCGAACCGCAGGCCGATGGAAGCTACGCGATTACCGGCACCAAGATCTTCATCTCTGCCGGCGAGCACGACATGGCGGACAACATCATCCACCTCGTCCTCGCCAAGACGCCCGGTGCGCCCGACAGCACCAAGGGCATCTCGCTGTTCGTAGTGCCGAAATTCCTGGTGAACGAGGACGGTTCGGTCGGCGAGCGCAACGGCGTCGTCTGCGGTTCGATCGAACACAAGATGGGCATCCACGGCAACGCGACCTGCGTCCTGAACTACGACGACGCAAAGGGCTGGCTTGTCGGCGAGGAGAACAAGGGTCTCGCCGCCATGTTCATCATGATGAATGCCGCACGCCTCGGCGTCGGTATCCAGGGCCTCAGCCAGGCCGAAGTCGCTTATCAGAACGCCGTCACCTACGCCCTCGATCGCCGTCAGGGCCGTGCGCTGACCGGTCCGGCCGAGCCCGAGGCGCAGGCCGATCCGATCTTCGTCCATCCCGACGTGCGCCGCATGCTGATGGATGCCAAGGCCTTTACCGAAGGCTTCCGTATGCTGTGCCTATGGGGTGCGCTTCAGGTCGATCTGACGCATTCGGCACAGACCGAGGAAGAGCGCGAGCAAGCCGACCAGCTGATCGGTCTCCTGACCCCGGTCATCAAGGGTTACGGTACCGACAAAGGCTACGAGATCGCCACCAACATGCAGCAGGTCTATGGCGGCCACGGCTATATCGAAGAATGGGGGATGAGCCAGTTCGTTCGCGATGCGCGTATCGCCCAGATCTATGAAGGCACCAACGGTATCCAGGCGATGGATCTGTGCGGTCGCAAGCTCGCCAGCAAGGGCGGCGCGGCGATCCAGGCCTATTTCAAGGCGATGGGCGAAGATATCGCCGAAGCCAAGGACAACGCCGATCTCGCCCCGCTTGCAGAGCAACTCGAAAAGGCGCTCGGCCAGCAGCAGGCGGCCACGATGTGGTTCATGCAGAACGCGATGCAGAACCCCAATCATCTGGGCGCCGGTGCGCATCATTACATGCACATCATGGGCATCGTCTCGATCGGCTGGATGTGGCTGCGCATGGCGAAGGTCGCGGCGCAGAAGCTGAATGATGGCGGGGACGACAAGGCGTTCTACGAAGCCAAGCTGGCGACCGCGCGCTATTACATGGATCGGTATCTGCCCGACGCGGGCGCGCTGCGACGTAAGCTCGAGGCCGGATCCGACAGCCTGATGGCTCTGGGTGAAGAGGCTTTCGCTACGGCAGCGTAATCCGCCACGAGCGTTAAAGCGTTGAAAGCCGCCCCGGGACGCATCCCGGGGCGGCTTTTTCATGTTTCGGATTGGTGGAGAAACGATCCTCTCCAAAGACGCCTTGGGCCCTGATCGCGGATGCCACCTTGCGAACCCGTGGCGTCACTATCGGGAAATAAAGCGTAACCTTACTGACAATTAAATGTTATCTTGCAGGAGAAAGCGTCGCTTTACCGCTCTTCACTTGTCGCCTTCTTGCCGGATCGCAAATGATCGAGAGCCTCGAGACCCGGTCCGTCCCAAGGTGAGGGCGGCCGTTCCTTCATCTTCTTGCGTTCGGCCCGTTCCTTCGCACGCGCAGCCAGCCCGCGCTGGCGGGCCGCTTCGAATGCCGACTGGAATTTCTCCCCATCCAAACGCGCTTTCAATTTGTAGGCGGCCTGACGGCTCATCCCAACGGTACGCGCAGCCTCCGCCACGCTGCCGCATTCCGACAGTGCTTTCAGGAAGGCGGAAACCTTTGGAACCGTCCAGCGATAGTCGGCATTGCGGCGCGGCATGCGATCCGGCGGCGACGAATCGGATTGGGTATCATCCATCCGCCGAATTAAGCCGCATTTGCCTGCGAGAGAAACAGGCCTTTTGGCCCTTACTTCATTCTGTCGGCAGGAAATCCGGCACCGAGAGATATCGCTCGCCCGTGTCGTAATTGAAGCCCATCACGCGCGTTCTTGCGTCGAGATCGCCGAGCTTCTGCTTGATCGCCGCCAGCGTCGCACCGCTGGAAATACCCACCAGCAGACCTTCCTTGGCGGCGCACTGACGAGCCATCTCCTTGGCGTCTTCGGGATCGACCTGGATCGCCCCGTCGATCGCCTGCGTGTGGAGGTTCCCCGGCACAAAACCCGCGCCGATGCCCTGGATCGGGTGGGGTCCGGGCTGGCCTCCACTGATGACGGGCGATCCGCCAGGCTCGACGGCATAGGCTTTGAAGCCGCTCCAGCGCTCCTTCAGCATTTCTGCGCAACCGGTCAGATGGCCGCCAGTGCCGACGCCGGTGATCATCACGTCGATCGGACTATCCTTGAAGTCCTCGTAGATTTCTTCCGCCGTTGTGCGGACATGGATTTTCCAGTTGGACTCGTTGTCGAACTGGCTGGGCATCCAGGCGCCTTCGGTCTTCTGGACCAGCTCCTGAGCGCGTTCGATCGCGCCCTTCATGCCGCCTTCCTTGGGCGTCAGGTCGAAGGTGGCACCATAGGCCAGCATCAGGCGGCGACGCTCGACACTCATGCTTTCGGGCATGACGAGCACGAGCTTGTAGCCCTTGACCGCCGCTGCCATCGCAAGGCCGATACCGGTGTTCCCGCTGGTCGGTTCGATGATGGTGCCGCCGGGCTTCAGCTTGCCAGCCTTTTCCGCGTCTTCGACCATGGCGAGGCCGATCCGGTCCTTGATCGATCCGCCCGGATTGGCGCGTTCGCTCTTCACCCAGACTTCATGGTCGGGGAAAAGGCGACCAAGCCGGATGTGCGGAGTGTTGCCGATGGTTTCGAGGACGGATTGGGCTTTCATGGAATACGCTCCTGGAGCTTTTCTTCTGGGGTTTCTGTCGTCGGTTTCTCTAGCAACTCCTCGGGAGGGTCGAAGGTCCGGGTTGTCCGCAAAACAGGGAAAATTCGCGCCCACAGCGCGACCGTCGCGATCGCCCCGATCCCGCCCGCGATGACTGCGAGCGCCGGACCGAACAGGCTGGCCAGGAAGCCGGAAAAGGCATCGCCACCCTCGTTCGAGGCGCTGATCGTCAGCAGGCTGGCCGACGAGACGCGGCCGCGCTTGTCGTCTGGCGTGTGCAATTGAATGAGCGACTGGCGGATATAGACGCTGAACATGTCCGCCGCGCCCACGATTACCAGCATGGCGAGGCTCAAGGGCATGGACCGCGAAAGGCCAAACACGATCGTCGCGAGGCCGAATATGGCGACCGCCCATAGCATTTTCGGCCCCACATTCGTTTTGAGCGGGCGAAAGCTGAACCAGATCGCCGTGACCGCAGCGCCCACGGCAGGGGCCGCCGCCAATTGCGCAAGGCCGGTCTCGCCGACCTGCAGGATATCGTAAGCAAACGGCGGAAACAGCGCGGTCGCGCCCGCCAGAAACACGGCCATCAGATCGAGCGTGATCGCGCCCAGCACCATCTTGTTGCGGATAACGTAGCGCCAGCCATCGATCACCTGTCCGATCGGACGCTGCGCCCCCGTGATCGGCGAGCGGGGAACTTTACCGATCGTGCTGATCGCAAGGATAGCGACCAGAAACAGCGCGCTGGCGATCGCATAGGGGAGGGCCGGTGCCGCATCGTAAGCGTAGCCGCCCACGGCGGGGCCGACGATCATGCCGGTCTGCCAGGCGATCGAGGACAGTGCGATGGCATTGGGCAGGATCGCCTTGGGCACGAGATTGGGCGCGAGCGCCGAGAGCGCGGGCCCGTTGAAGGCGCGCACCACTCCCAACAGTACCGCCACCGCGAAGAGCGAGGTCAGCCGCAATTCTTCGGTCCAGGTCAGCCAGGCGAGCGCGCCCGCTCCGAAAAGCTGGAGAAGAATGGTCAGCCGCGCCACGGTCTTCCGGTTGAAGCGATCCGCGGCGAGGCCGGAAAAGGGCGAGAGGACGAACAGCGGCAGAAACTGGAGCAGGCCGATCAGCGCAAGCTGGCCCGATGCGCCGAGCGCGTCCATCCCGCTTTCGCGCGCGATCGTATATGTCTGCCACCCGATGATCAGGATCATCGCATATTGGCCGACCACCATGGAAAACCGCGCGACGAGGTAGGCGCGGAAATTGTGGATGCGAAGCGGCGAGGAATCCGCGCTTATCTCAGGCGATGGTTCTGCTGTGCTCACAGCCTCGCCATGGCAAAGCGGCGCGGCGATGCAAAGCAAGTTCGCCTGTCCGGCTCACGCGCCGGACTTTTCGCAAGGGGCTTGTTTAGCGCAGTTTGCGCAGGCGCGGATTGGGCTGGAGCGTGTCGATCATCGACAGGAAATCGTCGATCCTGATGATGCGTTCGAACTGAAAACCGGCGCGATTTTCGCGTTCCCAGATGCAATAGGCCTCAATCCGCCCGATCACCGGCAGGCGCACAATCACCCGCTCGCCGCGCTCGACCCCTCGGGCGTCGTCGATCATGAAGCCGTTGGCGGAAATGTTCGAGATATGCATCCGCACATCGCCATCGCGATAATGCTCGGCGATCACGGGATGGTCGACCGGATGGCGCGACAGGCGCCGCTGATCGGTCACACTGAGCTGAGCTCCGGCAGACATGAAAGCGAACCCTCCGATGGAATGGACCCGAAACCTCGGGAGACCGCCATTCCTAACGGATAAAGGCTGACGAATCGTAAAGCTCTACGAACGGTCAGGGGCGCAAAAACTCCGTCCGTCGCTGGTCAGGCGCGGATGATCGCATGTTTCTTCTTGCCCAGGCTCAGCCGCGCCTGTTTGCCTTCGCCCAGCGTGACGAGATGGCCGGGATCGGTGATCGTCTCGCCATCGATCTTGACCGCGCCTTCGGCCAGCTTGCGCTTCGCCTCTCCGTTGGAGGCAGTGAAGCCCAGCTCCGTCAGCGCCGCACCGATGCGCACGCCATCGGGTCCGATATCGAGCACGGGCAGATCCTCGCCCGAACCGCCGCCCGCAAACGTCTCCGCTGCAGTCGCTTCGGCAGTGCGCGCCGCATCCTCGCCCCGCACCAGCGCTGTGACGGCGTTGGCGAGCGCGATCTTGGCGGAATTGATCTCGGCCCCTTCGAGCGCTTCGAGACGCGCGATCTCGTCCAGGGGCAGATCGGTGAACAGGCGCAGGAAGCGGCCCACGTCGCGATCGTCCGTATTGCGCCAGAATTGCCAGAAATCGTAATTCGGCAATTGCGCTTCGTTGAGCCATACCGCGCCCGCGGCGGTCTTGCCCATCTTCTTGCCATCCGCTGTGGTCAGCAGCGGCGTGGTAAGACCGAACAGCTCGGCCTGATCCATCCGTCGGCCCAGCTCGACCCCGTTGACGATATTGCCCCATTGGTCGCTGCCGCCCATCTGCAGACGCACGCCCATGTCCTTTGCCATGTGGCGGAAATCGTAGCCCTGCAGGATCATGTAATTGAATTCGAGGAAGGTCATCGGCTGCTCGCGCTCAAGCCGTAGTCGAACCGAATCGAAGGTCAGCATCCGGTTGACGGTGAAGTGGGGGCCGACTTCCTGAAGCAACTCGATATAGCCGAGCTCGCCGAGCCAGTCCTGATTGTCGACCATCACGGCGTCGGTCGGCCCGTCGCCGAAGGTCAGCAGCTTCTCGAAGACGGTGCGGATACCGGCGATATTGTCCGCGATCGCCTGATCGGTCAGCATCTTGCGGCTCTCGTCTCGCCCGGTCGGATCGCCGATCCGCGTGGTCCCGCCGCCCATCAGGACCACCGGCTTGTGCCCGGCCTGCTGAAGACGGCGCAGCATCATGATCTGCACCAGTGATCCGACATGCAGACTTGGCGCAGTCGCATCGAAGCCGATATAGCCGTGCACGATCTGCTTTGCGGCCAGAGCGTCGAGCCCCTCGGCATCGGTGGTCTGATGAATGTAACCGCGCTCGTCGAGAACGCGCAGGAGATCGGATGTGTAGCTGCTCATGACGGGCGCCGCGCTAGCATGTGGGCCAGCAGGGGGGAAGTGAGTGCAAACGCCGGAATCGCCGAAGCTGAAATTGTTTTCGCATCCCGCGTTTCCGCCACTGGCCGTCAAGCGGATCGTGGCCTCGGTCACGGCCAGAAGCGTTGACTGGCTGCAATTGCGCTGGCGGATTGAGGGCGCAGATGAGGTCCGTATTCCCCCCTTCGCGGGCAAACGGCGTACGGACGGCTTATGGCGCACGACCTGCTTCGAACTGTTTGCGATGGTTAGCGAGGGGCCGGATTACGCCGAGTTCAACTTCTCGCCATCGGAAGCCTTCGCAGCCTACGACTTCGATTCCTACCGCGAGGGGATGCGCGAACGGGCTTTGCCCCGCGCGCCGATCCTGTCCTGGCGGGGAGGGCGATCCGGCCTCGCGATCATGGATGTGGCAATCCCGCGCGAAGCGGTGCCTTCCGGCGAGATCGGCCTGAGCGCGGTTATCGAGGAAGAGGGCGGCACCAAGAGTTATTGGGCGCTCACTCATCCTCCGGGCGATCCGGACTTCCACCATCCCACTTGCTTCGCCGCCACGCTTGCGGCACCGAACCGGCCATGAAATTCGGTATCGACAGGCTGCTCGCCGACCAAAATTTACGCCAATCGCTCGATGGCAAGCGCGTCGCGCTCGTGGCGCATCCCGCTTCGGTGACGCAAGATTTGACGCACAGCCTCGACGCGCTGATTGCAGCGGGCGTCAACGTCACCAGCGCCTTCGGCCCGCAGCACGGGCTGAAGGGGGACAAGCAGGACAATATGGTCGAAACGGCGGACGAGACCGATCCGCTTTACGGCATCCCCGTCTTCAGCCTCTATGGCGAGGTTCGCCGGCCGACCGGGCAGATGATGTCGAGCGCGGACGTCTTCCTGTTCGACCTTCAGGATCTTGGCTGCCGTATCTACACCTTCGTGACCACGCTTCTGTACATGCTCGAAGAAGCGGCGAAGCACGGCAAGAGTGTCTGGGTGCTCGACCGTCCCAATCCGGCAGGACGCCCCGTCGAAGGAACGCTGCTCCTGCCCGGCCAGGAAAGCTTCGTCGGCGCCGCCCCCATGCCGATGCGACACGGCCTGACGCTGGGCGAGATGGGGCACTGGTTCATCCGTCATTTCGGGCTCGACGTGGATTATCGCGTGATCGAAATGGACGGCTGGCAACCCGACGGGCCGGGATATGGCTGGCCGGATGATCGCATCTGGATCAATCCGTCGCCCAACGCCGCAAATGTGAACATGGCGCGCGCCTATGCCGGCACGGTGATGCTGGAAGGGACCAATCTCAGCGAGGGCAGGGGCACAACTCGCCCGCTCGAAGTGCTGTTCGGCGCTCCAGATGTTGATGCGAAGGCGGTGTGGAGGGAAATGGAGCGCCTGGCACCGGATTGGCTCGAAGGCTGCGCCTTGCGCGAATGCTGGTTCGAACCGACCTTTCACAAGCACGCGGGCAAACTCTGCAACGGGCAGATGATCCATGCGGAAGGCCGGTTCTACGATCATCGCGCCTTCCGGCCCTGGCGGTTGCAGGCCCTCGCGCTCAAGGCAATCCGGGGGCTGTATCCCGATTACGATATCTGGCGGGATTTCCCTTACGAGTACGAACTCGATCGGCTTGCGATCGACGTGATCAATGGCGGACCCGCCTTGCGCGAATGGGTCGACGATGCGGCAGCGCAGCCGACCGATCTCGACCGGATCGCTTCCAGCGATGAAACGGCGTGGCGCGACGCGATCGCGTCCGTGATACTTTATCGATGAGTGACCCTGCATATTCCGAAGCGGAAGCGGAGCGCCGGATTGCTGTTGACGGGCGCGATGTAGAAGCCCTGCTCAACAAGGCCGATCATCGTTTCGCGGCGCTCGATCGCCGGGCAGCCGCATCCTTCTACGCTGCCGCGATCCAGGCAGCGCAGGCTGGCGCGTCACACGATCCTGCGGAAATACGGCGCGCCATCGCGCAAGGCCGAGAGATCGAACGCGGCATCTTGCCTCATCTGATCGCAGAACTGGCTGCTGCCGGGCACAGCCAACGCGACTGGCATCCTCGCTTCGCCGCCGCAGTAGCGATCATGGCTGGTCAGCGGCAGCGTCCGCCGAGCTCTGCACCCTATCCACAGACGCCGACAGCATACTATCATCCCGGACTGCCCGAACGGGAGTTCGCGGATCCAAGCGAATTCGCCTGGCGCGACCGTGTCGAGGCAGCCTTTCCGGAAATTCGCAAGGAAGGCTTGGCCCTGCTTGAAGGCGACGGGCGCTTCGCACCCTATGTGCGCCGTTCGGCCACGCGTCCGCAGGGGGATGTCCACGGCATGTTGGAAAACCGGGACTGGTCCACGTTCGAACTCACCGATTCCGGGCGGCCGGTGGCGGAGCGCGTCGCCTTGTGCCCGCAGACTTACGAAACGATCTCGGACAACGCGCCGCTGTGCGACATTCCCAATCGCGCGCCTTCGATCATGTTCTCGTTACTGGCCGCAGGCCGCCGCATCCCTCCGCATACCGGCATGATCAATGCACGCCTGATCTGCCATCTCCCGCTCGTCGTGCCGGGCGCAGGAGCGTTGCGGGTCGGGACGAGCAGTCGCTCATGGGAGGAGGGCCGCCTTTTGGTGTTCGACGACAGCGTCGAACACGATGCCCGCAACGATGCGCATCTCGACCGGCTGGTTTTGATTTTCGATATCTGGCATCCCGACCTGGAACCGATCGAGCGGGCGCAGATCCGTGAATTGTTCAGGGCGGTGGACACATACTAGGCTGCGAGTGCGTCAGTTTGCCGGTTCTATCCGAACCGGGCCCTTGCGCGGTTCCGGCACGGGCCGGATGTCGGACGTGTCCTGCTTCATCACCAGAACCTTGCATCCATCCACGCTCTGATCGACTGCCGCGATCATGAGCGGTTTTTCCGGATCGGCGGTTTCCTGCTCCGAATCGATTTCCGGCTTTCCGGCTTCGGCACGGACCTGGCGGATTTTTTCCTTGCAGCGTTCCCGCTCGATCGGATCCTGAATGTCGCGCCAGCTCTGCGCCGGTTCCTGATAGGACGGCATATCGAGGGTATCGGCGCTGGGCGGAGCGGTCTGGGCTAATGCTGCGGTCGAGCCTGCAAGCAGTGCCAGAGCGACGGTCTTCGAAACAGTCTTACGCATAAGAGATCTCCCCATGTCTACTCTGCTTGTACGGCATGAGCCTTGTATGAACGGAGATGAATCCGGCTGGCATCAGTGTCCCTGTTTCCGGCTCAATTCGCGCATCGCATCGTCCAGCCCGTCCAGCGTCAGCGGATACATGCGATCGTTGACGATCTGCCGCATGATCCGGGTCGATTGGGAATAGGACCACTGCTTTTCGGGCACGGGGTTCAGCCAGACGGTGGCCGGATAGGTATCGGTCACTCGCTTCATCCAGGTGGTGCCGGCCTCTTCGTTCATGTGTTCGACGCTGCCGCCCGGATGCGTGATCTCGTAAGGACTCATCGCCGCATCGCCCACGAACACGACCTTGTAATCGTGCCCGTATTTGTGGAGCACGTCCCAGGTCTTGGTCCGTTCCTGCCAGCGGCGCTTGTTGTCCTTCCACACCCCTTCGTAGAGGCAATTGTGGAAATAGAAGAATTCGAGATTCTTGAATTCGCTGGTCGCGGCGCTGAACAATTCCTCGGTCGTCTTGATGAAGGGATCCATCGATCCGCCGACATCGAGAAACAGCAGGAGCTTGACCGCATTGCGCCGTTCGGGCCGCATATGGATGTCGAGCCAGCCCTGCTTTGCTGTGCCTTCGATCGTCGCGTCGATATCGAGCTGGTCTGCCGCACCTTCGCGTGCAAAACGCCTCAGACGGCGCAGCGCCATCTTGATATTGCGTGTGCCCAATTCCTTGGTGTTATCGAGATTCTTGAACTCGCGTTTGTCCCACACTTTGATCGCGCGCTTGTGGCGGCTTTCCCCGCCAATGCGGACGCCTTCGGGATTGTAGCCTGAGTTGCCGAAGGGAGAGGTGCCGCCGGTGCCGACCCATTTGTTCCCGCCCTGATGGCGTTCCTTTTGTTCTTCGAGCCGCTTCTTGAGCGTGTCCATGATCTCGTCCCAGTCGCCCAGGGACTTGATCTTTTCCATCTCCTCTTCGGACAGGAATTTCTCGGCCACCGCCTTCAGCCAGTCTTCGGGCACATCGACCGGGTTCTGACCGTAATCGGACAGGATACCCTTGAAAACCCTCTGGAAAACCTGATCGAACCGGTCGAGCATGCCTTCATCCTTCACGAAGGTCGCGCGGCTGAGGTAATAGAACGCCTCGGGCGTTTCCTCGATCACTTGTTTGTCCAGCGCTTCGAGGAGCGTCAGATGCTCCTTGAAACTGGCGGAAATCCCTGCCTCGCGCAGCTCGTCGACGAAATTGAAGAACATGGGGCAGGCCATATCGCAGATAATCGCGCGAGGCCAGCGAGCCGGGTCCGGTAAATCAGAGTATCGTTTACCGGACCCTAACCATTGGGGCCGCAGAAAAGGGCCGCGACCAAAAAGGGGAATCGCAGAATATGGAGATGCTGGCCTTGGACGAGCGCGGTGCGAGTGCGCTCGACTTGATTCCGGAATCCTGCGGCAAGGTGACCGTGGGATGTTCCGAAGTGGCTGGAATCGTCCAGGCGGTGATAGACAGTTCGGGTCGCCTTCGTGACGAGCACAGGGAATTGCAGGGCACGGTACGCGAACTGGAACAGGACCAGCGGCGCGTCTCCGAAGCCAGCGACGAAGCCCGTCTGCTCTCGGCGCGCGCCATCGAGCGCCTCGACCAGGGCTCGAGCCAGATCGAAGCTTCGCTCACTCAGATTTCGGGCCTTCTCGACCTGGTCGAAACTCTGGCAACGCATGTCACGGGTTTTGCGGCCGCAATGGAACAGGTCCAGCGCTGTTCGCAGAATATCGAACAGATCGCCGAAACCACGAATATTCTTGCGCTCAACGCCACCATCGAGGCCATGCGGGCCGGCGAGGCTGGGCGCGCCTTCGCCGTCGTCGCGAACGAGGTGAAATCGCTTGCCGCCGAAACCCGGCAGGCCACCGACGAGATATCGAGTGTGATCGGTACGCTCGGAACCGAGGCTTCGACGGTCATCGAAAGAATCGAAGTGGGGGCGAAGGCAAGCAGCGAGGCGAAAACCTCGGTCGGCAATTTCGAGAAGATGCTGGACAAGGTCGTCTCGCTGGTGCGCGAGGTTGATTCGCAGAACGAGGAAATCGCGCGCGCGAACGGCATGATGACCGCCGGTGTCGGCCGCGTTCAGGACAGCCTCGAACAGTTCGATATGGCCGCGAGCGAAAACGAGCGCAGGCTGTCTTCCGCACATGACAAGATCGAGGATCTGGAACTGACGGCGAGCGAGATGTTTGATCGCATCGTCAAGGCCGACCTGTCACCTCAGGACAAATTGATGGTCGAAAAGGCGAAAACACGTGCCGCCGAGGTAACGCGTATCGCCGAAGAGGCGATCGCCAATGGTTCTCTCAGGATCGAGCAGCTTTTCGATACCAATTATCGTCCGATAGAGGGCAGCAAACCGCCGCGCTTTCGAACCGGCCTAACCACATGGGCAAACGAGCATTGGCGGCCCGTCCTAGACGCTAGCGCCGAAACGCCCGGCGTCATGGCCGCGGCCTGCACGGATATGAATGGTTTCCTGCCCACCCACCTGACCCGATATTCGCAGTCGTCGACAGGTGACCTTACCCACGATACCCGATTCTGCCGGAACGGTCGCATCATCTTCGATGCCATCGACAAGAAGGCCAAGACGAGTCCTGACGACTATATGATGGCCGTCTACCGCCAGGAAGGCGATGGGAAGACCTACAACGTCGTGCGCAATGTCTATGTGCCGGTCGTGATACAGGGCCGTCGCTGGGGCAATCTGGAACTGGCTTACACGTTCGACGGACATGGATTTGCGCATACCGGAAGAGAAGCGATCTCGACGACCGCTTCGCATGGTATGGCCGGTTTAACCGCCTGAAGTGTTCTAAGCTTCAGCTCTGGCGCCGGGCCATAAAGGCCAGACGTTCGAACATCATGACATCCTGTTCGTTCTTGAGCAGCGCGCCGTGCAGCGGCGGGATCGCCGAATTGGGATTGCTGTCTTGCAGCACTTCCAGCGGCATGTCTTCGTTCAGGAGCAATTTCAACCAGTCGAGCAATTCGCTGGTGCTGGGCTTCTTCTTTAGGCCGGGCACTTCGCGCAGTTCGTAGAACATATCCATTGCGCGCGTTACCAGCGTCTTCTGGATGTCGGGGAAATGCACGTCGATGATCTCCCGCATCGTCTCGCGATCGGGAAATTTGATGTAGTGGAAGAAGCAGCGGCGCAGGAAAGCGTCGGGCAATTCCTTCTCGTTGTTCGACGTGATGACGACGATCGGACGTTCTTTCGCTGCGATGGTCTGGTGCGTTTCGTAGACATCGAAGCTCATTCGATCGAGTTCCTGCAACAGATCGTTGGGGAATTCGATATCGGCCTTATCGATCTCGTCGATCAGAAGGACGGGCAGCTGTTCGCTGGTGAACGCTTCCCACAATTTGCCCTTCTTGATGTAATTTGAAATGTCGTGGACGCGCTCGTCGCCCAATTGACCGTCGCGCAGGCGAGCGACCGCGTCGTATTCGTAAAGGCCCTGCTGCGCCTTGGTGGTCGATTTGACGTTCCATTCGATCAGCGGCGCATTCACCGCCTTGGCGATTTCATGCGCCAGCACCGTCTTGCCCGTTCCCGGTTCGCCCTTGACCAGCAGAGGGCGGCGCAAGGTCACGGCGGCGTTGACGGCCACCTTCAGATCCTCGGTGGCGATATAGGAGCTGGTGCCTTCGAAGCGCTGCGTCATGGATGGTCCTCGGATCGGGTTGCGGAAACAATAGCCCGGTTAGGGATCGCAGCGCGTCGGGGCAAGGGCCGCGCGCGCTATCTGAGGGCCAGTATCCGAACGGCGATAAGGCCAAGCGCGGTATTATCGACCGGCGCTTGCGGGTCGAGCCAGCTCGCCGCGAGCATGTGCCAGCGTCCCGCCTCGTCCCTCAGCAGCCAGGTCAGATTGAGCACGCCCGGTTCCGATCCGCCCTTGAACCCGGCATAGCTCCAGCCCGCGCGCTGTTTTTCGGAAAGCTGCGGGCTGACGGCCAGAATGTCGAACAGCGTCGGATCGCTCAGCGCGATCAGGGTCCGTAGCAATCTGCGCTCGTCCTCCATGCTGGCGAACCATTCGATGTCCTCGACCAGCACCGGTTCGGCCAGCGCCGCGACCACCTGCTCGGTCGTCACATCGTCGCCTCCCAGATCGGCAAGCATCGCGCGGCGTTCGTCTTGATCTATAGCAGCATAGGTGGGGCCGACATCGAGCGTCTTCAGCAAAAACATCTCGCGCGTGGTCAGGAAGGGCAGAGTGCGTTCCGGCGCAGAATGCCCGGTGCGGCGGAGAAACTCCTCGACCCGCTCGCGCCCTACCTGGCGTATCAGCGTATCGGTGGCGGTGTTGTCGCTGATCGAAATCATGAGCGTCGCTAGGGTCTGCACGGTGGCCGGGGCGCCTTCTGGCCAGTTCTGCGTGATGCCGCTGGGAAAACTCGCCTGCCCAACAGGGACGACCTGATCCCAGCGCAAGCGCCCTTCGGCCACCGCCTCGCCAATTGCGCCGAGCACGTAGAGCTTGAAGGCCGAGCCGAGCGCGAATTGCCGATCCGCGTCGCCATAGGAAAAGATCGGTTCGCCATCGAGCGGACCGAACCAGGCGGCGACGACGCCCGGCAAATCCGCCAAATCGGCTGCGATCGCTTCCGCGCCGGTCTCATCGGCACTCGCGCCGCTGCCAGCGATGGGCGCGAAGTCGGACAATTGCAGACCCGCGATCCGCGCTTCTCCGGTATCGGCCAGGATCATCGTGCCGGACCCGATCGCGCGTTCGAAACGGATTGCGATCCGCGCCTGCATAGGGCTCACCGTTTCGACCGATTCGACGCCGACGACGGCCCCGAACTGGCTTTCGAGCTGGGCGTTCATCTGCTCCAGCGCAGCGGCGGGAATTTGCGAAAGAAATTCCGCGGTGAAGAGATCGCCAGGCGCGATATCTCCGCGCAGCCATCCGACCACGTCCTGCGCCCGCCGGTCCAGCGGGCCTGCCTCGGCCGCCTGCTGCGTCGCTGCATCCTGCGCGTGGGCCACGGTCGGAACGCTGAAGGCCAGAAGCAGTCCGGCGGTAATCGCGCGCAACATCTTTTGAAAATCCCCCTTTTTTCTCTCGGAAAGACAATCGCGGGTTCGACGCGGGCGTGCAAGCGTCTAGGCTAATGAAAATCTTTCCTGCCGGAGTGCCCATGCCCACCGAACGTCTCACCATCACCTCGCCCGCAGGCACCGAACTTGCCGGATCGCTGGAATTGCCGACCGGTCTGGTGCGCGGCGCGGCGCTGTTCGCGCATTGCTTCACCTGCACGCGCCAGAGCCGCGCGGCCGTGCATGTGGCGCGAGCGCTCGCGGCGGAGGGGATCGCCTGCCTGCGCTTCGATTTCACCGGGCTGGGCGACAGCGAAGGTGAGTTCGGACGCGCCGGTTTTGCCACCGACGTTGCCGATCTGGTCGCGGTCGGCGCGTATCTCCACGACCGTTTCGCGCAGCCGATCCTGCTCGTCGGCCACAGCCTCGGTGGCGCGGCAGTGCTGGCAGCGGCGGATGAAATCGGGCTGGAGCGGATCGCGGCCATTGCAACGATCGCCGCACCCGCCGACGTGCCGCACGTCCTCGAACGGATCGATGGCGATCTCGCGGCCATCCGCAAGGATGGCGAGGGCGCGGTGACGATCGGCGGGCGCAGGTTCAAGCTGGGCCGCGAATTCATCGAGCGGGCCGAAAGTGTCGATCTCCTCGCCGAAGTCGCCGCCCTGCGCTGCCCGCTGCTGTTCCTGCATTCGCCGACCGACGGGCTGGTGGGCATCGAGCACGCGAGCGCCCTGTTCGGCGCGGCGAAACATCCCAAGAGCTTCGTTAGCCTGGAAGGCGCGGATCACCTGTTGCTGGACGAAACCAATGCCCGTTTCGCTGCGAGCATCATCGCGAGCTGGGCGCACCGCTATCTGCCCTTGCGTGACGACTGGCCGATGCCGGAAGAAGGCGTGGTGGTGAAGAACGGACATGGGAAGTTCGGCACCGAGGTCCATACCGCCACGCACCGCTTCATCGCGGACGAGCCGCACGCGGTCGGCGGCGACGATAGCGGGCCGACGCCTTACGATCTTCTGCTCGGCGCGCTGGGCACGTGTACGGCGATGACTATGAAAATGTACGCCGATCGCAAGGACTGGCCGCTGGAAGGCGTCTCGATCCATCTGACGCATGACCGCGACCATGCGAAGGATTGCGATCACTGCGCGGACCCCAAGACCAAAGTGCAGTCGATCGAACGCGCCATCACTCTGACGGGAGACGGACTGGGCGAGGAGCAACGCGCGAGGCTGATGGAGATCGCCGATATGTGCCCGGTCCACCGCACGCTGGAGGGTGAACTGCACGTGCACTCGCGCGCCGGGCCGGATTAGGCCAGCAGCGAAATCACGCTGATCGCAAGGAAGAACAGCAGCATGACGATCGTCGCCGCGCGCCACGCGAGCGAGGCCTCTGCCATTCCGCGCCGCTGCGTCGCGTACCAGATCAGACCGGTCGTACCGATCGCGCAGGCGAGCACGAACGCGGTCGACGATCCGCCCGCCCAACCGAGATAGACGATGGCCGGTTGCAGCAGCACCTGAAGGATCAAAGCACCCGCGAACCAGGCGATGGGTATCGGGCGATAGGCGGCATCGGAAACATACCAGTCGGGCAGGGCGGTATCGGTACGCGAGATGCGCCGCTCGCCCGCCATGATGTCGTCCTCCCTTTCGCCGTCGGCGAAATCGTCCTCACGCATCGATCATCTCGCGGTCCATGTCGCCCGCATTGTTCTGGATGAAGTTGAAGCGATGTTCAGGATTGCGGCCCATCAGCTGGTCGACCAGTTCCTTCACCACCGCGCGCTGTTCGAATTCCTGCGGTAGAGTGATGCGGATGAGGCTGCGGCTATCCGGGTCCATCGTGGTTTCGCGCAATTGCGCCGGGTTCATTTCGCCGAGGCCCTTGAAGCGGCCGACTTCGACCTTCTTGCCCTTGAAGACCGTGGCTTCCAATTCCGCGCGATGCGCCTCGTCGCGGGCATAGCGGCTCTCTTTTCCGGCGGTCAGGCGATAGAGCGGCGGCTGGGCGAGATAGAGATGCCCCTGCCGCACCAGTTCGGGCATTTCCTGAAAGAAGAACGTCATCAGCAGCGTGGCGATATGCGCGCCGTCCACGTCCGCATCGGTCATGATGATGATCCGGTCGTAGCGCAGCTGTTCGGGGTCGCAATCCTTGCGCGTGCCGCAACCCATGGCGAGCGTCAGGTCGGCGATCTCGCTATTGGCGCGGATCTTGTCGGCGGTGGCGCTGGCGACGTTCAGGATCTTGCCGCGGATCGGCAGGATCGCCTGCGTCTTGCGATTGCGTGCCTGTTTGGCGCTGCCGCCCGCACTGTCGCCCTCGACGATGAAAAGCTCGGTCTCGCCATCGCCTTCACCCGAACAATCGGTGAGCTTGCCGGGGAGGCGCAGTTTCTTCGCGTTGGTGGCCGTCTTGCGCTTGATCTCGCGCTCGGCCTTGCGCCTCAGGCGCTCGTCCATCCGCTCCATCACCTGGCCGAGCAACGCCTTGCCGCGATCCATATTGTCGGACAGGAAATGGTCGAAGTGATCGCGCACCGCGTTCTCGACGAGGCGCGCAGCTTCCGGGCTGGTGAGGCGATCCTTGGTCTGGGACTGGAACTGGGGATCGCGGATGAAGACGCTGAGCATCACTTCGGCGCCCACCATCACATCGTCCGCGGAAAGATCCTTGGCCTTCTTCTGGCCGACGAGATCGCCGAATGCGCGCAAGCCTTTGACGAGCGCGGCGCGTAGGCCCTGTTCGTGCGTGCCGCCATCGGGGGTGGGCACGGTGTTGCAATACCAGCTGGTCGATCCGTCCGAATAGAGCGGCCAGGCGATCGCCCATTCGACCCGTCCGGCCTCGTCCGCGAAGTCCTGCCGCCCGGTAAAGGGCTGGGCCGTCACGCATTCGCGCCCGCCGATCTGTTCGGCGAGGTGATCGGCGAGGCCGCCGGGAAATTTGAACACCGCCTCTGCGGGTACGTCCTCGCTGGCGAGGGATTCGTCGCATTTCCAGCGGATCTCGACGCCCGCGAAGAGATACGCCTTCGACCGGGCGAGCTTGAACAGCCGCTTGGCGCTGAAATTGCGCTCGCCGAAGATTTCGGTGTCGGGCGTGAAGGTGACGGTGGTGCCGCGCCGATTGGGCGTCGGGCCCAGTTCCTCGATCGGGCCGAGCGTCTGGCCCTTGGAAAATTCCTGCGCGTAAAGCTGCCGGTCGCGCGCGACTTCGACGCGGGTGTGCGAAGACAGCGCGTTGACCACGCTGACGCCGACGCCGTGGAGTCCGCCGCTGGTGGCATAAGCCTTGCCGGAGAACTTACCGCCCGAATGGAGCGTCGAGAGGATCACTTCGAGCGTGGACTTGCCCGGAAACTTGGGATGTTCGCCGACCGGAATGCCGCGCCCGTTATCGGTGACGGTGACGCGGTTTTCGGTGTCGAGCCGCAATTCGATCCGCGAGGCATGGCCTGCCACCGCCTCGTCCATAGCGTTGTCGAGCACTTCGGCGACGAGATGGTGCAGCGCGCGATCGTCGGTCCCGCCGATATACATGCCCGGACGGCGGCGGACCGGTTCCAGCCCCTCCAGAACCTCGATCGAGGAAGCGTCGTAATCGCCGCTGGAGGCAGGCGTGTTTTCGAAGAGATCGTCGGACATGCGTGTGTATCTGTCACTCCGCAAGCCGCGCTACAAGCGATTGCGCCCTCTATCCCCCGCGCAATGCCCGGACCGGCTCCTCAATCGTCGAACCGGTTCGGCGCGGGATCGACCACGACGACCTGCCCGTTGCGGATCTCGCGCACTTCGAAGGCGCGTTCCACCACACCGTTGCGTCCGAACCGGAACGGCCCGTCCAGCCCGACGAAGCCGCCGCTGTCGCGCAATTGCGAGGTCGGAAAATCGCGGCCCACGCGCCAGTCGCGAGCCACGCGCAGAGTCAGCAGCACGGCATCGTACCCAAGCGTCGAAATGCGATAGGGCTGAGCGCCGAAGCGCGCTTCGTAACTGTCCACGAACCGGCGATAGCGATCGTCCGACACGGCGGAGAAGATCGCCCCGCGCAGCGCCGACGCGCGGGTGACGGATGCATCCCCGCTCCACAATTCGGTGCCGATGATGAGCGTGTTGCCCGCGCCGCCCGGCTTGATCCGGCCTGCCGCCTGCGTCGCCAGCCGCGCGCTGTCCGCGATCAGAAGACCGCCGAATCCGCCCCGTGCCACCAGCCGATCCATGGCCGAAACGACCGAAGTGTTCCCGCGCGCATAGCTTTCCTGTCCCACGACGCGCCCGCCGAAATCGGCAACGGCGGTCTGCAATGCGGCTTCCGCCCTGCGGCCGTATTCCCCCTCCGGCACGACGACTGCGAAATCGCGCACGCCCTTGGCTTCGCGCGCATATTCGACCGACCTGCGGATCGACTGTTCCGGGATCTGGCCCATCACGAAGACGTCGGGCGAAGCGATCGATGCATCGTTGGAGAAAGAGATCAGCGGCACGTCGGCCCGGCGCGCCTCGGACAGCACCGTGCCGACATTTTCGCCCATAAGCGGGCCGAGGATGAGCTTGTTGCCGTCTGCCAGCGCCCGCCGCGCCGCATCGCGCGGGTTGATCGAAGTGTCGTAGGCGGTGATGCGCAGATTGCTGGCATTGGTGTCGAGGATCGCCATGGTGGTCGCATTCGCGATCGACTGGCCGACGGCGCCGTTATCGCCCGACATCGGCACCAGCAGCGCGATGCGATGCCGGTCCTGATCCTGGGGAAGGCCGGTTTCGGTCGGCTCGGGCAGGGGAGCATTCTCGATCGGGCGGCTCGGCACGTCGGCGCCGCGCGGAATGATCGAACAGGCGCCCAACAAAGCCGCGCTGCCCGCGACCATCGCCAGACGGCGGGTGATTGCGAATGTCTTCATGCTTGCCCGGTCCCTTGCATCTGGTTCATGACTGTCCGGGTGAGCGCAGACGCATCCTCTTCCCAGACCCTCGATCCCGGGCTCTATATCGTCGCGACCCCGATTGGCAATCTCGGGGATATTACCCTGCGTGCAGTGGATGTACTGCGGCGTTGCGATGGCGTCGCATGCGAAGATACGCGGGTGACGGGTAAGCTGATGAAGCATCTCGGCCTGTCCAAACCCCTGTGGCGCTATGACGATCATAGCGAGCATCGCGATCGAGAGCGACTGGTGGCATCGATGCGGGAGCGCGCAGTGGCGCTGGTCAGCGATGCGGGCACGCCGCTGGTGTCCGATCCGGGCTATCGCCTGGTCAACGACTGCCGGGCAGAGGGGATACCGGTGACGGTGATACCAGGCGCCTGCGCGGTGATCGCCGGATTGACGCTGTCCGGCCTGCCAAACGATCGCTTCCTGTTCGCCGGGTTTTTACCCAGTAAGGACAAGGCCCGGCGCGATGCACTGGCGGAGGTAGCGGACATCGATGCGACGATCATCTTCTACGAGACCGCGCCGCGCCTTATCAAATCGCTGATCGCCATCGGCGAGGTCTTGCCCGAGCGCGAGATCGCCGTAGCGCGAGAGCTTACCAAGCTGCACGAGGAATTGCGCCGGGGGCTCCCCCACGGTCTCGTCGCGTGGTTCGAAAAGCACCCCCCCAAAGGCGAGATCGTGCTGCTGATCGGCCCTCCGGTCGAGATGCATTCCAGCCAAGCCGATATCGAAGCCCTTTTGTGGGAAGCGCTCGATACGCTCAAGCCATCACAGGCGGCGGCTCAAGTCGCCAAGGCGACGGGAGAGGACCGCAAGGCGCTATATGCCCGCGCGCTGGAAATGCGTCGCGAGTGAAGCGACAGCTGGCCGAAAAGAGCGGCCGCGAAGGCGAGACGCGCGCCGCCCTTTGGTTGCGTGCCAAGGGCTGGAGCATCCTCGGCACCCGCGTCAAAACGCCGCGTGGAGAGATTGATATCGTGGCGAAGCGGGGCGGTCTTGTCGCCTTCGTCGAAGTGAAGTGGCGCAAGCGCAAGGCCGATCTCGATACCGCCATTGACGAAAGGCGCCTCGCCCGCGTCGCCGCTGCTGTCGAATGCGTCGCGCATGACTATGCGCCAGACGGCGAGGATATTCGTGTCGATGTGATCCTGCTTGCACCCGGCGCCCTGCCGCGCCACATCGTCAACGCCTGGCAGCCCTAAAAGCGCGAACTGCGCTGCACCCCGCTTTACCGAACGAGAAGGCAAGCTATGTCCCTACGTGTCGCCGTCCAGATGGACCCGCTGGAATCGATCAAGATTGCGGGCGATAGCTCGTTTGCCCTGATGGAAGCGGCGCAGGCGCGCGGACACACGCTCTATCACTACGATGTCGGCTCGCTGGCCTGGGAAAGCGATGGGAGCCCGCGCGGCAGGATCACTGCCATCGCCTCTCCCGTCCGCGTACAGCGCGTTGAAGGCGACCATTTCACGGCCGAAGAACCGCGCCGCATCGATCTTGCGCGGGACGTGGATGTCGTTCTGATGCGGCAGGATCCGCCCTTCGATCTCGGCTATATCAGTGCCGCCTTCCTGTTGGACCGGTTGCGGGGCGAGACACTGGTTGTGAACGATCCGCGCGAGGTGGTGAACGCGCCCGAAAAGATGTTTGTGCTCGATTATGCGCGCTTCATGCCGCCGACTTTGATCGCGCGCAGCCTCGATGCAGTGCGCGCCTTTCAGCAAGAGCATGGCGCCGTGGTTGTGAAGCCGCTGCACGGAAACGGCGGGAAGGCGATCTTCAAGATCGACGCTGATGGCGGCAATCTCTCCGCGCTCTTCGAAGTCTTCAACCGTACCTGGCCGGAAGCCCACATGGTCCAGCCCTTCCTCCCCGAAGTGAGCGAGGGCGACAAGCGGATCGTGCTGGTCGACGGGGAGTTTACCGGCGCGATCAATCGCAAACCGGGGGAAGGGGAGTTCCGCTCCAACCTCGCCCAGGGTGGTTATGCCGAAGCGGCCACGCTGACCGAGCGTGAAGAGGAAATCTGCGCCGCCATGGGCCCGGAACTGAAGAAACGCGGCCTCGTCTTCGTGGGCATCGACGTGATTGGCGGCAAATGGCTGACGGAAATCAACGTCACCAGCCCGACCGGCATCGTCGCGATCGACAAATTCAACGGCACGGATACGGCGGGGCGCATCTGGGACGCGATCGACCGGCGATTGGGCGCCTGATCGTCTGAACCAATCGCCAGCCCGTCCGTTGCACGAGCCATGGACCATATCATCGTCTCCATCGTCGAGCGGCTCGGCCTGTTCGGGATCGCGCTGCTCATGGCGCTGGAGAACATCTTTCCTCCCATTCCATCGGAAGCGATCATGGGATCCGCCGCGCTTGCGATCGAGCGGGGGACTTTCACCTTCTGGGAGATCCTCGCCGTCGGCACGGCGGGAACGCTGGCGGGCAATTACGTCTGGTTCTTGATCGGCGACAAATGGGGCTACGAACGGCTCGGCCCCTTCATCGATCGCTGGGGCCGTTGGCTGACGCTGGAATGGGAAGACGTGGAGGCGGCCTCGCACTTCTTCCGCAAGCATGGACATTGGGTGGTCTTCATCCTGCGCGCCACGCCGGTGATGCGCACGATGATCAGCCTGCCTGCGGGCCTTGCCCACATGAACGCCTTTAAATTCTGCATCTTCACGGCGGCAGGAGCAGCACTTTGGAATGCGATCCTGATTGGCGGAACTCAGTGGCTCGCGCGGACATTCGGCGAAAGCGGATGGGTCGTCAGCGGCGTGGTGATCGCCACCATTGTGCTTTCGGTGATCGGCTATGTCTGGCGGCTGATGACCTGGAAACCGCGCGCCAAGCGCTAATCGCGTTTTGGAGTAGTGCGCTCACGCGGATGAGCGTTGCGGTAAGCATCCAGCATCGTTGCTGCATCGACCTTGGTATAGATTTGCGTCGAACCAAGGCTCGCATGGCCGAGTAGCTCCTGAAGGCTTCGAAGGTCCGCGCCTGCGCCGAGCAGATGGCTGGCAAAGCTATGGCGCAAGGCATGCGGCGTGGCGGTCGCCGGCAGGCCCAGCGCGATCCGTGCCCGCGCGACCGCTTTTTGCACCATGCCCTGTGACAGAGGCCCGCCCTTAGCGCCGCGGAACAGCCGATCCCCCGGTTCGATGCGATAGGGCTGGAGCCGGGCATATTCGGTGACCGCATCGGCTACGATCGGAAGGATGGGGACGACACGCTGCTTGTCGCCCTTGCCGGTGACCGTCTGGCGCTCCCCTAGCGGCAGATCGTCCAACCGGAGCGACAGCGCCTCGGCGATGCGGAGCCCGGCGCCGTAAAGCAGCAGCAGCACCGCCCGGTCGCGCGCGCCGATCCAGTCGAGTGCGGCCTGGTCCTGAACCGTATCGGCAAGGCCCACGGCATCGTCGGGCGTGACCGGGCGTGGTAGGCCCTTCTTGAGGCGCGGCCCGCGCAGGCGCGGCGCACGGTCCGCCTCAAGCCCCAGCTGCGTGCGCGCGAAGCCGAGGAAGCTCTTGAGAGCTGACAGCTCGCGCGCCGCCGACGCGTTGGAAAGCCCGTCCTGCCGCCTCTCGGCAAGGTGGGTTCTGAGGCGCGCGGCATCGATATCGGCGAGCGCTTCGAAATCGTCGCTTGCGGTCGCTTCGATCAGCCGCCGCGCTGCCGCACAATAGGCGCGCACCGTATGTTCGGATCGGCGCCGCCCCTCGACCAAATGCGTTCGCCAGGCCTCGAGAATATCGGCTTTGCTCACGCGGTGACAAGATCCGCGACCACCAGATCGGCGAGCAGCGCGTCGAGCAAAGGCATTCCCGCCGGTGTCACCGTGACGCGCGAACCGTCCTGCCGCACCAGACCGAGCCGCTGGTGAAGCGCTAGCTTGTCATGATCGACCAGGTCTTCGGGCGCGTAGCCGAACCGCACAGACAGATTTTCGAGATCGACGCCTTCTGCAAGCCGCAGCCCCATCAACAGCGCCTCGCTCGCCTGCTCGGGCCTGTCGAGCGCGCGTTCGTCCTGCAAGCCGTGTCCTTGCCGCGCAACCGCGGCCAGGTAATTTTCCGGCTTCCTGTGTCGCAGAGTCGCCACTCCGCCCCGCCGCCCATGTGCGCCCGGTCCGATCCCGGCATAATCGCGATACCGCCAATAGGTGAGATTGTGGCGGCTCTCTTCGCCCGACCGGGCGTGGTTGCTGATCTCGTAGGCGGGGAGACCGGCGGCGACGGCCATCTCCTGCGTCACTCCAAAGAGATCGGCGGCGCGCTCGTCGTCCAGAGGCGCGAAGACCTGGCGGCGGACATCGGTGGCGAAGCGAGTCTGCGGTTCGATGGTCAGCTGATAGAGCGAGAGATGCCCGGTTCCGAATTCGAGGGCGCGCGCCAGCTCTTCGCGCCATTGTTTCTCGCTCTGATCGGGACGGGCATAGATCAGATCGAAGCTCACCCGATCGAAATGGCGCTGCGCAGTGGCGAGCGCATCCATGGCCTCGCCCGCATCGTGGAGCCGGCCGAGAAAACGCAGCACCTCGTTATCGAGCGCCTGCACACCGAGGGAAGCGCGATTGACGCCTGCCGCCGCAAGCGACGCGAATTTTGCTGTCTCGACCGAAGACGGATTGGCTTCGAGCGTGATCTCGATTCCGGGCGCGAAACCCCACAGGCCTTCGGCTTCGGCTAGCAGGCGGGCGACCAGCGCAGGCGGCATGAGGCTTGGCGTGCCGCCGCCGAAGAAAATGCTGTCGAGCGCTTCGCCCGAGGCTTTTTCCGCTTCGAACCGCATGTCGGCCAGCAAAGCGTCCTCCCAGGCAGCCGTGTCGACGCCGCTGCGGACGTGGCTGTTGAAATCGCAATACGGGCATTTCGCCAGGCAGAAGGGCCAATGGATATAAAGCGCTCGCGCCATCGAATTCTGTCAAAGCCTTTCAGCGAATCTTAATCTGCACCGCGCGACATGGGGGCCATGGGACGGGTAGGGATTGGCGCTGCTTTAGCCAGCGCGTTCGCACTTACTATTGCCACGGCAGCGCCGCTCTTCGCAAGCGAGCGCGCGCCCGCTTCGCGCGGCGAGCAAATTCGCGACGCGAATTACTCGGTCCGCCAGACTTCGGACATAGCTTCGCGTATTCTTGCGCTGCACAATGCCGAGCGTCGCCGCCTGCGCGTTCCGGACCTTGCGTGGAACCCGCATCTCGAACGCGAAGCGGCGGAATGGGCTGAATATCTGAGCCGCCGGGGAGTGCTCGAACACGCGGACGATCGCACGCGCAACGGAGCGGGCGAGAATTTGTGGATGGGCACGTCCGGCGGTTGGGACGTTGACGGCATGGTCGACATGTTCCTCGACGAACGCCGATATTACCGGCATGCGACCTTTCCGGACGTGTCGCGAACCGGGAATTGGGCCGACGTCGGCCACTATACCCAGATCGTGTGGCGGGACACGCGCGAAGTCGGCTGCGCGGTAGCAACGGCGCGGGGGAACGATGTGCTGGTCTGCCGCTATTATCCCGCCGGCAACGTCATGGGCCGCCGCGCGCACTGACCGGATCGCTAGCCGCCGAATTGCTCCGCCACCAGCTTGGCGAAGGCATCGGCGCGGTGGCTGATGGCGTGTTTTTTGTCTGGTGCAATCTCTGCAAAGGTCTGCTCGCGACCCTCGGGCACGAAGACCGGATCGTAACCGAAGCCCAGTTCCCCGCGCGGGGGCCAGGTGAGCGATCCCGGCGCCAGCCCTTCATAGACCGCGTGGTCGCCATCGGGCCAGGCGACGGCAAGCACGCAGTGAAACGCCGCGCTGCGATCGACATCGGTCCCGCGCTCGCGTAGCATCCCCTCGACCTTGCCCATCGCCATGAACCAGTCACGCCCCGGTTCGCCTTCGAACCACTGCCGCTCTGCCCAGTCGGCGGTGTAGACCCCCGGCCGCCCGTCAAGCGCATCGACCGACAATCCGCTATCGTCGGCCAAGGCCGCCATGCCCGAAGCCTCCGCCGCAGCGCGCGCCTTTATCAGCGCGTTTTCGACGAAGGTCGTCCCCGTTTCAGCAGGCTCGGGCAGGCCAAGCGATCCGGCGGAAAGACACTTCACGCCATAAGGTTCGAGCAGCGCGCCGATCTCTTTCAGCTTGCCGGCATTGTGCGTGGCGATGACGAGGCTGCCCGAACCGAGACGCCGGGTCATGCGCGCACCGCCTCCTCCTGCGCCGCGAAGATACGGTCGCAGCCGATGCGGGCGAGACGCAGCAGGCGCAGCAGGCCTTCCTCGTCGAACGGCGCGCCTTCCGCCGTCGCCTGCGCTTCGGCGATCTTCCCGCCTTCGATCAGGACGAAGTTCGCGTCCGCCTCGGCATTGGAATCTTCAGGGTAATCGAGGTCGAGGACCGGCGTGTCCTTATAGATCCCGCACGAAATCGCGGCGATCTTGGCATTGATCGGGTCTTCCCTGATCAGCCCCTGCTTCATCAGCCCATCGATCGCGAGCCTGAGCGCCACCCAGGCACCCGAAATCGACGCCGTGCGCGTCCCGCCATCGGCCTGCAACACGTCGCAATCGACCGTGATCTGCCGCTCGCCTAGCTTTTTCAGGTCGACCACGCTGCGCAAGGATCGCCCGATCAGGCGCTGGATTTCCTGCGTTCGGCCACCGAGCTTGCCCTTAACCGCTTCGCGCATGCTCCGCGTGTGGGTCGAGCGGGGAAGCATAGAATATTCCGCCGTCACCCAGCCTTCGCCCTTGCCACGCAACCACGGCGGCGTGCGATCCTCGATGCTGGCATTGCACAGCACCTTGGTCTCGCCGAAGCTTATCAGGCACGACCCTTCGGCGTGTTTGGTGAAGCCGGTCTCGATGTTGATGGCGCGCATTTCGTCGGGCGCACGTCCTGAAGGTCGCATGGAAATCTCCGAATGGGGTAGTCTTGCAGGCGGCGTTACCCGCTTGGGGCTTGAGGCCGCAAGGGGATGGGTTAGATTAGATGCATGCCCACGCCCCCCATCACCGAAATGACCGACCGCGCACGCGCCATCTTCCGGCTCGTGGTCGAGGGGTATCTGGAGAGCGGGCAGCCGGTGGGCTCGAAAACGCTGGCGGGGGGATCGGGCCTCAATCTCTCGCCCGCTTCGATCCGGTCGGTACTGGCGGAGCTGGAACAGCGCGGCCTGCTCGCCGCTCCGCATACCAGCGCCGGACGGATGCCAACCGATAGCGGGCTGCGCCTGTTCGTCGATGCGATGATGCAGGTGGCAGAACCGACCGACCACGAACGCGCCGCGATCCGCCAGCGTATCGAAGAGCCGGGCCCGATCGAACAGGCGCTGGAGGAAACCAGCGCGCTTCTTTCGGACCTGACCGGGGCGGCGGGCATGGTGATGGTGCCACGGCGCGAACACCGCCTGGCGCAGATATCCCTGACGGCGATCGATGCGAACCGCGTTCTGGCCGTGCTGGTGGGGGAGGACGGGCATGTCGAAAACCGCATCGTCCCCCTGTCGGCTCAGGCGCTGGGAACCTCGCTCGAACAGGCGAGCAATTATCTCACCCGCCGCGCCGCCGGACGCACTCTGGCCGAAGCCGCCGCAATCATGGATGCCGAGATCGCAGGCGGGCGCAGCGCGCTCGACGAGGCGAGCCGCGATCTGGTGCGCCGGGGGCTCGCCACCTGGTCGGAAGATGGGGCGAAACGCCCGGTCCTGATCGTGCGCGGGCAGGCAAACCTGCTGGACGAGAGCGCGTTGGGCGATATCGAGCGGGTGCGCTCCCTGCTCGAAGATCTCGAAAGCAAGCAATCGGTCGCCGCGCTGCTCGAAGAAGCGCGCGAGGCGCAGGCCACGCGCATATTTATCGGCAGCGAAAACCGTCTGTTCTCGCTCTCAGGCTCCTCCGTCATCGCGGCGCCCTATCGCGACCGTGAGGGGCGCATCGTCGGTGTGCTGGGGGTGATCGGGCCGACGCGGTTGAATTACGCGCGCGTGGTCCCCATGGTGGATTTCACCGCCCGCCAGCTGGGCAAACGCATCTGACAATATGGGTATTTCCGCGTGATCGACGAGAACGAAAAAACACCGCGCGACGAAGCGGTCGACAAGGAATTGGATGGCGTGCCGGAGCAGTTCCGGGACGATAGCGAAGATGAGGACGACGAGGTCGAGGAATCGCTGGACGAGGCGCTGGCAGCGCTGCGCGGCGATCTGGAGACGGCGAAGCAGGACGTTCTCTATGCCAAGGCGGAAACGCAGAATGTGCGCCGCCGGCTCGAAAAGGACGTGCAAGACGCACGCAACTACGCTGCAACCGGTTTTGCGCGCGATATCCTGAGCGTGTCGGACAATCTGGCCCGCGCGGTTCAGTCCGTGCCGGAAGCCCTGCGCGAGGACGAGAAGCTGAAGGGCTTCATCGCCGGGATCGAAGCGACCCAGCGCGAATTGGACAAGGTCTTCGGCCAGCACGGCATCACCCGCATCGCCTCGACCGGCATGCCGCTCGATCCCAACCAGCATCAGGCGATGATGGAGATCCCGAGCGATGATCACGAGCCGGGAACGATCGTGCAGGAAATGCAGGCCGGTTACATGATCAAGGATCGCCTGCTCCGCCCGGCCATGGTCGGCGTGGCGAAGAAGCCCGACTGATCCTGCACATTGAGGGAGATACGATGAGGACTGCCATTCTAGGAGCGGCGGTCCTCGTCGCCATGCCAATTGCCGTTCCGGTCGCGGCGCAGGATACCCGCGCGCAGGCCAGTGTCGAGGCGAGCGCCGATGCGCAGCTCGAAGCTTTGACCGATGCATATTATCGCTATCGACTCGATCAATCCGGCCGTGTCGAGCAGGCTGATGGCAGCACAGCACGCGGAACGGCGCTTCCTTCCGTGACTGCCGAGGCGCAGCTGGCCCGCGCCCGTCAGGCAGAGAGTTTCCTTAGCCAGCTCGATGCGCTCGATACCGCGCAGTTTTCGCCCGAAGCCCGGATCGATGCGGCGGTTCTGCGGCATCTTCTCGAAACCGAAATCGGCGATGCGCGCTTTCGCGAATGGGAAATGCCGTTCGACAGCGACAGCAATTTCTGGGGCTATCTCGCCGAACGTGGCCCTCTCGGCAGCGTCGAGGAGTATGAGCGCTATCTCGCCTGGCTCGAAAGCATCCCGCGTTATTTTTCGGAACAGGAGACCAATGCCCGAGCAGGCCTCGCGCGCGGATTTTCCGTTCCCCGCGTGACGCTGGAAGGGCGCGACGCGTCGCTGCAAGCCTACGTGGTCGACGATCCCGAGGACAGCCCGTTCTGGGATGCGTTCGAGCAGATTCCGGCGCGTTTTTCGTCGGCGGATCGCGAGCGCTTGCAGGCTACCGCGCGCGAGGTGATAAACACCCAGGTAACGCCTGCCTATGCCGGTTTCCTGAGTTTTTTCCGCGAAGACTATCTCCCTCAAACCCGCACCACGCTGGCGGCGGAAGAGATGCCGGACGGGCCAGCTTACTACCAGCAACAGATCGCGGAATACACCACGCTCGACCTGACGGCGGAGCAGATCCATCGGATCGGCCTCGACGAAGTGGCGCGGATCACCGCTGAAATGGAAGCGGTCAAGCAGGAGGCCGGGTTCGACGGCACTCTGCCCGAATTCGTGACCTTTCTGCGCACCGATCCGCAATTCGTCGCCCGCACGCCGGACGAGCTGATGGGCGTCTCCGCCTATGCGGCCAAGCGCGTCGATGGCGTGATCGAGGATTATTTCGGCTTCCTGCCGCGCCATCGTTTCACCATCCGCCCGGTCGATCCCGCGATCGCGCCGTTCTACACGGCCGGGCGGGGCGGGCTCGATGCGTGCCAGATGAACACGTACGACCTCCCTTCGCGCCCGCTCTACAATATCCCCGCGCTGACGCTGCACGAGTGCATTCCCGGCCACAGCTTCCAGGCGGCGGTGGCGCTGGAGCGCGAAGCCGCTCCGCAATTCCGCAGGCAGACCTATTTCTCCGGCTTCGGCGAGGGCTGGGGGCTTTACGTCGAATATCTCGGCGAAGAGATGGGCATCTACCGCACGCCCTATGAGCGGTTCGGACGGTTGAGTTACGAAATGTGGCGCGCCGCGCGGCTCGTGATCGACACCGGCATCCACCATTACGGATGGAGCCGCGAGCGGGCGATGGAGTATCTCGCCAGTCGCACCGCTCTGTCGCAGCACGAGGTCGGGACCGAGATCGACCGCTATATCAGCTGGCCGGGCCAGGCCCTGTCCTACAAACTGGGCGAGCTGACGATCCGCCGGGTTCGCGCCGAAGCGGAAGAAGCGCTGGGCGATCGGTTCGACATCCGCAAGTTTCACGATGTCGTCCTCGCGCTCGGATCGGTGCCGCTGCCGATGCTGGAAGCGCGCATCGACGCGTTCATCGCCGATGGCGGTCAGGGCCTGCCGAACGTCACTTACGATTGAGCGTCATCGGCGATTGAGTGTCATCAGCGCGTGAAGGTGATCGGCGCGGGAACGGGCGATGCCGATAAGCGTAAGTCCTTCCGAAGCTTTCAGGATTCAGGAGAGACCGACATGAACGCCAAGATGATTCTCGCCCCCGCGCTGGCCCTTTCGACGATGAGCCTTGGCGCGTGCGCCGAAAACTATTCCGCCGAAGGCGGCCTGGGCGGCGCGGCGATCGGTGCCGGGATCGCAGCCGTGACCGGCGGCGACATCACGCGTTATGCACTGGCGGGTGCGGCTGCGGGCGCTCTGGCAGGCTATTTCGTCGACAAGAACGACAATTGCGACGGGTACGATCGCGACGGATATCTCGACGAAGATTGCTTCGGCACGCAAGGCTATCCGGTCGATCCGCGCTACTGATCGCGGCGATAACTGAAAAACGGCTCGCGTCCCGACCGGGGAGCGAGCCGTTTTCGCGTCCGGCCTAGCCGCGCGTAGTCGCGCCCGGAAACCGCACCAGCATGTCGTAGGCCGACACGTCCGGCGCCCCGGCCAGCTTCACGCCGTTTCTGAGCCAGAAGGCGTGCTTCACGATTTCGGCCTGCTGTTCGATCCCGTACCGCTTAAGAGGCCAGCCCGGTTTGAGGCTGTAATCGTAACGCGCCCACGGCATGCGATGCGTGACAAGATACCAGTTACCCAGAGTCTGGGTCTGCCAGACATGCGTGAGTTCGTGGATCAGCAGCCCCTGCCGGATCACGCTTTCCCGTGCGAAATCGTCGCAATAGGAATCGCCGCGCGGGTGGAAATGGATGTGGCCGCGCGGTGCCATGGTTGTCTTGCGGGGCTGGAAGAACGCCCATTTGCGGCGCTTCAGCGTCACTCGACCGTAATCTATCGCGCTACCGAAAACGGAGCGGGCGATCCGCACCTCGCCGGAGGTTAGCGCGCGCTCTCCCCCCGCGGGGCAGGGGGGCGGCGCTTCGGCGTCCAGATCGATGGGATGCGCCAGCGCCGCCTCCGCGTGTCCTAGCGCTCTTCGCCCGCCGCCTGGATCGGGGCTTCGAATGTGTGATTGCGCCCGCCCGCAGCCGTCAGAGTCACTTCGGCGGTGCCGCCTTCGGCAAGGTCGGGGCCGAGTTCGTAAACCATGACATGCTTGCCGCCCGGCTCGAACACGGCGCTGTCGCCCGGTTGCAGCATCAGCGGCGGCATTTCGCCCATGGTCATTTCGAAATCGTATTCCATCATGTCGTGCAGCTGCGCGCTGCCCGATCCTTCCACGCTGGCGCTGCGCAGGGCGATGTTCTTGTCGCCATCGTTCTTGACGGTGAAATAGACCGCCGCCGGATTGCCCGCGACAGGCGGCAGCATCATGCGCGCATCGGTGATGGTAAGCCCTGCGATCGTATTCGGATCGCTCGCTTCGGCGGGGGCCTCCGCTTCGGAACACGCGGCCAGCGCCAGCGGCGCGCCCGCGAGCAGCAGAGCGGCGAAAACGGTCTTCTTCATATCGATATCCCTCTCGTCTCGATCGCGATCTGCCTAGCGCGCGGCGTCCCTTGTGCCAAGATTTCGCGCACCTATATCCCCCTCCATCACCCGAGCCGCCAAAGGGTTTCGCCTCTTGGGAAGCCGACGGAGCGGTGTCCAACAACCGTTTTCTTAAATGGGGAAAGCATGAGCAAAGTAATCGGTATCGACCTCGGCACGACCAATTCCTGTGTCGCCGTCATGGATGGCGGAAAGCCCAAGGTCGTCGAAAATTCCGAAGGCGCGCGTACCACGCCCTCGATCGTCGCCTTCACCAAGGATGGCGAGCGCCTGATCGGCCAGCCTGCCAAGCGCCAGGCCGTCACCAATCCCGACAACACCCTGTTCGCGATCAAGCGCCTGATCGGCCGCCGGTTCGACGATCCGCTGACAAAGAAGGACATGGATCTCGTCCCCTATGACATCGTCAAGGGCAAGAATGGCGACGCGTGGGTCGAAGCGGGCGGCGAGGATTATTCCCCCAGCCAGGTTTCCGCCTTCATCCTTCAGAAGATGAAGGAAACTGCCGAAAGCTATCTCGGCGAAACCGTGACGCAGGCCGTGATCACCGTGCCCGCATACTTCAACGACGCCCAACGTCAGGCGACCAAGGATGCCGGCCAGATCGCCGGCCTCGAAGTGCTGCGCATCATCAACGAGCCGACTGCGGCCGCGCTTGCCTATGGCATGGACAAGGAAGACGGCAAGACCATCGCCGTGTACGACCTTGGCGGCGGCACGTTCGACGTCTCGATCCTCGAGATCGGCGACGGCGTGTTCGAAGTGAAGTCCACCAATGGCGACACTTTCCTGGGTGGTGAGGATTTCGATACCGCGATCGTCGAATATCTCGCCGACCAGTTCAAGAAGAAGGAAAACATGGACCTGCGGAGCGACAAGCTCGCGCTGCAGCGCCTCAAGGAAGCCGCGGAAAAGGCCAAGATCGAGCTGAGCTCGGCCCAGACCACCGAGGTGAACCTGCCCTTCATCACCGCGCGCATGGAAGGTGGCTCGTCCACTCCTCTGCACCTCGTCGAAACGATCAGCCGCTCCGACCTCGAAAAGATGGTCGGCGACCTGATCCAGCGTACGCTCGAACCCTGCAAGAAGGCGCTGGCCGATGCGGGCGTTTCGAAGGACGAGATCGACGAAGTCATCATGGTCGGCGGGATGACCCGCATGCCCAAGGTGCGCGAAGTCGTGGAAAAGTTCTTCGATTCCAAGCCGCATACCGGTGTGAACCCTGACGAAGTCGTGGCCATGGGTGCTGCCATTCAGGCAGGTGTTCTTCAGGGCGACGTCAAGGACGTACTGCTGCTCGACGTGACGCCGCTTTCGCTCGGCATCGAAACGCTGGGCGGCATCATGACCAAGATGATCGACCGCAACACCACGATCCCGACCAAGAAGACCCAGACCTATTCCACCGCCGAAGACAATCAGAACGCGGTGACCATCCGGGTCTTTCAGGGCGAGCGCGAAATGGCGAGCGACAACAAGATGCTCGGCCAGTTCGACCTCGTCGGCATCCCCGCCGCACCGCGCGGTGTGCCGCAGATCGAGGTGACGTTCGACATCGACGCCAACGGCATCGTCAACGTCAGTGCCAAGGATAAGGGCACCGGCAAGGAACAGCAGATCCGCATCCAGGCATCGGGCGGTCTGTCCGACAGCGACATCGACCAGATGGTGCAGGACGCGGAAAAGTTCGCCGAAGAGGACAAGAAGCGCCGCGAAAGCGCCGAAGCCCGCAACCAGGCCGACAGCCTCGTCCACGCGACCGAAAAGCAGCTCGAAGAGCATGGCGACAAGATCGACGCATCACTGAAGAGCGACGTCGAAACCAAGATCGCTGCGCTCAAGACCGCGCTTGAAGGCGACGATGTGTCCGAGATCGAGGTCAAGGCCAAGGATCTGACCGAAGCCGCCATGAAGATGGGCCAGTCGATCTACGAAGCCGAGCAGGCCAATGCCTCTGCTGGCGACGCGGATGCCGCTTCGGCCGACACTGCGGAGAAGGACGACGACGTGGTCGACGCCGAATTCTCCGAAGTGGACGAAGACAGCAAGGCCTGATCGGTCTCATGAACTACGATCCGCCACCGGTGCACACCCGCACCGGTGGCGGTTGATTTTTCGGGCGGGGGAAACATGTCAGCCACCGAAATCGACTTTTACGAACTTCTCGGCGTCTCGCGCGATGCGGATGGGGCGGTGATCAAATCCGCCTATCGCAAGCTCGCGATGAAGCATCACCCGGATCGCAATCCGGGCTGCAGCGAGAGCGAGGCCAAATTCAAGGCGATCAGCGTCGCCTACGATTGTCTCAAGGATCCGCAGAAACGCGCGGCCTACGATCGCTATGGCCATGCCGCCTTCCAGCAGGGCGGTGGCGGCCATCCCGGCGCGGATTTCGGCGATATCGGCGATATCTTCGAAACCATCTTCGGCCAGGCCTTCGGCGGCGGCGGACGCAGCCAGGCACGGCGCGGCGCGGATCTGCGCTACGACATGCAGATCAGCCTGGAAGACGCCTTCCACGGTAAAGACACGCAGATCGAGATCGAGGTCTCGCAATCCTGCGACGATTGCCATGGCACCGGCGCGCGTCCCGGTACGCGGGCGCGGACCTGCAATCTGTGTTCGGGCATGGGGAAGGTGCGCGCCAAGCAGGGTTTCTTCGTCGTGGAGCGCCCCTGTCCCAATTGCCACGGCCAGGGCGAAGTCATCGCCGATCCTTGCCGCAGTTGCGGCGGAGAAGGCCGGATCGACCTGCCGCAGAAGCTCGACGTGGAAATTCCGCCCGGCGTCGATACCGGCACGCGCATCCGACTGTCCGGCAAGGGCGAGGCGGGTCCGCGGGGCGCGCCTCCGGGCGACCTCTACATCTTTCTCCACATTCAGCCGCACGCGATCTTCGAACGCGAGGGGACGACACTCGTCACCCGCGCGCCGATCAGCTTCACCAAGGCCGCGCTCGGCGGCGAGATCGAGATCGCCGATCTGGCGGGCAAGCCGGTGACGCTTTCGATCCCGGCAGGCATCCAGTCGGGCCGGCAATTGCGCCAGCGCGGGGCTGGTATGCCCGTCCTTCAGGGGCGCGGGCGCGGCGATCTGGTGGTCGAATTGCTGGTCGAAACGCCGACCAAGCTAACCAAGGAGCAGCGATCCCTGCTGGAACAGTTCCGCGACACCGAGACCGGAGACGAATGCCCCGAAAGCCGGGGCTTCTTCGACAAGATCAAGGAAGCGCTGGGCGGTTAGAATTTAGGGCAATCGCGTTCGCACCTCGCTGCGCAATTGCTCGAGCAGCATCGTCGAACACCGCCCCGCCTCGCTTTCCTCGTCGAGGATTGCGAGGAAGGCATCACGCTTGAACGCGTCGCGGGCGGTGCGCGGCAATGTCTCGTCGAGAGTGGAACAGACGATGTCGATCATCCGCTCCGCCCCGTGTAACCGGCCCCACAGATAGTCGTTTTCGCGATAGGCGCGGCTGAAAAAGGCGCCGAAATTGAAGAATTCGGTGCCGCGCAGGGTCGCCTGTGTGCCGCCTTCGCGGATCGCTGTGGCGTCCTCGGGTGAGATGCGATCGACCTTGACCGGATCGAACTCGGTCAGATCCTGATTGCGCAGCAGCGGCAGCGTGGCGATGTCGTAATAGGGAAAGCCCAGATAGGTCAGTAGCATCCGGCGCTTCAAATTACTCGGCATGGCCTGCAGCGCATCGGCCAGCATTTCCTCGGCGCGGTCGTCGATCTGGGGCAAGAGCCGCTTTTCCTCCAGCATGTCGAGCACCGTGCCGGGATCGGAGAGGACATCCTCGCTCGCCGCGGCGAATTCCTCGCCCAGCCCGTCGCCGTTCTCGCGCTCGAAATAGAGCGCTAGGATCGCGTAGATTGCTTCGCGGGCCTGCTCCAGCGCATCGTCTTCTATTTCCGGATCGGCCTCCCAGTCGCGGGCCAGTCTGCGCGCGAGAAGCCGCAGACGGCGGATGCGGAAACCGATATCGTGCGCGCGGAAGAAGGCGATCGCTTCGGCATGCGCGCCGCCGCCGGGGGCGGACAGCGAATCGAGCCCACGCCGCGACAATTCCTCGCGCAAAGCCGCTTCGATCGGCTCGGCATCGGGCAGGCCCAGCTTGCTGGTGTTTTCATGCACCAGCTTCGCCAGACGCCCGACGATCGCCGCCGTCTTCGCCTGCGCATAGGCCTGAAAGGTGTAGCCCGCCGTCACCGCAGCCGCCTGTTGCGCGCGCTGGCGCCACGCCTGAAGACGCTTGGGAGTCGGCCGGTCGAAGAATAGCGTCCGCCCGAACAGCGTCTCCACCGCACCTTCCACTTCCGGGCGCAGGCGCGTGATGATCAGGCGCAGCCGCATCGCTTCGCGACTTTGCGCCTCCAGCGATTCCAGATTGTCGCGGATCGGCTGTTCGCGAGGGATAGTGCTGAGCGATCCGAAGATGGCTGCGAAAAAGCCGACCTCGCGATCGATCTGCCGATCGGGATTGGCAGCCGATCCGGTCCGGTCGGGTCGGGGATCGACATAGACGAACCGGCGATCGACCTCACGCTGGGCCGGGCGGCCTTGGAGGGCAGCTATGGCGCCTTCGAACGGCTTGTTGACCAGCACCGATCCGTCGATGAGCGAGACGCCGTCCACCGTATCGCTGCGCGTATGCACCGGCATGATCCGGTCGAGAAATGCGCTGCGTTCCGGCCAGGACCGACCGGTCCGCTCCGCCAGCGTGTCGATTTCCCACAGGCGCAGCGGCGGGAAGGCCCCGGGAAAGCTGGCCGTGGCACGTGCCGCAAGGACCAGCTCGATCGTGTTGGCCAGACCTCGGCCTTCCTGCGCGGGGGTCTTTGCGCGAAAGGCGATCGGCATCCGATGCTCGCTTTCCTGCACGACCGGCGGCGAATTCAACCGCAGCAGCGACAGATGCCCGTGAAAATCGGTCGCCGTCACGAACAGGTCGAGCGGATGGCCGGCGGGCAGCAGGGGCGGTTCGAGCGGCGCGTCTTCCATTGCGGCGAAAGCGGTTTCGAGCAGGTTGGAAAAGCCGCTGCCGCTGAAAGGCGGCTCGAACCAGCGCCCGCGGATCAGGCGGGATACCTTGGTGCGGACTTCCTCGCGCGTTTCGGGCGCGACGCTTTCGCTGACGGCATTGCCCGGCCGGTTGAGCACCCAGCTGGCAAGCGGCTGCGCCCACACTTTCGCAAACCGCCACAGCGGGCGCGCATCGGGATCGGTCAGCTTGTCGACGTCGGCATTTTCGAGCCAGAGATCGGTGAGCGGGTCCAGCGACTGGCCGGAATGCACCGCCTGAGCCAGAAAGATCGCATTGATGCCGCCCGCGCTCGCCCCGGTCAGGATATCGGGAAGGACGCGCAGCTTCAGGCCAGCATGGTCGGAAATATGATCCAGAAGGCGGCGATAGACTCGCGCGCTGCCGCCCGCACCGGGCCGGGCCGCATCGGCATCGCGGCTCGCGCGGGCGAGATGCCACAGCTCCTTGGTGACGCCGTGCATATAGACCGCCAGGCTCACCCCGCCATAGCAGACCAGCGCAATCCTGAGTTCCTTCTGACGCATCGCTAGCTGCTGTGCCGTGCAGAAGCCGGTTTGGCAATTGCGTTCCACCTATGTTCCGGGTAACGCGCGCCCATGGCGAAACCCAAGAAACGCTTCATCTGCCAGGCCTGTAGCAGCGTCCACCATCGCTGGCAGGGGCAATGCCCCGATTGCGCGGAATGGAACACGCTGAACGAGGAAGCGCCTGCGACGGTGTTCTCCCAAAAGCACGATTTGTCGAGCGGGGGGCGGGCGGTCGAGTTCGTCGCGCTCGACAAGCCGGGCGAAGTGCCGGTTCGGCAATCGACGGGGCTCGCCGAGTTCGACCGTGCGTTGGGCGGCGGGCTGGTGCCGGGATCGGCGATTCTGATGGGCGGCGATCCGGGGATCGGGAAATCGACGCTGCTGTTGCAGGCTGCCGCCGCCAACGCGCGCGCTGGGCGACAATGCGTTTACGTCAGTGGAGAGGAAGCGACCGCGCAGGTGCGCATGCGCGCCACTCGCCTCGGGCTGGCGGATGCTCCGGTGAAACTGGCTTCCACCACGAGCGTGCGGGATATCCTGACCACGCTGGGCGGCATGGAGGCACCCGGCCTGCTTGTGATCGATTCCATCCAGACCATGCATTCCGACACGATCGAAGGCGCGCCCGGCACGGTCAGCCAGGTGCGCGGCTGTGCGTTCGAACTGATCCGATATGCCAAGGAAAACGGTGTCGCCCTGGTCCTCGTGGGCCATGTCACCAAGGATGGCAGCATTGCTGGCCCGCGTGTTCTCGAACACATGGTCGACGTGGTGATGAGCTTCGAAGGCGAGCGCAGCCATCAATATCGCATCCTGCGCGCGCTGAAGAACCGTTTCGGCGCAGTGGACGAGATCGGCGTGTTCTCGATGGCGCAGGAGGGGCTGGAAGAGGTCGAGAATCCCTCCATGCTGTTCCTGTCGGGGCGACAGGAGCAGTTGGCGGGCAGCGCGGTGTTCCCCGCGATCGAGGGGACGCGGCCCGTTCTGGTCGAGATTCAGGCGCTGATCGTCCGGCTGCAATCGGGCGCCACACCCCGCCGCGCGGTGGTGGGATGGGACAATGGCCGCATGGCGATGCTGCTGGCCGTACTGGAAGCGCGTTGTGGGCTGAATTTCAGTTCAGCGGAAGTCTATCTTAACGTGGCGGGCGGCTATCGCCTGTCCGATCCGGCGGCCGACCTCGCCGTGGCGGCGGCTTTGGTCAGCGCGCTGGCCGACAAACCGCTGCCACAACGCAGCGTCTGGCTCGGTGAGGTCTCGCTCGCGGGTGAAATTCGTCCGGTCGCGCATGGCGCCCTTCGCCTGCGCGAAGCTGCCAAACTGGGCTTCGAGCGGGGCTACGGCCCGTCGGAGTTGGACGGCGGTTCGTCGAAATTGAAATATGGCGGGCTCACGCAATTGGCCAATCTCGTTGACCGGATCATGGGCGGGGCATAATCCGGCCCAGATATGACGGGTTTCGATTTTCTTTTGCTCGGTATTGTCGGGATAGCCGCGATCGGTGGGTTCCAGCGCGGCTTCCTGCAGGAAATCCTGTCGCTGGCCGCATGGATCCTGGCGATTTTCGCGATCAAGTATCTGCACGTGCCGCTGACCGCCGCGCTGCGCGATTATATCGGCGGCGATATCGCGACCGCCGTGCTGGCCTTCGCGCTGCTGCTGCTGATCCCCTATGCCGCGATGAAGGTCATCGCCAACAATGTCGGCAAGGCGTCGCGCCATTCGGTGCTGGGTCCGATCGACCGTGTGCTGGGCTTCGGGTTCGGCGCGTTGAAGGGCGCGGTGATCGCAGTGATCGGGTTCACGCTGCTGGTTTTGGGGTACGATACGGTCTGGGGCTATGCCGGACGGCCCGACTGGATCGCCAACGCCCGAAGCTACGAATTCGTCGATGCGAGCTCGCGCAGCCTCGCGACAATGGTGGCGGAACGGCGCAAGCGACTTGCCGCAGGGAATGAAGCGAACGAGACGCCCGCACCATGAACCGTTCGGCGAGTGCGTCGCTCTATTCCCCCGCGATTTTGGCCCTTGCGGTGGAGCTAGCCGATTATCCGATCGAGAAGGAAAGCGCTGTCCGGGCCGAAGCGCGGTCGCGGACCTGCGGCAGCGTCGTCGATCTGAGCGTTTCGCTGGACGACCAACGGCAGATCGCCACGCTGGGCCTGCGCGTGTCGGCCTGCGCGGTCGGCCAAGCTGCTGCGGCGATCTTCGCGAAGGGCGCCATTGGATGCAGCGCGCAGGGCATCGCACAGACCCGTCGCGAGATCGCCCGATGGCTGGCAGGCGAAAGCGACCGCCCGGACTGGCCGCGCCTCGAAATGCTAGATCCCGCAGTGCCGCATCCGGGCCGTCACGAAGCCATCCTGCTCCCGTGGAAGGCTGCCGAGGAGGCGCTTTTCAACGCTGCCGACGCGCGGTAAGCCTCCCGTCATGCCGCCGGACGAAGCGCGCAGGGGGAGGGACAGCATGGCCACGCAAATCGGTTCCACGGAAAGCGGCGCGCCGACGCCTCCCATGCAGCGCGAGCCGACCGAGAAGGAAATCCGCCTCGTCATCGCGGCGAGCAGCGCGGGCACCATCTTCGAATGGTACGATTTCTTCATCTACGGCACGCTTGCGGCCCTGATCGGCGCGGCCTTCTTTCCGAGCGATAACGAGACGCTGCAATTGCTGCTGGTCTGGGCGGGATTTGCAGTCGGTTTCGGTTTCCGGCCCTTGGGCGCGATCCTATTCGGATATCTCGGCGACCGGCTCGGCCGAAAATATACGTTTCTCGTCACCGTCACTCTGATGGGCGTCGCGACCGCCGGAGTCGGACTGATCCCCAGCGCGGCGACAATCGGGATTGCCGCGCCGATCATCGTCATCCTGTTCCGCATCCTGCAGGGCCTTGCGCTCGGCGGAGAATATGGCGGGGCGGCAATCTACGTCGCCGAGCATGCGCCGCCCGAAAAGCGCGGCTTCTACACCAGCTTCATCCAGGCCAGCGTGGTCGGTGGCTTCGTCCTGTCGATCATCGTCGTGATCGCGTGCCGCGCTCTGATCCCGGCGGACGAGTTCGCGGCATGGGGTTGGCGCCTGCCCTTCCTACTCTCGATCGTCCTGCTCGGCATATCGCTGTGGATGCGTCTGAAACTGTCGGAGAGCCCGGTATTCCAGGCGATGAAGGCTGCGGGCGAGACGAGTTCGAACCCGTTCAAGGAAAGCCTGACCTATCCCGGCAATCCCAAGCGCATCTTCGTGGCGCTGTTCGGGATCACCGGCGTGCTGACGACCATCTGGTACACCGCCTTCTTTTCCGGCCTCAGTTTCTTGCGCGGTCCCATGCGAGTTGAGGAGAGCGCGGTCGAATGGATGCTGCTCGCCGCTGGAGCCATTTCTATGGGGTTCTACATCGTGGTCGGCAAATGGTCCGACCGGGTGGGGCGCAAGAAGCCGATCGTCATCGGGGCGCTCGCTTCGCTGTTTCTGCTGTTCCCGGTGTTCTGGGGCATCGGGGCGCTCGCGAACCCTGCGCTGAACGACAGCGCACGGGCCGCGCCCGTCGCAGTGAGTGGCGCGGCCTGCACCTACGATCCCTTCGCCGAGGTACAGGGCAGCCAATGCGGACGCGTCTTGCAGGATTTGACCTCGCTCGGTGTTCCCTACAATATTGGTGGGAGCGATAGCGACTTGGGGATCGGCGAAGCGAGCTTCGACTATTCCGCCCTCTCCGAAGGCGATCGCCGGGCGACGATCCAGGTCTGGCTCGAATCGCAGGGGTATGATTTCGAGCGTCAGACTCCTCCGCTGGCGAACATCCTCGGCATTGTCGGCCTTTTGCTGGTGCTCGGCATGCTCTCCGCGCTGACGTACGGATCGGTCGCGGCGCTGCTTACCGAGATGTTCCCGGCGCGCATCCGCTACAGTTCGATGTCGATCCCCTATCACATCGGGGCGGGCTATCTCGGCGGCTTCCTGCCGCTGATCGCGAGCTATATCGTGGCGATGACCGGGAACGCCTATTCGGGCCTGTGGTACACATGGGGCGTGGTCGCGTTCGGATTGTTGGTCGCGTGGTGGGGCCTGCCGAGCGGGCCGCCCCAGGATTTCGAAGAAGCGGATTTTAAAGATACTAATGCCTGACCTGCCGCCGCCCACCCTGCGGCTCACCATCGATACCGATGCGCTGGCGCGAAATTGGCGCAGTCTCAATGCGCTGAGCGGCCCGGCACGCGCGGGCGCGGCGGTGAAGGCGGATTGTTACGGGCTCGGCGTCGACACCTGCGTCCCCGTCCTGCGCGATGCGGGCGCGCGGAATTTCTTCGTCGCGCATTGGGGCGAGGTCCCTCCGGTCCTGCGCCATGTGCCGCCCGAACAGGTCGCGGTGCTGCACGGCGTCGTCACAAGCGAGGAGGCCGAATATGCGCGCGCGAGCGGCGTGCTGCCGGTGATCGACAGTGTTAGACAGGCGGAAATCTGGCTTTCGGCAGGGGGCGGACCGTGCCACCTGATGGTGGATACCGGCATCAACCGCCTCGGCATCCGGCCCGACGAGGCGGAAAGCGAGACGATCCGCAAATTAGAGGTGGAGGCGATACTCTCCCACCTTGCCTGCGCCGACGAGGACAGCGCGATGAATGCGCGGCAGCGTGACGCATTCGAAAGCGTGCGCCAGCGCATTCCGCACAAGATCGCGAGCCTTGCCAACAGCGCCGGGATCGCTCTCGGGTCGGACTATCGCTACGATGTCACTCGCCCCGGCCTCGCGCTTTATGGCGGGGTGCCGCGTCGCGAACTCGCAGACACCATCCGCCCGGTCGCCGGGATCGAAGCGCGGCTGATCGCCGTTCGCGATCTCGAAGAGGGGGAGACGGTTGGCTACAACGCGCTGTTCGAAGCGCCCCGTGCCATGCAAATCGGGATCGTCTCGCTCGGCTATGCGGATGGAATCCTGCGCGCCTGGGCTGAAGCGGCACTCGCGCATGAGGGCAGGCGGCTTCCGATACTGGGGCGTATTTCGATGGATATGATCGCGATAGATCTGACCGAAACGCCCGAGCTCGAAGAAGGAGACTGGGTCACCCTGCCTTACGATCTGCCGCAGGCGGCGAAGCAGACCGGCCTCTCCCAGTACGAACTGCTGACGCTGCTCGGCGATCGCTTCGAGCGGAAATCCAGCTTGACGTAGGCGTCATATTGCATCGCAACTTGTGCGGCTGCTAAGTCGATTGGACGTAGCTCTGAAGGATCGCAACGAAATGGCCAAGAACCGCAAGGAAGGCGATCCGATCGTCGTCAAGAAATACGCCAATCGTCGGCTCTACAATACCGACACGTCGAGCTACATCACGCTTGACGATCTGGCGACGATGGTGCGCGACAACACCGACTTCAAGGTCGTCGATGCGAAAACGGGCGAGGATATCACGCACGCCATCCTGACCCAGATCATCGTCGATCAGGAAGCGTCTGGCGGCGAACAGATGCTGCCCGTCAGCTTCCTGCGCGATCTCATTTCGATGTACGGCAATTCGATGCAGTCGATGATGCCGAGCTATCTCGAAGCGAGCATGGCCAGCTTCCGCAAGAACCGCGAACAGTTGCAGGAAGCCTTTCAGAAGGGGATCGCCGCAAACCCCTTCGCCAAGCTGGCCGAAACCAATCTGAAGATGATGCAGGGTGCGGCGCAGGCCTGGATCCCGGGAAGCCAAGCCAAGGCGCCGTCCCAGGGACCGGCCACTCAGACCGACGAACTCGCCGAAATGCGCGCCCAGATGGCAGCGATGCAGAAGAAACTGGACGAGATGGACCGCTAGGGCAGGGCGCGCGCCGCTCCGTCTCGACACTCGCCTCTCTCCCCGGCTAAGGGCGCGATCCCGACTCTTTTCGAAGGACGCTTACCCTTGGCCCAGATCCGCCACGCACTGACCACCAAACGCGCCGACGACTTCGCCGCCTGGTATCAGGAGGTGATCGGCGCCGCCGACATGGCCGAGGAATCGGGCGTGCGCGGCTGCATGGTCATCAAGCCGTGGGGCTACGGCATCTGGGAGCGGTTGCAGCGCCTGCTCGACGACCGGATCAAGGAAACGGGGCACGACAATGCCTATTTCCCCCTGTTCATCCCGCTTGCCAATTTCGAGCGCGAGGCGGAGCATGTCGACGGTTTCGCCAAGGAGATGGCGGTCGTCACGCATCACCGCCTGATTGCCGGGCCCGATGGCGGGCTGATCCCGGATCCCGAAGCCAAGCTCGAAGAACCACTCGTCGTTCGCCCAACAAGCGAAACGATCATCGGCGATGCCATGGCGCGCTGGGTCCAGAGCTGGCGCGACCTGCCCCTGAAGCTCAACCAATGGGCCAATGTCGTGCGCTGGGAAATGCGCACCCGGATGTTCCTGCGCACGGCCGAATTTCTCTGGCAGGAGGGCCACACCGCGCACGAGACCGAGGCGGAGGCGAAAGAGCACACCCTGCGCATGCTCGAAGTCTATCGCCAATGCGCCGAAGAGGATCTAGCGCTTCCCGTGATTGTGGGCGAGAAGCCGGAGAACGAACGTTTCCCCGGCGCTGTCGAGACCTGGTCGATCGAAGCGATGATGCAGGACGGCAAGGCGCTCCAGGCCGGGACCAGCCATTATCTCGGCACGAATTTTTCGGCTGCGAGCGGGATCAAATTCCAGAACCGCGAAGGCAGCGAAACGCTGGCCCACACCACCAGCTGGGGCGTGTCCACCCGCATGATCGGCGGCATGATCATGGCGCATGGCGACGATGACGGTCTGCGCGTTCCGCCGCGCCTCGCCCCGTGGCAGGTCGTGATCCTGCCCATGCTGCGCGACAATGACGAGGATGCCGCGCTGATCGATTATTGCGAGGGGCTGCGCGCCACGCTCGCCGGGCAGCATGTGCTTGGCGAGAAGTTGCGCGTATTGCTCGATACGAAACCGGGCAAGGCGGCAGCCAAGCGCTGGGACTGGGTGCGCAAGGGCGCGCCGGTCATCGTCGAAGTCGGTGGGCGAGACATGCAGAACGGCGTGGTATCGATGCTGCGCCGCGACCGTTTGTGGGACAAGAATTCGGGCAAGCCTGCCTTCGAAGCGCCGACCCGCGAGATCGCCGGGCAGACCATCCCCGATGTGCTCGCCGATATGCAGGCCGCGCTGCTGACCGAAGCCCGCGACCGGCGCGAGGCCAATATAACGCGCGGCGTCGACAGCTACGACGCAGTGGAAGCGCATTTCAATTCGGACGCGAAATATCCCGGCTGGGTCGAAGTCCAATGGTCGAAACCGACCGGGGCGGCGCTCGATCAGGTGGTCGAGCGGTTGAAGGCACTGAAGCTGACGATCCGCAACGTGCCCACGGATGCCGCGCCTGCCGATGGAGCGTGCATCTTTACCGGCGATCCTGCGGTCGAACGGATCTTACTGGCTCGCGCGTACTAAGCGCCGACTGGCGAGATACGGGGCAGGGGTGGGAAAATGCGCCCACCTGCCCCATATCGGGCCCATGACAAAACAGAACAAGAACCGGCAGCATAAAGGCATGCCGAGCAAAGAACAAATTCTCGAATTCATCCAGACCTCCGAGACCCCCGCTGGAAAGCGTGAGATCGCCAAGGCCTTCGGTCTCAAGGGACAGGAGAAGATCACGCTCAAAAAGCGCTTGAAGGACATGGCCGAAGAAGGCCTGATCGATGGCAAGCGCACAGCCTATCACCGGATGGGCGGCGTACCGAAGGTAACCGTTCTCAAGGTGGTCGAGATCGACGACGGCGAGGTCTTCGCCGAGCCTGAGAACTGGAACCCCGATAGCGACGAAAAGCCGCCGCGCCTGCTCGTTAAAGAGTCCAAGAAGATGGCGGCGCTCAAGCGCGGCGATCGCGTTCTGGCGCGCAACGAGGAAACCGAGCGCGGCTGGCGCGCCACGCCGATCAAGAAGCTCCCCGCTCGCAGCGAAGGCCTCATGGGCGTCGTCGAGTTCGACGGGGGCGGCAAACCCTGGCTCGCGCCCGTGGACAAACGAGTGCGCAATTCCTCGCCGATTTCCGATCTCGGCGGCGCGGAGGAGGGCGAACTCGTCCTCGCCGAACGCACCGGCAAATCGCAGCGCGCAGGCGTGAAGGTGGTCGAAGTGATCGGCGATCCCCTGGCACCCAAAAGCTTCAGCCTGATCGCCATCGCCAAGCACGGCATCCCGCACATCTTCCCCGAAGAGGCGATGGCCGAGGCGGAGCGTGCGGTCGATCTGCCCCTGTCGGAAGACAAGCGCGAAGATCTGCGCGATGTCCCCATCGTCGCCATCGACCCCGCCGATGCGCGCGACCACGACGATGCGATCTGGGCGGAGCCGGACGGAAACGGCGGCTACAAGGCTATCGTCGCCATTGCCGACGTGTCCTATTACGTGCGCCCCGGCGGTGCGCTCGACCGCGAAGCGAGAAAACGCGGCAATTCTGTCTACTTCCCCGACCGGGTTGTGCCGATGCTGCCCGAAGTGTTGAGCGCCGATGTCTGCTCTCTCGTCGAGGAGCAGGACCGCGCGGCAATGGCCTGTCACATGACGATCTCGTCCGACGGCAAGATCACCGATTGGCGCTTCACTCGCGCGATCGTGCGATTGGCGGCGAATGTCGCCTACGAAGACGCCCAGAAAGCCATCGATGACGGATCGGCGGATAAGACGCTTCAGGATCTCTGGGGTGCCTGGAAGCTGCTCTACAAGGCGCGTCAGGCGCGTGATCCGCTCGACCTCGATCTGCCCGAGCGGCAGGTACGACTGAACGATGAAGGGGTGATCGAGGAGATCGCCGTACGCGAACGGCTCGACGCGCACCGCGTGGTCGAAGATTTCATGATCGCCGCCAATGTCGCTGCGGCAAAGGCGCTGGAAGCGAAGAAGGCTCCGGTCGTCTACCGCGTTCACGAACAGCCGAGCCGCGAGAAGCTCTCCGCCTTCAAGGAGTATCTCGAAAGCCAGGGCCGCAGCTTCGCGCTGGGGCAGGTGATAACGGCCGGCCTCTTCAACCGCATGCTCAAGGACGTGTCCGATCCGGCGGAAAAGGCGCTGATCATGGAAGCCGTCCTCCGCAGCCAGACGCAGGCCTATTACGGGCCGGCCAATGCCGGGCATTTCGGGCTTTCCCTGGGCAGCTACGCCCACTTCACCTCACCCATCCGCCGCTATGCCGATCTTTTGGTCCATCGTTCGCTTGTGGATGCCTACAAGCTCGAACAACCCAAGACGAAGCTCGACCTACCTGAAGCTACGGGTTTGTCGGACCGCGACAGAACCGCACTTAGCAACATCACCGATGCGATCAGCCAGACCGAACGCCGCGCGATGGAAGCGGAACGCGACACGGTCGACCGCTATGTCGCCGCCTGGCTTTCGGGCCGCGTCGGGGAAACGTTCGACACCCGCATCACCGGTGTTCAGGGGTTCGGCTTCTTCGCCACGATCGACAAGCTCGGCGGCGATGGGCTGGTCCCGGTCAGCACGCTGGGCCGGGAATATTTCCGTTACGACGATGCAGCGCAGAAGCTGATCGGCGAGAGCAGCGGCACGGAATACGCCGTGGGGGACCGACTGAAGCTGAAGCTTGCCGAAGCAAATGCTTTGACCGGCGCGCTCAAATTCGAAGTGCCCGAAAGCGATGGCGAACGGATCGAGAAGCGGGGCGATCGTCCGCCGCCGAAGAAATCGCATCGCAAGGGTCCGGGCAAAGGCCCAAGCAAAGGCACGGGCGCGCCGCGTCAGAAACATGCGCAAGGCCAGCGCGGGCGCCCGAAGAACATTCGCCACCAGGGGCGCGGCAAGAAGAAATGACGGAACGGGGACGGGCACCCGGCCATTGAAGAGCAAAGGAGATTTCACCGATGCTCAAGCCCGGCCAGCCCATTCCCGCACTCGACCTGCCGCTCACGATCGAGGCGCGCTTCGAACTCGAAAAGCAGGATCCCGAGAATTTCACGATGCTCGTGTTCTATCGCGGCAAGCATTGTCCGATCTGCAAGAAATACCTTACCGAACTCGGCGGCAAGCTCGACGAGTTCACGGACAAGGGCATCAACGTTTTCGCGATCTCGATGGACAGTCCCGAACGGGCGGCGGTGAGCCATGAGGAGTGGGACACGCACGATCTCCCGCTCGCCCACTCACTGAGCGAGGAAAAGGCGCGCGAATACGGCCTCTACATTTCCGAAAAGCGCGAAGGGAGCGAGGAGCCGGACATGTTTTCGGAACCCGGCCTGTTCGTGGTCAAGCCGGACGGCACCTTGCATTTCGCCGTCGTCCAGAGTGCGCCGTTCACGCGGCCCGATCTCGACGATCTGCTCGAAGGGCTGATGTTCACGGTGGACAAGGGCTATCCGACGCGCGGCACCCTGACCTGATCCGGCGTCAGGCCAACCGGTCGACCGCTTCGGTGTCGAGGCCGCCCGGCACGATATAAAGCGGGCAGGGCAGGCTGCCCGCATCGTGGGCAAAATGGGTGATCAGCGGGCCGGGGCCACCTTCGCGATTGGCGCCGAGGACGAGGGCGGCGATGTCCTCGCGCTCGTTCAGGTAATTACGCACGACCTCCTGCGGGTTCCCGCTGCGCACCGCGATCTGGGGCATCTTGCCGCTTTCGGCGAAGATGTTTCCAGCGGCGGAATTGGCCATCACTTCGGCGCGATCCTTGGCCTCCTGCTCGATCGTCGCCTGCACCGCGCCGAACGCGTTGAAGTTCTGCCGGGGCACCAGCGCCAGGATGTGCACCGCACCGCCGGTGCGCGCGGCGCGCAGGCTGGCGAAACGCAGGGCAATCTTCGCTTCGTCGGTCTCGTCCATCACGACCAGATAATTGCGCATCGGTCCCCTTCCCCTCGTGCCGGCGCGTATCCGGTAAATTCGTATTCACCGCAAGGGCCTTGCGGGGCCTGCCCGGTTTGGGCAGAGGAGCAGCGAACCGAACCGTCAGCTTCCCGCGCGAGGACGTAGCGTAAAACATGCCCACTCCGATCAAGATGCCCGCTCTGTCGCCCACCATGGAGGAAGGCACCCTCGCGCGCTGGCTGATCAAACCGGGCGACAAGGTGTCCGCCGGGGACATCATGGCCGAGATCGAGACCGACAAGGCGACGATGGAATTTGAAGCGGTCGACGAAGGCACGCTCGCGTCCATTGCGGTGGAAGAGGGTAGCGAAGGCGTCAAGGTCGGCACCGTGATCGCCATGCTCGCCGAAGAAGGCGAAGACGTGGACGAAGCGGCGAAGGCATCACCCGCCGGCGGCGAAAGCGCCGAACAGGCTCGCGAGGAAAAGGTCGAGGAAGAGGAGCGGCGCACCGAAGAGGCGCCTTCGACGCCGACGAAGTCCTCGCCGGCCCCGACCGCCTCGGTTTCGACGAATTCCGCTCCCGCACCTTCGGGCGATCGCATCGTGGCCTCGCCGCTTGCCAAGCGTATCGCCGAACAGAAGGGGCTCGATCTCTCAGGAGTGCAGGGCAGCGGGCCGAACGGTCGGATCGTGAAGGCCGATGTCGAGAACGCCGAGCCGGGCAAATTGGCAGTGAAGGACGCCGCGCGAAGCGACAAGGCGATGGACGCCCCCAAGACACCTGCGAAAACGCCTGCGGAAAGCGAGTTCGGCGCGCCTTACGAAGCGCAGAAGCTCAACAATGTCCGCAAGGTGATCGCGCGCCGTCTGACCGAAGCGAAGCAGACCATTCCGCACATCTATCTGACCGTGGACGTGCGTCTGGATGCGTTGCTGAAGCTGCGCAGCCAGCTGAACGCCTCGCTGGAAGCGGACGGGATCAAGCTGTCGGTCAACGATCTGCTGATCAAGGCGCTCGCCCGCGCATTGGCGCGGGTGCCCTCCTGCAATGTCAGCTTCCAGGGTGACGAACTGCATCAGTATACCCGCCAGGACATCTCGGTCGCCGTCGCCGCGCCGAGCGGCCTGATCACGCCCATCGTGGTCGATGCTGGTCGCAAGGGGCTCGCACAGATTTCCACCGAGATGAAGGAACTTGCGGGCAAGGCGCGCGATGGCAAATTGCAACCGCACGAATATCAGGGCGGCACGGCTTCGCTCTCCAATCTGGGCATGTTCGGCACCAAGCAATTCGACGCGGTCATCAATCCGCCGCAGGCGATGATCCTGGCGGTCGGCGCGGGCGAACAGCGGCCCCATGTTATCGACGGCGCACTGGGCGTCGCCACCGTGATGAGCGCCACCGGCAGCTTCGATCACCGCGCTATCGACGGCGCGGACGGTGCTGCGCTGATGCAGGCGTTCCAGCAATTGGTCGAGAACCCGATGGGGCTGGTGGTTTGAGCCATCGGCGCGGCTTGATTGAATTTTCGGCGGGGGCTCTCGCTCTGCTTCTTTCCGTGTCCGCTTGCAGTGAGCGCGATGGGCCGCGCGGCGAGTATGGGGCGAGGGACGATGCACCGCAGGCTCGAGCCGCGCCCAGCGCACGCCCGGTGCAGATCGGATTCGACGGGCCGCGCTTCGATGCCTGCGCCAGCTTCGGTCGGGTGACCAATCTCGGCGCGGATGGGCAAAGTCTTCCGGTGCTCGCGGCGCCGGCCGGCAGTGCCGAAGTGATCGACCGTATCGAGGCCGGGCGCGGTCTCTCGATGTGCCAGAAGGTCGGCGACTGGATGGGCGTGGTCTATGCGCCCGATGCGGACGATCCGATCGATTGCGGCACCGGATCGCCGGTGCCGACGCGCCGAGCCTATGAAGGCCCTTGCCGTTCGGGCTGGGTCGATGAAGATTTCCTCAAACTGGTGGCCGGATAATCCATGCCCGATCGTTCTCCCCTTATTCGCGTCACCGCCATGCCAAGCGACACCAACCCGTATGGCGGCGTTTTCGGTGGCTGGTTGATGAGCCAGATGGCGCTCGGCGCGGGATCGCTCGCAAGCCGCTCGGGCGAGGGCAAGGCAGTGGTCGTCTCGGCAACGGATTTCGGCTTTCCCGGCGCGATGCAGGTGGGGGACGAATTGTCCGTCTATGGCGAGGTGACCGAAACGGGCACCACTTCGCTCACCATCGCAGTCGAAGCCGTTGCGCGCACTCGCAATGGCGCGGCGGAAACCATGGTCGCGCAAGGCACGTTCAAATTCGTCCTGCTCGACGACGACGACAAGCCGCGTCCGGTTCGGATGACGGGCCAGGCGGCCCTTTCGGCTAACGATTAGAGAGATTTATGGCTGACACTTCCAACGACGTCATCGTTCTCGGCTCCGGCCCCGGCGGCTATGTCGCGGCGATCCGCTGCGCGCAGCTGGGGCTAAAGACCGCCATCGTGGAGCGCGAATTGCTTGGCGGGATCTGCCTCAATTGGGGCTGCATCCCGACCAAGGCGCTCCTGCGCTCGGCCGAGATCATGCACTTTGCGAAACACGCCAAGGATTACGGCCTGAAGATCGCAGGCGAGATCGAGGCCGATCTCGACGCGGTCGTGAAGCGCAGCCGCGGCGTCGCGAAGCAGCTCAATCAGGGCGTCACGCACCTGATGAAAAAGAACAAGATCGCGGTCCATATGGGCGAAGGCACTCTGACCGGGCCGACCTCGCTGACCGTCAAGGGGGAGAAGGGCGAGGAGAAGCTCACCGCCAAGCACGTGATCGTCGCCACCGGAGCGCGTGCGCGCGATCTGCCCTTCGCCAAGGCGGACGGCAAGCGCGTGTGGACCTATCGCCACGCGATGACGCCGACGGAAATGCCGACCAAGCTGCTGGTCATCGGATCCGGTGCGATCGGGATCGAGTTTGCGAGCTTCTATAACGACATGGGCGTGGACGTGACCGTGGTCGAAATGCTCGACCGGATCGTGCCGGTCGAGGACAAGGATGTCAGCGCCTTTCTCGAAAAGAGCCTGACCAAGCAGGGCATGACGATCATGACCGGCGCAGGCGTCGAGGACATCAAGGTGTCCGGCACCGGCGTGAAGGCGAAGATCAAGGGCAAGGACGGCAAGGTCACGGAGACTGAATTCAGCCACTGCATAACCGCCATCGGCATCGTCCCGAACACCGAGAATATCGGTGTCGAAAAGCTGGCGGAGATGGATCGCGGATTCATCCAGATCGATCCCTATGGTCGTACCAAGTCTAAGGGCCTTTGGGCCATCGGCGATTGCACCCCCGGCCCATGGCTGGCGCACAAGGCGAGCCACGAAGGCGTCACCTGTGCCGAAGCGATCGCGAAGGAACTTGGCAACAAGGACGTCCATCCGCACCCGCTCGACCGCAATAATATCCCGGGCTGCACCTACTGCCACCCGCAAATCGCCAGCGTCGGCCTGACCGAGGCGAAAGCCAAGGAAGCCGGCCATGAGGTCAAGGCAGGCACTTTCCCCTTCATCGGCAACGGCAAGGCGATCGCGCTGGGCGAGGCGGAGGGCTTCGTGAAGACCGTGTTCGACGCCAAGACCGGCGAATTGCTGGGTGCCCACATGGTCGGCGCGGAAGTGACCGAGATGATCCAGGGCTTCGTTGTCGGCAAGACGCTGGAGACGACCGAAGCGGAACTGATGAACACGGTGTTCCCGCATCCCACGATTTCGGAATCCATGCATGAAAGCGTGCTGGCGAGTTACGGACGAGCGCTTCACATCTGAACCGCACTGACGCTGCATTAAGGAAGGCGCATTGACCGGTTTTCTGATCCTCGCCTTTCTCATTCTGGTGGCCAGCGTTGCCGCCGTTCCACTGGCGAGCCGGTTCGGCCTCGGCTCCGTACTGGGCTATCTTCTCGCTGGCATGGCGATCAGCCCGCTGCTCGCGACATTGCGCGTGGATGTCGAAGCCTTGCAGGTCTTCGCCGAATTCGGCGTGGTAATGATGCTCTTCATCGTCGGGCTCGAACTCGAACCCAAGCGCCTGTGGGAAATGCGCGGCAAGCTGTTCGGTCTAGGCGGAGGGCAGGTGCTCCTGACGACGCTCGCCATAGCCAGCATCGCTCTGCTCGACGATCAGCCGTGGCGCACCGCGCTCGCCATCGGGATGGTGCTCGCATTGTCCTCCACTGCCATCATCATCCAGACGCTGACCGAGAAGAATCTGATGCGCTCCGAAGGGGGCGAGGCGAGCTTCAGCGTCTTGCTGGTGCAGGATGTGGCGGTGATCCCGATCCTTGCGCTGCTGCCCTTCCTCGCCATGCCGGAATTGCTGGATGCGACGAGCGCGCATGCCGGGGAGGCGGCGCATCACGGCGGGATCGACCTGACCGCCGCGATGCCGGTTTGGATGGCTGCCTTGGCGCGGATCGTGGCAGTCGGCGCGGTCATCGCCATCGGGATTTATGCGATCCGCCCGCTGTTCCGGTATATCGCCGCGGCAAATCTGCGCGAGTTGTTTACCGCCGCCGCTCTGGTCGTCGTGATCGGGATCGCGCTTCTCATGTCGCTTGTGGGCCTCAGCCCCGCGCTGGGCGCTTTCCTCGCCGGTGTCGTCCTGGCGACCAGCGAATACCGGCACGAGCTGGAAAGCGATATCAACCCGTTCAAAGGGCTTCTGCTCGGGCTATTCTTCATCACGGTCGGTGCGGGAATCGACTTTACCCTCGCGGGCGACATCTGGCCGACCGTACTGTTTTGGGCGCTGGTCACGATCGCCGCGAAAATGCTCGTTCTCCTCGCGGTGGGCTGGCTCTACGGATTGCGAAAGCAGGCGCTTTGGCTGTTCGCGCTAAGCCTCCCGCAAGCGGGCGAGTTCGCCTTCGTCCTCATATCTTTCGGCATCGCCAACGCCGTCTTCGACACTGCGCTCGCAGATCTGATGCTGCTGGTTGTCGCGCTGACCATGTTGATGACGCCCCTTTTGTTCATCTTCTACAACAAGGTTGTGGCGCACGCCTATTGCGAGAGGGACGAGCGCGAGGCGGACGCGATCGAGGAAGAGAACCCCGTCATCATCGCCGGGCGCGGTCGGATAGGCGGGATCGTCGATCGGATGCTGCAGGCAGCCGGCTATTCCACGACGGTGATCGACTACGATTCGCATCAGCTCGAGATCGTGCGCAAATTCGGCTTCCGCACCTATTTCGGCGATGCGACCCGCCCGGACCTGCTTGCCTCGGCGGGAATCGCGCAGGCCAAGCTGCTGGTCGTGGCGCTGGATGAGCGCGAGCAGATCGACAGACTGGTGCGTTACGCCATCAAGAACTATCCCGATCTTCACATTCTCGCCCGCGCGATCGATCGCAATCACGTTTACGAATTATGGGCTTATGGCTGTCGCGACATCGTACGCGAGACCTATGACAGCTCGCTGCGCATGGGCCGTTCCGCTTTCGAAGCGCTAGGCATGGACGAAGACCAGGCCAAAGCTGCGGCGGACGCTTTCGAGGAGATGGACCGCAGCACGATGGTGGATATCGCGAACCTCTATAGGCTCGACATGCCTTACCACGAAAACGAAGCGCTGATCGCGCGCGTTCGCGAATTGCGTTCCGAGTGGGACCCGATCCTGCGCGAACAGATGGACACGATCCTGCGCAAGGGGCCGCATTGATCGCGACGGCACTCGACTGGGCGCTGCTCCCCGGCATTTCGGCGCTTCGCCAGAAAAGATCGGTGCCCTGACGCGCCCTCGTGCGTTGTTAGAGAGAGGAGACACCGGAATGGAATATGAAATCGACGACGATCCCCAAGGCGAGCGGGACGAGCCGGAGGGCGATCGCGACGGCGGAATTGTGGAAGATCACATCGCTCTCAAGAACCAGTCCAGCGTGAAGCCGGAAGATTATCCAAAAAAGCAGCGTCAGGACCAGTCGCTTGCAGGCGAGACTGACAAGCGCGACTGACGCTATTTAGCGCAAACCGGGCCGGGTAGGACATCATGCCGATCCGGCCTTTCGCGTGAAGATTGGCCATCTGAGAGGAGAAATGGCGGACAGGGTGGGATTCGAACCCACGAAGGGCTTACACCCTTGCCGGTTTTCAAGACCGGTGCATTCAACCGCTCTGCCACCTGTCCGCGTATGGATCGCGCTAATGCCCTCTGGCGATCTTGTCACGCTTCGAAATCGGGACATTCACCGAAGCGAAAAATTTCGGAACAGAAGAAGGCCTTCTCGGGTAACCCCTAAACGACATTCAGCGTTCATCCCGCCTGTGAGACAAGGGGCCCCATGACCTTCAAGCACCTGTTAGCCTGCGCCGCCCTTTCCCTGTCGTCCTTCACGATAGCCTCGCCCGCTGCAGCCCAAGACAATCTGTCCTTCGATGCCTATCTTCAACTCGTCATCGCAAAGGCGCGCGCGCAGGGGGTCAGTGAGAACACCATTGCGCGCATGACCGCAGGTTTGGAACCGAATTACCGTGTCATCGAACTCGATCGCGGTCAGCCCGGCTCGTCTTCCTCGGGCAGCGGATATCCGCCCTTGTCGAACTATATCGAACGGCATGTCGATGCCGCGCGCATCAATGGCGGACGGCGCGAGTATAATTCGGCCAGCGGAGTGCTGCGCGGGATCGAACAGGAATACGGCGTACCCGGCGACATCCTCGTCGCGATCTGGGGGCACGAGACCGCCTATGGTGCGGTGCGTGGCGGGTTCGACTTATCGCAGGCCTTGGCCACGCTTGCCTGGGAAGGGCGCCGCCGCGATCTTTTCGAAGCCGAATTCATCGATCTGCTAAAGGTTGCCGACAAGGGCTATCCGCGCTCCGAACTGAAGGGAAGCTGGGCGGGTGCTTTCGGCAATCCGCAATTCCTCCCGAGCGTCTATTTGCGCCTCGCGACGGACGGCGATGGGGATGGGCGCGCGAACATCTTCACAAATCGCAGTGACACGCTGGCATCGATCGCCAATTATTTCCGCGACGCCGGATGGCGCAGCGGCCAACCCTGGGGTGTGCCAGCTTACGTGCCGTCGAGCTTCGATACGAATAGCGTGGCGACCGAACTGGTCGCTCCGGTCTGTCCCCGCGTTCACGAACGCCACAGCCAGTTCAAGACGGTGGAGGAGTGGCGCGCGCTCGGTATCCAGCCCCAGCGTCCGCTGCCGCCCGGCACCATGGTCTCGCTGTTTCGCCCCGACGGGCCCGGCAGCCCGGCATGGCTCTTAACCACAAATTATCGGGTTATCCTCGAATACAACTGCTCGAATTATTACGCGATGAGTGTGGGGCTGCTGGCCGATGAGATTTCCCGTTAAGGATCGGAAGGCACCGATTTCGCGCGCAGGCAGGCTGTTTCTGGGTGGCGTTTCGACGCTCTCGCTCGCTGCATGCGGGCTGGGCGGGTTCGGCGGGCTCGACGCCGCGTCTGAGCCCTCGGTGCCGAGCACGTCGCGCTCGATCCCGACCGGTCCCGCCGCCGATTATCCGATGGTGCTGGGTGAGCCCTTTACGATCGACGGGATTACTTACACACCCGCCGACACTCTGAATTACGACGAAGTCGGCTACGCGACGCTCGACGATACAGACGCGGAAGGAATCTCCGCCTCGCATCGCACGCTTCCCCTGCCGAGTTACGTCGAGGTCACGTCGCTTGAAAGTGGGCGCACCGTTCTCGTCCGGGTGGAGCGGCGGGGGCCGATGACGAATTCCCGCCTTCTGGGTCTCTCGCGTGCTGCAGCCGCGCAATTGGGCGCTGGCGAAAACACGCCGATACGTGTGCGCCGCGTCAATCCGCCCGAAGACCAGCGCGCCGAATTGCGCGCCGATCGCAGCGTCGACCTGCGTATGGAAACGCCCCAGGGCCTGCTGGACGTGTTGAAGCGCAAGTTGCCCCCCATCGGCAGCGCGTCGCTGGCGCGCGAAGATGCCGGTTCCTCCGATGTGGCCACACGCGGGCCGATCGAAACCATCGATCCAACGACGGAGGAGAATCCGTCTCCGGCCCCATCCCCGGCACCCACACCGAGCCCCGCGCCCACGCCTGCTCCGACTTCGGCACCAACTCCCGCTCCTGCCCCGGCACCGTCGCCATCTCCTGCGGCGAGCGGAACTCTGGCAGTCCAGGCGGGCGCCTATTCGACCCGCGCCTCGGCCCAGAAGGTCGTCGATGCGATCGGCGGTTATCTCGAACCGACCGGCTCGCTATTCCGCGTCCGTGTCGGCCCCTTCGCGAACCGTGGAGAGGCGAGCGCCGCGCTCGCCAAGGTGCGCGCAGCGGGTTATAGGGACGCTCTCATCGTCGATATCAGATAAGGCGCCGGGCGCTCCCGGTGCGGGAGACCATGTGCGCGCAGCGTTGAAATTCCTGACTCTCGGCTTGGCCGGCGCGATCGCGATCACATCGTCGAGCCGCGCCGCCAGTCCCACCGCTCCTCGCGTGCCGACGCCTTACGAAGCGCCGATCGCCATGCTGGTCGATCTGTCGAGTGGACAGACCTTGTTCGCCCGGGAGGAAGACCGCAGGTTCATGCCCGCATCCATCACCAAGGTGATGACCACCATGGTCGCTTTCGAGTGGATGGAGCAGGGCAAGCTGTTCCCGCAGCAGGTCATGACCGTTCGGCCGGACACGTTCCGCGCTTGGAATCGCAAGGGCTCGACCATGTATCTGCCCCACGATGCGCGCATCACGGTCGATGAGTTGCTGCACGGGATCACAACGGTTTCTGCCAATGATGCTTCCGTCGTTCTTGCCGAAGGGGCTGCCGGGTCGGTCGCGCGGTGGAGCCTGGCGATGAACGATACCGCTGCGCGGCTCGGCATGGCGGACAGTCATTTCAACACGCCCAATGGCTGGATGGATGATGGGCAGACATTCGTAACCGCGCGTGATCTTGTCACGCTGGGAAGCGCGATGATCCAGCGCCATCCGTCCAAATATGGGCATTTCGTCGGCAAGAAGGGTCTCGAATACAACGGCATTCGCCAGAACAATCACGATCCGATCAGCGGCGTCGTTCCGGGGGCGGACGGGATCAAGACCGGCTTCACCAATCAGGCGGGCTACGGTTTTCTCGGCAGTGCGGAGCGCAATGGGCGGCGCCTCGTCATGGTGGTTGCGGCCTCGCCGCGCGGACGAGAACGCAACGATGCGGCGCGCGCCCTGATCGAATGGGGTTTCGCGAATTTCGACAGCCGTCGCCTGTTCGAGACTGGCGAGCGGGTGGCAACGGCGCGGGTGCAGGATGGCAACGTGTCCGAAATCGGCCTGGTGTCGGCGCGCCCGGTGCGCCTTTCCGTGCCCCATGGCAGGATGCCGAAAGTGGACCTTTCCGTCCGGTATGAAGGGCCGCTGCGTGCGCCCATCGCCGACGACGAGGAAATCGCTCGGCTGATCGTGACGGTCGACGGTGAACAGGTGAACACGCTGCCCCTTTATGCCGAACGGCCGGTCAGCGAAGCGACAGTCATTCAGCGCGTCTTCAACGGACTGTGGGGCTGGGCGGGATGAGTGCTGGCAAGAGGGGCCGTTTCATCGCATTCGAAGGCGGGGAGGGGACGGGCAAATCGACACAGGCCCGGCTGCTCGTCCAAAGGCTGGAGGCACGCGGTATTGATACCGTGCTGACGCGCGAACCCGGTGGAACGCCGGGCGCGGAGGCGATCCGCGGCTTGCTGCTCGATCCGCCGGGCGAAGGCTGGCCGATGCGCGCTGAAGCGCTGCTGTTCGCCGCCGCGCGCGCCGATCACGTCGCGCAACTAATCCGGCCTGCTCTGTCTGCTGCCAAATGGGTTGTCTGCGATCGCTTTATCGCCTCGAGCCGCGCCTATCAGGGGATAGCCGGTGGGTTGGGGGACGATCTGGTCCGCGACCTGCATCGAGCGGGGAGCGAAGATTTGTTGCCGGACCTCACGATCGTTATTGCCGCCGACGAAGCGACGATCGCCGCCCGCCTCGCCGACCGGGACGCAGGCGTGAGCGATGCGATCGGCGGGCGCGATTCCGACTATCACGCGCACGTCAATGCCGCTTTTCTGGGATTCGCCGATGCGGAGCCCCATCGGTTCGCGGTGATAGACGGCGTGGGTGAGCTCGCCGCCGTTTCCGACCGGGTCTGGAAAGCCGTCTCGCCGCTTTTGGACGATCAAGCGTGAGCCTTGTCGGCCACGAGCCTGCGCGCGCCGCCTGGCGCGATGCGCTGGAAGGCGAACGGATGCATCACGCCTGGCTGCTGGCGGGCAAGGCGGGCCTCGGCAAGATGCAATTCGCCCTTGCCGCCGCGCGCGAACTGGTCGGCGCCGCGCCCGAGCTTGATCAGCATCCCGACATCCACGTGCTCACCAACCTTCCCAAGGACGACAAGGAAGACAAGAAGCGCGAGGAGGGCAAACCGTACGAGGTCAAGCGCAACATCGCGATCGCCCAGATCCGCGCGATGCAGCAGCGGCTGAACACCCGCCCCACCTTGGGCGAGAGGCGCGCGATCATTATCGATCCGGCGGACGATATGGAGCGCAACGCGTCCAACGCGCTGCTCAAGAGCCTCGAGGAACCGCCGCGCGGAACCTATTTCCTGCTCGTCAGCCATCGTCCCTCGCGCCTTTTGCCGACAATCCGTTCGCGCTGCCGCACGCTGCGTTTCGCGGCCCTTTCCGACGATGCGATGGCGACGATCCTTGCGGCGCAGGCCCCCGACAGCGATCCGGAGACCCGTTCCGCCGCCATCGCCGCCGCTGCTGGATCGCCGGGCCGCGCGCTCGGTTTCATTGCCAGCGGACTCGGCCCCGTCGCCGAACTCATGCGGCGCATCCTCGCACAGGGCGATGCCGGTTTCGTCCTGCGTGGAGAGCTGGCAGCCTCGCTCGGCGCGCGGCCCGATCGCGCCAGACTGGAGGCAGCGCTCGATCTCGCACGCTCGATCCTTGACGAAGGGATAGAGGCGGTTCCCGCCGCGGCGCTATCGCCGCGTGTCGAAGCGCATGCCGAGCTGGTTCGCCTAACCGGCGAGCTCGCGACGTACAATTACGATCCAGGCCTGCTGGCGATGGAAATCGGCACCTTGCTCGCAGGGGCAGCCCCGGCTAGCGAACGCGCCAATGTCTGAGCCCTTCTATATCACCACCGCGATCAATTATCCCAATGGTCGCCCCCATATCGGCCACGCTTACGAAGCGATCGCCGCCGATGTCATCGCGCGCTTCCAGCGGCTCAAGGGTCGCGAGGTGCGGTTCCAGACCGGCACCGACGAACACGGCCTGAAGATGGCGCGCAAGGCCGATGAGCAAGGCCGCACGCCGCGCGAATTGGCGGACGAAATGTCCGGCTATTTCAAGGCGATGGATGACGCTCTCGATATCTCTTACGATCGTTTCATCCGCACTGTCGAAGCGGATCATCATGCCGCCAGCCAGGCGATCTGGCGCGCGATGGAAGCCAAAGGCGATCTCTATCTCGACCGTTACGAGGGCTGGTATTCCGTCCGCGACGAAGCGTATTACGACGAGAGCGAGCTGACCCAGGGCGAGGACGGCAACCGCCTTTCGCCTCAAGGCACGCCGGTCGAATGGACTGTCGAGGAAAGCTGGTTCTTCCGTCTCTCCAATTATCAGGACCGACTGCTCGAATTGCTCAACCGGCCGGGCTTTCTCGAACCCGAAAGCCGGCGGAACGAGATGATAGCCTTCGTTTCGCAGGGCCTCAGAGATCTTTCGGTCAGCCGCACCAGCTTCGACTGGGGCGTAAAGGTGCCGGGCAGTGACGAGCACGTAATGTATGTCTGGGTCGATGCGCTGACCAACTACATCACCGGGCTCGGTTATCCTGCAGACACCGAGGAATGGCGCAAATTCTGGCCCGCCAGCGTGCACCTGATCGGGAAGGATATTGTCCGGTTCCACACCGTGTACTGGCCGGCTTTCCTGATGAGCGCCGATCTGCCCGTGCCGCAGAAAGTCTTCGGCCACGGCTTCATCCTTAATCGCGGCCAGAAGGAATCCAAATCGGTCGGCAACGTCACCGATCCGCTGGACCTCGCCGAAACGTTCGGCGTCGATAACCTTCGCTATTTCCTGATGCGCGAAGTCGCCTTCGGACAGGACGGGAGCTATTCGCCTCAGGCGATCGTCACGCGCTGCAATGCGGAACTTGCCAACAGCTTCGGCAATCTTGTGCAGCGCACCCTGTCCATGATCGCCAAGAACATGGACGGCGCCATTCTCGATTACGAGGTAGCAGGCGAGGATAAGGCCTTGCTTTCCAAGGTGCAGGAGGCCTGTCGCGAAGCACTGCCGCGTGAATTCGAAGGCCTTGCTTTCAGCGTCGGGATCGAAGCGTGGATGGAGGCGGTGTGGGCCTGCAACCAATATGTGGACGAGCAAGCGCCGTGGGCTTTGCGCAAGACCGATCCGAAGCGGATGGAAGCGGTGCTGCTGACGCTCTACATCGCGATCCGCGATCTTGCTCTGGCGATACAGCCCGTCGTGCCGAGCAAGGCCAAGGCCGTTCTCGACATGCTGGGCGTGGCCGAAGACCGGCGCGGATTTGGCGATCTCGCCGATGAGAGCTGGTACGGCGCGCTGGTGGCTGCCGGGCATCGAATCGGCAAGCCCGAACCCGTCTTTCCGCGCCTCGAACTGCCGGAAAATGAGGCCGCCTGATGCTTGTCGACAGCCATTGCCACCTGGAATATAAGGGTCTCGTTGAAGAACAGGATGCCGTTCTCGACCGCGCGCGCACGGCGGGGATCGGGGCTTTTCTGAATATCTCGACCAAGCGCAGCGAATGGGATCAGGTAATTGCCACCGCCCATCGCGCGACCGACGTCTATGCAAGCGTCGGCATCCATCCACATAATGCGGACGATCACCAGGATCTGACCGAAGACACGCTGTTCGAAGCCACGCAGGATCCGCGCGTGATCGGGATCGGCGAAACCGGGCTCGACTATTTTTACGAGCATTCCGATCGAGAAGCGCAAAAGCGCCTGTTCCGCCTCCACATTGCCGTGGCGAGAAGGACCGGCCTGCCCCTTATCATCCACACGCGCGATGCCGAGGACGATACGCTTGAAATTCTGGGCGACGAGATGGGGAAGGGCGAGTTTCCGGCGCTGATCCACTGCTTCACCGCATCGGCCGAATTCGGCGAAAAGGTTCTCGAAATGGGCCTGTCGATTTCGCTGTCGGGCATCGTGACCTTCAAGAACGCCAGAGACTTGCAGGCGGTTGCGCGGACAGTACCTGTAGATCGCTTGCTGGTAGAAACCGACAGTCCCTTCCTCGCGCCCGTGCCGCATCGCGGGAAGACTTGCGAGCCGGGATTTGTTCGCGATACGGCCAGCTTCCTCGCCGAATTAAGGGGTGAAAAGCTGGAGGACCTCGCCGCCCGAACTACCGACAATTTCTACGCCTTGTTCAGCAAGGCGGACCGCCCGTGAAATTCCTGATGCTCGGCTCGGGCACGTCGACCGGCGTCCCACGGATCGGCGAGGATTGGGGAGCGTGTGATCCCAACGAGCCGCGAAACCGCCGTAGTCGCGTATCCATCATCGTAGAAAACGATGCAGGCCAAAGGGTTCTGGTCGACACTTCACCCGATCTGCGAAACCAACTTCTGACCAATCGGATCGACCGGGTCGACGCCGTGCTGTGGACGCACGACCACGCCGATCACTGCCATGGCATCGATGATCTGCGCGTCATGCGCTATTCGCGCAGCAACGCGCTGCCGGGCCTGGCGCGCGCGCCGGTGATGGCCAGTCTCAAACGCCGCTTCGATTACATATTCGAAGGCCAGCACGGTTATCCGACGCTGATCGATATCAAGCCAGTCGAAAATGTCCGCATGGTGGCTGGATTCGGCCTCGCCGCAGTCGAAATGCCGCATGGTCCGACCACCAGTACTGGATATCGCTTCGACGCGGATGGCGTCAGCCTGGTCTATGCGACCGATTACAGCGAAATCACCGATGGCATGCTGGAATGCTTCGACGGCGCGGACGTAATCATAAGCGACTGTCTGCGCCGCGATCCGCATCCTTCTCACGCGACGGTGAACATGGCGGTCGATCTGGCCAAGCAATGCCGCGCGCGCAAGCTGGTCCTGACGCATCTCGACAAAAGCATGGATTACAGGACGCTATGCGACGAAGCGCCTAAACATGTGACGGTCGGCTTCGATGGTCTCGAGATGAAGATATGAACGAGTATCAGATCGTATCGATCATTTCGTTGGTCGGCTTTCTCGTCCTTGCGCTTGGCGCACTGCGGACACATCGGCTCGATTTGCGGCGCACGCTGCTGATGGCGGGGGCATGGGTTGCGATCTTCGGCATTGTCGTGCTGTTCATCGATGCAGTTTCGTGACCTCCCTGTGCGCTGCCGTATTTAACATAATATATATTATCATCCTGCTATGAGCGCCACCGAGAACCCTCAACTGAACCGCCTGCTGGCGATCATGGCGCGGCTGCGCGATCCGGAGCGCGGTTGCGAATGGGATCTGGCGCAGGATTTCGCGTCGATCGCGCCGTATACGCTCGAAGAAGCTTACGAAGTCGCCGACGCGATCGCGCGCGAGGATATGGCCGATCTGCGCGACGAGCTTGGCGATCTGCTGCTCCAGGTCGTTTTTCATGCGCGCATGGCGCAGGAAGCCGGCCTGTTCGCTTTCGAAGACGTGGCGCGGTCGATTGCCGACAAGATGGAAGCGCGCCATCCGCATATCTTCGGTGACGAGGATGGCACGATGGGCGAAACGCGTTGGGAAACGCTCAAGGCGGCCGAAAGGGAATCCAAGGGAAGCACAAGTTCGATGGACGGTATCGCCCTGGCGCTTCCGGCCTTGTTGCGGGCGCAGAAATTGCAGAAGCGCGCCGCGCGTGACGGGTTCGATTGGCCCGACACCGAAGGGCCCGAGGCCAAGATTATCGAGGAAATTCAGGAGCTTAAATCGGCTCCTGCAGAAATGATGGAGGAAGAGGCCGGGGATCTTCTTTTCGCCGCCGTCAACTTCGTCCGCGCCCACGGGATCGATGCCGAAAGCGCCCTACGCGCGGCCAACGCCAAATTCGAACGCCGCTATCGTGCGATGGAAGGCAAGGCGGCGGGCGGGTTTGCCGAGCTCTCGCTCGATCAGCAGGAAGCACTCTGGCAGGCGGTCAAGCGCGACGAATAAGCGGCTCGGCGGTCGCGCCGTCTCCCAGCGTTTCGAACCGGCCCAACTCCTTATCGGTCAGGCGCACATCCAGCGTGCGAAACGGCCCTTCCCCATCCTGAACACCGTCGGCATCGGCAGGAATATCGTCGAAAACCTGACCGTGCGCGTGCAGCCACGCAATCCGCGAACCGTCAGCAGCCGATAGAGTGATGGCGTAACGGCGCGCTCCACTGGTCAGCAATCGTCCCAACCGGTCCGTCAGAATATCGACGCCCATGCCGGTAACAGCAGAGATAGCGATCACATCCTCGTCTTCGGTCGCAAGCGGTTCGATTTCCGCGCGCCGCTCGTCCGAAAGCGCATCCCACTTGTTCCACGCCTCGATGATCGGGATCGAACTGATCCCATCTTCGTCCATCACGCCCAGATCCGACAGGATGTCGAGGACTTCGCGCTTTTGCGCCGCAGCGTCCGGGTTCGCCATGTCGCGGACATGGACGATGACATCGGCTGCCGTGACTTCTTCCAGAGTTGCGCGAAAGGCCGCGACGAGTTGCGTCGGCAGATCGGAAATGAAGCCCACCGTGTCGGACAGAATGGCTTTCTCGATCCCCGGCAGCGCGACGGCGCGCATGGTCGGGTCGAGCGTCGCGAACAGCAGATCTTCCGCCATCACCTGCGCGCCCGTCATCCGATTGAAAAGCGTGGATTTGCCGGCATTGGTATAGCCTACCAGCGCCACGATCGGCCAAGGCGCCCTTCCCCGCCGTTCCCGGTGCAGGGCGCGGGTCTTGCGGACCTGTTCCAGTTCCTTGCGAAGACGCGCCATGCGCGTGCGGATCATGCGCCGGTCCGCCTCGATCTGCGTCTCGCCCGGCCCGCCGAGGAAGCCAAAGCCGCCGCGCTGGCGTTCGAGGTGAGTCCAGCTGCGCACCAGGCGGCTCTGCTGGTAGTCGAGATGCGCGAGTTCGACCTGCAAGCGACCTTCAGCCGTGGCTGCTCGCTCGCCGAAGATTTCGAGGATCAACCCGGTGCGGTCGATCACCTTGCGCTTGAGCGTTTCTTCGAGATTGCGCTGCTGGATCGGGCTCAAGGCCCCATCCACCACCAGCAATTCAATCTCGTCCTGCTCGCATTTGGTGGCGATATTCTCGACCTGACCGGATCCGAACAGCGTGTTCGGCTTCACGTCGCGCACTGGCAGGACGATGCCTTCCGCAACCACGATACCGATCGCCAACGCCAGGCCCTTCGCTTCTTCGAGGCGCGCTTCCGCGTCGAGATCGCGGGACTGGTTGCGAATGTCAGGCACCACGACGAGCGCGCGGGCTCCGCGCGACACTTCGCCCATCAGGTCATCATCGAAGCTCAGAGCGCATCGTCCTCATCGTCCTCGGTCAGGTCGACCGAGGTGGCTGGCTGGATCGTGGAAACGGCGTGTTTGTAGGCCAGCTGCACATAGCCTTCGCGTTCGAGCAGCATGCAAAACAGATCGTAGGCGGCAATCGCTCCTTGAAGCATAACCCCGTTGACGAGGAACATGGTCACTTGAGTTTCCGCCTCGCTCACCCTGCTCAGGAACACGTCCTGTAACAGCCGCTGCTTCGCACCCGATCCCTGGCTGGCGAATTGGCTCGCATCGACGGGCGAGCCGGGCATGATCGTGGAGATTGCGTGCTTGTAGACCAGCTGGGACTGGCCGTCGCGCCGCAGCAGGATGGAGAAATTGTCGAACCAGGTGATGATGCCTTGCAGCTTCACGCCCTTGACGAGGAACATCGTGACCGGCGTCTTGTCGCGGCGGAGCAGGTTCAGGAACGCGTCCTGCAGATTCTGCGGCTTCCCGCCCTTTTTGGCAGACTTGGCTTTCGCGGCCGGCCGATCCTCCGCTTCGGATTCCGGTTTGGGAGGGCGCGGGCGGGCGCTGAGAGTGCGTTCGGACATTTATCTGCCTCCTGTTCTCTTTGGCGGTTCTCCATCGTCGAACCGCAATCGGGACCTTTTCCCACCCATTGGCGAGAAAGGTTCGGTGTTTCTGCAAGCTTATGTGGGAATGCCACGCTCTATTGGCAAATAGTCTTGAGGGCGGCGGGTTCCCCTAATCGCGTCGGTCGGTCATGCCCAGAAGCTTCAATTTGCGATGCAGGGCCGAACGTTCCATGCCGATGAAGGTCGCCGTCTTCGAAATATTGCCGGAAAACCGCCGGATCTGGACCGAGAGATATTCGCGCTCGAAATTTTCACGCGCTTCCCTGAGCGGCGCCCCCATCATCGCAGTGAGCGCCTGCCCGCCGCCGAGCCTGCCGCCGGTGACTTCGCCTGCCAGCATGTCGGGCTCGACAGTATCGAACTCCTCGCGCGGAGTGAGGATCACCGTGCGCTCGACCACATTGCGTAGCTGGCGCACGTTTCCGGGCCAATCATACGCCTGAAGCGCCGCCATCGCCTCCTCCCCGATCGTGGGCGGGGGCAAGCCCTGTTCGGCAGCGTAGCGAGCGAAGAAATGCTCGGCGAGCGCAGGAATGTCGTCGCGCCGCTCCGCGAGCGAGGGAACGGTGACGGGGACCACGTTGAGGCGATAGAACAGATCCTCTCGAAAACGCTTTTCTTCCATCTCCCTTTGCAGATCGCGCGCAGTCGATGACACCACGCGAACGTCGACGCCGATCTGGCGCGATCCGCCGACCCGCACGAAGCTTTGTTCGGTCAGGACCCGCAGGATGCGCGCCTGAGTCGAAAGCGGCATGTCCGCGACCTCATCGAGATACAGCGTGCCGCCATCCGCCAGTTCGAGCAGGCCCGGACGCACCAGCTTGCCGTCCTGTTCCTCACCGAACAATTCATGCTCGAAGCGTTCCGGCGTGATCCGGGCGGAATTGACGATCACGAAAGCGTGGTTCTCGCGCGGGCTCCAGGAATGCAGCAATCGCGCGGCGACTTCCTTGCCCGCCCCAGCCGGGCCGTAGATCAGGACGCGGCTGCCGGTATTGGCGACACGCTTGAGCGTGGCGCGTACCTGCGTGATTGCATTGCTGTTGCCGTTGAACTCCTCGCCGCCGACTAGCGTGCTCTTCAGCCGCGTGTTCTCGCGCCGCAGCCGCTCGGTCTCGGTCGCCCGTTCGACGAGGTGGAGCAGGCGCTCGGCCTCGAAGGGCTTCTCGATGAAATCCATCGCTCCGCGGCTGACGGCGGAGACGGCCGTGTCGATATTGCCATGGCCGGAAAAGATGATCACCGGCAGATCGGGCTCGCGTACCTTGATCGCGTCGAGCACTTCCAGCCCGTCCATCGGGCTGCCGTGCAGCCAGACATCGAGCAGGACCAGGCTGGGCCGCTTATCGTCGATCGCTTCGAGCGCGGACGTGCTGTCGCCTGCAGTGCGGCAGTCGTAGCCTTCGTCGCTCAAAACGCCCGAAACCAGCTCTCGGATGTCGCGTTCGTCGTCGACGATCAGGATGTCCAATGCCATGGTGTATCTTACCTTTTATCCGAATTCTGTTCGTCGCCGCCCTGCGGCGCGTCATGCGCCCGGCCGGGATCGCGCGCGAAGCGCAAGGTCACGCGCGTGCCACCCTCGGGGCGCACCGAAAATTGCATGTCGCCACGATGTTCCTCGACGATCTTGTTGACGATCGCGAGGCCGAGGCCCGTGCCACGCTCGCGCGTCGTCACATAGGGTTCGACGATCCGCTCGCGATCCTTGGGCAGGCCGACGCCATTGTCTTCGACCGCCACGGAGATGCTGTCCGGCCCCGCCTCGATGGCGACATCGATACGGCCGCGATAATCGGGCGCGCTGCTGCGCGCGGCCTCGGCCTCGACCGCTTCGGCGGCGTTCTTGAGAACGTTGGTGAGCGCCTGGCCGAACTGGTGCCGGTCGCACTGGATGCGGATCGGGCCTTCGATATCGCCGCTGAGGCGATAGTCGATATCCGAATGACCGACTTCCTGCAGGAAGAGCGATTGCCGCGTCAGGTCGAGCGCGTCTTCGGGTCGGAACACGGGCTTTGGCAGGCGCGCGAAGCTGGAGAATTCGTCCACCATCGTGCGCAGATCGCCGACCTGGCGCTTGATCGTATCGGTCAGCTCGTCGAACAGCTCGCCATCTTCGAGGATCTGGCGACGATAGCGGCGCTTCAACCGCTCGGTGGCCAATTGGATCGGCGTGAGCGGGTTCTTGATTTCATGCGCGATGCGCCGCGCCACATCGGACCAGGCGGCCTGACGCTGGTCGAGCAGCTGGCGCGTAATATCTTCGAAGGTGATGACGTGCCCGTCCCGCTCGGGCGCGATCTTTACCGCCAGCGTCAAAAGCTCGCTGCCCTTGGAATAGCCGACAATACCCTGCTCCAATCCACCCGCGACCATGGCCGCGATCTGGGGAACGAGACTGTGGACCGTGCGCTCGCCTTCGCCACCCCCTTCGCCTTGGCCGCCTTCGTTTGCGAGTAGCAGGCGTTTGGCCGGGCCGTTCATCAGCAGAATGCGCCCGCGCGCATCGATCGACATCACCCCGGCGCTGACCGATTCGATCACCGCCTCGATGAAGTCGCGCCGTTCGTCGAGCTGGCGGTTGGCGGATACGAGCGCGTCGGTCTGCTTTTCGAGCTGCGCGGTCATGCGGTTGAAGGCGCGATTGAGCAGGCCGATCTCGTCCGCTCCCGTCCGCCCGTCGACGCGCATGGCGAAATTGCCCCCACCCACTTCGCGCGCGGCGACGACGAGGCTGGTGAGCGGTTCGACCTGCCGATCCGCGAAGCGCAGCGCGAACCATACTGCGAGGCCTACGAGGCCCAGGCTGACGAAGAACAGCGCCAGATTGAAGCGCAACTGCAACGCACGCGCCCGCAGGGTCAGCGCTTCGTAGGCGGTCGAGATATTGGTCGCGGCCTGCCAGCTGCGGAAGGAATCCGCCTGCGCCGTGCGCGAATTGTAGAGATAAATTCCGCTCTCCCGATCGATCGGCGCCAGCGCTTCGATGCGGCCTTCGCTGCCCTCGATCGCGACAGGTTCCCCGCGCCGCACCCGATCGAGAAACCGTTCCGCGAACGCCGCCGGTTCGGTGCCTTCGTTCACGCCGTACAGGAAGGCGGTGCGCACTGTACCATCCGGCATGGCCTGCAGAATCGCGCTTTCGCTGATATCGCGCGGTTCGGCCTGGTAGCGGTAATAGTTCGGAAAAGCCTCGTTCACCAGCGATCCGCGTTCGAGATAGAACCGCATATCGCCCGCCATGGCCACGGTCTCGTTACCGACATCGACCTGATTTTCTTCGTAGAAACTTTCGGCGAGTTGCCGCGTGTTCTCCATCAGCCCCCGCGAATTGTCGGAGAACCAGAAATCCACGCCGGACTGGAACAGGAAGGCCGCGAATCCGGCCACCAGCAGAGTCGGCACGGCAGCGATCAGGGAGAAGAGGAAGACGAGGCGGACATGCAGGCGCGCCGTGCTGCCCGCCGCGCGCCGGATCGCCATCCTGCGTCCGAGCAGGACGAGCAGCGCCATTGCCGGAACCAGCGTCCCCACCAGAAGGCCCGCCACCTGACGCGAGGGCAGCGACTGGCCGCCCGGCGGCGCTTCGGAAAAGGTTAGCCAGGTGCTCGCCACCATGGCCAGAAAGGCGGCAGCGAAAAAGATTTCGAGCAGGAAGAAGACGTTCGAACGCCGCGCCGCGACCACGAACCGGCGCAGCCACCGGGGTGTGGGTCGCGAAGAGGAAAAGGCCTGGCTTGCCATCGTTGCTCAGTTACCACGATGGTGTGGCCTATATGCAAGCCCAAATTCGCCGAAACGCCCGCTACCGTCGCCGGGCGAAGCGCTCGGGCTCGATTTCCAGCTCGTCGAGCTTCTTGCGCAGGGTGTTCCGGTTGATGCCGAGCAATTCGGCCGCGCGCAATTGGTTGCCGTCCATCGCGCGCAATGCATGTTCGACCAGCGGTTTTTCGAACCGCGCCAGAGCTGCGTGATAGAGCGTTCCGGGCCGGGGGGCGTTTTCCGCCAGAAACGCATCGAGCGCGGCGGCAAATCCGTCTGTCGCAGGGGTGCCGGGCGCGCGGGTCTCGCCCGCCACGACCTCTTCGACGAGCGACCGGTCGATCGCTTCCTGCCGCGCATTGAGCGCCAGGCGAAAGACGACATTGCGCAATTCACGGACATTGCCGCGCCAGGGCAATGCCGCGAGTTCTTCCACCGCCCCGTCCGTAATCGTGTGGCGCGACAGGCCTTCGTTTGCGGCCAGCCCAAGGAAATGGCGAGCAAGCGCGGCGATATCCTCGCGCCGCTCGCGCAGGGGCGGCAATTCGATCGGCACCACGTTGAGGCGATAGAACAGATCCTCGCGGAACGTGCCGGCCGCGATCATCGGGCCGAGCGCGCGGTTGGTGGCGGCGACGATGCGCACGTTCACCGCGATTTCGCTGCGCCCGCCGACCCGGCGAATGCTGCCCGATTGCAGCGCGCGCAGCAACCGGGTCTGCGCTTCGGAGGGCATGTCGCCGATTTCGTCTAGAAACAGCGTGCCGCCATTGGCCTGTTCGAACTTGCCGATCGTCTGCGCCACCGCACCGGTAAACGCGCCGCGTTCGTGGCCGAACAATTCGCTCTCGATCAGATCGTGCGGGATTGCCGCCATGTTGATCGCCACGAAAGGCCCCGTGCGGCGCGATCCCAATTGATGGATCGCCTCTGCGACCAATTCCTTGCCCGTGCCCGATTCGCCGGTGACGAGCACGGTCAGATCGTTGCGCAGCACCTTGGTGATCATGCGATAGACGCCCTGCATCGCCTGACTGCGGCCGATGAAGGGAAGGCCTTGCTCACTCGGCCCGCTGTCACCGCCCTGCCCGACATTTCGCTGGACTGCCTGCGCCACCGCTCTCAGCAGCGCGTCGAGATCGAAGGGCTTAGGAAAATATTCGAACGCCTCGCTGTCGCTGGCGCGCACGGCGGTGTCGAGCGTGTTCTGGGCGCTCAGGACGATCACCGGCATATCGGGCGCGCGTTTGCGCAGCGCCGCGATATCGTCGAGCCCGTCGCCATCCTCGAGCACGATGTCGGTCAGCATCACGTCGAACCGGGTTTCGGCCAGCAATTCGTCGCGCCTGGCGATCGATGTGCAGGCCGCCACGTGATAGCCTTCGTCACCCAAGGCTTCCGAAACGACCGTGGCGATGGCGCGATCGTCCTCGACCAACAGGACCGAAAAGCTCATGCGCCCGCTCCTTCGGCGACCGGCAGGTTGATGCGAAAGTGAGTAAGCCCCGCGCGCTCGTCACGCTCGTGGCTCACGCGGCCGCCCAGATCGCGGACCAGCTTTCGCACGAGGGCGAGGCCGAGGCCCTGCCCGCCAGTCTTTCCGGTCACGAAGGGTTCGAAGATATGATCGCGTAACGTAGGATCGACGCCCGGACCCGTGTCGCTGACGATGATTTCGATCGGAAGCCGCGTGCTCTTGCCGAAGCGGATCGCATTGAAGACCAACCCACTGGCAAAGCGCGTGCGCACTGTGACCGTGGGATGTTCGGCATCGCCCGCCGCGTCGCAGGCATTCGCCACCAGATTGATAAGGACCTGCTCCAGCGTCGCGGCGTCCGCTGCGACAGGCGGCAACGACGGATCGAACGCCTCGTCGATCGATACGCTACCGTCGCGCCCTGTCGAAACCGTGGCGATCGCATTCCGGATCGCCTGATGAAGATTGCAGGGCTCTTTCGAAGGCGTTGCAGGCCGACTGCCGAGCTGCTGCATCCGATCGACGAGCTGCGCGATGCGGTCCACCTCTCCCGCGATAAGGCGTGCGAGCGGACGGTCGCGGTCGCTCGCGCGGCGTTCGAGCAACTGGCTTGCCCCGCGGATGGCGGACAGGGGGTTCTTGATTTCATGCGCCAATACGGCGGGGGCGCGCAGTTCGACGCGCTCATCGCCATCCTCGTCACGCTCTCCCTGCCCGATTTCCGAGAAGGTCAGCACGCGCCAACCCGGATGGGCGGGCACGGGCGAACAGGTCAGATTGACGCGCCGCTGCCGATCATCGACCGTCAGCGTCAGGTCCCGCGCCACGAATTGCGCTTCGGGATCGGCGAGAAGCGCGGAAATACGCGGCTCCTCGAACCGCGCGAATGCGGCGACGGGCCTGCCGCGCAGCCGCGCTTCGCTGCGTCCGAACAGTTCCTCGGCCACCGGATTCACCTGCGCGATCCCATGGTCGGGATCGATGACCATTACCGCGAAGACCATGCCGGCGATCAGCACCGCAGGATCGGGCATCGCCAGCGCAGCCGTCACGCGGCGCGCCGATGCAAGAACGGTTCGTAGAATTTCTCGATTTCGGCAAGCACGACAGTGGGATCGTCGATGAAGTTCGCACGGTGCCTGAACTCGGCGGAGCCGTGCATTCCCTTGGTATACCATCCCAGATGCTTGCGCGCGATCTTCACGCCGACATCCTCTCCATAATGCTCGAGCATCTCGCGGTAATGGCCGACAAGCACTTCATATTGCTCGTCGAAGCTCGGGCTCGCAATCGTCTCGCCTGTCCGCCACCAGTGCATGATCTGCGCCAGAAGCCACGGTTTTCCGTAAGCGCCGCGCCCGATCATCACGCCATCGGCGCCCGATTGCTCCAGCGCGGTTGCCGTATCTTCGACAGTGCAGATATCGCCATTCACGATGACGGGGATGGAGACCGCCTCCTTGACCTTGCGGACGAAAGCCCAGTCCGCACTGCCCTTATACATCTGGTTACGAGTGCGCCCGTGGACGGTAATCATGCGAACGCCCAGATCCTCGGCGATCTTGGCCAGATCGGGCGCGTTGAGGCTGCCGTGATCCCAGCCCATGCGCATCTTGACCGTCACCGGCACGTCCACCGCCTTGACCGTCGCTTCCATCAGCTTCGTTGCCAGCGGCACTTCGCGCATCAGCGCCGATCCGGCGAGACCGTTGACCACCTTCTTGACCGGGCAGCCGAAATTGATGTCGATGATGTCGGCACCGCGATCCGCGTTGAGCTTGGCGGCTTCGCCCATGGACACGGGATCGCAGCCGACCAGCTGCATCGACACCGGCTCTTCGATCGGATCCCAGGCGGCCTTCTGAACGCTCTGGCGCGTCTCTCGGATCGCGGCCTGGCTGGCGATCATCTCGGTCACGTTGAGGCCCGAGCCATAGCGGCGCACGAGCTTGCGGAACGGTAGATCGGTGACGCCGGTCATCGGCGCCAGGATCACCGGCGTGTCGATCGTGACATTGCCGATGGCGATGGGCCGGGGCGGGACCGGAGGGAGGGGGAGTTGGGTCATATCGATTGCGTGCCTAAATATTGGGCAGGCACATAGTGCATTGCAGCGAAATCGGCAAGGCGCTAGCCCGCCCCTCGTATGGTCGAACGCGCCCCCACCCCTCCCTCGCCCGCCCGGGCGTTTGCCGCTGTGATCGTCGCGGCGGGGCAAGGCCTGCGAGCAGGGCAGCAGGTGCCGAAGCAGTTCGCCATTTGGCGCGGTAAGCCGGTTTTGCGCCATTCGGTCGAGGCCCTGCTTAACCAAGGAGCCGAGCGCATCGTCGTCGCGATTCCGCAGGGCGCGGACGATTTAGCTGCGGCAGCGCTTTCCGGGCTCGACCGGGTCGAGACGGTCATCGGCGGCGCTACGCGTCAGGCTTCGGTCCGGCGTGCTCTCGATCGACTAGCCGACCGACCGCCGGAGAATGTCCTGATCCATGACGCGGCGCGCCCGTATCTTCCGCAAGAGGTAACCGACCGCTTGATAGCGGCGCTCGAAGAACACTCCGGCGCCATCCCCGTGCTGCCGGTGGTCGACAGTCTCGCGGTGGACCGCGACGGGATCATGGACGGCACCGCCGATCGCGAGACGCTGCGACGCGTGCAGACACCGCAGGCGTTTCGCTTCGACGCGATCCTCGCCGCCCATCACGGCTGGGAAGGCAAACCCCTGGCCGGTGACGATGCGCAGGTGCTGCGCGCAGCCGGGCAGGACGTCGCGCTTGTTCGCGGGCATGAGCGGCTCGCCAAACTCACTTTCGCGGAGGATTTCATGACGGGATTGCCGCCGGTCCGCACCGGCCTGGGATACGATGTCCATCGCCTGGTCGCGGGCGAGGAGCTTTGGCTGGGCGGGATCGAGATCGCCCACGACAAAGGCCTGTCGGGCCATAGCGATGCCGACGTGGCGCTCCATGCGCTGACCGACGCGTTGCTGGGCGCGATCGCAGATGGCGATATCGGCAGCCACTTCCCGCCCAGCGATCCGCAATGGAAGGGCGCGCGATCGAGCCAGTTCCTCGAACATGCAGTCAAGTTGGTCCGCGCGAAGGGCTACACGGTCGGCAATATCGACCTGACCATCATCTGCGAGGAGCCCAAGATCGGCCCGCACCGTGCCGCCATGCGGGCGCGGATCGCAGATCTGCTCGGCGTTGACATCGATCGCGTATCGGTGAAGGCCACCACCACGGAACGGCTTGGTTTTACCGGGCGTGGCGAAGGGATTGCCGCGCAGGCGGTCGCCACGCTGGTTCTCGACTGACGGGGGAAATGCGCAGATGACCAAACTCATATTCTGTCTCGCGCCTCTGGCCGCCATGGCCGCCGCGCCGCTCTCGGCCCAGGCCGATCCGACGCCGGAGCAGGTCGAGGCGGCGACGCGCTACGCCCTGCCCCACCTTTTCGAAGGGTTCCGCGCCACCTGCGGCGATACGCTGTCCGCCGACGGCTATCTGGCGACCGAGGGCGATCGTCTCCAGACCAAATTATCCGATGGCGCCGACGCCTATTGGCCCCGGGCGAAGACTGCGATGATCAATCTCGCCTCGCAGAGAGGCGGCGAAGCATCGAGCGAACTCGATATGTTCGCGTCCCTGCCCGATGAAAGCCTGCAGCCCTTGGTCGACGGGCTGGTCTTCGCCCTCGTCGCGACCGAGCTCAAGACGGAACAGTGCGGGAGTGTCGAACGCGCACTGGCCCTGCTCGACCCGATGCCGGTCGAAAACATCGCCGGATTGATCGGCTTTATGTTCGAAATGGTCCAGAACGATAAAGACGCGTCCGCCGAGGACTCAAAGGCGATGGAAGAGCGGCAATGACGGACGGGCTGCTTCCCAGCGATATCGAGGCTCTGGCGCGCAAGGTCGTCGAAGCCAATGCGCAGGCCGGGCGCACAGTGGCGCTGGCGGAAAGCTGCACCGGCGGCCTCGTCGCTGCTGCGCTGACCGAAGTACCCGGTTCTTCTGCCGTCTTCGATCGCAGCTACGTGACCTATTCGAATGCCGCCAAGCGAGAGATGCTCGGCGTTTCGAGCGAGATCATCGAGACGTTCGGCGCGGTTTCGATCGCATGCGTCTGGGCTATGGCGAAGGGCGCGCTGGAGCGTAGCGGCGCCGATGTGGCGGTCGCGATCAGCGGCGTCGCAGGGCCCGGCGGCGGGACCAAGCTGAAGCCGGTCGGCACGGTCGTTTTCGCGCGCGTGACGCGCCACTCGGAAAGCGAGCCCGAAGGCGAACTCAAATTGTTCGATGGACCTGATCGCGCCGCGATCCGGCGCGAGGCTGCGCTGTGGGCGCTCGAACTGCTCATGCCTCACGGCAAAGAGCAGGCCGAGCCGAGCGAAATCTAGGTCGTTCCGGGGGCCTGTTCGCGCCCGTAGAGATCGTCGGCGCGCTTTTCGAACGCTTCAACCATCTTGCGGAAAGCGCGGTCGAAATATTGGCCGGCCAGCGCTTCGAACACGGCGTTGCGGAAGGTGAACTGGACGCAGAAATCGATCTCGCACCCGCCATCCTCGGTCGGGCGGAAGACCCAGCTATTATCGAGATCGCGCAAGGGACCGTCGAGATAATGAACGTCGATCCGGTTGGGCCGATCCTTGGTGACGCGCGAGGTGAACTTCTCGCGGATCGCCTTGAAGCCGACCAGCATGTCCGCCGTCATCTCTTGCTCGGTGTCGGATCGTACACGCGTGGCGACCACCCACGGCAGGAATTCGCCATAGCGGCCGACATCGGCCACCAGGTCGAACATCTGCTCGCAGCTATAGGGGAGCCTGCGCGTCTCGCGGCTGCCCGGCATCAGCGCGCGGCTTTCTTCGCCAGCTTCGCCTCCCGCGCGGCGCGCATCTGGGCGAAATCGTCGCCCGCGTGATAGCTGGAGCGTGTCAGCGGGCTGGACGCGACCTGGAGAAATCCCTTGGCGCGCGCGATCGAACCGTAAGCGGCGAAAGCCTTGGGCGTCACGAAATCCTCGACCTTGGCGTGTTTCGGGGTCGGCTGCAAATACTGGCCCATGGTGATGAAATCGACATCCGCACTGCGCATGTCGTCCATCACCTGGTGAACTTCCAGCCGCTGTTCGCCCAGCCCCAGCATGATGCCGGACTTGGTAAAGATCATCGGATCGTGGGCCTTCACTTCTTCCAGCAGACGCAGCGAGGCATAATAGCGCGCGCCGGGGCGGATGGTGGGATAGAGCCGCGGCACGGTTTCGAGATTGTGATTGTAGACGTCCGGCCCCGCCTCGCAGATCGCCTCGACCGCAGGGCGCATCTTGTTGCGGAAATCGGGAGTCAGGATTTCGATCGTCGTCTCGGGTGTCTCGCGCCGCAGCGCTTGGATCACCTTCACGAATTGCCCCGCCCCGCCATCGGGCAGATCGTCGCGATCGACGCTGGTGATGACGATGTGGTTGAGGCCCATCTGCCCCGCCGCGATGGCAACGTTTTCCGGCTCCATCGGATCGACGAGGCGCGGCATCCCGGTCTTCACGTTGCAGAAGGCGCAGGCGCGCGTGCAGACATCGCCCAGGATCATGACGGTGGCGTGCTTCTTGTCCCAGCATTCGCCGATATTGGGGCAGGCCGCTTCTTCGCAGACGGTGTTGAGCTTCAGATCGCGCATCAGCTTGCGCGTCTCGTGATAGCCCTTGCTGACCGGCGCCTTGACCCGGATCCAGTCCGGCTTGCGCTGGCGGGTCGGGCGGCCCTCTTCTCTCGGTGTCTCGGGCTGCGGAGCGGAGGAAAGATCGTTCATGGCCGCTCACCTAGGCGTCCCACAACCGAGGTGCAATGGGGCCTATTGCCGTAGGGGGAACGCCTAGCTAAGCGACCGCCCATGGACCCGACAGTCATCCAGACATTCACCTCTCCGGTGATCCTCTTTTTCCTGCTGGGCATCTTCGCGGCAGTCGTCCGGTCCGACCTCGCCATTCCGGAAGCCATCGCCAAGGGCTTGTCGCTCTATCTCATGGCGGCCATCGGACTGAAGGGCGGCCTCGCGGTATCGAAGTCCGGTATCGACGGAACCGTAATCGCCGCGCTGCTTGCGGGCACATTCGCGGGGTTCGTCATCCCTATCTTCGCCTATGCTCTGCTCAAAGGGTTCGGCAGGCTGGACCGCATCAATTCCGGCGCGGTCGCAGCGCATTACGGTTCGATCAGCGTGGTGACCTTCGTGACCGCCGTCGAGATTCTGGGTGCGCAGGCGCGCGAACCGGCGGGGTTCATGGTTGCCGTCATGGCGGCGATGGAAGCTCCGGCCATTCTGAGCGGACTGATGCTGGCGCGCGGTTTCGGCAAGAGCGGTGAGGCCGGTGACCAGAATACGGGTGAGATGCTGCGCGAGGTTCTCACCAATTCCTCGATCGTGCTCCTGCTGGGCGCCTTTGCCATCGGTCTTGCCGGAGGGGAGCGCGGCTTTGCCGAAGTCAGCCCGTTCTTCGAGGCCGGTTTCAAAGGCGTCCTGTGTTTCTTCCTCTTGGATATGGGCCTGATCGCCGCGCGTAGGATCATGGATTCGCGGGCTATTACGTGGAGGCTGGCGAGTATCGCGGTCATCCTGCCGCTGATCAACGGCGCGGCCGGGACTGCGCTGGGCGTCGGCATCGGCCTCGATACGGGGTCCGCTGCCGCGCTCGGCGTATTGTGCGCCAGTGCCAGCTACATCGCCGTTCCCGCCGCCATGCGTCTTGCTCTGCCCGAAGCCGATCCGGGTATTTATCTGACCATGTCGCTCAGCATCACCTTTCCGTTCAACGTCCTGGTCAATATCGGGCTGATAAGCGCCTTCGCGGCCTATTTGACCGGTAGTGGAGTGGTCGCACCATGATCGAAACCGTTACGCGCAAGCGCATCGAAATCCTTTCGGACACCGCGCTGTTGAAGCGCGTGACCGATGCGATCGAACGGGCCGGGATCACGGGCTGGTCCGTCACCCCGGTGCTTTCCGGCAAAGGAAGCGAAGGTCGCTGGCGGGAAGAGCGGGTCACGGGAACGGACAAGGTCGTCGTGCTGACGATCGCCGCGCAGGACAAGGCGATGAAGCTCGCCGAAGACCTGGCTCCCGTTCTCACGAAATTCGGCTTCATCCTGAGCATGTGGGACGTTGAGGTGATACGCGGCGAACGGTTCTGATTGGTGCTTGCCGCGCGAGATAACGGAGATTTGCATGCCTGAATTCGTCGACCTTCTGGAAGGATACCGCCGCTTTCGCGAAGGAACCTATCCTCGCCAACGTGACCGTTTCGAAGAAACCGCGATGGAAGGCCAGTCGCCGAAGACTCTGATCATCGGCTGCAGCGACAGCCGGGTCGATCCGGCCCAGATCTTCGATGTCGATCCCGGTGAGATTTTCGTGGTCCGCAATGTCGCTGCGCTTGTGCCACCCTTCGAAACGACACCCGGCCTGCATGGTGTTTCGGCTGCAGTGGAATTCGCCGTGCAGATGCTGAAGGTGAGCCAGATCATGGTCATGGGCCATGGGCGATGCGGCGGGTGCCAAGCTGCACTCTCACGGGACTTCCTCGATTCCGAACCGGGCCAGGGCGGTTTCGTGGCCAACTGGATCAAGCTCCTCGACGAGGCGCGCGAGCCCGTGGCCTCCAAGCATGGTACCACGGGCCGAAAGGCGGAGCTGGCGATGGAATTCGCGGCAATCCGGCAGAGCCTCGCCAATCTGCGCACCTTCTCGTGGATTAAGGAGAAGGAAGACGCCGGAGAGCTCACGCTGCGCGGTACGCATTTCTCGATCATGGAATGCGTGCTCTATACGCTCGACGAGGACACCGGCGAATTTCTGCCCGAAGATTGAACCACTCCCTTCCGGCCTTGCGCGCTCCATCCTTGTGCGCTCCAACCTTGCGCACTGGGGCCTAGCGCGTCATGGGCGGGGCATGACCGACGCAATCCTCAAGAACATCGCCCTGCTGATCGACGCGGACAACACCACGCCCAAGGGCATCGATCCGGTGCTGACCGTCATGGCCGAATTGGGCCAGGTCAATATCAAGCGGGCCTATGGCAATTTCGCCAAGAACAATCTCGCCAATTGGGACAAGATCACCCACAAATACGGCATCCGTCCCCAGCAGCAATTCGATCTGACGGCGGGCAAGAACGCCACCGACATGGCGATGACGATCGATGCGATCGACCTGCTTTACCAAGGCAAGGTCGACGGGTTCGGGATCATGAGTTCCGACAGCGATTTCACCCCGCTCGTCACCCGGCTGAGGCAGGACGGGCTGGTCGTCTACGGCTTCGGCAGCACCAGCAAGACGCCGGCCGCCTTCAAAAGCGCCTGCACCCGCTTCATCGACATCGATGCCTTGATAAAAGGCGCATCCGACGAACCGGAAACTCCGAAGGCGCGGGCCGCCACCGGTAAGGGACAGATCGACGACGAGCTGGTCGAATTGCTCGGCAATGCCTGGAAGGCCGCCAAGCGCGACGACAAGGGCTTCGCGCCAATGGGCGAGGTCGGCAAAATCGCCGGCAACCGCTCCAGCTTCGATGTGCGCAATTACGGATACAAGCGCCTCTCCGACCTTTTCGAAGCCATCGATCAGTTCCAGGTCGACCGGCGCGACAATAACGGCATGTACGTCAAACGTCTGCGCTGAGCCGACTCCATAAATTCGCAGCGCAAAGAAAAAGGCGCGGCAGGCCGAAGCCGCCGCGCCTTTTCTCTAGTAAGGGCTAATTCTTTATGAGGATCAGGAGCCCGCCTGCTGCGTGGTGTAGATCGCCCACAGATTGGCGATCGCCTGCCGCGCGCCTTCGACTCGATTGAAAGTCGCTTCGGCTTCGGCATACTTGCCCTGATCGAGCTGCGCGATGCCCATCCGCGTCAGAACCAGCGGCGTGTTGGCTCCCGGCATGGTCGCGGCCTTGGCGAAGAACTCCTCGGCATCGGCGGCGCGGCCATAGCTGAGGAACGCGTTACCCGCAGCCATCACGGTGACGAGATTGGCGTTCGCAGCGCGAGCATCCTTGGCAAGCTCAGGTAGCTCCGTCTCGTCGGTCTTCACGCGCTTGGCGGCTTCGGCCCGCGCCTCGCTAACGAACGTGTTGCTACGGTCCAGATTGCCGCTGGCATAACCTTCATCGATCACGGCCACGACTTCGCCGGGCAGTTTGCGCGGATCGGCCTGGTCGATATATTCCAGATACTGATTGCTCTGCCGCAGACCATCGACGCGACGGGCCAGTCGCAGAAGATCGAGCGAATCCTCGCCGCCGATTTCCGACGTGTTGTAGAGAATGCCGATCGCATCGCCCCAGCTGGTGGCGCTGGGATAATCGCGGACATACATGCTCGAATATTCGCGCGCCTGCGCATCGAGCTGATTGTTGTAAGCCATCGCCAAACCGCGCCTGATCCACGCTTCGTCGACCGGTTGACCCGCCTGCCGCTTCGCTTCGATAGCTTGGCTCAGATAGGTCACACCATCGGCGAACCGTTCTTCCTGAAAATAGGTCTCGGCGATCGACGGAGTCAGATCGTTCTCGGTATATCCGAGTTCCATCGCCCGCTCGAAATAGGTGCGCGCCGCAGACCAATCTTCGTCCTGGTAGGCGAGCTGTCCGGCTTGAAGGTAGTATCCCGGCTGACTTTCTGCCGGAACCTTGCCGCTCTGGAGCATCATGTCGAGACCCTGGCGCCGCAGAGCCGTATCACTCAACTTGCTACCGGTGGCGTAAACGAGACTGCCAGCCACATTTCGGTCGTCGTCGTTTTCGATGGCTGCAATTACTCCGGGAAGCGCGGCCTTTACCGCCTCGACATCTCCATCCTTGTCGAGCTGCTGCACCGGATTATAGGCCGCCACGAAGCCCTTCGAATATTGCGGCTTGGCGGCCTTATCGTCGTCCTTCTTTTTCTTCTGCGCGGCGGCGGGTGCTTCCAGCGCGGTCACGGACAGCACGCCGCCCATGCCCAGCGCGAGCGCCAGAGCGAGAGTGGACGAACGCTTGGAAAAAACGGAAAATCGCATAAATTTGCTCCCAAGAGTGGTAGATGAGGGCTTCCCATTAAAGCCCCGCCCGATGGTCGGGCGGTCGTTTGCCTGCAAGGCCCCTCGATTGCAAATAGGTCTAGGCAAAATCGGCTGAATAGCGTTTGAATGCCGCACGATGCGGCGGTTCATTTGCCTTGCCGTGCCGCCAGAGCCCGGATGTGTGGATAAAGCGCATCATGGGCCCGCCCGGTTCCCCGGTTCAGGTGGCGCAAGGGCGCTTTTTGCCCTAACCTCTCCCCATTCCACTATCCTTTTGATTATCGAGAAGACGCAGTCTTGAGCGACGATACCGATTTGATCGAACCTGCCCCGTATGGCGGCGACGAATACGCCCGCATCGACATCGTCGATGAAATGAAAACCAGCTATCTCGATTACGCGATGAGCGTGATCGTGAGCCGCGCGCTCCCCGATGTGCGCGACGGGTTGAAGCCGGTCCATCGCCGCATCCTTTTCGCCAGCCAGGAAGGCGGCTTCGTGGCCGGGCGACCCTATCGCAAGAGCGCCAAGATCGTCGGCGACGTGATGGGCAATTACCACCCGCACGGCGACAGCGCGATCTACGATGCGCTGGCCCGCATGACGCAGGACTGGTCGATGCGCGTGCCGCTGATCGACGGTCAGGGCAATTTCGGATCGATGGACCCCGATCCGCCCGCCTCCATGCGCTATACCGAAGCGCGTCTGGCACGTGTCGCGAATGCCCTGCTCGACGATCTCGACAAGGACACGGTCGATTTCACCGACAATTACGACCAGTCGCGTCAGGAGCCGACGGTCCTGCCCGCGCGCTTCCCGAACCTGCTGGTCAACGGCGCGGGCGGCATCGCGGTCGGCATGGCGACCAATGTCCCGCCGCACAATCTGGGCGAGGTGATCGACGGCTGCTTCGCTTATATGGACAATCCCGCGATCACGTCGGAAGAATTGTTCGAGATCATTCCCGGTCCCGATTTCCCCACCGCGCCGCTGATCCTCGGCAAATCGGGTGCCCGTTCGGCCTACACCACCGGCCGCGGATCGATCCTGATGCGCGCCCGGCACGAGATCGAGGAAAAGCGCGGAGAGCGCCGCTCGATCGTCCTGACCTCAATCCCCTATCAGGTCGGCAAGAACGGCCTCGTCGAAAAAATCGCCGAAGCCGCGAAGGAAAAGCGGATCGAGGGGATTTCGGACATCCGCGACGAAAGCTCGCGCGAAGGGGTGCGCGTGGTCGTGGATCTGAAGCGCGACGCTTCACCCGAAGTCGTGCTCAATCAGATCTGGCGCTATTCACCCGCGCAGGCGAGCTTCCCGGCAAACATGCTGGCGATCCGCGGCGGTCGGCCCGAAACGCTGACGCTGCGCGATTTCATCCAGGCCTTCATCAGTTTCCGCGAACAGGTCATCACGCGACGCACCAAATTCGAACTGAACAAGGCGCGCGAGCGGGCGCATATCCTGCTCGGCCTCGTGGTCGCGGTCTCGAACATGGACGAGGTCGTGGCGATGATCCGCGGCTCCTCCAATCCGTCCGAAGCGCGCGGCAAGCTGCTCGCCAAGGAATGGCCGATCGGCGACATCGCGCAATATATCGCGCTGGTCGAAGCGATCGAGCCGGATGCCGAGCAGGAAGGCGGCACCTATCGCCTGTCCGAACGGCAGGTGAAAGCCATCCTCGACTTGCGCCTCCACCGCCTGACCGCGCTGGGCCGCGACGAGATCGGGGACGAGCTGAAAGAGCTGGCGATTGCGATCGAGGAATATCTCGCGATCCTGGGCGACCGGGTGAAGCTCTACGCCGTGATGCGCGAGGAATTGCAGGAAATCCGCGACGCCTATGCCACTCCGCGCCTCAGCGAGATCGCACCGGCCTGGGACGGCCTCGAGGACGAGGATCTTATCGAGCGCGAGGAGATGGTCGTCACCGTGACGCACGGCGGCTACATCAAGCGTACCCCGCTCACGACCTTCCGCGCCCAGGCGCGTGGCGGCAAGGGCCGCAGCGGTATGGCGACCAAGGACGAGGACGCGGTGGTCGAATTGTTCGTCACCTCGACGCACAATCCGGTCCTGTTCTTCACCAATACCGGCCGGGTCTATCGCCTCAAGGTCTGGAAGCTGCCCGAAGGCGGCCCGCAGACCAAGGGGCGCCCGATGGTCAACCTCTTGCCGCTGGGCGATGACGAGCGCGTCACCAACGTGCTGCCCCTGCCCGAAGACGAGGCGGAGTGGGACAAGCTCAACATCGTGTTCGCCACCGAACAGGGCATGGTGCGGCGCAATTCGATGGACGCTTTCACCAACGTGCCCTCCAACGGCAAATACGCGATGGGCTTCGTGGAAGACAGCGGGGATCGGCTGGTGGGCGTGCGCCTGCTGAGCGAGGGTCAGGAGATTTTCCTCGCTTCCGATTCGGGTAAGGCGATCCGCTTCCAGGCCACCGATGCACGCGAAACCAAGAGCCGTACGGGTATCGGCGTGCGCGGCATGACGCTGAAGGGCGGCGCGAAGGTCGTTTCCATGGCGGTGCTCGACGCAGGCGAGCCGGAGACCGAAATTCGCGAAGCCTATCTGCGCAGCGCGACCTGGAAGAACAACGACGCCGAAGCGACTCTGCCGCAAGACAAGGCTGCCGAACTGGCCGACAGCGAGGAGTTTATCCTGACGTTGACGGCGAACGGTTACGGCAAGATTTCGTCCAGCTACGAATACCGCACGATCGGGCGCGGTGGTCAGGGGCTGACGAATATCGGCGAGCCGTCCTCCAATCCGGACCGCAACGGCCCGGTGGTGGCCAGCTTCCCGGTCAAGCATGGATCGCAACTCATGCTGGTGACCGATCAGGCGAAGCTGATCCGTCTGCCGATCCATTTCCGCCATCTGATCGAAAACGGCTTCGACACGCATTCGGGCTATTCGATTTCGGGTCGCGGATCTTCGGGCGTTCGCATCTTCAACGTGGCGAAAAACGAGCAGATCGTCGGCGCCGCACCGATCGACGAAACCGAGGAGCCGGAGAACGAGGCGGAAGAAGCGGTCGCGGACGAGATCGCCAGCCATGGCGGATCGATCCATCCGACCAGTCCGCACACCACCGCCCATTCGGACGACAATATCGACGGCGAACCGGACAGCGATTGAGCGTTAGCGTTGCAGGCCTTTTGCAGCCTTGTTGCGAAGGGTCTGCACCACCCCGGTCGCGATCATCAACTGGCCCACATAATAGAGCGGCCAGACGATCCAGTCCGCCAGCGCCGGATCGATCCGGCCCGCCTCGCGCGCGAAAATCGCCAGGTCCGACGCGACGAACAGCAAAGTGCCCAATCCCACCCGGTAGCGCGGGAAACGGCTGACCCAGGCCGATGCGCTCATCGCGGCAAGCGTGCAGGCATACAACGTCGCGAGGTGCCAATTCGGCTGCGGCCAGGTCAGCAGAGCAGTGATCGCGGGAACCAGAATGGCGATCGCAAGCGCCGCGCCCATCTGGCTACCATGACGCTTCTGCCTCGGATTGCGCCAATACAGCGCAATGGCGACGAGATGCGCGAGAGCGAAAATCGCCGCGCCGAACAGGAAGGAAACTTCGAGCACCATGTCGGCAAGCGCCGACAAACCAAGCACGAGCGCGACCAGTACCCCATCGGTCCCGCTGCTTCGCCGCGCCGCATAGATCGCCAACAAGCCCACACCTAGGCCCTTGAGCGGAATAACGAAAAGGCCGGGCAAAGTGTCGCCCCAGACGAAGTAGCAGAGCGAGAAAATCAGGCTCGCCAGCAACCACGGCCGGTGATCGATGAGGGCTTTATGGGGGCGGTTCGGCATGATCGCCGCATGGCCCGCTTTGCTCACTACCACAAGGCGTCATCCCTGCGCGTTGAAAGCGCCGTATCTTTGCCCTAGCTGAGACGGCGATGGTTCATGATATTCAAATAATTGGCGGCGGTCTCGCCGGCAGCGAGGCGGCGTGGCAATTGGCGCGGCGCGGCTTTCGCGTCCGCCTGTCGGAAATGCGCGGTTCGGGTGAGATGACACCCGCGCACCAGACCGATGGCCTTGCCGAACTGGTCTGTTCCAACAGCTTTCGATCCGACGACAGCGACAAGAACGCGGTCGGCCTGCTGCACGATGAAATGCGGCGGCTGGACAGCCTGGTAATGCAGGCGGGCGAAAAAGCACGCGTTCCCGCCGGATCGGCCATGGCCGTCGATCGCGACGTATTTTCCGCCGAAGTCGAGCGCGCCCTGAAGGAGCATCCGAACGTCACGGTAGTGCGCGAACGGGTCGATGCTTTGCCGGAAAGCGGGCCGACGATCGTCGCCACCGGGCCTTTGACCGCGCAATCGCTGGCCGAAAGTATCGTGCAAGCGACTGGACAGGACCGTCTCGCTTTCTTCGACGCGATCGCGCCCATCGTGCATCGCGACAGCATCGACATGGACATCTGCTGGATCCAATCGCGCTGGAACAAGCGGACCGAAGCGTCCAACGAAGAGGGCGATTACATCAACTGCCCGATGACGAAGGAGCAGTATTACGCGTTCCATCAGGGTCTGATGGACGGCGAGAAGACCGAATTTCGCGAATGGGAAAAGGACACGCCCTATTTCGACGGTTGCATGCCGATCGAGGTGATGGCGGCGCGCGGCGTCGAAACGCTGCGCTTCGGTCCGATGAAACCGGTCGGGCTCGACAATCCGCGCGATACCACGCCGGAATTTCCACAGGGGCGCTGGCCCTACGCTGTCGTCCAACTGCGGCAGGACAATAAGCTCGGCACGCTGTGGAATATGGTCGGTTTCCAGACCAAGCTGAAACACGGCGCGCAGGTCGACCTGTTCCGCACCATTCCCGGACTGGAGAACGCGGAATTCGCGCGGCTCGGCGGGCTGCACCGCAACACGTTCCTCAATTCTCCGCTCGTGCTCGACCGGCAATTGCGCCTCAACCGCGCGGCCCACATCCGCTTTGCCGGACAGGTGACCGGGTGCGAGGGTTATGTCGAAAGCGCGGCGGTCGGCCTGATGGCTGGCCTGATGGCGGCAAACGAACTGGCCGGCCAGGATTGGGCCCCGCCCCCACGCACCACGGCGCTGGGCGCGCTTCTGTCGCACATCACCGGGGATGCGGAGGCCGAGACCTTTCAGCCGATGAACGTCAATTTCGGCCTGTTTCCGCCGCTGCACGAAGTCGGCAAGAAACAGCGCAAGGAAGCGTACACATCCCGCGCAAAGGCCGAGCTCGGCCCATGGTTGCGCCAGCTGGAGCCGATTCCCGCCTGATCCGGCCTAACACCGGCAGGCAGGCTTGGCCTTGCGCTTGGGCGCGGTCGTCGCGAATTCGGCGGGCGTCAGCGACAGGTTCCCATCCGCATCGGCGCCTTCGAACTTGTCGACCGTCGCCACGGCCCATTCTTCGAAATCCAGCAGATTGTTGCCGTCCTTGTCGAGCTTGCGAAAGGCATCGGTCCGGCTCGACAGCATCTCGGTGCGCGAGATCTTCCAGTCGCGATTGCGGTCGTAGCGGAAGAAGCGCCTTTGTTCCCGCGTCAGCTCGGTCGCCTCAGGCGGTTCCGGCCCGCGCAGATCGGCGGCATCGGCGCTCGGCAATTGGGGGTCTTCGAAGCTCTCGGTCGGTTCGGCGGGAACAGGCGGCGGGGCCCCCCGCTCCACCTCTGCGCGTCCCTGCCACCACACGAAGCCGATCCCGGCGAGCATCAGCGCGCACAACGCACCCAAGAGCCAGTTTCGCATGCCCACCCTTCCCCGAAAAGCCCCGCTCTTCATTTAGCGCCCCGTCAGCCCATGCCGCAAGACCGCGATAAGATCGCTTGGACGGGACAAGGGGGCCGCCCCGCTATGCAGCGCCCTTCGCCCGATCGCGTCGAACACGGTCAAAGGCCGTAGAGCCCGCGGCAGGCGTGGTGGCTTGGCGAGCTTCCGCCCCTCCCGCAACGCCAAGTCCCGCGCTTCAGGATCGCAGAGGCTCGCCGCCGCATCCGCCATGCTCCAGCGCTCGCTCGCCTGCGCGATAGCGGCCTCGTCGAAGCCGAGGCCAAGATGGCGGGCGAGAACCTGCCATCCGGCCCCCCGCCCCCGTCTGTAGGCTTCAAAGTCCGAAGCGTGCGGTGGCGAATTCGCCAACAGAGCCTCCCAGCCATCGACCACCTTACCGAGTTCCGAAGTGTCCGTATTCCATTCGGCAAGCTGCGCCAGCAACGGGTTACCGACCGGCCATTCCTCGCGCGGCTGGGCAAAGCGATCGCGCCACCATGCCAGCCTCATCTGCGCCAGAATGGGTTCGCTCGCCGTGAACACGAATTTGGCGAACTGCGCCTCCAGGGAAAGCAGAGTGGCGATCGCCGGGCGGGCATAGGCCGGCGCATAGCTCGTCGCGATTCGATGAATGAGACTGCGGTCCACTTGTCCTCCGGTGAAAGATCGCGGTTTACACAACGTTAGGCATAAAGCCGTACCCAAGCTTAACCGCAATCGCCGCATAGGGCCCGTCATGGGCCATTTCGCTGAGACCAATCCATGACGGCACGTTCAAGTGACAGGTTTTCCCTGAGAGCGTTGCGCGCCCATACCGGCGGTAACGTGCTCGCGATAGCGGCCGCCAGCATATTCCCGATCCTCGCCATCGTCGGCGGGACGGTGGATATGAGCCGCGCCTACATGGCGCAGGCTCAGCTTCAATCCGCTTGCGACGCCGGCGTCCTGGCTGGCCGCCGCGCATCGGGCCGTTCTGGCACGTACGGTGCGACGGAAAAGGCGAAAGCGAACAAGATGTTCAACGCCAATTTCGAGCCGGCCAAGCTCTCGGTCACGAACTCGAACTTCACCAGCAAGCGGGAAACGAACGAAGATATCTCGGGCGTCGCCACCGCCACCCTACCCACGATGATCATGGGCGTCTTCGCCTATGACGATTTCGATCTTAGAGTGGACTGCACTGCAGAACTGCAGATCACGAATACCGATGTCATGTTCGTGCTCGACACCACCGGATCAATGCTCGGAGCTCCTCTCGAAGGATTGAAGAATGCGGTTCGCGATTTTCATGTCGCCATGGCGACAGCGTCGATCCAGCCCGACACGCGTATCCGGTATGGGTTCGTCCCCTATTCCAGCACCGTCAACGCCAAATACCTGATTCAGAACAACCAATTGCCCGCAAGCTATTTCGGGACCTCGGCGACATTTACGACCCGCGAATCCGAGTTCAACACCCCGCGCGATATCGTCCAGAACGGGACGAAAACTTACGGGTCGACCGAAACATATTCCGGCAACGTGTACCGGAACGATTGCGACGGTAGCGGAAACGAATGGAGCAACGACTGGAATAACAGAACGACGACCGGCACCTCGCCCAATTTCGTTACCACATCCTACGAGTTCGTTTCCTACACGCACCAAGCTTACAACTGGCTTTTACAGTCTTACGGAACCTGCAAGCGACGTCGCGTATCGCAGCCCTTCACGATAAGACGCGTCTATAACTTCACGCAATATGTCTATCACGAAGCGCCGATCAGCACGACCGGACTGTCCGGCTTCGGGAACGTGCCGCTTGGCGTCCACGGTTCGTCGGCGTGGGTTGCGACCGCTGGAACCTACGACATGCGCGAACTGGCCGCGATGAATTCCACCAATTCATCGGGCATCAGCACCATCAATTCGTCGTGGAACGGTTGCGTCATGGAACGCGCCACCGTGCAAACGGCCAATTTCAACCCGGTCCCGGCTGGCGCGCGCGATCTCGATGTCGTGTCCGCCCCGCAAGGTGGCGTCGCGGATTCCTACTGGGCGCCGAATTGGACGGGCGTGATGTTCTATCGGAACACCTACGGGCCGGAATATACCATAGCCGAAAACAGCCAGCCTTCGGGCGGATTCATCGCCTGTCCGCAAAGCATGAGAGCGTTCACCACTGCGGACGTCTCGAGCACCACGGTGCCGGCCTGGGTGGAAAGCTATCTGTCGGGCCTGAACGCTGAAGGGGCGACCTACCACGACATCGGGATGATCTGGGGCGCGCGGATGGCGAGCAAGCGCGGCATAATGGCCGCGAACGTCAACGACCAACCCTACCGGTCCGCGTCCAGGCACCTCATCTTCATGACCGACGGCGCTCTCCAGCCCAACAGATATGCCGCGGGCAATTACGGGATCGAAATCTTCGCCAATCGAATAGCTCCGCAATATACGAACGATCTCGATCTCATCCCGTATCATTCTGCGCGGTTCCGGGCAGCCTGCGATGCGGCCAAGAACGAAGACCTCGTCGTATGGATGGTCGCCTTCGGCACGGCGATAACCGACGACATGCGATATTGCGCCACCGGCGACAGAGTTTACTTCGCATCCGACACCACGCAATTAAGGGCGCAATTCCGGACGATCGCCTCGCAGATCGCCAGCCTGAGGCTCGGCCAGTGACGCTTGCGCCAACCAATTCCTCGGCTCGTATCGTCGGCGATCAGCGCGGAACGACCATCATCGAATTCGCCGTGGTCGCGCCTGTTTTGCTGATGATCATCATGGGCGGCATGGAGATCGGCCATCTCGGATACGTGAAAGGCATCACGAGGGCCGCGCTCCAGGTGGCGGCACGGGATTCCGGCTTGGAATCCAACAGTTCGAGCCAAAACGCCGTCGATGCAGCGCTGCGCGATCGTATCAAAACCGTGATACCGAACGCCTCGATCTCTATCCAACGCCGCAGCTACACCGACTTTACCGACGTGAACACGCCGGAAGATTTCAACGACAGCAACGGAAACGGACTCTACGATCCGAACGAATGCTTCACCGACATGAACGGCAATGCGCGCTGGGATGCGGACCGCGGTCGTTCGAACAGCCAAGGCGGGGCTGACGATGTCGTTCTCTACACCGTAAGCGTTTCCTACAATAAGATTTTCCCGCTTTGGAAACTGATCGGGCAGCCTTCGACAAACGTGATCAGCGCCGAGACGACACTTCGGAATCAGCCTTTCGGTGTCCAGTCGCAGCAGATCGGGATGCGGATATGCCCGTAGGTTTTTTCAAGCGCATGCGGACCCGTCGGCTCTCCGCTTTCCGCTCCGACCAGAAGGGGCTTGCCCTTGTCGAATTCGCCTATGTCGCGCCGATCCTTCTCGTGCTCGGCATGGGAGGCGCCGAGTTGACGAATTATGCGCTGACACAGATGCGCATCAGCCAGCTTGCCATTTCGCTTGCCGACAACGCCTCCAGAGCTCGGCAATTCGTATCGGGAGCAGCCCCTCGATTTCGCGAACACGATGTTCGCCAGGTTTTTCAAGGGGCTCAATTGCAATCCGGTGGCCTCGACATCAAGGCCAATGGACGCATCGTGCTGTCGAGCCTTGAGCGAAATATCACCGGCGGCCAGTGGATTCACTGGCAACGCTGCTTTGGAGAGAAGACCAATTACGAGCCCCAGTATGGGCGGCAGGGGACCGGGGCGGTAGGAAACACTTATCCGGGGATGGGACCGAGCAGCAATCGGGTGACTGCCGAACAGAATTTCGCCGTGATGTACGTCGAAGTCGCCTACGAATACGAACCGCTGGTTTTCACGACGATCGTGCCTTCGCAGACCATACGCAAAAACGCCGCTATGTTCGTACGCGACGAACGCGACCTGACCGGCGATCTGCTGCGCGATCCGCGCTACGGCAATGTGTTCAATCCCTCACCCGCCGTTCCGGACGCAGACATCGACCTTTGCGCTTGAGCCGCCTATCGGCTCAATCCCGGTAGCACACCTTCTTTGCCGCCTCGACGATGCGCGGCGCATCGATGAGCGCGAGCTTTTCGAGATTGGCGGCATAGGGCAGCGGCACGTCTTCGTTGCAGACCCTGAGGACCGGCGCATCGAGATGGTCGAAGCCTTCCTCCATGCAGATCGCCGTCACTTCCGAGGCGATCGAGCACGTCGGCCAGCCCTCTTCCGCAATGACCAGGCGATTGGTCTTCGCCAGGCTGTCGAGGATCGTCTGCTTGTCGAGCGGGCGCAGGGTGCGAAGGTCGATGACTTCCGCCTCGATCCCTTCTTCCGCCAGCTTTTCCGCCGCTTCGAGCGAGAATCCGACACCGATCGAATAGCTGACGATGGTGACGTCCGATCCCTCACGGACGATCCGCGCCTTGCCGATCGGCAGGACATGATCGTCCAGCTGCGGCAATTCGAAGCTGCGGCCGTAGACCAATTCGTTTTCTAGGAAGACCACCGGATCTTCGCTGCGGATAGCCGCCTTCATCAGGCCCTTCGCGTCAGAGCTGTCATACGGCGCGATCACGATCAGACCGGGGACGCTGGCATACCAGGGGCCGTAATTCTGGCTGTGCTGCGCGCCGACGCGACTGGCCGCGCCATTAGGCCCGCGGAAAACAACCGGGCAGCGCATCTGGCCGCCCGACATGTAATTGGTCTTGGCCGCCGAATTGATGATGTGGTCGATCGCCTGCATGGCGAAATTGAAGGTCATGAATTCGACGATCGGCCGCAAACCGCCCATCGCGGCGCCGGTGCCGATACCGGCAAAGCCGTATTCGGTGATCGGCGTGTCGATCACGCGCTTGGGCCCGAATTCGTCGAGGAGCCCCTGCGTGACTTTGTATGCGCCCTGATATTCGGCGACTTCCTCGCCCATCACGAAGACGCGCTCGTCGCGACGCATTTCCTCGGCCATACCGTCGCGCAAGGCTTCGCGCACGCTGATGGTGAGCATGTTCGTGCCGGCGGGAATTTCAGGATCGGACTTGGGCTCCGATTTCGGTTTTTCCGGCGTGATCGATCCGTCGGCATCATCCTGGCCGACATCCTTGCCCTCGCCAGGCTTATCCTCGACCTTCGTGTCGTCGGGCGACGGCGCTTCGATGTCGGACGCGTCCTCGCCCTCGCCTGCGAGCATCGCGATCACTTCGCCGACCTTCACGCCCTCGGTCCCTTCGGCGACCATGATCTTGCCGAGCGTGCCTTCATCGACCGCTTCGAATTCCATCGTCGCCTTGTCGGTTTCGATCTCGGCGATGATGTCGCCGATCTCGATCGCGTCACCTTCCTGCTTCAGCCATTTGGCGAGCGTGCCTTCCTCCATTGTGGGGGACAGGGCGGGCATCTTCAGTTCGATCGCCATGGCTCAATACTCCTCCACCAGGACATCGGTATAGAGTTCGGCCGGATCGGGCTCGGGCGAATTCTCGGCGAAATCGGCGGCTTCGCTCACGATCTTGCGGATATCCTTGTCGATGGTCTTCAGCTCGTCCTCGCTCTTGCCCTGTTCGATCAGAAGCTTCTTGATCGCTTCGATCGGATCCTTGTGGTCGCGATAATCCTGCACTTCCTCGCGCGTCCGGTATTTCGCCGGATCGGACATGGAGTGGCCGCGATAGCGATAGGTGTTGCACTCCATCAGTACCGGGCCATTGCCGTCGCGCACATGCTTGAAGGCGATTTCGGCGGCCTGACGCACTTCGAGTACGTCCATTCCATTCACGTCCATGCCGGGGATGCGAAAGGCAGTGCCGCGGCGATAGAATTCGGTCTCGGCCGAGCTGCGCTTGACCGCAGTGCCCATCGCGTACTGATTGTTCTCGACCACGAACACGATCGGGAGGTTCCACAGGCTCGCCATGTTCATGGTCTCGTAGACCTGGCCCTGATTTGCCGCCCCGTCACCGAAATAGGCGAGGCACAGCCCGCCATCCTCGTTATACTGATGCGCGAGCGCCAGCCCGCCGCCCAACGCAACCTGGGCGCCGACGATGCCGTGCCCGCCATAGAATTTGTGCTCGGTGCTGAACATATGCATCGAGCCGCCCTTCCCCTTGGAAATGCCGGCCTGACGTCCGGTCAGCTCGGCCATGATGACCTTCGGATCGATCCCGTAGGCGAGCATGTGGCCGTGGTCGCGATAGCCGGTGATGACGCTGTCGCGATCGTTGTCGAGAGCGCTCTGGAGGCCGATGGCGACCGCTTCCTGGCCGATATAAAGGTGGCAGAAGCCGCCGATCAGGCCGAGGCCGTAAAGCTGGCCGGCACGCTCTTCGAAGCGGCGGATCAGAAGCATCTGCTCGTAGAAGTGAAGCATCTGCTCGTCGGACGCGGCGAAGCGTTTCTGCTTCTCCAGCTCCTGCTGCAGGCTGCGGAGCGCGAAATCTTCCGTTTCGGAATTCGCTTGCGCCGCGGGAGCGGACGTTTTTGCTTTACGGGGGGCCTTGGCCAAGGTGCTGTTCCCTCTCATCATCGTTCGAGGCGCCTATCTGGCGCTTGTCCGCGTATAGGCACAGCCGCATGGAGGGCGCAACGGCGCGAACGCGCTTTGCATACGAAAACGTTACGGAACCGCCGCGCTTCGACCGCGCGACTACGGTTCAAGCGTCCGGGATCTAGCGGCGGGGCTCTTCCAGCTTGATCATCACTTCGTCCGGATGGACGACATTGAGCTGGCTGCGCAGCAATTCGCCAACCATGTCCGGATCGGCACTTTCGGGGTCGAGCAGTTCGACCTTGTTGCGCAGCATGTCCCGCTCTGCCGTCAATTCGGCAAGCTGGGTTTCGCGCTGGTCCAGCAGACGCAGATTTTCGCTCCACGCGAGCAGCCCGGAAGGACCGGCGATGGCAAAACCGCCCATCAACAGCAAAGCCAGAAGCGCAAAGGACTGCACCCCGCTTTGGCGAGTCCACCCAAAGAGTCCGCGTTTGCGTTTCACGATGACGACAGAATCACGTTTACCATCTCCACGCAAGCCTCTTGTGCATTGAAACGGCTGCGGAACTTGCTGGCGGGACAGTCCGTTGCATCCTTGACACGCCCATACCGCTCCGGTATTTAGTTTCTATTGAAACTAATAGCAGACAGAGGATCCCCAATGCCCGATCTCTTCGAAAACCCCATCGGCCTCGACGGCTTCGAATTCGTCGAATTCTGCGCCCCGGAAAAGGGCGTGGTGGAACCGGTCTTCGAAGCGATGGGGTTCAGCCATATTGCCGATCACCGTTCGAAGGACGTGCAATTGTGGCGCCAGGGCCGGATCAACCTGATCCTCAATTACGAACCGAAGAGCGCGGCGTGGTTCTTCGCGCGTGAACATGGCCCTTCCGCCTGCGGCATGGGCTTCCGCGTCAAGAATGCGGCCGAGGCCTATGACGAGCTGCTGGCGCGCGGCGCGGAGCCTGTGTCGGTCGAGACCGGGCCGATGGAACTGCGCATCCCCGCGATCCGAGGGATCGGCGGCGCGATCGTCTATCTGATCGACCGTTATGAGAACGAAGAGGGCAACGGGCTCTCGATCTATGATATCGACTTCGAATATCGCGACGGGGTGGACCGCCATCCCGAAGGTGCTGGCTTCGACGTGATCGATCACCTGACGCACAATGTCTATAACGGGCGTATGAAATACTGGGCGGATTACTACGAGACCCTGTTCAATTTCCGCGAGATCCGCTTCTTCGACATCAAGGGCGAATATACCGGCCTGACCTCCAAGGCGCTGACTGCACCGGACGGCAAGATCCGCATTCCGCTCAACGAAGAGGGCGAAGGCGGCAAGGGCCAGATCGAAGAGTTCCTGAAGGAATTCAACGGCGAAGGCATTCAGCACATCGCGCTGATCTGCGACGATCTCGTGAAGGCCTGGGACAGGCTGAAGGAATTCGGCGTACCCTTCATGACCGCTCCGCCCGAAACCTATTACGAGATGCTGCCCGAACGCCTCCCCGACCATGGCGAGCCGGTGGAGGAATTGAAGGCGCGCGGCATTCTGCTCGACGGGACGACCGAGGGCGGCCAACCGCGCCTGCTTCTCCAGATTTTCGCCGAAGCGCAGGTCGGCCCGGTGTTCTTCGAATTCATCCAGCGCAAGGGCGACGAAGGCTTCGGTGAGGGCAATTTTAAAGCCCTGTTCGAAAGCATGGAGCGCGACCAGATCAAGCGCGGCACGCTCAGCGTCGAAGAAGCCAAGACCGTCGAGACGGAGCCTGCGGAATGACCGATCAGGCCCCCCAATCCGGTAAGCATGCCTTCTCGCTCGGCGGCGTCCATCACGTGGCCTATCGCTGCAAGGACGCCAAAGAGACCGTGGAATGGTACGGGAAAGTCCTTGGAATGGACTATACCACCGCGTTCGCGGAGGACCACGTACCGTCCACCGGCGAATATGATCCCTACATGCACGTCTTCCTCGACGCGGGGAACGGCAACATTCTCGCCTTCTTCGAACTGCCCAACCAGAAGGACATGGGCCGCGACGAGAACACGCCGCAATGGGTCCAGCACCTGGCTTTCAAAGTCGATAGCGAGGAAGATCTGCTGGCCGCAAAGGAGCATGCCGAAAGCCTCGGCATCGATGTGCTCGGCCCCACACATCACGGCATCTTCAAGTCGATCTATTTCTTCGATCCGAACGGCCACCGCGTCGAGCTGGCGACCGACATCGGTACGGACGAGCAATATGCCGAGCTGAAGCGCGTCGCCCCCGTCATGCTCGAAGAGTGGAGCGAGACCAAGACCGCTCCCAAGCATGCCGATTGGCTGCACGAGATCGCCCGCAAGGAGAACGCGTCCAAGTCGAACTGAGCTTCCTGACGCTTCCCTTTTCGTTTTCGGAACCGAGGCGGGCTTCGACCCGTTATCGGCCCTAAACGAGGGAAAATTCATGCAGGCCAGCCAGACGGCGTCCCAAACGGTGGACGCAACAGCGAATTCCGCGACCAATACGAGCGTCGACACAGTCGCCACCTTGCAGGACCAGCTGGTCGGCATGGGCGAAGGCTTCGTGCGCGCCCTTCCGGGGATCGCGATCGCGCTCGTCGTCCTGCTCGTCACCTGGATCGTGGCGCGCTTCGCGGCACGGATCGCCGATCTGCTGATCGGCAAGACCGACGTTCGCCCCAGCCTCAAGAACCTGATCGATACGCTTGTCAGGCTGGTGATCTGGATCATCGGCATCATGATCGCCGCAATCGTGGTCATGCCCGGCCTGACACCGGCCAGCCTGTTCGCCGGCCTCGGCATCGGGGCAGTGGCGATCGGTTTCGCCTTTCAGGATATCTTCGAGAATTTCATGGCCGGCGTGCTGATCATGCTGCGCGAAAAGATGCGGATCGGCGATATCATCGAATGCGACGGCATCGTGGGCAAGGTGGAGCATATCACGCTTCGCGAAACGCATGTGCGCAAGCTCTCCGGGGAGGTGACGCTGGTCCCCAATTCGATGCTGTTCAAGAACCCGGTCGAAATCCTCACGGACGAAGTGAAGCGGCGGCATGAAGTCGTCGTCGGCGTGAGTTACGATACAAATCTCGATCACGCCGCCGATGTGATCCGCCGCGCGGTCCAGAGCGTCGCTGAGGTCGAGAAGGACAAGACGCTCGACATTTTCGCGCAGGAATTCAATTCCAGCTCGGTCGATTTCCTCGTCCGTTGGTGGTCCGGTTCCACCCCGCGTGCAGGCTGGGAAAGCAAGGACAAGGTCGTGCGCGCGATCAAGGCCGCACTGGACGATGCGGGTATCGAAATCCCGTTCCCCTACGTCACTCACACGTTCAAGGAAAAGGTGCCGCTGGGTAAGAATCCCGGCGAAGAGGTCTGATCGTTCGGTTTTCAAATGCGCAGTCAGATGCGCTTTTGACCGGGAAATGGTGCGCCCGACAGGATTCGAACCTGTGGCCCCCAGATTAGGAATCTGATGCTCTATCCGACTGAGCTACGGGCGCCCGGCTCTCGTTTAGCAGCCTCGGCGCGAGGCGCAATCGGAGCCGGTGTCAATTCAGCTCGTCGGGTGGAGTGACCGGAACGAGAAGAGGCTGCACCGCGATGCCTTCTTCCATCAGATCGCGCGCCTGTTTCGCGCTCGTCTTGCCGTGGATCGGTTTCTCGTCCTTTTCGCCGTAATGCATGGAGCGTGCTTCGTCGGCGAATTTGTCGCCGACCCAGGCGCTTTGCTTCAACATCTCCGCCTGCACTTTCGCGATCTTGGCGAAGGCTTCGACAAGTTTCGGCGGAAGGGCTTGGTTCGCCACACTGTCGCCCTGTGACTGTGTTTGGGCTGACCTATTCTCCTGCTCGGCCTTCGCAGGTGCCACGTCTCGCGCCGCGCCGTCACCCTTTTTACCGATAGCGGGCGCCATGGGGGCCTTGATGACCTCCTGCGTTCCGCAGCTGGGACAGGCGAGCAGACCGCGCGCCTGCTGGTCCGCGAAATCGCGCGACGATCCGAACCAGCCTTCGAAGCGATGGCCGTTCTCGCAATCGAGGTCGAAAACGATCATGCCGGGATAGCCCGACGGTTTGCGAGGCTGGGTACTTGAGCGCGCACCTCCTCGATCCGCGCCGGATCGATATCCGCAAAACCGACGCCCGAACGCTCCCCGCCCATATCGAGCAGGACCTCGCCCCAGGGGTCCACCACCAGGCTGTGCCCATAGGTACGGCGGCCATCCTCATGCTCGCCCACCTGCGCGGCGGCGATCACGAACGCGCTCGCTTCGATCGCGCGGGCGCGCTGGAGGATGTGCCAATGCGCAGTACCGGTGGGAACGGTGAAGGCCGCCGGGATGGCGATCGCATCGCACTGCGCCCGCCCTAGCGCGTCGAACAGCGCCGGAAAGCGAATATCGTAACAGATGGAAAGGCCGAGGCGGCCAAGGGGAGTGTCATCCACCACACCGGGCTTGTCGCCTGCGCGATAGACATTTGATTCGCGCCAGCTTTCGCCGCTTGCAAGATCGACGTCGAACATATGCATCTTGTCGTAAGATGCGCGGATGTTACCCGCCGGGTCGATGACGAGCGCACGATTGGCGCGCGTCTCGTCGGGATTCACGAAGGCGAACGAACCGAGCGAGAGCCACAGACCGGTTCGCTTTGCTGCTTCGCGCATTTTCGCGAGCGTCTCGTCGTCTTGCTCGCTCCGCAGCATCTGACCGGAGCGCTCCCTGTCGCGATCGAGCAGATTGCTCATCTCGGGCGTGAACAGCATCGCCGCCCCGCCCTCTGCCGCTTCGTCCACAGCTCGGACCAGTGCATCGGCGTTGTCCACGGGATCGACGCCTGTGTTCGCCTGAAAAAGCGCGATGCGTGTCATCCGATCGTCACCCGGCGAGCAGCGGCTCGAGCTTGCCCTGCTTTTCCAGCGCCGCCAGATCGTCCGATCCGCCCACATGCGTGTCGCCGATGAAGATCTGCGGCACGGTGCGTGCCTCCGGCGCCCGCTCAAGCATCTCGGCGCGCTTCGGGCCGCCCATGGTGATATCGTGCTCGGTGTATTCCACGCCCTTTTCGTCGAGCAGGCGCTTCGCCCGGCTGCAGAAACCGCAACCGAATTTCGTGTAGATCGTGACTTCGGGCTTACTCATCGAAAAATGATCCTTCGTGTTTCGCCGGTGCGTCGCAGGCCTGTCCGGCAGCAACCCCATACCGCGCGATCGGGTTCTTGAACGTCATGCCGGTGCGCTTATCTTGGTGTCGTCCGAAGCGGCCACAAGGCGCGTCGGGCGCATCGTTGGGGGCGGCGCCGAATGCGGGCCGCATCCCTATCATGAAAATCGCTCAGAAGAGGATTTGTTTCGATGAACCGTACCGATTTTTCCCCTTATCGCCGCACCACGGTCGGGTTCGACCGTCTGTTTGACCTGCTGGAAAGCCAGGTCCGCAACAATGCGGGCGACAATTACCCCCCATTCAATATCGAGCGGCGCGACGAAGACAGCTATCGCATAACTCTGGCAGTGGCCGGTTTCCGCGAGCGCGATCTCGATATCACGGCGCAGCAGAACCTGCTGACCATTCAAGGCAAGAAGCGCGACGATAGCGTGGAGGGCGAGATGCTGCATGTCGGCATCGCCAATCGCGGTTTCGAACGCCGGTTCGAACTGGCCGATTTCGTCCGGGTCGCCAACGCTGATCTCGCCGATGGCCTCCTGACCATCGATCTCGTGCGCGAAGTGCCCGATGCGATGAAGCCCAAGAAGGTTATGATCGGCGGAGCCCGCAAGCTCGAAGTGGTCGAAGGCGACAAGGCCGAAGACGACGAGAGCGGCAAGGATCGCGACGTCGCCTGATCTTCGATCGAGGCAGTGTAACGAGGGGCGGAGCCGTAAGGCTTCGCCCTTCTCGTTTGCGTGGTGACGAAGGACCGCTGTCCAGGCCGGAACGGAAGGGGGCAATGCCGCAAAGCATTGCCCCCGCGACGCAGAGCGCCGCCTAGCCTCGGAATAAGCCGTCCGGGTCGCAGAAGACGACGAGTTTCGAGGCAAGCCTTTCAACTTGTTGCGCAAAAAAGGGCTGAAGCGTTCTAAAATCACCCCAACCATCGCCCGCAAGCATGGTTTGCCTCACACCGGTTAAAAAATAAAGGCCTCGCGCTCACTAAGCATGCGGGCGCACAACCGCATTCAGCATGCAGTTCGGGCGTCGTCTCGCCGATTCAATCGCTTAGGATGTCTGCTGCACGCGCAAAAAAAATTACATCAAGCGCGCCTGCTCGAGCGCTGCCCCGATAAATCCTGCGAAAAGCGGGTGGGGATCGAACGGGCGCGACTTCAATTCCGGGTGGAACTGAACGCCGATGAACCAGGGATGGTTCGGCCGTTCGACGATCTCGGGGAGCAAACCATCGGGCGACATGCCGGAGAATACGAGGCCTTCTTTTTCGAGCGTGTCGATATAGTGGCTGTTGACCTCGTAACGATGGCGGTGGCGTTCCGAAATTTCGGTGACGCCGCCATAGACCCGCGAGACCTGACTGTCCGCAGCAAGCTTGGCGTCATAGGCGCCCAGACGCATCGTGCCGCCCAGATCTCCGCCCGCTTCGCGCTCCTGCAGGCCATCTTCGCTCATCCACTCGGTGATGATGCCGACGACCGGTTCTTCCGTATCGCCGAATTCCGTCGACGAAGCGGCGGCGACGCCTGCGGAGCGCGCACCTTCGATGCAAGCCATCTGCATCCCAAGGCAAATGCCGAGGAACGGCACCTTGTGTTCGCGAGCGAAGCGGACCGCAGCGATCTTGCCTTCCGACCCGCGCTCTCCAAAACCGCCGGGCACCAGAATGGCGTGCATGGGTTCGAGCTGAGCGGAGATGGCGTCGTCATCCTGCTCGAACACTTCGGCGTCGAGCCATTTGATCTTGACGCGCACGCGATGGGCCATGCCGCCATGAACGAGCGCCTCGTTGAGCGATTTGTATGCGTCCTGCAGTCCGACATATTTACCGATCACGCCGATCACTACCTCGCCTTCGGGGTTCGAATGGCGATCGACCACATCGTACCAGCGGGACAGGTCGGGTTCCGGCGCGTCGGTGATGCCGAAGGCGCGCAGCACTTCGCTGTCGAGCCCTTCCCCATGATATTGCAGCGGGACCGAATAGATCGACGGCGCATCGAGCGCGGGGATCACCGATTCCGCGCGGACATTGCAGAATTGCGCGATCTTGCGCCGCTCGCTTTCGGGGATCGGATGCTCTGCGCGGCAGAGCAGCAGGTCGGGCTTGATCCCGAGGCTGGCGAGTTCGCGCACGCTGTGCTGGGTCGGCTTGGTCTTCAGCTCGCCCGCCGCCGCGATATAGGGGACCAGCGTGACATGGACGCTCAGCGTCTGGTCGACGGGCAGTTCGTTCCTGAGCTGACGGATGGCCTCCATGAAGGGCAGGCCTTCGATGTCGCCGACCGTGCCGCCGATCTCACACAGGATGAAATCGTGATCGTCCTGATCGGCAAGCGCGAATTGCTTGATCGCGTCGGTCACATGGGGAACCACTTGGACCGTCGCGCCCAGATAATCGCCGCGCCTCTCCTTGGCGATGATCTGCTGGTAGATACGGCCCGAAGTGACATTGTCCGCCTGATGCGCGGAAACGCCCGTGAAGCGTTCGTAATGTCCGAGATCGAGATCGGTCTCCGCCCCGTCATCGGTCACGAACACCTCGCCGTGCTGATACGGGCTCATCGTGCCCGGATCGACATTCAGATAGGGGTCGAATTTGCGAATGCGGACCTTATAGCCGCGCGCCTGCAACAGCGCCGCGAGCGATGCCGCCATGAGACCTTTGCCGAGCGAGGAGACCACGCCGCCGGTGATGAAAATGTACCGCGCCATGGGAGCCGGGCCTTAAGCCCCGGTCGTGATTCGGGGCAAGCGTAAACCGGACGAAGCGAGCGATCCGTCGCTCGCCCGTCCACAGATAAGTCGATCGAAAGCGCTTATTGCGCGAGCGGATCGTCGTTGGCGGGCGTGGCCTGGTTCGGGGCCGGAGCAGCCTCGCCACCTGTCACCGGCGTGCCGCCGAGCGGATCCTGCTGTTCGATCGGCGTGACGTTGCGATCCAGAGTCGTCTCGAGCGAGGCGCCCTGCGTCGTTTCCACTGCCAGCGCTGCCAGAGCGATCGACAGGACCACGAAGACCACGGCCAGCCACTTGGTCGACCGAGTGAGGAAATCCGCCGCGCCGCGCGCGCTCAGCATGCCCGACGGACTTCCGCCGATACCAAGACCGCCCCCTTCGGAACGCTGCATGAGGATAACGCCTACAAGGGCAGCGGCCACGATGGCCTGGACGACGGTGAGGAAGAAGAACATCGGATATCCGTTCTGGATGAAAGTGATTTGAAACTAGGTCCGGTTGGTGGCGCGCACAAGGGCGCGCCTCAAACCTCAGCCCTCGTCCGCCTCGGACGCAGCGACCACGATGCCGAGGAAGCTTTCTGCCGACAGGCTCGCCCCGCCGACCAGCGCACCACCGACATGGGGGAGCGAGAGGATCTCGCGCGCATTGTCCGGCTTGACCGAGCCGCCGTAAAGAATGCGAACGCCCGATGCCTGCTCCTCGCCATAGGTTTCGACCAAAAGATCGTGAATGGCGCGATGCATGGCGGCGATATCGTCGGCCTCAGCAGTGCGGCCCGTCCCGATGGCCCAGATCGGCTCATAGGCAACAGTCACGCGTTCCGCCGCGTCATCCAGTTTCGGCAGGCCCGCGCGTAGCTGATCGAGTACAAACTGTTCTGCTCTGCCCGCGTCGCGCGTCGCTTCGCTCTCGCCGCAGCATAGGATGATCCGCAGCCCCGCTTCGAGCGCGGCGGAAACCTTCGCCGCGATCAGCGCATCGCTCTCGCCGTGATCGCCCCGCCGTTCGCTATGGCCCAGAACTACGAACTTCGCGCCCGAATCGGCGGCCATCGTGGCGCTGACATCTCCGGTATGCGCGCCATCCGGCTCCGCATGGCAATCCTGCGCGCCGACGCCGATCTGCTCGGCCTCGCGATGGACGGCGTGAATCAGAGTGAAGGGAGGCGCCAGGGCGACCTCGACCTTCATGTAACGCTGCGCCGCACGGTCGATTGCGCGTGCTTCGGAAAGCATGGCGCGCGTGCCGTTCATCTTCCAGTTTCCAACGATGTAGGGCCGTTCGGCCATGATAAGGTCCTGTAGATTTGCGATGGGTTGCCGCCATATGGGCAGGCCGGGGCTGGTCCGCTAGCCGACAGCGGCCCCCGGGTCAAAACCTTCGACACCTGTTGCGGCAAGGTCGCAGCATGGATAAAGCGCGGCACTCCTCCCGGTCGCGCTGTGCCCGGACACCATTTCCGACAGGACGCTTTTCGCAGCCATGCTCACCTTCTTCCGCAGCTTCTTCAAGTCCAAGATCGGCCTCGGGCTCACCTTCGCCTTTCTGGGATTGATCGCCTTCGCCTTCGCCAGCGCCGACGTGTCGAGCACGGGCATGTTCGGCGGGGTTGCCGGCGGCAATCGCGTGGCGGTGGTGGGCGGCGAGCGGATCGACAGCGCCGAACTCAGCCGCTCGACCTCGAGCGCGCTGGATCGCGTGCGCCAGGAAGATCCGACGATTTCGATGCCCGAATTCATCGCGCAGGGTGGTTTCGACGAAGTGCTGAGCCAGTTGATCGATCGGTATGTGATCTCCGCCTTCGCCCGGGACAATGGCCTCAGAGCAGGCGACAACCTCATCAATAGCGAGATCCGGACTATCGGGGCCTTCCGCGGGGCGGACGGAAATTTCAGCGAAACAGCCTACCGTCAGGCGCTGGCCGCGCAGGGTCTTACCGATGCGCAGGTGCGCAACGACATCCGTTCGGGCCTTCTGGCTCAGCAGATTGCCGGGCCGTCCGCCTTCGGGGCAGTGATGCCGCAGGCCTTGGCGCGGCGCTATGCCGGCCTGTTCCGCGAGCGGCGCGAAGGCGCGATCGGCTTTCTTCCCTCTGCGGCCTTCGCGCCCGAAGGCGCGCCTAGCAGCCAGCAATTGCAAGCCTTTTACGAAGCGAACCGCGCGGATTTCATCCGGCCCGAACGCCGCATCGTGCGCTACGCCACATTCGATAACGACGCGATCGCCGACGAGATCGAGCCGACCGAGAACGAGATCGCCGCGCGCTATCAGCAGGACCGCGCGCAATACGCGGCAAGCGAAACGCGCAGCTACACCCAGCTGATCGTGCCGACGCAGCAGGCCGCCAATGCGCTCCGCGAACGTGTCCAAGGCGGCGCTTCGCTGGATGCCGTGGCACGGGAAGCCGGTTTCAGCACAGTGCAGCAGGAAGCCGTGACGCGTGCCGAGGTCGCTTCCGACGCCTCTTCGGCGGTCGCCGACGCGATCTTCAGCGCGGCACGCGGGTCCATCGCGGTTCCGGCGCGCAGCGCGCTTGGCTGGCATGTCGTGCGGGTCGATGCCGTCAACAGCACGCCAGCCCGCCCACTCGCGCAGGTCCGCGGCGAAATCGCCGATACGGTGCGCGAAGAAAAGCGCACGCGCGCGCTCGCCAATGTCGCCGCCGAGATCGAAGAACGGATCGACGAAGGCGCCACACTGGCCGATGTCGCGCGCGAGCGCGGGATCGCGGTCGAAACGACGCAACCGCTGACTGCAAACGGCCAAGTTTACGGCACCGACGAGACGGCACCTGAAATTCTCGGCCCGGCGCTCGCGACCGCATTTCAAATGGAAGAGAGCGAACCGCAGGTCGCGGAGATCGAGCGAGGCGAGACCTATCTCGTCTTCGAAGTCACGCGCATCACCGGAGCCGCCACGCCCCCGCTTGCGGAAATTCGCGATCAGGTCACGGCCGCATGGCGCCTGACGCAAGGTTCGCAGGCGGCGCGCGCTGCTGCCGATCGCGTTATCAAGCGCCTGCGCGAAGGGACGAGCCTGGCAGCCGCCTTGCAGGCAGAGGATGTCGCTCTACCCGCAGTGGAAAACATCAACCTGACCCGTGAGGACCTGGCGCGCCAGCAGGACCGGCGCATTCCCCCACCCCTGGCTTTGATGTTCAGCATGGCACAGGGCACGGCGAAGAAGCTGGCCGCAGCGCGCGATCTCGGTTGGTTCGTGGTCGACCTCGAAGAGATTTCGGTCGGAACGATGGAAGCCGACGATCCGCTGATCGGACAAGCACGCGAACAGCTCGCCTCGACGCTGGGTCAGGAATACACCGAGCAGCTGATCGCGGCGATGAGGAGCGAGGTCGGCATCGAGCGCAACGAGGACGCCATCGCGGCCGTGCGCCGCCAGCTGGTCGGGGAGCGGCCATGAGAGCCGGAGAAATCGGGCGGGACTGAGCGGATGTTGGGTGAAGAGCAGGCGCTGACGGCGCTGTCGGCGGGTCGCCCGGCCCTGGTCTGGCGCACAATCGTCGCCGATACCGAGACGCCGGTCGGCGCGGCACTGAAACTCATGGAGCCGCAGCGCGGAGATTTTCTGCTCGAATCCGTCGAAGGGGGTGCGGTTCGGGGGCGCTACAGTCTATTGGGACTCGATCCGGATCTCGTCTTCCGCGCCGAACGGGGCGAAGCGTCGATCAACCGCCAGTGGCGCTCGGATCGCGCAGCGTTCGAGGCCTATTCGGACAATCCCGTAACGGCCCTGCGCGCTCTGTCTAGAGAATGCCGCCTCGCCGTACCCGAAGGCCTTCCGCCCGCTTTGGCGTGTCTGGTCGGCTATTTCGCCTACGAGACGATCGGAATGGTCGAGGCGGTGCCGCGCGCCGCGGAGCCGGGGCTGGGGCTGCCCGACATGGTGTTCGTGCGCCCGACCCTCCTTTTCGTGTTCGACAGCCTAGGCGACGAATTGCACTGCATCGCCCCGATCTGGCCGGATTCCGAAAGCGATCCGTCGGGCCAGATGGAAGCGGCACGAAACCGCATTGCAACGGCGCTGCAACGGCTCGAAGGCGCGCGTGCGCCTGCCAATCCCGCTCCGACCGGGGAACTGCCTGAAGCGCGGCTCGATCCGGTCATGGCGGCGGACGATTACACCGCCATGGTGGACCGGGCGAAAGAATACATCGTGGCGGGCGACATCTTTCAGGTCGTCCTGTCGCAGCGCTATACCTGTCCCTTCCCCTTGCCGCCGGTCGAACTCTATCGCGCTTTGCGGCGGGGCAATCCGTCGCCCTTCCTCTATTTCCTCGACCTGCCAGATTTCGCCGTGGTCGGGTCGAGCCCGGAAATTCTCGTCCGCGTCCGCCCCGATCAGGACGGCGCCAACGAAGTGACCGTGCGCCCCATTGCCGGAACCCGCCCGCGCGGGGCCGACGATCAGGCCGATCGGGCCGCCGAGGAATCCCTGCTGTCCGACGCGAAAGAGCGGGCCGAACACTTGATGTTGCTCGATCTCGGGCGCAACGATGTCGGCCGCGTCGCCGAGCGCGGCAGCGTCGAAGTCACGGACAGTTTTACAATCGAACGTTACAGCCATGTCATGCATATCGTGAGCAATGTCGTCGGACGGCTCGATCCAAAGTTCGACGCCGTCGATGCGCTGTTCGCCGGATTCCCGGCGGGCACGGTCAGCGGCGCGCCCAAGCTGCGCGCCTGCCAAATCATCGCCGAGCTGGAGCGCGATGCGCGCGGGCCATATGCCGGCGGCGTCGGCTATTTCGCACCGGACGGCTCGCTCGACAGCTGCATCGTGCTGCGCACCGCCGTGGTGAAGGATGGGACGATGCACGTCCAGGCGGGGGCCGGCATCGTGGCCGACAGCGATCCCGAATACGAACGGCGCGAATGCGAAGCCAAGGCGGGCGCTCTGCGAGCGGCAGCGGCCGAAGCGTTCCGTCAGGCGGAGCAGCGCGCATGATGCGTTTCGTTGCCCCTCTCGCGCTCGCCGCGCTCGCTCTGGCAGGCTGCGACGCACAGCCCGAAGGCAAGCCTGTCGCCCGCGCCAAGATCGACGGTAGCGTGGGCGCCCCCGCCCCGACGCCGAGCGAGGATGCCACCATTGCGAGCCAGGTCGAATCCGCCTGCCGCTCGGTCATCTTCGAGAACACCTCGCTGACCCACTGCCTCGCCATCCCCTCGCGCCATCGCATCACGACCGCGCTGGCGAACGGATCGGGCGAGAATTACCGCAGCCTTTCGAAGCTGTCCGAAGCGATGGACGGGGACAGAGTCGCCTTTGCCATGAATGCAGGCATGTTTGACGACGATGGCGATCCGATCGGCTATTTCGTGGAAGGATCCGAACGCCTCAAAACGCTCAACGCCGCCGATGGCGAGGGCAATTTTCACCTCAACCCCAATGGCGTGTTCTACGGATCGGGCGAGACATGGGAAATCCGCACAACGCAGGATTTCCTCGCCAACGTGTCCGACAGGCCCGAATTCGGAACGCAGTCGGGTCCGATGCTGCTGATCGACGGCAAGGTCCATCCCGAGATCACCGCAGACGGCCCTTCGCGCCTGATTCGCAACGCCGTGGGCGTGGACGAGAAGGGGCGCGCGCATTTCGTGATTTCGAACGCCCCGCTTTCGTTCGGAAAGCTCGCCCGTTTCTTCCGCGACGAGTTGAAGACGCCCAACGCGCTGTTTCTCGACGGGAGCGTGTCGGCGCTGTGGAACCCCGCCACCGGTCGCACCGATGGCGGGGCGGCGATCGGCCCGATGCTGGTCGTAATGAAGAAGGAAGCGCCCGATGAATGACGCGCCCACCAATCCAAACGGGGACCGCCGCACGCTCTATCCCGAAATCGAACCGTACGAGAGCGGTATGTTCGATGTCGGCGAAGGGCATTCGCTCTATTACGAGCGGGTCGGCACCCCCGGCGCAAAGCCTGCCGTGTTCCTGCATGGCGGGCCCGGCGGCGGGATGAGCCCAAACCATCGGCGCCAGTGGAATCCGGACCATTACGACGTCCTCCTTTTCGACCAGCGCGGCTGCGGTAAATCGACGCCGTTCGCGGAGATCGACAAAAACGACACCTGGCGCATCGTCGAGGATATCGAGCGGCTTCGCGAAATGTGCGGGCACGAGAAGTGGCAGGCCTTCGGCGGCAGCTGGGGCTCGACTCTCGCGCTCGCCTACGCCCAGACCTATCCCGATCGCGTCAGCGAACTGGTCCTGCGCGGCGTGTTCCTGGCCCGGCAGAAGGAAAAGGACTGGCTCTACCGCTATGGCGCGAGCGAGATCATGGCCGAACAGTGGGACGATTTCGCCGGGCTCATCCCCGAAGGCGAGCGCGACAATCTGGTCCAGGCCTATTACGATCGGCTGACGAGCGAGGACGAGGAGACCCGCCTCGCCGCCGCGCGCGAATGGTCGCTCTGGGAAGGCAGCGTCGCCACGCTGCTGCCCGACGAGGCGCTGATGGACAGTTTCGGCGATCCCGCCAAGGCGATCCCCTTCGCCCGCATCTGCGCGCGGTTCTTCCTCGAGGATTTCTTCCTCGAAGAGGCGCAACTGCTCAAGAATCTGGACACGATGCGGCACATTCCCGGCATCATCGTTCAGGGACGCCACGATATCTGCACGCCGCCCACCTCCGCGTGGGAGCTGAAGAAGGCCTGGCCGGAAGCCGAGCTCTGGATCGTGAACGATGCGGGCCACAGCGCGGGCGAGAAGGGCATTATCGACGGTCTCGTCCGCGCGACCGACAAATTGGCGGGCATCGACAGCGCCCCATGATCCTCGTCATCGACAATTACGACAGCTTCACCTTCAACCTCGTCCATTATCTGATGGAACTGGGCGCAGAGGTGCGGGTGGAGCGCAACGATGCGCTGAGCGCGTCGGAAGCGCTTGCCAGCGGAGCCAAGGGCATCCTGATTTCGCCCGGCCCCTGCACGCCCAACGAGGCGGGGATCAGCCTCGATTGCGTCGCGGCCTGCGCCGATGCGGGCCTGCCGCTGCTCGGCGTGTGTCTCGGACATCAGGCGATCGGGCAGCATTTCGGCGGGCGCGTGGTGCGCGGCGGGCTGATGCACGGCAAGACATCGCCGGTCGATCATGACCGTACGGGCGTGTTCGCCGGTCTGCCCTCCCCCTTCACCGCCACGCGCTATCACTCGCTGGTGGTGGAGGACATTCCGAACGTCCTCCACGTCAATGCGACGAGCGAGACGCCCGGTCTGGACGGGACGAGCGTGATGGGCTTTCGCCATCGCGAGCTGCCGATCCACGGCGTTCAGTTCCACCCCGAAAGTATCGCGACCGAGCATGGCCATGCCCTGCTCGCCAATTTCCTCGAAATCTGCGGTATGGAAGCGAAAATCCCGGCATGAAGCATCTGCCCCTCGCCGTCCCCCACTTGACCGAGACCGAGGCCGAGGAAGTCTTCGGCTGGATCCTCGATGGCGAGGCGAGCGAGGAAGAGATCGCCCGCTTCCTCCTCGCCATGACCGAGCGGAGCGAGACGGCGGAAGAGATCGCCGGTGCGGCGCGCGCTTTGCGAGCGCGGCTGATCCCGGTCGCGGCACCCGAAGGCGCGGTCGATTGCTGCGGCACCGGCGGCGACGGGCACCACACGCTCAATGTCTCGACCGCTGTCAGCCTGGTGGTCGCCGCCTGCGGCGTGCCGGTCGCCAAGCACGGCAATCGCGCGGCGAGCAGCAAGTCGGGCGCGGCGGACACGCTGGAAGCGCTCGGCCTCGACATGGAAGCGGCGGGGCGCACGGCGGAAAAGACTCTGGCCGAACTCGGGATCTGTTTCCTCTTCGCCAAGAACCATCATCCGGCGATGGGCCGCATCCAGCCCATCCGCCAGAAGCTGGCCCGCCGCACGATCTTCAACCTGATGGGCCCGCTCTCCAATCCCGCCGGGGTTGAGCGCCAGCTGATCGGGATCGCCCGGCCCGCCTATGTGCCGATCTATGCCGAAGCCAAGGCGAGCCTCGGCACCAAACGCACCTTCATCGTATCGGGCGACGAAGGGCTGGACGAATTGAGCCTCGCAGGTGGGAACGAGCTGGCGGACGTCGCCGGATCGGACTTTGCGATGCAGCGCGTCGATGCGGATGCGGCAGGCCTACCCCACGCGCCGATCGAAGCGATCAGGGGCGGCGATGCAGCGCATAACGCAAAGGCTCTCGAAGCCCTGCTCGGCGGCACACCCGGCCCCTATCGCGACGCAGTACTGCTGAATGCCGCCGCGACTCTGATCGTCGCAGGCCGGACCGAGGACTGGCGCGAAGGCGCGGCAATGGCGGCGGAAGCGCTCGACAGCGGCAAGGCGCGCGATCTGCTGGCGCGCTGGATAGACATGGCGAAGTGACGATGAACAAGCTCGACGAAATCTGCGCCACCAAGCGCGAGGAAGTGGCCGATCGCCGCACGCGCTCCACCATCGGCGATCTCGATGCCGCCGCAATGATGCAATCCGAGCCGCGCGGCTTCGAAGCGGCGTTGCGAAAGGCGAGCCGCGACGGTTTCGGCCTGATCGCGGAGATCAAGAAGGCCTCGCCCTCGAAGGGGCTGATCCGCGCCGATTTCGATCCCGCCGATCATGCCCGCGCTTACGAGGAAGGTGGCGCGACCTGCCTCTCGGTGCTGACCGATGCGCCGTATTTCCAGGGGCACGAGGATTACCTGATGCAGGCCCGCGCCGCCTGCGCGCTGCCGGTCTTGCGCAAGGATTTCATGGTCGATCCCTGGCAGGTCGCCGAAGCCCGCGCGATCGGGGCGGATGCGATCCTGATCATCGTCGCCGCGCTGGACGACGGGGTCATGGCCGAAATCGAGGCCGCCGCGATCGAGCGCAGGATGGATGTGCTGGTCGAGGTTCATGACGAAGCCGAAATGGCGCGCGCGGCGAAGCTGAAATCGCGCCTGATCGGCGTCAACAACCGCGATCTGAAGACCTTTACCACCGATCTCGCCACGACCGAACGGCTCGCCGAACTCGCGCCCGAGGATGCCTTGCTGGTGGGCGAAAGCGGCATCGCCACGCATGAGGACTGCCAACGCCTCGCCCAATCGGGCGTGCGCAATTTCCTCGTCGGCGAAAGCCTGATGCGCCAGGCCGATGTCGCGGCGGCCACGCGCGCACTGCTCGGCGCATGAGCGGCCTCACTCATCTCGACGAACACGGCGCGGCGCGCATGGTCGATGTCGGCGCGAAGCCGGTGAGCCAGCGCAAGGCCGTCGCCGAAGGACGCATCCGCATGTCGGGCGAAGCGCTGGCCGCTTTGTGGGACGGCACCGGGCCGAAAGGCGATGCGCTCGCGACCGCGCGGATTGCGGGCATCATGGCGGCGAAGAAGACCGGCGAGCTGATTCCGCTCTGCCATCCGCTGGCGCTCGACGCCGTGACGGTCGCCCTCGAGCGCGAGAGCGACGCGATCCGTGTCACTGCCACCACCTCCTGCACCGGACGCACCGGAGTAGAAATGGAAGCCATGGCCGCGGCAAGCGTGGCGCTGCTGACGCTTTACGACATGGGCAAGGCTGAAGACCGGGCAATGACGATCGAAGGCGTGCGACTGATCGAAAAGCTGGGCGGAAAATCCGGCCATTGGCGCGCCGAGCTGTGATTGCGCTCGAAGAAGCGTGGGATCGCCTGCTCGGATCGATCGACGCTCTCGATGCGGAGCTGGTCGACATCGACAGGGCGGGCGGCCGCTATTTACGCGAACCGCTGATCGCGCGCAGGACGCAGCCCTACGCCGATCTGTCGGCCATGGATGGCTTTGCCGCTTGCGGTGAAGGGCCTTGGGATCTGGTCGGGGAGGCTCGCGCGGGCCATGCCTTCGATGGGGCGCTTCGAACCGGTCAGGCGGTCGCGATATCGACCGGGGCCGCTCTTCCCGAAGGTGCGGACCGCATCGTCGTGAAGGAGGATGCCAGCGTCGCGCACGGCCGTCTCGACGCGGATCCTGCGCCGGAGCCGGGCCGCCATATTCGCCGCCGGGGCCTCGATTTTCGCCACGGCGACGCTCTGATCGCCGCAGGGCATCGCATGACAGCGGCCCAAATCGCCCTCGCCCGGACCGCCGGCGTCGCCAACGTCAGCGTCGCGCGCCGCGCCAAAGTGGCTATCCTCGAATGCGGGGACGAGTTGCATGCCGATCCCGCCAAATGTCCGCCGGATGGCCTCCCCGCCTCCAACGGCGCGATGATGGCCGAGATGGTGCAATCGTTGGGCGCAAAGGTTTCTGACCGCGCGCTCGTGCCCGACAGGCTGGACGCTCTGGTCGAAGCTCTGGACGCCGCACGCGATGCCGATCTTCTGCTCACCTCGGGTGGCGCGTCCGTGGGTGAACACGACCTGATCAAGCCCGCGCTCGAAAAAGCGGGGTTTACGCTCGACTTCTGGCGCGTCGCCATCCGTCCCGGCAAGCCCATGATCGTGGCGCGGAGGGGCAAACAGCTCATGCTCGGGCTGCCCGGCAATCCGGTCTCAACCTTCGTGACGGCGCTCCTGTTCGCGCTTCCGGCGTTGCGCCGCATGGCTGGCGCTTGCGAGCCGCTGCCGCGCTCTGTGCGCCTCCCTCTCGACGGCGAACTGCCCGCCGGCGGCACCCGACGCGAATACCTGCGCGCGAGCCTTGGCCCCGAAGGGGTCGTTCCGATCACGGAGCGCGACAGCAGCGCATTGGCCGCTCTTGCCCGGGCGGACGTCTTGATCGACCGATCAATCGATGCGCCTGACGAAACAAAAGGCGCCCTCGTCCCGTGCTACCTGCTCCAGAATGGCGCAATCGCTTGACTTGAAGGAAATGGTTGCCTAATTGTTCCGTATTCGTTCACGGCCTGCATCGAAAACAGCGTCGGAATAGAGTTTTAGGAGCCAAGCACCATGCTGACTGCCAAGCAGCACGAACTGATCCGCTTCATCCAGACCCGGCTTGAAGAAACCGGCATCTCCCCCTCTTTCGAGGAGATGAAGGAAGCGCTCGATCTGAAGAGCAAATCGGGCGTGCATCGCTTGATCTCCGCCTTGGAAGAGCGCGGCTTTATCCGGCGCCTGCCCAACCGCGCGCGTGCGCTCGAAGTGCTGAAGACGCCCGAAGAAGCCGTGTCGAGCCCGCGAGCGCGAAACGCTGCGGCAGCGAATGCGCCCAGCGCCGCGAACGACACTGTCGGTGCAGCCACCGCTGCGCGAACTCCCGAACCGGCCAATGATGTGCTTGAAATTCCGCTGCACGGACGCATCGCCGCCGGCGCCCCGATCGAAGCGATCGAAGGACAGTCGAGCCTTCCGGTGCCTGCCGCCCTGCTCGGCCCCGGCGATCATTACGCGCTGGAAGTATCGGGCGATTCGATGATCGAAGCAGGCATCTTCGACGGGGACTTCGCGCTGATACGCCGAACCGATACGGCGCGCGACGGCGAAATCGTGGTCGCGCTCGTCGATAACGAGGAAGCGACGCTCAAATTCCTGCGTCGGGAAGGAGGCCGCGTGCGGCTCGATCCGGCGAACGCGTCCTACGAAGCGCAGATTTACAATCCCGCACAGGTTCAGGTCCAGGGCAAGCTTGCCGGCCTTTTGCGGCGCTATCACTGATCGCGGCACTGATCGTGGTATCGATCGCGGCGGCGGCTCTGGCGCAGTGATCGAGGCGCTCGACCACGTTCAACTTGCCATGCCTTCCGGCGGCGAAGACCAGGCACGTGTTTTTTACTCCGACCTGCTCGGCATACCGGAAGTGCCCAAGCCACCCCATCTCGCCAAGAGAGGCGGATGCTGGTTCGAGCGCGGTCCGCTCAAGGTGCATCTCGGCGTGGACATGGACTTCCGTCCCGCACGGAAGGCGCATCCCGCCTTCCGCGTGGCCGATCTCGCGGTTCTGACGAAGCGCCTGTCCGAGGCGGGTTTTTCAGTCACCGAGGACGAACCGCTCGCGGGATATGAGCGCTGTTATGTCGACGATCCGTTCGGGAACCGTATCGAAATGATGGAAGCGTTGTAGCATAACGCGCCTCGGCGAGTGCGACAAAGCCAAGGGCCGACGTGCAAGAGCGCTGGATACGCTAGTGCCGGTCGATTGGCGAATCCCGGACCTTTCTTCAGCGTGCTTCCCATCCTTGCCCGATCGCCCGCGAGTTAGCGCCTCGAACCACCCTTCCACCAGCCATGCTCGCCCTGCGATTGTGCCACTGTCCTTATCCGCTCCTCGGCCAGATAGACCGCCGTTCCACCCTCGCGCGTCAGAAAGCGGCGATCCGCCTTCAGCCAACGGGGCTGACATGAGCGCGGCAGGAAGCGGTCGGCGATGACGATATCGGCACGTTCGCAGGCGGCGGCGAGGGCGCGTTCCTCGACCATCTCGCGGCTGCGGGCCATCAGCAAGTGCCAATCGCGGTCCCCTCGCTCCAGCGTAAGTACACAGAAATCGGGGCTACAGCGCGCCCCCGGCCAGCGCTCGAACGGCAGGACCTCTCCCTCCGCACCCGCCAGTTCCATCAGATTGTCGCTTGCGAAGCTTGACCGGCTTTCGCGCAGCACGAGCAGGCGATCGCTTTCGCCGGTCACGCCGACATGGCGCCCGTCGCGCGTTATCAGGATGTCGGGAATCGGCGTCAGCGCGAAGACGAGTACCCCGCCTGCGACCGGCAATAACCCGCAGAGCCGCGCCCTTCCCTTCCAGAGAGCCAGCCAAAGCAGGCCGCCTACGATCGTCAGAACTGTGACGAGGTCCATTTGCGGCATCAGCTTCACCGCACCCGGCTGAGTGGCCGTGAAATGCGCGAGGCCGAGCAAGGCATCGAGAGAAAGCTGCGCCGCCCACCACACCGGTGCGCCCGCACCCACCACATCCAGCAGCAGTGCCAGAGCGAGGAGCGGCATTGTCACGAACGTCACCAGTGGGATCGCGACGACATTGGCGAAAGCGCCGTAAACGCCCGCCCGATGGAAGTGGAACAGCACGATCGGCATTAGCGCGACTTCGATCAACAAGCCGGTCGCAAACAGCATGGCGACACGCCGCGCGGTTCGCGCAAAGGCGCTTTCCTCACGCGGGGCCAGGAAGCGTTTGACACACTCCGCGTTGTGCAGCGCCACGATCGCGATCACGGCAGCGAAGCTCATCTGGAAACTCGGCCCCACCAGCGATTCCGGCCAGAGGGCCAGCACGACGATTGCGGCCACGGCCACCATTCGCAGCGAAAGGGGTTCGCGGCCGAGCGCCAGCGCGATCAGGACCAGCACCGCGCCCACGCAGCTGCGCACCGTGGGGACTTCCGCGCCGGTCAGCAGCGTGTATCCGATCCCCGCCAGCGCGCCCACCATCGCAGCCGCCAGCGGCAGCCGCATGCGTAGCGCCAGCCACGGCCATAGCGCCAACAGCTTGATCGCCAGAAAATAGGCCGCTGCGATCACCGCGCTGACATGCAGGCCGCTGATCGAGAGCAAATGCGTGAGCCCGGAATCGCGCATCGCCGCTTCGTCGGCCTCGCTGATTGCGCCGCGATCGCCGCTCGCCAGCGCCGCCGCGATGCTGGCCGCCGATCCGTCCATATGCGCGCGGACATGGGCGGACAGAGTGCGCTGCGCTTCCGCAAGGGGGGCACTGCGGTCCGCTCTTTCGACCAGATCGATCGGGCCCGCCAGCGATCCCGTCGCCGCCAGACCGTCGAACCATGCCGTACGTGCGAAATCGTAAGCGCCGGGCAGGATCGGCGGCGAAGGGGGCATCAGCCGGGCTTTCAGGCGCAGGCGCGCGCCCTCCTGCATCGCCGCCGTCGCGCGATCCCGCGGCACGTTGATCCGCACCTTCATGGCTCGGCCCTGTTCCGGATCGCGCACGGCAAGCGTCAGCCGTACGCGCTCTTCGGCGGGCTGATCCTCGCGTTCGAGCACGCGCCCGTCGAGCGAGAGGACGCGCGGATAGGCAATCGGTTCGGCGCCGACCATGGCAGAGCGCGCCCAGATCACGCTCGTCCCCAATGCCAGCACGCTCGCCAGGGCAATGGACGCGATCATCAGCTGCGTCCTGTCCTCCCGCCCCCGCCACACGGCCAGCGCACCGAGACCGCCAAGAGCGCACGCGGCTAGGAATGTCGCCCACTCCCATGGCGCATCGAACAGGAACCACGCCCCGATGCCGCTCGCGAAACCCACGGCGAGCCAAGGGCCGCGATCGAATCCGGCACGGTCGAGAAAGCGCTCCGCACGGTCGGCCAGAGCCGCCGGGACACTGGACAAGCGGCGGCGCTTGCGCCATTGGCGCTGCGCTGCACCATCATGTGGGGTATCGCCCCCGTGAAACGGCACGTCAGCCACCGGAGGCGCCGATCGCGTCGCCATCACGATATCAGAAGGGAAAGCGGGTATAATGGCAAGCGATAGCGACGCGGCACACGGAAAGGTCGTAACGCGCTTCGCCCCTTCGCCCACCGGTTTTCTGCATATCGGCGGCGCGCGTACCGCGCTTTTCAACTGGCTTTTCGCCCGGCACCACGGCGGCAAGGCGCTGCTTCGGATCGAGGATACCGATCGCAAGCGCTCCACCCAGGACGCGATCGACAAGATCATCGAAGGTCTCGACTGGCTCGGCCTCGATTACGACGATGCACCCGTGTTCCAGTCGGACCGAGCCGAGCGCCATGCCGAAGTCGCGCACCAGCTGCTCGATGCCGGCCATGCCTATAAATGCTACGCGACGCCGGAAGAACTCGAGGCGATGCGCGCCGAACAGCGCGCGAACAAGCTGCCGATGCGCTACGATGGCCGGTGGCGCGATCGCGATGCCTCGGAAGCCCCCGAGGGCGCGCCTTTCACGATCCGGTTGAAGACGCCGCAGGACGGCGAAACGGTAATCGAGGATGCGGTGCAGGGCCGCGTAACCGTCCGCAACGAAGAAATCGACGATTATATCCTGCTGCGCGCCGATGGAACGCCGACTTATATGCTGGCCGTGGTTGTCGACGACCACGACATGGGCGTCACGCACATCATTCGCGGCGACGATCACCTCAACAACGCCTTCCGCCAATTGCCGATCATCAAGGCAATGAATGAAATCGGGGGGGGCTGGCCCGAGCCGATCTACGCCCACATCCCGCTGATCCACGGGACGGACGGTGCAAAGCTCTCTAAACGCCACGGCGCGGTGGGTGTCGAAGCTTATCGCGACGAAGAAGGCGTGCTGCCCGAAGCGCTGTTTAATTATCTGCTGCGCCTTGGCTGGGGCCATGGCGACCGCGAAGAGATTACGCGCGAGGAAGCGGTCGCACTGTTCGATCTGAAGGGCGTCGGCAAAAGTGCTTCGCGTTTCGATCTGAAGAAGCTTCAGAATCTCAACGGCCACTATATTCGCGAGGCGGACGACACGCGCCTCGCCGCGCTGGTTGCCAAGCGGATCGGTCCGGATGCCGATGAGAAGCTGCTCGCCGAAGCGATGCCGGTACTCAAGACGCGCGCCCGTTCGCTGAACGAGCTGGCCGAAGGCGCTGCCTTCCTGTTCGCTACCCGCCCCCTTGTCCTGACCGAGAAAGCGGCCGGTCTGCTCGACGATCAGGCGCGCGTATATCTCGCCGAAGTTTCGACCGCGCTAGCAGCGGAAAACGACTGGACAACCGAGACGCTGGAAGCCACTACCAAATCGCTCGCCGAACGGCTCGAACTGGGCCTCGGCAAGCTCGCGCAGCCGATGCGCGCGGCACTGACGGGGACGACGACGTCCCCTGGAATTTTCGACGTTCTGGTCCTGTTGGGACGGGAAGAGGCGCTCGCACGGATCGACGCGCAAGCCCTCCCGGCAGGCTCGGAAGACCAATAGCTTAAGGAGCAGATTATGGCCGACAAGCAGGCGAAACTGGACTTCGGCGACAGCTCGGTGGATTTCCCCGTGCTCGAAGGGACGTGCGGTCCCGACGTGGTCGACATCCGCAAGCTGTACGGATCGACGGGCAAGTTCACTTACGATCCCGGTTACAAGTCCACGGCGAGCTGCGAAAGCGCGCTCACCTTCATCGACGGTGAAGAAGGCGTCCTGCTCCACCGCGGCTACCCGATCGGGCAGCTTGCCGAACATTCCAATTTCATGGAAGTCTCGCACCTGCTGCTGAACGGCGAGTTGCCGACGCAGGACGAGCTGGACGATTTCACCTACACGATCACGCGCCACACCATGGTGCATGATCAGCTGCGCCAGTTCTATCAGGGTTTCCGCCGCGATGCGCACCCGATGGCGATCATGTGCGGCGTGGTCGGCGCGCTGTCGGCCTTCTATCACGACAGCACCGACATTTCGGACCCCGAGCACCGCAAGATTTCCAGCCACCGGCTGATCGCCAAGATGCCGACCATCGCGGCGATGGCGTATAAATATTCGATCGGCCAACCCTTCATGTCGCCGCAGAATTCGCTGAGCTATACCGGCAATTTCCTGCGCATGACCTTCGGCGTTCCGGCGGAGGAGTACGAAATCCACCCCGCGATCGAGCGGGCGATGGACCGGATCTTCATCCTCCACGCCGACCACGAACAGAATGCCTCGACCTCGACCGTCCGGCTCGCCGGTTCTTCGGGCGCGAACCCGTTCGCCTGCATCGCGGCCGGCATCGCTTGCCTGTGGGGCCCGGCGCATGGCGGCGCGAACGAGGCGGCGCTGAACATGCTTCAGGAAATCGGCACGCCCGACAAGATCCCGCACTATATCGAGCGGGCCAAGGACAAGAACGATCCGTTCCGCCTGATGGGCTTCGGCCACCGGGTCTATAAGAACTATGATCCGCGCGCGACCGTGATGCAGAAGACGGTTCGCGAAGTGTTCGATGCGCTGAATGTCAGCAATCCGGTGTTCGAGACCGCGTTGCAGCTCGAGGAAATGGCGCTCAACGACGATTACTTCATCGAGAAGAAGCTGTTCCCGAACGTCGATTTCTATTCCGGCGCGATCCTTTCGGCGATCGGCTTCCCGACCACGATGTTCACCGCCCTGTTCGCGCTAGCGCGTACGGTCGGCTGGGTGGCGCAGTGGAACGAAATGATCTCCGATCCCGGCCAGGTCATCGGTCGCCCGCGCCAGCTTTACACCGGCCCGACGCATCGCGATTACGTGCCGATCGACAAGCGCTGAGCGCAAAATCGAATGTGAATTTGGGAAAAAGGGGGTGCTGCGGCGCCCTCTTTTTTCATATCGAAGCGTCGGAAATTCGCACTGGATGCGCGACCTTATTTTCCGAGATTTGGACCGTCACGGGGCTCGCTGCGCAGATCTTCTGCGGCCGGAACCGACAGCGTGAAGCGAGCCCCCTGCCCTCTTGCGCTTTCGACCGTCAGATCGCCGTCCATCGCGCGCGCTATGCGGCGGGAGATGTAGAGCCCCAGGCCCGATCCCCCGTCCCCGCTCCGCCCGAGACGCTCGAACTTTTCGAATATCTTGGCCTGCTGATCCTCGTCGATGCCATGGCCCTGATCCGCCACGGTCACCATCGCCCTTTGGCCGATCCGATCGAGGCGGACCCAGACCTGGCTGCCCTCCGGCGAATAGCGGATGGCGTTGTTGATCAGATTGATGAGAACCTGCAGCACGCGCCGGAACTCGGCGATCGCGAGCTGGCTTTCTCCGTTCGGCGGTGCGCTCAGCTCGATACCCTTTTCGCGCGCACGCACACCCAGAATTCCGCATGCCTGCCGCGCGACATTGCCGAGATCGATGCGGTCGGGTGCGGTAACGAAATCATCCGATTCCACGATTTCGAGGTCGGACAGGTCGTCGATCAGCGCGAGCAGGTGCTGGCCTGCCGCCGCGATATCGGCGGCGTAATTGCTGTATTCTTCACCCAAGGGGCCAGCGAGCTTGGTGCGAATCGTTTCGGCATTGGCGATAATGCGATTGATCGGCTGCCGCAGCACAGGAGAAAGATCGCGCCCGAGCGAGGGCGGTTCGGATCCGGGCTCGCTCGGCTCGTCCAGAGCGCCTGCACCCAACGGTCGATCGGCGAGAAGATGCAGGACGAACCCCGCACTGCCGGGTTCGGGTTGCCCGAGCGGTTCGAGATGCGCGGTCCAGCGCCGCTTCGATCCCTCGATCAGACACTCGGCTCCGTCGAGCAGGCGCCAGTGCAGAGGCTGTTGGTGCAAATTTCCGGGAAAAGTGACGAAGTCGGTCCAAGGCCTGCCGATCCCGCCTTCCATCGCGATCTGGAGCCGCGTCAGATCGGGCGCTTCGACCGCCACTGAAAGCACGCGCTGCGAAGGATCGAGCCGCGCGGTCAGGTCCGAAAGATTGCGGCTCAGTTCGGCGCGTCGGCGCGCAGCCTCCAATTCGTCTTCCGGCGGCAATTCCTCGGCATGCCAGGATACCAATCCGAGCTCGGACCCTTGGGCCGAACCGTCGGAGCCGCTCTGCGGCTCGATCTCGATCCAGGCCGTTATCCGATCGCGCCCGTCGATTGCACGGAACTGGCGTGCGAGACGCAGGCCGAACCGCTGGGCCTTGTCCACCAGAGCGCGCAATTCGGGAATGGCGACCGGCCCGCCGATCTTTCCCCCGCACTCGGTCTGAAGGCTGGCGAGCGGTTCTTCCGCTTCGACAAGCATTCCGTCCGCATCGACGAAGGCGCGCGCGATGAATTTCGTTCCGATCGTCGCCATAGTCAATTTCCAGGCCAGCCCGCGCTGCGCGCAAGCAGATTGAGCGCTTCGCGCGTACCGATATCGGCAAGGTCGCTGGGCGGATCGCGGTCAGGGTGGAGGCGAAGGATCTGCGCCTCGACATCCTGCGGCTTCAGCCCCGCCGCTCTCAGTCCCAAGGCAAGGCGGGCGACTTGGCTCTCATGGGTCGATACGGCAACGATGTCGCGCGGTTGCCCGGTGCGCAGCGCCAGTGCGGATAAAAACAGGCCGATGCCCGCCTGATCGAAGATGAGAGCATTCGTCGCATCCTTGCCGACCAGCGTCGCAACCCGCTCCAGCAGCGACAGCCGCCCCGCAGCCTCGTCGTACTCAGCGCGCAAACGCCCCTCGGCCCGAACCAGGGCGTCGGAGAGATCGTCACCGTTATAGGCGCGCCAGGCGAGCAGGAGAGCGTGGAACAGATCTCCGGGCAGTTCGCTCAGCGGCAAGCTCATTCGTCGCTGGGTCTGTGCGTACCGCGCCTGCGCGGCAAGCGACGCCATGGCACCACTGGCAATACCGGCATCTTCGTGTCCGATGAGCGATTGGAGCAGGGGCGAAATGACGGGATCGAGGCCGAATTCCCCTTCCATCCGTGCCGACAATTGCCATTCCAAAGCCAGCGCGTGGCAATGGGCCACCAGCGGCAGCGAAGCGAAGAGCGTTTCGGACAGGGACTCGCCATGTTCGGCAGCGAACTCCTCGCGCCCTTTCACTCCTGTCGCCTCGGCCTGTACGCGCAGCACCTGCCAGGCCAGATGCGTCAGCATGCTGCGGATGCGTGCGACCAGCTCGTCGCTAAAAAGCGACTGGTCGCGCGTCGACAGGAGATGACCGAGAATGGGGCCGATCCGCCCGAGCGCCCTGTCGCCCTGCGCCAGCGCCCTGCGCAACCCCTCGCCTTCCGGCCAGTGAGGATCGGCGCGTGGAGACGCGGTTGGAATTGGCCCGGATTTCGGCTTGATCATGGGGTCTCGCGTAGCATCGCGTGGTTAAGGCCGCGTTAGCCTATCGGACCGGATCGCACGCGATAGCGCGGCCAGTACGAACACCGCCAACAATGCCATAAGAGGCTGGAGAACGCCCAGATATCCGGCCGGAACCAGCACGGCAAGCAAGGCGATCCGATCGGACAGAACCGGGCGGATGGCAAGGGGAGCCATTTTCGATCCGATCCGCAATAGGCCGAGCAGGACGACGGGAAAAAACAGATCGATCCAGGTGCCCGTCCCCCGACTCGCAAAAGCGAGAAGACTGATAAGCAGAACATCCCCTGCTCCGCCGAGCAAAGTGGCTGCGTCCCACACCTTGACCTCTTCACCCGGGGGCCGAGCCAGCTTGAGAACGATGTCCGCGATCGGAAGCGCGAATGCCATGACGCTGGACATCAGCAGCCCGGTCAGCGGTTTTCCGAACAGGGCCAGAACGGCTGCTAGGATCCCTGCCGCTACTGCCAGGAGGAGAGGCATACGCTCGAACCGCGAACCAACCACGTCCCGCGCCAGCCTGATACCGATCCTTTCGGCCAGCGCCCGCCCCGGCGCGGCGAAGGACACCGGTTGCGCCCGGCGAGCGATCCAGCGCCCCTCCCGCGCCTCGAGGCTCGCCTCGTCCTCGGACGGGCTCCAGGCGATATCTTCCATCAGCGCCGGATCGAGAGCTTCGGCGCGCACGCCCGATTGAAGCGCGATCCTGAGAAGCGATGATGCTGCATCCGCATCGGACGGCAGATCCGCCAATCGCTCGATCGCCTCGCCTCGGATCGAAAGAAGGCCCGCCCACGCCCGGTCGGCATCGATCCGCTCGAACCCGAGCGGTACGGCCAGTTCTGCTGGGAACGTCGCGACGCCAGGCTTTTCGCCGATTGCTGCGCGTGCGGTTTCGATGTCCAGAGCAAGACCATCGGCGATAACGATCACCCGATCGTCGGCGCTGATGGCACCCGAAAGACTGCGCAGATCCTCGATCGCGCGGAACCGCATACCCAATTTTTCGGCCCGATGCTGGCCCACGATCGCATCCGGGCCGAGGCCGCGGATCATGCACAACACGATGTCGCAATCGAGAGCCTTGGCGCAGTCGATTTGGTGCGACAGCACGCTACGCCCCACGAAAGTGCGGAACGCGGCCTTCTGCCCGGCCCTTGCGGGATCTTCGGCCAAAGCTGTCAACAGGGCGATACGCAAAAAAGCCGGTCCTCGAATGGCAATCGGTCTGTCCCACGCCTAGCGATGCGTGCTCCAATTGCCAAAACTTGTCGGCCAGAATTTGGCCCTAACGGGATCCGGCGCCGCGAATGACATCCAGCTGGTCCGAGATTTCGCGGAGGGCATGCGGATCGCCCGGCACACCCATCGCCGCTTGATCCGCCAGGCGCATGATCTCTTCGGCGTGAAAGCCGGCCGCAACGGCGTGGAGATGCTGGGCCGCCATGCGCCAATTCGCATCGCAGCGCGCCCGCCGCATCAGATCGATCTGGCGTTCCACGCTTTCTACGAAGCCGGTGCGCAATTGCGCCTCGAGCGCTCTGTCATTTCCGGCGGCGGCCGCAACTGCATGATCGAAGGGGCCGGGGTGGAATGCCATCGGGTCGGCCTAGCGAGGCAAAGTTAATCCGGGGTTTAAGGAAACGGGATTCGTGATACGTTCGGGTGATGAACAGGGATCACATCCGCGCCGTCGAACGCGAGGACAATTCGCCGGAAAATCTCACGACCGCGGACGATGGCGCTCCGATCGACCAGTCTGCTGATTCGATCGATGAGGAAGACGACGTCGAATGGATCGAGGAACCGCAGCGAGGCCGGGCCACGGCGTGGGCGATCCCTTCCCTCTTCGTTCTCGCCATCCTTGGCTGGACCGGGTTCTTCGGGTGGAGCTTTAAAGATTCGATCATCTCGGGAGGAACGCCCGAACAGTGGATCGACTGGATTGTCGCCTGGGCGATCCCCGTGCTCCTGATCCTAGCAATCTGGCTGCTTACGATGCGCCTCTCGACACGCGAGGCAGGCCGCTTCGGCGATGCCGCGCGGCTTCTCGCACTCGAGTCGGAGCGCTTGGAAGAGAGATTGCTGGCCATCAATCGCGAGTTGAGCCTGGCACGCGAATTTCTCGCCGAGCAGAATCGCGATCTCGACTATCTTGGCCGGACGGCGACCGAGCGTCTGTCGACCCATGCCGATCGCTTGCAGGAACTCGTCCGCGAAAACGGCGATCAGGTGGATGCGATCGCCGGAGTCAGTGCCACCGCGCTCGACAATATGGAGAAATTGCGCGGCGACCTGCCCGTGATCGCCAATTCCGCGCGCGACGTTACCAATCGTATCGGTAGCGCAGGCCAGACCGCCCAGGAACAGCTCGAAGGATTGGTCGCAGGCTTCGAGAGGTTGAATACGTTCGGCGAGGCGAGCGAACGCCAGGTTACGTCGCTCAGCGAGCGCCTCGATAGCCTGCTCGGCGACATGGGCGAACGCCTCGATCAGATCGAGGGCTCTGCGGCTGCGCGTTTCGCGGCCATTCGCGACAACAGCGATAGCCTTCGCGAGACTCTCGACACGCAGGAAGTGACCGCCTTGGCGGCCATCCACAGCCGCGCCGATGCCCTCAAGGATGAACTCGCCCGGATTGCCGAGCTTCGCAACGAAGACGACGAGGCGACCTTCACAGTGCTGTCGGACCGGATCGCGGCCCTGCGCGATGAAGCCGCTGTAACTTCGCAAAACGTCCGCGAGGCCGAGCAGGCCGCTTTGACCGCATGGTCCGGTCAGGTCGAAGCGCTACGTACTCGATTGCTGACTATCATCGAAGAAGTCACGCAGATCGACGCGCAATCCCTGGCCAATTCGCAAGCCAAGCTTCAGGCGCTGGTGGAAGAAGCCGAAACCGTCGATCGCCTGATTGGCGAGCGTCATCAGACCTTCGATGACGAAGTGGCGCGTCGCCGCACGCGGATTGCCGAGAGCGAGAACGAGGCGCTGAACGCGCTGGCGGAAAGAATGGCCACGTTCGACGATCGCCTGACGGAGCAGCGTGACGGCCAGATCGGCCACCTGACCGCTTTGAGCGCGCGTGCCGAGGATGCGGAGGGGCGGATCGATGCGCTCGGTCGGCTCATCGCATCCGCTGCGGAACAGGGCGAGGATACGGAGCGCTCCCTCGCGGCAGCTGTCGAGCGGCTGTCCGATAGGCTCGCCGATAGCCGCACTTCGCTTGATGGTACCCATGAACAGATCGAGGAGCTGACGGTGAGGGCCGTGCGTCTGCTCGAGCTGATCAAGGCCAGCGCATCGCATAGCGAGGAAGATCTGCCCCGTTCTATCGAAGCGTTCAACGCGACGCTTGCCGATCTCGAAAGCCGCACAGAGTCTCTGCGGGGCGCGCTCGCCGATGCCGATCGCAGCGGCACCGAACTGGGGGAGACGGTTTCCAACGCAGAACATCGCAGCCGCGAGGCGACCGCAGCGCTCGACTCCTTCAGCGAGGGGCTTTCCGGCACAATCGAAGAGCAGGCCGCCGCTCTCGACACTCTCACCGAGAAATTGGAGCGGATCGAGGCCGAGAACGCACGGGTTGCCGGGCAGGCGCGCGAGGAATTGACTGCTGCGATTGCTGCCCTGCGCGGAGAAGCCATTCGAGCGCTCGCCTCCATAGAAGAAAATCAGGCGGACAGGATTCTCGCGCTCGCGGACCGCATCGGCGAGGCCAGTGCGAAAGCCATCGACGAAGCCGTGGAAGAGCGCACGGAAGCGGCAATCGGCTCGCTCGACGAAGCCAGCGCGCGTGCCACCGCGTCGAGCCGGGAAGCGGCCCTGGAGCTGCGCGATCAGCTCGCCAAGGTCAACGAGCTGGTCGGCAATATCGAATCCCGAGTGTCCCAAGCCCGCGCCCGAGCCGAAGAGCAGGTCGATAACGATTTTTCGCGCCGCGTCGCTCTCATCACCGAAAGCCTCAATTCCAATGCGATCGATATCGGAAAGGCGCTATCGACCGAAGTCACCGACACGGCCTGGACATCGTATCTGCGCGGCGATCGCGGGATTTTCACGCGCCGCGCTGTCAGACTGCTCGACAACACGCAAGCGCGCGAAATCGCGGAGCTGTTCGACCAGGACATGGACTTTCGCGAACATGTCAGCCGCTATATCCACGATTTCGAAGCGATGCTGCGCATGCTGCTCTCTACCCGCGACGGGCACGCGCTGGGCGTTACCGTGCTAAGCTCGGATATCGGCAAGCTCTACGTCACGCTCGCTCAGGCGATCGAACGGCTGCGGGAATAGCGCAACCGGATCATTGGGTCCGGATCAGTAGGATGGGGCGCGGTTGAACAGGTCGAGCTGTTCGTATCCCACCCACCCATAGACATAATTGAGCACGTAAAACGCCGTCAGCACGGCCGCGAGCAAGGTCGCGCGCACGAGCAACCGTTTGGGGCGAAAATTACCCGGCGCGCTGTCAGCCTGTCCCGGTATCTTTTCGAGCCCCATCTCGTCATGCGTCCGCACGCCGAACGGGAGAAGCACGAATGCGCTCATCACCCAGAACAAAACGTAGATCGCGATGATCGAGGTCCAGTGCATCGGGAAAAACCCTATCCTTTGGAGGGCAGCATGACGCGCACTTGCGGGCGCTTGCCGGACCAGCGTTGCGCCGCACGGCGCGCGGCGAGGCGGGCGGCTTCGTGGATCGAGGCGGGGTCACGCCCATCCTTCCCCTTCAGTCGCGATATCGCTTTCGTCACGTCGGCGCTGGCTTCCGCGATAAACTCGTCCTGATCCTCGTCCAATGGCAGGCCGAGTGTTTCGATACGCGGTGCGAATTTGTCGTCCAGCACCACGAACATCACGCCGTCGCGCGACAGGCGGCGACGCATTACCACCGCTTCACCATCGGCAGGCGAAATGATGTCCCCGTCGAGCACGAGGCGACCGGTATGCACCTCGCCGATCTTGCCGGGTTTTCCCGGCGCGAGGCGGATGATGTCGCCCGATTTCTGGACCACATTGTGCGGGATGCCGCATTCCTCGCCGAGCCGCGCCTGTTCGAACAGATGCCGAGTCTCGCCATGGACGGGCACGAGGATTTCCGGCTCCAGCCAGGAATAGAGCGCCTCGAGCTCCGGGCGCCCGGGATGGCCGGACACGTGGATGAGGTTCTGCTTGTCGGTGACCATCACGATCCCGCGTTCGGCCAGACGGTTCTGGATCGCCCCAATGGCGATTTCGTTGCCGGGGATCTGGCGGCTGGAGAAGAGGACGACATCGCCCTGCGTCAGTTCGAGCGGGTGATTTTCCTCCGAAATGCGCGACAGGGCGGCGCGCGGCTCGCCCTGCCCGCCGGTCGCGACGATGAGAAGCTCGCCGCGCGGCAGACCCATCGCGGTTTCGAAATCCACCGGCTCTGGAAAATCGAGCAGATAGCCATTGTCCTGCGCTACCGCGATAATGCGGTCGAGCGAGCGCCCGGCGACGCAAATCTGGCGCCCCGTCTCGCGCGCGACTTCGCCCAGCGTGTGCAAGCGTGCCACATTGCTGGCGAAGGTCGTCACGAGCACGCGCTTGCCCTCGTGACGCGAAATTTCATCCATCAAACCGCGGTGGACGGCCCCCTCCGATCCGCTCGGATTGGCATTGAATACGTTGGTGCTGTCGCAAACGAGAGCGAGGACGCCCTCTTCGCCAATGGCGCGCAAGTCCTCTTCGCTGGTCGGTTCGCCGATGATGGGGTCTTCGTCCAGCTTCCAGTCGCCGGTGTGGAAGACGCGGCCCTGCGGCGTCTCGATCAGGAGAGCGTTACCCTCGGCGATCGAATGGGAGAGAGGGATATAGGTAATGTCGAACGGGCCGACGGAAAATTCGCCGTGATCGTCCTCGATCACATTCACCTCGACTTCACCGGCGATGCCCGCTTCCTGCAATTTGCGGCGCACGAGTTCGGCAGTGAAGGGTGTGGCATAGATAGGGACGCCCAAATCGGCTGCGAAATAGGGGATCGCACCGATATGATCCTCGTGCCCGTGAGTAATCACCAAAGCTTCGAGGCTGTCCAACCGGTCCTCGATGAATTCGAGATCGGCGAAGACGAGATCGACGCCGGGATATTGCTCACCCGAAAAGGTCATGCCGAGATCGACCATGAGCCACCGCCCCTGGCAGCCATAGAGATTGACGTTCATCCCGATCTCGCCGGACCCGCCAAGCGAGAGAAACAACAATTCGTCTTCGGGCGTGTAATTCTTTTTCACAATGCCTCTTTTCAAGTCGCGCCGGTGAGAGCGCGTTCGGCCAGGATCGCCAGGCCTTCCAAAGTCAAATCGCTGTCCACGGCGTCGAACAGGTCGGTGTGTTCATCGAACAGCAGGGCGAGCCCGCCAGTCGCAACCGTTTTCGCGGGGCGGCCGATCTCGCTTTTGATACGAGCGACAAGCCCTTCCATCAGTGAGACATAGCCCCAGAAGACGCCGATCAGCATCTGGTCTTCGGTGTTGCGGCCGATCACACTGTCCGTGCGCGGCTTCTCGATTGCAATGCGCGGCAGCTTCGCCGTGTTCCCGACCAAAGCATCGAGCGACAGGTTTATACCTGGCGCGATGATGCCGCCTTTGTAGGCGCCGTTGAAATCGACCGCGTCGAAGGTGGTCGCGGTACCGAAATCGATAACGATCAGATCGCCGCCATATTTTGCATGGGCGGCAATCGTGTTGAGCGCGCGGTCCGCGCCAAGCGAACTTGGCTGTTCGATATCGGCATGGAAACCGTATTCCGCGCTGCCCTGCCCAGCGATCAACGGTTCGACGCCGAAATACTTCTGCGACAGCACCGTAAGATTGTGGATAGCGCGCGGGACCACCGATCCGATAATTATCGCCGAAACGTCCTGCTTCCCATATCCTTCGATCGTGAGCAGCTGAAGCAGCCAGACGGCATATTCGTCGCCCGTGCGGCGTGCGTCGGTGGCGATACGCCAGCGGGTCTTGATTTCCGTGCCTTCGAACAGGGCGAAGACGATATTGGTGTTCCCGACATCGACGGCGAGCAGCATCGGTCTCTCCTCAGGCGAGCATCACGTCGCCGGCGTGAATGGCACGGCAGGTCCCATCCGCCAAGCGCAGTAACAAGGAACCGTCCTCGGCAAGGTCGGCGAAGGCTCCTTCAATCCGGGTTCCGCCGGGCTCGTGGACGGAGAGCGGCGTTCCTTCAGGCGTTGCCAGATCGCTCCATCGGCGCAGAATCGGTTCGAGGCCATAGGTGCGCCAGCGCGCAAGGGAAACCGCGAAATTGTCGGCCAGATTGCGTGCGAAGATCTCGCGGTCGGGCGCGGGGCCGAATGCAGTCAAGGCAATCGTAGCGCGGTCGGCAATGTCCGGCGCTTGCTTCAGATTGACACCGATCCCGATGACGACCGCCGAACTGGTCGATTCCAGCAGAATGCCCGAGAGTTTCGCTCCGCCGACCAGGAGATCGTTGGGCCATTTGAGAACCGGCATCCGTTCGGCCGGACAGAGCGGACGCACCGTTTCGCAAAGCGCGACGCCTGCGACCAGCGAGAGCGTGTGCGCGGGCGGATCGCCTGAGCCGGGCCGGACAATGGTCGAGCCCATCAAATTGCCACGCCCGTCGAACCAACCCCGCCCCTGGCGGCCCCTCCCCGCGGTCTGACGGTCGGCGATCAGCCAATCGCCTTCGGCTATAGGATCGCCCGCACGCAGGCTCTCCAGCAGATCGGCATTGGTCGAGCCGGTTTCGGCGACGGTCCGTATCAAACGACGGTGAAGAGCACGCTGGCGGCGCGGTCCGCCACGCCCTCAAGCCACGGCGTCGCGAGATAGCCGAGCGGCGACATCAGCAGGGCGCTGAGGCCGAGCACCACCCAATGGCCGGTCGGACTGTCGGCAATCACCGCCTCGCCTTCGGGCGCTGTGCTGAGCGGCTCGTCGAAGAACATCACCTTGACGAATTTCAGGTAATAGAACGCGCCGATCACGCTGGCGGCGATACCGATGGCGGCGAGCGCGATCAGATCGGCCTCGACCGCGGCCTGGAAGACCACGAATTTGCCCCAGAAGCCGAACAGCGGCGGAATTCCGGCAAGGCTGAACATCAGGATCAGCAGACACCAGGCGAGAGCCGGCTTGGTGGTCGAGAGGCCCGAGATGCCTGCAAAGGTCTCGATCTGCTCACCGGAACTGTCGCGTAGCATCAGCAGGGCGGCGAAAGAGCCGATGGTCATCGCCGCGTAGATCGCGAGATAGACCAACACCGAACTTGCCCCCTGCGGCGTCGCGGCGGCGAGACCGATCAGGATGAAGCCGACATTGTTGATCGAGCTGTAAGCCAGCAGGCGCTTAAGATTCTGCTGACCGATAGCGCCGAGCGCACCGACCACGATCGAGGCAAGGGCCGCGAAGATCACGATCTGGCGCCACGCATCCGTCTGCGCCCCGAACGCGTCGAGCGCGATGCGAGTGAGCATGACGACCGCTGCCACCTTCGGCGCACTGGCGAAGAAGGCGGTGACCGGCGTCGGCGCGCCTTCATAGACGTCCGGCGTCCACATGTGGAACGGCACTGCCGCGATCTTGAACGCGAGGCCTGCGAGCACGAAGACGACGCCGAACAGCGCGCCGGTCGAGAAACCATCCGCAAAGGCTATGCTGATTCCGGAATAGGAGGTCGTGCCGGAGAACCCGTAAACGAGGCTCATCCCGTAAAGGATGATGCCCGAGGCAAGCGCGCCGAGAATGAAATATTTGAGGCCCGCTTCGTTCGAGCGCGCGTCATTGCGCAGGAAAGCGGCCAGCACGTAGCTCGCCAGGCTCGACAGTTCGAGGCCGACATACAGCGTCACCAGATCGACGGCGGAGACCATCATGCCCATGCCGACGGCTGCAAACAGCATCAGCACCGGATATTCGGGGCGATAGGCGCCACGCGCATCGAAGAAGCGCGGCGTAACCACGAGACAGGCGATCGTCGCGAGATAGATCACGATCTTCGCAAAGCTGCCGAAGCCGTCCGCGCTGTAAAGGCCGCCGAACGCTTCCCCGCCCATCGCGTAGGCGGGATCGAACAGGAGATGGGCAGTCCAGGCGGTCGCGCCGAAAAGGACGGCGGCAGCCACGATCGTGACGGCGCGCGAGGCTTTCGGCATCCAGGCGGACACGAGGAGCAGGATCAACGCGGCGACCGAAAGCATTACTTCCGGTGCGGCGAGGTAGAAAGAGGCAGCGTAGGTCATCAGTGCGAACCCTCCGCCGCAGCCGATCCTTCGGCATGGTCGCCAGCGACGTAATTTGCAGCGTGCTCGCGCGGTTCACCCACGGCAAGCGCGCTGTCTCTCGCAGGCGCGGCGCGCGCGAGGCGCACTTCCAGCACGGCAATGTCGGCGCGCATCGGAGCGAGGAAGCTCTCGGGATAGACACCCATCCACAAGACCGCCGCCGCGATCGGGCCTAGCATGGCCCATTCGCGCAGGGAGAGGTCGGGCATCGCAGCCGCATCTGCGTTCTTCTGAATGCCGAACACGACGCGGCGGTAGAGATAAAGCATGTAGGCAGCGCCCAGAATGATACCGGTGGTGAGGATGAGCGTGGCCCAGGTCGAGACTTCGTAGACCCCGGCCAGCGCCAGAAATTCGCCGACGAAATTGCTCGTACCGGGAAGGCCGATGCTCGCCATGGTGAACAGGAGGAAGAAGAAGGCATAGCGCGGCATGTTGATGGCGAGGCCGCCATACCGTCCGATCTCGCGTGTGTGCAGTCGATCGTAGATCACGCCGACGCACAGGAACAACGCGCCCGAAACCAGCCCGTGGCCGAGCATGATCATCATCGCGCCCTCGATCCCCTGCACGTTGAAAGCGAACAGGCCCGCCGTCACGATCGCCATGTGGGCGACCGAGCTGTAGGCGATCAGTTTCTTCATGTCGTGCTGCACCAGCGCGACGAGCGATGTGTAGATCACCGCCACCATCGACAGGCCGAACACCAGCCAAAGGAATTGCGCGCTCGCTTCGGGGAACATCGGCAGGCTGAAGCGGATGAAGCCATAACCGCCCAGCTTCAGGAGAACGCCTGCGAGGATGACCGAGCCCGCCGTCGGCGCTTGGACGTGCGCGTCGGGAAGCCAGGTGTGGACCGGCCACATCGGCATCTTCACTGCGAAGCTGGCGAAGAAGGCCAGCCACAACCAGGTCTGTGCACCGGGGGTGAAATCATACTGCATCAGCGTTGGGATGTCGCTGGTGCCCGCCTGGTTCACCATCCACATCATCGCGATCAGCATCACCACCGATCCGAGCAGGGTATACAGGAAGAATTTGTAGCTCGCGTAGATGCGATTGTCCCCGCCCCACACGCCGATGATCAGATACATCGGGATCAGGCCGGCTTCGAAGAAGATATAGAACAGGAACATGTCCTGCGCCGCGAACACGCCGATCATGAGCGTTTCCATGATCAGGAAAGCGGCCATATATTCGCCGACGCGCTTCTGAATCCCGTCCCAACTGGCGAGGATGCAGATCGGCATCAGGAAGACGCTGAGCATGATCAGCATCAGCGCGATCCCGTCGATCCCCAGCGCATAGTCGAACACCGCGAAGAGGTCCGCGCGTTCGGTGAATTGCCACTGGGCGCCGCCGATATCGTAATTCAGCCAGAGCGCGATGCCGAGCGCCAGATTGACCAGCGTGGCGACCAGCGCGGTCAGTCGTGCGGTTGCCGCAGGAAGAAACAGGCAGGCAATCCCCGCCGCCAGCGGCACGATCAGCATCGTCGAGAGGATGGGGAATTCCATCAGAACAGGACCGCCTTAAACCAGAACATATGTGACTGCGGCGACCAGGCCGAGAAGCATCACCAGCGCGTAGCTGTAGACGTACCCGCTCTGCACCCGCTTCGCGAGCATGCTGCCGCGCTCGACGACCCAGGCCGCACCATTGGGACCGAAGCGATCGATCGTTCCGACATCGCCAAGCTTCCAGAACTGTCGGCCGAGCCACAGCGAAGGCCGGATGAACACGCGCTCGTACAATTCGTCGAAATACCACTTGTTGTAGAAGAAGCGGTAGACCGGGCCGAGCTGCTCCGCCCCCTTCGCCGGCAGAGAGGTGTCGCGGATGTAGGCCATCCACGCCGCGAGCAGGCCGAGCAGCATCACGATCGCAGCGGCATACTTCACCAGATAGGGCGTCGCATGCATCGCGTGGATCAGCGGCTCGTTGTAGAAGATGGAGCCGTTCCAGAACGCCGCGCTGTCGAGGAAGGTCGGCGCGAACAGCTGGCCTGCCAGCACCGCGCCGATCGACAGGATGCCAAGCGGGATGAGCATGGAGATCGGGCTTTCGTGCGGGTGATAGCCCGCCGTGCCCGCCTGATAATTCGGCGAAGGGACGTGATGCGTCGTGTCGTGCCCGGCATCTTCCTGAACCGGCGGATTGTGCTCTTCCGGCTCGTCATGCCCGGCATGGACGGCGTGCTGGATATGCTCGCTATCGGCCCAGCGTGGCTTGCCCCAGAAGGTGAGGAACATCAGGCGCCAGCTGTAGAAGCTGGTCAGCAACGCGGCGAAGGTGCCCATCCAGAAGGCGAACTGCCCCAGCTCGGTCCCGCGCGCATAGGCGACTTCGAGGATCGCATCCTTCGACCAGAAACCCGCGAAGCCGACGCCGAGATGATAAACCCCAACCCCGGTGATCGCCAGCGTGCCTGCCAGCATGGCGTAGAAGGTGAACGGGATCTCCTTACGCAGCGCCCCGTAATAGCGCATGTCCTGTTCGTGATGCATCGCATGGATGACCGAGCCTGCGCCCAGGAACAGCAGCGCTTTGAAGAAGGCGTGGGTGAAGAGGTGGAACATCGCCGCACCGTATGCACCGACGCCCGCGGCGAAGAACATGTAGCCGAGCTGCGAACAGGTCGAATAGGCGATGACGCGCTTGATGTCCCACTGCGTCGTGCCGACCGTAGCGGCGAAGATGCAGGTCGCCGCACCGATGAATGTGACGAGGCCGAGCGCGAACGGCGCAGCTTCGAACATCGGCGACAGGCGGCAGACCATGAACACGCCCGCGGTCACCATGGTGGCGGCGTGGATCAGCGCGGAAACGGGCGTCGGCCCCTCCATCGCGTCGGGCAACCAGGTATGGAGGCCGAGCTGTGCCGATTTGCCCATCGCACCGATGAACAGCAGCACGCACAGAACGTCCATCGTATTGGCGCGATAGCCCAGGAAACCGATGCTAGCTCCCGACATGCCCGGCGCGGCGGCCAAGATTTCGGGAATCGAGACGGTACCGAACACAAGGAACGTTCCGAAAATCCCGAGCATGAAGCCTAGATCGCCTACGCGATTGACCACAAACGCCTTCATCGCGGCGGCATTGGCGCTCGGCTTCTTGAACCAGAAGCCGATGAGAAGATAGCTGGCGAGCCCCACCCCTTCCCATCCGAAGAACATCTGGACGAGATTGTCGGCCGTCACCAGCATCAGCATGGCGAAGGTGAAAAGCGAGAGATAGGCGAAGAAGCGCGGCTGATCCGGATCCTCCTCCATATAGCCCCAGCTATAGAGGTGGACGAGGGCGGACACGGTCGTCACCACCACCAGCATCACGGCCGTCAGCGTATCGACGCGCAGCGCCCAGTCGAAGGTCAGATCGCCGGACTGCATCCATTGCAGCACCGGCACCACCGTCGCACTCGCATCGCCGGACACGAAGCTGAGGAAGATCGGCCAGCTCAGCGCGCAGGCGATGAACAGCGCGCCGGTCGTCACCGCCTTGGTGACGACGCTCGGCATCGTCTTGTTGACGATTCCGCCGATGATCGCGGCGAACAGCGGGAGGAAAACGATCAGGATGATGGAGGTCTGCACCGGGCGGTTATCCCTTCATCCGATTGACGTCGTCGACCGCGATCGTGCCGCGGCCACGGAAATAGATCACCAGGATCGCCAGCCCGATCGCCGCTTCCGACGCCGCGACGGCGAGAATGAACATGGCGAAGATCTGCCCCGTAAGATCGTTCAGGAAGGCGCTGAAGGCGACCATGTTGATGTTGACCGCCAGCAGGATCAGCTCGATCGCCATCAGGATGACGATGATGTTCTTGCGGTTCAGAAAAATGCCCAGGACGCCGAGCACGAACAGGATCGCGCTCACGACGATATAATGTTCGATGCCGATCACAGCTCGACCCCCTCACCCACGGTAGGACGCTTCATTACGGTCGCCTCGTTCGGATTGCGGCGGTTCTGCTTGGCGATATCCTGCTGACCGCGATGGTCGCCTGCGGTCTTGCGATGCGTCAGCACGATCGCGCCGATCATCGCAACGAGCAGCACCAGGCCAGTCGCTTCGAACAGGAAGATGTAATCGGAATAGAGCAGCGCGCCGAGCGCTTCGGTGTTGCTGACGCCGACGATCGGCGCAGCCATTCCGTCGGGCGTCCCGAGCGCGATTGCGCCAGCGCGATAGGCACCGATGCCCAGCACCAGTTCCGCCAGCAGAACCAGCGCGATCGCAATCCCGAGCGGGAAGTTCTTGATGAAACCGGCCCGCAGTTCCGCAAAATCGATGTCCAGCATCATGACGACGAACAGGAACAGCACCGCGACTGCGCCGACATAGACGATGACCAGCAGCATCGCGATGAATTCCGCGCCGACCAGCACCATGAGGCCCGCGGCGTTGAAGAAGGCGAGGATCAGCCACAGCACCGAATGGACCGGATTGCGCGACATGATGACCATGACCGCGGACGCAATGACCAGCACGGCGAACAGGTAGAAGGCGATAGTCTGAATCATGGGGCCCCAGTCTGGTTCGCGCGCCGGTTAGCGGTAGGGCGCGTCGGCTTCAAGGTTCGCGGCAATCGCCCGCTCCCACTTGTCCCCGTTCGCGAGCAGTTTCGCCTTGTCGTAGAGCAGCTCCTCGCGCGTTTCGGTCGAATATTCGAAATTCGGCCCCTCAACCACGGCATCCACCGGGCAGGCTTCCTGGCAGAAACCGCAATAGATGCACTTGGTCATGTCGATATCGTAGCGCGTGGTGCGGCGCGATCCGTCATCGCGCGGTTCGCTCTCGATCGTGATCGCCTGCGCCGGGCAGACCGCCTCGCAGAGCTTGCAGGCGATGCAGCGCTCTTCCCCGTTCGGATAGCGGCGCAGCGCGTGCTCGCCGCGGAAACGGGGCGACAGCGGGTTTTTCTCGAAAGGATAGTTGATCGTCACCTTGGGCTTGAAGAAATACTTCAGCGTGAGGGCGTGCGCCTTCACGAATTCCCACAGGGTGAACGATTTGACGAGTTGGGCGACGCTCATGCCGCACCTCCATAACGGGTTATCATCAGCCAGCCCGAGATCGCGACCACGAAGAGCAGGCTCATCGGCAGGAACACTTTCCAGCCCAGGCGCATCAGCTGGTCGTAGCGATAGCGCGGAACGGTCGCCATGACCCAGCTGAACATGAAGAAGAAGAAGAACGTCTTGAGCAGGAACCAGATGATGCCCGGTACGAAATACAGCGGCGCCCAGTCGATCGGCGGCAGCCACCCACCGAAGAACAGCAGCGTGTTGAGGCTGCACATCAGCAGGATGTTGGCATATTCGCCGAGCCAGAACAGCGCGAAGCTCATGCTGGAATATTCGGTCTGGTAGCCTGCGACGAGCTCGCTCTCCGCTTCGGTCAGGTCGAAGGGAACGCGCTGGGTTTCGGCAAGACAGGAGATGAAAAACACCACCCAGATCGGGAACAGCAGCAGGTTGAAATAATAGCCGTTGACGATCCCGAAGCCGTGGCCGCGCTGCGAATTGACGATCTCGGTCAGGTTGAAGCTGCCCGCATAAAGCACCACGCAAACGAGGATGAAGCCGATCGAGACTTCGTAGCTGATCATTTGCGCAGCGGCGCGCATGGCGGAGAAGAACGGATATTTCGAGTTACTCGCCCACCCGCTCATCACCACGCCGTAAACCGACAGCGAACTGATAGCGAGGATGTAGAGCAGGCCGACATTGATATCCGCCAGCACCACGCCGGCATCGAAGGGGATTACCGCCCAAGCGGCCAGCGCCACGGTGAAAGTAACGATCGGGGCGAGGATGAAGATACCCTTGTTCGCCGCGCTGGGGATGATGGTTTCCTGCAAGAACACCTTCAACCCGTCGGCGAAGCTCTGCAACAGGCCGAACGGGCCGACCACATTGGGCCCGCGCCGCAGATTGATCGCGGCCCAGACCTTGCGATCGACATAGATGATCATGGCGACCGCCAGCATCAGCGGCAGCGCGATCAGCAGCACGCCCGCCACGGTCGCGACGCCCCACGCCCATTCGTAGGTCATGCCCAGCGATTGGAAGAATTCGGTCACTTGTCACCCTTCCCGGTCGGCGTCTTGCGGCCCCGGTTCTTCTCGGCGTCTTTGGCGGCAAAGGCCTCGTTGCGCCAGCCATTCTTGGCATTCGATTTGTGCGGACGGTTCTCCGAAAAAGCACGGAAAACCGCGTAGGCGCCCGCGCCCACCAGAGCGAGGGGGATGATCGGGACCGCCATTATTCCGCCGCCTCCGCGAGATCCGGGCCGAGCAGTTCGGCCGAACATTGCTGCATCACCGCACTCGCCCGCGAGATCGGATTGGTGAGGTAGAAATCCGCGATAGGATAATTGGCGATCGACCCTTCCGCCTTCGCCGCCCCATCCGGCTCGGGCAACGCGCCATAATCGGCGAGCCCTTCTTCGCCAAGAGCAGGTACGTCGGCAATCATCGCGCCCTGCAATTCGGCAAAGCTGTCGAAGCCGACCTTGAGGTCCAGCGCATCGGCGAGCGCGCGCAGGATCGTCCAGTCCTCGCGCGCGTCTCCGGGCGCGAACACGGCTTTTTCAGCGAACTGCACGCGGCCTTCGGTGTTGACGTAGGTTCCGTCCTTTTCGGCATAGCTCGCGCCGGGCAGGACGATATCGGCATGATGCGCGCCCTTGTCGCCGTGATGGCCGATATAGACCTTCAGGCTCCCATCGAATGCGGCATAGTCCATCTCGTCCGCGCCCAGCGAGAGCAGAACCTTGGGCTTCGCCTTCGCGATATCCGCAATCCCGCCCTTCTGCGCGTAGCCGAGCATCAACCCGCCCATTCGACTGGCCGCCATATGCAGCACGTTGAACGCCGCGCCCCAGCCAGAGGCCAGCGCCAGCGCCTTCGCATGCGCGCCTTTGAGGCCCGCGCCGCCGACGATCACGGCCGGACGTTCCGCCGCGTCGAACGCATCGCCGACATGGCCGGGCAGATCGTTGAGGACGCCGAGATCGTTGCCGAGGAATTCGCCGCCGAACGTGGTATCCCAGCGCGCACCGACCAAGAATATCTTCGCGCCGCGCTTCGCCGCCTTGCGCAGGCGGACGTTCACAAGTGGCGCTTCCCAGCGGACATGACTGCCCACGATCAGGATCGCATCGGCGTTCTCGATGCCCGCCAGCGTCGAATTGAAATTCACCGCCGCGAGATTGGATACGTCGTAATCCATGCCCGTCTGGCGGCCTTCCATGAGGCTCGATCCGCTGGCTTTCAGAAGCGCCTTGGCCGCGAACATCGTCTCGCAATCGACGAGATCGCCAGCGATGGCCGCAATGCTCTTACCGGGCTTGGCCGCTGCAATCATCGCGAAGGCTTCGTTCCAGCTGGCCGCCTGCAACTTGCCGTCGCGGCGCACGAACACCTTGTCGAGCCGACGGCGCATCAGGCCGTCGACCTGATAGCGGGCCTTGTCGGAAATCCATTCCTCGTTGACGTCGTCATTGATGCGGGGAAGCGCGCGCATGACTTCGCGCCCGCGGCTGTCGAGCCGGATGTTCGCGCCGACCGCATCGCTGACGTCGATCGAGAGCGTCTTCTTCAGCTCCCACGGACGGGCCTCGAACGCATAGGGACGCGATGTCAGTGCGCCGACCGGGCACAGGTCGATCACATTGGCCGAAAGCTCGTGTTCCGCGGCCTGTTCGAGATAGGTCGTGATCTGCATGTCCTCGCCGCGCCCGACCGCGCCGATCTCGTCCACGCCCGCGATTTCCTCGCTGAAGCGCACGCAGCGGGTGCAGTGGATGCAGCGGGTCATGATCGTCTTGATCAGCGGCCCCATATATTTCTCGGTCACCGCGCGCTTGTTCTCGTGATAGCGCGTGGCGCCGCGACCATAGGTCATCGACTGATCCTGAAGGTCGCATTCGCCGCCCTGGTCGCAGATCGGGCAGTCGAGCGGATGGTTGATGAGCAGGAACTCCATCACACCTTCGCGCGCGGTCTTGACCATCTGCGTGTCGGTGCGGATTTCCTGGCCTTCGGTGGCCGGAAGCGCGCAACTCGCCTGCGGCTTCGGCGGTCCGGGCTTCACTTCGACCAGACACATGCGGCAATTGCCCGCGATGCTCAGCCGTTCGTGATAGCAGAAGCGCGGGATTTCCTTACCCGCAAGCTCGCAGGCCTGGAGCACGGTGGCGCCGTCCGGAACCTCGATTTCCTGGCCGTCTACGGTGACTTTAGGCATCTTCTGATCCTGCTTGTTCGGCATTCTGCGGCTTCGACACCGCGTAATAGGTTACTTCGGCCAATTGATTGCGAAGCGTCGGTGCGCTCAGTTTGAGAACTTGGCCTTCCATGACGCATTCGCTGAAGCTTGGAGCCATTTCGACGATCGCCGATTTCTCTTCTGCACTGCCCGGCACGGTCTGGAAAAGCGCTTCCATCTTGTCCGGATTGAGTCCCATGACACAGCCCGCGAACCCCAAGGCGAACATGCGGCTCATTTCGTCCGACCTTGCCCCATGGAATCGCTCTGCCACATACATTCCATCATCGCCCAGAGAAAGCGCGGCGGGATCGATGGACACATCTTCTTCGCGCAGCATGCTCTCTGCCAACGCGCCACGCAGAGCGGAATGATCGAACCGCATGGTCATGACCCCACGCGCACTGCGCAGATTGCCGACCGAGGACATGTCCATGTCGGGCATGCAACGATCGAGCTTCTTCGCGAACACCGCGTAGGCTTCTTCCTCCATGGCAGAAGCCGGCACGGTTTCGAGATAAGCCCGGACCTGATCCGCCCGATCATCCGCGAGACATACGGCGGTGCGCATCATCGTGAGTTCAGGCGCCGCATTTGCCGTCGCGGCACGCGGATCCGACGGCTGCCTCTTGAGCTTGAAGCCCATCGGACTCGAATAAGGCTGCGCAAGCGCAGGCACGCCTGAACACACCAATCCCAGCGCGCCGAGAAGAACGGCAAGCTTCACTCCGCAGCCTCCAGAGCGTCGGGCGCAAACTGCGCGTTGTGCTCCTCGATCCGCCGCTCCAACTCGGGACGGAAATGGCGGATGAGGCCCTGGATCGGCCACGCCGCCGCGTCGCCAAGCGCGCAGATGGTGTGGCCTTCGACCTGCTTCGTCACCTGCTGGAGCATGTCGATCTCGTCGCTCGCCGCGTCGCCGGTGCGCAGGCGTTCCATCATGCGCCACATCCAGCCCGTGCCTTCGCGGCAGGGCGTGCACTGGCCGCAGCTTTCGTGCTTGTAGAAATAGCTGAGGCGGCTGATTGCGCGCACGATGTCGGTGGACTTGTCCATCACGATCACGCCTGCCGTGCCGAGGCCGGAGCCCAGTTCCTTGAGCCCGTCGAAATCCATCGGCGCGTCCCAGATCTGCTCGGCCGGGACCAGCGGGACCGACGATCCGCCGGGTATCACGGCGAGCAGATTGTCCTTGCCGCCGCGGATGCCGCCGCAATGCTTCTCGATCAGCTCGCTGAACGGGATCGAGAGCGCTTCTTCGACGACGCAGGGCTGGTTCACATGCCCGCTGATCTGGAAGAGCTTGGTGCCCTTGTTGTTCTCGCGACCGAAGCTCGCGAACCAGGATCCGCCACGCCGCAGGATCGTCGGCACAACTGCGATCGACTCGACATTGTTGACCGTGGTCGGGCAGCCATAGAGCCCGGCGCCTGCCGGGAAAGGCGGCTTGAGGCGCGGCTGGCCCTTCTTGCCTTCCAGGCTTTCGATCATCGCGGTTTCCTCGCCGCAGATATAGGCGCCCGCGCCCCGGTGCAGGAAGACATCGAAATCGTAGCCCGAGCCGCTGGCATTCTTGCCGATCAGCTTGGCGTCATAAGCCTCGTCGATCGCGGCCTGAAGCACTTCGGCTTCGCGGATATATTCGCCGCGAATGTAGATATAGGCCGCCCGCGCCCGCATCGCGAAACCCGCCACCAGCGCGCCTTCGACCAGCTTGTGCGGATCGTGACGGATGATCTCGCGGTCCTTGCAGGAACCGGGCTCGGATTCGTCGGCATTGATAACCAGAAAGCTCGGGCGGCCATCCTTCGATTCCTTCGGCATGAAGGACCATTTGAGGCCCGTCGGGAAGCCTGCGCCGCCACGCCCGCGCAGCCCGCTTGCCTTGATTTCCTCGATGATCGAATCTTGGCCGCGCGCGATCAGCGCCTTGGTATCGTCCCAATCGCCGCGCTTTTGCGCCGCCTTGAGGCCCCAATCCTGGAAGCCGTAGAGATTGGTGAAGATGCGGTCCTTGTCGGCGAGCATCAGAAAGCATTCCCTTGCGAAATAAACCAGATCGCCGCGACCGCGATGAGAGCGATCGCACCGAATTTGATGACGCCCATCAGCACCTTCCAGGCGATGAAAGCGAGCACCAAGGCCACGATGATGGTGACGATATCCATTATTTGCGCCGCAGACTTTGGTCGGACTTGGGCGAACGCCGTCCGGCGACGAGCGCGAGGATTGCGCCCGCGATGAGGATCGTCGTCCCGAAGATATCCTGATCGGTGAAGATGTCGATCGACACCCCCACGACGAACAGGATGATCCCGAGCCAGACGAGTGCGCGTCTCACCAAGCGTCTCTATAATCGTGATTGGCGTCGACCATTTCCTTGAGCGTGGTCGGACCCTCCGACGGCTCGCTCGTATGGCGCCCGGGTTCCTGCGTGCCGGGCTTGGGGCTCTCGCCCGCCGCCAGCGCATCGAGCACGGCGTCGAGGCGTTCGGAGGTCAGATCCTCGTAATTGTCGTCGTTGATCTGGACCATCGGCGCCGTGGCGCAATTGCCCATGCATTCCACTTCGGTGAGGGTCCAGAGGCCGTCTTCCGAGACATGGCCTTTCTTCATCCCCCGCTTCTTGCAGGTTTCGAACAGAGCGTCCGACCCGCGCAGCATGCAGGGCGTCGTTCCGCAGACCTGGACGTGGAATTTACCCACCGGCTTCATATTGTACATGAAGTAAAACGTCGCGACTTCGAGCACGCGGATCACCGGCATGTCGAGATAGTCGGCGACATATTCGATCACCGGCAGCGGCAACCAACCTTGGGTATCGGTTTCTTCGCCGACCTGCCGCTGGGCGAGGTCGAGAAGCGGCATCACTGCCGATTTCTGTCGACCCTCGGGATAGCGCGCAATCGCCTTGTCCGCCTTGGCGCGGTAGGCGTCGGTAAACTCGAAACCGCCCCAGCGCTCGCGCAGCTCGGGAGTGTCGGGTGCGGGGGAACGATCAGCCATTATATGCTAACCCACTAATGACTTTGTCATATTGAAAAGCTCGGCTTTCGGTTTTCAATCGGTGGAGACGGACGAGATATGCCAATCCCGCGAAACTCAAGACCGCGGGCACGCCACCCGCAACGACCGTAAGAGCAACTTCACCGTCAAAATTGCCCCACGCTTGGATAGCAAGACCACCGACCATAAGCGCTGCGGCGATGCCCAGTATCGAAAGCGCCCGTTCGGGCCATTTGGGAAATACGATTGGCCTCACCGGTCACACTCCCCGAACACCACGTCGATCGCACCCAGAATGGCAGTCGCGTCGGGCAGCATGTGGCCCTTGCACATGAAATCCATCGCCTGGAGGTGCGAAAACGCCGTCGGGCGGATCTTGCAGCGATAGGGTTTGTTCGACCCGTCGCTCACCAGATAGACGCCGAATTCCCCTTTGGGGCTCTCGGTCGCCACGTAGACTTCGCCCGCAGGCACGTGGAAGCCTTCCGTGTAGAGCTTGAAGTGATGGATCAGCGCTTCCATCGACTGCTTCATTTCGCCGCGCTTGGGCGGTGCGACCTTGCGGTCGTCGCTGGCGATCGGGCCTGACGGCATCTGCGCCAGGCACTGCTTGATGATCTTGGCGCTCTCGTAAACTTCCTTCACCCGGACGACGAAACGGTCGTAACAGTCCGAATTGGTGCCGACGGGAATGTCGAATTCCATCCGGTCGTAGACGTCGTAGGGCTGCGACTTGCGCAGATCCCACGGAATGCCCGCAGCGCGGATCATGGGGCCGGAAAAGCCCCAGGCGATCGCATCGTCGCGGCTGACATGCGCGATGTCGACATTGCGCTGCTTGAAGATGCGGTTGTCGAGCACCAGGCTCATCGCGTCGCCGAACAGTTCGGGCAAGCGCGTGTCGAGCCATTCGCCGATATCGACGAGCAGTTTTTCCGGCGCATCCTGATGCACGCCGCCGGGTCGGAAATAGGCGCTATGCATGCGCGCGCCGCTGACCCGCTCGAAGAAATTCATGCAGTCTTCGCGCAGTTCGAACACCCACAGGTTCGGCGTCATCGCGCCGACATCCATGACGTGTGCGCCGATGTTCAAGAAGTGATTGCAGATGCGCGTCAGCTCCGCGAACAGCACGCGCAGATATTGCGCCCGCTCCGGCACTTCGACATTCAAGAGCTTCTCGATCGCCAGCACGTAGCTATGCTCCATGCACAGCGGCGAACAGTAATCGAGCCGGTCGAAATAGGGCAGCGCCTGCAAATACGTTTTGTGCTCGATCAGTTTTTCGGTGCCGCGATGCAGCAGGCCGACATGCGGATCGACGCGTTCGATGATCTCGCCGTCCAGCTCCATCACCATGCGCAGCACGCCGTGCGCCGCCGGGTGCTGAGGCCCGAAATTGATCGTGTAGTTGGAAATGACCTCGTCGCCGGTCGTCGGCGATTGTTCGAGTTGCATGCTCATGAGCAGACCCACCTTCCGTTGAAGGACTTCTGGCGTCCCTGGACGTCGGTTATCGTCATCTGACCGGTGTCGCGACCGGTCGGCTGGACGAGGACGGAGAAGCCCTCCCCATTGAACGTCGTTCCGGCCTTGACCTGATCGTAGCCGCCCGGAGGCGCATCGAGCAGGATCAGCTTGCCCCCGGCCCGCACGGTCGCCTTGCCGGGCAGCGAACGATCGCTCGGCCCTGCGGCGACGAGCATTTCCTGCCCAGCGGCGCTGAAAGTGCAACCGCCCGCGCGCGGCCCCAGATCGACTCCGCCTATATTGCCGAGCCGCTCGAGCTGCGTCACGTCGGTGTTCGGTGGCGGGGCGATGCGCGCCGCAGTGGTCTCGACCGTTTGCGGCGCGACCACGACTGCGGTTCCGCCGGTAGTGCTGGTGCCCGGCGCGCCGACGCGACTGGCGAAATCCTCCGCGCTGTCGGCAGGAGCGGGCTCCTGGCTGCTGCACGCCGCCAAAACGAATGGAAGCGCCAGAGGGAGGACGAGAAGAGCGAGCTTACGCATCCTTGCCATCCTTCGGCTCGGTCGCTTCTGCCGTATCCGTGGTCTTGCCGTCACGCGCGGGCCGGCCTTCGCGATCTTCCGTCGGCTCTGGCGGAGGAGGTGCATCCTTGCCCGTCTCTTCTTCCGCAGGAGCGCCCGCGCTGACCTTTTCCGCCGCTTCCTTGTCCGCCTTGGCACCCGCGCCGGTATCGGACGGCTTTTCGGTAACCTTGGGATCGTCGACCGGCGGCGTATTCGCTTTCTCGTCACCCGGCAGCACGTAGTCCGCGCCTTCCCAGGGGCTCATGAAGTCGAACTGACGCAGATCCTGAGCAAGCTCGACCGGCTCGTACACCACGCGCTTTTCGTCTTCGGAATAGCGCAGCTCGGTATAGCCGGTAAGCGGGAAGTCCTTGCGGAAAGGGTGCCCTTCGAAACCGTAATCGGTGAGGATGCGGCGCAGATCGGTGTTCCCGTCGAACAGGACGCCGTAGAGGTCGAACACCTCACGTTCGAGCCAGCCCGCATTCGGCCACAGCGTGGTCACGGTCGGGACCGGCGTATCTTCGCTCGCCGTGCACTTGACCATGATGCGGCTGTTCTTCGTGAGGCTCAAAAGCATGTAGACCACCTCGAACCGCTCCTCGCGGCTGGGATAGTCGACCCCGGCGATCTCCATCAGCTGCTGATAGCCGTGCTCGTCGCGAAGGATGCGCAGGACATCCTCAATCGCGTCGCGGCGCACGGTGAACAACAGCTCGCCATGCTCGTCATGCGCGTCGAGCAGATGACCGCCCAACGCGGTCGAAAGCGTGTCCTTCAACCCGTCGATCAGGGTGAAGCGCGGTGCGGGATGAAGGACCGTCATCGCACTTCCTCACTCTTGGGATCAAACACATCGAACCCGAAACTCACCACCAGAGCGATTACAAGAATTGCACATAGGTCAAGAACGATGGAGTCGTAACCATGCAGCGCGATGAGCGCAAAATAGGACATCACGCCTCCCGCCAGGGCCGTGCCAATGTTTCGACTTCCTCGATTCATCGCTCGATCGTCCCGCTGCGACGGATCTTACGCTGCAACTGCATCACGCCGTAAAGCAGCGCCTCCGCTGTGGGAGGGCAGCCGGGCACATAGATATCGACCGGCACGATCCGGTCGCAGCCGCGCACGACGCTGTAGCTGTAGTGATAATAGCCGCCGCCATTTGCACAGCTGCCCATGCTGATGACGTATTTCGGGTCCGACATCTGGTCGTAAACCTTGCGCAGAGCCGGTGCCATCTTGTTGCAGAGCGTTCCCGCCACGATCATCACGTCGGACTGGCGCGGGCTGGCACGCGGCGCGACGCCGAACCGCTCCATGTCGTAACGCGGCATGTTGACGTGGATCATTTCGACCGCGCAGCAGGCGAGGCCGAAGGTCATCCACCACAGCGATCCCGTACGCGCCCACTGGAACAGGTCTTCGGTGCTGGCGACGAGGAAGCCCTTGTCGTTCACCTCGTTCTGGAGTGCGTTGAAATAGTCCTGATCCGGTTGGCGGACTTCGCCGGGCTGGGCCGTCGGCTGGATATGCGGATCGCGGCCGTGGGGAGATATCGTTCGTTGAGCGCTCATTACTGCCAGTCCAATGCCCCCATCTTCCATTCGTATGCGAGGCCGATTGCAAGGATTCCGAGGAAAACCATCATGCCGATCCAGCCCGTCCACTGCGTGAATTCGAGGCTGACCGCCCACGGGAATAGGAAGGCCGCTTCGAGATCGAACAGCAGGAAGCTGATCGCGACGAGATAGAATTTCACGTCGAACTGACTGCGCGGTTCCTCGAATGCGGGAAAGCCGCATTCATACTCGCTCAGCTTCTCCGCATTGGGATTGTGCGAGCCGGTCAGCCGCGACACGCCCATGGGCAGGAAGACGAACGCCGACGACAGCGCGACGGCGATAAAGAGGAAGATGAGGATCGGCAGATATTGCCCGAGATCGACCACGTGTGTTTCCTATCGACTTTGGCACCGATACCGGCGCGCACGTTCGGTCCCGGCCCTAGGCCTCTCGCGCCTTACGCGCAAGGGCGGCTTCGGCGGATTTCCCGCATCACGGCTTGCGCAAAACGCGCAGGAGGATGACACCTCTCACAGCTCAGGGCGGCTCTATTTCGTCAAGGCTCGCAAGGCCTTGCGAGTCGCTTCGCCATAGGGTGGTTTCAAGCCGGCCAGCTTGGCGACGTTGATCTTACTCTGCGAAAAGACGCTGCGCGCATGGCTGAATTCGCGGAAACCTTCGATCCCGTGATAGCTGCCCATGCCGCTCGGGCCGACACCCCCGAAGGGCAGGTCTTCCATCGAGACATGGAAGACGACGTCGTTGACCGTCACTCCGCCCGAAATCGTGCGCTCGAGCACGCGGCGCTCCTCGTCGCCATCGCTGCCGAAATAATAGAGGCCCAGCGGGCGATCGTGCCGGTTCACGTAATCCACCGCCTCGTCGATCGAGCGATAGGTCTTGACCGGCAGGACTGGGCCGAAGATCTCTTCCCGCATCGCCTGCATGTCCTCGGTTACATTGCGCAGTATCGTGAGCGGCATCTTGCGGGCGTTGGTGTTGGAGAAATCCTCGTCGCCGGGATTGACCTCGATCACTTCAGCCCCCTTATCGCGCGCATCCTTCACCATGTCCTGCAGGCGATCGAAATGCCGATCGGTGACGACACTGGCGTAATCCTCGTTGTCGAGCAGCGTCGGATACATCTGAGCGGTGGCCTGCCACACGCCGTGGACCGCTTCGTCGGCCTTGTCTTCGGGAACGTAGAGATAGTCGGGCGCGAGACAGATCTGGCCCGCATTCATCATCTTGCCGAGCGCCACGCGCTCGCCAGCTTTGGCGAAATCCGTGCTTTCCCCCATAATCACCGGCGATTTTCCGCCGAGTTCCAGCGTAACGGGCACGAGGTTCTTGGCAGCCGCTTCCATCACCTTCCGACCCGTGCCGGTCGACCCGGTGAAGACGAGGTGATCGAAGGGAAGCTCGCTGAATGCGGCGGCAACTTCGGGACCGCCCGCAAACACCGCGCATTCCTCGGGCGCAAAATAGCGCTCCACGAGCTCGGCGGACAATTCGCTGGTGCGTTCGGTGAACTCGCTGGGCTTTATCATCGCGCGATTGCCCGCCGCGAAAACCTGCATCAGCGGGCCGAAGCTCAGATTGACGGGGAAGTTCCAGGGACTGAGGATGCCGATAACGCCCTTGGGTTCGTAGCGGACTTCCGCCTTCGCGCCCAACAGGCCAAGCGGAAATTGCATGTGGCGCTTGTCGGGCCGCGCCCATTTTTCCGCATGCTTGAGGCAGTATTTGCCGAAATTGATCGTGCTCGCGATGTCGGTCAGCATCGACTGGCTGTAGGAACGGTTGCCGAAATCTGCGCTCATCGCCGCACACAGCGCTTCCGAATTCTCCTTCAGGAGCGCGATCGCGCGTTGCACCCGATCCTTGCGCGCATTCATCGGCTCAGGCCGATCGGCCTCGTGAGCGGCGCGTTGCCGTTTCAGCACATCTTCCATCGCCTTCGTCCGATCGCCAGCCATCGTTCTCTCCGTTTGATTTCGCCGCCTGCCGGTCCTAGCTTGAGGGCGTAGGCAAGTCTCGTCTTGCAACCGATATTGCATATCCCGTCGAATTTAAAAACCGAAAGGCCATTTCCGCATGACCCAGTTCGCCGCCAACGATCCCGTCGTCATCCTCTCTTACGCCCGCACGCCGATGGGCGGCATGCAGGGCGCCCTTGCCGATGTGTCCGCGACCGATCTGGGCGCGACCGCCGTCAAGGCGGCAGTGGAACGCTCGGGCGTCGCTCCTGAAAGCTTCGACCGTACCTATATGGGCTGCGTCCTTCCTGCCGGGCTCGGCCAGGCGCCTGCGCGCCAGGCGAGCATCAAGGCGGGCCTGCCCAAATCCGTTCAGGCGACCACGGTCAACAAAGTCTGCGGATCGGGCATGCAGACCGTGATCATGGGCGCCGAAGCGCTCGCAAGCGGATCGGTGAATTATGTCGTCGCGGGCGGAATGGAGAGCATGACCAACGCGCCCTATCTTCTGAAAAAGCACCGCAGCGGTGCGCGACTGGGCCACGATACGGCGTACGATCACATGTTCCTAGACGGCCTTGAAGACGCATACGAAGAAGGCCGTGCGATGGGTACGTTCGCGCAGCAAACCGCCAACGACTACCAGCTCACGCGCGAGCAGATGGACGATTATTCGATCGAGAGCCTGCGCCGCGCCAATGCCGCGATCGAAAGCGGCGCGTTCTCGGGCGAGGTCGTACCGGTGACCTTCAGCACCCGCGCAGGCGAGCAGACCGTCGACACCGACGAAGCGCCCGGCAAGGGCAAGCCCGACAAAATCCCGCAGCTGCGCCCGGCCTTCGCCAAGGACGGCACGATCACCGCCGCGACCAGCAGCTCGATTTCGGACGGTGCCGCTGCCGTGGTGCTGTCGCGCGAGAGCGTGGCAAAGGAAAACGGGCAGGAGCCGGTCGCAAAGATCGTCGCCCTCGCCGCCCACGCCCAGGAGCCGAGCGAGTTCACCGTCGCCCCGGTCGGCGCGATCGAGAAGGTACTCAAGAGCGCCGGATGGAGCGCGGACGAAGTCGATCTGTGGGAAGTCAACGAGGCCTTCGCCTGCGTCGCAATGTTCGCGATGCGCGACATCGGCATCCCCCACGACAAGATCAACGTGAACGGCGGTGGGACCGCGCTCGGCCATCCGATCGGCGCGAGCGGCACGCGCATCATCGTGACGCTTCTCAACGCGCTCAAGCAGCAGGGCAAGAAGCGCGGCGTCGCCTCGCTCTGCATCGGCGGCGGCGAAGCCACCGCCGTCGCGGTCGAAATGGTCTGACGAAGCCGTCGAGGAGATTACCGCGATGAAGATCCATTCCGCCCTTACCGCCTGCCTCCTTCTCGCTGCCTGCGGTTCGAACGAGGCGGAGGACACTGTGCCCGCTCCGGCAGACGTCGCTGCGCCCTCAACCACGACCGACACGGTTACGCCTGCCGCGATGGCCGGGACTTACGAAGTGACCTTGCCCGATGGGACGGTGACGATGCAGACCCTGTCCGCCGACGGAACCTATGTCGATCGGATGGACGGCGAAGTCACGGAAAGCGGGACCTGGCGCCAGCAGGGCGATCAGCTCTGCTATGCGCCCGAAGGCGATACGGCGACCGAACAATGCTTCGCTGGCGGCGAACCCGGCCCGGACGGCGCTTTCGAAATGCGCGACGATGCGGGCGATGTCACCGCGACGGTACGCAAGGTGGACGCGCAGCCCACCGCCTGACGGAGGATTTACCGTTAAATCGGGCGTCGGCGGGGATCAGTCCTCGTCGTCGCCCCACAGGCGATCCGCTTCGACCCATCCTTGCCGGTCGTCGAGCCGCAATTCGCACCATCCCGAACTGCATTCTCCGAGCGTGCCTGTAACGCCCGCTTCGAGCCGCCATTTGAGCTCTGCGGAAGCGCTAGGTGCCGCGCGCATCGGGGCCGGTTCGCCTTCGGAGACGATGGCAGTGCGATCCGGGCTCAGAAGCCGGGCCACAACCCAGCCTTGCTCGCCGTCGGGATCTTCGATCAGGCGCCACCCCTCCATTACGCGCACGACCCGCACGGGCAGACCCGCGCGCCTATAGACCCAGGCGATCTTGTAATCTGCGCTCGGCCCCACGCGCATATTGAGCTCGGTCGCACGAATGCTCGCCCAATAGGGCACTTCGCGATCCTGCGCGGTGGCTGGAGACGCGAGAGCCGACAAAACGGCGGAAAAGGCGAGTAAAGCGAGACGCATATCAGGCGGAGTCATACCCGACGCCCCACAGCCCTTCAAGCGGTCGCGACATTGCGCTCGCTCGCCGCTTGACCGGAATCGTGCCGAGCGCCTAGCCCGAGAAGATGCCCGACACCGTACCTCCTTCTTCTCCGGCCCCGTCCCGCCGCCTCGATCATCCGCCGCGCGTCGTAGTGACACGGCATCTTATGCCGACTGTCGAGGCGCGGCTGGGCGAATTGTTCGACGCGCGCTGCAATTCCAGCGACGAACCCATGTCGCGTGACGAGCTCGTTGCCGCCATGCGCGAGTGCGACGTGCTCGTCCCCACCGTGACCGACCGGATCGATGCCGAAATGCTTGCCGAAGCGGGGGATCGCCTCGGCCTCATCGCCAATTTCGGAGCGGGGACCGATCATATCGACCTCAAGGCGGCGGCCAAGCGCCGGATTCTGGTCACGAATACGCCCGGCGTCTTCACCGAGGATACCGCCGACCTGACGATGGCGGGAATCATCGGCGTCCCGCGCCGGGTGCGCGAAGGTGTGGAACTGATCCGCTCGGGCCAGTGGACCGGCTGGACGCCGACGGCGCTTCTCGGCCGCAAGCTGGCGGGCAAGGTGCTCGGCATCGTCGGCATGGGCCGCATCGGCCAAGCAGTGGCGCATCGCGCCCGCGCCTTCGGGCTAGAAATCGCTTATCACAATCGTAAGCGCCTGCCCGAAGCGGTCGAGCGGATGTTCGGTGCGCGCTATGTCGAGACGCTCGACGGTCTCGTGCGGGAAGCGGACATTCTTACGCTTCATTGTCCTGCCAGCGAGAGCACGCGCGGCATGATCGACGCGCGGCGCATCGGGTTAATGAAAGAGGGCGCGAGCCTCATCAACACGGCTCGCGGCGATCTGGTCGATCAGGAAGCGCTGATCGCCGCGCTCGAGAGCGGGCACATGGCCGGTGCGGGCCTCGACGTCTATCCGGACGAGCCGCATGTAGACGAGCGCCTGATCCGCCATCCCAATGTAATGACCCTGCCCCACATCGGCAGCGCCACACGCGAAGGGCGAGAGGAATCCGGCCATCGCGTCATCGCCAATATCCGCGTATGGGCCGACGGCCATCGCCCACCCGATCAGGTCCTCACTGGACTGTCTTGAGGGACCTTGAAAGATGGATGAATTCGCCGCTCGCATCGAAGCGCTCGAACATCAGTGGATGCGCGCATGGATGCAGCGTGACCGCAACGCGATGAAGAAGCTCGCCACGCGGGATTTCATCTTCCTGCTGGGCTCCAAGCGCGCCGCGCTTCTCGACCGGGCGAGCTGGCTGGAAGCAGCGACGACGCGCTTCAAATGCAACGGATACCGCTTCGGCGAAGTCTATGTCCGCCGCCACGGCTCGGTCGCGGTCTTCGCGACGCAGATGAACCTTGAAGCGCGCATGGGCGATCACGAATGGTCGGGCGAGACCTGGATGATGGACCTCTGGCAGAAGACCAGGGTCCGCCGCCAGTGGCGGATCGTCGAACGCACCCTGTCCCGCCCCGACGAGGACGCGACGATGAGCGATGCGGTCAGGGCGATGCAGTTGTGGCGCTGACCCGCTCGCTCAATCCCCCGCCAGAATCCGGTCTACCAGCTGCTTCACCGTGGGGGTGAAATTGTTCGAATAAAACGGGTCCTGCTTGAAGCGGTACGCCGCGTGGCCCGCGAACATCAGATTGTCGTCCACAGGCTCGCCATGAGCGATGTCCTGCAAGGTCTTCTGGATGCAGAAACTGCGCGGATCGGCGAGGCGGCCGGTCGTGTAGTCGTCATGATCCTTCCAGCTGGAAAACTGGCAATGGCTGAGGCAGCCCATGCAGTCCTTCTGGTCCTTGCGGATCGTGTCGCGGCTTTCGGGCGTGACGAACACGATCGTATCGTCCGGCGTCTTGAGCGCTTCGGTCTGCCCTTCGGCGAACCAGGCCCGCGCGCGGTCGTAATCCTTCGGCGCGACCCAGAAGTTCTTGCCGCGCACGCCGATGTCGAGTTGCTTGGTGTGCTCGCCCGCTTCGACCTTGCTGTAAGGAATCTGGCGTTCCGAGCGGTGGATGAGATCCCACAGGAAATCGTTCTTCACCGCGCTCGAATAGAAGCCCGTCGGCGAAAATTTGTGCAGCAGCACGTCGCCTTCGTCGAGCGTGCGCAAGCGGTCCTTCCACTCCTGGGGGATCGGACTTTCCTGCGTCAGCAGGGGCCGCGTGCCGAACTGGAACATGATCCGGCCGAGTTCGGGATTGTCGATCCAGTCGTTCCATTCGCGCAGGAACCACACCCCGCCCGCCATGACGATGGCGGTATCTTCCGACACGCCTTCGTTGCGCATCGTCTCGCGCAGCGCCTTGACGCGGGGATAGGGATCTTCCGGCTTGGTCGGATCCTCGGCATTGGAAAGGCCGTTATGCCCGCCCGCCAGCCACGGATCTTCATACACAACCGCGGCCATCAGCTCCGGAACCTTGGAATAGCTCCGCTTCCACAGGGCGCGGAAAGCGCGCGCGGAGCTGACGATGGGGAGATAGCTGACATTGTAGCGCGCGGCGATCTCGGCCAGCTTGTAGGGCATGCCCGCCCCGCAGGTCACGCCTGCGACGAGGCCCCTGGTGTTTTCCAGCACCGCTTCCAGGATCTGCTGCGCGCCGCCCATTTCCCACAGCACATTGATGTTGATCGCGCCCTTGCCGCCGGCGATGTCGTGTGCGCGCTTCACCTGTTCGGTGGCGCCGTCGATCGCGTAGCGCATCAGCTGTTCATGGCGCTCCTTGCGCGTCAGCTGGTCGTAGACCTGCGGAACGATCTTGCCTTCGGCGTCGTAGCTGTCGGCATTGACCGCGCTGACCGTGCCGATGCCGCCTGCCGCCGCCCAGGCGCCCGAACTCAGGTGGTTAGTCGCCGAAACGCCCTTGCCGCCTTCGACCAGCGGCCACACTTCGCGGCCGCCATACTGAATGGGTTCGAGACCCTTGAATGCCATGATACGTCTTTCGTTCGCGTCTTGTCAGGTGGCCGCTTGCTTGATCGCAGCCCTTTTGCCGACCGCGTCTCCGCGGCACGGTTCGATACTCTCCGGTGCGGGCCTGTTAGCCGACCGTTCGAATTGTGCATAGTACCCGGCCAATTCCGGCGCATCCTTGAAAGCGACCAATTTGTAACCGACCCGCTCGAATTCGCAGGCGAGCAGCATCGGCGCGATGCCGTGCCGGTCGGTCGGGCGGTCCACATCGACTACGACGACCTGCCCCCCTTCGCGCAGGGAAGGCCAAAGGCGCCATAGCAGCGCATAGGGTTCGCCGATCTCGTGATACATGTGGACCATGAAGATCCTGTCGAAGCTCTTTTCGGGCAGATGCGGATCGTCGAGCGCGCCGGGCTGGATCGAGACATTGTCGATCCGCTGGCGCTCCACGCGCCGCCCCAGCCTTTCAAGCGCGCTGCGATCGATATCCTGGGCGAGCACCCGTCCCTCTTCGCCGACCCGTTCGGCAAGGCGGACGGTGTAATATCCATTGCCGGCGCCGATGTCGGCAACCGTCATGCCCGGTTCGACACCGGCCAGCTCCATCACCGTCTCCGCCTCGCCGCGATTGTCGCGGGCGGTTTCGGTCGAAAACTGGTTCGAACCAAGGCCTGACACGGGGCGGTCGGGCCGAGGAAATTCAATCGCGGATTCGGGCCGGTCGCCGGATGCCTGACCGCAGGCGGTAAGCACCACCAGAAGGCCCGAAGCGACGGCCCGACGAAGGATCACTCGACATCCTCGATCTCGACCGTCTCACCCGTCACGCGCTGTGCCAAGGCGGCGGAAATGAACGGATCGAGCGCGCCGTCCAGCACGTCGTCGGGCGTCGGCGACGTGACGCCGGTGCGCAGATCCTTGACCATTTGATAGGGCTGGAGAACGTAGCTCCTGATCTGGTGGCCCCAACCGATATCGGTCTTGCTTTCGTATTCGGTGCCCGCAGCCGCCTCGCGCTCCGCCATCTCGCGTTCGTAGAGCCGGGCCTTGAGCATGTTCATCGCCGTGGCGCGGTTCTTGTGCTGGCTGCGGTCGTTCTGGCTGGCGACGACGATCCCGGTCGGCTGGTGCGTGATGCGGACGGCGGAATCGGTCGTGTTGACGTGCTGCCCGCCCGCACCGGACGCGCGGTAGGTGTCGATTTTCAAGTCGCTTTCGTTGATTTCGATCTCGAAATCATCGTCGATCACCGGATAGACCCAAACCGAGCTGAAGCTGGTATGGCGGCGCGCAGAGCTGTCATAGGGGCTGATGCGGACGAGCCGGTGCACGCCACTTTCGGTTTTCGAGTACCCATAGGCGTTGTCGCCCTTGATCAGCAGCGTGGCAGACTTGATCCCGGCCTGATCGCCAGCCTGATATTCCACCGTTTCGACCTTGAAGCCGCGCTTTTCCGCCCAGCGGGCATACATGCGCAGCAGCATTTCGGCCCAGTCCTGGCTTTCCGTACCGCCTGCGCCAGCGTGGATTTCCAGATAGGTGTCATTGCCGTCGGCTTCGCCCGACAGTAGCGCCTGCACCTTGTCGGCATCGGCGCGCGTGGCGAGGCGTTCGAGGCTGACGAGCCCGTCCCTCACCACCTCGTCATCTCCCTCGGCCTCGCCCAATTCGACGAATTCGATCGCATCGGCCATTTCGGACGAGATTTCGTTGACCGTTCCGATCGCGGTTTCGAGCTGCTTCTGTTCGCGATTTATAGCCTGAGCTTCCTTGGGATTGTCCCACAAGCTCGGGTCCTGAACACGCGCATTCAGCTCGTCAAGACGACGCAGGGCGCGTTCCCAGTCGAGCGACTGGCGGACCAGCGCCAGCGCAGCTTCGATACGGTCGATATAGGCCTGCCCTTCGGCACGCATGCGATGAATTCCTTACAGCGAAAAATGGTCTGTCCGCCCGCGCTTAGCGGGCAGGCACAGTTTGTAAAGTTCAGCGGACTGCCGGAACGAGGGGTACAGAGAAGAGCGGGGTCAATAAATCCCGCCCTGCTCCTCCACGAAATCGGTCTGCGGCTCGACACGCGGCGTCGACCGGGCGACCGTGCGCTGCTGCGCCGCGCGCCCGCGCCGGATCTGTTCGAGGATCTCGTTGCGCTTGGCCGCGATCTGGTCCTGCCGGGTCGAACGGGGCGGTTCGGTGTCGGGCTTGAATGCCTCCCAAATTACCGCCGCCTTGGGATCGTCGGACGGTGTGCCATCGAAGACGCGCTTACCACTCCGGCGGTCCACGCGCACCATGCGGACCCCGGCGGGCGCGATGAACTCGTCACCCTCCCAGCGATCTTTCGACGCCTCGACGAAGCGTTTGAAGATCGGCGCGGCGGTGTTGCCGCCCTGAACCCAGCCACCGAGATTGCGCGGCTGGTCGAAGCCGACATACATACCCGCAACGATCTGCGGACTGCCGCCGACAAACCAGGCATTGGTCGGGCCGGTGGTGGTGCCGGTCTTGCCGAACAGCGGCATGTCGAGACTACGCAGGCGCACTGCCGTGCCGCGTGTCACCACGCCTTCGAGCATGTGGACGGTCTGGTAGGCTGTGCGCGGATCCATCGCCTGACGGCCCTTAGCGCCGAAGCGCGGCATCGGCTGGCCATCCCACTCTGCCATGTTGCAGCCGGTGCAATCGCGATTGTCCGCGCGCCAGATCACCTTGCCACGGCGATCCTGCACGTAATCGATGACGCTGGGCTGGTTGATGCGGCCCCAATTCACCAGCGCCGAATAAGCGTTGACCATCTTCTCGACAGTCGTGTCGCCCGCGCCCAGCGCGAAGGCGGGATAGGGTTCGTAGCTGCCGATATTCATGTTTTCGAACGTCTTGATGACGTTGGGCATGCCTGCATCCATGGCGATATGGACGGTCATCAGATTGCGGCTCTGTTCGAGGCCCCAGCGCATCGTATGTACACCGCCCCCGCCGCCACCGAAATTGCGGAAGCATTTTTCACCGAGGTTCGCGCCCTGATAGAAGCAATAGGTCTGGTCGGGTATCTCGCTGGCAGGCGTCAGTCCGTGGTCGAGTCCCGTTGCATAGACGAAGGGCTTGATGGTCGATCCCGGCTGACGCAGCGCCTGGGTGGCGCGGTTGAAGCTGCCGAGGCGGCTATCGAACCCGCCCTGCATGGCAAGGATGCGGCCGGTTTGCGGGTTCTGAGCTAGGAAAGCACCTGAAACTTCAGGCACGGCGCGCAGACGATACCCGCCCGACGCCTCGACCGCCGCCACCACATCGCCAGCATTCAGCGAACTCGGCGCGCCGAGCAGCGAATGGGTCTCACCATCGGTGAATGCGATCTTGGGCGACGATCCGCCTTCCGTCACCACGCCGACCCGCCAATCCTCGTAATTGACCGAAATATTGGAGGATCGCAGCTGCCCGATCAGATCGCCATTGTCGGGATTGAGCGTGGCCACCGGGCCCGAGAACCCGCGATTGCCCTGATAGCTCAACAACTGAGCCCGCAACGCATCGCGTGCCGCATCCTGCAACTCCGTGTCGAGCGATGTGCGCACCCACAATCCGCCAGCATAGACGCTGTTCGCGCCGTCCTCCGCCGTTTCACCGAATTTCTCGATCAGCTGGCGGCGGACTTCCTCGAGGAAATAGCCGGCATCGGCCGAACGCTCGACCCGCTGCTCGACGAGGCCGAGATCCTTGGCCTTGGCTGCGCTTGCCGCCGACGCGGTGATGAAATCGTTGGCCACCATCTGGTCGAGCACGAAATTGCGACGTTCGATCGCCATATCGCGAAACCGCTCGCGCCCGTAGCGTTCGGGGGCCTTGGGGAGAATGGCGAGAAACGCCATCTCGTTGAGATCGAGATCGCCCACATCCTTGTCGAAATATGCGCGCGCTGCCGCCTGCACGCCGAAGCTGCGGCGGCCAAGAGGAATTTCGTTGAGATAGAGTTCGAGAATCTCGCGCTTGCTCAAAGTGTCCTCGATCCGGCGGGCGAGGATCATTTCTTTCAATTTGCGCGTAACCGAATACTCATCGCCGAGAAGGAGATTTTTCGCGACCTGCTGCGTGATGGTGGAGCCGCCCACGGCTCGTTCGCCGGAACCCATCTTGCTCGCGTAATCGAAAACGGCATTGGCCGTGCCGGTCAGGTCGACGCCGCCGTGGCTGAAGAAGGTCCGGTCTTCGGCTGCCAGGTAGGCTTCAACCAGTTGGACCGGGAAATCGGCATATTGCAGCTGGACGCGGCGTTCGCGAGCGTAGGAGTGCACGATCTCCCCATCGCCGCCGCGCACTACGGTGGGCAGCGGCGTTTCGTATTCGAGGAGGGTTTCGACATCCGGCAGGTCGCGCGCCAGCAGCGCCCACGCCGCGATGAGCCCGGCAAGCCCCAGGCCGACGAGGATGGTGCCGTATTTGAACCAACGGTGCTCACGCCAATTGGCGCCGAACCACGCGAGCGTTTCGCTCGTGTCACGGCGTATGCGGTAGCGGAAATAGTCTAGCGTAGAGTGTTCGGCCATCGGGATCCCATCGTCCGGTGTCGGCCCTCTAGCATAGCGATCCTGTCTCGCGCCATAACGAACCGGCGGAGCCGTCGCAGCTTATGGTGTAGACGTCTCGTTCTTGGCTTCGGCGGGCTCGTCCGGAGGGGTATCGGCTGCCGCATCTTCGCCCGATTGCGCCGGACGCTCTTCCAGCAGGTCTTCACGCTGGCGGACGAAATAGATGCGGATCGCGCGCGCCAGCGTCTCGGCGAAGCGGCGGCGGCCTTCGGGCGAGGCGAGGCGCGCGGCTTCTTCCTCATTCGTGATGAAGCCGCTTTCGAACAGGACGCTGGGCACGTCGGGCGCACGCAGGACCTTCAGAGCGGCAGAGCGGCGCGGCTGCGGGTGGAACCGGATCCTGTCCTCGCCCTCGCGCTGGATCAGATCGGCGAATTCGCGCGATTCCTCCTGCGTCCGTCGCTGCGACAATTCGACCAATATGGTGTTCACCAAATCGCTCTGTCCGGAAATCTCCTGTCCATTGATCCGGTCGGCGCGATTCTCCCTTTCGGCAAAGCGCGCCGCCGCCTCGCTGCTCGCCCTGGTCGAGAGCGTATAGATGCTGGCGCCTTCGACCTCGCTGGCCTCGCCCGCGGAATCGGCGTGGATCGACACGAATAGGTCCGCGCCGAGCCGCCGGGCGATCTCGTAGCGTTCGGCGTGAAGCAGATAGCGATCATCGCTCCGGGTCAGCGCCACGCGCACATCGCCCTGTTCAAGCAATGCATCCCGCAGGGCCAGAGCGAGGTCGAGGACGAGGTTTTTCTCCACTACATCGACGCCCGAGGCCCCCGGATCGTGCCCTCCATGGCCGGGATCGATCACCACCAGCGGTCGCTCGTCGCTGTCGTCGCCCTGAATTTCGGGCAGTTCGATTCCACCCCGATCATCCAGCGCGATCCGCTTGACGTAATCGCGGCCGAATTGCGGTGCAGGCAAGTTTTGGCCACTCGCTGCCGCTACGCCCATCACCAGCGCAAACAGCGCCACCGGCAAGGCCAGGATGAAATAGGGGGAGGGATTGCGCAGCATCGCGGCGTGAGCATTACGGGCTTAACGCACCACCGCGCAATATCCTGTTCACGCAATATGGTTGCCGCGGGATAGTCACAATGCTAGCGCTGATTTTGCAAGAGTCCGAAACCAATCGGACCCGGCGCGGGATCGCCTCTTACTTTCGCGATCCCTCGAAACAGGTTGATGCGACACATGATCAAGCCCTCCCCGCTCTTCCGCCCGCAGGCCGATGCCCGCGGCGTGGCCGATGCGGGCATGGTATCGCGCACTTTGCGCGGGCTCGGTGTGGCAGACACGCATTTCCGGAGCGGGCGCTGTTCGCGTTCCGTCCGGTTCCTATCGACCGCCCTCGCCCACCCAATGGTCGGCAGCGGCGGTTTTCATCAATATTCGCGCAAGGGCGAGGCCGGGTCGCACCCGCCCCCCTGCGCTTGGAGACATATCAATGGCAACGCGCATGCTAATCGATGCGCGCCACCAGGAAGAAACCCGGGTGGCGGTCCTCAAAGGCAATCGGATTGAGGAGTTCGACTTCGAATCTGCCGATCACAAGCAGATCAAGGGTAATATCTATCTAGCCAAGGTAACGCGCGTCGAACCGTCGCTGCAGGCGGCATTCGTCGATTTCGGCGGCAATCGCCACGGTTTCCTCGCTTTCGGCGAAATCCATCCCGACTATTACCAAATTCCCAAGGAAGATCGCGACGCCCTGCTCGCCGCCGAAGCCGAAGTGGCCGAGGAAGAGGCGCGGCTTCGCGACGATGAGGAAGAGCGCGGCCAGATGCCGGGCGAGGAATACGACGCCGAGGAGGAAAGCTCCGAAGCGCTGGCGGAAGAATTCGCCGAAGACGGCCTCGAAGAGGTCGATACTTCCGACAAGGACGACGTCGCGACGATCGAGGAAGGCCAGGTTGCCGGCGATTCCGACGAAGACGATGATGGCGAAGACAGTGGCGAAGACAGCGACGACGATAACGGTCGCTCGCGCGGTCGCCGCCGCCAACGCGGCCGCAACGGCAAGGGTGGCAAGCCGCGTACCCGCGCCAAGGAAGTCGACGATGCGCGTGCGCGCCGCATGGCGCTGCGTCGCAAATACAAGATCCAGGACGTCATTCAGCGCCGCCAGGTGCTGCTCGTTCAGGTCGTGAAGGAAGAGCGCGGCAATAAGGGCGCCGCGCTGACCACCTATCTCAGCCTTGCCGGGCGTTACACGGTCCTTATGCCCAATAGCAGCCACGGCGGCGGCATCAGCCGCAAGATTAATTCGGCGAGCGACCGCAAGCGTCTGAAGCAGATCGTCGGCGATCTCAGCCTGCCGCGTTCGATGGGCCTGATCGTCCGCACCGCCGGGCTTTCGCGCACCAAGACCGAGATCAAGCGCGACTTCGACTACCTGGCCCGGTTGTGGGACGAGATCCGCGAAAACACGCTGTCCTCCAGCGCGCCTGCCCTGATTCATTCGGACAGCGACCTGATCAAGCGCGCCATCCGCGACATCTACAATCGCGAGATCGAAGAGGTCGTGGTCGAGGGCGAGCAGGGCTACAAATCGGCCAAGGCCTTCATGAAGCTGCTGATGCCCAGCCACGCCCGCCGGGTTAAGGCCTATTCCGATCCAGTTCCTCTGTTCCAGCGGTATGGCGCCGAAGACCAGCTCAAGGCGATGTACGATCCGATGGTGCAGCTGAAATCCGGCGGCTATCTGATCATCAATCCGACCGAGGCGCTGGTTTCGATCGACATCAACTCGGGCCGTTCCACCAAGGAACACGGGATCGAGCAGACCGCGCTCCACACCAATCTCGAAGCCGCCCGCGAAATCGCCCGCCAATTGCGCCTGCGCGACATGGCCGGGCTCGTCGTGATCGACTTCATCGACATGGAGCAGCATTCGAACACCCGTAAGGTGGAGCGCGCGATGAAGGACGCGCTCAAGACCGACCGGGCGCGGATCCAGGTCGGGCGCATCTCCAGCTTCGGCCTGATGGAAATGAGCCGTCAGCGTCTGCGCACCGGCGTGCTCGAAGCGACCACGCGCGAATGTCCGCATTGCGACGGCACCGGCCTGGTTCGCACTGCGAGCTCCGCAGGCCTTTCCGCCCTGCGCCTGATCGAGGACGAAGCGGCGAAGGGCAAAGGCACCATCATCCGCCTTGCCGCCAGCACCGAAGCGGCGATCTATCTCCTCAACGAAAAGCGTTCGGACCTGATGGAGATCGAGGAGCGCTACGGCGTGACGGTCGAAGTCTTGCCGGAAGGCGAGGACGAAGGCGCCAAGATGGACGTCTCCAGCCACGGGCCCAAGCCCAAGGATGCGCCGAAGTTCGAACCGATCGCTTTCGACGAAGACGACGATTCGGACATCGAAGACGACAGCGATCTCGACGAGGACGACGAGCCCCGCCGTGATCGCACTTCGGATCGCGACGACGATAACGGCGATGGCAAGCGCAAGCGTCGCCGGGGCGGACGCAACCGCAATCGCAAGCGCGACCGTTCGGACGACCGAAACGACGACGAGCGTTCGAACGACGATGGCCAGTCGAATTCCGACGATAGCGACAATGATAACGGCGACCGCGGCAGCGAGCATGGCGAGGACGATGATCGTCCCAAGCGCAAGCGTCGCCGTGGCGGACGCGGCCGTCGCGGCGGTCGCAATCGGTCGCGTCAGGACGATGTGAACGAAAGCGGCGCAGAGAACCTCGAAGAGGTTTCCGAGCATGTCGTTGGCGATATGGCGGTCGTCGCCGGGCCCGACGATGCTCCGGAAACCGCCGAAGCCATGGCGGACGAAAGCGCCAAGGACGAAAAGCCGAAGCGCAAGCGTGCCCCTCGCAAGAAGGCTGCGCAAAGCGACGCAACTTCCGAGGCGACGGACACCGGCTCGAAAGAGGCCGAGCCGAGCGAAAAGCCGAAGCGCAAGCGCGCGCCGCGCAAGAAAGCGGTGACCGAGGACGCACCGGCCAGCGAAGCCCCGGTCGAGGCGGCCGAGGAAGAAAAGCCGAAGCCCAAGCGCGCCTCGCGCAGCAAGAAGGCAGCGACGGGCTCCGACACCGCCGAAACGCCTAGCGAAGATGCGCCCAAGCCCGCGGCCAAGCGCACGCGCAAGCCGAAGGTCAAAGCGGAAGACGCGCCTGCACCCGAAGAGACGCCCGCAAACGAGGCTCCTTCGTCGAGCGAAGAGAGTGCCGGTACTGTGGAAACCGCGAAACCCAAGCGTGGCTGGTGGCAGCGCACTTTCGGCGACTGATCGCCAGTTATAGGTAGCATGATTGCGGGGGCGGGTCTTCGGATCCGCCCCCGTTTTCGTTCAGCGTCGCTCGCCGTCTTGGTCGAGCAGGCGTCGCACGTCATCGAGATCGCGCATCTTGTCGACATCGATCGCAGCGCGCCCATCGCTCGCCGCGACAAGACGCGCTTCGAGGCCGATCCGACGGCCGAGGCGCGCGAGTGCGTCGGCCAGAGTCAGCCTTCCAATGGCGTAGGAGAATAGATTGCGCAGGCCGAGACGCGCGACGAGCTTCCACGGTCGTTTGCGGTCGGCCTCGACGGCGCGCCAGGTCGCCAGCGCAGCCTCGGCGCGAGGACTTGCCAGGTAGAACAGATTGCAACCCGACCACTCGCCATCTGCAAAGCGCAGGTAAGTGCGTTGCGTTTCGGGCAGAGCACGCTCGATATCCGAGCGGCGCGCCATCATCACCGAAAGATCGGCATCGGACGGCGTTTTGGCGACCAGTTCGGAAACCCATCGGGCTTCGAGCAAAGCATGGTCGGCTGTCGTGACGATGAGGGGTGCGCCCGTGCGTTCGAAGGCTTCTGCAACGCTTTCGCTCGGTCCGGAGGCTGGCGGGCAAATTTCCGCGCCGTTTTGTCGGGCCAGATCGATCACCGCCGGTTCGTTCGCCGAAACGAGCACCCGCTCGATTCCAGCTTCACGCAAAGCGCGCACTACCCGAACCAAAATCGGCTGGCCGTCGATCTCGATCAGCGCCTTGTGCGCCACACCCAATTCGCGCGCGAGCGGATCGCCTTCCGGCCTGGTCCCCGCCAAAACGAGCGCGCTCGCGATCACGATGGTCCGCCTTGATGCCGCATGCGCCGCAGGATGATCCACGCCGAAAGGCTCATGCCGAGATAGAACACGCCCATTGCCAGCGCCACCGCCCAGCCGATCTGCACCGGGCTACCGTCCGAATGCAGGGCCAGCACCGCTATGACGAGAGTTACGACCGCAGCTGCCCGCATCTGCAGGGCCCGGCCCGCATTGCCCGTCGAATACAGAAGCGGTTCGTAGGACACGCTCGCCAGTTCGAAGGCTGCGGCGAAAGCAAGCGGAATCAGGACGATTGCGGCGCGCGCGTAATCGTCACCACCGATCAGGACCAGCACCTCTTCGCCGAACAACACGGCGATCAGCAACACGACGATCCCCGCCAGCGCAGCAATCCGCGTGACGCTGCGGACAAGGCCGGCGAAGCGCGTCGCTTCGTCAGCGATGCTCGACACGGCGAATTCGGGCAGGACCGCGCGCGCCACCAGAACCGCGAATTGCTTGACGCCCTGTGCCAATTGATCGGCGAGGCGATACAGACCTGCGGAACTCGTCGAGAAGAAATAGCCGACTGCCAGCAGCGGCCCCTGCTTCACGACCGCGTCCAGCGTGGTCGCGCCGTAAGTCACGCCGAAGAAGCCCTTGATACCCGGATTTTCGCGCAGCATCTTCCGCCAGCCGCCCGCATGGCGCAACTGGAACGAATCCCTCGCCAGCCGCCGCGCCATGATCCAGTAGACCCCCGCCGCGATCAGATCGAACAACGCCCAGGCGAAAACGAATTTCGCCACGCTCGGCCCGGTTGCAAGGATGATGCCGCTGGCGATCAGGCGTCCGGTCGGCACGATCGCTTCCACATACGTGCCGACGTCGAACCGGTCGAGAACGCGCACGATGCCGCTCGGGGTGGTCAGCCGCGCCCAGATCAGCGCACAGGCGAAGAGGAAGCCGACGTCGATATATTGCGGGTTCAACTCGAGCAGCGAGCCGAAGCCGTAATAGACCAGCGCCGCGATGGCGCAGCCGGTAATCGCACCGCCGACATCGGCAAAAGTGCAAAACCAGATCAGCCGCCCGAACGCCGCCTCGTCCCCGTCCAGCCGATGCCGCGCGCCAAAGCGGACCAGAGTTTGCCAGGTCTGAAAGCCCGCGATCGCGACCAAAGCCTGCGCGGTGCCGAACAAAAGCGAGAAATGGCCGAAATCGCGCAGGCCCAGCGATCGTGCCAGAACGGCCAGATAGACCAGGCTGCAGATCGCGCCGAAAGTCTTGCCGCCGAGGATCCATGCGAGATTGCGCACGATGTTCAGAAGCCCGTTGCGTGCGGGCACAGGCGTGCTCTGACCATCCATCTTGATCGCCCTTTGAACGAAGCGCGGGCGGCTTGCAAATCCATGCTTTGCGGCAGTGGTCCGGATTGCCTAAAGCGTCGCGCGATGCGGGTGGTGTTCCTCTTCAATCACGATGCGGCCCATCAGGTCGCGCACCTTGCGGGGATTGCCGCCGCGATGACGCGCACGCATCCCGAGGTGAAAACCGTGATCGCCTATGCGGGCCCCATGATCAGGACGCGCATCGAAGGCCTGATCGATGAGAAATCGGCGGGCGCGATCCGCTGGCACGAGCTGACGCTCGGCCCGATCGCTCGCACCGCTGCCGGTGTTCTGGATAAAGTACTGCCCGCCAGCCGCCTGATGCGGCTCCGCAGCCATGTCCCCTTGTTCGCAAGCGCCGACATGATCGTTTCGACCGAGCGGACATGCCTGCGCCTGAAGAAGCGCATTCCCGCTGACGTCATGCCGCTATTCGCCAAGGTGCCCCATGGCGCCGGCGATCGCAGCGTCAGCTACCATCCCGATTACCGCCGCTTCGATCGCAGCTTCGTGGCCGGTCGCAAGGTCGTCGACCAATTGGTCGCGCACGGTGTCGAGCCTGAGAAGCTGGTGGTCATCGGCTATCCCAAATTCGAGAATATCGATCTGGCGGCGCGGCCCGACCTGTTCGACGCCAAGCGTCCGACCGTGGTCTACAATCCGCATTTCGATCCCAATCTGTCGAGCTGGTACGATCACGGGCCGGACATCCTGCGCTGGTTCGCGAGCGAGGCTGGGCAGCGCTTCAATCTGATTTTCGCGCCCCATGTCATGCTGTTCCGCAAGGAGCTGCACGTCTCGCCAGAATACGGACTTGCGCGGCGGCGACCGGACATTCCCGAAGAAGCGCTGACGGCCGGCAATATCCTGATCGATACCGACAGCCCGCGCCTGTTCGATATGACCTACACGCTCGCTGCCGACGCATATCTCGGCGATGCGTCCAGCCAGATCTACGAATTCCTGGTGCGCCCCCGCCCCGCCTTCTTCTTCGATGCCCGCCGCGACGTGAAGGCCGAGGACGACGAGTGGCATCTGTTCTGGGAATGCGGCCCGGTCGTTCGCAGCGTGGACGAACTGACGGGCATGCTTCCCGATATGCAGGCGATCGGCGAACGCTATCGGGCGCGCCAGGAAGAGCTGTTCGCCTACACGATCGACCTCGGGGATCGTCCGGCAAGCGAACGGGCCGCCGATGCGATTGTCAAAGCGATCAAGGATCGCGCGGATCGATAACGCGCCAATTGCGCGCTGCGGCCTTTCCGGCCTTGCGGCGCGAGGTCGCCGCGAAGATCGGATCGCTTACCGCGTCGAGGAGCGGCGCATCGGCAAAGCTGTCGCTGACGAAGCGGGTGTGGGCCTGACCAAGCGCGGGCAGTTGCTCCGAGACGCTGGCGAGCTTGGTATCGGCATAGCAATTGTCGGGCACGCGGTCGAAGCCCTGCCAACGGGTGGCGACCACATCGTCGAAACCCAGTAGATCGGCGAAGGGAGCGGCGTAGATATCGAAGGCCGCCGTGGCGAGGACGAGGCGGGCACCGTCCGCGCGGTCCTCTTCCAGCAAGCGGATGGTCGCAGGCATCAGGCCCCTTCCCTCGATCACGCCTGCGGCGAATTGCGCTCCGAGTGTCTCAAGATCACGGCGCGAACGACGACCGACGAGCAAGCGCATTCCGAACAGTTTCAACCGCGCGCGCGACATGGTGCCCATGCGATAGGCCAGCATGGCCAGTATCCAGACTGGCGCGAAAAGCAGCCGCCACGGCGCTGCTTTGCGCGCAGCGAACAGCAGGAAGGGCGTGAAGGTCGCCCGTCGGGTCAGCGTCCGGTCGAGGTCGTAAATCGCAATGCGCATCGCCGCCCCCGTTGGCATTGCCGTCGCGACCTGTCACCTCCCCCTTAAGGGAGCGGAAGGGTCAGGCCGGAATCGTCTCGCCCTGCCAGTCGAAGTGGCTGCCGCTGTCGGAGGGTGAGAGCCCGTCGATGACGGCAAGCAGATTCTGTGCCGCCTCCATCGGTTCGGTCAATTGCTGGTCGGGGACATTGCCCTGAAACGGCTCTGACAGAGCGGTGTCGACTGTGCCCGGATGGAGCGCGGCCACGACCGCCTCCTTGTGCGTCCGGCCCAGTTCGATGGCGAAATTGCGCACCAGCATATTCAGCGCCGCCTTGCTGGCGCGATAGCTGTGCCATCCACCCAGGCGATTGTCCGAAATCGATCCGACGCGAGCGGACAGCGCTGCGAACACGCAACGTTTCCGGCGCGGCAACAGGGGCAGCAAATGCTTCGCGATCAGCGCGGGGCCGATCGTGTTGAGCGCGAAGACCTCGCCCATCGCCGCGCCGTCCAGAGCCTTGTAAATGCGCTCCGGCCCGGTCCCGTCCGCAAGGGTAAGAACGCCTGTCGCGACAAGCACGAGATCGGGCGGATCGTCCCGCATCGTTTCGGCTGCTGCGGCGATACTGGCTTCGTCTGCGAGATCGAAACGAAACCCTTGCGCCCCTTCGACGGGGGCGTCGCCTGAGCGGCTTCCCGCATGGACCTTCACGCCCCTTTCCATGAGAGCGATGCACAGGGCTTTACCGATCCCTCCGCTCGCCCCGAATATGGCGGCATTGGTGAAGTGCGGCGGTTCGTGTTCCATATCTTGCAAGACTTGCGGCAGACATTGCGGGTTCCCGACCCTTGCGCCGCGCGCTCGAACCGCTAAACGAGTTTCACAAAGCAACAGGACGTATTTTCCGCCATGGCGACCTTCACTCTTCCGAAAAATTCGAAGATCAGCGGCAAGGGCCGCGCGCACAGCGCCGACGGTGCCGGCCGGGTGAAAAAGTTCAAGATCTATCGTTACGATCCCGATAGCGGCGAAAACCCGCGCTACGACACGTTCGAGATCGATCTCGACGAATGCGGGCCGATGGTTCTCGACGCCCTGTTCAAGATCAAGAACGAAGTCGATCCCACGCTGACCTTCCGCCGTTCCTGCCGCGAAGGGATCTGCGGATCGTGCTCGATGAACATGAACGGCAAGAACGGCCTCGCCTGCACCACCGCGATCGAGGACATGAAGGGCGAGATTCGCATCACGCCGCTGCCGCACATGGAAGTCATCAAGGACCTCGTCCCCGATTTCACGCATTTCTACGCGCAATATGCCAGCATCCGGCCCTGGTTGCAGACCGTCTCCACCACGCCCAGCGGCAAGGAACGCCTGCAATCGCCCGATCAGCGCGAAAAGCTGGACGGTCTGTACGAGTGTATCCTGTGCGCTTGCTGCTCGACCGCCTGCCCCAGCTATTGGTGGAACAGCGACAAGTTCCTCGGCCCGGCGATCCTGCTTCAGGCCTATCGCTGGCTGGCCGACAGCCGTGACGAGATGACCGGCGAACGGCTCGACCAGCTCGAAGATCCGTTCCGGCTCTATCGCTGCCACACGATCATGAACTGCGCGAATGTCTGCCCCAAGGGCTTGAGCCCGGCCAAGGCTATCGCCGAAACCAAGAAGATGATCGCCGAGCGCGCGATCTAAGGTGCTGGCACAGGACGTTTTCGAGCACGGACCGGATCCGGACAATCCCGGTTGGAACCACTGGAACCTCAAGGACGAAACGCTGTTCAACGGCGCGGTGATGGGCAAGCTCATCACGCGCGTCGACGATGACGGGAAAGCGCGGCTGCGCATGTTCCCCGAGCGGCGGCACGAGAACCTTCAGGGCATCATCCATGGCGCGGTCACGCTCTCGCTGATCGACATCGCGCTGTTCACCACCATGCACACGCTCGGTAGCGGCAATGCCGGGCCCTCGGTCACGCTCGAGCTTTCGACTCAGTTCGTGGGCGGAGGCAAGGCGCGTACACCTCTCGATGCGGTCACAGAGATCGTGAAGGAAACCGGTAAACTGGTCTTCGTGCGCGGTCTGGTCGAACAGGGCGAACACCGCGTCGCGTCCTTCTCCGGCATCGTCCGCAAGATGCGCCCCAGTTCCGGCACCGGTCCCGACGCTTCGTGAGCGGATTGCTCTCGCGCTACGAAGAACTGATCGCGGCGGGGGAATTGCAGCCCGACCCAGATCAGCGCCGCGCCGCCGAACGGCTCGACCGACTTCAGAAAGACTTGGAAGCAGAGCGGCCCAGCGGCGGGCTCCTGTCGCGCCTGTTCGGTTCGAAAGAGGCAGCGCCGCCGCAGGGTGTCTACATGTGGGGCGGTGTCGGCCGCGGCAAATCCATGCTGATGGATCTGTTCGTCCAGACGCTCGGCATCCCCGAGAAGCGTCGTGCGCATTTCCACGAATTCATGCTCGAAGCCGATCGCCGGATGAAGGCGGCGCGCGATACCGGCCAGGGGCAACCCGTGCGCCACGTCGCGAAAGCCATCGCCGAGGACGTCCGCTGTCTTGCCTTCGACGAGATGGTGGTCACCAACACCGCCGACGCGGCCATCATGGGGAGGCTATTCACGGCGCTGATCTGCGATGAGGGCGTCAGCATCGTCACGACCAGCAATCGCCCGCCGAGCGATCTCTATAAGGACGGGCTCAATCGCTCGCTCTTCCTGCCCTTTATCGATCTGGTCGAGGCCGAGTTGGACGTCGTGCCGCTGAACGGGCCGACCGATTACCGGCTCGACCGGCTGGGCGATATCGCCACCTGGCACACCCCGCTCGGCGAGGATGCGACTGCACAGGTGCGCGAAGCGTTCTTTCGGCTCACCGATTACTCGCCCGAGGATGCCGATCACGTTCCATCGGGCGATCTCGACCTTGGCGGAGGCCGCACGCTGCATGTGCCCAAAAGCTTCAAGGGTGTGGGCGTGTTCAGCTTCAAGCGCTTGTGCGGCGAAAATCGCGGCGCGGCGGATTATCTCGCGATCGCCCACGCCTTCCACAGCGTGATCGTGGTCGGCATTCCGCGCCTGTCGCCGGACAATCGCAACGAAGCCATGCGCTTCACCAAGCTTGTCGATGCTCTCTACGAGAACGGCGTGAAGCTCTTCGCGACTGCCGCCGCCGAACCCGAAGACCTTTACACCGCGGGCGACGGCGCCTTCGAGTTCGAGCGCACGGTCAGCCGCCTGATGGAGATGCAGAGCGCCGACTACATGGCGCGCGGACACGGCGCGGCCTGACCCGGTCTTGCAGACCGGGGAAAGCCACCCCAGCTAATCGTCATTGCCGGCGGCCAACCAACCCCGCCGATGTGGATTGTCTAAAATGATCGATATCCGACCCTTCGACACGCTCGGCCATGCCAATCACGGATGGCTCGACGCTCGACACCATTTCTCCTTCGCCAGCTATCACGATCCTGACCGCATGGGCTGGGGCAATATCCGCGTCTGGAACGACGACACGATCGCGGCGCAGAGCGGTTTTCCGCCCCACCCGCATAATGACATGGAGATCGTCACCTTCGTGCGCAGCGGGGCGATCACGCATCAGGATTCGCTCGGCAACAAGGGCCGCACGGCGGCGGGAGACGTTCAGGTGATGAGCGCCGGGACCGGGATCACTCACGCCGAGTATAACGTCGAAGACGAGGCGACGACGCTGTTTCAGATCTGGATCATTCCCGACCGGCGCGGCGAAGCGCCCGGCTGGGGCCAGCGCGAATTTCCCAAGGCCGGGCGCGAAGGCGGCTTCGCCATTCTAGCGAGCGGCACGCCGGAGGAGGACGACGCGCTTTCGATCCGGACCGATGCCAAGGTTGTCGCCGCGACGCTGAAGGCGGGTCAGAGCGCGACCTGGACCAGCGACGGATCGCGTCACCAATATCTCGTCGCTCCGACCGGACGCATCCGCGTAAACGGCCAGGAAGCGCAGCCGCGCGACGGCGTCGCGATTACGGGCGAGCCCGAGATCGTGGTCGAAGCGCTGGACGATGCGGAAATCGTGATGGTGGACGCGCGCTGATCTATTCACTCGTCCGGCTCGGGGATCAGCCGATCCCGAGCCGGGCGAGCGATTTTTCCAGCATGACGAGCTGATACAGCACCCGCCCATTGTCTGACGCGCCGGAGATATGGCGCTCTGCAAGACGCGATAGCGCGGCGCGATCGAACCAGCCAGTGCCCACCAGCACTTCACTGCGCGCCACGCCGCGCGCCATACCGGCCAGCGGACCACGGAACCATTCGGCCAGCGGCGTTACGAAACCCTGTTTGGGGCGATAGAGGATTTCGTCGGGAAGATAGCGTTCCATCGCGTGCTTCATCAGCCACTTGCCCTGTCGACCGCGGATACGGCGGCTTTCCGGCAGAGTGGCGGCATATTCGATCAGGCGATGGTCGAGAAGCGGTTCGCGCGCTTCGAGACCCACGGCCATGCTGGTCCGGTCCACCTTGGTCAGGATATCGCCGGGCAGCCAGAAGGTGAGATCGGCATATTGCGCCGCGTCCAATCCGCTACGGGCAGGCGCTCGGTCCATCGTCTCGATGAGCCGATCCTCGGCGCGATACTCGCCACGCTCGCGAAGCAGCGTGTCGCCATAAAGGTGCGCCCGCGCCTTCGCGTCGAGGATAGCGAGCGCCCGCGCATAGCCCGCCGCGCCGTCTTCGGCGAGCGAGAGGAATGTCGTCTTCGCGCGTAAGGGGCGCGGCGCCCAGTCGGCCTTGGGCCAGATTTTGCCGAGCGTGCCGAACACCGGTCCGCGCAAGGCTTGAGGGAGTACGGCCCTCGCCTGCTCTTCGCGGTGGTGAAAAACCTGGCGGCGATACCCGGCCAGTGCTTCGTCTGCCCCGTCGCCCGACAGCGCGACCGTCACGCTGTCACGCGCCAGCTCGCACACGCGCAGCGTCGGCAGTGCCGAAGCATCGGCGAAAGGCTCGTCGAAAATTCCGGCGATACGGTCCAGATCGGCGACGTCGCCCGGCGAGACGATCCGTTCGCGATGGTCGGTCCCGAAACGTTCGGCGACGAGCCGGGCATGGCTGGTCTCGTCCACTTCCGCGACATCGAAGCCGATCGAGCAGCTCGTCACCGGATCACGGCTCGCCTCCGACATCAGCGCGACCACGCTGGAACTGTCCACGCCGCCCGACAGAAACGCGCCCAACGGCACGTCCGCGACCATGCGGCTCGAGACACCTTCGCGCAAATGGTGAAGCAGTTCCGCCGACTGGTCGGCGACCGATCCCTTCGCGCGGGTTTCGAACGAGACATCCCACCACCGCCGCGGCGGTGCGGGCGGGCGATCGTGATCGAGCAGGCGGAAATGGCCTGCCGGGAGCTTTTCTACGCCCTTCAGGATCGATCGATGATCGGGCACATAGCCCCAAGTCATGTAATCCTCGATCGCGAGCGGATCGACTTGCGAACGCATGAGAGGATGCGCCAGCAACCCCTTGAGCTCGGATGCGAAGATCAGGCTTCCATCGCTCAGCGTCGCGGTGAAGAGCGGCTTCACACCCAACCGGTCCCGCGCGAGGAAAAGCTGCCGCCGGTCGCAATCGTACAGCGCGAAGGCGAACATGCCTTCGAGGCGGCTCAGGCAATCCGGACCCCAGCGCTGCCATGCGGCGAGGATCGTTTCGCTATCGCCATCGGTACGAAACTTTGCGCCCTGCCCTTCAAGTTCGCGGCGCAACGCTCTGAAATTGTATATTTCTCCGTTGAAAACGAGCACCGCGCGCCCGTCCACCGAATGCATCGGCTGGGGCGATCCGGCGAGGTCGATGATCGAGAGGCGCCGATGGCCGAGCCCGACGCCGGGGCCCGTCCACACGCCCGCCCCGTCGGGTCCGCGATGGGCGATCGCGTCGCACATCCGGCCGACGCGATGGGGTTCGACCGGCTTGGGCGTGCCGCAATGAAAGATACCGGCGATCCCGCACATGGTCCGCGCCTAGCCGTTCGCGGGCGCAAGGCCAATCGCCAACGCGGCGGCGATGGCGCACGCTCCGAGCGCAAGACCCATGACGAGGGGCAGGCGCGCGTCGAAAGCTTCCAGACGCGACAGTATCCGGCTCCGCTCCAGTTCGGCGAGCGACCATCCCGCTTCCTCCGGCGTCCGCTCGAACCAGCGCCAGGCGAGACCGAGCACGATGGCGACGACGACGGCAAAAAACACCCAGCCATAGATCAGATGATCGATTCCACCGGCGCGTTCGGGGCCGATATATTGAGCGAGATAGATCGTCCCCCAGGCCCGGACCGCGTTGGCGAGGATCGGGACGACCACGCAAGCCAGCAGGAAAACGGCGCGGCGCGACCAGCTGGAAAACCCGGTGAAGGCGGCGAGTACGCCGAGCGCGATCATCGCGATCAGGAATTTCACGCCCGAGCACGCTTCGGCGACGATGAAGAGGCCGACCGGCGTCGTGATATAGATCGTCTCGAGAGCCGCCTCCACGCCGCTCAAATGCGTAAGCGCGATGACGAGATGCGCGGTGAGTCGCTGCATCGGCCACACGATTTCCTCGCCGAAGGGCACGAGAAAGACCATGAAGCCGAGCGGAAGCGCAAGCAATGCCGTGGCGCGAGGGCCGAGTATACTCGGCACGCTCGCCGCGAGGGCGGCAACGGCGCCCGCATGGGCGATCAGATTGATCCCGCTCGCGCGTCCCCCGAGCCAAAAAGCTAACGCCGTGCCAAGCATCATAAGGCCGGGCCACCAGGGCTTCGGGCGTATTGCCGCCAACTCGTCACGCCGCATCCAGGCGAGCCAGGGGATAATCGGCGGGATGAGCAGGATGTGGGCGTAGCTGTCGCTGTTCCACCACTGCCACGCCATCTCCCCCCATTCGCGCAGCGTCAGCGCAAACAGCGCCGCCCAGACGAAAGCGAGCCCCGCCAAAGCCTGCCGCCATGACGGAGACATCGCCGTAGCGGACGTACCGAAAGCGGAATCAGGCTGCATGATGGCAGGAGACATCGGACCGCCCTACTAACCGCGCAAGTCCCGCTTCGACCGCTGCCCAGCTCATTTCCTTGATCACGAAGCTGCGGGCAGCCCGCCCCATTCCCTCCGCACGATCCGGCTGGTCCGCCAATTCCAAAACTCGCTTGGCGAAAGCCTCGTCATCGCGGCAGATATACCAATTCTCACCGTCGCTTGCATCGATCCCCGTGGCCGCTTCTTCGCTGACGAGAACCGGGCGCGCCATCGCCATGGCTTCCAGCACCTTGTTCTGTACGCCGCGCGCCAGCATCAGCGGGGCCACCACGGCGGTCGCGCCGCGCAGAAAGGGGCGAACGTCCGGAACCTCGCCCCAGACCGTCACGCCGTCCAACCGGCCGAGTTTCGAAACATCGGCGGTCGGCGCACGGCCGACGATGTGGAAATCCGCCGCTACGCTCTCGCGGATACGCGGCAGGATCCGCTCGGCAAAACGTTCGACCGCTGCAATATTGGGCGGGTAATCCATCTGGCCGGTGAAAACCAATTGCGGCGTCTCGTACCGTAACGCCGGATGCGCTTCGGTCGAGGCGGGATCGAAGAAGCCGGTATCGACTCCGTTCCCCAGCGCGCGGATATCGGCCCCCTGCGTGCCTTGGCGAGCGCGCAGGATATCCGCCTCCTTCTCCGTAATCAGCAGCGTGGTGCCCGCAGAGTTGGCCAGGCGTATTTCTTCGCGACACAGCAACTCGGCCTCGCGCGCGTAGAGAAAAGAGCGCGGAAATCCGCTCTCCTGCGCGTAGGTTTCGAATTTCGCGCTATCGACGTCGCAGAGATCGACGATCACGCGCCCGGCAAAATCCGCTGGCACATATTGGCCCATCTGGCCCGAAAACACGAAAATCGCGTCGATCGGGTGCGAAGCGAGCGTCGCGGCGACCCAGTCGGAAAGCGTCTTGTCATGAAAGGCCGTCTGGCTGACCGCTCGCCGCTGCACAATCGCTTCGATCCCCGCCAGCGCTAACGGCTTGGAACGAGTGAGCATGCAGTGGCTGGCCGCGATCCCGGCAAGGCTCGCCTCCTGCGCCCGGTCCTGTTCGGTTTCGGCAAAGGTGCCGACATGGACGCAGCCGAGTTTCGTCAGTCCCTTCAGCAGATGATGCGAACGGATCTTGTCGCCGCGATCGGGCGGAAAGGGCACCCGATGCGCGAGGAAGAGGATATCTCCCACCCTCGCCTATCCCAGTCCGCGCGCGATATGCGGGCCGATGGCGTTGGCGAGCCGGAGGGGCAGCCGTTTCCAGAGCGCGATCTTGCGCGCATAGCTTTCATCGGTCGGATCGATATTGCGCGCCGCGACGCCCGGAGCGCTCCAGCTCGAATATGTCAGGGGTTCCGGTTCGAAGCCCCAGTTCTTCTTGAAGAAATACGGTCCGCTCTCGGTCTTGGAACGTCCGAAATCGAAGCGCGTGCATCCGCGCTTGCGGGCATGCAGCATCAATTCGTAATACATCCGCTCGTTCGCACGCAGCCCACGCGCCGCATAGGTACCGCCACCCCAATAGGGCATGACGGTGGGGCCCTTCCCGTCGTCATGATAAAGCGACAGCACGCTTGCGACCGGCGTGCCGTCGTGATGCGCGGTCAGGATATCGGCCTCCGCGCCGAACGCGTCGAGCACGGCGTCGAACAGGCGCCGCGGGAAGACCGGCGTGCCGAGATTATGAACGCTTTCGGCGTAGACGGCATAATGCGCCACGCGGTCCGCCTCGTCCGACCCGATGGTGATTTCGAAATCGGTCTTCAGACCCTTGCGCACTTCGGCGCGTGCCTTGCGCGGAATGGCGAGCAATTGCGCCTCGTCATCATCGGCCAGATCGTTCACAAAATTACAATGGCTTGTCGTCGTAACCTGCCAGTCTGCGGGAGCATCCCCGCCACGTAATTCGACAGAGACGGCCTGATGGCGGAGCGCCAGTTCCTCAGCCGCACGGCACAAGGTTTCGGCATCGTGACGCCGTTGCGCAAGCACGCCACCGCCGACTCCGAAGCCGCTGGAAACGAGCGCCCGTCCGAATAGCGGGGAATGCACCAGAGTGAGCGGCAACCACCCGGTAAGCTGGCCCGCCTGCTCCAACACGAGCCCCATCGCCTGCTGGCCGGTCCCCCGTTCGATCGCACGCAGCCAAAGCGGGCGATGGAACACCGATCCGCCCTGCTGCGTGACGAAGCGTTCGATCCGCGCGGCTTCGTCGGGATCGGTCAGATGGGCCAGCGACACACTCGGCACGGCAAGGCGCGTCGGCGCGTTCACGATACGAAGGGCACGCAGCGTTGCGCTTCGATCCGGGCGATTTCGTCCATCCGGCCCCAGCTGAAATCGCCTGCCAATCGCCGCAGCTTGTCGGCCATGGTCGAAAGGTTGGTGTAATGACGCAACCGCGAACGCAGCGGAGCGTCCTTCATGCGCGGTTGATCGGGATCGATCTCCCACGGGTGGAAATAAAAGATGGCGGGCCGTTCATCGCGATCGTTTACGCGCGCGATTGCCCAGCGGGAGAACGCATAGGGCAGGACGCGGAAAAAACCGCCCCCACCTGCCGCCAGGCGCCGCTCGCCGATCTGCGCTGTCGTTACGGGAATCTCGACGAGCTCGGTGCCCTCCACCGGGCGGAAAGCGAAGCGCGGCGCATCGCGCCAGCCGTAATGGTCGTGCACGATCGGCGCGACGCTGGAACTGTAGCGATAGCCGTGGTCCGCGAGGACCTCGTGCGCCCAGGGAGTGCGCGCATCGATCGAAAAGCTGGGCGCGCGATAGCCGGTGATGGCCGCCCCGCCCGCATCTTCCAGAATGGCGCGCGTCTTGGCCAGATCGGCGGCGAATTGTTCGGGCGTCAGAGTGAAGACACGGGCGTGATCGTAACCGTGGCTGGCCAGTTCGTGCCCCCGCTCCACAATGGATCGGATCGCAGCGGGTTCGCGTTCCGCCACCCATCCCAATGTGAAGAAGGTCGCCTTGACCGCGCAGGCATCGAACAGGTCGAGCACGAATTTGACATTGTCAGCCACGCGCAGCGCCAGGCCGTTCCAATCGGCGCGATCGATGGTGTTTTCGAACGCGCCGACCTGAAACCAATCCTCCACATCGACCGACAAGCCGTTGAGAATTCGAGAGGATGCTATCCTGCGCTGTTCCAAGCCAAACCTCCTCGCCTCAGGCGGCCTCTCGCCGTCCATCGGTTTCGAAATGCGCGATCAGCAATTCGAGCACATGACGGATCGACGCCTCCTGTTCGGCAAGGCGCGCTTCCATGGTTGCGAGACGCTCCTCGATGGCTTCGGAAACGCCTGCGTTCGATGCCGGATCCGCCTGCTGCAATTCGGAAACGTCGCGGCGCAATTTTGCGATCTGGTTCTCGTGCCCGCCGAAAGCGGCTTCGATCGCCGCGATCTGCGCTTCGGCGAGGCCCTGTTCGACACCGCGATCTTCCGCCGGAGCGGTGGATGCACGCGCACGATCCGATTCCTCGCGCTTCGCCTCGGCGACGGCCTGAGCCGCCTTTTTGCTGGGGTCGGGCCGGATGCGATCGTCGACCGGGGAATCTTCGGCGGAAGAATCGCCCGCCATTTCCTCGATCACCGCTTCCAGCATGGCGAGATCGATAGTCGACTGTTCTTCGACTGCCCCCAGCAGCAGCAACCGCGTCATGACCTGATTGATTTTGCGCGGAATGCCGCCGGTCGCCTTATGCATCCGAGTGAACAACCCTTGCTCGAAAGCTGGCTCGCCATCCCATCCGACATGGTTCAGCCGGTGGCGGACATAGGGTTCGATCTCGCCCGGTTGCATCGCGTCAAGATGATGCGCGGCGATAACGCGCTGGCGCAATTGTTCTAGTTCGTCGGAACCTGCGAGCAGGCGCTTGAATTCCGGCTGGCCAAGCAACAGCGTCTGCAACAGCGGATGCGCGCCGAGCTGGAAGTTCGAAAGCATGCGCAGCTCTTCCAGTGCGCCGATCGAGAGGTTCTGCGATTCATCGACGATCAGCAGGCAGCGTTTGCCGTTGCGTGCCTCTTCGTGAAGGAAGTGCTCGATCGCGGCCAGGGCAGCTGCCTTGTCGCGCCCTTCGACATCGAGCCCGAAGCTGCGCGCGGCGACGTGGATCATTTCCTCGCCGTCGAGCGCGCTGGTTACGACTTCGCCCACGCTCATCCGGTCGTCGAGCTTCTCCTTGAGGTGGGCGACCAGAGTGGACTTGCCCGAGCCGACCTCGCCGGTGATGACCACAAAGCCTTCGCCCTGGTTCAGGCCATAGCCGAGATAGGACAGCGCCTTCTTGTGCGTGATACTCTCGAAGAAATAGGCCGGATCGGGCGTAAGCTGGAAGGGCCGCTCGGAAAAACCGTAGAACTGTTCGTACATGTGAGGGGTCCTATCAGAAACCGTAGCGCAAGCCGACCAGGGCCGAAGCGGTCTTGAGATCTTCGGTCGTGAAATCGCTGTCGAGATAATTCAGCGCCACCGCCGCGCGGCCCGACAGGCTTTGCGTGAACGCATGCGAGTAGGAGGCGGACGAGCCGAGCCCGAACAGATCGTTCGCGCCGAACCCGCCTTCGAACCAGTTGGCGTAAGTCGCCACGGTAAAGGTACCGCGGCGGCCGATCTCGCCGCCGACCGTGCCGGAGACATAGTAATTTTCGTCCATCACGCCATTGGCAGCCGCCAGCACCGTGCCCGGGGCGCCGATGAATTCCCGCTGTTCGTAGCCTGCGCTGATCGCCGCGGTGTAGCGGCCGACGCGGCGGGAGTAATTGCCCGCAACTCCGCGCGAGCGGAAGACGGAGGAGCGGATCGAGCCGAGCAGTCCGTCGAGGCAACTCCCCCCCGTGACCGCATTGACGCAGCCGACCACCGCCCCGGTGATCGGATCGCGCACGACGTCGAAATCGGTCGGCAGCGCGGACAGCGAATTGGTCAGGCGTCCGCCAAAGCCGCGGATGCCGTCGAAAGCGCCGATCGAAAGGTTGGTGTCGGGATTGGGCGAGAAGCTGAAGCTGCCGTAGAACGTGTCGCTGTCGTAGCGGCGTCCATATCCGGCCTGGAGCGAGGTCCGGCGGCTCGGGCGCCACAGCACGCCGACATCCCAGATCAGGCCGGTGGCTTCAAAAGCGATGGTGCGGGGGCTGCCTTCGTCGGTGACGAGGCGGCCGCCGGGGCCGAGGATCGGATTGCCATTCGCATCGCGCACCGCATCGCGGCTGGATACTTCGACATCTTCGTACCCGACCCCGCCGACCACGGCGAGAACCGGTGTGATCGGAACGGTCACGTCGGCGCGCACATTGGCATCGATCACACGTTGATCCAGCGTATCGACATCCTCGCGGTAATATCCCGCGCCCACGCCAACTCCGACGGGAAGATAGGTGCCGGGCGCGAACCCCGCGCGGGCCTGCGCCTGCTGTGACACGCTTTCATCGAACACATCGACAGGATCGCCATTCGCCGTGATGACATCCGGCGATTCCACTTTCGTGTACCCGATCAGATATTGTCCGGTAACTTCGACATCGTCGACCCGGGTCTGGACGCGCGGCCCGGCATAGACCGAATAGGTCTGCGTGGTGAAATCGGCATTGTTCTGGCCGGTAAAGACGTTGGCTCCGCTGCCGTCGATCGACGTCCGCGCGGCGAGCGCGCCAGCTTCCAGCGTGACCGTGCGCGGCACCACCTCGAGCGAGCCACGCGCCACGCCGGTGATCGTGTCGCTGTCCGCCGCGTCGCCCCAGCCGAAATTGCGCTCGTAGCGCAGGGACACCGTGCCCGCGCTGCGGCGTCCGTTGAGCGAGGCGTCCAGGCCTGCCGCAAGCTGGGTGTAGGTGACGACATCGTTGCCGGGCGAAAGCTGCGCGGTAAGGATTTGCGAGGCCTCGATATAGGGTTCGACCGCGAGACGGCGACCGCCCCGGCGTTCGCCCACAGCTTCCTCGCCGTCGCCCTGTCCGGCGCCCTGCCCGGAAGCATTGGCGCCGCCGCCACCGTCGCGGCCCGGATAGGTTTGTGCGTGCGCTGGCAGGCCGCCCATCAGGGTCGCACCGGCAAGCAACACCGATAAAGTGCGTAATGACATGGGCTTACTCCCCATACCCATAATAGGATCCGAACTTGCGTCCGCTCGGGCTGAACGTCGCGTCGTTCAGGATAAGGCGAATATCGGGACAGGCGGAAAGAAGATCGACTGCGTCTTCCAGCGCCGCTCTTGCAGTCGCATCGGCGCGCGCTACCAGCAATGACTGGCCGACATGCTTGGCGAGTTCTGCCGCGGGCGATGCCGCCAGCGCGGGCGGGCTGTCGAAGATGAGAATGCGGTTTTTCGCGCCGCGAGTCAGGCGGTCCAGCACCTTGGCGGTACGATCGCTTGCGAGATATTCGGCGTCCGATCCCGTCCGCTCTCCCGCCGGCATAAGGAACAGGCCTTCGACGTCGGTGGCCACGACCAATTCTTCGGGCCGGATGGAATCGTCCTTCAACGCATTCATGAAGCCCCGCTTGGCCTCCTTCGCGTTACCGAGACCGAAGGTCGACATGATGGAAGGCTTTGCGAAATCGGCATCGATCAGCACGACTTCGATATCGCGCTCGCTCGCCATGGAGAGGGCGAGATTGACCGCGCAAAACGTTTTGCCCTCGCCGGTATGGGGCGAACAGATAAGAACGCGGCGCGATAGCGGGGAGCCATCGGCTTGCGCGGTGGCGAGCACCTGGCGCTTCACGATGCGAAATTCCTCGCGCAGGGCGCTGGCCCCGGCATCGGGATTGACGAAGCCCTGCTTACGCAGGTTTTTTCGGTCGATCGGCCTGGGATCGCGCGGCAGCCGTGCGGCAGGCACATCGTCGTCGATCGGTTTTGCCGGAATGGGCGCGGACGGAGCCGCAGCGGCAGCCGCCGGGGCGGTCGCTTGTGCCGGATCGGTGGGAGCGGCTGCAGGCGGGCCCGCACTTTTCGCGGGCTTGGGCATCCGCACCGATTTGCCTTCGGGCAGTTTGGCAGGCACGCGGGCCGGCATCAGCCGGTCCAAGCCGAAAGCGCCGCTCGCCCGTTCCAGCAAGGAGCCGCGCTCTTGCTTTGCGGGCTTTGCGGGCTGGGCGACCTTTTCGAGCGGCTGGCTCTCATCCGCGTCGAGCGGCACGATCTTGGTTGGCTTGTTCACCACGCGCTCCTCACGCCACCGATCCGACCTGGATGAATTCGACGGCAAGCAGGATCACACAGATCCCGACCAGCCCCGCCAAACCTCCGGCGAATTGCTTGAATTGCTTGCGCTGCTGCGCCTGGCGCATTTCGGTCATCGAACGCGATATCGTCCCGACGACAGGAAGATCGAGCACGCGTTCCAGCTTCTCGGCCGTCGTGAAGCTCGCCTGCAACTGACTCATCACGAACGCAGTGCCTGCCCCGGCAGCAAGGCCGGCGAACAGCACGCCGAGCAGCAGGATTGGCCGGTTGGGCGCTGCGGGATTGCGCGGGACGGCGGGCGGATCGACCACCTGAAACTGCAGCGAGCTGCGCTCGGTCTGGACCTGGCCGCGCAGGCGCATTTCCTCTCGATCCTGCAAAAGCTCGTCGTATTTCGTTTTCAGAACCTCGTAATCGCGGCTGATGCGATTGGCCTCCGCCGCCACTTCGGGCTCCTGCGCCTGCGCGGCGATCAGCGAGGAGATATCCGACTGAAGCGCCGCCTTGCGAGCTTGCAGGGCCTGGAGATTGGCTTGACGCTCGACCCGGATGGCGACGAGCGACGAATAGGCGGGATTGGGTGCGCCCACCGATCCATCGCCTTCGCGCGACGCCTGACGGCGAAGCAGCTGGATCTGGCGTTCGGTCGCCTGAATGTCGGGATGGCTGTCGGTTAGGCCGCGCGAGCGCATCCCGGCAAGCTGGGCCTCGGCCTGCGCCAGCGCCGCACTCGCCCCGCCGCCCATGCCTGGCATGCTGATGGTACGCGGCGTGCCCGAAAGCTGTCCGCTGATTCCGGCAAGCGCGGATTGCGCAGCGGCAATATCGGCATCCACGCCGCGCATTTCGGTCTGCAGGGTCTGCAACCGGTTGCCGACCGATCCGCTTCCGCCGATCAGCTCGGGATATTGCGATTCGAAGGCCAGACGGCGCTGTTCGGCAGCTTCCAGCTCGACCTTGCGATCTTCGAGCTGCTGGTCGAGGAACACGATCGTGTCGGCCACTTCGCCGCGATTGCCCGCGATGTTTTCTTCGCGGAAGATGTCGATGAGGCTCTGAACGACTTCCTGCGAAAGCTTGGCGTTTTCCGCATCGCTAAGATCGCTCTTGCCGATGGTCGCGGCGATCTCGACCAGATTGTCCTGCTCGCTCTTGATCGTCACGGCCTTGGTCAGATCGTCGATCGCGCCCTGCATTTCGCCGTCGGTCGCGATATCTTCGCCCAGCCGCGTTCCGCGAATGACCTTTTCAAGATTGACCTTGCTCGCCAGCGTCTGGCGCACACGGGTCATCTCCTGCCTGCCGTCGCCCGAGATATCGAGCTGTTCGGACAGCACATCGTCGAGCTGCACGTAAAGCCGCGCCTGGCTCATATAGCTGTTGGGGATCATAGCGACGACAAACCAGCCGAGGACGCAGACGCCCCAGGCCACCGCCAGCGCCAGCCAGCGGCGGTTCCACACCTGATGCAACGCTGCGCGCAATTCCTCGAAGACTTCGTTCATCGCGGACGGATCCTCAGAAGACCGATTCGGGGATGATGATCACATCGCCCGGATTGAGCATGACGTTCGCATCGCTGTCGCCGCGCCGCAGCAGGTCGGTCAGGCGCAGATCGTATTCGCGCTGGCGACCCGTTTGCTTGTCGAACCGGATCAGCTTGGCGCGATTGCCCGCCGCATATTCGTTGAGCCCGCCCACCGCGATCATCGCGTCGAGCACGGTCATATTCGCGCGATAGGGAAGCGAGGCAGGCTTTTCCGTGGCGCCGACGATGCGGACCTGCTGGCTGAACGTGCCTGCAAATTCGTTGACGATCACGCTGACCAGCGGATCCTCGATATACTGGCTGAGCTGGAGGCGGATGTCCTCTTCCAGCATGGAAGGCGTCTTGCCGACGGCGGGCATATCCTTGACCAGCGGGATGGTGATGCGCCCGTCGGGCCGCACCTGGATCTTCTCCGCGCCCAGCTCCGGATTGCGCCAGACGTGGATCGTGAGATTGTCGAGTGGACCGATCACGTAATCCTCGCCCGGCCCCTCCTGCAAGGCGACGAAGGTGGCGGGCGGAAGCTCGCCGCCCGCGCTCGACGAAGCGCAGCCCGAAAGGCTCAGCATCGCCGCACAGCATGTCGCGATCACGGCAGACAAGCGATTGAAACGCATAAAGGTAAGTCCTGACAATAGCGTGAGCGATGGCACGCGCGCTCAAAACACGCCGCCACCGCTGTCGATTTCCACCGCGCTTAATGCAGTAGAAAGGTGAACAGACGGTTATCCACACCCGAGAATGCGCGCGATTGCGGCGGTTGTGAACCCATCGTCCCAGATCGGGACAGGCACTTAGAGCATGATTTCGGCAGCCGGTCCCTGTCCCAGAAACGCGCTGGGCGAAGCGCTGGCGCCATAAGCTCCGGCGCAGAACACTGCGACGATGTCGCCCGGCACGGCATGCGGCAGGTGGGCCTTGTCCGCCAACCGGTCGAGCGGCGTGCACAGGCAGCCGACGACATTGGCGATTTCGGCCTTCTCCTCGGCGAAGCGCGTGGCGATCGCGACCGGGTAATTGCGCCGCACGACCGTGCCGAAATTGCCCGAGGCGGCGAGCTGGTGATGAAGGCCTCCGTCGGTCACCAGATAGGTCTCCCCATGGCTCGTCTTGCGATCGACGATCCGGGTCAAATAGACCCCGGCCTCTCCGACCAGATAGCGACCGAGTTCGATGAAGAAGTCCGTATCAGCCATCGCATCGGGCAGAGCTGCAAAGCGCTCCTCCAGCGCGGCGCCGATACGGGCCGTATCGATCGGCGCATCGCCGGGGAAATAGGGGATCCCTAAACCTCCACCCATGTTGAGTTTGGGTAGGGAAACACCAGCCTTTTCAACGATCCGATGCGCCAGATCGAGGACATTGGCCTGCGCGTCCACGACCGCTTCGGCGTCGAGCGCCTGGCTGCCGGTGAAGATATGCAGGCCCCTCCATTCAGCCCCTGCGTCGACGATATGGCGCGCAAGCGCAGGCACGCGCTCGGCATCGACGCCGAACGGCTTGGCCCCGCCGCCCATCTTCATGCCCGATCCCTTGAGCTCGAAATCGGGATTGACCCGAACCGCGAGGCGCGGCGTCTTGCCCGTCCGCTCGGCAATGGCGAGCGCGCGCTCCGCCTCGCCCTCGCTTTCCAGATTGAGCGTCGCGCCATGCAGAATGGCTTTTTCCAGCTCGCTGTCGCGCTTGCCCGGCCCGGCGAAGCTGACGCGCGCGCAGTCGATCCCGGCCTCTCGCACCATGTCCAGCTCGCCGCCCGACGCGATGTCGAGCCCGTCGACCAGACCGGCCATATGTGCCAGCACGGGCGCGAAGCTGTTGGCCTTGATGGCGTAATTGATTTTCAGCCGCTCGGGCATGGCCGCGCGCAGATCGGCGACGCGGCGCGACATCATCGCGCTCGAATAGACGAAGAGCGGCGTTCGCCCCGCCCGCTCGACCAGTTGCGAGGCCGTTTCACCGTCCACGGCCAATTCGCCATCGCGCGTCTCGTACCCCGCCGGGATGGGTCCGACCGGTTTTCCCGTCTCGCTCATGCGCGGATCTCCGCCATTATCTGTTGTGAAATTAAAGTTCTATCGAGCTTTCCGTTCGGGTTCACCGGCAGCGTCTCGCGCCAGTGGATCCTCTGCGGTTGCATGAAATTCGGAAGCTCCTTCGCCAGCGCCGCTTTGAGGTCGGCGTCGCGCCCCGCATCGCCCCGCACCACCAGATGGACCGCCTGACCCAGCCGTTCGTCGGGCACGCCCAGAGCCACCGCTTCGCTGACGAGATCGGTGGCGCGCGCGGCGTCTTCCAGCTCCTGCGGGCTGATGCGATTGCCCGCGCTCTTGATCATCGCATCGCGGCGCCCGACGAAATACAGCAATCCGTCCGCATCCCGGCGCACACGGTCGCCCGAATAGACCGCCATGCCGCCATATTCGCTGTCCTTGGGTGCCGGTCTGAAGCGCTCGGCAGTGCGCGCCTCGTCCTGCCAATAGCCTTGCGCCACCAGCGGCCCGCAATGGACAAGCTCGCCCTCCTCCTGCGGCGCGGCCAGCGCGCCTTCGTCGGTCACGACGAGAATTTCGGCAAAGGGAATCGCGCGGCCCATCGACGTGGGATGGCTGTCCACGAGATTCGGATCGAGATAGGTCGAGCGGAACGCTTCGGTCAGCCCGTACATCGGGAACAGCCGCGCCTGCGGGAACCGCTTTCTGAGATCGCCGACCAGTTCGCGGGTCAGCGCGCCGCCGCTATTGGTCAATCGCCGCAGCGTGTCCGCCGATCCGCCCGGCCATTCGATCTCGGTCAATTGAACCCATAATGGCGGCACGGCAGCCAGCGTCGTGACGCCGTGCCGGGCGCAGGCTTTGGCGACATCGCGCGGGAAAAGGTAATCGAGCGGCACCACGGCTGCGCCGACAATCCAACTGGAAAACAATTGGTTCTGGCCGTAATCGAAACTCAGTGGCAAGACCGCGAGCGTGATATCGTCCGCTTCCATGCCGAGGTAATTCGCCACGCTGACCGCACCCAGCCACATATTCGCATGGCTCAGCATCACGCCTTTGGGCTTGCCGGTCGAACCGCTGGTATAGAGGATCGCGGCCAGATCGAGCGGATCGCGCGAGGATGGGCCGAGATCGGCGCTCAGCGCATCGGCCTCGTGCCAGCATTCCTCCTCGTCCAGCAAGCGGCAGTCGCCCGGCGCATCACCCGGCTCCAGCGTGGCAAGCCGCGCGCGGGTTCCGATCAGCATTCCGGCACCGCTATCGGCCAGGATATGCGCGACCTGTGCCCGCTTCAGCAGCGGATTGATCGGCACATGCACCAACCCGGCGCGCGCCGCCGCCAGCGGAAGCAGGCAGGTGGTTTCTCCCTTTGCCGCCCAGCTCGCCACCCGAGCGCCTTGCGGCAATTGCTCCGTCAGCCACCCGGCAAGGCATGCTATACGCGCTCTTAACTCTCGATAGCTAAACCGCCGGTCACGCAGTATGAGCGCCGGTGCTTCGTCTTCGCCGCGCTCGACCAGATGGTCGAGCGGATACGGAACCGGGTCTGGCGCGATCGGCATGAGTGCTCCTGGAGGACGGTTTGACGGCAATGCATTCTTCGGTGGCGTCATGGGAAGAAACCGCTTCGGCGGCGCCCCATGCCAGCGTCTGCTATCACGAGAGTGTTAGCAAACTGCAAGTCCCCCACTCCCAGGCCATGGATCGGTTCGCAGTCGGGCCGTTCGATCGGACCGAATGGTATCGATTGCTGGAAGACTGCTTCGAAGACGGTAGCGCCCCCCTTTTCGCGATGACGGAAGGGGATATCGGCATAGCCGCCTTGCCGCTCAGCCGGACGGGACGAAGGCTCGAAAGCCTGCATCATTTCTTCGCCTTCACTTGGCGTCCGCTCGCGCCCGACGGCCCCTTGGGTGACGCTTTGCTGACCAATATCGCCCGCGATCTCAAGACCCGCACGCATTGGGTGGCGCTGGAATGTCTGCCGGGCGAAGATGGCAGCGCCGATCGGCTTGCGCGCGCTTTTAGAAAAGCCGGTTGGATCGCACATCTTTCGGTCTGCGACACCAATCATGTGCTCGATGTGAAGGGGCGCAGCTTCACCGATTATTGGGCAGATCGGTCGGGCCAAATGCGCTCGACTCTGAAGCGCAAGGCCGGGAAAGTCGAAGTCTCGATCGCAACCGAATTCGTACCCGAAGACTGGGAAGCCTATCGCGCCATCTATGCGCGCAGCTGGAAGAGCGAGGAACGGGACGCCGCGCTTCTGGAAGCGTTCGCGCGGGCCGAAGGGGCGGCGGGCCGGCTCAGGATGGGGATCGCGCGCCATCAGGGCGAGCCGGTGGCCGCGCAGTTCTGGAGCGTGGAGGGCGGCACCGCCTATATTCACAAGCTCGCCTACGATTCCGAACACAGGCACCTGTCCGCAGGAACCACGCTGAGCGCGGCCCTGTTCGAACATGTCATCGATCGCGATGGTGTCGATCTGGTCGATTTCGGCACGGGCAGCGATAGTTACAAACGCGACTGGATGGATACCGAACGTCCGCGCTACGCCCTCACCTGCATCGACTGGCGTCAGCCGCGCGGGGCCGCACTTCTTGCCGCCAAGGCGGTGGAGAAGGGTTGGGGCCTGCTGACCAACACACTTGCGGGTCGGCTTGCTTCGCGCCGAACGCACGGTTAAGCGCGATGCCGCGTATTACCAGGGGATGATTTCGCCATGACCGCAAGCCGGACCCAAGCTGTCCAGACCGACGCGCTGCAGACCGATGCGACCGGTCCGAGCCGCAGCGAAGTGGATGCCACCCTGCGCGCAATCCTGCGCGACGTGCTCGGCCTCGACCAGGACCGGGTGGAGCGCTTCGATGCCGAAACGGGCCTGTTCGGCCACTTGCCCGAACTCGATTCCATGGCGGTTGCGGGTCTTCTCACCGAGATGGAAGATCGCCTCGACATCGTGATCGAGGACGACGACGTCGACGGGGAAATGCTCGAAACCTATGGCGGCCTCCTCGCCTTCGCCGAGGCGAAAGCCATCGAGAGCTGAGCCCGGCGCGCGTGTACGCCAGCTGGAACGCGCCGGATGGCGCAGGCGAGCACAGCCGGGAATTGGCGCTCACCTTCGACATGGGGCGCACGGCGCGCCTGCTGATCCTGCCCCCGCTGTTCGACGAACATAACAAGCTGCGGCGACAGATCGTCGAGGTGATGCGACGGCTCTATCGGACGGGGATCGACAGCGTGCTGCCCGATCTGCCCGGCTGCAACGAAAGCCCGGCGCCACTCGAAAACCAATCGCTGACAGACTGGCGGGCCGCTGCCGCCGAAGCGGCGGATCGCTTCCAGGCGACGCATATCCTCGCCATTCGCGGCGGTGCGCTGATGGTGCCACCCGCATTGCCGGGCTTTCTCTACGCGCCGTCGAAAGGCCGCCAGATCCTGCGCGCGCTGTTGCGAGCGCGCACGATAGCCGCACGCGAAGCGGGCCGCGAGGAAAAGGTCGAAACCTTGCTGGAAACGGGGCGCAGCGAAGGGCTGGAGCTTGCCGGATGGCATTTGTCGCCCGCCATGATCTCGGAGCTCGAACAGGCCGAGATACCTGCCGATCCTCGTCTGCAAACCATCGACCAGGCCGCTTTGGGCGGGTCGCCTCTGTGGCTGCGCGCCGAACCCAGTGAAGACAGCGATCGGGCGGACGCTCTGGCTGCGATGCTCGCGAAGGAGCTGGCAGCATGACGCGCCGCCACCTCAATTTTCTGTGCGAAGGCGACCGGCTGGCCGCCACGCTCGACGACGCCGTAAGCGAGACCGGCCTCCTGCTCGTGACGGGCGGCAACGAGATTCGCAGCGGCGCGTTTTCGGGTCAGGCCGCGTTCGCGGCGTCGCTTGCCGGAAGAGGATATCCGGTCTTCCGGTTCGATCGCCGCGGGATCGGCGATAGCGAAGGCACGAACCGCGGCTTTCGCGACGAGGGGGCGGATATCGCCGCCGCCCTCACCGCATTTCGCGACGCGGCACCGCACATCACGCGCGTGGTCGGTTTCGGCAATTGCGACGCGGCGAGCGCGCTGATGCTGGCAGGCGGCGGGGGCTGCGATGCGCTGGTCCTGTCCAACCCTTGGACGATCGAGGACGCGGAAGAAGATGGCGAATCCGACGCGACTCCGCCCGCCAGCGCGATCCGCGCGCGCTATCTCGCCAAACTCAAGAACCCGCGCGAAATCGCTCGCCTGCTGTCCGGCGGGGTCGATTACCGCAAGCTTTTGCGCGGTATCGCCCGGGCCGCCGGGCCGAAAGCGGCACCCAGCACGCTCGCCGGGGACATGCGCAGCGGTCTCTCCAGTTTCGAAGGGCCAGTCCGCATCCTCCTCGCAGAAGCCGACCGGACCGCGCAGGTCTTCATCGAGAATTGGGACACCGCCGATACCCGCATCGCACGCTGTCCGCGCGCCGGGCACGCTTATGTCGAGCCGCATGCCCGCGCCTGGCTAGAAGAGCGGCTGTTGGAAGCGTTGGCTCAGCCGCGCTGATTTCCGTATATTTTACAGTGTAAGAACACCCAAATCTCGACCTTGGTTGACGTTTAGATCAACGCGCAAACAGGCTGGTCAGCTCGACATGGGTCGACCAGCGGAACTGACCGACAGGCCGCAATTTCTCAAGGCGAAATCCCGCGTCGATCAGCGTCTTGGCATCCCGCGCCCAGCTGGCGGGATTACAGCTGATGTAAACCACCCGCTTCGCCTCGCTGTTCGCGACGGCCGCGATCTGCTCGCGGGCACCGGCGCGGGGAGGATCGAGAAGAATGGCGTCGAACCGGGAAATCTCCTCCGGCTGCAGCGGATTGCGGAAAAGATCGCGATGCAGGGCGTGGACCGGCAGTCGCTGCGCGTTTGCAGCGCTCTTGCAAGCCAGATGCGCATCCCGCGCCGCTTCGACTGCCAGGACCTTCGCCGCTCCCGATAGCGCAAAGGCGAACGTGCCGAGGCCCGAAAACAGATCGGCGATTGTACCGGCTCCATCCGTAAAAGCGCGCGCATCCGCCGCCAGAACGGCTTCTCCATCCTCTGTCGGCTGGAGAAAGCTCTGTTCCGGAAAACCGACCGCGACGCCGCCCAGCGTCACGGTGACCGGCTCAGGCTCCCACAAGGTCTCGCCTCCATACCCCTGATCGAGCGAAAGCCGCGCCAGCCCGTGATCCCGCGCGAAGTCGAGCAAGGCCTCGGTCGGCCCCAATCCGTCGAGCGTCACACCGCTCAGCGTACAATCCACGCCCTGGTCCGTCAGCGTCAGCGCGACATCGACCGGCGCCTTGCTCGCGATCCGCGCAAGCATAGTCCGCAAGCGAGGCACGAGCGCGAACAGTTCGAGTCGCAGGATCGGGCACTCGGCAATATCGACGATGCGATGCGATCCTCCCTCCCGAAATCCGAGCAGGAATTTCCCCCCTGCCTTCAATCCGTGGAGCGTCGCACGGCGGCGGCTCTGCGGCGGCGAGAGATGCGTCTCCAGAACCTCGCAGACCGAAATGTCCTGCGAAGCGGCGGCAGACGTCACACGATCGGTGACGAATTGGAGCAGCGCGGCATCGTCCGCATGCTGCAACTGGCAGCCCCCGCAGCGCGCGAAATGGCGGCAGGGCGGCGTCGCGCGGTGTGGACCGGGTTCCAGAGTACCATCCGGCAACATCGTGTCGCCAGGAACGGCGCCAGAGACATGACGCCCATCTTCTGCGACGCCATCGCCTTTGGCAGCGATGCGGATAATCGGCGAACCGGTCACGAAAGCGCCGCCAAGGCCAGATGCACCGTCTCGGCCAGATCGCCTGCCGTGAAGCCCGGTCCGGCGAGGCGCGCCGCTTCATGATGCAACCAGACGCCCTCCTGCGCGGCCCGCATTCCATCACCGTGATGCGCCAACCGACTGGCGATCAGACCTGCCAGCACATCCCCGGTCCCCGCCGTCGAAAGCCAGCTCGAGCCGCGCGGGAAAAAGACTGTCCGCCCATCGGGGGAGGCGAGCACGGTGTCCGGCCCCTTGGCCAAAACAAACGCGCTTGTGACCTCAGCAAGAGTTGAAGCTCTATCGAGCTTATTATCGACTGAGATGTCGAAGCTGCTGCAAAGACTGGATAATTCCCCCTCATGGGGCGTCAGGATCAAGGTAGGGTTCGTCTGCGGGTCAAGTCGATCGGGCGTCAAGAGATACAGCGCATCGGCATCGAGGACACTCGGTTTGCCCGCGTTCAGAACCGCTGTCAGCTTTCGCGACGCGGCTTCTTCGCGCCCTAGCCCCGGTCCGATGAGAACGGTATCGATCCGGTCATCCGCCAAGGCCTGATCGAAAGCATCGCCCTCGATCACCAGCTCGGCTGGCGCGTCGGGGTGTGAGTGCTCGCTCAGCAGCTTGGTGTAACCGGCCCCGGCTCGCATCGCCGCCTTCGCGGCAAGCAGCGGCGCGCCCGGCATCGCCCCGGCCACCACAGCCAGAAGCCCGCGGCGGTATTTGTGGCTGTCGGGCTGCGGCGCAGCGAGATTCGGGCGCTTGGAAGCCGAGGATATCGCCGTCGCGATCTCCAATCCGATCGGCACAAGACGCTTCGCACCCATTTTCGCCGTAGCCGGCATCAGAAAATGCGCGCGCTTCCAGGCGCCGAGGGCCAGCGTCAGATCGTATTGCGGCACCGGCCCCATCGCTTCTCCGCTGTCGCTGGCGACCGCGCTGGGAACATCGATGGCGATCTTGTAGGCGTCGCTGCGGCACAGCGCCTCGAGAAGCGCCGCGAACGCTCCTTCGACAGGGCGGTCCAGCCCGTATCCGAACAGACAATCGACTATCACGGATCGATCCAGATCGCCCGATTCCGCGGTCGATCCAGCGAAATTCGTCCGCGCCTTCCGGGCCGTCGCCCCCTTCGGCTCGACAGGCGCAACAACCGTGACGTCATGACCTCGCAGTCGCAATTCCTCTGCGATAACATAGCCATCGCCGCCATTGTTGCCAGGACCACACAAGACTGCAACGGATCGTCCCGCAGCCATGCGAGCGACCCAATCGGCAGCACCCCTGCCCGCGCGCTGCATGAGCTCCCATTCGTCGACGCCATCCCGCATCGCCGCCTGCTCGATCGCGCGCATCCGTTCGACCGAGAGAACTGCATTATCGCCCATCGAGCTGCCCCTTCTGCCAGCGGTAGCGCGCGCTATCGACAGTGAATTCGATCCTGTCGTCTGCGCCTCCCATGACAGGCTCGGCAGCCCCGTCAGCCGACGCGAAGCCATCGCCATCGCGGACCAGACGCCGGAAACTCCCGTCGGGATGGCGGATCACAAGCGTGTCGCCGTCCAGCTCGACGAGGCAGTCCGGCGCGAAGTCGCTGCCGGGTGTCACCGCGCAGTCCACGCGAACCGCGCCCTCTTCCGCCTGTTCCTGTACTGGCCCGCCGGAACAGGCCGCCAGCAAGAGCAGGCTAGATATCGGCAAACATATGCGTTTCGCGCGCCGCACCGGGATGGGTGACGGCGCCTTCGTGCGCAGGGCCGACATTCTGGGCGTACCGCCACAAGGCTCCGGACTGATAATCATGCTCGCGCGGCTGCCACGCCAGACGGCGTTCGTCCAGCACGGCCTTGTCGACCAGAAGGTCGATCGTCCCCGCTTCGGCGTCGATTGCGATGGTATCGCCATCTTCTACCAGCGCGATCGGGCCGCCCTCGGCCGCTTCGGGCCCGACATGGCCGATACAGAAGCCCCTCGTCGCGCCGCTGAACCGTCCATCGGTGATCAGCGCGACCTTCTCGCCCATGCCCTGGCCGTACAGCGCAGCCGTGGTGGCGAGCATCTCGCGCATGCCCGGACCGCCCTTGGGCCCTTCGTAACGGATCACGATCACGCTGCCTTCGGCGATGTCGCGCGCCTCGACTGCGGCAAATGCTTCCTCCTCGCATTCGAAGACGCGGGCCGGGCCGGTAAATTGCAGGCGGGCCATCCCAGCGACCTTCACGATCGCTCCATCGGGCGCGAGCGAGCCCTTCAGGCCGACGACACCGCCGGTGGGAGTGAGTGGGTTGGAGACGTCGTAGAAGACCTTTTGATCGGGATTCCAGGTAACCTCTTCGATGTTTTCGCCCAGCGTCTTGCCGGTCACCGTCAGAGGCTCGGGATCGAGGAAGCCGCCATCGAGCAGCGTCTTCATCGCCATATAAACGCCGCCGGCCTCGTGCATGTCTTTGGCGACATATTTACCACCCGGCTTCAAGTCTGCGATGTAAGGCGTTGATTTGAATATCTCTGCCACATCGTGAAGATCGAATGCGATACCCGCCTCATGCGCCATTGCGGGCAAGTGAAGCGCTGCGTTGGTGGATCCCCCGGTTGCCGCGACGACGCGCGCGGCATTTTCGAATGCGGCGCGCGTGCAGACATCGCGCGGGCGCAAATTGCGTTCGACAAGCGCCATCACCTGACGGCCCGCAGCAACCGCAATTTCCTCACGCGATCTGTAAGGAGCAGGCGTCATGTTGCTGTTCGGAAGGGACAGTCCGATCGCTTCCCCGACGCACGCCATGGTATTCGCCGTGAACTGTCCACCGCACGCGCCGTGGCCCGGGCAGGCGACCTTTTCGAGCGCAGTCAAATCCTTCAGCGGACAATTGCCGGCGGCATGCTGTCCCACCGCTTCGAACACATCGACCACCGTGACGTCTCGCCCGGCATAGGTTCCCGGAAGGATCGACCCGCCATAGACGAAGATGCTCGGCACGTTCAGCCGCAGCATCGCCATCATCATGCCGGGCAGGCTCTTGTCGCATCCGGCGAAGCCGACCAGCGCGTCGTAACAATGGCCTCGTACCGACAATTCCACGCTGTCGGCGATCACTTCGCGGCTGACGAGCGAGCTCTTCATGCCCTGATGGCCCATCGCGATACCGTCGGTCACGGTTATCGTGTTAAAGCGGCGCGGCATACCGCCGCCCTCTTCCACGCCGCGACGGCAGACATCGGCCTGCGCATCGAGCGTGGTGTTGCACGGCGCGGAATCGTTGCCCGCGCTCACCACGCCAACGAAGGGCCGCGCGATCTCTTCCTCGCTGAGGCCCATCGCGTAGTAATAGGAGCGATGCGGCGCGCGCTCGGGGCCGACCGAGACGTGGCGGCTGGGGAGCCGGGATTTGTCGAATTGCGGCATGTCACTCTCCGTCATCCGGGATAGACCGGGTTTCATCCGTGCGAGGTTCAAGCTTTCGCCGGGAGAACGGCTTGTGGCAAGGGGCCGCGGCCCTAGCTTTCCTTATGCACTCTCAAGCGCGAGCAGCACCCGGCCCGCCACATCGGCGATCATCGTCGCCCAGCGCGCCTGACCTGCCTCGGTAACGATCTGATCCTGCCGGATCTCCAGGGTGAGGTAGGGTATCCCGCGCGCTTCGGCATGCCGGTCCATCGTGGCGTTAAGCTGCTTGCCCGAATAGGGTTCGTTATTGCCGACCGTCAGCCCCTGCTGCCCGAACAGTCGGATAGCGTGGCGCGCGGCGCGATCGTCCTGATTGTAGAGCAGGCCGATCTCCCAGGGTCGCTCCTGCGAGCTGGTGGCAAGTTCGGGCGTGAAGCTGTGGACCGCCAAGAGAAGTTTCGGGCGAACCCGGTCGATCATCTCGCCGAGCGCCTCGTGATAGGGGCGGTGATAAAGATCGAGCCGCCGGTCGATATTGGCGCCAATATTGCCAGGGATCAGATGCCCGTCGCTTTCGGAAGGGACGACTGCCGGCTCGTCCTCCTTGCGGTGGAGATCGCAGACCAGCCGGCTGACCGTCGCTATATGCGCCGGAATGCGGTGCCGCCGCGCCAACCGATCCGCGACGCCGTTCACACCGATATCGACCGCGATATGCTCATCGAGCAGTTTGGTATCGATCCCGAGCTCGATACCGTCCGGCACGAAATTCGACGCGTGATCCGCGACGCACATCAATTCGGCCGGTCCGGCCTCGCCCACCTGGCGATAGGGTCTGTCTTCGATCAGCATCACATTACCATCTCAACGCGCCTTGCATGCGCCACCACCCAGGATGGGCCTCGGCGATTTGCGCGGCTGCCTCTTCGCACGCCTGGGCGCTTTCATAAAGCGCGAAGCAGGTCGCGCCGGAACCGGACATACGTTGCAGGAGCGGGTTGGTTTCATCCAGCGCGGTGCAAACACCGGCGATCGCAGGACACAGAGATATTGCGGGCGCTTGGAGGTCGTTGCGCCCCGCCAGAGCGATGTCTCGCGCCGTGCCGGAAGGCAGCGGACCGCGATCCTCGCCGCCCCAGGCGCGAAACACCGGGCCGGTCGACAGGGGCACGCGCGGATTGACGAGCAGGCAGTAAAGCCCTTCGAGGCTGGTGTCGTCCAGCGGTTCGAGCTCGGTCCCCGTCCCACGCCCGATACAGGTGCGGCTTTCGACACAGGCTGGAACGTCCGCACCCAATCTAGCTGCGCGGGCGGACCAGTCATCGGGCAAGCCATGGCGATCGCGCACGATCCGGAAGACCGCTCCCGCATCGGCGGAGCCGCCTCCCAAACCAGCGGCGACGGGAAGGTTCTTTTCGAGCGTCATCGCCAGCCCATCCGAGCGCGGCAATACGGAAAGCGCTTTGGCGACAAGGTTTTCGAACGGATTGTCGAGACCGTTTGCGAACTCTCCAACTACGGCGATCTCGTCGCGCCCGGCGGGCCGAGCAGTCAGAATGTCGCCCGCCTCGACGAAAGCGAACAGTGTTTCGAGCTCATGATAGCCATCCTCGCGCCGCGTGCGGACATGCAGCGCGAGGTTGATCTTGGCGTAAGCGGTTTCGCGCATGGGCGCCTTCCCCCGTCGCGGGTCGGAGTGAGGCGTCACATATTCGGATAATTAGGACCGCCGCCGCCTTCGGGCGTGGTCCATTCGATGTTCTGGTTCGGATCCTTAATGTCGCAGGTCTTGCAGTGGACGCAGTTCTGCGAATTGATCACGAATTTGGGCTCGCCCTCATCCTCGGTCACCCATTCGTAAACTCCGGCCGGGCAGTAGCGAGTTGACGGGCCGCCATAGACGCCCAGCTCGCTCTCGCGCTGCAATTCCATATCCTGCACCTGCAGGTGATTGCGCTGGTCCTCGGCGTGGTTGGTGAAGCTGAAGGCCACATTGGTCAGCCTGTCGAAACTCAACACACCGTCGGGCTTGGGATATTCGATCGGCTTGAACAGGTCCGCGCGCTGCAGATGCTCGTAATCGGGCTCGTGCTTCATGGTGATCGGCAGGCCGATCTTGAGCGTACGCATCCACATATCGATGCCCGCCAGCACGGTACCGATATCGGCACCATATTTCGAAACGGCGGGCTGCGCGTTCTTCACTTTCTTAAGCTCGACTGCGATCCAGCTTTCGCGCAAATTGCTATCGTAATCAGTGAGTTCGGTTTTCTCCTGGCCGGCGGCGATCGCATTTGCGATGCTTTCGGCGGCGAGCATACCGCTCTTCATCGCAGTGTGGCTGCCCTTGATCCGGGGCACATTGACGAAGCCCGCGGCGCAGCCGATCAGCGCCCCGCCCGGGAAGGCGAGCTTGGGCACTGACTGCCAGCCGCCTTCGTTGATCGCCCGCGCGCCATAGGCCACGCGCTTGCCGCCTTCGAGGATCTCGGCGATCGCCGGATGGTGCTTCCAGCGCTGGAATTCCTGATAGGGGCGGACATACGGGTTTTTGTAATCGAGCGCCGTGACGAAGCCCAAGGCGACCTGGCCGTTGGCCTGGTGGTAGAGGAAGCCCCCGCCCCAGCTCTCGCTTTCCGACAAAGGCCAGCCCTGCGTGTGGATCACGCGGCCAGGTTCATGCTTTTCGGGAGCAATGTCCCACAACTCTTTGATTCCAAGCCCATAGATCTGCGGCTGGCAATCGGCCTCCAGATCGAATTTCGCCTTCATCTTCTTGGTGAGATTGCCACGCGCGCCTTCGGCGAACAGCGTGTACTTGGCGTGGATTTCCATGCCCGGCTGGTAATCGGGCTTGTGCGATCCATCGGCGGCGACTCCCATGTCCTGCGTGATCACGCCCGAAACCGCACCGTTTTCGTCGAACATAACCTCGCTCGCCGGGAAGCCCGGGAACACCATCACACCGAGACCTTCGGCCTGCTCCGCCATCCAGCGGGTCAGATTACCGAGCGAGCAGGTGTAATTGCCCGTGTTCGTCAGGAAAGGCGGCATCAGCAGATGCGGCATTTCCCACTTCTTCGACGCGCTCATAACCCAATGCTGATTGTCGGTGACGGGCGTTTCGGCGAGCGGGCAGTCCATTTCGCGCCATTCGGGCAGCAATTCATCGAGCGCGCGCGGATCGACCACGGCACCGGACAGGATATGCGCCCCGATCTCGCTGCCCTTTTCGAGCACCACGACCTCAAGCTCTTCATTGAGCTGCTTCAGCCGGATCGCCGCTGCCATTCCCGCCACGCCGCCGCCGATAATGACGACATCGCAGGGCATCGATTCGCGTTCGCTCATATCTCTCTCTTTTCGTCGCAATATCGTTTGGGATTGCCTTGATTGCTGGGGCGTATGAGGTCAAGACCCCCGACGGACGGATGACGAAGCTCGATACCCCTCAAAATGCCGGTGCGCTATCTCAGCACGATCTTGCAGGCGTGCTCGATTGGTGGCGCGAAGCGGGTGTCGACTGCAGCTTTGCGGACGATGCCGAAGGCTGGCTCGAGATTCCCGAAGAGGCCGCCGAACCGGCGCCCCCGCCGCCGAAGGTGGACGTTCCGCGACGGGTCACGCCGCTGCAACGCGCGCTCGACGGGGCGGAAAAACCCGCGATCGGCGGCGCGCGTGACAACTGGCCAAGTGATCTTGCCGCGTTCGAGAGCTTCTGGTTGACCGAGCCGAGCCTAGCGGAAGGCGCGCTGTCCATGCGCGTGCCGCCGCGCGGGACAAGCGGCGCTTCGCTCATGGTCCTGATCCCTCAGCCGGAGGAAGAAGATCGCGAAAGCCTGTTGAGCGGACGGCTCGGAGCGCTTGTCGGCTCCTTCCTGCGCGCGGCGGGACTGGACGAGAGCGCCGTGTATTTCGCGAGCGCCCTGCCGCGCACACTCCCGCTGCCCGATTGGGCCGAGCTCGCCCAGCGCGGGCTGGCGGATGTGACCCGGCATCATGTCGGCCTTGCAAAACCGCAGCGTGTGCTTGCTTTCGGGCGCGGACTGATGCCGCTGCTGTCGCAGGGCGACACGCCTGCCCCTATGCTTTCCCTGCCCGGCGGCGAAGTTCCGTTGATGATCGCCCCGCGGCTCGATCGGCTGGCGCGCATGCCCGGCCACCGCAAACATTTCTGGACCCAATGGCTCGAATGGACCGCATGACCCGCCCCCTACTCCTCTGCGCCGCCGCCTTCTCGGCGCTGGCAGTGACTTCGCCCGCGCAGGCCAATCCCGAAAGCATCGCTTATTTCACGCAAGGCAAGAGCGGCGCCCTTCCCACTCTACTGACGCAGCAAGACCGGTTCTACTACGCCTCCTTTTTCGAAGCGGTGGATGCGCGCAATTGGGACCGCGTAGAGATCCTGCTCGGCGAGCGGAGCGAAGGGCCGCTCCACGGGGCGGCGCTGGCCGAATATTATCTTCACCCCGAAAGCCCGCGCATTCCGCTCGAACGCCTGCAGGACTGGCTGGGCCGCTATCGCGATCTCCCGCAAGCCGAAGGCATCGCGCGCCTCGCAATGGCGCGCGGAGCCACGGATACACCCAGCCTTCCCGCCGCGCGCAGCATGCGGGGCCAGCCGGGCATCACGCGGCGCAATCGCCCTCGGGGCATCGAGGATGGCACGATGCCGTCCGATATCTCCAGTGCCATTCTCCAGCATATCAGCAATGACGATCCCGACGGTGCGCGCCTGTTGCTCGACGGGATCGACGCCACTCTGTCGCCCTATGCCCGCGCGGAATGGCGCCAGCGGGTATCGTGGAGCTACTACATCGAGAATCGCGATCCCGAGGCGTTGGCGCTGGCACGCACGGTGTCCGAAGGCAGCGGGCCCTGGGTCGCGGAAGGGGAATGGGTCGTCGGCCTTGCCGCGTGGAGGCTGGACGATTGCAGCTCCTCTGCGCAAGGGTTCCAGAATTCGGCGGCGCAATCCACCGATCCAGAACTGACCGCAGCGGCGCATTACTGGGCGCATCGCGCGCTGGTGCGTTGCCGCGAACCCGAGCAGGCGGACGAGCAATTGCGCGGCGCAGCGCGCTTTACCGAAACGCTCTACGGTATGCTGGCGCGCGAGCAGTTGGGCCAGACCCTGCCCGGCGATCACACCCGCCCGGACCTGACCGCGCAGGACTGGCAGCTTCTATCGGACGAACCGGCGGCACGGCAGGCCGTCATGCTCAACGAACTGAACCGGCGCGAGGCCGCATCCGATGCGCTGGTCTATCAGGCGCGCTACGGTGATCCGGACGAATTTCAGGCCCTTACACGGCTTGCCCGCGCACTCGGATTGCCGGGCGCCCAGAATTTCATGGCCTACAATGCGCCCGCCAAGACTGCCCCGCCGCCGAGCCTGCGCTGGCCGGTAACGGACCAGACTCCGCGCGGGGGATGGACAGTCGACCCGGCGCTCGCCTTCGCCCACGCCTTGCAGGAATCGAATTTTCGCGAGACGGTAGTGAGCGGAGCCAATGCGATCGGCCTAATGCAAATCCGCCCCATCGCCGCGCGCGAATATGCCGCGTCGATCAACCTCTCGGCAGATGCGAACCTCAAGGAAGCTTCAATAAATTTAGCCTTTGGGCAGAGGGCCTTGGAGGCTCTCGCCCAGTCGGGATACTCTAGCGGACATCTCCCCAAGGTCATGGCGGCCTACAACGCCGGGCCCACTCCGGTCGCCCGCTGGAACAGCGAAGTGCGCGACCAGGGGGATCCGCTGACGTGGATGGAATCGATCCCCTATTGGGAGACGCGGTCCTACGTGAATATCGTGATGCGCAATTACTGGATGTATCTGCGCCAGGCCGATGCGCCCACGCCGAGCCGCGTCGCGCTGGCCCAGAACCAATGGCCCCAATTTCCGAGCGAGCGCTAAAATGCCCATCGACGAAAGCCGCACTTTCAAACCGATCCGCATCGCTCTCCTGACGGTTTCGGACACGCGCGGCCTGGCGGAAGACACATCTGGCGATATCCTCGCCGAACGGATTTCGCGGGCGGGCCATGAACTGGCGACCCGCGAAATCCTGCGGGACGACGTTGAGGCGCTCGTGGACCTTCTGGAAGCCTGGATCGACGACGAAACCATCGATTGCGTCATCACCACCGGCGGTACGGGTCTCACCGGCCGCGACGTGACCCCCGAAGCGCTCGATCGCGTGAAGGAGAAGGACATTCCCGGTTTCGGCGAGTTGTTTCGATGGATCAGCTACGAGATGATCGGCACCAGCACCGTCCAGAGCCGCGCCTGTGCGGTGGTGGCCACGGGCACCTATATCTTCGCCCTGCCCGGATCGAACGGCGCGGTGAAGGATGGCTGGGACAAAATCCTCGCCTCTCAACTCGATAGCCGTCATCGTCCCTGCAATTTCGTCGAATTGATGCCGAGATTGCGGGAACGCTGACAGCGCGAAGGCCGTACATTCGGGTCTCGCAAATGCGTTTCGTTCCATTTATGTTCCGCCCCATATGGAACGCCGAATCGATCCCGCCGTCGCCGGACGTGGCGCGCAATCCGCTGACGTGCCGACCCGCTTCGGTCTCGCAACGCGCGAGGCCGATGGCGATTGGCGCGATCATATGGAGGCACTGGACGGGCCGCCGGTAAGACTCCGGACCGAAGTGATCGAGGAGCGCTCGAAAACAATCCTGAGCTTCAATCGCTCGCCCGACATCTTTTTCGATCGCTCCATCAACGCCTATCGAGGATGCGAGCATGGCTGCGTCTATTGTTTCGCGCGCCCGACCCATGCCTATCAGGATCTCTCGCCGGGACTGGACTTCGAAACCAAGCTGTTCGCCAAACCCAATGCTGCCAATCTCTTACGCGAGACACTTGCCAAGCCGCGTTACAGTCCGAAACCGATCGCGATGGGGACCAATACGGATCCCTACCAGCCGATCGAAGGCCGCTACCGGATTACGCGGGAGGTGTTGAAGGTCTGCCTCGAAGCGCGCCATCCGGTCACGATCACGACCAAGTCGAATCGAGTTCTCGCAGATCTGGACCTGATAGAAGAACTGGCGCGACACCGATTGGTCGCGGTCGGAATATCCGTGACGAGCCTTGATCCGAAATTGTCGGGGAAACTCGAACCGCGCGCAGGATCTCCGCTCAAGCGATTGGCTGCACTAGGTAAACTGGCAGAGGCAGGCATTCCCACCCACTGCTCGATCGCGCCGGTAATTCCGGCCATCACCGACCAGTTCATGGAAGAAATCGTCGAGCGGGCGGCTGCCCTGAAAGTCGCGAGCGCGGGCTGGATACCGCTGCGCCTCCCCCACGAAGTCGCGCCGCTGTTTCGCGAATGGCTCTCGGTCCACTTCCCCGAACGTGGCGACAAGGTCATGAGCATCGTCCGCTCGATACGAGACGGACGGGATAACGATCCGGGCTTCTTCAGTCGCCTCAACCCGACCGGCGTATGGGCCGACCTGTTCCGGGCACGGTTTCGCGTAGCCTGCAAGCGTGCCGGCATCGGCAAGGGCAAGTTCGAGCTCGACTGTACCCAGTTCCGCCCACCCGAAGTGGGTGGTCAGATGCGGCTTTTGTGAACCCTCAGAAGCCCTCGCCCTCCTCGCCCGGCCCGAAACGCACGAGGCGGCTGTCCTGCAAGGCCGCCGTCCGGTTGATCACTGCCGCCTGATAGTCGGCGTCCTTGATCGTCTCGAAGAAAGCGGATGCATTTGGATAGGACGCGATAAAACCATCGTGCCAACGCATCGCCTCCGGCCCCGTCACCACCGTTTCGTAAACTCCGCGCCAGACGATGCGGCCGCCGACCCGGCGAAAGATCGGTCCGCTGGTCTTGCCGTATTCCTCGTAGGCGCGGCGTCCCGACCAGCCCTTCCCTGCATTCTCATGGCCCTCCGGATACTCCGCCTGCTCGCGATACTGGAGCAGGTTGAGCATGTGGATCGGCGTATCGCGCGGCAGGGTCTTGAAGGCCTCGAAATTCTCGCGGCTTGGATCGATATAGGTCTCTGTCATCACGATTTCCTGTCAGGCATCCAGCCGGTAATCGGCGAAGCGATCGCGCAGATCCTTCTTGCTGATCTTGCCGGTCGCGGTGTGCGGGATATCGTCGACGAATTCGACCGCATCGGGCAGCCACCATTTCGCGACCTTGTCGGACAGGAAATTCACCACCTCCTCGCCCGAACAATCGATGCCCTCCTTGCGGACCACGAACAGCACGGGTCGTTCGTCCCATTTGGGATGCGGCATTCCGACACAGGCCGCTTCGGCCACGGCAGGATGGCCCACCGCCGCGTTTTCCAGTTCCACCGAACTGATCCATTCGCCGCCGGATTTGATGACGTCCTTGGTGCGATCGGTCAACTGGAGCGTCCCGTCGGGGTGCAGGATGCCGACATCGCCGGTGTCGAACCAGCCATCGGCCGTCACCGCGGGCTCTTCCGCCTTGAAATAGCGCTGGACGACCCACGGACCGCGGATCTGCAAGGCCCCCGACGTTTCGCCATCGCGGGGCAGAACCTTCGTGAAGTCGTCGAGATCCACCGTGCGCAGTTCCACGCCGAAGATCGGGCGCCCCTGCTTCATGGTCTTGAGAACCTTTTCCTCGAAGCTGAGCTCCTCCCAATTCGCCGTCGGCCCGCCGACCGTGCCGATCGGGCTCGTCTCGGTCATGCCCCAGGCGTGCTGGACGCGGGTGCCGTTCTTCATCAGGCGCTCGATCATGAATTTCGGCGCGGCAGATCCGCCGATCGTGGCGGCTTTCAGCGGCGGCAGGTCAAGCCCTTCCTTGTCGCAATACCGGAAATGCGCGAGCCATACTGTCGGCACGCCCGCGCTGTCGGTCACGCCTTCGCGCAGCATCAGATCGTGCAGGACCGCCGGATCGTTTACCGCGCTGAACACGAATTTGATCCCCGCCATCGCGCCGGCATAGGGCAGGCCCCAGCTAGCTGCGTGGAACATCGGAACGACGGGCAGCATCACGCTGGAGCCGCTGAAATTGAACGCCGAGGGCTGCAGGCCGGCCATGGCATGCATGATGGTCGAGCGGTGCTCGTACTGCACGCCTTTTGGATTGCCGGTGGTGCCGCTGGTGTAGCAGATCATGCATGGATCGCGTTCGCTGCCATCGACCCATTCGAAATCGCCGTCCTGTTCCGCGATCCAGCTCTCGAAATCGCGCGCATGGGATCCGGCGGGAGGATCGAAGCAGATATAGTGCTCCACCTGCGGCCAGCGATCACGCATCTTGTCCACGATCGGCTGGAACATGGCATCGTAGAGCAGCACGCGGTCGTCCGCGTGGTTGACGATATACTCGAGCTGGTCCTCGAACAGACGCGGATTGACGGTGTGCAGAACGCCGCCCATCCCGGCGACGCCGTACCAGCTGACCAGATGGCGCGAATGGTTCATCGCGAGGCTTGCGACCTTGTCGCCGGGTTTCAGGCCGAGCGCCTGGAGCGCCTGCGCCATTTTCAGCGCGTCACGGCGAATTCCGGCCCAGTCGGTCCGCGTCTCGCTGCCATCGGCCCAATGCGTGACGATTTCCCGCGTACCCGCCTCACGCGCGGCGTGGTCGATCACATGCGTCACGCGCATGGACCAATCCTGCATGGCTCCCAATCCCGTCGACATTTTTCGCCTCTCCTTGCGTTTATCACGCAACGAGGCGCAAATGCCCTCCGCTGCGTCTTGTCGTTAATTGCACCTTGGCAAGACCGGGCGCGCTTGCCAAGCGTTCGGCAAGCTCGCCGTCCAGGGCGAAGCTACGGCCAAGGCACAGCGTCGGTTCGATCGCGGTGCCTGTGCGCAGGGTCGCGACGACCTCCCCCGTGCCCTTCGCGCTGCCCAGCTCGGCCTGGAGCATCGCCAGCGCCCCTGCATCGAGAATGTCGAGCGTCAGCGTCATCCGCGCGTTCTGGGACACCGCCTCCAGCGGCGTTCCCCCGCGCACGGTAATCCGGGGCGGTTCGTCGGGGCTCGGGCTGTCGAGCTCGACCTGAAGCAAGATGCAGGTCTGGTCTTCCGCCCATTTGACGAAGCTGTCGACCATGGATTCCTCGAAGCAGGCGGCGCTGAACTGGCCGGATGCGTCCGAAAATTCGACGCGAACGAACGGCTTGCCGCGCCTTGTTGTGTTCTTATGCGCCTTTTCCACCATGGCGGCCATTACGGCAGGCGCCCTTCCCCCGGCGGGCGCGCCACCGCCCATCAGCGAGGCATAGCTGCGCGCGCCATTGGCAGAGGCGACCTGTCGCCACGCCTGGACGGGGTGATCGGAGAAGTAGAAGCCGAAATTCTCACGCTCCCTCTCCATCATTTCGGCGCGCGGCCAAGGATCGGTTTCCTTCAATCGCAGGTCCGAATTCGCCTGCTCCTCGCCTCCGAACAGACCCGCCTGCCCGCTCGACCGCTCGCGCGCCGCCGCATCGGCGACTGCGAGGAGGAGATCGCAATTGGCGAAAACCTTGGCGCGATTGGGCTCCAGATCATCGAGCGCTCCAGCCGAAGCGAGCGCCTCCAGCTGGCGGGAATTCATCGAACCTTTCGGAACTCTTTCGAACAAGTCCTTGAGACTTTCGAACTTTCCGGAAACCTCCCGTTCCGCCACGATGGTTTCCATCGCCCGCTCACCCACATTGCGAATGCCCGCCAGAGCATAACGCACGGCATAGCCGTCATCCGTCTGCTCCACGGTGAACTCCGCTTCGGAACGATTGATACACGGAGGGGCGATTTTGACGCCGCCTTCGCGCAAGGGAGAGCGCCGTGCATCGTCCACGAAGATCGCCAGCTTTTCCGACTGGTGCATGTCGAAGCACATGGCAGCGGCAAAGAATTCCTCGGGATAGTGCGCTTTAAGCCATGCCGTCTGATAGGCGAGCAGCGCATAGGCCGCAGCGTGCGATTTATTGAAGCCGTACCCTGCAAACTTATCGATCAAATCGAAGAGTTCATTGGCTTTCTTCGCATCGATTCCGCTCGTTTCGGCACACCCGTCGATGAAACGGTGGCGCTGGGCGTCCATCTCGGCCTGCACCTTCTTGCCCATAGCACGGCGCAGAAGGTCGGCATCGCCGAGCGAGTATCCGGCAAGGATCTGCGCGGCCTGCATGACCTGTTCCTGATAGACGAAAATCCCGTATGTCTCGGCGAGGATGCCTTCTAGCTTGGGATGCGGATAGGCGATCTCCACCTCGCCCGCCTTACGCTGGCCGAACAGCGGAATATTGTCCATCGGGCCCGGGCGATAGAGCGAGACGAGCGCAATAATGTCGCCGAAATTGGTCGGTTTCACCGCTGTCAGCGTCCGGCGCATCCCTTCCGATTCCAGCTGGAACACGCCCACCGTATGGCCGCTCTTCAAAAGCTCGTAGACCGTCGGATCGTCCAGCGCGAGTTGCGACAGGTCGATCGAAACGCCTCTTTTCTCAAGAAGATCGGTCGCCTTCTTGAGAACCGATAGAGTTTTCAGCCCGAGAAAGTCGAACTTCACCAAGCCGGAGCTTTCGACATGCTTCATGTCGTATTGCGTCACCGGCATGTCCGAACGCGGATCGCGATAGAGCGGCACCAGCTGGGCGAGCGGGCGATCGCCGATCACCACGCCCGCCGCATGGGTGGAGGAATTGCGCGGAAAACCCTCCAGCTGCATCGCCAGATCGACCAGCCGCTTCACATCGTTGTCGTTATCGTATTCGCGCTTGAAATCGGCAGCGCCGTTGAGCGTGCGCGGCAAGGTCCAGGGATCGGTCGGATGGTTGGGCACCATCTTGGTAAGCCGGTCGACCTGACCATAGGGCATTTGCAGGATGCGCCCGGTATCGCGCAACACAGCGCGCGCTTTCAGCTTACCGAAGGTGATGATCTGCGCGACGTGATCGTGCCCGTATTTCTTCTGGACGTAACGGATCACCTCGCCGCGACGGGTTTCGCAAAAGTCGATATCGAAATCCGGCATCGAGACGCGCTCGGGATTGAGGAAGCGTTCGAACAGCAAGCCGAGCTTGATCGGATCGAGATCGGTAATCGTCAGCGCCCAGGCCACGAGCGATCCGGCACCCGAGCCGCGCCCCGGCCCCACCGGAATATCGTGATCCTTCGCCCATTTGATAAAGTCGGCAACGATCAGGAAGTAGCCGGGAAAGCCCATCTGATTGATGATCCCGACTTCGAAATCGAGCCGTTCGGCGTACTCGAGGAATTCCTGCCCCACGCCGCTCGGTTTGAGCCGGTCGATGGCGGGCTGCCGCGCTTCGCCTGTCGCTTCCAGGGCTTTTACAAGCTCGGCGGGACTGCAATCGGGGTAGTACAGCGCCAGCCGCGCGGCGAGGCCTTTGCGCGCATCGTCGGCCAGCATCCGCGCTTCGCCTTCGAGATCGCCTGCGAGGCTCGGCAGGATGGGCGCGCGGTTCGGCGGCGCATAGGCGCAGCGCTGTGCGATCACCAGGGTGTTGGCCGTCGCCTCGGGCAGGTCGGCGAAGGCCTCCTCCATCATGCTCGCCGTCTTGACGAAGCCTTCCGGATTGGAGCGCGCACGATCGTCCGCATCGACATGGGTCGAACCGGCGATGCACAGCATGGCGTCATGCGCCTTGTGCATGTGCGGTTCGGCGAAATTGGCCGGATTGGTGGCCACCAGTGGGAGATCGCGCGCAAAGGCAAGCTCGATCAGCGCCGCCTCGGCCCCCTCCTCTATCCGATCGCCGCGCCGCGCGAGCTCGACATAGAGCCGCTCCGGGAAAAGCGCCTGCAACCGGTCGCAATAATCCGCCGCATGGTTCGCCTGCCCTTCGGCGAGCAGGCGCGTCACCGCACCCTCGCTCGCGCCTGTCAGCGCAATCAGCCCCTCGCTATGCCCTTCGAGATCGCCAAGCCCGATATGCGGTTCGAATTCCAGCGGCCGGTCGAGATGCGCTTTCGAGACGAGGTGGCAGAGATTGTCGTACCCGGTCTCGTCCTGCGCGTAGAGCGGTAGATAATCGACCTGCTTTCCCTCGCTATCGCGCGCCACCCCGAGCAGGGTGCCGACGATCGGCTGGATCCCCTCGTCGAAACATGCCTTCGCGAACATCACCGCGCCATAGAGGCCGTTGCGGTCCGCCAGCGCTATCGCCGGAAATCCACGCTCCTTCGCCAGTTTCGCCATCGCCTTCGGCTCGATCGCGCCTTCCAGCATCGAATAGGCTGACAGGACGCGCAAGGGTACGAAGGGCTTGAAGGGCATGGCCTTCATATGCGGTTTCCGTGGGGATTCGCCAAGGCCGTCCGCCGCGATCTTCCCCCGTCCCGGCCCTACCGGGCTATGGCCTTTCGCGCGCACCGTCGCTAAGGGCGCGAGCCACACCATTTATCGGAGTTTACGATGGGTTTCCGCTGCGGGATCGTCGGCCTGCCGAATGTCGGCAAGTCCACCCTTTTCAATGCCCTGACCGAAACGCAGGCCGCACAGGCCGCGAATTACCCCTTCTGCACGATTGAGCCCAATGTCGGCCAGGTCGCGGTGCCGGACGAACGGCTGGACAAGATCGCGGAAATCGCGAAGTCGGCCAAGACCGTCCCCACCCAGCTTGCCTTCGTCGATATCGCAGGCCTGGTTAAGGGGGCGAGTAAGGGCGAAGGCCTCGGCAACCAGTTCCTGGGCAATATCCGCGAAGTCGACGCGATCGTCCACGTTCTGCGCTGCTTCGAGGATGACGACATCCAGCACGTGTCGAACAAGGTCGATCCGCTGGCCGATGCCGAAGTGGTCGAGACCGAATTGCTGCTCGCCGATATGGAAAGCCTGGAAAAGCGCGTTCCCAATGCGGAAAAGCGCGCTACGGCCGGCGACAAGGAAGCCAAGCTGATCGCCAGCGTGCTGGGCCAGGCGCTGGCGCTGCTGCGCGAAGGCAAGCCCGCCCGCCTCGTCGAACCGAACGACGAGGAGGAAGCGCGCGTCTTCGCGCAGGCGCAATTGCTCACTGCAAAGCCTGTGCTCTACGTCTGCAACGTGGCCGAAGAGGATGCGGCAAGCGGCAACGCGCTGTCGCAGGAAGTTTTCGCCAAGGCCGAGCGTGAAGGCGCGCAGGCGGTCGTCGTCTCCGCTGCCATCGAAGCGGAACTGGTGGCGATGGAAGCCGAAGAGCGGCGCGAATATCTGTCCGAACTGGGGCTGGAAGAAAGTGGCCTCTCGCGGATTATCCGTGCCGGCTACACGCTCCTGGGCCTTCAGACCTTCTTCACCGCCGGGCCGAAGGAAGCGCGCGCCTGGACTTTCCCGGCGGGCGCAAAGGCTCCGCAGGCGGCAGGCGAAATCCACACCGATTTCGAGCGTGGCTTCATCCGTGCAGAGACGATCGCATACGACGATTACGTCACGCTCGGCGGCGAGAGTCCGGCGCGCGAGGCGGGTAAGCTGCGCCAGGAAGGCAAGGAGTATCTGGTGCAGGACGGCGACGTGATGATGTTTAAATTCAACGTCTAGTCCAGGCCGACCGGCACCATTATCGCTCTCGTCCGTTGGCGTGCCATACGACATTAACGGGGAGACAATAATGGTCGATAAATCGGAGAAATTCAGCTGGCTGGTGCGCGTGGGCTATTTCAGCCGCGCCATCCTGTATTCGGTTCTCGGCCTGATCGCGCTGACCAGTGCCGACCGAATTGCCGAAGGAACGAACGGTATTTTCCTGGCGATCGAGGATTACCCGGCCGGAAACGCGATCCTGTGGCTCATGGTCGTCGGCCTGACCGCCTACGCCTTGTTCCGGTTCGCTTCGACCTTCTTCGATATCGAAAACAACGGTTCGGACGCCAAAGGCTGGGGCAAGCGCCTCGGCCATGCGGGCAGCGGCATCGGCCACCTTGCGCTCGCCTTTTCGGCCTATAAGTTCGCCAGCGACAATAGCACCGGCGGCAGCGGCGGAGGCCAGAGCGGTGGCGGCGCGCAGGAAGCGGCATCCGGCATCCTGTCGATGGAGTTCGGCGGTATCGTGCTGGGCCTGCTCGGCCTCGCTTTCTTCGTGACGGCCATCTTCCAGGCGAAGAAGGGCATCACCGGCGAATTCATGCACCGCATCGCAGGTGACGCTCCCGATGCCACGCGCTGGATCGGCGGGGCGGGTTATCTGGCACGCGGCGTAGTATATGCCGTGATCGGCTGGTCGCTGTTCAAGGCCGGTTTCCTGTCCGCAGGCAGCGGTCAGGTCAAAACACTGGGCGATGCAGTCGCCTCCCTTGCCGGTCAGGGGATCGTCTTCACGCTGGTAGCGGTTGGACTGCTGCTGTTCGGGCTCTTCAGCCTGGTGCTGTCGCGCTACCGGATCATTCCCGAGCTGGATTCGAGCAAGGGCATTCCGAAGTTCAGAGTGTAGGCGGAGTATCCTTCGCCGCGATCTTGCGGCGCGTATCTCGCACAGTCGAATACGCGCCGTAGATCACCAGCACGGCAAGGAATATCCACACCCAGACCGGGATGTTGCGCCCCGCGAACGCCAGATAGAGATAGGCGGATACGAAGAAGAACCCGGCGAGCAGCGTCGGCACCACGGTCGATCGCCCTGCCCGCGCACGCTTTACCAGCCACGCAATCGAGGCGAGGAAGAACGGGATCGCTCCCACATAGATCGCGCCGAAGATATAAGGATTCACACCGTATTCGGCGCCGAGGGCGAGAAACCACTGGTTGATATCGGATAGCATTGGCAGCGCTTAGAGGGCCGCCGCCTCCGACACAATCGCGCCGAAGCCAGCGCGATGCCAATCAGAGCAGCGCTTCGATGTCCGCCGCGATGCTTTCGGGCCGATCGGTGGGGGCATAGCGTTTGACCACCTGCCCGTCCCGATCGATCAGGAACTTGGTGAAGTTCCACTTGATGGCTTTCGAGCCGAGCAGGCCCTTGGCCTCGCCCTTCATCCAGTCGAAAACGGGGCTCGCATCGGGGCCATTGACGTCCACCTTCTCCATCAAGGGGAAGGTGACGCCGAAATTGACCTTGCAGAACTGCGCGATCTCGTCCGCATCGCCCGGCTCCTGCGCGCCGAACTGGTTGCAGGGAAAGCCGAGCACTTCGAAACCGCGCTCGGCAAAGCGCTGATACAGCGCTTCGAGGCCGTCATATTGCGGCGTGAAACCGCATTTGCTCGCCGTGTTCACCACCAGCAGGACCGTGCCGAGCTTGTCGACGAGGTCGAGCGGTTCGCCGCGATTGGTCGTGACGGTGAAATCGGCGATGCTTGTCATCGCCGCATCAGGCCTTGTGCGGATAATCGTCGAGCTGGGCCAGCGCGGTCACTTCCTTGGCCTGGAATTTCCGGTCACCCGCCTTGTCGATATAGTATTTGCTCCGCTCGTCTTCAGGCAGCAGCATCATGTGCTTCACCAGATCGGCGAACGTGCCGTCGCGAAGGCCCTTGCTCTTGTCGAGCAGGCCGCCGCCGTCGTCCACACGGTGCAGCGAGGCGCGGTCGTCCCACTGGATGCCCTCACGATAGGTGTCCTCGGCGTTGTAGGTGCTGGGGTGGTCGGTCATGTCGGTAAAACTCCCTCGTTTTCGCTCTAACGAGCGGAATGCGATCCGGGTCCATCGACCAGCACACCTTCGTGCAGGCGCACGACGCGGTCCATCCGGGCGGCCAGCCGCTCGTTATGCGTGGCGACGAGCGCAGCGCTGCCCTCGCCCCGAACCAGTTCGAGGAACTGGGCCAGAACCTTGTCGCTGGTCGCTTCGTCGAGATTGCCCGTGGGCTCGTCCGCCAGCACCAGCTTGGGCCGGTTGGCAAGGCCGCGCGCGACTGCGACGCGTTGCTGCTCGCCGCCGGAAAGCTGGCTGGGCCGATGCTCAAGGCGATGGCCGAGACCCAGCGCGGTCAAAAGCTCGTCCGCGCGCGCTTCGGACGCATCGCGCGGCACATCGGCCACGAGCTGGGGAAGCACCACGTTCTCGCGCGCATTGAAATCGGGCAGCAGGTGATGGAACTGGTAGACAAAGCCGAGATGGTCGCGGCGCAGCAGCGTGCGGGCATGTGCGTCGCTTTTCTGGGCCCCCTGGCCGGCAATCGCGATCTCGCCGCCGAAACCGCCTTCCAGCAGCCCGACCGCCTGAAGCAGCGTGGACTTGCCCGAACCGGAGGGCCCCAGCAGCGCCACGATTTCGCCCGGCATGACCGACAGATCGACGCCGCGCAGCACGTCGATCCGCACCCCGCCCTGTTCGAAGCTGCGGGTCAGGCCGCGCAGATGGAGGACCGGATTACTCATAGCGCAACACCTGAACCGGATCGGTGCTCGACGCCTTCAAGGCCGGGTAAAGCGTGGCGAGAAAGCTGAGGCCGAGCGCGAGCAGGACGATCATCGTGATCTCGATGGGATCGGCGCGCGCGGGCAACGTGGAAAGGAAGCGGACCTGCGGATCCCACAGATCCTGCCCCGTCACCGCGCCGATGAATTCGACGATCGGCTGGCGGAAGAACAGTACCACGGCGCCGAGCACCAGACCCGCCACCGTTCCGATGGCGCCGACCGTAAAGCCGGTGGTCACGAAGATCTTGAGCAGGCTTTGCCGCGTGGCGCCCATCGTGCGCATGATGGCGATATCGCGCGTCTTGGCGCGCACCAGCATGACGAGGCTCGACAGGATGTTGAAAGCGGCCACCAGCACCATGAAGCTGAGTGCGAAAGCCATGGCCACGCGCTCCACCTGAAGCGCTTCGAACAGCGACGCATTGATGGTTTTCCAATCGGACACGATTGCCCGGCCCGCCAGGCTTTCCTGCACCGGCGCAAGAATTTTCTCGACCTCGTCGGGATCGGTCACCGTGACTTCGATCATGCCGACCGTATCGCCGATGAGAAGCAAGGTCTGCGCGTCGGCCATTGGCATCACCACGAAGGATCCGTCGTAATCGTAAATGCCGACTTCGAAGATCGCCCCGATCTCGTAGCCGACCTGTCGCGGCACCGTCCCGAATGGAGTCGAGCGGCCTTGCGGGTTAATGATCGTGATCGTGTCGCCCACCGTGGCACCGATATTCTGCGCCAGTCGCGATCCGATCGCGACTGTGCTGCTGCCCGCCTGCAAGCGCGCGATATCGCCCGCGACCACTTTGCTGCCGAGTTCGGTAATGTCCTGCTCGGTATTGCCGCGCACCAGCACTGCCTCGACCCGGCCGTTGAAGCTGGTCAGCAAAGGCTGTTCGATCAGTGGCGAGGCATCGACGACGCCCGGCGTCGCGCGGACTTCCTCCAGCACGTTTTCCCAATCGTCCAGCCGCCCGCCATAGGCCTGGACGATAGCATGGCCGTTCAGACCCACGATCTTGTCGAGCAATTCGGCGCGAAAGCCGTTCATCACGCTCATCACGATCACCAGCATGGCAACCGACAACATCACCACGCCGATCGAGATGCCCGCGACCAGCGCGATGAATGCCTCGCCCTTGCCCGGAAGCAGATAGCGTTTGGCGATGGTCCATTCGAAAGGGGAAAGTAGCAAGGCGGCTCTGGTCTTGGCTGGTCAGGTCAAAGGCCTCTAGGGTGGGAAAGCTGGCGAGGCAATGAATAGCGTGGACGACACGCCACGGATCGTCCCGCAGCGCGCCGACATACCCTTGTAATCGGGCCGCAACATCGCCATTGGCAGCGGCGAGCCGCACCCCCCCATCGGCCCGACGGCAGGCCTGCGAGGCATCCATGAACATCACCCACCCCTTCCATCCCTCGGCGCATCAGGGGGAGGACGACGATCACCTGCGCGAGGAATGCGGCGTTTTCGGCGCCGTGAACGCAACCGATGCCTCCGCGGCAACCGCGTTGGGCCTGCACGCGCTGCAGCATCGCGGGCAGGAAGCGGCGGGCATCTGCAGCTTCGACGGGCGGGAATTCTATTCGCGCCGGGGCCTCGGCCATGTGGCGGAGAATTTCTCTAGCTCGGATGCGATCGCCGAACTGCCCGGCTTCATGGCGGCGGGTCATGTCCGGTATTCGACCACCGGGGGCGCGGGCCTGCGCAATGTCCAGCCGCTGTATGCGGACCTTGCAGGCGGCGGATTCGCCGTGGCGCATAACGGCAACATCTCGAACGCGATGAGCCTGCGCGCCGACCTCGTGCAGCGCGGCGCCATCTTCCAATCGACGTCCGATACCGAGGTGATCATCCACCTCGTCGCCACCAGCCGCTATCCCACCATGATGGACAAGCTGATCGACGCGCTGCGCCTTCTGGAAGGAGCCTACGCGCTGATCGTGATGACGCCCGAGGGAATGATCGCCTGCCGCGATCCGCTCGGCATCCGGCCGCTGGTGATGGGCAAGATCGGCGACGCGACTCTGTTCGCCAGCGAAAGCGTCGCCTTCGATGTGGTCGGCGCGGAAATGGTTCGCGAAGTCGAACCGGGCGAGCTGATCAAGGTGGATTTCGACGGCAATGTCGATTCGCTCCATCCCTTCGGCAATCACCGCCCGCGCCCGTGCATTTTCGAACACGTTTATTTCAGCCGTCCCGACAGCTTCTTCGCAGGCCGCAGCGTCTATGAAGCGCGTAAAGCGATCGGCGCCGAACTGGCCAAGGAAAAGCCGGTCGAGGCCGATCTGGTCGTGCCCGTGCCCGACAGCGGCGTGCCTGCAGCGATCGGCTATGCGCAGGCATCCGGCATTCCCTTCGAACTCGGCATCATCCGCTCGCACTATGTCGGGCGCACCTTCATCCAGCCGAGCGACGGCGCGCGCCATGCGGGCGTCAAGCGCAAGCACAACGCCAATCGGGAGTTGGTTCGCGGCAAGCGCATCGTCCTCATCGACGATTCGATCGTGCGCGGCACGACCAGCCTCTCCATCGTCGAGATGATGCGCGATGCGGGCGCGACCGAAGTCCACTTCCGCGTTGCCAGCCCGCCCACGGCGCATAGCTGCTTCTACGGCGTCGACACGCCGGAACGATCCAAGCTGCTCGCCGCGCGCATGGAGCTGGAGCCGATGCGCCAGTTCATCAAGGCGGACAGCCTGGCCTTCGTTTCGATCGACGGTTTGTATCGCGCAGTCGGGGAAGGACCGCGCAAATCGGCCTGCCCGCAATTCTGCGATGCCTGCTTCACCGGCGAATATCCCACCGCGCTGACCGATCTTTCCAAGCGCGACGAAGATCAGCGCCAATTATCCCTCCCCGTCGGAAAGGTGGCCTGATGGCGGCGATCGAAAACGAAAGGCCGCTCGAAGGCCGCACCGCGCTCGTCACCGGATCGAGCAAGGGCATCGGCGCGGCCACTGCCAGGGCTCTGGCGGCCGCAGGCGCGCATGTGATCCTGACCGGGCGCGACGTGCGCGCGCTCGAAGCGGTCGAGGACGCGATCCACGAACTGGGCGGCGCCTCCACGATAGCGCCGGTCGATCTGGCGGAGCCGGACGGTATCGCCCGTCTCGCCAGCGCGATTGCGGGCCGCTGGGATACGCTCGACGTGATGGTGATCGCGGCCGCTTATCTCCCCACGCTGACGCCGGTAACCCAGATCGATGCCAAGCAGTTCGGCCAGGCAATTACGACCAACATCCTCGCCACGCAGGCGCTGCTCGCGGCCTTCGACCCGCTGCTGAAGCGCGCGGATGCGGGCAAGGTCATCGGCCTCACCAGCAGCGTCGGCGAGACGCCGCGCGCCTATTGGTCGGCCTATGCCTCGACCAAGGCCGCGTTCGACAATCTGCTCGAAAGCTATGCGCAGGAGGTCGAAAAGGTCAGCAAGCTGCGCGTCGCAATCGTCGATCCCGGCGCCACGCGAACGTCCATGCGGGCCAAGGCCTATCCGGGCGAAGATCCCAAGACGGTCAAGGAACCGGCAGTCGTGGCAGAGCGGATCTTGGAGCTGGTGGTTAACGGCTATGAGAGCGGCCACCGAGAGCGCGTGGCGGAGCCCGGTTAACTCAATCCGTCAAAGCGGGATTAGGCGCGCCGAACGATAGTGATGGTGTTCCACCTATCGAGATCCAACGGCCATGTACCTGATTTCTCCCGATCGCTACGCAATCGCCGCCCAGGAAGACCGCTGCGCTCCGCGGACGCGGCTCACGATACCGGTACGCCTGCGTTTGTCCGGCGCGGGTGCGATCGAGACCATGGTGCACGATCTTTCGATTTCCGGATTTTCCGCCGCCACGCTGAACCGCATGCACGAAGGTCAATTGTGCTGGCTGACTCTACCCGGATTGGAAGCGCGCCAGGCCCAGGTCGTATGGTGGGATGCCTGCAAGGTCGGATGCGCATTCAGCGAAATGCTCAGCCCGATCGTCCATGAGAGGCTCCTGGCGCGTTATTCGCGCGATGGCTGATCCGCTGCCAATCGCGCGATCAGCGCTCTGAAAGCGTTGCGATTGGCATTGCTGGTCGCGGTCGGCCAATTGCTGACGACGGCGACCACCAGATTCTCCTCCGGCACCAGCGTGATCGCCTGGCCGAAAATGCCCTGCGCGCCATACGCGCCCGGATAGGTCCACCACTGGTATCCGTATCCGAAGCCGGGCGCATTCTCGAACGGGACCGAAGGTGCGGTCGCTTGCGCGAACCAATCTTGCGGGACGACGCCCTCTCCGCCTTCGAGCACGAACTGGCCAAAGCGCGCATAGTCCGACAGTCTTAAGGACAGACAGCATCCGCCGATATTCCCGCCCGTGAGATCCTGCATCCAGAACAAGTTGCCGGCGAAGCCTGCCGGGCGCGCGATCTTTTCGCCCGCATAATCGGCGAGACTGCGGCCCGTCGCCTCCTCCACGATCAGGCCGAGAAGGTTGGTCTCCAGCGTCTTGTAGACCCACTTCTCCCCAGCCGGCGCTTCGCGTGTCAGCGTGCGGGCATAGGTGATCGCCTGCGATTCCCCCGCCACCGGCGCGACTGCGAGCATCTTCGCCACGTCGCTGTTCGGATCAGTGTAATCCTCGTTCCAGGCGACGCCCGAAGTCATGGTGGCGATCTGGCCGACAGTGACACCGTCATAGGCCGTGCCTGCCAGCGCCGGCAGGATTTCGACGACCGGCTGATCGACGCTTTCGATCGCGCCGTCCGCGATCGCCGCGCCGAGCAGCGTCGACGTGAAGCTCTTGGCGACCGAGAAGCTGGTCCAGCGCCCTTCCGGCCCGAAGCCGAGCGCGTAATCCTCGAACACGACTCTGCCATCGCGCAGCACCATCAACCCGGCAGCATCAGTTTCGGCCATGAAGGCCCGCAGGGCAGCCTGCGCACCGGAAGCGAGCGCAGTGCCGCGCGGCAGAGCGCGAACCGGGCCGGTCTGCGCCACTTCGAGACCGGGGAACAATCCCTCCATATCGCGGAAGGCGGCGGAGCGGCGCTCGTCGCTCCAGAAGAGGATCGAATCGCTCGGATCCATGCTCGCCATAGTCTCGGGCATGGATTGCGTGACGATGGCCGCCGGTTCCGGCGCCTGCATCGCCGTGGTGCTGCATCCGGCCAGCGCCAGCGCTGCCACCCCTGCAAGAAATCCGCGCATCATGTCCTCTCCTCCTTCACCAAGGTCACCTGGTGGACGTCGATCCCGCCCCCGCGAAACCCGCCCTCGCAATACATCAGGTAATAGCGCCACAGATCGCAGAACCGGGCGTCGAACCCGGTTGGCAGACTTCCGTCCGCCTCGGCCCGGTCGAAATTCTCGCGCCACACCTTCAGCGTTTCCGCATAGTCGATTCCGAAATCGATCTGGTCGCGCCAGGCGAGCCCGCGCGCTTCGGCGAGCGCGCGGAATTCGCTGGTGCGGATCAGCAGTCCGCCGGGAAAGATATAGGCCTGGATGAAATCGGCGCTCTGGGCGTAGGCCTCGAACAGATCGTCGCGCATGGAAATATACTGGATCGCCGCGCGCCCGCCCGGTTTCAGATTGCGAGCGATGCAATCCATGTAATTCGGCCAGTATTCGCGACCCAGAGCCTCGACCATTTCGACGCTGACAATCGCATCGAACGTGCCGCTTGCGTCGCGGTAATCCTGCCTGCGAAAATCCGGCCCCGGATGATGCGCGCGCGCCCAGGCGAGTTGTTCGTCCGAAAGGCTGATCGCGGTCACTTCGCTGCCCCGATCCGCCAGATGCCCGGCGAGCGCGCCCCACCCGCAGCCGATTTCGAGCACGCGCGATGCCGCGCCGATCCGATCCGACAATTCATCCCATTTGCGTTTCTGCGCCGCTTCGAGCGTTTCGGAACCGACGGCCAGCGCGGAAGAATAGCTCATCGTCGGATCGAGCCAGGCGGTGTAGAAATCGTTGCCGAGGTCGTAATGCGCCGCGATGTTGCGCTGCGCCCCCTGTTGCGTGTTGCGATTCCAGAAATGCGCCAGCTTCAGCGCATGGCGGAACGGGCCCTTGGCACGTGCCGTATCGCCCAGCCGCGCGGCGTGCTGCATGAACAGGGCGAACAGCGGTACCGGATCGGGGCTCGCCCATTCGCCCGCTTCCCACGCTTGATACCAGCCGACCGAGCCATTGCTGGCCAGCCGGACGAGCGCGTTCCAGCTCCTGAGATCGACCTCGCACTCGAAACCCGCAGCCCGTCCACCGAGGGTCCGCTTCGATCCATCGGGAAGCGTGGCATGCAGCGCCCCGCTCGTCAGCGCCGCATCGATCCGGTCGAGCACCTTGGCAAAACCCGGCGCGACCAATCGCGCCACCAGCCCCGGCTGGCGCGAAAAGCGCCGCGCCCCGTCGGTAAGACTATGGCCCCGCTGGCTGGTCGGCATATCCATCGCAGCGCCTATGACGCGCCGCGCCATGATCGACAAGCGGTCAGTCCTTGCTGGCCCTGTACGCCTCCAGCGCCCGTTCGCGCGCTTCCTTGTGAGCGATCATCTTCACCGGATAATCTCCACGCCTGTCGTCGGGCGGATCGTGGATGCAATAGTTATCCAAATCCGCCAGTTCGGGGACATATTCGCGGATATAATCGCCCGCATCGAACTTCTCGCTCTGCGTCAGCGGGGCCATGATCCGGCTGAACATATTGCTGTCCACGCCCGTGCCCGAAATCCACTGCCAGTTGACGCCGTTATTGCCGTAATCGGCATCGACCAAGCAATCCCAATACCAGCGTTCGCCATATCGCCAGTCGATCAGCAGGTGCTTCACCAGGAAGCTGGCGCAGATCATTCGGACGCGGTTGTGCATCCAGCCGGTCTTCCAGAGCTGACGCATGCCCGCATCGACCACGGGATAGCCGGTCATCCCCTTCTGCCAGCATTCCAGATCCTCGCGGATCAAGTGCCCCGCCTCGGGATTGCGCCACAAGGTCCGCTCGTCATAATCGCGATAGCTCTCGCGCGGATAGTCGGGAAACTGGTCGATCACGTTCTGCGTGTAATCGCGCCAGATCACTTCCTTGGCGAAGGTCTTCCAGCCATCCGACCGCTTGTCCTTGAGCCGGTGCCAGACGGTTGCGGGGCTGATCTCGCCCCAGTGCAGATGGGGGGAAAGGCGGCTGGTGCGATCGACCGAGGGAAGGTTGCGCCCATCGTCGTATTTGGCCACCTCGTCCGCCCACCAGTCGAGCCGGTCATGCGCCGCATCTTCCCCGACCTGCCAAAAATCGCGGATACCTCCGGCCCAGTTCGGCGATGTCGGGAGCAGCTTCCAGTCCGAAAGATCGTCGCTTTCGGGCCACGCGTCCGGGGAATGGATCGTCTCGGGTTCGGGCAGAGGATCGCGCGGTGGCATCTGCTCCAGCATCGCGTTGGAAAACGGCGTGTAGATCTTGTAGGGGTCGCCCGCATTGGTCGTCACGCTGCCGGGCGGAAGCAGGTAGTTTCCGTCATAAAGGCATAGCTGGCACTCGTCTCCGAGCGCGTCGCGAAGCTCGTCCTCGGCTTCCTTCCACCAGGGTTCGTAATGCCGCATCGCATGGATGCAGGCGGCCCCGGTCTGATCGGCGATCGCGGCGAGAACCTGGGCGGCATCCCCCTTGCGCAGCACGATCTGAGAACGCCGCTTTCCCAGCGATTTGCCAAAACTCTCCAGCGAGTGGTGAAGCCACCATTTCGAAGCCGCGCCATAGGCATGATCTCCGCCCCGATCCTCGTCGTAAACGAAGACCGGGAGGACCTGCCCGGCCTCGGCCGCCGCATGCAAAGCCGGCTGATCCTTCATGCGCAGATCGCGCCGTAGCCATACTATCTGTGTTCCGGAGATATCCGCCCCCTGCCCTCGATGATCGGTTCAGAAGCGAAAACCGTGCTAACCCTCCCGAGGTTCCGCGCAAACTCCATCCTCGAGCGGCACGGAGAAGCGCCCTCGACTGCGCGGATCATAGAAGCGCGCATCGTAGAGCGTATAGGAACCGTCCTCCTCGGGCACTACGAATGGCGTTCTTGCCCAGAACAGGAATGCATCGACATTCGGATCCTGCGCCCGAGCTGCGGCGAGGTCGCAGGAAACGAGAGGGACGCCGGGCAAAGCCTCTCCATCGATAGCGTAAAGGCCCTTGCCGCCCGTGATGATCTCGCGCTCCCACGACCTCAGTGGCGGTGGGCTGGCGATGACCAGTTCATTCCCGGTCGGGCCTTCGGCAGCGCCGTTCTCGGCCGCGTAAGTAAGCGCTCCGTTCACACCGATATAGCCGAGACCGAGTGCCACCGCGGTCCGCGCAGGTTTGCGCCAATTTCCGCCGCGTTTCTCGCGCCGCAGCGAAATCCATGTCGCCGATCCAAGCACCAGCCAGAGAAACGGATCGATGATGAACAAGGTGTCGCCGTAAAACCATCGGCTCGAAAACGGTTCGAGCAGCCGGATACCGTACACATTCAGCCAATCGAGAGCGGGATGAGTGAGGCATCCGAGCAAGCCCAGCAGGTAAAGCCATCCGAAGCTCATCGGCAGGCGCGCGGCAGGCCTCGTCCCGCGTTTCGCCTGCCAGCGATCGAACCCGTAAAGCAGCCCGGCCAGTACAAACGGCAAGAGCAGCCATGCGGGCGGGCCATGCGTAATCCCGCGCCGGAAGGCGAGATGTTGGGTACCGTCGAGCAAGAAAAAGCAGGCTGCATCGATGTCGGGCAAGTTCGCCCCGATAATGAGGGCAGGCATGGCGAGACCGGTCTTGCGCTTCAGCCCCGCCTGCCCGATCAACGCGCCGACCAGCGAATGGGTAAGATTGTCCAGCGTCCGTCTCCCTGGCGGCCCGTCGAGAAAGGATGCATCGCCGCGCCCGATCGGTATAGCCGCGCCCATGCGGCTTTCCACCCTCAAGACCTATCTCCACCGCGAACAGCGCCTTCTGATCGGTCTCGCGATCGGCGGTGCACTCGCCACCCTATTCATCAAGCTGGCGGGCGAGATGAGCGAGGGCGAGACCGCGGCTGTCGATATCGCGATCCTGAAGGCGCTCCGCCTGCCGGGCGATCCTGCGGTGCCTGTCGGACCGTCATGGCTACTCGGTTCGATGCGCGACCTGACCGCGCTGGGCGGTGTAACCGTGCTGACCCTCGTTTCGCTGCTGGCCGTCACCTTCCTGTTGGTTCGCGGACGCTGGCACCAGGCGCTCTACACAGCGGTGGCGACCGGCGGCGGCGCGGTGATGGGCAAGCTCCTCAAATCCCTCTTCGCGCGCGAGCGGCCGGAAATCGTGCCGCATCTGGTCGAGGTCCATTCGCTGAGTTTTCCCAGCGGCCATTCGACCAACAGCGCGATCGTCTATCTGACGCTCGCCGTCCTGATCGCGCGCAGTTACGAATCGCGCCGTACGCGCGGTTTCGTGATCGGTGTCGCCGCGTTGCTGGTTCTCATGATCGGGATGACGCGGGTCTATCTGGGAGTGCATTTTCCGAGCGACGTGCTCGCCGGATGGACGGTGGGCGCGGCGTGGGCCCTGTTCATGGGCCTGATCGCGACAAAGCTTCAGCAGCGAAACCGCATCGAGGCTCCAGAAGGCAATTCAGGGCCTGCTTGACCGCACGAAAAAAGGGGCGCCGGATCGCTCCGACGCCCCTTCCTGGGGTCTATCGCACCAGTCGCTACATGGACGATCCGCCCGGCGTGCGGGCGCTGTTGCGAGCGGCCGTGAATTCGCCGTCACTCAGATAGGTGTTACCGTCCTCGTCGAAATAGAAGAAGGTCTTGCCCGCTTCATTGATCTGGTCGGTCGAGATGTAAGGCTTGGTCTGATCGTTCTCGACCGGCGTGTTCGGATTGGCAGGGACTGCCCAGATCGCATATTCGGCGACCGAAAGCTGCCCGTCCGAATTACGGTCGAGATAGGCGAAATCCATTTGCGAGCGCGCGGGCAAGGCGGCAACATTCGAGCTGTCGGAACTGTCCGCCATCGAATCGTCCGAGGTCGAGCCCCCGGACGTCGACGTGGTATTTGCGCTGGACGCACCGGTCATGCTATCACTGTTTGACCCCATCGCATCCGAGTTGCTGGGGGCCGAAGAGTTTTCGGCCATCATCGCATCGCGGTTAGTGTCGTATTCGTCACTGACAGCCTGGCGGTCCATCGCATCGTAGGATGCCTGCTGCGTTTCGTTCAGCTCGCCGCCGACCGGCATCGCATCGTCATCCATGACGGCCACGTCCATATCGTCCGCGGCTTCCTGAGTGATCGGGGTCTCGTCCTGCTGATCGGAACAGGCGGCAAGTGCGAGCGCGGCGGTCGATACGGCGAGAATGGTGAATTTTTTCAAGGGTAAGCTCCTGTTGCAACGCGCGCTCTCGGTCATGGGCGCGCTTGCCCCCTCTACGGACGAGACGCCCGATGGTTCATTTTCAGGAAAGGATTGCAGCCAAACAGTCGATCAGACCGGATCCTGCGCCGTTCCGCTGACCGTCCAGGTCTGCCCCTTGGCGAGCAGTTTGGCGAGATTGGCTTCCTTGCCCGCGCTGGCCTGCTCTCGCTCCGCAATCACGGCGCTTTCGAAAGTCGGGCGCGGATCGTCGTAAAGCACGCCGAGCGCCATCGGGAACGGCCCGAACGGCATATCGACCAGCATGTGCGCGACCTGACGCTTGGTGACATCGTGAACCAGCACGCCCGCCGCTTCCCAGTTCCCGTCCGCGACATCGACGACCTTCAGTTCGAGCGCATCGCGGTCGAGCGCGATGCCCTTTTTGTCGCCCGCGAACAGCATCGGCTTGCCGTCCTCCAGCCAGAGCTGGCGATCTTCCGCCCCCTTCGGCGCGGCGAAATCGTCGAACACGTCCTTGTTGTAGACGATGCAGTTCTGGAAAATTTCGATGAAGGCAGCCCCCTGATGGGCATGCGCGGCCTTGAGCACGTCGGGCAGGTGCTTCGACACGTCGAACCCTCGCCCGACGAAGCGCGCGCCCGCGCCCAATGCGAAGGCGGCGGGCTTGGCCGGATGGTCCACACTGCCGAGCGGGCTGGACGGCGAGCGCGTTCCTTCGCGGCTCGTCGGCGAGGCCTGGCCCTTGGTGAGGCCGTAAATCTCGTTGTTGAACAGCATGATCTGCATGTTCACGTTGCGGCGCAGCACATGCATCAGGTGATTGCCTCCGATGCTCAGGCCGTCGCCATCGCCGGTCACCAGCCAGATATCGAGCTCCGGATTGGCGAGCTTCACGCCCGTCGCCACTGCCGGCGCACGGCCATGGATCGTATGGAAGCCGTAGCTTTCCATGTAATAGGGAAAGCGGCTGGAACACCCGATACCGGAGATGAACACCGTCTTCGCAGGGTCTGCGCCCAGCTGCGGCAGCGTGCGCTGGACGGCTTTCAGGATCGCATAATCCCCGCAGCCGGGGCACCAGCGGACCTCCTGGTCGGTTTCCCAGTCCTTAAGCGTGGTTTCGAATTTAGCGGGTGCGTTCATAGCGGTCACTCGATTTGAAGATGAGAAAAATTGCCAGCGAGACGAGCGCCACGCCCACTCCAACGACGAAAGTCCATCCTAAGGCACGATCGTATTCGATCGGAAAGCTCAAGCGCAAAAACGTAAATGCAAATGAGGCCAAGGCCACTATCCAGTAACTCATTTTAACATCGAGCTTGTGCGGCAAACGCCAGAAAATGATAGTCGCAATAAAGGTCACTAGGAAGCCAGCGATCGCGGCCGCGGCGAAGGATTCCTGCAAAATGACGAAACGGAACGTAAGCAGCATCGAGCCGAGCGTGGCTGTTAAGATCAAGAAGCCGTTGAGATACCCGATCACGGATTCGATGCCTCAACACTCGGCAGCTGCTGATCGTTTGCCAATACCTGTCCGCCTTCATTGCCTTCGATCCCGTCGAAATATTTCGCGATCGCGGCTTCAAGTTCCGCGATTTGGAAGGGCTGGCCGCTGGTCTTGGTGAGCGGGGTCGCATCGACCAGAAACTGGTCGCGCAGCACGGTCTTGAACTGGCCGGTATTCATTTCCGGTACCAGCACATGGTCGAAGCCTTCCAGCAGCTCGCCGAGATTACCGGGCAACGGCCAGATGTGGCGCACATGGATATGGCTGACCGAACACCCCTTCGCGATGCTGCGGCGCACTGCCTGGTGGATCGGGCCGTAGGTACTGCCCCAGCCGACCACGGCAAGCGTCCCGGTCTTCTCGCCCAGCGCGACCTGCTGATCGGGCACTGCGATATTCTCGACCTTGGCCTTGCGCAGATCGGTCATGCGCTGGTGGTTGTCGGGCGAATAATCGATATTGCCGGTGGTCTCGTGCTTCTCGATCCCGCCGATGCGGTGGAGGAGGCCAGGCGTTCCGGGCTTTACCCAGGGACGCGCACCCTTCTCGTCACGCTGGTAAGGCAGGAAGGTGTCGCCGCCGTCTGCATCCTTGGCGTTCGGCGTATCGAGAAATTTCGCCGGGAACGGCGCGAAATCGGCCGGGTCGGGCACTTTCCACGGTTCGGCGGCATTGGCGATATAGCCATCGGTCAGCAGCATGACCGGAGTCATGTATTCGACGGCGATGCGGCATGCTTCGATGGCGACCTCGAACGCGTCGGACGGGCTGCGCGCGGCGATCACCGGCATGGGCGCATCGCCGTTGCGGCCATAGACCGCCTGATAGAGATCGCTTTGCTCGGTCTTTGTCGGCAGACCCGTGCTCGGTCCGCCGCGCTGCGAATTGACGATGACGAGCGGCAGTTCGGTCATGATGCCGAGCCCGATCGCTTCGGTCTTCAAAGCAATCCCCGGCCCGCTAGAGCTGGTAACGCCCAACTGCCCGGCATAGCTCGCGCCGATGGCGGCGCAGACTGCGGCGATCTCATCCTCCGCCTGGAAGGTGGTGACCCCAAATTCCTTGAGCCGCGCCAGATGGTGCAGGATCGCGCTCGCCGGCGTGATCGGATAGCCCCCGAAGAACATCGGCAGTTCGGCCAGCTGCGCACCAGCGACGAGCCCGAGCGATACCGCTTCGGCCCCGGTCACGGTGCGATAGAGGCCCGGCTCACTCTCGACCGGATCGACGTGAAGCTGGCGGAACACATTGCCCTGCGGTCCCGACAATTCCGCCGTTTCGCCATAAGCGTGGCCCGCATCGAGAGCGGCGATATTCGCATCCGCGATGTCCGGCGCCTTGGCAAATTTCGACTTCAGCCAGTCATGGATCGGTTCGCGCGGGCGATCGAACATCCACAGCGCGAGGCCGAGCGTCCACATGTTCTTGGACCGCAGCGCATCCTTGTTGCCGAGGCCGAAGGGCTTGACCGCTTCGATCGTCTTTTCGCTGATGTCGAAGGCGAGCAGGTCGAATTTCGCCAGGCTGCCGTCTTCCAGCGGATTGCTGTCGTATTTAGCCTTGTCGAGATTGCGCTTGGTGAAGGCACCGGTGTCCGCGATCACCAGCCCGCCGGGCTTCAAGGCCGCCAGATTGGTCTTCAGCGCGGCCGGGTTCATCGCCACCAGCACGTCGGGCGCATCGCCCGCAGTGTGGATCGCGCGGCTGCCGAAATTGATCTGGAAAGCCGACACGCCGAACAGCGTGCCCTGCGGCGCGCGGATTTCCGCCGGGAAATCGGGGAAGGTGGCGAGATCGTTGCCCGCCAGCGCGGTCGACAGCGTGAACTGTCCGCCGGTCAGCTGCATCCCGTCTCCGGAATCGCCTGCGAACCGGACGACGACGGAATCGAGTCCCGTATCCGCTGCTGTCTGATCGAGGCCGTCTTGCGGCGCGGCGGCGGCGTTGGCCATCCGGGGCATCCTTGCGTCAGGGGTGCCGGGTGCGGCACCTTTGTTCGGGGTGCCGAGTGCGGCACCGTGTATCTCGGGCGCCCAGCCGGACGCCCTTCGTGTGGAACGCGACCTAAGTGTCGCCCCACCCTCCCGCAATCAATATTCTCTGCTAGCCGACAAATGGCGGCTGGAAAACCGGGGGGCAGTCGCTACATCCCTTCGCCTACGGCAGAGACAGGAGAGGGAACAATGGCCGATAAAGAACCTTTCGTGCGCGAGGATGTGCGCGGTTTCCTGACCATGCTCGAACAAATCGGCGGCAAGGGTGTGGAGGAAGTCGGCGCCGAAATGGGCCGTCAGCAGATGCGCGCCATGGGCAGCCTCGCCGAAGCACCCGCGCGCGACATGGCGGTCAAGCGCGACCTCGCCTGCCCCGGCCCGGCAGGCGACATCCCGCTGCGGTTCTACGATACGAAGGAAAGGCGCGAAGCCGGGCCCTGCGTCGTCTTCTTCCACGGTGGCGGTTTCGTGATCGGCGATCTCGAAGTCTACGATTCGCTCTGCACCGAAATCGCGCATCGGCTCGATCTGCCGGTCGTCTCGGTCGATTACCGGCTCGCGCCCGAACACCCCTTCCCCGCCGCGCCCGACGATTGCGAAGCGGCGGCGCGCTGGGTCGCCTCCTCTCCCGAAGAGCTGGGCCGCGAAATCACCGGCCTCGTCCTGACGGGCGACAGCGCGGGCGGCAATCTGACGATCGTGACGACCAACGCGCTCACGAACGATACGGCAGACGTGCCGGTGCTGGTTCAGGCCCCCATCTATCCGGTGGCGAGCGACATAACGAAGCATAAGAGCTTCGCCAAATTCTCCGATGGCTACCTGCTCACCGGATCGACCATGGCTTGGTTCACCAAGCAGTATGGCGGCGATCCGGACGATCCGCGCAACACGCCGATGGTCGGCGATTGTTCTAACACCCCGCCGACGGTGCTGTGCACCGCAGGGCTCGATCCCTTGCGCGATTCGGGGCGCGAATACGCCGCCCATCTGATCCAGCAGGGGACCGAAGTGGCATATTTCGAATTCCCCGGCATCATTCACGGCTTCACCACGCTTCGCAAAGCGATTCCGAGCGGTCAGAAGGATGTCGAAGCGTTTCTCGCAGCGATCCGCAACAAACTCGATCGGATCAAGGCATGAGCGGGACGAGCGAACTCGGCTATCGCCCCTGTGTCGGCGTCATGCTGGTCAACGCGAAGGGACAGGCCTTCGTCGGGCGCCGGATCGATACCAAGGAAGGCGATTGGTGGCAGATGCCCCAGGGCGGCGTCGACGAGGGCGAGGATCTGCGGGATGCGGCCTTGCGCGAATTGCACGAGGAAACCGGCGTTACGGAGGAAAATGTCACCATCCTCAAGGCGACCGAAGAACCGATCCGTTACGACCTGCCCGAGGAGTTGATCGGGAAATTGTGGAACGGCCGGTATCGCGGTCAGGAACAGGTCTGGTATCTCGCCCGCTTCACCGGCAGCGACGAGGACGTGAATCTCAACGCCCACGATCCGGCGGAGTTCTGCGACTGGAAGTGGGTCGAGGTGGACGAGCTTCCCGACCTGATCATCCCCTTCAAGAAGCGCGTCTATCGCACCGTTGTGGAAGCGTTTCGCGAGCTGGTCTGACGATTCACCGCCACGCGTGAGCTCTCATCGCAGGGAAATCGGAGATCAGGAGAGGTAGCCTCTCCGCCTTCAATTGTCCTGCGTCACCTGCGCGTCCGGCATCACCGCTTCGGCGGTCAGCACGCGCTCTTGCGGCCCAGCGGCGATCGAGGCGGCGAGGCTGGTCGTTTCCGAGCAGCCCCCGCCGCACAGCGATTCCAGCTTGGCGAGATTGAGCCGCGCCTTTTCCAGCGCCCCCTTTTCCACCAGCGCTTCGCCCTCGCCTGCGATGGCGGCGATATTGCCGGGATCGCGGGTCAGCGCCTCGCGGTAATAGCGGATGGCCTTGCCCTGCAATTGCTCTTGCCGCGCGGCTTCGGCCAGACGGATCAGCACCGGCGTATAAGCGGGATCGACGGTCAGCGCGGCTTCGTAAGCGTCGATCGCGGCCTGCGTATCGCCCGCATCGAGCGATGCCTGGCCTTGCGCGATCAGAACCGCAGCGCGCGGCGACGGATCACGCTGCGCGCCCCAACTCACGCTCGCGGTCAGAGCGAGGGCCAGCGAAAGGGCGGCGGCAGCGGGGGCAAAACGCATGATCGTCTCCAGAACGTCGTGACGGTGATGGACCGTTTGGGGCTTGACCGGGGATGGCATCACGAACGCCGAATACCACGCTCAACCTGCACAGGCGATGAAAAACCCGTCGGTCCCGTCATGGAAGGGGGATAGGCGCCACCCCTGCCCGCGACTGCGTCCGAGCGGCAGGGCAAGCGTTTGCGCCGTCAGCGTCGGATGCCGACCGAGGAAGGCATCGAAGCGTTCCGCACCTTCCCCGTCGAGCAGGGAGCAGGTGATGTAGACGATCCTGCCGCCCGGCTTCACCAATTGGGCCGCGATGTCGAGAACGTGGTCCTGCAAATCGCGCAGCCGGGCCAGTTCCGCTTCATCCAGCCGCCAACGGGCCTCGGGATTGCGGCGCCAGGTGCCGGTGCCCGAACACGGCGCATCGACCAGCACCGCATCTGCCTGACCGGCACAATCGGCCAGCGCCTCCATCTCGCGCTTCGGGTCGAGCAGGCGCGTCTCGATCATGTCCGCCCCGGCGCGTTCGGCCCGCGGCTTCAGGCGGGACAGGCGGCCGCGATCGGTGTCGCTGGCGAGCAGCCGTCCCAGGCCGTCCATGGCGGCAGCGAGCGCGAGCGTCTTGCCCCCGCCTCCGGCGCACAAATCGATCACGGTCTCGCCCGGCTGCGCGGCCAGCGCGAGGCAGGCGATCTGCGAGCCCGTATCCTGCACCTCGATCTTCCCGTCGCGAAATTCGGGCCATTGTTCGACCTGCGTGCCGGTCGGCAGGCGAAGTCCGTGCGGGGCAGCGGTCGGCTCGGCCTCGACCGGAAGCACCAGAGTGGCGCGCGCGGCCTTGAGAGCGTTGACGCGAATATCCAGCGGCGCGCGATCCAGCAGAGCCTCGGCCTCGCGCCCCTCGACACCGGATTTGGCCAACCGGTCGGCCAACCAGTCGGGCGCCACGCCGCCCTTGGCGGGCTGCTCGCTCTCGCCGATCGGCGCCGGGCCGTATTGCGACCCGTCGAACAGAGGGAGGATCGACGGATCGACCTCGGCCAGACGCAGCATCGCTGCGCGGCCCGTATCCGGCACCGGTCCGCAGGCGCGAATGGCGGCATAGACCAGCTCGCGGATCGCACGGCGGTCCTTCGATCCGGCGAAGCGGTTCTGCTTGAACCAGTCGCCCAGGATCCGGTCGGCAGGCGCGCCTTTCGAGCGCGCCGCCAGAATGACCGCATCGAGCAATTCGATCGCGGTCTGAACGCGCGCGGCAGGTGTCATGATCTAGCGCGTCGGATAATTCGGCGCTTCGCGCGTGATCGCCACATCGTGGACATGGCTTTCGGTGAGGCCTGCATTGGTGATGCGTACGAATTGCGCGCGCTTGCGCAGATCCTCGATCGTGCCGCTGCCGGTATAGCCCATCGCCGCCTTGATGCCGCCGACGAGCTGGTGGACTACGGCTGCCGCCGGGCCCTTGAACGGCACCTGCCCTTCGATCCCTTCGGGCACCAGCTTCTGCTGCGACACGTCCTGCTGGAAATAGCGATCCGCGCTGCCGCGCGCCATCGCCCCCACGCTGCCCATGCCGCGATACGCCTTGTAGCTGCGGCCCTGATAGATAAAGGTTTCGCCCGGCGCCTCTTCGGTCCCGGCCAGCATCGATCCGATCATGATACTGCTCGCGCCTGCCGCAAGGGCCTTGGCCGCATCGCCGCTGGTGCGAAGGCCGCCATCGCCGATCACGGGCACGCCTTCCTTCTCCGCCGCTTCGGCGCAATCCATGATCGCGGTCAGCTGCGGTACGCCCACGCCCGCGACGACGCGAGTAGTACAGATCGAGCCCGGCCCAATGCCGACCTTGATGGCGTCCGCGCCCGCGCCGATAAGAGCGCGGGTCGCTTCTGCGGTCGCAACGTTGCCGGCGATGATCTGGACGCTGTTCGAAAGCTTCTTCACCCGCTCCACCGCGCGGGCCACGTCCTTGTTATGGCCGTGCGCGGTATCGATCACGACCACGTCCAGTTCGGCGTCGATCAGCGCTTCGGTCCGCTCGAACCCCTTGTCGCCCACCGTGGTCGCCGCCGCGACGCGCAGACGCCCCTTGGCGTCCTTTGTGGCTTCGGGATAGGCGACCGCCTTCTCGATATCCTTGACCGTGATCAGGCCGACGCACTTGCCCTCGTCATCCACCACCAGCAGCTTTTCGATCCGGCGCTGATGCAACAGTCGGCGCGCCTCTTCCTGATTGGTGCCGAGCGGCACGGTGGCGAGATTGTCCACCGTCATCAGTTCGCGCACCGGCTGGCCGGGGTTTTCCGCAAAGCGCACGTCGCGATTGGTGAGGATGCCGACGAGCTTGCCGCTGCGATCGGTCACTGGGATGCCGCTGATGCGGTTCTGGGCCATGATCGCCTGCGCTTCGCCCAAAGTGGCGTCGGGATGGATGGTGATGGGATTCACCACCATGCCGCTTTCGTACCGCTTGACCGCGCGCACGGCAGCGACCTGATCTTCGACTTCGAAATTGCGGTGAAGCACGCCGATCCCGCCCAATTGCGCCATCGCGATCGCCATGTCGGCTTCCGTCACGGTGTCCATCGCGCTGGAGATGACGGGGATGTTCAGCCCGATTTCGCGCGTCAGCCGCGTCGCGGTTTTCGCCAGGGACGGAACGATGTCGCTTTCCGCCGGGCGCAGCAGCACGTCGTCGAATGTAAGACCGAGGGGGATGTCGAGATGTGCCACTATGAGAATCGCCTGCCGGGGGGAGAAATGTGGCGGCCCATGTAACGACGGATTGCCTCTCTCGCTAGTGCCATCCTGTCCGGCGCGGGGGACGGATCACTCCGCCGTCCAGCCGCCATCCACGCTCCAGTTCGCTCCGTTGACGTTGCGCCCGGCGTCCGAACACAGGAACACGGCCAGCGCGCCGATCTCTTCGGGCTGGACGAACTGCTTTGTAGGCTGCTTGGCAAGCAGCACGTCGTTCATCACCTGCTCGCGCGTCATATTGCGGGCCTTCATCGTGTCTGGGATCTGGTTTTCGACCAGTGGCGTCCAGACATAGCCGGGGCTGATGCAGTTCGCCGTTACCCCGTCCTGCGCCAGTTCGAGCGCGAGAGTCTTGGTGAGCCCCGCGATCGCGTGCTTGGCAGCGACATAGGCGCTCTTGAAGGGGCTGGCAGTCAGCGAATGCGCGCTCGCCGTGTTGATGATCCGGCCCCAGCCCCGCTCCTTCATATGCGGCACGGCGAGCCGCGAGGTATGGAAGGCGGCGCTGAGATTGAGGGCGATGATCTGGTCCCATTTCGCGACCGGAAATTCCTCGACTGGGCTGACGAACTGCATTCCGGCATTGTTGACGAGGATGTCGATACCGCCCGCCTCCGCCATCATCTTTTCGATCTGCGACACATCGGTGAGGTCCGCGCCCGAATGGGTTGCGCCCAGTTCCTCACACAAGCTCGCGATCTCGTCCGCATCGCCGAAGCCGTTCAGGACGATATCGGCCCCCTGCTCCTGCAAAGCCCGTGCAATGGCGAGGCCGATACCGCTGGTCGACCCCGTTACAAGCGCGCGCTTGCCTTTGAGGAAATCGGGTTGAAACATTTTGGCCTCCGAGCGTTTGAAGCAGATATTCCGCGCCTTCGCCGAGGAGGGCGGCGCGGTCAATGATGGGGGAATAGCAATGCGGCTCAATCCGTTCGATACAAGCAAGATCGATGTCGGAACGACAAGCGGCGGCCTGCCCGGCGGGAAAGCCGGGGGCCTTGGTTGTGGCACGATCATTCTGGCCGCAATCGGGTATTTCGTATTCGGACTCGATCCGATGCAGACCGCCGCGACAGTCGAAGGCATCCAGCAGAGCGCCCCGCAGCAAGCGCCGGGCAGCGAAGACGAGCAAGCGGTCTGCACCAGCAATGATTATGCGACCGAGACCTGCAACGCGCTGACTTCGCTTAACGAGACCTGGTCGCAGACTTTTGCCAATCAAGGATACGGGGATCGCTTCCAGGAACCGGGCCTGCGTTTCGCGACGACCCAGAGTTTTCGGACCGCCTGCGGCAACGCCTCCGTCGGGATGGGTCCGTTCTATTGCCCCGGCGATCAGCGCATCTATATCGATACGAATTTCTACGATCAGCTTGCGCGGATGTCTGGCGATCGCGGCGATTTCGCGCGCTATTATGTGGTCGCCCACGAATACGGGCACCACGTCCAGAACATCACCGGCATTCTCGGATCGATGGACAGCGCCAAGCGGCAGAACCCGCGCGCGGCGAACCAGTTGCAGGTCCTCACCGAATTGCAGGCCGATTGCTATGCCGGCGTGTGGGCGGGCAAGAACCGTAATCTGATCGAGCCCGGCGATATCGAGGAAGGAATGCAGGCCGCCGCTGCCATCGGGGACGACCGCCTGACCGGTGGCCGCGTGTCGAGCGAGAACTTCACCCACGGCACCAGCCAGCAGCGCAGCGATGCCCTAAGGCTAGGCCTGCGCGGTGATGATCGCGCCTGCGACGCGATCACCAATATCGGCTGAGTTAACGCCGGAGCCGGATCGCGCGGCCCTATCCCTCCGCCGGTTGAAGGCGCGAAGCTTCCACCTCGGCCAGAGCTTCATCCATCGATCGCAGAGCTTCGGCCTTGGCTTCTGCGGGCAGCGTACGGTCTTTCGCGATTGCGCTACGAGCAGCCAGAATGCTTTGCCTCGCCATCGATAGCGCGTTGGTACGGCACACGATGGTTGTCGTCTTTCCGTCTGCATCGACGCGGGTCGCAACCGTATCGCGTTGGCCGTCCAGACAGCCGAACACCACGCGCGGCGCTGCCTCTACAGTCGCTTCGACGCGCGCGCGGATTGCCTCGGCCTCTTCGCTCCGCGCCGCGAATGCGCGGCGGGCCTTTTCCATCGAGGCCTCGAATTTCTCACGATCCTCGATGATCACCTTTGATACGGGCAAGGAAGAGCGATCGATGTGGTGCTCGATTGCGCCCGGACCGGTGCGGCGTACGCGCAGCACCGTGCGCTGGCCGTCTTCGACGATTTCGCGTTCCACTTCCGCGACCTCGTCCTGCATTTCCTCGAGCTCCTGCTCCATCTCCGCGATTTCCTCACGGGTCTCGTCGTCGAACTCGCCCGGTTCGGGCGGAGTCGGCGGGAGCGGCGCATCCGGGGCCATCGGCGGAGCCGGGGGAGGCGGCGGCGTGGGAACTTCGATCTCCTGCCCGATCGTCTCGGCATACGTGATCGATGCGGTCAGCGGCAGCGCGAGCGCGCCACCTACCAAAAGCGCGCGGCTGGCCATCCGGCGGCGGGGCGAAATCTCGGTCATGGTCAGGCTCCTCAAACGGTGGATGATCGATTTGTCGCCGAGCACCGGACAGGCCATTGGCGCGGCCAGCGCAGGGCGACCGCCGTTTCCTGCTTGTGTGGCGAAACTGGCGATGACGGCGGCGTAGGTCGCCCGCTCCTCGGCATCGCTATGAGCGACGACACGGGCATCGCAGGCCGCTTCCTGGTCTCGGCGCATCGCGGTCCAGCCCATCCAGCCCAGCGGATTGAACCAGTGCAGCGCGAAGAGCGGCTGGACGAGCATGTTAACGAGCAGATCGCGTCCACGATGATGCGCCAATTCATGCGCGATCGCGAGATCCCGCGTCCTGCGATCGCGCGTAGCCATGAAGCCCGTCGGCAAGGCGACCACCCGGTCGATCACGCCGAAAGCCAGCGGTCCTTCGACCGCACCGGTTTCGACAAGCCGCACCCCGCCCGCCTCGCCGACCGGGCGCGATGTGGCGAGCAGTTCCCCGCGCATACGATGATAAAGCGCGAAACGGCGTACCAGAAATACGGTTGTGCCGATCAGCCAGAGGCCGAGCAGGATTGTGGCGAAATCGATGTCGGCGGCGGGCTCGTCAATCGGCACTGGGGGCAAGGCCGCAGCCTCCATCGTTGCGGTGCTCGGATCCGCAAGGCTCCGTGGCGTATCGTGCATTAGCGCGATAGAATCGGCCGTCGGGGCCAGCCAGCTCGGCAGGACGAGCGGCGGCATCGCCAACCGGAGAGCGGGCAAGGCCCACAGCGCATAGGCCGCGCGAGGTCCGAAATGGCGCGCGACCGGGCGGCGCAGCACCAGAACGAGCGCGATCAGCGCGCCGGTCCATACCAGGGTCTGGATCAGGAAATCGCTCATTTGCGCAGCTCCTTCAGCAGGGTCTCGATCTCGGCAAGGTCTTGGTCGGTCAGCGCCTCGTTCTCCGCGAGGTGGGCGAACAGAGGCGCCGCGCGTCCGCCGAACAGGCGATCGACCAGGCGCCGCGACTCGCCGCCGACATAGTCCGCGCGCTCAAGCAGCGGGCTGTAGAGAAATTTGCGCCCTTCCGGCTCCGTCGCCACCGCGCCCTTTGCAACCAGGCGCGACAGCAAGGTCTTCACCGTGGGCATCGACCATCCGCGCGCCTCGCACACCGCATCGCAAACATCGGCGGCGCTGCGCGGGCTGGTATCCCACAATACCTCCATCACGGCATGTTCAGCCTCGCTGATCCGTTCGGGAAATTGGGGCTGGTCCTTGGGCATCGACAGGCTCTCGTCTACATCTGTAGCCGATACCTATTACATTCGACTACGCATGTAAACGCCTTTCTTCGAAGGAACGTCCAGCCCTGCCGCGCGCTCTGGTATCGTACACGAAAGGGCTTTCACTTGACCGAAACGATAGACCGCGACGCCGTTCTGGGTGCGCCGCAATTGCGGCTCGTCGGGAGTGTGGACGAAGCGATGTACCAGGAATTTCGCAGCCAGCTCGCCGCCGCGCCCGAAGATGGACCGCTGGTCGTCGCGCTGACGACGCTGGGCGGCAATCCGGAAATCGCGCGCGCCATTGGGGACGATGTCCGGCTGCTGCGCGACACCGGGCGAGAAGTCATCTTTCTGGGCAAAGCGGCGGTCTATTCGGCCGGAGCGACCTTCATGGCGAGCTTCCCGGTTCATGCCCGCTTTCTGACAAAAGGCGCCACGCTGATGGTGCACGAACGCCAGATCACGCGCACGATCAACCTGTCCGGACCGCTGAAGAGCTGCACGGCACAGTTGAAAGCCGCGCTCAATGAAATCGAGCAGTCGATTACGATCGAGGAAGCGGGCTTCGCGCGGTTCGTCGAAGGGTCGGATGTGGATTTCGACGAATTGCGCGATCGCGCGCCGAACAATTGGTACATCCCCTGCGACGAGGCGAAGGAGCGCGGGCTGATCGCCGACGTAATCTGACGTGATCTGACCTGATCTTACGGGATAATCCCGGTCAGCAGACTTCCGCCGTATTGGTGGGCACGGGCCCCGGCGGCACCCGCGCCGGGCTGCGATGGAACGGGTCCGAGGCGAGGCGGCGGGTATCGCCGTAAACCTGGCCCAACAGCGAATGAAGACGCGGATCGTACGCCGCGAGGTCTTCACGGTTCAGGATCCGGCGCCCGTCGAACACTTGCAGGCGGTTGGATTCGAACCAGAACTGCGTCCCTTCCGCCCAATATTCCTGCACCGTGGTGGAGCCGTATTCATCCTTCCACAGTCCCTCGGCGAGCGCTGCGGCATAGGCCGCCTCCACCCGCGCATAGAGCGCCGGATCGACCGCCTGCACCGCGAACAGGAGCTGATGAGCGAATTCGTGGACGAAGATCGTCTCTCCGTAATAGCGACTGGAAGGCAGGCCCAGCACGTCTTCCGCGCCGTCCGCCATGTATTGCCCACCCGTCGCCCGAGCCCGCGCGTTCCAGTATTCGCGCGCGGAAAAGCGCCCGATCCGCTCGTCGTAATGCTTGCGCTCGCAGCGGGTCAGTCGGGGATCGTCGGCAGTGGGCTTCTCCCAATGCGCGTTTTCGGGAAGGTCGAGCAGCGCCTCTTCTTCCGCGATGATGGCGATGCGCCAGCCATTCGTCGCCAGCCAATGGGCGAGATCGGGGCGGTGCGCGGTCATTCCCGTCGCCATGTCCCGCGCGGCGAGAAGCGCTTCGTCCGACACTCGCGCGGACGACAGGATGGGGATGCCGCGCGCGCTTACATATTTGTCGTAGAACCAGGGCGCGCCGATTTCAGGCGGCGGCGAGCGCGGCACGGTCGCGCAACCGGTCAAGGCGAGCGCCATCATCGGAAGACCGGCGGAGCGAAGAATTGTGTGCATTACCAATATTTGCTATATGCGCGTAATGGCCGTCAAGACAACCTCCGTCGCTCTGGGTGCGAAGCTCACCGAATACACGCGCCGCAAGGTCGAATCGGGCGAGTTCGGATCGGCGAGCGAAGTCATCCGCGACGCTCTGCGGCGGGCGGAAGAACGGGACCGGAAGATCGAACGCCTTCGACAGCTGATCCAGGAGGGCGAAGAAAGCGGCGCCCCGCAGACCTTCGATTGGGATCAGTTCATGGAAAGCAAATTTCCGGATGCTTGATATCGTCTACCGCCCCAAAGTTTTGGAGCAGATCGACGCCATTTCGAATTATACGATCGCTGAATGGGGGCACACGCAAGCCAAGCACTATGTTGCGAATTTGCGTCGCCAGATCCAATTCGCGGCGGAATTTCCGGGGATCGGCAGTGAGGTTATTGGCCTGCCAGTTCAGTACAGGAAAGTGCGCAGCGGGACTCATCGAATTATATATCGCTTCGACGATTCCCAATTACTCGTCGTAGCGATCATTCACGAGCGAGAAGACATGCCCGAAGATTTCGACGACGTGCGCTGACAAGCGACCACGACGAGGCGCTCGACTGATCGGCGCCCCGCCCTGAACATCCGGACTTAGTAGACCCGCTTCTTCGGCTCGATATATTTCACATCGTCGGTCAGCGTGTATTCGTGGACCGGACGATAATCGATACGGAGATCGCCGCCCTTGCCGCCCCATCCGTCGAACCAGGCGATGGTGTGCTTCATCCAGTTGGCATCATCGCGATCGGGGAAATCCTCGTGCGCGTGGGCACCGCGGCTTTCCTTGCGGTTTTCGGCGCTCGCCATGGTGACGTTCGCCTGCGCCATCAGATTGTCGAGTTCAAGCGTCTCGATCAGATCGCTGTTCCAGATCATCGAGCGGTCGGACACGTTCACATCCTCAAGGCGCTTGTTCACCGCCTTCAGCACGTCGACGCCTTCGGACAGCAATTTGCTGTCGCGGAACACGGCGGCGTGGCGCTGCATTCCCTTCTGCATTTCCGCGCGGATATCCGCCGTCGGCGAACCGCCGCTGGCGTGGCGGAAATGGTCAAGGCGGGTGAGCGCGAAATCGGCGCTGTCCGCAGGCAGTTCGTCGTGGCTGGAATGCGGCGTGATCAGATCGCGCAGGCGATGGCCGGTCGCGCGGCCGAACACGACGAGATCGATCAGCGAATTCGAGCCCAGGCGGTTCGCGCCGTGGACCGAAACGCAGGCCGCCTCGCCCACAGCGAACAAGCCGGGCACAATCTTTTCCGGATCGGTCTTGTCGCCCGCGATGACTTCGCCGTGATAGTTACACGGGATGCCGCCCATATTGTAATGCACCGTTGGGGTGACGGGCAGCGGCTGCTTCGTCAGATCGACGCCTGCGAAGATCTTGCCGCTTTCGGTGATGCCCGGCAGACGCTCTGCCAGAATGGCGGGATCGATGTGGTCGAGATGGAGGAAGATATGGTCCCCATCCGGCCCCACGCCGCGCCCTTCGCGCATTTCGAGCGCCATCGAGCGGCTGACGACATCGCGGCTGGCGAGGTCCTTCGCGCTCGGCGCGTAACGCTCCATGAAGCGCTCGCCCTCGCTATTGGTCAGATAGCCGCCCTCGCCGCGCGCGCCTTCGGTGATGAGCACGCCCGCGCCGTAAATGCCGGTCGGGTGGAACTGGACGAATTCCATGTCCTGCAAGGGCAGGCCTGCGCGCAGGACCATGCCGCCGCCATCGCCGGTGCAGGTGTGCGCGCTGGTCGCCGTGTAATAGCAGCGGCCATAGCCGCCGGTGGCCAGCACCACGGCATGGGCGCGGAAGCGGTGGATGGTGCCATCGTCCAGGCACATCGCGATCACGCCGACGCACTTGTCGCCGTTCATGATCAGGTCGAGCGCGAAATATTCGATGAAGAAATCCGCGTCGTATTTCAGGCTCTGCTGATAGAGCGCGTGCAGCATGGCGTGGCCGGTACGGTCGGCTGCGGCACAGGTGCGCTGCACGGGCGGGCCTTCGCCCATGTTCTGCATGTGGCCGCCGAAGGGGCGCTGATAGATGGTCCCGTTCTCGTTGCGGCTAAACGGCACGCCCGCGTGCTCCAGCTCGTAGACCGCGGCGGGCGCTTCGCGCACCATGTATTCGATCGCGTCCTGATCGCCGAGCCAGTCGGAGCCCTTGACGGTGTCGTACATGTGCCACGACCAGTGATCGGGCGTATTGTTGCCGAGGCTGGCGGCGATCCCGCCCTGCGCGGCGACGGTGTGCGAGCGCGTGGGGAAAACCTTGGAAATATTCGCGGTCTTCAACCCGGCTTCGGCAGCGCCCATCGTGGCGCGCAGGCCCGATCCGCCCGCACCGACGACGACCACGTCATAGGTGTGGTCGATGATCTCGTAGCCCTTGATCCGTTCCTGGTTCGGGCCGGTGCCGCGATCCTTGGTTTCTTCGGGCGGCGCCTCGGGCGGCGCGACATCGCGATCGTTGGGGTCGATGTCGGTGGGGGAAGGTGTCGAAACCATCAGGCGGCTCCTGAAAAGACGAGGCGTGCGATGGCGAACAGGCCGAACGCGGCCCCGCCGATCGTCGCGAGATTGAGCAGCGCGATCGCCGCGAACTTGTTACCCGGCGTGTGAACGTAATCCTCGATGAGGACCTGCAGGCCCATGCGGGCATGCCAGAACACGCTCACGATCATCAGCGCCAGCGCGGTGGCGGGAATGACGCCCGAAGCCCATTCGCGCATGGTCGCGTAATCGTAGCCCGGCAGCAGAGCGAGGCTGATCGCGAGGAACAGCACGGTCACCAGATTGCCGATGGCGGTGAAGCGCTGCTGCAACCAGTGATGCGCGCCTTCATGCGAGGAACCGAGCCCGCGCACCTGGCCGATGGCCGTGCCTTTGGAACCGTAGCGGTTGAGAGTGGATCTGCTCATGTTCAGTCCTAGACGAGAAGAACCATGGCCCAGAAGACCACGGTGAGAACGATGCCGGATGCGACCGATACGATGGAGAAGGTCCTGTTGACCTCCAATTCGTAGCCCGCGCCGATATCCAGCACGAAGTGCCGGATGCCGCTCGACAGATGGTTGAAGAAGGCCCAGCTGATCCCGACGAGGACGATCAGCCCGATCGGCGATCCCATCACGGAAGCGAAGGTGTCATAAGCTTCCGGCCCGGACGCCAGCGCGCCCAGCCACCAGAGCAAAACGGCCAGCCCTACCGTCGCCATCCCGTCACCGCTGACGCGGTGCAGGATCGAAACCAGCATGTGCGGGCCCCATTTCCAGATGGAGAGATGCGGAGAAAGCGGGCGTTCGGCCATGGCGGGATATTTCCGTTGCGTATCGATACTCGGCTCCTCCCTTAGCGAACCATGCGCGCGAGGCAAGGCGGCTGCCCTCGACAAGGCGCGCAAATTTGCGAATAGGGTGTTGCATGACATGCATTCTCCTTACCGGCTCATCGCGCGGGATCGGCGCGGCGGCGAAATCGGCGCTCGAAGCGCGCGGCGCGAAAGTCATCGGCCAAGCCACCAGCAGCGACCGAACCGACACCGTACCGGCGGATTTTTCCGAACCCTTTGCCGCGCGCGAATTGTGGGATGCCGCCCTCGCCCGCGCTGGCGGCACGATCGACGTGCTGGTCAACAATGCCGGGCGCTTCGTCGCCAGCCCGCTCGATGCGTCGGACATGCAATGGCTCGATGCGTGGGAAGATACGCTGCGCATCAATCTGACCGCTGCGGCACAGTTGAGCCGTTTCGCCGTACAGCACTGGCAGGAGCGCAAGGTTTCCGGCCGGATCGTCCACGTCGCCAGCCGCGCGGGCCATCGCGGCGATTCGCCCGCACACTGGCATTATGCCGCCAGCAAGGGCGGGATGCTGGCGATGCACAAATCGATCGCGCGCGCCTATGCGGGCGAGAACATCCTGAGCTTCGCGATCACGCCCGGCTTCACCGATACGGCGATGGCGGGCGATTATCTCGAAAGCCGTGGGGGACCGGGTCTGCTCGCCGACATTCCGCTGGGCCGCGTGGCGGAGCCGGAAGAGATCGCGAAGCTGATCGAATTCTGCGCGCTGGATGCGCCCGCCAGCATGACCGGCGCCACGCTCGACGCGAACGGGGCGAGCTATGTCCGCTAGCTGGAAGCTGTCGGTCGAAGTCGCGAAACCGGTCGCCGAGGCCGCGCTGGCGGCGCAGGAACTGGCGCCCGACTGGGACGCGGACATCGTCCTCACCGCCTGCGAGATCGACGAGCAGCATCCCGACGACTGGCTGTTCGAAGCCTGGCTGCCGCGCAAACCCAAGGCTGCCGATCGCCGCGCGGTCGCCGCATTGTTCGATGGCGGCGCGCCCGATCTTGTGGCCGAGCAAGTGCCCGAGACCGACTGGGTAACCGAAAGCCAGCAACGCGTTCCGCCGATCCGGGCCGGGCGTTTCCACGTCCATACGCCCGATTATCCTCCTGATCCGGACGCGGTCGATCTCGTCATCCCCGCCAGCCAGGCTTTCGGGACCGGGCAGCACGCGACCACGGCGGGCTGCCTCGCCATGCTCGACCTGATGAAGCGCGAGGGCCTCGCCACGCGCAACCACGCCGATATCGGCACGGGCACCGGCCTGCTTGCCTTTGCCGCCATGCGGTTGTGGCCGCATGCGCTGGCGACGGCATCGGATATCGATCCGGTCTGCACCGGCGTGCTGACCGAGAATGCGCGGAACAATGGCGTGCCGCTGGGCGGGAAACGCGGCGAATTGCTGTTCACGGTGGCGGACGGGATGGACGATCCGCTGTTGAAGGCCCGCGCGCCGTTCGATCTTCTGATCGCGAATATTCTCGCCGGTCCGCTGGCTGAAATGGCGCAGGATTTCGCCGCGGCGGTCACGCCCGGCGGCAGCATCGTGCTGGCGGGATTGCTGGAGACGCAGGAGGCCCGCGTCCGCGCGGCCTATCGCCGCCATGGCTGTCGCCTGGCGCGGCGGCTCGTCAAGGGCGACTGGTCGATTCTGTGGCTGCGCAAATCCCGCATCCGCTGAAGCGCTGGCGCGTCTGGCTGGCGGGAGCGGCTTGTGCCCCGCTCCTGCTGCTTGCCGCGTTCCTCCTTGCCGCATGGATCGGCTCCTCGCTCACGCGCAACGCGGACCGGAGCGAGCCGGCAGACGGCATCACCATCATGGTGGAAACCAACGGCATCCACACCGGCATCGTCATGCCCGTTTCGAGTCAGGTGAAGGACTGGCGCGCAACCTTTCCCACTGCCGCCCTGCCCCGCGCCGACGGGCAATATCCCACGCATATCGCAGTCGGCTGGGGCGAGAAGGAGGTCTTCCTCAATACCCCGACCTGGAACGATCTGTCGATCTCGACCGCGCTCCGGATCGTTTTCCGAGGCGGTGACGGCCTGCTGCGCGTCGCACACTACGTCCGCCCCGCCCCATCGCCCCACCATCGCCCGATCCGGCTGAGCGAAGCGGAATACGCCCGCCTCGTCGCGCGGATCGAGGAGGCGCTGCCCCCTGCTCCCGCCGGAACCGTGCGTACCGTCTATACGAGCTACGAGCCAAACGCCGTGCATTACGACGCGACGGGGCACTACACGCTCGGCAACACCTGCAACCAATGGGTCGGCGATACGCTGGCCTTTGCCGGGATCGAGATGGGTCGCTGGACGCCGCTGGCGGGCGGCGTGATGAAATGGATCCCCGAACCGCCGCGCTGATCAGCCCACCGGCTGCGCGACCACTTCGGGCGGGTCTTCGTTCGCGCGCTCCAGATCGAACTGCGCCGTCGCCCGCGTGACCTCCTGCATCATTCGCATCCGTGCCAGCGTCGGCTCGCGCGTGCGGGCGATCAGCACGGCCAGCGTATAGCGATGCCCCTCCGGCGAGGTCAGAATGCCGATATCGTTATAGCCCGATTGCTCGCCGTCGAAGAACTGGCCGGTCCCGGTCTTGTGGCCGATCGACCAGCCCGGCGGCACGCCGCCCTTCAACCGCTGCGGTCCGCTGCGGGTGTTTTGCAGCGTGGCGAGGATCAGCGCTGTCGAGGATGGCGACAGCAATTCCCCGCGCGCCAGCCGCGCCAAAGCCTCCGTAATGCCCACCGGAGTCGCTCCGTCGATGGGATCGGCGAGATACCCTTCGAACGCCGCGCGCCGGGCGGCGTCGGGCACCCTGTCGCGCGCATCGAAAAATGCATTGCCGACCGAAAAGGCCTGATTCCAGCGCAGGCCCGCAATGGCGCTCTGCTTGGTGCGCTCGTCCGCGCCGAAGCGTACGCCGGTAATCTTTTTCGCCGCGAGGAAATCCTCGACCGCTTCCGCTCCGCCCACCCGGCGCAGAATGCGATCGTTGGCCGTGTTGTCGCTGCCGGTAAGCGCGCGCTGCATCAGATCGGCGTAATCGGTCCGGAACGCGCCCCGCGCCTGCACGAGATCGCGGATCGGCTGATGGAACAGCGTCAGATCCTTCGGGCCGATCGCGACGGCCTCGTCCAGCTCAAGCCGCCCCTCGTCCACTTCGTCCAGCGCGGTCAGCGCGACCCACAATTTGCTGACGCTCTGCTGCGGAAACCAGTCGTCGCCCCGGATCGCATAGCTGCGCCCGGTTTCCACATCGGTGACGGCGACGCCGACTGTACCATCGAGCGATGCGGCGATCTCTTCCAGCTCCTGTTCGAAGGCCCGTTCGGCCTCGGTCGGGATATGGACCAGCTCCGGAGTCGGACGCGCTTCGGGTGCAGCCTCGGGGGCAGCCGCCGTGCGCGGAAGCGAGACGACGATCACTGCGAGCGCGAGCACGGGCAGAAGGATGAAAAGAAAACGATAGGGTGCGGCCACATGCCTGCAACGAGGCGCCGCGCGCTTGTTTCCGAAAAGTCTATCCCGCCGCCGCGACGATTGCGGCCCATCCGGCCTCGTCGATCACTTCGATGCCCAATTCGGCGGCCTTCTTCATCTTCGATCCCGCGCCCGGCCCGGCGACGAGCAGGTCGGTCTTGGCGCTGACCGACCCGCTGGCCTTGGCACCCAGACGCTCGGCCTGCGCCTTGGCTTCGTCACGGCTCATGGTTTCGAGCTTGCCGGTGAAGACCACGGTTTTGCCCGCGACCGCGCTGTCTTTCGTTTCCACCTCGAAGCGCGGAGGAGAAACCTGGCGCAGGATATCGTCCCACACCGCGCGATTATGCTCTTCGTGGAAGAAATCGCCCAGCGCCTCGACCACGGCGCTGCCGATCCCATCGATGGCAGTCAATTCTGCGATGGCCTCTTCGTCACCGCTCCGCGCCCGTTCCGCCACCTCGCGTAAGGCGGGCAGCGTGTGGAAATATTTGAGCAGGTCGCGCGCCGTCACGGTGCCGACATGGCGGATGCCGAGCCCGAACAGCAGCCGCGCCGCATCGGGCTCGCGCCGCGCCTCGATACTGGCGAGGAGGTTGTCGACCGACTTCTCCTTCCAGCCATCCAGCGCGAGGATATCCGCGCGCCGATCCTTCAGGCGAAAGATATCGGCGGGGCTTTCCAGCCAGCCGAGCGCGAAGAACTGGTCGATGGTCTTTTCGCCCAGCCCATCGATATCGAGCGCGCCGCGGCTGACGAAATGCTTCAGCCTCTCGGTGCGCTGCGCCGGGCAGATGAGGCCGCCGGTGCAGCGGACATCGACCTCACCCTCTTCCGCGACGGCTTCGCTGCCGCATTCGGGGCATTCATCGGGGAAGACATAGGGTTCGCGCTCAGCATCGGGCGTCAGGTTTTCGACCAGCTGCGGGATAACATCGCCTGCCCGCTGCACCACCACCCGGTCGCCCGGCCTGACGCCGAGGCGCGCGATCTCGTCGCGATTGTGGAGCGTGACGTTGGTGACGGTCACACCGCCCACCAGCACGGGCGCGAGCCTTCCTACGGGCGTCAGCTTTCCCGTGCGCCCGACCTGAATGTCGATGCTCTCCAGCGTGGTTTCGGCCCGTTCGGCGGGAAATTTATGCGCAAGCGCCCAGCGTGGCGCCTTGCCGACCGAGCCCAGCCGCGCCTGCCAGTCCAGCCGGTCCACCTTGTAGACCACGCCGTCGATTTCATAGGGCATGTCGGGCCGCGCGGTGCCGATCGTCTCGTAATGGGCGAGCAGCGCGTCGAGACCCCCTTCTCCGTCCAGCCGCACGAAATGGGGCGAGACCGGGAAGCCCCAGCTCTCGATCGCGCGCACCACCTCTTCCTGCGTCTCGCCCGGAACCTCGGATGCGGCGCCCCAGCCATGCGCCCAGAATTTGAGCGGGCGCGACGCGGTGACGCTCGCATCTTTCTGCCGCAGCGATCCGGCGGCGGCGTTGCGGGGGTTGGCGAACAGCTTCTGCCCCGCCTCATGCTGCGCAGCATTGAGTGCGGTAAAGTCCTGTTTCGCCATGTAAACTTCGCCGCGCACTTCGAAGATTTCGGGCACGTCGCCGGTCAGATTTTCGGGGATGTCGGGAATATGTCGGACGTTCGGCGTAACGTCCTCACCGACCTGCCCGTCGCCCCGCGTGGCGGCCTGCACCAGCACGCCCTTCTCGTAACGCAGCGAACAGGACAGACCGTCGATCTTGTCCTCCGCTGTGACCGCGATCGGCTCGCCCTCGCCCAGCGACAGGAAACGCCGGACCCGCGCCAGCCACTCGCCGACCTCCTCGCCGGAAAACCCATTGTCGAGGCTCATCATCCGGACGCTGTGCGTCACCTTGCTCAGAGGCGAAGCAGCGGCGCTGTGCCCGACCTTCCGGCTCGGCGAATCCGCGCGCACCAGATGCGGAAACGCCGCCTCCAGCTCCGCATTGCGGCGGACCAGCGCGTCGTATTCCTGATCGGTAATCTCGGGCGCATCCTCGGCGTGATAGAGCCGGTCGTGATGCGCGATCTGCTTTGCGAGCCGCATCAATTCATTGGCGGCGTCGGCTTCGGACAATTCGCTCACACCCCCTCCAGCAAACGATCCGCCTGCGCTCTCGCCTCGGGCGTGACTTCCGCGCCCGATAGCATCCGCGCGATTTCTTCCTGGCGGCCTGCCGCGTCGAGCAGGACCACGCCGGTGCGCGTCACCGTGCCCTCCGACGATTTCGCGATCATGTAATGCGTGCGACCGCGCGCCGCGACCTGGGGGCTGTGCGTCACGGCGAGCAATTGGCCGTTATCGGCGAGGCGAGCCAGACGTTCGCCGATCGCGCTCGCCACCGCGCCGCCGACACCGCGATCGATCTCGTCGAAGATAACCGTCGCCGCGCCGCCTTTTTCGGCCAGCGCGACTTTCAGCGCCAGAATGAAGCGCGACAACTCGCCCCCGCTGGCGATCTTGTTGAGCGGGGCGAAGGGTGCGCCGGGATTGGTGGCGATAAGGAATTCGACCGCGTCCATCCCCGCTGCGGTCCAGCGATCCTCGGGCAGTTTTTCGACTGCGGTCTGAAAACGCGCCGCATCGAGCTTCAGCGGCGCAAGCTCGCCCGCAACCGCCGCGTCCAACCGCTCTGCAGCCTGTGTGCGTTGCCGATGCAGCGCGGTTGCAGCGTCGCGATAGCGCGCTTCCGCCTTGCCCGCCGCATCCTCCAGCGCGTCGAGCTCGGCCTCCCCGCCTTCGATCGCATCCAACCGGGCGCGCATGTCGCGCATCACGGTGGGCAGTTCATCGACCTCGCAGCGATGCTTGCGAGCGATGGCTCTCAACTCGAACAGGCGCCGCTCCGCCGCGTCGAGCGCGACGGGATCGTGCTCGAGAGCCTCGGCAGCGGCGCGCAGTTTTTCTTCCGTCTCACCCGCTTCGATCACCGCGCGATCGAGCGCGCCAAGCGCTTCGGCCAGCATGGGGTGCTCGGGCGCGATCCGGTCGAGCCGTCGCGCCGCCACGCGCAGCGAAGCGAGCGGCGAATCCGACCCTTCCCAGATGTGGCGCAATTCTTCGAGATCGCCGGACAGCTTCTCGCCCTTCTGCATCGAAGCGCGCGTTTCGGCGAGGCGCGCTTCCTCGCCCGCCTGCGGTTCGATGGCCGTGAGTTCGGAAAGATGCGCGAGCAGCAGATCCTGATCGGCGCGCGACTGTTCGAGCGCATCGCGAGCTTCGTCCAGCCGGGCCTGAGCTGTGCGCCAGTCGGCCCAGGCTTTTGCTACCGCAGCCGTATCCGCGCCCGCGAACCGATCGAGCAGAGCGCGATGCCCACGCGGATTGACGAGGCCGCGATCGTCGTGCTGGCCATGCAGTTCGACCAGCGATCCGGCGAGATCGCGCAGCAGCGCCACGCCCACCGGCTGATCGTTAACCCAGGCCTTGCTGCCACCATCGGCCTTCACCTGACGGCGGATCACGAGAGCTTCGCCCGCTTCCAGCTCCACGCCCGCGTCGTCCAGCGCTTCGGCGAGCGGAGCCGGCAGCGCGGCGAATTCGAAGCTGGCGGTAACGCTGGCCTTGTCCGCACCGGCACGCACCAGTGCGGTTTCCGCGCGGTTGCCGAGCACCAGCCCCAATGCGTCGAGCAGGATCGACTTGCCCGCCCCGGTCTCTCCGGTGAGCACGCCCAGCCCGCGCCCGAAATCGAGATCGAGCGCTTCGATCAGCACGATATTGCGTATGGATAAACGGGTCAGCATCGCCAAATCCGTCTAGCGCAGGCTTTGCCCCGTGTCAGCGTATCCGATGCAATATTAGCCGCAGTAATTTCGAGGTCCTGCTCCGCTCAGCTCGCGGCGGCGAGGCCGGGGGCCTTGTCCTGCACCAGATCGTAGGCCCGCTCGTACCATTCATTGCCCGGATAATTCGCGCCGAGGACGGCGGCATATTTCTTCGCTTCGGTGGGAATACCCAGCGCCAGGCTGCTTTCGACCAGGCGATAGAGAGCTTCGGGCGCATGGCTGGTGGTCTGGAAATTATCGACCACGTTCTGGAAGCGGATCTGCGCCGCGATCCACTTGCCGCTGTTCTGGTAATAGCGGCCGATCTCCATTTCCTTGCCCGCGAGGTGATCCTCGACGAGGTCCAGCTTCAGGCGCGCGTCGGTTGCGTATTCGGTCGCCGGGAAGCGGCGGTCCACTTCGCGAAGCGCCGTGCGCGCCTGCTCGGTGATCTTCTGGTCGCGCTGCACGTCGCTGATCTGCTCGTAATAGCTGAGCGCGATCAGGTAATAGGCGTAGGGCGCATCCTTGTTACCCGGATGGATCGAGAGGAAGCGCTGCGCGCTCTGGATCGCCTTGTTGTAATCGGCGGCAACGTAATAGCTGAAGGCGCTCATCAATTGGGCGCGGCGGGCCCAGGGGGAATAAGGATGCTGGCGCTCCACCTCGTCGAAGAGCGCGGCGGCCATCGGCGCATTGCCGCGATTGAGGCGATCGCGCGCTTCGGCATAAAGCGATTCCACGTCACGGGCGACATAGGCGGTATCCGCCGGTTCGCCCCCACTCCCCGCGCAACCCGAAAGGACGAGCGAGGAGGCGACAGCCGCGCCGAGAAGGATCGAAGGATTGCGGCGGCGGGCCGGTGCGTTGGGATAGCTGGTCATGGCCGAGGCCTATAGCCAGCGCGGCCGTGAACGCCAAGTGAAGGATCGGATCGCAAGACGGGAAATCGCCATCGGTGTCCGCACCGAAGCTTCAGGTGGCCGAAGCTTCGGTCGGCGTCGGCGCATCCCACAGCAGATGGCGTCCTTCCAGAAGCACGAGGTTCTTGGCCCGGATCACTTCGCCCTTGGTGCGATAGCCCAGCAATTGTTCGGCATCGAGATGCGGGTTCACCGCCAGAACGCGCAATTCCTCGGAGGTGAAATCGCACAGTCCGCGCGCGCGCTCGGTGCCGTTCTCGTCATAAATATGGAGCACGTCGCCACGCTGGAAATCGCCATCGATCGAACGGATATCCTCGCGCCGGATCGGCCGCTCGCCCGACTTGAGAGAGTCGGCCAGATCGTCGGAGATGCCGAGGCTGCCCGCCATCTGGAGCCGGTTGGCGATCCAGCGCTCCCACCCAGAAGCGCGCGCTTCATGCGGCGGGAAGTGAGTGCAGGTGCGCTCCCCATCGATCACGCTCGACAGCGGCCGCTCGGCTTCGCCGTGCGCAATATAGGTGGAACAGCCCGCTTCCTGCGCCATATTGGCGGCCATAAGCTTGGTGGTCATGCCTCCGGTGCCGAGCGTGCTCTTGCCGGTGGTGGCGGCCATATATTCCGAAACGTCGTCGACTTCCTCGATCAGCTGCGCCCCGTCTTCGTCCGGATGGCGATCGTACAGGCCGTCGACTTCGGTGAGGATGATGAAATCCTTGGCATCCACCATCTGCGCGACCTTGGCGGCCAGCCGGTCGTTATCGCCCACGCGGATTTCCTCGGTGGTGATCGAATCGTTCTCGTTCACGATCGGGATCACATCCGCTTCGAGCAGGCGGAACACGGTGTTGCGCGTGTTGAGGAAGCGGCGATGGTCTTCGAAATCGCCCAGCGTCAGCAGGACCTGCGCAATATCCATCCCATATTCGTGGCCGAGCTGCTTATAGACGTTGAGCAGCAGGGGCATACCGCAGGCGGCGGCGGCCTGCTTGTCGCTGACGCCCGCATTTTCCGGCGTTTCGCCCACCATCTTAAGCCCCAAGGCAACAGCTCCCGAACTGCACAGGATGACCTTGTGCCCCCGCTGGCGCAGCCGATAGATATCCTCCATCAATCGCTGCAAAAACCCGAAGCGCGGCGTCAGAAGGTCCGAATTGGCGATCAGGGTGGAGCCGATCTTGACGACGATGGTGCTCTTTTCAGCGCCATCGGACGCGTCGCTGCCATTGGCGCTGGCGGAAGGTTCGAACTGGGGTGCGAGGGAATCTGTCACGGGCAATCTCTCGTATTGTCTGGTATGTCTGCTATATCATTTGAAATATCTGTGAAGATACCTAGGTAGGAATGGTGCAGCGCACAACCGGATTTACCGGATTATTTTCCGAGGGCCGTAACCGATCGCGCCGAGCGGTGCTTTATGAGAACGGACCTCAACCAAAAACAAAGACTATTTATTTATACAGGGAGATTTTGTTATCTCTAGAAAAATACTACTCATTGGCTGCGGAAAGATGGGCGGAGCCTTGCTCGAACACTGGATGTCGGGTGGCGAAGAATTTACCATTGTCGATCCTATGCTTGAAACCGCGCCTGAAGGGGTTCGCCTCGTCAGGGATCGTTCGGAAATTGCCGAAGAACGCTTCGATACGATCATTGTCGCAATCAAACCGCAAATGATCGATGACGTGCTGCCGGACTATGCAGCTAACCTGGCAGAGGGCGGCTACGTGCTGTCCATCGCCGCCGGGGCGAGCGCGGCTCGCCTGGCGAAGGCCATGGACGGCGCGCCCGTCGTTCGCGTCATGCCGAACCTGCCCGCTGCGGTGGGCAAGGGAACCAGCGGCGTGCTCGCAGGGCCGGACGTGTCCGATGCGCAGGCCGATCATGCGATGGAGATGATGCGCCGCACCGGCACCGCCGTCGCGGTCGAAAACGAAGACATGCTTGACCGCGCCACCGCCGTCGCAGGGTCCGGTCCTGGCTATGTCTTCGAAATCGCCCGCAGCTATGTCGCGGCTGCGGAAAAGCTCGGCTTCGATCCCGATCAGGCTCGCGCGCTCGTGCTGGGGACGATGGAAGGCACGATCGCCATGGCGCTCGCCAATCCGGACACCCCCCTTGAGGAGCTGCGCAATTCGGTCACGAGCAAGGGCGGCACCACCGCCGCCGGGCTCGATGCGCTGAACGGCGATGGCGGCCTTTCCGACAAGCTCGATGCCACGCTCACATCCGCCTACAACCGCGCGGTCGAGCTGCGCTGAACCGATTTTCGGAACACGCGCGCCCGCGAGGCGTCGGTATGACAGACATTACGAGGTACTCATGAACGACCAGACATTCGATCCGCAAATCCACATCCACGAGCTCGGCAGCAAGGCGCGCGCCGCGGCCAAGGGCCTGCTTTCCGCCTCCACCGAAGCGAAGAACACCGCCCTTCGCGAGGCCGCCAAGGCGTTGCGGGCGAATATGGCCGATCTAATCGCCGCGAACGACAAGGATGTCGAAAGCGTCGCCGGCAAAAAGCCCGACAGCTTCGTGGACCGCCTGCGGCTCGACGAAGACCGGATCGAAGGGATGGCCAGCGCGCTCGAAGAAATCGCCGAGCTGCCCGACCCGGTCAATCGCCAGCTCGCCACCATGGACCGTCCCAACGGCCTCAAGATCGAGCGCGTCGCGGTTCCGATCGGCGTGATCGGCATGATCTACGAATCGCGCCCCAATGTCGGCGCGGATGCCAGCGCGCTGTGCCTCAAGAGCGGCAATGCGGTGATCCTGCGCGGCGGGAGCGAAAGCCGCCATTCGACCAAGGTGATCGTGGATTGCATGCGCAAGGGGCTGGCGGCCGCGGGCCTTCCCGAAGATGCCGTCCAGACCGTGGGCACGACCGACCGCGCCGCCGTCGCTGCGCTGCTCAAGGCGGATGAGTTCGTCGATCTCGTGATCCCGCGCGGTGGGCGTGGCCTCGTCGAACTGGTGCGCGACCAGGCGAGCGTCCCCACCCTTCTCCACCTCGATGGCAATTGCCACAGCTACGTCCACGAAGCCGCCGATCTCGACAAGGCTGCCGAAGTCATCCGCAATGCCAAGCTGCGCCGCACCGGCGTCTGCGGGGCGACCGAGAGCATCGTGGTCGACCGTGCGGTGGCGAAGGATTTCGTGCCGCGCCTTACCGCCATCATGGGCTCCGATTGCGAGCTGCGCGGTGACCAGGAAGCGGTGGCAATCGACAACTCGATCAAGCCCGCCGAAGATGCGGACTGGAACACCGAATATCTCGACACCATTGCGTCCGTGAAGGTCGTCGACGGCCTCGACGAAGCGATCGCCTGGGTGGACGAGCATTCCAGCCACCACACCGACGCGATCATGACCGAGGACGACGACGCCGCCCGCCGCTTCATGACCGCCATCGACAGCGCGATCGTGATGCGCAACGCCAGCACGCAGTTCGCCGATGGCGGCGAATTCGGCATGGGCGCGGAAATCGGTATCGCCACCGGCAAGATGCACGCGCGCGGGCCGGTCGGCCTCGAACAGCTGTGCAGCTTCAAATACCTCGTCCACGGCGACGGTCAGACGAGGCCGTAATTTTGTTTAGCCTCAAGCGCCGGGGGGCCCCTCCGGGCCCTTAGGCTTTCGCGCCATAAGGCGCGGCGGCCTTTCGGCCTTGCGGACCTGCGGTCCGTCTATTCATTTTCCTACACGGCGGTTTTTTGCTCCACCCTGTCCGGTTCGCCCCTTTCCCGGGCGGACCCGACAGGAGAGCTTTCATGACCCGCCGCAAGGACCCCACCGAAATCCGCATCCCCGTCGCGCCGGAGGATCTTCCCGCGTTCGAGCCGGTGTCCCGCAAAGCGCAGCGCCACGACGGCTGGACGCCCGAGCGCCAGCGCGCCTTTATCGGAGCGCTGGCCGATACCGGCAGCGTCAGCCGCGCCTGCCGCCACGTCAATATGAGCACGAACGGCGCCTATTGGTTGCGCCGCCAGCCCAGATCGGAAGGGTTTCGCCGCGCGTGGGAGGCCGCGCTCGACCTCGGCGTGCAGCGGCTGAAGGACGTGGCGTATGAGCGCGCGATCGACGGCCAGCTCGTCCCCGTCTTCGTCGCGGGCAAGCTCAAGGGGTTTCGCCGCGTGCGCAACGACCGGCTGCTGATGTTCTGCCTCAGGATGAACATGCGCGGGGAGGACGGCAAGCGCCTCGCCGCCAGTTATTTCGACCCGGCCGCGGCGAGATTGTCGGGCAGCGCCATCTCGGGAAGTATCACCACCCCCGCCCTCTCCCGCGCGGAGAAGGACGACATGAACGCCGCGATCGTGGAGCATTTCGATCCCGTGGACATGACCCTGTCCGAAATCGAGGCGATGCAGACGATGCTCGCCGAGACCGCCCGCCGCAAACGCGCCGAGGAAGACGGCCCGCCCGACCACGACACCGACCCCGCCTTCGTCCAGCTCACCAGCAGCGACTGGAAGGAAGCGGGCACCCTCGAAGGGCTGGAGCAGGTGGAGGACGAACTCGAACGGTGGAACGCGGACGAGGATCATTGGCGCGACCTTGGCGAAGGCGACTAGCGACGAAGCTCGCGCAGCGAGCGCCAAGCTAGGAGCCGGTGCGCGAAGCGCGGCGTCCAGCCCGGCCGACGGGTCCGCGCAGAAGGCGCGGAGCCCGTTCGACGGCGCCGCTAGGAGTCACAGAGCGGTCGCTTGCAAAAAATTAGACAACTTCAAGAGAAAACTAATTATAAAATTAACTGCGAGACGCTACCAAAATACTAGCAAAGATTGTAAATAGAATTTGCCAAGCTATTGCTGTTCCAGTTTATTATTTCATCCGCTATGTCCATAAGATCTTGCGGATCGCGCTGCTGACCTCTCCTACGAAGGGCTATGATTGGCTTGGATTTGGTGAAACTTGTCCGCGCCATATCGATCTCTTTTTCAATCCAGAATCTATTATTTACATACATTCCTGCAGGTACAATCACCACGCTCGCCAACCGGATTTGCTCCTTCAGCAAGGCGGTAAGCTTCGCAATTTTCACTGCCTCGCTGGGATCCACAATCGGGTCATGCTTTGGTACGCTATAGTTCTTATAATCGAACCACGTTAGATTTTCTTTGGCAGTATCCAGCAAGTTCACAGTCCCGCGATACCGATCTGAGTATGACCACGCATGACTCACAAAAACGTTATATGCCATCCCCTATCTCCTTCGCCGCTGCTCGCAGCCTGTCAATTAAGTCCATCATCCATAGATGCTCAACAACTTCGGATCCCCACGCTTTATCAATTAACTCCAGATTCTTTGCAGTAGTCTCAGCCTCCCAACCTTCCCGTAAATAAGCCAATGCGTCCTCCAAGGATCGATCAGCCTCCTCGCGGTCTTTCCTAAGCACCGCCAGCTCAAGCTTTGTGGCATAATCCCAATAGTCGGCGTTGAATGAAATGCTTCGGTCCAGAGCGAATTGCACCACGGGCGCCAATCTTTCGATCTCAGGATCTTTCGGGTTTTGAATCGTGAGCAGCGTAAGAGCATTTATTCCTGGATAAGGGTCTCTCCAGTCAGCCTGAAAGCCCTTTAAATAAGTCGCAATCGCCTTCCGGAGCTCACCCTTTGCGCGGGCATCACGGCCTGCTTCAACGCTGTCTTGCCATTTATCTTTATAGACCCGCCCCAAAATACCATAGCTCTCGCTACTTCCGCCCCTTTCGTCAATCAATTCAAGCAGAATTCTCTCTGCACCTGTTCGATCTTTAAGTCGATTCTTCGCGAGGGCCAACTGCTCTCGGACGAGTACAGTAGAGGCGACGATAGGCGTCATCTTTTCGTGAAGCCTGATCATGTCCTCATATGAACTAACAGCACGATAAGATAATAAAAGGTCGATCAAGATGCCCGCCTCTAAATCACCTAAATCTCCAAGCCCTTCTTCCACACTGCGGATTGCGTCGGCGTTCTCTTCACGAGCGACGCGGAGCCGCTCTTTGGTTTCGGCGGCGTAGCGCACCCGCTCTCTAAAGACGTCCGTTTTTTCGTGGGCAACATCGGGATAATCGTCGAGAAGCTGAAATAGAGGACTGTCCTTGTCAGTACCACGCCTTGCGGAAATTAAGCGATCCTCAAGTGCCTTGCGAACATCATTCAAGTTACCGAAATTACCGTACTCATCGATTTCATAAGGAATTGCTCGCAATTGATTGACATCAAACGGCAACCGTCCGTGGCCCTCGGCAAAAAGCAAGACAGTAGTACGAGATTTCGCAGCATGCCGCACACCTAGCTCGTAGAAGACATTAGCGTTAGCGAGTGTGAGGTCAGCAACTGCGAAGTCGCATAGAACAAGACGCTCGAACATCGGCTTATGAATGATGCCCCCTGAATCCTCTTCGTCAGCACGAAGAGGTTCCAACCCTGCATTGATGACAGCCGGCTTTATGAGATTTTCGTAAACTTTGTCAAAATCGATCGCTAAGCCGCCGCCAGCATCTTTTTTACCGAATGGCATCAACACAAAGCAGAGGGGTAGGTGAGCCATTTAAAAATCCAATGAAATAAATAGCAGATTATCGTAATCTTACGTTGGACCTAATATTTTTTTCGGTCAAGTGGATAGAAGTCGATCGATTCACGGCGCACTTTACCATTTGCGATTTGGACATCAGGCGCCGTTCCGCGATTGCTGACGCAATCGCTCCATGCGTCGCGTGACGTCAGTCGGTTTCCCGCTGCGTGGACCCGCTTGCCGATGCTCGCGATGCGCTCACGCGCACCGGCTTGTAACTTGTCGCTTGGTTAGCCAAGCTCTGGCGTTAGGCGCCTTCGCTCGCTATTCTTCCCCCATCCGCAACGCAGCAATAAACGCTTCCTGCGGGATGCTCACATTGCCATATTCCCGCATCCTTGCCTTGCCCTTCTTCTGCTTTTCCAACAGTTTTTTCTTGCGGCTGATGTCGCCGCCATAGCATTTGGCGGTCACGTCCTTGCGCAGGGCGGCGATGGTTTCGCGGGCGATCACCTTGCCGCCGATCGCGGCCTGGATCGGGATCTTGAACAGGTGGCGCGGGATGAGGTCCTTCAGGCGCTCGCACATGCCGCGCCCGCGTTCTTCCGCCACGTTGCGGTGGACGATCAGGGAGAGGGCATCCACCGGCTCGTTGTTGACGAGGATGTTCATCTTCACGAGGTCCCCTTCGCGAAGGCCGATCTGTTCGTAATCGAAGCTGGCATAGCCGCGGCTGATCGATTTCAGCCGGTCGTAGAAATCGAACACCACCTCGTTCAGCGGCAGCTCGTAACTCACCTGCGCGCGCCCGCCGACATAGGTCAGATTGGTCTGGATGCCGCGCCGGTCCTGGCAGAGCTTGAGGATGGGGCCGAGATATTCGTCGGGCGTGTAGATCACCGCCTTGATCCACGGCTCCTCGATCATGTCGATGCGGCTGGGATCGGGATAATCGGCCGGATTGTGCAGCTCGATCACCCTCGCATCCTCGTTCTTCGTATGGCCGAGATGGATGCGATAGACGACCGAGGGCGCGGTGGTGATGAGATCGAGATCGTATTCGCGGCTGAGGCGCTCCTGAATGATCTCGAGGTGTAAGAGGCCGAGGAAGCCCGCGCGAAAGCCGAAGCCCAGCGCGGCGGAGCTTTCCATTTCGTAGGTGAAGCTCGCATCGTTCAACCGCAGCTTGCCGATACTGTCGCGCAGCTTCTCGAAATCGGCGGCGTCCACGGGGAAGAGCCCGCAGAAGACGACCGGCTGCGGCTCGCGATAGCCGGGCAGCGCCTCGCTCGCCCCGCCCTTCACGGTGGTGATGGTGTCGCCGACGCGGGCCTGCTCCACCTCCTTGATCTGGGCGGTGATGAAGCCGATCTCGCCCGGCCCGATCTCGTCGAGGTCGGTGCGCTTGGGGCGGAAACAGCCGACCCGGTCGACCAGATGCTGCGTCCCGCCCTGCATGAAGCGGACGTTGAGGCCCTTGTGCAGGAAGCCGTCGATCACGCGCACGAGGATGACGACGCCGAGATAGGGGTCGTACCAGCTGTCGACGAGGCTGGCTTTGAGCGGCGCGGTGCGGTCGCCGGTGGGCGGGGGGATGCGCTTGACCAGCGCTTCCAGCACGTCCTCGATCCCGATGCCGGATTTGGCGCTGGAGAGGACGGCGCCGCCTTCTTCCCACGGGCCGGTGGCCTGGATGCCGACGATCTCCTCGATCTCTTCGGCGACCTTCTGCGGCTCGGCGGCGGGGAGGTCGATCTTGTTGATGACGGGGACGATCTCGTGGTCGTGCTCGATCGACTGGTAGACGTTGGCGAGCGTCTGCGCCTCGACCCCTTGCGCCGCGTCGACCACCAGCAGCGCACCCTCGCACGCGGCGAGGGAGCGGCTGACTTCATAGGCGAAGTCGACATGGCCGGGCGTGTCCATGAGGTTGAGCTCGTAGGTCTCGCCATCCTTCGCGGTGTAGGACAGGCGCACGGTCTGCGCCTTGATGGTGATCCCGCGCTCCTTCTCGATGTCCATATTGTCGAGAACCTGCTCGGACATCTCGCGGTCGGTCAGCCCCCCGCAATGCTGGATCAAGCGATCGGCGAGCGTGGACTTGCCGTGGTCGATGTGGGCAATGATGCTGAAATTGCGGATCTTGGAAAGGTCGGTCATCGTGCCCCGCCCTTAGCCGCGCCTCCCCGCGCTGTCAGCAGGCAAACGCGCAAGAGACCGCCATCGCATCATCAGGCCGGGGCGCGCGTCTCGACTTCCCTGAAGGCACGCTTCGCATCCGGCTCCTCGCTTCGGGGGAAGAGGATCGATAGCGCATCGTCCGGGAGTGCGCTCAAACTGCGTCCGACCGCTTCCAGCTCGTAGGGCGAGACCCGATGGCGTGTACATAGACCATCGGCTCCATCGTCGATCAGCGGGCTTTCGAACTCGATACCCTGGATTGGACCGCGCGATCGCCGCACGGTGGCGACCGTCAACTGCCCGCCCCCCATATCGACCACGAACTGCGTGCCGACCGGAACGTCCTCGAGCCCCTCGATCATGGCGCCGGTCTTGGACAGGTTGCGTACGAATGCGCGGTATCGCTGGTCTTCGTGGATCACGCCGATGCGGCGGAACACGGTGCGGCGGTCGGCACGATAACGCGCCGGCCCTTGCGCCTCGAAGGTGAGTTCCCCTTTCTCCGCCCGTTCGAGAATATCCGCCTGCGGCATGGCCGGCGAATAGATGTAACCCTGAATATGGGTGGCGCCGCGGCCGACGACCAGCTCCAGCTCGTCCTTGGTCTCCACCCCTTCGGCCACGGTCCGCATGTCGAGCGCATTCGCAAGACTGACGATCGCACTCATGATCGCAGGATTGTTGTTGCCCGGTTCGGTGCAACCGCGCACGAAGCTCTGGTCGATCTTGATTTTGTTGAACGGCGCAGTGCGCAGATAGCTGAGAGAAGAATATCCAGTGCCGAAATCGTCGAGCGCCAGATGAACGCCGATCTTCCTTAACTGCTCAAACTTGCGCTGCGTACGGTCCGAGCCTCCCAGGAAGACCGATTCGGTGATTTCAAGAACCAGCCGCGAGGGCGCGAGCCCGGTTTCGGCCAGCACCTTCTTTACGACGCTAGGAAAATCGTCGCACTCGAATTGAAGGGCCGAGATATTCACGGCCACGCCGATATCGTTCGGCCATGCGGTCGCATCGCGACACGCCACCTCGAGTGCCCACTCCCCCAGCGGTTTGATCATGTCGATATCTTCGGCGACCGGGATGAACTCGCCCGGCGAAATTCGGCCACGCTCGGGATGATGCCAGCGGATCAGCGATTCAAAGCATGCAACCGCTTCGGTCTTGGCATCGACGATAGGCTGGTAGTGCATTGCGAGCTGATCGGTATCGAGCACGCTGCGCAAATCTTCCTCGATCTGGCGGCGCCTTTTGGCACCTTCCTTCATCTCACCGGAATAAAAGCGATATTGCGCCCTGCCGCCGCCCTTGGCGGCATAAAGCGCGAGATCTGCCGCTTTTACCAAATCGGCCGCCTCGAACCCGTCGTAAGGTGCCACAGCCACCCCGATCGACACGCCGATCACCAGGCGCGATCCGTTGATGGGGTAAGGCTGCGAAATCATCTGGATCAATCGCTGGGCCAGTTCGCCCAGCTGACCGCGATCGTCCATGTCGGGCAGGATGACCTGGAATTCATCGCCGCCGAAACGGCCTACTTCGCCCTTGCTGCCGATAATTTTCGTGATGCGCGCTGCAACCTGTCGCAGCAATTCGTCGCCTACCGGGTGGCCATAGGTGTCGTTCACCGGTTTGAACCGATCCAGATCGAGCATCAGCAAGGCGCAAGAGCGTTTGGAATTGCGATAGCTTGCAAGCGTGTTGCCAAGCATCATGTCCATCCGCCGCCGATTGGCGAGGCCGGTCAGATCGTCATACTGCGCCATGCGTTCGCTATCCCGCTGGCGATCGCGGCTTTCGGTCACGTCGCGCGCGCTTCCGCGATAGCCGAGGAAATTGCCCTCCTCATCGAAGGAAGCCTTGCCGGATATCTCCCAAAGCATGGGCTCGGCGCTTCCTGCGACGCGGACCGGCAGGAAAGTGATGGTGTTGCGCGCGCCGAGCAGGAAGGCCAGCGGGCGGTTGGTCCGCTCGCTTTCCTCTTCCGCAGCCAGGGAAAACAGATCGGTCAGAGGACGACCGATCAGTTCGGGCTTCGACCAGCCATAACGCTCGAAAGCCGTATCGGTCAGATAGATAAGCCGATTCTCGCTATCCGTCGCCCAAAACCATCCGAGACCTGCCGCTTCGAACGTGTCGAGCAGCCCGATGCGATCCACCGGCACCGGCTGATCGGCAGCCGTCTCGTCGGCGGGCTTGGCGGTGTCGGATTGCGCCTGAAGTCCACGCGAAAACAGTTTGCCCAACGGCATGCGACGTACTCCAAGAATGTCATGTGCTCCGGCTCTGAGGCCGGGTTGAATCACGCATTGTGCGTAGTGTGTAATGCTCAACCATTGGTTAATTCGCGCCGACGCCGCACGCTCGGTCGGCTTGCCAGAACTGTAGGAGCGGGGCATGACTGTTAGCGGGAGACTGCCATGCGTCATATCGCCATCGTCGGATCGGGGCCCGCGGGATATTACACCGCGGAAGCGGCGCAGAAGATGTGGTCCGACGATGTGCGGGTCGATGTGTTCGACGCCCTTCCGGTTCCGTTCGGACTGATCCGAACAGGCGTTGCGCCGGACCATCAATCGATCAAGGGGGTTTCGCGCCGCTACGAGAAAGTGGCGACCAGCGACAATGTCCGCTTCGTCGGCAATGTGACGATCGGAAGCGATGTGACGATCGCAGAGTTGCAGGAATTGTACGACGCGGTCGTCTTGGCGACCGGCGCGCCCAACGATCGGACACTCGCGATCGCAGGCGCAGATCTCGACAATGTCTTCGGCAGCGCGGAATTCGTCGGCTGGTACAACGGGCATCCCAAATTCGCCGCCCTCGACCCCGATCTTTCCTGCAAGACTGCCGTCGTGGTCGGAGCGGGGAATGTCGCGCTCGACGTCGCGCGCATTCTCGCCAAGACCGAGGAAGAGTTCGCCGGATCGGACATCGTGGGCCATGCGCTCGACGCCCTGCGTGACAGCGCGATCGAACGGATCGTGATCCTGTCGCGGCGCGGACCGCACGATATCCAGATGACCCCGAAGGAATTGGGCGAGCTTGGTTCCTTGCAGGACGCAATGCCCATCGTCGAGCAGGGCGATCTGCCACCTGTCGAGACCGACGAAACGCTGGACCCCGGAAGCCGCAAATCGGTTCAGCTGCTGCGCGATTATTCGCAAAACGCGCCCGACGAAGTATCGCCGAAACGGGTGCGGATCGAATTCGACTTTTTCGCCAGTCCGGCCGGTTTCAGCGGAGATGGCAAGGTGTCGGGCGTCACAGTCGAAAGAACGCGGGTCGAAGACGGGCGCGCGGTCGGCACGGGAGAGACCTACGAGATCCCCGCCGGATTGGTCGTGAGCTGTATCGGCTATCGCACCTCGCCCATTCCGGGCGTTCCCTTCGACGAGCGCGCGGGCCGTTTCGCCAACGTGGAGGGCAGCATTCAGCCCGGTCTCTATTGCGTCGGCTGGGCCCGACGAGGCCCGTCCGGAACGATCGGTACCAATCGGCCGGACGGTTACGCGATCGTGGAACGGATCGCCGCCGATATCGAGGGTGGAAGCGGCAAAATGGGCCGCGAGGGGTTCGATGCTCTGGCCGAACAGCGCGAGCTCGACATCGTGACCTTTCGCGACTGGCAGCGGATCGAGGAAGCCGAGATCGCCGCTGCCCGCGTCGGGGCCCCGCGTGAGAAATTCGTCGATGTCGCCAGCATGATCGCCGCCGGGGGAGCTGCACAGGATTGAGATGGTCGCGGAACAGCAGGACTAGGATCGGCGTTCGGCAAGAAACATAAGTTTAGAGAGGATCCGAAATCGATGGCGAGACTGGAAGACGAAGCCGCTCAGCACACCAGCGCTCTAGGCCCGCTGGTCGGTTTGACCAGAGAGGATATCTTCGGCGCGGTTGCCGTGCTGCTGCGCGAGACGGCGTCCGACCCTCAACGATTGATGAAGCATTCGCAGGCGATGGGCGGCGACATGATCAAGATCATGACGGGCAAGTCCGAACTCGCTCCCGACCCCCGCGACAAACGCTTCATGGATCCCGCCTGGCAGTACAACCCGTTCATGCGCGCAGGGATGCAGTACTATCTCGCCGTGCAGAAAGGCATGGCAGGCTGGCTCGAAGATCTGGAACTGGACGAATTGGAAAAGGATCGCGCGCGGTTCGTTTCGACCATCATTATCGACAGCCTTTCGCCCACCAACACGCTGATCGGCAATCCATCGGCCCAGAAGATGGCGATCACCAGCGGCGGACTGAGCCTGATCAAGGGCCTCAAGAACGCCTATGACGACATGGTCCATAACAAGGGCATGGTCAGCCAGGTCGACAAGAAACCTTTCAAACTGGGCGAAAACGTCGCCACGTCCAAGGGATCGGTCGTGCTGCGCACCGAGATGATGGAACTGATCCATTACGCGCCGACCACGGACGAGGTGCACAAGGTCCCCCAGCTCACCATCCCTCCGCAGATCAACAAGATGTATATCAACGATCTCAGCCCCGAAAAATCCGTGGTGAAGTTTCAGGTCGATAACGGCATCCAGACCTTCGTGATCAGCTGGAAGAACCCCAGCAAGGATCAGGGCCACTGGGACATGGCCGATTACGTGAATTCCTGCCGCGAGGCCATGGAGGCGGTCGCGGCGATCACGAAGAGTGACAAGGTCAACGTCTCGGCCGGATGTTCGGGCGGACAGACCGCCGCGATGCTGGCGAGCAAGCTGGCCGCCGATGCCAAGGATGGCGAAAGCCTACTCGGCACGCTCACTCTGATGGTCTGTGTGCTGCATCCAAAGCAGAACGATATCGAAGCGGGCTCGCTCATCAGTGACAACGGCCTAGCTCTCGCCCGGCGCCGTGCCGACAAGGCGGGCGTGATCAAGGGTGACGATTTGGCGCGCGGCTTTGCGTGGCTGAGGCCCAACGACCTGATCTGGAACTACGTCATCAACAATTACCTGCTCGGCCAGGATCCGCCCGCATTCGACGTCCTGTTCTGGAATGCGGATGCGACCAATCTTTCGGCCAGCTTGATGGGCGATTTCCTGACCATCTTCGAAACCCTTGCCTTCACCAAGAAGGGCGAAGTCGAAATGGTGGACCACAAGATCGACCTGTCGAAGGTGACCAGCGATCTGTTCATTCTGGGTGGAGTGACGGACCATATCACCCCGTGGAAAGCCACCTATCGCTCTACCCAATTGTTCGGCTCAAAGGATGTGACCTACGTGCTCTCGCAATCGGGCCATATGCAGGCGATCCTCAACCCGCCCGGTAATCCCAAGGCGAAGTATTACGTCCAGAAAAAGGACGGCGCCTTGCCCGCCACAGCCGATGAATGGCTGAAGGGGACCGAGGAGGTCGCGGGCAGCTGGTGGCCGTTCTGGATGGACTGGTTGCAGCAGCGCTCCGGCGCTAAGGTGAAAGCGCCGACAAAGCTCGGCAACACGAAATACAAAACCCTGGACCCTGCGCCCGGTCTCTACGTTATGGACCCGTGCTGATATCGAGAAGGACCGACGCTTGACCGAGACCACGGAAGAGACATCCACCGCCACCTACGAAATGATCGACGCCGGAGGCCGCACTCTGCGCGTGGCGCATTGGCGGCTGGATCAGGCGTCGGACCATCCGCCGATCCTGTTCTTCAACGGCATCGGCGCGAATATCGAAGCGGTCGCGCCCTTGGCGGAAAAGCTGACGGAGCGGGCGTTCGTGATGTTCGATATGCCCGGTGTCGGGGACAGCCCCGAACCGAGCATGCCCTATAATCCGTTCACCATGTGCTGGACCGCGACACACGTGCTCGACCGGCTCGGGCTGGATGTCGTGGACGTGATGGGAGTCAGCTGGGGCGGCGCCATGGCGCAGCATTTCGCCCTCCAGCATCCCAAGCGCACGCGCCGCGTCGTGCTTGCCGCTACCACGGCGGGAATGCTGATGGTGCCGGGAAAGCCCGCCGCGCTCACGAAAATGATCGACCCGCGCCGTTACGTCGATCCCGAATTCATGAACGAACATTTCATGACGCTGTATGGTGGGATGACCAAGCGGCCCGGCAGCAAGGCGCAGCATATCGGGCGTCTGAAACCGCCCAGCCCGCGCGGTTATCTCTATCAATTGATTGCAATGCTCGGCTGGACCAGCCTGCCCGCCCTGCCCTTCCTCGACAAGGAAGTGCTGATCATGATGGGTGGTGAGGACAGCATCGTGCCCCCCGTCAACGGCAAGATTCTCGCCGCCGCGATCCGCCATTCGCGGCTTGAAATGTTCGAGGATGGCGGACACCTGTTCCTGCTGACCCACGCGGACGAGAGCGTGGCGATGCTGCGCGACTTTCTCGACGCGCCCGACACCGCAGCGGAACTGAAACGCGCCGCCTGAGCGCGTTCTCCGCTGCGATCCATCATCCGACGGAGATCCGATTTGAAAGCCATCCGCACCGGGGCGAAGCCCTCATCGCTCGAAACTCTCGCCTGGACGGACATTCCCGACGCGCCCACGCCCGGGCCCGGCGAGATCACGGTCCGGTTGAAGGCCAGCTCGCTGAACTTTCACGATTACGCCGTGGTCAAGGGCATGATCGAGGCCGACGAAGGCCGGATCCCGATGTCGGATGGCGCCGGCGAAGTCGTCGCGGTGGGCGATGACGTCGAGGACTTTGCGGTGGGGGACGCGGTGGTGAGCACCTTTTTCCCCTATTGGCTGAATGGCGCCACGCCGCCCGGCGCGTTCACCCGCGTGCCGGGGGACGGGATCGACGGCTATGCCCGCGAGGCGGTGACGATGCCCGCCCACGCCTTCACGCGCCAGCCCAAAGGCCTTTCGCATTCGGAAGCGGCTACGCTCACCTGCGCGGGTGTGACCGCATGGCGCGCGCTGTTCGTGGATGACGATATCAAGCCGGGCGACACCGTTCTGGTGCAGGGGACTGGCGGCGTGTCCATCTTTGCGCTGCAACTGGCCAAGGCCGCCGGCGCGCGTGTCATCGCGACAAGCTCGTCCGACGCCAAGCTCGAACGCGTGCGCGCTCTGGGTGCGGACGAAACGATCAATTACAAATCGTGCGAGGAATGGGGCAAGCGGGTCCTAAACATGACCGATGGGCGCGGTGTCGATTGCACGGTGGAGGTCGGCGGCCCCGGCACGCTCAATCGCTCGATCCAGGCAACGCGCGTGGGCGGCCATATCGCGCTGATCGGCGTACTGACGGGCCGTGCGGGCGAAGTGCAGACCGCCATGCTGATGGGCAAGAACCAGCGCCTCCAAGGCCTGACCGTCGGCAGTCGCCAGCACCAGCTCGACCTCGTCGCCGCGATCGAGGCCAACGGGATCAAGCCGCAGATCAGCGACAGCTTCGCCCTGGAAAATCTCGCCGACGCCTTCCGCCATCAGGAAAGCGGCGATCATTTCGGTAAAATTGCGGTCGAAATTTAACGGATCGCGCGGCTCATTCCGAGCCGCGCATCCATCACACCCGCATCGGCATCAGGACGTAGAGCGCGGGGCTCTTGTCGTCCTTGCGGATCAGCGTGGGCGCACCCGCATCGGCCAGATGCAGTTCCACCGTATCGCTGTCGATCTGGCCGAGAATATCCTTCAGATAACCGGCGTTGAAGCCGATTTCGAATCCATCGGCGCTGTATTCGGCGGGCAGTTCTTCGGCGGCGGTGCCGTTATCCGGGCTGGTCACGGTCAGCGTCACGCGATCCTTGTCGAGCCCCATCTTGACCGCGCGGGTCTTCTCGGTGGCGATGGTCGCCACGCGGTCCACGCCTTCGAAGAAGCTGCGCGGATCGAGCCTGAGGAGCTTGTCGTTCGCCGTCGGGATAACCCGGCTGTAATCCGGGAACGTTCCGTCGATCAGCTTGCTGGTGAGCACGACGCCGCCCTCACCACCCAACGTGAAGCGGATCTTGCTGGCCGAAAGGTCGATCTGGACCGCGCCTTCCCCCTTTTCTTCCAGCAGCTTGCGCAGCTCCGCCACCGCCTTGCGCGGCACGATCACGTCGGGCATTCCTTCCGCCCCTTCGGGACGCGGCAGCGTGAAGCGCGCGAGCCTGTGCCCGTCGGTCGCCGCAGCCTTGAGGACCGGCTGGTCCTCGTCCGACACATGCAGGAAAATACCGTTCAGATAATAACGCGTCTCTTCGGTCGAAATCGCGAAGCGCGTGCGGTCGATCAGTTCGGCCAGCGTCTTGGACGGCAGTTCGAAGCTCGTCGGCAAATCGCCTTCGACGATCACCGGAAAGTCGTCGCGCGGCAGAGTGGGCAGCTTGAAACGGCTGCGCCCGGCCTTCACATCCATCCGATTTTCGGCAGTTTCCAGGCTGACCTGGCTGCCATCGGGCAACTTGCGCGCGATATCGAACAGAAGGTGCGCCGAAACCGTCACTGCGCCTGCGCTTTCCACGCTGGCTGCGCTCATATGCTCTACCACCTGAAGGTCGAGATCGGTGGCGGTCACTTTCACCGTTCCGCCCTCGCTCGCTTCGATCAGGACGTTGGAGAGGATCGGAATGGTGTTGCGCCGCTCCACCACGGATTGCACGTGGGATAGGCAGCGCAGCAGCGTCGCGCGTTCGATGGTGGCCTTCATGGTCCTACTTTCATCCCGCTCAGATCAAGGGTCGCGCGGCAGGCCGGAATCGCCCCACCAGCACCGGAATACGGATGGCGACCTTAGCGGGGCGCGCATGTGGAGCAAGCGGATAGCCCGAATGCTGGGGATTCCCTTGGGGATAAACGGCGATCCTCCCCGCCATGGGGGAGGATCCCCATCATCCCATCATCGCCATCCCGCCATTCACATGCAGCGTCTGTCCGGTGACATAGGCTGCCTCGTCGCTGGCGAGATAGGTCACTGCAGCAGCGACTTCCTCGCCCTCGCCCATGCGGGCCATCGGGATGCGGCCGTTGATCGCATCCTTCTGCTTATCGTCCAGCGCATCGGTCATCGCGGTGCGGATGAAGCCGGGGGCGACGCAATTGACGGTGATGTTCCGGCTCGCAAGCTCCTGCGCCAGGCTCTTGGTCATGCCGGTCAGCCCGGCCTTGGCAGCGACGTAGTTCATCTGGCCGGGATTGCCCGTATGGCCGACGACGCTGGTGATCGACACGATGCGGCCACCGCGCGCCTTCATCATCGGGCGGGCGGCGGCGCGCATCAGGCGGAAGCTCGCCTCCAGATTGATGCGGATCACCTGATCCCACTCTTCGTCCTTCATCCGCATGGCGAGATTGTCGCGCGTGATGCCCGCATTGTTGACGAGGATGTCCATTGTGCCGAGCGTCTCGATCGTGGCGGGGATCAATTCCTCGACCTGCTCGGCGTTGGACAGGTCGCAGGTGATCTCGACATGATCGCCGCCAACGTCCGCAATCAACTGCTCGCGAAAGGCGCGCAATTTGTCTCCGTTGGAGCCGGACAGCGCCAGCCGCGCGCCCTGTTTTGCAAGCGCATAAGCGATGGAGGAGCCGATGCCTCCGCTGGCACCGGTGACGAGAGCGGTCTTACCTTCGAGGCTGAACATCATCCATTCTCCTTCGCGAAGGATTCCAGATCCTCCATCGTGACTAGGCTTACCGTCTCGGCGTCGCCATCCGTGCGGGTGACCATGGGGGACAGGACCTTGCCGCCGATTTCGACGAATTTCTCCACCCCGTCCGCGCGCATCGCGAGGACGCTTTCGCGCCAGCGGACGCGCCCGGTGATCTGCTGGACCAGGAGCTCCCGCTCCTCCGCCGGATCGGTGACCTTGGCGGCAGTGACATTGGCGAAGATCGGCACGGCGAGATCGCCTGGAGGCGTGCGTTCGAGCGCGTTCTTCATGCGCAGCGCCGCTGGCTGCATCAGCGAGCAATGGAACGGCGCGCTGACCGGCAGGCGCACGCCGCGCTTGATGCCGTGCTCCTTCGCCATGTCGATGGCGCGCTGGATCGCTTCGGCGTGGCCGGAAAGAACCACCTGGCCCGGATCGTTATCGTTGGCGACTTCGCAGACCTGCCCTTGGGCAGCAGCTTCCGCCAGCGCAGTGGCCTTGTCGATATCGGCACCCAGCAGCGCAGCCATCGCGCCTTCACCGATCGGCACGGCGTCCTGCATGGCGATCCCGCGCAGGCGCAGCAGCTTGGCCGTGTCGGCGAGGCTGAAGGCGCCCGCCGCGCACAGCGCAGTGTATTCGCCCAGCGAATGGCCCGCGACGCAGGCGGCGTGGTTCGCCAGCTCGATACCGAATTCCTTCGCCAGCACGCGCTGGGTGGCGATGGCATTGGCCATGATCGCGGGCTGCGCGTTAGCGGTCAGCGTCAGCTCGCTTTCAGGCCCATCGCGCATCAGCTCGCTCAGTTTCTGCGAAAGCGCCTCGTCCACTTCCTCGAAGACCTCGCGCGCGATCGCGCTGGCTTCGGCGAGGTCGGCGCCCATGCCGATCTTCTGGCTCCCCTGACCGGGGAAGATAAAGGCTTTCATCGCGTGTCTCCTCTAGAAGTCAGCGCGCTTATGCGGGCCGCACCGCTTCCACAACCCCGAAGGGCACCACGCGGTTGGCGCTCGTATGGCCGATTTCGGCTCGTCCCAGATAAGCGATGCCCGCTCGCCCGCACCAGTCGCGCACGATGGTTTGCGCATCGGCTCCGAACGGGCGATCGTTCTCGGGCACATGCGTGACCGCGCCGAGGCGGATGCCTGCGATAGTGCGACAGTGCTGGGTGACATGGAACATCAGCCGATCGATCGCATAGAGATGCTCCGCCACCTCTTCGATCATCACAACATGGCCGGTCAGATCGGGCATGAACTCCGTTCCCACCAACATGGCGAGAGTCATGAGATTGAAAGCGACGACCGGCGTGCCATTCGGCTCGATACTGGGCTCGATCCCCGATCGGTCCCCCACCAGCCAGGCGAGCGAGCGCCGCACTGCGTCCGTCCCGTCCTGGCGCTTGATGTCGATCGCCATCGGCGCGTGGACCGGTTTCCCGATGCCCGCCCGATACAGCGCCCCCAGCAGGGTTCCGCAGTCGGAATAGCCGAGATAGCTCTTCTTTTGGGCAGCCGCGTCCATGCGTTCGAGCGCCGCACCTGCGATGCGATTGGAACCGTATCCCCCCTTGGCGAACCAGACCGCGTCTGCGTCCGGATCGTTCGCGCAGTCGATCAGCGCCTCCAATCGGACCGCGTCCGATCCGGCGAAGTGGCCGTCCTCAAGAAAACATTGGCTGTGGAAGCGCAGCTCAAGGCCCGGAAATTCCGCTTTCGCCAGCGCTTCGACACGGTCCGCCAGCTCGCGATGCAGCGGCGCAGCCGGGGCGCAGATGGCGATCCGTTTGGTAGTCCCTTTCATCCCATCTGTCCTAGCGCGCTTGTAATGCCCGGCACAACGCCATAGCGCGGGCTGTCATGAGCGAATTTCCATCTCCCGAAGACCTCCTGGCCCGCCCGTTCTTTTTCGTCGGCGTTGGGGGATCCGGCATGCTGCCGCTGGCCCAGATCCTGCGCGGAAGAGGCGCGCGGGTCGAAGGCTCGGACCGCAGTCTCGATCAGGGCCGCACGCCGGAAAAGTTCACGGCGCTGGAAGCCCAGGGCGTCACTCTCCACCCCCAGGACGGCAGCGGCATCGTCTCGCAGGATCAGATCGTGGTCGCTTCCGCCGCAGTGGAAGCCAGCGTGCCCGATATCGCGCGTGCCGAGGATCTGGGATGCCTGCGCCTGACCCGCGCCGAGCTCAATTCGATCCTGTTCAACACCAGCGGCGCCGGACTTGCCGTGGCGGGGACGAGCGGGAAATCCACCGTCACCGGGATGCTCGGCTGGATCATGCATCATCTGGGCCGCGAACCGACCATCATGAACGGCGCGGTGATGAAGAATTTCGCCAATGCGGAGCGTCCGTTCGCCAGCGCCGTCGCCGGTGGTCAGAGCCTCTATGTCAGCGAGGTGGACGAAAGCGATGGATCGATCGCGCTCTATCGTCCCGCCGTCGGGATCCTTCTGAATGTCAGCCTCGATCACAAAAGCATGGAAGAATTGCGGCAATTTTTCGGCGATTACCTGTCGCGCAGCCGTATCGCAGTGGTGAATGCCGATGACGCGGAAGCGCTCGCCCTCCTCCCGCGCGCGGAGGAAGTCATCACTTTCGGCGTGGATCAGCCAAAGGCGCAGATCGGGATCGTGCCGGGCAGCGTGGCCGAGGGGCCGATGCGGCAGGCCGCGCTCGTCGTCGATCGCCATGATGGGAGCGAGCACCCGCTGCGCCTGAATCTGCCCGGCCGCCATAATCTGTCGAATGCTCTCGCCGCCATCGCAGGCGCTGCGGCAGCGGGCATTCCCGTGGCCGCCGCCGTCGAGGCGCTGGCCGGTTTCGACGGGCTTTCGCGCCGTTTCGAGCTGGTCGGCGTGTCGGCCAGCGGCATCACTGTGATCGACGATTTCGGCCACAATCCCGAAAAGTGCGCGGCGACCCTGCGCACGCTGCGTGCGCACGAAGGACGCATCCTCGCCTTCTTCCAGCCGCACGGCTACGGCCCTTTGCGCCAGATGGGCGCCGAACTGGCGCAGGTTTTCGCAGACGAACTCGCCGACGGCGATCGTACGATACTATGCGATCCGGTCTATTTCGGCGGCACCACCGATCGCAGCGAGGGGAGCGAGCGGATCGTTCGCCTGATCGAGGATGCCGGTGGCCATGCCGAATACATCCCCAATCGCAAGGCCGTGGGCGATCGACTGGCCAGCGTGGCGCGCCCCGGCGACCGGATCGTGATCATGGGCGCGCGCGACGACACTCTGTCGCAATTCGCGCGCGACCTGTTCGCCCGATTCTGAACCCGATTACGCCCCAGCCCGTCCGAAGGTCGTCGAACCCTGCGACACCCTTGCGTCGGCGTTGCAATCGTCCGCATCGCCGATGCGCACGCAATTGCGCCCTTCGCGCTTGGCACGATAAAGGGCCCGGTCCGCGGCCCCGAAAGCCTCGTGCATCATCTGCCCACGGCCAAGCACGACGCCTAGACTGATCGTGACCTGCGGCAGACCTGCCGTCCCCTCTTCGCCTCCGCTTCGACCCACGATCTCGCGCAGGCGATCGGCAAGCGCGATCAGCTGGTGATCTTCCATGACCTCGACGATGGCCGCAAATTCCTCGCCCCCAAGGCGATAGACGCAGCCCGGCGAACCGTCATCTTCCCGACCATCCATCGCGGGCAAATGGCCCTTCAAAAGCCCCGCGACGTTGCACAGCACTGCATCGCCCACCTGATGGCCCTCGCGATCGTTGACCTGTTTGAAGTGGTCGATATCGGCGACCAGCAGACCCTGACCTGTCTTCAGCGTGCGGACCATGTCGAACGCCCGGCGATTGGCGAGCCCGGTCAGCCCATCGGTGTTCGCCATCTGACCCATCCTGATCGCGCGCATCTGGGCTTCGTCGTGTTCGTGTTTCAGCCCTGTGAAGCGATCGCCAACGGCGATCGCCGTGACCAGCGACAGAAGGACGAAGCCGGCAAACACCATGTCGTTTATCGGAAACGGCAAAGACGACCCGCTGAAGGCGACGACGGTCCGCCATGCGACCACCAGCATCAGGCCCGACATGGCCGCCAGCGCCCAACGCGCCCCCCGGCTCCCTCGCGACAGCGCGACAGCGACGACGATCGATATGAGGATCACGACCGGAGCGAAACTGAAGACGAACCAATTGTTGATCGTAATGCGCGTCAATTCCCCACCGAAGGTGGCGATGAACTTCACAATCAACGGCAGCAGAGCCGAGACCATCATCGCCATTGTGAGGCGGGGTGGCAGGAAACGCTTCTCGATCAGGCCGGCGATTACCATCGCGCCGCATCCCGCAGACAGCGCCTGGAAAAGGCTCGTCAGCCGCCATCGCAGGTCGAGAGGGATGTCCGGCAGAATTTCGTTCACCAGCCCCGACGAAAACAGCATGAACAGGGATGTCGTCGCCACCATCAGAAAATGCCACAGGACGAAGCCCTGCCTCAGGACGCGGTAGAACAGCCCATCGTATAGCAGCGGCAGGATCAGCAGGCCGAACATGAACATGTAAGCGAGCGAGCGGCTGTAAAGCTCACGCTCACTATCGGCGAGGGAAGTCAGCCGCGCCGCGCCCGCAACGCTTCGAGTAAAAGGTCTTTCCACCACCGCATCGATCGCCACCAGATCTGCCTGCGACGAAGGCACGGGGACGGAGAACCGGTTGCCCGGAAACCAGTTGCGAGCCGTCATCTGCGGATCGACATCGACCAGGCGGGACCGACCGTCGGCATAGGTGAAGCGCACCAGCATCGATCGAAAATTCGCCGCGTTGGTCTGCCACGCAAGACCGGAATCGAGCGGAGTCTTCAGCTGCGTCGAAGAGCGTACGAAAGGCCCGCGCACGTCGAAGCGATCGGGCGCGCAGGAAAGCTGTTCCCGCGTAAGGGCGAAGGCTTCTTCCATGCTTCCGGCCTCGCCGGCGCATGTCATGGGTTTGAGATCCAGCGTGTATGCGCGCGCCGGCGCAGAGGCTGAAAGACCCCACGCAACCAGCGCCGCAACGAGAATGCGTAGCAACCCCATCATTTCCCCCACCATGGAACCGGTGGAGCGGGCGACCGCCGCTTGTCGTTGACCGGGCCTTTACGGTAACAGAAAAACGTTTTTACGCAAAAACCGAATTTGCGGGCTCGCCCAAACAGGCCGATCGTCGGCGCAATGTCTTGCGCCAGAGATCAATGCGCGGAACGGCCACCCATGGCCGGAAGGCGATGGACGATCTGAGCGATCACGAACCCTACGACCAATCCGACCAAAGCCGAAATCGCTGCATAGGTCGCCCAGCCGAGCAAGCCGCCAAGCCCGCCCGTGGCGACTTCCACCGCATGTTCTAGAGAGTGCGCCACATCCGACGGGCCGTAGAGACCAAGCTCGTGCAGGCCGTGCAGGATGATCCCGCCGCCGACCCACAGCATCGCCACCGTGCCGATCAGCGACAACGCCTTCAACAGCCAAGGCATCGCCTTCAACAGGAACCGCCCTGTGGCCTGCGCCACAGAGCTGCTCTTTTCCGCCAGATACAGGCCGACATCGTCCATCTTCACGATCAGCGCCACCGCCCCGTACACCACGAAGGTGATCGCGATCCCGACAGCCGCCAGCACGCCCGCACGGGTCAGCAGCGTTTCCGCCGCGACCTCGTTCAGCGTGATCGCCATGATTTCGGCAGACAGGATCAAGTCGGTGCGGATGGCCCCGCTGGTGCGTGCCTTTTCAAAGGCGACCGGATCCTCGATCTCGTCTTCCAGAGTCTTGCCGTGCTTTTCCCCACCCAGCTTTTCCATCACCTTTTCCGCGCCTTCGAACGAGAGGTAGCAGCCGCCCGCCATCAGCACGAAAACGATCGCCTGGGGCAGCAGCCAGCTCAGCAGCAAGGCGCCTGGCAACAGAATCAGCAGCTTGTTCTTCAAACTGCCCTTGGTGATGTTCCAGATGATTGGCAGCTCGCGCGCCGGCTTCAGTCCAGTGACGTAGCCCGGCGTCACTGCCGCATCGTCGATCACGACGCCTGCCGCCTTCGATCCCGCGCGGCTGGCGGCGATGCCGATATCGTCCACCGAGGCCGCCGCCGTGCGTGCGATCACCGAGATATCGTCGAGAAGGGCAACCAGGCCGCCGGGCATATCCGTACTCCGAGATGAACAGGCCACCGCCCTGCCCGCACGGTTCGCTCGCGACAAGTCCGATCTTGTGTTGCAAATCGCGCCGATCGCGCTATGTGCGCGGCTTCCCGAGCGGCATCGCCCTTGCGGGATACGAAGAAGGCCGGAGGGGCCCCGTCATCCGGACGGACCAGCCAGCGATCGGCATGAACTGAAAGGACCAAGGCATGGCTCTGTACGAGCATGTATTCTTGGCGCGCCAGGATCTGAGCCAGTCTCAGGTCGATCAACTGGCCGCCACCGCCACCGAGATCGTCGAGAACAACGAAGGCAAGGTCACCAAGACGGAGACCTGGGGCCTCAAGAACCTCGCCTACAAGATCGACCGCAACCGCAAGGCGCATTTCGTGCTGCTCAACATCGAAGGCCCGGGTTCCGTGGTCGCCGAGCTGGAGCGCCAGACGCGCATCAACGAAGACGTCATCCGTTACATGACGATCCGCGTCGACGAGCACGAGGAAGGCCCGTCCGCCATGATGCGCAAGAACGAGCGCGACAGCAAGAAGCGCCGTGAGCGCTCCGACCGGGGAGACAATTGATGGCCCGCCCGTTTTTCCGCCGCCGCAAGACCTGCCCGTTCTCGGGCAAGAACGCTCCGACGATCGATTACAAGGACGTGCGCCTGCTTCAGGGCTTCATGTCCGAGCGTGGCAAGATCGTGCCCAGCCGCATCACCGCCGTGAGCGCGAAGAAGCAGCGCGAACTCGCCAAGGCGATCAAGCGCGCCCGCCACATCGGCCTTTTGCCGTACATCGTGCGCTGAGGAGACTGACACCATGGATATCATTCTCCTCGAACGCATCGGCAATCTCGGCAATATCGGTGACGTCGTCACCGTGAAGGACGGGTACGCCCGCAACTTCCTGCTGCCGCAGAAGAAGGCCCTGCGCGCCAACGATTCGAACAAGAAGGTGTTCGAAGCCAATCGCGAGCGCCTCGAAAAGGAAAACGCGGAACGCCGCGGCGAAGCCGAAAAGCAGGGCGAAAAGGTCGACGGGACCGAGATCGTCCTGATCCGCGCCTCGTCCAATGCCGGCCAGCTTTACGGTTCGGTCAATGTTCGCGACATCATCGCCGGCCTCACCGAAAAGGGTCACGAGATCGACAAGAAGCAGGTCATCATGGGCAGCCCGATCAAGTCGATCGGCATGCACGACGTGACCGTCGCTCTCCACCCCGAAGTGCACGTCACCGTAAAAGCCAATGTCGCCCGTTCGGACGACGAAGCCGAGCTGCAGAGCCAGGGCGTGGACGTTCTTGCGCAGATGTTCGAAGACGAACAGCGCGAGATCGAGGAAATGGCCGATGCCAACCGCATCGATCCCAACCTCGAGCCGGGCGAAATCCCCGCGGACATGCTCGACGAGCCGACTCCGGTCGATATGGACGGCAATCCGATCGAGCAGGACGGCGAGTAATCCGCCTTCCGCTCCGGCGGAACTGCTACAGAAAGGGGCGCGACGGCTTAGGCTTGTCGCGCCCTTTTCGTAAACGGCGCATAGCGATGCGCGCATGGGTGACAGGGCCTGTCACGAAACCGATAGGAAAAGGCCGGAGGACGCCACGATGGATTCGATCGACACCATTCTCGACAAGCTGGAAAGCGTCTACGATGCCGCCGTGGCGCGGTTACGCGCGGATGTGATCGCCTTCGGTCGCGATCGGACGATCCCGGCCCCGGAACGCCGCTCCGACGGATCCTACACCTATCCCGAACTGCGCCTGCGCTATCGCGGTGGCGAACAGCCCGAAGGGCGCCGCCGTGCCTTCGGACGCCTCAATGCGGCGGGTCTTTACACCACGACCGTCACCCGCCCGGCCCTGTTCCGCGATTACCTCGCCGAACAGCTCACGCTCATCTCGAGCAATTATGAAATCGAGGTCGAGGTCGGCTCCTCGCGCCAGGAAATCCCCTTCCCCTACGTGCTCGACGGTGCGGCGGGCGCGGAGCTTGCAGGCGTCGATCCCAATGAGATCGCGCGCCATTTCCCCTCCACCGACCTCGCCGATATCGGTGACGAGCTGGCCGACGGGATCGAGCTGGACAATCCCGACGATCCGATCCCGCTTTCGCTGTTCGACGGTCTGCGCACCGATTTCAGCCTCGCGCGCCTGGCGCATTATACCGGCACCGATCCGGAGCATTTCCAGCGTTTCATCCTGTTCACCAACTATCACCGCTATGTCGATGAATTCGTCGACTGGGCGGGCGAGCAGCTTGGCAGCAATGGCTGTTCCGCGCTGGCGGGTGCGGGCGGCATGCTGCTGACCGAAAAGACCGAGAATGCGCGCGAGCAGCTTTCCGACACGGCCTGGCGCCGCCATCAGATGCCCGCCTACCACCTGGTGGGCGAGAACCGCAGCGGGATCACGCTGGTCAATATCGGTGTCGGTCCCAGCAACGCGAAGACGATCTGCGATCACCTCGCCGTGTTGCGGCCCGAAGCGTGGCTGATGATCGGCCATTGCGGCGGCCTGCGCCCCAGCCAGAAGATCGGCGATTACGTGCTCGCCCACGCCTATCTGCGCGACGACCACGTACTCGATCCGGTCCTGCCCCCCGAAATCCCCCTACCCGCCATTGCCGAAGTTCAGCAGGCGCTTGCCGGCGCGGCGGAGCAAGTTTCGGGAGAACATGGCAGCGATCTCAAGCACCGCATGCGCACCGGCACCGTCGTCACGACCGACGATCGCAATTGGGAATTGCGCTTCACCAGTTCGGCGCGGCGCATGTCGCTGTCCCGCGCGGTGGGCGTCGATATGGAAAGCGCCACGATCGCTGGTCAGGGATACCGCTTCCGCGTGCCCTACGGGACGCTGCTCTGCGTGAGCGACAAGCCGTTGCATGGCGAGATCAAGCTGCCCGGCCAGGCCAATCGCTTCTACGAACAGGCGATCGCCGCCCACCTCCAGATCGGCATCAGCGCATGCCACATGCTGCGGGAAGAAGGCCCAAGGCTGCACAGCCGCAAGCTGCGCGCCTTCAACGAGCCGCCGTTCAGGTAGGTTGGCGGCTCAACCCGTCCCCTTCGTCTTGGTCTTACCCTCTTTGGCCTTCGAGGCCATGAAGTCGATGATCATGCCCGCGATGTCCTTGCCGGTCGCGTTCTCGATGCCTTCGAGGCCGGGCGAGGAATTGACTTCCATGATCACCGGGCCGTGATTGCTGCGCAGCATGTCCACGCCGCAGACATTCAGGCCCATGCGCTTGGCCGCGCTTACGGCGGTGGAGCGTTCGGCGGGGGTGATCTTGATCAGTTCGGCGCTGCCGCCGCGATGCAGGTTTGAGCGGAAATCGTCCGCCGCGCCGGTGCGCTTCATAGTCGCGACCACCTTGCCGCCGACCACCAGCGCGCGAATGTCCGTGCCGCCCGCTTCCTTGATGAATTCCTGCACCAGAATGTTGACGTTGGCGCCGCGAAACGCCTCGATCACGGACTTCGCGCTCGACATCGTTTCGGCAAGCACGACCCCGATGCCTTGCGTCCCTTCGAGGAGCTTGATGACCACCGGCGGGCCCTTCACCGCCTTGATGATCTCTTCGGCCTGCTTGGGATCGTTGGCATAGGCCGTCAGCGGCAGGCCGAGCCCGTGCTTGGCGAGGATCTGCATCGAGCGCAATTTGTCCCGGCTGCGGCCGATCGCGACGCTTTCGTTCAAAGGCCAACAGCCGCGCATTTCGAACTGGCGCAGGATGGCGAGGCCGTAATTGGTGATCGAGGCGCCGATGCGCGGGATCACCGCGTCGTAGCCGATGCAAGGTTCGCCATTATAGTACACTTCCGGCCGATGGCTGGCGATATGGACGGTGCAGCGCGTCGTGTTGAGAATGTCGAGCGAATGCCCGCGCTCCTCAGCCGCCTGCTTCAACCGTTTGTGCGAATACAGATTGGCGTTGCGTGCCAGCATCGCGATTTTCATTGGGCGATCCTCATAGCCGGAATATTCATGGCTTGTGGCCTTCGATCGTCTTCCTGTTGGGCGTCTGCATCCAGGAATGGCCCGAATCGACCACGAATCGGCGTCTAAGCGAAGATCGGCCGATCAGCATGGGAAATCGCATGTCGGCCCGGTTGGCCAGACTGATTTCGGCGCGAAATTCGACATCGCCGATCTTGAGCGGAGTCTTGATGATGCGGCGGCGCTGCGTCTTGCCGTTGGAACTGGTGATGCCGCGCCAGTCGATATGCACCGCCTCGCACACCTGCCGGACATGCTGCTGCGGGAAATCGACCGCGAAACGCACGAATTGCTCGCCGTCGCGCTCATACTCGTCGAGCACGGTGGCATGCAGCGAAGACGTTCGCGCGCCGGTGTCGATCTTGGCGGGAAGATTGTGGAGGCCGAGTTCGGGCAGATGGACCAGCTCGCGCCAGCCGACGATTGGAAGAGCCGGTCTGGTCATCGCGCACCTCCCAATATCGCCAGCCCATCGCCACCATCTCCGCCCGACAGGCGGCGCAGGACCTTTCCGGTCGCGAAATCGACTTCGGCGATGGTGTCGGTGCCGGTCTCCGCGACATAGATACGCTCGCCATCGGGCGACCAGAGGATTGTGACCTGGAACCGCTCCTGCGCTTCTTCGGCGCTCGAGACCGCGATGCTGCGCACGACCGCGCCGCGCGCCAGATCGATCACGGTCAGAGCGCCGTCTTCCAGATCGGACGTCACGGCAAAATCGCCCTGAGGCCGCACGGCGATCCGCAGCGGGAATTGGCCGACCGGAATCGTCTTGCGCACATCCATCGTCGCGGGCGCAATGGCATAGACCTCGTCCGATCCGCGCGCGGAAACGTACAGAGTCCGTCCATCGGGGGCGAGCGCGATGCCTTCCGGCTCCACGCCGACTTCCACCGACTGCGGCGCTCGCCGCGTGACGAGATCAATGCGAGTCACCGTCTTGGAGCCAAGATCGGTCGTCCAAGCATGGCGGGCATCGGGCGAGATTACGAGCATGTGGGTGCCCTGCTGCCCGCTGCCATATTCGAAGAGCTGCGCCGTATCGAGCGGGTCCTTCACCCAGAAAATCGACTGCCGCCCCTCCGCCGTCGCGTAAAGATCGCCATTGGCATGCCAGACGATCCCGTGCGGGCGTGCATTGTCGCCGAGCTCGATACTGCGTACCTTGGCAAGGTCGGCGGTGCGAAAGATATCGAGCGTGGTGCCGCCATAGCAGGCGAGCGCGACATGCTCCCCGTCAGATGCGGTCGCCAGTTCGTGCGGATTGGCGCAGCTGTCGACGCGCGCAGTCTCCCGCCCCGTCGCCAGATCGATCCGGGCCAGCGTGTTGCCGAACTTGCCCGCCACGAACAGCGCGCCAGGCGTGTCACTGGCCGATCGGGCGGACCCGGCAGTACGGTCCATGGCACTGGGCGCGCACGCGGCCAGAAGGGCCGTGGCCAACGCCACCCCGATCATGCATTTTGCTTTCATGCCAGCCCCCTTGCCTTGTCCATTCACCGTCTGACCGCGCCATGGCGGTAAATCAAGCGGGCGGCGGCCCGAGCCAGTCCGCCATCGCCCGGCCGAGATCGGGCTTCGTGACGCTGCCCATATGCGTCCCCGGCACTTCGACGAAATCGGCATTGGGGAGCAGCGACGCCAGCTCTTCCGCCGATCCATTGTCGCGATCCTCGTCCCCGCAGACGACCAGCGTCGGCATGGTGATGCGTTCGATCAGCGCCAGATCGAGATCGGGCATGGTCCCCAGAAGGTGGCGCGCCGCGACTCTGTCTACGCCTTGCGATTTTAGGAACTGCATCGAGAAATAGGCCGGATCGCCCTTGGGGATGGCGTCGAATTCGTCGATCACGCGCCGGAAGAACGCAGCGCGCTTCTCCCATTCGCCAAGACCCGCCGTGCCCATCCCGCCGATAATCAGCCGCGCTGGATCGAGAACGCCGTGCGCGACCGCGTGAAGGGACGTCCGCGCGCCGAGCGAGAAGCCCCCGAGATCGTAATCCGCAAGGCCGAGATGATCGATCAGCGCCGCCGCATCGCGCACCAGCACGTTTTGCGGATACGCTTCCGCCTCGCGCGGCGATGCGCTGTCACCGTGGACGCGGAAGTCCAGCATCAGGACCTCATAGCCAAGGCGCGCGATGCGTTCGGCATGGCCGAAGCGGATCCAGTTCATCTGCGCGCTGGAAAACAGCCCGTGCAGCAGCACCAATGGCCTGCCTTCGCCCATGCGATGCAGGGCGAGCTGCGTGCCATCGAAACTGGCGAAATGGTCGGTCTGCGGTGTCATCTCAGCGGACAAAACAGGTCGTTCCGGAATAAAGCGCCTCCACTTTTCTCGATCCCTCCTGACCGGTCAGGAAACCGGAAATACCTTGGTCGGTGACGAATTCGTCACCCAGTGTGCTTTCCATCGCTTCGACGGAATAGGCCTTGTCGAGCGCACCTTCATCGCTGCCAAGCCCGATCCCTTTATCGGTCGCAATTTCGTTCGTGCTGCCGCCCGGATCTTTCAGAACCCAGCCCTTCAGCCGGCCCGCCTGGAAATTCACGGTCAATCCTCCGGGGAACCTGGTGGAATCGACCGTACCTGCGCCACATTCCGCGTTGCGGCTGCGGTCGGCGATCGGGCCGAGGACACGGGCGAGCTCGCGCTCCACCGTTTCGCGCGGGCTGTCGAATGCGAGGTAGATGCCCTCGGCTCCAGTCACTTCGAGACCGTCGGGTCGGAGGCGAAGCTGCGAAGCCGGATCAGCGGACCCGTCCTCAGAATTGGCCGCGCCCTGCCCGCCCGGATCGTCTCCGGTCGCCTGCTGGCAGCTGATAAGAAGCAGCGCGCAAGCGAGGCCGGAGAGAATACGGTGGGATATCACCCCTTCTTAAGGCATTCGCGACCAAGGAGTTCCGCGATCTGCACCGCATTCAACGCCGCGCCCTTGCGCAGGTTGTCGGAAACGCACCACAGATTGAGGCCGTTTTCCACCGTCGGGTCCTCCCGCACGCGGCTGATATAGGTCGCGCTGTCGCCTGCGGCCTCTACCGGCGTGATGTATCCCTCGTCCTCGCGCTTGTCGACGAGCATACAGCCGGGCGCCTCGCGCAGGATGTCATGCGCCTGTTCTGCGCTTATCTCGTTTTCGAATTCGATGCTGACCGCTTCGGAATGGCCCACGAAGACGGGCACGCGCACGCAGGTGGCCGTGAGCTTGATCTTGGGATCGAGGATCTTCTTCGTCTCGACCACCATCTTCCATTCCTCTTTGGTCGAACCATCGTCGAGGAAGACGTCGATGTGCGGGATCACGTTGAAGGCGATCTGCTTCGTGAATTTCACCGGCTCGACCGAGTCGCCCACGAAGATCGCACGGCTCTGTTCGAACAATTCGTCCATCCCCGCCTTACCCGCGCCGGAAACCGACTGATAGGTCGAGACGACGACGCGCTTGATCGTGGCGGCATCGTGCAGCGGCTTCAGCGCGACGACGAGCTGCGCGGTCGAGCAGTTCGGATTGGCGATGATGTTGCGCTTTTTATAGTCGTGGATCGCGTCCGGGTTCACCTCGGGCACGATCAGCGGCACGTCCGGGTCCATACGATAGAGCGAGCTGTTGTCGATGACGACACAGCCCGCCGCGGCTGCCTTGGGCGCGTATTCCTTGGCCGGGCCGCTACCGGCGGCGAACAGGGCGATATCCCAGCCGTTCCAGTCGAAATATTCGATGTTCTGGCATTTCAGCATCTTGCCGGTGTCGCCGAACTCGACCTCCGAGCCATGGCTGCGGCTCGACGCGACGGCGGCCACCTCGTCGCAGGGGAAGCCCCGCTCCGCCAGCACCATCATGATTTCGCGCCCGACATTCCCCGTCGCGCCGACCACGGCTACCCGATAACCCAAAGCAAATCTCCAATTCCTGTACGGGGCCGAGATAGCGGCTGATAATGGACCCGCAAGGGCACAATGGCTGGGGTGCCGCCAATGCGGGCTATCAGAGCGGCCCCCGGCCTGCGAAAGTTCACTCGGGCGGCGTCACGCCGTTGCTTTCGAGGAAGCGGAACACGGTGTTGTAGCGGTGCGGCGAGATATTCTCGCCCGACACGCGGTGAGTGTAACCGGGATAGAGCATCATTTCGAACGGCACGTTCGCTTCCTGCATCGCGGCGATGATCTCGGTCGCGTTCTCGAACACCACGTTGTCGTCCGCCATGCCGTGGATGATCAGCAGCGGGTCGCTGATCTTAGCCGCGGCCGGAATAGCTGATGCCGCTTCGTAAGCCGCACCGTCCGCCTGCGGCGTACCCATGTAGCGTTCCGTATAATGCGTGTCGTAGAGCTCCCACTTGGTGACGGGCGCACCGCTGATCCCGGCGGCGTACAGGCCCGGATCGGCCTGGAGCTGCTTGAGCGTCATGTATCCGCCATAGCTCCACCCATCGATGGCGATCTTGTCGGGATCGACGAAATCGAGCGTCTTGAGGTATTCCGCTCCCGCCTTCTGGTCGCGCACTTCGACTCCGCCCATCGCTCGGTAGATCGGCTGTTCGAAATCGACGCCGCGATTGGCACTGCCGCGATTGTCGAGCGCGAACCAGATATAGCCCTTGTCGACGATCGCCTGGCGCAGCGCGCCGTTCCAGCCGCGATTGACGATCTGCGGACCCGGCCCGCCATAATGGTAGAAATAGACCGGATAGCGCTTGCCCGGCTCCAGCTCGGGCGTGACCATCTCCCAATAGAGCGGCGTGCCGTCCTCGGCTTCGATCTGCCCGTATTGCGTCGGGCGATGGCTGGCGAGATAGGGGGCGTAAGGATGGTCGGCATCCAGCGCATTCTCCTCGACCCATGCCAGCCGCTCACCTTCCTGGTCGGCGAGATAGATCTGGCTCGGCGTATCGTCGTTCGAGCGCGTGACGAGCAGCGTCTGCCCCTTGCCGTCCATGGTCGCCGAGTGAGTGAAGCCCTTTTCGGTCAGGCGCCGGGGCGGACCGATCGTGTCGCTGTCGTAATCGAGCGCGTAGACATGCTGTTCGAGCGGATCGTCCTCGCTGGTGGCGAGATAGAACAGACGCTGCGCCGACTGATCCACGCCGACCAAGGTCGTAACCACAAACTCGCCGCGCGTTAACTGCCGCAAAGTGCGCCAGCCATCCGCGCCGGAATAGCGATAGAGGTGGCCGAAACCGTCGCGTTCCGACCACCAGATGAGGTCGCCATTGTCGAGGATGCGGTAATTGTCGGACAGGTTGATCCAGTAATCGTCCGCCGCTGCCTTTTCGGCGAAGACGGGCGCGACATCGCCGGTCGCCGGATCGACGCGCAGCAGATCCATATGAGTCTGCGCGCGGTTCTGCCGCTGGACGTAGAGCGCGCTGCCATCCGGTGCCCAGTCCACGCGTGCGAGGTAGAAGTCGGTCGGATCGCCACCGGTATAGACATCGGGATGCTGGAAATCGCCCAGATCCACTTTCACGCGACTGCCGCCATCGGGATCCATCACGAACAGCTCGACATCGGCGTTCTCGCTGCCCGCGACGGGATAGCGCTGGTCGAAAACCTTCGTGCCGGTCGCGCCGATGGCCGCACGCGTGACCACGCCCACCATGCTCTCGTCGAACCGTTCGACCGCGATGCGCTTGTCGTCGGGGCTCCACCAATAGCCGGTCAGGCGACCCATTTCTTCCTGCGCGACGAATTCCGCTTCGCCCCAGCGCACGTTCTCGTTCGCTTCTGACGGCGTGATCGGCGCGGACTCGTCGCCCACCTCGCCGACCCAGAGCCTGCGGTCGCGCACGAAGGAGACATAGGCGCCCGTTTCGCTGAGCGCGGGGTTGAGCTCGCTTTCCTCCGTATCGGTCAGGCGCACCACTTCGCCGTCCAAGCGCGCGAGGTAGAGATCGCCGTCGAGCGGGACGAGCACGCCCTCACCATCGCTCGCCCACTGATACGCGATGATCCCTTTGAGGCTGCCGACGCGCGCGCGTTCGCGCTGCATCTTTTCATCCTCGGACAGTTCGCGGCCCGAACCGAGCTTCTCGCTGTCGACCAGCATGGACCATTCGCGGCTCTCGCGGTCGTAGGCCCACAGATCGTAACGCTCGCGGTCGGTTTCGCGATTGCGCAGCAGGGTGAGATAGCGCCCATCGGGCGACAGCTTCGCCTGGCGCGGGCTCGGCCCGTCGAGGCTGGGCGAAGCGAAAACGCGCTCGAAGGTGAGGTCCGCGCTCTGGCTCATCGCGCTGTCCTGCGCGAAAACGGGTGCGGCGAGCGGCGCGGCGGCGAGGAGGATGGCGGCGGTGATGACATGGCGCATGGCAAGAAAGGCGTCCCGTGATTGCGAAATAGTGCGCAGCCTAGCCGGGTTGTCATTTGCCGCAAGCGTTGTCGCACGAGTTCTCGCCCGCAACGAAAAAGGGCCCGGCGGTCGCCCGCCGAGCCCTCCAATTCTCTGATCGCGAAAAGCTTACGCCTTGGGCGAAACCGTCTTGCGCTCGGCGATACGCGCGCTCTTGCCGGTGCGGCCGCGCAGGTAATACAGCTTGGCGCGACGCACCACGCCGCGGCGGACCACGGTGATGCTGTCGACGATCGGCGAATAGAGCGGGAAGACGCGTTCCACGCCCTCGCCGAAGCTCATCTTGCGCACGGTGAAGTTGGAACCCATGCCGCGGTTCGAACGCGCGATCACCACGCCTTCGAAGTTCTGCACGCGCTCACGCTGGCCTTCGACGACCTTCACGCCGACGCGCACGGTGTCGCCCGCGCGGAATTCCGGAATATCCTTGCCGAGATTTTCAATCGCTTCGGCTTCGAGCGTCTGAATCAGGTTCATTGCCTGGTCCCTTAATCGTTTCGCCGCGCGCCAGAGGCAGGCTGGTCCCGAGCGCCACTGTAGCGCTCCCAAAGGTCCGGCCTGCGTAACCGTGTATCTTCCTCCGCGCGGGCTTTCCTCCACGCGGCGATTTTCGCATGATCCCCCGATCGCAGCACTTCGGGGATCGTGCGCCCTTCCCAGTCTTGAGGTCGGGTGTATTGCGGGTATTCGAGCAGGCCGTCCTCGAACGACTCCTCGACCCCGCTAAGAGCCGCGCCCATTACTCCCGGAACGAGGCGAATGCAAGCATCGAGTATGGCGATCGCGGCGGTCTCTCCGCCCGACAGGACAATGTCCGCCAGGCTGACCTCTTCGACCTGAGGATAGGCTTCGAACAGCCGTTCGTCGAAGCCCTCGAACCGGCCGCACAGGATGGTGACGCCCGGCCCCGTCGCGATTTCGCGGATGCGGTCCTGCGCGATCGGCTTTCCGCGCGGCGTCATGGCGAGTACGGGGCGCTCGTCGGCCACGCTGCCGAGCGCACAGCCGAGCACGTCGGGCTTCAGCACCATGCCCGCCCCGCCCCCTGCGGGCGTGTCGTCCACCGTGCGGTGCTTGTCGGTCGCGAAGTCGCGGATCTGCACCGCCTCGCACGACCAGTCCCCGCGCTCCAAAGCGCGCCCGGCCAGCGACACGCCGAGCGGGCCGGGAAACATTTCGGGATACAGCGTCAGGACGGTGGCGGCGAAGGTCATGCCGCGCGCTTTAGGCGGCGCGGCAACGCTTTGCCATCCCGCGCGTTCGGACCGCCATGAGCGAGCATATCGACGATTGCATCATCGTGGGCGCTGGTCCCGCCGGGCTGACGGCGGCGATCTATCTGGCGCGGTTCCATCTCTCGATCCGCCTGTTCGATTGCGGCACCAGCCGTGCGAGCTGGATTCCGACCAGCCACAATCATGCGGGCTTTCCGGACGGGATCAACGGCGACGAGCTGCTGGGCCGGATGCGCGATCAGGCGGCGAAATACGGCGCGCTGCGCGAACCGAAGCGCGTGACCGGGCTGACGAAAAAGGGCGAGGTTTTCGAAGTCCATTGCGACGATCAAACCTATCGCGCCCGCACCGTCCTGCTCGCGACCGGTGTCGTCAACAATCAGCCCGATGGGATGGACGAAGCGCTCCACGCCGAAGCGCTTGCGCGCGGACTCTTGCGCTATTGCCCGATCTGCGACGGTTACGAAGTGACCGACAAGCGCGTCGGCGTAATCGGGACGGGCGATCACGGCACCGCCGAAGCGCAGTTCCTGCGTGGCTATACCGCCGATATCACGCTGATCAGCCCACATGGCGACCACGATCTGGACGATACATGCTCGCGCTCGCTCGACGATGCGGGGATCGCGCGGGTCGCGGGGCCGTGCGGCGATTTCGCGATCAAGCAGGGAAAGCTGGCTGTCGATACCGCCGAGGGCCGCTTGGCGTTCGACAGCATCTATCCCGCGCTGGGGTCGAAAATCCGCTCCGGCCTCGCAGTGGATTGCGGCGCCGATGTCAGCGACGAAGGCTGCATCCTCGTCGGCGATCACTTGGAAACCAGCGTGCCCGGCCTGTTCGCTGCAGGAGACGTGGTGGTCGGCCTCGACCAGATCAGCCACGCCATGGGCCAGGCCGGCGTCGCGGCGACGACGATCCGCAACTACCTGGCGGAAGAACGCCCGCTGCGGCGCTAGGTCGCGCCGTTACCCGCATTTGACGAACAACGCTCCGTCGCCGGCGATGGTGGCCGAACCGATCGTCACCGGATCATAGGCTGCGTCGGTTGCGGGGCGCAGGATTGCCAACCCCTCCGGGCCACGGCTCTCGAGAGGCAGATCGTCCCTTGGCGCATCGAGATCGAGGCGCGGATAATCGCCCAGTACCAGGCGAGCATCGTCGTCATGGGCCGATATAGCACCTTCGAGTACCAAGGCGCCGGGAGTCTCGCGGATCGAGAAATCGGGTTCTGCGCAATCCGCCGACGCACCCTTGGCTACCCAATCTCCGACAAGATAGCGCGCTGTCAGCGCTACTCCCCCGGAACGCGCCGGATCGCGATCGCGGGCGGGAGGTTCGGCAGCTTCGATGGTGTTCGCCACGAGCGTCTTCTCGCCCGCCATGCAGAAGCTTGCATCCGCCAGCTCGCCCGTGATCCTGACATAATCACCGGGGCCGAAGGAGTCATCCGCAAGGTCGACGGCCAAGCGGCGTCCGTCGGGCGTTACGAGCAGGCTGCATTCCGCGCCACTTTCCAACCGGCCTTCGTAGCTCGCCGACGAGGAGCGATCTGTAGATCTCGTGTCGGCGATGGTGTCCGCTTCGGACTGTACGGGCGAGGAGGTGTCCGGATCGGAGGAACAGGCCGCGAGTGCCAGAACTGCGATCGGGGTGAAGAGAGAAGGCTTGGCAATCATGCAAAACCAATGGCTTGCAGGACGGAACGGTTCCTCAGTCCAGAAAGTCCGCGCTCATCACCAGCCGCTCGGCGTTCCATTCGGGAACGGCCTGCTCGGTCAGCGGGATCATGAAGCTCTTGCCGTCGGGCTTTTCGATCTCGACGATATCGGTGGCGCCGAAATTCTCGATCGCTCGCACCTCGCCCACCGGCTCGCCGCTATCGGTAACGACCGCGAGACCGATCAGGTCGGAGTGATAGAATTCGCCGTCTTCCAACGGCGGCAGATCGTTTCGCGAAACACTCAGCGTGGTGCCGCGCAGCTTTTCGGCAGCGGTGCGATTGTCGATACCCGCGAACCGGGCGATCGCCCCGCCCCTATTGTCGCTGCGGATCTTTTGCAGCGTCAATGCACCGTCATTGTAGTGCTTGTGCGATTTCAGGCTTTCCAGCCCATCGCCTAGCAATTTCAGGCGCACCTCTCCGGCAACGCCATGCGCTCCGGTAATGGCGGCAAGGGTAATCGGTTCGTGTGACATGCCTGCCGCCGGGATTGTTCCCGACTTCGCTCAACGGCCATCGGCGTCGAGCGAAGTCGGAAAGGTATCCGTAATCAGCCCTCGGCCTTGTCTTCGGTCTCGCCCGCGGTTTCGGCGGTTTCCGCAGCAGCGCCTTCATCGGCGGCGGCAGTTTCTTCCTCGGCCGGAGCACTGGCTTCGGCTTCGGCGGCCTTCTTGGCTTCTTCGGCTTCAGCGGCCTTGGCAGCCTTTTCCTCGGCGCGTTCCTTGGCGGCTTCGCCCGGCTCGCCCTTCTTGGGGTTGTTGCGGGCGGCACGCTCGACGATGCCCGCCTTGTCGAGGAAACGGGCGACACGGTCCGAAGGAACGGCGCCGACGCCGATCCAGTGGCGCGCACGATCTTCGTCGATCTTCACGCGGCCTTCGTCATCCTTGGGCAGCATCGGGTTGTAAGTGCCGATCTGCTCCAAATACTTGCCGTCGCGCGGGGCGCGGCTGTCGGAGACGACGATGCGATAATACGGACGCTTCTTGGCGCCACCGCGCGAGAGACGGATTGCAACTGCCATGTTAATTCACCTTTCGAGTGTAAGTTTTTGAAATCACTTCTTGTTCAATAAACGGGCAAGATCGGGCGGAAGCGTGCTGGGATCGACGCCGGGGCCCTTCCCACCGGCACCGCCCCCACCGGCGCCGGGAAGGCCGGGCATTCCGCCACCCATTCCCCCGCCACCGCCGCCGAACAGCGCGCCGAGGCCTTTCAATCCGCCCATCTTTTTGATCTGCTTCATGGCGCGGCCCATCTCCTGATGCATCTTCAGCACCTTGTTGACGTCCTGCACCTGCGTGCCCGAACCTGCCGCCACGCGCTTCTTGCGCTTGGCGTTCATCAGTTCGGGCCGTTTTCTTTCCTTGGCGGTCATGGAGCCGATGATGGCATCCATGTGGACGAGCACCTTGTCGTCCATCCCGCTCTGCGCCATCGCGGCCTTGGCCTTCTTCATGCCCGGCATCATGCCTGCCAGCATGCCCAGCCCGCCCATATTCTGCATCTGCTTCAACTGCATGCGCAGATCGTCGAGGTCGAACTGGCCCTTCGCCATCTTCTTGGCGAGCGCTTCGGCGTCTTCCTGCTTGACGCTGGCCGCGGCCTTTTCGACGAGGCTGACCACATCGCCCATGCCGAGAATGCGGCCCGCGACGCGCTTGGGGTCGAAGGCCTCGATCGCGTCCAGTTTCTCGCCCGTACCCGCGAACTTGATCGGTTTGCCGGTGACGAAGCGCATGGAGAGCGCCGCGCCGCCGCGCGCATCGCCGTCCATCCGGGTGAGGACGACGCCGGTCAGCGGCACTTCGTCGGTGAAGCTCTTGGCGACGTTGACCGCGTCCTGACCGGTCAGGCTGTCGACGACGAGCAGCACTTCGGTGGGCGTCGAGACCGAGGCGACAGCCTTCATCTCGGCCATCAGCGCCTCGTCGACATGCAGGCGGCCCGCCGTATCGAGCAGGAGAACGTCGGCGTTCTGAAGCTTCGCACTTTCGAGCGCGCGGCGCGCGATATCGACCGGCTGCTGGCCCTGAATGATCGGCAGGGTCGCGACATCGACCTGGGTGCCCAGCACCTGAAGCTGTTCCTGCGCCGCCGGACGATTGACGTCGAGCGAGGCCATCAGCGCCTTCTTGCCATGCTTTTCGCGGATAAGGCGGCCGAGCTTGGCGGTGGTCGTCGTCTTACCCGAGCCTTGCAGGCCGACCATCATGATAACGACCGGCGGCTTTGCCTCGAGCTTCAATTTGCCCGCATCGGCATCGGCGTCTTCGCCCCCGCCGAGCATGGCGGTCAGTTCGTCGTCGACGATCTTGATGACCTGCTGTCCAGGTGTGACGGAACGCAATACGTCCTGACCGATGGCGCGTTCGGTGACAGCATCGATGAAGCGGCGCACGACGGGCAAAGCCACGTCCGCTTCGAGCAGAGCGATCCGCACTTCGCGCATCGCGTCGCGCACGTCCTGTTCGGACAGCGCACCGCGGCCCTTCAAGCGATCGAAGACGGAGCCGAGACGGTCGGACAGAGTGTCGAACATGGTCTTTCAACTCCTTGTGCGCAGAAGGCGCCGGATCAAACGCGAAAAACGCCGGCGGACGAGAACTCGTCGGCCAGCGTTGCGAATTCGAGCGAATTCGGCTTTGTACTGTGGGCTGTTACAACCCGGAAACCTTCGAATGGTGGAGCCTAGCGGGATCGAACCGCTGACCTCTACAATGCCATTGTAGCGCTCTCCCAGCTGAGCTAAGGCCCCGCGCCATTCGTCGCCCACCGAGTATCCCCGGTGGACAGGACGCGCCCTCTATAATCAGGGCGCGTCCGTTGCAAGTCAAAAAACTCGGTCTGACTCAGCTTTCTTCCTCGTCGTCGTCGCCCTTGCCCTTGGACACGCCGAGATCGTCGTCTCCGCCAAGATCGACCTCGTTGTCGGGCGAATCCTCGTCGTCGTCGATATCGTCCAGATCGTCATCGGCCAGATCGCTGTCGGCTTCGCCGTCCTTGTCCTTCTTCTCTTCCTCGAAGGGAATCGGCTGCTTGGACTTGAGCACGGGTTCCGGCGTCCACTCCTCACCGCATTCGATGCAGGTTACGGGATCGTCCTTGTTCAGATCGTAGAAGCGAGTGCCGCATTTCGGGCAGGTCCGCTTGGTGCCCCATTCCGGTTTGACCATGTGTAATCCTTGGCTTGGCGCCCCGGCACGCTGCCGCAGGCGATGAAATCGTTCTGTCTTGATGGGAACCTGCGTTGCGTTCGACAAGGCAGGAATCAACAGCGCGCGCGCCTTGCCAGAACGGCCCACCACTGTCAAAGCGCCGGGCCTCCCCTCTTTCCAGCCTCACCGGACTCTATCGTGACCGCCCATCGCTTCTTGCCCGCCGGCCCCCTGAAGGGCCGCATCCGCGTGCCGGGTGACAAATCGATCAGTCACCGCTCGCTCATGTTTTCGGCGCTGGCGGTCGGGCGCAGCCGGATCGAGGGCCTGCTTGAGGGCGAGGACGTTCTCGCCACCGCCGCTGCCCTTCGTATGATGGGGGCTACGATCGTGCAGGACGGCGGCGCCTGGATCGTCGATGGTGTCGGCGTCGGGGGCCTGCTCGAACCCGGTATGCCGCTCGACATGGGCAATAGCGGTACGTCCGCGCGCCTTTTGATGGGGCTGCTCGCAAGCCACGGATTTCGCGCCAGCATGATCGGCGATGCCAGCCTGTCGAAGCGTCCGATGGGCCGGGTCACCGACCCGCTCACGCAGATGGGTGCCAGCTTCCAATCCGCCGACGGGCGGCTCCCGATGATCGTAGAGGGCGCCCATCCCGCCGTTCCGATCGAATACCGGCTTCCAGTGGCGAGCGCCCAGGTCAAGAGCGCCATTCTGCTCGCCGCGCTCAATACGCCGGGCACGACAACCGTCATCGAACCGATCCCGACTCGCGACCATACCGAACGCATGTTGCGGGGTTTCGGCGTTGACGTGGAGGTGGAGGAGAGCGCGGGCGAGCGCAGGATCGCGATCACCGGCCCCTGCGATCTCAACCCTTGCGATGTCATGGTGCCGGGCGACCCTTCCTCCGCCGCATTCTTCGCGGTCGCGGCCAGCCTGGTGCCGGAAAGCGATCTCGTGATCGAGAATGTCGGCCTCAATCCCACGCGCGACGGGATCTATCGCGTGCTCGAACAGATGGGCGCGAACATCGACTATCTCGACCGGCGCGAGGTCGGCGGCGAGCCGGTTGCCGACCTGCGGGTGCGGCATGCGAAACTGACCGGCGTCGCGGTCGATCCGGCGATCGCACCGAGCATGATCGACGAATTTCCGGTGCTGTTCGTCGCCGCTGCATTGGCCGAAGGCACAACCGTCACGTCGGGTCTTGAGGAATTGCGCGTGAAGGAAAGCGATCGCCTTTCCGCCATGGCCGCCGCGCTTGGCGCCGCAGGCGCGACGGTCGAGGAAAACGATGACGGCCTGACCGTTCACGGCAGCGGCGGCGTAGCTCTGGCTGGGGGCGGCCCTGTCGCTACGCATCTCGACCATCGCATAGCAATGAGCATGGCGGTCGCAGGGCTGGCCAGCCGCGACGGCGTGGCGGTCGACAGCATCGATCCGATTGCGACGAGCTTCCCGAACTTCACCGCTCTGCTCGACGCGGCGACCCGATGAGCGAGGCATTGGACCTTGCCACTCTCGTCGGCTTCGTCGGCATGGCCTGCATCATCGCGGCCTATGCCTATCTGACATGGAAGGACGACCCGAATCCCTTCGTCCTTCACGGCACCAATCTGATCGGTGCGGCGCTTCTGACGGTGTCGCTGCTGGTCCACACCAATTGGCCCAGCCTTGTGCTGGAAGGGTTCTGGGCCGCGATCGCCTTGTGGGGTCTGGCCAAGGCCGTACGCGAACGCAGGAGCAGATCATGATCATCGCCGTCGACGGACCCACCGCTTCCGGCAAAGGCACGATCGCAAAGGCGCTTTCCGCGCATTTCGATCTGCCGCATCTCGATACCGGCCTTCTTTACCGCGCGGTCGGTCGGCAGGTCTTCCTCGACGGCGGCGATCCCGACGATGCGGGCGATGCGCTGGCGGCCTGCAACTTTCCCGATGCGTTGCTCGGCGATCCGAGCCTGCGCGACGAAGAGACAGGCGGCCTTGCCAGCCGCGTCTCGATCCATCCCAACGTGCGCAAGGCGCTGTTCGAACGCCAGCGCAGTTTCGCCACGCAGGCAAAAGGCGCCGTACTGGACGGCCGCGATATTGGTACGGTGATCGCGCCGGAAGCGGATGCAAAGCTCTTCGTCATCGCCAGCGTGGAAGCACGCGCGCAGCGTCGCTTCCTCGAAATGCGCGAACGCGGCGTAAAGGTGACCTTGCTGGAGATCGCCGACGATTTGAGAAGGCGTGACGAGCGGGACCGCAACCGCGCCGTTGCGCCTTTGGTCGCGGCGGATGATGCAATCACGCTCGACACGAGCGCGCTGGATCGGGACGAGGCGATCGCTGCCTCTGTCGCAGCGGTCGAGCGCCTGGTCGCGCAAAAACGCGGTGGCGGCTCCTAGCCGGAGGCCTGTTTCACGTCCAACCCGCCCCATTCGTTCCAGATGGCGTCCGGGCGGCATTCCTCGATTGTCAGGCCGAACTTTTCGGGGTCCGCGATTGCGACGATGGCGTCGTTCGCGAAATCGTCGTCCAGCTCTATCTCCACAGGAGGAACCCGCTTCGCCCGGCCCAGGGCATGGAATATCAGGATGCGAGGACGCGAATTGCGCTTGCCGTTCTCCAGCACGACGCCCAATTGCCGGCTGCGCAATTCGACCAGAATCCCGGTCGGGAAAATGCCCATCGCCTGCATGAAGGCGAAGAGCAGATCACGATCGAACTGGCCGTGCCAACGCCACATCGCCGTCACGGTTTCGACCGGGGTCCATGCGCTTTTATAGGTACGATCGGATGTGAGGGCGTCATAGACGTCACAGATCGCTCCAAGCCGCGCCGCCTCGCTCAGATCGTCGCCGGAAAGCTTGTGAGGATAGCCCTTGCCGTCGACGCGTTCGTGATGGTGCAGACAGACGTCGAGCGCCAATTCGGGAATATTGGCGGTCTTCAGCAGCAGTTCGTGGCCGTATTTGGGGTGCTGGCGTACCCGTTCGTATTCAGCTTCGCTGAGGCTGCCGGGCTTGTTCAGGATTTCTTCGTCGACACCCATCTTACCGATGTCGTGAAGCAGGCCAGCCATGCCGTAATCGCGCACCTCGGCCTCGCTCCTGCCCAGATGGCGCGCGACGTTCACCATCAGCGAACAGACCGCGACGGAGTGGAGATAGGTGTATTCGTCCTTCTTCTTGAGACGAAGGATCTCGAGAAGAGTTCGCGGGCTCCGTTCGACCATGCCGACGATCCCGTCGACAAGCTCCGTGACCTCTACCAGCCGCACCGCGCGACCCAGCCGAACATCGCTGAGCGTACGCTTCATCGTCGCGAGCGATCCGTCCACGATATTGCGGGCCCGCTCGCGATCATTCTCGCGCCGCGCCGGTTCGAAGACCGGACCGCGCCGGACCGGTTTCGCGATCTGAAAACCGGATGATGGTTTGGGGCGAACTTTTACGGCTTCCGGATTTTCGGAGGCGGTGGCTGAATCCGCGACAGGTCCGGTCTGCTCTTCGACAGCGGGTGATTCGGGCCTGACGCCCCGCTCGTCGTCGATCACGACATAGGGGATACTGGCCTCATTGATCCGCATCACGTCCTTGGGTTTGACGACGAACCGCGAAAACCAGAACGGGTGATCGAGCCAGGTCCCACCAAATTTCGTTACATACATGCCGACTTTGACGCTGGAAGGAGGAATCGAGTGCAGCAAGTTTGACCTCCCATTTTATCTAAGCGCCTGAAGATCGACCTGTTCGATCCTACCTCGATCCGAGTTAATCGAGTCTTTCATAAAAATGGGTAAAATTTGTAATCGGGAATTCGCTTCAGGTCATATCTGGATCGGGAAGTCCGCAACAGCTGACAAAAATATGGCGGCAATGGCGCACCAGTTTGCGCCCGGCGAAGCGTCGAACGCCACGCTCCTACGGCAGCGAGAGCAGCTTTGATTATTTGGTAAGGTGGGTGGATCGCTCGCGCGATGACCGCTGTCCGCAAACTGGCAATTCGCTTACGGCGGGCCGCCGGCGCTCATTCGAGCGGAACGCCCGGCTCGTTCTTGCTGTTGCGGATGGTGAGCGAGGTCTTGACACTCGCAACATTGGGTGCAGGCGTCAGCTTGCTCGTCAGGAATTCCTGAAAGCTCTGCAGATCGCGGCTGACGATCTTGAGGATAAAATCGATCTCGCCATTGAGCATGTGCACTTCGCGCACTTCGGGCAGATCGTTCATCGCCGCTTCGAATTCGCGCAAGGCGCTTTCGGCCTGGCTCTTCAGGCTGACCATCGCGAAAACCGTAATCGAGAACCCCAAAGACGCCGGGTCGAGCTCCGCATGATAGCCTCGGATCACGCCCTCTTCCTCCAGAGCGCGCACGCGGCGCAGACAGGGAGGCGCGGTCAGCCCCACACGGTGGGCGAGTTCAACATTCGTCACGCGCCCTTCGCGCTGCAGTTCGGTAAGCAATTTGCGATCGATCGCATCAAGATTTGCCATGTCGTTCCTGCCCCCAAGCAGTACGGCACCTACAGGACAATGTGCCAAAAATTGGAATGTAACCTGCGTTGAAATGCGCGCAAGGCTAATAATATTATGCTTGGCAGCAATCGACCCGCTTTGCAACGCAGGCGCAACTTTTCGGTAAGTCTGTTCGTTCACGCTATATGAGGGACGCGGATGGCAGGGTCGACCGGTCTGGCGCTCATGCTGCCGCCCCGTCCCATTTTCCGGAGTTTCGATGCTTTTCGACGATCGCCTTGCCACAGTGCTGCGCCATCGCGCCACAGGCGAGCGAGCCGCGCGCACGCAGTATCGGCAATTGCTCGATCTGCTAGGCAGCGCGCAAGGCAGTCCGAACGGGAACGGCACAGCGGATACCAGCATCGTGAGCGCGGCCTTTTTGCGGCTGAACGCGCTGGCCGAGCTTATCCCCGTCGCCGAGCGGGCCAGAATCGTGGCGGAAAGCGGCAAGCGCATCCGCAATCCAGAGCTCGTCAAATGGTTCGCGCAGGCCGAGCCTGGGATAGCCTCCACCGCGCTTGCCCGCTCCGCTCTCAGCGAGCGGGAATGGGCGAGCCTCATTCCCGAGCTTCCGATCCGCGCCCGCGGGTTCCTGAGGCATCGCGACGATCTTCCCGCTGGTGCTCTCGCGGTTCTGGATCGCCTCGGAGTGAGCGATCGCGGCCTGCCCGAGCCTGAGAAGGCCCTCCCTGCCCTCGAGGTGCCAGACGAACAGTCCGATGCTGCTATCCCGGCCGATGCAATCCTCGCCGAGCGGATCGAAGATTCTTCGAGCGATCCCGCCTCCTCTTCCGGAATCGGCGATATCAGGCGGCGCATCGAAGCCTTCCAGAAAGCACGCGACCACACCGAGGCCGTCACGACGCCGAGGCAGAAGGCGCCCCCATCCCTCCGACCTTCCGATCCAGCGCTTCCTCTCGAACACGGATCGAGCACGCGCATCGGCGGAGGCTTCGGCGCGACCAGCCGTCCGCCGCTCGTCAATTTCGCCTTCAGCACCGATGTCGATGGGCGTATCGACTGGGCCGATGCGCCCGTCGCCCCGATGGTGGTGGGTACGGATCTCATCGCGCCGCACGCCTTGCAGGGCGCCTCGGACAGCGGCTTCGCCTCCGCTTTCTTCGATCGCAGACCTGTGCGCGAAGCTACGTTGGTTCTTGCCGGAGCGGAGCGCGTGGCGGGTGAGTGGCTGGTCGATGCCTCTCCGAGGTTCACGCGCAGTGGGGGGCGCTTTTACGGCTATCTCGGACGGTTCCGCCGCCCGACCGAGAATACGGCGCAGGACCGGGCCGCAGCCCAAGCCGACCGGATCCGGCAATTGCTGCACGAATTGCGCACGCCGGTTAACGCCATCCAGGGCTTTGCCGAAGTCATCCAGCAACAGATATTCGGCCCCACGCCGCACGAATATCGCGCTTTGGCCGCCGCGATCGCCGGCGACAGCGCGCGCATGCTGGCCGGTTTCGACGAGTTGGACCGGCTCGCGAAGCTGGAAGGCGGAATCAGCGAGATGGATTCCGGCCAAAGCGATATCGCAGCGATCCTGCGCCGTCAGAGCCAGCAATTGCAAACCGTCCTGTCTCCGCGCGTTGCCCGGCTCGCGACGGAATGGGCTCTCCAGCGCGCGATAGTGGGAATCGCTCCCAATGAAGCGGAACTGCTTTCCTGGCGCATCCTCGCGACGATCGCCTCCGCAACCGGTGCTGGCGAAACCGTCATGATCCGTTTGGTCGGAGAAGATCATTCCATGCGATTACGGTGCGCGCTTCCCAACACGCTCTCCGCTGCGAAGGACGTCTTTTCCACCGATACACGCCCGGCCATGGGCGCGCTGAGCTCAGGTATATTCGGTGCCGGTTTCGCGCTCAGGCTCGCGCGTGCGGAAGCCCGCGCACTCGGAGGCGACCTTTTCCGCGAGGAGGATGACATCGTCCTGTCCTTGCCGACCTTAATGGCTGGCGATGCCGACCGTCCTTCCTTCGATGCGCACGATGCGCTCGGCGGCGATCTTCGCAAGCCGACGGCGAGATGATATGGGGATCCACGGTTTGAATTTTGCAACGGATTTCTCAGGGTTTCGCGGCGTGCCGAGCACACGCGACAGCATTTCGTCGGGGGGCGAAACGGGCATGGCCACGACTGCTTCACCTTCGCTGCGCAGCGTACCGGCGCCTCGACAAACAGCGCGGTTCGCGCCCGGTTTCGGACAGCGTTCGCTCCTAACGGTGGATACCGAGGAAGAATTCGACTGGGACGGCGAATTCAGCACCAGCGATCACGGCCTCAAACATCTGAAATCCATCGCGCAATTTCAGCAATTCGCCGAAAATATCGGTGTCGTGCCGACCTATCTGATCGACTGGCCGATCGCCACCTCTGCTCGGGCGCAGGAAATGCTGGGCGATTACGTCAGGCGCGGCAAGGCGGAAATCGGCATCCAGCTCCATCCGTGGGTCAATCCTCCGTTCGAAGAGAAGGTGAACGCTTACAACAGCTATGCGGGCAACCTTCCCCACGCGCTCGAGCGCGAGAAATTCCTGCGCTTGCAGGAGCGGATCGTGGAATGTTTCGCCTGCACGCCGCAAATCTATCGCGCTGGCCGCTACGGTCTTGGAGCGCAATCGGCGCAGATGCTGAAGGATCGGCGGGTCGCGATCGATAGCTCGGTGCGCTCACTCTACGATTACAGCCCCAGCAACGGTCCCGATTATTCGCAACATCCTCTGGAGCCCTATTGGGTGGATGAGGAGCGCCAATTGCTGGAATTGCCGCTGACGACGGTCTTCTGGGGGATGCTGCGCCATCAGGGCCGCTGGCTTTTCCCGCGGCTGGCAAAATTGCCCAAGGCCAACGGTATCATGGCGCGCGCTGGCCTGCTGGAACGCATTGCGCTGACGCCGGAAGGCGTACCGAAAGAGGCCGCGCTGCGCGGCATCGACATGGCAATCGACGACGGGCTGCCGGTGCTGGTGCTCAGCTTCCACAGCCCTTCCCTCATGCCGGGCATGACGCCATATGTCCGAAACGAAGACGACCTTGACGAATTGTACGACTGGCTTCGCAGCGTATACGCCTATCTCGAACAGCGCGGCGTTGCGCCGACCACGGTCGAGGAGATCAAGGCGAGCGTAGAGGTCTAGGCATGTCCGGCATGAGCAATCGGACGCTTGTGCTGCGAGGGCCGCCGGGCTAGGCGGCCTGTCGCCGATGCATCGGGACGGGCCTGTAGCTCAGCGGTTAGAGCTGGCCGCTCATAACGGCTAGGTCGCGGGTTCGAATCCTGCCGGGCCCACCGGATGCATGCAGGACCATGACGCCGCCCCGCCCGGCACTTTCGGCGGCCCCGGTCGGGGAGTAGCGCAGCCTGGTAGCGCATCTGCTTTGGGAGCAGAGGGTCGCAGGTTCGAATCCTGTCTCCCCGACCATTTGCATCTAAGTCATTGAAAACAGGCGGTCCGCTCAGCGGTCGGGTAGGGTTGTCCCCAAACCTGTTCCCATCGCTGTTCCCACAGGGGGCGCGTTCGATGACGACTACTATTCTTCGCCTTCGTGGTGGAACCGATCATTAGCGGCGAAAGCCTACGATAGCTGGAATAGCTGTTTCTATTTCGTTCTCACTTCGCCTCGCCAACTACCGTATCGCACTTGATATTATGGTCTCGTCTGGAGGTTCAGGCGGGGGATTTAGCATGGCGTATGGCGGCGTTGGGGGTCGCAATCCGTCCCGAGCAAATGAAGCCCGTGTTCAAGGACGCGATGCGGGTCGGTTACGATCGGATAATGACCGATCAAATCGGCATTTGGGCCGAACCGAACGATAACGCACGCGCTTATCGACAAGAGCTGGACCGATCACGGACTGTCCGGTCTGCGGTAAGTCAGCGATGTAAGCAGCCCATCTGCAATCGACTGCATCGCGGACTTAGTACTGACCGGATGTAACCGTGCTTCGTGGCAGCCTTTTACTGAGCCACTCGACGATCTGCCGACCTTCCGCCTCGTCTAAGCCCGGCATCAAGTGCAGGGTCCGGCCGCCGTAGTCGAATTGAACGCTGCCAAACGTCATTGGAAAGAAAGGAGGATAGCTCACATTTATGAAACCACCTCCCCAAGGCCACATGGATCGGCCCGTTCGGAGGTTTTTCACTTGCTGTCCATCATAGTGCTTGGTTTTTGATACAAAAGGCATGGCCCAACGGTAGATCATTGCTTGCTCTTGCACCGAGACCCGAAGCTTCCCGCCGAGCTGCCAACCCAGCCACGAAGCGGCAAACAACCAACCGATAGCCCAACCGACGAGCCAAATAGCAAGGAAAAGCCGAGCTTCCCCGAAGACGAGCTGACTAAATGCTGCGAAACCTCCAATGGTCCAAATCGTCAACCAGACGCCAATGAACAGGATTGAGAACCAGTTGCGGGATGCATGGAAGGTAATCGCCTCCATGCCGTCGACGAATTCTATTTTGAACCGGGCTTCCGGGAGTGGCTCAAATTGTCCAGAGTTGCTCATCGAGCGCTGCTAAACGGTCATTGAAAGCGACGCAATTTACTGATCAAGAAATGGCAGTTTCCCACCGCGAGGCGGTCACTCAGGATCTGCTCGGGCAGTCCCGAAATCGGAAATGCCGGAGGATCGCGGTTTCGACCGCTTTCAAGTTCGGTTAGCGAAGGTCGGAACGACCGATGTCGGGGCGATTCCGGACATCGCCTCGCCCGCATGGCAGATCAGTAGCTATTTTAGCCGCGTTGCGCCGCGATACACTCGCGCACCCTGGCGAGCGCGTTGCCGACCGGGTCGGGCTCGTCGAGGAGTTCGAAAGTTCCGCTGACGACGTAGCTGCAATGGCCATGCACCGTGGCGATCAGCGAGCGGGCGAAGCGATCGGCGCCAGGCATGTCGGGATCTGGCAAAGCAGCGCGCACTTCGTTCTCCACGATAGCCGTCAGCACTGCCCGCTGTTCTTGGTCGTGCTCGGTCAGCTCGTCGGCCAGCCGGTGATCGTAGATCGCCGACCACAGGTTCGGATGGGCCAGGGCGAAATCGAAATAGCCTTCGACCAGCGCCTTGATCCGGTCGTCAGGCGCCCCTTCGAGGCGAGCGCGCAAATGCTCTGCCCAAAGCGAGAAGGTGTGCGAGTTGATCGCTGCGATCAATTGGTCGAGCGAGCCGAAGACGTTGTAGATCGTGCCGACCGAATATCCGGCGCGCTTGGCGGCTTCGCGACCCGAGAACTTTGCCAGCCCCTGCTCGGCCATAAGTGCAGACCCGTGCGCAATCAGCAATGCGCGCAGCTCATCACGCGTATGATCCGAACGGCGTCCCATCGGCACCCTCCTAACACGTAATTGAACGCTGTCTAATTTTTTAATTGAACAGTGTTCATTTGTCGGATACCCACCTTCGGACCAAGGTCGAGAGGATGGTGCGATGGAGTTCCTGCTGCTTCTGACGATTGCCGGCGCGGTGGCCTGGCTGTGGAACCGCATGGTCACACTCGAACGCCGGGTCATCGAACTCGAAGGCCTATCAAATGCTGATGCCCCCGAATGGCGGGCAGCGGGCGAAGAACGGCCGGAATCGCGCCGTGCGCCATTCGAAGCGGAGGAGGCTGCTCCACCGCTTTCGCCTCTTGCGTCCCCCCTGCCGAAATCTGGCCCGGCACCCGAGCCGGTTCAGGCCGAACCAGCGGATGAACACTTTGAAGAACCCTTCGAAGAGGGAGGCCATCGGTGGCGCACCACCTTGGACTTCGAGGAAATATTCGGTCGGCTGCTGCCGATCTGGGGCGGTGGGATCGCGCTTGCCATTGCGGGATTCTTCCTCGTGCGCTGGTCGATCGAGATGGGCCTGCTCAATGAATACGTGCGGGTCGGCCTGGGCTTCGTTTTCGGCTCGGCGCTGCTCGCTGCGGCCGAACTGGCCTATCGCTTCGAAAGCAAAATCGGCGACGAGCGCGTGCGCCAGGCGCTGGCTGGGGCCGGCCTCGCTACGCTCTACGCCAGTTTCTATCTTGCCGGCACGTATTATGGACTGATCGGCCCGGCGCTGGCCTTTGCCGGCCTCGCGGGTGTGACCGCGATCGCCGTGCTGCTCTCCTTCCGCTTCGGCCTCCCAAGCGCCGTGCTTGGTTTGGTTGGCGGCTTCGCCGCACCTGCTCTTGCCGGCAGCACGGATCCCGACCTGCCGCTGCTGGCGACCTACCTCGCGCTGGTCACTGGCGGCTTGACGGTCACCGGGCAGCGCCAGAGCCGCCCCTGGCTTGGTCTTGCCGCACTGGCATTCGGCCTCGGCTGGGGCGCGCTCATGCTCGTCTCCGGGCCGCACGACAATTCCTCGGTGCTGGCCGTTGGTGGATACCTGGTGGTGATCGGCGCATTACTCCCGTCGATGATGGGCGTGGGGCTGTTTGGACAGATCGGTCGCATTGGGGCCGCGGGTCTCGCCACTTTGCAGATTGCCGCGCTGGTGGACCAATCGGGATACAGCCTCCTGGCTTGGGGCTGTTATCTCCTGCTGGGTGCTGCCATCGCGATACTCGGCATGAAGCAGGAACGCCTGCGCGAAGCAGGAGCCATGGCAGCCGCGCTTAGCGCCTGCCTGCTGGCTGGCTGGCCTGACCCGGCACACACATGGTTCGCCGCCATTGCCGCCGCGACGGTGCTGCTCTTCGCCGCAATTCCCCTGTTGCACGTCTGGCAGGGTAAAGCCCGGCCTGTCGATTGGGGGCAGCTTGCCCTTTTCCCGATCGCGCTGATCGTCGCTTCCTGCATCCAATTCGATGTCGAGGTGGTTTACGACCAGGACGGCCTGCTGGCCCTGGCGGCAGCGGCGCTGGCGCTCCTGCCTGCGCTGGCCGCGTGGAACGCCTGGCCTCCGCGCGACGAGCATATCGCACAAGGACCGGCTGGCGTGCTCGCCTCCGCGTTCGTGCTGTCCATGCTCGGTGGATTGCTGGCCGTGCTCCAAACCGGTGCGCCCCTGGTCACTGCGGTGCTCGCCGTTCCTGCCTTCCTTCTATTGCGCGAACGGTCTGCAGAGCCTGTCGCACGCATTCTGCAATGGGCCGTTGCGCTGTCGGGACTGACATTGCTCGCAGTGACCAGTCCCTATGAAGAAATAAGCTCATTCCTCGGTGCCGGTGACGTCGCGCCCGTTTGGTTCTCGTCCCTGCGTTGGCTCGCCGCCCTGCTTCCTTTCGGTCTGCTGCTGAACGTGGAGACAGACAAGCACCCGCGGCGTGTCGCACAGTTCTTCTCCGCTTTGCTGGGTTATGGCGCGATGGCGATGCTATTCTCTGGAGAATGGATGGCACTTGCTATTGCCGCCGCCGTGCTCGGCTTTGCCTGGCGCATGGGGCATTTCGGCACCCTGCTCACCACGCTCCTGTTCATTGGCGCGTGCTGGGCCGCCGAGCCGCTGCTGATGTGGAGCGTGGCGGGTGTCGAAGCACTTTTGGGCGATCCCTTCTTGCTGGCCGACTTGCCCCCGCTGCCCGATACGCTCCGCTACGTTGCGCCGCTTGTCATCGCGCTGGCTGGAGGGATGCTGCTCAGCGGCAAGGTGTTCGCGACCTATCGCAAGACAGGCTTTGCGATTGCTTTCGCGCTTGTTGCAATGGTGGTGCACACCGCTTTCAAGCAGGTATTTGCGATCGGCGATCTCACTCGCTTTGCCGAGCTGGGATTGGCCGAACGCACTGCCTGGCAGGCTCTCCTTGCGCTGGTCGCGATCGGTTTCGCGGTCGCGCCCCACTTGTTTGCTCAGCAAGTCACGTTGGCGCGCGGCTTCGCTGTAGCGGCCGTGGCGCATTTTGCGATCTTCACACTCCTCCTTCACAATCCGCTTTGGACCGAGCAGGCCGTGGGCGATTGGCCCCTCGCGAACCTGCTGCTCCCGTCCTACGGCATCGCCATCGGATTGACCCTATGGCTGCGCGGCCAACTTGTTGGAAATCAGCTGAATTTGCGACCGATATTCGACGGGACGGCGATGGTGCTGATCGCCCTCTTGGCTCTGTCCGAATTGCGCCATGTCTTCGCCGGGACGGTCCTGATCAACCCTCCGGTGGTACCGCAGGAGGACCTGCTACGCTCAATCCTCGCCATCGCGATCGCGCTGGGGTTTCTCGGCTGGGGCGCCTGGGCCAAGCAGCGCAGCTGGCGCATCGGCTCGCTCGTTTTGATGCTCGGCGCGGTGTCGAAAGTGTTCTTCCTCGATGCCGCCGGGCTTGAAGGACTGGCGCGTATCGCCTCCTTCTTTGCGCTGGGCATATGTCTCATCGGCATTGGCTGGTTCTATACCAGGCAGTTGATCGTCGCTGAGGGCGGAGATGCTTTTGATGAAGCCGTCCGGACTCCGCCTGCCTCGTGACCGTTGGTCGCCGAGGCAGGCGGAGCGGTGGAGGCAGTCGGGCGGCTGGTCCGCCAATTACATCCTTTTTTCTTCAACTCACCGATGCGTATTCCAAACAGCCTCGGCGGGGGGCGAATACCTCGTCAGCGCCCCCGCCTGGACTGCATCCTTGATCTCTACTTTGCACCGGTTCCCGGGATGACCCGGATCTCGACGCCGGGATTGTCCGCAAGATACTTCTGCGCTGCGGACCGGATGTCTGCCGGAGTGATCGATTTCAATACGACCAGGCGATTGCGCCTGCGATCCAACACCTCCCCATCGCTCTGGGCCATGGCAACCAGCCCTAGCCAATCGGAATTTTGCGTGGAAGCCCGCTCATAGCGCTCACGGATCGGGCTGCGCGCGCGTTCGAGAAGGTCGTCCGACACGACCGCACTGCTCAGTTCGCTGGCAATCGACCGGATAACCCTGGCGGTATCGTCCATCGACTGCATCGGTACGGTAGCAAAAGCGGTAAGATGACCGAAACCGTCGAATGTGCGCTGCGCGTAGCTGAACGCTTCGGGCGAATAGGTCGCACCCTGTTCCTCGCGAAGCGTTTCCGTCAGCCGCAAACCCATCGTCGCAGCGAGGAGGTCGCGCGCGATGTCATCGTGCAAGTCCGCCGCGTCATCGGTTTGCCAACTCACGGCAAGTGCGCCCTGATCGGCTGCACCTTTATGCGTCAGGATCTTCGGCGATCGGTCCGCAACAAATGTAAGCGGCCTCATGTCGGCCGTCTGTTCCGAACGCACCTCGCGCGCAGGCAGCGTGCCGAGCGTTCTCGCCACCGCTTCAATCGCCGCATCCTCATCGAAATCGCCCACCAGCCCGAGCGACACCGGCCCGTCGCTTAGCTGCGATGCCACAGCGGCTTGCAGATCGCCGAGAGCGATATCTGCGAGACGCGATGCGTCGGGCATGCCAAGCCGAGTGTCACCTCCGCTCAGGACCGCGTTCATTGCGTTGACGAATACCTGCACGGGCGAGGAAGTGATATTCTCGACAAGCACCGGCGCTACGCCTGCCCATTGTGCCTGCGTTTCGGCGCGAAACGCGGTCGCCGTCAGGCGAGCGGCCAGCAGGTCGAGTTGCAGCTTTAGATCGTCGGGCGTGGTCTCGCCGGACGCGACGAGCGCGTCATTGGAGGGGGTGAGGCCCAACGACACGGCCCGGCCGGCAAGCACGCGCCGCAATTCGTCGGGATCGTGTGATTCCAGTCCATCGACCTGCATCGCGATGGACAACATCTCCTTCAGACCAGGCTTGTCGGAGGGGAAAGCAGACAGGCCGCTCCCGACGCGCATGGCAAAGTCGATCTTGTTCGGTTCGAATTCGGTCCGTTTGAGGTTGAGCTGGAGACCGTTTTCGAAGCGGATTGTGCGAATGCCGAGATCGTCGATCCGGTCGTCCGCAACCACCTTGCCGGGCGCTCCCCAATCGGAATAGGCGAATTCGACCGCTGCGGGTTCGACCGGCGCAGCAACCGCGATTTTCGAACTTTCGCTCAGCGCCGTCGCGATCGTCGCCGGACCGCCTTCAATCGGTAACTTGGTGGAGATGTGGATCACGCTGGGTCCGCCGGCCCATGCTTCACTGAAAGCGGAGCTGACGGCTTGCGGCGTCAAGGTCGGCGCGATCGCGTTGTAGAGCGCAAGGTTCGTCTCAGGCGACGTCGGAATGCTGTTGGCCAGGCTGTCCCTGACGAGTGATTCCGCGATCGCGGCATTTGTGCGGCCGGAAGCCTGCGCCGCAGCATTGGCCAGAGCGGTTTCGATATTCGATTTGGCCTCGGCGATTTCGCTTGCGGTGAAACCATATCGATCGGCCCGACGCAATTCCTGCTCTGCCAGCGCAAGCGTATCGCGCCATTGGCCATCCTTGGCGACGACCGTGAGGCCGAAAGACCGGGCGGTGCGGAACAGGGATTGCTCCGCTGCCTGCCCGCCGAGGGTTGGCGCATCTGCCGACCGGGATAGGGCGCTGATCCGATTGGAGAGCGCAATCGATGCAATCAGGCGCAGGAATTGCGCGCGCGTGTCCGCTACGGTGTTTTGCGCGGGCTCCCAAGCGCTCAGGCGTTTCAGTTCGATAACCTCGGGGATCGCCGGATCTACGAAATTCGCAATCGTCGGCTGCGTGTCATCGGGCACCGGACCGGTATAGGTTTCGCGAGCTTGGCCCTTCCCTTTCCAATCGCCGAAGAGTGCGCGGATCTTTTTCTCCATGGCCTCGACATCGAAGTCACCGACCACCGCCAGAGTGGAGCGTTCGGGGCGATAATATCCTTCGTAGAAGGCGCGCAGCTCCTGCGCGGATATGGCACGGATGCGTTCGACATCGGCGCTGATCCTTTCGCCGATCCGCGACCCCGGAAGCGCAGCCTCAAAATAGCTCGCAGACCGGCGGCGCTGCGGGTTGTTGCGCACCTGTGCCTCGCTCAGAAGGATGCCGCGCTCGCGCTCCACCGCTTCGGGCGCGATCGTCATCTCGCCTGCCATTTCGCGGATGACCATGAGGCCGGTATCGACAGTCGCCCCATTGGTATTCGGCAGGGCGAGCTTGTAGGTCGTGTAGTCCAGCGATGTTTCAGCATTGGTATCCGCCCCGAAGGCTAGGCCGAGCCGTTCGAGCATCGGCAGCAGTTTTCCTTCGGGAATATTGGTCGTGCCGTTGAAGGCCATGTGCTCGATAAAGTGGGCTGCACCATTTTCCGCGTCGGTTTCATCGCGGTTGCCGACATTCACCGTAAAGCGGATTGCCGCTTCGCCTGAAGGGTTGGCATTTCGCGTCAGGGCATAGCGCATACCATTGGCAAGGACTCCGAACCGAATGCTGGCATCGGCCTCGATCTCTTGGCCGACAATGCCCCAGGCAGCGCTTCGCGCGGACTGGCTGGCTGGCGCTTCTTGGGGCTGACGCGTCGACTGCGCCCATCCTGGAGAGAGCGCCGTCGAGGCGAGCCCGAGCGCCAGGGCGGTGGTGGATACGGAGCGAAACGTCTTTAGAAGGTGGTTCATGATCGTAGTCCTCTGCCGGAATTCATGCGTCAGGCGCGGCGCTGTCACCGATGGGAAAGGTCCGATTTCGGTCTTCAGCGCCGCTGACGTTCCCACTGGTTAGCCAGCAAGGCGCAGGACATCTTGAGCGAACGCTGGAAATTCGCGATCCCAGAATGTTTCCATAATCGGTCGCGCAATTCTGCGGGTTTCGCTGGTTTCGGCATTGCCCATGAGTATACATAGCGATGCAGGTCGGGCGCTGTTACGACCGGTGAAGGGTCAATCACGATGGCAACCGAAGAAACGAAGCAGGCTGTGGCGTTCGGGGACTATGTCCTCGATCCTGCGGACGAGCGGTTGATCGGCCCGACCGGTCCTGTCCATATCGGTCACAAAGCCTTTCGTGTGTTGCAGGAGCTTTCAGCCGGTCGCGGCCTTCTGACGACCAAGGAAGCACTTCTCGATAAGGTCTGGGACGGCGCAGCCGTATCGGAATCCGCGCTTACCAGTGTCGTGAAGGAATTGCGCAGGGCTCTGGGCGACACGGCGCGCAATTCGAGCTTCATCGAGAGTGTCTACGGCCGCGGATATCGCTTCCTGCCCGAAGTCTCGCTTACGGATCGCGTGCCCGCAATACAGGCCGTCGAGGATCTCTCCGATACAGCTGCTGGCAGCGACGGTAAGAGCGGAAAGGAAGTCACCGCCAAGTCGCCGACCGGGGGTTTCTTCACGCGTTTGGTGAAGCCTTGGAAGATCGTCGCCGGGGCCGTTTCGACCGCGGCGGGAGTGGTGGCCTTGGCTTCGTTTGTCGTAAATCTCGACAGCACGCCGGCGATGGCGACCGAAGCCACCGTCCGCCTCACTGACTTCAGCGCCCAGTCACCCGAAATGCCGAGTGGCGTCATTCCCTCGATCCGCGACGACATCAGTGCCGCTTTCAGCGAGGACTATCAGAGCAAGGTTGCCTTGATCGTTGCGGACGAGGCGCAGGATAGCGACCATCCCGGTTTCTTCGTGACAGGCGGCGTGCGTCGCCAAGGTGACGATCTGATCGCGATCGTTCGCCTGCAGGATGAAAACTCGCAAAAAGTAATCTGGTCGCACACTTTCACCCATCCGGTCGATGACGCGGCAAAGCTACCGCGTCGCGTCGCGATCAGCACCGCGCTTCTCGTTCGATGCACCTTGGGAGCAACCGGCGCCGCCAGCCTGCCTACTGATGCCTTGGAAGCCTGGGCTTCGGTTTGTTCGAACGGTGGACTGATCGAGCGAGACTTCGACCGTGCTCTTCTGGAATTGCAGCGCGTCACCACTCTGGCGCCAGACTTTGCCGAAGGCTGGACGGTTCTTGGAAGCTTCAAACGGGCCGAGGCTTACGCCAATCCCGATGAATTCGATGCTCTTTTAGCCGAGGCGAAGAGGCTCAACCAAAAGGCGCTCACGCTTGATCCGGACAACGGGACGGCCCTGCTCAAAGCAGCGGATCTGCTCGATCCCGACGATCTTGTTGGACGCGAGCGACAGATACGCAAGGCCGTTGCCGCGCGTCCGCTCGATTGCATGTGCGAAGAACTTTCGCTGGGTTCCTTTCTTCTGCTGCATGGACGGGTGGACGAGGCCCAAAAGCACCTGAAGAGAGCCACTGCTGCGGGCCCGATTTTTCCATCGGCCTTCAGCATGTCCGGTTACTACAATGCGCTGAAGGGCAATCGCGCCGCCGTGGAAGCCGATCTCCAGACCTTGCGCGACCTGCGGACGGGAGACGATGACAGCACGGCTGGTCAGCGCCTGATGATCTCGACACTGGCCGGGGAGTATGCGCGCGCGGCGGACCTGATCGCTGCATCGGAAAAGGCGAGAGATCGACCTTTGGCGCAGGCCTGGCTCGCCGGTTACAAAGCCTTGCTTGACGGCAGCCAAACAGACCGCGCGAAAGCCGCACAAAAGATCGTCGAGGCATCGGCTGGGCCCGATACTTATAACGACATCTCGGCTATCCTGTTGGAACGCCTGGGCGCCCCGGATGCGGGGCTCGCCCTGATCAAGAGTGTTGCGTCGACATCGACTTCACGCGCGCGCGCGGGACTGGCCTTCGTTTCCAACCGAACCCGTGCCCTCCCGGGATACGAACCATTGGCTCGCAAATTGGGACTGGTCTCCTATTGGCAGGAAACAAAGCCTCCAGACTTTTGCGACGAGGCCAATGCCCCTGCCCTTTGCGCGAAGCTTTAGATGAAGCTTTTGGTTGCAGCAGATGAGGAGCGGGCCATCCCTGGCCTGAACCACACGCCGCGATTTCCGCCATACGCGACGGCTACGAAGTCTATTTCGTTTCCGACGCCTCGGGCGGTCTCAGCCCGGAAGCCCACGAGCGGGCGTACCAGCGAATGATCCAGGCGAGCGCGATACCGATGGGCTGGTTCGCAGTCGCTGCGGAATGGACGCCCGATAACACCGCACCTGAATACCTGAGCATGTACCCGATCACGCTTGCGCACGGAGGCGGTGTCGGCTGGGCTGTCGAATACATTCTCGCCAATTTGCCCAAATCCGAGTGAGGGCCGATTGGCCGCGAGGACGCAAAGCAGGTGAGAAGCGCGCCTCATACGAATTCTTCCCGGCCTTGTGATATGCCAGCGACCGCCTTCACGACTTCGACCACTCAGCAAGCCAATTGCTTACCTGTTGGGGTCTTCGACGCTCCCTGCTAGGGGCCGCGCCCACATGATCAAGATCGACAATCTCACCGTCCGCCTCGGCGGCCGCCCCATTCTGCAGGACGCGTCTGCTGCGATCCCGAGCGGGAGCCGGATCGGGCTGATCGGTCGCAACGGGGCCGGAAAATCGACGCTGGTGAAGGCGTTGATCGGCGAGATCGAGCCGGACAACGGCTCGATCGAAATGCCGCGGCGCGCGCGCGTCGGGTATATCGCGCAGGAAGCGCCGAGCGGATCGACCACCCCGTTCGAGGCGGTTCTGGCCGGGGATACGGAGCGTGCCAGCCTGCTCGAAGAAGCGGAAACCTGCAGCGACATGGATCGGCTGGGCGACGTCCACGACCGGCTGCTGGCGATCGATGCCTACGCGGCCCCATCGCGCGCCGCGATCATCCTGACCGGTCTGGGGTTCGACGAAGAGATGCAGGCGCGTCCGATCGATACGTTCTCGGGCGGCTGGAAGATGCGCGTGGCGCTGGGTGCCCTGCTGCTGTCCAATCCCGACATCCTGTTACTGGACGAACCTTCGAACCACCTCGATCTGGAAGCCACGCTCTGGCTGGAAAGCTTCCTCAAGGCTTATCAGGGCACGCTGGTCATCATCAGCCACGAACGCGACCTGCTGAACAAGGTGGTCACTGCGATTCTGCATCTGCAGGACGGCAGACTGACAGTCTATCCCGGCGGCTACGACGCGTTCGAGAAGCAGCGCGCCGAACGCGCCGCGCAGCTGGCGGCGGCAAAGGCCTCGCAGGATGCCCAGCGCGCACGGCTGGAGGACTATGTCGCGCGCAACAGCGCCCGTGCCTCCACCGCCAAGCAGGCCCAGTCGCGCGCCAAGATGCTGGCGAAGATGCAGCCCATCGCGGCGATGATGGAAGATCCGAGCCTCAGCTTCGACTTCCCGAGCCCCGACGAAATGCGCCCTCCCCTCATCACGCTCGATCTTGCGGCGGTAGGGTATGACGAGAAACCCATTCTCCAGCGGCTGAACCTGCGGATCGACCCGGATGACCGGATCGCGCTGCTGGGGCGCAACGGCAACGGCAAGACCACGCTTGCTCGGCTTCTGGCCGGACAGCTCGCGCCGATGGACGGGGAGATGAACGTCTCGGGCCGGATGCGGGTGGGCTATTTCACGCAGTATCAGGTCGAGGAATTGTCCTCCGACGGCACTCCGCTCGATCACATGACCCGCGCGATGGACGGCGCTTCCCCCGGCGCGGTTCGTGCGCAACTTGGGCGGTTCGGGTTCTCCGGCCACCGCGCGACAGCCAAGATCGCCACGCTTTCGGGTGGTGAGCGCGCGCGTCTGGCGCTGGCTCTCATCACGCGCGACGCGCCGCATCTTCTCATCCTCGACGAGCCGACCAATCACCTCGACGTGGATGCGCGCGAGGCGCTGGTGCAGGCGCTGAACGACTTCGACGGCGCCGTCATCCTGATCAGCCACGATCGGCACATGGTCGAACTAACCGCCGATCGGCTGGTGCTCGTCGATGACGGGCTGGCCAAGGATTACGCCGGGAGCATGGAGGATTATATCGACTTCGTGCTTGGCCGGAACCAGCCCAAGGAGCCGGGCAGCGCGAAGCCGAAGAAGGACAAGCGCGGCTCCGCCAAGGATCGAGAGGCCCTGCGCCTTGCCCGCAGCAATGCGAGCGCATCGGAAAAGGAAGTGACGCGGCTTCAGGACAGGCTCGCAAAGCTCGACCGGGCGCTGGCCGATCCTGATGGGCCTTCCGGCACATCGCCTGCCGATTTGATGCGCGATCGGGCCAAAGTCGCCGAGAAGCTCGAAGAGGCCGAACTTCAATGGCTCGACGCGCAGGAAAGCCTCGAAAAGGCCGGGGCCTGATCGCAATGCGAACCCGGCTCAGCGTGTGCGCGCGCAAAAGGCGGTTCGGCAGCGAAAGAGAGGCGCTGACAGCGGCGATCGAAGCGCCGCTGGACCTGCGCTATTATCGCTGCGATCGCTGCCGCGCATTCCACCTTACGAGCCGCCGCAAGGGCAAACGCTTGCTTCGCCCACCTCCGGCAGAAGGCCTCGCCCCATGACCGGCATCATCCTGTTCAACAAGCCTTACGGCGTACTCTCGCAATTCACCGACGAGCGGCAGGGCACCCCTCGCCCCACGCTGGCCGAATTCATCGATGCGCCGGGCTTCTATCCTGCCGGTCGGCTCGACTTCGACAGCGAAGGATTGATGGTGCTGTGCGACGATGGGCGCACACAGGCGCGCATCGCCGATCCGCGCTTCAAGCTGCCAAAAACCTATCTTGCGCAGGTCGAGGGCGAGCCCGACGAGACGGCGCTGGAGGCTTTGCGCAAGGGTGTGAAGCTGAAGGAGGGGCTCACGCGGCCAGCCGTGGCGGAATTGATCGCCGATTCGGCCCTCTGGCCGCGCGATCCGCCCATTCGCGTGCGCAAGACCATATCCGACAGCTGGCTGCGCCTCACGATCACGGAAGGCCGCAATCGACAGGTCCGCCGCATGACGGCTGCGGTCGGCCATCCCACGCTCAGGCTGGTCCGCTGGTCGGTGGGAGAATGGACGCTGGACGGGCTGGCCCCAGGCACATGGCGGCGGGTCTGATTGCGTCGCCGCTCAGTCGATTTCATTCGGCGCAAGGCAGCCGCGATTGATCAGATCGACGATCAGCTCGGCCACTTGCGGATCGGCCATGGTCTCCGCTGCCAGACAAAATCGCATTTCCGCACAGATCCGTTCCGCCACTCTCGCAGTGACACCCTGACACAGGCAGCCGCGTCCATCGACGAACAGCATCACGGCATCGTCGCTCTGGCGAATAAACGAAAAACGGCTTGCCGGATTGCGCTGGAACGCAGTGTCGCTCTGCACGAGATCGCCGAGGGAAACCGGCTCCTCGGGCGACCAATCGATCCGCTCGTCCTTGGGCGTCGTGACAAAGGCGCCGATCCATGCCGCAAATGCGTTCCTGTCCGCCATCGCGCTGACGACCATGTCGTGCAGCCGCCCGACCGCTTCCGGTGAAATCTCGCCCGGATTGGCATCGGCGGCGAGCGCCGCATCCGTATACCGGTCGTCCTCTTGCAGCGTATCGAGCACATGATCCGCGAAAGCCGACACCAGATCGCCGCGCGAGGGCGCGCGAAAACCGATCGAATAGGTCATGCAATCGTCGCCGACCGCCACCCCGTCATGCGCGAAGCCCGGTGGCACGTAGAGGATATCGCCGGGCTCGAGCACCCATTCCTCCTCCGGTTCGAAGTCCGCAAGCAGCCGCAACCCGTCATGCGGCAGCAAAGGCGCGCTGTCGTCGCACCGTTTGCCGACGCGCCAGCGCCGCCGGCCCAGCCCCTGGACGAGGAACACATCGTATTGATCGAAATGCGGCCCCACCCCGCCGCCATCCGAAGCATAGCTCACCATGACGTCGTCGATCCGCCAATCGGGAATGAAGCGGAACGGTTCGATCAGTTCGGCCACCTGGGGCACGTGATGGTCGACAGCCTGGACGAGCAGCGTCCAGGGACAATCGCCCAATCGAGCGAAGCGGTCCGGCGCAAAGGGCCCCTCTTCCAACTCCCATTGACCAGGCGCGGTATGCCGCACGAGGCGGGATTCGACCTCCGCCTCGCATGCGAGACCCGCCAGCTCGTCCGGTTCGAGCGGGTTGGACCAATCGGTCCAAGCCTCTCGGATAAGCAGCGGGCGCCTTTGCCAGGTCTCGTCGAGGAAACGCAGCGGATCGAAAGCAAGGGGGGATTCCATTTCAGGCGCGCTAGCACGGCCCGGTTTCCGGGTCACTCCGGCGAAATCGCGGCGCGCGACTTTCCCCCGTCGAGACGGTGTGTCAATTGCCGCGCAGCCAGCCGCAGCAGACGCTTCGGCACATCATTCCGGGTTTTGCGTTGAACAGTCCATGCGTGATCGTCTTTTCATCCTGTCCCAGCATCTCCTTCCCAAACAATGGCTGACCCGGCTTGCGGGGCGCGTTGCGAATGCGCGGCGCGGTCGGTCGACGACTGCGCTGATCCGCTGGTTCGTCGCCCGATACGGCGTGGATATGAGCGAAGCCGAGAATCCCGATCTCGCGAGCTATCAATCCTTCAACGACTTCTTCACGCGCCCCCTTAAGTCCGGCGCCCGCCCCCTGGCCGATGCGGCCTTCGTGTCGCCGGTCGATGGCGCGATCAGCCGGTTGGGCGATATCGAGGATCACCAAATCCTTCAGGCGAAGGGCCATCGCTTCACGACCACCCAGCTGGTCGGCGGCGACTCAGAACTGGCCGAGTGCTTTCGACATGGGCGCTTCGCCAATCTATACCTCTCTCCACGCGATTATCATCGCATCCACATGCCGTGCACCGGCCGGTTGGAACGGATGATCTACGTGCCGGGATCGCTGTTTTCCGTAAATCCGGTGACCGCACGCGGCGTCCCCGGATTGTTCGCGCGCAATGAGCGGACCGTGTGCGTATTTCGCTCCGAAACGCATGGGCGGTTCGTGATGGTCCTGGTGGGGGCCACGATCGTCGGCAGCATGGAGACGGTGTGGCACGGCGTCATCAACCCGAAGCGGACGGGCAAGGTCGCGCAATGGGATTACGCGGATCGCGAGATCGTCCTCAATCAGGGCGAGGAAATGGGACGGTTCCGCCTGGGTTCGACCGTCATCATGCTGTTCGAAAAGGACACGATCGCGTTCAATCGGGACTGGAAGCCGGAAGGCGGCGTTCGGCTGGGCGAAAAGATGGGTGAGAGTATTACCTAACGGCGTTTCCTGTCAGGCCGCCAGCGCCGCACTTTCGCGTTCTATCTTTTCGGCGATGATATCGATCATCGCGCGCATTTCTGGTTCCTGCTTGCAGGCCAACAAGGCCTTTTCCGTTTCGAGGCATTGTCTGCCGAGTTCTTCCGCGCCGAAATGCGCTGCGGTTCCGGCAATCTGGTGCAGCAGACTGCCGATTCCGGCGCGTGCGGCATCATCGATCGTTTCGTCGTCGCGCGCCGCAGCGATCGCTTTCAGGGTCATGGTCAGGCGATCCGCGAACATCTTGCGCAGTCGCGGACTGGTATTTGCTGCTTTGGCTGCGGCGGGCGGCTGGCCGCCCCCTCCTTGCGACGTCCCTGTCCATTGGGCGATCGCTTTCATCAGATCCTTCATCCGCAGCGGCTTCGCCAGATGGCCCTGCATTCCGGCGGCGCGGCATTGGCGGATATCGTCGGCATAGGCGTTGGCGGTCACCGCAACAATCGGAAGCTTCCCCGGAGAGACGCCCGCCCACCGGATCGCCGTCGTAGCGCCAATCCCGTCGAGTACCGGCATCTGCATATCCATCAGCACCAGATCGAACGGCTCGCCCTTTTTCTCGGCCATTCGGACCATGGCAATCGCCTCGCGGCCGTTTTCGGCCAGCTCGCAGGTATGGCCGCCCTTTTCGACCATCGCGCGCGTCAGTTCTTGATTCACCGGATTGTCTTCCGCCACGAGAATCCTGAGCGCGGTGGACGCGGCAGGCTCAGCTTCGGGCTGCGCGGGAACTTCGGCGACGTCTGGCTGGTCCGCGTCGGCCACCGAGATCGGCAGGTCCAGAATGAAGGACGATCCCCTGCCGACCTCGCTTTCGGCGCGCAATTCCCCGCCCATGAGCCGCGCGAGCCGGGCGCTGATCGGCAGGCCCAGACCCGTCCCGCCGAAGCGGCGTGCGATCGTCTCGTCGGCCTGCGTGAATTTCTCGAACACGCTGTCCAGCCGGTCTGCGGGAATCCCGATACCCGTGTCGCGCACAGTGATCCGAAGCGACCGGCCCTCGCCGCTTTCGTCGGGCAGGACCGCCAGGCCCAAAGCCACTCCGCCCTGTTCGGTGAACTTCACTGCATTGCCGAGCAGGTTCAGCACAATCTGGCGAAGACGCATCTTGTCGATCACCACCCTTGGGGGAAGAAGCGGGTCGATATCGAGGTCGAGACTGATCCGCTTGGCTTGCGAAGCCGGTTCCATCAGCCGAAGGCAGCTGCGCATCGTGTGGCGTAGATCGGTCGGCTCGCCGTTGACGCTCATCTGGTTCGCTTCGATCTTGGCGAAATCGAGCAGATCGTTGAGCAGGCGCAGCATCGCATTGCCCGAATCCGCGATCATTCCCAGGCGGCGGCGCTGGGCCGGATCCTCCGCTTCGCTCAGGGCAAGTTCGGTAAAGCCGATGACCCCGTTCATCGGCGTGCGGATTTCGTGGCTCATATTGGCGAGGAAGCTGGTCTTCGCCTCGTCGGCGGCGCGGGCGCGATCACGCGCTTCGGTAAGGTGCCGGCGCATCTGAACCTCCTCGGTTCGATCGATAATCACGCCGAACAGGGTCTTGGCCGCAGGCTTCGGGACACCCGCTATCGCTGCAGAATTCCCCTCGCCCCCTGCATGTCCGATCACTTCGACGTGCCGGATGCTGTCGTCGGCCTTCACCAGTCGCGCGGCAAACCGAAAGCCCGATCCGTTCATGGAAGCATCGGCAATCGCCTGTTCCACGATCGGGCGGTCTTCGGGATGGTAAAGCTCGATCGCGTGGTCGAGCCCGGGCGGCGTCTCCCCTTCGATGCCGTGCAGGCGATAGACCTCGTCCGACCATTTCACAGTCCGTGTTTCAAGATCGACATGCCAGTGGCCGACATGCGCCGTCGCCTCGGCAAGATTGAGCATGCGATTGCGTTCGGCCACTTCGGCGGTGGCCTCTTCCACCTTGCGGACCACCAGCGCCTCGCGCCGGGAAAAGGATATCAGCAGGACCCCGAGCAGGATCGTCATCATGACGCCCGCCAGCAGGACGACGAGCGGTTCGTTGGACGTGACACGCTCTTCGAAGGCGGGGAGCGAGCGCCAACGCAGCGTGATGGGCTCGTTCGCCATCTCGATCGTGCGTACGATTTCGAAGTGCGACGTGCGCGTCTCGTCTACATTGTTCGCATACATGAGATCGGCTTCGTCCGTGCCGCTTCCGAAGAAGACTTCGAGCGAGAAGTCGCTTCCCTGTCGCGGCGTAAGTTCGGCGAGAAAATCCGCCGCGATCAAAGGCGAATAGGACCAGCGCCGACCATATTCGGGATCGTCTTCCGCGATCGGACGCATCAGCAGAAAACCGACGCCGTGTCCTGAATCCTGTACCAGCGCGATCGGACGCGTGATGGTCGCTTCGCCGGTCGCTTCGGACAAGGCAATGGCTTCGCGCCGCCCTTCCTCAAAAGACAGATCGAGGCCGAGGGCGGCGAGATTGTCTTCCAGCGGTTCGATGCGATCGATGATGAAATGGTGTTCCCGTACCAGCTTGGGATGGACTTCGAACCGATTGCCGAATTCGCGCCCGAACTCGGCACGGAAATCATCCATCTTGTCGGCGCCGACATGGCGGAAGATGCCGAGGCCGCGCATGCCTGGATAGGACTGATCGAGATTGATACGGCTTACATAATCGTTCCATTCTGCTGGCGAAACATGGTCGCTCAGCGCCGCGAAGGCACCTGCGGCCTCTATCGCGCGCGAGTAATTTCCAAGACGGTAGGCAAGAGCCTGTTCCGTATCCGTCGCCAGAGCGGCAAAGCTCGCCTCGGACTGGACGTATTGATTTTCCGCAGCATGGCGCGTGGCGTAAAAGGTCAGGAGCAGCGTGGTGGTCAGACACGCGGCGATCAGCGCGCTCGGCCCGCGCAGCGGCGATCCACGCCACAGGATCCTGACCGGGGACAGGCGCGAAAAGAGCAGGATCGGAACGACGAAGGCGATGCCCAGCATATCGCCGAAAGCCCAAGTCGACCAGTTTTCTAACAGATTTTCCGGCCTGACAATTCCGGCCGCCCATAATGCTCCGACACCGATCGTGCCCGATATCAGGCAGGGGGTGACAAGGGCACCGATCAACGCCGACAGCTGGCGCACTTCGCGCGCGTCGATGTCCGGACAAAGGCGTCGCATCAACGCCCAGCCTGCCAGCGCCTGAAGGGCCGCACCCATGCCGACAGTCGCCGCGATCGCGAGCGGAATCACGGCCTCGCTTACCGTGCCGACGCCTTCGAACCCCTGCAGCATATTGATCGCTGCCGACCCCATCCAGACGCCGATCCACATGCGCGGACCGCGCAGCAACAGCGCCGCCAGCGCCACGCCGGATGCCGGCCAGACGAGCGTCGCATAACCGGGCGGCACGGCCAGCGAGAGCCCGATATACCCGGCCATGAAATAGCAGACGGCGAGCAGCATTGCATCGAGCAGCCAGCGAAGGCGAGCGAGCAGTCCCAAGCCAGCCCTGCGTTCCGCAAGTGCGTGCGGACCCACGCTTTCGAGCGCGACAGGGCCCGGTGCGTTTTCGTCCGGCACGAGTTCGGAATGGATCACATTAACCACCTAAGCGCTTCGCAACACACCGGATCGAGTGATGGAAGGCCTACGTGACGCAGGTAAAGATATCGCAAAACCGGCAGAACCGCGCGCGATCGGCCACAGATCCCTGGAGTGCGAACGAATGGCGAGCAAAATAGAGCGCGCATTTCGGCGCGCGATCGGCTAAGGGGCCTGCAAGCTCGTGCGCCCGCAGGCGCTCGCTCCCCGCTCCCATCAGCGACTCACTGTCTCCGCTCCCGGCCGCAGCGCCGTGCGCGCCGCTTGAAAGTTTCTCCCCCCATGCCGTTTCCCGAATCCCCCGCCCCGCTCGCCCAGGCCCTCAGCGCCCGCGGTTACGATACGCCCACTTCCGTCCAGCAGGCGGTGCTGGAGCCCGAAGCGCATGGCCGCGACCTCGTCGTCTCCGCGCAGACCGGATCGGGCAAGACCGTCGCCTTCGGACTCGCCTTCGCCGATCAGGTGCTCGGCGATGATGGCCAGCTCCTGTCGCGCGGCGCGCCCTCGGCCCTCGTGATTGCGCCGACGCGCGAGCTGGCGCTACAGGTCAGCAAGGAACTGCACTGGCTGTACGAAAAGACCGGCGCGCGGATCGCGTCCTGCGTCGGCGGGATGAACCCGCAGGCCGAACGCCGCGCGCTGAAGGCGGGCGCCACCATCGTGGTCGGCACGCCCGGCCGCCTGCGCGATCATATCGAACGCGGCGCGCTCGACCTGTCCGGCCTTGCAGTCGTGGTGCTCGACGAAGCGGACGAGATGCTCGACATGGGGTTCCGCGAAGAGCTAGAATACATCCTTGAAGCGACGCCCGATGGCCGCCGCGTGCTGATGTTCTCGGCCACCATGCCCCGCCCGATCGAAGCGCTCGCCCGCCGTTATCAGCGCGACGCGCTGCGCATCGCCACCGGCGGCAAGGATCGCGGACATGGCGATATTGCCTATCAGGCCGTCGCCATTCCCCCGTCCGCGACCGAGAACGCGGTGGTCAACCTGCTGCGCTTCCACGAGGCGGAAACGGCGATCCTGTTCTGCGCCACGCGCGAACGCGTGCGGCAATTGCACAGCGCGCTCCAGGATCGCGGCTTCGGTGTGGTCGCTCTGTCGGGCGAACATTCGCAGTCGGAACGCAATCAGGCGCTCCAGACGCTTCGTGACGGGCGCGCGCGGGTCTGCGTTGCCACCGATGTCGCGGCGCGCGGTATCGATTTGCCCACGCTCACGCTCGTCATCCATGTCGATCTGCCGCGCGATGCGGAAACCCTGCAGCACCGCTCGGGCCGCACCGGACGCGCGGGTCGCAAGGGGACGGCAGTGATGGTCGTGCCGTTCAACCAGCGCCGCCGCACCGAAAGCATGCTGCGCCATGCGGGTATCGAAACCGCGTGGATCGACGTGCCCGACCGCAAGGCCGTGCTCGCGCAGGATCGCTCGCGCATGCTCGAATCCCTGATGCAGCCGATCGATAACGACACGGTGGACGGGGCCGACCGCGAACTCGCCGATACGCTGCTGGCCGAACGCAGCCCGCAGGACATCGCGCTGATGCTGGTGCAGGCCCATCGCGCGAAGATGCCGCAGCCCGAAGAGTTTTCCGCGCAGACGATCGATGCCCATCGCGCCGCGCAGAAGGAAAAGCATCGCGCCGGGTTCGAGGATACGGTCTGGTTCCGGCTCGACGTGGGCCGCCGCCGCAATGCCGATCCGCGCTGGATCCTGCCGATCCTGTGCAAGCGCGGCGGTATCACTCGTAACGAGATCGGCGCGATCCGCATCGCGCAGAACGAAACGCATTTCCAGATCCCCCGCGCGGTCGCCGGCAGCTTCGCGAAGACTGCGGCACAGACGGCCGGGCAGGATGAAAAGGGCGGCGAATTTACGATCGAGCGCGCGCCGGAAGGACCGCGCGTCCAGGCGCGAGAGAACGGCCGCAAGAAGCGGCATAAGGATTTTCACGCCAAGCCGTCCAACCGGCACGACGCGAAGCGCAAGCGCAAAGCATAAGAGGGCGGTCAATCCTCCGGAACGGTGCTCGCCTGTGCCATCAAGTCCATAAGGTTGCGCGCGGCCTCCCGATCCTCTTCGTGCTCGAACGCAACGTCGAGATCGGGGGCCGCATCGAACATGTGCAGTAGCGTCCAAAGCGCGAAGCGCCGCCCGCGATCCTTTTCCAATCCGAAATCGACTCGCATTCGCTCGACTCCGGCGCGGGTGGCATCTGGTTCGATCGCGGCGAGGTCGCGCGTTCCGAAATAGTTCTGCATGAGGTCGGCTAGGTCCATCATCATGCGCTAGCCGACCGAGGCGACGATGCAAGCGCTTGCCCCAAGCCGTCGCGCCCCGCATGCAACCGCGATGCAGTCCCGTTCCAGTCCCATCGCATCCCGCATAGATAGCCGCGCCATCTGGGCGATCGCCCTGCCCGCAATGGTCACGAACGTCGCCACCGCGCTGATCGGCGTGGGCGATATGTGGATCGTGGGCCGATTGGGCGACGCGCCGACGCAAGGTGCGGTCGATATCGGCGCGCGGCTGTTTGCCACGCTGTTCGTCGTCATGAACTTCCTCAAGACCGGCACAACCGGCCTCGTCGCACAGGCCGGGACGCGCAGCGCGGGCGGTGCCGGCGGCGAGGCGCAGGCCGCCTTGTTACTGCGGGGGCTGGCGGTCGGGACTGCCATCGCGCTGGTTTTGCTGATTGCGAAACCGATCCTGCTTCCCTGGCTGCTCGATGTCCTGGGCGCAGAAGGTAGGGTGCTGGGAGCCGCGCGGATCTACGCCGATATCCGCTATTGGAGCGCGCCCGCCGTGATGGCGAATTTCGCCCTGGTCGGCTTTCTCGTCGGACAGCGGCGGATGCGTGCGGTGCTTTTTTTCGAGGTCGCCTATAACCTCCTCAACCTCGCCCTCGGCCTTTGGCTGGCGCTCGGCCTCGAATGGGGCATTGCGGGGATCGGCTGGTCGAGCTTCGTCGCGGAATACGCCAAGCTGCTGGCGATCGCGCTATTCGTGATGCGCGGGGATACGGGGCGCGCGATAAGGGCCGCCGCCCGGAACGCCGCGATCCTCTCGCCTGCGAAATTGCGCCCCTTCCTTTCGGTCAATCGCGACCTGTTCCTGCGCACGGTGGTGCTGATGATCGCGCTCGCCGCGCTCACCCGGCTCAGCGCCGAGCGCGGCCCGGTGGTGCTGGCGGCAAACGGGATTTTCCACCAGCTCTTCGTACTGATGGCGCTGCTGCTCGACGGGTTCGAGAATGCAGCGCAAGTGTTGAACGGAGAGCGGCGCGGGGCCGACGACCGGGCAGGCTTCACCGCCTATATGCGCGCGATCCTGTGGCGCGGGTTTGCGCTCGCTGCCGGAGTGTCGATCGCTCTGGCGCTGTTTGCCGGGCCGCTGATCGACACCTTCGCCGCAACGCCCGCCGTAGCCAAAACCGGGCGGTCCTACGCGATCTGGCTCGCGATCATGCCGTTCGCAGGCGTCGCGGCCTTCGTGTTCGACGGCGTGTTCGTCGGGGCAAGCTGGACGCGCGCCCTACTCGTTTCCATGATCGGCGCAGCGGCGGTCTATGCGGCGTCGCTATGGCTGACGTGGCCGCTAGGCAATGACGGGCTGTGGCTGTCCTTCGTCCTGTTCCTGGCGCTCAGAGCGGTGTTCCAGCTGATGCTGGTCCCCCGCCTATTGCGCCAGGAATTCGGAAGCGATTGAACCTCAGCGCGGCAGGATCGCGCCCGGCTCGTTCGCCAGAATGCCGACCACCTGCGTCCACACCGCCACATTCTGGCGCAGTTGGACCGGGTCGATCTTGTCGAGCGTGTCGTCGGGCGTGTGATGCAGGTCGAAATAGCGCGTGCCGTCCTGCTGCAGATCGATGATCGCGGTCTTCTGGTCGCGGGCGATGTCGATATCTGCGCCGCCGGTCGCCACCAGCGCGCCATTGGCAACGCCAAAGCGCGCAACCGCGCTGGCGATCCGGGCGTGCAGCGTGGGGTTGGCGTCGCGGAAATTGCTTTCGAACCGCCAGATGCGGTCCGCGCCGAAATCGCTTTCCAGCCCGACCGCGATCGGCTCGTCGATATGGGCTGCGCTATAGGCTTTCGAGCCGTACAGTCCCACCTCTTCGGCGCCTGCCATCAACACGCGGATCGTGCGCAGCGGCTGCGCGCCCGAAGCGGCATGCTTGGCCGCCGCCGCAACGATGCCGCACCCCGCCGCATCGTCGAAAGCGCCGGGGCTGTTCCACCAGCTATCGAGATGACAGGCGACGAGGACAGGCGGCAGCGACGGATCGCGTCCGACGATCTCGCCGACGACATTGCCGCTGGTCGTCATGCCCAGATTGCGCGGCGTCAATGTCAATTTCATGCGTATGGGCAAGCCCTGCGCCCGATCGAACATGCGCTCCAGATTGGCAGCGTCCGGCAGGCTTAGTGCGCCCGCTGGCGTCGGTGCGACTCCGTCGGGGAAGCTGGTGCCACCGGTATGCGGATTGCGGTGATAGTCGGTCCCCACCGCCTTGATGACTGTCGCGATCGCGCCCTTGCTCGCCGCGATCCCGGCGCCGACCCAGCGAGCGGGGCCTGCGAAGCCGTATTGCGAGCCGTCCTGCGTCGGCGTCATCGCGTGGCTGATATAGGCGATCTTGCCTTCAAGGCTGCCATCGGGCGCGGCGCGCAAAGCGTCTACATTCTCGAATTCGACCACTTCGGCCTCTATCCCCTCAGGCCCGGTCGATGCGCTGTTGCCGAGCGGCTGGATCACCAGCGGTTGGGGGTAGGGGCTGAGGATTTCGGCCTTGTGCGTATCGCCCGGGATCCAGGTTTCCATCTGGAACGGCTCGTCCGCGACATTCACGAACCCGTTGCGCGTCAGCCAGGCCCGGGCCCAGTCGCGTCCGCGTTTTTCGGCCTCGGTTCCGGCCTGACGCGGACCGACCTCGGTGGTAACGCCTTCCACGAAGTCCCAGGCATAGCGGTCCTGAGTCAGCGCGGCATCGGCAGCCGAGGCGACAGGATCGCTTTGCGCCATAACGGGCGCGGCGACGGTGGACAGGAGGGCGGCGGCGAGGATGGATGGTCTGATCATGTGCGCTGAGCTATCGTTCTCGCCCCGCCCTGCCAAGCGTCAAACTTGCCCCCTCCCCCGCCAGCCCCTATCTGGCGCGCATATTTTTCCCGAATCTCAAGATCTGAAGGAACGCCGCCCGTGTCCGCCCAATACGCCTATGTCATGAAGAACATGACCAAGACCTTCCCCGGTGCCCAGAAGCCGGTGCTGTCGAACATCAATCTGCAATTCTACCAGGGCGCCAAGATCGGCATCGTCGGCCCCAATGGCGCGGGTAAATCGACGCTGATCAAGATCATGGCCGGGATCGACAAGGATTACACCGGCGAAGCCTGGGCAGGCGAGAACATCACCGTCGGCTATCTGGAGCAGGAGCCGGAGCTCGACGAGAGCAAAACCGTGCTCGAAAACGTCAAGGACGGCGCGCGCGACACCGCCGACATGGTCGAACGCTTCAACCAGATCGGCATGGAAATGGGCGAGGAAGACGCCGATTTCGACGCGCTCAGCACCGAGATGTCGGACCTTCAGGACAAGATCGACGCGGTCGATGGCTGGACGCTCGACAACCAGCTCGAAGTTGCGATGGAAGCGCTGCGCTGCCCTCCGGGCGACTGGCCGGTCACCGATCTTTCGGGCGGTGAGAAGCGCCGCGTGGCGCTCACCCGCCTGCTGATCCAGAAGCCGTCGATCCTGCTGCTGGACGAGCCGACCAACCACCTCGATGCCGAAAGCGTCCAGTGGCTGGAAAACCACCTCAAGGAATATGCCGGCGCGGTGCTGATGATCACCCACGACCGCTACTTCCTCGACAATGTGGTGGGCTGGATCCTCGAACTCGATCGCGGATCGTACTACCCCTACGAAGGCAATTATTCGACCTATCTGGAAAAGAAGGCCAAGCGCCTCGAACAGGAAAGCCGCGAGGAATCGGGCCGTTCAAAGGCGCTCAGCCGCGAACTCGAATGGATCCGGCAGACGCCCAGCGCGCGCCAGACCAAGTCCAAGGCGCGTATCCGCAAGTTCGAAGAGCTTCAGGACAGCCAGAACGATCGCAAGCCCGGCAAGGCGCAGATCGTCATCCAGGTGCCCGAGCGCCTGGGCGGCAAGGTGATCGAGGCGAACAACATCTCCAAGGCCTATGGCGACAAACTGCTGTTCGAAAACCTCTCCTTCATGCTGCCGCCGGGCGGCATCGTCGGCGTGATCGGGCCGAACGGCGCAGGTAAATCGACGCTGTTCAAGATCCTGACTGGCAAGGAAGAGCCCGATAGCGGCACGGTCGAAATCGGTTCGACCGTCCATCTCGGCTATGTCGACCAGAGCCGAGATCATCTCAATCCGTCGAACAATGTCTGGGAGGAAATCTCGGACGGGCTCGATTACATGAAAGTCAACGGCCACGACACCAGCACCCGCGCCTATGTCGGGGCGTTCAACTTCAAGGGCCAGGACCAGCAGAAGAACGTCGGCAAGCTGTCCGGCGGCGAACGCAACCGCGTCCACATGGCCAAGATGCTGAAGGAAGGCGGCAACGTCCTGCTGCTGGACGAGCCGACCAACGATCTCGACGTCGAAACCTTGGGCGCTCTCGAAGAAGCGATCGAGAACTTCGCTGGCTGCGCCGTGGTCATTTCGCACGACCGTTTCTTCCTCGATCGCCTGGCGACCCACATCCTCGCCTTCGAAGGCGATAGCCATGTGGAATGGTTCGAAGGTAATTTCGAAGCCTACGAAGAAGACAAGCGCCGCCGCCTCGGCGATGCGGCTGATCGGCCTACGCGACTGGCTTACAAGAAGCTGACGCGCTAAGTTGACGAGGGCGGACGGTTTGTCCGCCCTTTTTCTTTGCGGGCCTGCGATTTGCGGCATCGCTGGCATCGTTACGATTACGCCGTCGTCACCTACCTGCGATTGCCATCGCGCTACTTGGTTTGACACAACGCGGTATGGTTCCCACATTAGAGAAGACGCGCTCGATACGCGGGCGCATTTCCCGACGGCGCGCTTGGGCATGCTCCCGCAGCGCCGCGAACACGAAATCCCAAAAGGATATTCATGACCACTCCCACAAACGGCGACACCGTGACCATCGATTACGTCCTCAAGCGGGGCGACGGCGAACCGGTCGGCACCACCGCACAGAGCGGGCCGCAGGACGTTCAGCTCGGCGCGGGGCAGATCTTCCCGCAGATCGAAGCGGCTCTCACCGATATGAAGGTGGGTGACGAGCAAAGCGTCTCGATCCCCTGCGACAGCGCCTTCGGCGAACGTCAGGAAGCGCTGGTCGTCGACATTCCGCGCGAAAACCTGCCGCCCGAGCCTGCGCCGCAGCCGGGCATGGCCTTGCAGGCACAGCAGCAGGATGGCTCGCCGATCACGCTTTATGTCGTCGAAGTCGGCGATACGACGGTCAAGGCCGACGGCAACCACCCGCTCGCGGGCGAGGATCTGACCTTCGACATCACTCTGCGCGACATCAAGCAGGCCGCGTAACGCACGAGCGGCGGGCGATCTGAATTACGTTTCGGTCGCCCGCCGCATCGATTTCCATGGCCGCGTGACGCGGCCGGGAAGCCAGCGCTAAGGCGCCACCCATCGGCCTTCGCCGCGCAGGAATTGCGCGCGCACATGGCCGTCATTCGACAGATAGAACCAGTCCGCTTCCTCGACCGTCAGGAGCAGAACGGCAAAATTTGCGCGCGCAGGGTCCAACTCTTCATCGCTAGGCTCGACGCCTTCGAAGCGTTCCGGCAATCCACTGGTCGGTTCGTCCGAAACGGCACCAGGCCCCGCTCCCAGATAGCAGCGTCGGGCGAAATTGGTCGCCTCCTCCCACGCCGCGTCCGCGATCGGACCGTAATGCTCGATCCGCCCGGTCCCGCGACACCGGATCTGGACCTTCGCGTCCTTGTCGTAAAACAGCGCGCCCACCGGCGCTCCTTCTCCGATCGCCGCCACTTTCGGCGCGCGCGCATCGGTATTGAATCGCAGGGTCCAATTTTCCTCATCGAAAGCGCGCAGGACCATGATGCGCGCATCCGCATCCGCAGTGACGATGGCTGGGAGATGGAAGGCCGAGCGACGATCGGACGCGCCTTCCTTCAACCGGTTGGCAATATCCTTGCGAACGTCATCGAGGGTGTCGAACATAGTCGCGGTGAGACAGCGTCGCGGCGCTGCTGTCAATCGCGAGGTCGTTCAGGCAAGAGCACTCCAACATGAACAAAGCACCGCCCGAGCGGTTCAGTTTCGCGTCATGGCCTGCGCTCTATTCCTGCGGTATCGCTTAGGCGTTCAATCGAGCCGCAATGGTGGGGCGGCTTTCCAAGGGGAAGGACGATAGCTCCATGACGAACATTTTCTTGAAAGGCAGCGCTCTGGGCGCCCTGGCAGCGGCGCTGGGATTGACGGCGCTGCCTGCTGCGGCTGCACCCGCCGTCGATTTCGACGCTCCGATGACCGCCATAGATGTCGGCACGGCGAACGACGATGCGAAGCTGGCGCAGGATCGCGACCAATATCAGCGCTCACGCGGTGAGCGTGGCGAGCGTCGGCAAGTGTTTCGCCAGCAGCGCTCTTCCGCGCCCGATGCGGCGGTAGCGCCTCCACGAGCGCAGCGTGCGCAGGAAACGCGGCGTGCCGAACGGACCGAGCGTGCGCAAAGGTCGGAGCGGCGCGACGCCAATAGCGGCAATGTCTTCCGCCGTGCGAACGAGGCTCTGCGCGAACAGGCACAGGCCGACAGGGACCGCCGCGAGGCGCGTCGGGAACGTCGCGAGGACTGGCGCGAAGATCGGCGCGAACGCCGGGAAGATGCGCGCGAACGGCGGCAGGACCGCCGGGAGGATTGGCGCGAACGCCGTGCCGACCGCCGCGAGACCTGGCGCGACAATCGCCGCGATGCCTATCGCGATCAGCGCAATTACCGCGACCAGCGCGACCAGCGGAACTGGCGTCAAGACCGCTATCGCGACCAGCGCCAGGCCTATCGCGGCGGCCATTACGGTCGTTATTACGATGGACGTCGTTGGAACGATTATCGCGTCTGGAACCGCTCCGACTGGCGGCGCAATCAGCGCTATGACTGGCACCGCTATCGCGCGGCCAATCGCAGCCTGTTCAATATCGGGCGGTATTATTCGCCCTATCGCAATCACCGATACAATCGGCTTTCGATCGGCATCACGCTCGGGAGCGGGTTCTATTCGAACCGCTACACCATCAACGATCCGTGGCGCTATCGCCTGCCCGAAGTCTACGGCCCATATCGCTGGGTACGCTATTACGACGACGTGCTGCTGGTCGATATCTACAGCGGTGAAGTGGTCGACGCGATCTACGACTTCTTCTGGTAAATCGGTTTGCTTTGTCCGGCGGCTTTGAGAGTGGTCCGCCGGACATCTGGCCCCCGCAGCGCAAATTGCGTTCGCGGGGGCTTTTTATGTCAGCGTCAGACCTTGCCGAAGGGCAGCATCCGGAAGATGCCGCCATTCTTATCGAAGAAGGTGTGCTTCAACGCGCCCAGAATATGCAGGCCGATCAGATAGATGAAAATCGATCCGCCGGTTGCATGGGCCGAGAAGATCGCGCTGCCCAAGGATTTGTTCTCGCCCAGCGGGAGCGGCGGAATCGTGAACAGGCCGAACATGTCGATGCTGCGTCCGGTCAGCGAGTTGGCGATCCATGCCCCCAAGGGGAGAGCGATCAGCAGGACGTAGAAAACAACGTGCACCGTGCGTGCAAGAACCTTTTCCCATTTTGCGAGATCCGACGGCAAGGGCGGCACGGGGTGCGTCCAGCGCCATATCAACCGACCGAGCGTAAGCACCAGAATGAGAATGCCAAGCGCCTTGTGATTGGCAAAGATAGCGCCCTTCGCCGCCCCTTCGGCGTGGTGCGCCGCTTCGGCGATCCGCCAGTTCACGATGACCGCCACTGCAATCGTCCAGTGGAAAATCATGGCGCCCACGGAATAGCGGCGGGCGTTTCGAGTGTCGGACATAGGTATCTCCCAGAGCCCAGCGGGCCGATTTTCGTGGGATAGCGCGTTTCGCCGTCGCTTCAAGCGGCTGCTTGCAGCAGGCCGGTGGTTTGCTAAACCGGCACCCATGGCTTCCAGCGCGACTTACGACACTGCCGCCCTCCCCAATCCCGATCGCGCTGCATTGAAGCGCGTGGGCGCCGCTGTACGGGCGCGCCTGGCGCAGGACAGCGGGCTTTACAAATTTCCGACCGAGGAAGCGGAAATTTTCGCGCTCGGCGGATTCCTGTCCCCATCGGAATGCGAACGCCTGATTGCAATGATCGATGCGATCGCCAAGCCCAGCCAGCTGCATGATCAGGATTATGCCAAGGGCTTCCGCACGTCCTATTCGGGCGATCTCGATCCGGCCCACGCCTTCGTCAAAAGCGTCTCGCGCCGGATAGACGACCTGTTGGGGATCGATCCGCGGTTCGGGGAATCGATCCAGGGCCAGCGTTATCTGCCGGGCCAGGAATTCAAGCCGCACAACGACTGGTTCTATACCGACCAGCCCTATTGGAAATTCGAAAGCGAACGCGGCGGGCAGCGCAGCTGGACCGCCATGGCCTTCCTCAACAAGGTGGAAGAAGGCGGGCACACCTATTTTTCCGAGATAGGCTCCGCGATCGAGCCGGAGCCTGGCGTCCTGCTGATCTGGAACAACGCCCTGCCCGACGGCACGCCCAACGAAGCGACGCTGCACGCGGGAACGCCGGTGCTCAAGGGCGAGAAATACGTGCTGACGAAGTGGTATCGGACCCGCGAATGGAGCTGACTGTCCGGCTCCGATAGCTGGCGCGAACGGTCAGTCCGTGCTTTTGCGCGGCACCCGGAGCGTGGCGCGCAGGCCGCCCGGCTCCAGGCTGCTTTCGACCGATCCGCCGATCCCGCCCAGCACACCTTTCATCAGCCGGGTTCCGGTACCCTGGCTGATCGCGTCCCGGCCCCCTTCGGCCAGGCCGATATCTTCGCCCAGCCGCTCGATCCAGTGGATCACGACCATATCGTCCTCAACCTTCCAGTCGACATGCACACGGCCGTCGCCACGCGACAGAGCGCCGTATTTGAGCGCATTCGTCGCCAGTTCGTGCAGACTAAGACCCACCGGGGTGACATGCTTGCGCGGCAATTCGATCTTCTCGCCAACGATATCGATCCGGTCGGCATTGGAGCTGCGATACGGCTTCATGACCGCTTCGACGAGCGTACGGAGATCGGAAGTATCGGTTTCGAGCCCGTCACCCGATAGCGAGACACGGTGCGCCGCCGCCAGCGCTTCGACGCGGCGCTGGATCTTTTCCGACAGCTCTTCGACCTCTTCGGCCCCGCGCGCGGACAGGCGCACGATCGCCGTCAGCACCGCGAAGAGGTTGTCGGTACGATGCCGCAATTCGTCCGCCACGCGGTCGTTTTCGACGATAGTCTCGCGCGCGGCCAGCAATTCGGAAATGTCCCATTGCGACCCGAAGAAATATTCGAGTTCGCCATCCGCGTTGTAGATCGGGCCGATATGCACTGCGTTCCAGAAAGCGGTGCCGTCCTTGCGATAATTCAGAATGTCGACGACCGTATAGACCTGCCGGTCCACCGCTTTCCTCAACCGGGCGATCGAGGATTGCTGGGTCTTCTCGCCCTGCAGGAACCGGCAATTGCGTCCGATGATCTCGTCGATAGGGTAGCCGGTCAGTTCGACGAAGGCTTCGTTGCAATAGACGATCGGGCAATCGGGCTGATGGGGATCGGAAATGCATTGCGCCATCCGCGTCTGCGCGGTGGTCTGGAGAAACAATTGGTCGGCATTCAGGCGCAGTGAGGCCAGACGCGAGGGATGCCCCGCGTCGTTGCGTTGCCGTTTCGTCGAATTGCTACCATCCGCCAAATTGCGAATCCCTTCCGCCCGCGCTCAATCCTCGAGCGCATCCTTTATCAAAGCACGTGTATTGTCGATCCCGTAAAGCGCGACGAAGCTTCCCATACGCGGGCCTTGGTCGCTGCCCAATAACGTTTGATATAATGCCTTGAACCAGTCGCGTAGGGATTCGAAGCCGAAGCTCTCGTCCTTGCCGATTTCATAGATCGCGGTCTGGATGTCTTCGGCCGAAGTTCCGTCTGCCATCGCAGCCAGCTCTTCGTCCAGGCGGCGAAGGGCAGAGGCCTCGTTCGCCTCGGGCTTGCGGCGCTGGAGCGACGGGGCGACGAAATCGCGGTTATAGGCGAGCGCCTTGTCCACCAGCGCATCGAGATCGGGATGGGCCGCAGGGTCGGGATCGGCGATGTAATTGCCGAGATAGGACCACACCTGATCCCGATCCGCCTGCGCGCCGAGCACGCCGACGAGATTCAGCAACAGCGCGAACGTAACCGGCAGGCTGTCCCCCGCGCCGGGCGCTTCGCTGCCTTCGAACCCGCCATTCGCGCGCGCCAGATGCCAGACCGGATTGCCGAGCTGCTTGTCCAGATCCTGCTCCGCCAATCGCTCGCGGAACTGCCAGTAATCGTCCACTGCGCGCGGGATGACGCCGCCGTGCAATTGCTTGGCGCTCTTAGGATTGGGGAAGATGTAAAAGCCGAGCGATTCCTCGCTGCCATATTCGAGCCATTGTTCGATCGTCAGCCCGTTGCCCTTGGACTTGGAGATCTTCTCTCCCTTCTCGTCCAGGAACAGCTCGTAGATCAGCCCGTCCGGCATCCTCCCGCCGAGGACCTGCGCGATCTTGCCCGACTGGACGCCGGTATCGGTCAGATCCTTGCCGTACATCTCGTAATCGACGCCCAGCGCCACCCAGCGCATGGCGAAATCGACCTTCCACTGGAGCTTGGCCATGCCACCCAGCGCGGATTGTTCGACTTCCGTCCCATCCTCGTCGGTGAAGCGGATCGTCCCGGCTTCGGCATCGACGACCTGCACCGGCACTTGCAACACCCGGCCCGTGTTCGGGCTGATAGGCATGATCGGCGAATAGGTCGCCGCGCGTTCGGCCCGCAAGGTCGGCAGCATGATGTCGAGGATCGCCTGATCCTTCGCGAGCACCGTCTTCAGCGCATCGTCGAACGCACCGGAATTGTAACGGTCCGACGAAGCGACGAATTCGTAATCGAAGCCGAACCGGTCGAGGAATTCGCGCAGCATCGCATTGTTGTGCGCGGCAAAACTTTCATGCGCGGTATCGAAGGGATTGGGCACGCGGCTGAGCGGCAGGTGTAGATTGTCCTCCAGCAATTGCCGGTTGGGCACATTGTCCGGCACCTTGCGCAGGCCGTCCATATCGTCCGAAAAGGCGACGAGGCGCGTCTTGCCGTCTTCCGGCTTCGCCCCGATCAGCGCTTCGAATGCGCGGCGCACCAGCGTGGTGCGCAGCACTTCCTGAAACGTTCCGATATGCGGCAGGCCGCTGGGTCCGTATCCGGTTTCGAACAGGACCGGCGATCCATCCGGCTTCGTGCCATCTGGATAGCGCTTCAAAAGCCGTTGCGCTTCCTGGAAGGGCCAGGCCTTGGAGGAACGAGCGGCGGACATCAGATCGGTCATGGTCATGAGCGGGGCTTTCGCGGATGGACTGCGGTGTTGCAAGTGCGAAGCGCGCCGATCGGGGGCGGCGCGTTGACACGCTTGAAAGTTGTAAGGCGACGCGTTCGTCTGATTTTACTCTTTCTGTTCAGTCTCTTGCCATCCGCACCTGCCAAACCGCTGTGGCCTTCGGGTTTCGAAAGGCCACACCGCGCCGCAACCACGCTCGCGGGACGTAAAGCACGGGGCATTGCGCGGTGGCGGTTCATCCCCCCGGATCTGGCAAATTCCGCGCCTGTAGGAAACCGCTTTCGCGCGCCTCTGTTTACTTTTCGTTCCCGGCTTGGAATAGCGCTCCGGTGAGCGAGCCTCTGCCCCTCCCCGCGATCCATGCCAGCCACGCAGGCACATGGTTGCGCGATTCCAACGGCAGCACGCGCGGCTGTTCCAAGGGCGAGGCGGTGATGGCGGCTGCCGACACGCCGCTGCTGCTGCTGAACGCCCCGCTGGTGGCCAATCGCCTCGGCTATCCCGACCTGTCGGGCCTCGATCTTCTGGAGCTGTTCGCTTTCGTGCGCCCGGCCCGTTTCTGCGTGCCCACGCCGAAGGGACTGGCCGAAGCGCTCGACCTCGCCGTGCCGGACAGCGACGACGAAGTGCCGCTGCTGCTGCAACTCGCCGCAGCGCGGATGATGGAGATCTGCGAAAGCACCGACTGGGCCGAACGTGACGGCGCCTGGTCGACTCTTCAATCGCTGGCGCGCCTGCGCTGGCCCTGGGCGCAGGTGCTCGCGCCCCATGTGAAGCGGCCCGAACGCGCGGAGAAATGGCTGTTCTCGCGCCTCCCCGAATGGGAAGAAGCGCCCGAGCGCGCGCAGCCCCAACAGGTGGCGCTCGACGAGCTGGCGGTCGAAGGGCATCTGGAACGCCTGACCGGCGAAGGCGCGGAAAAGCGCGAAGGGCAACGCCTGTTCGCGCGCGGCGCGGGCAGCGTGTTCGCTCCGCGCGCAGAGGACAAGCGGCCGCATGTCCTGCTGGCGCAGGCGGGCACCGGGATCGGCAAGACGCTGGGCTATCTGGCCCCCGCCTCCCTCTGGGCGGAACGGTCCGGCGGCACGGTATGGGTATCGACCTATACCAAGAATCTGCAGCGCCAATTGCGGCGCGAAAGCACCCGCGCCTGGCCCGAACGGCGCGCCGACGGATCGCGCCCGGTCGTGGTCCGCAAGGGGCGCGAGAATTATCTCTGCCTCCTCAATCTGGAAGACGCGCTGCAAGGCGGCTTTTCCGGCCGCCCTGCCATTCTGGCGCAGCTGGTGGCACGCTGGGCTGCTTATTCGCAGGACGGCGACATGATCGGGGGCGACCTGCCCGGCTGGCTCGGCACGCTGTTCCGCAAGCGCGGCATCGCGGCGCTGACCGATCAACGCGGCGAATGCGTATATGCCGGGTGCCCGCATTACCGCAAATGCTTCATCGAACGCAGCGCACGGGCGAGCGCGCAGGCCGATCTCGTCATCGCCAATCACGCGCTCGTCATGGTCAACGCCGCGCGCGGGCGCGATCATGCGCAGCGCCCCACCCGCATCGTCTTCGACGAGGGGCATCATGTTTTCGATGCCGCCGATTCGACCTTTTCCGCCGCGCTGACCGGGCAGGAGACGATAGAGCTGAGGCGATGGATCGTCGGCCCCGAACGCGGCAATCGCGGACGGCGGCGGGGCCTCGCTGCGCGCCTCGCCGATATTGCGAGCTATGACGAGGCCGGCGGCGAAGCGATCGAGGCTGCCGTCGCGGCAGCGCAGGATCTGCCTTCCGACGGCTGGCTCGTCCGGCTGGCGGATGGCACGCCGATGGGGCCGCTCGAAGCCCTGCTCGCCCAGGTTCGCGCCACCACCTATGCCCGCGACGAGAGCGGGCAGGAAGCGGGCTACGGGATCGAGACCGAGACCGCCTCGCTTCCCGGCGAACTGGTCGAGGCGGCGGGCACGGCGGCGCAGGCGCTTGCTGCCATCCGTACCCCGCTGATGAAACTGGCCGGGCGATTGGAAGCGGTGATGGCCGACGCGCCCGACTGGCTCGACGGACAAGGCCGTGCGCGCATCGAAGGGGCGCGCCATTCGCTCGCCTGGCGGATCGATCTGCTGGCCGCGTGGGAAGCGCTGCTGTCGCGTCTCGGCGGCCCGGCGGACCCGGATTTTGTCGACTGGCTGGCGGTCGATCGCAACGATGCGCGCGAATTCGATATCGGCCTGCACCGGCACTGGGTCGATCCGATGAAGCCCTTCGCCCACACCGTTCTGGAGCCTGCGCATGGCGTGATGCTGACCAGTGCCACGCTGACCGATCGGGGCGAGGAAGGGCCGGACTGGCCGCACGCGGTCGCGCGCAGCGGTGCCACCCATATCGAAATCGCGCCGCGCACCAGCCAGTCGGACAGTCCGTTCGATTATGCAAACCGTGCCGAGGTGCTGATCGTCACCGACATCAGGCGCGGCGATATCGCCGGGCTGGCGGGCGCCTATGCGCGGCTGATCGAAGCGTCGGATGGCGGCGTGCTGGGCCTGTTCACGGCGATCCGGCGGATGCGGGCGGTGCATGGGCGCATCGCGGACCGGTTGGCGCGCGCGGGCCTGCCGCTCTATGCCCAGCATGTCGATCCGATCGATACCGGCACGCTGACCGATATTTTCCGCGACGATCCGCGCGCCAGCCTGCTGGGCACGGACGCGCTGCGCGATGGAGTGGACGTGCCGGGGCGCAGCTTGCGCTGCGTCGTCATGGAAAGCGTGCCCTGGCCGCGCCCGACCATTCTCCACCGCGCCCGCCGCGCCGCCGCGGCGGATGAACCGGGCGGCGCGAAGGGGCATGACGATCGCATCATCCGCGCCCGGCTTGCCCAGGCTTTCGGGCGGCTGATCCGCACGCGCGAGGATGCGGGCCACTTCGTCGTCCTCTCCTCCGCCTTCCCCTCGCGCTTCCTCTCCGCCTTCCCCGACGGCACGCCCGTCATCCGCCTGACGCTTGCGGAAGCTTTACAGCGCGTCGCCCACGGTGTTCATGCCGTCACGGGTAGCGAAACGGAGAGCGCGTGAAGATTCTCGGCCTGATGCGGCATGCGAAATCGGACTGGAACGATGGCGACACGCGCGATTTCGATCGCGGGTTGAACGCGCGCGGGCGCAAGGGCGCGCGGTTGATGGGCGATCATATCCGCAATCACGGCATCAAGTGGGACACGCTGATCGCCAGCCCCGCCCAGCGGGTGAAGACCACGCTGGAAGAGGCTTTGCCCGATCGGGAGCCCTCTTGGGACCGCCGCCTGTATCTGGCCGGGACCGACACGATCATGGACGTGCTGCACGAAGCGACCGGCAAGGCCGTGCTGATCGCAGCCCACAATCCCGGCCTTGGCGACATGGTCCTCGAACTGGTCGCACCGGCCCATGAAAACGCGCTGTTCGACGAGGCGAAGGTCAAATTCCCGACCGCGAGTTACGCCGTGTTCGAACTGGATATCGACGATTGGGCGGAGCTGGGGCCGGAATGCGGCAAGCTCGTCCACTTCGCGCGGCCCCGCGATCTCGACCCCGAACTGGGGCCGGAGAGCTAGCGCAGGATCCGGGGCCCCGCCCCGCTTTCGCCCGCCACGTCCTGCGGGTTGTAGATCTGACAGGTCTTGAGGCTCAGGCAGCCGCAGCCGATGCACCCGTCGAGATTGTCGCGCATCGCCTGCAATTGCGCGATGCGCTCGTCCAGCCCGCCGCGGATCGCTTCGCTGATCTTCCACCAGTCGAAACTGCTGGGCGTGCGTCCCTTGGGCAGCGCGCGCAGATGCTCGCCGATCTCTTCGAGCGAGAGGCCGAGCTTCTGGACGATCAGGATGAAGCTCAAGCGCCTAATATCGCTACGCAAAAAGCGGCGTTGATTGCCGCCGGTGCGCATCGGTTCGATCAGCCCCTTGTCCTCGTAGAAACGGATCGCCGAGACGCTGAGCCCCGTGCGGCGGGCGAGTTCGCCTATGGTGAGTGTGTCGTTCGGTCCCATCGATCACAGTCATAGCGACGTTGCAGCTTGACCTCAAGAGAACTTGAGGTTGCATGAATGCGGGCACCGGACCTGCCGCAAGGGAAGCCTGCCTCACTGTCGAAGCGGGCGCACGCGGCGGTTCGGATGGAGATTTCCATGCCCGATCAAACTCATGTTTCGGCCCGGCTCGAACACGTCAATATCTCGTCGCGCGATCCGGACCGGCTCGCCGATCTGATCGCCCGGATCACCGGATGGACCCGCCGATGGGAAGGCCCGGCCATGGCTGGCGGGCGCACCATCCATCTCGGCGATGCGCAGGCCTATCTCGCGATCTATACCAATCCGGACGTCGCCGCCGGGTTCGGCAAGGGAGCGCCGATGAACCATATCGGGATTGCGGTCAGCGATCTCGATGCGGCGGAAAAACTGGTCGCGGAGGCCGGTCTTCGTCCCTTCAATCAGGGGCAATACGATCCGGGTCCGCGCAGTTTCTATTTCATCGACTGGGACGGGATCGAATTCGAGGTGGTCAGCTATGAATGAGCCGCAGCTTCGCGAGCCGATGTTCGGCCACCTTGCCCGTAAGCGCCCTGAAATCCCGCCATCGAACCGAGCGGCACATCTTCGAACCGGCCCAGCCACCGGCGCGCCATCTTGGCGAGCGGGATCGGGTTGAGATAATGCCGCTTGCAGCGCCCGTCGCGCTCGGAAGCGACCAGTTCGGCCGCTTCCAGCACGGCGAGGTGCTTGGCCACCGCCTGGCGCGTCATCGGCAGGTCTTCCGACAGGTCCGACAGAGTCATCCCGCCCCGCTCGCTCAAGCGATCGAGCAGCAGCCGCCGCGTGGGGTCGGACAGGGCGGAAAAGGTGTCGGTCATGCGCGGCAGGCTATTGCGCGCCGCATGAGTCGCGCAAGCTGGCACCCGGCGCGCAGGCCGATTTGTCCACGATCGGGATTCCCGGCGCTTTTTCGCTTGCGCGCGAGGGCTCCGGTGCCCCTAGAACGCTGCATGAGTTCCGACGACGCGCCCACCCCCTTCGCCATCCACGATCGCAGCATCGCACCGGGCACGGCGGAAATCCTCACCATTCCCGTCAGCCAGCAGGTCACGGGTCTCGATTCCTCGCTCGCGCTCAAAGTGATTCACGGGGCGAAGCGCGGGCCATGTGTCTTCGTGAGCGCGGGCATCCACGGGGACGAGATCGTGGGTGCGGCCATCGTCCAGCGCCTGCTCGACCATCTGATGCCGGAAACCCTGTCGGGTACGGTGATTCTGGCGCCCGCGGTTAATATCTACGGCTTCGCCGCGCACAGCCGCTATCTGCCCGACCGGCGCGATCTCAATCGCAGCTTTCCGGGGAACGAAGGCGGCAGCCTCGCCGCGCAGCTGGCGCATTGTTTCCTGACCAATGTGATCGAGCGCTGCACGCTCGGCATCGATATGCACACCGCAGCGGTCCATCGTTACAATCTGCCGCAGATCAGGATCGCATCGGGCAGTCCCTATCTCGTCGAACTGGCGATGGCCTTCGGCGCGCCGATCATCGTCGAAAGCCCGTTGCGGCCCGGCTCGATGCGGGCGCTCGCCGCCGAGCGCGAAGTGCCCATGCTCCTCCTCGAAGCGGGCGAGGCGCTACGCTTCGATCGCTATTCGATCGGTGTCGGCGCCGCGGGCGTGCTGCGCGTGCTCGCCCATATCGGCATGATCACGGCGAGCGACGGGCTGGAGAATGTCGCAGTCCCGATGCGCGCCAATCGCTCCACCTGGGTACGCGCACCGCGCGGCGGCGTGTCGCGCCGGGTACGCAAATCGGGCGATATCGTGCGGCAGGGCAATCTGCTGGCCGTGGTCGGCGGCTTGTTCGGCGAGGACGGGATCGAACTCGTCAGCCCGATCGATGGCGTGATCATCGGCCACGCGACGCTGCCCGTGGTCAATCAGGGCGATGCGCTGTTCCATGTCGCCGAAATCGACTCGCTCGACCATGTCGGCGAAAATGCGCACTCCATCGTCGAAGCGATGGCCGTCAGCGATCCGCCCTTCGCACCCGCGCCGATCCTCGACGAGGACGAATTGCTTTAGATCAGGCCCGCAATCTCCAGCGCCTCGTCCACCGCCTTGCGGCTGGCCTCGCTCGCGCGGCACAGCGGCAGGCGGACTTCGTCGGAGAACCAGTCGTGCACGCGGCTCAGCGCGTATTTCGCCGGCGCGGGGCTGGCGTCTGAGAACATCGCGTAATGCAACGGGAACAGCCGGTCGTTCAGTTCGCGCGCCTTGGCCAGCTCGTTCGCGGCGATCGCCTCGTGGAATTCGGCGCACAGCGCAGGCGCGACATTGGCCGTCACCGAGATACAGCCCGATCCGCCCGCCGCCGCATGGGGCAGCCACAATTCGTCATTGCCCGATAGCTGGCAGAAATCCTTCGACAGGCCCATGCGATGATCGGCCACGCGCGACAGGTCGCCGCTCGCATCCTTGATCGCCACGATCCGGTCGGGGAACATGCGCACCAGCTCCACCACCGTCTCGTCCTCGATATCGGTCACGGTGCGTCCGGGCACGTTGTAGAGCACGATGGGCAGATCGCTGTGTTCGGCGAGATAGCTGAAATGCGCGATAAGCCCGGCCTGGCTGGGGCGGTTGTAATAAGGGGCGACGCACAGGCCCGCCGCCGCCCCGGCCTTCCTCGCGAACTGCATGTGGAGCAGCGCGTTCTTGGTATCGTTACTGCCGCAGCCCGCGATCACCGGCACGCGGCCCGCCGCCTGTTCGATGCAGACTTCGATCACCCGGTGATGCTCCGCATTCGACAGCGTCGATGCCTCGCCCGTGGTGCCGCAGGGGACGAGGCCCTTGCTGCCATTCTCGATCTGCCAGTCGATCAGCTTGCGATAAGCGACCTCATCGAACGTCCCGTCGCGAAAAGGAGTCGCCAGAGCGGGAATCGAACCTGTGAACATTTACCCGTATCCTGCGTTAGGGGCATGACAATGCGAGCGAATTCGCCGCATCGACGCGATTTCATTCAGCGCCTGATAATGAGCGGGGGGACACTATGTCCAGCATGGTACTCAAAACAGTTTTCAAGACCGCAATTCTCGCCGGCACCGCTCTGGCAGCCCCTTCGATCGCAACCGCGCAGGACGGATCGAGCTGGGATCGCGCGCGCAGCAATCTCGTCGCCGAACAGCCGGGCCGGATGGCGCCCGCGATCGAGCGATGGGAATATCTGATCGGTCAAGACGGGTTGCCGTTTTCGACCTATGCCAATTTCATCACGACCTATGAGGGCTTCCCCCAGCAGGACCGGTTGCAGCGCCGCGCGGAAGCCGCGCTCGATCGCGATCCGGTGTCGCCGGAAGAGCTGGTCGCCTTTTTCGACCGCAATCCGCCGATCACCAACAGCGCGAAGGCGCGCTACGCCCTGGCGCTGGGCACGCAGAACCGGCCCGAGGCCTATGACGTGGCACGCGCGGCATGGCGTGGCGGCACGATGAGCGGCACGTCGGAGGCCTATATCCAGGGTCTTTACGGTACGCGCTTCTCCGCCGAGGATCAGGATGCGCGCATGGACGCGCTGCTGTGGCAGGGCGACAGCGAAGGTGCCGCGCGCCAGGCGGTCCGCGTCTCGCCGCAAAATCGCGGCCTCGCGATGGCGCGCCTGTCGCTGTTGCAGGGCTCGATGCCGGACACCTCCGCCCTCGCCCCGAATATCGCGCGGAGCGATCCGGGCTATGTTTACAATCTCGTGCGCCATTACCGCACGTCGCGCCAGCTGCCGCAGGCCGTGGCTCTGCTGACCAGCCGCCCGAGCTTCGAGGAACCCGCGTTCGATTCCGAAGCGATGATCGGCGAAATGCTGAGCGTCGCGCGGGGCGCCAGCTCGGGCCAGGCGGCGCAGATCGCCGGATCGGTCGACGATCTGTTCGCGCCGGGCTTCGATGTCAGCACGGGTAGCTATCGCCTGCGCGACGATTACACGTCGCTGATGTGGCTCGGCGGCACGTCCGCGCTGTGGGATCTGGGCGACGGACGCCGCGCCGCGCCGCTCTTCTACCGTTACGGCGCCGCCGCACAGACGCCGCAGACGCGGTCCAAGGGGTTCTACTGGGCCGGTCTCGCCGCCAAACGCGCCGGAATGGCGGACGAGGCGAACCGCTATTACGAAATGGCGGCGGAATATCCGGACCGGTTTTACGGCCAGCTCGCGCTCAAGGAACTGGGCCGCCCCGTGCCGAAGCTTGCCGCCGACAATCTGACCGTGCCCAGCCCGGAAGCGCGCCAGGCCTTCGCCTCGCGCCCGATCGTCGCGGCGGTGCGCGAAGTGGCGCGCGATGCGCCGTGGCGCACCGGCATCCAGTTCTATCGCGAGCTCGCTCAATCGGCGGACACGCTGGAAGAACACCAGATGGTCGCCGACCTCGCTCGCGAGATCGGCCGCCGCGATCTGGCGGTGAATGTCGCCGAAGCCGCCGGGGCCGACGGGCACGACGAATTCGTGACGCAGGGCTTCCCGGTCCTGCCGCTGCCGCCGGGCGCTGAATTCACGCTGGTGCACGCCATTGCGCGACAGGAAAGCCAGTTCGCCCAGAACGCGATCAGCCATGCGGGTGCGCGTGGCCTGATGCAGCTGATGCCGCCCACTGCGCGCGAAGAAGCGCAGAAGGCCGGCATGACCTACATGACATCCTCGCTGATCGACGATGCGAGTTACAACATCCGCCTCGGCTCGAACCACATCACCCGGCTCGTCAGCTATTACGACGGCAGCTATCCGCTGGCCTTCGCGGCCTACAATGCGGGGCCCGGCAATGTGAACAAGTGGCTGCGCGCGAACGGCGATCCGCGCACCGGATCGATTAGCTGGGTCGAATGGATCGAGAAGATCCCGTTCTTCGAAACCAAGAACTACGTCCAGCGCGTGATCGAAAACGCCGCCGTCTACGAACAGCTCTATCCCGAGCGGACGGCCTATGGCCGCGCACGCTCGGCAGGTGACTTCCTGCGCTGATATCGGATAGGAGGCGGGCAATGCCTGCCTCCTCTTCGCCATCGAATCCGGGCGCTCCCCCGCGCAAAACCAATCCGATCAGCCCGGCGGGTTATGCCGCGCTGAAGGCGCGCTACGATCACCTGCTCGGCACCGAACGCCCCGCCATCGCGGAGATCGTGAACTGGGCCGCGGGCAATGGCGATCGCAGCGAGAACGGGGACTATCTCTACGGCCGCAAGCGGATGCGCGAAATCGATCGCGAGCTGGGCCATCTGGCGCGCCGGATGAAGGCGTCGCGCGTCATCGAACCGCATGAGCAGGTCGACCGGTCGCGCGCATTCTTCGGCGCGACGGTCACGCTGGCCGACGAGGACGACGAACGCCGCATCGTGACGCTGGTGGGCGATGACGAGCAGGATGCGGGCACCGGCAGGATCGGGTGGACCAGCCCTCTGGCGCGCGCCTTGCGCGGTGCGGCGATCGGCGATCTGCGCACCGTTCGCCTGCCGGGCGGCGCCAAGGAATGGGAAGTGATGGAGATCGCTTATGACTAGGCTGGCGGTTCTTCTCCTGCTGGCGGTCGCCGCGCCGCTTCAGGCCAAACAGAGCCTCGGCGTGTTCGGCGATTGGGGCGCGTTTCGCGACGCGCTTCGCGCCGGCCCACGCTGCTATGCCATCGCCATGCCCGCTCCGAGCCGCCTGCAGCGCGATCACGAACCCTATGCGACGATCGCCACCTGGCCGCGCCGCAGTATCCGGGGCCAGGTCCATCTGCGCCTGTCGCGCACTATCCGCGCCAACGCCGCCATCACGCTGATCGTCAGCGGCAAGAGATTCGCGCTGAGCGGAAGCGGGGCAGACGCCTGGGCGCAGGATCGCGGCGGGGATGCCGCCATCGTCGCCGCCATGCGTTCCGCGGGCAGTATGACGGTCTCTTCCACCGATACGAGCGGGCGGCGCTTTTCGAACACCTACACGCTAGACGGCGCATCCTCAGCCATGGACGCCGCCACCATCGCCTGCGCCCGGCGCTAGACACGAAAAGGCCGGAGGCGCACGATGCGCCCCCGGCCCGTTTTTTCGTCGATCAGGCTGCGATCAGAAACGCAGACCGTAACCCACCATCACCTGGTGACGGTCGAGGTCGATCTCGCCCAGATCCTGGTCGGGCGCGTCGCCTTCGAAGTCCAGCTCGGCATCGCTGTAGTTCGAATAGCGGTATTCGATCTTGGCGAAGCTGTTGCCGCTCAGCGCGTATTCCGCACCGGCGCCGATCCGGAAGCCGTCGGTGTCGATCTTGGCGCGATATTCGTCACCGTCGAACGAGCTTTCGATGTTGTAGCGAGCGTTGGTGTAGCCGCCCTTACCGTAGATCAGGAGATCCGGCGCCGCGAGGAAACCGGCACGCGCACCGACATAGATGTCGCGGCCCGTCTCGACGTTGCCGAGGCCGAAGCCTTCGAAATCGCCATCGGTGAACTCGGTCTTCGCGGTGGAATCGCTCAGTTCCGCTTCGACACCGAGGACGACGCCGCCGGCATTGAAATCGTACCCGGCGCCGATGCCGTAGTTGAAACCGTCGATCGACTGATCGTCGTCTTCGTTCACGTCGTTATCCGCATCGCTGCCCGCAGTGCTGACGTCGTAACCGGCGAGGCCTTCGACGCGGAAGCCGGTGAAGGGATCGTCGGCGCTCTGCGCCATGGCAGGGGCTGCAACCGCAAAGGTGGATGCAGCGGCGAGGAGGACAGTAATCTTCTTCATTGGTATTCTCCGTTATTCGCACGACCCTCGGCATCGTCTGTTATCCGGTGCGTCGCGTCGGGCACGGTAAGGAAACGGCGGTCGGAGCCGTGTGGTTTCATTAACGTCACACAACATGAAAGTGTTGCAGATTTGAAACATTCTTGCGGCCAGATTAACAGTCGCAGTCCAATCCCGTCACCCTGCGAAGGCCAGCCGTCGACTTACCGAGACACCATCGTGCCCTCGCCTGCCGCCGCTTTCAAATTGGTCCGGACATCGCTATATGCGCGGTTCCCATGGCCGATACGAACCTCATGAGCATCCCCGGGCAAGTGGACCCGGTTCCCGTCGCACGCGACATCACCCCGCGCGCCGACGGCCGCATCGACCTGCTCGGCCTGCCGCGCGAGCGGATCCGCGACCTGTTCGCCGAAGCCGGGCTCGACGAGAAACAGGCGAAACTGCGCGCCAAGCAGGTGTTCCACTGGCTCTATCATCGCGGCGTCACCGATTTCGATGCGATGACCGATATCGCCAAAACGATGCGCCCCTGGCTGGCGGAACGCTTCGTGATCGGGCGGCCCGACGTGGTCGAAGCGCAGCATTCCACCGATGGCACGCGCAAATGGCTGCTTAAGACCGATGACGGCCACGAATTCGAAATGGTCTTCATCCCCGATGCGGATCGCGGAACGCTGTGCGTTTCCAGCCAGGTCGGCTGCACGCTCAATTGCCGCTTCTGCCATACGGGCACGATGCGCCTGGTCCGCAATCTGACGCCGGGCGAAATCGTCGGCCAGGTCATGCTGGCGCGCGATGCGCTGGGCGAATGGCCCAAGGGAGCGATGGACGATCTGGGTGAGGAGAGCGAGAGCGCCTATACGTCCGACGGACGCCTGCTCACCAATATCGTGATGATGGGCATGGGCGAACCGCTCTATAATTTCGACAATGTCCGCGATGCGCTGCGCATCGTGATGGATGGCGACGGGCTTGCCCTGTCGAAGCGCCGGATCACTCTGTCGACCAGCGGCGTGGTGCCGATGATGGCGCGCTGCGGCGAGGAGATCGGCGTCAATCTGGCCGTATCGCTTCACGCGGTCACCAAGGATGTCCGTGATGAGATCGTGCCGATCAACAAGAAATACGGCATCGAGGAATTGCTGCAGGCCTGCGCGGATTATCCCGGCGCGTCGAATGCGCGGCGCATCACGTTCGAATACGTCATGCTGAAGGACAAGAACGATAGCGACGAGGATGCACGCGAGCTCGTCCGCCTGCTGCGCCAGTACGATCTGCCCGCCAAGGTGAACCTGATCCCCTTCAATCCCTGGGGCGGCGCGCCCTACGAATGTTCGACCCCTGAACGCATCAAGTGGTTTTCGAACATCGTCTTCGAAGGCGGCATCAGCGCGCCCGTCCGCACGCCGCGCGGCCGCGACATCGACGCTGCCTGCGGCCAGCTGAAAACCACGGCGGAAAAGAAAAGCCGCGCGCAACGCGATCGCGAGGCGGCGGAAAAAGCGCAGACCGTCGAGGCTTGATCGCATGACCGAAAAGCGGGGCGGGCTGACGATGTGGCGCTATCGCCGTCGCTTCAAGCTCGCCGGCCAGTCCGGCCGCGTCACTCTTCGTTCGCGCACGGACGGGCTATTCAGCACGCTCGAACTCGAAGGGTGGCCGGTCGCCGAGGACTGGACCCCCGCGATCGGGCCCGGCGCGATAAGAAATCACCTGCTGGAAACCACGCTGCCCGATGGATCGGCGTTGGCGGTCGAAGCGGGTTATATCAGCTCGCTCAATATGGGGATCGCGGTCCGCCAGGACGGCCGTCTGGTGCATGAAAGCCACCCCGGACGTGCCATCGCCTATCCGGAAAAATATCGCGAACAGATGGCCGCCTTTACAGACGGGTCGATGAGCGATGCGTTCAAACAGAACGCGACAGGCGGCGCGCATTCCGACATCGATTTCGGCGCGTTCAAACGAAATCGCATCCCGCTCGCCGTCGATATCATCCTGGGACTGCTGTTCTTCGTCATTGCCAAATACACCGACCTGACGACCGCCGCCATCGTCGGGGCGGGTCTCGGTCTGGTGCTGCTCGTCGCGCAGAAGATCACGAAGATCGACCTGCTCGGCGGGCTGGCGCTGTTCGGGATCGCATTGATGCTTGCATCGGCAGGTCTTGCCCTGCTGTTCCAGTCGGACGACGCGGTGAAATACCGCACCACAGTGATCGGCCTGATCAGTGCCGGCCTGTTCCTGGCGGACGGATTGCGCGGCGGAAACGGTCTGGCGATCCGGCTGAGGAACTATCTCCCCTATCGCGGTATCGATGCCGGGCGGCTCGGCATCGGCATGGGACTGATGGGCGCGGTCATGGCCGCCCTCAATCTCCTCGTCGCCCTCTACACCTCGACCGATGTCTGGCTGTTCTATAGCACTTTCGCCGATTTCGTTGTGTCGATGGGTTTGATCCTGCTGGTCTTTCAGTATGCGCAAGGCAAAATCTGGCGCGATGCCTATCCGCCATACCGGCAGCCGGAAATGGCGGAGTGACGATGGGTGGAGGCGATCCCGCCACGCTCGCTTTTTATCAGGCGCAGGCACCGCGCTATACGCTGAGCTTCGGTCAGGCGCCCAGCCGTCATCTCGATCCCTTTCTCGACCGGTTGGAACCGGGGGTCCGCGTGCTCGAACTGGGCTGCGGCGGCGGGCGCGACGGGGCGCGGATCGTCGAACGCGGCTTCGATCTGGACGCGACCGACGGGGTTTCCGCAATGGTGCGAAAGGCGAACGAACGCTTCGACCTCGGCGCGCGGGTGATGCGCTTCGACGAACTGGACGCGGTTTCGGCGTATGATGCGGTATGGGCGCATGCCTGCCTGCTCCATGTTCCGCGCATGAACCTGCACGGCGTGCTCGCCGCGATTCGGACCGCGTTGAAGCCGGGGGGCTGGCATTACGCCAGCTACAAGCTCGGCTCCGGCGAAGGGCGCTGCCTGCTCGGCCGGCTGCATAATTTTCCCGACGCCGCCTGGATCGAAAGCGTCTATCGCGATGCGGGCTTCGTCATCGCCGCCAGCGAGGTGTTTCGCGGCGAAGGCGCCGATGGGACCGTGCGCGATTGGATCGCGCTCACGGTCAAGGTAGAGGATCGCTCATGAGTACCCCTATCCTTACCGCTATCTGTACTGGTCAGCCCAAGCCCTTCCGCGGGGACGAGACCAGCGCGATCGACAAGCATCCGGTCGAAGGCCGGGTCGCGATCGGTCGGCTCGGCGTGGCGGGCGATGCGGTGGCGGATCACAAGCATCATGGCGGGCCCGAAATGGCGGTGCATCAATACCCGCACGATCACTATCCGATGTGGCGTGATGTTCTGGGCGGGCACGAGCTTTTGGAGCGACCCGCAGCGTTCGGGGAAAACATCGTCGCCACCGGATGGACCGAGGACGCGGTTCACATCGGCGATCGGTTTCGCATCGGCACCGCGCTCCTCGAAATCAGCCAGCCGCGCCAGCCCTGCTGGAAGATCGAACACCGCTTCGGTCGCAAGGGAATGATCAAGCAGATCCTCAAGACCCATGCCTGCGGATGGTATTATCGCGTGCTGGAAGAAGGCGAGGCCGCAGCGGGCGACGCGATCGAGCGTGTGGGGCGCGGCCACGAGGAGTGGAGCGTCGCACAGGTCTTCGCTGCGCTGTTCGACCCTGCCGCATCGACCATGCCGGACGATCTGCGCGCTATCGTTGGGCTGGAACGACTCTGCCCGCAATGGCGCGAAAAGGCGCGCGAATTGCTGGAGGTGTGACGTCTCGTCACTAAAATCCTCACGGCCTGTCGCGAATTTTCGAAGACAACGCTGCGTTCACCTGAGGTTGTGGCCGAACTCGCAAACGTCCGCACTGTGATTGACAAGACCGCAGTCGTGAGGACGTGACTATGAAAAAACTCGCTCTGGCTTTTGCCGCTTCGACCATGGCCGTGACTGGCATCGGAACCGCCGCACCGGCGCTCGCCGATCCGCCGTCCTGGGCGCCCGCCCACGGCAAGCGCGCCAAGGATCGCGCCGCTTATTCGCGCTATGACAATTCGCGCTATGACCGCCGAGGCTATTACGTGCAGCCGCAGCGCATCACGCGTTCCGACCGCATGTGGCGCGGCGATGACGGGCGCTATTATTGCAAGCGCGACAATGGCACGACCGGCCTCGTGATCGGCGCGGGCGTAGGCGCGCTGGCCGGACACGAACTGGCGGGCCGTGGCGACCGGACGCTGGGCGCGATCCTGGGCGGCGCGGTCGGCGCGCTGATCGGACGCGAAATCGACCGTGGGAGCCTCAGCTGCCGCTGATCGATTTTCGACATTGCAAGCAAGAGAAAGGCGCGTCGTCCCTCCTCGTTATAGCAGGAGGGAGACGCGCCTTTTCTTTATCCGCCGTCCCGCTATGGTCGCCTGAAGATGGCCGATAGAGACAGACCAAGCATGCTCGTGACCGGCGGCGCCAAACGCATCGGCGCCGCGATCGCCCGCCGCTTCGGCGAGGCCGGCTGGCACGTCGTCATCCATTATGGCCAGTCCGAAGATGCCGCCGAAAAACTCGCTGCCGAGCTGCCCAGTGCCGAGACCGTGACCTGCGATCTCGAAGATGGTGACGCCTCGGTCGCGATGGTCGAAAATCTCGCCGAGCGCTTCAGTGATTGGCGGGTACTGGTGAACTGCGCCAGCGTGTTCGAGCCGGACGATGTGAAGGCGCTCGATCCCGAAACCGGCCGCCGCACCATGCAGATCAACGCCCGCACTCCGACGCGGATGGCGCAGGCCTTTCTCAATCACGCGAAGGCGGCTGGTGGGCGCCGCGCGATCCACGTCCTCGACCAGAAATTGCGCAATCCCAATCCCGATTTCTTCAGCTACACGATGAGCAAGCACGCGCTCGGCTCCACCGTCGCCATGTTGACCAAGGGCCGCGATCTGGCGGGCTGGCGAACGGAGGATCGGATCTACGGCCTGGCGCCCGGCGCGATCTTAGCCAGTCACGATCAGGACGAGGAAGAGACCGAAATCAGCCACCGCCTCAATCTTCTCGGCCGCAAGACGGGGAAGGACGAGATCGCCGATGCTGCCCTCTTCCTGTCCCACGGCTGGCTCGCCAGTGGGCAAACGCTGTTCATCGATAGCGGGCAGCATCTGTGCTATCAGGATCGCGACGTGATCTATCTGGCGCGCGAAAAGGCGGCGTCATGACCAGACCCGCCAAGCGCCACGCACTGACCACTCGCATCTGGCACTGGGGCAACCTCGTCGCCGTGGTGGTCCTCTTCATGTCGGGCCTCACCATTTCGAACGCGCACCGCTATCTCTATTGGGGCGAGTGGGGGTTCGAGGCGAAAGACGCCTGGCTCGCCGTGCCGCGCTTTCCCGACTGGATGACGATCCCCGGATATTACAGCCTCGCGGTGGCGCGCGACTGGCATATACTCGCCGCGTGGCTGTTCGCGCTGACGCTGCTGTTCGGCTGGGTCGCAATGCTCGTGAACCGGCACTTCAAGCGTGACATCGTCACCAATCGCGAAGAATGGCGTCCTGCCAACATCAAGGCCGACATCGCCGCGCATCTCAAGCTCGATTTCGATCACGGCAAGGGCAAGTACAATTTCCTCCAGAAGATCACCTACGGCCTCGTGCTCGGCGTGATCCTGCCGGGAATGGTGCTGACCGGGATCGCAATCAGTCCGGGCATGGAGCCGACATTCGGCTGGATGGTCGATCTGATGGGCGGGCGACAATCGGCGCGCAGTTTCCATTTCATCTTCGCCGCGCTCCTGTTCGGCTTCTTCGTGGTTCACGTCCTGCTGGTGATCCTGTCCGGCCCGATCTGGCAATTGCGCAGCATGATTACAGGCAGGGATACGCGATGAAACGCCGCAACTTCCTCGTCGCGGCGGGCGCGGCATTCCTCGCCGGGTGCAACAAGATCGCGGACAGCGCGCCGGGTGCGAAGCTGCTTTCCGCTGCTGAGAGCTGGCACAAGGCCGCGCATCGCTTCCTGCGTGATCGCGAGGCGCTGGTGCCTGAATATCCGCGCAGCGCGATCAGCCCCTACTTCCGCGGCAATGGTTCGATCGATCCTACGAACGGCGACTATCAGGCACAAGCCGCGGCCGGGTTCGCCGATTGGCGGCTGGAGGTTCGCGGCCTCGTCGAAAACCCGCTCAGCCTGACGCTCGACAATATCCGCCGCCTGCCGCAGCGCACGCAAGTGACGCGCCACGATTGTGTCGAAGGGTGGAGCGCGATCGGCGAGTGGACAGGGCCGCAGCTCTCCCTCCTGCTCGACGCCGCGAAGCTGCGGCCCGAAGCGCGCTATATCGTCTTCCGCTGTGCCGACGAGCTGTCGGGCGCGCGCTATTACGAAAGCGTCGATCTGATCGATGCGTATCACCCCCAGACCATCATCGCCCATCGCCTCAATGGCGAGGCGCTTCCGATCAAGAACGGTGCGCCGCTGCGCATGCGGATCGAGCGGCAATTGGGCTATAAGCACGCCAAATATCTGACCGCGATCGAGGCGGTGGCGAGCCTGGACGATCTCTACGGCGGCAATGGCGGATATTGGGAAGATCGCGGCTATCAATGGTATGCCGGGATCTGAGGCGGAGCTCTGAGGGAAGAGGCGCGGCTTGCATTTAGCTGTGCGCGACCCCACCTTACACCTTCGCAACCAATTGAAAGGACGCGGGAATGGCCGGTGGATGGGCGCGCGATGGCGCGGTGCAGGATCAGATCGACGACACCGTGTCCGATGCGGTCAGCGCCGCGCGTGCGCGCATGCCCAGCGGCGAGAGCGAGCGCTGGTGCGTGGAATGCGGCGAGGAAATCCCCGAAAAGCGCCGCATCGCCCTTGCCGGTGTTAAGCGCTGCGTCGAATGCCAGTCCGGCCAAGATGCCTCGGCCCGCAGCAGCGGCTTCAACCGGCGCGGCAGCAAGGACAGCCAGCTGCGCTGAAGCTGGCGCCCCGGCTTACCGCGCCTATCCGCGCCTTCACCAAAACCATTTTCCCACCTGTACGTCACGGTGCTAGCACCCGCGCGACTCGCGAGAGCCCCGCTCTTCGCATCCCGCAATTCCCGCGCAATCCCACAGGTGCCACCCATGTCCGATATCAAGAAGGTCGTCCTCGCATATTCCGGCGGTCTCGACACGTCCGTGATCGCCAAATGGCTCGAGGTCGAACGCGGACTGGAAGTCGTCACCTTCACTGCCGATCTCGGCCAGGGCGAGGAGATCGAGCCCGCGCGCGAAAAGGCACGGGCGATGGGCATTCCGGACAAGCACATCTTCATCGAGGATCTGCGCGAGGAATTCGTGCGCGATTTCGTCTTCCCGATGATGCGCGCCAATGCCCGCTACGAAGGCGATTACCTGCTCGGCACCAGCATCGCGCGGCCGCTGATCTCCAAGCGTCTGGTCGAAATTGCGCGCGAGACCGGGGCCGATGCGATCGCTCACGGCGCCACCGGCAAGGGCAACGATCAGGTCCGCTTCGAACTCAGCGCCTATGCGCTCGCACCCGACATCAAGGTGATCGCCCCGTGGCGCGAATGGGACCTCACCAGCCGCACCGCGCTGATCGCCTGGGCGGAACAGCACCAGATCCAGGTGCCCAAGGACAAGCGCGGCGAAAGCCCGTTTTCGACCGACGCGAACCTCCTCCACACCTCGTCCGAAGGCAAGGTTCTGGAAGACCCGTGGGAGGAGACCCCCGACTACGTCTATTCGCGCACCGATCATCCCGAGGATGCGCCCGACACGCCCGAATACATCACCATCGATTTCCAAAAGGGCGACGGGACCGCGCTCAACGGCGAGAGCATGAGCCCCGCCGAACTGCTCACCGCGCTGAACGATCTGGGTCGCAGGCACGGGATCGGCCGGCTGGATCTCGTCGAGAACCGCTTCGTCGGCATGAAATCGCGCGGCATGTACGAAACGCCCGGCGGCGAGATCTACGCCCGTGCCCATCGCGGGATCGAACAGATCACCCTCGATCGCGGCGCAGCCCACCTCAAGGACGAGCTGATGCCGCGCTATGCGGAGCTGATCTATAACGGGTTGTGGTTCAGCCCCGAGCGATTGATGCTGCAGGCGGCGATCGATCTCAGCCAGGAAAAGGTCGACGGCACGGTGCGGCTGAAGCTCTACAAGGGGCAGGCGATGGTCGTCGGCCGCAAATCGCCGCACTCGCTCTATTCCGAAGCGCATGTCACGTTCGAGGACGATGCCGGCGCCTACGATCAGAAGGATGCGGAAGGCTTCATCAAGCTCAACGCGCTGCGTTTGCGTCTGCTCGCACAGCGGGACGGGGGGCCTGAAACCGCCTCCTGAGGGGAGCGCAATTGCAGTCCCCGCAATCGATTCGTTCGGAGAAAAAACGCCTCGCGCGGGGCTTGCCGCGCTCGAACCACGACGAAGTGTGGCAAGATCGGGGCAGGTTCCGCTCGCGTAAACGACTCCCGCGTTTCACTCGGCTATCAGGCTGAGCGAAACAACGGAGGACACTTAAATGTCCAAACGCGTATTTCGTTCCTTTGCCTTGGCCGCAATTATCGCCAGCCCCGCCACCGCCGCCACGCCTGCCGAGCGTGTGAGCGAGGCGCATTTCGCCGACACCTTCACCGCGCATGCCGCCCTGCCTCAGATGGCTGCACCGGCGCCGGGCGCGGTCGATCTCGACACGTTCGATCCGCCGATCGAGGAAGCGCCGGTCGCGCGCGTCATCGGTAGCGGCACGGCATCCTATTACGGCGCGAAGTTCCAGGGCCGCCGCACCGCCAGCGGTGAAAAGTTCGACATGCACGCGATGACCGCGGCGCATCGCACCCTGCCCTTCGGCACGCTGGTCGAAGTGACCAATCCACTCAACGGCAAGTCCGTGACCGTCCGCATCAACGATCGCGGGCCCTTCCACGGCAACCGCATCCTCGACGTCAGCCGCGCCGCCGCGACCAAGCTCGGCCTGATCCAGCGTGGCAGCGGGACGGTGGAGCTCGCCCTGCTGGACTGACCGCGGGGTTGACACTTGCGGCACGGTTCCGGCCCGCCGCCTCCCTTTCCTTATCGCCCGCTCCATTCAGCGCCGCCCCATCCGGCGCCGCCCCATCTAGCGCGGCATCGACCAGCGCGTGGCCCGCTTCGGCCGCCCGGTCCCATGCCTCGCCCGCGCGGGCAGAGGCGCTGTCCACCTCTTCTTCGCCCGCATTCCCGGCCCATAGAGCTTCGCCCGCCGCGTGGCGCATCACTTCCTCGCGCGTCGGCGGCAAGGTTCCGAGCGATGCCCGCTCCGCCGTGGAGCGCGCCTCCACCGTCTCCTCCATCAGCGCGTCCGTCTCCTGCCCCAGATGCGCGGCGAGCAGCGCGTCGAACCGCGCCGCGGCGTGGACGGCGCGCGGATTGGCCTCCGCAAACCGGTCGAGCCGCGCCATATGGGCGAGCAGCAGGCGCGCATCGATCCGCCGCCAGGTCGCGACCAGCTCGCCCCGGACCAGCACCGGCTGCGGCACGCCGTCGAGCGCGTAGGACGCCAGCTCGCCCGCCGCATGGGCGCGCGCCTCCACCAGCGCCGCGTCCCACAATTGCGCGAAATCGGGATAGCGCCGCCGCGCGCGATAGGCGGTTTCGCGGCTGACCCCGACCCGCGCCGCACTGGCGCGGACATTGCCGCTGGTGGCCAGCGCATCGAGGAAGCGCGCACGGGCGGGCGCATCGAACTTGGCCGCCGGAGGCGCGCTCGCCGTGGCCCAGCGCGCCGGCACTCCGTCCCCCTCCTCATCCGGCAAAAGCTCGGAAGAGCGCGCTGGATAGGGCGCGCAATATGGATCGGGCGCTTCGAGCGCGTAGGCGAGCGGCGGATCGCCGGGCTGCCATCCGGCGGGAAAGGCGGAGGCACGCGGCCCGCCAGCCCCGGCCCGAAAGCCCGCATCGCGAAAGCCCGCCTCGTATTCCACCTCGCAAAAGGGCCGCGCCTGCTGCGCCGGGTCGAGCGCGGTGGGATGGGAGGGCCGTTCGGCAGGCAATCCGCCATACAATCCACCGGGCCGGGCGGCGGGCAGACCCGGCGCGCCGCCACCATCGCCGGCCGCCTCCCACCCCCGCCCCGCCGGATGCTTCAACCCGCGCGAGAGCCAGTCCTGCGTCGGCACGCCATGCCGGGGCCTGTCCTCTTGGCCGTAGTCCTCCGGTTCGCCCTCGCTGTCGGGGGAGGCGCCGGAGGGAAGCTCCGCAAGCGCGCCCTCCTCCACCTCCGGATAGCGCCAGCGGACGAAGTTCGGATTATCGGGATCGACCTCCTCGTACGGGCCATAGAGCGCTTCCAGGACGAGATCGTCCACCACATCGCCCACATCGGGCACCCCACCCACCGCCGCGACCATCCGCAGATAACGCTGCGCGGCAGCGGGATTGTCGGCGAGAATTTTCGGTATTTCGGGTGTGTCGGCCATGGTTCCATGCTCCGTGTGAGGAAAGGAACCGAGGCAGGTATGCCATTTGGGGGGCTGTAGGACAGGGGTTTTTAAGAACCTATTGCGAACTCCTCTTTCTTGGAGCCGCGTCGGGAGTGATGACAACCTCTTTAATCTAACTCGCAACTCAACTGCGAAACTTCTTTCAGTCGCAAAATTTATGGCAGATGGACCACCCCCCGCTGGATCGTTTGCGCCCCAATCGCCAACGGATGTGGAAATTGACCCTCCGAACCTTGAAACTATTGCCAGTTTAGTGCCTCATAAAAAGGCGAAAAGAGAGGCAATATGTCTAAAAACGATCCACAAGTCTTTATCTGTTTTCAAAAAGACGACGATGGCGAAGTGTCGGCGATGCGCAGCGGGCGGAGCATTAAGCATGCCGAAAAGATATTAGAGGAAGAACCGCCGTATAATGATTCATCTGAAGATGAAATTCCGAATAAAGGAGAATCGGCGAATCAGGATGAAATCGTTTCACATCCAACAAAGCATGATTCGATTGGTGATGTCTGTTATCGACTTCTAAATTCTCTGGATAAAAGTCTTACGCCGTACCACAGCGCGATCGAATTAACGACTCTCTTTCGTTATGGTCTTCAGAAAGCGGGTATAGAAGCGCAAATATATAATACCGTAAAAAACTCTTCGGAACTAGTCAATTCGGGTGAGCTTTTCGAAACTTTCGCCATAAGCCCAAAACTTCACGATAAGCTCACTGAGGGGATGAATAACATTGAGGAGATAGATCAAGGGATGAAAGTTCTCCCCTCCTCTCTCTTACTAAGTATCGTAGCGACATTCGACTCCATAATTGGCGATTTTCTTAAGGATTTAATCACTAGAGACCCTGCCTCTATAGACTTTGGAGATAAGTCTTTCTCCTATCGCGAGCTGTTCAAGACCAAAGAGATCGAAACTCTCAAAAACAATATTATTGACGACGAAGTAAACCGACTACTTCGCGATTCTCATAAAGAGCAAGTGAGATATATTGAGAAGCTCTCTCAAACAGAGATAATCAATCACCACGAGCGCTGGAGAAATTTTTACGAGGTTTTCGAAAGACGAAACCAGTATGCACATGCGAATGGGGTGGCAACAAGAGCTTATTTAGAAAAACTTAAGCGCGAAAAATATCCTTCTGAAGATATCGCTATTGGATCGAGGCTCGAGCTTTCCACTTCTTATCTTCACAAAGCGGTAGATTACCTAATCGAATTCGGAACCTTGCTTTCCTTTGTTATTTGGCGAAAGGGTTCAGATGACCCCAATCCAGCATTTGGAGCGCTTTCCGATGCCTCGTACTTTTACATCACCAAAAAGCGCACCAAATTGGCCGCGTGGCTATTGGACTTCGCGCTTCACAAGCAAAGTCGGAAAGGTGTAGAAGAGATGCGCGTCCGTCAGATGTACGTAAACCTCGCGAACGCGTTGCGAAAAATGGACAAGAAGGAAGATTCCGAGAAGGTCCTTGCTGAACTTGATTGGAGTGCTACAAGTATCGACTTTCGAATATGCATAGCTTCTATACGCGAAGATGTTGAAGAAGTTATCCGACTTTTACCTGCTGCAGCAGCGTCCGAAGATATTTCAATCGATGCCATTCGAAATTGGCCGGTATTTGATTGGGTTCGGTCCAATGATAAATTTCGAGACAAGTTTTTTGAAGTCTTCGGAGAACAATTGATTATAGATTTTGAAAGTTCCTTGCAAGAGATGCCTGATAAACCGAAGCGTGATGTCCCTGAAAGTACGGTTCATTAACGCCTTTGCCCAGCTAGACAATCTTGAGCGTTGTCGCTCCTCGCTCGCCGCCGCGAGGGCAAATTAATATGGACACCAACAATCGCGCCGTAGGTCTCGCCTCCTTCTTGACCACCTTTTCCGGCATAGCCTCAGCCACTCTCGCTTACGCGAAGGCGATCTGTGATGGCCACTTTGGTATTGGCGCTAAGCAATCGCCCATATAAGAGGCTTTCGCCTCAGGGGCCTGCTCGCACATGCCTTAGGAAGTCACCTCTCCACCGCACAATCTTTGGTCGAACAGGTAAACCGCACCGGATAGCATCCGGAGCGGGCACCAGACCACACTCTCACTCCGCCGACTCTGCTTGTCTAGCCAGCATTGGTTTGAGATACCGCCCCGTGAAGCTCGCCTCGGTCGCGGCGACCTCTTCCGGCGTGCCTTCGGCCACGATCTCGCCCCCGCGCACGCCGCCGCCCGGACCCAGGTCCAGCAAATAATCCGCCGTCTTGATGACATCCAGATTGTGCTCGATCACCACCACGGAATTACCCTGGTCCACCAGCCGGTGCAGCACTTCGAGGAGTTTGCGCACATCCTCGAAATGCAGGCCGGTGGTCGGCTCGTCGAGGATGTAGAGCGTCTGTCCGGTGCTGCGGCGGGACAATTCCTTGGCGAGCTTCACCCGCTGCGCCTCGCCCCCCGATAGCGTGGTCGCCTGCTGGCCGACCTTGACGTAGCCGAGGCCCACCTCGTTCAGCATGTGCATTTTATCGCGGATGGGGGGGACGTTTTCGAAGAAGGTTTCCGCATCCTCCACCGTCATGTCGAGCACGTCGGCGATGGAGTGACCCTTGAACTTCACCTCCAGCGTTTCGCGGTTGTAGCGCTTGCCGTCGCATTCCTCGCAGGTGACGTAGACGTCGGGCAGGAAGTGCATCTCGATCTTGATCAGGCCGTCGCCCTGGCACGCCTCGCACCGGCCGCCCTTGACGTTGAAGCTGAAGCGGCCGGGCTTGTAGCCGCGCGCCTGCGCTTCGGGGAGGCCGGCGAACCAGTCGCGGATCTGGGTGAAGGCGCCGGTATAGGTGGCGGGGTTCGATCGCGGAGTGCGGCCGATGGGGGACTGGTCGATCTCGATCACCTTGTCGCAATGGTCGAGCCCGGTGACCTTGTCGTGCGCGCCCGCCACGATGCGCGCGCCGTTCAGCGTGCGCGCGGCGGCGGCGTAGAGCGTGTCGATGGTGAAGCTCGACTTGCCCGAGCCCGATACGCCGGTGACGCAGGTGAAGGTGCCGAGCGGGATCGAGGCGGTGACGTCGTTCAGATTGTTCGCGCGGGCGCCATGGACGGTGATTTGCTTGCCATTGCCCTTGCGGCGTTCCCCGGGCACCGCGATCTCGCGCCGCCCGGTGAGGTAGTCTGCGGTGAGCGATTTCCTGGACTTGAGCACCTGCTTCAGCGTGCCTTCGGCCACCACCTCGCCCCCGCGCACGCCTGCGCCGGGGCCGAGATCGACGACGTAATCCGCGGCGCGGATCGCGTCCTCGTCATGCTCCACCACGATCACCGTGTTGCCGAGATCGCGCAGGCGCTTGAGCGTTTCCAAAAGCCGGTCGTTGTCGCGCTGGTGCAGGCCGATGCTGGGCTCGTCGAGCACGTAGAGCACGCCCGACAGCCCGCTGCCGATCTGCGAGGCGAGGCGGATGCGCTGGCTCTCCCCGCCCGACAGCGTGCCGCTGGTCCGGTCGAGATTGAGGTAATCGAGCCCGACATTGTCGAGGAAGCCCAGCCGCTCGTTGATCTCCTTGAGGATGGCCTTGGCGATCTGCGATTGCTGGTCGTTCAGATGCTCGGGCAGGCCGAGGAACCAGGCCTTTGCGTCGGCGACGCTCATCTTGGTGGGGGTGGCGATGTCGGTGACGCCCGAAGGCCCCGGGATCTTCACCGCCAGCGCCTTTTCGTTGAGCCGCTTGCCATTGCAGGTCTCGCACGGCTGCGCGGTCTGGAATTTGGACAGCTCCTCGCGCATCCAGGCGCTTTCGGTCTGGAGCAGACGGCGGTTCAGATTGCCGATCACGCCTTCGAAGGCCTTCTTGACCGTGTAGCTCTTGCGCCCGTCCTTGAAGGTGAGCGGGATGGCGCGCCCCTTGGTCCCGAACAGAATGATGTCGCGGATTTCCTTGTCGAAATCCTCCCACGGGGTTTCGAGGCTGAACTCATATTCCTTGGCGAGGCTGGCGAGAACCTGCATGTAATAGGGCGATGGCGGGTTGGATTTCGCCCACGGCACCACCGCGCCCTTCTTGAGGGTCAAAGCCTCGTTGGGGACGACCAGCTGGGGATCGAACAATTGCTTCTCGCCGATCCCGTCGCAGGTCGGGCAGGCACCCTGCGGCGCGTTAAAGCTGAACAGGCGCGGCTCGACCTCCTCGATGGTGAAACCGCTGACCGGACAGGCGAATTTTTCGGAAAAGACGATGCGATTGGCGGGCAGGCCAGCGCCCTTCATCGCGCCGCCACCCTCACCTTCATTCTCGCGCCCCGGCACCACGCCATCGGCAAGGTCGACATAGGCCAGCCCGTCGGCGAGGCGCAGGGCCTGTTCGAAACTGTCGGCAAGGCGCGTTTCGATGCCTTCCTTCACCGCCAGGCGATCGACCACGACTTCGACATCGTGCTTGAACTTCTTGTCGAGCGCGGGTGCTTCTTCGATCGGGTACATCTCGCCGTCGATCCGCACGCGGGTGAACCCGGCCTTCTGCCATTCGGCGAGCTCGCGGCGGTATTCACCCTTGCGCCCGCGTACCACCGGGGCGAGCAGATAGAGCCGCGTGCCTTCGGGCAGGGCCATCACGCGATCAACCATGTTCGACACCGTCTGCGCCTCGATCGGGAGGCCGGTGGCGGGCGAATAGGGCACGCCGACACGCGCCCACAACAGGCGCATGTAATCGTAGATCTCGGTCACGGTCGCCACGGTCGAGCGCGGATTGCGGCTCGTCGTCTTCTGTTCGATCGAAATCGCCGGAGACAGCCCGTCGATATGTTCGACATCGGGCTTCTGCATCATTTCGAGGAATTGCCGCGCATAGGCGCTCAGCGATTCCACATAGCGCCGTTGCCCCTCCGCATAGATCGTATCGAAGGCGAGGCTGGACTTGCCCGAGCCCGAAAGCCCGGTGATCACGATCAGCGCATCGCGCGGCAGATCGATGTCCACGCCCTTGAGATTGTGTTCGCGCGCACCGCGCACGGAGATTTTGGTAAGAGCCATGAGTCGGGCGTGTTCCGCAAATGTTCGTTATCGTCAAGGCGAGGCTTAGCGCGCGTCGAGAACCTTAACGGTCGAGCGGCTCGCATCGGTCCCATCTGGGTAGGATCGCGGTGAATTTAAGGGTGTTGCGCAATTTGCGAACGTACCGTTAACCTTTATTGCCCTAGGATCGTCTCGTTTCCGCCAAAAAAGAGCGACCTCGGTCCGGGTGTAAACGAAGAGCAAATCGCGGAGGGAGACCGGGATGGCAGACGAAGCGCAGACTTTGCCGAATGGCACCTCCACCGATCAATCGGTGCCAATCAGCGAGCGCGCGGTCCGGCGTCAGAAACTGAGCCTGGTGCTCGAAATCGAGAAAAAAGCGCAGATCGCCAATGCGGTATGCTGGCTGATGATGGTCTTCGCGGTCTTCCAGCTCGACGATCCGAACGCCTTCGCAATCCCGCTCTTGAGCCGTTTCATCGCCAGCCCGCTTACCCATTTCAGTTTCAAGCGCGCCCGCGCCACTCTGGCGGCGGGCGGCACGGGGTCGGAAGCGATCCGTCCGGTCGCCGTCGCGCTCGTCGTGGGCGGTGCCAGCTGGGCAAGCATGCTCCCTCCCCTGTTCGACGTATCGCTGAACCAGCCTGCGGCGCTGTTGATTTTCGGCGCGCTGGTGGCCGGGATCACGATCATCGTCAGCATGCTGGCCCCGGTCCCGATCCTGGCCTTGACCTTTGCGGTTGGATTTCAGGTGACTGCCACGGCGCTGTTGTTTCTCGACCCGCCGGATAGCCACGATTGGGGCAGCCTGATGGCGATCGACGCGCTGTTCCTGGTCTTTCTCGCTTATGCCTTTGCCGCCACCAATCGCCAGGAAGAAACCGCGCGGACGCTGGTGACGAACCGTATGCTGACGCAGCGCCTGGAAGCATCGCTGCGCGAGGTCGAGCAATTGGCGTATCGCGATCACCTCACCGGCCTTATGAACCGCCGCTCGTTCTTCCGTTTCGCCGAAAAGCTCGATCCCGACCGGACACGACATGTGCTGACGATCGATCTCGACCACTTCAAGGCGATCAACGACACGTTCGGTCATGCGACCGGCGATCTGGTCTTGGAACGGGTGGGTGCGGCCTTGCGCGACGTGGTATCGGGGCTGGACGGCGACGACCATTGCGCGGCGCGGACCGGAGGCGAGGAATTCGTCATGATCCTGGACATCGACGACATGGAACGGACCGCCAGCGTGGCCGAGCAGATCCGCTTCGCGATTGCGGGCCTGTCCGCCGGAATGGCCCATGCCGAGCTTAAGACCTCGGCCTCGATCGGTGTCGGGGAATGGGCAGCCCGCGACGATCTCGACGAAGTCCTCGCGCGCGCCGACAGGGCAACCTATCGCGCCAAGGCGGCGGGCCGCAATCGCGTGGAGCGCGCGGCTGCCTGAGGTGGTCGCCAGGATGGCGAGCTAGAACAGCGTCTGGGGGCGCGGCACGTCCAGCCCGGCCTGCTGCGCGATCATGCCGATCCAATGGCCGACCTGCGCGATCTCCTCTTCGGTGACGGCACTGCGCGAGCGGGCCGCATCCGCCGCTTCCTTCGCGGCGAAATCCTCACCCGATTTCGCGTGGCTGGTAAAGAGCTTGCCGGTGGCGATTGTCTCGGCAGTGCCCTCTTCCATTGCTATTCCCAAATGCTTGGACACGGCGCTGAGCGTGCGTGCCTTCTCCCTGCCGAACACATCGCCATCCAGCACGGCCAGCCGATCGCCGAAACGCTGTTGCTGGAGGGCAAACCAGCGCTGCGCCAGAAACCAGGCGAGCGCCGCCGCCTGAAGATCGGTCATCGCGAATTGTTCGCGCCTGTCCATTCCCAGATCCATGCCGGCATAGGATTGCATTTCGAGATAAAGCAGCCGTCCCCAGCGCCGCCCCATCATGCCCTTGCGGATGACTGCCGCCAGGAAGGATGGCAGCGGATTGGTCATCAGAACCGCGCGCGCTTGCGGCAGAGCGGTCAGTATCGCCGGGATCAGCGCATTGGCATGATTGGTCGGCTTGACCACCACGGCGCTTTCGCCGGGAAAGCTGCGGGCCAGCAGTTTCAGCACCGGCGCGAGCAGCGCCGCGCCCGGCCGGCCCGGTTCCACACCCGCCCCCGCCAGAGCGGCCAGGATATGCGGTTCGTTCAGGCTCGCCATCGCACCCGGTCGATCGAGCGCGCGCGCCAGCAGGGTCGACCGGCAAAAGGCAGTGTGGAAGATGAAATGGATCGGGCCGGTTTCGGGCTGCATTGCCGCGACACGGTCGAGCGCAAGCCATGCCTCGCCTTGCGGACCGCTCGGCTCGCGATCGGCGAGAAACCCCGCATCGCCGAGAGACGATCGTTCCAGTTTGAGGAACTGCATCCGGTTTCGCGTCCAGTCGATCCGGTGCGGGATCCAGCTCGGATCGCGAGCGATTTCGGCGGCTTCGAGGGCGGGATTGCTCATATCGGCCTGCCTAGCGCGGCTGAAACGGCGCGCAAGGGCCGTTTAAAGGCCACTCACCCCCGAAGCGTGGTCGAACAACGGCGAAGCGAGGACCTTCGACCCCTTTCACCCGTTGATCAGGTATACAGGGGGCCTAATGTTCGTGCCGAGTGACGAAACCGTCGCATCAGCCGTTCGTATCCAGGCTCCCGAACTCAGAACGTTTTCGGAGCACCCCAAGCCCATGTCCGCCATTCCCAGCCATAGCGCGCCAGACAGGCAAAAGCCATCGCGCACGCCGTCCGATTCCGCCGATCGGGTCCGCCGGATGCTACAGGATCTCGACATGCCGCTCGACGGTCTGCCGACGAACCGCGTGCCCGAAGCGGACAGGCGTCTCGCCGCCGCGCGGCGCGAACGCGAACGCCGGATCGAACAACAGCAGCGCAACGATCTGTCCCGCGCCCGGCGCGCGGCCAGCAAGGTCTTCGGCGTGAAGCCAAGCAAGTCCTCGCGCAAAGCCGCGACGGCCATGTTGACCGCAGGCGCCGTCGGTCTTGCCGCATTCACCAATCCGTTCGGGCCAAGCCGCCCCTTCGGCGGCACGGCCGATACGCACGAAGTGTTCGAAGACCCGACCCAGTCGCGGCTCGCCGCGCACAAGATCGGGACCAGTGCCGAATTCAAGCGTGCGCTGATCGAAGAAGAGGGCGTGCGGTACATCGTCTATCGCGATGTCGCAGGCTACCCCACGGTCGGCGTCGGTCATCTGATCGATCCCCAGGACGGCTTGCGGGTCGGCGACCGCGTATCGAAGCAGCAGATCCTCGAATTTCTCGAAATCGATCTGGCCGAGGCGGAGCGCCATGTGCGCGAACTCGTCGGAGACCTGCCGCTTTATCAGCACGAATTCGATGCGCTCGTCGATCTCGTCTACAATGTGGGTCCGGGCAATGTCGCCGAAGACGAAAGCCCTCGCCTCAACGCTGCCATTCAGGCGCGTGACTACGATGCGATCGCGGCCGAGCTGAATTACACCCACGCCGCCGGACAAGTCGCGCGCGGTCTGGAGTTCCGGTCCGAGCGCCGGGAAAAGATGTTCAGCGAGGCGTCCTATGAGGATCCGCGCGAGAGCGCCGCCCGCTCCACCGTCTGAGGCAATTCGTGAGCCATCGCCTCTTCGTCGGCATCCGGCCCCCTCCCCCGATCCGCGACATGCTGATCGACCGGATGGAAGCGCTGGATGGCGCGCGCTGGCAGGATGACGACCAATTGCATGTCACTCTGCGCTTCGTCGGCGAAGTCGATGCCCGCCAGGCCGACGATCTCGTCGCTGCGCTGGCGAGCGTTCACGGCGATCCCTTCCCGCTTTCGCTGGCCGGGATCGGGCATTTCGAGCGCAAGGGCCGGGCGCACACGCTCTGGGCCGGTCTCGGCGAGAGCGAGGCGTTGCGACAATTGCAGAGCCGGGTCGAAATGGCCTGCCGCCGAGTCGGGCTTGCTCCCGAAACGCGAAAGTTTGCGCCGCACATCACGATCGCTCGGCTGAACGGTGGCACTGCTCCGGTCGGCCCCTGGATTTCCGAACATGGCGATCTCGCCAGCCAGCCCTGGATCGTCGATGGATTTACTCTGTTCGAAAGTCACCTAAGTGCCGCCGGCGCACTCTACGAACCCGTCAGACGCTATGCGCTGACCCGCTGAAACCCCTACCCTGCGATTGCTACCGTCCCGATGCCGAAATACCTGCCCCTTCTTCTTTCTACCCTCGCCATGGCCTGCTCGCCCGTTCCCGACGGGGAGACTGCCGAACACGCGTTGGCGATGCGCACGCAATCGGGGGGCGGCGCCGATGCATCGCTGCTCGATGCCATGAACGAGGAGCCGGAAGACTGCCTGCTGATGGTCTGGTCGAACCAGCAAAGCCGCGACATCGAATTCGATCGCGCCAACGATCTGGTCGATGGCGGCGCGATCTCCTGTGCGACCAATACCAGCGCCAGCCAGTTCCAGGCCGCAATCGATGCGCTGCGCGCGGCGGCCCGTTCGGGCGACAAGGCGCGCATGCTCGAACAACTGGGCCTGCCGCTGCTCTATATCGACCGCGATGGCGAGCAGGTCGAGCTGGACGACGACCAGATCGACGCGCTGTACGACGAAGTGTTCGACGCCCGCCTGATCGGCGCGATCGAGCGCCTCGATTTGTCCCAGATGACGGTGGTCCCGGAACGCGGCGGCTTCTTCGAGCTGGGATCGATCTGGCTGGTGGTCGACAAGATGGGCGCGCGCCCTCGGCTCGTCACCGTCAATCGCCAGGCGCTGGACGAGGCGGCAGGCGCGGCGCGGCGCAAGGCGCAGGACCGCCAGGGCGAACCCGTCCCCGATTTGTGAACCGCTCCGCTCGTCCACATGCTTGCAATCGCCATCAATCCGCTGTTCAAGCGCGATCAGATACAAACGTAACCATCCTCGCCTCCGCGATCCGCGCCGGGGCGCCCTATTCGAGTTGGAGAGATATGTATGAAGGCCCAGATCCTGGCCACTACCGCCGCAGCAGCCTTGCTGGCCGGTTGCAGCACAACCATGACCGATAGCGCAATGGCCCCGGAGGGCGATGCCGCGCTGGCGAATGCGGACATTCCCGAAGGCACCGGCTATTTCGCTTCCGACAGCACGCTGCCCTTCCTCGCCCCCGATTTCAGCGCGATCTCGGAAGACGATTACATTCCCGCCTTCACGCAGGGCATGGCGATCCAGAAGGCCGAAGTGCAGGCCATCATCGACAATCCCGCGGCGCCGACTTTCGCGAACACCATCGTGGCGCTCGAAAAGTCGGGCCGCATGCTCGACCGCGTCGGCAACGTCTTCTTCGCGCTGACGGGTTCCAACACCACCGATCGCCTGACCGAGATCGAGACCGAGATCAGCCCCAAGCTGACCGCGCACTACGACAGCATCACGCTGAACCCCGCGCTGTTCCAGCGTGTGAAGGCGGTCTACGACAATCGCGCGGCGATGGCGATGACGGTGGAAGACGCCAAGCTGCTCGAAAACACCTATGAAGGCATGGTCCATGCCGGCGCTTTGCTGACCGACGCGCAGCGCGAACAGGTCAAGTCGATCAACTCGCAGCTTTCGACGCTCACCACCGATTTCTCGCAGCGGGCGCGCAACGCCATGGCGGATCAGCCGGTGATTTTCGACACCCGCGCGGAACTGGCCGGCCTCAGCGATGGCGACATCACCGCCGCCGCCAATCTCGCCACGGAAAAGGGCTATGACGGCAAGTTCGCCGTCGCGCTCCAGAACACGACGCAGCAGCCGCTGCTCCCCGCGATGGAAAACCGCGCGGCGCGCGAAAAGCTGTTCAACGCCAGCTATCACCGTGCCGACGGCACCACCGATATCGATACGCGCATGCTGATCGCCCAGATCGCGGAATTGCGCGCGCAGAAGGCGGCCCTGTTCGGCGAGCCCGACTGGGCGAGCTACGCGATGTGGGACCGGATGGCGGAAACGCCCAAGACCGCGCTCGACTTCATGGAACAGATGGTCCCCGCCCTGGCCGCAACGCAGCGGCGCGAGGCGGCGATGCTGAACGCGGCGATCGCGGCCGATGGCGGCGACTACACCGTGAAACCGTGGGACTGGTATCGCTACGCCAACAAGATCAAGGCGGAGCAGTACGATCTCGACGAAGACGCGGTCATGGAATATTTTCAGATCGACAAAGTGCTGGAAGATGGCGTGTTCTACATGGCCAACCAGCTTTACGGCCTGAATTTCGAGCGCCGGACGGACCTGCCGGTCTACCACCCCGACGTGTCGGTCTACACCGTGTTCGACCGGGACGGATCTGAACTCGGCCTGTTCTATTTCGATCCGTATCAGCGCCCCTCCAAGCGCGGCGGTGCATGGATGAGCAATTTCGTGGAACAGAGCGATCTGTGGGGCACCAAGCCGGTGATCTACAATGTGCTCAACATTCCCAAGGCGCCGGAAGGCGAGCCGCAGCTGGTCAGCTTCGATTGGGTGAACACAGCGTTCCACGAATTCGGCCACGCGCTGCACGGCTTCTTCGCCGATCAGCGTTACGAGAGCCTGTCGGGCACCGCCACGGCACGCGATTTCGTGGAATATCCCAGTCAGGTCCATGAAATGTGGGCCACCTGGCCGAGCGTGCTGTCGAACTATGCCAAGCACTACAAGACCGGCGAGACCATCCCTGCCGAAATGATCGAGAAGATCGAAGCGGCATCCAAGTTCAACCAGGGCTACGATTTCGGGGAGACGGTGGAAGCCGCCCTGCTCGACATGAAGTGGAGCGCGCTGACCCCGCAAGAGGCCGCCGCGCTCGACACGCCCGAAAAGGTCGACGCGTTCGAGCGTCGTTCGCTCGAAGAGCTGGGTCTCGAAATCGATCTGGTGCCGCCGCGCTATCGTAGCACCTATTTCAACCACATCTTCAGCGGGCCGACCGGTTATTCAGCGGGCTATTACAGCTATCTGTGGACGGAGATGCTGGATCGCGACAGCCGCAAATGGTTCCGCGAGAATGGCGGGCTGACGCGCGAGAATGGCGATCACTATCGCGACACCGTGCTGAGCCGTGGCGGAACGATGGATTACTTCCAGATGTTCCAGAACTTCGCCGGACGGCAGCCCGACGTCACGCCGATGCTCGAAGCGCGCGGATTGATACCGGGTGACGAGGCGGCGGACAGCGAAGTCGCCGATGACGGCCCCGCCACGGTCGGCGATGCAGGCGGCGCGGGCGGCGACGTCGTGCGCTAAGCCGTCATTAGCGATGCAAACGGGAAAGGGCGGGCTTCTGTCCGCCCTTTTCGTTTGAAAGCGGATGATTTGGACAGAATATTTCGCCACGGTGATCAATTCGACCGACAACTATCGCCGACCGTAATTTTGCGACATCAAATATATAAACTGTTTTAACTTTGCGAATAATTGATTTGGAGCAGACCGCTCCTCCCGGTACCAATCCCATAACGGGTAAAAGCCCGTTTCTTGGGAGAGTACTGATGAGAAAATACCTGCTTGCGGCGGCTGTCATGGCTGGCGTCCCCGTCGCGATCGTGGCGCAAAGCGCGCAGCTCCAGCCCGGTGAAGAACCGACAAAGGCCGTCTCCGTCGCCGATACGGGCGGCAAAAAGATTCCCAACACCTGGATCTGCGTGCTCAAGCCCGGCGCGGCCAGCGGCAATCCCGGCGCGCAGGCGGCCCGGTCCGCCAATGTCGGTGGCGGGCGCGTAACGCACGTCTTCGAAGGTGCCTTCGAAGGATTCACCCTGCGCATTCCCGATCGCGCCATCGCCAAGGTCCAGGCGAACAACCCCAACATCTCCTATTGCGAACAGGATCAGGTGATGGCGATCGCAAGCGAGGGAAAGGCCTCGATCGCAGCGGTTTCGGCGCAGGGCGATACGCTGCCCTGGGGCGTGTCGCGCGTGGGCGGCGGCAGCGGGTCGAACTTCCGGCGGGCCTGGGTAATCGATAGCGGCATCGCCAGCCATCCCGATCTCAATATCGACACCAGCCGTTCGCGCAGCTTCGTCTCCGGCCTCGGCTATACCGACACCAACGGCCACGGAACGCACGTCGCAGGCACCATCGCGGCGCGCGCCAATGGCGGCGGCGTCGTGGGCGTGGCGCCCGGCGCACCGGTCGTCTCGCTGCGCGTCTTCGACGGCAGCGGCAGCGGCTCGAACTCGGCGGTGCTGTCGGCGGTCAATCACGTCTACAATTACGGATCAGCAGGCGATGTCGTGAATATGAGCCTTGGCGGCGGGATCAGCACCACGCTCGACAATGCCGTCCTGCGCGCGTCCAATCGCGGGATCTATTTCGCGCTTGCCGCCGGGAACGAAAGCCAGAATGCGAACAATGTCTCGCCGGGCCGCGTCAATGGCAGCTATATCTGGACGGTATCGGCCTTCGACATCAACGACCGGTTCGCCAGTTTCTCGAACTTCGCGAACCCGCCGATCGACGTGTCGGAGCCGGGTGTCGAGATCGTTTCCACCTATCTCAACGGCAGCTACGCAACCCTTTCGGGAACGTCGATGGCCACGCCGCATCTCGCCGGGCTGATCCTCCAGCGTTCGGTCCGCAATGGTGGGCGCGTGACGGGGGACCGGGACAACAATCCCGACATCATCGGCATCAGATAAGCCGAACCTCCGATAAAAGCGGTCGGGTCTCCCTCGGGGGATCCGGCCGTTTCGCGTCAGCGCCCCGGCTCTCCCTTGCCCCGCCAGGCGAGGGAATTGCGGTTCAGATCGGCAAGGTCTTCTGTCCCGGCGATCGCGCCTTCGCCCAAAGCCATGGCGCGTTCGAGCAGCTCGTCCGATGCGTTGCGATAGGCGGGCGCGGGGATTTCGAGGTCCCATTTATCGCCGACCGCATTGTCCAGCAGGATACGCTGGAAGCAGTGGTCCTCGAAGACCGGCCAGCCGCGCTGGCGAGCGAGGTCCGGCAGGCGATCGCGGGTCAGGGCGAACCAGCGCCGGGCGGTGTTTTCTGATGCCATCACCGCCTAACGCTCGATCGGCGAACGGGTGCCAAGCGCCCGAAAGATCAGGCGGAAAAGGCGAACCGCCCGGCCTCCCCCACCCATTCTCCGCTCACGCCGAAGACGCGGGCGATGGCTTGGGGCGACAGCGCCTCGGCAGGCGGTCCATCCTCGACGATCCTTCCCCGGTCCATCACGATCACCCGGTCGGCATGATTTCGCGCGATCGCAAGATCGTGGAGGACCAGTGCGACGCCGCGCCCCTGCCGCGCCTGCTCCACGAGATGGCGGACGAGCACGCGTTGATGCGAAAGGTCGAGCGCAGCGAGCGGTTCATCGGCGAGGATCCAGTCTGGCTCGCCCGCCAGCACACGCGCCAATAGAACGCGCGCGGCCTCCCCGCCCGACAGGGTCTGCGCGCGGCGGTATGCGAAGCTTTCGAGATCGAGCGCCTTGAGCGCCGCCTCCACGGGCCCCCGCGCGCGGTCGCCATGCGGCATCCGGCCCAGCTCGACCAGGCTGCGCACCGGCACGTCCCAAGCGATCTCCGATGCCTGCGGCAGATAGCCGATCCGCTGTGCGCGTTTTCTGGGAGGCAGGCTTGTGAGCAAGACGTCGTCCATCAGCACTTCGCCCGCATCGGGTGCGAGCAGACCCGCCAGCGCTTCGAGCAAGCTCGACTTGCCCGCCCCGTTCGGCCCGCAGATCGCCGTGATCGTACCGGGTTCGAGCGAGAGCGTGACGCCCGAAAGCCGCCCGTCCAGCGTGAGATCGCGCGCGGCGAGCGTCATCCCATCGCTCCCGGCAAGCCGCGCCGCATGCGCAGCAGCAGCGCAAGGAAGAACGGCGCGCCGAGCAGGCTCAGCGCGATGCCCAGCCTCAGTTCGGTCACCAGCGGGAGGATGCGCACCACGCTGTCCGCTACCAGCACCAGCAGCGCGCCCGCCAGCGCGCTAGGCAACAAGAGCGAGGACGGGCGCCGGTCGGTCAGCGGGCGGACGAGATGCGGCACGATCAGGCCGACGAAGCCGATGATCCCCGCCACTGCCACGCTCGCGCCCACTGTCAGCGCCACGCCGACGATCAGCAGCCATAGCAGCCGGTTGGGATCGACGCCGAGCGAGCGGGCGACGGCGTGTCCCAAGGTCAGCGCGTCGAGCGCCGGTCCGGCTCGCCACAACACCGCGATGCCGAGCGCGACCAAAGGCGCGGCGATCCAGACTTCGCGCCAGCCGCGATCGGTCAGCGCGCCGTTCAGCCACAACACGATCTCGCTCATCGCGAAGGCATTGGGCGCGAGGCTGATGGCCAGCGCAGTGAGCGCTCCGGCAAGGCTCGCGACCATCAACCCTGCCAGCGTAAACAGGGCAATCCCGCCCGTGCGACCCGCGATCAACGCAAGCAAGGCCATCGCGCCGCCTGCGCCCACCAGGGCGAAAGCGGGCAGCAAATAGGGCGAAACGGTATAGCCGAACCACAGCGCCGCCACTGCACCCAAAGCCGCTCCCGGCGCGATGCCAAACAGGCCCGGATCGGCGAGCGGATTGCGCAGATAGCCCTGCATCGCCGCTCCCGATGCGCCCAGCCCTGCGCCGACTACGATGGCAAGCACGCCGCGCGGCAGGCGCAGTTCGGCAAGGATGAGCGCGGCGTTGGGCGTGCTCGCCGGATCGATCCAGACCCGTCCTGCAAGCAGCGAGAGCGGTAGCGCGATGGCGAGCAACGCCGCCAGTATCAGAGTGACGCGCGTCACGACGCGGCGCTCCTGCGCAAGGCGCGCAGTCTCGCCATTGCGCGGGGGATCGTCGGGCCGCCGCAATAAACGAGGTTCGGATCGAGCCGGGCGACGCGCGTTTGCGACAAGGCGGCAAGCGCAGGATGATGTTGCGACCGTTCGCTGCCCGCCACCAGCAGCAATTGAGGCGGATCGGCCAGCACGTTTTCAAGCGGAAGGAAATCGGCCTGGGCAAGTCCGCGCGTGCGCGCGCCGTTGGAAAGTCCCGCGCGCGCCATCAGATCGGTGATCAGCGTCGTCTCGCCCGGGACGATGCCGCCCGATTGCCACAGCACGGTATCGACTGGCGCAGCTTTACTCGGCGCGGCGGATTTTGCGATGCGCGAGACCAGCGCTTCGCCAGCATCGGCATTGCCGGTCAAAGCCGCCAACTGCCGCACCTGCGCCATGCTGTCCTCTACGCTCGCGACGCTGCCGACCGTCTCGACCCTGATACCGAGATCGGTCAGCGCCGCTCGCGTGGCGGGCCCAATGAAGCTGCTCGCGACCACCACGTCCGGATCGAGCGCCAGCACCTCCTCCACCGTGCCACCGGTCGCGCGATAGCGGCGCGCGTCATCGGCCTCCATCGAGCTGGCGCGCGGATCCTTGCTGTAATGCGAGATCGCCAGCAGCTGTCCCGGCGCCGCCACCTCCGCAAGGATCGCGTCGGCGCAGGGGTTCAGGCTGACGATACTGGAGCGATCGCTATTCGCCGGTCCGGGCGTCGGTGCAGGCGCCGAGCATCCGCCCAGCGCCAGCACCGCTCCGGCCAGCCAGCGGATCACATCCGCGTCCTCACTCCGACGAAAGCTCCCCGCCCCGCCTGGGCATAGCCCGCCGCAGTCTGGTAGTTCTCGTCGAACACGTTCTCGACCCGCCCGAACAATTCGACGCCGGTCGTCACCGGTACCGAAGCGCGCAGGTCGAACACCGTGTATCCGTCCAGTTCCACGCTGTTCGACGCGTTGTCGAAACTGTCGCCGACCAGCCGCAGATCGGCGCCGAAGCTCGCACCGAAAGGCGCGGTGTAATCGGCGAAGATCGTCGCGGCATGGCGCGGGCGGCGGGCAAGCTCGTTACCGCTCGCGCGATCTTCGGTATCGATCAGGCTGTAGAGGCCGGAGATGCGCAAGCCTTCCGTCACGATCGCGCTGCCTTCGACCTCGATCCCCTGCGCGCGGGCGCGATCGGTGTTCTCGTAATAGCCGAACGGACGCGAGGCGCAGATCGGCGCGGGGTTCTGGAAGCAGGAGGCGAAGCCGATCAGGTCCTCGCTGTCGCGCCGGAAACCCGTCACTGCGACATAAAGCGGCGCATTCCGATCGCCCAATGCGATGCCGAGATCGTAGCTGGTGCTGCGTTCGGGCTGCAGATCCTCGTTCCCGAAATCGGAGAACAGCTGGAACAGAGTCGGCGCCTTGAAGCCTTCGCCCACGCTGCCCCGGACCCGCCAGCCGCCGCCAAGCGCGTAGCTGATGTCACCGCCGAAGCTCACTTCGCTGCCGAACAATTCGTGATCGTCGAGGCGCGCACCGGCATGCGCGGCCAGCCCGCCCAGCACCCAGCCCGCCTGGAGATAGCCGCCGGTGATCGAAACGTCCGCACCCGCATCGCTGTCGGTCGCATAGCTCGACCAGTATTGTTCGCCCCCGAAGGCCAGCGTCAGGCCGCCGATCGCGCGATATTCGCCGCGCACCTGCAGGCTGTCGGTATGGCCGTCGCTTGCAAAGCTGGGGCCGGTGACGGGATTGTCGTTGCTGCGCTCGGTATCGGACAGGCCGTAGGATCCCCGCAGAGTCAGATCCTGCCCGTAATAGGTCGCGCCGATCGCGCCCGAATATTGCCGCGTGTGCTGGGTGTCGAGCGTATCGCCTAAGGCAAAGGTCGGCGGCGCGAACCCGTCGATCTCGAGGTCGCTTTCGGCATAGCGGGCATTGGCGAACAGCTCGACCGCATTCGTGACGTCGAAAAAGGCGCTGCCTCCGAGGCCGAACTGGTTCACACCGTCCTTCTCGGTGCCGTTCGCGGCCGCCGAAAAACCATCCGTGCGCAATGCCGATCCGGTCAGGCCGACGAAATAGCGATCGCCTTCGAGCCCGCCCGAAACTGCCGAAGTCAGCGTATCGCGCGCACCGTATTCGAGCGAGGTGGACAGGCCGGACGTGCCGCGCGTCGATACGTTCAACACGCCGCCCAGTGCATCCGCACCCCAGATCGTGCTGTTCGCCCCGCGCGTCAGGTCGAGGCCGGACGTGTTGGTCGCCAGCAGCGTGCCGAAATCGAACCCGCCACCGGGCGAAGCCTGATCGGCCACCCGAACCCCGTCGATCAGGACGAGCAATTGCTCGGACGCCGCGCCGCGCACATTGAGGCCGGTGAAGCTGCCGATCGGCCCGTTGCGCACGAAGGTGACGCCGGGCAACCGCGCGAAAACGCGGGTCAGGTCCGCGCCCTGGATTTGCACAAGCTCGTCGCGCCCGATCACGGTCACCGACTGGCCGGTGTTCTCCGGATCGAGCGAGAAGCCCGTGGCGGTCACGGTGATCAGATCGGGGCTCGTCTCCCGCTCTGCGAACACGATTTCGCGGCGCTGTTCGGGCGGCACGGGGGCCGTGCCATCCTGCCCGGCGATGATTTCCGCCAGAGCGTCTTCGCCCGCATCGGGTTGGGGCTGCGACTGCTGGGCCGAAGCCGGGACTGCGGCAAAGGACAGGGAAAAACAGGAAACGGACAGGGAAAACAGAAATTTACGCATGATACCTCCGGAAATGAACGAACGCCGCTCATCACGGAGGGAGCGCCGCGTCCCATCGGGATCGCGCGGCTCTCGCCCGTCTGCCATCGGTACACCCCGCCCGCGGCCGAACGACACGCATGGGCAGGTCTCCTGGCTCCCGGATCGTCGCTTTCCCGCCGCCTTCCCGTGCCTTGCGGCACAGTGGCGTATGGCGGGATCGCTCCCCGGTCACAGTTGCGGGGGCAGCCGGGGCATTGGACCCCGTTCCCTCTTAGGCCGGCGCGAACCGGCAACCCATGACGCTGGCGGCGCCCTTAGGCGCGGCGCGGAGTGCTGGCAAGCGCCGCTGGCATTCCTTCCTGTCCATGCTTACTTCCTGTGCCGCCTGCGCATTAGTGCTAAGGCAAGATTTGCGCTGCTAAGGCGGCGGATCGGTGGATAAGGACATACGCAATCCCATGACCGGGCTCGAAACCGGAAAGCGATCACGGGGCACTTCCGCCCAGGGGCGCAGGCGGGGCCACCTTGGTCGTGGGCGCGGTCGTGCGCGCGGGGGAGCTACGGTGGAACCGGGCTCCAGCGAAGACAAGCCGATCTCGCGCCGCCGGATCGCAGCTGTCAGCGCACTGCTGGTCGCAGTTGCAGTGCCCGCGCTGGCGCAACCGATATCATGGGACGCGCTGGCGAAACGGGCATTCGGGATCGACCGGGGGGCCACCGCGATCACGCCGATGCCGTTCGAGCGTCCCGGATACAGCTTCCCCGGTTCCGCCTTCTACTACCTCGAAGAAGCGCCGCGCCTCGCGCTCGATTTCGACGAATTGCGCGAGACGGGCGACCGGGACGGCACGGTGCAATTCGCCGCCAGCCGCCTGCCCGCCGATGCCAGCGCCGCCGCCCCGCCCGCCTTCCAGTCCGCCGGATCGGGCATCGACAAGGCGCGCGCGCTGCAATGCCTGTCCATGGCGGTCTATTACGAAGCGGCGAGCGAAAGCTATGCGGGCCAGCAGGCGGTGGCCCAGGTGGTCCTCAACCGCGTGGCCCACCCCGCTTATCCGGCAAGCGTGTGCGGTGTCGTGTTCCAGGGTTCGGAGCGGCACACGGGCTGCCAGTTCAGCTTTACATGCGATGGCAGCCTCAAGCGGCGCCCCGCCGCACGGCCCTGGGCGGTGGCGCAATCGGTGGCGCTGGCGGCTCTGTCCGGCCAGGTCTTCGCGCCCGTCGGCACGGCGACCCATTACCACACCCATGCGGTCAATCCCTATTGGGCGAGCAGCCTCGACATGATCGGATCGATCGGGGCGCACCGCTTCTATCGCTGGAAGGGGCGCGAGGGTCTCGCCGATGCGTTCTCGATGAGCTATCGCGGCGGCGAACCGCTTGCCGCGCCGAAACCGCGCCTTGCGGGCGATCCCGATCCGATGGTCCCGAGCGAACTGGATCGCGAGCTGGCGGGGTCTCCGCCGGCCACGCCGCCTACGGTCGCCGGACGCACCCTGTCCGAACCGCCCTCCCCCGCCGAAGCCTTTGCTCCGCCGCGCGGGGCCGGGCCGGTCGAAACCGAGCAGCCGAAAGTGGACGACAATCTGCCCAGTGGTGGCACAGTGAAGCCCGAATATGCGCGCAGCGGCCAGTGGATCCGCAAGCCCGGCAGCTGACCGGGAATTTTCCCCGATCGCAGTGGTTTACGCCTTGGAAACCCTGCCACGGAACGGATGATTAGCGCTCCTGTCCCCATACGCGGCGAGCCCCAAAGGGAGGTCGCACATCCAAATATCCAATCCTTTCGCCGCCGCACGTTTCAACTGCCGATCGCCGCTGTTGCGCCCTTGCGCCTCCGGCTCTCGCCGGAGAGCGGCCAACGATAACGGTTCGGCCTCTCCCGAACCGGACGCGCGCTCGGACCGACTGCTGGCGGCGGCCCTCCACTGTTTGTCGGAGCATGGCCTGCGCGCTGCCCGGGAAGCCTCCGACCGAGCAGAGCATGCGTTCCGCAATGGCGACCGCACCAGCTGCGACTGGTGGCTCGGCATCTGCCGGATGCTCGACCGGCGGCTGGCGACCGACCTGGCGCACAGGCTCGAAGCGCGTTCTGCCGGGTAGTCCTCACTGGACGGGAACCGCTCGCGAGCCTCCGCGTAGAAATAGCGCTGCCGTAGCGGCGCGCTCATCCCCGAGCATAAATCAGAGCCTTTATTGCGATTGCGAACCAATCGCAAAGATAGTTCTGAGGCACAGATCGTTAGCGGTTGCAATCGCCGTTTCCACGGCCTAGGTCGCAGGGCGAATTGCCGAGCGCGATGCCTTTGCGGGATGCGGGGTTGCGCCGGTTCGATCGACCGCTCCGGCAAGCATGCTGGATGATCGATCGAAGGCAGGCCGGTCCCGCGTTTTTAAAGGACGGACATAGATGGCCCGCAAGAAGATCGCCCTTATCGGTTCCGGCATGATCGGCGGCACGCTCGCCCATTTGGCCGCGAAGAAGGAAATGGGCGATATCGTCCTGTTCGACATCGCCGAAGGCATGCCGCAGGGCAAGGCGCTCGACCTCAGCCAGTGCGGCCCGGTCGAAGGCTTCGACGCCAAGATCACCGGCACGAACGACTATGCCGACATCGCCGGCGCCGACGTCGTGATCGTAACCGCCGGTGTGCCGCGCAAGCCCGGCATGAGCCGTGACGATCTGCTCGGCATCAATCTGAAAGTGATGAAGGCCGTCGGCGAAGGCATCAAGAACAACTGCCCCGACGCTTTCGTGATCTGCATCACCAACCCGCTCGACGCGATGGTCTGGGCGCTGCGCGAATTCAGCGGCCTGCCGCACAACAAGGTCGTCGGCATGGCCGGCGTGCTCGACAGCGCGCGCTTCGCCACCTTCCTCGCTTGGGAATTCGACGTGTCGGTGAAGGACGTGAACGCCTTCGTCCTCGGCGGCCACGGCGACACCATGGTGCCCGTCACCAGCTACACCACGATCAACGGCATTCCGGTTAAGGACTTCGCCAAGATCAAAGGCGTCTCGGAAAGCCGCATCGACGAGATCGTCGATCGCACTCGCAAGGGCGGCGGCGAGATCGTCGGCCTGCTCGGCAACGGTTCCGCCTATTACGCCCCGGCCACCAGCGCGATCGCCATGGCCGAAGCCTATCTGGGCGATCAGAAGCGCATTCTGCCCTGCGCCAGCTATGTCGAAGGCAAATACGGCCTCGACGGCCTTTATGTCGGCGTGCCAACCATGATCGGCGCAGGCGGCACCGAGGACGTGATCGAGATCGAGCTTTCGGACGAAGAGAAGTCCAACCTCAAGGTCAGCACCGACGCGGTCGAGGAATTGCTCGAAGCCTGCAAGGGCCTGGACGAGAGCCTGAAGTAACCACTCGCAAGATTATCCGTCGCCCCAGCGCAAGCTGGGGCCTCGTGCCGGAGGGCGCGACCTAGCAGAGGGAGATCCCAGCATTTGCTGGGATGACGAAAGGACCAACGATGAGCATCCTCGTAGACAAGAACACCAAGGTCATTACTCAGGGGATGACCGGAAACACCGGCACCTTCCACACGCAGCAGGCGCTCGATTACGGGACGCAGATGGTTGCGGGCGTGACGCCCGGTAAGGGCGGCACCGACCATATCGGCCTGCCGCAGTTCAACACCGTCAAGGAAGCCAAGGCCGAAACCGGCGCGACCGCATCGTGCATCTACGTGCCGCCGCCCTTCGCCGCCGACGCGATCCTCGAGGCGATCGACGCCGAGATGGACCTGATCGTCGCGATTACCGAAGGCATTCCCGTGCTCGACATGGTGAAGGTGAAGGCAGCCCTCACGGGTTCCAAGTCGCGCCTGATCGGCCCGAACTGCCCCGGCGTCCTCACGCCCGGCGAATGCAAGATCGGCATCATGCCCGGCTCGATCTTTCAGAAGGGCAGCGTCGGCGTGGTTTCGCGTTCCGGCACCCTGACCTACGAAGCCGTGCACCAGACCACGATGGTCGGCTTGGGTCAGACCACTGCGGTCGGCATCGGCGGCGACCCGGTCAACGGCACGAACTTCATCGACGTGCTCGATCTCTTCCTCGACGACGACGACACCAAGTCGATCATCATGATCGGCGAGATCGGCGGCAGCGCGGAAGAAGAAGCCGCTGCCTTCATCAAGGAACAACGCGCCAAGGGCCGTTACAAGCCGATGGTCGGCTTCATCGCGGGCCGCACGGCGCCTCCGGGCCGCCGCATGGGCCATGCCGGTGCTATCGTTTCGGGCGGCCAGGGCGGCGCGGACGACAAGATCGCGGCGATGGAAGATGCGGGTATCCGCGTCAGTCCCTCGCCTAGCGAGCTCGGCACCACGCTCGACGCGATGTTAAAAGAGCTGGCGTAAGCGCGACTGAACCATAACCGGCGGTTCGGGGGGACCGTCTACTCCACCCGGGCATTGGTGGTGTGAGAGGCGAGTGACAATGGGTAACGAGAACCAGTCCTTCATCCCCGAACTGAGCGATCAGGAAGGGCCGCAACCCGGACCGAGCTGGGCCAATCCGAACTGGCTGTCCGAAGTGGCCGACAGCGGTGCGGATCTGGTCCAGGCGCTCGATCCCACGCAGATGAAGCTCGCGGTCCAGCAGGCCGCGAAAGCGGCGGGCAAGCCGGTGGACGACAAGGCGCTCGAAAAGGCGTCGGACGATTCCAACCGCGCCATGATGCTCGTGCGCAGCTTCCGTGTGCGTGGGCATCTGGCCGCCAATCTCGATCCGCTCGGCCTTTCGCATCGCGAATTGCCGGACGATTTGACGCTCGCCTGGCACGGGTTCGAAGGGCAGGAAGATCTCGAAGTCTTCGTCGGCGGCGTGCTCGGCTTCGGCTGGGTCACCGTGGGCGATCTCTATGATCGGCTGCGTGAAGTCTATTGCGGCGATGTCGGCCTCGAATACATGCACATCGCCGATGTGGAGGAGCGCCGCTTTCTCCAAGACCGCATCGAATCCCCCGGCGAAACGATCCAGTTCACCGACGAAGGCAAGCGCGCCATCCTGGCCGCCGTGATCCGCGGCGAGGAGTTCGAGAAGTTCCTCGCCAAGAAATATGTCGGGACCAAGCGTTTCGGGCTCGATGGCGGGGAATCGATGATTCCGGCATTGGAAGCCGTCATCAAATATGGCGGCCAGTCGGGCGTGCGCGAGATCATTTACGGCATGGCGCATCGCGGCCGGCTGAACGTGCTCGCGAACGTGATGGCCAAGCCTTACAAGGTCATCTTCCACGAATTTTCGGGCGGAAGCGCCAATCCCGACGATGTCGGCGGTTCAGGCGATGTGAAATACCACCTCGGCACCAGCACCGATCGTGAATTCGACGGAATTTCGGTGCACATGTCGCTGGTCCCCAACCCTTCCCATCTCGAAGCGGTCAATCCGGTCGTGCTCGGCAAGGCGCGCGCGCAGCAGGCCATTCGCGACGATTTGAAGAAGCACGAGCAGGTCCTGCCCGTGCTGATCCACGGCGATGCCGCCTTTGCGGGCCAGGGCATCGTGTGGGAATGCTTCGGCCTGTCGGGTGTGCGCGGCTACAATACCGGCGGCTGCATCCACTTCATCATTAACAACCAGATCGGCTTCACGACCAGCCCCCAATTCGCGCGGTCGAGCCCCTATCCCTCGGACGTCGCCAAGGGCGTCCAGGCGCCGATCCTGCACGTCAATGGCGACGATCCCGAAGCGGTGACTTTCGCCTGCAAGCTGGCGATCGAATACCGCCACACTTTCGGACGCGATATCGTGATCGACATGTGGTGCTATCGCCGCTTCGGCCACAACGAGGGCGACGAGCCGAGTTTCACCCAGCCGCTGATGTACAAGGAAATCCGCCAGCATCCCAAGGTCAGCGAGCTCTACAGCACGCGCCTCAAGGACGAAGGCGTGATCGACAGCGGCTACGCCGACGAGCTCCGGGGCGAGTTCACCGACCGGCTGGAAGACGATTTCGCCACCGCCAAGGATTACGAGCCCAACGAGGCGGACTGGTTCGGCGGACGCTGGGCGGGTCTCAACAAGCCGGCCGATCCCGAAACGGCGCGCCGCAATGTCGAGACCGCGATCGAGAAGAAGCTGTTCGACAGTCTCGGCCGCACGCTCACCGCGGTGCCTGACGATCTGACGATCCACAAGACTCTGGGCCGCGTCCTCAAGGCCAAGGAGGAGATGTTCTCCAGCGGCGAAGGGTTCGACTGGGCCACCGCCGAAGCGCTCGCTTTCGGCAGCCTCGTCACCGAAGGATATGGCGTGCGCCTGTCGGGCCAGGATTCGGGGCGCGGCACGTTCAGCCAGCGGCATGCCATCTGGGTCGATCAGGAAAACGAGGAGAAATACGTTCCCCTCGCCACGCTGCCGCACGGCAAGTTCGAAGTCTATGACAGCATCCTGTCCGAATACGGCGTGCTCGGCTTCGAATACGGCTTCGCCATGGCGGATCCCAAGACCCTGACGATGTGGGAAGCGCAGTTCGGCGATTTCGCCAATGGCGCGCAGATCATGATCGATCAGTTCATCGCCAGCGGCGAGGTCAAGTGGCTGCGCGCCAACGGCCTCGTGATGCTGTTGCCGCACGGTTATGAAGGACAGGGGCCGGAACACAGCTCCGCGCGTCTCGAACGCTTCCTGCAGCTGTGCGCGAACGACAATATCCAGGTCTGCAACATCACCAGCCCGGCGAATTACTTCCATGTGCTGCGTCGCCAGATGCTGCGATCGTTCCGCAAGCCGCTCGTCATCATGACGCCCAAGAGCCTGCTGCGCCATCCGCTCGCCAAGAGCGAAGCGCGCGAATTCACCGGCGAGACGCATTTCATGCGGATCAAGTCCGACATGACCGAAATCGCGGACGAGAAGGTCAAGCGCCTCGTCCTGTGTTCGGGCAAGGTCGCCTACGATCTGATGCAGAAGCGCGACGAAGAAGGCCTCGAAGACGTCTCGATCGTTCGGATCGAGCAGCTCTATCCCTTCCCCGGCGAACCGCTGGCGACCCGCCTCGGCCGGATGCCAAACCTCGAAGAGGTGATCTGGTGCCAGGAAGAGCCGAAGAACAACGGCGCCTGGTTCTTCGTCGATCGCCTGATCGAAGACGCGCTGACCGCGTCCGGCCATCAGGGCAAGCGCCCGATCTATGCCGGGCGCGAAGTCGCCGCATCGCCTGCCACGGGCCTCGCCAAGAGGCACGAGGAACAGCAGCGCTGCCTCGTCTCGATGGCATTGGGCCTCAACGATGGCGGCGCCGCGCTTCGCGACAAATCTCAAGACACTTCCAGCAACAAGGCCTGAGGACCGATACGCATGTCCAAGGAAATCACTGTCCCCACCCTGGGTGAATCGGTCACCGAAGGCACGATCGGCGAATGGCTGAAGAAGCCCGGCGACGCGGTCGCGGTCGATGAACCGATCGCCAGCCTCGAGACCGATAAGGTCGCGGTCGAGGTGCCTTCCCCCGTCGCGGGTGTGATGGGCGAATTGAAGGCCGAAGTCGGCGAGACGGTCGAAGTCGGCGCGGTAATCGCGGTCATCGAAGAAGGGGGCGCGCCCGCCGCCAAGGGCGAGGAAGCGGGTCGCGCGAAGGAAGATCGCGAGGAAGGCCAGCAGGAACGCTCCGGTGACACACCGAAGACGCAGGCGAAGGATGCGCCTTCGGATGCGGTCAAGGCGCTGAACCCGGCAGTGCGCCGCGCCGTGCTCGAACACGGGCTCGATCCGTCGACCATCAAGGGCACGGGTCGCGATGGCCGCCTGACCAAGGAAGACGTCGAAGCAGCGGCGAAGGCCAAGAAGAGCGGATCGGACACGATTGCCGACGCCGCGCCAGCGCAGGCCGCGACCTCTTCGGCTCCCGCTTCCGGCGAACGCAAGGAAGAGCGGGTCAAGATGACCCGGATGCGCCAGACGATCGCGAAGCGGCTCAAGGGCGCGCAGGACAATGCCGCGCTGCTCACCACTTTCAACGATTGCGACATGAGCGCGGTCATCGAAGCGCGCGAGAAGTACAAGGACCTCTTCGCCAAGAAGCACGATATCAAGCTCGGCTTCATGGGCTTCTTCGCCAAGGCGGCCTGCCTGGCCTTGAAGGATGTGCCCGCCGCCAACGCCTATATCGAGGGCGACGAGATCGTCTATCACGATTACGTCGATATCTCGGTGGCGGTCAGCGCGCCCAACGGCCTGGTCGTCCCGGTCATCCGCGATGCGCAGGACAAGGGCTTCGCACGCATCGAGAAGGACATCGCGGACTTCGGAAAGCGCGCCAAGGACGGCACGCTCACGATGGACGACATGAAGGGCGGCACCTTCACCATCTCGAATGGCGGCGTGTTCGGATCGCTGATGTCGACGCCTATCATCAACCCGCCGCAGAGCGCCGTGCTGGGCCTGCACCGGATCGAGGACCGTCCGGTCGTCGTGAATGGCGAGATCGTGATCCGCCCGATGATGTATCTCGCGCTCAGCTACGATCACCGCCTGATCGACGGGCGCGAGGCCGTGACCGCGCTCAAGATCATCAAGGAAGCGATCGAGGATCCGACCCGGATGCTCATCGACCTGTGATATCCATGGCCGGTAATCGCATTCTCTCCAGGCTCGGCCTCCTTGCCCTGCCCCTCGCTCTCGCTGCCTGCGGCGAGGCGGGCGTCGGCGCAGGCGAGTCCGGGACGGAAGGCAGCGGCGGCCTGACCGCACAGTTGAAGGCGCGTTGCGTCGAGCAGGTCGAAGGCATGGGCGCGGGCGATTACACCGCGGTCAGCGAGCAGATCTGCGACTGCGCCAGCCGCCGCGCGCAATCCGAATTGAGCGTGGTCGATCTCGCCCAGGGCGACACCAGCGCGCTCGAAACCATCATGACGCAATGCGCCGACGAGGCACTCGGTATCGGCGCCACCACGACTAACGAGGCAGACATCTGATGAGCGATACCCAATACGATTACGACGTTCTCGTCATCGGAGCGGGCCCGGGCGGATATGTCGCCGCGATCCGCGCCGCGCAATTGGGCCTCAAGACCGCGTGTGCGGAAAGCCGCGAGACGCTGGGCGGCACCTGCCTCAATGTCGGCTGCATCCCGTCGAAGGCGATGCTGCACGCAAGCGAATTCTTCGACGCCGCCGCGAATGGCGCGATGGCCGATATGGGCATCGAAGTCAGCCCCAAGCTCGACCTCGAAAAGATGCACGGCCAGCGCCGCGACGCGGTGAAGGGCCTGACCGGCGGAATCGAATTCCTGTTCAAGAAGAACAAGGTCGACTGGAAGAAGGGCCGCGCCACCTTCCAGGACGCGCACACTGTCAAAGTCGGCGAAGAGACCGTCACGGCGAAGGACGTGATCATCGCCACCGGCTCCTCGGTAACGCCACTCCCCGGCGTGGAGATCGATAACGACAAGGGTGTCGTGGTCGACAGCACCGGGGCGCTGGAGCTTCAGAAGGTCCCGCAGACGATGGTCGTCATCGGCGGCGGCGTGATCGGGCTCGAAATGGGGTCGGTCTGGAACCGCCTGGGTGCCGAAGTCGTGGTCGTGGAATTTCTCGACCAGCTGCTCCCCGGCATGGACGGCGAAGTCCGCAAGGAAGCGGGCAAGATCTTCAAGAAGCAGGGCATGGAACTGCGCCTCTCGACCAAGGTTACCGGCGTCGAGGTAAAGGGCGACAAGGCCGTGCTGACGCTGGAGCCTGCCGCTGGCGGCGATAGCGAGACGCTGGAAGCCGATTGCGTGCTCGTTTCGATCGGGCGGCGTCCCAATACGGACGGGCTCGGCCTCGAAAACATCGGCATCGAAACCAACAAGCGCGGCCAGATCGAAGTCGATCACGATTTCCGCACGCCGGTCGACGGCGTATGGGCCATCGGCGATGTGGCGCCCGGCCCGATGCTCGCCCACAAGGCCGAGGATGAAGGCATTGCCTGTGCGGAGAACATTGCGGGCCATACGGGTATCGTGAATCACGATCTCATCCCCGGCGTGGTTTACACCCTGCCCGAATTCGCCGGTGTCGGCCTGACATCGGAAGAAGCGATCGAGCAGGCGGGTGGCGACAAGTCCAAGGTCAAGATCGGCAAATTCCCGATGATGGCCAACAGCCGCGCCAAGACCAATCACGAACCCGACGGCTTCGTGAAGGTCATCGCCGATGCGGAAACCGACCGCGTGCTGGGCGTGTGGGCGATCGCCACCGTTGCCGGTACGATGATCGCACAGGCGACGCAGGCGATGGAATTTGGCGCCACCAGCGAAGACATTGCCTATACCTGTCACGCGCACCCGACCCATTCGGAAGCGATGAAGGAAGCGGCGATGGCTGTGCAGGGCAAGCCCATCCACATCTGATCGGTCCAGACGCATGCGTTGCAGCGAATTGCTGCAACACATGCGGTTTTCGTCCGCGCTACCGTCTCCGTCCTAAGGGATACGGCGCAGTGCCGCTGCTCGGGTTCGGGCTTGCGTTCGCGGCTCTGGCCCGCTTTGGGCCGCGCGTGAAACAGAAGGGAATCGCGTCATGAGACGTCTCGCCCGTTGGCATATCTGGCTCGGCTGGCTGATCGGCCTGCCACTCGTCATGTGGACCGTAACCGGCCTCGTCATGGTCGCGCGCCCGATCGAGACCGTGCGCGGCGCCCATTTGCGCGCGGATACGTCCCAGATCGACAAGACCCTGCCCGCGCAGTTCGCGCTCCCCGCAACGCTCGACCTGAGCGGACGCACGATCGAGCGGATCGAGATCGCCGCGCCCGACGGCGTTCCCCTCGTATGGGCGACGCAGGCCGACGGCAGCGTCCAGCGCTACGATGCGCGGACCGGGCGCGCCCTGCCCCGCCTTTCCATGCGCGAGGCACAGGGCATCGCGGTTGCGGGCACCACGATTTCCGGCGTTCAAGCCGGATCTCCGCCCCCGGCACGCTTCTTCGAAGCCGATGACGTACCCTTCGATTTCCGCCGCCCCATGCCGGTGTGGCAGGTGGCGATGCCGGACGGGACGCACGTCTATGTCGGCGCCGACACGGCCCGGATCGAAGCAGTGCGGACGCGCTGGTGGCGGCTGTTCGATTTCGTCTGGGGCCTCCACATCATGGATCTGGAGACGCGCGAGGATACCAGCCATCCCATCCTGATCCTGTTCGCCGCGCTCGGCGCGATCGGATCGGTCATCGGCTGCGTGCTGCTGTTCAGGCGGCGCAAGGCGCGAATCAAGGTTCCGCGCGGCTGACACCATGGACCAAATTATCCTCACGCCGCTGCTCGACTGGCTCGACATAGCCGGTGTCGCGATCTTCGCGCTCACCGGCGCGCTAGTCGCTGCCAAGGAGAAGCAGACCTTCGTCACCATGGCGTTCTTCGCGCTCGTCACCGGCGTGGGCGGCGGGACGGTGCGCGACCTTCTGATCGGGGCCCCGGTGTTCTGGATCGACCATCCGCTGGTGGCGTCCGCCTGTCTCGCCACGGCTCTGCTGACATGGTTCACACCCACGCGCTGGTGGGAGGGACGCCTGCTCGACCTTGCCGACGGATTGGGATTGACCGCCTATGCCGTGCTCGGGGCCGCCAAGGCGATGAGCTATGGCGTCCCGCCGATCCCGGCGGTGCTGATGGGCGTGGTGACGGGGACGGTCGGCGGCATCATCCGCGACGTAATCGCAGGCCGCCCGTCGATCATCATGCGGCCCGAACTTTACGTTACGGCAGCCGCCCTGTCGGCGACGCTGGCCGTGATCGGCGAGATGCTGAACCTGCCGCGCGTGCCGGTGTGGATCATTGCAAGCGCGGCCGGCTATGCCCTTCGCGCGGCGGCGATCCAGTGGCAGCTGGCCCTGCCCGCCTATCGCGATCGCGGCGAGGAATAGGCGGCGCGCCGCAAAGGCGCGAAAGCGTCAGTCGCCGTAATCGGGGTCGCCCGGCAGCGGACCGCCGGGATAGGACGGAACCGGGCCGTCGGGCGGCGGGCTCTGCAAGACGGGATCGGCATTCGATACGACGGCATAGCCCCCGCGCGCCTCGATATCGGCCCGCGCGGCACGATAGCGATCATCGTCCAACTGATTGTCCGGCCCGGAATAGGCGCGCGCTTCGTATCCGGTGGCTTCATAGCCGGTTCCGTAGGGTCTCGCGCTCGCGCCGTAGTCCACGGCATCGATCCGCCCATCCGCGCCGATCGAGCAGGTGAAGCCCTGCCCGTCGAACAGGCGACCGCTTACCGTCCAGCCTGCTGCGGTACGATCCACGCTGTCGACCGCTTCCACCCGCGCATCGCGTTCGATGGCGGATACGCACATAGATGCGGCGCGGTCGATCCCAGTCACGTCCGGATCGCGATAGGGATAGTCGCGATCCCGATTGTCGCGGTAATCGCGATTGCGATAGCGCTCGTTGCGGTTGGAATCCTTTACCGCATTGGCGACTGCGGCGATCCCGCCGAGGATCAGCACACCGGCAATCACGTCGCCCGCATCCACGCGATTGCGGCGATGGCGATAGCGGTAGGGATCGTAATAACGCCCGTAATAGGCCGTGCTCTCCGCATCAGGGGACCAGCTGGCGGAGGCGGCGACGGCGGATGAACCGAACGCGGGCGCCATGTCCGCCGCGCTAGCCGGACTGGCGGAAAGCGAAAGCGCGGCGATCAGCGCCGCACCGCAAGCTGTCTTCGATTTCATCATCATGCCGTTGCCCTAACCTCTTCGCGCCCCACAGCGCGCAGTTCGAAATGGAAATGCTTGCGCGAATGGGCGGTTCGGGCTGGATAATGCCTGAACCGCCTCGTTCGCGCCATAGGTGCCAAGTCCGCGCCGGATCAACGCAGTCCGCGAATGCCGCTATAGTCGATATCGACCACCCGACCGCGCGAGACGTCGCATTTGAACTTGCCTTCGTCACCACGACGATAATTGCGACGGTCGTAACGATCATAGCGACCGTAGCCACGCTGCCCATCGACGACCAGACGGCCCTTAACCTCGTAACCGTACCGTTCGCGATCGACATCGCGGATCCCGGTCACATTGGCGTAGCGATAGCCATAGCGGCGCACATCGCGCTGGACGGCGGCGGCGCAAAGCTGAACTGCGCGCTGGCCGTTGTCATACCCGCGATTGTAACGGCGGTCGTACCGGTCGTCATACTGGCGATCATAATCGTAGCCATAGCCGCGCGTGCGATAGCGATCGTCGTAACGATCCTTCTTGGCGGCCGAAGCGACGGCGGCGATCCCACCGATGATGAGAGCACCCGCGATGACGTCGCCCGCATCGATGCCGCGATCGCGCTCGCGATACTGGGCGGCGGCGGGGGTGGCGGCGGTCAGGGCCATCGCACCGGCGACGGCGCTGCCGACCAGGGCTTTGGTAACGGTCTGCATCGGGGAGCTCCTCATGCTCGGCCGCTGCACAACTGCCTCGGCTTCACATGAGGTTCTAGGCGACCGGCCGTGAGGCGAGCCTGAATTTCGCTGTCAGCCAAAGTTCAGCTAAAACGCGATGTTTCTGAACGATCGAGGAGGAAGGGCCGAACCCTCCCTCCTCGACATCACTCAGTTCGCCGGGGGCACTTCGAGACCGGTGTGATAGGCGAGGAAGGCGAGAATATCGCCATATTCGTCGATCACCTTGTCGGTCGGCTTGCCCGAACCGTGGCCCGCGCGGGTTTCGATACGGATCAGATGCGGTTCGTCGCCAGCGTCGGCGGCCTGCAGGGCAGCGGTGTATTTGAAACTGTGCCCCGGCACCACGCGGTCGTCCGTATCGGCGGTCGTCACGAGCATCGCCGGATAATCCACGCCGGAACGGATGTTGTGATAGGGCGAATAGGCACGCAGCACGGCGAAATCGTCCTCGCGATCGGGATAGCCGTAATCGTCGACCCAGTACCGGCCCGCCGTCCAGCGATCGAAGCGCAGCATGTCCATCACGCCGACCGCCGCATTGGCGGCGTCGACCAGATCGGGACGCTGATTGGTCACCGCGCCGACGAGCAGTCCGCCATTGGAACCACCCTGGATCGCGAGCCCCTCGGGCGTCGTATACCCCTCCGCCTTCAGATACTCACCCGCCGCAATGAAGTCGTCGAACACGTTTTGCTTGTTGGCGAGACGTCCGGCATCGTGCCATTCCTTGCCGTATTCACCCCCGCCACGGATATTGGCGAGCGCGAAAGTGCCGCCCGCCTTCAGCCATGCAAGGCGCGTGGCGGCGAAGCTCGGCGTCAGCGAGATATTGAACCCGCCATAGCCGTAAAGCAGCGTCGGCGCGGGGCCGGTCGAGTCCTTGCCCCGCACGATGAACATCGGGACGCGCGTTCCATCCTTTGAGGAATAGAACACCTGCTCCACCCGGTAATCGTCGGGCGAGAAGGCGACTTCGGGCTCGGCGAAGACCTGAGTCTCACCGCTGTCCACGTCGAGGCGATAGATCGCGCCGGGCTGATTGAAGCTGGTGAAGCTGTAGAAGGTTTCGCTGTCGCCCGGCTCCCCGCCAAAGCCTGCGATCGAGCCGATGCCCGGCAGGTCGAGTTCGCCGGTGCGGTTGCCGTCGAGGTCGTAATAGACCGCGCGGCTGCTCGCATCCTGCATGAATTCGACCACCAGGCGATCGCCGATGATGGACGCGCCGGAGATGGGATTGTCCCCTTGCGGGATCACTTCTTCCCACGTCAGCGTGGGCTCGGTCAGATCGGCGCGCACGATCCGATAGCGCGGCGCGTCCTTGTTGGTCATGAAATAGACCGTGTCGCCCGTCGATGCGATCGGGCTCCATTCGTTTTCGAACCCGGTCACGATATCGCGCGTCTGCCAGCTGCCGTCGCTGCGGTTCGCAAGGTCGATCACGCGCAATTCGTTGCGATTGTCGGTCCCGGTGGAGGAATAGATGAAGGCCCAGCGCCCGTCATCGGTCACGCCCAGGCCGTGGCCCTGTTCCTTGAACTGCGGCGTTTCGTAAACCAGCTCGTCCTCGCTCTGAGGCGTGCCGAGGCGATGGAAATAGACTTTCTGATTGTAATTGAGCGACTGGAAATCCTGGCCTTCTTCCGTTTCGGGGAAGCGCGAATAGAAGAAGCCGTCATCGCCGAGCCAGGAAATGCCGGTGAACTTGGCCCAGCGGATCTCGTCGCTCATTTCCTCGCCGGTCGCCACATCGAGAACCTTGATGGTGCGCCAGTCGCTGCCGCCATCCTGAATGGCATAGGCGAGATAATCGCCCGATTTGGACGGCGCAGTATCCGCGAGCGCGGTGGCATTGTCCGCCGACCACTCGTTGGGATCGATCAGCAGGCGCCCTTCGCCATTCCACCCGTCGCGCACGAAATATTGCGACTGGTTCATGAGGCCCGAATTGTAGCTGTAGAAATAGCGGTCCCCCGCCTTGGTCGGGATGCCGAAGCGTTCGTAATCGATCAGCTTGGCAAGCTCGGCCTTGAACCAGTCCGTTCCCGGAAGCTGTTCGAGATAGGCATCGGTGACGACGTTCTGCGCCTCGACCCAGTTCGCCACTTCGCTATCGCCGCGCACGTCGTTTTCCAGCCAGCGATAGGGATCGGCGATCTGCTGGCCGAAAATGGTCTCGACCGTGTCGGTGGCACGGGTTTCGGGATAGTCGGACATGGTCTGGGCAACTCCGGGCGTCGCGGCGAGCGCGACCATGGCAGCACCGGCCATAGCGGCGGCAGTGATACGGTTCATGCGGGTGGATCCTCTCCGTGAAAAAATCGTGTCTTCAATGTAGGTCGCGGGCGGTCGCGTTCAACATCAATCCAGCGCCGCCAGCACGTCGCGCGTAAAGGCGGCGGCGAGAAGGGAGCGGATCATGTCCGCTCTTGTGCCAGAGCCCACCCAAAAGAAAAGGGCCGGAAGGTTTCCCCTCCGACCCTTCGATCTTGCGATGCGAAAAGCGCTTACGCGTCTTCGTATTCTTCCTCGTCATTCATGACGGGGCCGCTATCCTGGCCCTTGGCGTCGACGTCGCGGTCGACGAATTCGATGATCGCCATCTGAGCCGCGTCGCTGCCGCGATAGCCGGCCTTGATAACGCGCGTATAGCCGCCATCACGATCGGCAAAGCGCTCGGCCAGAACGTCGAACAGCTTCTTGAGCTGGGTCTCGTCGCCGAGACGGCTCATGGCGAGGCGACGATTGGACAGGCCGCCGCGCTTGGCGAGCGTGATCAGCTTTTCGATATAGGGGCGCAGTTCCTTCGCCTTGGGGGCAGTGGTCAGGATCTGCTCGTGCTTGATCAGCGCAGCCGACATGTTGCGGAACAGGGCGGTGCGGTGGCCCGACTTGCGGCCGAGCTTACGCTGGCGAATACCGTGACGCATACTTCATTCCTTCGTTCGTTAGAGGCCCGTTCTAGGTAGCCCATAGCTGGCGGCGCTCAGGGTGCGCCGCCGGAACCCGTTCAGCCCAGAAGTTCCTGTTCGAGCTTCTTGGCCATTTCCTCGATATTCTCCGGCGGCCATCCGGGGATGTCCATGCCGAGGCGCAGGCCCATGCTGGACAGCACTTCCTTGATTTCGTTCAAGGACTTGCGGCCGAAGTTCGGAGTGCGCAGCATCTCGGCTTCGGTCTTCTGGACCAGATCGCCGATATAGATGATGTTGTCGTTCTTGAGGCAGTTGGCCGAACGCACGCTGAGTTCCAGCTCGTCCACCTTCTTGAGAAGGTAGCGATTGAGCTGGTTGGTGTCGCTTTCCTGCGGCTCAGCGGCCTGGCCGATCATCGCGGAGGACGGCTGCGGAATGCCTTCCTCGAAGTGGACGAACAGCGTGAGCTGGTCCTGCAGGATGCGCGCGGCATAGGCCACCGCGTCTTCCGGCGTGACGGTGCCATCGGTTTCGACGGTCAGCGAGAGCTTGTCGTAATCGAGTTCCTGCCCGACGCGGGCGTTCTCGACCTTGTAGCTCACCTGGCGAACCGGCGAATACAGGCTGTCGACCGGGATCAGGCCGATCGGCGCATCGGCCGGACGGTTGGCGACGGCGGGCGAATAGCCCTTACCGGCGTCCGCAGTCAGTTCCATGTTCAGCGTCGCGCCTTCGTCGAGATGACACAGGACCAGGTCCTTGTTCATCACTTCGATGTCGCCCGAAACGGCGATGTCGCCCGCCTTGACCTCGCCCGGGCCGGTGGCGGAAAGCTGCAGGCGCTTAAGGCCTTCGCCTTCCATCTTCAGCGCGATCTGCTTCACGTTGAGGACGATGTCGGTGACATCCTCGCGCACACCGGCGAGCGAGGAGAATTCGTGCAGCACGTTCTCGATTCTGATCGAGGTGATCGCCGCGCCCTGGAGCGAGGAGAGCAGCACGCGGCGCAGCGCGTTGCCGAGCGTGAGGCCGAAGCCCCGCTCGAGCGGTTCGGCGACGAAGGTGGCCTTGCGCTTCTTGTCGCTGCCTTCCTTGACCTCGAGAGTGTTGGGTTTTTTCAGTTCCTGCCAGTTCTTGTTATTGACGGACATGGATATCCCCTGGTTCGAATACGGACGGGACCGGCGCTCTGGGCAGAGAGCGTCCGGTCCGTGAATGTGGTGTCGGCGGCCCTAACGAGAAAGGGCCGCCAGGCAGGCACGGATCAGACGCGACGGCGCTTGGAAGGCCGCACACCGTTGTGCGGGATCGGCGTGACGTCGCGGATCGAAGTGATCGTGAAGCCCACCGCAGCAAGACCGCGCAGCGCGCTCTCGCGGCCCGAACCCGGGCCCTTCACTTCGACTTCCAGCGTGCGGACGCCGTGTTCGGCGGCCTTCTTGCCGGCATCGTCGGCGGCGACCTGGGCCGCATAGGGAGTCGATTTGCGGCTGCCCTTGAAGCCCATCATCCCCGCGCTGGACCAGCTGATCGCATTGCCCTGAGCGTCGGTGATGGTGATCATCGTGTTGTTGAAGCTGGCGTTGATGTGCGCGACGCCGCTCGTGATATTCTTCTTGTCGCGCCGCCTGATCCGGCCGGGTTCGCGTGCCATGGTCTTGGTATCCTTATATCAAACTCAAGAAGGGAAAAGCGTATCGGGAAAACCCGACGCTTACTTCTTCTTGCCGGCGATCGGCTTGGCCTTACCCTTGCGGGTGCGGGCGTTGGTGTGGGTACGCTGGCCGCGCACGGGCAGGCCCGCACGATGGCGCAGACCGCGATAGGAACGCAGGTCCATCAGGCGCTTGATGTTCATCGCGGTTTCGCGGCGAAGGTCGCCTTCGACCCGATGTTCCTCGTCGATCGTCTCGCGGATACGCAGCACTTCCTCGTCGGTGAGGTCCTGCACACGGCGCGAATGGTCGATGCCGAGCTTGTCGGCGATCTCGACGGCCGTGGTCCGGCCGATACCGTGGATATAGGTGAGCGCGATGATCACGCGCTTGTTGGTGGGGATGTTCACCCCGGCAATACGAGCCACTTACTTCTCCATGCTCCACAGGGACTTACGACCGTCGGGCCAACCCTATCTCATCGCTCAATACATTCGCCTGACGGACGGCGCAAAGGCCGAAAGTCCGGATGCAGCACCTTTTTTACAAGGCCGCCACGCGCCGGACCGATCCGTAATTGTCGAATGAACCGCGCGCTTAGGGCGATTCGCCCACGGCGTCAACCGCCAGCCTCGCGCAACACCGCGCGACCGCCATATGGGCGGCACGGGCGTGTGTTCAAGCTGTCTATAGCGCCGGGATCGAGGCGCGTCAAAATCCGCGCCGCGAGCGATCACATAACGCCGAAGGCCAGCATCGCCGAGGCGACCTTTTCGAAGGCGGCGATATTGGCGCCGCGTGCGTAATCGACCTTGCCGTCTTCGCCTTCGCCATGTTCGGCGCATTTATCGTGGATTTCCGCCATCAGATCGGTGAGTTGGCTGTCGAGCTTCTCGTGGTTCCAGCTCACGCGCTCGGCGTTCTGGCTCATTTCGAGACCCGAGACCGCGACCCCGCCCGCATTCGCCGCCTTGGCGGGAGCGAACAGAATGCCCGCGTCGCGAATGGCGCACGATGCCGCGTGGGTCGTGGGCATGTTCGCCCCTTCGACCACCGCCATGACGTCGTTCTTCACGAGCGCCTTCGCATCATCCTCTTCGATCTCGTTCTGCGTGGCGCAGGGCATGGCGATGTCGCAATCGACATGCCAAGGCCGCGCTCCGTCGCCGTGATATTCGGCGTCCGGATATTCCTCGACATACTCCTTGATCCGCCCGCGCCGCTCCTGCTTCAGCGCCATGACCCAGTCGAGCTTGTCCTGATCGATCCCGTCAGGATCGTGGATGAAGCCGTCCGAGTCCGACAAGGTCAGGACCTTCGCCTCGCAATCGATCAGCTTCTGCGCGGCGTGCAGAGCGACATTGCCGGCGCCCGAAAGAACCACCGACTTGCCCTCGATGGAATGGCCCGCATGGTCCAGCATCCGGCGCAGGAAATAAACCGCGCCGAACCCCGTCGCCTCGGGCCGCAATTCCGATCCGCCCCATTCCAGCCCCTTGCCCGTGATCGCGCCTTCCCAACGGTTCACGATGCGCTTGTACTGACCGAACAGGAAGCCGATCTCGCGCGATCCGACGCCGATATCGCCTGCGGGCACGTCGGTATGCGGTCCGATATGGCGATAGAGTTCCGTCATGAAGCTCTGGCAAAAGCGCATGATCTCCGCGTCCGACTTGCCCTTGGGATCGAAGCTGGATCCACCCTTCCCTCCGCCCAGCGGCAGTCCGGTTAGCGCGTTCTTGAACGTCTGTTCGAAGGCGAGGAATTTTAGGACGCTTTCGGTCACGCCCGGATGGAAGCGCAGACCCCCCTTGTAGGGGCCGATCGAGTTGTTGTTCTGGACGCGCCACCCGCGCTCGACGCGAACACGACGGTCGTCGTCTTCCCAGCAGACGCGAAAACTGACCACGCGATCGGGCTCGGTCAGACGGCGCAGGATCTGCGCGTCCAGATATTCGGGCTTGTCCACGACGAAATCGAAGACATCGCGCGCCACTTCGCCAACGGCCTGGACGAATTCGTCCTGCCCCGGATTGCGATCGCGCAATTCATCCATGAAGCTTTCGAAATCCGATGCTGCGTCGGATCGCTCGGTATTCGGCATGATTCAATCCCTCCGGTCTCGGGGACTAAATCCATGCTGGCCGCGCATCGTTCCCCCCGAACCGCCCGCTGGTAGGCGGCTTCAATCCTCGTCGGTGAGGGATTCGAATTCTTCGTCGAAAGTAGGCGCTTCAGAATCGTCGGCAGTCGCCTCTTGCGGAGCGGACGTTTCGGACGGCACCGACCGCGTGTCGTCACCCAGAGGGCCAAGATGCGCTTGCAGTCCCGTGAGCTGCTGGCTCATCACCTGGTCGACCGCGGCGGCGATCGCCGGTATCTCGAAGCGCATCGGGCCACCAACATTGTATTCCCACAGCACGCGCGTACCGCCGGGTATTTCCTTCAACGTGATGGTGAGTACGCCTTCCGCCGGTTCGCCCTGAAGCGGGCCGAGGCCACCGCGCAGGCGCAGCACTTTGAGCGGAAATGCCTGGACCACAATGGCATGGCGCGCACTGCCGTTCATCGCCGATGCGTCGCCCGCATCGTCACCGGGAATCGTTTCGCAGAAGCATCCGCCCGCTTGCGGCGTCAGCGTCAGATTGCCGGCGTCGCCCGACCAGGTGTGCTCGTCGGTCCACCACTCGCCCGGCTTGGTCAGCGCCAGCCAGACCGTCATCGGCGGCGCCGCGATCTGCGCGGTGTCGCGCGTGACGAAGCCGTTGGGTGAGGTCGAAACCACTTCGGCCCGCGCCGAAACGCTCGTCATCGCAGCCAGCAGCCCAGCCATGGCAAAAGCGGTAATCGGTCGCATCGTGATCATTCCCCCGTTTGTCGCTCGTCATAACCCGGCGACCCGAGGGTGGAAAGACGCCGTATTCAGCCCAGGATCGAATCGATCGCGTGGGTGACGTCCTCGATGCTGGCCATCCCGTCGACACGACTAACGATCCCGCGCGCCTCGTAGCCCGGAAGGATCGGTGCGGTTTCCGAACGATAGACCTGCATGCGATGACGCACGGTTTCCTCGTTATCGTCGGGACGGCGCTTGAATTCGGTGCTGCCGCACTTGTCGCACACACCTTCGGTCTTGGGCTGGTTGAACGTGTCGTGATAGCCCGCGCCGCACTCGGCACAGGTGAACCGACCGGTGATACGCTCGACCAGGGCATCCTCGTCGACGCCCAGTTCGATCACATGGTCGAGCTTGCGCCCATGCCGTTCGAGGATTTCATCGAGCATGCGCGCCTGCGCTTCGGTGCGCGGATAGCCGTCGAAGATCGCGCCGGTCTCGCTGCCCATCGCGGTCAGTTCCGCATCGATCAACTCGCTGACGATATCGTCCGAAACGAGCTCGCCCTTGTCCATGATCGCCTTGGCCTTGATGCCCACCGGTGTTCCGGCGCTGACCGCCCCGCGCAACATGTCTCCGGTCGAGAGCTGGCGCATGCCGTGATGCTCGACCAGGCGATGCGCCTGCGTGCCTTTGCCCGCGCCCGGAGGGCCAAGAAGGATGATGTCCATCGTTCGAAAGTCCCCTTTGCCCGAAATCCTTATCTTCGGGCGCGTAGCCTAGCGCATCCGGCCTTTCAACTTGGCCTTTTTGATGAGGTCGCCATACTGGTGGGCCAGCAGGTGCGACTGGATCTGGCTGATCGTATCGACCGTGACGTTCACGACGATCAGCAGGCTGGTCCCGCCAAGGAACAGCGGAATGCCCGTCTGCGCGATCATGTATTCCGGAATGACGCAGACCAGCGCGAGGTAGATCGCCCCCACCACGGTGATGCGCGTCAACACGTAGTCGAGATATTGCTCGGTGCGCTTACCCGGACGGATACCGGGAATGAAGCCGCCGTTCTTTTTCAGATTCTCCGCCGTTTCCTCGGGATTGAATACCACCGCGGTGTAGAAGAAGCAGAAGAAGACGATCCCCGCCGCATACAGCGTCATATAGATCGGCTGTCCGTGCTGGAGATATTGCAGCAGGGTCTGCAGCCAGGCGCCCGTCGTGCTGTTCGTATCGAGCGAATTGCCCGCGAACTGCGTGATGGTGAGCGGCAGCAGCAGCAACGAACTGGCGAAGATCGGCGGAATGACGCCCGCCGTGTTGAGCTTCAGCGGCAAATGGCTGCGATCGGCCTGCATCATGCCGCGCTGGGTCGCGCGCTTGGGATACTGGATCAGCAAGCGCCGCTGCGCCCGCTCCACGAAGCTGATCACCAGAATCAGAATCACGATCATGGCGATGAAGCCGACAATGATTACCGGCGAGATCGAACCGGTGCGCCCGCCTTCGAACAGGTTTGCGGCGAAGCTCGGGAATTGTGCGACGATTCCCGCCATGATGATCAGGGAAACGCCGTTGCCGATGCCGCGACTGGTGATCTGTTCGCCCAGCCAGAGCAGGAACATCGTCCCGCCGACGAGGCTGATCACCGCACCGATCCGGAACATGTAGCCGGGATCGACCACCGCCTGGATACCGCTCTGCGCGCCGTAGCTTTCGAGGCCCGCGGCCAGGAACCAACCTTGCACCGTGCACAACAGCACCGTGCCGTAGCGGGTGTACTGATTCAGCTTCTGGCGGCCGGTCGTGCCTTCCTTCTTCAGCGCGGCAAGCGAAGGATGCAGCGCCGCAGCGAGCTGGATCACGATCGAGGCGGTGATGTACGGCATCACGCCCAAGGCGATCAGGCTCATCCGTTCGAGGCTGCCGCCGGTGAACATGTTGAACATGTCGAGGATGCCGCCGCGCGCCGTATCGGCGAGCGATTGCAACACCAGCGGGTTCACACCCGGCAGCGGAACGAAGCTCAGAAAGCGGAAGACGACCAGGGCACCGATGGTGAACCAGATTCGCTGGCGCAGTTCGGTTGCCTTGGAGAAATTGGCGAGGCTTAGATTGCTCGCGATATTATCGGCGCGTGATGCCATCTCGAAAAGTCGATCCTAGCTTGGTGCCGGCCCCTCCCGGCGATGGAGGGGTAGATAGGGTGGGGTTCGCCCAATGTCGAACCCCCGCCCCATGATTTTCCCGCTTACTTGGCCTTCTTGGCCTTGTTCGCTTCGGTACGGGCAGCCTTCTTCTCGTGCTCGGGCTGCGCTGCGGCGATCACTTCGACCTTGCCGCCGGCCTTTTCGACCGCTTCGATCGCGCCCTTGGACGCACCGGCAACCTTGAAAGTGACCTTGGCAGTCAGTTCGCCCTTGCCGAGCAGACGCACGCCATCCTTGCCGCCACGGGCGAGGCCGGCGGCCTTCAGCGTTTCGTGATCGAGCGTGGTCTTGGCGTCGAGCTTGCCCGCGTCGATGAACTTCTGGACCATGCCCAGGTTCACTTCGGCGAAATCCTTGCCGAACGGATTGTTGAAGCCGCGCTTAGGCAGACGCATGTGAAGCGGCATCTGGCCGCCTTCGAAGCCCTTGATGGCGACGCCCGAACGGCTCTTCTGACCCTTCTGGCCACGGCCGCCGGTCTTGCCCTTGCCCGAGCCGATGCCACGGCCGACGCGCATGCGCTCTTTACGGGCGCCGGGATTGTCGCGAATTTCATTCAGTTTCATAGTGCACTCGCTTTCGCTTTCTAGGCCCCCTGAAGGGGTGCGCGCTGTTGGAAGGGGCGGCCCCTATCCAAAACCGAAGCGATTGTCACCCCCTGTCTGCGAGTTTGCGAATTCCGTCGCGATGCATGGTTAACCGTTCCCCAATGTCTCGGATGTAGGGCGCAAAGCGAAGCGCGACGGTGATCGGGATATAGAATGCTCAATTTCAGTCTACCCGCTGCGAATCTGCGGATCGAGCGTTCCGGCAGGCTGTCGCTGGCATCGGGTCATGCGTGGCGGCTGGGCGTGTGCATTCTTATTGCGCTCGGCCTTCGCATGGCCACCTTCGGCAATCCCAATCTCTTCGTCGACGAGGCCTTCTATTTCGCCGCCGGGATAGAGATGACGCAGGGCGCCCTACCCTTCGTCGACATATGGGACCGCAAGCCGTTCGGGCATTTCGCCCTTTACTGGGCGATGGCCGCGATCTCCTACGATCCGATCGTCTACCAGATCGTTGCGGCAATCTTCGCCGGCTTCACAGCTTCCGTGATCTGGGAAATGGCTAGAAGGGAATTCGGCTCGCGCGCAGGCTGCACAGCTGCGATTCTCTATCTGTGCGCGCTTCCCATGTTCGGGGGATATGGCGGGCAAAGCCCCGTCTTCTACAATGCTTTGGTGGCGACGGCGGCCTGGATCGTCCAACGCCATTCCGATAAATCGAGCGAAGCCGGCTCGGCAGCCTATCTGGTCCTCGCCATGGGCCTTGGCGGCCTGGCCCTTACCATCAAACAGACGGCCGTATTCGAAGTCGCCGCGTTCGGACTGTGGGCCAGCTGGAAGCTATTCAGAGAGTCGGGAAGCGCACAGCGCACGGTAAAATGGATGGCTGTCTGGATCGCGATCGGCGCTGCGCCGACTCTCGCCATCGCAGGCTTTTACGCGGCGTCAGGCCAATGGAGCGAATTCTGGCAGGCGATGGTCCTCTCCAATCTCTCGAAATCATACGAGGCGTCGAACTCTCTCTTCGGAGCGGCGATTATGGGGATTCTTATCACCCCGCTTATCGCTCTGGCTTTCTTGGGGATGCGCCAAGCACCATCTTCCGACATGAAATCATTCATTCTGGTCTGGCTGGCGGCGGCGGTACTGGGGCTGCTCGCAGTGCCGAACTTCCATCTCCATTACGCGCTCCCGCTTCTGGTGCCGCTATCGCTCGCATCGGCGCCGATCCTTGCGCGGCCGGTCGCGGGATCGATCGGGCTGGTTCTTGTGCTGACGATCAGCTTTGCCATCCACTCTCCGCTCGATTTCGACCGTACGGAGCGCACGAGCGTGGCGATGGACCGTCTGGTCGACGCGATCCGGAAGCATGACGATGGCCGATCCATGGTGATCTTCGACGGTCCGCCGATGCTCTATCATCTGGCAGGCCATCATTTGCCGACCCCCCTCGCCTTCCCGCCCCATCTCAGCCACGGAGCGGAGCGCAATGTCAGTCATCTCGATACCGAACAGGAAGTCCGACGCCTGTTGGCACAGCGTCCCGGCGTGATCGTCGACGTGGCCGATTTCAAGCATAGGCCGCCCAACGCGGAGACGGTCGCGCTTATCAACGCTTACACCAAAGCGAATTGCCGCCTGGTCGAACGTCGGATCGTGCAGGACCGAACGGTCGATTTCACGGTGCAGATCCATGGAGACTGCGCCGCCTGATCAAGCGTGCGTGGCGTTGAGCGCATTCTCTACAGACAAACGAAAACGGCGAAGAAGCCGCCAAGCTTCTCCGCCGCCATCGAATGTGTAGCAACCGAACAGGCAATCGCCTGAACTCGGGCGCGTGTCAGTCCACGATCGTGACCAGATGCGGAACCTTGGCAATTGCACCGCGCACCTCGGGGGTGTCCTGACGCGTCACGGTCTTGTGCATCTTGTTGAGGCCAAGGCCGATCAGAATCTTGCGCTGGCTTTCGGGCCGACGCATCGGCGAACCGATCTGCTTGATGGTGATGGTCTTCTTGTCTGCCATCTGACTTACTCCGCCATGGCCGCGGCGTCGGCTTGCGCCTCGGCCTCGGTCGATCCGCCACGACCAAGCAGGTCGGCGACCTTCTTGCCGCGACGCTGCGCCACCGACTTCGGCGACGTCTGGTCCTGCAGGGCATCGAAGGTTGCGCGGATCATGTTGTAGGGATTGGACGTGCCGACCGACTTGGTCACCACGTCGGCAACGCCAAGGCTTTCGAAGACAGCACGCATCGGACCACCGGCGATGATACCGGTACCGGCGGGCGCCGTACGGACGGTGACCTTGCCCGCACCGAAACGGCCATTGCCATCATGGTGCAGCGTGCGGCCATCCTTGAGCGGAACGCGGATCATGTGCTTGCGCGCAGCGGCAGTCGCCTTGCTGATCGCTTCCGGCACTTCACGGGCCTTGCCCTTGCCGAAGCCGACGCGGCCCGAACCGTCGCCGACCACGACCAGTGCGGCGAAGCCGAAACGCTTACCACCCTTCACGGTCTTGGAGACGCGGTTGATGTGGACCAGCTTCTCGATGATGCCGTCGTCTTCTTCCTCGCGACGTCCACCGCGACGATCGTCGCGACCACGGCCACGGCCACGGCCGCCACCATCGCGTCCGCCACGGTCATTACCGCCGCGGCCACCACGCTGACGCGGCTGACCTTCGGCACCCTGAGCCGGCGACTGGTTGTCGGCAGCTTCAGACGGCGTATCGGCCACTGCGGGCTTTTCATTGGTCACGGCATGCTCGGTCTCGGCAGTCGCGACACCGGCATCGGCCTTGGCTTTCGCGACTTCGGGAGTCTCCGCCACGGCGGGAGCCGAATTGTCTTCGGGGGTCTTGTTCTCGTCGGCCATAATCAGAACTCCAGCCCGCCTTCGCGGGCGGCATCGGCCAGCGCCTTGACGCGGCCATGGAACAGGAAGCCACCGCGATCGAACACGACGGTGGTCACGCCGGCCTTCTTGGCGGCTGCGGCGATGTCCTTGCCGACCTGCTGCGCGGCATCGACGTTGGCACCCGAGCCCGAAGCGCCCAGCGTGGAAGCTGCGGCGACGGTCTTGCCGGCGGCATCGTCGATGATCTGCGCATAGATATGCTTGCCGGTGCGATGCACCGACAGACGCGGCTTGCCACCGGAGCGGCTGCGAAGCGCCGTGCGAACACGGCGGCGGCGGCGTTCGAAGAGGGAAAGCTTGGCCATCTTACTTCTTCTTCCCTTCCTTGCGGAAGATATACTCGCCCTGGTACTTGATACCCTTGCCCTTATAGGGTTCGGGCTTGCGCCAGCGGCGGATTTCTGCGGCGAACTGGCCGACCTTCTGCTTGTCGATACCCGACACGATCACCGTCGTCTGGTCCGGGGTCTGCACGTCGAGGCCTTCAGGCACATCGAGATCGACGTCATGCGAATAGCCGAGCTGAAGCTTCAGCTTCTTGCCCTGCGTGGACGCACGATAACCGACACCGGAAATCTGCAGCGTCTTGGAAAAACCTTCCGTGACGCCTTCGACCAGGTTCGACACCATGGTGCGCTGCATACCCCAGAAGGCGCGGGCCTTCTGCGTGTCGTTGGCAGGCTGAACCGAGATGCCCTCATCTTCGACCTTGTAGTCGATGAGGTCGGACAGACCCATGGTGAGAGTGCCCTTGGGCCCCTTCACCGACAGCGTCTTGCCATCGATATTGGCGGTGACCCCGCTGGGGATCGCCACCGGACGTTTGCCGATGCGGCTCATCAGAACACCTCCGCCAGCACTTCGCCGCCGACGTTTTCGCTGCGCGCTTCGTTGTCAGAAAGCACGCCGCGCGGCGTCGAGACGATGGTGATACCGAGGCCGTTGCGCACGTTCGGGAGTTCTTTCGAACCCGAATAGACGCGGCGGCCCGGCTTGGAGACGCGAGCGACGTGCTTGATCGCAGGTTCGCCCTCGAAATACTTCAGTTCGATCCGCAGCGCCTTGTGCTTGCCGCTGTCGTCTTCGCTGTAGCCACGGATGTAGCCTTCACGCTGGAGCACTTCCAGGACGTTCGCGCGCAGCTTGCTCGCGGGCGAGAGGACGCTGTCCTTCTTCGCCTGCTGGCCGTTGCGGATGCGGGTGAGCATGTCACCCAGGGGATCGGTCAATGCCATGGTCTAGATCCTCACCAGCTCGACTTGGTCAGGCCGGGGATCAGGCCCTTATTGCCCAGATCCCGCAGCTCGATGCGGTTGATGCCGAACTTGCGGTAATAGCCGCGCGGGCGGCCGGTGGTGGAGCAGCGGTTGCGCACACGCGTGGGATTCGCGTTACGCGGCAATTCCGCCATCTTCAGGCGCGCCATCAGCCGATCGCTTTCGTCGGCCGACTTGTCGTCCGCGATTGCCTTCAGCTTCTCGTACTTGGCAGCGTACTGCTTGACGAGCTTCTTGCGCTTCTCGTTCTTATTGATCGAACTCAGTTTCGCCATTGGACTTAAGTTCCTCTCTTAGCGGCTCACGCCGCTTCCTTCTCTTGCGACGCACCCTCGGCCTGCTCGGCCGGGAACGGAAAACCGAACAGACGCAGCAGCTCGCGCGCTTCGTCGTCGGTCTTCGCCGTGGTGGTCACGATGATATCCATGCCACGGACCTTTTCGATCCGGTCGTAGCTGATCTCGGGGAACACGATCTGTTCCTTCATGCCCATCGCATAATTGCCGCGCCCGTCGAAGCTCTTCGGATTGACGCCGCGGAAGTCGCGGATGCGGGGCATTGCGATGGTGACCAGACGGTCCATGAATTCGTACATGCGATCGCGGCGCAGGGTAACCTTCGCACCGATCGGCATGCCTTCGCGCAGCTTGAACTGGGCGATCGACTTCTTGGCCTTGGTGATGACCGGCTTCTGACCGGCGATCAGCGCCATTTCCTCGGCGGCCGTCTGAACTTTCTTCTTGTCCTGGCTCGCTTCGCCCACGCCCATGTTGAGCGTGACCTTTTCGATCCGAGGCACTTCGAGGCGGTTCTTGTAACCGAACTTCTCGGTCATCGCCTTGACGATTTCGTCCTCGTACTTCTTCTTGAAGCGCGGCGTGTAGCTATCAGCCATCGATTGTCTCCCCGGACTTCACGGCGACGCGCACCTTCCTGCCGTCCTTCTCTTCGAAACGGACGCGAGTGGGCTTGCCGTCCTTCGGATCGGCCAGCGCGACCTTGGAGATATGCATCGGAGCCGGAAAACGGTCGATGCCACCCTGCGGGTTCTGCTGGTTCGGCTTGCGGTGACGGGTTGCGACGTTCACGCCTTCGACGACGATCTTGCCATCCTTGGGCATGACCTTCTCGACCGTGCCCGTCTGGCCCTTGTCCTTGCCGGACAGGACGACGACGGTGTCACCCTTCTTGATCTTGGCGGCGGCCATTACAGCACCTCCGGAGCGAGCGAGATGATCTTCATGAACCCGCGGCCGCGCAGTTCGCGCACCACCGGGCCGAAGATACGGGTGCCGATCGGCTCTTCGCTCTTGTTCACGAGCACGGCGGCATTGCTGTCGAAGCGGATCACGCTGCCGTCGGGACGGCGCACGTCCTTTTTCGTACGCACGATGACGGCGCGATGAACATCGCCCTTCTTCACCTTCGCGCGCGGCTGAGCTTCCTTCACGGAAACCACGATCACGTCCCCGACACTCGCGGTGCGGCGCTTCGAGCCGCCCAGTACCTTGATGCACTGGACGCGCTTGGCGCCGCTATTGTCCGCGACGTCGAGATTGGATTGCATCTGGATCATCGATCCGGTTCCTTCTCTTGGCTTGCCGGGACAGGTGCCCGGCAGTTCCGATTACGTCAGTTTCCTGCGGCTTCGACTTCTAGGTCGGCCTCGACAGCCTGCGTGCCGCCCGCCGTCACCCGGTCCTTGACCTGCCAGGTCTTGGTCTTCGAGATAGGCTTGGTCTCTTCGATGCGCACGACGTCGCCGAGCGTGTACTCGTTCTGCTCGTCATGGGCGTGATACTTCTTCGAACGGCGGATGATCTTCCCGTACAGCGGGTGCTTCACCTTACGCTCGACGAGCACGGTCACGGTCTTGTCGGTCTTGTCCGAGGTAACCGTGCCGATCAGGATACGCTTTGGCATAATCTGTTCCTTAAGCCTTGGCAGCCGCGGTGCGGGCGCGCTCGCCCTGCAGCGTCTTGATCGTAGCGATCGAACGGCGCACTTCGCGGATGCGGGCCGGCTTTTCCAGCTGGTTGGTCGCCGCCTGGAAACGCAGGTTGAACTGCTCGCGCTTGAGCGAGGTCAGCTCTTCGGCGAGCTGATCGTCCGACTTCTGGCGGAGGTCTTCGGTCTTGCTCATGCTTCGCCTCCCAGATGCGAGGTGTCGCCGAGGCGGGCAACGACCTTGGTCTTCACGGGCAGCTTCATCGCAGCACGCTCGAACGCTTCGGCGGCGAGCGGACCCGCAACGCCATCGAGTTCGAACAGGATGCGACCCGGCTTCACGCGGGCTGCCCAGTATTCGATCGACCCCTTGCCCTTACCCTGACGGACTTCGGCGGGCTTCTTCGAAACCGGCACGTCCGGGAAGACGCGGATCCAGAGACGACCCTGACGCTTGATGTGACGCGTGATCGCGCGGCGAGCCGCTTCGATCTGACGCGCGGTGATCCGCTCGGGCTCCAGCGCCTTCAGGCCGTACGACCCAAAATTCAGCACGGTGCCGCCCTTGGCGTTACCGTGAATACGGCCCTTGAACGCCTTGCGGTACTTGGTTTTCTTCGGTTGCAGCATGGTTCTTTCCTATGTCCTGCAATCAGCGCGCGGGGCGCACGCCCGAGGTCTGCGATTCCATCATCAGACGGTCATGCGCAGTCGGATCGTGGCCGAGGATCTCGCCCTTGAAGACCCACACCTTGATGCCGATGATGCCATAGGCGGTAAGCGCCTCGGCTTCGGCATAGTCGATGTTGGCCCGCAGCGTGTGGAGCGGCACGCGACCTTCGCGATACTGTTCGACACGCGCGATTTCGGCGCCGCCGAGACGGCCGCCGCACACGATCTTGATGCCTTCGGCACCCAGGCGCATGGCGGACTGGATCGCACGCTTCATCGCCCGGCGGAACGCCACGCGGCGGATCAGCTGATCGGCGATGCCCTGAGCGACGAGCTTGGCATCGACTTCCGGCTTGCGGATTTCGACGATGTTGAGCTTCACTTCGCTTTCGGTCATCGACGCAAGCTTGGTGCGCAGCTTTTCGATGTCCGCGCCCTTCTTGCCGATGATGACGCCGGGACGCGCAGCGTAGATCGAGATGCGGCACAGCTTTGCCGGACGCTCGATCACCACCTTGGAGATCGCGGCCTGCGGCAGCGAGCTCACGATGTGCTTGCGGATCTCGATGTCCTCGCTGAGCAGCTTGGCATAGTCACGCCCTTCGGCGTACCAGCGGCTGTCCCAGGTGCGGTTGATCTGCAGTCGCAGACCGATCGGATTGCTCTTGTGACCCATCTTACGCCTCTTCCTGCTCGCGAACCACGATCCGAAGCCGGCTGAACGGCTTCAGGATGCGGGTGGACTTGCCACGGCCGCGCGTGTGGAAACGCTTCATGGTGATCGACTTGCCGACCGAAGCTTCCGCAACGACCAGGGCATCGACATCCAGATCGTGATTGTTTTCCGCATTGGCGATCGCCGAAGCGAGCACCTTGCTGGCATCGCGAGCCATCGCCTTCTTGGAGAAAGCGAGGATGTTCAGGGCCTCTTCGGCCTTCTTGCCGCGGATCAGACCGGCGACGAGGTTCAGCTTCTGCGCCGAACCACGGATCGTGGTACCGACGGCCAGAGCCTCGTTCTCGCCGACGCGGCGGGGTGCCTTCTGCTTGCTCATCAGCGCTTGCCCTTCTTGTCGGCGGCGTGACCCGGGAAGGTGCGCGTGGGCGCGAATTCACCGAGCTTGTGGCCGACCATCTCTTCCGAAACGGAGACCGGGATGAACTTGTGGCCATTGTAGACGTTGAACGTCAGGCCGACGAATTGCGGGAGGATCGTGCTGCGCCGCGACCAGGTCTTGATCGGCTTGGTGCTGCTCGCATCCTGCGCGGTTTCTGCCTTCTTGAGAAGGCTGAGTTCCACGAACGGACCCTTCCAGACGGAACGTGCCATGTGCGCTTACCTCTTCTTCTTCGCGTGGCGCGAACGGATGATCATCTTGTCCGTCTGCTTGTTGTTGCGCGTACGGGCGCCCTTGGTGGGCTTGCCCCACGGAGTGACCGGGTGACGGCCGCCCGAGGTCCGGCCTTCACCACCACCATGCGGGTGGTCGACCGGGTTCTTGGCGACACCGCGCGTCAGCGGCTTGACGCCCATCCAGCGACGGCGGCCGGCCTTGCCCAGGTTCTGGTTCTGGTTGTCGGGGTTCGACACGGCGCCAACGGTGCCCATGCAGTCGGCACGCAGGTAACGCTGCTCGCCGCTGTTGAGACGCACGATGACCATGCCGCGGTCGCGACCGACCAGCTGAACGTAGGCTCCTGCGGAACGAGCGATCTGCCCGCCCTTGCCCGGCTTCATCTCCACATTGTGGCAGATCGTGCCGACCGGCATCTGACCCAGAAGCATGGCGTTGCCAGGCTTGGTATCGGTCTTCTCACCAGCCACGACCTTGTCGCCGACAGCGAGACGCTGCGGAGCGATGATGTAGGCCTGCTCGCCATCGGCGTAGCTCACGAGAGCGATGAAGGCGGTCCGATTGGGATCGTATTCGATCCGCTCGACAGTGCCTTCGACGTCCCACTTGCGACGCTTGAAGTCGATGAAGCGGTACTTTTGCTTGTGACCGCCACCCATGCCGCGCGAGGTCTTGTGACCCTTGTTGTTGCGGCCGCCCGTCTTGCGCTTGCCTTCCGTGAGCGACTTGACCGGCTTGCCTTTGTACAGGCCGGACTTGTCGACGAGGATGAGGCCGCGGCGCGCGGGGCTCGTCGGATTGTAATTCTTCAGTGCCATGGGATCAGCTCACACCTTCCGTGATGTCGATCATCGACCCTTCCGCGAGGGTAACGATCGCCTTCTTCACGTCGTTGCGCTTGTAGGGCTTGCCCTTCCAGCGCTTGGTCTTGCCCTTCACGTTGATCGTGTTGACAGCGACGACCTTGGCCTTCTGGCCGGAATAGATCGCTTCCACCGCTTCCTTGATCTGCGGCTTGGTCGCGCCGCCCGCAACCTTGAACACAACCGCGTTGTGCTCCGAAGCCATGGTCGACTTCTCGGTGATGTGCGGCGAGAGGATCACGTCGTAGTGACGTGCATCGATGTCCTGCTTAGCCATTGAAACGGGCCTCCAGCTTTTCGACCGCGTCCTTGGTAAGGACCAGCGTGTCGTGCTTCAGGATGTCGTAAACGTTGGCACCCATGGCCGGCAGCACGTTGATGCCCGGCAGGTTGCGTGCGGCCTTCTTGAAACCGTCGTTCACTGCGTCGCCATCGACGAACAGGACCTTGCCGTTCCAGCCATTGCTGTCGAACTGGGCCTTGAGCGCCTTGGTCTTCGCATCGCTCAGCTCGAGGCTGTCGACGACGATGAGGCCGTCTTTCGCCTTGCTGGACAGAGCCATCTTCAGGCCAAGCGCACGAACCTTTTTGTTCAGCGACTGGTTGAAGTCACGCTTGCGCGCACCATGGGCCTTGCCGCCGCCGATGAAGATCGGAGCGCCGCGATCGCCGTGACGAGCGCCGCCCGAACCCTTCTGGGGGCCGAACTTCTTGCCGGTGCGCGCCACGTCCGAACGCTCGCGCGTCGGGCGGGCAGTACCGCGGCGGTTTTCGAGCTGCCACGTCACGACGCGATGCAGGATGTCGGCGCGCGGCTCGACCCCGAACACGTCGTCGTTGAGCTCGACGTCGCCAGCGGCCTTGCCGTCGATTTTCTGGACCTTCACCTTCACGGATCAGCCCTCCTTGTTCTCGCCGGCGTCCTTGTCGACGCTCGGCGTGGTGCTGTTGTCTTCGGCGGCGCCGATATCGGCATCCGCACCCGCATCCTGCTGCTGCAGAAGCTTTTCCTGCTGCTCGGCGGAGACCTCGGGGTTCACGCTGCTTTCGGCAGCGCTCTCGATGAGACCGGCATCCGCTTCCTGGTGCTCGAACTCGTCGCGATTACGATACATCACGCCCGGGAACGGAAGGTCTTCATGCTTCACCTTCACGGCGTCGCGAACGAGCATCCAGCTGTTCTTCGCGCCGGGCACCGAGCCCTTGACGAAGAGCAGGCCGCGATCGGCGTCGGTGCGCACGATTTCGAGGTTCTGCTGGGTGCGCTGACGGTCGCCCATGTGGCCGGCCATCTTCTTGCCCTTGAACACGCGGCCCGGATCCTGGCGGTTACCCGTCGAACCGTGCGAACGGTGGCTGAGCGAGACGCCGTGCGTGGCACGAAGACCACCGAAGCCCCAACGCTTCATGGCGCCGGCGAAGCCCTTGCCCTGCGTGTGACCGGTGATGTCGACCTTCTGGCCTGCGATGAAATGTTCGGCGGAGATGCGTGCACCGACCGGCAGAAGCCCGTCTTCGCTCTCAACGCGGAATTCCGCGACCTTCATCTTCAGGCCGACATCCGCCTTGGCGAAAGCTTCGCGCTGCGGCTTGTTGACGTTCTTTTGCTTGGCTTCACCCGCGCCGAGCTGAACAGCGAAATAGCCATCCCGGTCGCCCGTGCGGTGAGCGGTAACCTGGCAGTTCTCAAGAGCGAGAACGGTCACGGGAACGTGACGTCCATCCTCTTGGAACAGGCGGGTCATCCCGACTTTCTTTGCGATCACGCCGGTGCGCATCGTCAAAACTCCTTCACAGAGGCACATCGGCGAAATCCGAAGTGCGTGTCAGCCCGTTTTTCGATGCATCGCCCCGTCCGGGCTGAACTGCCCTCCCCTAGGGAAGAGCGAGACGGGGGACGCAGGCCCAGATGAAATCCGGCGGTATCCCGATGTCTTGTCTGGCCTCGCGGCGAGACGGGCCTTCGGGGGCCCTTAACTATCCGGTGCGCTTAGCGTCCTTCCGGCAGGACGGAAACCCCTCGCTTAGGCGAGCTTGATTTCGACGTTCACGCCCGCAGCAAGGTCGAGCTTCATCAGCGCGTCGACCGTCTGGGCGTTCGGCTGCACAATGTCCAGCAGCCGCTTATAGGTGCGCACCTCGAACTGCTCGCGCGACTTCTTGTCGATGTGCGGGCCGCGGTTCACGGTGAACTTCTCGATACGCGTCGGCATGGGAATGGGCCCGCGAATCAGAGCACCCGTGCGACGTGCGGTTTCTGCGATTTCGCCAGTCGCCTGGTCGAGAACGCGGTGATCGAACGCCTTGAGGCGGATGCGGATGTTCTGAGCTTCCATTACCTATACCGATGCGAAAGAGCCAAGGGACTTTCCCGAAGTGTCCGGGTTATCCCCAAAAACAAAGGCCTGCCTCGCTTTAGCCCGGTTTCCCGGAACGGACGGCCTCGTGAAATTGGTGAAGCAAGGGACGAATCCCCTGCTGGAGGCGCGCATATACGGGGAAGGCGGTTGGCTGACAACCCCCTAATCCGGTCGATTTTCGACCCAGACGTCTCGATGCGACGAACCGTGCCGCTCGCCAGTCTGGGATCGCAAATCGCGCCTCCATAAAACGAGGCCCGGCCTCCCTGACGGGAAACCGGGCCCACGTTTCTAAGCTTACAGCCCCTCCAACGGGAGGAAGCCGCTAGCGCGCTTACTTCGTGATGTTGGCCACGACGCCCGAGCCGACGGTACGGCCGCCTTCGCGGATTGCGAAACGCAGACCTTCGTCCATGGCGATCGGTGCGATCAGCTTGACCGAGATGGTCACGTTGTCGCCCGGCATCACCATTTCGGTGCCTTCGGGAAGGATCACTTCGCCGGTCACGTCGGTGGTGCGGAAGTAGAACTGCGGGCGGTAGTTGGCGAAGAACGGCGTGTGACGGCCACCTTCATCCTTCGACAGCACGTAAACTTCGGCGCTGAATTCGGTGTGCGGCGTAACCGAACCCGGCTTCGCGAGGACCTGGCCACGCTCGACGGCTTCACGGCCGACACCACGGATCAGGGCGCCGATGTTGTCGCCGGCTTCACCGCGATCGAGCAGCTTGCGGAACATTTCCACGCCGGTGACGGTGGTCTTCTGCGTGTCCTTGATGCCGACGATTTCGACTTCGTCGCCAACGTTCACAACGCCGGTTTCGACACGGCCGGTGACGACGGTACCGCGACCCGAGATCGAGAACACGTCTTCGATCGGCATCAGGAAGCTCTGATCGACCGGGCGTTCCGGCTGCGGGATGTAGCTGTCGACAGCGTCCATCAGTTCCTTGATCGACTTTTCGCCGATTTCTTCGTCGCGGCCTTCGAGAGCGGCCAGAGCCGAACCCTTGACGACGGGGATTTCGTCACCGTCGAAGCCGTATTCGCTCAGCAGTTCGCGAACTTCGAGTTCGACCAGCTCGAGCAGTTCCTCGTCATCGACCTGGTCGACCTTATTGAGGTACACGACGAGCTGCGGCACGCCGACCTGGCGAGCGAGCAGGATGTGCTCACGCGTCTGCGGCATGGGGCCGTCGGCGGCGTTCACCACCAAGATCGCGCCGTCCATCTGGGCAGCACCGGTAATCATGTTCTTCACGTAGTCGGCGTGGCCCGGGCAGTCGACGTGCGCGTAGTGACGCGCGTCGGTTTCGTATTCCACGTGCGCGGTCGAGATGGTGATACCACGCTCACGCTCCTCGGGGGCCTTGTCGATGTTGGCGAAATCGACGGCCGAACCCTGGACCTTGGTGATCGCGGCGGTCAGCGTGGTCTTGCCGTGGTCGACGTGACCGATGGTGCCGATGTTGCAGTGCGGCTTGTTCCGCTCGAATTTTTCCTTCGCCATTGTACTCTTAACCTCTGTCTAAGATTGAATCTCTGCGGGGGAGAGAGACGGCACCCGCCGAAACAGGCGCCGCCCCTAGCTGTATCGCTCGCCTTAAGCAAGCTACTCGTTTACCCCATTCGCCGTCAGGCGAGCTTTTCCTTAACTTCCGCCGCCACGTTGGCGGGGACTTCGTCGTAGTGGCTGAACTGCATCGAGTACTGCGCACGACCTTGCGTGAACGAGCGCAGTTCGTTGACGTAGCCGAACATGTTCGCGAGCGGCACGTTCGCCTCGACCGCCTGCGCGTTACCGCGGCTGTCGGTGCCCTGGATCTGCCCACGACGGCTGTTCAGATCGCCGATGACGTCGCCGAGATAGTCCTCGGGGGTCACGACTTCCACCTTCATGATCGGTTCCAGCAGCTTGATGCCGGCCTTCTGGGCCACTTCGCGCATCGCACCGCGACCGGCGATTTCGAACGCGATCGCGCTCGAGTCAACGTCGTGGTACTTACCATCGACCAGCCGGATCGCGAAGTCGATGATCGGGAAGCCGACCAGATGGCCGCTTTCGGCCTGCTCGCGCATGCCCTTCTCGATCGCCGGGATGTATTCGCGCGGAATGTTACCGCCCTTGATCTGGTCGTCGAAGGTGACGCCCTCGCCGCGCTCACCGGGGGTGACCACGACTTTGACCTCACCGAACTGACCCGAACCACCCGACTGCTTCTTGTGGGTGTAGGTCACTTCGACTTCGCGGCCGAGATATTCGCGATACGCCACCTGCGGTGCGCCGACATTGGCTTCGACCTTGAACTCGCGCTTCATGCGATCGACGAGGATGTCGAGGTGAAGCTCGCCCATGCCCTTGATGATCGTCTGGCCCGATTCGTGGTCGGTGCTGACGCGGAAGCTGGGATCCTCGGCGGCCAGACGATTGAGCGCGACGCCCATCTTTTCCTGGTCGGCCTTGGTCTTCGGTTCCACCGAAAGCTCGATCACGGGGTCCGGGAACTCCATGCGCTCGAGAATGATCGGCTTGGCCGGGTCGCACAGCGTGTCGCCCGTGGTCGTGTCCTTCATGCCCGCCAGCGCAACGATGTCGCCAGCGAATGCTTCTTCGATGTCCTCGCGGTTGTTGGAATGCATCAGCAACATGCGGCCGACCTTTTCCTTCTTGTCCTTCACCGAGTTCAGAACCGAACCCTTGGAAAGCTTGCCGGAATAGATGCGCGTGAAGGTGAGCGAGCCGACGAACGGATCGTTCATGATCTTGAACGCGAGGGCCGAGAACGGCTCGTCATCGCTCGACGGACGGGTTTCTTCCACGTCGCTGTCGGGCAGGACGCCCTTGATCGCCGGAACGTCGAGCGGCGACGGCATGTAGTCGACAACCGCGTCGAGCAGGGGCTGGACGCCCTTGTTCTTGAAGGCCGAGCCACACAGCACGGGAACGAAGGCACGCGCCATGGTGCCCTTGCGGATCAGCTTCTTGAGCGTTGCCGCGTCGGGCGCCTCACCGCTTTCGAGATAGGCTTCCATCGCGTCGTCGTCCTGCTCGACCGCCATCTCGACCAGTTGCTCGCGATATTCCGCGGCCTTGTCGGCGAGGTCTTCGGGGATGTCGACGAATTCGTACTTGGCGCCAAGATCTTCGGCCTGCCACACGATGCCGCGCATGTTGACAAGGTCGACAACGCCCTTGAGATCGCTTTCGGCACCGATCGGAAGATAAAGGACGAGCGGCGTAGCACCAAGTCGATCAACGATCGACTTGACGCAGTAATAAAAGTCGGCGCCGGTGCGGTCCAACTTATTAATGAAGCACATCCGGGGCACGCCGTACTTGTCGGCCTGGCGCCATACTGTTTCGGACTGCGGCTCTACTCCGGCGACACCGTCGAATACTGCGACGGCACCGTCGAGTACGCGCAGCGAGCGTTCGACTTCGATGGTGAAGTCGACGTGGCCGGGGGTGTCGATGATGTTGATGCGATGCTTGGGCTGGTCGGCGCGCAGCGCTTCGGGGTCCGAGCGCGGGTCCATGGTCGCGTCTTCGGCGGTCCAGAACGTGGTCGTCGCGGCGGACGTGATGGTGATGCCGCGCTCCTGCTCCTGCTCCATCCAGTCCATGGTCGCGGCGCCGTCATGCACTTCGCCGATCTTGTAGGACTTGCCGGTGTAATAGAGGATGCGTTCGGTCGTGGTGGTTTTGCCGGCATCGATGTGGGCCATGATGCCGATATTGCGATAGCGCTCCAGCGGATAGTCGCGGGCCATGTGGAATTCCTCGTGAATGCGAGAGGGTGGTCGGGGGACGAGCGAGCACTGCCCCCTATGTAGGATTTAATGTGACAGGTTGAAGGCCGGGACGCACCGCCCCGGCCTTCAAACCGAACGCTCTACCAGCGGTAGTGCGAGAACGCGCGGTTCGCGTCGGCCATGCGGTGGGTGTCTTCCCGCTTCTTGACCGCGTTGCCGCGATTGTTGGCCGCATCCATCAGCTCGCCCGACAGGCGCGCCGACATGGTGGTTTCCGGGCGACCGCGTGCGGCGGTGATCAGCCAGCGGATGGCGAGAGCCTGGGCACGCTCGGGGCGCACTTCGACCGGGACCTGATAGGTCGCACCGCCGACGCGGCGCGAACGCACCTCGACCTGCGGCTTGATGTTGTCGAGCGCGGCATGGAACAGCTCGACCGGATTGGCCTTGGCCTTCGTTTCCACCACGTCGAGCGCGGTGTAGACGATGCCTTCGGCGACGGCTTTCTTGCCGTCCAGCATGAGGTTGTTCATGAACTTCGACAGGACCTGATCCCCGAACTTGGGATCCGGCAGGATTTCGCGCTTCTCTGGGCGACGACGACGTGACATATTTCTAACTCCTTCGGAGTGGCCGCTCACCTCACCAAATTTCTTGGCGTGAGCGTCCTGCGGCACCAGCCCACTCCCCCTCCCGGCCACCCAAAAACTACCGCGAAGGGTAGCCGGGAGGGGGAGCGGTCCGGAGCCGGACCCGCGCTAAACCTTACTTCGGACGCTTGGCGCCGTACTTGGAACGGCTCTGCTTGCGGTCCTTGACCCCTTGCGTATCGAGCACGCCGCGAAGGACGTGATAGCGCACGCCGGGAAGGTCGCGCACACGGCCGCCGCGGATCAGCACGACGCTGTGTTCCTGGAGGTTGTGGCCTTCGCCGGGGATGTAGGAGATGACTTCGCGCTGGTTGGTCAGGCGCACCTTGGCCACCTTGCGCAGAGCCGAGTTCGGCTTCTTCGGAGTCGTCGTATAGACGCGCGTGCAGACGCCGCGCTTCTGCGGGTTCTGCTCCATCGCAGGGACCTTGGACTTGGCCTTCTGCGGTTCGCGGCCCTTGCGGACCAGCTGGTTGATTGTCGGCATGTGAGTTCTTTCTCTTCACCTGTTTTTTCCGAATGGGCGAAGATGCCCATTCGGGCTGACCCTTCCGGGCGGGAAACCGGTTCCCACTTTCCCTGAAGGGTCAGGGTCGGCAGCGACTAGCGGACGGGGTCGGATTGTATCGGGTTCGTGCCTGTCGCCGCCATTCCCGCGAAGGCGGAAATCCAGCGAACCGGGACCATCCGCCAAGCGGACGATCTACGCACGAGCCTGAAACGCTCCACCCCCGGCCCACACGGCCACCGGGTTACTCTGACGGCTGCCCCGAGCCCTCCCCCGTCGTCACCCGGTAAAAACCGGGATCGCGTCGAGGCCTGGAACCCAATAGAAAAGAGCCACGCCGCACCTGGCGACTGGCCCCCGGGACATGACCGGCAATGTTCAGCTCTATCTGACCGGCGTTGGACGAGTCCTACACCGGATGGAGGCGCGCTTAGCGGGGGATGTCGGTTGGGTCAAGGGCGGGGCCGATCGCGACCTTTTCGAATGGCCTTCCGAGACCTCATTTGTTTCGTAACGACATCAGACATAGATGGCGATCGACGAAAGTGCTCTATTACCTTCTCGCGAACTTCAGAATCGATGAAAGCAAGAATATTTGTCCACGGCAGTCGGATTTCAATCGGAACCGCTGCACCGTCAGTTAGCTCTCTTGAACTAACTACAACTCGGTTATTACGATTAGAATGCCCCCAGTCCAATAGAGGCTCCCAAAAGAACGAAAGATAACGGCCGTCAGATCGCTCACGAATAGGGCCAATACACTCCACCGCAAGTTTTCGATCGTCATCGTACGCAATTTCGACGAACGATTTCCGCGCGTTAGGATCAAGTTCTGCTGTCTTAAACACCCTTTCGAGAAGGACTCCCGCAAATTTTGAGGCAATCGAAACGTCGTCATTTTGCTTAAAACGACCAGAGGCCTGTAAATAGAAATGAACCAGTTGACCCAAGATTGAGACTGGAACCGTTCGGAAACTTTGATCGAGCTTTTCCCAAAATTTTTCGTCTAATTCCGGAGCAACTCCGCTTCGCAACTGCTTCGTGTCCGGAACATATATCTTATATAACTCGGATAGCGCTGAATTTTGCGGCAATCTTTTCCGCAAATCAAACTCCTCAGAAACCTTCAATTGGAGAAAACTAAGAAATTCGAGATTAATCATTCTGCTAGCAGAGCTTATATTTTCTACCCAACCATCAAATACTTGGGGGCTATCATGATCTGCAATGAATTGCGCGACACCATCGACTATAAGACGAGAATAATAGGAATATGCCGCTCCCCGCGGCGGGGTGCAAACCATATACTGAGCAACTAAGAATTCAGCGAAAGAACGATGGCCGAAAAAGTAGGTATCGCCATCCTTTTTTTCGATGAATGCCCCAGTTAGGAACTCTCTTGCTGCAACATCATGCGAAACAAAATCATAACCGCTGAACTCAAATTGACGTGACCCCCAGCTTTCCCCCAGCTGGGATTAGAGCCGGGCGGTTGTTTTGCGCATAAGCGCGATTGAAGCAATGGGCTGCGTAGTGGAGCCCG